>Ga0196976_1000003_pt1 | contig 788941 bp, 783 predicted proteins | sample S3v_513CmetaG_FD_148644 | JGI IMG/M metagenome (GOLD analysis project Ga0196976, IMG submission 148644) | Soil microbial communities from Anza Borrego desert, Southern California, United States - S3+v_5-13C | ecosystem: Environmental > Terrestrial > Soil > Desert | place: USA: California...
AAGTTTCATTCTAAGTGTAGTGCACTTGTATCTTGAGTCTGCCTGAACCAGCCAAAGCTAGCTCAAACAGGTCCCTCTACAAGCACCCACACTTATCAGTTGTTCCAGGTTTTTAAAGAGCAGTTCGTTGATTCGTGTTGCGTTGTGGTCAACGAGAGGGGCGCATTATACAGCCCCTTCAGATGGGGTCAAGGGCTAGATTAGATTTTTTTGAATCTGCCCCGATCTCTCACAATCTTCACTTGCAATTGCAGTTTGAGATACCAACTTTACCCAACGCCACAAAGGCACTAGTTCTGCTGGCTCGCGTGCTGCAATCAACGAGAGGGGCGCATTATACAGCCCCGTTTAAGCTGGTCAAGAATATGAGCGAAATATTTTAATTGATTGTGATCTTGGCAAACTTACGCTTGCCTACTTGCGCGATTACGGTAACGCCACGCGTCAGGATTAGTCCCTTGTCTGTAACCTTGGTTTCATTCAATTTAACCGCCCCCTGCTCTATCATGCGCAGGGCTTCGGATGTGCTGGCGGTTAACCCCGATTGTTTGAGCGCACTGGCGATTCCTATCCCGGCTTCCCCACTGGCAAGCGCGACCTCGGGAATATCTTCGGGAAGCACTCCTTGTTTATGCACACGCTCAAACTCTGCCAGGGCATCATTAGCAGCCTGCTTGCCATGAAAACGCTCGACAATTTCCTGCGCGAGCTCGACCTTGAAGCTCCGGGGATTCTCGCCATGCGCAGCGCGCTCCTTCATGGATACGATCTCCTGCGCACTTCTGTTGAGCGATAGCAATTCAAAGTAGCGCCACATGAGCTCATCGGAAATCGACATGATCTTGCCAAAGATCTCCTTGGGTGGTTCGGTAATACCTATATAGTTGCCGAGCGATTTCGACATCTTGTTGACGCCATCCAGCCCCTCCAGCAACGGCATCGTCAGTATGCACTGTGGACTTTGTCCATGATGTTTCTGAAGCTCACGACCCATAAGCAGATTGAATTTCTGATCTGTGCCGCCCAGTTCTAAGTCGGCCTTGAGTTCGACTGAGTCATACCCCTGCAGAAGGGGATACAGAAATTCGTGGATGGCGATAGGTTGATTATTCTTGTAACGCTTGCTGAAATCGTCACGCTCCAGCATGCGCGCTACCGTGTGCGTAGCTGCAAGCTTGAGCATGCCTGCAGCGCCGAGCTTGCTGATCCAGGTCGAGTTGAACACAACCTCGGTTAGCTCCGGTTTCAATATCTTGAAAACCTGCTCTGTATAGGTCTTTGCATTCTGTTGCACTTCTTCAGGCGTCAGCGGCGGACGGGTCGCGCTTTTTCCAGTCGGGTCGCCAATCATGCCGGTGAAGTCGCCAATCAAGAAAAAAACCTTATGGCCCAGCTCCTGGAATTGCCTGAGCTTGGTAAGAAGTACCGTATGCCCAAGATGCAAATCAGGAGCCGTAGGATCAAAACCGGCTTTAACGCGAAGTGGCTGACCTTTTTTCAATTTTTCGACAAGCTCATCCTCAACAAGCAGCTCCTCGCTGCCACGCTTGATTAACGCCAATGCTTCTCTTATCTGAGTATCCAAAATTTTTTACCCGACTAAATTTTTGGGAATCTTCCCTTTAACCTTACTAAAGTTTTCTGTTAGCATCCCTCCTCAACTCCAAGATATTAGAGGCAAAACCGTGTTGGACGAGGCGGACATCAAAGGGCGCATTCTAGCGCAAAACCAAACATCACCTGAGCGAAAGCTCGGCCTGCGCTGGCTAATTGCTATTTCAACCATTCCTTTATTCGGGATTTATGCGGCTTTTGGTATTGCGCCTCAAACGGTCACACGCGACATTCCCGTTACCACAGTCATTGAAGACGTTGCCCTGCCTGCCTCACAAGCCGCGGCTCTGGATCAGGTTGAGAATTTCTGGCAAGTTGACCAAGTTCGTCGTGATGACACGCTTGACAGCCTGCTTAGCCGACTGAATATCCGCAATAGCGAAGCTATCAGCTTCTTGCGCTATGACGCAAGCGCCAGAGGGCTGGCATCGAACCTGCGCCCGGGCAGCTCTGTGAATGCGCAGACTACTGAGGACGGCGAGTTGCTCCAACTGCAGTACAAGGCCAGCGGCTCGACCATTTTGCATATTGAACGTGCCCAAGATGGTTACAAGGCTTATTCTGCAGAGCCCACACTGCATACGAGCAGCGTTCACAAGTCTGCCATGATCAAAAGCTCGCTGTTTGAAGCCACTGACAACGCGGGCATCCCTGACCAGATCGCCATTCAGGTAGCTGAAATCTTCTCCAGTGACATTGATTTCTATCGTGACCTGCGTCGGGATGATCGCTTCTCGGTCATCTATGAAGCTGGTTATAACAATGGCGAACTGGTCAAGGTAGGCCAGGTGCTGGCGGCCGAATTCGTCAACCAGGGTAAAACCTACCGGGCTGTGCTGCATCGCGATGCAAGCGGAAAATATGGCTATTACACGCCTGAAGGCAAGAGCATGCACAAGTCGTTCCTGCGCTCACCCCTGGAGTTCACCCGCATCAGCTCCCATTTCAGTCTGGGGCGTTTCCACCCCATTCTGCAAAAGTTGCGCGCACACAAGGGCGTTGATTACGCAGCGCCAACCGGCACGCGCATTAAGGCAGCAGCTGACGGTGTTGTGGACTTTGTCGGCAAGAAGGGCGGCTACGGCAATGTCATCATTCTCAAGCATGCCAACGGCGTCAGCACCTTATACGGTCATTTGTCACGCTTTTCGGCCAATATGCGCCGAGGTATGAGAATCGCGCAAGGCGAGATCATCGGATTCGTTGGCATGAGCGGCATGGCAACAGGTCCGCATCTGCACTATGAATTTCTTGTCAACGGCGTTCATCGCGATCCACTAAAGGTAGCTTTACCCATGGCAATGCCCATACCCGATCCATATAAGGCTGATTTCCTGGCAAATAGCCAGGCACTTGTTGCTCAACTTGACCTGTTAAGTGTAAGACATCTCGCAGTCTTGAACTGACCGTGGCTGGCCAGCGTTATATCGGCTTGATGTCTGGCACCAGCCTTGATGGCATTGATGCAGTGATCCTGGCATTTGATAATAATCAGTGCCAGGTGACACATACGCATTCCCTGCCCTACCCCGAAGATCTGCGCACAGCATTGCTGGCGCTTCATACGCCCAGCGATAACGAGCTGGAGCAGGCCGCTATCACATCCAATAGGCTCTCGCAGCTGTATGCGCAGGCAATTACGCAACTCCTCGCAAAAGCACAGCTTCACCCTGCAGATATTCTAGCCATTGGCTGCCATGGGCAGACGATCAGACATCGGCCTGAACTGGGCTTCACCCTACAGCTAGGCAATAATGCGCTGCTCGCAGAGCTAGCCGAAATCACCGTCGTTGGAGATTTCAGAAGCCGAGACATCGCTGCCGACGGGCAAGGTGCACCCCTGGTTCCCGCATTTCATCAGGCGCTATTCGCACATCCAGAGATTACCAGGACAGTCATCAACATCGGCGGCATTGCCAATCTCAGCTACCTACCCATACAAGGATCTGTCACCGGATTTGATTCGGGGCCCGGCAACATGCTCATGGATGTATGGATTCAACGCCATTTTGGCCGCCCGTTCGATGCTTCCGGCACTTGGGCAGCGACAGGCCGGGTAATTGAGGAGTTGTTGCAGAGCTTGCTTGCCCACCCTTACTTTGAGGCGGATCCACCGAAAAGCACCGGACGCGATCTGTTCAGTCTTGCATGGCTTGACGCCTTTTTACAGCCTGATCATTCTCCGGCCGACGTGCAGCGTACATTGCTTGAGTTTACAGCGCACAGCATTTGCGATGCTGTGAATCGCTATTGTTCTGGCACAGAAGAAATATATCTTTGCGGCGGGGGCGCTTATAATGCACTCCTTGTTCAACGCTTGCAGCAGGTATTATCGCCTGTAAGGATCGGCCTGACTGACGAGCTAGGGCTTCCAGTCAATTGGGTGGAAGCGGCTGCGTTTGCATGGCTTGCCCGGCAAACCGTGCATCAGCAGCCCGGAAACCTGCCTGCTGTCACCGGAGCTAAAGGTCCCCGCATTCTGGGCGCCATTTACAGCCATTAAACAAAATGAAAAAACCTACCAAAGTCACACTCACCTTTGATGACGGCAGCGCGCCGATCGAACTGCCGGTTATTTCCGGAACCATCGGGCCGCATGTGATTGATATCCGCAATCTGGGTAAACATGAAATTTTTACTTACGATCCGGGCTTTCTGTCTACGTCCTCTTGCAGCTCCGCTATCACCTATATTGATGGCGACGAAGGATTGCTTTATTACCGCGGCTATCCCATTGAAGAGCTTGCCGAGCATTGTGATTTCATGGAAGTCGCTTATCTGCTTTTCTATGGCGAACTCCCCACCGCAGATGAAAAGCAGCGCTTTTCGGAAACCATCTCTGCGCACACCATGGTGCACGACCAGCTCACGAACATCTTCCGCGGCTATCGGCGTGATGCGCACCCCATGGCCGTCATGGTTGGTGTTATGGGTTCAATGTCGGCCTTTTACCACGAGGCCATTGACATACGTGACCCCAAAAGCCGTGAAGTCTCCGCATTTCGCCTCATAGCCAAGGTGCCCACCATTGCGGCCTGGAGCTACAAGTACAACGTCGGCGAGCCCTTTATCTATCCGCAAACCCGGTTCAGTTTCGCCGAAAACTTCATGTATATGATGTTCGCGACGCCCTGCGAGGCATATGAACCCAACCCGGTATTGGCAAAAGCATTGGAGCGCATCCTGATTCTGCACGCTGACCATGAACAGAATGCCTCAACCTCTACTGTGCGCCTCGTTGGCTCCAGTGGCGCGAATCCTTTCGCTTGCATTGCAGCCGGCGTCGCATCGTTATGGGGACCGGCGCATGGCGGAGCAAACGAAGCTGTACTGAAGATGCTGGAAGAAATTGGCGATATATCGAATATCGACAAATTCATCCAGCGCGCCAAGGACAAGAATGATCCATTCCGGCTGATGGGATTTGGTCATCGTGTTTACAAGAATATCGACCCGCGTGCTCGCATGATGCGCGAAACCTGCCATGAAGTGCTGGAAGAGCTGGGACTGGAAAACGACCCCTTGTTCAAGGTCGCGATGGAGCTGGAACGCATTGCGCTGGAGGATGAATACTTCATCAGCAAACGTCTTTATCCCAATGTGGATTTTTATTCAGGTATTGTGCTGCGCGCCATGGGCATCCCGGTCAACATGTTCACAGCCATTTTTGCATTGGCGAGAACTGCCGGCTGGGCTGCGCAATGGAATGAAATGATGAGTGATCCGGAAACCAAAATTGGTCGGCCGCGCCAGCTCTACAAGGGTGCGCCTCGCCGCAGTTTTGTTCCCATAAATCAGCGATAAGAGTAAGACGCAAAAGGGGCACGATGTGCCCCTTTTGTTTTGTTACTGCGAGATGTGATCAGGCAGAAAAGGAAGAGCCGCAACCGCAGGTGGTCGTAGCATTAGGATTCCTGATGACGAATTGCGAGCCTTGCAGGCTATCCTGATAATCAATTTCGGCGCCTACCAGGTATTGGAGGCTCATGGGGTCAATCAACAGCACGACTCCATCTCGCTCTACCTGGGTGTCATCATCGTTCGTCGTATCCTCAAAGGTGAACCCGTACTGGAAACCGGAACAGCCTCCCCCGCTTACGAATACACGCAGCTTGAGATCCGGCGAACCTTCCTCGTCGATGAGCTCTTTCACCTTTTTGGCTGCGTTATCGGTAAAGACCAACGGACTAGGTATTTCTGTTACAGCATTCATGTGTAGCTCCTTAAAACTGCTTTCAATCATTATCCTGCGGCAAGCGGGATAGGGTCAATCTTCTTCACCGATCTTGTTCATCGAAAGTGGATCGATTGCCTCTGCTACATCGCCCAGATAAATCAGTTTGCCTTCTATTACTGCCCCGGTATGCATTTCAAGTGATTTGTAATAGACATCACCAGTGACCCTGGATTTCGCTTGGAGTTCAACGTATTCGTTAGCCCTCACCGGCCCCATGATCCTGCCGTTGATGACAGCCTGGCATACCGTAATCGCACCCTCGATACGTCCATGTTCACTTAATACCAGCGTGCCGGCAGTGCCTGCATTTTCACTGACATTGCCGCGCACACTGCCATCCACACGCAAGCCACCTTTGAAATGAATATCACCTTCTATGCGAGTATCGGTACCAATCAGCGTATCGATTCGGTTTTGCGGCTTGTTTTTACTTTTGAAAAGCATAAATCCCTCAACACCTGTTTAAATGGGTAAATCCATTTTCTTGCTAATGTACGGCTGACTGGCCCCGGTTGCCACAAAGCTGGCTTCCAGTGCCTGCCCTGTGATGTCATCAGGCACGGAAAAACTGCCTTCCACACGCTGGTAGTACTTGAAGTTGATCTTGACCCCTTGAGCTTCCGGCGTTCCGCTGACAGGTATACTTACCACCTGTCCAGCTTGCATCCCCTTGAGGACCAGATTCAATTGGCCCTGAACCACTTTGTCATGCCGTCCTGATTGCATAAGCAGAATATTGTAGTTGTACTGGTTCGCCAGCGTGCCCTTGCTCAGCTTGAAACTGTGCAGCTTGAGTTCGCCCGCTGCACCAGGGGCCACCTTGAGTATGCTTTTATAGAACTCCACTTCTTCCTTGATGCGCATATCCTCTTCCTGCTGCGCGGCGAGCTCCTTGGCAAGGTTGGACTGGGCAGCCTGCTCTACCTGCAGCTGGCGCTCGTAATGCACAATTCTGGCCTGCAAGGAATGGTTTTCAAGAATTGTTTTTTCGGCCCTTTCGGTAAGCGCTGCAAGATCACCTGCCGCGAACTGCCAATAACCGGCGAAATAGCCAAGCAGTAATAGCAGCAGTATAGTCACGCCGCGCCAGTACCATGGGAGCCGCGGCTGTATCGCGACATGTGCCGCAGTTGGCCCGAAATGACGCTTGACCACTCTTTGCAGCTGATGCCAGAGACTTGGTCTCATCTGCGATCAGGGCAGCAACGGCAAGACTTCCAGCCCGGCAGTTTCTGCGAAACCAAACATGATATTCATATTCTGTACGGCCTGTCCGGCCGCCCCCTTTACCAGATTGTCTATCACTGACAGGACTATAACGGTATCACCATTTTGTGGCTGATGCACAGCAATTCGGCAATGATTGGAGCCCCTGACAGACCGGGTTTCAGGATGTGAACCTGTGGGCAAAACATCTACAAAGGGCTCGTTCGCATAGCAATCCTCGAACAGCTTCTGCAGATCAACAGCCTTGGTAAGCTTTGCATATAAAGTTGCATGAATGCCCCGGATCAGCGGCAGCAGATGCGGCACAAAGGTCAGCCCAATCTTTTTGCCATGCGCGATTTCGGTCAGCCCCTGGCTGATTTCCGGCAGATGCCGATGTCCGGCAACTCCATAAGCCTTGAAGTTGTCGCCCGCTTCGGCAAACAGTGTATGGGTTTCAGCTTTGCGGCCCGCACCGCTGACACCCGACTTGGCATCAGCGATCAGATTGCTTTCATCCACAACGCCCGCCTTCAGCAAAGGGAGAAAGCCGAGTTGTACCGAGGTCGGATAGCAGCCGGGATTGGCTACCAGCTGAGCGCCGCGAATTCTTTCCCTGTTGAGTTCCGGCAGGCCATAGACAGCAGTCGCGACTATCTCTGGACAGGCATGGCTCATGCCATACCATTTTTCCCAGGTAGGAATGTCGCGGATTCTGAAGTCAGCCGCCAGATCAATTACCCGCACACCCTGATCGAGCAGAGCCTGGACTTGCTGCATGGCGATGCCATTCGGAGTAGCGAAGAACACGACATCACAGCTGGCAAGGTCCGCTTTTGCAGGATCTGTAAACACCAGATCCACATGACCACGCAGACTTGGAAACATATCGGCAACCGGCAGGCCTGCCTCTCCGCGCGAGGTGATGACGGCCAATTCAACTTCCGGATGCGGAGCCAATAGACGCAGCAGCTCTACTCCCGTATAGCCCGTTCCGCCAACAATACCTACTTTCAACCTAGTCATACTGCACTTCCTTATGCATAGAATGATTCATGGTAACAAAAGACCCGCATTAACGAAAAAAGCCGCATAAAGCGGCTTTTTTGCACTTGCTCCAGCTTAACGCTTGGAGAACTGTTTACGGCGACGTGCTTTGCGCAAACCCACTTTTTTACGCTCTACTTCACGCGCATCACGGGTCACAAATCCAGCCTTGGACAAGGAGCCCTTCAAGGCTGCATCGTAATCAATCAATGCGCGGGTAATGCCATGTCGCACTGCACCAGCCTGGCCGGATTCACCGCCGCCGACGACATTCACCAGAATATCGAAGCTGCCTTCGTTATTGGTCAGTGCAAGAGGCTGGCGCAAAATCATGCGCGAAGTCACACGAGAAAAATACTCATCAGCCGGTTTGTCATTCACAACAATGTTGCCGTTGCCGGACTTGAGGAACACGCGAGCTACCGAGCTTTTGCGGCGGCCTGTGCCGTAGTTGTATTTACCGATCATATTAGTCCTTAAGCTTGGCTCTCGATTTTCAGAGGCTGCGGTTGCTGTGCCACGTGATCATGCTTGTCACCGGCATAAACCTTCATTTTGCGGAACATGGCATAACCCAGCGGACCCTTAGGCAGCATGCCTTTGACCGCTTTTTCCAGGGCACGGCCAGGAAAACGTTGCTGCATCTTGGCAAAGGTCGTAGTGGAAATACCACCTGGGAAGCCAGAGTGGCGATGATATTGCTTGCCTTCAGCCTTGTTGCCAGTCACCTTGATCTTGTCGGCATTGATCACAACGATGTAATCGCCGGTATCCACATGCGGTGTGTAGATGGTTTTATGTTTGCCACGCAGGCGACGGGCGATTTCGCTCGCCAAACGGCCCAGTACGACATCGGTGGCATCCACCACGTACCAGTCACGTTTTACCTCATGGGCTTTTGCAGAAAAAGTTTTCATTCAGACAACCAGGATTTCGCTGAAAAATTAAGACGGCGATTCTATGTCATCGCCGGAAGAATTGTCAAATGATATATAGGCCTAGCGGAGGTAGCTAAGCCAGCTGCTGCCAAGGATACCGAGAAATATCACGGCACCAGTCCAATTATTATGCAGAAACGCCTGGAAACAGCGATCGCGGCCGCGGCCGCGAATCAGGGTGTAATGATATAGCATTATGCAGCCAGCCAGCAGCAGCCCCAGATAATACGGCCACGACAGGCGAAGATATGACCCTGTCCATGCCATGATACAAAGCATCAGCGCATAGCACGTCATTACTGCCGCCACATCATACCGCCCGAACCAGATGGCGGAGGAATTGACGCCGATCTTGAGATCATCCTCCCGATCCACCATGGCATATTCGGTGTCATAAGCCACCACCCACAAGAGATTGGCCGCCACCAAAGCCCATGCAATAGCCGGAATTCCATTGGTCAGCGCGGCATACGCCATGGGGATACCAAAACTGAATGCGACGCCCAGATAAGCCTGCGGGATCGCGATTAAACGCTTGGTAAGCGGATAACTCATGGCAAGCCCGAGCGCTGCAAACGAAAGCAGCACCGTATGCCAATTAAGAAAGAGCACCAGTCCGAATGCGATGACGCTGAGCCCCGCTGCCAGCAACACGCCTTCTTTTATGCTGACTTCCCCAGTGGTTATCGGCCTGTGGCGCGTGCGCTCCACGTGCTGATCGAAGTTGCGGTCGGCGAGGTCGTTCATCACGCAGCCTGCGGAGCGCATGAGAACAGTACCCATGATAAATATCCATACCACCATGAGATCGGGATGTCCCTTACCTGCAAGCCATAATGCCCACAGGGTCGGCCACAGCAGCAGCAGGATGCCGATGGGCTTGTCCAGCCGCATCAGGCGTTCATAAGCGTCCATCCGGTCCTTGATATAAGACCAGCTCACAGTGCCAGCACCTGTGGCAAAAATATCTCGGTCACGAGTATCGTCGAACTCCCCAGATGAAACACGGAACGTCTTGCCCACAATTCAGGTGGTGCGGACTTCAGCTGCAGCACAGCTTTGTCGTATAGAGGGTGTTGTTTTGATAGCTTCCTGAATGTCAGCGGTGTACGTCTCACTAAAGGATTCGAAAACAAGGCGCTGCCCAGCGACCTGCTGCCCAATCGTCCCAGGTTCTGCCAGCTTCCGCGCAAGCTGCCTATAGGCAGCACGCTGTGCGCGAATACCGCAGGTTTGTGGTTGCAATCCAGATAGACCTCCCTGACCCAGGCTCGGTGCCAGGGTCTAAGCTTCAGCTGCTGTGCTTCATCCGGCAATGGTTTGCATCTGCAGAACTGCACCGGCCTGACAGCAAAAACCTTGCTCGCCTGCTGTAACTTGCGCGTCAGCGAGCCGCGTTCGATGAGCCATGGCCGATAGGCGCGGCTGTTCGTCGGCTTCTGCAACCAGCCTGATCGCATCGAAAAACCATCCGCCAACTTCATGCCTTGACCAACTCCTCGGCGTAGCCTAGCCAGCGCTGCAGATGACGATCCACCGCCTGCGGATGCTTGCGCAGTAATTTGTCCGCGACATCTCTTGCGACAGGAATCAGATCGGCATCGCGCTCCAGATCGGCAATCTTCAGCATAGGCGTCCCGCTCTGCCGCACGCCCAGAAATTCCCCCGGTCCGCGAATCATGAGGTCCGCCTGCGCGATCTCGAAACCATCATTGCTTTCATAAATAATCTTGAACCGCGCTTTTGCCGTCTCGGACAGCGGAGCCTGATACAACAGAATGCAGCTGCTCTTGACTGCGCCCCGCCCTACCCGGCCCCTGAGCTGATGCAGTTGGGATAATCCCATGCGTTCCGCATGCTCTATGACCATCAAGCTGGCATTCGGTACATCCACGCCGACCTCTATCACGGTAGTTGCCACCAGCAGCTGGATTGTATTCTGGCTGAATGCTTCCATCACAAGCTGCTTTTCGGCAGGTTTCATACGGCCATGCACGAGCCCGACCCGCAGCTCCGGAAATGTCTCCTGCATCGTGGTATAGGTTTCCTGTGCTGTCTTGAGCTGCAGTGTTTCGGATTCCTCGATCAGCGGACACACCCAGTATGCCTGGCTACCCTGCTTGCAGGCTTCCTGCACGCGCATCAGGACCTCCTCACGCCGGTCTTCCGCCACCAGCCGTGTAACAACAGGTGTACGCCCGGGCGGCAACTCGTCAATGGTGGATACATCAAGATCGGCGTAGTAGCTCATGGACAAGGTGCGCGGGATTGGCGTCGCACTCATCATCAACTGATGCGGCTCCATCCTTCCCTGCAGGGATTCCTCCACTCCCTTCTGCCGCAGCGAAAGCCGCTGCTGCACTCCGAAGCGGTGCTGTTCGTCCACGATAGCTAGGCCCAGCCTGGCGAATTGGACCTGCTCCTGAATCAGCGCATGGGTGCCGATGACCAGTTGCGCTTCACCAGTGCCCACCGCTTCCGCTGAAGCGGCACGCGCTTTGTTTGGCTGGCTGCCTGACAGCCATGTCACACGAATATTCAACGGCGAAAGCCACGCCTGCAGCTTGTTGAAATGCTGCTCCGCCAGAATTTCCGTTGGCGCCATCATGGCCACCTGCCAGCCGTTCTCGATGGCTTGCAAGGCTGCCACTGCGGCCACAATTGTCTTGCCGCTGCCGACATCACCTTGCAAGAGACGCTGCATGGGGTGCGGCTGGGCGAGGTCATGACCGATTTCGCCAACTACCTTCTGCTGCGCCCTGGTCAATGAAAACGGCAGACTTCGTAGCAGCGCATTGACCAGGTTTGCGGAGGGTTTCATTGCCGGTGCCGTCAGATTCCGGCGCCGTGCATAGTGCCGCCGCATCGATAGCTGCTGCGCCAGCAGCTCATCGAATGCCAGTCGCTTCCAGGCTGGAGTTTCATGATTTTCTAGTGCCTGCAGATCGGCATCCGGCGCAGGATAATGCAGCGCATGCAGACTATCCCCAAAGTCCGGCAGGCGCAGAGGGCGATATACATCAAGCGGCAGGCTTTCCTCAAGCGGCTCATTCTTCAGGGCCCAGCCTATCCACTTGCGCAAGGTGGCCTGCGACAAACCTGCTGTCGTCGGATAGACGGGCGTCAAGGTGTCCAGCACAGGCTCATCGGGGCTCACAGCCCGGTATTGCGGATGCACCATCTCCCAGCCGAAAAAGCCGCCGCGCACTTCGCCCAACACCCGGAGATGTGCACCCTCCTTCAGGGCCGCTACCTGGCTGGGGTAAAAATGCAGAAACCGCAGGTTGAGTTTTCCGCTGTCATCCTGCAGCGTGGAAACCAGCATCTTGCGCGGCCGGTACTGCACCTCGGTGTGGGTAACCCGGCCTTCCACCTGCGCCTGCATTCCACTACGCAAATCGCGGATGGCGGTGATGCGGGTTTCATCCACATATCGCAATGGCAAATGCAGTAGCAGACTGGAAAGATCATGGATACCCAGTTTCTGTAACCGCGTGCGGACAGATTTGGGGATGCTGTCGAAACTAGGCCTGGGTTTTTCGGCCGGTGTTGTCAGGGGATAGCCTTGATTCAAGAACCCAAGTGCATGACGGCGTCTGCTTCCACCAGCGCGCCCTTGGGCAGGGACGCTACGCCGACAGCGGCTCGGGCAGGGAACGGCTCCTTGAAATATTGCGCCATGATGGTATTCACCAGCGCAAAATTGGCCAGGTCAGTCAGGAAGATGTTGAGCTTGACCACGTCCTGCAGTGAGCCCCCGGTAGCCTCGGCCACCGCAGCTAGATTCTTGAATACACGTTGCACCTGACTTTCGATGCCTTCCACCAGCTGCATGGTTTGAGGATCCAGCCCGATCTGGCCGGAAAGATAGACGGTATCGGCGACCCTGACTGCTTGTGAATAAGTGCCGATGGCCTGTGGTGCGCCCGTAGTGTGAATGATTTGTCTGCTCATGTTGTTGTGATGATGATTGAAGAAACTATTGGATTCTTTGCTCCGCGCCCGTACCTTTCACGCGGCTGATGCGCGCGACATCCGGGATCTTGCGCAGCCGCCGCATGAGATCGGCCAGATGCACGCGATTCTCGACCTGCACAGTAAAGAGCATGTTGGTATAGGCGGCATTTTCGTCAGGGTCTTCCATGCTGACGTTGTCGATGTTGGACCCGGCATCGGCAATGCCTGCCGCTATCTGCGCCAACATGCCGCGCTGATTGGCCACTGCGAGCTTCAGGTTGACCTTGAACAGGCGGCGCGTCTCGGGATCCCACTCCACATCCAGCCATTTGTCAGGATCAAGGCGGAATTTGCGGATGGCCGGACAATCATGGGTGTGAATGACCAGGCCCTTGTCCTTGTTGATAAAGCCCAGAATCGGATCACCGGGAATTGGCCTGCAGCATTGGGCGAACTGCACTGCCATGCCTTCCGACCCGCGGATGGTGATGGTACCCAGCGGCCGGTTGCCGTGCTTGGCATGCTGCTTTTCCAGCTGGGATTTGCGCTCGCCCTGCTCTTCGCCCATCACCAGCAGCTGATGCGCCACCATGACGTTGAGGCGTTTGCCCAGACCGATATCGGTAAGAATTTCTTCCTTGTTTCTGGCGCCGTAATCGCGCACGAGCTTCTGCCAGCGGTTGTCGTCTATGGATGCAGGATCAGCGTGCAATGCACGGAACGCCTGGTTCAGCATGCGTTCGCCAAGGTGGGCCGATTCTGCAGACTGCATGGACTTGAGGAAATGCCGGATATGCGCGCGTGCCTTGCCTGACACTACATAGTTGAGCCAGGCCGGATTGGGGTGGGCATGCGCGGCCGTGATGATCTCCACATGATCGCCGTTGTGAAGTTCGGTCCGCAACGGCGCCAGTTCATGATTGATCTTGACCGCCACGCAGCGGTTGCCGATATCGGTATGCACGGCATAGGCGAAATCCACCGCTGTTGCCCCCTTGGGCAGCGCCATGATGTTGCCCTTGGGCGTAAACACATAGACCTCATCCGGGAACAAATCCACCTTCAGATGCTCCAGGAATTCCAGTGAATCTGCGCTTTCACTCTGGATTTCAAGCAATCGCTGCAGCCACTGGTGCGTCTGCTGCTGCAAGGCGGTTAGATGCGCATCCGTCGTCTTGTAAAGCCAGTGGGCCGCAACGCCGGCTTCCGCGATCTTGTGCATTTCCATGCTTCGGATCTGCACCTCGATAGGCGTGCCGAAAGGACCAAACAGCGTGGTATGCAGCGACTGGTAGCCATTGGCCTTGGGAATCGCGATGTAATCCTTGAACTTGCCCGGGATCGGCTTGTACAACCCGTGCAGCACACCCAGCGCCAGATAACAGGTCGGCATATCCTTGACGATGATGCGGAAACCGTAAATATCGTAGATCTGCGAGAAGGTGATGGTCTTGCCCGTCATCTTCTTGTAGATGCTGTAAAGATGCTTCTCGCGGCCGGTGACATCCGCTTCGATATGCAGCTCATCAAGTCGTTGCTTGATGGTTTCCTGAATCTTGCCCACTACCTCCTTGCGGTTGCCGCGGGCCGCCTTGATCGCTTTCGAGATCACGCGGTAGCGCATGGGATAGAGATACTTGAAGCTCAGGTCTTCGAGCTCCTGATAGATAGAGTTAAGCCCCAGCCGGTTAGCGATCGGTGAGTAGATTTCCAGCGTTTCACGGGCAATGCGGCGCCGCTTTTCCGGACTCATGGCGTCCAGCGTGCTCATGTTGTGCAGCCGATCGGCGAGCTTGACCAGAATAACGCGCACGTCCTGCGACATGGCGAGCAGCATCTTGCGGAAATTTTCCGCCTGCGCCTGGGTGGCGCTCTGGAATTCGATCTTGTCGAGCTTGGAAAGACCATCCACGAGTTCGGCGACCTGTTTGCCGAACTTTTCGGCGACTTCCTGGTTGGTGACGCCGGTATCCTCCACCACGTCATGCAGCAGGGCTGCAATCAGTGTGGGGGTATCCATGTGCAGGTCGGCCAGAATGCCGGCCACTGCAACGGGATGGGAGATATAAGGATCGCCGCTTTTCCTGGTCTGCCCTTCATGGGCGGCGGCGCTGAACCGGTAGGCAGTCCAGACCTGTTCGATATCGTCAGGCTTGAGGTATTCCCGGAGCCGCAGCGTAAGACGGGAATCCGAGCTGTCCGCTGGCAACAGCGGAGGCTCGATGTGGTTTGGCTGTTCTGTCGGACGCTTGGCGACTGCCCTGGACATACATCACTTTAATGAGACTGGTGGGTTTATGCCTGGCCGCGATTCAGGATTTCAAGCCCGACCTTGCCGGCAGCGATTTCACGCAAGGCCAGCACCGTAGGTTTGTCCTTCTGGCCGTGAGTATTCACCAGCGGCTCAGCGCCATTCGCCAGCTGGCGGGAGCGGTATGCCGCAGCCAGTGTGAGTTCGAAACGGTTGGGGATTTTTACGAGACAATCGTCAACGGTAATGCGAGCCATGTTGTTTCTCCAGATTAGGGACTACTAGGAGTGAGTAACTCCTGCAGCAAAAGTTCGTGCCGGCGCAGCTGTTTATCTCGCTTGAGACGCTGCGTGCGGACGATGGCGCAGATATCCTTGAGCGCCACGTCGAATTCGTCATTGATTGTAACATAATCGAACTCCCCGACATGGCTCATCTCCTCACGGGCAGCGGCCCAGCGGCGGGCAATGACGCCGTCGCTATCCTGTCCGCGATTGGTCAGGCGCTGGCGTAAGGATTCGAGTGAAGGAGGCAACACGAAGATACTGATAGCCTGTGGATACAGGCTTCGGACCTGGGCTGCGCCCTGCCAGTCGATTTCCAGCACGACATCCTTGTCTTCGCGCAGGACAGTTTCTACCTGTTCCTGTGAAGTGCCGTAGCGTGCGCCGTGCACTTCAGCACTTTCCAGGAACGCGCCTTCGCTCAGCATGTGCAGGAACTGCGTCTCGTCCACAAAATGGTAATCCTCGCCATTGACTTCGCCGGGGCGAGGCTCGCGCGTGGTGTAGGAAACCGATTTCTGCACAGTCGCGTCGCAAGCCAGCAGCTCTCTTACCAGACTGGTTTTGCCCGCGCCGGAAGGCGCCGTGATGATGAAAAGATTACCTGTCATGTTCCGCTCGAAGATTGATTATTCGATATTCTGAATCTGTTCCCGCATCTGTTCAATGAGCACCTTGAGTTCCATCGAGGCGCGCGACACTTCGATGGACACCGATTTCGAGCCCAGGGTGTTGGCCTCGCGGTTGAGCTCCTGCATGAGGAAATCCAGCCGCTTGCCCACTGCCGTGTCTTCATCAAGTATGCGCCGCACTTCTTCCACATGGGCACACAATCGCGTCAATTCTTCATCCACATCCACACGCTGCATGAAGAGCGTCATTTCCTGGCCCAGACGCTCATCGCTGAGTGTCACCATTGCCTCATTGAGTTTGGCGCGTAGTCGTTCTTCGTATGCCTCGATTTGCGAGGGCAGCAATGGCTTAACACGCGCCACGATCTGCTGAACGCCAGATAAACGCTCCAGGATGAAAGCCTTGAGCCGCGCGCCTTCACGCGCCCTGGCATCGCTCATGTCTTGCAGGAGCTGCTGCAAGCCCTGGCGAATTTCGTGGCTCAGCGTTTCCTGGTTGCTGCCTTGCTGGGTCAGCACGCCAGGCCAATGCAGGATTTCAGAAACGCGCAACGGCTGGCTTTGGGGGAAATGTTCCTGCACGTCCGAAGCCAATTGTTTAAGCCGCTGCAAAGCCGTGTGATTGAGCCGGGACTGTTCACCGCTATCCAGCCGTTGCATCAGGCTCATCCTGCACTCCACCTTGCCGCGCCCCAATTTGGTTGCGATAAGCTCGCGTATCAGCGGCTCGAAGGTACGCAACTGGTCATCCAGCTTGAGTTGTAATTCAAGATAGCGGTGATTCACCGAGCGCAATTCAATTACTAAAGTGCCATCGGCAATCTCGCGCTCGATGGCGGCAAAACCGGTCATGCTGCAAATCATGAAATAATCCTGTGAAATTTGGGCCATGGTACCAAATCCGCCATGATTCATGCCAAAATAGCCCGATTCGGACATAACTAGAACGATTCCAGAATGCAGGCTTCCATCAATCAGCCTCTGCCTATCGGGCACCAGCTGCAGGGCTACGAAATACGGAAAGTCTTGAGCGCAGGGGGCTTCAGCTTTGTCTATATCGCGCGCGACGCCGAGCAGAAAACTGTCGCCATCAAGGAATACCTGCCCACTTCACTGGCTTTGCGTACGGAAGGTGCGCATATCGAAATTAGCCCAGAGGCGCTGGGCAATTTCCGCCACGGCCTGAAGTGTTTTTTTGAGGAAGGCCGGGCACTCGCCAATATCGACCACAAGAACATCGTACGCGTGCTGAATTTCTTCCGCGCCAACGATACGGTCTACATGGTCATGCAGTACGAGCGCGGCAAATCGCTGCAGGAATACATCCTGAGCCAGACTGAGCCCGTTTCCGAAAATTTCCTGCGCCGCGTATTCAGCGAGCTGCTGAATGGACTGCGCGAGGTCCACACGCAGAAGCTGCTGCACCTCGACATCAAACCCGCCAACATCTATATCCGGCTCGATGGCTCGCCAGTCCTGCTGGATTTCGGCTCAGCGCGCCAGACATTATCCGAAGTGCAGCCCCGGCTTCCCCCCAGCTATACGCCGGGATTCGCTCCGCCCGAACAGTACAATAATCGCGATGCGCTGGGCCCCTGGAGCGACATCTACAGCATAGGTGCCACGATGTACGCCTGCCTGGTGCGCGCTGCGCCCATGGCTGCCGATCAGCGCCTCAAGAATGATCTGCTGGTACCTGCGGAGAAGCTGGGCAAGGACATCTATTCCAGGAATCTGCTCATGATCATTGATCGCTGTATGGCGCTCGATCACATGCAGCGCGCGCAAAGCGTGTTCTCGCTGCAGAAGGCCTTGCGCGAGGATGTGCCGCTGGACGACAAAAAAACAGGCATCATCGGCAAACTCAAGGATTACCTGCAGAAATAATGCAGCGCATACGCAGATGAAATTCACCATCTACCAAAACAGCCGGCAGGGATCGCGTCCTTACAACCAGGACCGGTTGGCCTACTCCTATAGCAAGGATGCGGTGCTACTGGTAGTCGCTGACGGCATGGGCGGGCACCGGCATGGTGAAGTTGCGGCCCAGCTTGCGGTCAAGATGCTCACCGATGCATTCCAGCTGGAAGCTGTGCCTGCGCTGGAAGACCCGGCGCAGTTTCTCACCTACCAGATCCAGCGCATCCATGCCGCGATCGAACATCACGCTGCAAGCCATGACATGCTGGAGGCGCCGCGTACCACGCTCGTGGCAGCCATCCTGCAGAACAATGAATTCTTCTGTGCGCATGTGGGCGATTCGCGCTTTTACCATTTCCGCCAGGATGCGCTGTGCTACAGGACCGAAGATCACTCCATTGTGCAACTGCTGCACAAGCGAGGTTTGATCGATAAAAAGGGCATGAGCACGCATCCGGATCGCAGCAAAATCTACAATTGCCTGGGCGGCGACAAAACGCCCAAGATCGACCTCCATCAAAGCCAGGATCTCCGCAACGGCGACACCTTTCTGCTATGCACTGACGGGCTATGGTCCGTCATCGACGACAAAGAAATCGGCACGCTGCTCAATGCAGGTCCGGTCAATATCACGGTACCCAAGCTGCTTGAGCTGGCGGAAAACCTCAATAATGAAGGTCCCCACGGTGACAACATCAGCGCCATTGGCCTGCAGTGGCAGGAGCTGCAGGATCCCGGTCTTGGGGTATCCACGCTATCCATGCCGCTGGGCAAAACCACTACTATCATCAATCCGCCTACCTACCAGCCTACGGTCCGTGATGACGAAGGCGAGGAAGTGCCTGACCTGACCGACGAGGAAATCGAGAAGGCCATTCAGGAAATCCAGCTCGCAATCCAGAAAACCATGCGCTGAGTCATACAAGCCCTGTTGCAGCATGGCTTATAATGACGTCTTTGTCCCCAGGATCAGCCATGCGACCCAGCAAGCGCGCACCCAGCCAGCTCAGGCCCGTTGAAATCATCCGCGGTTATACCAAGCATGCCGAGGGTTCCGTGCTGGTCAAATTCGGCGATACCCATGTGCTGTGCACCGCCAGCGTAGAGGAAAAGGTACCGGGCTTCCTGCGCGGCAAAGGCCAGGGTTGGGTCACAGCGGAATACGGCATGCTGCCGCGTTCGACTGGCTCCCGCATGGAACGTGAAGCGGCCAAAGGCAAGCAATCGGGACGTACTCAAGAGATCCAGCGCCTGATCGGCCGCAGTCTGCGTGCGATTATCGATCTGGAAAAGCTGGGTGAGCGCAGCATCCAGATCGACTGCGATGTCATCCAGGCCGACGGCGGCACGCGCACCGCAAGCATTACGGGTGCTTACGTCGCCTTGCATGATGCAGTCAGTCATCTGTTGAAAAACAAACTCATTGCTGCTTCACCATTGCGCGATTCGGTCGCCGCCATCTCGGTAGGCGTGGTAGGAGATGAAGCTGTGGCAGATCTGGATTACGTCGAGGATTCCAGCTGTGAGACCGACATGAATATCGTCATGACCGGCAGCGGCGGCTTTGTCGAAATCCAGGGAACCGCCGAAGGCAAGCCTTTCAGCCGCGACGACATGGATGCCATGCTGAACCTGGCACAAGAGGCCATCCGCCAGCTCACGGAAAAACAAAAGGAAGCACTAGGCATCTGGCAGCCATGACGCTCTCCATCGAAAAACTTGTGATCGCCAGCGGCAATCAGGGCAAGCTTCGCGAAATACGGCAATTGCTGCAGCCAATCGGCATCACCGCCGTGCCGCAGTCAGATTTTGCTGTGCCGGAAGCAGAGGAGCCCCACGTGACGTTCATCGAGAACGCATTGGCAAAGGCCCGCAATGCAAGTCGGCATACCGGCCTGCCAGCATTAGCAGATGACTCGGGTATCTGTGTGGATGCGCTGCAAGGCGCGCCTGGCGTGCTCTCTGCGCGCTATGCTGCAAAAGATGACGGCAGCTTGAGCCAGGATGAACGCAACAACCGCAAGCTGCTGCAGGTGCTTGATGGAATCCACAATCGCCACGCGCATTATTACTGTGTCATGGTGCTGGTGCGCTTTGCCGATGATCCGCAACCCATCATCAGCGAAGGCATATGGCAGGGCGAAATACTGGAGGCACCGCGCGGCGCCGGCGGCTTCGGCTACGACCCCTTGTTTCTCGATGCCAAAACTGATAAGACTGGCGCCGAGCTGCCGCTGGATATCAAGAATCGTATCAGCCACCGCGGCCAGGCCTTGCACAAGCTGCTGCACCGGCTGGAAAGGGCGAGCGCATGAGCGACCCGAAAAAATGGCCCAAGTGGCGCCGGGATGATGGCAGCATTGTTTCATGCACCGAAAAGGTCAAGGTCATGGCCGAAAATTTCGAGGAGCTGAAACAGATCGCACAGGACGCGCTGGAAGATGGCCTGCTCATGGAAGTGTCAGAGGAGCAGATGCGCGATGCCTTGCATGAGCTCGTTGATCAGCTGGTAAATCCTTATCAAAAAAATTCCGATAAAGCCTGAGATACTCGAATCTCAAGGTTCAAGCAGCGGGCAACAATCTCACCTGTCTTCGCACGGGCTCACTATCCCCCCGCCGCTAAGTCTGTATATCCACATCCCCTGGTGCGTCCGTAAATGTCCATACTGCGACTTCAATTCACATGAAGCGCGTCAGGAGATTCCTGAACAGGCATACGTTGCCGCGCTGCTGGCGGATCTGGAGCAATCAGTACCCGAAGTATGGGGCCGCAGGATACGCAGCATTTTCTTCGGCGGCGGTACGCCCAGCCTGTTTTCGCCGGATGCCATCGACGCCATCCTGAGCGGCGTACGTGCGCTGACACCATTGGAATACGATGCGGAAATCACGCTGGAAGCCAACCCCGGCACCGTAGATGCCGGACATTTCCGTGGATACCGTGACGCGGGAATCAATCGGCTTTCGCTGGGCATCCAGAGCTTTGATGAGCGTTACCTCAAAGCGCTTGGCCGTATCCATGATTCAAATCAGGCGATCACGGCGGCCGAGCTTGCGCTCAAGACCTTCGATGCGGTGAATCTGGACGTGATGTACGCACTGCCCGGGCAAAACCTGGAAGATGCACTGGCAGATGCCAGTCAGGCACTACAGCTTGCACCGCAGCACCTCTCGTTTTATCACCTGACGTTGGAACCCAACACGCCTTTCTACCGCACGCCGCCTAGTCTGCCGGATGACGACACCAGCGCCGCCATGCAGGAAAGCATCGAGGCATTGTTGGCGCAGCACGGTTACGAGCATTACGAAACTTCTGCCTTCGCGCGCAAGGGCTTCCGCTGCCGCCACAACCTTAATTACTGGCAGTTCGGCGATTACCTGGGCATAGGCGCTGGTGCGCACAGCAAGCTCAGCTTTACTGACAGGATCACGCGTGAAAGCCGTTTCAAACACCCCAAACGCTATCTGGAGCTGGCTGCCAATGCTGGTGCGGTAGAGCGCGAATGGGTTATAGCACGTGACGAGCTGGGCTTCGAGTTCATGATGAACGCCCTACGGCTCACACAAGGGTTCGACACTGATTTGTTCGAGCTCAGAACCGGCCTCACGCTCGATACGCTGAAGACGCCAATGGACGCGGCCATACAGTCCGGTTTGATTGAACATAATGGGCTGCTGCTCAAGCCCACCCTGCACGGCCAGCGTTTTCTGAACGAATTGCTGCAGCTATTTCTGCCCTGACTTGCGAGACTGCCGCCGATGGCGTATCTCCGGCCTTCTCTGGAAATTACCAGGTAGTAGGCTTCGGATTGCGCTCGTTGAACTCGCGCTGGTGCCAGTATGGATAAATGGGTAATTCCTGACTGGCCTTGTCCAGTAGCGCCACCTGTTCCGCCGTCAGGTTCCAGCCTACGGCACCCAGATTCTGCCTGAGCTGCTCCTCGTTGCGGGCGCCGATGACGATATTGCAAACGCTGGGCCGCTGCAGCAGCCAGTTGAGCGCGACTTGTGGAATGGTCCTGCCGGTCTCCTTGGCTACCAGATCCAGCGCGTCGACGACATCGTAAAGATATTCATCACGCACAATCGGCCCGCCTACGGCGCCGCCTTGTGCAATCCGGCCCTCGGTCGCCGGCTGGTCGCGACGGATTTTACCGGTCAAGCGTCCCCAGCCCAGCGGGCTCCACACCATGAGACCCACACCCTGATCCAGGCCCAGCGGCATGAGCTCCCACTCATAATGGCGTCCGATCAGTGAGTAATAACCCTGATAGGCGACGTAGCGCGCGAGGCCGTATTTTTCGGAAGTCGCCAGCGATTTCATCAGATGCCAGCCAGAAAAATTGGAGGCACCGATATACCGAATCTTGCCGCTGGTGACCAGGTCATCCAGCGCGCGCAGGGTTTCCTCGACCGGCGTTAGTGCATCGAAGCCATGCATGAAATAGATGTCGATGTAATCGGTTCCAAGGCGTTTGAGGCTGGCCTCGCAGGCCCGGATGAGGTGGTAGCGCGATGATCCCTTGTCGTTCGGGCTGTCTCCCATGGTGAACGTCGCCTTGGTCGAGATCAACGTCTTGTCGCGACGGCCTTTCAATGCCTGCCCTAGGATCTCCTCGGAAGCGCCGCGCGAATAGATGTCGGCCGTATCAAAAAAGCTGACGCCGGCATCCAGGCACAAGTCGACCATACGCGATGCTTCCTTGACATCGGTGTCGCCCCAGCGCTTGAAGAATTCGCTGGTGCCGCCGAACGTGCCGGTGCCAAAACTCAGCGCCGGTACCTTGAGGCCGGATTTTCCGAATTGCCTGTATTCCATGTGTTATCTCCTTCAGCGAGTTGGCTCAAACAAAAAAGCCCGGCATCCACCAGGCTTTGGCAGGAACATATTCACTATTCAGTCAGATGCTGGCGCGCCTTTTGAATCGCTCTCTGCACTTGCTCTGGCGCGGTCCCTCCCACATGATTGCGGCTGGCGACCGAGCCTTCCAGCGTCAGCACGCTGGCGACATCCTCAGCAATTTGCTCGCTGAATTTCTGCAGTTCCGCCAGAGGCAAATCGGCCAGGTCGCAACCCTGGTCGGACGCATGCCGCACAGCAAGCGCCACCACCTCATGCGCATCGCGAAATGGCATGCCCTTCTTGACCAGATAATCGGCAAGATCGGTCGCGGTGGCAAAACCTTCCGCTGCCGCCTTGCGCATGGCTTCCTTGTTGACCTTGATGCCGCGCATCATGTCGGCATATATCTGCAGCGTCACCAGCAGAGTGTCTGCCGTATCAAACAAGGGTTCCTTGTCTTCCTGGTTGTCCTTGTTATACGCCAGCGGCTGCCCTTTCATAAGCGTCAGCAACGAAACCAGATGGCCGTTTACACGGCCGGTTTTGCCGCGTACCAACTCCGGTACATCGGGATTTTTCTTTTGCGGCATGATGGATGAGCCAGTACAGAAACGATCCGCAATATCAATAAAGCCGAAGCGCGGAGACGACCAAAGAATCAGCTCTTCCGACAAGCGTGAAAGATGCGTCATGATCAGCGCCGCGGCGACGGTAAATTCGATGGCGAAATCACGATCCGAAACTGCATCCAGCGAATTCTCGCAGACGCCGTCAAATCCTAGCTCTTTCGCTACCATGTCACGGTCGATGGGATAGCTGGTACCGGCCAGGGCAGCGGCACCTAAAGGCAAACGATTGATACGCTTGCGGGCATCGGCGAGACGGCCGGCATCGCGCTGCAGCATCTCGAAATAAGCCAGCAGGTGATGACCGAATGTGACTGGCTGTGCGACCTGCAAGTGCGTGAATCCAGGCATGATAGTATCGACATGCGCCTCAGCGAGATCCAGCAGGGAGGCCTGTAAAGAACGAACACCCTGTATCGCATCATCGGTAACCGCCCGCAGCCACAGGCGGATATCAGTAGCCACCTGGTCATTGCGGGAGCGTCCGGTATGCAAGCGCTTACCTGCGTCCCCTATCTTGTCGGTCAGCCGTTTCTCGATATTAAGATGGACGTCTTCCAAATCAAGCGACCATTCAAAATTCCCGTTTCTGATTTCCTGCCGGATGACCTCCAGGCCCTGTTCGATGGCCCTCAGGTCCGCAGCACTGATAATGCCCTGCGCGCCCAGCATGCGTGCGTGGGCCAGCGACCCTTGGATATCGAATTCAGCCAGCCGCTGGTCGAAGCCGACCGAAGCCGTGTATTTTTTCACCAGCTCGGCTACGGGCTCATGAAAACGGCCCGACCAGGTTTTATTTTTTTCTGTCGTCAATTTGGTCTATCCAGGTTTGGATTCAATAGATTTGTATTGGATTGGCTGACGCAATCTTATAGGATGAAAACGTTTAAGAATAATGCGCTTGCCTGCCAAGTATAAAACAAAACACCAGCATCGCTATGCCATTACAAAACCGCTTCGTTGCCCGGCTACCTGACTTCCGCAATCTCGGCGTCTGCCTGCGCATTCTGCTGATTGTGAATCTCATGGCGGTGATTGCTGCCATGCTGCAATCCAGCAGCCTGCTGGATATCAGTAGCCGCCTTGCCGAGTTGTCCGCATTCCTGCAGCCTGTACTGCTGCTGAGCCTGATCTTGCTCTACCCCGCGAGTCGCGTGCTGTCGCGTATGCCCTACTGGCTAGGGATCGTCATCGTTGTGCTCATGGTGCTGGCATTGACCTGGATGGTCCATGTGGCCGCAGCCCATCTGTTCGCTCCAGAGTATGCCTTCTCGCTGACACGCGCCCTGCTTATCGCGGGAATCATGACCGGCCTTGTGATGTATTACTTTCATCTGCGGCAACGCGCGCTGTCCCCAGCGCTTATAGAAGCCAGGCTGCAGGCATTGCAGGCCAGAATACGCCCGCACTTTCTGTTCAACAGCATCAACGCCGTGCTGTCGCTCATGCGCAGTCAGCCCAGACTGGCTGAAACCGCGCTGGAAGACATGGCCGACCTGTTTCGCGTCCTCATGGCAGACAATCGCGATCTGGTGCCGCTAGCGCAGGAGATTGCCCTCAGCAGACAGTATCTGGCGCTGGAGAAGCTGCGGCTGGAGGATAGGCTGGGCATCGTCTGGCAGATAGACAACATGCCGCCGGATGCGCTGGTGCCGCCGCTGGTGCTGCAGCCATTGCTGGAAAACGCGGTGTATCATGGCATCGAGCCCATGCCGGACGGTGGAGAAATCACTATCAATATCCATTCCAATCGCGACCAGGTGCATATGATCCTGAGCAATCCCTACAATCCGCAGCGGGATCGCACCAGCGGCAACAAAATGGCACTCACCAATATTCAAGAGCGCCTCACGCTGCATTTCGATGTTGAAGCCTCCATGACCAGTCGGCTGGAAAACGGCAGATATGAGGTCCACATTGTCATCCCCTATCACCGCACATGATCATGAAAACCCTACCGCTTAAGGTTCTGATTGCTGATGATGAGGCCCCCGCCCGTAACCGACTGCGGGAACTGCTGGCGGAAATCCCCGATACCATCGTCATTGCCGAGGCGCGTAACGGCAAGGAAGCGCTGGAACTGTCTGCGGAAACTCCTCCTGATCTATTGCTGCTGGACATCCGCATGCCCAAGATGGATGGGATCGAAGCCGCCGGCCACCTGCAAAAATTCGAGCCGCCGCCTGCCATTATTTTTACGACGGCTTACGATTCCTATGCCATGCAGGCTTTCGAAATCCATGCTGTCGACTACCTGCTAAAGCCGATCCGGTTGGAAAGGCTGCAAACCGCCATTTCCAAGGCACGCGCACTACTGCCCTCGCAGCTTGCGGCACTCAAGCCCATGCAGCCGCAGCGTACACATTTCAGCGTAGTGGAACGCGGTCGCGTTATCCTGGTACCAGTCAGCGATGTCGTATATCTCAAGGCCGAGCTCAAATACATCACCGTACGCACGCGGGAACGCGAATATCTCGTCGAGGATTCACTGGTGAATATAGAACAGGAATTTGGAGACCATTTCCTGCGTCTGCATCGAAACTGCCTGGCAGCGCGGGACTGCATTCTGGGTTATGAGAAACTTCGCTCTATTGATGGTGACGGCCACTGGGTAGCTCTGCTCAAGGGCGTGCCGGAGACCATAGCCGTCAGTCGGCGCCAGTTGCACGTATTGCGCGACCTCGCAAGCAGCTGACCGCCGCGTGATAAAATCCACGCTTTCCATGCGTGTGCTTGTCCCATGATCCCGCCCTCCAAACTCGTCATTGCCTCTCGTGAAAGTGCGCTTGCTATGTGGCAGGCTCAGCACATTCAGCAGAAACTACTATCCCTGTACCCGCACATACAGGTTGAAATACTGGGCATGACAACCACCGGGGACCAGATTCTCGATTCCCCGCTTGCAACCATAGGCGGCAAGGGGTTGTTCGTGAAGGAGCTGGAACAGGCGCTGGCCGATGGCCGTGCTGATCTGGCCGTGCATTCCATGAAGGACGTGCCCATGCACCTGCCGGACGGCTTCAGTCTGGCCGCCATCGGTGAGCGCGAAGACCCGCGCGATGCATTTGTATCGAATCTCTACAAGAATCTGGAAGACCTGCCCGCTGGCAGCATTGTCGGCACTTCCAGTCTGCGGCGCCAGAGCCAACTCAAGGCGCGTTTTCCCAACATCGAAGTAGCTTCCTTGCGCGGCAATGTGCACACGCGACTGCGCAAGCTTGACGAAGGGCAATACAGCGCCATTATCCTTGCGGCTGCCGGCCTCATACGGCTCGGACTGGAATCGCGCATCGCCAGCATGATTTCCACGTCTCACAGCATCCCCGCGGTCGGTCAGGGCGCATTGGGGATTGAAGTCAGTGCTGCGCGCGAAGACCTGCCGGCTGTGCTTGCGCCGCTTAACCACGCGCCTACCGCTGCTTGTGTGATCGCAGAACGCGCGTTGAGTCGTGCGCTGGCCGGCAGTTGCCAGGTGCCGATTGGGGCCTTTGCCGAGATTGAGGCAGATGAGATCCGGATGACGGGATTCGTCGCCAGCATTGATGGCACGCAAATGGCGCGCGATGAAATACGCGGACCTGTTTCCGAGCCGGAATCCCTAGGGCTTGCGCTCGCAGATCGGCTTATTGCCCGCGGAGCACAACCCATACTCGCCGCATTACCGCATGACTGACGCGCTGCGCGGACGTTACATTGCCGTCACGCGACCCCAGGATCAGGCAGTAAAGCTCAGCACGCTCATTGAGGCAGCCGGCGGCGAAGTCATTCCGTTCCCGCTCATTTCCATCGCCCCGCTGGACGATGACGGTGCATTCCAGGCACAGCTTGAAAAGCTACCTGCATGCCAGTGGGCCATTTTCATCAGCACCAACGCCGTACAATATGGCCTTCCTGCGCTGTTGAAGCGCTTTGGCCACGTACCCGAAAATCTGCGTTTCGCCGCCATCGGGCCGGCCACGGCAGCTGAACTGAAAAAGTTCGGAATTGATGATACGCTCACGCCCAATGACCGCTTCGACAGTGAATCCTTGCTGGCGCTACCTGAAATGCACAATGTGGCTTCAAACAACATCATGATCTTCCGCGGTATCGGCGGGCGTGAAGTTCTCGCGGAAACGCTACGTCAACGCGGTGCTCAGGTGACATTCGCTGAATGTTACCGGCGCACCAATCCGCAATCGGATCTCCGCCTCCTCAACACCTATCGGCAACAAAATAAGCTTGATGCCATTGTGGTCACCAGCAGCGAGGCGATGCGTCATCTGCTGCAAATGGCCGCAGATTGCGACTGGCTTACAGAAGTCGCATTGTGTGTGAATCATGAACGCGTCGCTGAGCTGCCGAAAGAAAAAGGGCTGCGGGTGGCAGCAGCCGGCGCATCTGGCGACGAAGCCATGCTGGACTGTTTGATACGCACGTTTTCGACATGACGGACGCCAATTCTCCCGAAAACGGCATTATCCAGAATACCGAACCTGATAATGCGCCACCCGATGCCGCGCGGAAATCACGTAACACCCTGGGTTTGACGGTCCTCGTCATCATGCTGCTGGCCCTACTGAGCGCCCAGCTGTGGCAATGGCTGAATACCCGCCATCGATTCAATCATCTTGAGCAAGTATTGACCCAGCGCCTCGAGCAATATGCTGCAGTCAATCAGCAGGCCGCGGCACAAGCCCGGCTGGCGGAGGAACGCAGCGTACAGGCCATGAGCAAAAGCGAGTTACTGGAACAAAAGCTCGCCCAGTCGCGCGATCAGCAGGAAAACCTGGAAACGCTGTACAAAGAGCTGACCAACAGCCGTGAAGAGCGCACCATTGCCGAGATTGAGCAATTATTGATCATTGCCAACCAGCAATTACAGCTCGCCGGCAACATTCGCCCGGCACTGCTGGCTTTACAGACCGCCTACTCGCGGTTGCAGCAGATCGAAACGTCCCAGGCTGCATTGCTGCGCAAAACTGTACTCGATGATATCCAGCATCTGCAGAATCTGCCGCAGGCCAATATTGCTGCGCTGAATCTTGAGCTGGAAGCGCTGGCTCATACCGTTGATGTCATTCCGCTCGTCAGCGACCGCCACCCTGAAACACTGCCCGTCAAACCTGGGAACGAAACCAATGCATGGCGGCGGCTGGCTCGCGAGATCTGGAAAGATATCAAAAGCCTGGTCAGGCTGGAGCGCATAGACCGCCCGGAGCCCCCCCTGCTGACACCGGAACAAACTTTCTTCCTGCGCGAGAACGTCAAGCTGCGTCTGCTGATGGCACGCATCGCGTTGCTGCAGCAGGATGAAAAAAGCTACCGTCACAATATGGAATCTGCGGCTGAGTGGATCAAACAGCATTTCGATGTCACAGCGCCTGAAACACTCAAGGTTTTGTCACGCATTCGCGGCCTGGCGGACGACGCTGTGGGCACCGAGATTCCTGATATCAATGCCAGCCTGGGCCTGGTAAGCAAGTACAAACTATCGCTGGAAAAGACACCTCTCGCCACAGGGCGTGGGGCTCAGGTCTCCGGTCAGGAATAACATGCGCGGCCTGTTCTGGTTACTGCTGATCCTGGGGCTTGCGGTTGGCGCTGCATTATTAGCCACGGGCAACCAAGGATATGTGCTGATTGTCAGACCGCCCTACCGGCTCGAGCTGTCGCTGAATCTGCTGCTGGTCTTGATCGTCCTGGCGTTTGTACTGCTGCACCTGGGTCTGCAATTCGTCCATTACACACGGCGACTGCCTGCCAGTGTGCGTGCCTACAAGGAAGAGCAGCGGCTGCAGCGCGCACACGAGGCGTTGCGTGAAAGCCTGCATGCCATGGCGGAAGGTCACTATGCAGCAGCGCAGAAAGCGGCAGCACGTGCATTCGACTTGGGCGAAGATCCTGCCCTGAGTGCACTGATCGCTGCGCGGGCTTCCCACAAGCTCAAGCAGAAGAGTCGCCGGGACTATTATCTTGCCGAGGCGGAACAGCGCGCTCCCGACAGGCAACTGGCCAGGATGCTGATGCAGGCTGAGCTGATGCTTGACGATGGACAATACAGCGATGCGCTCGAAATTCTGCAGCGGCTCAAGAAGATAGAACCTGACCATCCTGCTGCATTACGCCTGGAGCTGAAACTGCATACACGTCTCGGCAACTGGCAACAAACAGTGGTGTTGCTGCAGGAGCTCAGGAATGACGAAATCATAGACGAACAGCAGGCAAAAGAGATGCGCCTTGTGGCTCATCGCCATCTGCTGCAGCGTTATGCAGACGACCTGCCGGGGCTGACGGATTACTGGCGTCGTATCGGCGAGGAAGACCGGCTGGATTCCCGGCTGGCCTACCTCGCCGCTGCCAGTTTTATCGAGCTTGGCGCCCATATGCAGGCACTAGAGATCGTCGAAGGCAGCCTGAATCGGCATTGGGACAGCGATCTTGCCGAATTGCTGGGCGAATGCATCAGCAGCAATCCGCAAAAATTACTGCAGCAGGCGGAGCGCTGGCTGCTATTGCATGAAGCAGATGCCAAACTGCTGCTAGCCTTGGGGAATATTTGTAATCGCATGCAGCTATGGGGCAAGGCTGAAGGCTATCTGGAAGCCAGCATCAGCGTCCGGCCCAGCGCGGCCGCGCATCTGGCGTTAGCCAAGGTGCTGGAAAATCGCGGCGAGAAGGAGCGGGCTCTGATGCACTACAGGCAAAGCGTCCATGAGCATCATGCCCACTACGACTTATAGCTGGGCTTTAAGCTGCGATGTTGCAGGTAGTGGATTAGAGAAGGTAAAGGCGTCGGAAAAGAATTCGTTTTCCGGCATGCCATGCGTCTGGAAAGCGATGTGCGCCGCCTCTACCATTTGCGGATTGCCGCAGCAATAGACCTGGTAAGCGCTTAGGTCCGGGTGATCGTCGAGCACAGCTTGATGCACCAGCCCCGTCCTTCCCTTCCACGCGTCTTCTGCAACGGGTTCTGACAGAACGGGAATATAGGTAAATCCAGGATATTCGCTGGCCCACTGGCCTGGCAATTCCGGCATATAAATGTCCTGCAGGCTGCGCGCCCCCCAATAGAGCGTAATCGGCCGTTTCATTTGATGATGCAGCATATGCTCGATGATGCCCTTGACCGGGGCAAACCCGGTACCACCGGCGACAAAAATGATGGGCTTGTCCGAATCTTCACGCAGATAAAAGCTGCCGAATGGGCCTTCCAGACGCAGGATGGCTTTCTCCGGCATCTCGCGGAAGACATATTCGGTGAATTGCCCGCCCGGAATCAGTCGCAGATGCAGTTCAAGCAGATCGTCCCTGTGCGGCGCATTGGCCAGCGAAAAAGCGCGGCGCTTGCCATCCTTGAGCAGAAAATCCACATACTGCCCCGCCATGAATTGCAGCCGCTCGTTACTGGGCAATTTGAGAAACATGGCCATCACATCGTGCGACAGTTTTTCCATTTTCTGCACACGCACGGGCAAAATGCGCGGCCGGATAGCGTAATTATCCAGAATTTCGCGCGATTCGATGACCAGGTCCGTCAACGGCACGGCACTGCAGAAAAGCGCATATCCAGATTGTTTTTCCTGGTCGCTGAGTGCGGAGGGAAAGCTGGTGTAGTCCACCTGGCCCTGCAGCACACGTCCCTTGCAGGCACCGCACGCACCGTCACGACAGCCATAGGGCAAGTTGACGCCAGCATCGAGCGCGGCCTGCAATATGGTTTCGTTGGAAGCCACCTCAAAAGTGTGGCCGCTAGGCTGAACGGTAACCCGGTAAGACATGATCGAAGGGCTTGGCTAAAAGGCGGCAGTTTAGCACAGCAGCAATGCTAGCCTGCATCAGGCTCAGTCCTCGCGCCGATATTCCCCTTCGATGATATCGTCGTTGGCAGCACGGCTTCGGCGCTGGTTCACTCCTGGCTGGTGAGATCTCTTGAAGCCGGATCCAGGCATTAAAAGCAGGATAACGGCTATCACATCGGTAATCACTCCGGGGATCAGCAGCAATACGCCTGCTGCCAGATTCTTCAGGCTCATAAGCATTGCCTTGCCAGGCGGGCGGCCCTGGCTCAGGGAGTCCATCATGCGCCCGGCCAGCGAAAATTTTTCATCCTTGATGAGCCGCCATCCCAGGATGCCGACGATCAGCAGATATAGCAGCACCAATCCGCCATACTGGTCGCCAAGCTCTGCCAGCAGCCATATCTCCAGCACGGGGAAAGCGAGTAAAATTAAGAGTCCGGGAAGTAAACGCATAATAAAGAGGTTCTTTTAGAAGTCTGTAAGATTTGTACTTGGACAATGTCCAGTCGCCAAGTATCCACTAGATGGAGACGATATGCGGCTTGTGCAAGACACCACCGGAATTAAACATGGAATCCACCGCATCAGCCCTGCTTGTACTGACCAACCTGCCTGATCATGCCAGTGCCGAAAAACTGGCTTACGCGCTGGTAGAGCGCAGGCTTGCAGCCTGCGTGAATATTCTTGCGCCGTGCACTTCCGTGTATCGCTGGAAAGGCCAGGTCGAAACCGCAAGTGAAATACCGTTGCTGATCAAAACCTCAAGCGCAGTGTGTGCGGAGCTGCAGGAAGCCATCCGCGCCCTGCACCCTTACGAACTTCCCGAAATTGTTCAGGTCCCAATCAGCGGCGGGCTGCCAGCCTACATCGAATGGCTTATCACGGAAATAAAGACTTGAAATCCGGTTTATCCTCATTACGTATCTTTGTGCTCGCCTGCCTGCTGCCGCTGCTTGCGGTTTCCCCTGCAGCTATCGCTGATACCGGCAGAAGCCTGTTTCTCGATGCGGCCGAACAAGACGTACTGCCGCCGGACGAAGCCTTCAGGCTTAACGTCGAGGTACAAAGCGCTAATACTCTGCAGGCTAATTTTGATATTGCGCCGGGCCATTACCTCTACCGCGACCGCATCAAATTTGAACCCGCAAAATCCAGCCAGCCTTTCAGTATCGCCGAGGTGGTGCTGCCCAAGGGAAAATCTAAGGAAGACGCCTATTTCGGCCTCAGCGAGGTTTTTTTCGATCAGGCCTCAGCCGTAGTAACACTAGCGTTTCCTGGTTCCGCCTCCGAAAAAATACAGCTGGATGTCACTTATCAGGGATGCAGTGAAAAAGGTCTGTGTTACTCGCCTATCAGGAAAACCATTGAACTGAAATTGCCAAGTGCCGGTGCATCCAGTCAGAATATGACGGCCGGCATTTCTTTCGATGACCCCGCAACCTCCCTGCTGAAAAACGGTACTTTGTGGTTGATCGTTACGGGTTTCTTCGGTTTCGGCGTCCTGCTATCGCTCACGCCTTGCGTGCTGCCCATGATTCCCATTCTTTCCAGCATTATCATCGGCCGCCAGCATTTGGGGCGACTGCATACTTTTAACCTTTCCCTGGCATATACCCTGGGCATGGCGGTGAGTTATGCACTCGTGGGCATTGCAGCAGGCATGACAGGTCGCCTGCTGAGCAATGCATTGCAAACCCCATGGGCGCTTGGCGCAGGTGCGCTGGCATTTGTCCTGCTGGCGCTGTCCATGTTCGGTTTTTATGAAATTTCATTACCGGCCTCACTGGAAAGCCGGCTGGTCAATGCCAGCAACCGTATGCGCGGGGGCCGGTTTGTCGGGGTTTTCGTGATGGGTGCGCTGGCTTCACTGATTGTGAGCCCTTGTATCGCAGCGCCGCTTGCCGGCGCGTTGCTGTATATCAGTCAGACGAATGATGTAGTGCTGGGCGGTACCGCCCTGTTTGCGCTGGCGATGGGCATGGGTGTGCCCTTGTTACTGATAGGCGCCTCGGCAGGCAGCCTGCTGCCAAAAACCGGACCCTGGATGAACGCAGTGCGCAACTTCTTCGGCGTACTGCTGCTGGCAATGGCGGTCTGGCTGATATCGCCATTGATTCCCATGGGTATTGCCATGGCGCTTTGGGCGACGCTGCTGATCGTCACTGCAATTTACATGCACGCACTTGATGCCTTGCCAGGCAACGCCGGCGCGTGGGCAAGGTTCTGGAAAGGCATAGGGATAGTCATGCTGGTTTTTGGTATTACCCTGTTGCTGGGTGCCGTATCGGGGGCCAAATCGCCACTGCAGCCGCTATCGGGCTTCGGCTCCGGCGTTGGCCAGACAGAAACCAAGGCCTTAGCCTTCCAGCGCATAAAAAACCTGGCTGAGCTGGATCGCATCGTGCAGCAGTCGGCGCGGCCGGTGATGCTGGATTTTTATGCCGACTGGTGCGTAGCGTGCAAGGAGCTGGAGGCCTACACGTTCAGCGATTCGCGCATTCAGCAGGCGCTCAACAATGTTACTCTGCTGCAGGCAGATGTCACCGACAATACCGATGCGGATGTGGAACTACTGAAGCGTTTCAAGCTATATGGCCCCCCTGGCATCATTTTTTTCGATAGCCACGGCCAGGAACAAAAATTTCGCGTTATCGGTTTCCAGGATGCTGAAACCTTTTTGAAAAACTTGCAGACACTGGATCTCAATTGAAATACCTCAAGCACATCCTGATTGCCTTGGCCATCATCATCTCCGGCCTGGCAATCCGGCATTTTGTCTGGGGCCCAGCCCCGTCGCTGTCTTCAGAAGCGCTGTATTCAACGACCTTCCCCGATAGCGAGGGCAACATGCAGGCCCTCGAACAATGGCGTGGCAAAATCCTGATAATCAACTTCTGGGCTACATGGTGCCCCCCGTGTCGTGAAGAGATGCCGGAGCTCTCGCGCTTTCATGAGCATTATCAGGACAAGGGCGTGGTTGTTTTAGGTATTGCGACCGAAGACGTCGCCAAAATTCGTGAATTCGCAAAGAAAACCCAGGTATCCTACCCCTTGCTGGCGGGAGACATGGATGCCATGAACTTGGGCAATGCCTTGGGCAACAACAAGGGAGTCCTTCCCTATACCGTGATCCTGAGTCGGGACGGCAGCGTAGTCGAGACGTTTTTCGGGCAGGTTAATCATCTGATGCTGGAGGAAGAGCTACTGCCTTTGCTAATGCAGCCTGCTACCCCCTAATTTCGGTAAATTTCTACCATCCTATAGACAAATTCCCCTTATTTGCGGCAAACTTGCCGTCATCGGCTTATCTTGAAAATGCATGACGGCTTCCAAAAACACTTCCACAGTCCTGGTTTTGCACGGTCCCAATCTAAATCTTCTGGGGTTGCGCGAGCCGGAGCATTACGGAAAAGACACGCTCGACAGTATCAACGAGCGGTTGGCTAACCAGGCTGAAACAGCGGGCCTTGCACTGGCGACCTTCCAGAGCAACAGTGAAGCAGAACTCATCAGCAAGATACAGTCTCTGGCGCAACAGGATATCGGATACATCATCATCAACCCGGCGGCATTTACGCATACTTCAGTGGCCATGCGTGACGCGCTCGCTGCGGTAAAAATACCTTTTGTAGAAGTTCACCTATCCAATATCTATGCCAGAGAAGCCTTCCGGCAACATTCCTATTTTTCGGATATCGCTACCGGCGTTATCAGCGGGTTTGGTGCAGAAAGCTATACGCTGGCACTGAATTACGTCATACATCAGCTCCGCGGTTAATAGCCGCGCCTAAACAGCCTTTTGAGGTAATCATGGATTTACGCAAACTTAAAAAATTGATTGATCTGGTAGAAGAATCGGGCATTTCCGAACTCGAACTGACCGAAGGAGAGGAAAAGGTCCGCATTAGCCGCAATCTGCCGAATGCACATGCAGTCATGCATATGTCGCCGTACCAGATTCAGGCGGCACCGCCGGCAGCTCCCGCCCCAGTTGCGCCTGCGGAAGCTGAGGCGGCCACCATAGAAGGCCACATCGTCAAATCGCCCATGGTAGGCACTTTCTATCGCGCCCCTTCCCCGGATGCCAAACCGTTTGTGGATATCGGCTCAAAGGTCTCGGTCGGCGATACGATCTGCATTATCGAAGCCATGAAACTGCTGAACGAAATTGAGGCGGACCATGGCGGCGTCATCAAGGCCATCCTGGTTGAAAACGGTCAGCCAGTGGAATATGGCGAACCCCTGTTCATCATCGGCTAGGGGGTTTTATGTTTGAAAAAATCCTCATCGCCAATCGCGGCGAAATCGCGCTACGCATACAGCGCGCCTGTCGTGAACTTGGCATCAAGACCGTAGCCGTGCATTCGGAAGCGGATCGCGATACCAAATATGTCAAACTGGCCGACGAGTCTGTCTGTATCGGCCCTGCCCCTTCCGGGCAAAGCTACCTGAATATACCCGCGGTCATCAGCGCCGCCGAGGTGACCGATGCGCAGGCAATACACCCCGGTTACGGCTTTCTTTCCGAAAATGCCGATTTTGCCGAACGGGTGGAGCAGAGCGGATTCGTATTCATCGGCCCGCGCGCAGAAACCATTCGCCTGATGGGCGACAAAATCAGCGCCAAAGAGGCAATGAAAAAGGCCGGCGTGCCTTGTGTGCCGGGGTCGGAAGGCGCCTTGCCGGAAGACCCGAAGGAAATCCTGCGCATGGCGAAGGAAGTCGGTTATCCGGTCATCATCAAGGCCGCGGGCGGCGGCGGCGGTCGCGGCATGCGTGTTGTGCATACGGAAGCGGCGTTGCTGGCGTCAGTAAGCATGACCAAGAATGAAGCGCAATCGGCTTTTGGCAATCCTTCCGTCTACATGGAAAAATTCCTGGAACAGCCGCGCCACATCGAGATTCAAGTGTTGTCCGACCAACATGGCAATGCGGTTTATCTGGGTGAACGTGACTGCTCCATGCAGCGCCGCCATCAGAAAGTACTGGAAGAGGCGCCGGCTCCGGGGTTGAACGTAAAGCTGCGCGACAAGATTGGCATCCGTTGCGCAGACGCCTGCAAACGCATCGGCTATCGTGGCGCTGGCACTTTCGAATTCCTGTATGAGAACAAGGAATTCTATTTCATCGAGATGAATACGCGTGTACAGGTCGAGCATCCAGTGACCGAGATGATCACTGGCATCGATATTGTGCAGCAGCAAATCCTGATCGCCGCCGGCGAAAAGCTGCGCTTTCGGCAGAAAGACATTCAGTTCCGCGGTCATGCCATCGAATGCCGCATCAACGCAGAAGACCCGTACAACTTCGTTCCTTCGCCTGGCCGCATCACCACCTTCCACATGCCGGGCGGTCCAGGCATTCGGGTAGACACGCATGCCTTCCAGAATTATTTGGTTCCATCGAACTATGACTCCATGATCGGCAAGCTAATTGCATATGGCGATACTCGCGAGCAAGCCATTGCACGCATGAAAATCGCGCTTTCCGAGATGGTAGTGGAAGGTATCAAGACCAATGTTCCTCTGCATGCGGATCTGATGGCAGATGCTGCCTTCCACCGCGGCGGCACCAGCATTCACTATCTGGAAGAAAAACTGGGGCTACAGACCAAATGATGTCTGCGTTTTAATCTCATTCCCATGGCCTGGCTATCACTCAATATCGAGGCTGCCGAACACGTTGCAGACCTGATGAGCGATGCTTTGCTGGACCTTGGCGCGATATCGGTAAGTATCGAGGATGCGAATGCGGAAACGCCGCAAGAGCAGGCCATCTTTGGCGAGCCGGGCGATCCCCCACCGGGCATATGGCAGCAAAACATGGTGAATGCCCTCTTTGCCGAAGATACGCCCGTCATGGACATTCTGCAGCAGTTGGGGCAGCGCGTAGGTTTGCAGGGGTTCAGCTATTCCACCGAAATCATTGCGGAACAGGATTGGGTACGCGCCACGCAGTCCCAGTTCGAACCGATCCGGATCGGCGAAAAGCTGTGGATTGTGCCCTCATGGCACGCCGCGCCGGATCCTGATGCGCTCAATATCGTGCTCGATCCGGGTCTGGCTTTCGGCACGGGCAGCCACCCCACAACCCACCTCTGCCTTGCGTGGCTGCAGCAACAGATAAAACCACCGTTGACCGTGCTGGATTATGGCTGCGGGTCGGGAATACTGGCAATTGCTGCCAAGAAACTTGGAGCGGATCAGGTAACGGGTACTGATATCGATCCGCAGGCCATTGCGGCCAGCCGCTCCAATGCCCATCAAAATGAAGTAGCGATCGATTTTTATCTGCCCGACCAGTTGCCTGCCCTGCAGGCAGATATTGTGGTGGCCAACATTCTGTCGAGCGCCCTGACTGTCCTGGCGCCGGCACTGGCCGCTACTTGCAAAATGGGTGGGAGCATCGCATTATCCGGGATCCTGGAGCCGCAGGCCGCGCAAGTGTCGGAAGTCTATGCAGAGTGGTTTGATATGAATCCTCCCATGCACATGGAAGGCTGGATGCTACTCACGGGACGCAAACGATGAGCCTGGTGACGTCCTGCCCGCAATGCCTGACTGCCTTCCGGGTGACGGATGAGCAGCTGGCCGCTAAGGATGGCCAGGTGCGTTGCGGAAGGTGCCAACATATATTCAATGCACATTCGCGTCTGGCCAAAACCTCGGGTGCAAACAACAATCAGCCTGATCCGGTACCAGCGCCAGCGATCAAATCGCCTAAGCTCATGTCAGATACCGCATCGCCAGACGCCAAGCTCGCGAATCCGCGCCCGAAATTCAAACTGCCGCGCTGGCTATCAGCTTTATTGATCGGGGTGCTAGTCCTGCTGGCGGCTTTCCAAGCCGTTTATTACCTGCGAGCTTCGATAGCCGCACAATGGCCCATGCTGAGGCCACATCTGATCGCAGCCTGTCAGCCGCTCCAATGCACGGTCAGCCTTCCGCAACAGGCCGAGCTGCTCACCATTGATGATTCCGATATGCTGGAAGACGGCGAGCGTCAAGGTGTGGTCCATCTCTCAGCAACGCTTGTCAACAACGCCCCCTTTACGCAAGCCTATCCTCTACTCGAAGTGACTCTGACCGACGCTTACGACAAGCCGGTTCTGCGGCGCGCGATAGTACCAAGTGACTATTTGCCGGCAGGAGAGCGAATCGATGAGGGTATTGCACCCGGAGAATCATTGCAGATAAGGCTGGCATTAGCTGCGGGAGATGCTGCCGTGGCTGGATATCGGATTTTTGTAGGTTATTAGCTCATGAAAATCATGAGGTAGTTTTAATGATAGCAGGCAAGGTAATTAACACGTGTCGAGGTAATATACGTCTCAAGTAGTTACGATTAATTAAGGAGACGATTATGTGGACCAAGCCAGAAGTTACCGAAATGCGTTTTGGTTTTGAAGTTACCATGTACGTATGCAATCGTTAATTTGCTAAGGCATTAACTTGAAACGGAGGCTCAGGCCTCCGTTTTTATTTTGTGTGCGGCAGCCGTCCTTACCGGTTTCATGCAATTCGAATTGACCAGCCTGACAGCCTCGATAATCTTTTCCACCGCCTGCTGCCTGCCGTAACTCTTCCTCCAGGCGATCGCTATACGCCTGATAGGCGCAGGTGATTCGAATGGCACGACTTTCACCAAAGGGTTGCCATACCGCTCCACCACTGCGCTGCATGGCAGCACAGTAATTCCAAGATTCGATGCCACCATATTCCGTACGGTTTCCAGTGAATTCCCCTGCATTACCTCTCCCTTGCGCGATAACTGCGGGCAGGCCTGCACCACCTGATTGCTGAAGCAGTGGCCGCTGTTGAGCAGCAAGACCTTTTCATCTGCCAATTCATCTGCGGCGATGGCCGCCCTGTCAGCCCAGGGATGCTCCGCAGGGACCGCGACGACGAATGACTCGTCATACAAGGGTTGGACCTGGATGCCTGGAAAATCAAACGGTAGCGCAATAATTGCGGCGTCCAGCATACCGGCTTTTAATTGCGTTTCCAGATTGGCGGTGAGGTTTTCCTCCACGTCGAGCGGCATATTCGGCGCGATTTCGCGAAGAATGGGAATAATCTCGGGCAAAAGATAGGGGCCAGTGGAATAGATGACGCCCAGTTTTAGCGGCCCATTGAGCTGGTCATGGCCTTGGGCGGCAAGGATTTTGATTTGTTCGGCTTCTTCCAGCACTCGCGCAGCCTGTTCCACGATCCTTGCACCGACTTCCGTGAGTGCTATCTCATTATGGCTGCGCTCGAATATCATGAGCCCAAGCTCTTCTTCCAGCTTCTTGATCCCCAAGCTCAAGGCAGGCTGAGTCACAAAACATCGCTCGGCGGCCCGGCGAAAATTGCGCTCGCGCGCAACAGCAACGACAAACTTGAGTTCGGTAAGCGTCATGCGATTAATCAGATTTATGAGATAACAAAAATTATCCCATATTGCTAATCATATAACGACTGCAGCATGCTTCTGCAGGAAATCAAGTACGATCTCTTCCGCGCAACGTGACTCTGATTCATCGTTGGAGTGGCATGCTTGCCAGTCCTGCCATTTTTGTGTGTTCAGGTAGGTGTCGAACACTGCAGGGTGTATATAGCAACTCTTGCAGATACGCGGTGTATTGCCCAGCCGTTCAGCCACCATCCTGACCGCCTGATCTATATTCTTCTTGGCCTCTGATTGCGTGCTGTAATGCGCTAGCTCCAGCAACAGCAACGTAGCCAACATAGTGCCCGTCCAGGTGCGGAAGTCTTTGGCGGTATAGTCCTCGCCGGTGATCGTGCGCAGATACTCATTTACATCGTTGGATTCTATGCTGTGCACATTGCCGTCATCATCCAGGTACTGGAATAGCTCCTGTCCCGGTAGATCGCGCATGCGCCTGATAATATTGGCCATGCGCCGGTCCTTGATCTGCAGCGTATGATATACCTTGCTTTTGCCACGGAACCGCAGGGCGATCTGCGACCCCTCAACCTGAACATGCTTGTTACGCAATGTCGTCAGCCCGAATGAGCGATTTTCCCGGGCATATTCCTCATTGCCAATGCGTATGCCTGTCAGGTCAAGCATACGCACCACGGAAGCCAGGACCTTGCTTCTAGGCAAGCCTGGCAAAGCCAAGTCTCGCTGGACACCTTCCCTGAGCGCGGGCAATGCCTGGCCAAACTTGATCATGCGCTCGTACTTGACCTCGTCGCGTACCTTCCGCCACTCAGGATGATAACGATATTGCTTGCGGCCTCTGGCGTCGTAGCCTGTGGCCTGAAGATGGCCATTGGCAGACGGGCAGATCCATACTTCCTGCCATGCCGGTGGTATTGCGAGCGATTTGATACGAGCCAGCGTGGCGCCATCTGCGATGGTCTTGCCGTGCTTATCTAAATAATTAAAACCTTGCCGGGTTGCTTTCCGGGTGATGCCGGCAGATTGATTACTGACATAACGCAACCCTGCGGAGCGTGCCGATTCGGCAGGATCTGTCTGGAGGAGAGGTTGCGATACATGCATGACTGTTGCCTAGTCAAATAAACGCTAGCCTAGCAATTCCTGCGGGGCAATACTGTGCGCAAGCCCAGCTAGAATCGCATTCCCAAAAGAAAAGGCCCCAGCGGGGCCTATCGTTTCATGCGCCTGTTATACATCTAGGTTATTGACACCCAAGGCATTGTTTTCGATGAAAGCGCGACGCGGTTCGACCTGGTCGCCCATCAGCGTCGTGAAAATTTCATCCGCCGCAATGGCATCGTCAATCTGTACCTTGAGCAGGCGCCGCACCTGTGGATCCATGGTAGTTTCCCATAATTGCTCGGGATTCATTTCGCCCAGACCCTTGTAGCGCTGTATGTTGAGGTTCTGCTTGGCTTCGTTGAGCAGCCAGTCGAGAGCGCCCTTGAAATTGGCGACTAGCTGCTGCTTTTCACCCCGTTTTATCATAGCGCCCTCGCCCAGCAGACCATCCAGCATGGCTGAAGTTTTCTCGATCTGGCGATAGTCACCGCCAGCCATGAACTCTGGGTCAATCACGCAGCTTTGCAAGTTGCCGTGGACATACTTATTGACTTCCAGCCGATATGCAGCAGTTTCCTGGTCATACCCCACCAGCACTTCACTGCCGGTATGACCGAGCAATGGGCGCAACGCCTCAGCAGCTGCATTGGCGCCTGATTCGCTTGTCAGATCCATCTTGCCTAGATCCTGCAATGCGCGCAGCACACTTTCGTCATATAGCGACGCAAGACGCCGGATCACCGCTTCGGTGAGCACCATCTGCTTTGCAATTTCGTTCAGGGAGTCACCACTGAGCACTTGCCCAGCTTTGCCCGTTTGCAGTTCTGCACCCTTAAGCGCAGATTGCAGCAGATATTGATCCAGTTCATGCTGATCCTTGAGATAGCGTTCGTCCTTGCCCTGCTTGATCTTAAATAAAGGCGGCTGGGCGATATAGATATGGCCCTTCTCCACCAGGTCGGTCATCTGACGGTAGAAGAAGGTCAATAATAGGGTACGGATGTGCGCGCCATCCACATCGGCGTCAGTCATGATGATGATGCGGTGATAGCGCAGCTTCTCGACGTTGAAGTCATCCTTGCCGATGCCAGTACCCAAGGCGGTAATCAGCGTGGCGATTTCCTGTGAAGACAGCAGCTTGTCGAAGCGTGCCTTTTCCACATTGAGAATCTTGCCCTTGAGCGGCAGGATGGCCTGGAATTTACGATCGCGCCCCTGTTTGGCCGATCCACCTGCAGAATCCCCCTCAACCAGATAGAGCTCCGATTTGGCTGGATCACGCTCTTGGCAATCTGCCAGTTTGCCTGGCAGACCCATGGTATCCATGGCACCCTTGCGCCGTGTCATTTCACGCGCCTTGCGCGCCGCGTCGCGCGCCCGGGCCGCATCCACGATCTTGTTGCAGATAATCTTGGCATCCACCGGATTTTCCAGCAGAAACTCTGCCAGTTTGGAAGCCACAACCTCCTGTACCACAGGCTGTACTTCGCTTGATACCAGCTTGTCCTTGGTTTGCGATGAGAATTTGGGCTCCGGCACCTTGACCGACAGCACACAGGTCAAGCCCTCACGCATGTCGTCCCCGGTGGTTTCGATTTTGGCTTTTTTTGCCAGCTCATTCTGCTCGATGTAGCTGTTGAGCGTGCGTGTCATGGCGGTGCGCAAGCCCGTGAGGTGAGTGCCGCCGTCACGCTGCGGAATATTGTTGGTAAAGCACTGCACGGATTCGCTATAGGAGTCATTCCACTGCATGGATACTTCCACCGTCATGCCGTCCTTTTCGCCGACCGCATGGAAGGGTTTAGGGTGTAGCACGCTCTTGCTGCGATTCATGTATTCGACGAATCCCTTGACGCCGCCTGAGTAGGCAAAATTTTCACTCTTGCCATTCCGCTGGTCGATGAGCTCGATCTTGACGCCGTTATTGAGGAAGGACAGTTCACGCAAACGCTTGGCAAGGATTTCGTAATGAAATTCGACGTTGGTGAAGGTTTCCGTGGATGCCAGGAAATGCACCTCTGTGCCACGTCGTTCGGTGACGCCCGTTTCTGCCAGCGGCGCGACTGCAACGCCGCGCTCGAATTCCAGCAGATAGGCCTTGCCATTACGGAATATTTTGAGTTTGAGCCAGTCTGACAAAGCGTTCACTACAGAAACACCTACACCATGCAGCCCGCCCGAAACCTTGTAGGAATTCTGGTCGAATTTGCCGCCGGCATGCAGCTCGGTCATGACGATTTCGGCAGCAGAGCGCTGCAGTTCATCGTCCTGTTTGATGTCGGTCGGTATACCTCGCCCATTGTCGGACACACTGATGGAGTTATCCGGATGAATGATGATTTTGATATCGTCGCAGTGCCCAGCCAGTGCTTCATCAATGGCGTTATCCACTACCTCAAACACCATGTGATGCAACCCGGTCCCGTCTGAGGTATCCCCGATATACATGCCGGGACGCTTACGTACGGCATCCAGGCCCTTAAGAATTTTAATACTGGAGGAATCGTAATCAGTCATTGGTCTGCTTTTTGGTAGGTTTCACGTGAAACTTCGTTAAATGCGCATTGGCATGACGACATATTTGTAATCGGTGTTGCCAGGTACAGTCACCAGACAACTGCTGTTGGCATCAGCAAAGGAAAATATAGCCTGTTCGCTATCCATATTGTTCAATACATCAATGAGATACGTTACATTAAAGCCGATATCCAGAGGCTCACCGCCATAGCTGATCTCGAGTTCTTCTTCTGCCTCTTCCTGCTCGCTGTTGGTGCTGATGAGCCGCAGACTGTCCTTGCCAAGCACCATGCGGATTCCTCGGTATTTTTCATTCGACAGGATGGAGGCACGCTGCATGGACATCAGGACGGTCAGTCGGTCTACATTGAACGAAAGCTGGTGCCGGGTTGGGATGACTCGGGTGTAATCGGGGAATTTGCCGTCTATCACCTTGGAGATCAACCGGATATTGTTGAACGTAAAATTGACCTGCCCCTGGGCGACCTCTATGGTCACATCTTCTTCGCTGTCATCGAGCAATTTTATCAGCTCGAGCACAGTCTTGCGTGGAAGAATTAATTCCTGCTTCTCGTAATTCTGGCTTAATTCGGCAGAAGTGAAGCTCAGTCGGTGGCCGTCTGTGCCTACCACATTTAGTCGATTGGCATTGACCTCGAACAGCAAGCCGTTGAGATAGTAGCGGATATCTTGTTGTGCCATAGCAAACTCGACCTGCTTCAGCAGCTGCTTGAGCTGCCGCTGGCTGATCTTGATGACGGCGAGTGCGCTGCCATTGATACGGCTCATGACAGGGTAATCCGCAGCAGGCAGGGTTTGCAGGTTGAACCGGCTCTTGCCTGCCTTGACCTGGATACGGCTATCCTGCGGCGTCAGGTTGATCTCGGCACTGTCAGGCAATGAACGGCAGATATCCAGCAGCTTCTTTGCCGAGATCGTGGTAGACAACTCTCCGCCCACATGCGTCTCGACTGCCAGTGATATTTGCATCTCCAGGTCGGTCGCCGTGAGTACGAGCCGGTCGGTGGTGGCTTCTACCAGCAGATTAGACAGTATCGGAAGCGTATGGCGTCTTTCTACAATCCCACTGACTGCCGATAAGGGTTTAAGCAAAGTATCACGGTTTATTTTGATGTTCATCTTTTATAACCTGAATATAAGATATGAAATTAGTAATAAGAATAATCACATGAATTTCTGTTGATAATATTTTTTCAAATTAAAAATCAATAAGTTGCCATGTTTCTCATTGGGTGCATGACGCCATATTCTATTGTTGATAAATTGTGGATATTTTTCCACTTGAGTCAAAATCCGGTCTAAACCGACTATTCCTGCACAGGCTATCCACCGAATATCTAATCGCGGATCACCTGAATCAGGAAGGCAATATCCCGCGCCACCATGGGATCATTCTGACGTAACTGTTCTATTTCTTCGCAGGCATGCATCACGGTTGTGTGATGTCGGCTGCCAAAGGCCTCACCTATTTCCGGAAAGCTGTGATTGGTAAGCTCCCGAGATAAGGCCATGGCGATCTGTCGCGGGCGCGCAAAATTACGCGAGCGTTTTTTGCTGTACATTTCTGCCACTTTAATCTTGTAGTAATCGGCCACGGTTTTCTGGATATTTTCCATCGTAATCTGCCGACCACGAACTGCGATCAGATCCTTGAGCGCTTCCCGAGCCAGGTTAACATCAATGACATGCCCGGTGAATTTCGCCATGGCCACGATGCGGTTCAGCGCGCCTTCCAGTTCGCGCACACTGGATCGCACTTGCTTGGCAATGAAAAAGGCGACATCCTCATGCAGCAGAAAACTGGCTGCTTCCGCCTTCTTCAGCAATATGGCCACCCGCATTTCAAGTTCAGGCGGTTCAATGGCAACCGTTAACCCCCAGCTGAACCGCGTACGCAACCGTTCATCGACATCTACAATCTCCTTGGGATAGGTATCGCAGCTAATGACGATCTGTTTTTTGGATTCGATCAGTGAATTGAAGGCATAGAAAAATTCTTCCTGCGTGCGGCTTTTCTTGGCAAAAAACTGGATATCATCGATGAGCAGCAGATCGAGGGAGTGGTACTGCTGCTTGAATTCGTCAAAGGATTTATGCTCGTATGCCTTGACCACATCCGACACATAACGCTCGGCATGCAGGTAGCGTACTTTGGCATCAGGCCGTTGCTGCTTCAAATGGTTGCCGATGGCCTGCAGCAAATGGGTTTTGCCCAGTCCCACGCCTCCATAAACAAACAGCGGGTTATACGCGGTGCCGGGATTCTCTGCCACCTGCAGCGCAGCAGCCCGGGCCAACTGGTTGGCCTTGCCAGTAACAAAGTTGTCAAAATTAAAGGATGCGTTCAGTCCGCATAGCTCATGACTGGTTTTGGCCTTCTGTTTTTTTGGGGCGATGGGCGCAGACTGCTGGGTGGGTGCCGTTTCGGCAATAACCGAGACTGGAGGCCTCTCGCTGTTGCCGACTGTAACTACTTCTGCTTCGGATAGCGCGAGTTCAATGGCGACCGGGTGCTGCAACAGCTCCTCGGCCAGTAACTCGATCCTGCGCAGGAATCTGTCTTTGACCCACTGCTGTACGAAACGGTTGGGCGCGAGCAGGCGGACTGTGTTGCTTTTTGGCTCAAACCGCAAGGGCTTGATCCATGTATTGAATTGCTGCGCCGATAGCTCCTGCTTGAACCGATCGAGACAAATAGACCAAAAGTTTTCCATCGGTTGCCCGGGACCCTCAACTGATAGCATGGTATTTACTCGAATGTTTTTCATGTTCGAGCCCGAAAGCTGCGCTAGTCTTATTTAAGAGTGACTTCTTTGAGAGCTTTTGGCACAGCAGTTTATGCAGGCCATTCTAACGTGTTTGCGGCAACTTATCCACAGGCGGTTCTTGCCATCAGGCCTTGTTTGCAAAGCCAAATAAACATTGACACATTATGGTTTTATCGGGTTAAATTACGCCCTTTTGTTTTGCTATAAACAAAGCTTACCGGAGAATTCAAATGAAACGCACCTATCAGCCTTCAAAAATTCATCGGGCCCGTACTCACGGTTTCCTGGTGCGCATGAAGACTCGTGGCGGCCGCGCAGTTATTGCAGCCCGCCGTGCAAAGGGCCGTGCCCGCCTGGCAGTCTGACCTGATCCCGCTGCTGGAGCCTGACAGCGTGCCGCAGCAGGGATTTCCCCGCCGCGCCAGATTAATAAAAACGGATGAGTTTTCATCCGTTTTTAATTTCCGCAAGCGTATTACAGGGCGCTACCTGGTTGCTTATTACAGCTTTAGCCAGTTAGCCCACGCGCGTCTCGGGTTGATTGTCGGCAAGAAGACTGCAGCGGCGGCGGTTAAGCGAAATTACATGCGGCGCGTATTGCGCGAACTTTTCAGAAAGCAGCCATCGAATCTCGATGGCATGGATATCTTGATTCGTGCACAACAGCCTTTCGGTCATAAAGAGTATCCACTGATCGAGGAGGAGTTTCTGAGTCTTGTAGACAAGCTTGCCCAGGCAAGGACAAGGTCCTCCGCAAATGGCTAAGATATTGATTTGGCTTATCAGGCTATATCAACTAATATTGAGTCCTTTTTTCGGGCAGCAATGCCGCTTCTATCCCACTTGCTCCTGTTATGCCATTGAAGCTGTCGAAAAGTTAGGTCCCTGGCGCGGAGGCTGGCAAGCCATACGCAGGTTATCGCGCTGTCACCCTTGGCACCCTGGCGGCCATGATCCCGTACCTGAGAATAGAACATAATTTATGGATACCAAACGTCTCGTCCTTTTCGTAATATTTTCCTTTTCCATCCTGATGTTGTGGGAAGCATGGCAGCGTGATACCGCGCCTGCTACGCCCGTTGCCACCACTCAGCAGCAGGACGCCAGCATCCCGCAGGACGTTGCCGGCGCAGCCCCCACCAGCAATGAGCTCCCCTCTGAGACGGCATTCCGTTTTGAATCAGCGCAGCGCATCCAGATCGAGACCGATTTGTTCAGGGCTGAGATTGATACACTCGGAGGTGATTTGCGTCAGTTGGAGCTCCTGAAACACAAGGCTTCTGGCGCCAGCGATGAAGACTTCCTGTTGATGAGCGACAGCGGCAAGCCCATGATATATGTGGCGCAGTCCGGCCTTATCGGGGACAACCTGCCTAACCACAAGAAGCTGTTCACGAGCACCGCGACCAGCTACAAATTGGACGAGGGCAAGGGGTGGCTCGAGGTGCGCCTCAACTGGACTGGAGACAACGGTATCCAGGTGGACAAGATATACACCTTCCATCGCGGCAGTTATGTTGTCGATGTGGCGCATGAAATACGCAACAACAGTAACCAGACGCTTAATCCTTCGGTGTATTACCAGATCATCCATGACAGGGAATCCAATCAGGGATCTGCCATGATGCCGACCTTTACCGGAGGCGCGTATTACACCGCAGAGAGCAAGTACACCAAACTCCCATTCGATGACATGGCGGAAGAGGACTTGCTGCTGAATACCAAGGACGGATGGGTGGGCCTGGTCCAGCATTATTTCGTCAGCGCCTGGATACCTAAAGAGGGCTTGTCGCGCGTGTTCTACACGCGGCAATTGACCAACGATCTGTTTTCCATCGGCACCAAGAGCGCCTTGGGCAGTATCGCACCCGGCAGCAGCTTTATCGTGGATGCCAGGCTTTATTCCGGACCGCAAACCCAGGAAGACCTGGAAGCGACTGCTCCGGGTCTTGAATACACAGTGGACTACGGCTGGCTCACCATTATTGCCGCCCCGCTGTTCTGGGTGCTGTCGGCTATCGAGAAACTGGTAGGTAACTGGGGTGTGGCCATTATCATCCTGACAATACTCATCAAGCTGGCTTTCTATCCATTATCTGCAACCAGCTATCGCTCCATGGCGCACATGCGTGAATTGGCGCCGAGATTGCAGCGCATGAAAGAGCAATACGGTGATGACCGCCAGAAATTCCAGCAGGCCATGATTGAGCTGTACCGCAAGGAAAAGATCAATCCCATGGGTGGCTGCCTGCCAATCCTGGTACAGATTCCCGTCTTCATTGCGCTTTACTGGGTTCTGCTAGGCAGCGTGGAGCTGCGTCACGCCCCGTTTGTACTGTGGATCTATGATCTTTCCGTACCGGATCCGTTCTACGTGCTGCCGATCCTGATGGGCATCACTATGATCATTCAGACTAAGCTGAATCCCACGCCGCCCGACCCATTGCAGGCACGCATCATGATGATCATGCCGGTTGTGTTCAGCGTGTTCTTCTTCTTCTTCCCTGCAGGCCTGGTGTTGTACTGGCTAGTCAACAACATCCTGTCTATTGCCCAGCAGTGGCAGATCAATCGCAGCACCGAGTTGGCTGCTGCGCGAAAGAAAGGAAATGCAGCCCGCTAGTCCGGGCGATACCATCGCCGCGATTGCCACTGCTCCCGGTTCCGGCGGCATAGGCATCGTGAGGGTATCGGGTCCGGCCTGTCTGCAATTGGCGCGTAGCATCATTGGGGAGATGCCAATCCCCCGCCATGCCTACTATCGCCCATTCTCCTCAGCAGACGGCAGCCTTATCGACCGCGGCATTGCGATCTACTACGCCGCTCCGCACTCGTATACCGGCGAGGACGTGCTCGAGCTTCAAGCCCATGGCGGTCCCGCCCTCATGCAGTTGCTGTTGCAGCGTTGTCTGGAATTAGGTGCGCGTCATGCGGAGCCGGGTGAATTCACCAGACGCGCATATCTCAACGACAAGCTGGATCTGGCCCAAGCTGAAGCTGTGGCAGACGTCATCGAAGCAGCTACAGTAGAGGCGGCGCGCAGTGCAGTGCGTTCGCTATCCGGTGAGTTTTCTTCTCAAATCGACACCTTGCTAAATAATACGATCGATCTCAGGCTTTATATGGAGGCCTGTCTGGATTTCCCTGAAGAAGAGATCGATCTCATTAGCCAGGGCAATGTCGAGCAGAAATTGTCGCATTTACTCGATGGTGTGAACGCGCTCTTCGCACAGGCACGTCAGGGGAATTTATTACGTGAGGGCATGCAGGTAGTGCTGGTAGGCCAGCCTAATGTCGGCAAGTCCAGTCTGCTGAATGCGCTTGCTGGTGATGAGGTCGCAATTGTGACGCCTATCGCCGGCACGACTCGGGATATTGTAAAGAATACCATTCAAATCAACGGCATACCATTACATGTAATTGATACTGCGGGTTTGCGTGATACTGAGGACGAAATTGAACGTGCAGGAATAGTTAGAACTTGGCGAGCTCTAGAAAGAGCCGATATCGCATTAATTCTGATTGACGCAGGCTTGGGTATTGGATCCCAGGAAAAATCGATTTTAGAGGCCTTGCCGGCGGAATTACCTAAAATCTGGATACACAATAAAATTGATCTAACCAATGAGGCACCACGGTTAGTAAAAATAGACGCAGAGTTGCATCTATACCTGTCGGCAAAACTTAATATGGGCATTGACTTGCTGCAGCAGCAATTGTTGGATGCGATAGGCTGGCAGCCTACAGGAGGCGGTTCTTTCATGGCCAGAGCGAGACATCTTGCTGCACTTGCGTCTGTTGAAGAGCATTTGAAACTCGCCATGGAACGGCTCAGTCAGCCGGAACTCGCGGCGGAGGAACTGCGACGTGCACAGGAGTCCTTAAATGCGATCACAGGCAAATTTACACCTGATGATCTTCTGGGAGAAATCTTCAGTCGTTTCTGTATTGGGAAGTAGTAGATTGTTTCACGTGAAACATCTATTTACCTGCTCTTACATTAGCTAATGTGCCGGTCAGACTAAAGCGGTTCTGCATCTGCCTCGAGCCCAAATCCAGACGGGTCTGCACTTTTCCGGATAGCTCCTGCTGCGGCGATATGACAATTTCACCTTGCGCTTTCAGTGGGCCGGCCGCAAGTGCTAGCTGCGTAAGTGAGTATCGTCCGTCTTCCAGTGACCAATTGCCATTCAATTCATCAAAGCGCGTCGCCCCGCTTACCTGGTCGCGCCCGGCAGCGGCGCGCGCCAGATCTATTCCGCCGATCTGTCCCCGCTCCGCTTCAAAGCTGGCGTGGATGTCTGCATTCGCAAGCAGTTGCTCCCAACCATCAGCAGTAGAGACTATATCTGCTGTTGCATATAGATTTCCCTGTAGTAGGGCGTTTTCGCTCACGGCTGGTGCAGCTGCTGCCAGGTTGATTTTGGCTAGTTGCAGACGTCCCGCAGTTTTCCATGTGTCAGCCCGCTGGATTGCCAGCGCCCCCTTCATCGTTCCCCCAAACAGGTTGCCTTCTATTGTTTGCAGATCAAGCTGATGTGGCGTGACGACGCCTTTGGCAGATAGCTCATCGAATACCAGTGCCGGATTAAAAGGTGGCGCCCAATTTTGCGCCTGAATTTCGATAGCGAATAAGCTATCCTGCGGGCTCACTTTTACCTGCAACCCCTCGCCATGCAGCGTGGCGCTGTAGAAGGTGTTCCTTTCTGTCAGTTGAATGTCTGCATGAAAAGCGGGCATCTTGTGATGCGTACCTTTGATGACAATATCCCGAATGGAGACAGTATCAATTTGATAGTTTTGTTGTTTAGTAGAAGCTGTGAGCCAGTGAGACAGTCGACCAACAGCTTCCTGATTTACAGTAAATCCTTCGATGTTCAGTGCGTTGATCTGCTTGCGCTCATCGAGCAATGTTAGAAGGGTTGGGTATACATCAATCGTACGTGCAGTCATATCAGCGGCATGCCCGAATGCCACTTCTTCCAAAACCAGATGCGGCATCGGCCACAGGGAAGCTCGCATATCCCTTATATTCACAGGCTCGTCTATGGTGGCGGCTATCGCTCGCTCCACAGGCTGGACCCACATTCCAAGGCTGACGAATTGAAGCAGCAAGAGCGAGATGACAGCAATCACCGTGAAAATGACAATCGCGGGCCGTACAATGGCTTGGAGCCTTTTCACTCCGCTAGAGCATGTGCTTGCTACAAGAGCACGCGTATGAGCCCATTTCTGGGCCCGTATAATGGCTTTGGATTCGGCTCTACGCCTGGCCTCTGCTTTTGCAGCAGCTCTTTCAATAGCAAGTGTTTCATTGCGGATGCGCGCTTCTTCCCTGGTTTTGCGTAGAAACTCTGCTTTGACTTTTGCCTCTTCTTCGCGCGCAGCTTGTAGCGCTGCCTTCTCTTTGGCCTTTTGTTCGGCGGTCTCTCGAGCCCTTATCTCGGCCTCAGCTCTTTCCTTAGCTTTACGCTCAGTCTCCTCGCGAGTCCTGCGCTCGGCTTCGATACGCGCACGCGTCTTGGCTTCTTCTCTTTCTTGTTGCTCAGCACGTTTGCGGGCGGCCTCCTGCTCCTTGCGAGCTCTGCGCTCATCTTCTTTACGAGCTTTTTCATCGGCTTTACGTTTGGCGTTTGCTTCAGCTTGCTCGCGTTTCAGGCGTTCCTTTTCGGCAGCGGCTCTTTCATCGGCGCGGGCCTCAGCTTTCATCGCTGCCTTTAGCTGTTGCGCTTGTCTCTCAGCTTGCTCGCGCATTTCGACGGTAGTGGATTGGCCCTGTATTTTTCTGCTGACAGTCTCATCTGTGACGGTTGCAGGTGTAAGGGAGTTATCCGTAACAGAGGGCGACGCAGGTGTTGCGATTCCCTCTGCTTGGCTATCATCCAGGGAAGACTGCGCTACAGGTGCGATTGCCTCAGCGTGCGGCTGTGTAGCCGGTGTCCAATGCTTGGGCTCCGTACGGGGTACGAAATTTGCGGTCGGAGGCGGCGCGGCCTCGGCCAACTTTTCGATATCGATCTTATGTCCGGACTTGGCCAGGATATCGGTCACCATCAGGAGCTTGTGCTCGGCTTCTTCCTGTTCCCGCGCCTGCGCTTCCTTGCTGGCTTGTTCTTGCGCATATGCCAATGCGCGGGCTTCCGCTTCGAGCTGTTCCTGAGTCTTGCTGCTCTCTTCTTCTGGCAGCTCGAGCTTCAGGAAATCTTCTGTACTGATTTCTGATACCTCTATGGCCGTCTTGAGATCAAAAACTGAGGGGCCAAAATCCTGCATGACCTGAATGTAGGCTTCATCCAATAATTGGGTGAGCGCTTGGGCAAATTTTTCTTCGTCGAGTTTTAGCGTAGCAAGAATGGAACAGGCAGGTGTTTTTCCATCAATTCGCGACAACACTGCCAAATGGCTGGAGGCTAAAGCCCTGCTTTTCGTAACTACAGCCTTGCCGCCTTTGCTGGTCTTGCTGTATATCAAGGATAGATCCATGAATACCCCTATGTAGAGCGTTCCCCGTGATCATTATCTTTTTATGCTTAAGTTAGTTGTTGTTTGTTGGGTTTATATTGCAAAAGCGCATGAAGTGCAATGTTTCACGTGAAACATCGGCATTATGGGCATGACGTCAACGCACGTTTGCAGTAACATTAGCACCCTTGGAGCGAATGCGAATTCTTATGCAATATCCTGAAATATTTGATGTTATTGTCGTGGGCGGGGGCCATGCTGGCACCGAGGCGGCCTTGGCAAGCGCCCGCATGGGACGCAAAACCTTGCTGTTGACGCATAACATTGAAACGTTGGGTCAGATGTCCTGCAATCCTTCCATAGGTGGCATAGGTAAAGGTCATCTGGTAAAGGAAGTCGACGCGCTTGGTGGAGCAATGGCGGCGGCGACTGATGAAGGCGGTATTCAGTTCCGTTTCCTGAATTCAAGCAAAGGCCCGGCTGTGCGTGCAACCCGTGCGCAGGCCGATCGCGTTCTTTATAAAGCAGCAATTCGCCGTCGCCTTGAGAACCAGCCCAATCTGTGGCTGTTTCAGCAGGCTGTGGATGATATTACCCTGAGCGGCGGGCGGGTGACAGGCGTGTTGACGCAGCTGGGTCTACGCTTCGAGGCAACTGCAGTGGTCTTAACCGCCGGGACTTTTCTCGGCGGGCTGGTGCATGTGGGTCTGGCCAATTACCAGGCAGGCAGGGCCGGCGATCCGCCATCATTGTCATTGGCTGCCCGGTTGCGGGAAATCGGTTTACCCGCAGGGCGGCTCAAGACGGGGACGCCTCCGCGCATAGATGGGCGTTCTATCGATTTCTCGGTCATGGAAGAGCAGCCTGGAGATACGCCAGTACCGGTCTTCTCGTTTCTGGGGCGGTCCGAGCAGCATCCACAGCAGATGTCTTGTTGGATCACGCATACCAATGAGAGAACCCACGACGTCATTCGTGCCGGGCTTGACCGCTCACCCATGTATACGGGCGTGATTGAGGGTGTGGGTCCGCGCTACTGCCCATCCATCGAGGACAAGATCCACCGCTTTGCGGGCAAGGATTCACACCAGATTTTTCTGGAGCCCGAAGGCCTGACTACGAACGAGTTCTATCCCAACGGAATTTCCACCAGTTTGCCATTTGATGTTCAATATCAATTGGTAAGGTCCATCCGGGGTCTTGAGGATGCCCATATACTGCGGCCAGGTTATGCGATTGAGTACGACTATTACGATCCGCGCGGGCTGAAGAGTTCCCTTGAGACTAAAGCCGTCAAAGGCCTGTTTTTTGCCGGTCAGATCAATGGCACTACAGGTTATGAGGAAGCCGCAGCGCAAGGCCTGCTAGCGGGTGCCAATGCAGCTTTATATGCTACAGAGCAGGATAGCTGGTGCCCGGGCCGTGAGCAGGCCTATCTCGGTGTTCTGGTGGATGATCTCATCACCAATGGCGTCAGTGAGCCATACCGCATGTTTACCAGCCGGGCTGAGTATCGGCTCATGCTGCGCGAGGACAATGCCGACATGCGGCTGACAGAAGCCGGTCGCAAAATCGGTCTGGTAGACGATGCGCGCTGGGAGGTATTTGCACGTAAACAGGATGCGATCCAGCGTGAACAGGAACGTCTCAAGCGCACTTTCGTGCAGCCATCCACCCTACCGGCGCAGGATGCGGAAAGAGTGCTGGGCAAAGCTATCGACCATGAATATTCATTATTTGAACTGCTGCGCCGTCCGGAAGTCAGCTACGAAGCACTGATGAGCTTGCCTGGCGCTAGCGCCGAGAATATCGAAATCGATGCGCAAGTGCGTCAACAGCTGGAGATTGCAGCCAAGTATCAAGGCTATATCGATAGGCAGCAAGATGAGGTCGAGCGCCAGCGAGGACAGGAGCATACCGCGTTGCCGAGCGATCTGGATTACCGGGAAGTGCGTGGCCTGTCGATCGAGGTGCAGCAGAAGCTGAACACGCATCGCCCGGAAACCATCGGCCAGGCAAGCAGGATATCCGGCGTGACACCTGCTGCGATTTCGTTGCTCCTGGTGTATCTCAAGCGTAAAAGCCGCGGTGGCAAGTCTTCTGAAAGAGCGGCATGACCTTATATCACAAGCTCAACAACGGTCTGCTGGAAGCGGGCATCGACCTTCCACAAGAGACCGGGCAGAAGTTACTGGATTATCTGGGGCTGATCCAGAAATGGAATAAGGTGCATAACCTGACGGCTGTCCGCGATCCCGAAGAGATGGTGACGCTACATCTGCTCGATAGCCTGTCCGTATTGCCTTTTATTGAAGGTGCCCGTCTGCTGGATGTGGGAAGCGGTGCAGGATTGCCGGGAATACCACTGGCTATCTGCAGGCAGGATCTGCAGGTGACTGTACTGGACTCAAGCCATAAAAAGACTAGTTTCATGCGTCAGGCCAAAGCCGAGCTGAGGATTGATAACCTGGAAGTGGTGTGCGGCCGTGTGGAGGCCTATCAACCTCCACAGTTGTTCGATATTGTCATCTCGCGTGCCTTTTCCGATCTGGGCGAGTTCTTGCAATTGACCCGCCATTTGGGCAAATCTGGCGCGCAGTGGCTGGCGATGAAAGGCGTCTACCCTTTCGAGGAGCTGGCGCAAATTCAGATCAAGCCTACCCAGGTATTGCCATTAAAAGTGCCTGGGCTGGAAGCTCAGCGCCATCTGGTTTTTTTATCACCTGACGACCGGAGGGCAGCCTGACCATGCGCATCCTTGCAATCACCAATCAAAAAGGCGGTGTCGGCAAGACCACGACATGCGTGAATCTGGCTGCCAGTCTCGCAGATGCGGGCCATAAGGTGTTACTGGTGGACTTGGATCCACAGGGAAACGCGACAACGGGCAGCGGACTCGATAAGGGGGGGCTGCAGCATACGATCTATCATGTCCTGATCGGCGAATCGTCTCTGCAAGAGGTCATCCAGCGTTCTGAAAAGGGCAAGTTCGACATCGCGCCCTCAAACCGCAACCTTGCTGGAGCAGAAGTCGAGCTGGTCAACGAAACCGGGCGTGAGACGCGGCTCAAGCAGGCCTTGGTCGAGATGAAGGATCATTACGATTATGTGCTGCTGGATTGTCCCCCCGCCCTCAATCTGGTGACCGTGAATGCGCTTACCGCTGCAGACGCAGTGATGATCCCCATGCAATGTGAATACTATGCGCTTGAAGGCTTATCCGACCTCGTCAATACCATCAAAAAGGTACGTGCGAGCTTGAATCCCAGGCTGGAAATCGAAGGTTTGCTGCGCACGCTATACGACAACCGCAACATGCTCGCGCAGCAAGTCTCCGCCCAGCTCGAATCGCACTTTGGTGACAAGGTGTATCGCACGGTGATTCCACGCAATATACGGCTGGCTGAGGCCCCGAGTTACGGCATGCCAGTGCTGGTCTACGATAAAAGCTCCAAGGGGGCTCAGGCATACGTCGAGCTGGCGGCAGAGATCATCCGGCGCACGTCGGCCAAATCAACCGAAAAAGTTTAGGGAGCTTTTCCATGGTAAAACCAAAAGGCCTGGGCCGCGGCCTTGACGCATTACTAGCCGGCGATAGCAGCACTTCCACGGATGCGCTGCGTATGGTCGAAATCCATCAGCTCAAACCCGGCAAATATCAACCGCGTACACAGATGGATCAGGAATCATTGGCCGATCTGGCGTCATCTATCAAGTCCCAGGGCATCATGCAGCCTATTCTGGTGCGGGACACCGGCGACAAACTGGAAATCATCGCTGGTGAGCGCCGATGGAGAGCTTCGCAATTGGCGGGCTTGCAGGAAGTGCCGGTACTTGTGCGTGAGATCCCGGATGAGGCTGCCCTAGCCATGGCGCTGATCGAGAATATCCAGCGTGAAGACCTGAATCCATTGGAAGAAGCCAACGGTATCAAGCGTCTTATTGACGAATTCGGCATGACGCATCAGGCAGCTGCGGATGCAGTAGGACGCTCTCGGACTGCAGTGACCAACCTGCTGCGCCTGCTGAACTTGGCAAAACCGGTACAGGAACTGGTTATGCAGGGCCGTATCGACATGGGTCATGCGCGTGCTCTGCTGTCGCTGGAGGGTGCTAAACAAATCACGGTAGCTGAGCAGATCGCGCAAGCTGGATTGTCCGTCAGGGAAGCAGAGGCCTTGGTCAAGCGCGCCTCATCAGATCCCTCGCGGCCTTCTACCAAAAAAGTAGATAAAGATGTCAAAAGGCTGCAGGATGAGCTATCTGATTTGCTTGGAGCCGAGGTGCAAATACAAGCAGCCAGCAATGGCAGGGGTAAAGTGAGTATTCGCTATCATAGCCTTGATCAACTCGACGGCCTCATCTCTGCCATCCGCGGAAAATCATAGCGTCCTTGACTTAAGCACGCATATTAGAAGAGAATCTCGCGTTTTCCTGGCCAAGCTGCTGATTCACGGCAACGACTCAGATGAGCGACACGACAACCCTACACCGGGCCTTCGGCAAGGCCGTACGCTGGCAAATCGTGGTGACCCTGCTGATGGCGATAGTGGCTTTCATGCTGGCAGATATGCATGTTTCGCTCTCTATCATCGCCGGTGGTACAGCGGTCATGCTGGGAGGATATGCGGCAATAGCGCTGGTGCGCAAACAAGCGACATCGGCAGGTTCGGCCTTATTGACGCTATTAAAAGCAGAGGCAATCAAGATTGCAGTGATTGCGCTGGTGCTGCTGGCAATCTTCAAGTTATACGAACAACTGGTGCCTTTGGCCCTTATAGGCGGGTTGGCATGTGCAGCACTGATTTCCGGCGCTGCATTGCGATCCCTGGATCAAGAATAATTACGGACAAGAAGGTTATTGAGGTATGGCAACTGAACAAGGGCTAACCCCATCTGAATACATCTCTCACCATTTGACGTTCAATGCGCAGCCAGTGGGCGAAGGTAGCTTCTGGACATTGCATATGGATACCCTGGTGATGTCCTGGGTTGTTGCCATCGTTGCCTTTGGATTCATCTGGCTGGTGGTGCGTGGCGCCACCTCCGGTGTGCCGGGCAAGCGTCAGGCAGTAGTTGAATTGCTGATGGACTTTATTGATGATCAGGTAAAAAGTATTTTCCATGGCGACCGTCACAAATTTCTTGCACCGCTTGCGCTAACGGTCTTCGTCTGGGTGCTCATGATGAATGCCATGGATTTTCTGCCTATCGACATCATGGGTGCTTTTTATCATAACGTGCTTGGCCTGGATGCCTGGCGCAGCGTCCCGACTTCCGATGTCAATGCCACATTTGCACTGGCGCTTTCAGTATGGTTGCTGATGATTTTCTTCAGTATCAAGGTCAAGGGAATGGGCGGCTGGATACATGAGTTAATCGCCGCTCCGTTCGGTGCACCAAATTTCAAAAGCATAGTGGGCATCATTACCGCCCCTCTTTTACTGCTTGCAAACTTTGCATTCAACCTGATCGAATACATTTCCAAGCCACTTTCCCACTCGCTACGTTTGTTCGGCAACATGTACGCGGGGGAAGTCATCTTCTTGTTGCTCGGTATGTGGGCGGCCACCGGGCTGGCCGGAACCTTCTTTGGCGCCATATTAGGCGCCGGCTGGGCAATTTTCCACATCCTGATTGTGGTGCTGCAAGCCTTTATTTTCATGGTGCTGACTGTCGTGTACATCGCGATGGCGCATGAAAGTCATTAATTTTTATCACTAGCTGTATATCTCTATAAAACGAAAGGAAACAAGATGGAAAACTTGCAACTGTTGGCGATGATCCAAGCATACACGGGCATCGGGATTGGTCTTATCATCGGTCTGGGCGCTGCAGGCGCTTGCGTAGGTATCGGTATCATGTGCGCCAGCTTCCTCGAAGGTGCAGCCCGCCAGCCTGAAATGATCCCTGCCCTGCAAGTCAAGGTCTTCCTGCTGCTGGGTCTGATTGACGCTTCCTTCATTATCGGTGTTGGCCTGGCCATGATGTTTGCATTCGCAAACCCTCTGCTCGGTGTTATCGCGGGTTAAGCTGAATAATCAAAGCTGGTCTTAACGGCAAGGAACTGAAATGAACATTAACTTGACATTGCTTGCACAGGCTGTGTCGTTCGCGATCCTGATCTGGTTTACGGTCAAGCTGATCTGGCCGCCGCTACTGCGCGCGGTCGAAACCCGGCAGAAGACGATTGCTGATGGTCTGGCAGCGGCACAGCGCGGCAAGCTCGAACTGGAGCAGGCTTCGCAAAAAGCTGGACAGGAACTCAGCGTTGCCAAGGAGAAAGCTTCCGATATCATCGCCCAGGCTGAAAAGCGTGCGACCGAAATCATCGAGGAAGCCAAAGGCACGGCCAAGACAGAGGGTGACCGTATTATTGCCGGAGCACGTGCTGAAATCGATCAGGAAGTAAACCGGGCCAAGGAAGCTCTGCGTCAGCAAGTATCCTCATTGGCCGTGGCTGGCGCAGAAAAAATCCTACGCAAGGAAATCGATGCCAAGGCCCATGCCGCCATGTTGAACACTCTTGCTAACGAGCTATAGGAAGCACGCAAACCATGGCTGAAGTCTCCACCATCGTCAGGCCTTACGCAGTTGCCGCTTTCAAGCTGGCCAAGGAAAGGAATGCCCTGGCGCACTGGTCCGAAATGCTGGGATTTGCTGGTGCAGTAGCGGCTGATTCCCGTATTCAGGGCTTTATCGAAAATCCGGACACGACGCCAGCCGAGCTCGAGAAAACCTTTCTCGCTGTTGTTGGCGACAAACTGGATGACGCGGGCAAGAATCTGATCAAGCTGCTTGTCGAGTATGATCGTCTGGGCTTGCTGCCGGAAGTGGCAGCGGCTTTTGAAGAGCTCAAGGCGGAAGCCGAAGGTGTACTGGAAGCCGAAATTACTGCGGCTGCCAACCCGACGGATGCGGAAGTGCAGGCACTGGTCAAGCGGCTGGAAAGCAAGTTCGGCAAGAAGATAGAAGCGAAGGTCAAAGTGGATCCCGAAATTATAGGCGGGGTCAAAATCATAGTAGGCGATACGGTCATTGATGCTTCTGTCCGTGGCCAGTTGCAAGAATTAGCCTACACGCTCAAGAGTTAGGCTGGGAAAGCTTAGGAGAAAAGTAATGCAGTTATCCACTTCAGAAATCAGTGAACTGATTAAGAGCAGGCTAGAGAATTTCTCCACCAGCGCCGAAGCGCGTACACAAGGTACGGTAATTTCGGTGACTGATGGCATTGTTCGTATTCACGGCCTTTCCAATGTCATGTCGGGTGAAATGATTGAATTCCCTGGCAATACCTTTGGACTGGCGCTCAACCTCGAACGCGATTCCGTAGGTGCCGTTGTCCTGGGTGAATATGAACACATCACCGAAGGCGACGTGTGCAAATGTACCGGTCGCATTCTGGAAGTGCCAGTCGGACCCGAGCTGATCGGCCGCGTGGTCAATCCGCTAGGCCAGCCTATCGACGGCAAGGGCCCGATCAATGCCAAGATGACCGACAAGGTGGAAAAGGTTGCGCCTGGCGTTATTGCGCGTAAATCGGTTTCACAGCCGGTACAGACCGGTCTCAAGGCGATTGACTCTATGGTGCCGGTTGGCCGTGGTCAGCGCGAATTGATCATTGGCGACCGCCAGACCGGCAAGACCGCCGTAGCGATTGATGCCATCATCAACCAAAAGGGTCAGAACATGACCTGTATCTACGTGGCGATCGGCCAGAAGGCTTCCACCATTGCCAACATCGTGCGCAAGCTGGAAGAGCACGGCGCAATGGAATACACCATCGTCGTTGCTGCTGCTGCATCCGATTCTGCCGCTTTGCAATTCCTGGCGCCTTATGCCGGTTGCACCATGGGCGAATATTTCCGCGACCGCGGTCAGGATGCCCTGATCGTGTATGACGATCTGACCAAGCAGGCCTGGGCCTACCGTCAGATTTCGCTGCTGCTGCGTCGCCCGCCAGGCCGTGAAGCCTATCCAGGGGACGTGTTCTACATTCACTCCCGTCTGCTGGAGCGCGCTGCTCGCGTTAATGAAGAGTATGTCGAGAACTTCACCAAGGGTGAAGTCAAGGGCAAGACTGGCTCGCTGACCGCACTGCCGGTGATTGAAACGGCAGCTGGCGATGTTTCCGCTTTCGTTCCTACCAACGTGATTTCGATTACCGATGGCCAGATCTTCCTGGAAACCGATTTGTTCAACGCAGGTGTCCGCCCCGCTATCAATGCCGGTATTTCGGTATCGCGCGTCGGCGGTGCTGCGCAGACCAAGGTCATCAAGAAACTGGGTGGCGGTGTGCGTCTGGCACTGGCCCAGTATCGTGAATTGGCAGCTTTCGCACAGTTCGCTTCCGATCTCGATGAAGCCACCCGCAAGCAGTTGGAGCGTGGCCGTCTGGTGACTGAACTCATGAAGCAGCCGCAGTATGCGCCATTGAGTGTTTCTGAAATGGCCGTGTCCCTGCTGGCAGCCAACCAGGGTTATCTGGACGACGTGCCTGTCGCCAAGGTGCTGGCTTTTGAATCCGCGCTGCATTCCTTCCTGCGTTCCAAGTACAAGAATCTCATGGACAAGGTTGAGGAAACCAAGGATCTGGGCGGTGACGACCAGAAGGCGCTGGAAGCAGCAATCCAGGACTTCAAGGCAACAAACGCGTATTAAGCGAATAACCGGACTGGGTGAATAGATATGGCCGGCAGTAAAGAAATCAGAACCAAGATCCGCAGTGTGGAAAACACGCGCAAGATCACCAAGGCGATGGAAATGGTGGCAGCATCCAAGATGCGCAAGGCGCAGGAGAGGATGCGCGCAGCACGCCCCTATGCGGAGAAAATCCGCAATGTGGCGGCTCACTTTTCCTTTGCGCGTCCTGAGTACAAGCACCCTTTCCTGATCAAGCGCGAGCAGGTCAGGAATGTGGGCGTCATTGTAGTGACATCGGACAAGGGCTTGTGCGGCGGTTTGAATACCAACGTGCTGCGCCTGACGCTGAACAACATGAAAACCTGGGAAAGCGAAGGCAAGGGCGTTTCAGTCACCGCGATCGGCAACAAGGGCTTTGGTTTCATGAATCGTATGGGCGCCAAGCTGGAATCCCACATCACGGGATTGGGCGACACGCCGCATATGGACAAGCTGATCGGGCCGGTCAAAATTCTGCTGGATGCCTATATTGCAGGCGAGCTTGACCAGCTGTTCATCTGCTATACCAAATTCATCAACACCATGAAGCAGGAACCTGTATGTGAGCAGTTACTACCGCTCAGTGGTGAACAAATTGGCAGCCCCGAAGGTTACTGGGACTATCTCTATGAGCCGGAACCTGTAAGCGTGGTGAACGAGCTCATGACGCGTTACATCGAGTCGCTGATATTCCATGCCGTAGCCGAAAATATGGCTTCCGAGCAGAGCGCGCGCATGGTAGCCATGAAGTCCGCTTCCGATAATGCGAAGAACGTTATTGACGAACTTAAGCTGGTGTACAACAAGGCACGCCAGGCTGCCATTACCAAGGAAATTTCGGAAATTGTGGGCGGCGCAGCCGCGGTCTAGGCTGAGCGTCTGAACCTATAAGTAAGTATTGATTGAGGAAACCAAGATGAGTCAAGGTAAAGTAGTTCAATGTATCGGCGCCGTGGTTGACGTAGAGTTCCCGCGCGACGCAATGCCCAAGGTTTATGATGCCCTGCTGCTCGACGAAGAAGGCGGTACTGCAGAAGCCGGTCTGACCCTGGAAGTGCAGCAACAGCTGGGTGATGGCGTAGTGCGTACCATTGCAATGGGCTCTACGGACGGCTTATGCCGCGGTATGAAAGTAAACAACACTGGTAGTCAGATTCAGGTGCCCGTTGGTCATGGCACGCTGGGGCGCATCATGGACGTACTGGGCCGCCCGATCGACGAAGCCGGCGATATCGAAACAGACGAAAAGCGTTCCATTCACCAGAAGGCGCCTACCTTTGAAGAGCTCTCCCCTTCCGTTGACCTGCTGGAAACCGGCATCAAGGTGATCGACCTGGTATGCCCGTTCGCCAAGGGCGGCAAGGTCGGCCTGTTCGGCGGCGCCGGCGTAGGCAAGACCGTGAACATGATGGAACTGATCAACAACATCGCCAAGCAGCACGCGGGTCTGTCCGTATTTGCAGGTGTGGGCGAGCGTACTCGTGAAGGTAACGACTTCTACCACGAAATGAAGGACTCCAACGTTCTCGACAAGGTCGCGATGGTGTTTGGTCAGATGAATGAACCACCAGGCAACCGTCTGCGTGTGGCGCTGACCGGCCTGACCATGGCTGAGCGTTTCCGTGACGAAGGCCGTGACATCCTTTTCTTTGTGGACAACATCTACCGTTACACGTTGGCCGGCACCGAAGTATCCGCACTGCTGGGCCGTATGCCTTCCGCTGTGGGCTACCAGCCAACGCTGGCCGATGAAATGGGTCGTCTGCAGGAGCGTATTACCTCCACCAAGGTGGGTTCCATTACCTCCATCCAGGCCGTTTATGTGCCTGCGGATGACTTGACCGACCCGTCTCCAGCGACCACCTTCCAGCACTTGGATTCCACCGTGGTGCTGAGTCGTGATATTGCAGCGCTGGGTATCTACCCTGCAGTTGATCCGCTGGATTCCACTTCGCGTCAGCTGGATCCGCTCGTTGTGGGCGAAGAACACTACGGTGTAGCCCGTGCTGTGCAGTCCACGCTGCAGCGCTATAAGGAACTGCGTGACATTATCGCGATTCTGGGCATGGACGAATTGTCCCCTGAAGACAAGCTGGCCGTGTCCCGCGCGCGCAAGATTCAGCGTTTCCTGTCACAGCCGTTCCACGTAGCCGAAGTATTTACCGGTTCCCCTGGCAAATATGTTCCACTCAAGGAAACCATCAAGGGCTTCAAGGCCATCGTCAACGGCGAATACGACCATCTGCCAGAGCAGGCTTTCTACATGGTGGGCGGCATCGAAGAGGCTGTTGAAAAGGCCAAGACCCTTAACTAAGCCTCGATTACGGAAAACACTATGGCGACAACAATACATCTGGACGTGGTAAGTGCCGAAGAGTCCATCTTCTCGGGTGAGGCAGAGTTCGTTGCCGCGCCGGCCCGCATGGGTGAAATCGGCGTTTATCCCCGCCATGCACCGCTGATTACGACGATCAAGGCTGGCGCATTGCGCGTCAAGATCCCCAACCAGGCTGAAGAGACGCTGATCTTCATCTCGGGTGGCCTGCTGGAAGTTCAGCCTGGTGTCGTAACCGTGCTGGCAGATACTGCCATTCGCGGCGCCGACCTTGACGAAGCCAAGGCCACCGAAGCCAAACGTGCAGCTGAAGAAGCCATGGCCAATAATGTTTCGGAAGTGGATTACGCACGCGCCCAGGCCGAGCTGTCCGAAGCGATTGCGCAGCTGCAGGCCATTGAGCGCTTGCGCAAGATCAAACACTAATAACACGGCAACGACCGCAAGACTCAAGGCAGCGCAAGCTGCCTTTATTTTTGGCTATTCGCAGCGGGCAGGTTGCGGTACAGATACGCAATTGTCGAACGCATCTGGCCTGATGGCGCCATTGGCCATGCGGAAAGGCGCAAAGCATTCCTGGCTGGCGGTATAACGGGCCCATTGCTCCTCACAAGTCATGTCAGCCGTATTTTCGGATACGGCCGGCGTGGGCGCATTCGCTTCAGCAGGAGCCGCCGCAGGTGGCTGTGTGTTATCGGGCTCAATATCCAGAACCTCTCTTGCCCTTTGTCTGGCCTGCTGTTCCGTAGCTGTGCCTTCCACATCGATGACCGGATGTTCCTTGAGCTCGGGTTTGCGTGTGGCGCTACCCTGATATCTCTCCGGCACCGTATCCCCGTAATGCACGGTACCCGCTTCGTCAACCCAGCGGTAAATTGCATTGCCGGCAAGCGCCAGGCAGGGCACAGCAAGAAACAATGTAATGAACAATTTGTTTAGCATAGTGATCTCTCCGATCCGTTGAAGCCAAACCGTATGGTGCTCCTATTGCGGGCAAATACCGAATTGCTGAAGCCATGAGCAGTTCGGCTGAAAAGCCGCTAAAATTGCGTCTTACCAGACCATAACACCGCGAACAACACTTGAATAAACTCAATGTCGTCATCCTCGCCGCCGGCAAGGGCACGCGCATGCACTCACAATCACCCAAGGTGCTGCATGCTTTGGCCGGCCGGCCATTGCTGCAGCATGTCATCACTTGCGCACAACAGCTCAATCCGCAAAAAATCGTCGTCGTCTATGGTTTCGGCGGCGAGACCGTACCTCAGGCTTTCAGCAATGAAGATATTACCTGGGTCCGGCAGGAAGATCAGTTGGGCACCGGACATGCAGTACAGCAGGCTGTACCGCATCTCGATGCCGAGGCGGCAACGCTGATATTGCTCGGCGACGTGCCGCTGGTGAGTGCTGAGGCATGTGAGCGATTACTGGCGCAGGCGCACAATCAACTCACACTGTTGTCGGTACAAAAAGCAGACCCGACGGGTTATGGCCGTATCGTGCGCGATCCTCAGGGTAGGGTCCAGGCGATTGTCGAACACAAGGACGCAACGGAAGCGCAGCGCGCCATTGATGAAGTCAACACCGGCATCATGGCCGTGAATAATGCTCATCTTGTCTCATGGCTGCAGCGACTGACCAATCACAACAGCCAGCAGGAATATTACCTGACCGATATCATCGGCATGGCGGTGGAGGACGGTATTCCCGTGCATGCAGAAGTTACGCAGGATGAATGGAGCGTCACCGGCGTCAATTCAAAGCAGGATCTGGCAACGCTGGAACGCATTTACCAGCGCAGGTATGCAGAAGCCTTGCTTGGCCAAGGCGTTACATTAGCGGACCCAGCACGTATTGATGTGCGCGGTGAACTGCAGGCAGGCCGTGATGTGGAAATTGATGTCGGTTGTGTGTTTGAAGGCAGAGTCATGCTGGCCGACAATGTGCGTGTCGGGCCCTATTGCGTCATCCGTGATGCCATTATCGGCGCTGGTACCTCAATCGCAGCCTACACCCATATAGAACAGGTGCAGATCGCCGGCGATTGCCGCATTGGCCCCTATGCCCGTCTGCGCCCCGGTACCGAACTGGGGGATGAAGTGCATATTGGTAACTTCGTCGAGCTCAAGAATAGCCAGGTCGCCGCCGGCAGCAAGATCAATCACCTGAGTTATGTGGGCGATAGCCAGGTTGGCAGCCAAGTCAATCTCGGTGCCGGCACCATCACCTGCAATTACGATGGCGCCAATAAATATCGCACCATCATTGAAGATAACGTTTTCATCGGCTCCAGCACGCAGCTGATTGCACCGGTGACCGTCGGCACAGGTGCAACCATAGGCGCGGGCTCCACCATTACACAAGATGCGCCGGCGAATGAGCTCACTATTGCGCGAGCACGTCAGGTCACGATCGCAGGTTGGAAGCGGCCGCAGAAGAAGCAGCGGTAGTTGCTCATCATGAACTTTCAGGATAAACAAATATGTGCGGAATCGTAGGGGCGGTTGCGGCCAGGAATGTCGTGCCCATGCTTATCGAAGGCTTGAGTCGCCTCGAATATCGCGGTTATGACTCAGCGGGCGTAGCCGTACTCAATGATGCAGATATCAAGCGGGTACGTGCTGTCGGCCGGGTCATGGAAATGCAGACCAAAGCGCAGGCCCAGAACCTCAGCGGCTTCGTCGGCATCGGCCACACGCGCTGGGCAACCCATGGGGGCGTGACAGAATCCAATGCACATCCGCATGTCTCCTGCGGTGAGCTCGCCGTAGTGCATAACGGCATCATCGAAAACCATGATGAGCAGCGAGCGCGCCTCGAGGGCCTGGGATACACATTCGAGTCGCAAACCGATACTGAAGTCATCGCTCACCTCATTCACTACTACCACAAGCAGGGCAATGGGCTGCTGGCCGCCACGCAAAAGGCAGTTGGGGAACTGACCGGCGCATTCGCCATCAGTGTGGTCAGCATTGCTGCACCCGATCTGATGATCTGCGCCCGTCAAGGCTGCCCGCTGCTGATCGGCCTCGGCGAAGATGAAAATTTCATTGCCTCGGATGTTTCGGCAGTACTGTCAGTCACACGGCGCGTGATTTATCTGGAAGACGGTGATGTGGCAGAAATCCGCCGCGAGGGTGTCAGCATCTACGACCAGAGCGACCAAGCCGCAGAACGCAAGATCCATGTGAGTGATGTGGCGCTCGATTCCATGGAGCTGGGCCCCTACACCCACTTCATGCAGAAAGAAATCCACGAGCAACCCAGTGCGCTGACCGACACCATGGAAGCCGCCATTGATGACGCAGCCTTCTCACCTGCCCTGTTTGGTAAGGATGCCGCAGAAGTGCTGGAGCAGGCTGAGAGCATCCTTATTCTCGCTGCAGGCACGAGTTATTACGCTGGCCTCACCGCCAAATACTGGCTGGAAAGTATCGCGCAATTACCCACATCCGTGGAAATCGCGAGCGAGTATCGTTATCGCAAGTCGGTGCCCAATCCCAGGCAGCTGGTCGTGACCATCTCGCAATCTGGCGAGACGCTGGATACCATGGAAGCGCTCAAGCATGCCAAGTCCCTGGGCCAGGAACTGACACTTGCCATCTGCAATGTGCAAGAAAGCGCCATCCCGCGCGCTTCACGGCTTATTTTCTATACGCGTGCTGGTGCTGAGATCGGTGTGGCGTCGACCAAGGCCTTCACCACACAACTCATCGCGCTCTTCACGCTGGCTGCCACATTGGCTAAACAGCGCGGCTTGTTGGGCCAGGACCAGGAACAACAATATTTGGATGCCCTGCGGCACCTGCCGGGCAGCGTGCAGTACGCGCTGAATCTGGAACCGCAAATCCGCGAATGGGCCAAGGCCTTTGCACAGAAGCAGCACGCCTTGTTCCTCGGGCGCGGCATGCATTACCCGATTGCCCTGGAAGGCGCGCTCAAGCTTAAGGAGATCTCCTATATCCATGCCGAGGCCTACCCCGCCGGCGAGCTCAAGCACGGACCGCTAGCGCTGGTGGACAGCGACATGCCGGTAGTGGTCATCGCCCCAAACGATGCCCTGCTGGAAAAGGTCAAATCCAACATGCAGGAAGTGCGCGCTCGCGGCGGCGAACTATTCGTATTTGCCGATGCCGACAGCCACTTTACCGAGAGCGAGGGTGTACGCGTAATACGCACGCCGCGCCATGTAGGTATCCTGTCGCCCATCCTGCATACGATCCCGGTGCAACTGCTGGCCTATCATGCGGCGCTGTACAAGGGTACCGACGTGGATAAACCGCGCAACCTGGCGAAGTCTGTCACAGTGGAGTAAGAGATCATGAAGAAGATACTGTTTTTGATGTCGTTCGTCGCATTGGCGGGCTGCAATATGCCGAATACCAAACCCGGCGATGGCAGGCAATGGATGGAAATCAGCTGCAGCGGCTTTGCCGACTGGACCAAGTGCCAAGAAAAAGCGCGCAGTCTGTGTCCTGACGGTTATGACATCTCTAATCAGGAAGAGAACCTGGTGACGCAAAAGCGCACCATGCTGGTTGCCTGCAAGAAGGAAATCAGCCGTTCGAGCGACGTACTGCCTGAATAGGCAAGCCGCCTTGTGCATTAGCCCACAGAAGCGCTAAATCGCCAAGCCTAGACTGGCCTGTCTGGTACAGGGAGAAATGCAGATGGAAGCTACCTGGATAGTCGTCGCTGATGCTGCACGCGGCAGGATTTTTGAAATGCAGCAAGGACATCTGGCAGAAATCGAGGATTTTGTTAATCCTGCTGAGCGGGAGGATAACGCCGATTTGCGCACTGATGGGTATGGGCGATTTTATGGCAAAGGCGAGCGCGAGCAGGGCCATACGGCGGAGCCGCCGGTATCACCCAAGGAGCATGAAGCCGCGCGCTTGGCCCAGCATATTGCTGCCTATCTCGACCAGGCCAGGAATCGCCATCGCTATGACAGACTGCGTCTGATTGCCGCGCCGGCTTTTCTGGGCCTGCTCAGGAATACCCTCGATGATGCGGTACGCAGTTTGGTAGAACAGGAGCTGGATCAGGATCTGACCAAGGCCAGCGTACGCGACCTGGAGCAACGCTTGGAACTTAGCTCACACTAATCAGCCGCGGGTACCAAAATACCGGGCATTGCAGTAAGCTTGCAGGCTTTATGCATGAATGAGTAGCCATGGCCCAGTATGTAATGTCCATGCTCCGAGTGAGCAAAGTCGTGCCGCCCAAGCGGCAAATCATCAAGGATATCTCCCTCTCCTTCTTCCCTGGTGCCAAGATCGGCCTGCTGGGTCTCAACGGGGCCGGCAAATCCACCGTCCTGCGCATTATGGCGGGGGTAGACAAGGAATACGAAGGCGAAGTCCAGCACCAGCCCAGCATCTCCATCGGCTACCTGCCGCAGGAGCCTCAGCTCGATCCCGACAAAACCGTCCGCGAGGAGGTGGAGTCCGGCATGGGGGAAGTTATGGAGGCGCAGCAAAAGCTGGAAGCAATATATGCGGCCTACGCGGAACCTGATGCAGATTTCGACAAGCTGGCTGAAGAGCAGGCGAAATATGAAAATATCATCGCTGCCAGTGGCTCTGATGTGGAACATCAGCTGGAAATTGCGGCCGATGCACTGCGTTTGCCGCCATGGGACGCGATCATCGGCCCGCTGTCAGGTGGCGAAAAACGTCGTGTGGCATTGTGCAAACTGCTACTTTCCAAGCCCGATATGCTGCTGCTCGACGAGCCCACCAACCACCTGGATGCGGAATCGGTCGAATGGCTGGAACAATTCCTGGTGCGCTTTCCGGGCACGGTGGTCGCTGTTACCCATGATCGCTACTTCCTGGACAACGCGGCAGAGTGGATCCTCGAACTGGATCGCGGCCATGGCATCCCTTGGAAAGGCAACTACTCCAGCTGGCTGGAGCAGAAGGAAGAGCGCCTGAAGCAGGAAGAATCGCAGGAATCCGCCCGCCGCAAGGCGCTAGCGACCGAGCTGCAATGGGTCAGGCAGAATCCCAAGGCGCGCCAGGCCAAAAGCAAGGCACGTATCGCACGCTATGAAGAGCTTGCCAGTGCTGAATACCAGAAGCGTAATGAAACACAGGAAATCTTCATTCCGGCCGGCGAGCGGCTGGGCGACCAGGTCATCGAATTCAAAAACGTCAGCAAGGCTTTTGGTGACCGCCTGCTTATCGATAACCTGAGCTTTACCCTGCCGCCCGGTGCCATCGTAGGTATTATCGGGCCTAATGGCGCCGGCAAATCAACTCTTTTCCGCATGATTACGGGCGAGGAAAAACCGGATAACGGTGAGGTGGTCATCGGCCAGACGGTCAAGCTGGCCTATGTAGACCAAAGCCGCGACAAGCTGGACGGCAGCAAGACCGTGTTCGAGGAGATTTCCGGCGGTTCGGATATCCTGACTGTGGGCAGGTATGAAACACCTTCGCGCGCTTATATCGGCCGTTTCAATTTCAAGGGCAGCGACCAGCAGAAAAACGTAGGCCAGCTGTCAGGCGGTGAACGCGGCCGCCTGCATCTGGCCAAGACACTGATTTCGGGCGGCAACGTGCTGCTGCTGGATGAGCCTTCGAATGACCTCGATGTAGAAACCTTGCGGGCGCTGGAAGATGCCTTGCTGGAATTCGCCGGCTGTGTACTGGTGATTTCACATGATCGATGGTTCCTGGACCGTATCGCCACGCACATCCTGGCAGCGGAAGGCGAATCGCAATGGACCTTCTTCAACGGCAATTATCAGGAATACGAAGCGGACAAGAAAAAACGTCTGGGTGAAGAAGGCGCCAAACCCAGGCGTATCCGCTACAAGCCGATTACACGCTGACCACTACAGCCAGTCGCAATCCATCCGGGGCTTGTGGGGCGCTTTTTTCATGAGCCAGTCCCACAGCTTCGGCGGTATCAGACGCATAACCCGTGCGACGACACCCATCTGCCATGGGATGATGACAAAGCGGCGCCTGACTGCAATGGCCTTGGCAAATTTCATAACAGCCACATCCACATCCATTAAAAATGGCATGCGATAGGTATTCACATCCGTCATCGCCGTACGGATATAACCCGGCGCTATGGTGGTGACGGCAATGCCGAAGCCCGCCATCTCGATACGCAGGCTTTCCAGGTAAGCGATAGCTGCCGCCTTGGATGCGCTGTAGGCCTCGGCACCGGGCAGGCCGCGTATGCCAGCCACACTGGCAATGCCCACCAGCCGGCCCTTGGATGAACTCTCTTTCATGGCAGCGATGAATGGCTGGAAGGTATGCACCATGCCCAGCACGTTGATTTCCATGATGGCCTTGAAGGCGGGGATGTCTTCCCTGAATTCGGTCAGCGTACCGCGGCTGACTCCGGCATTGGCAATCACGATATCCGGCACGCCGAAGCGCTGCATGAAATCCGTGGCGGCGTCCTGAAGTGCCTTGGCGTCGCGTACATCAAGGGCATAGACGGCGCACGGCTGCCCTAGCGTTGCCGCCAGTTTCTGCAGCTCCTCTCCACGGCGTGCTACAAGACCCAGAGCCGCTCCCTGCGTCGAGTAATACCTGGCAAGCGCCTGACCAATGCCGCTGGACGCACCCGTAATAAAAACCCGCTGCGGTGTAGCGTCAGCGGGTTGCTGGTCAAGACCTGATTTCAAGTGAAGGTCAGGGCTGAGCAGCCTTGTCCTTGCGCACATTGGCGATGATGTAGTCCGCCACCTTGACGACTTCATCGTTGCCACCGGCCATGGTGCTGGAGGTCAGGTATTTGCCGTCGACAATCAAAGCGGGTACGCCTGTGGCACCGGAAGCGCGGAAGATCTGAACCGCACGCATGACCTTGGTATTTACCGAGAAGGAGTTGAATGTTTCGGCCACCTTCTTGCGGTCCAGTCCGGCCTGACGGGTGATCCAGTCGATGGCTGCCTTGTCGTCGGCTGGATTGAGATTTTTCTGCTTGTGGATGGCTTCAAACAGGGAAACATGCAGCTTGTCCACGAGGTTCAAGGCTTCCAGTGTGTAATACGCCTTGGCCATGGGCGCCCAATCCTGACGCGGCACGCCCGGCACACGTTTGAAAGTGACATCCTGCGGCAATTTTTTCACCCAGGCCGCCAACGGCGATTCCAGGTGATAGCAATGTGGGCACCCGTACCAGAACAATTCAATGACCTCTATCTTGGCTGGGGTGTCGGTCGGGATTGCCTGTGCTGTCTGCTTGAATTGCTCGCCTAGCTGAGGTGCAGCCATGAGCTGGGTAGAAGCGAGCAGCATCAGCGCTGTCAGTATTTTTTTCATGAATGAAGTTCCCTTGCTAATGATGGTTATAAGCGATTAACGTTCAGCCGCAGAATCAAGACGACAGCTACTGATCCGCCTTGCTGCTGTTCACTTTGATCAAGTCTGCCTTGAATCCGTTCCTTATCAGATCTTCCCTGGCCTTGTTGATCTGTTCCAGCGAATCGAATGGCCCCACGCGCACACGATGCCACACGCCCTTGTCAGGGATGGTCGCTGTTTGCACCAGGGCTTCCAGGCCAAGCAGAGCCAACTGGGCTTTCATGTTGTCGGCTTCCTGCTCTGTCTGGAAGGCCCCTACTTGTAGGAAATAACTCTCCGCCTGGGATGGGCGTTCCTCGGTTTCCTTCTCGCGGATTTCCTGTTCGGTCACTTGGCTCTCGGTGCCAGGCAGAATCGTATAGAAATCGAATCGCGGTTTGGCTTCCTTATCTTCCTGCAGGATTGCGGTAGCCGGGTCAGTTGCCTCCTGCTCGGCTTTTGGCGGTACGGACTTGGCAAGGAACGGGCTTTCACCGCCGGTAACGAAGATGGCCACGGCCACCGCCAGGCCGACACCCAACAACAGTCCCAGCAACAGGCCCAGCAGAAATGGGTTGCCTTTACTGCCGCCGGATTTGGAGGATACGGGTTTGTAATCTCGGCTCACATGAGCTCCTTATCAATCATTTGCATCACATTTTTTCCGGTGCGCTGACACCCAGCAGGTGTAAACCGTTATTCAAAACTTGGCGGGTTGCCAGCACAAGTGCGAGACGCGCGAGCTTAAGCGCCTCATCAGGCACCAGAAACTGCTCTGCATTGTAGTAGCTGTGCAGGTCGCTTGCCAGTTCCCGCAGGTAATTTGCCACCATATGCGGTGCCAACTCCTGTACAGCGTTTTCGACCACCTCGGGGAACATGCTGAGGCGCTGCAGCAATGCGGTCTCATAAGATGACACGAGCGGCTGCAGATCCACACCAGAGAGGGCCTCCACATCTCCGCCCCATTGGCTGAGCACGCTGCAGATACGGGCATGCGCGTACTGGATGTAATACACCGGATTATCGTTGGTCTGGGCGCGTGCCAGATCAATGTCGAAAATCAGTTGGCTATCGGCACGCCGCGCCGCCAGGAAATAGCGCGTGGCATCGCAGCCCACCTCGTCAATGAGGTCACGCAAGGTGACATAGCTGCCGGCACGTTTGGAAATCTTGACCTCTTCGCCGCCACGCATGACGGTGACCATCTGGTGCAGCACATAGTCCGGCCAGCCTTTGGGAATGCCGATATCCAACGCCTGCAGCCCGGCACGCACGCGGGTGATGGTGCTATGGTGATCCGCACCCTGCTCGTTGATCACGCGTTCAAAACCGCGGTGCCATTTATCCACATGGTAGGCCACGTCAGGCACGAAATAGGTATAACCGCCGTCCGCCTTGCGCATGACGCGATCCTTGTCGTCACCGAAATCGGTGGTGCGTAGCCATAGTGCGTTGTCCTGCTCGCAGGTATGGCCGCTGGCGATAAGGCTGCGTACGGTTTCTTCCACCTTACCTTCCGCATACAGTGCTGATTCCAGCGAGAATACGTCGAAGTTGATCTGGAAGGCCTTGAGGTCCAGATCCTGCTCATGACGAAGATAGGCAACTGAAAAATGGCGGATGGCTTCAAGATCCTCCACATCGCCATTGCCGGTCACTTCCATGTCATCGGCAATGACGGTCTTTTTGGCGAGGAAGGCCTGCGCAATGTCAGCGATATATTCACCGCGGTAGCCATCTTCATGCCATTCGGGATGATCTGGTGTGATGCCTTTGCAGCGCGACTGTACGGATTTGGTCAGGTTATCGATCTGCGCGCCAGCGTCGTTATAGTAAAACTCACGCGTCACTGCCCAGCCGCTGGCCTGCAGTAGCCGTGCAATACAGTCGCCAACTGCCGCGCCGCGACCGTGACCTACATGCAGCGGGCCGGTGGGATTGGCAGAAACGAATTCAACCTGCACTTTGCGCGGCTCACCGTCAGCATTGTGCCCAAGCGTGTTGTGACCATAGCTTGCACCGCGTTGCTGGATCTCACCCACGACGCTCTGCCTTGCCCTGGCATTCAGGAAAAAGTTGATGAACCCTGCGCCGGCAATTTCCATCTTTTCCACAAAATCGGAGGCAGGCATGGCCTTGATCAGACTTTCAGCGATGGCGCGCGGATTCTGGCGCAACGGTTTGGCGAGCATCATGGCCAGATTGGTCGAAAAATCGCCGTGTTGCGCAGTTTTGGGACGTTCCAGCTGAATTTCTGGATCAGGCGAAGCAGCCGCAACGGTTTTTGCGGCTTGCGCCAGTAATTCGGTAAGATGTGCTTTCAAGGCGAATTGTTATCAACACGTGAAAATAAAAAGCTATTTTAACCTACTGCAGCACTCCCCCATAACCCGATCTGCGCCTGTTTGCCCGCATGCACATCGCTAAGCCGCGCATCCTGAAGGTGGCGCTCGATGTGCCGCTGGATACCCTCTTCGATTATCTGGATGGCGGTTTTGAAGCCGAAATCGGCCAGCGCGTCATCGTGTCTTTCGGCAGACGCAAGCAGGTGGGTATGGTGGCAGCCATCACCGATGAGAGCGAGGTGCCGCGGCATAAGCTCAAACCTATCCTGCAGGCCTGCAAGGATGAGTTTCCTCTCGATGCGGAAGTTTTCAGGCTGTTGCGATTTTGCTCGGACTATTACCAGTATCCGTTCGGGCAGGCGCTGCTGTCAGTCCTGCCGGCGCGTCTGCGTCAGTCCGACCCAGCCACAGCTCGCGTGCAGTACAGCTACAGTCTGACTGCACAAGGGCGCGAAGTAGGCATTGAAGCCATCCCTGCGCGTGCCGTGATGCAGCGCAGGCTATATGCCGCACTGGTAGAGAACCCTAGCCTGGACGAAGCCAGCTTGGCCGGATTGTCCACCGGTTGGAAAAAAGCCATCCGTACTATGCTGGAAACAGGCTGGGTGGAGGCCAGAGCGATACCGGCGGTCATGTCCGGCATCCAGGCAATCAGTCACGAGCCGGCCCTGAATCCTGATCAGGCCGAAGCACTCCAGGCAATTACCGCAGTGCAGGGTTATCAGCCATGGCTGCTGCACGGCATTACTGGCAGTGGCAAAACCGAAGTCTATATCCGTATGCTGCAGGCATTATTAGCGGAACCTGATACTCAGGCGCTAGTGCTGGTGCCGGAAATCAATCTGACACCGCAGCTCGAAGCACGCTTCCGCAGCCGGTTGCCCAACCTGCCGCTGGTTTCGCTGCACAGCAACCTGGGCGAGAGTGAGCGCTTGCAAAACTGGCGTCTGGCGCAGTCCGGCCAGGCATGCATCGTGATTGGCACGCGTCTTTCCATTTTCACCCCTATGCCGAAGCTGCGCATTGTGATTGTGGACGAAGAGCATGATGCTTCCTACAAGCAGCAGGACAGCATGCGCTACCACGCGCGCGACGTAGCCCTGGTCAGGGCTCGGCATCTCAATATTCCCGTTGTGCTGGGCTCGGCCACTCCGTCGCTGGAAACCTGGCAAAACGCGCTGACAAACAGGTACAAGTTGATAAGCCTGCATGCGCGTGCGGTCAGCGAGTCACGGTTGCCGGATGTGCGCTGCATAGATGTATCACGCATTACGCTGGAGGAAGGTCTTGCACCGCAGCTCTTGGAAGCCATACGGGAGCGGCTGCAACGCAGGGAACAAAGCCTGCTGTTCATCAACCGCCGCGGTTATGCGCCGGTATTGCTATGTTCCGCCTGCCATTGGATTGCACCATGCACACGCTGCAGCGCCAGACTGGTGGTACATCTGCGTCGTAGACGCATGAGTTGCCATCACTGCGGTCACGAAGGGCGGATGCTGCAACAATGCCCAAGTTGCGGAAACGCCGATCTGCGGCCCACAGGTCATGGCACACAACGCCTTGAGGATACGCTGACGAGATTATTTCCGGGTGCCCGCATTCTGCGCGTGGATCGGGACAGCATGCGCAGCAAAGACGCCTTGACGGACATGATGAATGCAGTAAACGCTGGTGAAGTGGATATCTTGGTCGGCACGCAAATGCTCGCTAAGGGGCACGATTTCCCGAACCTGACGCTGGTGGGTGTGCTGGATACAGATAGCGCCCTGTTCAGCCCCGACTTTCGCGCCTCGGAACGTTTGTTCGCCCAGCTTATGCAGGTGGCCGGGCGCGCCGGACGTGCGGAGAAACCGGGCGAGGTGTTGATACAGACCACATTCCCTGAGCATTCCCTATTCCATGCCCTGCGCGAGCAAGACTATCCGGCGTATGCAGACGCCTTGCTCAAGGAACGCCAGCAGACCGATTTCCCGCCGTATTCCTATATGGCGCTGCTCAAGGCCGAAGCCAACTACTTCAATCAGGTGGAACGCTTCCTGGGTGAAGCCGCAGAGCTGGCGCGCGAGCTCAACACCGCAAACAGGGTCATGATTTATGACCCCATCCGCCCGCAGATGGAGCGGCTCAAGGGCATGGAACGCGGACAACTTCTACTGCAGGCAAATAGCCGACAACACTTGCAACAGCTGTTGCGCAACTGGACGCCGTTGCTCAGGACCAGCGCCTCAGGCGCAAAAGTCAGGTGGGCTGTGGACGTGGATCCGCTGGAGTTTTAACCCGGATCAGCAGTTGATCTGATCTACTGTGCAGGCTTCCCCGCAAGCTCCTTCAGCTTTGCTTTCACGAATTCCGCCAGCCGGTTCGCATTATTAATGGTGGTGTTCTGATCGCTCCACGAGCTTTCCAGTTGCGTAGCCTTGGCCAGCACGACCTTCCGGGTTTCGACATCAATCATCAGCAAGCGCGGGTAAACAAATAGGTAGGTCGGCTTCAGCGCCACGACGATGATCAGGTAATCGGCGTCATCGCCAACCAGCTCAGCGGCATGTTCGACATTATCGAAGAGATAGGTCGCAGATTGCTTGGTCACGGCTTCCTTGAGCTTATCGTTGGCCGGTACCAAGGTAATACCGGAGGCTGTCAAAGCCTTCTTGAAGCTATCCGACAACAGACGAATACGCTCAATCTCTTCCGGTGCATCAGGGATGCCGGTTCTGTCATCAAGCTGCACATCGAGTGCCATCACCTTTGGCCCTTCAATTGCATTCGCCGGAAGTGGGATAAATGCGCCGAGCAGGCTCAGGCACATGAAGAGCTTGGATAGTGCTTTTTTCATTGTGATTCCTAACAGAGAAGTAACTAGTGAAGCTGGGAGCTTCTGGTGAAAAACGTGGAAGTGCTTAATGCTATACAGGTCAGTATACGGTGGATATACCGCCTGTATACGCGTAAGACCCCAGGCTGGGGAGAGAGTTGCTTTGGATTTAGGTGAACAGTGTGCCGGATGACACTGCTACGATGATTGCCTCGCTGCTGTCGGGAACAACGCTGGATGAAGCGCAGCGCATCGGGTCTCGCGCGGCATGCTGATCTAAGCCAGCCGTATCCTCCCTGATATTGCTGTCAGGGCGGCTGCCGTTGCAAGTCAAAGTCTCAATGCATAATCGCGGATATCAGGACTTGAACAAAAAAGCCTTGGCGCGACGGAATAGTTGGCTTACTGCATTGCCTTCCAGCTTGTAATGCTTGTGCAGCGGTTTTTTGACTGCCCACATCGCTTTCATGCCGCCGGGGAATGTCACCAAGTCCCCCTTGCCGAAAGTCACGGGCGAGCCGCCTGCCGGCGTTATCACGCATTCGCCCTCGAGGATGTAGGCGATTTCCTGTTCATGAAAAACCCATGGAAAAGTGGAAACCTCTTTACTCCAGGTTGGCCATTTGCTGACGCCAAGCGTGTTTAGCTGATCTTCTGAGGAGTTTTGCTCGACGATTATTTTTGACATTTGTACTTTCGGTTTTGGTTATGGATTTCTTATTTTGAGGCACAGCTCAGAGGCTGATGGGATTTTCAGCCAGTCTACCATTCGAGAGACTCGGCCATGACAGTTTGAAATGCAGGGTCAGCAGATGACGGAACCGTTCCGGGCGAACCGGCTCTTTCGACGCGCTTCCGTCTTCGGTGATGATCAGTGACATATTGGTCAGGGTAACGCTACCGCGCTCGGTGAGTTTTGCCACAAGAGGCCGTTTGTTGAAGTTGGAGGCAGGATGCTCGGCGATGATCTGCCGTATCTCTTCACACTCTGCCGTTGTGATGGCATGACGGGAATCGAAGACGTATCCAATACGCCAATCGTGGTCCCTGTTTCGCTGCTTAAGCTCGAGAACAAGGTCACCCTGAATTGCGTTATCGCCAATCGCCGGCCGAATTCTGAATTCACCATTGCTTGAGGTCACCACATCACCATTCAGCGGGACTGGGCGGAGCGGCAGGAAAATGCCGAACCCGGTGTCCACGAGATAAGTCTCGCCCTGATGGCGTAGCATTATTGTCACATGGGTGTGCCCGGTGCCCGCGAAAGTCTTGTTCTCGGTATCGTAGACAATGCCGCGTACCATGGAGACATCGAACCCATTGTCCAGCAGGAAGAAATAAAGCAGCGGATTGAGCTCATAGCAGAGCCCGCCTTCATTGCGGGCCAGCAGTTTGGTGATCAGGTTTTCCCTGGTGATGGGCAGGCCTCTACGCTCGATGACGGCCATGTTCTCGAACGGTAGCGCGAGGCTGGTCGCGGCCAGCAGGTCTGGCAGTTCGTCGAACGCCAGTATCCCGCTACCGCTGTAGCCAACGCGTTTCCGAAATAGCAGATCCAAAGATTCCATCGTCTCGTTACAGCAGTTTTGTACCCAGCGGCACGGGTTTGTCCGGCACACACAACGCGACATCGCCCTGTTCATTATGAAAACCGGTGACCAGGCATTCCGACATGATGGGGCCGATCTGTTTGGGCGGAAAGTTGACAACCGCCACGACGAGCATTCCAATCAAGTCGCCGGGTTCATATAGCTGAGTAATCTGCGCACTGGACTTTCGTTGCCCGATTTCCGGGCCGAAATCCACCAGCAGTTTGTAGGCAGGTTTGCGCGCTTCGGGAAAAGGCTCGGCCTGGATGATCCTGCCTACCCGCAGCTCGACCTTGGTGAAATCGTCCCAGGTGATTGTTGTCATTTCGAGACCCCTTCAGGCTGCCACCAGCGAGGCAGCAGTTTTCTCACACCCGGTTCGTTGTAGCGCTGATCCAGCAAAACCACCAGCCCGCTATCGGATACCGTCCTTATCACGCGCCCCGCAGCCTGCACGACTTTTTGCATGCCGGGATAAAAATAGGCGTAATCGAAGCCGTCACCGAATAGCAGTTCCATGCGCTCGCGCATCTGCTCATTGATGGGGTTGACCTGCGGCATGCCCAGCGTGGCGATGAAAGCGCCGATCAGCCGCTCGCCGGGCAGATCAATTGCCTCGCCGAAAGCGCCGCCCAAGGCAGCGAAGGCGATGCAGCTGGATGATTCCGTGAATCCCTCGACGAAGGCATGCCTCTCGGTTTCATTCATATAGCGCTGCTGCATACGGATGGGGATTTCCGGATGACGCGCTTCAAGGACTTCGCGCACCTGGTCCAGATAGTCGAAACTGCTAGCGAAAAACATGTAGTTGCCGGGCCGCGCCTGATACTGCTTCGCCACCAGCTCAACGATGGGCGCGATGGCGCTTTCGCGTCTTTTGTATCTTGTCGAGATGTGCCGCGCAATGCGCACCTCCAGTTGTTTGGGGCTGAACGGCGATTCCACTTCGAGGAAAGGCGTCTTGTCCGGCAGGCCCAGCATGTCGTGGTAATAATGACTGGGGCTCAAAGTTGCAGAGAACAGCGTGCTCGATTGCGCTGTAGCAAACCTCTGCCGCAGGAAATACGCCGGCACCACATTGCGAATGCACAGCACCGAATGCTCGGCGAGCAGATGTGCCATGGTTGGTTTCTTGGTGATATCGAAAAGACTGTGCTCGCCGAAGGATTCCGCCAGCGCCGCGAACATCATGGCATCGAAATAGAAATCGAGCAGCGTGGGATCGTTCTGCGTGGGGTAATCCGCCAGGTAATCCGTGATGCGCGTTACCGCGCGCTGCAGGGCAATCTGCAGACCTTCATCAATTTCCGGATGCACCTGGTATTCGACCTCCTGTCGCATCGCTACCATGTCCCACGCGTCCGCCAGCCTATCCAGCACCCCGCGCAATGACTTGGGTGCACGGTCAACAAGATTCGCCAGCTTCATGCGGTCCAACTCCGCCGTATACATGGCACGCGCGCGGTCCACCATGTTATGCGCCTCATCCACCAGCACACTCACGCGCCACTCATTGATCGACGTGCCGGCATACAGCAGAGCGTAAAGGTCGAAATAATAGTTGTAATCGCCGACCACAATATCCGCCCAATTCGACAGATCCTGCCCCAGGTAATAAGGGCAAACGCCATGACGCAGCGCCACCTGGCGGATTGACGTCTTGTCCATCTCGCCCAGTGCCAGCGCATCCTGCCGCGCAGCGGGCAATTTGTCGTAGAAACCCTGGGCCAGCGGACATGATTCGCCATGACAGGCTTTATCCCGGTATTCGCACGCCTTCTCCCGCGCCACGAGTTCCACCACGCGGATGTTCAAGTCCGGATTCGCCTTGCGAATCGCCTTGACCGCCTCAAGCCCCAGCCGCCGGCCCGAGGTCTTGGCTGTGAGGAAGAATATCTTGTCCAGCTTCTGCCCAGGCATCGCCTTCATGATGGGAAAAACCGTGCCCAGAGTTTTGCCGATGCCAGTCGTCGCCTGTACCATCAGCGCCTTGCCGCGATTCACGGTCTTGTACACGGCCTCGGCCAGCTGCCGTTGTCCGATGCGGAATTCCGGATAGGGGAAAACAATATCGCCGAGCGCCTTGTCCCTCGTTTCGCGGTGCGCAACTTCCTGCGCCGCCCAGGTGCGCAGCTTTTTGCAGAGGTCGATTGAGAATGCCTCCAGCTCTGCCGCCGTGAAAGTTTCGCTGAATTGCGTTTCATCGCGTGACGATACGTTGTAATACACGACAGCCAGATTGATTTCCTGCAGCTCGCGTTCCTGGCAGAAAAGCCAGCCGTACACCTTCACCTGCGCCCAGTGCAGGAAGCGATGGTTTTCGGGGATGCGCTCGATGGAGCCCTTGTAGGTTTTGATCTCTTCTAGCTGGTTGAGCTCGGGGTCATACCCATCGGCACGGCCGCGCACGAAGATGTTCTCAAATTCGCCGGTAAGGGAGATTTCCGTCTGGTAGCCGGAATCCCGGCTGCTGGTGACAGCATGATGCCCGGCCATGCCTTCCAGCGCAGTAGGCGCGGGCGTGAAGCGCTGATCGAGGTCGCCCAACTTGGCCGTCAGGTCGCAAAGAGTACGCACGGAAACCACATACTCAAAAGGTAAATTCTGCATTTGCAACTATCGGCTCATCATCAAAAAGACCTGCGAAGCCATTATGCCTGAAGCGCCGTTGGTCCGAAATCGCGGTGAAATATGGTATTTCAAGGCAAAACTGTGTTAAAAAGCCACTGTCAGGGCCGCCAGGCATCATTGGTTCTGCTCAGTTAGTGTATTTATTCATTCAACAAGACAAAGGAATCCTATGAATAAGCAAGAACTCATTGCTGCAGTTGCTGCAGAAGCAAATCTCTCCAAAGCTGACGCAGGCAAGGCCGTTGATGCATTTGCCGCTACCGTCACCAAGGCACTGAAGAAGGGCGACAGCGTTACCCTGATCGGCTTCGGCACTTTCAAGGTAAGCCAACGTGCAGCTCGCACCGGCCGCAACCCTCAAACCGGCAAGGAAATCAAGATTGCCGCTCGCAAGGCCCCTGGCTTCTCCGCAGGTAAAGCGCTTAAAGACGCAGTTAATTAATTAATAAAATATCAGCCGCCACATTGCGTGGCTGATCGCTTCCAGGGGAAGCATGAATGAGCCAGCGCAAGCTGGCTTTTTTGTTATCTGAAGCCCAGCCACTCACGCCAGAGTTACCACTGCGATTTTCTACTCGGTACAGCCCGACCCACGGTGCCTGATCAAAAACCACTCATCAGCATGTACGAGTTTTCTTGCCTATTGTCCGTGATTTCCAAATAGTGAAACCCGTTTCCCCTCGTTTATCCGGTCTGCGGAAACACTTATAGTCATTCAGCAATTTTTACCAGGCTTTCATTCTTCGGAGATATCAAATGACAAAACGAGATGTTGTTTTCCCGCCAGCGCGCCAGGCACTCTATGAAAAGAATCGCTATTCCCCGGCCATTCGGTCTAATGGTTTCCTGTTTGTTTCCGGGCAAGTAGGGAGCAGGCCAGATGGCTCACCTGAACCTGACTTGAAAGCCCAGGTACGGCTCGCTTTCGAAAACCTGAACGCGATTCTGGCAGCTGCAGGCTCTTCATTCGAAGACGTAGTTGATGTTACCGTCTTCATGGTCGACCCCGAATCCAAGTTCGATACGATCTGGCCGGTGGTGCAAGAATATTGGGGGAACGCGCCACACCCGACACTTACTGCTGTCGGAGTGACGTGGCTTTATGGCTTCCAGTTTGAGATCAAGGTGATCGCGAAGCTACCCTAACTCTGGCTTGAGTCCTTCTGCTGGCTGGAAGGTAATTGATTAGCCCAAACTCATGATTATTCGTAAAAGGATTGTAAGCAAAAGCTGGCATTATTCCGGCTAGCTCATCTATTCGTAGCGGGCTGTTATATACAGTTGCAGAAATGCGGCCGTACCTGCTGTGCACATCAAATTGCAATCATTGGAAGGAAAGACTTATGCACTCCGCCCTGCGCCTCACTGTTGCCGCACTTGCCCTAAGCAGCGTTTCATTCGCTCCCGTCGTATTTGCCGAACAGGTTGAAAAACCCGTCACCGAAAAGCTGGTGGATACGCTTGAGCAGCTATCCGGCGGTCCGCATAAAGGCTTCCGGTCGAATCACGCAAAAGGTCTGGTTGTTCAAGGGCATTTCAATCCCGCGCCGACTGCAGCAGAGGTCACCAAGGCCTCTATCTTCACTACCGCCAACCCGGTTGTTGTCAGGTATTCACATGCCGGCGGCTTGCCCACTGTTGCCGATAACGATGGCAACGGCTTCCCCAAAGGCATGGCCATTCGTTTTCTACTGCCTGACGAAAGCCGTGCAGACCTTGTACTGATCTCGGTCAATGGCTTCCCCGCCGCAACACCGGAAGAGTTTCTTGGTCTGCTGCAAGCTGTCGCCGCATCCAAGAAAGAGCCTAAAACCATCGAGAAATTTCTTGCCGAACATCCGGCTGCAATGCGTTTCGTCACTACACCCAAGCCGCTGCCTGAGAGCTTTGCCACACAGCCCTTCTTTGGCGTGAATGCATTCAAGTTCACGAATGCAAAAGGCCAGACGCAATACGGCCGCTATCGTATCGAGCCGGTAGATGGTGCGAGATTCGTCGCTGATGACGCTGCCAAAACTGCAGACCATGAGTTCCTCATGCAAGAGCTACCTGCGCGGCTGCAAAAAGGCCCTTATGCCTACAAGATTTCAGTTCAGCTTGCGAACCCAAGTGATGAGGTGAATGACCCAACAGTGTCATGGCCTGCTGATCGTCGCGTGGTCGAGCTCGGCACCTTGACGATTGAGAAGGTCAGCGCGGATGCCAACGTGTATGAAAAAACCATGTTCAGCCCGCTCAACCTGGTTGAAGGGATTGAGCCAAGCGAGGACAAGATACTGCTGGCAAGACCGACTGCTTATGCGGTGAGTTTTGGGCGCAGGTTGCAGCCTTAAGTCGAATCGACAATCAGCAAAAGCCCGCATTCGCGGGCTTTGTTATGTATATGCCAAGGAGGGCTAGAACAACCATCCTCGAGAGGTCTTGCTGTTAAAGTCTACTCTTGTAACTATGTTATATTCTGGTTGCAATGTGGGTTAGCACGGCTGTAGATAGTTTTAGCATTCATTAGTTCAAATGGGGGAATTATGAGTACTACTGAAAAGCCAAGTTTAGGTTGGGCCGTATTTTTCTTGATTGCAGGTAGCGCCCTATTAGCTGAGCGGCTCGGTTGGATACCAGCTGATGTTAAATGGGGATTCCCTGCTGTCTTAATCGCATTCGGGGTGGCGATGTTATTTGGCTATTTCCGAAAATAGCCATCCTAAGGCTTTGTATGAGGTAGCAGTTACCGGGTCACTTACTGTCAATCAGATATACAGTTTGCAAAGCCAGCCAGATTGTTGAGGATAGGTCAATGAGAAAAAGCCAGCTCTCGCTGGCTTTTTCTCACTCTCAATAGACAATCCTCATTTACTAATTGCCTTCGTCTTCCTTGAGTTTCTTATTCATCATCTGCATAAACTTTTCAAGTTGATCGGAATCCATCCGTAACATTTGTGTAGTTGAGCTAACAGTATAGTTAGAAGGCATAAACTCATTCATTCCATCGGCATCAATTGAAACATTTACGACATTTGAGAATAATTCGGGATCAAGTGGTATAACTGCATTTGGATTATGGTACAAAAACACTCCTTCGCTCCATAGCTCCCTGTATCTAGGATCTTCCACCACAGCTTTGAATGGTTTTGGCTCTCCCTCTGCATTCGTACGAACTCCACTAACGCAAGCAATCGTAGTTGGACTACGGAGCCCAGCTACGCGGCCCATGCGGTTGAATTTGGGTAATGTTGCTTGGGTTGCCAGCAAAACAGCAGAAACATATTTGTTGTCTTCATGACCAAAAAAATTCGAACTAATAATTTTTCCCTCGTTTTTATGATTTTCAATTCGAGATATGTGGTTCTCGTGAGTTACTACACCGTAGAGCAAACTACGCATTGCTGGCTCTGAAAAACTCATCGACATAGTACGGGAGTAGTCATGCACAGCAATTACAAAAGGGTGACCCTTAGTGTGTGGTAATTCCCAGTATGGGAGCTTGGTAGGTTCAGGACGATGGCCTACTTTTTTGCGTAGAACTCGAGAAAATTTGAAGGGCATTTCCTGATCTACGTGCCGAAAAATATTCGTCAACTCTTCTTCGTTCATTGTTACATTACGGCCATTTGCGCCTTGCATTTCTGCCACGGTAACCGCTTCTACTGCGATTGTTTTTCCAAGCTTTTTCAATAGATAATCCGGCTGAGCATGAGTGCGCTCTAACTCAAAACCAAGCTCGTAGAACATAGCATGTAAATATAATTCGAAAAGTCGAGAGTTAAATTCATTACCCTGCATAGCTCGGATGAACGTGCCATCTGGATCTTTGAACCATAAAGCAAGTTCTTCCATAATCACTTGGGCAGGGAAGTAATCAGGGTCATCTGTTAGTAATCGAAGATAGTAATTACGTTTTTCAGCAGGTAGCTGATGCGAGAAGAGTGAAAAAGGACCATCTCCGTCATCCCCTTGAGGAAAAAGGCCGTCCACGTGACTGGAAATAAGTTTCTTGATATGGCTATCCAACTCAGCAATTAACTCATCTCGTGAAGCTTTCGAAACGATAATATCAATAGCCCTGAATTTACGGTTTAGATCTCTGCCAAGCACCACTGCATTGAAGTCTTTGTCAATTTCGCAACGAAGCATTGTTGCAAGCAGAGTAACGTTTCCACATTCAAATACGAACCACTCTAACTCCGTGGAAAAAAGTCGTACATACGGCGTTCTGCCGTAGAAGTACGCATTGAAACGGTCTCGAGATATCGCCGAGAACTTCGTGGAAGTCTCATTTACTCGCTTATCAGTCTCTAAGTTCATTCACGATCATTCCGTTATCAGGAAATCTAAATACAAATGATCCTGCTTTATTAAAAAAAGCTACATAGCCATTTGTGTGAGCGACAAGAATGCCTTCATATATTTGCTTACCATCGCTTGAAACCAGCTTTTTGCAATTACTCCATCTCTCCCCGGCTTTAACGAAACAACCCTTTTCCAGATAAGCATTTATTTTGATAGTCTCGCTTCCGTGCCCTTTGTGATAAGCAGCGACTGGCAAACCTACCCAGCATAATAAGAGCACCAGCACTATCCATAAGGCAGTTATGGCTAGATACGCAAGACCTCCAGTTACCCCTGCCGCTTTAGTGAAAGCATTCTTTTCAATATCAAGATAATCAAAAAACTTCTTAAGCGGCTGTAGGTTCTTACGCAAAAAGCTTTTGATATGTAATTTGTATTTTATGAAAACGTACAGAATGAGTGTGACGAAAAAGACAACGCCAGCCAGCTTAGCTAGCCCTTGGAGTGTAAATGCCATTTGGAAACCGGAAGTAATTGCCTTCATTAGCACTAGCATCCATAGGCTAACAGCCCAAAAAGCTTCTACATAAATATCCTGAAGAGGTAGAGGGAAGGCGTCTGAATTAACGCCATATGCTGACAATCTGCCTTGATAGAAACTGATGCCAACCAAATACCCCGCGAGCGGGAGTATTCCGAAGATGGCGATGATTAGATTAGTCCTGGTGAGAAGCTTCTTGTAGTTTATTTTTTTAAACATTCACCGGCCCCCTACTGCTTTCATTTATTAGCATATTCGTTCAATGCGCTCTAAAAAGAAACCCATCAGGAATATCAGTAGTGCCAATCGCGGTATAAATGATGGCGACCCTTTCATAAGACGATGGTGATAACCACGATGGTTTTCCCACATTCCTGCGCCATAATTCAGGCAATTCAAATAACAGAGATAAGTTACATGAGCGACAATCCAAGCCAGACCATCACAAGGAGCGGGGCGAGTGTGGTGATCACCCATCGTGTGAGCATAGAGAAGCAGGCGCAATACGAGGAATGGCTGAACGAAATCGGGCCGATTGCAAAAGCGTCTGAAGGACTGCTGGACTTGCATGTGGTCCGGCCAGTGCGCGGCGTGACTGAAACCTATTCCATCATCATCCGTTACGACTCGGAGCAGAACCTCAGGAATTGGATGGAATCGGACGTTCGCAACCAGCTGATTGCCAAAGTGCAGGATTTACTGATCGGCAAGGATGAATATCGCATCCAAAGTGGTTTGGATTTCTGGTTCATGCCTGAAGGCCAAGGCCAGGATTCCCGTGCGGTGGAAGCAGTTCTTGATCACTTGGTCAGCTATTTATCCGCTGGTGCTGGGCGTGCCGCTCGCATTAGCTGCTGTATTGCGCTGGCTGGGGGTACAGGAAAACCACTATGTCGATGTCCTGTTCGCTACGGCAGTCATCGTGTTCCTGATGGTGTACGTCGTAATGCCTCGCTATACCAAGCTCGTGCGGAATTGACTATTCAAATAGCAGAATGCAGAAGGGCGAAATTGTGCAGCAGGTTATTGATGGATATCTAGAGCTTGTCTGGCCCTAGCTGCTCCCGCAGCCCATTCACGACGTTAGGCTCCCCACGAATCTGGAAATACGCTCCTTCATCCTCTGAGCGCTCACCCAGCACCTGGCAATTCGCATAGATTTCACCGCGTAGGTTTTGCGCTGCCCACGGCAGGAAAAGCTCGGCTTCTACCAGGTCTTCCGGGAACTCAACGTTTGTTTCTATAATTTCGCATCGCATCCAAAAAGGGCCCAAGCCCCTTTGGTTACACCATCAATTTATCTGGCATTCAACGCGTTGTACGAAGTGATGAGGTTTCGATAGTCAGGAATATGGTTAGAGCACAGCGCAGCCAAACCTTCGATATCGTTGCGCCAATCGCGGTGCAGTTCGCAGGCAACACCGAACCAGGTCATCAGCTGTGCACCTGCAGCTTCCATCCGTCGCCAGGCGGCATCACGCGTCATTTCGTTGAAGGTGCCAGAGGCATCTGCCACTACGAAGACTTCAAACCCTGCTTCGATGGCTGATAGCGCAACAAATCCTACGCAAACCTCTGTAACCACACCGGCAATGATGAGCTGCTTTTTGCCGGTGGCTTTGACGGCTTTGACGAAATCCTCGTTATCCCATGCGTTGATCTGGCCGGGTCGGGCGATGTAGGGCGCATCCGGGAACAGTTCTTTCAGCTCAGGCATCAGCGGGCCATTCGGGCCATTCTCAAAGCTGGTTGTGAGGATGGTCGGCAGGTTGAAGAACTTGGCGGCATCGGCCAGGGCCAGCACGTTGTTCTTGAACTTGTCCGGCTCGATATCACGCACCAGGGAGAGCAGGCCGGCCTGGTGGTCCACCAGCAGCACAGCGGCGTTATCGCGATCGAGACGGGTGTAAGGCTTAGTCATGGTTATTCCCTTTCAGTATTTATCAATGCAAATCGTTAAATCGGTTGGTAAGTCTTGTTACGCTGCGGCGGCGATGAAGCGCCCCTGGTTGTAATCGTTGATCGCCTGGTCGATCTCTTCCCAGGTGTTCATGACGAAGGGGCCATGACCAACCACCGGTTCATTGAGCGGCTCGCCGTTCAACAGCAGCAAGACGGTGTCCTGCTGGGCTTCGAGCACGAGCTCGGTGCCCTCCTTCTGCATGACGGCCAGCTCAGCGGGGCGAATGGTGTGCACATCGCCTACGCTGACCGCGCCCTTTAATACGAAGACGGCGGTGGTGTGGCCCTCCGGCAGCGTGAAGGTCGTGGTGCTGCCGGCATTGAGCCGCACATCCCACACATTCATCGGGGTGTAGGTATGCGCCGGGCCCTGATTGCCATCGTAATTACCTGCAATCACGCGCACGTTGCCAGCGTTGTCAGGTAGCGCGACCTCAGGAATCTGCGCCTTAGTGATGCCTTGATAGCCGGGCTTGGTCATCTTGTCCTTGGCGGGCAGGTTGACCCACAGCTGAATCATTTCGAAAGCGCCGCCATTGCGGGCATAGTCGTCACCGTGATATTCCTCGTGGATGATGCCGGAGCCCGCCGTCATCCATTGCACTTCACTCTGGCCGATGGTGCCGCCGGCACCGGTGGAATCGTGGTGCGAGACCTGGCCGTCATACACAATCGTCACCGTTTCGAAACCGCGGTGCGGGTGCTGGCCTACGCCGCGGCGTTCTTCAGTCGGTTCAAATTTGGCAGGGCCGGCGTAATCCATGAGCAGGAATGGGGAGATTTCTGCAGCGATGTCGCGGTAGGAGAAAATGCTCTGCACGGGAAAGCCATTCCCCACCCAGTGGTTGCCATTGCTGCGCTTGATGAATGCGAGTTTTTTCATGATGCGTCCCTTTCTTTAGTGAAGCGTTGCGATGGGTTCCACTATAGGCGGGTGACATTAGGGGCACTAGATGGTTAAATGCGAAATCATTTTTCATTTAACTGAACAATCATGGATTTCAATGAAGCGGCGGTATTCGTAAGGGTTGTTCAGGCGGGAGGCTTCAGCGCTGCGGCCAAGCAATTGAAATTGCCGACTTCAACAGTGAGCATGCGCGTCTCGCGGCTGGAACGGCGGCTCGGCATTACGCTGCTGCAGCGCACCACACGCAAGCTCAACCTCACTGAAGCGGGCACCGCCTACTATCAGCACGCTTCGCTCGGCCTGGGTTACATCATGGAAGCAGAAGCTGCGGTGGATGAAGCGCGCCAGCAGCCGCAAGGCAGATTGAAAGTCACTGCACCTGCCGACTTGGGCGATGCCTTATTGGCGGGACTGATTGAGCGTACACAACAAGAATACCCGGCGCTTGAGGTGGAACTGCTGCTGACCGACCGTTATGTGGATTTGGTCGCGGATGGTGTGGATGTGGCAATACGGACAGGCACGCTGCGCGACTCCAGCCTCATCGCAAAATCGCTGGGCACGATCTGCTGGGGCGTATTCGCGAGTCAGGATTACCTGAAACATGCCCCTCCGCTTGTAGAGCCTCAGCACCTGCTCGAACACAACTGTCTGCAATTCACTCCCATGGGCCGCGATGCCTGGGACCTGAGCAATGGGGATAGCAACATCACCATACCGCTCACCGGGCGCGTCATGGCGAACAACATCGGTGTGGTGCGCGCCATGGCACTCAAAGGGCAAGGGGTGGCTCTGTTGCCGACATTCGTATGCAAACCAGGATTGGTTGCGGGAGATCTGGTGCAGCTATTGCCCGGGTGGTATGGCAAAGCCGACCCTGTGCATCTCGTCTACCCGCGACAACGATTCATGCCGCCAAAGCTGCGCGCTTTCATTGATCTCGCGCAGGCGGAATTGCAACAATGGTTTGATGACGATCGACAACATCATTCCGGCAAATCAAGATAAAGAAAGGCAACGCGTTACATGAGCACTGCTTCAAGCCAGACCATCACCAAAAGCGGCGCCACCGTCGTCATCACACACCGTGTCAGTGAAGACAAGCAGGCGCAATACGAAGAGTGGCTGAACGAGATCGGGCCGATTGCAAAAGCTTCCGAAGGCTTACTGGATTTGCATGTCGTGCGACCGGTTCGCGGCCTTACGGACACCTACTCGATCATGATCCGCTACGACTCGGAGCACAATCTCAGGAGGTGGATGGAATCGGACATTCGCAATCGGCTGATCGCCAAGGTGCAGGGTTTGCTGATTGGCAAGGATGAATATCGAATACAGAGCGGGTTGGATTTCTGGTTTATGCCTGAAGGGGCCAAGGCAAGAATCCCCGTGCGGTGGAAACAGTTTCTGATTACCTGGTCCGCCATTTATCCGCTGGTGCTTGGCGTGCCGCTGGCATTGATTCCGCTATTACGCTGGCTGCACCTTCCAGAGACTCGCTATCTGGATGTACTCATCGCCACGGCGGTCATCGTGTTCCTGATGGTGTACGTTGTCATGCCTCGCTATACCAGGCTCGTGCGGAATTGGCTTTTCAAGTAGCAATGCAAAGGCGATACGACGCAGGTTTATTGATCGGTTAAAGCTTGTCTGGCTCGAGCTGCTCGCGTAAACCATTCACAACATGGGGCTCACCACGAACTTGAAAAAAGGCCCCCTCTTCCTCTGACCGCTCTCCCAATACCTGGCAATTTGCATAGATTTCACCGCGCAGTTGCTGTGCGGTCCAGGGCAGGAAAAGCTCGGCTTCCACCAGATCTTTCTGGAAGAAGGTGACAATCGCCTGATGCAATTTGGCGACGTCCTCAGGGCGTTTTGCACTCATCACTACACAACCCGGGTATTGAACGCGCAAAGCTTCTTCGCGCTCAGCTTGTGCAGCGGCATCGCCCACGTGGTCGATCTTGTTGAAGACGCGAATGCGCGGCACGACATCCGCACCGATCTCCTTGAGCACTTCATCCGTGACTTCAAGCTGGCGCTCAAAACCGGGATCGCTGGCATCAATGACGTGCAGCAGCAGCGAAGCATCAAGCGCCTCATCCAGCGTGGACTTGAATGAGGCGACGAGGCCGTGCGGCAGATTCTTGATGAAACCAACCGTATCGCTGACCAGCACGCGCGGCACACTCTCGGGGTATAGGGTGCGCACGGTGGTGTCCAGCGTGGCGAATAGTTTGTTGGCCACCAGTACTTCGCTGCCGGTAAGCGCGCGCATCAGAGTAGATTTGCCGGCATTGGTATAGCCGACGAGCGCGACGCTGGCGTGGCCTTGCCGTTCCAGCCTGCGAGCACGCTGAATATCACGATCGGCCTGCATGGCGTCAATCTCTTGCTGCAACTCGGCGATGCGGTCGCGAATCTTGCGTTTATCCAGCTCTGTGCCTGATTCGCCCGCACCCCGGCCACCCACACCGCTACGCTGCCGCCCTTGCGGGCCGGCGAGCTTCGCTGCCTCGCGCAGCCGCGGCGCCATATAGCCGAGACGGGCAATCTCCACCTGCGCTTTTGCCGCCTTTGAGCGGGCGTTGCGATGGAAAATCTCCAGAATGATCATGGTGCGGTCCATGACCTCGCAGCCGACTTCCTTTTCCAGGTTGCGCGCCTGTGATGGTGAGATTTCGTGATCCACCAGCACGGCTTCGATATCGTAGGCATCAGGATCAGGCTCGGTTGATTCTGCGGAATCCCGCTGGATCTTCACGTAATCGCGTACCTCCTCACGCTTGCCGATACCCAGGTAGGCCGCCCTGTCAAAACTGGGGCGCTTCTGCATGAATGTATGCACGACTTTATAGCCCAGTGTTTTGGCAAGATCGCGCAGCTCGGCCAGCGAGGCTTCGAACTCGATATCACTCACTTCGGGCAGCTGAACGGCTGCCACGATGGCGTACTTGGGTTGCTCTTTAGCATCTGTTTGCATGGGGTATTCGTAACTTTGATCAGCGAAGGCGAATAGTACCTGCAATGTGAACAGCCAGCCGTGAGTTAGCTAACTAAATGGATGCGGAATTGAGAGCTTTAGCGTCAGCCAAATCAATAACCCTTTTAAATATATTTGACAGGTTACACCTAACATGTAACCATTCAACTACGTTTTAAACAGTTACTACAGTTCGAGAGCCTGCGAGTGGCAGACACCCGACTGACGTTTCATCTCATCCAACTTAGTGAGGAGTACAAAATGGAAAGCAACCTCTTATCGAGCGGCACACAGATGCTGGCCGCATTGTCTTTAGGGATCGCAGCAATGACGGCGCAGGCTGCACCGGCTCAGCAAACCGCGCCGATTGTGAAGTATCAAAAAGTGCAGGTGAAAGATACCAAGGTGTTTTACCGCGAGGCCGGTGACCCCAGGAAACCCACAATCCTGCTGCTGCATGGCTTCCCGACATCATCATTCATGTATCGCGATCTGATTCCCATCCTTGCGACAAAATATCATGTGGTAGCTCCGGACTTGCCGGGCTTTGGATTTACCGAGTCGCCGAACCGGGCGAATTTCGATTATAAATTCCAGCATCTGGCCGATGTCATGGATGGGTTTACGCAGGCGCTGGGTTTGAAGAAATATGCGATCCAGATGTTTGATTACGGCGCTCCGGTCGGTCTTCGCCTGGCGTTGGCACATCCTGAAAGAGTGACCGCGCTCATCACGCAAAACGGCAATGCTTATGAAGAGGGTCTGGGCGATGCCTGGGACCCGATCAAGAAATACTGGCGCGAACCCAGCCAGGAAAATCGCGAGGCGCTAAGGCAATTCCTCAAGCCGGAGGGTCTCGCCTGGCAGTACACATTCGGCGTGAAGGATGTTTCGCTGGTCGCGCCCGAAACCTACACTCTTGATTCGACCCTGATGGCGCGGCCGGAAAACGAGGAGATCCAGCTCGATTTGTTCCTCGATTACGCCAGCAATGTTGCGCTGTATCCGCAATTCCAGAAATTCTTCCGCGATTACCAGCCACCTGTGCTGGCTGTATGGGGACAGAACGATCCGTTTTTCATCCCTGCCGGTGCCAAGGCATTCACCAAGGATGTGCCGGGCGCCGATTCACTTTTTCGACACTGGCCATTTCGCACTGGAAACGCATAACAAAGAGATCGCTGCCAAAATCCTGGATTTCCTGGGCCGCAAATTGAAGTAGAAATGGTATAAGTGGCTAATCAATTGGTTGGCCACTTATCACTGCATGAGCTGATATGAAAACAGTTTCGAAATCGACTTACTTCACGGATAACATCGGCGGACATCTGGCGCTCGATCTGCTCAACACGGTTGCCGTTGCGTATGGGCAATTGACGGATAGCCTGCAAACCGATGCAGATGTAAATCAATGGCTATTGCAACATGCGGTGGCATCCGACCCCAAAGCCCTGGAAATTGCAGGGCCTGACCTCATTGAGAAGGCCCACGCATTGAGAGAGATTATTCGGGAATTGGTCAGCGCAAAAAAGGCAGGAACGACGTTGAAAATTGATGCCTTGAATGCCTATCTGCAGCATGGAGCCAGCTATCTGCAGCTGGCAAAATCCGAGGCAAAGCAATATCGCATCGAGCGCGTCAGGCAGATCGAATCCGCAGAGCAGTTGCTGGCGCCCATTGCCGAAGCCGCCGCTGAATTGATCGCCCTTGAAGATTTCAGCATGGTCCGCAAATGCGAAAGCCCCGACTGCGTCTTATGGTTTTATGACCGCACCAAAGGCCACAAACGCCGCTGGTGCAGCATGGCGGTCTGCGGCAACCGGCACAAGGTCGCGAGTTTTAGGAAACGCCTGAACGCCTGACCTAGGCTAGAGTACTACCGCCAGTACGACAGGAATCACCAGCACCGCGGCGATATTGCCGATGAGCACAATGGCGGAGACCTCATCCGGCTTGCGGTTGTAGCGCTCGGCGAATACGTAGTTTATGACGGCGGGCGGTAGTGCGCCAAACAGGATCAGCATGGCTTTCTGCTCGCCCTCCAACCCAAGCAGAATCGCAAAAATCCACATGATCAGAATGCCAGCAGCGGGCCGCACGATGGCGCCGATGAAACCTATACGGAAAGCCGTGACGCGTGACTGCGCGATGCGAACGCCCAGCGCGAATAGCGCCAGCGGAATGGAGATATCGCCCAGCATCTTGATCGCGACGCGCAGCGGTTCCCAGATTTCCACGCCGGAAAAACTCACAGCCAAACCCGCCAATGCTGCCAGGATGACTGGATAACGCCAGGCATTCCACCACCTAGCCTGGTGGTCGAGATACCAATTGCCGAACGAGAAATGCGCGAGGTTGGAGACCATGAACATGACCACTGCTGCCGCCAGCCCTTCTGCGCCAAAGGCCAGGTAAGCGAGCGGCAGACCCAGGTTGCCGCAGTTGTTGAACATGGCCGTGGGTACCAGCACACGCGGTTCGATATGCGTGAGACGCGCGACCAGCCAGCCGATGAAGCCTGAGCCCACGATCATGAGAAACGCGCCGATGGCAAATGCCCAGTGGCCTGTGAGATCAAATGAACGGTCCGCCAGTGCGGAGAACACCAGCGCGGGCACGAATACATCCATGTTGGTCTCGTTTGCCGTCGTCATTTCTGTGCTGCGGCGTCTGGCGTAAATCCAGCCGACTAGTACGACCGCCATGACGGGGAAGACGATGGAGAGGATGCGGAATGTGGTGACGGGTTCGTTCATGGAGATGCAATCAATTTCAAGCATAGTATCCAAACCGGGGAACGAACAGAAGGCTCGCCGCTCTGAATGTTACCGACTAGTACACGCCATGCTAGACTGCGTACCGCTCGGTAACATCCCCACGGAGACAGTGTGAGCAATCCTGCAACCAGGCCAGCACGCAAAATCATTCAGGGTCCAATCGCGCAAGCACAGATACTCGATGCGGTAGATGAGCTCTTCTACCAGGAAGGCGCGCGCGCCGTCGGGGTGGAGGCCGTCGCCAGACATGCGGGCGTCAACAAGATGTGTCTGTACCGGCAATTCAAGTCCAAGGATGAATTGCTGAAGCGCTTTCTGGAGCGGCGCTGCAAAGTGTTCTGGGAGAACTTCGAGGCCGGTCTTGCGCGGGAAGCGGGCAACCCGCGCCAGCAGCTGCTGAACTTCTTTGCCGATGTGACTGAACGCATCCAGCAACCTTCTTATCGCGGCTGTGCATTCGTCAATATCTCTACCGAGATTACCGATCGCAATCATTCTGCGCGGCAATTCGTGGCGGATAACAGGCTCAAGCTGCTGACACGGCTGCAGTCGCTGGCTGAACAGGCCGGTGCTGATGATGCGCAGAGTCTGGCGCATGGCCTGGCCTTGCTGCTCGACGGGGCATATACGGCGAGCCAGACCTATCCTGTGGGGCACCCGATTCTGGCATCACTGCAGCAAGCAGCAACAGCACTGGTAGATGCGTCTTTGGATAAGAAGGCGCCTGAGGCGCATGCCCGATAACCAAAGGATGTAACACGCAAGCATTCTCCGGCTCTCAACAAGCCGCTCACGTTTTGGAAAGTCAGGTTACATGGTTGGAATAGTACGAATTGCATTGCAGCGCCCTTACACCTTCATCGTAATGGCCATCCTGCTGCTCATCATGGGCGTGCTCGCCACCTTGCGTACGCCTGTCGATATCTTCCCCGAAATCCGCATTCCCATCATTGCCGTTGCCTGGCAGTACCGCGGTTTGCCGCCTGATGATATGGCGGGCCGCATCACGACGCTTTACCAGCGCTCGCTGACGACAACCGTAAACGACATCGAGCATATCGAAGCCAACTCGTATAACGGCTTTGGCATCGTCAAGATTTACTTCCATCCGAATGTGGACATCTCCGTCGCCAATGCACAGGTCACTGCGATTTCGCAGGTCGCCACGCGGCAGATGCCGCCCGGCACCACGCCACCGCTGATCCTGAATTACAGTGCATCTACTGTACCTATCCTGCAGGTGGCGCTTTCCGGCAAAGGTTTGTCGGAGCAGGCGCTAGGCGACCTTGGGCTCAACACCATACGCACACGGCTGGTCACCGTTCCCGGTGCAGCCATTCCATACCCGTTCGGCGGCAAGAGCCGCCAGATTCAGATCGACCTCAATCCTGCCGCCTTGCAGGCGCGCGGACTGTCGGGGCAGGATGTCGCCACTGCACTGGCTGCGCATAACCTGATCCTGCCGGTGGGCACGCAGAAGATCGACAATTTCGAATACATGATCCGCCTCAACAATGCGCCATCAGCCATCGAGGAGCTCAACAACCTGCCGGTCAAGGTCGTTAACGGCGCCACGGTGTATATGCGCGATGTAGCTTTTGTGCGAGACGGCAATGCTCCGCAGACCAACGTTGTGCACGTGGACGGCAGCCGCTCGGTGCTGATGTCGGTGCTCAAGAACGGCTCCACTTCGACGCTAGACATTGTGTCCGGCATCAAGGCCAAGCTGGAGGAGATCAAACCCGTGCTGCCGGAAAATCTGGTGGCTTCGCCGATCAACGACCAGTCGCTGTTTGTGCGTGCGGCGATCAGCGGCGTGGCTTACGAAGGTGTCATTGCGGCGGTGCTGACCAGCCTGATGATCCTGCTATTCCTGGGCAGCTGGCGCTCAACCGTCATCATTGCCATCTCCATCCCGCTTTCCATCCTGGGCGCCATTGTTGCGCTCTCCGCCATGGGTGAAACGCTCAACATCATGACGCTGGGCGGGCTGGCGCTGGCCGTGGGTATCCTGGTGGATGATGGGACAGTGACGATTGAGAACATCAACTGGCATCTGGAACAGGGCAAGGAAGTCACGACCGCCATCATGGATGGCGCGGCGCAGATCGTGACGCCGGCGTTTGTTTCGCTGCTGTGCATCTGTATCGTGTTTGTGCCCATGTTCTTCCTGGAAGGCGTTTCGCGCTTCCTGTTCGTGCCCATGGCCCTGGCCGTGATGTTTGCCATGATCAGCTCGTTCATCCTATCGCGCACGCTGGTGCCTACCATGGCCAAGTACCTGCTGCATCCGCATAAACCCGGCGAAGAGAAACCTGCTTCGCGCAATCCTCTGGTCAATTTCCAGCGTGGGTTTGAAGCCAGATTCGAGCGTGTGCGGCTGAGTTACCGAGGCCTGCTGGAAAAGGCCATTGCCCATCGGCGCACCTTCATCCTGGGGTTCATGACCTTTGTGCTGCTGAGCAGCGCGCTGATTCCATTCCTGGGACGCAATTTCTTCCCGACGGTGGATAGCGGCCAGATTCTCATGCATGTACGTGTGCCGGTCGGCACGCGCGTGGAAGAAACAGCGGTGCAGTTCGCTCAGATCGTGGCGGCCATCAAACGCGTGATTCCTCCCGAGCAGATCGAAACGCTGGTGGACAACATCGGCATTCCCATCAGCAGCATCAATATGACTTATAACAATACCGGTCTCATCGGCGCGCAGGATGGCGACATCCAGATTGCGCTCAAGGATGGCAGCCGGCCGACGGCGGAATACGTGCGCGAACTGCGTGAGCGGCTGCCGCGCGAATTCCCGGGCGCCGTGTTTTCTTTTCCGCCGGCCGATATCGTGAGCCAGATCCTCAATTTCGGTTCGCCGGCACCGATTGATATCCAGATTCGCGGTGGTAAGCTCGATGACAATTTCGACTACGCCAACCTGCTGGTCTCCAAAATCAGGCAGGTGACGGGTGTGGCGGATGTGCGCATCCAGCAATCGCGCAGGACGCCCGTCTTCGACATCAACATGGACCGCACGCGAGCGCAGGAAGTCGGCCTGACGACGCGCGATGTCACCAACAGCATGGTCGTCAACCTGGCCGGCAGCTCGCAAGTCGCGCCTACCTACTGGCTCAACCCGGCCAATGGCGTGTCGTACCCGATTGTGATCCAGACCCCGGAATACCAGATGGATTCGCTGACAGATCTTGCCAACCTGCCGATCAGCGGCGCCAACAGTAGCACGCAGCAGGTCCTGGGCGGGCTTGCCACCTTCCAGCGCGGCAATGCCAATGCCGTGGTGAGCCAGTACGACATCCAGGCCATGGTGCAGGTGAACGCCACCACGCAGGGACGCGATCTGGGCGCAGTCGCCAAGGACATCCAGCGCATCCTGGACGAAACAGCAGCGCAGGTACCCAAGGGCGCCAAGGTGGAACTGCTGGGGCAGGTGAAGACCATGAACAGCGCGTTTTCCGGATTGCTGTTCGGCCTGCTGGGCGCCATCGTGCTGATCTACTTGTTGATCGTGGTCAATTTCCAATCGTGGAGCGATCCGTTCGTCATCATCACCGCTCTGCCGGCAGCGCTGGCCGGCATTGTCTGGATGCTGTTTGTGACGCACACGCCGTTGTCAGTGCCTGCATTGACTGGGGCCATCATGTGTATGGGCGTAGCTACGGCCAACAGCGTGCTGGTTATCAGCTTTGCGCGTGAACGTCTGGCAGCACTTGGCGATTCCACGCAGGCTGCCTTGGAAGCAGGTTTTGTCCGCTTCCGGCCGGTGCTCATGACTGCACTCGCCATGATCATCGGCATGACGCCGATGGCCCTGGGCGTGGGTGAGGGCGGCGAGCAGAACGCGCCCCTGGGCCGCGCCGTCATCGGCGGCCTGATTTTCGCCACCGTCGCCACCCTCATTTTTGTACCTGTCGTATTCAGCATCGTGCACCGGCGCTACGGCCTGCACCGTGCTGCACCAACACCTATCGGAGAATTGAATGCCACCTGAGTCAGTCACACCGCGCACCTCCAGCCGCACCTTGCGCATTAGCGGCATTGTGGCGGCGATCATCGCCGTGGTTATCGTCGCCACCGGCATCACGAGCCGTGCCAACAACAATGAGAAACTCAAGCAGTGGACCAGCGAACAGGCCGTTCCCAGCGTCAGCATCGTCACGCCGACAAGTGAAAGCGGCGGCTCATCGCTGGAACTGCCAGGCCGTTTCCAGGCCTATGCACGCGCGCCCATCTATGCGCGTGTGGATGGTTATCTCAAGAACTGGAAGACCGATATCGGCGCCAGGGTAAAGTCAGGTCAGCTGCTTGGTGAAATCGAGACCCCGGATCTGGACCAGCAACTGCTACAGGCGCGCGCCGACCTGGCCAGTGCACAGGCCAATGCCGCGCTGGCTGAAACCACAGCGAAGCGCTGGCAGGCCATGGCCAACACCGAAGCAGTGTCAAGACAGGAAGTGGACGACAAGACCTCCGATCTGTTGGCCAAGCAGGCCATGGTGAAAGCCGCGGAAGCCACGGTTAATCGACTGCTCGCCATGAAGGGTTTTGCCCGCATCGTAGCGCCGTTCGATGGCACGGTGACGGCGCGCAACACGGATATCGGCGCATTGATCAATGCTGGCGGCGATGGAACACCGCTGTTCGAAATTTCCGATACACGCAGGCTGCGGCTCTACGTCAATGTTCCGCAGAACTACGCGGGCAGCATCGACCGCGGCACGAAGGCCGAAATCAGGGTGCCCGAGCATGCCGGCAAGACCTACGCCGCCCAGATCGAATCTACTTCGGGATCGGTGGATGTGGCTTCCGGTACCACGCTGGTGCAGCTCACTGTAGATAATGCGGCTGGCGAGCTGATGCCCGGCGGTTATGCCAATGTTGCCCTGCAGCTGCCTAGCAATGCCAATGCGCTGAGCATACCGGCCAGTGCCCTGATTTTTGACCGTCAGGGATTACGCGTCGCCACAGTGACGCAAGACAACAAGGTGCTGCTGAAGCCGATCACCGTGCTGCGCGACCTCGGCAAAACCATAGAGCTGGGTTCTGGCCTTACTGCCAATGACCGAATCATAGAGAGCCCGCCTGATGGGCTGGGCGATGGCGACCCTGTGCATGTTGTGACGAGTGCACCTGAATCATCCAAGAACCAGTCCTGACCCTGATTATGAGAAACAAGACATCTGCCGCAGGCGCGGCATTCGCATGGGCTTTGTTGCTGGCTGGTTGCTCACTGGCACCGCCTTTGGAAACGCCGGAAGTCCCGGTCGCCGAAAGTTACAAGGAAGGTGGATTATGGATAGTAGCGCAGCCGGCCGATCATCTGCCGCGCGGTGCTTGGTGGCAGCTTTATGGGGAGCCGGAGCTTGACGCGCTGCAGGATAGGCTCATGGCCAATAGCCCCAACCTCGCCGCCGCTGTGGCCCGCTACAACCAGGCTGAGGCTTACACCTCGCAGTTGCGTTCGGGCTTGTTTCCCATCGTGGATGCAGTAGGCAGTGCTGAACGCAATCGGCAGTCGGACCGTCGGCCTCTGCGCGGCACCAGTGCCAGCGATAGCGAATACAGCGATTATTCGGTAGGTGTGCAGGCAGCGTATGAGATTGACCTGTGGGGTCGCGTGCGCAATACCGTCGCGGCTGGTGTCGCTTCTGCGGAAGCGGAGCGTGCCGATCTGGAATCATCGCGGCTCAGCCTGCAGGCGCAGCTGGCCGAGAACTACATCCTGCTGCGCGGGCTAGACCAGCAGGTCGCGCTATTGCAGGATATGGTGGCGGCTTTCGGCAAAACGCTGGAGCTCACGCAAGTGCGTTATGAAGGCGGCATCGCGCCCAGCCTCGATGTAGCGCGTGCGCGCACACAGTATGAATCGGCCCGTTCGCGTATGGAGCAGGTACTGGCGCAGCGCGCTGTGATCGAGCACGCCATCGCGGCCCTGGTTGGTGCTTCGGTATCCGAGTTCTCCATCGCGCCGCGCACGGAGGAAATCGCCGTGCCGACTATCCCCGTCGGCATACCTTCAAGCCTGCTGCAGCGCAGGCCGGACATTGCCGCCGCGCAGCGACGTATGGCCGCGGCTAATGCCAGCGTAGGCGTCGCGCGCGCAGCTTATTACCCTAACCTTACACTGGGCGCTGTTTTCGGCTTCCAGAGCAGCACGGCCGGCAGCCTGATTTCCGCACCCGCCAGGTTCTGGGCCATCGGCCCATCGGCCATCCTGACCCTTTTTGACTATGGCAGGCGGCGTGCACAGGAAGCGCAGGCACAGGCACTGCTGGAAGAAACCGGCGCCGAGTACCGCGTTGTGGCCATCAATGCATTTCAGCAGGTGGAAGACAATTTGGCGCTGATCAATCACTACGGCAAGGCTGCGGCCTCGCAGCAGGCCGCTTGGGACGCCGCAACAGAGGCATTGGATTTTTCAATGACGCGTTATCGCGAAGGCGCATCCAGTTATCTGGATGTGACAGTTTCGCAGACAGCCGTGCTGGAGGCGCAACAGGATGTGGTTGAGCTCAACACGCGCAAACTGCAGGCCAGCGTGCAGCTGATCCGTGCGCTCGGCGGCGGCTGGTCGGCAGACCAGGAGAGCTGAGCGGTCCCTGCAACCATCAAGGCTAATCGAACTTACCGGCGTTAGATTCATCGGAACATGATGTAGCTGGAGATTCAGCACGTTCAGCCAACCAACTCATCAAGGATTGCAATGCACGCACAGCTCCAAACACCACAGCCTGATGCGAAATGGCATTTCGACAACAGCTATTTATCGCTGCCGGAGATTTTTTACAGCAGGCAAAAGCCCACGCTGGTCAAAGATCCGCAGCTCGTGCTGCTCAATCGTGCATTGGCCGAATCGCTGGGTCTCGATGCTGAGGCGCTTGCGTCTGAAGCAGGCGCAGCCATTTTCTGCGGAAACCAGATTCCGCCAGGTGCGGCGCCGCTTGCCCAAGCCTATGCCGGTCATCAGTTCGGCGGCTTCAGCATACTGGGCGACGGCCGTGCCATTCTGCTCGGCGAGCAGCTGACGCCGGCAGGTGAACGTTTCGATATCCAGCTCAAGGGTTCCGGGCCGACCATCTATTCGCGCCGGGGTGACGGCCGCGCCGCACTTGGACCCATGCTGCGCGAATACATTATCAGCGAAGCCATGCATGCGCTGGGCATACCCACCACGCGCAGCCTCGCTGTCGCCACCACCGGTGAATATGTATTCCGCGAAGCGGTCCTGCCGGGTGCGGTACTGACCCGCGTGGCTGCCAGTCACATCCGTGTTGGCACGTTCCAGTTTGCGGCGTATACCGGCGAGCCTGAGGCACTGAGGAAACTCGCTGACTACACGCTGCAACGACATTTCCCTGAACTAATGTCCCTGGAAGACAAATACCTCGCCCTGCTCAATGCCGTGGTCGAGCGCCAGGCATTGTTGATCGCAAAATGGCTGCATGTGGGGTTCATCCACGGCGTCATGAATACCGACAACATGGCACTCAGCGGAGAAACCATAGACTACGGGCCGTGCGCATTCATGAACAGCTATGACCCCGCCACCGTGTTCAGCTCGATTGATCAGCACGGACGTTATGCTTTCGGCAACCAGCCGCCTATCGCCCAATGGAATCTGGCGCGCTTGGCTGAAACCTTGCTGCCGCTGCTGCATGACGATGCGGATCGCGCACTCGAACTTGCAGAGGAAGCCATTATTGGCTTTGCACCGAAATTCGAAAGCTACTGGCTGGCCGGCATGCGCAAGAAGTTGGGGCTCTTCAACGAGGAAGCAGATGATGCCGCGCTGGTGCAGGATTTGCTGAACTGGATGCAGCAAAGCGCCGCAGACTACACCAATACTTTCCGCGGGCTGTCTACGCATGTGCGCGATGGGGAAAGTACATCCCCTGATGCGGTTTTCGACGATTGGTTGAACCGCTGGCGCCAGCGTCTGCAACGTCAATCGCAAAGCGGGGATGAGGTAACGCGATTGATGTCGGCGAATAATCCGGCCTACATCCCGCGCAATCATCAGGTGGAAGCAGCCCTGTCAGCCGCGGTGGTAGCAGGTGACCTCAGCGTCATGCACCGCTTGCTTGCGGTGCTGGCCGAGCCTTATCAGGAACGCCCGGAGAACGCTGAATTCAGCGAGCCGCCGCCAGCGTCGGAAGCTTACTATCAGACTTTTTGCGGCACCTGAGACTGAATGTCGGCAGTGATGTCAGCGGGCAGCACGCTTGAACAGCCAGGCCGCTACGACAAACATCACGATGAAAAAGCCATTGAGCAGGATGATTTCCGCAGGCCCGCTGTAAGGCAAACCCAGCCCCATGACTAGCGCAATGGATGCGATCAACGCCTGCACAATGGCCATCGCCAGCAGGGTCCGCGCCATACCGGACGGGCGCAGGCGTGTTACGGCGGCGCCTATGATTCCCACGGCAATCACCCCGAAATACATGAGGTTCGCCGGGTCGCCATCCGCGCCAATGATGCCTACGCCCAGGCTGAGCCAGATGAGTAGTAGCGACGCCATGAGTGCGAGGCCAACGGCGAAACGATAGGGTGTCTTATTCCTTGGCTTTTGCATAAGCATCATTCGATCATCATGGATAGAGATTGCATGGTAGCCAAACCCGGCAGCGACAGAAGCTGTCTTCCTGTAGCAACTTACCAAACGACGACCATAACCAAATAACAAATTCGCCGGAACTGCAGACAAACAAAAGCCCGTAGAGACGGGCTTTTTGCTGAGGCAGAGATCGTGCTAATTGGTCTGCTGGATACCTGCAAGCAGCCAACCCGAACTTTCACGGCGGGTGTCGTGCTGCACGTTCCAGATTTCGTCGAAAGGCTCCGCCACGCCACTGTTTTCAGCCAGCTCGCCGGTGAAGCGCACGCTGGCAATGGTCAGGGCGCCTTCCTTCACAACTTCAAGCACCTGGGCATCGAGTTGCATGACATCAGTTTTCTGTGCGGCATCGCCACGCTCCTGCATCTGCAGCGCGATCTCGGCGAAGACTTCGGGCGTGGTGTACTCGCGGATATCATCAAGATCCTTGCGGTCATTGGCCGCTTGCAGCCTGATGAACGTGGCCTTGGCGCCGCGCAGGAATGTCTCAACCGGGAAATCCGCAGGCACCGAAGGCGCTGCGTAATCGTTCAGCGGCTGGCTGCCGCTGCCGATGGTGGGAATATCGAAGGTCGGCCGATGAGCTTCATTGCTTTCGAAGTGCTGCGGGCCTTGTGCAGGACGCAGCCGAGCTTCCGGCTGTCTTGGCTGCATGAAGCGTCGGATCAGGAATAAGCCAACGACAGCTGCAAGGATCGCCAACAGAATGGCGCCGCCGCTACCGCCGAGGAAATTGGCGAATAGCGCACCCAAGCCAGCGCCGATGGCAAGACCAGCCAGCGGACCCAGCCAGCGATTACCTTGCGCCTGCTGCTGGGGTGGATTCTGCGATTGCTGATTGCCCTGACGAGGTGCGGCATCAGGTGCTTTCTGCGGCTGTGCCGGCACTGCGCGCTGCTTGCCGAAACTGCCACCGCCACCCATGCGTCTAGCCTCCGCGCTCGTGGAAAACAGGGCAAAGCAGGTGAAGAATATAGTCAACACGGTGGCGAAACGTTTCATAGATACCTCGGGAAGCAAAGGGTGCGAATACTACCATTCATCAGGCACGCCGTGAAAAGGCTGTCTGGACTTGGCAGGCAAATCATTGTGACTTGATGGAAGCGGCCTTGGTTCAGAATGAATGGATGTTTTCTTGCAACGCATCTTCCACCCTCCAATGGATCATTGCCCAATTCTTCTGCTGTGCTAGGTCATCTCCCATGCGCTCAAGCAACTTGATCTCGTACCCTAGCGGGCCGGATTGTGGCCTTTCCTCTGTTAGCCGATGCTATACACAGAGCTGACACCGTGGATGGCATCAGACGACTGGCAATGACGAGAATTTGCATGAGGGGCATTATCCCTAATTTGGGATAAGTATTATTCCATGTGAGTTATTTATCCCTAATAAGAAAAAGCAGAAGATGATTCACCATTCAAGGAGGACATCATGAGTACGGCAACCGATATTGCGGAATATGAAAAGATTGTCGCTACCATCCAGCATTACATCGATGGCGCCGTTGCGGGTAGAGGCGAGCTGATGAGGCCTGCATTCCACGACGAGGCGACCATCTATGGCTACGTAGGCGACAGCCTGTTCTCGGGTCCGATCCAGAATCTGTATGACTGGAACGACAGCAATGGCCCAGCCACAAACCTGAAAACCCGCATTGTGGCGTTGGACGTTGTGGGTTCCGTCGCCAGTGTGCGGGTGGAATCCGACAACTGGACCGGCCATCGCTTCACCGATTTCTTCAATCTGCTCAAGGTGGATGGTCAGTGGAAGATCATGAACAAGGTCTTCCATCTACACGCGGACTAAGCCATGACAGCCTCGCCGAAACTCCTGGTATGTGTACAACAACGCTATGCACCCAATCCAGTGTGCTGCGCCAATCACGGCAGCCAGACGCTCAGGCAAGTGCTCCAAAGCAAACTGGAGGCCGCGGGCTTGTTGGTGGAAATTGCGGAGAGCGGCTGCTTGGGGATGTGCGGCATGGGGCCCAATTTAAAGCATGAATCCACGGGCAGAATCTGGAATCGCGTTACATATGAAATGCTGGACGAAGTTGTGCAGTTTCTCGTGCTGTCTCAGCAAAGCCGCATGAGTACCACTTAAATAGAAAGGGGATGAAGATGGAAATCTTGTTAACAGGCGGCATTGCCATGGTCAGTGCAGCACTGCTGCTCGCATGGCTGGGAACATTTGCACGCTGGTTTGTCGTCAAGGGCGTGGATGGCGGCGTGGTCAAGGATTATGGGCTGCTGATCAAAGCCCATATCGATTACATTCTGATGTCGTTATTCTGTTTTGCATTTTATGGCGTGGCGAAGTCGGGCGGGTTCGACTTGCCGGCAGCGGCCTGCTGGCTGGTTGTCATTGGCGGCATGACCAATCCCAGCATTTTTGTGATCGCCATGCTCAAGCCAGACTTCTGGCACATGGCCATATGGAAAATCTACACCGCGCTGAGTTTTGTCATCACGACTGCTGGCTTTATCTGGGTGAGCAGCACGATCATTTCTAGTATGTAATACAAGGGCTGGCCTGAGCCGGCCCTCCGTATTCTTCGAGGAGGACGACATGATCCAGGAACTCAAAGCTTGGGTGAAAGAATGCTTCATTAAATTCATGGCTTACATCAGAATCTACTTATCCATTTATGAGTACTGATGCGCTTGATTAAAGCTGCCATGTTCAAATCCATCGATGACCTAAAGCTCTTTGTGCAGATTTATGAAAAGCGGAGCTTGTCAGCTGTAGCGGCACTCGCCCAAACCACGCCTGGAGTTATCAGCAAGCGGTTGATGCAGCTTGAAGCGGATTTTGGCACGCGTCTATTTCACAGAACCACTCGCTCGATCCAGCCCACAAATGAGGGCCAGCGGCTGTTCGAGCAATCGCAGAACCTGCTTGAGCTGGTTGAACAGTATGAAAGCGAATGGGGAGAGAAAACTCAGCCCAGCGGCTTGATCCGCATGACGGCTTCCGCTTCGTTTGCCAGGATTTATCTGATGCCACTGATCACCCAATTCATCCGGCTGTACCCCTCGATCCGCGTCAGCTTTGAACTGTCGGATAAAGTGCTGGATATCGTGGCCGAAGGCATCGACCTGGCAATTCGCGGCGCACAGATGAATGACTCAAGCCTAATCGCCAAAAAGCTCGGGCCTTCTCCCGAAGTGCTGTGCGCCACACAAGAATATCTGACGAATAGCGGCCCATTGCAGCACCCGACTCACCTCGAACATCACAATTGCATCGTGCTCAACGAAAACTACAACTGGGAATTCATGCAGGATGGAAAAGTATTCCACCAGAAGGTACGCGGAAACTTTCAGACCAATTACAGCGAGGCGCTCGTTTCAGCCATCAAGGATGGGCTCGGTATAGGCATGGTCTGCTACTGGCAGATCCATAGTGAGATCGAAAGCGGCGAACTCAAGCTGGTAATGCCGCAATACAGGCCCGGGCGACAGCAAAACTTGTATGCGGTTTATCCTTCACGCCGGCATCTGCCTCTCAAGACGCAATTGCTAATCAAATTTCTGGAACAGCATCTGGTGATCCCTGCTCCCGCGCAAGACCTGAGTAGTGCAGCAAAAGCAAGTTGAAACGTCGACTATACTTGAGCCGCAGCTTATGCCTGGCCCGACAATTGTCAGATAAACATAAGCTGCGTTCTTAACTCTAATTCAGCTTCATTTTGACGCGAAGACCTCCGCAGAATCCCAGCCGCCGCCAAGCGCACGAATCAATCCCACCGATGCGATGGCGCGCTGGCCTGCACTCTGACTCTGCGCGCGCTCAGTGGCAAGCAAGGTCCGTTGCGCGTCGATGACTTCGAAGTAGCTGGTGGAACCGTTCTTGTATCGCACATCGGCCAGGCGGGCTGCCGAGCGGGCGGAAGCGATGGCATCGTTCTGGAACCCGAGCTGGCGATCCAGCGTGCCCAGGGCGCTGAGGCTGTCTTCCACCTCCTGGAAACCGACCAGTACCTGTTGCCGGTAATTGGCAACCAGCGCTTCGTAATCGGCATCCGCGCGTGCCAGGTTGGCCTTGTTCCTGCCGCCGTCGAAGATCGGCATGCTGAGTGCGGTGCCGATGAGCGGACCCAGAATCCAGCTGCGGCTCGACCATTTGAAAAGATCGGACAAGTCATCCGACGCATAGCCGGCGGAACCCGTCAGCACCAGGCGCGGAAAAAACGCTGCCTTGGCAACGCCGATACGCGCACTGGCTGCCGCTAGCTGACGCTGGGCCTGCGCGATATCAGGACGGCGCTCCAGCAGATCGGAAGGCAGGCCCGGGGGCACAACCACAAATGACTGATTGATCGGAGCCGCAGCCAGCGAGAACTGTGCCGGCGCCTTGCCCAGTAATACTGCCAGCGCGTGATCCTGCTGCGCGCGTGCACGCGTCACGCTCTCTGTCTCTGCCTGCACGATAGAAAGCTCAGTCCTGGCCTTATCCACATCCAGTTTGCTGGTGTCGCCCATGTCGTAGCGGTATTGCACCAGACGTACTTCTTCGCGCCGCAGGTCTATGGTCTTCTGCAGAATTGCCAGCTCGCTATCCAGCGCGCGAATCAGGAAATACTGCTGCGCAACATCCGCCTGCAACGCCAGCAGCACAGCACGATAAGTCGCTTCCTGCGCTTCCGCATCCAGCTCTGCAGCGCGACTCGCATCCGACAGGCGTCCAATCAGGTCAACTTCGTAGGCAGCGTTCAACTGCGCGCGCCATTCGGTGTAAGGTGATTGCCCACTTTCCTTGACGCGCGTAGGACCTGCGCCGCCATCAAGCTGGAAACCTCGATCGGCATCCACGATGCCAGCAATCGCACGCGCTTCCTTCACCCGAGCGGCTGCGCCTGACAGCGTGGGATTGGCTTGCGTGGCTTGCGCAATGAGGTTAGTGAGTTGCGCATCGTTGTAAATCGCCCACCATTGCCCACGGTCAATATCGTCCGCGGGTGTGGCGACTTTCCACGCGCCTTCCAGGCTGGCGGCTTCGCGATATTGCGCGGGAACATTCATTTCCGCGCGCTCAGGCGGCTTGACCGTGGAGCAACCAGCGAGCACCAGCAAGGTCATCAGCAAAGTCAATTTCGTTGTCATGATCAAACTCCTTTTTCCGTTGGTGCTACAGCCGGTGATAACACTTCAGCCACCTGCGGTGCGCCAGTGAATTTCTCCACCATGGATCGCAGCAGCACATAAAACACCGGCGTCAGGAAGAGGCCGAAGATGGTCACACCTATCATGCCGGAGAACACCGCGAGGCCCATGGCCTGACGCATCTCCGAGCCGGCACCGGTAGACAGTGCCAGCGGCACCACGCCGGCGATGAAGGCGATGGAGGTCATGAGGATGGGACGTAACCTCAACCGCGCAGCTTCGATGGCAGCCTGATAAATGCTGCGTCCCGCATGCTCCAGCTCGCGTGCAAACTCGACAATCAGGATCGCGTTCTTGCACGCCAGGCCCACCAGCACCACCAGGCTCACCTGGGTGAAGATGTTGTTGTCGCCATCGGTCAGCCATACGCCAAAGATGGCGGACAGCAAGCCCATGGGCACGATGAGCAGCACGGCCAGCGGCAGCGTCAGGCTTTCGTACTGCGCGGCCAGCACCAGGAATACCAGCAGCACCGACAGCGGCAGGATCACGAATAGCGTGTTGCCGGCGATCTTTTCCTGATAGGTGAGCTCGGTCCATTCGAAACCGATGCCACGCGGCAGGGTTTCCGCGGCGATGCGTTCCACCGCGGCCTGCGCTTCACCCGTGCTGTAACCGGGTGCCGCCCCGCCGTTGATGTCGGCCGCCGGGAAGCCGTTGTAGCGCATGGCGCGATCCGGCCCGTAGCTTTGCGTCATCTTGAGCACGGAGGACAACGGCACCATTTCGCCCTGGCTGTTGCGCGTCTTGAGCAGCCCGACATCCTCGGCATGCGCGCGGAACTGCGCATCTGCCTGTACCCTGACTTGATAAGTGCGGCCGAACTTGTTGAAGTCATTCACGTAGAGCGAACCCAGGTAGATCTGCAGCGTATCGAAGACTTCGGGAATCGAGACTCCCAGTTGCTGTGCATAAGTGCGGTCGACGTCGGCATACAGCTGTGGCACGCTGATCTGGTAGCTGGAGAACATGCCGGCGAGTTCCGGCGCCTTGTTCGCCTTGGCCATGAAATCCTGCAAAGCCTGGTTCAAGGCCACATGCCCCAGTGCCGCCCTGTCCTGCAGCTGCAGCTTGAAACCGCCGATAGTACCCAGGCCCTGCACGGGTGGCGGCGGGAAGACGGCGATGAACGCGCCCTGGATCGCGGCATAATCCTGGTTGAGCTTCTGCGCGATGGCAAAGCCGTTGAGCTCATCCGACTTGCGCTCACTGAAGGGCTTGAGCGAGGCGAACACGATGCCGGAATTGGGGCTGTTGGTGAACCCGTTGATGGACAGACCGGGGAAAGCGACTGCAGATTCGACACCCGGATGCTTGAGCGCGATCTCGCTCATCTGGCGAATCACGTCTTCGGTACGGTCAAGCGAGGCCCCGTCCGGCAATTGCGCGAAACTCACCAGATACTGTTTGTCCTGCGCGGGGATGAAACCTGCCGGCACCTTGTTGAGCAGCAGCATGGTCACACCGATCAGCGCGGCATAAATCGCCAGCATGATGGTCTTGTGCTGCAGCACGCCGGTAATCCGGTTGCCGTAGCTTTCGGAACCGCGATGGAAGACGCGGTTAAAGCGCGCGAAGAACCAGCCAAATGTATTGTCGATAGCCCGCTGGAAGGCATCCTTCTTCGCATCGTGCGGCTTGAGCAGCAAGGCGGCCAGCGCCGGCGACAGCGTCAATGAGTTGAACGCCGATATGACGGTGGAAATCGCGATAGTGAGCGCAAACTGCTGGAAGAACTGCCCCGTCAATCCGCTGACAAAAGCCAGCGGCACAAACACAGCCGACAATGTCAGGGCGATAGCGACAATGGGTCCGGACACTTCGCGCATCGCCTGGTAGGTCGCCTCCATCGCGCTCAGGCCGCGCTCGATATTGCGTTCCACATTCTCGACGACGACGATGGCGTCATCCACCACGATGCCGATGGCCAGCACCAGTCCAAACAGGCTTAATGTGTTGATGGAGAAGCCCAGCCAATGCATGACAGCGAAAGTGCCGACGACAGATACAGGCACCGCCAGCAGAGGGATGATGGACGCGCGCCAGGTCTGCAGGAAGAGGATGACCACGAGCACCACCAGGCCAACGGCGATCAGCAGCGTTTCGGTGACCGCATGGATGGAAGCGCGCACGAACTGCGTGGGGTCGTAAACGATGCGGTATTCCAGCCCTTCCGGCATATTCTTCTGCAGCTCGGCCATGGTGTTGCGCACGTTTTCCGAGATCTGCAGCGCATTGGAACCGGGCGACTGGAAAATGGGCAGCGCGACCGCGGGATTGTTGTCCAGCAGGGATCGCAGTGCGTACTCACTAGCGCCCAGCTCCACGCGGGCAACGTCCTTGAGGCGCGTCACCACGCCATCCTGCGAGCGGATGATGATGTCCTCGAATTCATGTTCGGTCGACAAACGACCGCGCGCGTTCACCGATATCTGGTAATCCACATCGGGCAAGGTAGGCGAGGCACCAATCACGCCCGCAGCCACATCCACGTTCTGCTCGCGAATTGCCTTGACCACCTCGTTGGCCGTGAGGCCGCGCTCGGCCACCTTGCGCGGATCAAGCCAGATGCGCATGGAATAATCGCCGGCGCCATACAGCCGTACCTGCCCTACACCTTCGATGCGCGCGAGCTGATCCTTGACGTTGAGCACGGCATAGTTGCGCAGGTAGGTCATGTCGTAGCGTTCGTTAGGCGACAGCAGATGCACGACCATGGTGAGGTCGGGCGAGCTCTTGACCGTGGTCACGCCCAGACGCTGCACATCTTCCGGCAGCCGCGGCAGTGCCTGGCTGACGCGGTTCTGCACCATTTGCTGCGCGAGGTCAGGCGAAGTCCCCAGTTTGAACGTCACAGTCAGCGTCATCAGGCCGTCAGAGGTCGCCTGGGAGCTCATGTAAAGCATGTTCTCGACACCGTTGATCTGCTCTTCCAGCGGCGCAGCCACCGTCTCCGCGATGGTCTGCGGGTTGGCGCCCGGGAATTGCGCACTGACGATGACAGACGGCGGCACGACTTCCGGATATTCGGAAATCGGAAGACTGAACATGGAAATCAGGCCGCCGATGAAAATGAGCACCGACAGCACGCCGGCGAAAATCGGCCGGTCGACAAAGAATTTGGAAATATTCATGGGATCTCCGTCGCTCTAGATCTGCTTGGCGCGAGGCTTGGCATCGCGGCGTACGGTCTTCAACTGCTGTATGGGTTTTTCGGCTTCGGCGAGTACAGGCGCGACCTGATCGTTAGGGCGTACACGCTGCAGGCCATTGACAATGACCTGCTCGCCAACCTCCAGGCCCGAGCGCACGACACGCAGGCCATCCACGATAGGTCCCAGTTTCACCGCGCGGTAGGTGGCCTTGTTGCTGGCATCGACCACCATGACGAATTTCTTGTCCTGATCGGTGCCGACCGCCTTGTCGTCAATCAACAAAGCCGGTTTTTGCCCCCCGCCGCCGATTCGCACGCGGGCAAACATGCCCGGGGTCAGCAGATGGCCGTCATTCTTGACGACAGCACGGGCGCGGATGGTGCCGGATTGGGTGTCTACACGGTTATCAAAAGCCTGCAATCTGGCGACATGCGGATAACCTTCTTCATTGCTGAGGCCGATAGCGACGGGAATGCGCTCCACATTGGCATTGCCCGAGGCGCCCAGGGCTGCATAGCGCTGGAATGTTTGCTCGTCGATCTCGAAATTCACATACACCGGCGATACGGATACCAGGGTCGTCAGCGGTGGCGTGTTGAGACCGACGCCGACCAGATTGCCGAGCGTGATCTCGGCACGGGAAACGCGGCCGCTGACCGGCGCGGTGACCGAGGCATATTGCAGGTTGAGTCGCGCTGTCATCACGGCAGCTTCGGCAGCCTTGAGCTGTGCTTCAGCTTCCAGCACGGCATTGCTACGCTGATCAAGCTCGCGGCGCGCCACTGCATTTTCATCCGCGAGGCGGCGAGTCCGCTCAAGCTCGGTATGCGCCAGGTTGAGCGCGGCTGAAGCTTGTGCTTTTTGGGCTTCGGCGCGCGCCAGCTCGGCCTGGTATGGACGGGGGTCTATGCTGAACAGCAGATCTCCGGCCTTGACCATCTGGCCTTCCTTGAAATGCACGCCGACGATGGTGCCTGCCACGCGGGGCCGGATGTCCACGTACTCGATGGCTTCGACGCGGCCGGAAAATTCATCCCATTCAATGACCGAGCGCGACACCACAGGCGCTACCGTCACCGGCGTGGGCGCCGCGGCAACAGTTTCAGGTTTGGCTGCTTCGCTATTGTGGGAAATGCTGGCAGCCGTGCCGATGACCGCCAGGCTGACCGCGGCAATGATGATTTTTTTAGAGAAAAATGGAGCTTGTTTTTGCATGTTGGATCTCCCTGCTAATTAAAAATGTTTACCTGGCGTCGACGATGAACTGACTCAGTGTCTCCGCGACGCGCTGGAATTCGGGGTGGGTAGGCCTTGCCGGGCTGCCTTCGCCCGTGTCCATGCGGCGTACCTGCACCGGTACACCGGCGGAGATGAGCTTGGCCGCGTATTGCTCTGTCTCGTCGCGCAAGGGGTCGTTGTCTGCGCTGATGACCAGCGCTGGCACCAGTCCTGCAAGGCGGCGTGACGTCAGAGGTGCGGCATACGGGTGGGCAGCATTGCTCACGCAACCCAGGTAGTCGCTCCAGGCCTTGCGGCATGGACAATCGGCCGCCGAAACCATGGACGGTGTGGTTTGTCCCGGATCCAGCATAGGGCTGATGAGCATTTGCCCGACCAGTCGCGCCTGATCAACGCCCAGTCCACGGTCTCTCGCCATCATGGCAACGGCTGCGGCAAGATTGCCGCCGGCCTGGTCGCCTGCAACGAACAGTAACTTATTATTGCCGCCGAACCTGGCAGCATGCGCGGCAACCCATACCAAGGCTTCAAAGGCGGTTTCCACGGTTGCGGGGAAATGCAGCCCGGGGGCCAACGGGTAGTCGACGCAGACCATGGCGCTGTCTGCAGATAATGCTTCCGCAATTGCGGCGGCGTCTTCAACCTTGCCGCAATTGAACAGTCCGCCATGAAAGTACAGAACGACCGGGCGCGCAGATCCACGCCCGGTCTTGCCATACACCCGCATCCCTACCTTGCCCCCGGCGTGACGGGAGGAGAAGTCCGTCAGCCAGGGGCGGGCGGGATTCAACGTGATGTCGTGCTGTTTCTTCATGACAATTCCTGTGTTACCTCAAGCCGCCCGCGATGTAGAGCGTTTCGCCAGTGATCCAGGCGGCGTCATCCGAAGCGAAGAAAACCGCTGCGGGTGCTATGTCCTTAACCTGGCCGACGCGACCCAGCGGGGTCTGGCTTTCTAGCTGTGCGCGAAATTCACCCTCCGTGACGCCCAAGGTGTGCGCACCTTCGGTAACAACCAGACCGGGATTGATGGCATTGACGCGAATCTTGCGTGGGCCAAGTTCCTTGGATAGAGAGCGGGTCACGGCATCCACTGCGGCCTTGGTCGCGCTGTAGACCGCCGCACCGCCCATGGCGTATGTGCCCGAGACCAGCGAACTGATGTTGATGACGCTGCCGCCGTCTTTGCTGAAATGCTTCACGGCTTCCTGCGTGGTGAGGATCAGGCCCAGCACGTTCAGATTGAATTGCTTGTGAAAGTGCTCTTCGGTAATGTTTTCCAGCGGATTGAATTCATAGATGCCAGCGTTGTTGACCAGGATGTCGACCTTGCCGAATGCCTTGATGGTTTGGTCGAACAGCTGCTTGATATCTGCCTGCCTGGACACATTCGCCTGTATGGCAATCGCGCGGCCACCGGCTGCGGTAATGTCAGCGACGACCTTGCCAGCGCCTTCCTTGCTGGAGGAATAATTGACCACGACGACGGCGCCTTCTGCTGCGTAATGCCTGGCGATCTCAGCGCCTATGCCTTTGGATGCACCGGTGACGACGGCGACTTTGCCTGCGAGTCTGTTAGCCATGTTGAAACTCCTGTTCGTGTTGTTTGAATGTGCAACTGGGCGCTCACTATATCTATGCGATATATCCTGATAAATAGGCTATTATCGGAAACACTGTGCAGTAATATCGGACAATAGCGAAGAAAGGGGACAAATGGACCGATTCGATGCCATGCTGGCATTCACGCGTGTCGTGGAATGCGGTGGGTTTACCAAGGCCGCGCAACTGCTGAACCTGCCCAAGACCACAGTCTCGGCCCAGGTGCAGGCGCTGGAATCACGACTGAGGGTGAAGCTGCTGCACCGCACCACGCGGCGGGTCAGCGTTACCACGGATGGCGCGGCTTACTACGAGCGCGCGGTGCAGTTGCTGCAGGAGCTGGAAGAGACCGAGGCTCTCGTAAGCCAGGTGACGGCGAACCCCAAGGGACGCTTGCGAGTGGATGTGCCCGGGTCCATGGGACGCCACATCATCATGCCTGCGTTGCCGGATTTCCTGCAACGCTATCCGGACATTGACCTTGAGATGGGTTGCAACGACAGGCGCGTGGACCTGCTTGAAGAAGGTGTGGATTGCGTGATCCGCGGCGGCACGCTTACCGACCTTTCCCTGGTGGCGCGGCGATTGGCTTCACTGAAGCTCGTCACTTGCGCCAGCCCCGCCTATATCGCCAAATACGGCATGCCGCAGACGCCGGAAGATGTAGAGCGGCATACCGGCATACACTATTTTTCGTCATCCTACGGCGGCAGGGTGTTCAACTTCGATTTCTCCAAGGATGGCGTAAAAACCGAGCTCATGGCCGGCAAGAGAGTGCTGTTCAACGATGGCGATGCCTGCACGCAGGCAGCACTTGCCGGCGTGGGTATCACGCAATTGCCGAGCTACATGGTGCAGAACTACATCGCTTCCGGAGAATTGTGCGTGGTGCTCGGGACCTACCTGTCGGACGACATCCCCATACATGCGCTCTATCCGCAGAACCGGCATCTATCCACCAAGGTGCGCGCTTTCATCGACTGGATTGCAGAGCTCTTCCATAACAGCGACCTGGTGCAGACAAGAAGTCAGCTGAGCTGATCGTCCTGATCATTGCGTTAGCTCAGCAACTGATGGGCTATGGCGGTTATGGTAAAACTTGTTGCAACACTTCAAGCATCAGGAGGAATCCATGGCCATTACGCACGCGGCACCCGGCGAACTCATTGACATACGAACATACGGGCCTCATCCGCAGGAGACGGAATCCAGCACCCTGATCCGGGAGGAGCACCTTGAAGTCTTTCGTTTCGTCTTGCCGGCCGGAAAAACCACGCCGGAGCATACGGTCCCTGGCGCGATTACCATTCAGTGTCTTGAGGGATCGGTACAACTGGACGCGCTAGGCCGGCAACAAGTACTGCGAGCCGGGCAACTGGTCTACCTGGCCGCCGAGGAACCGCATACCGTGACAGCGCTGGAAGATTCCGCCCTGCTGATCACGATTATGCTAAAACGAGTCTAATCCCCAGACTGCTGTTCTGGTATTCATTGCGGAAAGCGCATTGACTTGCTGTACGCCCGTACAATACCATGTCAGTCATGAACCAAGATCATGACTACCTGGGGGCCATCCAGGATTATTACGCCGACCACAAGGCATTGCCTTCCTATTCCCTGATTGCGCAACTGCTTGGCTTCAAGTCCAAGAATGCAGTCACTGCGCTGGTGGCGCGGCTCAAGCTGCAGGGCTACCTGGAGTCTGCGCCGGACCGCCGGCTCAAACCGGGCAAGCGCTTTTTCGAGCGTATCCTGGCCGAGAGCGCCGTGCAGGCGGGTTTTCCTTCCACTGCCACGGGCGACAGGCATGACACGCTGACCATTGATGAATATCTGGTGGAGCGGCCATCACAGACCGTGCTGATTACCGTGAAGGGGGATTCCATGATTGATGCAGGCATTGTGCCGGACGATGTGGTCATCGTGGAAAAGCGTCAGGTGGCAAATATCGGCGACATCGTCGTCGCCATCGTGGATAACGAATTTACCCTCAAAACGCTGGGCAGGGAGAAATCGGAATTCGTGCTGCTGCCGGCCAACAAGGCTTATCCCGTCATTCGCCCCAAGGGCAAGCTGGAGATTTTCGGCGTGGTGATCGGTCAGTTCCGCAAATACAAATAGGCCTTATCCCGGGTTCAATGTAAAACCGTCGCTGTCCTGCAGTGCATCCAGCCACTGCTCGAAAGCCCTGGCAGGCACCGGCCGCGAGAACAGATATCCCTGCGCATAGTCACAGCCGGCCTGCACCAGCAGCGCCCGCTGTTCTTCTGTTTCCACCCCTTCTGCAATGACACTCACGCCCAGCTTTTGCGCCATGACGATCATGGCTTCGGACAAGGCCATATCACTGGAGCCTGCCTTCAGGTTACGCGTGAACGACTGGTCGATCTTCAGATAATCGATATCGAGCTTGTTCAGATAGCTCAGGGATGAGTAGCCGGTACCGAAATCATCAATGGCGACTTGCACGCCGGCATCCCGGAATTTCAGCAGTTGCGAGGTCACACTCTCAGTGGCATCCAGCAGCACGCCTTCGGTGATTTCCACCGTGACAGCACTTCCCGGCAGCTCCAGCTGACTGAGGTAGCGCAGCCAGACATCCACGGTTTTGGGCATGCGGAATTGCAGCGGTGACTGGTTCACGCTGATCTGGAAGTCGACGTGATACTGCTTGCGCCACGCCTTCACCTGCAAGGCTGCCTCACGGAATACCCAATCACCCACGGTATGGATAAGACCGAACTCCTCGGCGACGGGAATGAATTCCGCCGGACTCACCCAGCCGAGTTCGGGATGGTGCCAGCGCAGCAGCGCCTCCGCCTTGTGCACCTTGCCGGTCTGCAAATGGATGATGGGCTGGTAATAAAGCTCGAGCTGGCCGGCGCTCAGTGCGATTCGCAGATCCTTGGTCAGCTGCAGGCGCTTGTGCGCTGCCACCTGAATGCCGGCAGTGAAGAAACTGTAGCGGTTCTTACCCGCTTCCTTGGCGACATACATGGCCTGGTCTGCATTCTGGATGAGCTCATCGACATCCTTTGCATCGCTGGGATAAATCGTGATGCCCATGCTGGCCGTGATGTAGATGGTTTCAGTAACCAGCGGAAATGGTGTGGCAAGACTGTTGATGATCTCTTCGGCAATGCGGTTGATGCAGCTGGTGTCAGGCAAGCTGGTCAGGATCACCGTGAATTCGTCGCCGCCCAGGCGCGCGACGGTATCCGTTTCGCGTACACAGGCTGAAATCCTGCGCGCGGCTTCCTGCAGCAACTGGTCGCCGCCGCTATGGCCCACGGTGTCGTTGACCTCCTTGAAGCGGTCGAGGTCGATAAAGAACAAGGCCAGGGAATGGTCATTGCGACGGACCTTCTTGACCTCCTGCTCCAGTCGGTCGCGGAACATGCGGCGGTTAGGCAGATGGGTCAGCGGGTCAAAATTGGCTTGCTGCCAGATGAGCTCTTCGGATTTCTTTTTCTCGGTAATATCGGAGAACAGCGCGACGCGCTGGAACGGCTCGCCGTTGTCGTGGTAGATGGTGTTGATGGTAAGCCAGGTGACATATTCGTCGCCGCTCTTTCGACGTTCCCAGACTTCGCCCTGCCAGTGGCCATTCTGATTCAGGGCTGCCCATACCGCTTCATAGAAATCCTCGCCCTGGCGATCCGAGCCCAGCCATGCCGGCGTGCGGCCAAGGACTTCAGCGAGGCTGTAGCCGGAAATCCGGGTGAAGGCAGGATTCACGGCGACAATCCTATTGTCGGTATCCATGACCATCATGCCTTCGCTGCTGTTTTCATACACCGACGCCGAAAGTTTCAATGCCTCTTCTGCGCGATGGCGATCGATGGCGATACCGGCCAGCGTGGCCAGGAATTCCATGAGGTCGATATCGATGTCGTCCGGTGTTTTGGGCGTTCGGTGGTACAGGGCGAAGGTGCCTATGACTTCTTTGGAGGCGGACAGGATGGGCTGCGACCAGCATGCGCCCAGGCCGGCCTCTGCAGCGATTTCCTTGTAATCCTGCCAGTATGGATGGGTGGCAATATCCTCAACAATGACAGTTTCGCCGATAAGCGCCGCAGTACCGCACGACCCCACACCAGGTCCGATCTGGAGGCCATGGATGGCCTCGTTGTAAAAGGCCGGCAAGCTAGGGGCCAGATAATTCAGGAGATGCTGCCGCTGTTCATCGAGCAGCAGGATGGAGCAGATCTTCTCAGGATCTTCGGCTTCGGTGCCATACACCAGACGCTCAAGGATAGCGGACAAAGGTGCGCCGCGAGCAATCAGTTCAAGCACCTCGTTGCGTGTCTGCTCTCGCGCCATCAGGCGCCTGCGCTCGGTAATATCCTGTACGAACACGAAGCCATGGCCTTCGCCTTCGTCAATAATATAGTTGGAGGTGATTTCAACAGGGAAGATGCTGCCATCAGACCGGCGGTGCCGCGATTCCATGATCAGCTGCCCGCTGCGCCTGAGCTCCTCCCACATTGCCTCCTGCATTTCAGACTTGAAGTCAGGGTCAAAATCCCAGACGTACATGCCGGTGATGGCCTCATGCGTATAGCCCAGGCTGGCGCAGGCATAATCGTTGGCGTATATCACGCGGCCCTGCGAATTGAGCCAGTAAAACGCGGTCTGGCTCTTGTTGATGGCGGCATGCGAGAGTGTAAGATCGTGCTCCATGCGCTTGCGATCAGTGACATCCTGGACGAAGGTAAAGCTGTATTCATGTGCGTCCGACACGATGTAGTTGCCGGTGATCTCAACCGGAAAAACAGTCCCATCCTTGCGCTGGTGATAGGAGCTGATCTTGGTCAGCCCTTCTTTCTTGAGTTTTTCCCACATGGCCGGCCAGGCTTCCGCGGGGAACGCCGGATCGAAATCCCACACATTACGGCCGATAATTTCTTCGCGCGTGTAGCCCAGGCAACGACAGGCGAAATCGTTGGCATACATCACCCGCCCTTCGGGAGACAGCCGATAAAACGAGCTATTGCTTTTGTCGATGGCGACCTGCGTGAGCCGCAACTCCTCGATCAACCGCTTCTGCTCGGTAATATCTTCATAGACGCCCAGCATACCAATGACTTCGCCCTCATGGTCAAGCAAGGGCACACGCGATGTGCGCAGGCACTCTGTTTGGCCGTCCTCCCTGCGGAAAGCCATTTCATAACCGAGCCGGGACTGGCGCGTCTCCATGATGTTGCGGTCGTCCGCGCGATACGCATCGGCCTGCTTCTGCTGCATCAGGTCGTAATCAGTCAGTCCTATGATCTGTCTGGGAGAGTCCATGCCCGCATCACGCGCGAATGCAATATTGCACCCCAGAAAACGGGAATCCTTGTCTTTCCAGAAGATGCGCATGGGAATGGCATCGATGATGGATTGCAGCACCTTGCTCGACGCGCTTTCAGGCCGAGCGGTGGCCGCGCCGTGTCCGGTATTTGTATGCTCGTCAGAATCGCCCGAGCTGTTGATCTTGATATCCATGTCTCTTGCTGCACCCATCACTGCGCGCACGTAAATTCCCGAAGATGTCCTTTGTAAGGTTTCCCGGTGAAAAGTTCGTATTACCCGGCAATATCTGAGGCTGCCATGGCCGGAGATTGCTGACTCCCGGCGAATGCATGACTAAAGGTTAAGATGATATGAATGCTGCTTCTGCACCGTCTTGACGCGCACATAAGCAGTTGATACGTGCAACGAGATGGAACCGCGTCAGGGTTTTGAAATGCTGCCTTCGCGCTCCGCCGTCAGCAGCGCCTTGAGATCCTGCCGGCCCTGCGCAGTCAGGTTGAGCACGGCCTCGCGGTCATTTCGCACCTTGCGCATGGCGTCGAGCTGCTCACTGTCATGCCGCTCGAAATGCTGGATGATGCGTGTTGCGACTGCGGCGCTTTCTCCCAGCGCCAGCAAGGATTGCCGTGCCGCTTCCAATGAAGAATGGAAGGTTTCCCGAACCGGCTGCAGGCCCAGTTCACGGAAGTCGAAGGCGTCGGTACGGCTTCTGGCGCGGGCAACGACTTTCACTTCCGGCCAGCGCAGCTGAACCAGCTTGGCCATGGCCAGCGCTGCGGCAGGATCGTTAATTGCGATGACCAACAGCCGTGCATCGGCAATACCGGCCTCTTCCAGCAGATCGAGCCGGGAGGCATCGCCGTAATAGCAATTCCAGCCGAATTGACGCATCAGTTCGACCTGATTGGGGTCATTGTCGATCAGAGTCGCCGTCGTGCCGTTTGCCAGCAGGACGCGGCCGACGATCTGGCCGAAACGGCCGAACCCGGCAATGATTACGTTGTTCGATCCCTCGATATGGTCAGGCGCCCGTGCGCTGCGGTCCACACGTACCAGCCGCTCATGCAGGATCAACAGTAACGGCGTTGCCAGCATGGTGATGGCAACGATGGCGTTCAGCAGGTCGTAAGTTGCCCGTGGCAGCAATTCCTTCCCGAGGGCCACATTGAAAATCACGAAAGCGAATTCGCCGACCTGCGACAACGCCGCAGCCATGAGCATGGCCTCACGGCGAGCCAGCTTGAAAAGACGCGCCAGTCCGAACAGGATTACCATTTTGACCAGCACTGCCAGTACCGCCAGGCCGATGATGACTTCCGGCTGGCTGATCAACAGCGACAGATTCACCGACATGCCCACGGCCATGAAAAAAAGCCCCAACAGCAAACCCTTGACCGGCTCAAGATCCAGCCGCAGCTCGTAGCGATATTCCGAGTTCGCCAGCAGCACGCCGGCGAGAAAGGTGCCCAGCTCCATGGACAGCCCTACGGATTGCACTGCAATGGAAACGCCGACCACCAGCAGCAGCGAGAATGCGAAAAAGACTTCACGCATGCCGGTTTGCGCCACGATGCGCATTAGCGGCTGCAGTACGGTGCGGCTGATCAGAATGAGCGCTGCAATGACCGCCAGTGCCCGTGGAATCGCCCAGAAATCCGTAGGAGTATGTGCAGCGGACGGCGCGATGAGTGCCAGCAGCATGAACAGGGGAATGACCGACAAATCCTGAAACAGCAGCACGGCGAATGAGGCCTGCCCGCCAGGAGTGCCAAGCTGCTTCTTTTCTTCCAGTGAAGTCAGGCCAATGGCGGTGGAAGACATGGCGATCCCGGCGCCTGCCGCCAGCGCGATATGCCAGGACAAGCCCATCCACCAGTAAGCTGCGGCTGCGGCCAGGGCCATTGTCAGAATGACCTGCAGGCTGCCGAGACCGAACAGGGTTCTACGCAGCGCCCACACCCTGCCGGGCTCAAGCTCCAAGCCGATGAGGAACAGCAGCAGCACAACGCCGAACTCGGCGAAATGCAGCACGTGCTCGGGATTGGAAATCAGCTGTAGCGCGTTCGGGCCAATCACGATGCCCGCGATCAGGTAGCCCAGCACGGACCCCAGGCCGAGTCGCTTGAAAAGCGGCACGGCAATCACGGCCGCGGCAAGATAGATGAAAGCCTGGAACAGCAGGTCGTGTGAACCCATGGAGTGGCTCCGTTAAAAATTCTCAGGCGAGTTTACTACGAGCGGAAGATAAAACAGGAACCTGCAAAGGATGCAGCGGATGAATTGTTTGAGTCCGGCACAGTCAATGCCAGTGTGGAGAGATTTGAAATGAATACTGATGCTTGAGAGCGGCTATCCTTCGCTGGACGCGCTGCTGGGCGAAGTGCGTGCCTGCCGGGCCTGTGAGCCGCATTTACCGCTGGGCGCGCGCCCGATCGTCCGCGCTGCGACGGCTTCGCGCATCCTCATCGTTGGCCAAGCCCCTTCCGCCAGCGTGCATGCGTCCGGTATTCCGTGGGACGACGCCAGCGGAGAGCGTTTGCGCCGGTGGATGGGCGTCGATGCCGCTACATTCCACGACGAATCGCTGATTGCCATCATTCCCATGGGTTTCTGTTATCCGGGCCGCGGCAATGGCGGCGACAATCCACCGCGCCGTGAATGTGCGCCACAATGGCAGTCCAGCCTGCTGCAGCATTTGCCCGGCATCCAACTCACCCTGCTTATTGGGCAATATGCGCAGCGTCATTACCTGCGCGCCGGCTGCAAGCCTTCATTGACGGAGACCGTCAAGGCTTGGCGGGAATTTGCGCCGGGCATCATCCCGCTGCCGCATCCTTCACCGCGCAATACCGCCTGGTTCCAGCGGCATCCATGGTTTGAAAACGATGTACTGCCGGCGCTGCAGTCCAGAGTCAGATCGCTTCTGGAAATTCGCCCCAGCCGTTAACTGCTCCCGCCTGATGTGCCTTGATCAAGGCATCTTGAGCACGACGCGGAATCGGGCCTTACCGCTCATCATGCGGTCATAGGCCGCCTGCGCTTCTTCCAGCGGGAAGACCTCGTTCTGCGATTGCACGCCGTGCAGTTTGCTGAATTCCAGGGTGTCCTCGGAGTCGGTAGCCACACCTGAGTACCATCCCTTGACCGCAGCGCGTTTGGCGAGCAGGTCCAGTGTGTCCACTTCGAATGCGCCTACTGCGCCGATGACCATCATGGTGCCATTCGGCCCCAGCCCTTTGACGATGGCCCTCATGGCATCGGCATTGGTGACGGTGGCGATGATGGCCTTGGCGCCGCCCATTTCCTGCAAGGCAGCGGCAACATCGCCGGCACTGCTGTCGATATAGTCGTCTGCGCCCAGTTCACGCGCCAGCTGTTCCTTTTCACGTCCGCGATTTACAGCGACAGTCCTGAACCCGAGGCGGTGTGAAAACTGGATGCCCAGATGGCCCAGGCCGCCTACGCCGTGTATGACCACCAAGTCGCCCGGCCCTGCGCCGCAATTACGCAGCGCATTGAAGGTCGTGATGCCGGCGCACAGGAGCGGCGCTGCATCAACCTCGTCCAGATCTTGCGGCACATGCGCGACAGCCGAGGCAACAGCCAGCATATGCGTTGCATAACCGCCATCGCGGGTGCCGCCGGTCACACCCGAGCCGTTGAGACAGGCGAATTCCTGGTGGCGGCGACAGTTCGCACAATGTCCGCAGGAACCGCCGAACCAGCCGATCCCCGCGCGGTCGCCCACTTTCCAGCCACCGACATGGGGGCCAATCGCTTCGACTGTACCTATGACTTCATGACCGGGAATCCGCGGATATTGCAGTCCCGGCCAGTGGCCCTCAACGATGAGTGCATCGCTATGGCATACGCCGCAGGCGTGAACCCGGATCAGCAGTTCGCCATTGCCCGGCGTGGGGATTTCACGTTCGATGCGTTCAAATTTTCCCCCGGCTTGCGGGACTGTCATGGCGATCATGCTCATTGAATGCTCCTTGCTGGTTAATCATCGAAAGCCACCGTGATGGCCGAATTTCTATCGGGTGGATTTATTGCCTGCCTTGGCTCCCGCACCCAGTTTCTTGCTGCCGTCAGGTAGCGGTACCTCTACCGGCGCCACCTCGACCCTGGTCACACCTTCTTCCAGCGTCAGGCCGATTTCCTCAGCCTTGGCCGGCGGCAGGTCGATGATACGGCCCTTAACAAATGGCCCGCGGTCCTGGATGGTGACATGCGTGCTCTGGCCAGTCTCCAGATTGGTGACCTTTGCCTTGGTGCCTAGCGGCAGTGTCTTGCTGGCAGCATTGTCGTCATGCGGATCCATTTTATTGCCGTCCGCCATGGTTTTGTCGGTGAATTTCTCGGAGTAGATGGACGCCTTGCCTACCTGTTTTTTTCCCGAACGGTCCAGCTTGGGTTTTGTCGGCTGAACGTCAGATTTCTCCTGCGCTTTGTCCTCAGCAGCGTTGACCTGAGGCAACAGGAGGGTTGTTACCATAGCCATCAAAATGACGCAGCGATATCGCATGAATACATAGTGAACATCCATGAAAGTCTGAGAATAATCGGGGCAGGAAGTTGCGTCTGGCTGAAACGCAACACAAGAAAATGCGCAGAAAGTTCTGATGCAAATACGCAACAAAAAGCGCCTGAATCGTTGCCTGTACTATCTAACAGGTTCACAAGCGGCGCAGTGGGTAATACTCTATTGACGTGTTGTGATACGGTTTAGTGGCCTGCATGAGGCGCAAGCCCATGTCCAAGGCGATATCCAACTGCTCATGGTCAAAACGGAATTCTGTGCACATGCAATCTCGCAAAATGAACAAGAACGGCGTCAGATTACTCGCGATATACCTTTCCTTATCCCCCTTTTCCGCCCTGGCGGAAATTACCCCTGCGACTTCATTTGCGGACATGTCGCTGGAAGAGCTCGGCAACATCGAAATAACCTCGGTTTCCAAAAAACCCGAAAGTCTGTCAGCTGCCGCGGCATCTGTTTTCGTAATCACAAGTGATGAAATTCGTCGTACAGGTGTTGCTACCCTGCCGGAAGCATTGCGGCTGGCGCCAAACCTGCATGTCGCCCAGGCGAGCGCCAACGGGTATACCGTCACGGCACGCGGTCTTAGCAGCACAGGCAGCGTCACACCCAATAAACTTTTGGTGCTGATCGATGGCCGCTCGGTCTATTCGCCTCTTTTCTCCGGTGTATTCTGGGATGCCCAGGATGTCATGATGGAGAACATCGACCGCATCGAAGTCATCAGCGGTCCCGGCAGCACATTGTGGGGCATCAACGCAGTCAACGGCGTCATCAATATCATCACCAAGTCGGCAAAAGAAACACAGGGTGTGCTTGCCTCTGCCCGTATCGGCAACACCGGCAATGATAACGGGGTGCGCTATGGCGGCGCCCTGGGCGAGAATGGCCATTACCGGGTGTATGCCAAATCCTCCAATCGTGAAGACACCGAGCTGGAAAACGGTAACAACGTTTCCGATGGGTGGCACAGAAACCAGATGGGTTTCCGCGCGGACTGGGATTTTTCCACCGACAAGATCAGGCTCGCGGGCAATGCCTATGAAGGCGATATCGGCCAGCCGCAGCCCGGCACCATTTTTGTGGGGACACCGTTAGCCCTGGAGGATGTGGAAATCTCCGGCGTCAACCTGACCGCACATTGGGAGCACCAGCTGGAAGGTGGCTCCAATTTCCAGCTTCAGGCTTATTACGATCGCACTCTGCGTAAAGCGCCGCCGGTCTTCGGAGATGCCAACAATATCTTCGATGTGCAATTCCAGCATTCGCTGAAGCCCGTGGGCAGGCACAGTCTTGTCTGGGGTGCCAATTATCGCTATAGCAGGGATGAGTTCAGTAACGATCTGCCGATTTTCGGTGTGCTGCCGGAGCGCGAGAACCAGAGCTGGGTGAGCTTGTTCGGCCAGGATCGCATCACTCTGACCGAGAGTGTGAATCTTACGCTGGGCGCGAGAGTAGAACGCAACCCTTACAGCGGATATGAATTCCTGCCTGATGCGCGGCTGGCCTGGAAAATCAATCCGCATCACCTGCTATGGACGGCAGTTTCGCGAACTGTACGCGGCCCCGCCCGTATTGATGCGGATGCCTTTATTCCGCGTGACCCGCCCCATCAGTTGCGCGGCGGGCCGGACATCGAATCAGAAGTAGCAAACGTATTCCAGCTGGGCTACCGGGGACAGATCAACCCGAAACTCAATTTCGAGATCACGGCTTTCTATAATGATTACGATGAGCTGAGAACGCAGGAGATCGATTTCAGCAATCCGGCCGATCCTTTCATCGTGTTCGCCAACGAGATGGAAGGCAGGGCGCATGGTGTTGAGATGTGGGGTACCTATCAGGTGTTGCCGCGCTGGCGCATCAGTGCGGGATTGACCACACTCAGCCAGGATTTCGACCTCAAATCCGGCAGCAATGATTTTGCTGCCCCGTCTGCTGCCGGCAGGGACCCTTCCCATACCTGGCAGATTCGATCTGCGTTCAACATTTCGCCTGACAAGGAATTCGATATATTCATCCGGCGCTCGGCCAAGCTGACTTACTTGACCGAAGAGGACGAAGTTTCTGAATACACTGCGGTCGATGCGCGACTGGGCTGGCAGGTACGCAAGGATATCGAGGTCTCACTGATTGGACAGAACCTGCTGGGCACCGAGCATGCCGAATATGGCTCGGTGCTATATCGCAGCGAATTGCCGCGCTCGGTATTCCTCAAGGTCGTGTGGCAGCCCTGAGTTTTAATCACGTCTGACGATCGAACCCAGCCAATCGACCTAATGTGGTCGAACCAACCAACAGCGTGTCTGCCGAGCATCATCATGGCTCCATCAATTTCCCGGAGAGCATGATGAACAAACGATATGTGCGCTATTGCGGCGCCCTGCTGGCACTCTGTGCACCACTGGCCTTCGCCGGCGACAGCGTCAACGGTGAAAAAGGCATAGGCGTGACCCTCAACGATGCCGAGATCATCCAGGTGCTGCATGTGGCCAATGCGGGCGAAATCAAGGCCGCACAGACTGCCAAGACCAAGGCGCAGAATGCCGAGGTAAAGGCATTTGCCGAGCACATGATTACCGATCACACTGCGATGGACCGCAAGGTCAGCGATCTGGAGAAGAAGCTCAACCTCAAGCCGCAGGACAGCGCGCTGAGCCGTACGCTACAGACCAAAGCCAATGCAGCAATCGCCACGCTGAAACCGCTGACTGGCACCGCTTTCGATAAAGGCTATATCACCAGCCAGGTCAGCATGCATGGTGACGTGATTGAAGCCGCCCGCGATTCGCTGCTGCCCAGTGTAAAAAACGCGGAACTCAAGGCCTTACTGCAGGAGGCTGGCCCCAAGATAGAACAGCATCTGCAACACGCGGAACGCTTGCAAGAGCAGATTTGATAACGGCCACAGGTTTCCCAGAACCCGCAATGTGAGTTTTGCTGCCTGGCGTACAGACGAGTTCACGTCAGTACGCATACTGAGTTTTTGTCTACCAATCGGGGAGATTGATGATGAAGACTCTGTGGGGTTTTGCGCTTTCGTTATTTTTGGGCCTTGCTGGCACTGTACAGGCAGCAGTTCCCATGAAATGGACGATAGAAGGTTACTACTTTCCTGAGGGTCAGGGTTATGTTCAAGGAGGTTTCGAATACAACCCTGATACGAACCATTTCTATAACATCACCTTGAAATCTTTTTGGGTCGACGAGCATGGTACCGACCTCTACCATGATTATGCGGGAGCAACAGGCTCCTATACGCCGGGCCCGGAAAATAGCGTCCTGATATACGAAAGCTGGTTCATAGATGGCATTGAGCCGACTGACGTGTACACCCAGTTAAGTTTTACGGACTTTAATCCGGGCGAACCCGGCACAGTCTATTTCTCCGAATACGAACTCATTGAAAGTACCCATTATTCCACCGGTACCTGGGGCTTTACGCGAGAACGGCCGGGCGTATTCGGATACGCTTATGGTGCACCCATCCCCGAACCCGAAACCTACGCCATGCTTCTCGCCGGTCTTGGCATGTTGGGTTTTACCGCGAAACGCCGCAGAAATCTTGCCATTCAGCCAGGTTAGAAGTCGGCGCTGAAAGCGAGGCTTTACCCCGCTTTCAGCCATCTCGGTGTCTGCTCAGTGCCGCGCTGTGTTCTCAGGCATAGCGGTCGTGCGCATGGTTGGCTGGGGCTGCGCTGCCATGCCCTGTTCGGTCTGGCGCAGGAAGGTCAGCAAATCCGCATTGAGCTGATCCTTATGCGTAACAAAAAGCGCATGCGGGCCATCGTCATACACCTTGCACTCGGCATTGGGCAGCATGGCGGATGCCCATCTGCCGCTGGCCTCCCACGGCACCACCTTGTCAGCCTTGCCATGGATGATGAGCGTTGGCACATGGATGGCAGCCAGGTCCTGGCGGAAATCCGTCATGCTGATGGCTTCGATACACTTCATGGTCGCAATGGGTGATGCCATCATGGCCATCATCTGCCCCCATTGCATGGTATCGGTACTGACGCCACTCTTGCGTTTGGATTCACCAAAGAACAGCTTGCCGAAATTGCTCAGAAAGGCGAAACGGTCGTGCTGCACTTCATCGTACATAGTGGCGAACACTTCCCGCTCAACGCCGTCCTTGTTGTCCGGCCCCTTCATCAGCATAGGCGTGACGGAGCCGATGAAAACGGCACGCGCAATCTTATGGGCATGATGGCGCGACATATAGCGTGCGACCTCACCGCCGCCCATGGAAAAGCCCACCAGCGTCACATTGTCGAGCTCGAGGTGATCGATAAGTCCGAGCAGGTCATCCGACAGCGTGTCGTAATCGTAGCCTTCCGCAGGCTTGCTTGACTGTCCGAAGCCGCGCCTGTCGTAGCTGATGACGCGATAGCCGTTGTGAACAAGCGGATAAAGCTGGTATTCCCACATCGCGTGGGTCAGCGGCCAGCCATGAATGAGTATCACCGGACTGCCGCTTCCGATATCCTCATAATAAAGCTCGATAGCTTGCCCGCTGCTTGTCTGGTTTACCTGAATCATGCTCATGATGGTCTCCTTGCGCAAAAGGCAAGGCTAAGTAATTCGAGAAAGCGTGTTGGTTGGATTCGGCACATTGGAACGAAGCAAGGAAGATGAAGTGTCACACATGAAACCTGAACAACTGCATGAACTGTTGCTGGAAGTCGAGAAACTCGATCCGCTGGATTTCGACGGCTTGCCTTTCGATGCGAAAGACCTGCGGCATCTGGTGTGTCTGAATGTGACGGAAATGCTGGCGGGTTGGGCCCAGGCCACGACCGAGGATAAAGAGCTCATCATGGCCGCGACCATGGGACGGCTGATGCTGGAAAACCTGGTGCTGAATGCGCGGGTCTGCCTGCTGATGCAGGAGGATTAGAGACAAAAAAAGCGAGGATGCACCTCGCTTTTTCCTTGGTTGATCAGATCATCAGGATGAACGGCGGCCCTGACTGCTTTGTCCGCCTTTCCGACCGGCCATACGGGCCTCCTGGGAATTGAACTCGTGGGCGGACCCTTTCTGATGAGCCGCCTTTCCGCCCTTGCTGGCTATCTGCCGCTGTTTCTCCGGGTCCATTGAGGCAAATCCGCGATTGCTGGTGCCCTGCGATCGGTTCTGTTGCGTTGCCATCATGTGCTCCTCTGGTAATTAACGAATCTTCAACTTAGTCCCGTTCAACCGGTATTTATGTTCGCTCACCCACATGTACCATATTTAGCGCAAGCCATATGGGCAAATGAGTTGGATAGCGAACATCCTCATCATGGCACAAGTCCTAAACTGAACCTGAGTTTCTTCCTTCAAGGAGTCTTCAATGCACAAGACCGTTATCGGCGCCTTCGAAAACAATAGCGAAGCGTTGCAGGCACAGCAGGAATTGCTGTCCGCGGGCTTCTCCGAACAATTGATGTCGCTGCATTACAGCAGCGAGCCTGAGCCGGAAGAGAATTTGCCCAACGACAATCCTGGCTTCATGGAGGCGATCCGCAGCCTGTTCACATGGGATCTTGATAACTATCGCGATGAAAGTTACGGCGACCACTACGTGGAGGCGGTGCGACGCGGATATGCAGTCCTCACCATCAATGTTGCCGATGATGAGGTTGAGCGCGTCAGTGAGCTCATGCATAGTGCAGGCGCGCTGGATATCGATGAGAAGATCGAGGAATGGCGTTCACAGGGTTATGACAGTGGGCAGGCGGCCGCAGTGAGCCCCCGCATCGACTATGCGGATCAGGGGTTGAATCGCCCATCGAGCAGGCACAAGGTTCGTGTCGTTCCCGCCAAACCGCCGCGTCTGCGGGACCTCTGATTGCTTGCCGCTACGGAGAACGCAGAAGGAATAATCCTATTCCGAAACCAGTAGCTGGTTGCTGTCAGTCTTGAGATAGAAATTGCCGTCATGATCGATCTTGATATCGCGGATGCGGTAGCCGGTAAGCACCGGCTCAGCATAGACCAGCCGCGTACCCTCCTTCTTGATGCGATACAAGGTGTTGGCCGCCATGCCGGCCACAAAGTAGTCGCCATCCCAATAATCGTTCTTGCCGGTGTGGGCGTATTTGGCGATGGGGCCTATACCTACTGACGGCACGAAGGTCATGACAGGTTTTTCATAACCTTCATGGCTGTTGAATTTGTTGCCGTAATAGTTGTGCATGCCGTCGCGTTCGTAAATGGTGCCGTAACTCACGATGGGCCAGCCGTAGTTCTTGTCTTCACGCACCAGGTTGATTTCGTCGCCGCCTCGCGGGCCATGTTCACTGAGCCACAACTCTTTTGACTCCCTGTCATACAGCAGCCCGCCGGACGGCGAACGGAAACCGGTCGCATAAACCTCCGCGTTGAGCCGCTGCAGATCTATCTTGATGACCTTGCCGATGGAAGTCTTCTGATCCTGCACGCGATCCGGCTTGGAGAAATCACCTATGCTCAGGAAAAGCGTACGGTCATTCTCACCCAATGCCAGCTTGCCGCCTACCTGGTGCCCCAGCAGTGGCTCCTTGATCGCTGGGCGGCTCAGGTAGATTTCACGCTTGAAGATGATTTCTGAATTGAAGGCATCCAGCTCGAATTCCGATACCGCCAGCCGCACGCCGTTGTACTGCGCGTCCCAGGTCGTATAGGCAACAAACAGCGTGTTCTTGACCAGCAGCGAATCTTTGACCCCCGACAAGTCCTTGCAATAGACCACATTGCGCGGATCGCTTTCTTCCGTGGAATCGTCATGCCCGGGGAAGTAGCGCCTGAGCTGCGCAGCAGGCCGGCTCAGCTTGAGTTCATCATTTTCAAGCTTGGTGAAATGGATATCGCCGCACTTGGTAATGAACAGGTATTCATTCGCGCTCAGTCTTTCGAACGGTCCGGTCGGATATTTGTCCTCGAACGGCAATGCGTAGACCTTGAGATTTTGCGTGCCGAATACCGATGCAATCCTCACTTGCTCGTCCGCCGGCAGCGCGATAGCCGGCGTCAGCAGCGGCGGTGTAAATGGCGGCAGCTCAACGACGCCGGTTTCGGGGGTTTCTTCGGCTTGCGGCTTTTCATCTGCCATTGCCTGCAGATAGAAAACACTCAGCAGCACGAGCAATATTTTGGAAAACAAAGGTTTGGTCAGACAGCGCATCAGGTTCGTCATCAATTAATCCAATCGAATCATACCTTACACGCACTTTGCTCACCGGTCGGTCCGGTACTGCACAACGGAAGAGTCTGGGCTGCTTTAATCAGCGCGGCGGGAGATTGGGGGGCCAGTAATCCGGCAGCTGATTCATACGCTCGAATACAGAATCGTGGATGGTGGCATTGGCAGGCACAAAACGGGGCTGACCCCGGTGCAGTATCCAGCGCCGGCGATAGCCGCGCACGGGGTCCTTGATGCGCTTGGGGAGATATTCGACGAGCCACCACCAGCCGCTCAGCGACTCATGCATCCTGGCCGTGGCATCGGGCGCTGACTGCTTTTCGCTGGATGTCCTGGGCAGGATGGTCTGTTTTCTTGCGGTATCAAAGCGCAAGCCATAAGCCCGGGCCTGCTCGACCATCCACTTCAAGGATAGCTTGGACAGGCCAGCTTCGGCTTCCGCGTAGCCGCCGCCGACATCACAGTGCATGCCGGGAAACCACACCTGCAGCACATCCTGGCCCTTGATTTCGGCCGGGACTTCGCTCCACAGGTTCTGCACGAAATAAGCGCGCCGTTCGTCGAGCGCGACCGCATGCCGCACCACTTCCACAATGCGGTTCTTCCGCGTGTACTGCAGGTGCTGCGGATCCCACATCCAGCCGATGGAGCTCACGGTATCCCATAACCCCAGAAAGCGTACCTTGACCTTGCGCGAGAACGTGCGGCGGAAACTGAAACAGGTACGGTAACTGCGTTCCGACTTGTACATATTCCAAGCGAACGGGATGAGCTCCTCATTGCCCTCGGACAGCAGGCCCACTTTGTACAGCATGGCTGCCAGCACTCGCGCACTGTAGGCGCCGCGGCTGAAACCGAAGATGTAAATCTGGTCGCCCGGCCGGTAATAGCGCATGAGAAAACGATAGCCATTGCACACGTGGTCCTTGAGCAGAAAGGCGATAGAGAGATCGAGCTTGCGCAGCAACCAGCGCTTGAGCCTCCCCCATGTGCCCGCCGGCAGGCGCGTACCTATGCCCGGCTGGTAGTAGGTAATTTGATCCTCGTTTGAACGGTCCAGCATCGCATACAGCTTGACGACATTGGTATTGGTCGCGGCATATTGATGATTCGTGCCGTCGAAGCACAGGATGAGTTTGCGTGACATAAAACGATGTTACCGCGTAAATGATTTTTCGTAAGCTCAGCAAAATACATAGACATAGCGCAAGTTTTGCGCTAGGTGGCTTATTCAACCGAACTTTTTGCCCAGGTAGGCTAATTTCTGAAGCTCATCATCAGTTCCTGAATATATGGCATCCCTATCCGTAGCAGACAATGCGCCGCTCTTCATCATCCTGAACGCAGGTTCAGGCCACAATGACATGGCCGAAACCTGTGCCGCCATCGAGGGCGTGCTGGTGGAAGCCGGCCGTGAGCATGAGCTGATCCTTGTGGATGATCCGGCCAAACTGGCTGCTGTTGCCAAAAGCACAGTGGAGAAAGCGCAGGCGCGCAAGGGTGTGGTCGTCATGGGTGGTGGCGATGGTTCCATCAACACGGTGGCGCAGGCAGTACTGGCCAGCGGCTGCCCCTTCGGCATCCTGCCACAAGGCACTTTCAACCTGTTCGCCCGGGCGCACGGGATTCCACTAGACACTGCCGAGGCCACGCGCATACTGCTGGGCAACAAGGCGGAGGCGGTAGATGTCGGCCTGGTTAATGACCAGGTCTTCCTGGTCAATGCCAGTCTGGGTATGTATCCGCAGGTGCTGCAGGATAGGGAAACTTGGAAAGCCAAATACGGCCGCAATCGTGTTGTCGCCTTTCTGGCTGGCATACTTACCCTCATGCAGCAGCATAGACAGGTGCATCTGACCACACTGGAAAAGGATGGCAAACCCGGCCATATCCGCACGCCAACGCTGTTTGTATGTATCAATGACTATCAGCTGCGCGAGACCGGCATCCTTGCTGACGAAGAATCGCTGGCACCCGGCGGCATGATGGCGGTCACGGTGAGGCCATTAAGCGCATTGGGGCTATTGTGGCTTATGATTTGCGGTACTTTCGGCAAACTTGGCGAGGCGGAGAACATTGTGAGTTTCCAGTTTGAGAACCTCAGCATCACGCGCGCGGGGAATTTCCGCACGCGCACCGTGCGGGTGGCGGCTGACGGAGAACTGTTCTGGCTCAGCCTGCCGCTGGAATTCAGGATCTCGCCGCAACCCTTGTATCTGCTGAAACCCGATACAGCGTCCATTGCCATCTCTGAATCATCCATCAGCAAGGCCGCATGACGACGCTCATCCAGATATCCGACACGCATTTTGGTACCGAACAACCGCAGGTGGTGGATGCGCTGGTCGATCTGGTGCATGAGCAGGCGCCGGAACTGGCCCTGGTTTCGGGCGACATCACGCAGCGGGCGCGACGCGCGCAATTCCGTGCAGCCCGGATATTCATCGACAGCCTCAATGTTCCGCGTGTGCTGGCAATCCCGGGGAATCACGACATCCCATTGCTGGATATCTTCACCCGCGCGTTCAGGCCATATGCCAAATATTCGCGCGAATTCGGCAGCGAGCTGGAGCCCACGTTTGAAAGTGATGCGCTGCTGATTGCCACGGTCAAGACCACACGTCGTCACCGTCATGTGGACGGTGAAGTCTCGACTGCGCAGATTGAACGCGTTGCCCGCTTATTGGAAGCTGCAAAACCGCAACAGCTGCGCATCGTGGTGACGCATCAGCCGGTCTGCATCATGCGCGCCGAAGACGAGGAAAATCTGCTGCGCGGACATCAGGCTGCAATCCGCGCCTGGGCCGGGGCAGGCGCTGACCTCATCATGGGCGGCCACATTCATCTGCCGTACGTCTGCCCGCTGCATGAGCCCCTGGGTAGCGGCATCCGCAGACTGTGGGCGGTGCAGGCGGGGACAGCGGTTTCCAGCCGTATCCGGCATGAGGCGGGCAACTCGGTCAACATCGTGCGCTATGATCCCTCTGAGCCGCAGACGATCAAGGTTGAACAATGGGATTACCAGGTCGGCGCCCGCAAATTCGCCATGACTAAAGTTCATCTACTGAACCGGGACCATGCCTATGGAAGCTGAATATCCAGCACTGCTTGCTGCCGTTGACCTTGCCGGCCAGCATGCGCTAGGCAGTTTCATGGCCTGTCTCATTTTGCTGCTGCTGGCAGTGGGCATGGTCGTCTGGTTATTGCATCGCTACCCGGTCCAGGCAGCAGCTGGGCATCACTCGATGCGCTATCTGATCGCGCGACTCATCATGGGCTTTGTCGTGATTGTTGGCTGCGCCGCGCTGTTTGCCGGCCTTGCCGATGAAATCGAAATGGATGAGGACCTGGCCCCGCTGGACGACCGCTTCACGCAAACCATCGCCAGCAAAACGCCTGCAGCAGCGGTTGGCATATTCAGGTATATCACCCATTTGGGCGATCCATGGATGCTGACGACTATCGGCATCGTCGTGGCTGTGGTGCTTTTGCTGCGACGCCAGCCGTGGCTTGCAGGCGGGTGGGCCTTAGCGCTGATCGGCAATGCATTGCTCAATCCCACGCTCAAATCCGTATTCGAGCGTACTCGGCCGCTGGACATGCAGGGTATGCCGTTCACCGATGGCTGGAGTTTTCCCAGCGGCCATGCTTCGGGGGCAGCCGTGACCTACGGCATGCTGGCCTACGTGCTGATCCGCAATGTGCCGCACAAATGGCACTTGCCCATCATCCTGCTTGCCGCTGCACTTGCATTCAGCATCGGCTGGAGCCGTATTTTCCTGCAGTACCACTTCGGCAGCGATGTACTGGCCGGGTTCGCCTCCGGCAGTGCCTGGCTTGCAATCTGCATTACCACCCTGGAAGCCTTGCGCTGGCAGCATGCATGGCAGCCGAAAGCCTCAAGGGCCTGACAGGCTTCTGATTGCCGCATTTCAAGTTGACGCACATTTAAGATGCATCTAATATGCACATTATTGTTTTCCCTGGAATCCGACTTTGCAGCTCACGCGCTTTTCCGATATTGGCATACGCCTGCTGATGTACCTGGCAGCGCAGCAGCGCATCACGCCGCCAGTGACCGTGGCTGAAGTCGCCACGCAGTTCTGCGTGCCGCGAAATCATTTAGTCAAGGTAGCCGGACTGCTGGGCAAACATGGTTACATCACCACGCTGCGCGGCCGCACCGGCGGTATCAGCCTGGCAATGCCGCCTGCAAATATCAGGATTGGCGAAGTACTACGGGTGCTTGAGGGGAAGAGTGAACTTATTCCTTGTGAAGCATTGGAATGCGGCCTCAACCGGGGCTGCGGCTTCAGGAACGTGCTCAAGAGTGCGCTGGAGGATTTCTATAACAAGCTGGACCAATATTCGCTCGCCGACATCACGAGCGGCGAACCGAAGTTGGAGATCATCCGCATGCAGGCCAGTTTCGTCCGGTCCAGAACGCCGGCCATCGCCTGACTGCGGCTATTTTTTTACCGTTAAATATGCATTCTATATACCTAATTTAATAACCGGGAAACAAGGAGAACCACCATGCTATCCGACTTCGCCAAGCCCTATATCCAGGCCAGCCTGCCTGTACTGCGCGACCACGGCCTGACCATCACCAGTACGTTCTACAAGAACATGTTCGGTGAGCATCCGGAGCTGCGCAATCTGTTCAATATGGGCAACCAGGCACAAGGCCTGCAACAGCAGTCGCTGGCGTCAGCCGTGTTTGCCTACGCGGCGAATTTCGAGAACCCGTCCGCGTTGACGCCGGTCGTCAGCCGTATCGCGCATAAGCACGCATCGCTGGGAATCACTTCTGAGCATTACCCTATCGTCGGCAGGCACTTGCTTGGGGCAATCAAGCAGGTGCTGGGCGATGCTGCCACACCCGAACTTATTGAAGCCTGGGCCGAAGCCTACGGTGCGCTGGCTGATGTGCTGACCGAGGAAGAGCGCAAGCTGTACCTGTCATCCGGCCAGGAGGCTGGGGTCCTGACGTCTATGCGCATCAGCAAGGTCATTCCGCAGGGGAATGAGGGTATCTCGTACCAGCTAGTGCCAGTGACTGGAAGCCACATTCCGGAATTCAAGCCGGGACAATATGTAAGCGTGGCCGTAAAACTGCCTGACGGACTCAATCAGTTCCGCCAATACAGTCTGTCGGACGCACCGGGTAAACCTTACCTGCAAATCACGGTTAAACGTATCGCAGGTGATCCGACGACGCCCGCCGGCCAGGTTTCCAACTGGATTCATGCCAACGCCAGGCAAGGCGATACGCTTGAAATCAGCGCGCCATTTGGTGACTTCATGATTGATGTAGCTGGCAGCAAACCGGTTGTATTGCTGGCCGCCGGGGTGGGTATCACACCCATGATTTCAGCCGTGAATCACGCCAGGGCCGTCAACCCGCAACTGCCGCTGCATTTGCTGTACGCCATGCGCAATGCACAGCAGTTCATGCACGAGGCGGATATCGCCGAAGCGCAGTCAGTCATGCCAAATCTGCGTTTTCAGGCCTTCCGGGAAGATGAGGATGGGCGCATGACGCTCGATGCATTGTCCGAAGCTGCGTTGCAGCAGGGTGAGTTTTACCTGTGCGGACCGCTTGGCTTCATGCAGGAGCAGCGCAAGGCGTTGCTGAACCTCAATGTGCCTGCGCAGCGCATCCACCGTGAAGTGTTCGGCCCCGACCTGGTCGACCATTTGCTGTAATACAAATCCCATCAGACGCGGCACTCGCTGCGTCTGATGGGATTCATCCTCATTCTGCTGAACTCATGCGCTCTGTGGGGCGAAGCACGTTGTTTTGAAGTCAATTGCGGTTACATTGCCTGAACTTGCTGCCATGACATGCAAACCGGCCGCATGCTAGCCTCCAATTATCAAACTGTTGAGTGAATCCATGGAATTAGCACCAGCAACTTCTTCGGCAGGTTGGATCACCACCATCCGTGAGCACGCCCGCAAGCATCCTCTCACTGCAAGCGGACTCAGCGTTTCATTGATCGTGGTCATCGGCCTGGTGCTGCAAAGCCTGATGACAGCCGCCACTTCAGAGAGCAAGACCTTGTACGGTTATGCATTGCTCGGGGGCACAGCGGGCTTTGCCGCGACCACGCTGGGCGCATTGCCAGCATTCGTGCTGCGCAGCATTCCGCAGAAGCTCGAGGATTCCATGCTAGGGTTTGCCGCGGGCATGATGCTGGCAGCCAGTGCTTTTTCGCTGCTATTGCCGGGCTTGGCGGCAGGTGAGGAAATCATGGGTACTACACAGCTGGGTGCCGGCGTGGTGGTGCTCGGCATGGTGCTGGGTGTGCTGCTGATGCTAGGGCTGGATGAATTCACGCCGCATGAACATGAAATGGCCGGTACTTTTGGTCCGGGTCATGAATACTGCGCAAGGCTGTGGCTGGTGGTGTTCGCCATTGCGCTGCACAACCTGCCTGAAGGCATGGCGATTGGCGTGGGCTTCTCTCAGGGCGATATGTCGGTCGGCCTGCCGTTGACTACTGCGATAGCCATCCAGGACATCCCCGAGGGCTTGGCCGTCGCGCTCGCCGTACGCCATGCCGGCTTTCCGGTCATGACCGCGGTACTGGTCTCTGCACTGAGCGGTGTACTGGAACCTATCGGTGCATTGCTTGGTATTGGATTATCGAGCGGCTTGGCCATTGCCTACCCTATTGGTCTAGCATTGGCTGCAGGCGCCATGATCTTCGTGGTTTCGCACGAGATCATCCCTGAAACACACCGCAACGGCCATCAGACCATGGCCACCGTAGGTCTGGTTGCCGGATTTGCCCTCATGATGGTGCTGGATACCACTCTGGGTTAAACCTTCCCTCCAGGAACAAACTCTGCGTTACCCACCCAACAGACAGGCTCTGCCGTAAGAATACTCTCCCCATCAGGCAGTTCCTTTTTTCTCATCGGGGAGATGATCATGAGCAAGCTGTTTCGCAGATTGTGGGTCGGGTTGTTTTTACTGTTCGGGCTGCCTTATGCAAGCCATGCGAACGAGATAGTGCATTGGGAACTGGATGCATTTCTTGATGTGCCATGGGCGACTAACGGCAGTCAGCGTACTTTCACCAGCAGTTTTGATTACAACCTCCTGACCAAAGCGGTTTCCAATATCACATTCAAAACTGTAGGTACCGTTACGCCCAACTGCCTCCTGTGTGAGGAGTACACAGGCGCCGAAGGCGTCGTAGTCTACGATCTGAGTACTGGGCTGATACCAGTTGGGGTGCAATGGTTTAAGGAAGTGCCGCCCTCTGAAGCAGGTGTTTTATACGAGGGGCATACATTGCAAATCTTTGGATTTGATATAAACCAGCCTGGTACATTCAGTGGCCTCTACCTTAGGGAATATGTCGCTGTCTTACTAGATAGTGAATGGGACGATGACATTATTTTTGAAGACTACTGTGATGATTGCGCCACGCTGCTCCACCTGCTGCGGCGAACGCTGCGAGGCGGGCCCCTGCACACCCACATCCACCTTTGTAATCCGCGTGCGCGGGCCGGGATCGACATGGATATTGACGATGAGTTTGTCGCTGCCGCGGTCTACATCCACGGTGGTGACGGGTGAAAAATAGCCCTCTGTCGCAATCAGCTCGGCGACCTCTTCCTCCGCGGTAGCGACCATGAAATTGAACTGGTCTTCGTTGAGGTCGCTTCTGTCTTTGTAACGGGAGAGATCGAGGAACTGCGTCAGCAGCTCATCCAGCGGATCTGGCGCAGTGATGCGGACTTCGTAGGCAGCATGGACCTGCACAGGCAGACATATGAACAGCAGCGGCAGGAATAACTGCAGGAATCGACTGGATAAGTGTTTCGAGATGCGCATTATCCATCGAATAGACAGGCTATCTTCGCAGGCAAAAACCCAGCTTAGCCCAAGGCAGGGCATGGGTATGTTCGGCCACACACAAGCGCTCAGTTGTCTTTGGACGCCTCGAGCGATTCAAGGTCGACTGGCTTGCTGCCGGTGACGCCCGCGGTCAGGGTAAAGCGCATGGCGTCTTCCATGCTCATGTCGAGTGGCCGGGTGGCGCTACGCGGTACCAGTACCGCAAACCCGCCAATGCCGTAACTCATGGGCACATAGACCAGCAGGCTGTCGTCCTTGCATAAGCCATTGGGCATCTTGTTCATATCGGTTTGCGTCACTAGCCCCACGACTTGCATGCCGCCCATGGTGATCGCGACGACCTGCTCGAACTCCTTGCGCTTTTCCGCCGAGAAGTATTCCAGGATATCGCGTGTGGAAAGATAGACCGACTTGATCAGCGGCACGCGCGCCAAAAGCTGCTCACCGTGATAAAACATGCGGCGCACAAACAGCGTATGCATGAGCAACCCGGCGGCAAATGCAACCAGCAGTCCGGCTGTCACACCCATGCCCGGGCGATACATATCAGCCGGCAAGACGGCTTGTATGAGTTGGCCGAGGAATGCCTCCGTGCCCACCACAAACCAGTACACCAGATAGATGGTCAGCAGCAGCGGCAATAGTGTGATGAGGCCGGTGAGGATGTTTTTATTGACGTATCTGAGCATGCGTTTCTCCGTATTGGGCCTGTAAATGCGCGGCGCACCACTGCCATAACCGGCAGCCCCGGTTTATGATGGCGGCAGTTCCCATTATCCCGGCGTTGCCTGTTTCTGACTACATCCTGTAGCGCCACTTGCGAGGTTCACCATGGAAATCCTGATACTGATGGCTTTGATCTTGCTCAATGGCATGTTTGCCATGTCCGAGATCGCACTGGTCACGGCGAAACGCAGCCGTCTGGCCAAGCTGGCAGAGGACGGCGATGCCTCGTCCGTTGTCGCCATGCGGCTCGGTGAAGAGCCGACGCGTTTTCTATCCACCATCCAGATCGGCATCACTGCCATAGGCATATTGAACGGGATCGTCGGTGAAGCGGCGCTGGCCGCGCCGTTCGCCGTATGGCTGCAGACGCTGGGCATCGCCCAGGACGCAAGCGAGATCGGCGCCACGGTACTGGTCGTCGTGGTCATCACCTACATCTCCATCGTCATCGGTGAACTGGTGCCCAAGCGCATCGGGCAGTTCAATGCGGAAGGCATTGCACGCGCAGTAGCGCGCCCGATCTCTGCGCTGTCCATTGCTTCGCGCCCCTTCGTCAAGCTGCTGTCGTTTTCCACCGATGGCCTGCTGCGCCTGCTGGGTTTGCGCGACATGGGCGGCTCCAATGTCACCGAGGAAGACATCCACGCCATGCTGGCTGAAGGTTCGGAAGCCGGCGTCATCGAGCAGGAGGAACACAAGATGGTGCGCAATGTATTCCGTCTGGATGACCGCCAGATCAGCTCGCTGATGATTCCGCGCGGCGATATCGTTTACCTTGAGGTCAACGATTCCATCGAGCAGAATTTGCAACTGGTGGCGGAATCCTTCCATTCGCGCTACCCGATCTGCCGCAACGGCTTCGACGAGCTGCTGGGCATCATCTCCGCCAAACAGCTGTTCAACCAGCTGCAGAAGAGCGGCGAGGCCAACCTTACCGAACAGCTGCAGCCTTGTGTTTTTGTTCCCGAATCGCTGACAGGCATGGAGCTGCTGGAACAATTCCGCATGTCGGATACGCAGATGGTATTCGTCATCGACGAGTACGGCGAAATCCAGGGCCTGGTCACGCTGCAGGATGTGCTAGAAGCCGTGACCGGCGAATTCAAGCCTCGTAATGCCGAGGATACCTGGGGCGTGCAGCGTGAGGACGGCTCATGGCTGCTGGACGGCCTGATCCCGATTCCAGAGCTTAAGGACAGGCTTGAGATCAAGGAAACACCGGAGGAAGACAAGGGCCGCTACCACACGCTCTCCGGCATGATCATGTGGCTGCTGGGCCGCCTGCCGCATACCGGCGATATCGCCGAGTGGGAAGGCTGGCTGTATGAGGTGGTGGATCTCGATGGCAAGCGCATCGACAAGGTGCTGGCGCGCCGCGTGCCGCCCCAGGACGACGCTGCGGCAGTCGCGCAAGAGTCAAAAGACAGATAGGAGGACGAGCATGAAACTGCAGAAAATTTCCCCATGCCTGTGGTTCGATCACCAGGCGGAAGAAGCTGCCCGCTTCTACACCTTGATTTTCGACAATTCGCGCATCGTCACTATCACGCATTACGGCGAGGCGGGTCATGACATTCATGGCATGCCGGCAGGCAGCGTACTGACCGTGGAATTCGAGCTGGATGGGCAGCAGTTCACCGCACTCAACGGCGGGCCTGTTTTCAAATTCAGCGAAGCCATCTCGCTGCAAATCTTTTGTAATGACCAGGCAGAGATCGATTATTTCTGGGAAAAGCTTACCCAGGGCGGCGACGTGAGCGCGCAGCAGTGCGGCTGGCTCAAGGATAAATACGGTCTTTCCTGGCAAGTGGTGCCGGCTGGATTCACAGAAATGCTCACGAGCGGCGACTATGAAAAATCTGAGCGTCTGATGACAGCCCTACTGCAGATGAAAAAGTTGGATATCGCGCAACTGCAGCAAGCCTACGCCGGCTGAGCGCTTCCCCAAAATGAGCAGATTCAAGCTCCGCTTACTGGCGCTTGCGGCGTTGTTGTCCGCGGTGCAGTTGCCGGCCATGGCGGAAGACATCGCCCTCCCAACCATCACGCTTTATATGACGGTCGACTGGGAAGGCTGGTCGCTGGACGAGGAGAACCTTGATGCCATGCGCCAGTTCCGGCGCAAGCATCCCGAGATTCCCATGCTGCATCTGCTGAATCCGGTGTATTTCATCCGCCCCGGTGTGGATGCGTCAGATGCTGCGCAGAAGATAAAATCCACGCTGTTGCCATCAGACGCCCATGGACTGCACCTGCACGGCTGGAAATCGCTGGTCGAACATTGCGAGTTGCCTTACAAGAGCGAGCCCTCATTCGGCGGCGTGCATGAGGCCTGTACGGAGGGCGATTGCGGTTATACCGTAAGCCTGGAATACGCTTACTCGGAACATGAGCTCACCATACTCACCGGCTGCAGCGTTGATCTGCTGGTGCAGCAAGGTTTCGATTGGCCCAAGAGTTTCCGTGCCGGAGGCTGGCAGCTGGGCCCAAAGCTGGCTAGCGCCATCCTCAAAAACGGTTTTCTCATGGATACGTCACGCACCGCACCGCAGCTAGTGGCCAGGCGCTGGGATGAAAGCAGCAACCTAGTGAAGATGGTCAGGACGTTGCATGCAGACGGTACCATTCTCGATCAGCCCTACGAATTACTGCCAGGACTCATGGAATTTCCCAACAATGCAAGCCTGGCTGACTACACGCGCACCGATGAGCTGGTGGAGATTTTCCGCACGCTGGTAGCCAACAACAAAAGTGTCATGGTGCTGGGTTTCCATCAGGAAAGTGCCTTCAATTACCTGGACCGGCTCGCCGATGCCATTCCACTCATGCAGCAGATCGCCGATGAAGCCGGTGTACACCTGCAGTGGGCACGATTCCACTAGGCGGATAGCCGCTTCGACACCATTTTCTGCAGCACTGCCGCGTGCTGCGCCGCCTGGGATGCTGATTCCTCATAGTCCTTGGCACTATTCTCACGATGACCTTCACGCGCCGAATCCGCGAGCCGCTTGAGCAACCGCTGCTTCTCGTGAAGCGCACGAATAGCAAACCAGATAGCTTCTTCATAGGCGACATTCTGGGCAAAATCCAGTGACTCTCCGGTGAACGAATGCCCGGTATGGCAGCGGTAGCGCAGCTTGCTGGGGTTATTCACTTCCCACAAAACGCCGTTACATTCCGGGCAGGTCAGTTTTGACTGGTGCCCGATCTGGTCCAACTCTTCCATGGAAGAATCATTCGTCAGGTTCATTTTGCTCTCCAGGGGAATCCATGAAGGAATGGCGTTCGCCACTCTCGGAGTGGGAAATTCCTGTATCAGCTGCACGAGTTTGGCCGGGATAGCATCGACCGGCAGACAATAGTCCACGTCAACGTGGCTCAAGGCACTGCGTGGCATGTCGGGAGCAACGGCAGTGCTCGGGTCCTGCACGATCGCAATGCCGCCACAGGCCTTGATAGCCTGCAGACCGATGGTACCGTCGTCCAGATTACCGGTGAGCACCACGCCAATGACATTCTCGCGGTGAGCAAAGGCAGCTGTCCTGAACAGGGGGTCAATCGCGGGGCGCGAGAAGTTTTCCTTGGGTGCTCTCGATAGCCGGGTGACACCATCATGCAGCAGCAGATGATGATCAGGCGGCGCCATGAGGACGACGCCTGGCGTGACGCGTTCATTGTCCTCCGCATAACGTACGGGAAGCTTGCTGCCCTGCTGTAGCATATTGGGCAAGTGAATCTCGTGCGCGCCGATATGCAAGACAACAAACACAGGCGGCGCATAATCTTCCGGCAAGGCCGAGATCAGCTGGCGCAACGCCTGATGGCCGCCGGCGGAAGCCCCAATCACCACAATATGTGACCATTCTTTCATGAAATATCCGGCTAAAAGGCCATACTGAGCCTGGCAATAGCAGGCTTCAGTTGGTCTTACCGCATAACCCCATGCGTGGTCTTATTTCTTGCTGCGCAACAGCTTGTTGATAATCTGGGAATGCACGGCGACGATAGCCCCGCGAATGTCGGCAATTGCCTTGATAGCTTCGGTTGAGGTCTTCAATTCGGCCAGTGATTCCAGCTGCTCGGCATTGGCGGAAATCTTGTCCATGGCCTCTGCCAGCCGGGATTCAATCCGGGCGCTCCAGTCCGAGTATGCCGAATGCTCTTCGGCAGAATCACCCCGCGCACCAGCCTTTAGCCTTTCTTCCATCTCGCGGCGTCCGGTAATATCGAAAAAGGTAATCACGGCACCCTCTATATGGTCGTCCCTGGTGCGGTAAGGCAGGTGCCGGGCGATGTAGTAATGGCCGTCATTACTGCGCACTTCGCGTTCGCTGGGTAGCAGGCTGGATAGGGTCGACTGCACATCGTCACCGAGCTCGTCATAAGCGAGCTTGTGCGTGATATCGAATAACGAGCGTCCAATGTCGCTCGGAATGATATTGAAAATATTAGCTGCGCGCGGCGTGTAACGCTTGATACGCATGCCACGGTCAACAAAGATGGTGGGGATATCGGTTGAAGCGATCAGGTTGTTGAGGTCGTCGTTCGCCTTGCTGGTCTCGTCTATCTTGTTCTTGAGCTCGTAGTTTACTGTCACCAGCTCTTCATTGAGCGACTGCAGCTCTTCCTTGCTGGTTTCAAGTTCTTCGGTCGCCGAACGCAGTTCCTCGTTGATGGCCTGCAGTTCCTCGTTGGAGGCACGCAGGTCTTCGTTGGAAACTTCGGAATGCTCGATGGTCTCCTGCAGCTGCTGCTTGGTGCGCTGCAACTCTTCCTCCAGCTGTGCCAATACCTTGTTGCTGGTGGGATCCTCCATATTCGCTTCAGGTTCGCTCATGGTCTGCTCGACCTCATCAAACAGTACCAGCATGAACTCCCCGTCGGCTGCCTCATCGTTGAAAGGCCGTACTGTCATGTTCACGAAGAAGCTTTTCCCATCGCGAACGATCTTCACCTGACGTGCTTCAACACTTTTGCGCGTTTGCATGGCCTGGAACAGCGCCGTCCGAAGCTCCAGCCGCAGCTCGGGGAGAATCAGGTTGAGGGCATTGCGCGACGGTTCACCGCCTTTGATCTGCAGGTACTGCCCCGCACGATCGGAGATGAATACGATCTCGTAGTCGAAGTTGGTGACTATGCTGGGCGGTGCATATTGCGCCAGTACCCGTTGATGGATCTCGGCAAATGAGACCGTACGTTTTTTTGATGGCTTGGCGGCAATCGCTTCGGTTACACGTGGCCTGGGGCTGGCTGCCAGTGCTGGTGTGAAATGTGTGGTTCTGGACAGGGCCTTGACGCGATAAATGCGCTCTTTCTTGTCCACTGGCGTAAACAGATGCGATGCCATCTCCGCCGATTCGGAACTGCCCAGGAACAGGTAGCCACCAGGATTCAGCGCGAAGTGAAAGATGTCGAACAGGTGGGCTTGTGCATCGCGGTTCAGGTAGATCAGCAGGTTGCGGCAGGAAATCAGGTCTACCTTGGAGAAAGGCGGATCGCGCAGCAGGTTATGCTCGGCGAACAACACCTTGTCGCGCAAGGCCTTGCGGATGACGTAACGGTTGTCTTCGCGTGTGAAGTACTGGCCCAGGAATTCCGGCGGAACATCGGTCAGGATGGAAGAGGGATAGCTGGCAGTCCTGGAAAAATGAATGGCGCGGGTATCGATATCCGAAGCGAATAACTGCAGCAGCGGCGGATTTGTACTCAGACTGGCGTGGTTTTCGAACAACATGGCCAGTGTGTAGGCTTCCTCCCCTGTCGAACAGGCGGGCACCCATACTCTCACCTGATCTTCGCCGCGCTTGTTCCTGAGGATTTCGGACAGTACCTCCTTTTCCAAAGCCTTATACGCATCAGCATCCCGGAAGAAATTGGTCACCCCGATGAGCATGTCCTTGAGTAATGCCACGTGTTCATCGTTATCGGATTCCAGGATACCCCGGTAAGCGGCAAGCGTTGAAACGCAGCGCACCTGCATGCGTCTTTCGATGCGACGTATCACGGTTGCGCGTTTGTATTGGCGGAAGTCGTGGCCGCTGCGGCTACGCAGCAACAGCAGGATATCGTGCAGCTGCTGATCGAAACTTCCGTACAGTTCTGGCGCCACCGGTTCTGCTGAGGCTAAGTCGTCGCCGTTGATCTGCGGCAATTCTATTTCCTGTGCGTTCTGCCACAGGCTCGCCAGCTTGGCTGGAATTTCCGCTACACCCAGGATGAAATCCACGGCGCCGGTGGAGATTGCAGATTGCGGCATATCGCTGAAGGCGGCTTCGCTGGGGTGCTGCACTAGCGTTACCCCGCCTTGATCCTTGATGCTCCTGATGCCGGCAGCACCATCGGCCCCAGTGCCAGACAACACGATGGCGAATGCACAGTGTTTATGCGCCTCCGCGAGGCTGCGGAAGAAGGTATCAATCGCTATTTGCGAACCGATGGGACGATCAAAATCCCTGACATCCAAATGCCCGTCATACATGCGGATCAGCTTGCTGGGCGGCAGGATATAAATATGGTTGGGCTCGATCAACGTGGGCCCGTTGACCTGCTTGACGGGTATTTTGGTCGAGCGGCGGATGACCTCGTCAGCAGTGCTTTCATAGTCTGGTGACAAGTGCAGGATGACCACGAACGCCATGCTGGAATCCGGCTTGATCCTCTCGATGATTTGCAACAACGCAGGCCAGCCGCCCGCAGAAAAACCGATGCCGACAACAGCGAAATCGATGGGATTGCGTTTGGCAATAGATGCCTTTTTAGGCTCAGCCTTCATGGGGTCACCGGAGCAGTTGGATTTGGGAACTTTACGCTATGTGGAGCTGGACACGGAACTCTATAACCTCCCATGCCAGAGTCAACATTATTCTAACGCTGAATACATCAGATGCTCTATTCAAACAACCAAGTGGCTAGCTATCTTCAGGGGCATAATATGAGAGTTGTGCAGTGCTCACCTTGCCTGTAGATACCACCTCAAGAATACAGTCAGAGAAGAGCGACATGGCAGACAAGCAAGGCTCGGCATTGGCAATCAAGCTGCTGGATATGGCGCGTGATGCAATGGTGGCAGTGGGCACGGATGGCTGCATTCAATACTGGAATGCCGCTGCCGAGCGCATGTTTGGTTACAAGGCAGCCGATGTCGTCGGCCAGCTATGGGGCTGTATTTTCCTGCCTGACAATTCGGTATTGCGCGACATTCTGTGGCAAGAAGCTATCTCATCGGGCAAATGGGAAGGGGAAATCCACTGCAGGCATGCGAGGGGCACCAAAGTCATTGCTCTGAGCCGCTGGGATGTAGAACGTGATCCGGCGGGTAATCCAATCCGCATCCTCATGGTCAATACCAGCATCGAACAATGTTCACGACTGCTGGGGGCCTCAGTCCAGGCGACGAAACAAAGCTTCGAGGAATTGTTTGGGCATCACCCGGATGCGGTATTTGTATTCGATCGCGAAAGTCGGCTGATTTCCGCCAATGCCTCCCTGGAAAAACTGACCGGTTATACCGCGCAGGAGCTCATGACCATTGAGCTGGACAAGCTGGTTCAGAAGACATCGCTAAGCCCCTTGCGTCAATGTTTCAGAAAAGCATTGACTGGAGAACCTCAAACCATGGAGCTCATGTGTTTGCATCGGGATGGTTCGGAATTCGAGGCCAGCATCAGCCTGCTGCCTAATGTCGTGAACAATGTGATCGTAGGTGTGCATGGCATCATTCGAGATATCAGCGACCGCAAAAGCAGCGAGCGAAAGGTTTTGTACCTCGCCAACCATGATGGCCTGACCGGCCTGCCCAACCGTAATCTGCTGTATGACCGCATGCAGCACGCTATCGAGCATGCCAGACGATATCAATCAATGCTCGGCGTGCTGTTCATGGACCTCAACCGCTTCAAGATCATCAATGACAGTCTGGGTCACGACAAGGGTGACCTGTTGCTGCAGACTATCGCCCAGCGGTTGAAAAAGATTGTGCGTGATGAAGATACCGTCGCCCGCCTGGGCGGAGACGAATTCGTGGTTGTGCTGGAGCATGTCCGCGATATTCAGGACATTGAACAGTTCTCCAATGACTTGTTGCGCATTGTTTGCCAGCCGGTGTATCTCGATGGAGTCACGATCAGTGTCTCGACCAGTGTCGGAGCGTGTGTGTATCCCAATGATGGGGAAGAACCCTTCCAGTTGCTCAAGAATGCTGATCTGGCGATGTACACCGCCAAAGAGCTGGGGTTGGGCAAATTCTGCCTGTACAAGCCCGAAATGAACGAGAAGGTGGTGAATCGTCTGAGCCGGGAGAATGGCTTGCGCCAGGCGATCGAATCCAGGCAGTTGTTATTGCATTACCAGCCTCGGCTCAACATCAATACCAATCAGATCGCTGCGGTTGAAGCATTGGTACGCTGGGACCACCCGGAAAAAGGTCTCATATACCCTACCTACTTTATTGAGCTGGCTGAAGAAACCGGCATGATTGATGCGCTGGGCAATTGGGTGTTTGCCACCGCTTGTCGACAACTAAAAAAATGGCGAGATATTGGTTTGCTGCCCACAAAGATGTCCATCAATGTCTCGGTCAAGCAGCTCCATGAGGACTTCTGTTCGATGGCGACGCAGGTTCTGGAAGAGCTCGGTCTCTCGCCCAGCTATATAGAGCTGGAAATCACCGAGAGCGCCCTCATGGTCAATCTCGAGTCCACTTACGACACCCTGATCAAGCTCAAGGGCATGGGCATGTCGCTTTCCATTGACGATTTCGGCACCGGATATTCATCACTCAATTATTTGAAGCGCCTCCCCATCGACACCCTGAAGATCGACAAGGCTTTTGTGCGGGACATCGGTGATGATCCGGACGATACTGCCATCGTCAATGCCACCATTGCCATGGCGCACAGCATGGAGCTCGAAGTGGTGGCTGAAGGTGTGGTGACCTATGAGCAGCTGGAATTTTTGCAGAACGCGCAATGCGACGAGATTCAGGGTTACTTGCTGTGCCAGCCGTTGCCCTCGGCCGAAATTGAAACCTATTTCAGGACTTGCGAATTACGTGGCATCCAGTATTCCTGGGCACACTAACGCAGTGCCTGGGTCATAAGCGCTATGATTGGCCAGTTTTGTGGTCTCGCGCTTGTCTGCATAGCCGGGCCATCAGATTACCCAAAACTGCGCCGCTGAATGCACAGGCAAACCCCAGCAGCAGTGCAATCAACAGCTCGAACGGCCACAAGTTGTGCGAACTGGGCTCACTTAACCCTTCCACAATCACGCGCGCCAATACAGCCGCCGCCAGTGTCGAGCCCATGAAACGCACTGTTTTCCAGAATGGTGTCCCCAGCCAGGCACGCAGCAGCACTGCAGCCATTACTACCAGAACCAGTCCCGGACTGATAAGCGCACTGGGCAGGTTGACCTGGTGGTAGGGAATCAGCCAGTAGGGAATACCTGCTGCAAGAAAACCCAGCAGGTAAGCCGCGCGCAGCCAATGTGATTGGTTTCTGAACATGTGCCCCCCGGGTGGAATATAGCACTAGCCTTGGAATCGGGGAACGGATGAGCTGGTGCTGTTATTTACCCGTCTGTTTTGACTTGGGCAGGTCTTTCACCGGCTGTCCAGGTGAATCGCTGGCCAGCGACCGTACATAACTGACTAGCTGCCAGATGGCTTCAGGTGGCAAAGCTTTAGAAAATGATGGCATGCCGTTGGGGCGTCCTTGCACGATGGAGAGGTAAATCTGCGCCGGTTCGCTGCCATATATCCAGATATCGTCTGAGAGTGGGGGCCCCATGCCGCCCCCGCCCTCAGGCGCATGGCAGCCGATGCAATTCATGGCCGAATACAAGGTCTGGCCCTGGGCGACCGCCTTCGGGTCCCCTTGATAAGGATTGCGCAAATTTGGCGCGGTTGCGTTAGGCGGGATTTTGGTTTCACCCACGTTTACGCCTAGCAGTTGTTTGGCATCAGGTGATTTGGACGTGTCAGCAGCAAACGCTGGAGATGCCAAAACGGCCATAAGGAAGAGAAGCGGTGCATCCAGTCGGAGCTGGAAAACCCTGGTTTTTTTGGAATATTCCGCCAACTCGCTCATGGCTGGCTGTCCGGCAAAGCAAATACATACAAGCTTCCGCCAGGTCCTGTAACGTCAGGCAGATCCTTCATAGCGTTGACGAAACCCAGTGCTCCGAATGGAATGGAGCGGTCAAGATTGCCAGAAACTACAGCACCAGCCCAGCCGCCAACCCCGGCGAATACCGCGACGTATTGTTTACCGTCAGGGCCGCGATAGGTGATGGGCTGGCCGACGATGCCCGAACCGGTGCGGAATTTCCACAGCACCTTGCCGGTTTTGGCATCCACGGCCTTGAACCAGCGGTCCATGGTGCCGTAAAACACGATATCCGACGCGGTCACCAAGGCGCCGCTCCATACCGGAAAGCGTTCCTTGATATCCCACACCTTTCTGCCGGAGACCGGGTCCCAACCGGTAAACAGGCCGCCATAGTTTCCGGGCCCTTTATCCATGGCGACTTTCATGCCCAGATAAGGCGTGCCCTCGATGTAGCTAGCCTTGGATGCAGTCACGTCCATGCACAAGTGGTTATGCGGCACATACAGCAAACCCGTGCGTGGGGAATAAGCGCTGGGCTGCCAATCCTTGCCGCCGGGCGCTGCCGGACAGATATCGTTTACCTTGACGCCCTCTTTAGGCTCTTTTTCCGGATTCAGCACCGGCTTGCCGGTCTGCAGGTCTATGTGTTGGATGCTCGTGTTATGCACAAAAGGTTCGGCAGACAAGATCTCACCTGTCAGGCGATCCATGACGTACATGAAACCGTTGCGCTCCGGGTGGATCAGCGCCTTGCGTTTCTGCCCCTTTATCGTCAGGTCCACCAGCACATGCTCGTTTACGCCATCATAGTCGTGCAGGTCGTGCGGGTTGTATTGCAGTGCCCACTTGGCCATGCCGGTGTCCGGGTTGCGCGCGAATACCGAGGCGGTCCATTTGTTGTCACCAGGTCGTTGCTCGGGATTCCAGGGACTGGGATTGGCGGTGCCGTAATAGATGAGATTGGCATCGGGATCGTAAGTGATCCATCCCCAGACATTACCGCCACCGGTTTTCCATTGGTCCGGCGGCCAGCTGCTGACGCCCAGGTCCTTACCTTGATCGCCTTTATAGAAGGGCTTGAAGTCGCTGCCGATCATGACTTCCTCGTCAGGACCAGTACTGAAGGCCCGCCACAGCTGTTTGCCGGATCTCACATCCAGCGCTGCAATCCAGCCGCGCACGCCAAGCTCGCCGCCGCTGTTGCCGACCAAGACTTTATCTCTGACCACCAGCGGTGCCATGGTCATGGTTTCGCCGATATTGATATCACCGAGTTTGGTTTTCCAGATCTCCTTGCCGGTGCCGGCATCGACTGCGACGGTATGTGTATCCAGCGTGTTGTAGATGATCTTGCCGTCTGCATACACCGCACCGCGATTCACCACATCGCAGCAGGCAACGCCTTGCGAAGCCCGGGCCGGGTTAGGCTTGTAGGTCCACTTGAGTCCGCCGTTGTTGCTGAGGTCGAGCGCGAAGAGATAGTTTGGGTAAGGCGTGACCAGATACATGGTGTTGTTGACCACCAGTGGGGCCGCCTCATGCCCGGCAGTCAGGCCGGTGGAAAATGTCCAAGCCACCTGCAGCTGTTTTACATTGCCCGTCGTGATCTGGTTGAGTTTGCTGTACCGCGTGCCGGCATGGTCCTTGGCCGGCATGAGCCATTGCCCGTCGCTTTTCTGCGCAGACTGCTGCCTGGCGTGTAACGACGTTACAGATAAAGCAAGAATGACAACAGGCAACAGCCTGCATATCCAACTCATGGCTACCTCGCTGATCAAGACGCAACCTGGGTAAAGTTGCAAGACTGGCTCAGCTTAAGCTGTTAGATGGGCAGACGTCGTTCGTTATCCCACGCAAATATGAGTTGTCAACGGGCCACTCAGATCAGCCAATGGCAAGATAAGCAGCAAGCAATAGACCTACGACAGCGATCGTCAGTGCAAACAGCGTCGTCAGCCATGCAATTGGCATGACGGGGACATCTTCGGCAGGCAGCGTGCGGATATATCCTCTGTGGTTATACATTGCCGCCAGCACGGCAAATGCGCCCATGACGACCAATATGATGCCCACGATATTTGATAATCCATGATTGCTGGGCGCCTCACCATTAGACCCGGCCAGCAGGGACAGAAACAAACCGAAGCGCGCAACGACAAACCCCAGTGCAATGACGGTAATCCCCGAACGAATCCAAGCGAGCAAGGTGCGCTCGGCAGCAAAAAATACACGTGGATCAGCCATATTCAGTCATCCATTAAGTGGGTTCCACATGGTAATGTGGCGGTCATCATTCAGGCAATCCGGTCAAGCTCATGCTCATCCTAAGTATCTATTTTGTAAGGAGGAAAAATCAAAAGCCTATGTGCCCCACAGCACAGTTACAGATACTCAGACACCTAAGATTGGTCAAGCAAGCTTTACTCAATCCAACCAGTAAGAGGAGAAATATGATGAATGCATCCAATCTTTGGAAAGCTGTACCTATCGCTGCACTTGCACTGAGCGTTTACTCAACCGGCGCTTTGGCTGGTGCCACCAACCGCGATGAAAACACTGCGGCAACACCAGGCGAAAAGGCCACCACCACGACTACGCCGGCCCAAGGCGATACCGGTCGTGAGAATATGCGTCGCGGTACCAGCAATGAGCAGGACATGGGCACGGGTTCTTCCGGCGGCACCGGCTCGCAGGATAAATCCATGAAGCACAAAAACAAGCACAAAAGCGGTAGCGGCAGCTCGAGTAATTCCGATCAAGGCGTGGACGCCACGACCGGCAACTCGAGTGGTTCTAGCACCGGCACCAGCAGCGGTGATATGTAACCGTACCTCAGGTACGTCTGATCAACGGGGGCCTTTGGCTCCCGTTTTCATCTAGCCTTATGTGACCAAAAGTACAGTTATGGTATCTGGGGTTATTAAGATGAAGATTCATGTAGTCATTTCAATTCAACATGTGTACGAAGGAGAAGATCATGAAAAAGTCTGATTTATTCAAAGTAGTACCGGTTGCGGCGATAGCATTGAGTGTTTATTCAACCGGCGCTCTCGCGGGTGCAACCAACCGCGACAGTAATACAGCAGCAACACCAGGTCCCAAGTCGACCACCGTCACGACACCTGCTGATGCGGCAACGGGCCGTGAGGATATGCGTCGCGGTACGACCCAGACCGAAAACATGGATACGCCCACCAGCGCAGGTGAAGCTGGCGGCAGCGGTTCTGCAGGCGGTACTGGCTCGAACGATGTGGATTCGAACTCTTATCGTTCCCCCAATTCATCCGCCAATCCGGGTGCAGGCAGTACGCCTGAAAATGCCGACAGCGGTTATGACTTGAGCACCGGCAACACCAGCGGTTCAAGCACCGGCGCCAAGGACGCAAGCCAATAAACGCGGTCGTTAAAATGCTGTAACCCAACGGGAGCCCAGGCTCCCGTTTTTATTCGTAGGAATCCATAATCGCGTTCGCCAATGTGGCACGCAGCACAAAAAGCGCAAGGCCTGGATGGTAGCTTGAAGGTATCCATTCACCATAAGGAGGATTACCATGGCACAACAAAACCCTTCCCCGCTCGATACTTCCCGGCCCGGCATTGTTTCGCCCGATCAGGTGCAGAAGGAATTCGCCAGCGCGAATGCTGAACAAGAGGCAGCACCCGAGGAAGTGAGGGGTGTGGATGTAAAAAAAGCGCGAGGCCTGGAGCCCGCGGCATGCGGACATAATGAGGCCGGAACGGATCAGAAAGTGGAAGATTCAAAGCGGCTAGATCACGGCCGCGAAAAATGCTAGGCCTTAAGTGGGCTATCGCACATTCATGCCAAAACTGGAGGGATATTCTGAAATCGTGATTGTAAGTCTCTGCCTGCGAATCTAGTTCAGACATTGTCTCGCGACTGTTTCGTAATACGGTAAGCAGATCACATTCCTGGCCCCGCGGAGTTCACCCTGAATTCCCGGGGCCTCTTCATTTTCTGGATCCATCTTCTGATCTTGCTCTGCAATAGCGTGTGCTATCGAACGATTTACCAACACTTTTCGGCGTAGGTTGAAATAAAAGTGGAGGGCGAATCGTGACTGATGCAGAGCAATGGAAAAATCTTTTTCGCAGATGGGACGAAGCTTCTATCCGTGCCAGACTCAGCGAAGCCTTTATCGATCAACGCATGACACGGTACCTGAACGGCGTTGGCCCCAAGCCCACGATTTCCGAGCTGGAGTTACTGCAGGATCATTTTGCAGAAGAAGCACAGGCGCGCGGCGCGCTTGACGACATGATTTCAAGGCACCTGAATGACTACCGCTTCGAACGCAAATACGGTCGGCGGCAGGAAGACCGCGTTTAGAAGTGCTGATACCGCAGGTTCCCTACTATGAAGATAACTGGAAAGATCAATAGTCTCATATGTGGGATACCGCACTTTTTATCTAAAACGCCGAGAATAATCTAATAGTGTGATTGTGAGTCTTCGCTCGTAACCGACAGGACCTCAGGTCTGACGACTCGATTACCTGTTCAAGCAAATCACTGATACGAGGCCCTGAATTCCTTTACAGAATTCCAGGGCCTCTTGCTTTTATTACACATTCAAACCGGCCTCCATTACGTATTCATGCGCACAGAATTCCTGCCTTGCACCGCTTAACTTAAGGTTTCATTCACTGTTGTATTGAGGTATGCATATGGCAACGACTGCCGGTTATCTGGTGATCTTTTCACAGAACGATAAGCCTACCGCGGCTTTCTATGACCAGTTCCTGAATTATGTTGAGGAGAGCGACCCCGATTCCGAGCGGGTCAAGGCGCTCATGGCATATACCGAAGCTGAAGAGGACTTACAGGACATCATGTGGAGTGAGGTGCTGGGTGAGCTCACGGCTGAGGAACGCGCTAACGCGAAGGCTTACCGGCTGGGCGTTTGATGGATAATCCGTCTGAATACCTGGTTGTCTACAACCAGGGCACCGAGCGGCTGGCCCTCCTGCTGGATGCCAATCTGGAACGCATCGCCGAATACAACGCGGATTCCGATGAGGTCGAGCAGTTGCTGGAGGATGCAAAGGAGCTTGGCCCGGTCAGCGACGCCGATTGGGAAAAGGTGTTTTCCGACCTTGAGCCGCATCCGCGGTACGTCGCCGTCTACCGTTTACACGAAGCGGGCTGATACACTGCTGCTGAGTTGTCGAGAAGGAAAGCACAGTGACTGATGATCTCAAATCCGCGATTCGCCTCGCCCTGGCCGGAGAATGGGACCAGGCGCATTTCATCGTGCAGGAGCTGGGTAGCCCGCTGGCGGCATGGATTCATGCAGTGCTGCACAAGATAGAGGGCGATGAAAGCAACAGTCGTTACTGGTATGCGCGTGCACAGAAGAATTACGAGGATTTCAAGGACCCCAGCGAAGAGCTGAGGTTTATAGACGGCACAATATCCTGAAGCTGATCAGGGACCAGCCAATTCCGCCTGCAGGCCGGCCGTTTCGTCGATTTGTTGTAGCTGCAGGCTGAGTCTTTGCACTTCGGCCTGATCGCCAACCAGGCCGGCGATCACACTAAGCGCACGCAAGCTGGCCGTATGGCGGCCGTTGAGCTTGATGGCTGTATCGAACTCTTTTCGTGCTAGTGCCACTTCACCCAGATTTTGTCGCGCCAAACCCAGATAGTAGTGCGCTTCCGCGCTGGCAGGGTCTTCACCCGCCCAGGTTTCGGCGATCGCCTTCAACTCCGCCCAGCGCGCATCCTGCGTGGGACCTACCACGCGCATGAAATAAGGCCAATCGTTTTCCGGTGAATCCCAGAAGGGTGTACCCGGGTGGCCTATCTTGGTGCTTTCCGGCGCCTTCAATAACTGCTTCACCCATTTGACCGGCACGCCATAGTAATACGCATGGTGGCCCGGGCTCTTGACCGTATTCAAGCCGATCAGCTTGCCATCCTCATCGAAAATGGCACTGCCGCTGGCGCCGAGTACAAACGATGACGAGGTGCGGATGATGAAACTGTCATCCATGGGATAAAGCGCCTTGATATTGCCCTGCGTGGTTAACGGCCGCACCGGCCCACCTGGAAAGCCGATGGAGAAAACCGGCTGCTCGTATTGCAGGTTTTCGCTGTCGCCCAGTTCCGCCGGGGTCAGCGGCAGGTACTGTATCTTGAGCAGGCAGATGTCATGATGCCAGTCTTCCTTGATGGCTTCGGGCTGATAGGTCTCGCCATAGGCCGTCACGCTGACGCCGGCCGCATCTGCCAACACATGGCAGTTGGTGGCGACATGTTCTTTGGCGACGACTACGCCCGAGCCTACGCCATGCCCGCCGCTTTTGGTGACTGTGTGGATTTTGACAATGGAAGCCTTGAGCTTGAACACAACTTCAGGAGAAGGCTCGGCGGAGGCCGGAAGGCTGACGGCTGCGAACAGGCTGGCCAGGAGGATAGGGCGCATGATCTACCTCGTTCATTCGAGTACTGTAGATGAGGACAATATTACAGCCGGGAAATTTCGAGAATCTGTGCAATTAGCCGCAGATATGCGTGTACTTTACAGTACAACGCAAATAAAAAAGCAGGCGGAAGCTCCGCCTGCTTTTTTGGCAAGACCAAGAAAAGGACGTTACAAGCCGGCGTTCTTGCCCTTCTTCAGATCCGCCTTCTGCTCCGCCGCAATGCGGCTCGATATTTCGTCATCTTCGATATCGTCTGCATCCGACGCCTCATACTCACCCAGTTCGGCGCCCGTGATAGGGTCGCTGCTGGGGTCGGACATGGTGCGTACCTTGGTCAGGTTCAGCTGCCGTTCCTCTTCCTTGCTGAGCTCTACACTTGCTTCGCCCGAACCGCCATCCACACCCTGCATCTGTTCATGGTCGGAAACGAATTCCCAATCCTCACCCTGATTCCATGGGCCGCGGTTATCACCGGGGCCTTGCGACATATTGAAATAGACGCTGCTGAATTCCGGCATACCCGGCAGTTTGCCCGGCGGGAAGTTGGGCTCGATGGCATAGAGCGCCTTTTCAAACGATTTCTGGTGCGCGATTTCGCGCGTCATCAGAAAGCCCAGAGCCTCCTGCACGCCGGGGTCGGTGGTCAGGTTGATCAGGCGCTCGTACACAATCTTTGCGCGTGATTCCGCAGCGATGTTGGAACGCAGGTCTGCAGTGGGTTCACCGATGGTATCGATATAGGCTGCAGTCCAAGGCACGCCGGCCGAGTTGATCAGGGGAGGACCGCCACCATAAAGCACTTGGGTCACGTGGCTGTCGTTGCCGGCGCCGGTCAACGAGCGAAACAGCTCAGCTTCTTCGTCAATGCCTTCCGCCAGCTTGCCCTTGGCGCCCTTGTTGAGCATGGCCACAATGGTGCCGATGACTTCAAGGTGGCTCAGTTCCTCGGTGGCAATGTCGAACAGCATATCCTTGCGGCCCGGATCTTCTTCGCCCACAGCCTGCGTAAAGTAGCGCATGGCCGCAGCCAGCTCGCCTTGCGGCCCGCCGAACTGCTCCAGCATCAGGTTGGCCAGCGCAGGGTTGGTCTCGCTGACGCGGACCGTGTACTGCAATCGTTTATTGTGCGCAAACATGTATATCTCCTATGACAGGGAACAGGCGCAAGCACAGCACCGGTTCTGTGGATTAACAAAATCTCGAGTCCACCTTAGCAACCAGCTATAGCGAACTTGGTTCGTCATCCAACACACAGGTGAATAAAACGAAGAGTACTTAATGCAGATCGTCGAGGTTGAGTTTGCGCAATTTTGGCGCAAATCTGGCGGTGATCCCGACCACGCTCAAGGTCATCATTCCACCGAAAACCAGGGCCGGAACCAGGCCCAGCAGGCGTGCTGCGACACCCTGTTCGAATGCGCCCAGCTCATTGGAAGAGCCGATGAATATACCGTTGATGGATGCGACGCGGCCGCGCATGTTGTCGGGCGTGACGAGCTGCATGATGGTGCTGCGCAATACGACGGAAATCCCATCGAATACGCCTGACAATAAAAGGATGAACCAGGCCATCCAGAAATGCTTGGTCAGCGCGAAGGCGATGGTACACAAGCCGAACCCGGCGACGGCGCATAGCAGAATGCGTCCCGCATGCTTGCTGATCGGATGGCGCGCCAGTACCACGCCTGTCATGACGGCACCGATGGCCGGTGCCGCTCGCAGGATGCCCAGCCCCTCCGGCCCATAGTTGTATATCTCATGGATAAAAGCCGGCAGCATGGCCACGGCACCGCCGAACAGCACCGCGAACATATCCAGCGCCTGTGCGCCCAGCATGATCTGATTGCCGTAAACAAACCGCAGCCCCTGCGCAATGCTGGAAAAAATAGGTGCACTTTCAGCCGGTGCGGGCTCCTTGACCTTCAGCAGTAACAGCACCGTCGCCGAGCCCAGACTCAGCATTGCAGCTATGACATAGGCTGCAGTGATGCTGGCCCAGCCCACAATCAACCCGCCCAGCGCAGGGCCGATGACCAGCCCGGTCTGGAAAACGGAACTGCTGACGCCGGCGGCACGGGAAAACTGTTCACGCGGCAATATGAGGGCGAACAGTGCGTTGTATGAAGGCGCGATGAATGCGCGCGCGATGCCGGTACAGGCAATCGCGCCATAAATCCATAAAGACGGATTACTGCCGCCCACCCAGCCGAATGACACTGCCGACAATAGCAGTGCATTAAGGGACAGAATCACCGCCGCCAGCACGCCGAACAGACGTCGTGAATGATGATCAACGGCGTAGCCGGCGAACAAGGCGCAGCCAAAATAGGGAATGACCTCAGCCAGGCCGATAAGCCCGAGGGCTAGGGGATCTCGCGTGATCTGGTAAATATGCCAGCCGACCACGACTGCCATCATCTGGTAGGAAAGCACGATCAGCAGACGGAACGCCAACAGCTTAACGTAGCTGCGGTTACGCAGCAGATGAATGGCGGAGAAAGGGGTGATGGCAGAGTTCATGGATATCGGGGAATGCGGCGCAAACCAGCTGCATTCTAGCGCATAGCATTACCGCGCCAGCCGGATATTTATGTGGGGCAGCGTATGGTCGAGTAAAAATCGCATGTCTCATACTGGACTGTAATTTGCATGTGGGTGCCATATCCGGTAAAACGCAGGGCTGGCTTATTTGAATGGAATCTCGTTGATTAATCTGGAGCTTTTTCAACAAATCGTGCTTGAACTGCCGGACGGCATTGTCGTCTCGGATGCCCGCCTGCCGGATTATCCGGTGGTCTATGTCAATCCGGCATTCGAAAAGCTGACCGGTTACACTGCTGCGGAAGCCCTGGGCAATAATTGCCGCTTTCTGCAGCGCCCGGAGGGCCAGGAAGAGGAGAAGGCCGCCTTGCATCAGGCGCTGACTGAAGCCAGACCGTGTACCGTCGTGGTCCAGAATTATCGCAAGGACGGCTCGATGTTCTGGAACCAACTCAGCGTTTCCCCCCTTCGGGATGGCAACGGCCAGGTGATGTATTTCGTCGGATTGTTGAAGGATATTTCAGGGCGGGTTCAGCTTGAGCAGCAACTGCAGGTGGAAAAGCAGTCGCTGGAGGAGGCCAACCGCAAGCTCGAGATGCTGGTGATCCACGATGACCTGACCGGCATCTATAACCGCATGTTCTTCGATTCCCAGTTAGGCCTGCAATGGAAATCGGCCATGCGCAACAAGGGCGCAGTGGCACTGTTGTTTATTGATATCGACCACTTCAGCAAGATCAATACGAAATACGGGCATGAAAACGGAAACCGGGTTCTCAAGAACGTCGCCGAAGGGCTGAAAAGCACGTTCACCCGCTCTTCCGATTTCATTGTGCGCTATGGCGGGGATGAATTCATAGTGCTGGCCGCCTCGATAGATAGCGACCAGGCTGAGAATTACGCAAACGAACTCAGGGAAAAGATGCGAAATCTGACGATTCCGCCGCTTTATACAGAATTCGGTTATGTGATGATCAATCTGCGTGTGGGGGTGGCAGTGCACACCCCCCAACCTGATGAAAGCCCGGATATGCTGCTCGGCAAGGCCATCAAGGCCTTGAATGCGGTTTAGCTAGACACAATCCACAAAGGCGGTGATGTTGCGGATCTGACGAATGATGTCAGCTGACTCATCCTTTTTAATCGTTTTAACCGCCGACTCCCGCGACGGTGTCTTGGGTGTTTCCTTGATGTCACTGGTGGTGGGCGGGTCAGTCTTGGTCGTTTCTACTGCGTTCATTGCTATCTCCTTGTGGGATGGTTTTTATTAGGAGACCGAAATTTTGTTTCGGCCGCCTACATGGAGTCCGGATAACCCGGATGGTTCCTTAACGTGCTGCCTATCATAGGGGATGACTGTTACAGCAATAAAACTGGATAACAGAAATAAAAATGGGGGCATAAGCCCCCAGTCACTGTAGAGCCTTAACCTTAGCGGTTGCAGACATACATGGTGACTTCAAATCCAAAACGCATTTCGGTAGCTTCTGGTTTGGTCCACATGATCTTTCTCCTTGAAGTTGACATTAACAGCACGAGATTGCTGTACTCGTATGACTGCCAGCATAGCCGCAAGTTTGACTCCCAGGGTCCACACAATCATGAAAATACACTCATGATTTTCATGAGGTACGCCCCTTGTCACGTGCGGTAAATGTGATGACCAGCACATCGCGATAGGCGGGCTTGGACGGGTCGATCTGCTCCACGGGTGTAACGCCGTGCATGCAGCGCCTGTCATTGACGATAGCGCAATCCAGTGGTGCGGTGAGCGTAAAACTGTCTAGCATCTGCTGTTTCGTCATGTCGTGCATGGTGGTTGTGCCGCTTGAGATATTCTGGCGCTTGACCATCATGACCAATACAAAATCCACACCGTCACGGTGCACACCTTCGGGCGTAGGTTTGCCCTGCCCTTCGTTGCCGGCTTCGATGCGGAATTGATGGCACTCGATATGCCATGCTCGGCCAGGCTCCATGCAGCCGAAAAGCTGCAGGCAGAAATGCAGCACACTCTGCATCGTGGCGCCATGGATGACATCCGGGAGAATCGGTTCATAGTCACGCGCGACTCCTCCGTTGAGCGCGTTGTAATCCCGGCTTTGATAATGCGGCTGATGCGGCTCCAGCCGGATAACCCCATCGGCTGCGCTCAATGTGGCATACCGGCGACGGCGATAACGCCCACCGTCTGCCATGTACTGATCAAGCGGCATGTCATTCCAGCTGGCCTCGAACGCGATCCAATCTTCCAGTGCATTGACATTGAAAGACTCAAGCCAGCCCTTCACCTGTGGGCGTGCAACAAAAGCGAAGCCATTATTCCCAACCTTGGCGCAGAGCTGCGCGATATCCTGTGTCGGCAATGGGGGATTTTGCTGTATGGGGCTGTCATTCATAACATGCGCGGGTGCGTGAATGCTTATACGGGTTTCTACGGTTTCGCATTTAACTATATTATGGCCGAACTGTCCTCAACCCAATCCTGATTCCAAAAAGAATGACCGCCAAAAAAGCTCTCTCACTGAACTCTCCTTCTGACAATCTGTTTTCTCGCGGCATGCTGGCGCTGCTAGTAGCGCAGTTCATCTCCGCACTAGCGGATAACGCCCTGCTATTCGCCGCCATCGCAATGCTGAAAGCCATGGCAGCCCCAAACTGGCATATGCCCCTGCTGCAGGAATTCTTTGTTATCGCATTTATTCTGCTGGCGCCATTTGTAGGCCCCTTTGCCGATCATTGGCCCAAGGGACGCGTGCTGCTGGTATCCAACATGCTCAAGTTCCTGGGTGTGGGCGCCATGCTTGCCGGTTTGCATCCTTTGCTGGCCTACGGCGTGGTGGGCATTGGTGCGGCCGCATATTCGCCAGCAAAATACGGCATTCTTCGTGAACTGGTGGGAGCGGAAAAGCTGGTCAAGGCCAACAGCATGATCGAAGGCTCGACCATTGTCGCAATTCTGCTAGGTGCAGTTCTGGGAGGCTGGCTGGCCGACATTTCGGTCACTATTGCTCTAGTGGTAATCAGCGGCTGTTATATCGCCGCAGCCATCGCTAACCTGCTGATTCCGCGCTTGCCGCCAGCCCATCGCATGGCGCACTTCACACCTGGGTTACTGATCAAGGATTTCCTCAGCGTATTCAAGGTGCTCATCAATAATTCGGATGCTCGTTTCGCCCTGATCGGCACCAGCATCTTCTGGAGCGCCGGCAGTACCCTGCGCTTTTTGCTTATCGCCTGGGTACCCGTCTCGCTAGGCATCATGGACAACAGCACGCCGGCCAACCTCAGCGGTGTTGTGGCAATCGGTATTGCGATTGGTGCAGGCGCGGCAGCGCGTTTCGTAACGCTTAAAACCGTTAATCGTGCCCTGTATGCAGGTCTGCTGATCGGCGTGCTGATCATGCTGTTCAGTTTTGCGCATTCCCTGTCAGCTGCAGCAATCATGCTGGTGCTCATCGGCATTTGCGGCGGATTTTATGTAGTGCCGTTGAATGCACTGATTCAGGAGCGCGGGCATGAAACGGTAGGTTCAGGCCACGCCATTGCCACCCTGAATTTTTTCGAAAGCTCCTGCATGATTTCCATCGTCGGCGTTTATACGCTGATGGCGAGATCCGGTATAGACGCGGTTTCTTTGGTGATACTGTTCGGCGCACTGATTCTGGTTGCGGTCGGGATTCTGAGCTGGTTTCGTGTTGGCAAGGCGCAAACCAGCCTCCGTTAATCTAATGAAAATCATGAGTGCCTATTCATGACTTTAGGCAGTGGCTTTTTTGTTGCGAGGAGTACAGTTTGTTCACGTTTATGCGAAATGCTTTTAGCGCTAGCAAAACTAACTACTGAGGAGATCACTATGTGGACCAAACCAGAAGCTACCGAAATGCGTTTCGGCTTTGAAGTTACAATGTACGTTTGCAATCGTTAATTTTTAAATTAACCTGCATAGAGAAACGGGAGCCTAGGCTCCCGTTTTTTATTTCCGATCCTCATTTATTTACTGTTTGCAGTCTGAAGAAATCTTTGGGCAGTAGTACCCAAATCTTACCCTGCTGCTTCATCGCTCCCGCCTTTTTACCGGCTTCTGCACCAGCACCCCAGAAAAAGTCTGCTCTGACGCCGCCCTTGATCGCGCCGCCGGTATCTTGCGCCAGCATCAGGCGGTTAAGCGGCCTGCTGCTGTTGGGATAAGTGGTCGCCAGGAATATGGGCGCGCCCAACGGAATGAATCGCGGGTCGACAGCCACGCTGCGCTCGGCTGTGATTGGTACCCCCATGGCGCCAAGTGGCCCGGGCAGGCCAGGCGGCAACTCACGGAAAAATACATAGCTGGGATTGCTGTAGAGCAAGTCGCGCAACTTTTGCGGATTACTGCGCGCCCAGTTCTTGATGCCCTGCATGGAAGCCTTGTCGCGGCTCAGTTCGCCCTGCTCGATCAAAATGCGGCCAATCGAGTGATAAGCCTGTCCATTCTGATCGGCATATCCAACATGCACCTCCTCGCCATTCTCCAGCAGAACCAGGCCTGAGCCTTGTATCTGCAGGAAAAATAGATCGATGATGTCATCCACCCATAGGATTTCCTGACCTGCAAGCGGGGCACTTTCTTCAATCTCGCGCCTGTCGTAATAGGGAATCACGCGGTCGCCAACCAGGCGGCCGCGCACTCGCTTGTGTCTGAGCTCGGGATGCAGACTGCTCAAGTCGATCGTAATCAGATCGCTGGGCTTGCCATACAAGGGATAGCGATAACGCTCGGTCTTGAAGCGGCTTCCCTTGAGCAAGGGCTCATAATATCCAGTGATGAGGCCGGTATCCGTACCATCAACGTTGGTGGCTTGATATACCGTGAAATATTGCTTGAGATAGGCTGTAATTGTCTGATTGTTGGGTACCTTGCCACTTGAAGACAGAGCAGTCGCAGCCTGGCAGGCCGGCTGCCACGGCGCCTTGTTCTGCAAGGTGCTGCAGCTTTGCAGCCAGGCGCCCCATGCGCCAGACAGATCGTCCTCAGTGAAAGCATCGATAGCCTCCCACCTCGCTTCCTGCAGCAAACCGTAATCCGGCGTTTGCGGCGCAGGGGTTGCGGGGACTTCCACAACATCAGGTGGCAACGGCTTATCGGGCAGCTGGACTGCCTGAGGGCAATCGCACGGTTTGGGTGCTGGCGCCTGCTCCTGTACAACCTTGACCGGCTGTTGGCTACACGCCGCCAACAGCAGCAAGGGGATGAATCTGAGAATGAAAAATTTGGGCAAGAGATACACTCTGTAAAACTGATTGTTTAAAACGGATTAGTGCAGCACACGCGGCATGGAAAGCGTAAACGGCTCGATTACCGTATCGAATTGTGTGCCATCCTCGGCTGTCAGCTGATAGCTGCCTTGCATGGTAGCAACAGGCGTATGCACCAGCACGCTACTGGTATATTCGAAATGCTCGCCAGGCCTTAACAGCGGCTGCAATCCGATAACACCCAAGCCACGGACCTCCTGCACATTCTCGTTGGCATCGGTAATCACCCAGTGCCTGCTGACCACCTGCGCTGGCACGCTGCCGATATTGGTGATGATGACCGTGTATGAAAACACGAAGCGATTGAGCTCCACGTCAGATTGATCCGGCACAAAGGAAGGAGTAATCGTCACTGAAAATTCGTATCGCTTGTGTGTTGGCATCGCTGAATCCCTTTATCCGGTAATCAGTCCTTCTGTTGGCGAGCTTGGCGTCGCCGAATACAGTTTCCTAGGCATGCGGCCCGCCAGGTAAGCTTCGCGGCCGGCCTCCACCGCCTTCTTCATGGCGGCGGCCATGAGGATGGGATCACGCGCTACCGCAATTGCAGTATTCATGAGCACACCGTCGCAACCGAGCTCCATGGCGATGGCCGCGTCAGACGCCGTGCCTACGCCGGCGTCAACAAGCACAGGCACCTTCGCATTCTCAATGATGATCTGCAGATTCCATGGATTCAGAATCCCCATGCCAGAGCCGATCAGCGATGCCAACGGCATGACGGCGCAGCAGCCGATTTCTTCCAGCTGCTTGGCGATGATCGGGTCATCCGAGCTGTAGACCATGACATCAAAACCGTCTTTCACCAGGATCTCGGCGGCCTTGAGGGTCTCCACCACATTGGGATATAGCGTGGCCGGGTCGCCTAACACCTCAAGCTTGACAAGCTTGTGGCCATCCAACAGTTCGCGAGCCAACCTTAGCGTGCGCACCGCCTCATCAGCCGAATAACAGCCCGCCGTATTAGGCAAGTAGGTGAATTGCTCAGGCGGCACAAAATCCAGCAGCGAAGCCTCACCGGCATTTTGGCCGATGTTGGTACGGCGGATCGCCACTGTAACAATCTGTGCACCGCTGGCATCAATCGCTGCACGCGTCTGCGCGAAATCCTTGTATTTGCCGGTACCCACCAGCAAGCGTGAGCTGTATTCATTGCCCGCGATTTTCAATGTATGCATGGTTAACCGCCTCCCACTGCGCCGACGATCTCAAGCTTGTCGCCACTAGTTAGCTCGGTTTGCTGAAACAGGCTACGCGGCACGATTTCTCCATTACGTTCGATGGCAAGGCGCTTGCCCTGCAGCCCGAGTTGCGTCACCAGCTGGTCGATTGTCAGTTGGGGAAGTTCGAAGTCTTTCGGATTTCCGTTGATAGTAATTTGAATCAATTGAATAAAGCCGGACGGTGCTGTAAACGATCCATTTTACGTTGGTTTAACCAAATGGCAAATTGCAAGGCGGGAGCCCGGCACTTAAAATAACGGTATGCGGGCGTAGTTCAATGGCAGAACGGCAGCTTCCCAAGCTGCATACGCGGGTTCGATTCCCGTCGCCCGCTCCACTCAATCGAACTCCACCATTTCAAAGTCTTCCTTGCGGGCGCCACATTCGGGGCATGTCCAGTTGACCGGCACATCTTCCCAGCGCGTGCCCGGCGCAATGCCATCTTCGGGTGCGCCTTTTTCCTCGTCGTAAATCCATCCGCAAATGTTGCATATCCATTTTTTCATGGTCTCGTTTTTCCTTTTTTGCTTATGTGGGTCAAACCGTTTGAAGCTAAAATAGCATTTTAACTTCGAGCTACGTTTGCAGTATCAGCCGGGATTCTAAATTCATTGGCCCACTTTTGCTGCGGGCTATTCCACATATGACCACCACGCCTCCTACCGTCCTGACCTTTGCAGCCACCGATCCCAGCGGCGGTGCGGGCTTGCAGGCGGATGTCATGACTCTAGCCAGCATCGGTTGCCATCCCCTTTCGGTGGTGACTGCATTAACCGTGCAGGATACGCTGGGTGTCGATAACGTGATGGTATTCGACGCCGAATGGGTCAACGAACAAGCTCGCGCCATTCTGGAGGATGTGCATGTATCAGCCTTCAAATTGGGCATGCTGGGTAACGTGGAAAACATTGCCGTGATTGCCGAAATCATGGCGGATTATCCCGATACCCCACTGCTAATAGATCCCATTCTTGCATCCGGTCGCGGCGACGAACTGGCCAACGAGGAAATGCAGGAAGCGATGACCGAGCTGCTGTTTCCGCAGGCCACATTGATCACACCTAATAGTCTGGAAGCGCGCCGTTTGGCATTTGGCGAAGAATGGGAAGATGAAGAAGACCTGCACAACATGTCGCTGGACGACAGCGCCCAGCGCCTGCTGGAAATGGGCTGTGAATATGTCCTCATCACCGGCACACATGAACGTACGAGCGAAGTGGTCAACACCCTCTATAGCGATCAGGGGCTGATCCGGGCTTATAGCTGGGAACGTCTGCCCGGCAGTTACCACGGCTCCGGCTGCACACTGACATCGGCCATCGCTGCCTGTATCGCGCACGGCCTGACAATGGAAGAAGCTATTGCCGAAGCCCAGGAATATACCTGGCATACCCTCAAAGCTGGTTTCAGGCCCGGCATGGGGCAGCACATCCCTGACCGCATGTTCTGGGCGCGCGAGGAAGATGACGACAAGCAGGATTAAGGGGCTGTATGCCATCACGCCCGACCTCGATGACACGGCCGAACTGCACGAACGCGTACAAGCCTGCCTGCAGGGCGGTGCCTCGATAGTCCAGTACCGCAACAAATTGGCCAGCCCACGATTACGCCAGGAACAGGCAACGGATTTGCTGGCCTTGTGCCGCAGCCATGGTGTGCCGCTCATCATCAATGACCATTTCGAGCTATGTATGGATATTGATGCAGACGGGCTGCACGTAGGCTCGGATGACTATCCAGTCGGCGGACTGGCCCAGCTCAAAGCCACGCTTGGCGGGCAAAAGCTGTTGGGCGTTTCCTGCTACAACAAGTTTGAATTGGCACAGTACGCAGCTTCACAGGGCGCAGATTACATCGCATTAGGCAGCTGTTTCGATTCGGGTACCAAACCGGCAGCCGTGCGCGCGCCGCTGCTATTGTTTTCCCAGGTGCGCGAAGCTGTTGATATTCCGGTTGTTGCGATTGGTGGCATCACGCTCGGCAATGCACCTCAGGCAATTGAGGCAGGTGCTGATGCCATAGCCGTTATCAACGCATTGTTTGCAGCAGAAGATATCGCCCACACAGCTCGCCAATTCTCCAATCTATTTGACGAATGACATCATGACCACACGCAATCAGCAGCTTTTCGAGCAATCGCAACAGCTTATTCCCGGCGGCGTTAATTCGCCGGTGCGCGCCTTCGGTTCTGTCGGCGGTACGCCTGTTTTCTTTAAACGCGGGCAGGGCTCACGTTTATGGGATGAAGACGACAAGGAATACATTGATTATGTAGGCTCCTGGGGACCGATGGTGCTGGGCCATGCACATCCGGAAGTCATCAAGGCCGTGCAGCAGGCCGCCGAGAACAGCTTGTCATTTGGTGCGCCGACTGCGCTTGAGCTGGAGATGGCCGAATTATTAACGAAGCTGGTGCCGAGCATGGAACAGGTGCGGCTGGTGAGTTCCGGCACCGAAGCTACCATGAGCGCCATCCGGTTAGCGCGCGGCTTCACCGGGCGCAGCAAGATTCTGAAATTCGAAGGCTGTTATCACGGTCACGCAGATGCGCTGCTGGTGAAGGCAGGCTCTGGTGCACTCACCTTTGGTCAGCCAAGTTCCGCAGGTGTGCCCGCAGAAGTGGCCGCACATACGCTTACGCTCTCCTACAATGATAGTGCCGCTGTGGAAGCACTGTTCAATCAGATCGGCAGTGAAATCGCCTGTGTCATCGTGGAGCCGGTGGCGGGTAATATGAACTTGATCGCACCACAGGACGGTTTCCTGCAGACGCTGCGCGACCAGTGCACCAGACATGGCGCAGTGCTCATATTTGATGAAGTCATGACAGGTTTCCGTGTTGCCCTGGGCGGCGCGCAAGCGCTCTACAGCATAAAGCCCGATCTCACCACGCTGGGCAAGGTTATCGGCGGCGGCCTTCCGGTCGGCGCCTTTGGCGGACGCAAGGACATCATGGCCTGTCTGGCTCCGGCTGGACCTGTTTATCAGGCTGGCACATTATCCGGAAATCCGGTGGCGGTTACCGCCGGTCTTGCCACCTTGAAGCGGGTGCAGGCACAGGATTTCTATGTGGGCCTGTCAGAAAAAACTAGAAGACTTACAGACGGCCTGGCTTCGGCAGCTCACGAAGCGGGTATCCCGTTTAGCGCGCAAAGCGTAGGCGGCATGTTCGGCATCTACTTCAGCAGCAGTGTGCCGGCAAGTTATGCCGATGTCATGCAATGCGCCAAGGAATCTTTCAACCGCTTCTTCCACGCCATGCTGCAGGCTGGGGTGTATTTCGCGCCTTCAGCGTTTGAGGCGGGATTTGTCTCGGCTGCGCATTCGGATGCGGATATCGCGCGCACCGTGAACGCAGCACGCGAAGTTTTCACTTCGATGCGAGCCTAAATTGATGTCTCGAGGAATTATCTCCGCACAGATCCCTCTATGTGATTGAACTCATGGCGCTTTAACGGTAACATTGAAGGTTCCGTTTTATATTTCATAGCCCGGCAAAGAACCGGGCTGCAGCGCGCGAACACCCTCGGTTTGCGCGAGGAGCACGAGGCGAGGGTGGTGAGGGTTAGTAGGTTGGCGACAAACGAAACAGAGCAGCAAACACCGCATCAATCGGCACATGGCAAGCCATCCAGGCAAGGGCTTTATAATCCAGCCAATGAGCGCGATTCGTGCGGTGTCGGTTTCATTGCAAATATCAAAGGTCATAAAAGCCACCAGATCGTACAGCAGGGTTTACAGATCCTGTCCAATCTCACGCACCGCGGAGCCACCGGTTACGATCCGAAACTCGGAGATGGCGCAGGCATCCTGATCCAGATGCCCGATGAATTCATGCGCAAGCAGGCGCTGGCGGCTGGCTTCTCGCTTCCTGCTCATGGTGAATATGCCTGCGGTACCATTTTCTTCCCTCAATCCGAACAAAATCTCAAGGCCTGTGAATCCATCGTCACCCGCGTAATCGCCGATGAAGGCCAGTCTCTGCTCGGCTGGCGCGATGTGCCGCGCGACAACAGCAATATCGCTGATGCTGCCAAGGCGGTGGAACCTGTCATGCGCCAGGTTTTTGTCGGACGCGGTACCAATGCCACTGATCAGGATGCATTTGAGCGCAAGCTGTTTGTCATTCGCAAGCGTATCGAGCATGCAGTACGCGCACTCAAGCTCGACGACCCGAGCCAGTTTTATATCCCCTCTTTGTCCAGCCGCACCATCGTCTACAAGGGCATGCTGCTGGCAAACGAAGTTGGCGTTTACTACCACGACCTGCAGGATGAAAGTATGGTGTCGGCCTTGGCGCTGGTGCACCAGCGGTTTTCGACCAATACCTTCCCCGCATGGGACCTAGCGCATCCCTTCCGCATGATTGCCCACAACGGCGAAATCAATACCATGCAAGGCAATGTTAACTGGATGGCCGCACGTCACGGTGCGATGCGCTCCGCCGTGCTGGGCGAAGATCTGGATAAATTGTGGCCACTGATCGCGGAAGGCCAGTCGGACTCCGCCTGTTTCGACAATGCGCTAGAGTTGCTGGTTGCCGGCGGCTATTCCTTGCCGCATGCCATGATGATGCTTATTCCTGAAGCCTGGGCTGGTAATCCGCTCATGGAAGAAGAGCGCCGCGCTTTCTATGAATACCATGCAGCGCTCATGGAGCCATGGGACGGCCCGGCCGCCGTGGCCTTTACTGATGGCCGCATGATAGGTGCCACGCTGGACCGTAATGGCTTGCGCCCGGCCCGCTACCTCATCACGGATGACGACCACGTCATGATGGCGTCCGAAATGGGTGTGCTGACTTTCCCGCAGGAACGCATCATCAAGAAATGGCGCCTGCAGCCAGGCAAGATGCTACTCATCGATATGGAGCAGGGCCGCATCATTGACGATGCCGAGGTCAAGGCAGAGCTTGCAAAAGACAAGCCCTACCGCGACTGGATTGAAAAATCCCGCTATTTCCTGGGCGATTTGCCAAAAGTGGAAACCAAACTGGAACTCGGCGCAGACCTGCTCGATATCCAGCAAGCCTTCGGCTATACCCAGGAAGACCTGAAGTTCGTGCTGCAACCCATGATGGTGGCAGGCGAGGAAGCGACAGGCTCTATGGGGAATGACAGCGCGCTGCCGATTCTATCCAACCGCCCTAAGCAACTTTACTATTACTTCAAGCAGTTGTTCGCGCAAGTCACCAATCCGCCGATTGACCCTATCCGCGAAGAGCTGGTGATGTCGCTTGTGACCTTTATAGGCCCCAAGCCCAATCTACTGGGGCTCGACGAGACCGATCCGGCAATGCGCCTGGAAGCCAGCCAGCCGGTGCTGACGCTGGATGAGCTGGAGCAACTCAAGTCCATCGACACACTAACCCAAGGCCGTTATCGGGCCCTGACGCTGGATATCACCTACCCCGCAAGCCAAGGCAAACAGGGCATGGCAACGGCAATCGAGGGGTTGTGCAAGGCTGCAGAACAAGCTGTTAACGACGGCTTCAATCTGCTGATCCTGTCTGACCGCACGGTAGGACCGGAGCGCGTCGCCATTCCCGCGCTGCTGGCCTGTTCGGCAACGCATCAGTTTCTGGTACGCGCAGGCCTGCGCACGAATACCGGTCTGGTGATCGATACCGGCTCAGCGCGTGAAGTGCACAACTTTGCATTGCTGGCCGGTTACGGCGCTGAAGCCGTCTGTCCATGGCTTGCCTTCCAGACCATTAACCACCTTGTAGACGGTGGCGATGCTGCCAAGACAAAAGACGCGCACAAGAAATTCGTGAAAGCCATCGGCAAGGGCCTGTACAAGGTCATGTCCAAGATGGGCATTTCCACTTATCAGTCATATTGCGGCGCCCAGATTTTCGAGGCCATTGGCCTCAACAGCAGCTTTGTCGCCAAGTACTTCACCGGCACCTCGTCGAATATCGAAGGCATTGGCCTGGAGCAAGTCGCCGAAGAGGCCCTGCGCCTGCACGTCGATGCATTCGGCGAAGTCCCGGCCCTCGAGGGCATGCTTGATCCCGGCGGCGAATATGCTTTCCGCGTACGCGGCGAAGAGCATATGTGGACCCCTGAATCCATCGCCAAGCTGCAGAATGCCACACGTACCGGCGAGACCAGTACCTACAAGGAATACGCGAAGCTGATCAACGACCAGTCGCGCCGTCACATGACCCTGCGCGGGCTATTCGACATCAAGCCGGCTGGTGCACCTGTTCCGCTGGAAGAAGTCGAGCCGGCCAAGGAAATTGTCAAGCGTTTTGCTACCGGCGCCATGTCCTTGGGCTCGATTTCAACCGAGGCGCATACCACGTTGGCTATTGCCATGAACCGCATTGGCGGCAAATCCAATACCGGCGAAGGCGGCGAAGACCCGAAACGCTTCATCCCCGTTGCGCGCGATACAACGATGGCGGCCGTCATCGGCACGACGCAGATCGTCAAGGATATCCCGCTCAGGTCAGGGGATTCCATGCGTTCTCGCATCAAGCAGGTAGCCTCCGGCCGCTTTGGCGTGACAGCCGAGTATCTGGCAAGCGCAGACCAGATTCAGATCAAGATGGCGCAGGGCGCAAAGCCTGGCGAAGGCGGTCAGTTGCCAGGCCACAAGGTCAGCCCTTACATTGCCCAGCTGCGTTTCTCAGTGCCCGGCGTAGGCCTGATTTCGCCTCCTCCGCATCATGATATTTATTCGATCGAAGATCTGGCGCAGCTCATCCACGACCTCAAGAATGCCAATCCCAAGGCTTCGATTTCGGTCAAACTGGTATCGGAAACCGGTGTCGGCACAGTCGCAGCCGGCGTAGCTAAAGCCAAATCGGATCATATCGTTATCGCCGGTCATGACGGCGGTACCGGCGCATCCCCGATCTCATCCATCAAGCATGCGGGCACGCCATGGGAATTGGGCTTGGCCGAAACCCAACAGACGCTCGTGCTGAACCGCCTGCGCGGACGTGTGGTGGTTCAGGTGGACGGCCAGATGAAGACTGGGCGCGATGTGCTCATCGGCGCTCTTCTGGGTGCGGATGAATTCGGCTTCGCCACTGCGCCGCTGGTAGTCGAAGGCTGCATCATGATGCGTAAATGCCATCTCAATACCTGTCCGGTCGGTGTGGCAACGCAGGACCCGGAATTGCGTAAGCGTTTCACGGGGCAGCCGGAACATGTGGTGAATTATTTCTTCTTCGTAGCTGAAGAAGTGCGCGAGTACATGGCCAGCATCGGCATCCGAAAGTTTGAAGAGCTTATCGGTCGCAGCGACTTGCTCGATATGAAGGCAGGCATTGAGCACTGGAAGGCACGCGGACTGGATTTCAGCCGGATTTTCCATCAGCCCGATGTCGAAGCTTCGGTATCGCGTCGCCATGCCGAAGAGCAGGATCACGGCCTCGAACGCGCGCTCGACAACACGCTGATCAAGCAGGCTGCGGCTGCACTGGAGAATGGCGAAAAGGTAGTGATTGAAACGCCTATCGTTAATACCAACCGCACTGCCGGCACCATGCTATCCAACCAGGTGGCCACGCGCTACGGCCATGCCGGCCTGCCCAGCGACACCATCCATGTGAAGCTGAGCGGCACCGCAGGCCAGAGTTTTGCGGCATTCCTAGCGCAGGGCATTACCTTTGAACTGGAAGGCGAAGGCAACGACTACGTAGGCAAGGGTTTATGCGGCGGACGCATCGTCATCAGGCCGCCACAGGCTTTCCGCGGTGCGCCTGCGGACAACATCATCGTCGGCAATACCGTTATGTATGGCGCGACCACCGGCGAAAGCTACTTCAATGGCGTAGCCGGCGAGCGCTTCTGTGTGCGCAACTCAGGCGCTTCTGCGGTGGTAGAAGGCGTTGGTGACCATGGTTGTGAATACATGACCGGGGGCACCGTGGTCGTACTGGGTCAGACTGGCCGCAACTTCGCTGCGGGCATGTCCGGCGGCGTCGCTTATGTGCTTGATGAAGACGGCACATTTGCCCAGCGCTGCAATCTCAACATGGTATCGCTGGAAAAGATCGAATCTGCGGACAGCATGCCAGAGAACGCCGTACATCACCTTGATCAGCCCGATGAAATCACACTCAGGAGTCTGGTCCAGAAACACGCGGCCTATACCGGCAGCGAGCGTGCCAAAGTCATCTTGCAACACTGGAATGAATATCGAGGTAAATTCGTCAAAGTCATGCCAAATGAATACAAGCGCGCGCTCGCCGAGCTGGCTGAGCAGAAATTGCTGGAGGCTGCATAATGGGTAAGGTTACCGGTTTTCTCGAATTCGAACGGTTATCCGAGCCTAGCGCTCCGGTTCAAGAGAGGGTCAAGAACTACAAAGAATTCGTGGTCCGCCTGCCTGACGACCTGGCCGGCATCCAGGGCGCACGCTGCATGGATTGCGGTATTCCATTCTGCATGACTGGCTGTCCGGTCAACAACATCATCCCGGACTGGAATGACCTGGTCTACCACCAGAGCTGGAAACGCGCGATCGAAGTCTTGCACCAGACCAACAACTTCCCGGAATTCACCGGCCGCATTTGTCCGGCACCATGTGAAGCTGCATGCACGCTGAACATCAACGACGACGCGGTAGGCATCAAGTCCATCGAGCACGCCATCATCGACAAGGCCTGGGAAAATGGCTGGGTACTGCCAGAACCTGCCGAACACAAAACCGGCAAGAAGGTCGCTGTCGTCGGCTCTGGCCCAGCCGGTATGGCTGCTGCTCAACAGCTGGCACGTGCGGGACATGATGTCGTGGTATACGAAAGGCAGGATCGCGCAGGCGGTTTGCTGCGCTACGGCATCCCCGATTTCAAGATGGAAAAGAGCCACATCGATCGACGCATTGCACAGATGGAAGCCGAAGGCGTGGAATTCCGCGTCAATCAGCATGTGGGCGAAAATGTCGATGCCGATGATCTTGTAAATACCTACGACGCGGTGATTCTAGCGGGCGGCGCAGAACATCCGCGCGACTTGCCGGTGCCGGGCCGCGAGCTCAGTGGCGTACACTTCGCCATGGAGTTCCTGACCCAGCAGAATCATATTGTTGCCGGAGATGTCGTGCCCGACCAGATCAAGGCCACAGGCAAGCACGTAGTGGTCATCGGCGGTGGCGATACCGGGTCGGACTGCGTGGGTACTTCGAATCGTCATGGCGCAGTCTCGGTCGCACAGTTCGAGCTCATGCCGCAGCCTCCTGAAAAGGAAGACAAGGACTTGGTGTGGCCTAACTGGCCACTCAAGATGCGGACTTCCAGTTCGCATGAAGAAGGCTGCGAGCGGGACTGGGCAGTAGCCACCAAGGAGCTGGTTGGCGAGAATGGTCGCGTCACGGGATTGAAGGCCGTACGTGTGGAATGGAAAGACGGCAAAATGCAGGAAGTTGCGGGTTCAGAATTCACCATGCCGGCAGACCTTGTATTGCTGGCCATGGGTTTTGTGAGCCCCATGCAGAAAGTGCTCGATGCTTTTGGTATCCAGAAGGATGCACGCGGCAATGCACAAGCCACGACGGATGAGCAGGGCGGATATGTGACTTCCCGTGCCAAAGTATTTGCTGCAGGCGATATGCGCCGCGGACAGTCTTTAGTAGTCTGGGCCATCCGCGAAGGCCGCCAGTGCGCCCGTGCTGTGGATGAATTCCTCATGGGCAGCAGCGCTTTGCCGCGTTAATACCTGGCGCTATCGAACCATCGGGGATACCAGGCAACTGTCTGCGTATCCCCAAATTTTTACTAGGCTATACATGAGCACACTCAAGAACGACACCTTTCTCCGCGCCTTACTGCGGCAACCCACCGAATACACGCCTGTCTGGATGATGCGCCAAGCCGGGCGGTACCTGCCAGAGTACCGCGCCACACGTCAGCGAGCAGGCAGTTTTTTGGGCTTGTGCAAAAACCCGGATTTTGCGACCGAGGTTACCTTGCAGCCGCTGGATAGGTTTCCGCTAGATGCTTCCATCCTGTTCTCCGACATCTTGACAGTGCCGGATGCGATGGGATTGGGGCTGTATTTCGAAGATGGTGAAGGTCCCAAGTTCAAACACCCGTTGCGTGAGGAAGATGCCATCCGCAAACTGGCGGTGCCGGACATGATGAGTCTGCAGTATGTCACTGATGCGGTCCGGCAGATTCGCGGTGCGCTCGGCGGTCGTGTCCCCTTAATTGGCTTCTCCGGCAGCCCGTGGACCTTGGCCTGCTACATGGTGGAAGGCAAAGGCGGTACAGACTTCCTCACGATCAAGCAGATGGCTTACGCTCGTCCGGACCTGCTGCACCATATTCTCGATACCAATGCACAGGCGGTGACGGCTTATCTTAACGCGCAGATCGAATCGGGCGCACAGGCGGTGATGATATTCGATTCATGGGGCGGCGCACTGTCGCATGCAGCCTATCAGGAATTCTCCCTGCAATACATGCAGAGAATATTGGGCGGACTAATCAGGGAGCACGACGGTCGGATTGTGCCTCGCATCATGTTCACCAAAGGCGGCGGCCTCTGGCTGGAACGCATGGCGCAGGCTGGTGCCGATTGCCTGGGTCTGGACTGGACGATTGATATTGGTGAGGCGCGTCAACGAGTGGGAGATTTAGTGGCGCTACAGGGGAATCTGGACCCGGCCATTCTGCTGTCCACACCGGAGGCCATCGAGACTGAAGTCAGCAACATTCTGCAACGTTATGGCAAAGGCTCCGGCCATGTATTCAACCTGGGTCACGGCATTACGCAATTCACACCCGTGGAAAATGCAGCCTGCATGATCAAGGCTGTTCATGATCTAAGTCGCCAATATCACAGATGAGTCAATTGCTCTATGTAAGCTGAGTATAACCGCTCGCCGAAAGCAGATGTTTTTGAGGCTTGGATCGTTTCTCCGTTGAATCATAAAGCCTTGCTCATATGATCACTAAAATAAAGCCCGCATTTGCGGGCTTTATTTTAGTGATCCCGGGATCAGGGGGCAGCCATTTACATCAGCCGCACTTGCTTTCACCGCAATTAAGGCAGGTAAGGCAACCGTCCATAATGATGGCGGCTTTGGTACTGCACTTGGCGCATAGCTGGGCCCCGGAAGGGAAGCCTTCGTTATTGATCTCCGCACCGGATTGAGTGATTTTCTCCATGTATTCGGCGCGCTTCTCGGAAATGAGTTTTTTCTGGTGCTCATCCGGTTCGGATTTCTTGAGCATGCCGATTTCCTGCAGATGCTGTTCAACGACTTCGCCGATCTCGGCCACCAGGCTCGGAATGTACTTGCCGCCCTTCTTGAAGTAGCCGCCGCTGGGATCGAATACACTGCGTAGCTCTTCGACCAGGAAAGTGACATCACCGCCCTTGCGGAACACGGCGGACATGACGCGCGTGAGGGCGACGATCCACTGGAAATGTTCCATGTTCTTGGAATTGATGAAGATCTCGAACGGGCGACGATGCTCCTGCGGGGTGCCTTCGTTCATGATGACATCGTTGATGGTGATGTAGAGCGCGTGTTCAGTGACCGGCGTCTTGATCTTGTAAGTGTTGCCGACCAACATATCAGGACGGCTCAGCGGCTCGCCCATCTGTACGATGGTGGCCTGTTTGGGTTCGGCTGCAGCTTGCGTAATTGGAGCAGCTTCTGCTGCCTTTTTATCTTCTTCGCTGACGACGTTATAGCTGGTGATTTTCTTTTCAATTTTGATTGCCATGATTCCTCCTTGGTGCCGTGTGTCGGCGATTCTACGCGGCATTTGACTGTCTCTACAGGCCCATTCAGCGCCTTAGTGTTGGCAACATCATAAACCACATTATCTGGTAACGCTACCCTAAACACACCACAGCATATAGATATTCAATCGAAATTTGCAGATCATTGTTTATGCGGCAGTATTTGCCGTATGTCGGATAAAAATGCCGATTGTCGTCAAGGTTTGCGCTGCCGCTCTGGGAGCCGGTAGATTACATTGTTCCGGCTCAGTCTGAGCGGGTTATTCTGTCAGCGGCATGGCATCCTGGCAGAGCAGAATGTGTTTTTTGTTTGGAACTACGTGGCGGTGAAAATTACGAATGGCAACTGATGGAATCTGCTTATAAAACCGCGAATTTTGACCCGCATGCCCTTGCGAGGGAACAGCTCAGGCATATCTACCGCTACCGCAATCGTGCTTTCCTGATTACTGCCATTATCGGGCTGGTTTCCGCAGTCGTGCTGGTGCTGCAGATCAATATGACAGCGGCTGTTATCTGGTACCTATGGCTACTTGCTGCCTCTGCAGCACATTGGCGTATCGGTGGCACAAGCTGGTTGGATAACGGCCTGCGTACAAATCACGTGAACATCAATCGCCACATAGCGACCGCCTGTCTGGCGGGCATGGGCTGGGGCGCGCTGGCGATATCCCTGCCCTGGCTTGGGCGTACAGGGCAGAACATTGTGTTGATCCTGATGGTGATTGCTATCACCACGGCGTTGCCGCGACTGGTCGTGTTGCTGCCGTTTTTCCTGGCTTTTGCCGCAGGGGTGCTGGCGCCATTGGTACTGATACTGCCTTTTGTTGATGGCGAATTGTTGCGCGTCGTAGTTCCCATGCTCGTCATGATGGCTGTGGCTTTGTGGTTCTCCGCCACAGAAACACGCCGTGTGCTGGTGGATATCCTGCTTAAGCAGATATCGTTCGAAAATGCATCATGGGAGGATCGCCTGACCGGGCTGGGCAATCGCCGTCGTTTTGATGAGCGGCTGGACCTGAGCTGGCATCAGGCCGTGCGCCTGCAGGTACCCGTGTCGCTGATCCTGCTGGATATCGATCATTTCAAGCCCTACAACGACAACTACGGACATCCAGCCGGAGATGCATGTCTGCAGCAGGTGGCAACCGCACTCAACGGCTGTGTCAAGCGCGCGGGTGATCTGGTGACACGATACGGTGGTGAGGAATTTGCCATCGTGCTTTTTCATACGCCCATGAATGACGCCAAAGCCATGGGGGAAACCTTGCGGGCCGCTGTGGCTGAACTTGAACTCAAACATGAATTTTCGATGTCAGGCATCGTTACCATTTCGCTCGGCGGCGCCACTATCATCCCCAGGCAGGAAGGCAAGATCGGCGACCTCGTAAGGGCGGCGGATGAAGCTCTCTACCGGGCAAAGGCCATGGGCCGTAATCGGGTGGAGTGGACCATGATGCAGCATCTCGAAGCGGCTTAGGTGTAACTCAAGCGCTACAAAAAATTATATTTATAACAAGGGGATAACTGGGGAAGCGATGAGGTTGAGATATATAGTCAACTATACAGGGTGAGGTATATAGTTTGGCTGTAAAGAACCAGCCTGATTTTTTATCACTGATTCAGAGGAGAACAACATGAACAATATCAAGAAGAAACTGGCAGATTTCTGTCGCGACGAGGAAGGTGCAAGTGCCATTGAGTATGCCCTCATTGCTGCCATGGTGGCTGTTGCGCTAGTCGCGTTTGTTGATCCTATCAACCAAGCAGTCACCGGTATGTTCCAGGGGATCCAGGATGCCCTGACGGATAGCACGCCGCCAACAAATTAATTTAGGCGGACGCTCTAATGGTTTTAACCATGCTGGTTATTGCCTGGGCATTGGGAATTGCGCTCGCAGACATCCTGTCACGGCGCATTCCCAATATCTTCAGCGTTGGCGCTATTTTCTGCGGCTTGGCATATCTGGCTTATGCTGGGCAGGCGATATTGGGCGGCGGCTGGTTTGAAGTGATGGCAGGAATGCTGATTGCACTCTTGCTGACGCTGCCGGCCTATCTCATGCGCTGGCTCGGTGCGGGTGATGTGAAACTTCTACTGGCGATTGCTGCGCTAGGCGGCTGGAAGGTTGTTTTGACCAGCTTTGCAGTTGCCGGCATATTGGGTAGCGTCAGTACCGTCGCAGTGTTGCAGTATGCGACCTATTTCGGCCAAGGCCCTACCAGTAAACGCTGGTTGCCGTTCGGAGCAATGCTGGCGATGGGATTGATCGCTAGCATGCAATTCAAATGGTGAGGCGCCTGAATTGTCGACTGAGATCGCGGCAGGCGGGCGCCGCCGCCATCGAATTCGCACTGCTGTTCACGCTGTTTTTCGCCATTTTTTACGCGCTGGTGAGCTATGCCATCACAATGCTGCTGCAACAATCCTTCACCCATGCGGCGTCCGAAGGTGCGCGTGCTGCCATTGCGGTGAATCCATTGGCTTACCCGGATACCACCAGTTTCAATTCAGCTGTAGTAACACGTGTGCGAGGCACGATCAGCGAAGCACTGGCGTGGCTCCCACAGAAAGCCAAGACTGCAGTCACAGGAAACAACATAGATATTAACTGGGCAGGTACCACGATGACGGTACGTGTGGTTTACAGGGGTTATGCGGCGGACCCCATGCTGCCTGCCCTCAGCTTGCCGGTGATTGGTAATGTGCCCAGGCTGCCTGCGGATCTGGCAGGCTCGGCCAGCATCACACTTTAGACATAACGAGGGGCGAACAAGAATATGAACAGCACCCTGATGCGCATGATTGCCATCATCCTGGCGGCCGGAGCCATTATCACAGGCTGGCTCGGCTATCGCATGAGCACCCAGCCGGCCGTTTCTCCATTACCGGCTGTGCAGGTCACCTATCCTCAATTAACCGCTGTCCGCGATATTCCTGCGGGGGATATCCTGACGGCGGCCGACGTCAGGGTGGAAAAACTCACGCAGCGCGATCCTGCTGCTCTAATTGACAAGCAGCAGGCGGTTGGCAGGCTGACGATGACGCCCATCGCAAAAGGGACACCTATCCTGGCTTCATTTTTCCCCGCGGTCAGCCCGGTCGCCCAATCCTTGCAGCCGCATGAGCGCGCACTGGCCATCAAGGTCAGTGAAGTCATCGGTGTGGGCGGCTTTCTCAAGCCCGGTGATCATGTAGACGTGCTCCTGTATCTGCGTGCCGACAAGGAAACCGGCGACGTCAGCTCGGCCCAAGTGGTGCTAGGCAATGTGCGGGTATTGGCCTATGGCGATGACACTTCACCGGTGGCCGTGCAGCCAGACAATGCGGGGGTGGATGGCTCTGTCATCCAGCAGGGCGCCAGCAAGCTGGAAGCCATGAAGGCAAAGGATGGCAAGTCCGCCATCCTGGCTGTGCCGGAGCAGGAAACGGCACGTCTGATGCTGGCTGAGAATAGCGGCATTATCAAATTGGCGTTGCGCGGCGCCTCACTGCCAAACGCAATGCAGCAGATGTCGGATCGCCATTTTGTGCAGCTGCAGAATATCGGGAAGCCTGTGGCGGAGCCAGCGATGCCAACCACAGTGGCGCCACCAAGAACAACAAAAACAGCAAGAATAGGCGACAGCCAGGTGATCGTACATCACGGTGACCGGGTCGAGGTCGTCAAGCTAAAACCATAATCATAAGCAACGACCGGAGATCGCACTTCGGGGAACAGGACGGGGACTGTGAACAAGATTTTCTGGATAACCTGCGGATTGCTGGCATGGCTGCCAGGCATGGCGTCTGCCCAACCGGATGCGCTGGCGCTGACGTTGGGCAAACAGCAAACCTACACCCATCCGCAACCTGTGAAACGCGTCGCGGTCGGCAACCCCGCCATTGCAGGCATTACTGTTGTTTCCACTCAGAGTTTGCTGATCACGGCAAAACAGGTCGGCGCTACCGATATCTCCATCTGGGAGAGCGAACAGGCCACAGAGCCAGTCCGGGTTCTCAAAGTGGTTGTCTCTGCGGATGCCAGCGTTGCCGAGCAGCGCCTGGAGGCGCTCGATGCCAATGGATTGGAAGTCACTCCGGCTGGCAATGGCCTGGTGCTGAGTGGTGCTGCCAAGTCGCTGGAAGAACATGCCGCGGCGAGGCAGGCCTTGGCTGGCGATCCGCAAATACCCGTGGACATCAGCACCACTAATTTCGACAACCAAGTGCAGATTGATATCAAGGTTGTCGAAGTCAGCCGACAAAACATGATGCGTGCCGGGTTTTTTCTTGGCAGGAATCACGACAACCGCACTATTGCCATTGGTTCGCCCGGTACGCTAAGCGGCGTTGAGTCCAATGGCGGCAACTTTACGCTCAACAGTTCTTCAGGATTTCTGCCACTCAATAACGCCTTCAACTTTGTGGTGGGCAATGCGGGATCCGGCCTGCTTAGCGCACTCAGCGTGCTGGAAGCCAATGGCTTCGCCTACACATTGGCCGAACCCAGTCTGACCTCCATTTCCGGGCAGAGCGCGACCTTCCTGGCAGGCGGCGAATTTCCTGTGCCCATTCGTTCCGGCGGCGGTGCCGACAGCTCGATCACCATCCGCTACAAGGAATACGGCGTGCGGCTGATGCTTACTCCCACGGTGCTGGATGCGAATCGCATTTTCCTCAAGATTTCTCCCGAGGTCAGTGAGCTTGATTTCAACAATACCGTACAGACCGGCGGCGTCTCAGTGCCCGGCCTGCGCGTACGTCGCACCGATACCAGTGTGGCTCTGGGCAATGGCGAGAGTTTCGTCATCAGCGGACTGGTAAGCCGGAATACGCTGAGCAATGTGGATAAATTCCCATGGTTGGGTGACCTGCCAATCATTGGCGCCTTTTTCCGCTCAACACGTTTCGACCGTGAGGACAAGGAGCTGCTGATGGTCGTAACCACACATCTGGTCAGGCCCCTGGCACGCAATGCAAAAACGCCATCGCTGCCAGGGCAAGCCATCCACGACTACAAGCCCAGCTTCAGCGACCTCTTTTTCAACACAAACGGGACTATGCCACCGTTCACTGGCATGTCGAGGTAGCCCATGAATGACCGCCAGAGCTATATCGTCGTCAGTCAGAGTGCTGAATGTGAGCACTGGCTGGCCCAATCCCTGGGAGATGGGGGTGAGATCATCCCCGCCGATGCGCCTTCCATTGAGCGCATATTGCAGTTATCAGATGCAGTGGGCGCGGCGGCGGTATTCGTGCAGATCAGCCCAGGCAGTTATCGTCAGGAAACCCTGCTGATTGAAGGCCTCATCGCGGCCAAGCCTTATCTGCCGGTGCTTATAGTTGCTGATAGCGTCAACCAGGATATGCTGCTCGCCTCGATGCGCGTGGGTGCAAGGGACTTCATCACCATCGGCACGCGCGCCAGCGATGTCATGGCGGTAGTCAAACGGCTTGCACCTAAAAGCGTGAGTGCCCTGCCTGCCCATGGAAATAACGGCGGGCGTATCACCGCGGTGCTGAGTGCTCGTCCGGGTAGTGATGCACCCATGTTGGCGATGCATCTGGCGCTGGCCATACAGGAATCCAAACCTACGTTGCTACTTGATCTCGGCGTGCCCCACGGCGACATTTCGCTGTTTCTTGGCCTTGATGCCTCCTACAGCTTTATTGATGCTGTGCGCAGCCTGCGGCGGATAGACTCAACGCTGATACAGACCGGCTTCGGTAATCACAAAAGCGGTCTCTCCGTTCTCTCCATGCCTGAAGAACCATGGTCCAGCGGCCAATTTACGTCTGCTGACGTTTATGTTCTGCTGCGTACCCTGCGACAACATTTCTCGCACATTGTCATCAACATGGGCGGCATGGCACGTACAGAATTTCTCATGCTGCTGCTCAAGAATGTAGACCAGCTCATCATGCTGCTGGAGCAAAGCGTACCCAGCTGTCGGCAGAACCTGCAGCTTCTCAAGTACCTGCGTGATGAAAAGATTGATCTCAAGGAAGCCGGGCTGGTCGTTGACCGCTATCTTCCGCAGATGCCGCCAGATGCTGAAAGCATTGCTCAATCCTTCGGCTTGCCGCTGATCGGCACCCTGCCGCCTTCCGGCATGGCGCGGCTGGCTACCATGAATTCGGGTGAAAGCATGTTTGAGCTGTCGCCCAATGATGCCTATGCCATGGGCGTGCGGCAGCTGGCACGTAATCTTACCGGCAGCAATGTGCATCCCACTCGCATTGGTCGGAGCTGGTGGCATCAGCTCAAGGACGGTTTGGCGGCCCGCTGGATGAAGGTCTAGGGAATTTCCATGGACTTACGGGTTTATGGACATGACTATGGCCTGCGGCAGGCGGAGGATTACCAGGAACTCAAATTCCAGCTGCATCGCTACTTGATTGGCCAGATTGAGCTTGACCACCTATCCCCGCTAGAAATGCCGCGACAGGTGCTGGACGATTATGTGCGCGACAAGGTGTCACGCTATATCACGGACAAGCATCTGGCAGTGAGCGCTCACGACATCAGCAACCTGAGCGAGGAAATGGTGGACGAGCTCGTCGGTTACGGCCCGCTCGAAAGCCTGATCAAGGACGACCACATCAACGATATTCTGGTGAATGGCGCGCGTAACATCTATGTGGAACGCGAAGGCAAGCTGGAGCAGACCACCTTGCGCTTCATCGATGATGAGCATGTCGTACGTGTGATCCGGCGCATTCTCGCCCATCTGGGTCGGCGTATAGATGAATCCAGCCCCATGGTGGATGCGCGTTTGCCGGACGGCAGCCGTATCAATGCCATCATCCCGCCACTGGCTCTGGATGGGCCATGTCTTTCCATCCGCAAATTTCGCAAGGAACCTCTGCAGGCGCACGACCTGGTCCGGCTGGGTTCGCTGGATGCTAATTTGCTCGCCTTTCTTACCCATGCAGTGGCTGCGCGCTGCAACATCATCGTCAGCGGCGGCACGGGTGCGGGCAAGACGACATTGCTCAATGTCCTGAGCAGCTTCATTCCACAGAATGAACGCATCATTACTATCGAGGATGCAGCAGAGCTGCAGCTCGATCACCAGCATGTGGTGCGGCTTGAAACCCGACCGGCCAATATGGATGATGCCGGCGAGATATCCATCCGCGACCTGCTGCGCAATTCACTGCGCATGCGTCCGGACCGCATCGTGCTGGGTGAAGTGCGCGGCGTGGAAGTGATGGATGTCTTGCAGGCCATGAATACCGGCCACGACGGCTGCATGAGTACAGTGCACGCCAACAATCCTGGCGATGCGCTGTTGAGGCTGGAGATGCTGGCTGGGCTGGCGAATTTCCAGGGGTCGGAAGACACATTGCGCCGGATGATCGCAGCTGCCATTGAGTTGGTAGTGCAAATCGGGCGCCTGCCAAACGGCCAGCGTAAGATTCTCTCCATTACCGAAATTGCCGGGGTGCGCGACAATCAGGTCATCACCAATGAGCTGTATGCCTATGATGAAGCCAGCAACAGCTTCGTGGCGAACAATAGCAACCCCTACAGCCACAAGCTGCGCAGCTTTGCGGGTGCCATGAGGTGGTGATGAAACCCGTCGCCATCGTCATGATTCTGTTTGCCCTGCTGATGTGCGGGCTCGCAATGTATCTTTATGTATACAGCCGCAACCGACATTTCCGCGAAAAGGTCACCTTTCATTTCGAGCGGGTATTGCCGCGCGGTGCCACGGTTTCCGGCGTACCGCCTGGTTTACGGGAGACGCGGGCGCATCGCTTCATGGTCAGGGCTTCAATCTATGCCGGCTTTGAGTTCAAGCCGCAACATCTGGCCGGCATAGGTTTGATGCTGTTTCTGCTCGGGCTGCTGGGCTGGGTATGGCTGGGTTCGTCCGGCATATTCCTGCTGCCAGCCGGCGCCGCTTTTGTATTCGGATTTCTGCTGCCGTATATTCGGCTGCGTCGTCGCCAGGCGCTGATCACCTCACAGGTGCCGATGTTCGTGGATCAGATGATACGCAGCATGGGCACTGGCCGTAGCGTGGAAAGCGCAATCCGGCTGGCTGTCGAAGAGTCCCCCGCCCCCCTCAAATATGTGCTGGAACGTGTAGTACGTGCCACCGATCTGGGGGCTGATATGGCGCAGACGCTGAATGATGCTGCCCGGTTGCATGGACTGCGCGAGCTCAGCCTGGTCGGCCTGGCGCTCAACATCAGCAATACCTATGGCAGCAGTCCTCGCGAGATGCTGCAGAGTGTGGTGCAGATGATTCGTCAGCAGGAGCTGGCGCAGCGTGAACTTGCCGCCATGACCGGCGAAACCCGGGTTTCTGCCTGGGTGCTGGGGCTGACCCCGATATCGTTGGCAGGTTATATGGTGGCGACGAATCCGGGCTATCTCGACATGATGCTGCAGGATGCCAGCGGCAAGACGGTACTGTACGTGGCCACATTCCTGCAGCTCGTGGGCGTGCTGCTATTGTGGCGCATGCTGAGGAGCGTGTAGCCATGGGTATGTGGTGGCTCGTTTCATGTCTGCTCATGCTAGGCGCCGCGCTGGTGCTGTTGTTGCAGTCACCGAAAAAACAGTTTCCGCCGCAGTTGGTACAACGCCGTTTTGATATGGTGCTGCGCCAGCAGGGTGCGAATGATGGTGCTGCCGGCAACATGCTTCACACCCAAAACCGGCTGCTGCAGCGTCTGGAAAAGTTCTCCGAAAGCGAATTCGCTGAAATGCAGCTCCTGCTATTGCAGGCCGGGTGGGGCAAGCAGCAGCATCGTCTTTACTATCTTGCTGCAGCATGGATATTGCCACTGGCGGTGGCGTTGTTTGTTGCGTTGACCGCCTTGATTAAGGGAAAGCCCATAGCAGATGCGTTGCTGCACATGCTGTTCGCCTTCGCTTTCTGGTTTGTCAGCGTCAGGCATCTCCTGCGCTGGCGCGCCAGGGCCCGGCAGGCTGCGATTCGCCGCGAAATCATCACATGGCTGCATCTGCTGCGCATGCTGTTCGATGCCGGTCTTTCGCTTGAGCATGCGTTGCGCGTACTGGTGCAACAGGCTCGTGAGCTGGTGCCCAATCTGGCACAAGAGCTGGACGCTACGCTCAAGCGTATTGAAGCTGGCCAGGACCGCAGCGATGCTCTGATGGAAATGGCGGTGCCGCTGGCAGTACCCGAGCTTAACGATACGGTAACCATGCTGAAGCAGGCGACGCGTTACGGGGGCAATCTGCGGGAGCCGCTGATTGAATATACGAAACTTATTGAGCAGCGACAGGTGTCCGAATTGCGCGAACGCGTGGGCAAGCTTTCGGCAAAAATGACCGTTGTCATGGTGATATTCCTGTTTCCTGCGCTCATGATTTTTGTAGCTGGGCCGGGATTCATCGGACTCAGCAATGCACTGAAAGGGGTGGGAGGCTGATATGCGAAAAACATTACTGATGGTGTTGCTAATGGGCTGGGTAGGGTCGGTCTGGGCGAATCCCTTGTTGAAAGAGCAATATTGGGAGAGGCAGGAAAAACCAGCTGCTGAAACGGCTCCGAGCAGTTGCAAGGCATTGCCTGCCGCTGAGGGAACTCGGCTTGGCATTATCCGGCAGATGCTGGACAGCGGCAGGCCGCACGCCGCCATCGCCCACCTGGACGCCTCACGTATTGAAGCGCCCCAGTCCTATTTGCTGCGAGCTGATGGGTTACGCCAGACGGGGCGCGGTGAGGAGGCGGCCTCGCTGTACCATAAACTGCTGACCACCTGCGTGGCAGGCAACGCCTACCAAGGCCTCGGTTTGCTTGCCACGCATGAGGGGAACGTACGCGAAGCCATCCTGCAGCTGCATGCCGCCAGCGAAGCCCTGCCTATAGACCCGAACATCCGCAACGATTATGGATACGCACTGCTGCTGGCGGAAGAGCATGAGGGTGCGCTGCATGAATTCCTGACTGCAGTTGAGTTGGCTCCCGCACATCGGCAGGCTTCCCATAATCTCCTCCTACTGCTGTATCGCACAGGGCAGGCAGAGAAAGCCGGAAAATTGGCCGAGCAGTTCGGCATCAGCGTGGCCGACCTTGAGCGTTTGAAGCAGCACGCGCTACCGTCGCCGTCCGATAGTGCCTTGAAAGATGACGTCAAGTCGGCAGACATAACGACGAACGCTGTATCGGATACAACAGCCACTGCCTATCTCAAAGAGGAGGAGCTCCAGCGATGAAGCGCATATCTATCCACACCTTTATGCTGCAAGCATCTCTGTTGCTGGTGTTTGTTGCCATTGCCGTGCAAGCTCAAGCCGAACCTAAAGATATGACTGCTATTGAGGCGGCGGCAGAGACGCAGCCGCAGGCCAAGGCCTGGCTTGAACTCCAAAGCAGTGGAAGAGCAGCTTCCATGCAGGCGCAGCCGTTACCAGGCCCGGTCATGGATCAGGTGCAGGAGCGCTACCTGAAGAGTTTCACCCATCCGGTCCCGCCCTACTTCGAGCATGTCCAGTCCATCGATAATTAACCGACATCAGCAGCGTGGCGCTATCGGATTATGGGGGGTGATGACGCTGCTGCTGGCTGTAGTTTTCATGGCGGTCGCCGTGGACACCGGTCGCTTGTGGATGCAGCAGCGCAAACTGCAGAGCATCGCCGATATGTCCGCCATCGAGGCAGCAAGAAAGATCGGTTGCAGCACGGATGAAGGTACCGTCATCGCGGCTGCGCAGGCGGCGGCGGCCAGAAATGGATACGGCGGACAGTTATCGGCAAACCCGAACCTGGTCCAGCTGGGTAGCGTGAGCACCAACTCCGGTGTTCGCCAGTTTTCGGACGACAGTGGACAAGAGGCCGTGCGGGTTTTTGCCACACAGTCTGTTCCAGCCAGTCTGGTGGCCGGAGGGCTTTTTGGAAATCAGGTGCTGCTGAAGGCGGAAGCCGTATCTGCGGCTGATCCTTCCCTGGTGGCTTTCACAGCAGGCAGTTTTCTGCTTAATGTGAATACGGAAAATGCGGTGCTGATGAATGCTCTGCTGGGGAATCTGCTTGGCACCAGTCTCAATCTCAGCGTGCTTTCGTATGAGTCACTGGCTTCGGCCAATCTTAACCTGGCTAATCTGCTGCGCGCTCATGGCAGTGCCAGCGTGGATGAACTGCTGGAGGCCGATATGCCGGTAGGTGCGCTGCTCGATTTGATCGCCCAAGGGGTCGAGGATGCAGGTACAGCAAGTGGCCTCGCATCTGCCGCCCTGCAGGAGCTAAGTTCCGGTATTACCAATAACGGCAGCATCAGGCTCTCCGATATTCTTACGGTGAGCACGCCAAACGAGGATGCCACCGCCGGCCTCGACATCAATGCCTTTTCCCTGATTACGGCGGTTGCCTTGTTTGCCAATGAACAAAGCACCGTGAATCTATCCATCGCCGGTATTGATGCAGGAATCACGATCACACAGGCGCCATTGCTGGCTGTGGGACCTAGTGACGGCAATAATTGCACTGTGGCGCGAACTGCTCAACTCGCGGTAGGAGTCTCCGCTTCCGCGGCAGGAATCCTGAATGTGACACTGAATGCAGCAGTAGCTCAGGGAACGGCTGAGCTGACAGAGTTCACCAATAATGGTGCTACGTCGCATGTCGTCATTGCTGCTACCCCTGGAGTCGCCGCGGTAAATGGTTCCGCCACCGTTACAGTCCTGGGTATTCCTGTATCAATCGGCATCAATTTGCCTGTGCAAACCGCGGTTGCCCAAGACCTTGAGTTTGATGTGGTACATCCGGCAGCTAGCCACCTGCCTCAAATGCAGACTGTGGCCAGTCCGCTAGGAGACGGTCTGGAAAACGCCCTGCAGCAAGGCAGCATATTAAATATCCCGGCTTTGAATTTTTTATTGGAGCCGTTGGTAGAGCCGATCGTCGATACGCTGCTGAGCCCATTACTGGGCCAGATCGGCCGAGTTCTGCTTGACCCCTTGCTGGAAATGCTGGGTATCCGCCTTGGCGGAATGGATGTTACGCTACACAGCATCCAGCTGCGGCAAGCCAGGCCGCTAATAATCTAATTCGCTATCGGAAGAAAAAAGCCGGAGATAACTCCGGCTTTCATCTGCTCCGTCAACAGCTTCAGAATTTGCCGTAATAGCCTTCCTTCAGCGCATCGTAGAGATTGGCTGCAGTGTGGATTTCACCGTCATACTCGATCTCTTCGTTACCCTTGGCTTCAATCACGCTGCCGTCCTCCAGCGTGAACTTGTAAGTAGTGCTTTCGAGATCTTTCTCCATTACCAGCACGCCCTGGAAGGCTTCCGGATTGAATCGGAAAGTGGTGCAGCCCTTGAGGCCCTTTTCGTAGGCATAGAGATAGATGCTCTTGAAATCCTCATAGTCATAGTCGGTCGGCACATTGATGGTCTTGGAAATGGAGCTGTCGATCCACTTCTGTGCTGCGGCCTGGATATCCACGTGGGCTTTGGCCGGGATGGTAGAGGAATCCACGAAATACTCGGGCAACTTCTCGTCTTCCTTGTCGCTGAACGGCATAGCCTTGGCATTGACCAGCTCGCGATAGGCCAGTAGCTCGTAGGAGAAGACGTCGACCTTTTCCTTGGACTTCTTGCCTTCGCGAATCACGTTGCGGCTATAGTGATGCGCAAACGAAGGTTCGATACCGTTGCTGGCGTTGTTGGCCAAAGACAGCGAGATGGTGCCGGTGGGCGCAATAGAGCTGTGATGCGTGAAACGTACACCCTTGTCGGCAATTTGCTTGCGCAGCGTTTCCGGAAATTGCTGCATGTATTTGCTATAACGGCCCATGAGCACCTTGCCCTTGACCTTGGCACCGACCTTGATACCGTCTGCTTTCATTTCGGGCCGCTTGGCCAGCATGTCAGCGGTGACGGTGAATTCCTCATCCATGATGGGTGCAGGGCCCTTTTCCTCGGCCAGCTGCACGCCGACTTCCCAGCCCACTTCGGCCATAACGCGCGTGACTTCCTCGGTGAATGTGACCGATGCTTCTTCACCATATTTCATCTTAAGCATAGCGAGCGTGGAGCCCAGACCCAGATAGCCCATGCCGTGGCGACGCTTGCGCATAATCTCGTCACGCTGCTGCTGCAGCGGCAGGCCATTTACCTCGACGACGTTATCCAGCATGCGGGTGAAGGTGCCCACGACTTCGCGGTATTCGTCCCAGTCGAAATAAGCCTCTTCAGTAAATGGCTGACGCACGAACATGGTCAGGTTGACCGAGCCCAGCAGGCAGGCGCCATAAGGCGGCAATGGCTGTTCGCCGCAAGGGTTGGTGGCGCGGATGTTTTCGCAGAACCAGTTGTTGTTCATCTCGTTGACGCGGTCAATGAGGATAAAGCCGGGCTCAGCGAAGTCATAGGTGGAAGACATGATGACGTCCCACATGCGGCGCGCCTTGATGGTCTTGTAGACGCGGCAGGCAGCTTTGCCGTCGGATTCGCGCGTCAGATACTTGCCCTTGACCGGCCACTCGCGCCATACCACCTGATCCGGATCTTCCAGGTTAAGGCCGTCGGCTTCGGCTTCCTTAGCCGTAATGGGGAAAGCCAGTTTCCACTCGGCGTCGGCCTTGACCGCTTCCATGAATTCCCTAGTGATCAGGCACGACAGGTTAAACTGGCGCAGGCGACCTGCCTCACGCTTGGCTTTGATGAAATCCATGACGTCCGGATGCGAGATGTCGAAGGTCGCCATCTGCGCACCACGCCGACCGCCCGCCGAGGAGACGGTGAAGCACATCTTGTCATAGATATCCATGAAAGACAGCGGACCGCTGGTGTAGGCACCGGCCCCAGCGACGAATGCGCCCTTGGGACGCAGGGTTGAGAATTCGTAGCCGATGCCGCAACCTGCCTTGAGGGTCAGGCCGGCTTCGTGCACCTTCTCCAGGATGCCATTCATGGAATCTTCGACAATTCCAGATACCGTGCAGTTGATGGTGCTGGTAGCGGGCTTGTGTTCCTGCGCTCCAGCATTGGAAGTAATACGGCCGGCAGGAATTGCACCGCGGCGCAGCGCCCATAGGAATTTTTCATACCAGTGCTTGCGCTTTTCTTCGGTGTCTTCGGCATCTGCCAGTGCACGGGCGACACGCTTGAAAGTGTCGTCCATGGACTTGTCTATGCATTCACCCTGCTTGGTTTTTAAGCGGTACTTTTTATCCCAGATGTCGAGAGAGACGGGTTGCACGGGGACTTCCCGGGTGGTTTCGGTAACCGGTTTGACCGCTTTAAGCATGGGCAATTCCTTCCTTGTTCTTTTGCGTATTTTGCGAGATTCAGGCAATCGGGCTTGATGCAGAGAAAACAGCCCGTACACACAATATATTGTGATTGAGTAGAAAATTATTTCATTTTATAGGGTGGGTCAAGGAGATTTTTGCGGCTGCTGCAAGCACCAAAACAGAGCATTTGACGTATCTCTTTAACTGGCTTGAACTTAGCCAAAGTAATCGCTAGCAAACCTCACAAAAAATAATTCAATTGACTGACTGCTACCCATATGCCGTGGTGTGTGCATGCGTCGACTGTGAGAAAATTGTCACATGTCTCGTCATATTTACACGCTGCTCCTGTTTCTGCTGTTGCCCTTCGTGCCCATCAAGCTTGTATGGCGCGGTATTCGGCAGCCTGAGTACCTCAGGCACTGGCGAGAGCGCTTCGGCTATTACCCTGCGATTTCGCGTAGTGACAAGCCAGTCATCTGGCTGCACTGCGTATCGGTTGGCGAAACGCGGGCAGCTGAACCTCTGGTGCATGAACTGCAGCGAAGAAATCCTCATCACAAAATCCTGATCACGCATGGCACGCCAACCGGCAGGCAAACCGGTGAACAGCTGTTTGCGGGTACCGTGGAGCGCGTTTACCTGCCTTACGATCTGCCTGGCGCCGTGCAGCGCTTTCTCGAATACTACCGGCCGGATGTCGGGTTGCTGCTGGAAACCGAGCTGTGGTTCAACCTGATCGCAGCATGCAAGCGGAACGGAATTCCATTGTTGCTCGTCAACGCAAGGCTGTCGCAGCGCTCGGCAGATGGCTATGCCAGGGTCGACAAACTGACGAGACAAGGACTGGGTTCCCTGGCTGGTGTTGCGGCTCAGGCAGAAGCGGATGCAAAACGGCTGCAAGCACTTGGCGCGAATCGCGTGGAGGTTTTCGGCAATCTGAAGTTTGACGTACGTCCGCCGGCGGCAGCGCACGAGAACGGAAGCCAGCTGCGGCGCCAATTCGGATCTGCCCGCGCCGTATTCCTGGCGGCGAGCACGCGTGACGGCGAAGAGGCGATGATTCTGAAGGCGGTGGCTGGATTAGGTATACCCGGCCTGCTGACCTTGCTGGTACCCAGACATCCGCAGCGGTTTGGTGAGGTGGCTGAGCTGCTAAATCAGCATAATTTGAAATTTCTTCGTCGAACAGGACTGTCGCAGGAAACAGCGGTGCCAGCCGATGTCGATGTTGTACTCGGCGATTCCATGGGTGAGATGTTTACCTATTACGCCAGCTGCGATGTGGCATTCATCGGCGGCAGTCTATTGCCATTCGGCGGTCAGAACCTGATAGAGGCAGCAGCGATGGGCAAGCCGCTGATCATCGGGCCGCACACTTATAATTTTGAAGAGATTGCGGAGCTGGCGGTGGCAAGTAACTCGGCACTGCGTATCAGAAATGAAGCAGAGCTGCGGCAGTCGCTGCTGCAGCTCATGCAGGATGCGGCCTTACGTAGTCGTATGGGTGAAGCGGCTCTGCAATTCAGCCGCAGCGCCGGCGGTACTGCGGAGAGAATTGCAAAGATGGTAGAACCTTACCTGACTTCTGCGTAATGCGTTTGCGGCTGCTTGCCGCGCACCTCGAAGGAAGTGACATATACCAGCTCGCACGCACCGTCGCCGGTGTCGTTGCGCGTCAGTGAGCTGCGCCACCGCCAGTTGTCCTGGCCACGCACCTCTACCAGATAGCCGTTGAATACAACGATTTCCCCAGGCTGTACCGACTTCAGCGACTCTTCAATGATGCTGTCCGCCGGAATCAGGTGCATATTGGTGCTCTGCGACTCGATATCGGCACGCGGGATTGGGAAGGCATTAGTCTTCCAGAAATAAAAGCGTCCATCCTGTCGGATATCGATCCTGTTGAGCACGTTATCTTCCGACATGCGTTTCCAGCCCAACGCCAGATCCACAGGAACCAGTGCAGCTTCGCGATCCTGGTTGTAATGCTTGGCCCCCAGTACGCGCGCCTGGGTCTGGAACTCAGCAAGGGGTGTAATCAGGTAGCCATTTTTCTCAAAGGGCGTGAGCGGCTCATCAAGATTTTTCTGAATGGGGTCGCCGAGTACAAGTGGGTCGGGACTAAAGGTGGCGGAACTGGCAGGCAATACCGGAAACAGCGCGCCAGCAATCAATGCGGCGAAAAGCGACTTTTTGAATTTCATGTGAAACCCCCCGCCTGGTTAAACTGTACGGCTAACGGTCCAGGCGTCGTTAGCTATATGGGCTCTCATCGAAGCAGTCGGCTGATCTGCTTGAATACCTCTCCTTCGGCTTTGCCCAGCCATTCAAAAACAATCGATTCGGAACTGCTGACGATGACCCCTGCTTGTCGCAGCCTTTCCATGGCATTCATTCTAGCTGAAGAATTCCGGGAAATCACTGCATCTTCGGCAACAAATATCTCACGTGCCGGGTCCAGTTGTTTCAAGCGCAAGGCTGTCTGCAAAATACAGATATGCGCTTCCATGCCAGCCAGGATGATGTGTGACCTATCCCTGGTCAGCTGCCGGCAGAAACTCGGCTCGTCCGTGCAGGAAAAGGCAATCTTTTCGATGCGTTGTTGGGCGGATAGAAGCTCCGACAGTTCCGGCAGGGTGGGACCCAGCCCTTTGGGATATTGTTCTGTGTGGATGGCAGGGACTTCCAGCAAGGTTGCTGCCCGGATGAGCAGGCTGCAGTTCCTGACAACCGCCTGCATGGCATCGGCAGCCATGGCTGCCGCCAGTTTCTCCTGCATGTCCACCACAACAAGGCAGCTCAGGTCGCGTTGCGCGAGTACGGGATTCAAGGCTGTGGCGCGGCCGCAATGGGGCTGTTGGACATGCGCTGGCTGACATCTGCGAGATCGGATTCGTTGATCAGACCGGTTGCAGCCTTGAGCTGCAGCACACTGAGCAGGTAGTTATAGCGCGCCTGGAGCAAGTCGCGCTGCGCAGTGTAGAGCTGCTGCTGTGCATTGAGCACATCGATACTGGTACGAACGCCAACTTCGTAACCCAGCTGGGTGGATTCAAGCTGGCTGCGGCTGGAGGCTAGTGCCTGCTCGAAAGCGGCGACCTGCGCGACATTCCCGGTAAGGTTCAGGTAAGCGCTTCGCGTTTCGAATTCAGCCTGGCGTCGTGCAGCTTCCAGGTTATCGAGCGCTTGTTGCCGCAGTGCCACCGCTTCGCGTGCACGTGCGCTGACAAGGCCGCCCTGGTAAATCGGGATTTGCAGTTGCAGCCCTATCTGTCCGTTGCTCAGATCGCTGCCGAAGCCGTTGGCGCTGCCGCCGGCGCGGGTATCGTTATAGCTGCCGACAGCATCCAGTATCGGATAATGTCCAGCATTCTGCAGTTCGACTTCTTCGGCCGCAATTTCATAAGCGCGTTGCTGGATATTGATGTTGAGATTGTTCTGACGGGAAATATTCACCCACTCTTCCATATTGAGAGGGCTGGGCGGCGTGATTTCGATGCCTGGGTTTACGCCCGTCAAGGGCGGCGGCATGGTGCCGATAATGGCCTGCAATGCCCGCTTGGCGGTTTCGAGCTGATTCACTGCCGCGATTTCCTGAGCAACGGTGAGATCGTAGCGGGCCTGTGCTTCATTTACATCAGTGATGGTTGCGGTACCGACTTCGAAGTTGGCATTGGCTTGTTCCAGCTGACCCGAGATGGCTGCCTTCTGCGCGTTGATGAGCTCGATGTTGTCGCGTGCCAGCAATACGTCGAAATAGGTATCGGATACGCGCAGCATGAGCTCCTGCTGGGTTTGGATTAACTGCAGATCCGATTGGAGCACCTGCAGCTTGGCCTGGTCGTATTGATCATGGTTCTGCTTGCGAAAAATAGGCTGGGTGGCGTTGACGCCGTAGCCGAAGGTTTCGAAAGACTGGGGTTCACCAACACGAAACGGGTTGTTATCAAAATAGCGGATGTCGGTTTCAGAATGCGTGGCGTTCATGGTGAAGCTGATGGTAGGAAAGAACAGCGCACGTGCCTGCGCCAGTCTTTCTTCCGTCGCCTTGTTGGCGCTGCGTGCAGCAGCCAGTGTAGGATCGCTGGATACGGCTTGCGTATAAATATCCAGCAGATTGTGGTTTTCCTCAGGCTGGGCAAGCGCTGGCATCGCCAGCAATCCCAGGCTGATTAGCAGCAATCTTGAAAACGTATGAATCATCAAAACTCGAAACGGGAAGGCTGTGGTGCGTTGGTTAGCGGCGGCAGGCAGGTTTCAAATAGTGCCTGTTGTCTGTAGTTATCGGTTGCGACACATTGAATCATGACGGCTTCCATGGCTGGAGGTTCCCCAACCACGACAAACATTCTGCCGCCAACTTTTAATTGCTGGCGAATATCCTTGGGCAATATGGGCATCGATCCGGTAAACACGATCACATCGTACGGGCCGTGCGCAGGCCAGCCTTGTGCGGCATCGCCGACTTCAAGCACGACATTATCAATGTCATGCTTTGCCAGCCGGCTACGCGCCAGTACGCTAAGTGCCTCAATGATCTCCACACTGCGGACCTGCATGGATAGCTTTGCGAGCAGTGCTGTCAGGTAACCGCTTCCGGTGCCGATTTCCAGTACGGTATCAGTCTTCCTGATTTCAAGCGTCTGCAGGATGCGGCCTTCAATCTTGGGCGACAGCATGGTCTGGCCGTGGCCGATGGGGATCTCGATATCCGCGAACGCCAGCCCCTTGTATTGGGTGGGAACGAAGTCTTCACGTGGAACTTGCTGGAACAGCTGCAGAATCTTGCTATCCAGCACCTCCCAGGTTCGAATCTGCTGCTCAATCATATTGAAGCGAGCTTTTTCCAGGCGTGTGGAATCGGATAAAAAGCTGGTGGGGTTGAGTGTCTGTTCTAGTTCCATGAGATTCTTTTTGAATGGCTTGCCAACCTTGCAATTATTCCATATTTCAAGTACTTTCACAGGCATTGCTGGGGGTCTGTCGGCCAAGGAGCTGGCGGTGAGAAATACCCTTTGAACCTGATGCGGGTCATGCCGCCGTAGGGAAGCAGATTTATCGCTTCCCTACCTGTTTTAAGGGAAGCAGAACCACCGCTTCCCCATCCCAATTTTAAGGGGAAGCAGTTCATCTGCTCCCCCATTTATATCTGCAAGGAGCACACACGATGAACGCCACCGACAAAGCGCTGCATGCCGCTTTCCTCAATGAAACAGCGCAGGTCGATCCCGGCGCTACACAGTCTTTTGCCAAGTCACGCAAGGTTTATATTGAAGGTTCGCGTCCCGATATCCGTGTGCCCTTTCGTGAGATTTCGCTGTCAGACACGCCGTCCGCCTTTGGCGCGGAGAAAAATCCGCCGGTGGTGGTTTACGATACTTCCGGTCCCTATACCGACCCCCAGGCTGGCATAGACATCCGCAACGGTCTGCCGCCATTGCGCGCCAACTGGATTGAGGCGCGCAACGATACCGAACAGCTGGATGGCCCAACCTCGGAATACGGCAAAGAGCGCAAGACGGATCCAGCTCTGGCGCAAATGCGCTTCAACCTGACGCGCACGCCTTGTCGTGCCAAAGCTGGCATGAACGTGAGCCAGATGCATTATGCGCGCCGCGGCATTATCACGCCTGAGATGGAGTTTATCGCCATTCGCGAAAACCAGCGCCGCGAGAACATGTCCGAGCTACTGCAGACGCAGCACGCGGGTCAGAGTTTCGGTGCCAAGATCCAAAAAATCATCACGCCTGATTTCGTGCGCGAGGAAGTCGCGCGCGGCCGCGCCATCATTCCGGCCAATATCAATCACCCGGAAATCGAGCCCATGATCATCGGCCGCAATTTCCTAGTCAAAATCAACGCCAATATTGGCAATTCCGCTGTGACGTCGGGCATCGCGGAAGAAGTGGAAAAGATGGTCTGGGGTACGCGCTGGGGTGCCGATACCGTCATGGACCTATCCACCGGCAAGAACATCCACGAGACGCGTGAATGGATTATTCGCAATTCGCCCGTGCCCATCGGTACGGTGCCGATTTACCAGGCACTGGAAAAAGTGGACGGCAAGGCCGAGGAGCTGACATGGGAAATCTTCCGTGACACCCTGATTGAGCAAGCCGAACAAGGTGTGGACTACTTCACCATCCACGCGGGCGTGCGCCTGCCGTATATCCCGCTGACGGCCAAACGCATGACCGGCATTGTTTCGCGCGGTGGCTCCATCATGGCCAAGTGGTGTCTGGCTCATCACAAGGAATCCTTCCTCTACGAGCATTTCGAAGACATCTGCGAAATCATGAAGGCTTACGACGTCAGTTTCTCGCTGGGCGACGGGCTGCGTCCGGGCTCGATTTATGATGCCAACGACGAAGCGCAGTTTGCCGAACTGAAAACACTGGGCGAACTCACGCAGATTGCCTGGAGGCACGACGTCCAAACCATGATTGAAGGCCCGGGCCATGTGCCTATGCATCTCATCAAGGAAAACATGGAGCTGCAGCTGGAGCATTGCGGCGAAGCGCCGTTCTACACACTGGGCCCGTTGACCACCGACATCGCCCCAGGATACGACCACATCACCTCCGGCATCGGCGCTGCCATGATCGGCTGGTACGGTTGTGCCATGCTGTGCTATGTGACACCGAAGGAACACTTGGGGTTGCCGGACAAGGAAGACGTGCGCGAAGGCATCATCACCTACAAGATTGCCGCGCATGCTGCCGACCTGGCCAAGGGTCATCCTGGCGCGCAGATCCGCGACAACGCGCTGTCAAAAGCGCGTTTTGAATTCCGTTGGGAAGACCAGTTCAACCTGGGCCTCGACCCTGAGAAAGCCAAGGAATTCCATGACGAAACCCTGCCGCAGGAAGGTGCCAAGCAGGCGCATTTCTGCTCCATGTGCGGGCCGCACTTCTGCTCCATGAAAATCACCCAGGATGTACGGGAATACGCCGCGACCCAAGGCGTGAGCGACGAGGAAGCTTTGAAGCGCGGAATGCAAGAAAAGGCGGTGGAATTCGTGAAGAAAGGTGCCGAGGTCTATCATAAGGTTTAGATAGATGCCGCATGACCACACTTAAGCTCAACAAGAAGCCGGCCGATGCGCCGACGATGGAAGCACCGCGTGCGCCCGTACGCCGCGCGGATCCCGCAAAACGTTCGCGTGTTGCTGCGCCCGCATCAATGCTGACCAAGCCGGATACAAAATCATCCGTGAATGGCGAGAGGCGGAAGCCTGCAGCATCCGAGACTGCACCACGCGAACGCATCGCCCGTCCGCCATCCAGGCCAAGAGACGCTACGGGACGCGATACCCCGCGCCGTGGCGGCAAGCAACGTGATGGCTTCGAACAGGGCGAGTTCAATCGAAACCGGGCGACCAATCCCAGATTCTCACCCAAGCCAGTAGCGAGCAATCCTGAACTGCCCAGGTTGTCCAAGCGCATGGCTGAGCTTGGGCTGTGCTCGCGGCGTGAAGCAGATGAGTGGATCGTCAACGGCTGGGTCAAAGTCAATGGCGTTGTTATAGATGCACTGGGCACCCGTGTGCCTCCTGATGCCAGCATTGAAGTGAGCGGTAGCGCACAACAGGCGCAGTCTGAAAGCGTTACTATTCTTTTGCACAAGCCCGTTGGTTATGTCTCCGGGCAAGCCGAAGACGGCTATGAGCCGGCGGTGGTTCTGATCCGCCCTGAGAATCAATGGCAGGAAGCGCAACATGATCCCACACAGCCCAAATTCAAGCGCGGACACCTCAAGGGTCTGGCACCCGCGGGTCGGCTGGATATCGATTCCACAGGATTATTGATTTTCACCCAGGACGGCCGCATCGCACGCCAGCTGATCGGCGAAGATTCCCGCATTGAAAAGGAATACCTGGTGCGTGTGGAAGGCGATTTATCCGAAGAAGGGTTGCGCAAACTGAATCATGGGCTGGAACTTGATGGCGTCAGGCTCAAGCCGGCCAAGGTCTCATGGCAGAATGAAGACCAGCTGCGGTTCGTGCTGCGCGAAGGTCGCAAGCGGCAGATACGTCGCATGTGCGAGCTAGTAGGGCTCAAGGTCACAGGTCTCAAGCGTGTGCGCATCGGCAGAGTGGCTCTGGGTAAATTGCCGCCGGGACAGTGGCGTTACCTGAGGCAGGGCGAGCAATTTTAGAACATGGCCGTCAGGCCTCCAACACCAATAACGTCGCAAAAGCGGGACAAAAAATCCATGGAGCTGTTAATTCTGCTGAAGGCATTCATCCTCGGGCTGGTGGAGGGTGCCACCGAATTTCTTCCTGTAAGCAGTACCGGCCATCTAATCATCATCGGCGATGTGCTCAACTTTACCGATGAGCGCAGCAAGGTTTTCAAGATCGTCATCCAGTTGGGTGCCATACTCGCCATCATGTGGGAATACCGCGCACGGCTCACACACACAGTGACCAACCTGCAACAGAAGAGCGCTCAGCTTTTCGTGCTGAACATTGCCATTGCTTTCATCCCGGCAGCGGTGCTTGGCGTACTGTTCCATGGCGATATCAAGGACCTGCTGTTCAATCCCTTCACGGTATCCATTGCCCTGATTGTGGGCGGTTTCGCCATCCTTGCCATCGAGCGCTGGGCGCCTGCTTCGCGCACGCCTACTGTGGACGACATGACGCCGCTGCAGGCGTTGAAAATTGGTCTCGCACAGTCCGTTGCTCTGATTCCCGGCGTCTCGCGTGCCGGCGCGACTATCCTCGGCGGGGTGGTATTCGGCTTGTCACGCGAGGCAGCCACGCAATTCTCCTTTTTTCTGGCGATTCCCATCATGTTTGCGGCAACCGGCTACGATCTCTTCAAGAGCTGGGATTTGTTGTCGCCAGCCGATTTCCCGATTTTCGCTGTGGGCTTTATTACCGCTTTTTTTGCCGCACTGGTCGCAGTCAAAACCCTGCTGCGCTATGTCGCCCATCACGATTTCCGCATTTTTGCCTGGTACCGCATTATTTTCGGGCTGGTTGTGCTGGCTTATTACTGGTAATCCATGAGCGACTATCAACAGCTGGTAGCCACCCTTGAACGTTTTGCCGAAGAGGCAAAAAAACGTCCATTAACCTTGGGTGAAGCGCTTGATACGCTGGATGAGGCAGCCTACGGCTTTATTGCACTGATTCTGGCACTGCCCTTCATGCAGCCTATTCCGCTGGGGCCGATCACGGTCGCCGGCGGGCTGACATTCGCCACCTTGGGCTGGCAGATGTGGCGCGGGCATGAATCACCGGTATTGCCCAAGAAGATGCGTGATGTGGTCATGAGCGAAAAGAGCTGGCGCATTCTCGTTTCAACCTGCCTCAAAATCGTCAATTTCGGCCGCAAATTTACCAGGCCACGCATGGATTATCTGGTGTCCGAAGAGAATGGACCACGTATCGGCGCCATTATTCTGATGACCTCAGGCCTGCTGATGGCGATTCCTTTCGGGGTTTTGCCGTTAAATAATGTGCTCCCCGCGCTGGCCGTGTTTTTCTACTGCTTCGGTCAGCTGGAAGAAGACGGGCTGATGGTGATAATTGCTTTCGCATGGATCATCCTTACGATACTGTATTTCGGATTTTTCTTTTTCGGGTTATGGTATTTCGGTAGCGCCGCCATGATGCGCTGGCTGGCCTGATAACATGAACCAATAAAGAGACCATCCCGACTGGAGCTCTGCATGAACAAGATTCTCAAATATTCACTATTCTCCGTTGGCGGCCTGGTCTTGCTGGTATTGGTTGCTGTGGCCATTATCGCCGCGACTTTCAACCCCAACGATTACAAGCCGCTGATCGTCAAAATGGTGCAGGAGAAGAAGCAGCGGACTCTCAATATCGAAGGGGATATCAAGCTGGCTTTTTGGCCCAAACTCGGTGCCAACCTCGGCAAGGTATCTCTCTCGGAACATCAGAGTGACAAGGAATTCGCCTCCGTACAGGGGCTTAAGGTGTCATTGGCTCTACTTCCGTTACTCAAAAAAGAACTGGTAGTGGATACCATTTATGTGGACGGCGCGCGCGTGAATATTGTGCGCTACAAGGATGGCACTACGAATTTCGACGATTTGCTGAGCAAGGAAGAAGAAGCATCCGAGCAGATCAAGTTCGACGTTGACGGAGTCGTCGTCACTGACACGACACTGACCTATACCGATGAGCAGGCTGGCAGCCGTTACCAGGTAAGTGATTTGGACATCGAAGCTGGTCACATCGCACTGGGCGAACCTTTCGATCTGGAGACGGATTTTCTGTTGGAAGCCAGCCAGCCGGCAGTCAAAGCGCAAGTAACAGTAAACGGTAATTTCATGGTGGACACGGAGGCCGGGCATTATGTCGCCAAGGGCCTGGACGCCACCATCCAGGGCGCGATTGCCGGCGGCAAGGATGTGGATATCAAGCTGGCTGGTGATATCGACGCCAAACCGGACAACACGGAGCTGCTGGTCGATGGCCTCAAGCTCGCGCTATCCGGTAATTTCGACGGCGCGAAACTGACGGCGGATATGCAGGCGCCCAAACTCAACATATTAAAGGACGAAGTCAGCGGGCAATCAGCTCGGCTTGAATTCAGCTGGGAAAGGGATGCCGATAAGGCGCACGGCAATCTGGAGCTGGCCGATATCAAGGGTTCGCCGCGTGCAGCGCAAAGTGGCGGCGTCAAGGGCAACGTTTCCATGACACAAGGCAGCCAGCGCAGCGTCGAGAGCCAGTTCTCGTCACCGCTGAATGCCAACCTGGAAAAGATGGTGTTCGACATACCCAAACTGGCTGGAGATATCAAGCTCAAGGATCCGGCGCTGCCGGGCGGCCAGTTGCAGGGGTCATTTGCGCTGAAGGTGCATGCAGATGTTGAGCAGGAGCGGGCCGAAAGCGATTTCAGTCTTAACGTCGACAAGAGCAATCTCAAGGGCAATGTGCAGGTGGCAGGCTTTGCCAAGCCTGATATCAGGTTCAACCTGAGCGCGGATCAGATCGACCTCAACAAGTGGCTGGGCAAGTCTCAGACGCCAGCAGCCAGCGAGAAAAAAGCCGCAGAGCCGGCGAAGCCTGCTGACCTGTCTGCGCTCAATGACCTAAAGCTGCAGGGCAAGGTAAACATTGGCAGCATGCGCTATGAACAGTATCAACTGGCTAATCTCGCCATGACGGTGAGCGCCGACGGCAGGCAGCTCAGCGTAAACCCTTTTGCCGTCAAGCTGGATGACAGCAACATCAAGGGCTCATTGGGTGTCAGCAGATATGCGAATCCGGTTTATGCCTTCGATGTCGATATCGACAAGCTGGATGCTGATCGCTATGTCACGCAGCCTGAAGGCAAAAAGGCCGAACCCACCGCCAAATCCGACCCTAATACGCCGATAGACCTTAGCGTATTGCGGCAGCTTAATGCCAACGGCGAACTACGCATCGGCTGGCTCAAGCTCGCGAATGTGAAAAACACCAATGTGCGCGTCAGGCTCAAATCTGAAGGCGGTGTTGCCGAGCTTTCCCCGTTTTCCGCCAACCTGTATGAAGGTTCCATGACAGGCATGCTGCGCGTTGATGCCCGAATGACCCCCAGCATCGCCTTGAAGCAGGACATGAAGGGGATCATGATTGGCCCGCTGCTGGTGGATGCCATCAACAATGACATGCTCTCGGGTAAGGGGAATCTCAGTGTGGATGTCACGACCCAAGGCAACACCGTGGGTGAATTCAAAAAAAAACTTGACGGCAAAGCCGCGCTCAATCTGAGCGACGGCGCGGTTAAAGGCATCGATATTGCGGGTACCTTGCGCGGTTTCAAGGGCAAGCTCAGTTCGCTCAAAGGTGAAAGCACGGTACAGGGTGACAAGGCCAAACAGACGGACTTCAGCGAAATGTCGGCCACTTTCAACATCAAGAATGGCGTCGCGCATAACGATGACCTGAGCCTCAAGTCGCCCCTGTTTCGTATTGCAGGCAACGGCCAGGTGGATATCGCCAATGAAACCATCAGCTATCTGGTCAAGCCTACAGTCGTAGCGACCCTCAAGGGCCAGGGCGGTGCGGGAATTGAAGAGCTTAATGGCGTGACAGTGCCTATCAAGGTCAGCGGCACATTCGCCAAGCCATCCTATGCGCTGGACTTTGCCGGACTGGGCGCAGCACTGGCGCAGAAGAAAGTGTTGGAAAAGGTCGGCGGTGAAAAAGGCGAGGCTGTGCAGAAACTGCTCAAAGGTGACAAGGCCGGCGCCCTTGAAGGCCTTCTGAACAAGAAGAAGCCAGCAGAGCCGGCTGACCAGCAAGCCGCTCCGACTGAACCTGCGGACACAGCAGCACCTGCGAAGCCGGCCCCTGAAGAGCAGAAACCAAGTCGCGAAGAAAAGACCCGAAAGAAGCTCAACGATCTGTTGGGCCTTTGATTGCTCATGCTTGCTGCACCCCCATTCCTTGCGCGATGACAAGATGATGGCAGTCGACGCTTCTGCACAGGAAATGCCCAGCTTTGCATCGCGCATTGTCAGCTGGCAGAAAATCCACGGTCGGCATGACCTGCCCTGGCAGAACACGCGTGACCCGTATGCCGTCTGGGTTTCCGAGATCATGCTGCAGCAGACCCAGGTATCGGCCGTCATCGGCTATTACCAGCGCTTCATGCAGCGATTTCCCGATATCGCTGCGCTCGCGGCAGCCAGCCAGGAGGAGGTGCTGCAGTACTGGAGCGGACTTGGCTACTATTCACGCGCACGCAATCTACATGCGGCGGCACAGCAGATTATGCAAATACATGGGGGGTTATTCCCTCGCGCCATGGATGCCATACAAGCCTTGCCGGGCATAGGCCGCTCGACTGCCGCAGCGATTGCGTCTTTTGCCTTTGGTCAGCGTCAGGCCATTCTCGACGGTAATGTGAAGCGTGTCCTTGCGCGCTGCTTTGGCATTGAAGGCTGGCCTGGAAAGCCAGATATAGAGAAGCAGATGTGGCAGCTGGCTGAGCGACTGCTACCTGAACGCGATATTGAAGCGTATACCCAAGGGATTATGGATCTCGGTGCCACCCTGTGTGCGCGCCGACCAGCATGCGGCAATTGCCCGCTGCAGCAGAACTGTGTTGCCAGGCGTGAAGCACGGGCGCATCTGTTGCCCAGCCCCAAACCGCGCAAGCCGGTCCCGCAGCGGCAGACTGTCATGCTGCTGCTGATGTCGGGTAATGAAGTATTGCTGGAAAGGCGTCCATCGCCTGGCATCTGGGGTGGACTGTGGAGCCTGCCGGAAACGGACGAGGTTCTGATGGCGCAGCAGGAAGTGAAGCGGCGCTTCAACCTTGAATCAGAACCTATGCCCGCACTACCGCCATTGGTGCATGCGTTTACGCATTTCACGCTGACCATTACGCCTCAGCCATTGCATATTCGGCAACGCCTGCCGCAGGCCATGGAACCAGGGGTGCTATGGCTGGATATTGAAGATGCGGCCGGGGCGGCACTGCCGGCCCCAGTCAAGAAACTCCTGACCCAGTTGAAAGTTGCGGAGGCTGGCGCGGCGACATAAGCTGGCCGCTGTGAAAGCAAACTGCAGGCGATAAAAAAGCCCCATAACGGGGCTTTTTGCTAGCTGAGGCTTACTTCTGGTCCCAGCTATCTTCCCACATGCAGTGCTTGATGGTGTGACGGTTCTTGATCAGCTCGTCGATGCTCGGTTCGTCGTTGAGTGCACGCTTGATCGCCAGCTTGGTTGCTTCGTAGTTGTTCTTGTACATATCGGCCTTGTCCAGCTTGCCTTCCTTGGCCAGCGGCGCACAGCCCGGATCGACCCATACCAGGCTGATGATGCACAGATCGTTGGCCTGGTCCTTGGGGATAATGCCTTCGATGACACAGTCGATGACAGCATCGGCAGTTGCAGCCTGTACTACGCCGCCGAACAGCTCAATATTAGCGGAATCCTTGAGTGTGACCTTGGGCACCATCATGGTGGCGGGGCGCACCATCTGGTTGATGTCGCGTACGGCGAACATGGCGGTATGGCCCTTGCTCTGTGCCATGAGGTTTGCAAAGGCGGCGCCAACCGGGCCGTCAACTGCGCCGATGACGATTTCCGGCATGGCGGCGGTGACATCCTTGCCTTCACTGAAAATGGTGGCTTCGCCAGCCTTGAAAATAATCTTGTTCGACATGAGGTTTCCTTACTGAATCTGGAATGTTGAATGGGAGGTTGAGGAGGGGATTGTATAGAAGCAGACCGGCACAGGCAATTTCAGCGGAGGTTTTCCATGCGATTCAAATGCTTAGTTTGAGCTGCATGTCGCGGTGTGGAATGCCGGCATCTATATATTCATCGCTGCAGATCACAAATCCGCTGCGTTCATAAAAGGGAATCGCATGCGTTTGTGCAGATAGCGTGATGCTGTTCCAGTCGCGTTCGCGGCAGCAGCAAATCGCATACTCCAGCAATGCATGGCCTGCGCCCTGCTGCCGGCATTCCTTCAGCATTGCCATACGACCGATGATGCCATTTGCGAGTATGCGTGCGCAGCCGACCACTTTGCCTTCTGCGTCCATGGCCAGCAAATGGATGGCATGTTCATCGCAACCATCCCATTCCAACTCGATAGGTACACACTGCTCTTCAACGAAGACCTGCAACCGGATTTCACGCAGTTCGGCTTGCGCTTGCTGCCAATTGACTTGCCGGATTGAAAAGCGGGCGGGATTATTGAGTTTGTTCATCCACCTGCTGGCTATTCTTTTCTGCTGATTGCTGCAGCACATCCTCGACGGCCTTTGCCTGACCCAGAATCTCTCGCTGATCTTCTGCTACCTTGGGTTCCGGATCGCCAGGCGAGCAGGCGACGAGCAGGGATGTCAGGCCGAGGATGAGCAGTGTGGTTTTCATGATGGATCTCCTTGTCGGTGTTGCGGCTGGCGGCGCTTACAGGCATCATGCCCTCTGGTATTTTGATGCTGATTTGAGTAAAGGTAAAACAATGAACAAATACTTGGGTCTGATCGCCCGCCTTCTGCTGGCACAGGTTTACCTGATTGTAGGGCTGTATGCGCACGTCTACCAGAGTATGACCAATCCCGTCTTCTATAACGGGTTCCAACAATATCTGGGGTCGGTAGGGTTGCCCGGCGTTTTTGCACCTTTGATGATTTTGATTGAAGTCGTCGGCGCCGTGCTGCTGCTGGTTGGTTTCAAAACTCGTTTTGCTGCGTTCCTGCTCGCGGGCTATAGCGTATTCATTGCGCTGGTTTTCCATAACGACCTTGGCAATCCTCAGGAACTGCTGGCCTGCCTGCAGTATCTCGCAGTCGCCGGCGGCATGCTGGCAATTGCTCATGCGCCTGTGACGGCCTGCAGCGTGGACAACCTCGGCAGAAAATAGACTTCAGGCTGCTGTCAGATTTTTTGGCAGCTGGAACACCACGTTCTCGACGACCCCCTGAAGCTCGACCACGTCGGATTCGCCAAGCGTCTGCAGCTTGGCGATGACTTCCTTCACCAGGACTTCAGGGGCTGAGGCGCCGGCAGACACGCCGATGCGCTTCTTGCCAGTTACCCATGCGGGATCAAGATGGCTGGCATCGTCCACCATATAGGCTTCGACACCCTGATTATGCGCAACTTCACGCAGGCGGTTGGAATTGGAACTGTTGGGTGAACCCACAACGATAACGAGATCGCAATCCTTGGCCATAAGTTTGACCGCATCCTGGCGATTCTGGGTCGCATAACAAATTGAATCGCTGCGCGGCGCGAGGATGTCAGGAAAGCGCATCTTGAGGGCTTCTACTACACGTGCGGCGTCATCGATGGATAGCGTGGTCTGCGTGACGTAGGCGAGTTTCGAGGGGTTCTGCACCACGAGGTTGGCAACATCTTCCGGCGTTTCGACTAGATAGATGCCGCCCTGGCATTGGCCCATGGTGCCTTCGACTTCGGGATGGCCGCGGTGACCAATCATGATGACTTCATAGCCTTTGGATTGCATGCGTGAGACTTCTACATGCACCTTGGTGACCAGCGGGCACGTCGCATCGAAAATCTGCAGGCCGCGGGATGCGGCTTCCTCACGCACCTGGAGGGAAACGCCATGGGCACTGAAAATCACCGTGCTGCCGGAAGGCACTTCTTCCAGCTCTTCCACAAAAACCGCGCCCTTGCGCTTGAGCTCATCGACCACGAACTTGTTGTGCACGACCTCATGCCGCACATAAATGGGCGCGCCGAATTTCTCAAGCGCCTGCTCGACGATGATAATGGCACGGTCCACGCCGGCACAGAAACCACGCGGGTTTGCTAACAATATTTCCATCAGTTTTTTTCTCGATTCAGTTGCCCAGCCAATGGGCAAACGTAAGTAGCAGCAGGATGCCGAGCATCAGCACCAGCACACGCCAGATCAGCCCGATTGCGCTTTGCAGATAATCTGCATCAGCTTCGTCACCCAGGCCGAGTTCAGGGCGGAATTGTAAAACACCGCGGCTGGCCAAAGGTTCCCCTAGTCGTGTGCCAAGTGCGCCGGCGCCGCTCGCCAGCACGATGCCCAGCTCCTTGTCAGGCCAGGATTGCGCTTGCATGCGCCAGCAGTACACTGCATCCTCAAAATCGCCGACTACGGCAAAACTGCCTGCCGTCAGGCGCACCGGGAGCCAGTCGAGCAAACCGAATGCGCGTCTGGCAAAATGGTTGAATTCATTATGCTGCTGCGGCTGCCAGGTCAGCTTTAGCAAGTGCGAAAGACGATAAAGGCAGGCGCCTGCCGGCCCCAGGATGACAAACCACAAAATAGGTGCAAACAAGCCATGGTGCGCGTGTTTCAACGTCGACTCTATGCCGAGCCGGGCAATTTCGGGGGCGCTGTAGTTTTCAGTTTCGTCATTCTCCCAACGGGCATAAATTTCGCGCGCTGACGCCAGATTCTCATTCCGCAACGCCGTCACGATTTTTTCCGCAGGACGTCCAAAGCGGTTGAAACGCAGCACGAAATAGAGGATGCCGATACTAAACAGCAAACCGAGGACGACATTGATTTGCAGCAATACATAATAGATCGCGCCAACCAGTAAAGACGGCAGAAACGCGCCTAACAACCAGGCAACGATTCCATGCTGCTTGCGACTGCCGTTGAAATTTTGCTCGAGCCATAAAGCGTAAGGGGAAAACAGATACTGCAGCAGGTCGGGCTTGAGGTGCGGGCGGTAATAACTCAGAGTCAGTGCGCTCAGCAGGGCGAGAAAACTCATTGCGTGATCCTGATTTGTTGCATGCTGCCTGTTTGAAAGACCTGTTTGATTTGAAAGATACCACAATCCACTGATTTTGCCGCGATGCACCAGCCCTGCCGTATTATTAAGAAATGGGCCAAACCAGTATAATCCGAGCTTTGCCAGCCTAAGGTCACGATGAAGAATACCGCCATCCTGCTGATCAACTGCCCGGACCGCAAAGGTCTGGTCGCTGCCATTGCGGATTTTCTGTACCAGCATGACGCCAATATTCTGCATGCTGACCAGCATCAGGATGCAGAGAACAACTTGTTCCTCATGCGCGTGGAATGGGATTTAAACGGTTTCGCCATCGCACCTGATGAATTTGCCAGGCACTTTTCCCCGATTGCGGAACGCTTCGACATGGATTGGGAGCTCAAGCTTTCGCAGAAACGGCCGCGCATAGCCCTCATGGTGTCGCAGTATGACCATTGCCTGGTTGATTTGCTGCATCGCCACAGTAGCGGAGAGCTGGCCTGCGATATTCCGCTGATCATCAGCAACCATAGAGATACCGAGCGGCTCGCGGAATTCCATGGCATACCTTTTCATCACATCCCGGTTACCAAGGAAACCAAAGCGGAGGCAGAAGCCAGGCAGTTCGCGCTATTCGATGAGCACGAGATCGATCTGATCGTGCTGGCGCGCTACATGCAGATATTGTCCCCGGAATTCGTAAAACGTTACCCCGAACGCATTATCAACATTCATCACTCGTTCCTGCCGGCATTCATCGGTGCCCGGCCCTATCACCGGGCACATGAACGCGGTGTGAAGCTGATTGGAGCCACCAGTCATTATGTGACCGAAGTGCTGGATGAGGGCCCGATTATCGAGCAGGACATTGCACGCATTTCACATCGCGACCAAGTGGGAGACCTGATCCAGAAAGGCCGCGACCTGGAGCGCATCGTGCTGTCACGCGCCGTACGCTGGCATATCGAAAACCGCATCCTGCTCTACGCCAACAAGACGGTCATTTTCGACTAAGGTAGCCTTTTCTCCAGGGCGAACAGCTGCTCGACGGTTTCGCGCTTGCGAATAAGATGGCATTGGTCGCCGTCCACCATGACTTCTGCTGCGCGTGGCCGTGTATTGTAGTTTGAGCTCATGCTCATGCCGTAAGCACCGGCGGAAAGAATCGCCAGCAAGTCGCCCTGACTGATAGCCAGCTTGCGATCGTGACCCAGGAAGTCGCCACTCTCGCAAACTGGGCCGACAACTTCGTAAATCTGCCCTTTGGCGGTTGAGGGCTTTACCGTGACGATCTCATGGTAGGCATCGTAAAGTGCCGGGCGCATGAGATCATTCATGGCAGCATCCACGATGACGAAATTTTTGGTCTCACCGTGCTTGAGATACTCCACTCGTGTCAGTAGCAGTCCGGCATTTCCCACCAAAGCCCGCCCCGGTTCCATGATGAGTTTCACCCTGCGGGCGCCCAGTTTCTGCAGAATGGCTTGCGCATACGTGGCAAAATCGGGCGGTGTTTCGTCGCTGTAACGAATCCCGATGCCTCCGCCGATGTCGATATGGCTGATGGCAATATCTTCTGCGGCAAGAAGATCGACCAGGGACAAGACGCGATCAAACGCATCAAGGAATGGGGCAAGCTCGGTCAGCTGAGAGCCGATGTGGCAATCCACCCCATGTATTTCGATGTGGGGCATGGCGGCAGCTCTTCGATACAGCTCGAAGGCATCCTCATAAGCAACGCCGAACTTGTTATCGCGCAGTCCGGTAGAGATGTAAGGGTGCGTCTTGGCATCCACGTTGGGATTTACTCGCAAGGAAACCGGCGCCTTTGTGCGCATTTCGCCCGCTACAGTATTCAGCCGCTCCAGCTCGGCTGCGGATTCGACGTTGAAGCACAGGATGCCGGCTTCAAGAGCCACACGCATTTCCCATTCTGTTTTGCCCACACCGGAAAACACAATTTTCCCGAGATCACCACCAGCTGCAAGCACCCGGGCCAATTCTCCACCCGACACGATGTCAAAGCCGGCACCTGCTTTTGCCAGCAGATTCAGGATTGCCAGGCTGGGATTTGCCTTGACGGCATAGCAAGTCAGATGATCGATGCCATCGAATCCTGCTTCAAAACGCTGGAAGCAATCGGCTAATTCTTTTCTGGAATAAACATAACAAGGGGTGCCGAAGCTGTTGGCTATTTCGGCCAGCGAAACATCCTCGACGCACAACTCGCCATTTTTGGTCGTAGTTAAATTCATGGCAGGTTAACGGGCAGAATCTTCTGTGGGCTGTGGATATTGCTGCTCGGGAATGTACAGATCACCCTTGGTTCCGCATGACACGATTGTGAGAGATATCAATAGAATAAGCAGAAAGGGACGCATGAAAAATCCGGATTAAATGTTGGATTTATTTTAGCATACGGCTGGGCCTGCTTCGATGCGGTTTACTGGCACGGCTACCGCCTGAGAGCCTAAAATAACCAGTTATCAGTTTAGGCTAGACCTTGATTTTTAGCGTAGGCATGATTCAGTTACCAATGAAAGGATTGCGCATGTCCAGAAAAGTACAAGGGTTCACACTGATCGAGTTGATGATCGTAGTTGTGATAATTGGAGTGCTGGCAGCTATCGTCATACCTTCTTATTCCGATTACGTCACTCGAGGACGGATTCCCCAAGCCACGGCCGGGCTTGCATCGAAGCGCGTGCAAATGGAGCAGTTTTTCCAGGACAACCGCACTTATGCAGGGGCGCCTGCCTGTAACTTGGACACTGCTAGCAGCGAGTTTTTCAATTTTTCGTGTGCAGGTACTGCAGATGCAGATGGATTCACGCTGCAAGCTGTAGGAAAAGGCGCAATGGCAGGATTCACCTATACTGTTGACGAAGGTAATAGCAAAACCTCAACGATCACTACCACTGGTTGGACAGGAAATCCCAACTGTTGGGTAACCAAAAAAGGTGGTGCTTGCTAATGTCAGTTTCCACTCTGCAAGTGGGCGTGTCTCTTATCGAGCTCTTGATTGCTATCTTGATTTTGGGGATTCTCAGCTCTGTAGCAGCGCCTGCATTTACGCAATGGGTTCAGAATTCTCAGATAAAAAACGCGGCAGGATCCATTCAGGATGGGCTGCAGTTGGCACGTGTGGAATCGATCAGGAGAAACCAAATCGTGCAATTTGAGTTGGGGGGTGGCTCGAACTGGACTGTGGGGTGCGAGACAGAGAATGGCAACTGCCCAGGTGAAATACAAAGTCGGGCAAGCAGCGAAGGCTCGAGCAATGTAGAGGTCGAGACTAATCCGCCCACGACGACTGTAGCCTTCAATGGTCTAGGGCGTGTGACACCTGCTGCAACGACGACTTTGAATTTCGACGTGAGCAATCCAACTGGCGGCGCCTGCGTTGCAGCATCAGGTCCGATGAGATGTTTGCGGGTGGAGGTCGCTCCGGGTGGACTGATCAGAATGTGTGATCCATCCTTGCCGAGTTCTGATCCCAAGGGGTGCTGATTCGTAATATGAACACTCATACCCACAACCAGGCTGGCTCCGTACTGCTTGAGGCCTTGATTGCCATTCTGATTTTCTCCATGGGAATCCTGGCTATTGTGGGTTTACAGGCAGCTTCTGTGCAGGCATCAACAGAAGCCAGATATCGGACAGAAGCCAGCCTGCTTGCAAACGATTTGATTGGCCAAATGTGGGTTAGCGATAAGGCTAGCTTAGAAACGAACTATAGTAGCCCCTCGGGGGCCGCTTATCAGACTTGGCGAGGGAATGTGTCTGCTCCGACAGCAGGCACAGTAATAGCCACGTTGCCTGGAGCGGCAGCAAATCCTCCTACCGTATCGGTGACTTCTACATCCGTGCCTAGCGGTGTAAGCAGTGAAGTGACGATTACGATATTCTGGAAAGCACCCAGCGCCCCTGCGGATGATCCTCCGCATAAGTACACTACAACCGCTTTAATCATCTAATCATGTACTCAAACATCAATAGACGAATGACCGGATTTAGTCTCGTAGAGATTATGGTAGGCATGGTCATTGGCTTGCTCGGGTTTCTGGTGATTATGCAAGTGTTCTCCTTCTCGGAAACACGCAATAAGGCAACAATTGCCGGAGACGACGCACAGAATGGAGGAGCAATTGCGCTTTACGGGTTGCAGCGAGACATTCGTGTTAGTGGCTTTGGGATAACTGCATCCACTATCATCGGCTGCAATCTTGTACTTCCAGGGGGATGGACTCTGAATTCCCTTGCACCCGTCACTATCAATCACGCATCCATTCCAGCCGGTGACCCAAATACAGATACCTTATTGATAGCCTACGGGAATAGCAACAGCACCGCTGAAGGGGATGTCATTACCGCGCAGCCTGGAGGCGCCGTTTATACCGTGCAAACACCGACCTCCTTCAAGGCAAATGACAGTGTCATCACACAGGCACAAGCCCGCCCGACACCATGCAACTTGACTTTAAATAGTGTAGACAATGCTGATGCGGGAAGTGGCAATGTCACTCTCATAATACCTGTGGCCGGCATGAGTAATGGGACACTCTTCAATCTAGGCCCAAGTCCTAAAGTGCAGGCTTACGCGATTCGCAATTCCACATTGACTGCCTGCGACTATCTTGCAAACGACTGCAGCCTTGGGGCCAATATAGGAAACAACGCAATCTGGGTGCCCATTGCGAGCAATATCGTCAGCCTGCGTGCGGATTATGGTCACGATGCAGCCGGCCCTATGGATAGCATTGTCACAGTTTACAATCGCACCACCCCAACAACGGATTGCGGCTGGCTTCGAGCCCCTGCAATACGCATCGCTTTGGTTTCCAGAAGTAATCAGAGAGATGGCTCCGCAGTTACTGTAACTGCGCCAACTTGGTCTGGGAGCGCTACGGCACCCATCATCTTGTCAGGGAACGCCAACTGGCAGAGTTATCGATACAAAACATTTGAAACGCTCATACCCATAAGAAACTTGACTTGGCAGGGGGCAACGTCAGGATGCTAGCCATAAACGCATATCGAAAACAGCGAGGGGTCGTTCTCATGCTGGCGCTTATCGTGCTGGTAGCGATGACCTTGGCTGGAATTGCCTTGGTTCGTTCGGTAGATACGACAAACCTCATCGCTGGTAATTTAGCATTTCAGCAAGCTGCCACGCATGCGGGAGATGCAGGAACTGAGGCTGCTATCTCCTGGCTGGAAGCTAACAACTCAGGCACAACACTTCATGCTCACAATCCAGGTTTGGGATATTCTGCCCGACGGCAGGATCCTGGGCCTGACCAGTCATGGGATGTATTTTGGGATCAAGTATTGTCAGACCAGGCAGTCACATTGCCGGCGGATGATAGCGGTAATGTCGTGTCATACAGCATACAGCGGTTGTGCAATGCCGTCGGGGACCCATCAAACCCCACAACTGGGTGTGCGGTATCAACCACCTCAATGAATGCAGCCGGAAATAGTCAGGACTCTGGTACGGTTGCGCTCCAATATAGCGACCAAAGGTATTACCGCATTACTTCCAGAATAGAAGGCCCGCGCAACACGGTTAGTTATATCCAGGCCATCGTTGCGCTATAAATAGGGGTGCAGTCATGAATATAAAAAGAGTAGTAACGCTTGGTTTGGCTCTGACGCTTTCTGCTGTCACGTTTGTTTCTCATGGTGAAGTCACCGAACTTGCCTCCTCTCCTTTGGTAACGTCATCCTCGACATCTGTACTGCCCAACATCATGTTTATCCTGGATGACTCGGGCAGTATGGATTGGGACTACATGCCTGATTGGGCTAATGACAACGGCTATGCCAGCAGGCCTGAGTTTTTTGCTAATGCCGGTTTCAATGGCCTCGCTTATGATCCTGCTACCACCTATGCTCCACCAACTACATATAAGGCAGATGGTACGCTGGATACAACCACTCATCCAAGTAATACCTCGGCTGTAACCAGTGGCTGGACCCTAGTCAAAAACGATGGATACGGTGTGCAAAGCACCGGGAAAACTAACCTTGTTACTCGGGGAGCCTATTACTACACATTCATTCCAGGTGAGTACTGTACCTCTCCCAGCTTGAGAAGTTGCGTTATTGCATCTTCACCTACGGCCAGTCATCCCTATCCTGCGTCTTTGCGCTGGTGCAGTAGCTCATCAATGACCTCTTGCCAGGCAGCATGGATTAAAAATTCGTACGAGTACCCTCGAGATGCAGGGCGTAGTGCGAGTACTTCTATGACTGTAGGCAGTTCAGGGAGTACTTCTGTCACCAGCATCAAAATTAACGGCAAGGAGATACTGTCAGGGGACACAAGTTCAGACAACGATAGAGAAGACGTCGCCGAACGTATCAAGGACAAAATCAACGATTGTACTGCAACCATAACTGGCAGCTGCCAGATTGCGGGCTACAGGGCTACGCGCTCAAACAGGACGGTTACGATTTATGCACCCACCGGTACAGGAGCTATCTCATATGAACCAGTTGTAACAAAGTCTGGCGGTATGAGTATAAGTACTGAAGAGTTCAGCGGCGGTTTGCCTGGATCGAATCTCCGAGTGGATCTCGTCTCTGGGACCAACAGTTATTCTTATCCTGGTACCGCAACCAAAGCCTCGACGCGGACAGATTGCGCGGCGGCTACCTGCACCTATGCGGAAGAGATGACCAACTATGCCAACTGGTGGTCGTATTACCGCACCCGGATGCAGATGATGAAAACGGCGACAAGTAATGCATTTTCATCTATTGGATCGAATTATCGCGTGGGCTATTCCAGCCTTAATAACAACACCGGCAGTGATTTCCTAAATATCAGCGCTTTTAATACGAGCCAAAAGGTTAACTGGTATGCGGAGCTGTTTGCAGCCAGGCCCAATAGCGGTACGCCTTTACGCGAAGCACTTGCCAAAGTTGGCCGCCTGTACGCGGGGCAGTTAAACACTTTCAATGGTGTAGGCGTCACTGATCCTGTGCAGTATTCTTGCCAGCAAAACTTCGCCATCTTATCAACGGATGGTTATTGGAATGGTAATCAGGGTTATAAGCTGGATGGATCGACATCCATAGGCGATCAGGATGCTTCTGAACCGCGTCCGTTCAATGATGGCGGTACCGTTACCTACCAAAAGACGACTAGCCAATTGCAGGAAACTCAGACACAGAAGTTGAAAACTACAAACCAACTTTTAAAGCGTGTCGAGCAAATTAAGAAAAGAACTGTACTGACCGAGAAGCGAACGCTTGCACCTTTGAAAGTGACAGCTCAGCTATATAGAAGAACCTCTAACAATAGCGGAAATTCATGGACAGATTGGAGCAGCGTTTCGAGTTGCCAAGAGGATTCATCGAGCAGTAGCCGGACCCAGTGTGAGGTGGGAACCCTGGAATCGCGAACTTATAGTTTTTGGAATGGGTGGGGCGACTGGGAACCCGCAGGCTCATGTAGTGCGAGTACTGGGTGGAATGCCAGGGAGTGTCGTATTACGCAGAATTGGGTAGCGGCTGCTTCATGTACACCTTCCAGAACTGGCTCTTCTGGATCCTACTCATGGACTGGCGGAGCCTCCGCAGTAAATTGTTCAACAGGCTGGTCAGAGTGGGCTGCGGCTGCAACTTGCATTGCGTCTGCGACGGTGGAGTGTCGCACCACAGATTCGGGCTGGGTCAACGCTTCTTCATGTAATGCTGATTCTTCTGGGGGTCAAACGATTACCTGTCAGACCACTGACACGGGTTTTATTAGTGCAAGCACGTGTGAACCCGGCGCATCAGGAGGACAAACCACTACGTGTAATGCTGCGGTTACGGGACCTACTTTGGTAGCATCTTGTAGCTCTGAGACCGCCAACGCTGGAAATAACTGGACCCAGACTACTTGTACTGCAAATACAATTTCTCCTGCTACTGGAGTAGGCAGTTGTACCGCTGTTTCGCCCGTAGCACCTGATTTTATCAGTACGACCTGTAATACGGTTACATCAACTACCACTGTTTCTAATTGTACAGAGGCAGCCGCCAGTGCTGGCAATGATTGGACGCAAACTACATGTGGCGCGCCAGTAGCCTCAGGAGGCATTTCCAATACGCTGGCAGATGTGGCTTCTTATTATTACAGGACTGACTTGCGGACTTCGGCTTTGGGTAACTGCACCAGTCCGATTGGCGAGACCCTTTGTTCCAATGTCAGCCCTGACCCATACAATAATGTCCCGACCAGTGGTTCAGACGGCGCGGCTACGCAGCATATGACTACATTCACGCTAGGGCTCGGCGCCTCTGGGTACATGCAATACTCATCAAGTTATCAATCTGCCACAAGTGGAGATTTCTTCGATGTCAAAAACGGCACATCTGCCAATCCCACGGGGGGTGTCTGTACTTGGCAGGCTTCGGGGGCATGCAATTGGCCAGTGCCTTCCGCAGACTCCCAAGCTAATATTGACGATCTCTGGCATGCAGCAGTAAATGGTCGAGGCGCATACTTCAGTGCAACCAATCCTGCGTCCTTATCTGCCAGCTTGCAGAGTGCCTTGGCAGGTGTCTCTGCACGGACCGGTGCTTCTGCAGCTGCTACCACTAGCAACCCGAATATTACTTCAGGCGACAACTTTGTTTTCAGCTCAACTTTCACCACTCAAAACTGGGATGGAGAGCTGGTGCGTCAGCAGCTTAACCTGACGACGGGTGAAACGTTGTCTGCCATAGACTGGGCAGCCCAGGCGCAACTCGATGCCAAGTCTTTTGCGGAAAGGGATATCTATACCTACAGCGCATCTGGAACCAACAAGATGCAGGTTTTCGATTACTCCGAAATGGATAGCACTGCAAAATCCTATTTCGAATCGACACATATTGCTGCTCAGCCGTTATCCCAGTTCTGTACATCAGGGGTGACCTGTTTGAGTTCAGCTGATCAGACAGAAGCCGTAGGTGAAAAACTTGTGAATTTCTTGCGCGGGGATCGCAGTAATGAAGGCGCTTCCACAGATATTTCCAAATATTATCGACAGCGCAGCCATATTCTTGGCGATATCGTAAATGCCGAAGCAGTGTACGTAAAAGGCTCGCTCTTCAACTATGGTGATTATCGTTACAAAGATGATTTTGTTGTGGACATCGCAAATCGCCAAGGCATGGTGTACGTCGCCGCCAATGACGGCATGCTCCACGCTTTCTATGCCGAGGACGGAGCTGGTGTGACTGGGGGCGAGGAGGCCTGGGCCTATATTCCCTCGTTTGTGCTGCCAGAACTTTATAAGCTCGCCGACAAGAACTACGCGAATCAACACCAGTATTATGTAGACGGTACGCCAGTTGTAGGCGATGTCTGCGTCAGTGACTGCAGTGATCAGAATCTCGCCGCCTGGAAAACGATACTGGTAGGCGGGCTGAATGGAGGTGGACGTGGGTACTATGCGCTTGACATTACAGTACCAAGCTCACCCAAGGTAATGTGGGAGTTCACTCATACAAATATGGGATATACCTATGGCAACCCTAAGATCACGAAACTCAAGAACGGCACCTGGGTTGTGCTGTTAGCCTCCGGCTATAACAACGTTTCGCCCGGCGATGGCCGTGGACACCTGTTTGTCATCAATGCCGCGACTGGCAATTTGGAAACGAGTATAAATTCGACCGGTATTATCTCGACTAGCGAAGGGAGCACTGGAACCATTTCAGGAGTCTGCGCCGCAGCGCCATGCCCCAGTGGTCTATCCAAAATTGCGGCTCAAGTGCTGAATCCAGCAACAAATAACACAGTTGTGGCGGTGTACGGTGGAGATTTGTATGGCAACCTGTGGCGCTTTGATGTAAATGGAGATATTGGTGCAGCCGGCCATGACGCACAGTTGCTGGCATCGTTGCGGGGCCCTACCGGCAATATTCAGCCAATCACGACCAAGCCAGAAGTTGGGCTGGTCGGAGGCGCAACTGTTGTATTCGTTGGGACAGGGAAATATCTTGGTGGCTCAGATGCCAGTAGCTCGACTGTCAAACAAACGATTTATGGCATCAAGGACCCTTTATCGGTAGGAACAACACCAAATACGGCAATTTTTGCCAACCCCCGCACGATAAGTACATTCGTAGGGCAGGAGCAGACACAAGGCACGTGCCCTGCTAATGCCCCTGCCTCGTTATGTGCTGCCGGTGAGATCGTGAAGCAAGTAGCGTCCCCAAGAGCGGTAAACTTTGCGACAGACACCGGATGGTATCTGGATCTTGGGGAAGGCGAACGTGCCAATACCGACCCGACATTGGCGCTGGCTACTCTGGGTTTTACTACCAATGTGCCAGAATCCAGCGCCTGCACCGTGGGCGGCTTCAGTTTCCGTTACTTCCTTGATTATCGTACGGGTGCTCCTGTTTCAACCTCTACGGGGAACATCATCGGCAGCAAACTGGGCAATGCCTTAGCGACTCGACCGGTTTACGTGCGCTTGCCGAACAATACCGTGGTTGAGCTGACGCGTACTTCAGACGGGGTGACCATTACCTCGAACGTGCCGATTGGCTCAGGCGCATCCACAACTCGACGCACATCCTGGAGGGAGTTGATCACCGAGTAGTCGGAAGTTGAGCAGATTGATATAGCTTACAGGCTATAAGAGAGCCCATGCGCCTTGCAGCGCGTCCATGAAAATGGCAGCTGTATTGCACTCCGTTTGCGCGGCAATCTCTACCATGCCAGTCGGGCTGGTTACATTGATTTCTGTCAGGCAGTCGCCAATCACATCCAATCCCACAAGGAATAAGCCGTGTTTTTTCAGTTCGGGACCTACCGTTATGGCAATCTCTCGATCACGCAAGCTCAACGGCTGAGCGACCCCTTTGCCGCCAGCAGCCAGATTACCTCGCGTTTCCCCAGTTTTTGGAATACGCGCCAACGCGTATGGAAGCGGTTCGCCGTCAATGATGATGATGCGCTTGTCGCCCTGACTGATGGCGGGCAAGTAACGCTGTGCCATGACAGTACGCTGACCAAAACGGGTCATGTTTTCCAAAATGACGCCGATGTTGTAATCCTCCTTATGTAGACGGTAGACCTCGCTACCGCCCATACCATCTAACGGCTTGACGACGATATCGCTGTGTTCAGAGAGGAATTCCCGAACAAGGTCAGCGTTGCAGGTGACTAGAAAGGGCGGGGCGAAATGTGGAAACCTTGCAATAGACAATTTCTCGTTCCAGCCGCGTACCGATTCGGGACTATTAAACACCCGAGCTCCTTGTGCCTCAGCCAGTTCCAAGAGGTAAGTGCTGTACAGATATTCGTTGTCGAAAGGCGGATCCTTACGTATGAGCACCGCATCGAATTCTGAAGGCAAAAATTCATGCACATCACCTAGCCCAAACCAGGCGTCCCCTTCCTTAAACCTAAAATCCTGGGCCAGGAAACGCACTTGCTCATGACGCAGCAAAATACCGCTCTGCATCGCGACGAATAGCTGATGCCCGCGATTTTCAGCTTCGCGCATAATAGCCAGGCTGGTGTCCTTATAAGTCTTTAGCTTGTCCAGTGGATCCAGAATGAAAAGTAGCCGCATGACTATTCGGACAAGCTGTCCGGATCGTTTTCCTGCATTTCGATTGCGGCTGCCAGCAATGCCAGGCGTGCGATCACACCATAGACATAAAAACGGTTTGGCAACGCATCAGGGGAGCCGGCACAATCCGGCAGAGTACACGGCGTCTCGAATGCCAGGGGCACAAAATGCATGCCGGGTGAGTTGAGATTCTCATCCTTGTCGCGGCCAGTATGTACGCGATAAAACCCGCCTACGACGTAGTGATCCATCATGTAGATGACGGGCTCCGCGACTGCATCATTAATGTATTCGAAGGTGTAGACACCCTCCTGCACAATCACCTCGTGCACCTCCAGACCTTCCTTCACCACGGACATCTTGTTTCTCTGCTTGCGGTTCAGGTCACGCACATCGTCCGGACTTTTGACGGTCATGATGCCCATGCCATAGGTGCCTGCGTCAGCCTTTACGATGACGAAAGGCTTTTCTTCAACGCCGTATTCGTCGTATTTAGCCTGGATTTTTGTCAGCAGAGATTCCACCTTGACAGCCAAGCAGTCCTCACCCTGGCGGGCATGAAAATCCACTTGGCCGCAGGTTTCGAAATAAGGATTCACCAGCCATTCGTCTATACCAATCAGCCCGGCAAATTCCGCAGCAACACGGTTGTAAGCCGAAAAGTGCTGTGATTTGCGCCGGGTTGACCAGCCTGCATGCAGCGGTGGGATGACGGATTGTTCGAGATTTTTGAGGATATCCGGGATGCCTGCGGATAGATCGTTGTTTAGCAACACCGCGCAGCTGTCGAAATCACCAAGCTCTGCATTCTCCAGCACAAGCCGGTTGCCTTTCCTGCGCACAGGCTCCAGCAGGATCGCGTGGCCATCATGCGTATCGAAGAAAGTAGGCTCGGTGATTTCCGGCAACAGGCTGCCAATGCGGACTTCCAGGCCAGCCTGTCGCAAAATGTTTGTCAGCGCTGCAACGTTTCGCAGGTAAAAGGTATTGCGCGTGTGATTCTCGGGGATAACCAGCAAGCGGCGGGCTTCGGGACAAACCTTCTCAATGGCAACGGTGGCAGCCTGTACGCACAGCGGCAGGAAGTCAGTATTGAGATTGTTGAACCCGCCCGGGAACAGGTTGGTATCAACCGGTGCCAGCTTAAACCCAGCATTCCGCAAATCTACCGAGGCATAAAAAGGCGAGCCGTACTCCAGCCATTGGGTGCGAAACCAGTGTTCAATGCGTGGCATTGCCCCCAGAATACTTTTTTCGAGGGTTAGTAGCGGGCCTTTCAGTGCAGTCGTCAGGTGTGGAATCATGGCAGACATCAAAAAATGGACTGCACAGATTTTAGCCTACTTGCTTGCCTGACGGCGATGGGCAAAAAAAGCGGGCACCGAAGTGCCCGCCAATCAGACAACCTATTAATAGTGATAAGCGCGTTCGCCGTGCTCGGTGGTGTCGAGACCTTCGCGTTCGGATTCTTCGCTGACGCGCAGCCCGATCAGAACATCCACGATCTTGTACAGGATGTAGCTGCCGATGGCGCACCATACGATCGTTACCACGACGGCAAAGATTTGAACGTAGAGCTGCGAGCCCATGGTCACGCCTTCTGCAAAACCGACGCCGCCCAAAGCAGGAGCTGCCAGTATGGCAACCCCAATGGCGCCGATGATGCCGGCAACGCCGTGGATGCCGAAGACATCCAGCGAGTCGTCATAGCCCAGTTTCGTTTTCAGACTTGTAACAGCCCAGAAGCTGATGATGCTGGCGACGAAGCCAAGGGCTATTGCACCCAGTGGGCCGACGAAAGCGCAGGCAGGCGTGATGGCAACCAGGCCGGCGATAGCGCCGGATGCGCCGCCCAGCATGGAAGGCTTGCCTTTGGACAGCCACTCAACCAGGATCCAGCCGAGTACTGCAGCTGCCGTAGCAACCTGGGTGTTGATGGCAACCAGACCGGCAGTGCCGTTTGCGGCCAGGCCGCTACCGACGTTGAAGCCGAACCAGCCTACCCACAGCATTGAGGCGCCAATCATGGTCATGACCATGCTGTGCGGAGGCATGGCTTCTCTGCCGTAACCGATACGTTTGCCAATGACCATCGCACCAACCAGAGCTGCGATACCAGCATTGATGTGTACGACAGTGCCGCCGGCAAAGTCCAGCGCGCCATCTGCAAACAGAATGCCGCCGCCCCATACCATGTGGGCGATCGGGATGTAGACAAAGGTCACCCACAGCGCAACGAAGGCCAGCAGTGCGGAGAACTTGATACGTTCTGCAAAACCGCCAACGATGAGCGCCGGAGTCAATGCCGCGAAGGTAAGCTGGAAGCCAACAAAAACGTACTCGGGAATTGTGCCACTGAGAGAATCGGGCGACACGCCGGCCAGCAATGCCTTGCTGAAACCGCCTATATAACCGTTGAGGTTGCCGCCGTCTGTGAAGGTCAGGCTGTAGCCGTAAAGCACCCAAAGCACCGAGATCAGCGAAACGGTAACGAAGACCTGCATGAGCACAGACAGCATGTTCTTTGCGCGTACCAGTCCGCCATAGAACAGTGCCAGACCCGGGATGGCCATGAATAGCACCAGGATCGTTGCCACAATCATCCAGGCGGTATCGCCAGAATTCAACGTGGGAGCCTCAGCGGCTGCTTCAGCAGGAGCAGCTTCGGCTGGCGCTGCAGCTTCTGGCGCAGCTTCGGTAGTCATGGCCGGATCAGCCACTTCGCCTGCAAAAGCAAGCCCGGATGTGCCGAAGAGGCCCAGTCCCAAGGCACTAGCCAGCGCAAGCATCGATAGGATCTTTTTCATTATGTTCCTCCCTTAAAGCGCATCGGGACCGGTTTCACCGGTGCGGATACGATAAACTTGCTCGAGATCGAAGACGAAAATCTTGCCATCGCCGATTTTGCCGGTAGTGGCAGATTTTTCGATCGCCTCGATGACCTGCTCCAGCATGTCATCCTTGATGGCGACTTCCAGCTTGACCTTCGGCAGGAAGTCGACGACATACTCAGCGCCGCGGTAAAGCTCAGTATGGCCTTTCTGGCGTCCAAAACCCTTTACTTCGGTAACTGTGATTCCCTGCACGCCAATGGCGGAGAGAGCCTCCCGCACTTCATCAAGCTTGAATGGCTTGATAATCGCAGTGACAAATTTCATTTTAATCTCCTGTTATAGAGTACTCATGAGGATGCGAGCCGCAGTCTGCGGCTCGCAATCCGTGCGCAAAACGTTAGAACAACTTCTGTACAAACACGGTGAACTGACCGTCACGCATCTCTTCCGGCCAGAAATCCTCGTCGGCGTTATTGTCGGTCCAGTGGCCGCCTACCTTGACACCGTTATTCCATGCCTTGGTAACTCCTACTTTCCAATCTTCGTAGTCGTATTCGTCGTTGTCTACGCCGCCGACTTCACCATCAAACTGGAAGGTCCCAACGTGTAGATTCAAGGTAAAGCCGCTCTCACCGAAAGGAATATCGGCATTGGCTTCCCAATAGATCGTGCCTTCGGCATCATCGAAACCCCAGGCTTCATCAGAGGCCGTGTAGGAAAGTTTGGTATTGACCCACTTGTAGCTGAGAGCACCATAGACTTCGGTTGCATCAGTGTCCGCTGCTCCGCTGGCACTAGTACCTGGGTAGAGATATTGCAGCAGACCGACGTTGTAGCCGATGCCGGTCTCACCGAGTGTGCTGGCATAGCCGCCATAAAGGTCAAGTTCAAGACTGTTTGAGTCCATGTAGTTGTAATCGGTGGTCCAGCTGACATTGGAGGCCCAAGTGCCGAGGTAGAAACCGCTGGAGTGCGCGTAATCTACACCGCCTTGTAATGCGGCTGCCTCATCAGTTTGGGTCATGCCGCGCCACACGTATTGACTGAACAGGCCGATGTTATAAGAAAAAGTATGAGGAGAAGCGGCCTCTTCCGCTGCAGCCTCCCCAGCTACGGCTTGAGAAGCACTGAAAGCTCCCAGCACAGCAACCAATAGCAGTGATTTACGCATCAAAGTCCCTTTCATGAAACTAAATTAGAATTGTGTTAGAGCTGAAGCATTAACATCAAAGCAACACTCATGCCATAAATTAATTTATAAAAAACAGCATGTTATGCTGAGATTTCTGGACTAGGTGATTTGGAAACTGCTAAACTGGCAACAAGCTCAAGGAGAAAACGATGCTGAATTCACAATTTTTGGACGATTTATCGAAAAAAATCCGGGAAACGATCAATTCAACCCCTGCTTCTGATATCAACAAGAATATTCATGCACTATTACAGAGCGCGTTCACCAAATTGGAGCTGGTGTCTCGTGAAGAATTCGATATCCAAGTGGAGGTACTGCAGAGGACACGCAGCAAACTCGAACAACTGGAAGTCCGCGTGGCTGAACTGGAGTCGCAGCTGAATAAAGACAGAACCCTCGGATGAGCCTGGCCGTTCTCAAAAGCAGGGCACTGGAGGGCATGCATGCACCAGAAGTGACCGTTGAGGTGCACCTGGCTAACGGCTTGCCCAGTTTTACCATCGTCGGCCTGCCCGAAGCCGAGGTTAAAGAGAGCAAAGATCGCGTAAGGGCCGCACTGCAAACAGCGCAGTTCGAGTTTCCAGCTCGCCGCATCACGGTGAATCTGGCGCCGGCAGACTTGCCAAAGGAGAGTGGGCGTTATGACCTGCCTATCGCCTTGGGCATCCTGGCCGCTTCAGGTCAGATACCTTCGGCCATGCTGGAGCGGTATGAAATCGCAGGAGAGCTGGCGCTTACTGGGGATTTGCGGCCCGTGCGCGGCGCATTGGCGATGGCGTTTGGCATGAGCCGGGCCGGTAATCCAGCAGCACCGTCTCGTGCATTTATCCTGCCCAAGGAGAGCGCATCAGAGGCGGCGCTGGTTACAAGTGCAGAGATTTACCCGGCGACTTCCCTGCTGGAGGTTTGTGCGCATCTTTCCTCACATACGCCAATCCAGAAGCACGCACTTGGTAATGCGACACTGCCGGCTAGCTATCCTGACTTTGATGAGGTCAAGGGGCAATCCATTCCCAAGCGCGCATTGGAGATTGCGGCGGCAGGCGGCCACAGCGTACTGATGTCAGGCCCGCCAGGTACGGGAAAATCCATGCTGGCAAGCCGTTTCCCTGGCATTCTGCCCGAGATGACAGAACAGGAAGCGCTGGAGTCAGCTGCGATCCAGTCACTTAACGGCGGCTTCAAGATTGAAGCCTGGAGACGGCGGCCGTTCAGGGCTCCGCATCATACTGCCTCGGCGGTGGCTCTGGTAGGTGGCGGCGGCGTACCACGACCTGGCGAGATTTCTCTTGCTCATCACGGCGTGTTGTTTTTGGACGAGCTACCGGAATTCGACCGCAAAGTATTGGAAGTTCTGCGTGAGCCATTGGAATCCGGCCGCATCACCATCTCTCGCGCTGCACGGCAGGCAGACTTTCCAGCCAGTTTCCAGCTGGTGGCTGCCATGAATCCCTGCCCTTGCGGCTATCTGGGACACCACAATAACAAATGCCGCTGTACGCCGGACCAAGTGTCTCGTTACCGCAGCAAGTTATCCGGTCCACTGCTCGATCGTATCGACTTGCATGTGGAGGTGCCGGCCCTCAGGGATGACGAGCTTACCAGAGCGCCTGATGGGGAGACGAGCGCTGGAATCCGTCAGCGAGTGGAACAGGCCAGACGTCTGCAGATGCAGCGGCAGGGCAAATCGAATGCACTGCTGGGCAGCAAGGAAGTGGATGAGTTCTGCATGACGGATGATGCAGGCATGAACCTGCTGAAACAGGCTGTCAGCAAACTCAACCTATCGGCTCGGGCTTACCACCGTATTCTAAAGGTGGCGCGCTCCATTGCCGACCTGACTGCCGACCATATTATCAAACCCGCTCATGTTGCAGAGGCAGTGCAATACCGCCGTCATGACCTCTGACCAACGGCTGCGGCGTATTCCAGGACGCCAACTGCGCTGATGCTGTGCCTGTGCCTCGTGAGCGGGGTGTTCTATAATGATGGTCTTACGCCACACCTGCCTAAGCAGTCATAAACCAGACTGCCATGGCTTTGCCTTGAGAGTGCCCGTGTGAAACACAACGTAACGCCTTTGGATACTGTCTCCTCTATTGAAGCACAGCTGCGCGAGATTCTTGCGCGCCGTATCATGGTGCTCGATGGCGCCATGGGCACCATGATTCAGCAATACAAGCTGACGGAGCAGGATTACCGCGGTAATCGTTTTGCCGATTTTGCAGCACCAGCGGGCGAGCGCGAGCTTTTCCTCAAGGGCAACAACGAGCTGCTGTCACTGACCCAGCCGCACATCATCCAGGAAATTCACGAGCAATATCTGGATGCGGGCGCCGACATCATTGAAACGAATACCTTCGGCGCGACCGGCGTCGCCCAAGGCGATTATTTCATGGCCCATCTGGTTTATGAAATGAACGTACAGTCAGCAAAGCTGGCGCGTGCAGCTTGCGACAAGTACAGCAGCGCTGACAAGCCGCGTTACGTGGCTGGCGCTCTGGGTCCCACCCCCAAAACAGCTTCCATCTCTCCGGATGTGAATGACCCTGCTGCACGCAATATCACTTTTGACGCGCTGGTAGCCGCCTACCTGGAACAGACGCGGGCGTTGGTCGAAGGCGGCGTGGATATCCTCATGGTCGAGACCATTTTCGACACGCTCAACTGCAAGGCTGCATTGTTTGCCATTGACGCTTTCTTTGAGGAAAGCGGCAAGCGGCTGCCCATCATGATTTCCGGTACGGTCACCGATGCCTCCGGGCGCATCCTGTCAGGCCAGACCGTGCCTGCCTTCTGGCATTCGGTACGTCATGCGAAGCCGCTCACTGTCGGCCTCAACTGCGCACTGGGTGCGGCACTCATGCGTCCATACGCAGAGGAGCTGTCGCGTATCGCCGATACCTATGTCTGCATCTATCCCAACGCAGGACTACCCAACCCCATGTCCGATACCGGCTTTGACGAAACGCCGGATGTGACTTCCTCCCTGCTCAAGGATTTCGCCACCAGCGGCTTCGTGAATGTGGCAGGGGGCTGCTGCGGCACGACGCCCGCGCATATCCGGGCGATTGCGGAGCAGGTCAAGGGTTTGCCGCCGCGCAAGATACCTGATGTACCGCACGCAACGCGGCTATCAGGCTTGGAGCCTTTTGTAATTGATGACGATTCACTATTCGTGAATGTCGGCGAACGCACCAATGTCACTGGCTCCAAGGCTTTCGCCCGCATGATTCTCAATGGTCAGTTCGACGAAGCCTTGTCGGTCGCGCGCCAGCAGGTCGAAAATGGTGCGCAGGTAATTGATATCAATATGGACGAAGGCATGCTGGATGCAGTTGCGGCCATGACGCATTTCCTGAACCTAATTGCCTCCGAGCCGGATATCGCACGCGTACCGGTCATGATCGATTCATCCAAATGGTCGGTGATTGAAGCCGGCCTGAAATGCACGCAGGGCAAGTCCATCGTCAACTCGATCTCCCTGAAGGAAGGGGAGGATGAGTTCCTGCGTCAAGCCAAGCTATGCCGCCGTTATGGTGCAGCAGTCGTGGTCATGGCTTTCGACGAGCAGGGGCAGGCGGATACATTCGAACGCAAGACGGAGATCTGCAAGCGTGCGTATGACTTACTGATAGAAAAGGCTGGTTTTCCCCCGGAAGACATTATTTTCGACCCGAACATCTTTGCCATTGCGACTGGCATTGAAGAGCACAACAACTATGCGGTGGATTTCATCAATGCCACACGCTGGATACGTGAGCACCTGCCTTACGCCAAAGTGTCCGGCGGCGTCTCCAATGTAAGCTTCAGCTTCCGCGGCAATGACCCTGCGCGTGAGGCGCTACACACGGTATTCCTCTACCACGCTATCCAGGCCGGTATGACAATGGGCATCGTCAATGCCGGCATGATGGGCGTATATGACGACCTGGAGCCGGAACTCAAAGAACGTGTCGAGGATGTCGTCCTCAACCGTCGTCCGGATGCTACTGAGCGCATGATCGAGTTTGCCGGCACGCTGGTCGCCGGCAGCAAGAAAGAGGCTTCCATTGCCGAATGGCGCGGCACTCCCGCGAATCCTGTGCCGGTCCAGAAACGCATCAGCCATGCGCTGGTGCATGGCATCACGGATTACATCGTTGAAGACACCGAAGAGGCACGCCAGGAGATCATGGGTGCCGGTGGACGTCCTATCAATGTGATTGAAGGCCCACTCATGGATGGCATGAATATCGTCGGCGATCTCTTCGGCCAAGGCAAGATGTTCCTGCCCCAGGTGGTCAAGTCGGCCCGCGTCATGAAGCAGGCTGTTGCGCATCTGATTCCGTATATCGAGGCAGAAAAACTCGAGGAAGAAAAGCGGACGGGCATCGTCGCCAAGCCCAAGGGCAAGATGGTGATCGCCACCGTCAAGGGAGACGTGCACGACATCGGCAAAAACATCGTGTCCGTGGTACTGCAGTGTAACAACTTCGAAGTTGTGAACATGGGCGTGATGGTGCCTGCTTCGGAGATCCTCGAAATGGCCAAGAGGGAGAATGCCGACATCATCGGTCTTTCCGGCCTTATCACGCCTTCGCTTGAAGAGATGGCGCATGTCGCACGCGAAATGCAACGCGATCCCTATTTCCAGGGTCTCAAGATGCCGCTGCTGATAGGCGGCGCAACGACTTCTCGCGCCCATACGGCCGTGAAAATCGCTCCGCATTATGACGGTCCTGTGGTTTATGTGGCCGACGCCTCGCGGTCTGTATCAGTGATGCAGGCGCTGCTGACGCCAGAGCAGCGCGAGGGCTACATCCAGGAAATCGCCACCGATTACGAGCGCGTGCGTATTCAGCATGCCAACAAAAAGGGCATCCCGCTGCTGACGCTGGAAAAGGCGCGCGCCAACAAAACCAAGTTGGAGTTCACGGGCAAATATGCGCCTGTGAAGCCCAAGTTCATCGGTCGGCGCGTATTCAAGAATATTGATCTGGCAACGCTTGCCAGATACATCGACTGGGGTCCCTTCTTCCAGACCTGGGACCTCGCCGGCGCATATCCGGCGATCCTAAAGGACAAGGTAGTGGGCGAAGCAGCGACCAAGCTTTTTGAGGAAGGCCAGGCGCTGCTCAAGAAGATCATCGAAAACCGTTGGCTCATGGCCAATGGCGTGATTGCCTTGCTGCCGGCTAATAGCGCCAATGATGACGATATCGAGATTTACACCGACGAAAGCCGCAGTCAGGTGGCTTTCACCTGGTACGGCATGCGGCAGCAAACCGAGAAGCCGGTGATTGATGGCGTGCCGCGCCCTAATCAGTGTCTGGCTGATTTCATTGCGCCCAAGTCATCTGGCATCGAGGACTATATCGGCATTTTCGCCGTCACCGGTGGGCTGGGCATCGAGAAATATGAGCAGCAATTCCGCGATGCCAATGATGACTACAACGCGATCCTGCTCAAGTCACTCGCCGACCGTCTGGCTGAGGCCTTTGCCGAATATCTTCATGAGCGCGTGCGTACCGATCTATGGGGTTATGCAGCAGATGAGCGTCTGGGCAATGAGGAACTCATCAAGGAAAAATACCAGGGTATACGCCCGGCCCCGGGTTATCCGGCATGCCCTGATCATACGGTGAAAACCGAGATGTTCAGGCAGCTGCAATGCGAGGAAATCGGCATGCAGCTGACAGATTCCTTCGCCATGACGCCGCCTGCTTCAGTCTCGGGGTTTTACCTCGCACATGCGGAGTCGCGCTATTTCAGCGTGGATAAAATCGGCGAGGACCAGTTGAACGATATGGCCGAACGTCGCGGGTTGCCCAGGGATTATCTGCAAAGGTGGCTTGCGCCCAATCTGTAGGCTGCATGCCCTGTTTTAAGGCCTCACGGCGACGGGAGTTTGCTACAATCTCCCAAACTTAGAACTGAATTCCATGCATATACACATCCTCGGCATTTGCGGCACATTCATGGGCGGCATTGCTGTTCTGGCAAAGCAGGCAGGGCATCGCGTGACCGGTTGCGATGCCAATGTTTATCCCCCAATGAGTACCCAGCTTGAGGCTCAGGGCATTGAGCTCATTGAAGGTTTTTCTCCCGAGCAGGTCAGTCTGAATCCAGATATCTACGTAATCGGTAATGTTGTTTCACGCGGCAATCCGCTTATGGAAGAAATCCTCAATCGCGGGCTACCTTATATCTCCGGGCCGCAATGGCTGGCAGAGCATGTGCTGCAGAGCAAGTGGGTACTCGCTGTTGCCGGAACGCACGGCAAAACCACCACCACATCTATGCTGGCGTGGATACTCGAATTTGCCGGATTGGCGCCGGGATTCCTGATTGGCGGTGTGCCGCAGAACTTTGGCATTTCGGCTCGATTGCCTGGCACACCCAAACAGGATCAGAACAGCCAATCTCCTTTTTTTGTCATCGAAGCGGATGAATATGACACCGCGTTTTTCGACAAGCGTTCCAAGTTTGTGCATTACCGTCCGCGTACGGCAATCCTGAACAATCTGGAGTTCGATCATGCGGATATTTTTGCTGATCTGGAGGCCATAGAAATCCAGTTCCATCATCTCGTGCGTACCGTACCCGCTAACGGGCTGGTAGTCATGAATGGCATGGAGGAAAGCCTTCAGCGCGTGATACAGCGCGGTTGCGGGACACCCGTCGAGCACTTCGGCAACGCTGAAGGCTGGGATGCCAAGAATTTTTCTGTGGATGGCAGCTTTGATGTTGAGGTTAATGGTCGGCCGGCAGGCCGCGTCAAGTGGGAATTGATGGGCGAACACAATCGGCTAAATGCATTGGCGGCACTAGCCGCGGCTCGCCATGTGGGCGTTCCGGTGGACCAAGGCATCGAGGCGCTGGGACAATTCCAGAATGTGAAACGGCGCATGGAAGTGAAGGGTGTCATCAATGGCATCACCATATATGATGATTTTGCCCATCATCCGACCGCCATCACAACAACAGTGGCAGGCTTGCGGTCGCGTGCAGGTAACGCGCGTATCCTTGCGGTATTGGAGCCGCGTTCCAATACGATGAAGCTGGGGACCATGAAAAATGCGCTGCCGGCCAGCCTGGCAGATGCGGATAAGGTGTTCTGCTACAGCGCCAATCTGGGCTGGGATGCTGCAGAAGCGCTTTCCCCCATTTCGGCGAAATCCATCATCTCGGACAATCTGCAGGCATTGGTTGAAGCTATCCTGCAAGAAGCACAGGCTGGAGATCATGTATTGGTCATGAGCAACGGCGGATTCGGGGGGATTCACGGCATGTTATTGGACAGATTCAAGGCGGGGTAGGCGGGTTGGACTTTTCCATCCTCAAGACCCGGGACCCATTCGTCACCACCCTGGTGTTGTCAGCTGTGTTGCACCTGATTGCGATTGCAGCCGTTACGTTTGAACCTCCTGATCTGAAAACCATCAAGGACCGCATGCCGCCTCTCGAGGTCGTATTGGTCAATGCCAAGACCAAATCGGCACCCACAAAGGCGGATGCACTTGCGCAGGCCAATTTGGACCGCGGCGGCAACACCGATGAAGAGCGGCAGATGAAAACAGCGTTGCCGCCTCCCAAGAAAAAAACGCCTGAAGTAAAGGTAAAACCAAAACCTGCAGAATCCAAACAGGCTGTAGCACGTGCGCTCAAAGCACAGGCAGAAGCCGAGCAGCAACAGAAGCGTGTAGCGGAGCTGGAGCGGCAGGCGCAAGAGTTGATGACGCAGATCAAAGCGCAGCAGAAACTGGAGACTGAGCCAGTTAAAAAAGCGGCGACGCCCGAGCCTGAGCAAGGCGAGCAGAGCGCGGCCAAAGCCCCTAGCGCCGCTGAGCTCATGGCCAGCAGCATGGATATTGCAAGGCTGGAGGCGCAGATCGCCAAGCAGCAGGATGAGTATCAGAAACGGCCCAAGCGCAAGTTCATCGGTGCGCGTACGTCAGAATACCGTTTCGCCATGTACGTGGAATCATGGCGGCAAAAAGTCGAGAAGATCGGTAATCTCAATTACCCCGAAGAAGCGAAGGAAAAGAAAATCTACGGGAGGTTGCGTTTGACAGTCTCCATCATGGCGGACGGCAGCATCGAGAAGATCGAAATCAACCAGAGCTCCGGATTCAAAGTGCTGGATAATGCGGCCCGCCGCATAGTCGAGATGGCAGCGCCGTATGCACCATTCCCTGAAGACATTCGCAAAGATACCGACATCATCAGTATCACGCGAACCTGGACATTCACCAAGGAAGACAGCCTGGCTACGGATTTCTAATGAGTCATTATTACCAACATCATGTCTTTTTCTGCCTCAATCAGCGTGATGATGGCAAGCAATGCTGTGCGCAGTATGGCGCAGAGGCCATGTTCGACTATATGAAAAAGCGCATCAAGAAGTTGAGCCTGAACGGCAAGGAGAAGGTTCGCATCAATCGGGCCGGTTGTCTGGACCGTTGCTCCGAAGGTCCTCTGATGGTCGTATATCCGCAGGCTGTTTGGTATACCTTTGTGGATGAACAGGACATCGACGAGATTATCGAATCGCATATCCTCAGCGGTAAAGTTGTCGAGCGCCTGCTGGCCTGACTAGCCTAGAATTCTCTGGATAGCTGACTTAAGCTCTTGCGCAGTTTGCTTATCGAGAGGATGTGGCGGCGTTTCATGTGTGGTCTCACCCCATACTGCATTCGGAAAATGCCTGTCCTCATGAAAACGCGGAATGACGTGCCAGTGCAGATGCGGCGTCTTGTTGCCCAGGCTTGCAAGATTGATCTTGTCAGCGCGTAATACGTCGCGCACAGCTTGTTCTACTGAAAATACAATCGTCATGAGCGCGATGCGCTCATTCATCGGTAGATCAGTCATTTCCTTGACATGTCGGTTCAGAATGACGCGGCAGAACCCCGGATAATCGTCGTTTTCAATTCTTACAACACGGCATAAACGGTCTTGCCAGATGAGTTCACCCCCTGGGGCTGTGCATAATTCGCAGGTCATTTGTTACCTTGTAATGAAAAAGGAAAGCTGGTGCATTTTACTTATTGCAAGTAAAACGAAGCTCTCGTTTGCCGCCAACCGCGCTTTCAGACTTATCAAGAATTTCGTAACCATTCGGGCAGAGATTCTTGGCCTTCCTATGACAGCTACCCCAGTCCTCTACCGTACCGCTGCAGGTGGTGAAATACCCGCCTCCGGCTTCTGGAATGACAGGTTGTAATTGCCCTTGCTTGAGTTGCGCACAACCTGCTAAAAATACTGATACAAACACTGCTAATGTTTTCATTTGAGTTTCCTGATACAAATTAAAACGGCTCCCGAAGGAGCCGTTTCTAGCAAAATGCTTTCTAAGAAATCTTAGAAGAACAGAATTGCGCCGAGAGACAAGGTCTTGGCTTCACCATCAAAGCCGGAGTCATCATCTTCGATTTCTTGATCGGTGTATTCAGCTACCAGATTCAAGCTCTTGGTCAGAGGATGATAGGCGCCGACGATCCAGGACTCGTTATCGATGTCGAAGCCACCAGCTACGTCAGATTCGGACCTGCTGACGCCCCAAGAAGCGCCCAGCTTGGTACCAATGCCAGGCAGAACGTAGGTGGCTTGAACATAGCCACCTTCGTCATCCGTGTCTTGACCACCCAAGAACTGCAGACCACCAATGAAAGGGCCCAGAGCGTTAGCTTGTGAATCCAGGCCGTCACCCTCATAGTAGTAACCAACCAAGCCGAAGCCGGCGATGGTGGTCTTGGCACCGATTTCCCAACCGCGCGATGTGTAGCTATCGAATGAAGTGGTTGCAGCAGGTGTAACTACTGGAAGCAGGGTGACAGGATCAATAACTGCGGAAGCTGGGGTAGTTACATCATCACCATCATGCTTTTGAGAAACAAAACCTGCCCAGACCTTACCAGCATAGTCGCCAGCCCATTCGTAGCTGACCTTACCTTCGAAGCCCATATCATTGCGGTCATGGCCAGCAGCGCCGTTGCTCCAAGGCTCACGTACACCTACTGCGAAGCTGAAGCCATTCCAGTTTGGAGAAGCGTAAGAGATTTGACCAACCCAGTCCGCATAGATATAACCGGAACCGATACGACCGAGGGTGGAGTTTTCCAGGTTGTACTGTTGACCAACACCAACACCCAGCAGGGTCATGTCGGACAGGATTGCGTCGGAACCGAAAATGCCTAGGTCACGACCAGCCTTGATGGTACCCCAGCTCTTGTCACCAAACGTCATGTAAGCTTGACGAATGTTCAGCGTGTTGTTGCCAGCAGCGGTTTGTGTGCCGGAATTAACGCCGGTGAAGAACGTGAATTGGAAAGCAATGTCCAGATCGTTCTGACGGGTCTTACCACCAACGCCCAGTGCGGAAGGCAGCAGGCCGGTGGAGATGTCGTTGATCTTGTCTTCGCCGCCGGTGTCGAGGTCACCGTCGAGCTTGGTGTGGCTGTAGTAAGCGTTGACGTTACCACCGATATCGATGGTCCAGTCACCGGCTGGAATGGTGATACCAGCGTTAGCGGCAGAAGCGCCGAATGCCATTACGGCACCAGCAACTGCCATACTCAGTTTCTTGTTCATAAAAATCTCCTATTGCGTTTTAGTAACTCTCGTGAATCTTTTGTATATTCATCGAGAGAGTTCGCGAACTCCCCTTGCGAGAAGGTAGGTGCAGTATGCCAAATGCAAAAGCGGCGCTGCAAGGCAAAGATGTGGATTTTGGATACACAGCAGAGATTTGTTGCAATATTGCAACAAATGGCCGAGAAAGCCTCTATAACTCGCGCTCTGAGACGATGAATATCCGCTGGTATTCCTTCATGGCGTAGCGGTCGGTCATGCCGGCAATGTAGTCAGAAACAGCGCGTGGGATGTCCGATTGGGTCCGTTGTTGGAAGTCTCCCGGCAATAATCCGGGGTCTTGCGTAAAGGCCTCAAACAATTCCCGAAGGGTTCTCTGCGCCTTCGCACTCATGCGATTAACCCGATAATGTCTATATAGATTCGCACGCAGGAATTGCTTGAGCTCCAGCTGTTGCTGCTGTAGTACCGAGCTGAATTTAACCAGTGGGGGAAGCCTGCGCACATCCTCAATGGACTTGGGCTTCCCGTCCGAGATGAGCTGGGCGGTTTGTGCGCATAAATCCATGACGAGCGAGTTGATCATGCGCCGTATAGTTTCATGAATAAGTCGCCGGTCATTCAGATTGGGATACAGCTTCTGCACGAGCTTGAGGTGCTCGGAAAAAATCCGGACTTCCTTCAGCTGCTCGAGCGTAATCAGGCCTGAACGCAACCCGTCGTCAACATCATGGTTGTTATAGGCGATCTCATCAGCGAGATTCGCAACCTGCGCTTCCAAGGATGGCTGCGTTTTATCCAGAAATCGCTGACCTACTTCACCCAGCGACTTTGCATTTTTGACTGAGCAATGCTTGAGGATGCCTTCCCGGACTTCAAATGTAAGGTTCAACCCATCGAACTCTGCGTAACGTTGTTCCAGATGATCGACAACGCGTAGTGATTGCAGGTTATGTTCGAAGCCTCCATGCTCACGCATACACTCATTAAGTGCGTCTTGTCCCGCATGGCCGAAGGGCGTATGGCCGAGATCATGCGCGAGGGAGATAGCTTCAACCAAATCCTCCTGCAATCGAAGTGTGCGGGCGATAGCTCTGCCAATCTGGGCAACTTCGAGGCTATGCGTCAGTCGGGTACGAAACAGGTCACCTTCGTGATTCACAAACACCTGGGTTTTATATTCCAGCCTGCGGAATGCGGTGGAGTGGATAATTCTGTCGCGATCGCGCTGAAAATGATTGCGACCCTGAGGTGGGCTTTCCTGATGTTGTCGGCCTCGGGTTTTCTCCGGATGTGCCGCGTACGACGCCAGGTCATGCATGAATCTGGTCCAGGGTTTCTTTCAACAGCGCTGGATCATACTCGCTGGTAACGACCGAGCTGCCCATGGCTTTTAGCAGCACCAGACGAATCTTGCCATCCACGACCTTCTTGTCCATGCCCATAAGGTCAAGGTATTTTTCGACACCAAGGGCGGGCGGATCTACAGGAAGACCAGCTGCCTTGAAAATGTGAATGATCCGCTGAATATCCTCTTCACTGAGCCAGCCCAGGCGATGGGAGAGCCTGGCAGCCAAAACTGTGCCCGCAGCTACAGCTTCTCCATGCAGCCAAACGCCATAGCCCATGGCATTTTCAACTGCGTGTCCAAAGGTGTGGCCCAGGTTGAGCAAGGCCCTCTCGCCTGTCTCGTGCTCATCGGCTGCCACCACTTCCGCCTTGTTCTGGCAGGAACGATAGATGGCGTAACTTAGCGCAGCGGGATCGAGTTTCACCAGCTTGTCCATATTGCGTTCAAGCCAGACAAAAAAATCTGCGTCGCGGATGAGGCCATATTTGATTACCTCGGCAAGCCCCGCAGACAACTCGCGTTGAGGCAGTGTCTTGAGCGTCTCAATATCTGCCAATACCAGTTTCGGCTGGTAAAAGGCACCTATCATGTTCTTACCCAGGGGGTGGTTGATACCGGTTTTCCCACCTACCGAGGAGTCGACTTGGGATAACAGCGTTGTCGGAATCTGGATAAAGGGCACACCGCGCAAATAAGTAGCAGCGGCGTATCCAGTCAGGTCGCCGATAACACCACCGCCAAGGGCAATCAAGGTGGTGCGCCGTTCGCAACGATGTTGCAGCAGGGCATCGTAGATGAGGCTGAGCGTTTCCGAGTTCTTATACTTTTCGCCGTCAGGAAGAATAATGGGAAGCACGTTGATGCCTGCCTTCTGCAGGGAATCCGCAAGCGGTTTCAAATATAGCGGTGCGACGGTGGTGTTGGTGACAATAGCGACTTGTTTGCTTGCTAAATGAGGCAGCATCAGCTCGGCCTTCGCCAGCAAGTTGCTACCGATGTGAATCGGGTAGGAGCGGTTACCCAGATCAACGTGTAATGTTTGCATCAACTTTTGAATCCCTGATCAATTGCTCAATACGTGTAATGATGGAAGTCACCGTTTCGCCTTCGGTGTTAATAATGTGAGTGGCGACTTCGGCATAAATGGGATCCCGTTCCAGGAATAGCTGCTGCAGTTTGGCGAACGGATCCTGGCCTTGCAGCAAGGGACGGTTCTTGTCATTGCGGGTTCTCTGCCATAACTCATGCACATTGGCTCGCAGATAGACGACAATGCCATTTTGCTTGAGATTGTGTCTATTTTCCGGCGCCAGGACTGCACCACCGCCTGTCGCAAGCACGATATTACTCTTGCCCACCAGGTCCTCAATCACAGCCGACTCGCGCTTGCGGAAACCGCCTTCCCCTTCAAGCTCGAAAATCAATGGAATATTAACACCCGTGCGACGTTCGATTTCATGATCGGAATCATAAAAGCTCTTGTGAAGATGCTTTGCCAGCAAACGGCCTATGGTCGTCTTGCCGGCGCCCATAAGCCCGACAAGAAAAATATTATCGACCATAAAAAATGCCCATCATTTGCATGACGGGCATTTTAAGACAAAGCGAAGAATAAGTCAGAGAGGCTTATCGTATCGCGAGATTCTCATCCATCACCCGCGGTGTGATGAAAATAAGCAGTTCGGTTTTGTCGTTCTGTTTGATGCGACGCTTGAATGCATTACCGACGAACGGCAGATCACCAAAGAAAGGGACTTTATCTACATCGTTCCGCTCTGTTTGTTCGTAGATGCCGCCAAGAACCGCGGTTTCGCCGTTGGCAACAAGTACTTGGGTCTGTACTCGCTGCGTATCAATGGATGGAATACCGCCAAACACCTGACCTACACGGTCCTTTTTAACTTCAAGATCCATGATGATTTGCTGGTCGGGTGTGATTTGAGGCGTTACCTCCAGACTTAGCGAGGCTTTTTTGAATTCCACGCTCGTGGCACCGCTACTGGTAGCTTGCTGATAAGGTATTTCCGTACCCTGTTCGATTATTGCCTTTTGCTGATTTGCCGTCGTCACCCGAGGACTAGAAATAACTTTGCCACGCCTGTCTGTTTCCAGTGCAGAAAGCTCCAGATTCAGTAAGAAGCCAGCTGGCAACCTGAACAGACTGAATGCAAAGTTACCAAAGGAACCAGCTACGGGGAGATTAACGTTCAAGTCCTGATTCGTAGCTGCAGCACCAACTTGCGCATTGTTGGTTGCAAAAGAGGAGGCTACCGGGGATGTAGCACTGATACCTATGCCCGTGTCATTTACTTGCTGTTTCTGAACCCCGAAGCGGACGCCAAGGCTTTTGCCAAAACGCTCATCCGCGATGACGAGTCGGGATTCAATCATGACCTGCCTTACCGGGATATCGATCTTGTTGATGATCTGCTGGACTTCTTCCAGATGCTTGGCGGTATCCTGAACAAACAAGGTATTGGTACGGACATCAACAACCGCACTGCCGCGTTTGGAGAGAATTTTTTGCTTGGCGTCGCTGATCAGATTCTTCACCGCATCAGCTTTCTGATAGCGCAGAGTAAACACTTCGGTACGCATGGGCTCCAGATCTTCTATCTGTTGGCTGGATTCCAGCAGCAGTTTTTCTTTGGCGGCCACTTCTTCGGAAGGTGCCACCCAGATCACATTGCCGGTTTTACGCATGCTCAAGCCTTTGGCTTGCATGATGATGTCCAGCGCCTGGTCCCAAGGTACGTCTTTCAGGCGTAATGTCAGGTTGCCAGTGACAGTATCACTCGTGATGATATTAAAGCCTGTGAAATCGGCGATGACCTGCAGGACCGAACGTACATCGATATTCTGGAAATTCAGCGAGAGTTTTTCGCCTGCATAACCGGCTTTGGATCCTTGAACGAGTTTATTGGGGTCTTGAATAACGGGTCGGACATCAATAATAAAGCGCTTATCCGTCTGATACGCTGACTGCTCCCAGTCTCCCTGCGGCTCTATGACCATCCGTGTGTTATTGCCTTGTTTCATGGTGTCTACATAGAGCACAGGCGTGTTGAAGTTCACGACATTCAATCGTCTCTGGAGATTGGCTGGCAGCTCGGTATTGATGAAGTCGACGATGATTTTTTTACCTTGCTGTTTGATGTCAATGCCTGCAGCCTGATCCGAAAGGTCTACCATGATGCGGCCTTCGCCATTCTTGCCGCGCATGAAGTCAATGTTTGTAACTGCATGGATCTGATCGGTAGTAGATACTTCGGCAAACCTCGTAATGGTTTCGCCCGCGGGCGGCGTGGCAGTTGCATCAGCCTGCAATGTGATGGTCGTCTCATTACCGTTGACGTTCGTGTTGTATCCAACTGCTTTCGACAAATTGAGCACCATGCGAGTACGCTCCTTGGCCTGGGCGATGCTCACACTCTTCAGCGCGCCTTGACCAACATTCAAACTGGAGCTATTCAGGCCATTCCCAGTATCCGGAAAATCGAGTGCTATGCGAGGTGGGTTGTTTAACGTAAAACTGGGCGGAGGATTTCGCATCGGTGAAGCTGTTTGAATTTTGATGACAACTCGACTGCCAGGCAGGGCCGCAAAGTCCACCTTCTCAATTTTGTTGGATAACCCAAGTTGCTCTTCAGCAGGGGCAATACCGGCAAAAACAATGAGTAAACTAAATGCAAATAACTTTCTGATATTCATTTCGACCCCTATTCCTGCAGAGCAATACTTGCAGACTGTTCAATCCAATCGCCGGAGGCGCTGTCCTGAACGATTTCTTTGAGTTGTACTTCAGCCTCGTTTATATCCGTGACTATTCCAAAATTCTGACCAATATAATTTCCGATGGTGACTTGCTGGACGTTGTTGTCCGGTGTCTTAATTAACGCATATTCAAGGGTTTCTTTGGATAATGAACCTACATACTTCAGGCTTTCCAGCGGATAGGCTTCCAAAGGTTCTTTAGGGCGATTGAAGTCAGGCTGTATGCCCGTTGCCTTGACTGACTGAGTCTTACGCGGTTTGAAAGGATCATGCAGCACAGCATCGCTGTTATATTCCAACGGCGTATAAGGCTTCACCTCAGGCAGAGGTTCGATTTTTGCTTTTTGCCCTTGACCTGCCTCTTGCATAAACCTATCGAGATCGTCACCTTGATCGCTGCCACAGGCAGTTAGGAGGACGGCCAAAACTAACCAGATTTTTTGTGCGAATTTCATAATAACAGTAGTTAATTTTTCTTAATGGACTTTATGAGTTATTTTCCGTTATTGCTTACTTCGCTTGAATCAAGGTAGCGGTAGGTTCGGGCAGTCGCTTCCATTACCAAATCATCTCTATTGTCATTAGCTTCCTTGTTATTGCCTTTTGTAATGGATAAATCATTGAGCGTTACAATTCGGGATAGTCTTGCAACATCCGTCGCAAAAGCGCCCAGATTATGATAAGTACCAATTACCTTGATAGAAATTGGCATGACTGCATAAAAGTCTGCTTTTGTTTCCTGTCCAGGCCTGAACAATTCAAACTCTAGTCCGCGTTCTAGACCTGCCTGGTTGACATCCGTCAATAAGCCGTCCATTTGCGATTTATCCGGGAGCTGCTTCAACAAAGCGCCAAAAGTTTTTTCAATATCCACCATCTGCTGTTTGTAGGCTTCGAGATTCACAGCCTGTCTTTTCTTGTTCAGATAGACGTCTCGCAACTCCGTTTCCTTATTTCTGGCGAGATCCAATTCTTCCAGTGAAGGCTTCCATAAAAACCAGTAGCCTGCGCCTGAAATCAAAATGAATGCCGCAGTAAGCAACACTGCCTTCACAGGCAGTGGAAGATTACCGGCATTGTTGAAATCAATATTATTGAAGTCTTCCAGCTTCATTTCTTGTTGCTTTCAGTGTTCTCTGGGACTACGTTTTTTAAATTCACGGTGAGAGTGAAATTGTTCTGCTTCACTCCATTGGCATTCACCGATTTGATTTCAATTAACCTTGGTGCTTCGAGCCAGGGCGATGTAGATAGATTCCGAACGAGTGTTGCGACTCTTGCATTTGTGTCTGCAATGCCAATTAGCGTGATGGTTTTCCCTTTTTGGTTAAGAGAGCTGAGATACATCCCCTCTGGAAGCTGGCGTGTGATTTCATCCAAGACCACGACGGCTTGACTCCGTTCCGACTGTAGATTCTCAACTACCTGCTTTCGCTCAAGCACATTATTGATTTGGTTTTTTAAATCCTTGATTTCGGAAATTTCCTTATCAAGCTGAGAATTTGCAGCTTCCAGACGAGAATTCCTGCTCAGTTGGTTATCTATCTGTGACCCTATATAGCCTTGTCCCATAAAAACCAAGGCACCGGCGGCAATGGCTGTAGCAGCCAGCATGAGATTGAACTGTCGTTGCCGCTCGGCCCGTTTGATTTGCCGGTGGGGCAGGAGATTGATGCGTACCATCAGCCGAATCTCCGCAAGGCAAGTCCACATGCAATCATGAGTGATGGCGCGTCGGTCATTACTTGCTGTTGCTTCATGCGTGGATTGATTGACATGCTGCTGAAAGGGTTCGCAATAACGGCATTAACCTGAGTACGTTCCTGCACCATGGCTTCTACGCCGGGGATTGCAGCGCAACCGCCGGCGAGCAGGATATGATCGACACTGTTGTACTGGGTAGAGCTCGTGAAGAATTGCAGGGCGCGCGCAACTTCTAACGCCAGGGATTGCATGAATGGTTGCAGAACTTCCAGTTCATAGCTGTCCGGCAATCCGCCTTTGCGTTTGGCAATTTCGGCCTCTTCCACGGAAAGTCCAAAGCGACGCTGGATTTCCTGCGTAAGCTGCGAGCCGCCGAAGGTTTGCTCGCGAATATAGACTGACTGATTATCGTGCAGCACATTGATGTGCATCATCGAGCCGCCGATATCCACAATCATCACTGTTTGATCCTTGCCATTCCCGGGCAGCTGGGAGGCAATCAAGGCAAAGGCAGCTTCCGTCGCATAGGTTTCAACGTCCATGACCTCGACCTTGAGGCCTGCACCTTCGGCAGCAGCCACGCGATCTTCGATTTTTTCCTTGCGGGAGGCTGCGATCAGCACTTCAACCTCGGACTCAGGATTGCTGGGCGCGGGGCCAATGACCTGAAAGTCGATGTTGACTTCATCCAGTGAAAAGGGAATGTATTGATTGGCTTCAGCTTCGACCTGGAGCTCCATGTCTTCTTCGCGAAGGCCTGCCTGCATGAGGACTTTTTTACTGATGACAGCTGCAGCAGGCAGGGCAAGGGCAACTCTTTTCTCACGCGTACCCAGCATTTTCCACGCGCGTTTGACGCCATCAGCTACAAGATCTAGGCCTGCAATATTGCCATCCACCACAGCATCCTTGGCGAGCGAGGCAATAGCATAGCTTTCGAGGTGATAATTACCTCTCCCGCCCCCCGACAACTCCACCATCTTTACCGAAGTGGAGCTGATATCAACTCCAATCAAAGGTGATGTGCGTTCTTGAAAAAAGTCGAATTTCAAAATTGAAATTCCCTTTCGTTATGATTATTTACACACAATACTAATAATTTACCTTAAATGCTAGCAACAACTATAACCCCTGTAAAGCAAATTTATTTTCAGTAAACAGTGCTCAGACTCTATAATGCAGTATCGCAATCTTCGGTAAAAGAAGCATGTCATTACTGAAATGGTTCCGGTCCCTCGTCTTGATTTTTATCACATTGGGGCTGGTATTGGCGGCACTGATCACTCTTGCCGCCGCACTCATTTATCCAACGCTCCCTTCACTCGAAACGCTGACTGACTACCGGCCCAAGGTACCCTTGCGGGTCTATTCTGCCGATGGTTACCTGATTGGTGAATTCGGTGAAGAGCGCCGGGCTCTCGTTGAAATAGAGAATGTCCCTGACAAACTGAAGCAGGCCATTCTCGCCGCCGAAGATGAGCGATTCTATTCACATGGTGGTGTGGATACACTGGGCGTGCTGCGTGCTGCAATGGCTAACGTGAGTGCCGGCGGGTTCAAGGAAGGCGCCAGCACGATTACCATGCAGGTTGCGCGCAATTTCTTTCTGTCGCGGGAAAAAACCGCCACCCGCAAATTAAGCGAAGCGTTGCTTGCGATCAAGATTGAGCATAGCCTCACCAAGGATGAGATTCTCGAGCTTTATATCAACCAGATATATCTGGGCCAGCGTGCCTATGGTTTTGCAGCGGCGTCTCAGGTCTATTACGACAAGCCGCTCAGCAAGCTGACCGTGTCTGAAGCAGCCATGCTGGCAGGTCTGCCAAAAGCGCCTTCAAGATATAACCCGTTTGCCAATCCCAAGCGCGCAAAGGCAAGGCAGCACTACGTACTGGGCCGAATGAAAGAGCTCAACTACATCAATGACGCTGAGTACCAGGCAGCATTGAAGCAGCCGCAACGCTTCCGCACCAAGCAGCAGTACAGTGAAGTGCAAGCTGAGTATGTCGCCGAAATTGCCCGTCAGGTCATGTATGAGCAATACAAGGATGACACCTACAACACGGGCATGAAGGTGTATACCTCCATCAAGAAGTCCAATCAGGAAGCTGCCACCAAGGCTGTGATCGAAGGCATCCTGCATTACGACTGGCGTCATGGCTATCGTGGTCCAGAGAGAATCCTCAAGCCCGAGGGCGGCCAGTCTCTGGACAATACTGTTATTGATGAGGCGCTGGATGGCATTACCTCTTATAACGGCCTCATTCCGGCAGTCATCACAGAGCTGGATGCGAAGCGCGTCAAGGTACGCAGCAAAATAGGCCAGGAACTGGAAATCACGGGCGAAGGATTAGCGCTCGTCCAAAAAACGCTCAACGAGAAAAAGCCCGAAAAGCGCAAACTTAAGGTCGGCGCGGTTGTGCGCATCATCCAAATGGGAGACTACTGGAAGCTGGTGCAATTGCCTGAGGTGGAAGCATCGCTAATTGCGCTGGATCCAGAGACTGGCGCAGTCAGTGCTATGGTGGGTGGTTTCGAATTCAGCCGCAACAAATTCAACCACGTCACGCAGGCGTGGCGTCAGCCTGGTTCCAGTTTCAAGCCATTTGTCTATTCCGCGGCGCTGGAGAAAGGCTTCACGCCAGCCAGCATCATTGAAGACGATCCGATTACCATTTCTGCCATCGAAACCGGCAGCGGATCTGCATGGGAACCGCACAACTTCGATAACAAATATGAAGGGCCAATTAGGCTCAGGACCGCGCTGACCAAATCCAAGAACATGGTGTCGATCCGCATACTACAGTCCATCGGCATCAAATACGCCCAGGATTACATCACACGTTTCGGCTTCTCTGCCAAGGATCATCCTCCATACCTGCCGATGGCATTAGGCTCAGGTTCTGTCACATCGTGGCAGCTTGCGGGCGCTTATGCGGTATTTGCCAATGGTGGATATCGTGTTCGCCCCTATCTCATCAGCAAGATTGTGGACGCCAACGGAAAGGTTGTGCTGCAGGCAAAACCGGACCAGGTCGGAGAAAATGCAACCCAGGTGATTGATCCGCGTAATGCATTCATCATGAACTCCCTGCTGCAGGATGTCGCTCGTATCGGGACTGCCGCCAGTGCGCGCAAGCTGGGTCGCTCCGATCTCGCAGGCAAGACCGGTACAACCAACAACCATGTGGATGCCTGGTTCGCGGGCTATAACCCCAGGCATGTGGCGATTGCCTGGATGGGCTATGACCAGCCCAAATCGTTGGGCGGTACTGAAACCGGTGGCCGCGCTGCGTTGCCGATCTGGATCGACTACATGGCGGTGGCGCTGAAGGGTATGCCGGATGAGCCCTATAAGGCGCCCGAAGGTGTGGTTTCCATCAAGATCGACCCGCTGACTGGCACGCGGGCTGAGGAAGGCGAGAGCGGCCTATACGAGTATTTCTACAAGGAATTCCCGCCGCCTGAGGTTGAGCGTCCGCTGGACACGATTCGCGATTTCTTCGAATCACTGCTTCCCGGCGCACAGTCTACCGATGGCACAGAGCCACCTGCACCGCCATCGCCAGCTCCAAACTCACAGCAGCAGCCGGCCAAGCCTAAATCGTTTACACCGATTCCGGGTCATGCATCCGGGGTAGAAGAGGAACAGTTGTTCTAGTAAAGCCATGGCAAGGGAGATTGGATCTCGGCAGCATCAGTTGCGTCAGCTGATTGCGCAGCAAGCCGCCCGCATGATGGCTGAAGAGGGTATTTCCGACTACGCGCATGCCAAGCGCAAGGCGGGACGCCAGTTGGGCGTGACGGATGCGAACTGTTTTCCCAGCAATGCCGAGATAGAAGAAGAGATCAGGCTGCATCATCAGATATATCACCAGGACGATCAGCCGCTAATCCTGCGGCAGTTGCGCATTGATGCTCTGGCTGTCATGCAGTTGCTTGAAAGATTCAATCCGCATCTGACCGGGCCGGTGCTCGATGGTACGGCTGGGCGCTATGCCGAAACCGATATTCAGCTATTTGCTGACAGCCTCAAGGATGTCGAAATTTTTCTTCTCAACAGCCAGATTCCTTACAGCATGCAGGAAAAAAGCTATCGCATTGCCAACGACAAGCGTAACCAGGAAAAAAGCGGGGAGCGTAAAAAGGTGCCGGTATTCGTGCTCGAAGGGCCCAATGGGTTGATTAAGCTCAGCGTATTCACGCCGGACGATATGCGGATCCCTACAAAAAACCCGGCGAATGGCAACAACACAGTCCGGGTGAATATTGCGAATCTACAAGCGCTTATCGACGCCTCAGCGGACGCCACCGCTACCAAAAGTTAGTCCCGCAGCCAGCGGGCGGCATCCATCGCAAAATAGGTCAGAATGCCATCGGCGCCGGCTCGCTTGAATGCCAGCAGCGCTTCCAGTACACAGGCTTTTTCATCCAGCCAGCCATTCTGCACAGCAGCCTTGAGCATCGCGTATTCACCGCTGACCTGGTAGGCATAGGTGGGAATGCCGAATTCCTGTTTCACCCTGCGTACGATATCCAGATACGGCATGCCCGGTTTGACCATGAACATGTCCGCGCCTTCTTCGATATCCAGAGCGACTTCGCGCAAGGCTTCGTCGGAATTCGCCGGGTCCATCTGATAGGTGCTCTTGTCGCCCTTGCCCAGGTTGGCCGCTGAGCCCACGGCATCGCGGAATGGACCATAGAAGCTCGAAGCGTATTTGGCTGAATACGCCAGAATCCGCGTATGAATGTAGCCTTGTGATTCCAAGGCGTCACGGATTGCGGCGATGCGCCCGTCCATCATGTCGGACGGCGCGACCACATCGGCACCAGCCTCGGCATGACTCAATGCCTGCCTGACCAGCACAGCTGTGGTCTCGTCATTAAGCACATAACCGGTGTCATCAATAAGGCCATCCTGGCCATGCGTGGTATAAGGGTCGAGCGCGACGTCAGTAATCACGCCCAAGTCTGGGAAGCGCGCCTTGATCGCGCGTACCGTGCGCTGTACCAGGCCTTCAGAGTTGTAGGCTTCGCTGGCATCCAGACACTTGGCAGATTGCTCAACAACCGGGAAAAACGCCAACGCCGGAATACCCAGCTTTACGCATTCCTCAGCAGTTTGCAGCAATACATCGATGCTCTGGCGCTGCACGCCCGGCATGGAAGCTACGTCTTCCGTGCGGTTATTGCCTTCCAGCACAAACACGGGGTAGATGAGATCATTGGCAGTGAGCGCGTTCTCGCGCATGAGCCTGCGGGAGAAATCATCGCGCCGCATGCGGCGAAGCCGGGTGCGGGGAAACTTGCCGGGCTGATGTGTCATAACAATGCTCCCGTCTGAAACACGCGTGCCAGCTCCAGGCCCGGGTCCGGCTGGCGCATGAAGGCTTCGCCGACCAGGAAGGCGTTGACGTTATGGCCCTGCATGCGCGCGACGTCATCCGTCGTGAATATGCCGCTTTCGGTAATGACCATGCGATCGTCGGGAATCCTGCCGAGCAAATCAAGGGTGGCATTCAGGGTGACATCGAACGTGCGCAGGTTGCGGTTGTTGATGCCGATCAGCGGCGTCTTGAGTTGCAGGGCAAGATCCATCTCGGCTGCATCGTGCGATTCCACCAGCACGGCCATGTTGAGTTCATGCGCAACTGCTTCCAGTTCCTGCATCTGAGGCAAATCCAGCGCCGCCACGATCAGCAGGATACAATCGGCGCCCATGGCTCGCGATTCATAAATCTGGTACGAGTCGATTATGAAATCCTTGCGCAGCACAGGCAGACTGCAGGCTGCACGCGCCTGTTGCAGATACTGCGGGCTACCCTGGAAATACTGCTGATCCGTGAGCACCGAGAGACAGGCGGCACCGCCCTTTTCATAGCTGGCTGCGATTTCTGCCGGCTGGAAATTGGGGCGGATAATACCTTTTGACGGGCTGGCTTTCTTGATTTCGGCAATGACGGCAGGCTGTTTTTTCACAACACGCTGGCGAAGGGCGTCAGTGAAATCGCGCGAGGGATCTGCATTCTCCGCAGCGGTACGTAGCTGATCCAGGGGCGTGGCAGCCCTGGCTGCATTCACTTCCAGCCGTTTGGTTTTCAGTATCTTGTTGAGGATATCGCTCATATTGCCGCCGCCAGCTTTTGTGAGAGTATGGCGAGCTGCTCGAGTTTCTCGTGCGCTGCACCGCTGTCTATCATGCCCTGGGCTTGTGTAATGCCATGCTGCAAATCGCTGGCCAGGCCTGAGATATAGATCGCTGCGCCGGCATTGAGCAAAACGATGTCACGTGCCGGAATCTGCTTGCCTGCCAGTACGTCATCGAGCACTTCGCTGGCCTGCGCGGCGTTCTCGACCTGTATTGTTTTCATATCATGCAAGGCCAGGCCGAACTGTGCCGGATGCAGGACGTACTCGCGGATTTCCCCATTCTTGAGTTCCGCAATATAGGTATCGCCGCTGAAGGATATTTCATCCATGCCGTCAGCGCCGTGCACCACCATAACGTGCTGGCTGCCCAGACGCTGCAGCACCTGTGCCAGCATGCCGGTCAGGTCGCGGTGAAATACGCCCATGATTTGGCGAGCAGCCCCTGCAGGATTGGTCAGCGGACCCAGCAGGTTGAACAGCGTACGTACGCCCAGCTCGCGCCTTACTGGTGCTGCATGGCGCATGGCGCTGTGGTGATTGGGCGCGAACATGAATCCGATGCCGATGTCGTCAACACATTGCGCCACCTGATCCGGTCGCAGATTGACATTGACTCCCAGGGCTTCCAGCACATCGGCGCTGCCGCAGGCTGAAGAAACAGAACGGCCGCCGTGTTTCGCTACCTTGGCGCCGGCTGCTGCAGCTATAAAAGCCGAAGCTGTGGAAACGTTGAATGTGTGTATGCCGTCGCCGCCCGTGCCGCAGGTATCGATGAGATGCGTGCGGTCTTGGACAACTACATGTGTTGCCAGCTCGCGCATGACTTCGGCAGCAGCGGCAATTTCGTCCACGGTTTCCCCCTTGATGCGCAGGGCCACAAGCAGTCCAGAGATCTGCGCAGATGTGAGTTCGCCGCCCATGACTTGGCGCATGATGTCCAGCATTTCCTGATGAGACAGGTCGCGCGCATCGAGCAGGCGCTGCAGGGCTTCCTTGAAGGCGATGGTCATCAGTAGGCCTTCAGGAAATTATCCAGCAATTCATGGCCGTATTCGGTCAGCACCGATTCCGGATGAAATTGCACACCCTCGATGGGTAGATTCTTATGCCGCACACCCATGATCTCGCCATCTTCAGTCCATGCGGTGACTTCCAGGCAATCCGGCAGCGTGTTTTTTTCAATCACCAGGGAGTGATAGCGCGTGGCGGTATACGGGTCCGGCAAGCCCTTGAATACGCCGTCATCCTTGTGGTGAATGAGTGAAGTCTTGCCGTGCATGAGCTGTTTGGCATGCACGATATTGCCGCCGAAGGCCTGACCTATGCTCTGATGGCCCAGGCAAACGCCCAGCATGGGAATCGTGCCGCCGAACTCATGAATCAGCGGAACAGAAATGCCTGCCTCGTTGGGCGTGCAAGGGCCGGGCGAAATTACGATGTATCTGGGCTTAAGCTCGGCAACCTTGGCCAGATCGATCTCGTCGTTGCGGAAAACCTGTACATCCTGGCCCAGTTCGCCCAGGTATTGCACGAGGTTGTAGGTGAAGGAATCGTAGTTGTCGATCATCAGCAGCATTATGCAATCCCTTCCGTATCCAGACCGGCGAGCACCATCTCGGCCGCACGCAGCACGGCGCGTGCCTTGTTCTGCGTTTCCATCCATTCGTTATCCGGGATGGAGTCGGCCACTATGCCGGCACCCGCCTGTGAATACAACATATTGTCCTTGATGACACCGGTGCGGATGGCAATGGCCAGGTCCATGTCACCGTTGAAGCCCAGATAGCCAACTGCGCCGGCATAAATCCCTCGCTTGCTGGGCTCGAGTTCGTCAATGATTTCCATGGCACGCACCTTGGGTGCGCCGCTGACAGTGCCGGCGGGGAATGTCGCCTTGAGCACATCGATGGCATCCAGACCGGGCTTTAGCGTGCCCTCAACGTTGGACACGATGTGCATGACGTGAGAATAGCGTTCGATCATCATGTTGTCGGTCACACTCACGGAGCCTGTCTGCGATACGCGGCCGATGTCGTTGCGCCCCAGGTCCATGAGCTGTACGTGCTCAGCGCATTCCTTGGGATCAGCCAGCAGTTCATCAGCGAGTGCCAGGTCTTCCTCACGTGATTTGCCGCGTGGGCGCGTGCCGGCGATCGGCCTTACCGTGACGGTTTCGTCTTCCAGCCGTACCAGGATTTCCGGTGAAGCGCCGACAACATGGTGATCGTCCATGTCGTAATAAAACATGTAAGGCGATGGGTTCAAACTGCGTAGCGCACGATAAAGCGATAAGGGCGGAGCATCGAATGGCTGCGCCATGCGCTGCGACAGCACGACTTGCATGATGTCGCCCTCAAAGATGTAGTGCTTGGCCTTTTCCACCGCGGCCTTGAAGCCTGCTTCACCAAATTCGGATGACGCTGTGGATGGCTGCATGCGCGGAGCTTCTGGAATGCTGGCTGATTTTCGCAGCATGGCGATCAGTGCATGCAGCCGTTGCCGAGCTTTTTCATAAGAACCCGCTTGGGCCGGGTCGGCATAAGCGATGAAGTAGAGCTTGCCGGAAAGGTTGTCTACCACGGCAATCTCTTCCGACACCATGAGCAGGATGTCCGGCACGCCAAGTCGGTCAGGTTTTGTAGTAGAGGCTAGTTTGCGCTCGATGTAGCGAATGGTTTCGTAGCCGAAATATCCGGCGAGGCCGCCGGTGAATCTGGGTAATCCCTGATAAGGCGGCGTCTTGAATCTTGCCTGGTAGGCTTTGACGAAATCCAGCGGGTTGATGTCCTCGACGGATTCCACCACGGTGTCATGTTGCAGGACTTCGATTTTGGACCCGCGAACGACGATGCGGGTAGTGGCCGGCAAGCCGATGATGGAATAGCGGCCGAAACGCTCGCCGCCTTGTACTGATTCCAGCAAATAGGAATAGGGCTGGTTGGCGAGCTTGAGATAGAGCGATAACGGTGTGTCGAGATCGGCGAAGGTCTCGACGACCAGCGGTATGCGGTTATAACCCTCGCGCGCAAGGGTTTCGAATTCCTGTTGGTTGATGGTGTGCAGCATGTGAATCCCCAAGTTTTGTTAGTTGTCGATGTTGACGGCCAGCGCCGTCGGTAGCGTCTGGATCAGCGCCACCATCGCCAACTGAGTGATCTTTCAAAACCCGGGGATTGCATGTGTTGTGTTAAGCCTTGGCCAATTCGTCACGCAGTTGCTGGACGATGGTGTTGTAGCGGTTAGGGTCGTTGTCCGAGCCCTTGCTAAAGATGGCCGAGCCGGCGACAAAGGTATCGGCACCTGCGCGCGCGATTTCGGCGATATTCTGCGGATTCACACCGCCGTCGATTTCCAGCCAGATTTCGCGGCCAGTCTTTTCGGTATAGGCATCAATGCGGGCACGGGCGTGACGCAGCTTGTCCAGCGTGCCGGGAATGAATTTCTGGCCGCCGAAGCCCGGGTTGACTGACATCAGCAGAATCATGTCCACCTTGTCCATGACGTAGTCTAGATAATCCAGCGGTGTAGCCGGGTTGAATACCAAACCCGATTTACAGCCATGGTCACGTACCAGCGACAGGCTGCGGTCAATATGGTCAGAAGCTTCCGGATGGAAAGTGATGATGTTGGCGCCAGCCTTGGCAAAATCCGGAATGATGCGGTCCACAGGCTTCACCATCAGGTGCACGTCGATAATGGCATCGGTCACAGGGCGGATGGCTTCACAGACCAGCGGGCCAATGGTCAGGTTGGGAACGTAATGATTGTCCATTACGTCAAAGTGAACAATATCGGTGCCGGAAGTGATTACGTCGGTAATCTCCTGGCCCAGCTTGGCCATGTTGGCAGAAAGAATACTTGGTGCGATCCGGAATTGTTTAGCCATGATATTAAATAGTCGCGCTGTAAAAAGCCGGTATTTTAACCGTAATTGCTTTAAAAAACAGTCCGGTTAAAGTGGAACTTGTTGCTTAAGCCCCTCTGATACGGGAAAATCGCGGCCATGCATTTATTCACCGTCGGCATTAATCACCACACGGCGCCAGTCTCTATTCGTGAACACGTTGCCTTCCAGAACGAAAACCTCGGCCATGCCCTGCGTGATCTGACGACGCATACCCAGAATGGCGTGCCGGTTGCCAGGGAAGCCGCCATCCTTTCCACCTGCAACCGCACCGAGCTCTACTGCAATACGGAACACCCCGAACAGGCGCTGGAATGGCTGGCCGCCTATCATCAGCTGCAGCCGCAGAAAATACAGCCCTATGTCTATACACTGCCGGAGGAAGATGCCGTCAAGCATGCTTTCCGTGTTGCCGCCGGGCTGGATTCCATGGTGCTGGGCGAGCCGCAGATCCTCGGGCAATTCAAACAGGCGGTAAAGATCGCGGAAACGGCCGGCACCCTGGGCACACTGCTGCACAAGCTTTTCCAGCGTACCTTTGCAGTAGCCAAGGAAGTGCGCACCAACACGGAAATCGGCGCCAGCTCCATATCCATGGCGGCTGCGTCGGTGCGGCTGGCGCAAAAGATTTTTGGCAACCTGCAGGGGCGCAAGGTTCTCATGATAGGTGCCGGTGAAATGATCGAGCTGTGCGCCGAGCATTTTGCCGTGCAGCAGCCTGCTTCCATCACGGTCGCCAATCGCACGCTGGAGCGCGGGGAGAACCTCGCCAACCGCATTCAGGGCACCGCCATCCTGCTCGCCGATCTGCCGGAACGGCTGGCGGAGTTCGACATTGTTGTGACTTCCACCGCGAGCCAGTTGCCCATCATCGGCCTCGGTATGGTGGAGCGTGCTGTCCGCAGCCGCAAGCATCGCCCCATGTTCATTGTCGATCTCGCCGTGCCGCGCGACGTAGAGGCGGAAGTAGCCGAACTGGACGACGTGTTTCTGTATAGCGTGGATGACCTCGCGCAGGTGGTGCAGGAAGGTTTGGGCAATCGGCGTGAGGCCGCTGCTGAAGCCGAAGCTATCATTAATCTGCGCGTGGATAATTTCATGCACTGGCTCAAGACGCGTGAAGCCGTGCCCACCATCCGCGCGCTGCGTGATCAGGCCGAGCGTCTGCGCCGCAACGAATTGGAAAAAGCGAGAAAAGCCCTGGCGCGTGGTGAGGATCCCGCGCTTGTGCTCGAGGCATTGAGCAGCGCACTCACCAACAAGCTGCTGCACGCCCCAAGTCATGCATTGAATACGACGCAGGGCAACGATCACGCCCAGCTCGAAGCGCTTCTAAGGCAGTTATATCGCATTCATGAATAAGCCAAAAAAATCCCAGATTTTGTTTCGGACAGGAGTACAAGGCGGCAAGGATGAAGCGGTGATGAAAGTGCAAGTAGTACGGCAAGCAGCCGAAGACGCAGCCAACGCAGTAATCGTGTTTGAAAGAAATTTGGTATGAAAGAATCCATAGCAAGAAAGCTTGAGGGGCTCGGCGAGCGCCTGGACGAGCTCAACCGGCTGTTGAGCAGCGAAAACGCTACGGCCGATATGGACAGCTATCGCAAGCTGTCGCGCGAGCATGCCGAAATCACCCCTGTCGTCGAGCAGTTCCTGGCTTATCAGCAGGCTGAAAAAGACATCGCTGAGGCTCAGAACATGCTTGGTGACCCTGAGATGAAGGATTTTGCTCAGGAGGAGATGGAGTCCGGCAAGGCGAGGCTAGAAGCTATCGGATTGGAACTGCAGAAGCTGCTGCTGCCCAAAGACCCCAATGACGAGCGCAACATTTTCTTGGAAATCCGCGCCGGTACGGGCGGAGATGAATCCGCACTTTTCGCTGGTGACCTGTTTCGTATGTATTCACGTTATGCCGAGCGTCAGCGCTGGAGAGTCGAAGTGGTATCCGCCAATGAATCAGAGCTGGGCGGCTACAAGGAAATCATCGCCCGCATCGAAGGCCATGGAGCTTATTCCCGCCTCAAGTTCGAATCGGGCGGGCATCGCGTGCAGCGCGTACCGGAAACCGAGACCCAGGGACGCATCCACACCTCGGCCTGCACCGTCGCCGTCATGCCGGAAGCCGACGAGATTGCCGATGTTGATCTGAACCCAGCCGACTTGCGTATCGACACCTATCGCGCGTCTGGTGCTGGTGGTCAGCACATCAACAAGACCGATTCGGCGGTTCGCATCACTCATCTTCCTACGGGCATCGTGGCCGAATGCCAGGATGGCCGCTCGCAGCACGCCAACAAGGCTTCAGCCATGCGCGTGCTCGCCGCCCGTATCAAGGATATCCAGGTGCGTGAGCAGCAGGCCAAGGAAGCAGCCACACGCAAAAGTCTGGTAGGCAGCGGTGACCGTTCGGAGCGCATCCGTACTTACAATTTTCCGCAGGGCCGCGTGACCGACCACCGCATCAACCTGACACTGTACAAAATTGACGCCATCATGCAGGGCGATATGGATGAGCTGGTGGGGGGGCTGTTGGCGGAGCATCAGGCGGAATTGCTCGCCACGCTTGGCGAGGAATAAATGGCCGCGAAGGCGCATTACTTTGTTGCGCGGTGCTCATTCCCTCGCCGTACTATTTGTACTATCTCGGGCCTTGCGCTCCGTGCGCCTCGTACTGCATCCTTCTCGATTATTTATTTCTGAGCCTGCCCTGTTGCTCACCCCGCGTCTCGCTTAGAACTTTAAATTTGATAGCCCCATTGACGATTCGTGACATTTTAAAAGAGGCGCAAGTGCAACTTTCTGCCGCACTCGCCTTACTGCCCAATGAAGCCAAACTCGAAGCGCAAATCCTCCTGCAGCACTGCCTCAGCGTGAATCGCGCCTGGCTGCTGACGCATGAGAATGATGTGATGGAAGCCAACGCGCGCGCTGCTTTTAATACTCTGATGCAGCGCCGTCTGAACGGCGAACCTATCGCCTACATCCTTGGTAAACGTGAATTCTATGGTCTGGAATTCAAGGTCACGCCGGATACGCTCATCCCGCGGCCGGATACCGAAACGCTGGTAGAAGCCGCGCTGGAGAAAATTCCCGCGGATCAGTTCTGTCCTGTGCTGGACCTTGGCACCGGGACAGGCGCCATTGCAATTTCCATTGCCAGGCATCGTCCGCACGCCAAAGTGGTGGCAGTGGATGCTTCTCCTACTGCCTTGGCTATCGCGCAAGAGAACGCCAAAAACCTGGGTGTAAGCAACGTACAGTTCGTTTTGAGTGACTGGTTCAGCGAGCTGCAAGGCCGGACCTTCGATGTCATTGTCAGTAACCCGCCCTATATCGCCGAAGAAGATGTGCATCTTCAGCAGGGCGATCTGCGCTTTGAGCCAATGTCGGCGCTAGCTTCCGGAAAGGATGGCCTGGATTCCATCAGGCACATCATCAGCCAATCCGCGTACCATCTCAACCCTAAGGGATGGCTGATGCTGGAGCATGGCTGCGATCAATCTCAGGCAGTAGCCGGCTTGATGGAAGATCCCGGCTACCAATCTATTTCTTCATTCTTGGATCTGTCGGGACTTTATCGCGTAACGGCGGGTCGCCTTCTTCCTTGACCGGCGGTTTGGCGCGGTAGCCACCCTGCAGCGCCAGCATCCAGCCCGGATATTCACGCGGCAATTCGCTTACTTCATCCAGCGCCTTCAGGTCCTGGTCACTTAGTACTACCTTGGTGGCGGCAATGTTGTCCTTGAGCTGGTCTACCCGTTTGGCGCCAATGATGACCGAACTGACGGCAGGCTTGCTGAGCAGCCATGCGATGGCAACTTGCGCCACCGAAACCTGTAGCCGCTCGGCAATCGGCCGCATGACATCGATGCAGCGGAAGGCGCGGTCCTTATCCACGACGGGGAAATCGAAACTTGCCCGGCGTGAACCCTCCGGCCCGCTGCCGTCCGGCGAGAATTTGCCGCTCAACAGGCCGCCCGCTAGCGGGCTCCAGACCATGAGCCCCAGTTTCTGGTCCTGCAGCAGGGGAATGATTTCACGCTCCAGATCGCGCCCGGCAATCGTGTAATAAGCCTGCACGCTCTCGAAGCGCGTCCAATTGCGTTTGTCCGAGATCGCCAGCGCTTTCATGATGTGCCAGGCGGACATATTGCAGAGGCCGATGTAACGCACCTTGCCTGAGCGCACCAGGTCGTTGAGCGTGCTCAGGGATTCTTCCAGCGGTGTCAGCGGATCCAGCCCATGCAGCTGATAGAGATCAATGTGATCCACTTGCAGTCGCTTAAGACTGGCGTCGACCTCATTCATGATGTGGTAACGCGACTGGCCGCGGCCATTGGGTAACTCATTCATGACGCCGGTGGATTTGGTGGCGATGATGAGCTCGTCACGTGGCAGGCTGAGTTTCCTGATGGCCTCGCCCGTCATTTTCTCGGATTCTCCCAGCGAATACACGTTGGCGGTGTCGATGAAATTGATGCCGGCATCAAAGGCCTCTTTCACTAGCGCATTCACAGCATCCTGTTGCAGGCCGCCCATCACTTCCCAGAAGCCTTTATTACCGAAGGTCATGGTACCGAGGCAAAGCTCGGAAACGTAAAGGCCGGTCTGGCCTAGTAAACGATAACGCATGCTGTCTCCTTAAGCCTGGCCCAGGTAGGTGTTCTTGAGCCGTATATAGTGATTTGCCGAGTATATGAAATGTTCGAGCTCCTTTTCAGTGAGCTGTCTGACTTTACGTGCCGGGCTCCCCAGGTACAGGTAACCGCTTTCCAGAACCTTGCCTTCGGGCACCAATGCCCCTGCACCGACCAGCACATGCTTCTGAACGATAACCTTATCCATGATGATGCTGCCCATGCCGATCAGGCATTCGTCCTCGACAGTGCAGCCATGCAGAATCACCTTGTGTCCGATAGTGACATTGTTGCCGATGATGAGAGGCGCGCCTGCCGGATCCCAGCTCGATTTATGGCTGACGTGGAGCACAGATGAGTCCTGTACGTTGGTTCCGGAACCTATGCGAATGCAATTGACGTCGCCGCGAATGACTGTGCTGGGCCAGACGGAAGCGTTATCGCCAAGCTCGACATCGCCAATGACCGAAGCGGATGGATGTATATAAACGCCAGAGCCAATGCAGGGCATGACATTCTGATATGCAGAAATATTGGTTTGTGTCATTGATGTGCTTATGAAAATTAGCGTTGCTAATGACCCATAGTATAATCGCCGCCATGTCTGAAACCACTTCTGTAGGCATCGTTTCCCCGCAGGTCGCGCATTTCACCGAACCGCTCACATTGAAGAGCGGTATCGTGTTGACACAGTTCGACCTCGTCTACGAAACCTACGGCAAGCTCAACAGTGCCAAATCCAATGCGGTGCTGGTATGTCACGCACTGTCGGGCAATCATCATGTGGCGGGCAGGTACAAGGAAGAGGACAAATATCCAGGCTGGTGGGACAACCTGATCGGCCCCGGCAAGTCGTTGGATACCAACAGGTTTTTTGTCATCGGCGTCAATAATCTGGGCGGCTGTCACGGCAGCAGCGGCTCAAGCAGCATGAATCCGGCAACGGGCAAGCCATGGGGTTCGCAGTTCCCTGTCGTTACTGTGGAAGACTGGGTGGCTTCGCAGGCCATGCTGGCGGACCATCTGGGCATCAAACAGCTGGCTGCGGTCATGGGCGGCAGCCTGGGCGGCATGCAGGCGCTGCAGTGGGCCATCGCTTATCCCGATCGCGTGCGGCATGCACTGGTGATTGCTTCTGCACCCAACCTGACTGCGCAGAACGTGGCGTTCAATGAAGTCGCACGGCAGGCCATCATCACCGACCCGGAATTCCACAACGGCGATTATTACGAACATGGGGTGGTGCCCAGAAGAGGGCTCAGGATTGCGCGTATGCTGGGGCATATCACGTATCTGTCCGACGATGCCATGGGCGCCAAATTCGGCCGCAAGCTCAAGGATGTCATCAAGTACAGCTTTGATGTCGAATTCGAGATGGAATCCTACCTGCGCTACCAGGGCGACAAGTTCGCCGGCGATTTCGATGCCAATACCTATCTGCGTATGACGCGAGCGCTGGATTACTTCGATCCGGCGGCAGAGCATGGCGGCGACCTTTCGGCCGCGCTGGCCAAAGTAAAAGCCGAGTTTCTCGTGGTTTCTTTCACCAGCGACTGGCGGTTTTCACCGGCGCGCTCCCGCGAGATCGTCCAGGCGCTGCTGGATAACGAGCTGTCGGTGAGTTATGCCGAGGTCACTGCGGCCCATGGGCATGATGCCTTCTTGATGCCGGACCCGCATTATCACGACATTCTGCGCGCCTATTTCCAGAACATCGAATTGCGGGGTTCCTGATGAGCACAGACAAAAACTTTGTGGAATACGCAAAAAGCCGCAGGGATTTTGCGCTGATTGCGCAGTGGATCGCACCAAAAGCCAAAGTACTCGACCTCGGCTGTGCCGATGGCGCGCTGCTGGGCTATCTGCGCGATGAGCTGAATGTGCGCGGCTACGGAGTGGAAAAGGACGATGCCAACTGGCTCGCCTGCATGCGGAACGGCATCGATGTCATCCAGATGGACCTGGAAGCGGGCCTGTCCGGTTTTGAAGCGCAGTCGTTCGACGTGGTTGTGCTTTCACAGACGCTGCAGGCCATGCACAACACCGAAGGTATCGTGAAGGAAATGCTGCGTGTGGGACGCGAGGCGATCGTGACTTTTCCCAACTTTGGTTATTGGCGCAACCGAGTGCAGCTGATCGCCGGCCAGATGCCGGTGTCGGACAACCTGCCGTTTCAATGGTACGACACGCCTAACGTGCATCTTTGCACCATCAAGGATTTCGACGAGTTCTGCGGCAAGCACAATATCCATGTAGAAGAACGGCTGGTGTTGACCGATGACCGGCCTGTCAGTGTACTGCCCAACCTGCTGGGCAGTCTCGCCATGTATCGCCTGAAGTCCGGTCTGTCATAAGCTGGCCTAGCCGCCGCTCAGGTTTTTGATGTTGCCGCGCATGCCCCATAACAGGATCAATCCCGGCAGCGCAATCGCGAAGGTAAACCCGAAGAAGGCCACCCAGTCCACTGCTTCCACCAGGTAGCCCGAAGCCGGGCCTACGTACACCCGTCCGACCGCAGCCAATGCCGACAGCAGTGCATACTGGCTCGCGGTAAAACGCGGATTGCACAAACTCATGAGCAGCGCCACGAACGCTGCGGTGCCCATGCCGCCCGCCAGATTTTCTACCCCCACTGCCATCGCCATGAGCCAGTAATTCTTGCCGGCAGCCGCCAGCCACATGAAGCTGAGGTTGGACAACGCCTGCAGGATGCCAAACACCATAAGCGAGCGGAACAGCCCCAGACGAATCATGAGGCCGCCGCCGATCACCACGCCGACCAGCGTGGCAATCAGCCCCATCCCTTTATTGATGGCGCCGACTTCAGTAGGCGTAAAGTCCACGCCGCGAATCAAGAATGCCGTCGTCAGCGAACCTGCAAATGCGTCGCCCAGCTTGTAGAGCACAATGAGCAGCAACAGGAGCCAGGCTCCGCGCCGAGAGAAAAACTCATTGAAAGGCTCAACGACCGCTTCTGTTAGGGTCTTTGGCGGCTGCACGGCGACATCCGGCTCTGGTCCCCATAACGTTGCCAGCACAGTCAGGCCCATGAGGCCGGCCATCAGATAATACGTGGCATTCCAGCCGATCTGGTCAGCCATGATAAGTGCAAGTGCGCCCGAGGTCAGCATGGCCAGCCGGTAGCCCAAGACCGAAGCCGCCGCACCCATGCCGCGCTCTACCGGCTTCAGCAGTTCGGTGCGGTAGGCGTCGATGACGATATCCTGAGAGGATGAGGCGAAAGCGGCGATGATGGCGAGACCCGCCAGCGCCCAAGGGGCTGCAGCTGGATTGAGCGATCCCATGACGGCAATGGCCAGCATCAGCATCAGTTGCATGACCACGATCCAGCCGCGTCGGCGACCCAGGAACGGGGGCACAAAGCGATCCATGAACGGCGCCCACAGGAATTTCCACGTATAGGGAATGCCGACCAGCGTGAAGATGCCGATGGTAACGATATCCACGCCGGAAACCGTCATCCAGGCTTGCAGCGTGCCGCCCGTCAGGGCAAGCGGCAACCCTGAGGCAAACCCAAGCAGGAATACAATGGCGACGCGGCGGCTGCGGAAAATTTCCAGGTAGGCATTCATGGCAGAAGGGTCTCTTTGCAAATTGAGTGTACGGCTGAGCTGGTTTATCTGCCGCTTACGGTGGCATCAGGCCGGCAGATCCGCAATATAGTCGATGGTCAGCGGCGCGTGATCGCTGAATCGCTCTTCCTTGTAAACTTTGGCAGACAGCGCGGTCTTTGCGATATCAGGGGTGGCGATCTGATAATCGAGACGCCAGCCGACATTCTTGGCCCAAGCCTGCCCGCGATTGCTCCACCATGTATAGCACTCATCGGTTGTCTGCGGGTGCAGCAGTCTATAGACGTCCACCCATTGCACGCGGCCGAACAGATCCGTTAGCCAGGCGCGCTCTTCGGGGAGGAAGCCGGAATTCTTGCGGTTGCTCCGCCAGTTCTTGAGATCGATTTCCTGGTGGGCAATGTTCCAGTCGCCGCAGATGACGATTTCGCGGCCGCTCTTCTTGAGCGCTTCCAGGTGCGGCATGAAGCGTTCCATGACACTGAATTTGAAAGTCTGCCGCTCTTCACCGCTGGAACCCGAAGGCAGGTAAAGCGAAACGACACTAAGCTTGCCGAATTGCACCTCGATGTAGCGGCCTTCGCTATCGATATCAGGAATGCCCAGCCCTTCAATCACGGCATCAGGCTGACGGCGGCTGTAGATGCCCACGCCGCTGTAGCCCTTCTTTTCCGCATAATGGAAATAACCATGATAACCCTCCGGCTGCAGCATCTCGCGCGTCATGTCTGCCGCCTGCGCCTTGAGCTCCTGCATGCAGACGATGTCGGCATCCTGCTTCTGCAGCCAGGTGTAAAAGCCCTTGTTGGTGGCCGAGCGGATGCCATTGAGATTCACGGATATAATACGAAGCACATCTACCTTTCCAATTATCAAACTCAGACATGTCAGACCTCAGCCAGGAGTTTATCCAATTCGCGGTGCAAAAGCAGGTGTTGCGCTTCGGTGAATTCAAAACCAAAGCCGGCCGCCTGAGCCCTTACTTCTTCAATGCCGGCTTGTTCAATGACGGCGAAAGCCTGCTGCGGCTGGGGGAATTCTATGCGCAAGCGATAGAGGAGTCCGGCATTGCCTTCGATATGCTGTTTGGGCCTGCTTATAAAGGCATTCCGCTGGTTTCCAGCATTACCATCGCCTTTGCCCGCAAGGGCCGCAATGTGCCGTTCGCCTTCAACCGCAAGGAAGCTAAGGATCATGGCGAGGGTGGCACCATCGTTGGGGCGCCTCTCCAAGGCGACGTGCTGATTATCGACGACGTCATTTCCGCCGGAACTTCGGTGCGCGAGTCGGTCGAACTCATACAGGGCGAGGGAGCCCGGCCTTGCGGCGTTGCCATCGCTATTGACCGCCAGGAGCGCGGTTTGAGTGAATTATCGGCGGTGCAGGAAGTGGAGAAGACTATCGGCCTCCCTGTCTGCAGCATTGCAAAGCTCGAAAACCTCATCATTTATTTGCGGAATCAAGCGGATATGGCGCAGAATCTCAGTGCAATAGAGGTATATAAAAACAATTACGGCACCTCATAGCCATGGAGTAGACATGCATACCCGCCACTGGAAATCCTTCCTCATCATCGCTCTGATGCTGGCCAGTGGCTGGGCGCATGCCGAGGGCAAGCGCATCAAAAAGTGGGTGGATGAGGAAGGTGTGACGCATTACGGCGATGTATTGCCGCCATCCTATGCGGGTGAGCAGACCACGGAAATGAATTCGCAAGGCATCACAGTGAAGCGCAAGCCGCCGCCTGGCAATCCCAAGAATAAGCAAGCCGCCAACAAGGAGATGACTGAGCAGGAGCGTCGTGACAAAGCTCTGCTGAACTCCTTCACTACCGCCAAGGAAATCGACTTGGCGCGCGATCGCAATCTGCAGATGGATCAGGCAGCGGTGCAGAGTCTGAAGCTGCGGTTATCTGAAGCGGAACAGCGTCTGCAGAAAACCAATACGGCTATCGGTGAATTTAACACCAACAAAAAACCTGTGCCTGCGGATTTGGTACAGGAGCAGAAGACGCAGCAGGCGGAAATCAGCAACATCAATACTCAAATTGAGAAGAAACAGGCCAGCATGGATGCCACGCGGGCTCGCTTCGATAATGATAAGCAGCGCTTCATCGAGCTGAAGGAAGACGCAGCGCCTGCAGAAGGTGGCCCGTTGGCGGCAGATGCTGTACCCGATGCCACGTCGGCGCAGCCCGCCCCTTGATGCTTAGCCCGCCAGTTTCTTCCTTAGGATTTCGTTCATCTGAGCCGGATTGGCCTTGCCTTTTGAGGCTTTCATGGCTTGGCCTACCAAGGCATTGAATGCTTTTTCCTTGCCAGCTTTGAATTCTTCCACCATGGCCGTATTGGCCGCCAGCACTTCATCAATCATTGCTTCAATAGCGCCAGAATCGGTGACCTGTCTCAGGCCCTTTTTCTCGATGATGGCATCCGCTTCACCTTCATCTGCCCACATCGCATCGAAAACTTCCCTGGCGATCTTGTTGGAGATGGTGTTGTCGCTTATGCGCTTCAGCAGGCCAGTCAGCTGCGCGGCAGATACTGGCGCTTGGGAAATGTCCTTATCCTCTTCGTTGAGCTTGGCGGAAATGCTGCCCATGACCCAGTTGGCGGCCAGCTTGGTATCTGCCCCGTTTTTCACCGCTGAAGTGAAGTAATTCGCGATTGCGCGCGATGCTGTCAATGCGCCGGCGTCATACGCGCTAAGGCCGTATTCCTGCTCGAACCTTGCTTTCATGGCTTGCGGCAGTTCGGGCATTTGCGCCTTGATGGCGTCCCTGTCCTGTTCACTGATGGCCAGCGGCAGCAAGTCGGGGTCGGGGAAGTAGCGGTAGTCGTTGGCTTCTTCCTTGGAGCGCATGGCCCGCGTCTCGCCAGTATCCGGGTTGAACAGCACCGTGGCCTGCTGGATGGTGCCGCCGTCTTCCAGCGTTTCGATTTGCCAGCGGGTTTCATATTCAATGGCCTGCTGCATGAAGCGGAAGGAATTCAGGTTCTTGATCTCGCGGCGCGTGCCCAGCTTATCCGAACCCTTGCGCCGCACGGACACATTGACGTCGCAGCGGAAGCTGCCTTCCTGCATGTTGCCATCGCAGATATCTATCCACTGCACCAGCTCGTGCAGCTTCCTGGCATAGGCTACAGCTTCCGCAGCTGAGCGCATGTCGGGTTCGGTGACGATTTCAAGCAGTGGCGTACCGGCACGGTTGAGGTCGATACCGGACATGTTTTCATAGGCATCGTGCACGGATTTTCCGGCGTCTTCTTCCAGGTGCGCACGCGTGATGCGCACGGTTTTTTCCTGGTCACCGACCAATATCGTCAGCTCGCCTTTGCCGACCACCGGTAGTTCATACTGGCTGATCTGGTAGCCTTTGGGCAGATCCGGGTAGAAGTAATTTTTGCGCGCGAATACGGAACGCGGCGAGATTTCGGCATTGATAGCGAGGCCGAATTTGATGGCGCAGCTCACGGCTTCCTGGTTGAGTACCGGTAATACGCCAGGGAACGCCAAGTCCACCACATTGGCTTGCGTATTGGGGGCGCCGCCGAAGACAATGCTGCTGCCCGAAAAAATCTTGGATTGTGTTTTGAGCTGGACATGGGTTTCCAGCCCGATGACGACTTCCCATTCCATCATTCGATTCCTTGTGGCATTTGCAGGTGCCAGTCCGTTGCCTGCTGATACGCGTGCCCTACATCCAGCATACGTGCCTCGTCAAAATAGTTGCCGATGATCTGGATGCCGGTAGGTAAGCCATCCACAAAACCGGCCGGAATGCTCATGCCGGGCAGCCCGGCGAGGTTGACGGCGATCGTGTAAATATCCTGCAGATACATGGACACGGGATCGTCTGCTTTTTCGCCAGCTTTAAAGGCGGTGGAAGGCGCAGTCGGGCCCATGATGATGTCGCACTGCTTGAATGCTTCAGTGAAATCATTCGCGATCAACCGGCGAATCTGCTGGGCCTTCAAATAGTAGGCGTCGTAATAGCCGGCACTCAGTACATAGGTGCCGATCATGATGCGGCGTTTGACCTCGGCGCCGAAGCCTTCTGCGCGACTCCTGCAATACATGTCCATGAGGTCGCTGTATTCCGCTGCGCGATGGCCAAAACGCACGCCGTCATAGCGCGAGAGATTGCTTGATGCCTCTGCTGGTGCGAGCACGTAATAGACTGGAATCGACAGCATGGAATTAGGCAGGCTGATGTCGACCATTTCTGCGCCCAGTTTGCGATATTCGTCAATGGCGGCTTGCACGACTGCGGCAACCCCGCCATCCAGCCCTTCGGCAAAAAATTCCCTGGGCAGGCCGACCTTGAGACCGGCAAGCGGCTTGTCCTTGTTTTCGACATTGCCGAGTCCGCGCGTGTAGTCTTCCTTTTCACGCTGCAGGCTGGTGGAGTCCCGTTCGTCGAAGCCGGTCATGACATTCATCATGAGCGCCATGTCCTCACACGATTTCGCCATCGGGCCAGCTTGATCAAGTGAAGATGCAAAGGCAATCATGCCGTAGCGTGAAACCAGGCCATAGGTGGGCTTGAGGCCGGAGAAGCCGCACAAGGCTGCCGGCTGGCGAATCGAGCCGCCGGTATCGGTGCCCGTTGCCGCCGCACATAAACGTGCTGCGACTGCAGCTGCACTGCCGCCTGAGCTGCCACCAGGCACGCGATCGCGGTCCCAGGGGTTTTGCACCTTGCCGAAATGGGAAGTCTCGTTGGAGGAGCCCATGGCGAACTCGTCCATGTTGGTCTTGCCCAGGTTGACTGCACCCGCCTGGTCGAAGCGCTCGATGACGTTGGCGTCATAGGGCGAGATGAAGCTTTCCAGCATTTTGGAGCCGCAGGTCGTGCGCCAGCCCTTGGCGCAGAAGATGTCCTTTTGCGCGATGGGGATGCCGGTTAGTGGCGTGGCGTCACCCTTTGTGATGCGCTGGTCGGCCGTGGCGGCCTGCGCCAGGGTTTTATCATGATCGAGCGTGATATAGGCATTGATTTCGGGATTGTGCTGGTCAATGCGCTTGAGGAATTCCTGCGTCATTTCGACGCTTGAAATCTGCTTGCTGGCGAGCATGGCCGCCAGTTGCTTGAGGCTGCTGTTGATCATGATTATTCGATGACTTGGGGGACGAGATACAAGCCATCAGCGATGGCTGGCTCTGTTGAATCGTTGCCGAGCTGCGGTGCGATGGATTGGAACAATGCGCGTTGGTCAGTCTCGGTCACGGTATCCGCGCGCAGGCGCTGCGTCACATCCTGCGAATGCGACATTGGCGTGATGCCGGTGGTATCGACAGCCTGCATCTGCTCGATGAGGCCCAGTATGCCGGAAAGCTTTTGCAGCAGGGTTTCGGCCTCAGTATCAGTGACCTCGATGCGGGCCAAGTGGGCAATGCGTTTGACGTCGCTGCTATTCAGTGACATTTTGTGGTTCCAAACCTTAAAATCCTTGAAGATATCAGTTATTATAGCCCGATTTTCAAGCACATCTTCAGCCGCGAACATGTGCAAATTTCGAGATGCGGCAGCTCGTCTCAGGAAGCAGATACCATGTTAGGTCTACTAAACAGCTATTTTTCCAATGATCTGGCAATTGATCTGGGTACCGCCAATACCCTGATTTACGTGCGTGGCAAAGGTATCGTCCTGGATGAGCCTTCAGTCGTTGCCATTCGCCAGGAAGGCGGGCCCACGGGCAAGAAAACGCTGCTTGCTGTAGGCATTGAGGCCAAACGCATGCTGGGACGCGCGCCGGCAAATATCACAGCGATTCGCCCCATGAAGGACGGCGTGATAGCCGACTTCACGATTACCGAGCAGATGCTCAAGTATTTCATCCGAAAGATCCACGAATCCCGGCTTTTCTCCCCAAACCCCCGCATCATCATCTGCGTGCCCGTAGGTTCCACCCAGGTTGAACGCCGCGCTATCCGCGAATCAGCCATCGGCGCTGGTGCCCGGCAGGTGTATTTGATCGAGGAGCCTATGGCGGCTGCCATCGGCGCCGACATGCCCGTGGCGGAAGCAACCGGTTCCATGATTGTGGATATCGGTGGCGGTACAACTGAAGTGGGCGTGATTTCGCTGGGCGGTATTGTCTATGCAAAATCCGAACGCGTGGGCGGCGACAAATTCGACCAGGCCATCATTGATTACATCCGCCGCAACTACGGCATGCAGATATCAGAACCGACCGCTGAGCTCATCAAGAAAAATATCGGTTCCGCTTTCCCGGGTTCTGAAGTGCTGGAAATGGAAGTTACCGGGCGCAACCTGGCCGAGGGCCTGCCCCGCAAGTTCACAATTTCCAGCAATGAAATCCTGGAAGCACTCACCGAGCCGCTCAACGCCATTGTCGGGGCCGTTAAATCCGCTTTGGAACAAACCCCGCCAGAACTGGGTGCCGACATTGCCGAGAAGGGCATGGTCGTCACCGGCGGGGGTGCATTGCTGCGCGATCTAGATCGCCTGCTGATGGAAGAAACAGGGTTGCCGGTCATCGTGGCGGAAGATCCGCTGACCTGTGTGGCACGCGGTAGTGGGCGCGCACTGGAGGAGATGGACAAGCTGGGCAATGTATTCGCCAACGAGTAATGATTCGGAAATCCGCCTCGTACAGCAGCAGGTTTTTTCGCAGACAGGGTTTTTCACTTGATTGAAGCCGGACGTTAGCTAGGTATCACGCAGCATGGAACCTCAGCAGACTCCGGCTTTCTTCGTTCGCGGCCCCAGCCCCATTGCCCGGCTGGTCTTCTTTGCCGCACTTTCTATTACGCTGATGGTGACAGATGCGCGCCTGCATTACCTGCGGGAAGTCAGAGAGGGGTTTGTAGCTTTGATGCATCCCTTGCAGGTGGCCGCGAATATGCCGGTAGATCTGTATCGCCAGACAGCCGATTACCTCACATCTCATCACCAGCTGTATCTCGACAACCAGCAGCTGTCTCGCCAGTCGCTGGAACATTCGGTCGCATTGCAGAAGCTACAAACGCTGGAAGCGGAGAATGAGCATCTGCGGCATCTGCTTGGCGCCGCGAAATCATGGACACAGCCGGCGCAACTGGCGGAAATCATGCATGCGGGACGCGATCCGTTCTCGCGCAAAATTGTCATCAGCCTGGGTTCCAACCAGGGCATTCTGGCAGGTCAGGCGGTCGTCGACGAGGCGGGTGTGATCGGCCAGGTCACGCGCGTCTATCCCTTCAGCAGCGAGGTGACGCTGGTGACGGACAAGGAGCTGGCGATACCCGTGCAGGTTGAGCGTAACAGCCTGAGGGCCATTGCCTTCGGTCACGGCCGCGACAACACCATTGATCTGCCTTACCTGCCTGCCAATGTGGATATTCGGAAAGGAGACAGGCTGATCACCTCGGGTATTGACGGAATATATCCCACTGGCCTGGCGGTTGCAGTGGTGGATAGCATCGAGCGCAACCCCGATTCGCCATTTGCCAGAATCACCTGTATCCCCGTCGCCGGTATCGAAAATTACCGTGAAGTGCTGGTGCTCGCCATGCCAAAGCCGGAGACCTATCAGCAAGCACATCCGGACCCGGCCGCCGCAGACAAGCCTGTATCGCCAAAACCGGCTGCAGCAACCCCGGCGCCATCAAATCCGACCCCATCAACAACCGCTGTTCCGCCCGCCAATGCCAATCGTTAGCCTTAGAGTCGTAAGCCTGTCACTGCTGTTCGCGCTTATCCTGCAGTTGCTGCCGTGGGCCGGCTTCGGCCTCATGCTGCGTCCGGACTTCATTCTGCTGGTTGTCATCTACTGGCTTTTCCGTGCGCCGCATGTAGTGAATATCGGTACGGCCTGGTTTGCTGGTGTAGTGATGGATCTGATTACCGGCGGGCTGTTCGGCCAGTACGCACTGGCTTATGCGGTAGCGGCCTATTTCGCAGTCAATTACCAGCGGCGCCTGATCCTGTTCAACAGCTGGCAGCAGGCCGGCTATGTTCTCTTGCTGTTGCTGCTTTCGCAGGTCATCGTCCTTGTCCTCAAACTTCTGGCGGGTGGCGCAGTCCCGGGCTGGAGCTATTTCCTGCCAAGCGTCAGCGGTGTCCTGCTTTGGCAGCTTGTGGTGATTTCCGGAGTAGGTACAGGTAGTGGACACACACGCAGAGCTTGATTTTCGCGCATGAGAACGCGCTCAGAATTGAAGAATTACCAGCACGAGCAGCACTATTTCCGTATCCGGCTCGCTGTCGCCGCGGTTTTCGTTCTCGCCTGCTTCAGCATATTGGGTGTGCGCCTCTTCTACCTGCAGGTGCTCAAGTACGACCATTACCAGACCATGGCGGAGAACAACCGCATTTCGGTCGTGCCCATCGTGCCGAATCGCGGCCTGATTCTCGACCGTAACGGTGTGGTGCTGGCCCACAACTTCTTCGCTTATACCCTTGAGCTGACGCCCGCCAAAATTGACGATGTAGAGGCCACGATTGATGAGATCGGCAAGCTGGTTGAGGTGAGTTCGCTAGACCGTAAGCGCTTCAAGAAGCTGCGGGCGCAGAGCCATAGCTTCGAAAGCGTCCCGCTGCGTACGCATCTCAATGAAGTTGAAGCTGCCCGCTTTGCGGTCAACCGCTATCGTTTTCCCGGCGTGGAAATCAGGTCGCGCCTGTTCCGCCATTATCCCGAGAAGAAGTTGGGTTCCCATGTCATCGGCTATATCGGGCGCATCAACGACAAGGACCTGAAGTCGCTGGAGGCATCAGGCGATTTGTCCAATTACAAGGGTTCAGACCATATCGGCAAAGGCGGTGTGGAACAGTTCTACGAGCGTAGCCTGCATGGTGTAACCGGGTCTCAGCAGGTGGAAATTGATGCTGATGGCCACGCGGTGCGTGTGCTGTCGAGCACTGCGCCGGTGGCCGGGGACAATCTGGTCCTTACGATTGACAGCAAGCTGCAGCGCATCGCGGAAGAGGCTTTCGGCGACTGGCGTGGGGCCTTGGTGGCAATCAATCCAACCAATGGCGAGATTTTGGCATACGTCAGTCAGCCAACCTTTGATCCCAATCTTTTCGTGGATGGTATCGATACGGAAAACTGGAAAGCGCTGAACGAATCCCTGGACCGTCCGTTGATCAACCGACCCATGCGCGGTATCTACCCGCCGGGATCCACGCTCAAGCCTTTCGTCGCGCTGGCCGGACTGGATGCCGGCAGGCGCGAGCCGCCATTCAGTATTGCCGATCCCGGCTACTTCACGCTGCCCGGCGTTTCCCACCGCTACCGCGACTGGAAGCCCGGAGGCCATGGGCGCGTGGACATGCGCAAGGCAATCACCGTCTCCTGCGATACATTCTTCTACGGCCTTGCCGTTGAATTGGGCATCGATAAAATGACCGATTATTTGCGGCATTTCGGGTTCGGCAAGGAGACCGGCATTGATCTGCACGGCGAGATGAGCGGGCTATTGCCTACACCGGAGTGGAAGAAACGGCGCTTCAAGCTGCCGTGGTATCCGGGCGAGACGGTGATCGTCGGCATCGGTCAGGGTTACACGCTGGTGACGCCGCTACAACTCGCACAGGCGACCGCCATGTTCGCCAATAATGGGGTGGCCATGCGCCCGCATCTGGTTTCGGCGATTCAGGAAACCGATACCGGCAAAAGCAAGGCTGTTGCCCCTGTGGTGGTGGACAAGGTGACGATAACACCAGAGCATATGGAAGTGGTGAAGCTCGCCATGCGCGATGTGACACTTCCCGGTGGAACTGCAGTCAGCGTAGGGGCCGGCGCCCCTTACGCCGTGGCCGCAAAAACCGGCACGGCGCAGGTCATCGGCATCAAGCAGAACGAGAAGTATGACGAGAGCAAAATCAACGAGCGCCACCGGGACCATGCATTGTTCATCTCATTTGCTCCCTTGGATGCGCCCAAAATCGCCGTCGCGGTGATTGTCGAGAATGGTAGCCATGGCGGCTCGACCGCCGGTCCCATTGCACGCAAGGTGATGGATTATTACCTGCTGGGCAAGATGCCTGATCCGCCCAAGGCGCCCAAGCCAGCGAAACCCCCAGTCGAGGAACCTGCCCATGATTAACACCATACTCAGGTACCTCACTAGGCACGTTGATGGTTTCCTCATGGGCTGCATGTTGGTAGCGGTGCTGACCGGATTCACGGTGTTGTACAGTGCGGCTGGGGAAGAACCGCACCGCGTCATGTCGCAGGGCATCAACCTGCTCGTGGCGCTGTCCATCATGTGGGTCGTTGCCAATATCCCTCCTCAGCACCTGGAGCGCGCGGCCCTGCCTTTATTTCTGCTGGGTCTGCTGCTGCTGATTGGTGTAGCGTTGTTCGGCGAAATCAGCAAGGGCGCGCGACGCTGGCTGCATTTGGGGGTGGTGAGGATACAGCCTTCCGAGATCATGAAAATCGCCGTGCCCATGATGCTGGCATGGTATTTCAGTAAACGCGAGGAGACACCCAAGCTGTTCGATCATGCAATAGCGGCCATTTTTCTAATTATTCCGGTGATCCTGATCATGAAGCAGCCCGACCTCGGCACTGCACTGATGATTACCGCTTCCGGTTTTTATGTGTTGTTCCTCGCAGGCTTGAGCTGGAAGCTGCTGGTCGGGGCCGGTGTTCTCATCGCGGCTGGCGGGCCGATATTCTGGACCATGCTGCACGATTATCAGCGGCGGCGGATCGAGATATTGTTCGATCCCCACCAGGATCCACTGGGGGCGGGATACCACACCATACAATCCAGTATTGCCTTGGGCTCCGGTGGCATAGGCGGCAAGGGCTGGCTCAAGGGCACACAATCGCAGCTGGATTTCCTGCCGGAACGAACTACCGATTTCATTTTTGCCGTATTTGGCGAGGAATTCGGCCTGGTGGGCAACCTGCTGCTGCTGTTTCTGTTCACCCTGATCATCGCGCGCGGCATGTGGATTGCCGCCCACGCACAGAATACGTTCAGCCGGTTGCTGGCTGGCAGCATCACACTTACCTTCTTTACCTATGTGTTCGTCAACATCGGCATGGTCAGCGGTATTCTTCCCGTGGTAGGGGTGCCATTGCCGCTCATCAGCTATGGCGGCACTTCCCTCGTGACCTTGCTGCTGGGTTTTGGTATTTTAATGAGCATACAAACCCACAAGAAACTCGTGACGACATGATGCCGCATCTATATTCCCGTTTTGTTCTCCTGCCGCTTTTCTGCCTGCTGCTGATTTCCTGCGGCGGCAAAGGCGTCATCAAACCCGAAGAAATCGCAAAGCCGGCGGAGCCGGTGGCGCAAACACCCAAGCCAGCGACCAAACCCGGCGGCTATTACCTGGACGACGGCCCCGGTGACAATCCGCCGCCGAATATAGACAGCATTCCAGATGCGGTGCCGCGGGCGGAAATCCTGCTGGGGCGCGCCAATCTGCCCTATAGCGCGCTGGGCAAGCGTTACGTCCCCATGACCGAATACAAGCCCTACAAGGAGCGCGGTCTGGCTTCTTGGTACGGCAAGCGCTACCACGGCCGCAAGACTTCCAGCGGCGAGGTGTATGACATGTACGGCATGACAGGTGCGCACACCACGTTGCCGCTGCCCAGTTATGTACGCGTCACCAATATTGAAAACGGCCGTTCCGTGATTGTACGCATCAATGATCGTGGTCCCTTCCATAGCGACCGCGTCGTTGATCTCTCCTATGCGGCGGCCTACAAGCTGCGGCTGGTGGAAAAAGGCAGCGGCATGGTCGAGGTGGAGGCCATCGATGTCAACAACAGCGCGATGCTCAAGCCGGTGGCAACCATTTCGCAGCCGGAGCCGGGTCCGGCAAAAATCGTGACCTCGCAGGTTGAACCGCCGCCGCCCGTGCCTCAGCCGGCTGCCATAGACTCGCCAGCCCAGCAGACTCCGTCACCCGCGATCGGGGATTATGTACAAGTGGGCGCCTTCAAACACAAACCGAACGCAGAGTCATTGATCAGCAAGCTCAGGAACCAGGACCTGGTGGGGAATGTCCCTGTAGAGAGCTGGTATAATGCAGGCACTTATCGCGTAAGGCTTGGCCCTTATGCGAGCCGCCAGGAAGCCGAGGAAGCAGCACTTAAAATCCGCCGCGCACTCAAGACTTCCGCCATCCTGATCCGTCAATAATTTCAACCGTTTGTGAGTTAACCATGCGCCATTTATCGCTAGCATTTGCTTTTGTTTTATCCTTCATGGCTATTTCGACCCATGCGGCGGATATCCCGCCGTCACCGGCGCTGGCAACCAAGGCTTACCTGTTGCGTGATTTCAGTAGCGGCAACATTATCGCCCAGCAGTCTCCGCACGAGCGGGTAGAGCCAGCTTCGCTGACGAAGATCATGTCGGCCTATCTTGTGTTCAAGGCGATCAAGAATGGCTATCTCAAACCCGAGCAGACGGTGCCGGTCAGTACCAAGGCGTGGAAGGCTGAAGGCTCGCGCATGTTTGTCGAACCCAACCGGCCGGTGACAGTGGATGAGCTGCTGCACGGCATGATCATCCAGTCCGGCAATGATGCTTCGATTGCATTGGCCGAAGCGGTAGCGGCGAGCGAGGAAGGCTTTGCCGACCTCATGAACAAGGAAGCCGCCCGGCTGGGCATGAAGAACAGCCATTTCACCAATGCCACAGGTCTTCCTGATCCTCAGCATTACACGACGGTATACGATCTTTCGTTGCTGGCGGCCGCCCTGATCCAGGATTTCCCGGATCAGTACAAGCGCCTGTATTCGGTCAAGGAATACACTTACAACAAGATCACGCAGCCCAACCGCAACCGCCTGTTGTGGGTAGATCCGCATGTGGACGGCATGAAGACTGGCCATACGGAGTCGGCGGGTTATTGCCTGGTGACTTCGGCCAAGCGCAACGATACGCGGCTGATTTCAGTAGTGGTAGGAGCGCCATCGGAAGCGGCACGCGCAGCCGAGAGCCAGAAGCTGCTCAATTACGGTTTCCAGTATTACGAGACCACCCTGGTTTACAAGAAGGGTCAGCCGGTCAAATCGCTCAAGGTATGGAAGGGCCATAATGACATGCTGACATCTACTGTCGCCAATGATCTGTTCCTCACATTGCCCAAGGGCCAGTATTCCCAGGTCAAGGCCACGGTCACCAGCAAGCAGCCGTTGCTGGCGCCCATCAATGCCGGGCAGGCGATAGGCACGATCCAGTTTACGCTGAACGGCAAGGTCATCCACGAAGAGAAGCTGGTGGCGGCAGAAAAAGTCGAAGTGGCCGGCATCTTCGGGCGTCTGTGGGACAGTATCAAGCTATGGTTCGAGTAAGCAGGTTGTGACCCAGACCGTACACCTGAACGGCAAGCTGCTGCCTATTGAGCAGGCCTATGTGCCGGTACTCGATCGCGGCTTCATCTTCGGCGACGGCGTCTATGAAGTCATCCCGGTTTACTCCGGTCATCCGTTTCGCTTGCAGGAGCACCTGAAGCGGCTGGATCAGAGCCTTGCAGCCATACGCCTGCCGAATCCGCATGACATGGCAACTTGGGAAAAGTGCATCCGGGAGCTGCTGGTGCCAAACATGGGGTGCTCTGCCGAATACAAGGATATTTCGCTTTATCTGCAGGTGACGCGCGGACCGGCGCCGCGCGATCATGCTTTCCCGAAGGAAGTCGCGCCCACGGTCTTCATGATGTGCTCGCCGTTGGTCCCGCCTTCAGATGCTGTGCGCGAAAACGGTGTTGCGGCCATCAGCGCGGATGACTTCCGCTGGCATCGCTGCGATATCAAGGCGATATCGCTATTGCCCAACGTCCTGCTGCGGCAGATGGCGGTGGATGCAGATGCGATAGAAACCGTGCTGTTTCGCGAAGGTATCCTGACCGAGGGCGCCGTCAGCAATATCTTCGCGGTGGAAGATGGAGTCATCCTGGCGCCGCCCAAGGATAAGCACATGCTGGCGGGCATCACCTACGACCTCATTGTGGAGCTGTTGCAGGCGAACGATATCCCACTGGAAATCGGCTATTTCGAGGAAGCGCGCATTCGTAGTGCAGACGAGTTGTGGACCACCTCGTCTGCCCGCGAAATTCTGCCAATCACAATGCTGGACGGCAAACCCATCGGTACCGGCCAACCGGGGCCGATGTTCAGGCGCATGTACGGCATCTACCAGGATTACAAGCAGTACGTCATGCGGACTGCAGGGTGAGTCATGGCTGAGCAGGATACCCTGATCGAATTTCCCTGCGACTTCCCCATCAAGGTCATGGGCGAAGCACGCGAGGATTTTGCCGAAACCATCGTGCGCGCGATCCAGACGCATTTGCCGGAGTTTCATGCAGGCCGGACCGAGCTGCGCGCAAGCTCAGGCGGCCGTTATACCAGCCTGACGTGCATGGTACATGTCACCTCCAAGCCGCAGCTGGACGACCTCTACCGCATGCTGACTGCCCATCCCATGGTGCGTGTTGTTCTCTGATTCACGCATGCACGCAGTCACCATCAGGCGGCTGGGCCGTACAGATTACGAAACGACCTGGCATGCCATGCAGTCGTTCACCCAGGGCCGAGACTCCGAAACACCTGACGAGTTGTGGCTGACCGAGCATGCGCCGGTCTATACGCTGGGCCTCAACCGCCGCAATGTCAGGCCGCCGACGCGGCAGGATATTCCACTGGTGTTGGTCGACCGCGGCGGCAAAATTACCTACCATGCACCGGGCCAGATAATCGTGTACCTGCTGCTTGATCTCAAACGCCGAAACCTCAGCATTCGCCAGCTGGTGAGTGCCATGGAGAATGCCATTATCAGTCTATTGGCTGATTTCGGTATCATGGCCACCGCGCGGGCCGATGCGCCTGGCGTCTATGTGGAAAGCCACAAGATTGCATCGCTGGGCCTGAGGCTCAAGAATGGCCGCAGTTATCACGGACTGGCGGTGAATGTGGATATGGATTTGTCGCCTTTCTCGGCCATTGATCCCTGCGGTTACCAGGGCCTGCAGGTCACGCAATTGCGTGACCTTGGAGTCGGCCTTTCGCAGAACGACATTGCGGACATGCTGCTGCAACACCTGATGCTGCAGCTGGAATCCAGGAACATTGAGGCAGAGATGGCATGAGCGATATTGTAATTACCAAAAAACAGCCCGGACAAAAGGAAACCGGCGCCGCCAAGACGGCCAGGATTCCCATCAAGATCGTGCCGCAGCCTGCCATGCGCAAGCCTGAATGGATACGCATGAAGGTGCCCGACAGTGCGCGCTTTCAGGAAATCAAGAAAGTGTTGCGCGAGAACAATCTGCACACGGTATGCGAAGAAGCGTCCTGCCCTAATATTGGAGAATGCTTCAGCGGCGGCACTGCCACTTTCATGATCCTGGGCGATATATGCACACGGCGCTGTCCGTTCTGCGACGTGGCCCACGGCAAGCCCCTGGCGCCAGATGTCAATGAGCCGGAAAACCTGGGGCGCACTATCGCCGCCATGCGGCTCAAGTATGTCGTCATCACCAGCGTGGACCGTGACGACCTGCGCGACGGCGGCGCCCGGCATTTTGTCGACTGCATCCGCGCTGTACGCGCCCACTCCCCAGAGATTCGCATCGAGATCCTGGTGCCGGATTTCCGAGGCCGGCTGGAAACCGCACTGGAAATCTTGGCCGAGGCGCCTCCTGACGTCATGAACCACAATCTGGAAACAGTGCCGCGGCTCTACAAGGCGGCGCGCCCGGGCTCGGATTATGTCCATTCGCTGAAGCTGCTGGCTGATTTCAAGGCACGTTTCCCGCATGTCCCGACCAAGTCCGGGCTCATGCTGGGCCTAGGAGAAACCGACGAGGAAATTCTCGCGGTCATGCAGGATCTGCGCCATCATCACGTGGATATGCTGACGCTGGGACAGTACCTGCAGCCCAGCGTGCATCACCTGCCGGTGCAGCGTTTTGTCGAACCGCAGCGCTTTGAGGAGTTTCGCGCGCAGGCAGAAGCCATGGGTTTCAGTAACGCCGCCAGTGGTCCCATGGTGCGTTCTTCATACCATGCAGACCAGCAAGCGCATGGAGTCTAGTTGTACTGATTTGCGTTGTAGCTTGCAAGCTGCGCACCAAATGTGAAAAGTGTAAAAACCCTTCAACCATTTTCCTGAGTGATGCGTTAGCCAGTTTCCTATAACTCATTTTCAGGAATGTCATGAATAAAGTTTTGGCTGTTACCTTACTCTCCCTTGGTATTTCTACCTCAGCATTTGCTGATGACCTGTTGTCCACTATCGAAGGGGATAGCGATTACACCACCTTCAGCAAAGCGATTAAAACGGCTGGTATTGAAGGTTCATTCAAGGGCGATGGCCCGATCACGGTCTTCGTGCCAAACAATGCAGCATTTGCCAAGCTTCCCAAAGCCAAGCTCAACAAGCTGATGGCAGATAAGAATGAGTTGGCCAAGGTGCTCCAGTACCATATCGTGGCTGCCAAGATCACCAGTGCAGATGTTGCTGCAGGCAAAGTAAAAACCGTGGAAGGCGAGGATGTGGCGCTATCGGTTACGGATGGTGTGAAAGTGGGTGATGGACATGTTGTCGGCACGGAGATTCATGCCGACAATGGGGCAATCCATACCATTGATACGGTTCTGATGCCCAAAAAGAATTAAGTCGCTGGTACAAGGAAAACAGGAGCTACGGCTCCTGTTTTTTTGGCTACTCGATACCCAGTTCCTGAATTTTTCGGGTCAGGGTATTGCGGCCCATGCCCAGCTGATTGGCGGCCTCTATCCTGCGCCCGCCAGTGTGCTGCAGGGCTTTCACAATCAGAATTTTCTCGAATTCGCGCGTTCTGATATCCAGAATATTCTGGTCGCCGCGATTAAGAGCGTCCATGACCTCGGCAGCCAGCGCCTCTTGCCAGGAAGCTGCATTCAGCGGTTTGCTGGCATCTTCCTTGAGCTCAGGCGGCAGGTCGGCCACATCGATGTTCTGCCCTGGCGCCATGACCGTCAGCCAGTGGCAGACATTTTCCAGCTGGCGCACATTACCGCTCCAGCCCAGTGTTGAAAGATAGCGCAGCGCTGCTGCCGAGGGCTGCTTGGCTTCAACGCCCAGTTCCTGCGCGCTCTGCTGCAGGAAATGCCGGATCAGCAGCGGGATATCCTCACGCCGTTCGCGCAAAGGCGGCAAGCGCAGGCGGATCACATTGAGCCGGTGAAACAGGTCTTCGCGGAACAGACCGAGTTTGACGCGCTCTTCCAGATCCTGGTGAGTCGCGGCGATGATGCGCACATTCACCTTTACCGGCTGGTGACCGCCGACGCGATAGAACTGGCCGTCGCACAGTACACGCAGCAGACGCGTCTGCAGGTCGGAAGGCATATCGCCGATCTCGTCTAGGAATAACGTCCCACCGTCTGCCTGTTCAAAGCGCCCGCGGCGTGCGGCCTGGGCACCCGTGAAAGCGCCGCGCTCATGTCCGAAAAGCTCGGACTCCAGCAGGTCCTTGGGGATGGCCGCGGTATTGATTGCAATAAAGGGTTTTTCAGCGCGAGGGCTGTGCTTGTGAAGTGCAAGCGCCACCAGTTCCTTGCCGGTGCCGGATTCGCCGTTGATGAGTACGGTGGCATGCGAGCGGCTCAGGCGGCCAATGGCGCGGAAGACTTCCTGCATGGCGGGTGCCTGGCCGATGATTTCTGGCGTTTCCTCGGGTGCAACCGCTTCCGTCGCCTGGCGCATGCTTTCGTCTACAGCGCGGCGGATGATTTCGATAGCCTGGTCCACGTCAAAAGGTTTGGCCAGGTATTCGAATGCACCGCCCTGGAACGCTGCGACAGCGCTTTCCAGGTCGGAGTAGGCGGTCATGATGATGACGGGAACCTCAGGATGGCGCTTCTTGATCTCCTGCAGGAAATCCAGGCCGGAACCGCTGGGCATTCGGATGTCGCTGACGACGACTTGTGGTTCATCGGTATTCAGCGCATTCAGCGCCTCCGGCACCGAGGCAAAGGTTTTGAACTCCATGTCGGTCCTGGCCAGCGCCTTTTCGAATACCCAGCGGATGGAGCGGTCGTCATCAATAATCCAGATTGGTTTCATGTTTTGTCTTGTTCACATTATTGTCGGGGTAAAAGGTACTTCATTACGGTGCTCTCGATGGGCAGCAGTATCGTAAAGCAGGTATTGCCGGGTTCGCTTTCGCACTCGATCATGCCGTGATGCTGGGTAATGAACGTCTGTGCCAGCGTCAGACCGAGCCCGGAACCGCCATCTCGGCCGGAAACCAGCGGGTAGAAGATGCGGTCGCGGATATCCGGCGGAATGCCAGGTCCGTTGTCGATGATTTGCAGTTTGATGGCGACGCGATAACGCTGTTTCGCCAGCGTCACCTGCCGCTCGGCGCGGGTGCGCAGGATCACGCGCCCCTTGCCGTGCATGGCCTGCACGGCGTTGCGAGCAATATTGAGTACAGCCTGTATCAACTTCTCCCGGTCACCGATGAGCTCCGGCAGACTGGTATCGTAATCGCGCTGCACTACCACGCCCTTGGGCGATTCGGCCAGCAGCAGGCTACGGACACGCTCCAGAACTTCATGGATATTGGTTGGCTCGTATTTTGGTACGCGATGCGGCACCAGCAGCCGGTCCATCAGCGACTGCAGACGATCGGCTTCCTTGATGATGACCTGCGTGTATTCACGCAGATTGACTTGCGGCAGCTCGTGTTCCAGCAACTGCGCTGCGCCTCTGAGACCTCCCAGTGGATTGCGGATTTCATGGGCCAGGTTGCGCAGCAGCTCGGCGTTGGCCTGCTGCTGTATCAGCATGCGTTCTTCGCGTGCAATGCGCAGCTGCTGATCCATTTGCTGAAACTCAAGCACCAGGCAGGCCGGTGGCTGATCCACAGGGGTAACGGTGCAGGTGACGGCCAGCGACATCTGGCGCTGGGTGGACAGCATGAACTCGTGTTCGCGAAACGGGCTGTGGTTCTCGATGGCATTGTCTACAGCCAGATGCAGGATTTCGCAGCCCGGAAATACCTGTGTGATGTCCTGCCCTGAAATCTGTTTGGCGCTGGTCGCGAACAGCACTTCGGCGCTGGGATTGGCGTAAATGACCTTGCGCGACTTGTCGAGCAGGACGACGGCAGTCGCCAGATGCTCCAGGCCAGCGAAGGTTGGGGGAATTGTTTGTACCATGACTCCTGCTGTAAGCAAAAGCTAGGCCAGAAGCCGCCAGCTAATTGAAGGAACCCAGTTCTTTCTGCAGTAGCTCGATATTCCGTTCGTGCGCTTCAACTTCTGCCTTGAGGCGCTGCATCTTTTCATCATACTTTGCGACATTGCGGCGCGTCTTGCCATCTTTGGTGCGGAAAACTTCAGGCACGGCTGCGCCTTCGGTATAAGCCACCCTGGCATCTTCGAGCGCCTTTTTCTCGGTTTCTAGTTCTTCGAGCAGGATCTGCTTGCGCTTGTCGTCGCGTTTGGTCTGCGTTTCCCTGTCCACGCGCGGGAAATTGGCGGGGGTCGGCGTCTTGGCGCGAGGGCGGGCGGCAGGCGTATCAGGGGCAGTTGAAACGGGTGGTTCGACATTGAGTTTCACGCCGCCCTTGATGGGCACATTGGAATAAGTGACGTGGCCGTTTTCATCGACCTTCTTGTAAATTTCGGCAGTCGCAACGCCGGTAAAACCAAGCAGACAAAGCAGCAGAAGAATGTTTTTATTCATGCAGGAAGTGTAGTTGAGAATCCATGCCCAAAGCAACGCGCCGGACTTGATGCTGTTGACCGGCCAATAAAAAAGGCGGGTTTCCCCGCCTTCTTCGTACTGCCGATATTGCTTAGCAGCTGTAGTACAGCGCGAACTCAACCGGATGCGGCGTCATGCGCAGCTTGGTGACTTCTTCCATCTTCAAGTCGATGTAGCTCTGAATCCAGTCTTCAGAGAATACGCCGCCACGGGTCAGGAACTCGTGGTCGTTGGCCAGGGCTTCGAGCGCCTGATCCAGGGAAGTGCTGACGGTTGGAATGGCAGCGTCTTCTTCTGGCGGCAGATGGTAGAGATCCTTGGTTGCCGGCTCACCTGGATGGATCTTGTTCTGCACGCCATCAAGGCCCGCCATCAGCAAGGCAGCGAATGCCAGGTATGGGTTGGCGGTTGGATCAGGGAAGCGCGCTTCGATGCGGCGAGCCTTGTCGCTGTGCACGAAAGGTACGCGAATCGATGCAGAGCGGTTCTTGGCGGAGTAGGCCAGTTTGACCGGAGCTTCGTAATGCGGCACCAGACGCTTGTAGGAGTTGGTGCTCGGGTTGGTGATGGCGTTCAGCGCGCGTGCGTGCTTGATGATGCCGCCGATGTAGTAAAGCGCGAACTCTGAAAGGCCCGCATAGCCGTCGCCTGCAAACAGGTTCTTGCCATCCTTCCATACGGACTGATGCACGTGCATGCCGGAACCGTTATCGCCAACGATGGGCTTGGGCATGAAGGTGGCAGTCTTGCCATAAGCGTGTGCAGTGTTTAGCACCACGTACTTCAGGGTCTGCGTCCAGTCTGCGCGGCGAACCAGGCTGTTGAACTTGGTGCCGATTTCACATTGGCCGGCGGTCGCAACTTCGTGGTGGTGTACTTCGACTGGGATGCCCATGGCTTCCAGTGCGATACACATGGCGGAACGAATATCTTGCAGGGAATCGACAGGTGGCACAGGGAAGTAGCCGCCCTTGACGCCAGGACGGTGGCCGGTGTTACCGCCTTCGGTCTTCTCGCCGGAGGACCATGCGCCTTCTTCGGAGTTGATCTTGACGAAACAGCCTTCCATGCTGGCATTCCACTGCACGGAATCGAAAATAAAGAATTCGGGTTCCGGGCCGAAATAGGCAACATCGCCGATACCGCTGGACTTCAGGTAGGCTTCAGCGCGCTTGGCGATGGAACGTGGGTCGCGGTCATAACCCTTGCCGTCGGTCGGATCAACCACATCACAGGTCAGGATCAGGGTGGGCTCGTCCATGAATGGGTCGAGCACAGCGGTTTCGGCATCTGGCATAAGCTGCATATCGGATGCCTGAATGCCCTTCCAGCCGGAAATGGAGGAGCCGTCAAAGGCATGGCCTTCGGTGAATTTGGACTCATCGAATGCAGAGATAGGTACTGTAACGTGCTGTTCTTTCCCCTTGGTGTCTGTAAAACGGAAATCGACGAATTTGACATCGTTTTCCTTCACCATTTTCATTACGTCGGCTACTGCCATTTAAATCTCCCCAAGTAGAGTTAGATAGGTTGCGTAAAAGTGTAAAATCAAGGACAAAATAAAGGACACGTCTGACTAGCAGGAACCGTGCCATGGAATTCTCAAGGAATAGTATTTTCACACAGTGGTTTACAAAAGAGAATGAGAAGTTGTGGCACCAAAATAATGCATAAGCTTGAGACGACGCACCATAACGGTGCGTATGGAGAATTGGGATGGGCATATTGAATATGATCCTGCAAAAAGCCAGGGAGCGGGCCGAAGCAAAGGGCCTGCCCTATGCTGGCGAACTCACACCGGCAGAAGCACACGCCATTCTTGAAGAGGCGCCCAGCGCACGATTGGTGGACGTGCGCAGCAAGGCTGAGCTGGAGCTGGTGGGCAGGATTCCCGCAGCGACGCATATCGAATGGTCGTTCTATCCCGGCTGGACGCCGAACCCCGATTTCCCCGCGCAACTTGCAGCGCAGGTCGACCCCGAGACCCTGGTGATGTTCATCTGCCGTACAGGCGGGCGGTCGCATAATGCAGCCGCCGTTGCCAGCGAAGCGGGATTCGCAGAGGCTTATAACGTAATTGAAGGGTTTGAGGGTACGGCTGATCCTGAAACCAAACAACGAGGCAGTATTAACGGCTGGAAGGTCGCCGGCTTGCCCTGGACCCACGGCTGATCGTGACAGACCGCTACGCTGTCATCGGGAATCCGGTCGAGCACAGCAAGTCGCCCGACATCCATTCGGCTTTCGCCCTACAGACCGGGCAGGACATGGACTACAGCAAGATTTTCGCGCCGGTCGACGGCTTTACGCGCACGATCGAGATCATGCGTGAAAACGGTTTCAAGGGCGCCAATGTCACAGTCCCTTTCAAGCTGGAGGCCTTCCATCTGGTCAACCAGCTGACGGAACGCGCGCATGATGCAGGCGCAGTCAATACACTGGTGTTCAACAGTGGCGGCATCTACGGTGACAATACCGACGGGGTGGGTCTGGTGCGTGATATCCAGCAAAACCTGCACATCAGCTTCCAATCCAAACGCGTGCTGCTGATTGGGGCGGGCGGCGCTGCCGAAGGAGTGCTGCATCCAATACTCGAGCAGCATCCGCAGATGTTGGTGATTGCCAATCGCACGCTGGACAAGGCCCTGACCATGGTGAAGAAGGTAGAGGAGCAGGGCGATTTCCGTTTCGTATCGGTCAACGCCTATGCATTCCATGACCTGCCGGGCCAGGCCTTCGACATCATCATCAACGCCACCTCTACAGGTCTGAGCGATGCGCAGTTACCCTTGCCACACGATATCTTTGCCGAGGACTCACTCGCCTACGACATGATGTACGGACGTGAAACTCCATTCATGGCCTTCGCGCGCCAACATGGTGCACGGCATGTTTCGGATGGTTTGGGCATGCTGGTTGAACAGGCTGCCGAAGCGTTTTTCATCTGGCGCCAGATACGCCCCGAAACCAGACCCGTCATCGCAGCATTGCGGCCATGACCTTCAGAAAGCTGCTCTTGCGCGGGCTGTTGGCCCTGCTGCTGCTGGTCGTGTTGTACCAGCTATGGATATTCCTGCACATCTGCTGGTGGATCAAATATAACCCGTCTTCCACCGCGTTCATGCGGGACAGGCTCGCCGTTATGCAGCAGACGGATCCTGATGCGAAGCTCAGGCACAAATGGGTGGATTACCCCCATATTTCGCGCAATCTCAAGCGGGCGGTGATCGCGGCCGAGGATGCCAAGTTCCTGCAGCATGAAGGTTTCGACTGGGACGGCATCCAGAAGGCTTATGAAAAGAACATCAAGAAAGGCCGCATCGTGGCAGGTGGCTCTACCATCAGTCAGCAGCTGGCCAAGAACCTGTTCCTGTCGACCAAGCGCACCCCTTGGCGCAAATTGCAGGAGTCGATCATCACCGTGATGCTGGAGAAAATGATGAGCAAACGCCGCATCCTGGAAATCTATCTGAATGTCATCGAATGGGGCGACGGTGTATTTGGTGCCGAGGCGGCATCGCGTCGCTATTTCGGCGTTAGCGCACGGCAATTGAGTTCCTATCAAGCGGCACGGCTGGCGGCCATCATCCCCAATCCGCGCTTTTATGACAAACGCGGCGGTACCCGTTACCTGGGGCGCCGCACCGCAACCATACAGGCGCGTCTCGTGCAGGCGGCCATCCCCTGATGGAATGGCTCTGGCTGCTTGCGTTACTGCTCGTGCTGGTGGGATTGGCAGGCCTGATCCTGCCAGCGCTGCCTGGCGTTCCGCTGTTTTACGGCGGATTGCTGCTGGCGGCGTGGATAGATGAGTTCAGCCGCGTAAGCGTCACCACCGTAGTCATCCTGGGCGTATTGGCCCTGCTGGCCTGGCTTGTAGATTTCGTCTCATCGCTGCTCACGAGCAAATCCGCAGGCGCCAGCAAGCAGGCTTTATGGGGCACAGTGATCGGTGGCCTCATCGGCATCGTCGGCGGCCTGCTGGGTATCATCGTCGGCACAGTGCTGGGCGCTATCATCGGTGAAATCATGGCCAGTCGTGACGCAGCCAAGGCTGGCCATGTGGGTATCGCAGCCGGCATGGGGTTTGTGCTGGCGCTGGTGCTCAAACTGCTGATTGCCCTGATGATGCTGGGCATCTTTGCCTACACCTATTTTTACTGAGACTATTGCTACCGATCAGGCGCGGCCGGCCGCCAGCATGGGCTTGAGATACCTGCCGGTGTAGCTTTCGCTGCTTTCAGCGACTTCTTCCGGCGTTCCCTGGGCGATGATCATGCCCCCGCCATCGCCGCCCTCCGGCCCCAGGTCGATGATCCAGTCCGCGGTTTTGATCACGTCCAGATTGTGTTCGATGATGACGATGGTATTGCCGTGATCGCGCAACCGGTGCAGCACGTCGAGCAGCAGCTGAATGTCCGCAAAGTGCAGGCCGGTGGTCGGTTCGTCCAGAATATACAGGGTGCGTCCGGTGTCGCGCTTGGAAAGCTCGAGCGCCAGTTTCACGCGCTGCGCCTCGCCACCGGACAGCGTGGTAGCGGATTGGCCCAGCGTGATATAGCCGAGGCCGACATCCAATAGCGTCTGCAGCTTGCGCGCCACAACCGGCACGGCATGGAAGAATTCATGCGCCTGCTCTACCGTCATCTGCAGTACTTCGTGGATGTTCTTGCCCTTGTAATAAATCTCGAGTGTTTCGCGGTTGTAGCGCTGGCCCTTGCACACGTCACACGGCACGTAAACGTCGGGTAGGAAGTGCATTTCAACGCGCAGCACGCCGTCGCCCTGACAGGCTTCGCAGCGCCCACCCTTGACGTTGAATGAATAGCGGCCTGGGCCGTAGCCCCGTGCGCGCGATTCCGGTACTCCGGCAAACAGGTCGCGAATGGGCGTGAAAAGACCCGTATAAGTGGCCGGGTTGGAGCGAGGCGTGCGGCCGATAGGGCTCTGGTCCACGTCTACGACCTTGTCGAAAAACTGCAGTCCGTCGATGGTTTCGAAGGTCGCCGGTTCGGTCGAACTGCCGTACAAATGCTTGGCCACCACGCGATACAGGGTGTCGTTGATCAGGGTGGATTTGCCAGAGCCCGATACGCCGGTCACGCAGGTCAACAGGCCCACCGGCAGTTCCAGCGTTACGTTCTTGAGATTGTTGCCGGTGGCGTTGGTCAGCTTGAGCCAGCGTTTCTTGTCCGGCGGATTGCGTTTCCCTGGCACGGCGATCTGTTTGACGCCGCTCAGGTATTGGCCGGTAAGTGAGTGCTTATTCTGCTGGATTTCGGCAGGCGTACCTTCCGCTACGATTTGCCCGCCATGCTCGCCCGCGCCGGGACCTATGTCGATCACGTAATCCGCCGCCATGATGGCATCCTGGTCATGCTCCACCACGATGACGCTATTGCCGATATCACGTAACCGTTTCAAGGTATCCAGCAGGCGGTCGTTGTCGCGCTGGTGCAGGCCGATAGAAGGTTCATCGAGCACGTACATAACGCCGGTCAGGCCGGAACCGATCTGCGACGCCAGACGAATGCGCTGCGCTTCACCGCCGGACAGCGTTTCCGCCGAGCGCGACAGAGAAAGATATTCCAGCCCGACATTGGTCAGGAACTTAAGGCGGCTGCAGATCTCCTTGACGATCTTGTCGGCAATCGCGAGTTTCTGGCCGGTCAGCGTCAGTTGGTCGAAGAAAGTGAGTGCCTGCTTCAACGGAATTTCACATACAGTGTGGATGTTGGCGCCGCCGACTTTCACGTGCCGTGCCTCCCGCTTGAGTCGCGTGCCGTTGCATTCCGGACAGGCTTGCGAGTTGAGATATTTGGCCAGCTCTTCACGCACGGTCACCGAATCGGTTTCGCGGTAGCGTCGCTGCAGGTTGTTGAGAATGCCCTCGAATGCATGACTCTTCTGGAAATAGCTGCCGCGCTCGTTGAGATACTTGAACGGAATGGATTCCTTGCCGCTGCCATGCAGCAGAATCTGCTGGGTCGCTTCCGGCAGGTTTTCATACGCGGTGTCGAGATTGAAACCATAATGGTGCGCCAGGCTTTGCAGCATCTGGAAATAGAACTGGTTGCGCTTGTCCCAACCCTTGATAGCACCTGCCGCGAGTGACAGATGCGGAAAAGCAACCACCCGCTTGGGGTCGAAAAAGCTGATCTGCCCAAGGCCGTCGCAGCGCGGACAGGCACCCATGGGATTATTGAAAGAGAACAGCCGCGGCTCAAGCTCTGCCAGTGAGTAGTCACACACCGGGCAGGAGAACTTGGCAGAAAACAGGTATTCCTTCTCTGTATCCATCTCCACCGCAACGGCCTTGCCTTCGGCCAGTCGCAGCGCAGTCTCGAACGATTCAGCGATACGCTGTTTCATGTCCTGCTTCACCTTGAGACGGTCGATGACCACATCCACCGAATGTTTGGTGGTCTTGGCGAGCTTGGGTACTTCGTCCAGTTCATAGGTCTTGCCATCCACGCGCACACGCACGAAACCCTGCGCCTTGAGCTCTTCGAACAAGTCCAGCTGCTCACCCTTGCGCTCGCTGACCACCGGCGCCAGGATCATGAGACGGGTATCTTCAGGCAGTGCCAGGACGTGGTCCACCATCTGCGACACTGTTTGCGCCTCGAGCTTGGTGCCGTGTACAGGGCATTCCGGATCGCCGGCTCGCGCATACAGCAGGCGCAGGTAATCGTGGATTTCGGTAACGGTGCCTACCGTGGAACGCGGGTTGTGCGACGTGGATTTCTGCTCAATGGAAATCGCCGGCGACAGGCCTTCAATCAGGTCCACATCCGGCTTGTCCATGCGTGCCAGGAATTGTCGTGCATAAGCGGACAGCGATTCCACATAGCGGCGCTGGCCTTCAGCGTACAGGGTGTCGAATGCCAGCGAGGATTTGCCCGAGCCGGATAACCCCGTGATGACGATCATCTTGTTGCGCGGGATATCCAGCGAGACATTCTTAAGGTTGTGAGTACGTGCGCCGCGTATGCGTATGAATTCCATGGGCCTTGATCTTAAACTTAGTGGTGCGTTAACGTCGGGTGGGGCAACCTGCTAATATACGCAAATTTCCGCCTCAACTTCAATTCTTTCCATGACACAAACTGATCGGATGTCCAGGCTTGAGCTGCGGGCAAGCATGAGTCTTGCCTCGATATACGGCTTGCGCATGCTGGGCATGTTCCTGATTCTGCCGATTTTCTCGATTTATGCCGAAACTCTGCCTGATGGGCAAAACCATCTGCTGATTGGACTGGCGCTAGGCGCATATGGTTTAACCCAGGCCATTTTTCAGCTGCCGTTCGGCATGGCGTCCGACAAATACGGCCGCAAACGCATGATCTACATCGGCCTGGCGGTATTTGCCATCGGCAGTTTCATCGCCGGTTTCGCCGATGACCTGCACACCATCATTATCGGGCGTGCCATTCAGGGCGCAGGTGCCGTCTCCGCAGCTGTCACTGCATTGACTGCCGACCTCACGCGTGAGGAACACCGCACCAAGGCTATGGCCATTATCGGCGGCACCATCGGCATCACATTCGCGCTTTCGCTGGTGCTGGGGCCAACCCTGAATAAATGGATAGGCGTGCCCGGCATCTTCCTCATGACTGGCATCCTGGCTGCGCTGGCGATCCTTGTGGTGAAATTCGTCGTGCCCGACCCCAAGGCCAGTCATTTTCACTCCGATGCCGAGGCCGCGCCGGGCCGGCTCAAGGAAGTGCTGCGCGATACCCAGCTGCTGCGCCTCAATTACGGCATATTCGCCTTGCATGCCGCGCAGATGGCGATGTTCGTCGTCGTACCGTTTGCCATTAAGCAAACCAGTGGCATGAGCGAAAACGACCACTGGCAGATTTACCTGCCGGTACTGGCGGCTTCCTTCGTCATCATGCTGCCGGCCATCATCTATGCCGAGAAAATGGGCAAGGTGAAGCCGGTATTCGTTTCCGCCATTGCCATCATGCTTGGTGCGCAGCTGCTGTTTGCCGGGACCATCCATGTTTTCTGGGGCATCGTGGCTTCGCTGACTGCCTATTTCGTCGCCTTCAACCTGCTCGAGGCCAACCTGCCGTCCATCATTTCACGCGTGGCGCCTGCCGCTGCCAAGGGTACGGCCATGGGCGTCTACAATACCGCGCAATCCATCGGCATCTTTATCGGCGGTGTTGCGGGCGGCTATCTTTCCTACGCCTATGGCTTTGCTGCTGTATTCGTATTCTGCAGTGCGCTGATGGCTTTGTGGCTGGTCCTTGCTGTGAGCATGGTGCCGCCGCCTGCCATTCGCAACAAAATGTATCATCTGCCTCAAATGAGCGCGGCTGATGCGCGCGTGCTGCATGGTCGTCTGGCCGCGCTGCAAGGCGTGCGCGAAGTCGCGATCATTGCTGATGAAAGCGTCGCCATCCTCAAGGTGGATATGCGCGAGCCGTGGGATCAGGCGGGTGCCGAGGCTCTGATCAATGGCTGGACTCCTGCACAGGCGCCTCTCCCAGCGGATTAGCAGACAACGGGGTAACAAAAGCCCGCAGGAAAGTGCGCGTTTCATTGTCCGGGAAATTGACCGTCACCTGGTCGCCGGCAATCGAGACGACCTGGCCTTCATCGTATTTGGGAACGGTGACCAGGACGCCGATCTGGAGGGGATCGCTTTCAGGGTTCGGCGCTGGTTTGCGCATCCTGCTTTCATTCTCATCTGCAATCTCGTCCAATGGCACAGGCGGATTGGCACAATTGTCACAGCCATCGCACTTGTCAAAAACCTCATCACCGAAATAGGTCATGAGCACTTTCCATCGGCAGAAGCCGCTTTGCGCATAAGCCACCATGCGTTCCAGCGCCTCACGTTCATGTTCCTGGCGTTCCTCATAAGTTTGGGCAACCTGTTCCAGCGTGTCCTGCGAAATCTCCTGCCGCACCAGCCTGTAAGCACCCTGGCGGTTACGCCGCAATAGCTTGGCTTCCTTCAGTGACTGCAGTATGACCTTGAGTTTGCCGCGCGGCAGGCTCTTGAGCACGGGCTCAAGGTTATCCAGGGTAATCGGAGTTTCTGTCTCGACCAAGGTATTGATACCCTTGATGGCCGCCTGCATGTCTTCAACGCCCGGATAGTATTTCGCGAGGAAATACTGCTGCACGCGTTTGTCCTGCGCGAAATACAGCAGGATGCAGCGCGCCTCTTCGCCATCGCGTCCCGCACGCCCGGACTCCTGATAGTAGGCTTCCATCGTGCCCGGAATCTGGTAGTGGATGATGAATCGCGTATCGGGTTTGTCGATGCCCATGCCGAAGGCGTTGGTCGCCACCATCAGGCGCACTTCGCCCTGCATGAAGAGCTCCTGGTTCTGCTTGCGCTCGCTGGCGCGCAGCTTGCCGTGATACAGCGCCACCTGTTCGTCGGCATCCTTGAGCCTGTCGTACAGTTCCTGCACCGCCTTGACCGTCGCCGCATAAATGATGCCGGAGCCCGGCGTCTCCCTGACCAGCTGCAGCAGACGTTCGGTTTTCTCTTCCTCGTTGACAGTGTGCACAACCTCGTAATGCAGGTTGGGGCGATATACGCCTCTATTGAATATCCGCATTTTCTTGAGCCCTAGCTGAATGCGGATATCCTCGATGACCTTGTCGGTGGCGGTGGCCGTGAGCGCCAGCACAGGCGGATTTCCCAGCGCCTGGATGGCATCGGCCATCTCAATGAACGCCGGACGGAAATCGTGTCCCCACTGCGAAATGCAGTGCGCCTCATCCACTACGAAAAGATCGATGTGCAGCTTCTTCAGCTCACTCAGGAAATCCGTATCCCGCAGGCGTTCGGGCGTGGTGAATACGATCTCGCTGCGCGAGGTCTGGATGTTTTCAAGCGCTTCTTCCTCTTCGCCGGTGTTCAGGGTGCTGTTCATCTGCTCGGCATCAATACCGGCTTCGTCGAGCTTCTCAACCTGATCCTGCATGAGGGAAATCAGCGGCGAAACAACAACAGTGGTGCCCGGCATGATCAGCGCGGGTACCTGGTAGCACAGTGACTTGCCACCGCCGGTGGGCATGATGGCAAGCTTATCGTTCCCTCCAAGCACGCTCTCGATGACCTCCTTCTGCGCCGGCCGCAACCGCGTGATGCCGAAATCGGCGAGCAGGGTTTTCAGGGCCTTGCCCGTGGGTAATTCAAAGCGTTGTTTTTTCTGTGTAGGCATGATGCAGTGACGGAATATGGGAGCTGCAAGGATATCAATTGCCGAGGTGGAAATCTGTACGCCAGACAGCAGCGGCATCGCCAGAAATTCGCAAAAAGTGGCATACTTGCACCTCGCAGCAATCTGATTTTTGACAGGAGAAAAACATGGCATCGGTGAACAAGGTAATTCTGGTGGGCAATCTGGGCCGCGACCCCGAGATGCGCTATATGCCGTCCGGCGATGCAATTGCTTCCTTCAGTGTCGCAACAACCGATAACTGGAAAGACAAGAACGGCCAGAAGCAGGAGCGCACCGAATGGCACCGCATTTCCATGTTCGGCAAGCTGGCGGAGATCGCCGGCGAATACCTCAAGAAGGGCTCATCGGTATATATCGAAGGCCGCCTGCAGACACGCAAGTGGCAGGACAAGGAAGGCAATGAACGCCAGACCACCGAAGTCGTGGCTGACCGCATGCAGATGCTTGGTGGCCGCAGTGGCGGGGGCAATGCCTATGAATTCGCCGATGACGACATGGACCAGAGCGCCCCGCCGCAACGCCAATCCGCACCGGCAGCTGCTGCGCCGGCCAAGAAACCGGCACCGGCTTCTACCAGCGGTTCAGGTTTTGATGATTTCGAGGACGATATTCCGTTCTGATTGCAGCGGATAGGAATAAAAAACCCGGCGAGTTGCCGGGTTTTTGTTTGATAAGGCTTACCTTTTGCGGCGCAGCTTAGCATCCAGGCTGTAGCGTCCAGGCCCCAGCAGTGCGACCGCAACAGCGCCAAACAGGAACATTCCCTGCAATTCGAGTGCCCAGCCGCCGGTATCGCTTAAAGTAAACAGCTCGGCCATATGCACCAGCACGATGGCGACAATCATGTTGATGACGATGATCCATGCGGCAGGCCGCGTAAAGAGGCCGACCAGTACGAGAATCGGTGCGAGCACTTCGCCGATGTAAACGCCGTAGGCAAATACGGCAGGCATGCCGGCACTGGTGACCATGCCGGAGATGAAATCAATTCCGTGCTGCAGCTTGGCAATGCCGTGCAGCATGATCAGGATTGCCAGGGTCACGCGAAGCACAAGTTTGCCGATATCTTCTGATGCAGTCATTTCCCGCCTCCTTATTGATGAACAAGACGTTCGAAGTGTATCGCCTGAGCCAGCAAGTTTGAAGGGAATTTTGCCCGCCGGGTTTTATCAATAACCTGGATGCTTGCTGAACCGACATCCAGCTCAAGCCCGGCCGGGTGAATGTTGTGCAATGCACAGTCGCCGTCATCCCGTCTGCTTAGAGTGGTTGCCTTCAAGCCAATTTCGGGGAGTTACATGATGGCCATTACAGCCGAACAGATACCACCGCAACACCAGAATGTGCAGCCTGGGTTCGAAGAACCCATGACGCCTGAGCCGATATTCATAGACCCGGATTACGAAGGCAGTCACAAATTGCAGGACAGAGTCGCCATCATCACTGGCGGCGACAGCGGCATCGGCCGGGCGGTTGCCGTGGCGTATGCCAAGGAAGGTGCCGATGTGGTGATTGCTTATCTCAATGAAGACGAGGACGCCGAGAAAACCAAGGAACTCGTGGAGGCGGAAGGCCGGCGCTGCCTGTTGGTAGCCGGCGATATTTCGGATGAGGATCACTGCCAGTCGCTGGTCGGCAAGACCATCGCTACCTTCGGCAAGGTCGATATCGTGGTCAACAATGCCGCCCAGCAGTATCCGCAGCAGAGCATCGAAGACATAGATCGGCGGCAGCTGGAAAAGACCTTCCGCGTGAATATCTTTTCCATGTTCTATCTGGTGAAGGCTGCCATGCCCTACCTCAAGGAGGGCTCGCACATCATCAATACCACCTCGGTGACCGCATATCGCGGCAGTGCGCACCTGCTGGATTACTCCGCGACCAAGGGCGCCATCATTGCCTTCACGCGGTCGCTGTCGCAGCAGCTGGCGGAAAAGAAAATCTACGTGAATGCCGTGGCTCCCGGTCCGGTGTGGACACCGCTGATCGTGGCCTCCTTCCCGCCTGAGAAGGTCAAGTCGTTTGGAGCAGATACGCCGCTCAAGCGGCCGGGGCAGCCCAGCGAGATCGCGCCGTCATTCGTATTCCTGGCGTCAAAGGATTCTTCCTACATGACAGGCCAGGTGCTGCATCCCAATGGCGGCGAGATGGTCGAGAGCTAGGTTTCTGTTATAAAAAAAGCCCATACAATAAAAAACCCGCCAGATGGCGGGTTTTTGCTGGCTGAATATCCCGATTACTGGGGTTCGGGATTTGGTTTCTGACGCAGTTTCTCTACCTTGTTAGGGTCCTTGTCGGCGCCACGCTCAATCTGATCTCCGCCCGAAACATCCGAGTTGGAATTGGGATTGTTGGTGCCACGGCTGCCGGCACTGCCAGTGCCGGAGCTTTCGCTCCAGCGATCCATGTATTCACGGTCGCTGCCGGAAGAGCGCGAGCTGGTAGCGCTGGAGCCGCTGCGGTCAGGTTTCTGCTGCATGTTTTCGGTGGGCTTGTCGGTGCCGCGGTTTGGATAGGTGGATTCATCCATGGGTTGCGCTTCAACTGCCAGTGCAAGACAGGACGCACCTAATAATGACCCTGCGAACAGGGATGTGATCAATTTATGCATTTTGAATCTCCTCTAAATGAATTGACTTGCTGGATTAAAAATTCAGTAAGTAATTACTGAGTGAATCCAGCCTAACCCCATCAAATAAGGAATTTCGTTCGGTAACGCATATTGCGGATGGGATTGTCATTGCCCGCCGGACGGGACCTGCCAGACGAATTCTTCATTGGTGACGAACACCTGCCCGCCTGCCGCGCAGTCGATGACATAGCCGCCGGTGAAGCCGCCGAATGAAGGCAGCAAGGTCATCGTGGCACTGCTGCTGAAGCACGGCAAAGTCAGGCTTTGTCGTGCACGGCCAGCCAAGCGAAAGGTTGGATGTACGTGGCCGGCAATCACGTGATGCGTGGGATGTTCAGCAGGCGTATGACACAGGGCGAAGGGTCCCAGCAGCCAGGGTTCGGCTACTACCTGTATGCACAGTTCAACGGCCGGGTCACCGGCGCGCACATCATGGTTGCCGCGCACCAGAATGCAGTCGAGATCGGGATGTCGTTCGCGCCATGCGAGCAGCGCCTTTTGCGTGGCTATACCGGAACCTGGGCCATGCAGGAAGTCGCCGAGGAAGATGACCTGTTTGCAGTCATGCGTGGCTAGTAATCGGTCGAGCTTGTGCAGATTGGCTGCGGTCGTGCCGCGCGGCACCGGCTGGCCCAAAGCGCGATAGGCAGCAGCCTTGCCGAAATGCGCATCGGCGATGAGCAGCGTTTTCTGCTCCGGCCAGTAGGCAGCCTTTTCCGGCAACAGCAGCAGGGTTGTGCCGGCAACCTGCAAGTCGTGGGCTACTCTCAAAATCCGTGTCTCGGCCTCGGCATGTTGATGCGGGTGCGGCGCTGCGGTCTTGGCCTGCGCGAAGCGGATTTTTCCGATCGCGTGCGTGGCGGTTCGGCGACGCTGAACCTGGCCTGTTCGCGCAGCTCGTCTTCATCCACTTCGCCGCCCGCGGCTTTTTCCAGGTCACGCACCATGCGCGTGATGCGGTCGGCCAGCTTTTCGGAAGTCAGGTTCTCGCGGAAACGCTCCACCAGCAGTGGAAAACCGAATGGTGTGGGCCGCCTGATAGTCTGTATCTGCAGCTGGCGTTTTTGCAGCCGCAGCAGGGTCTGCTCCAGCCGCTCGACCTCGAGCTCCTGACGCAGCACTTCCTGCTGCGCCTGGGTCAGTAGCAGGTTATCGGGATCGTACTTGCGGAAGACGTCGTAAAACAGGCTGGATGAAGCCTGCAGCTGACGCGTGCTCTTGGGCGCGCCGGGGTAGCCCGAAAAGATCAGGCCCGAGATGCGCGAGATTTCGCGAAAGCGGCGCCTTGCCAGCTCGCCCGCATTAAGGCTGCCCAGCACGTCTTCCAGCAGGTGTTCGGTGCTGAAGAGCTCCATGGTCAGGCTGGCGTGCCAGTCGATTTCGGTGGCCGACAGCAGCTCAAAGCCGTAATCGTTGACCGCAATCGAAAAGGTATTGGGCTGGTGCTTGCTTACTCTCCATGCCAGCAGACTGGCCAAACCCAGATGCACGCTGCGCCCGGCATACGGGTAGAGAAATAAATGCCAACCCTCGCGCGACACCATGACTTCCGCCAGCAGATTCTGCTCGGTCGGCAGCCCGGACCAGTCGAGCTGGATATCGAGCAGCGGCTTGATGAGCTGCATCTCCGGTCCATCGAAGACGCCGCGCGAAGCTTCGCCCAGGCGCGCCACCATGGCATCGGACAATTCAGTGGAAAGCGGCATGCGCCCGCCATTCCAGCGCGGCACGGCAGGCCGCTTGCCTTTGGCACGATTCACGTAGGCCGTCATGTCCTGTACGCGCACCAGTTCCAGCAGCCTGCCCCCAAACAAAAAATGATCGCCCGGCTTGAGCCGTGCAATAAAACTTTCCTCAACCGAACCCAGACTCTTGCCGCCCTTGCCCCAGAATTTCACCGTCATGCTGGAATCGCTGACGATGGTCCCTACACTCATGCGATGGCGCCGCGCCAGATGCGCGTCCGGCACATGCCATACACCGTTTTCGTCAGGGATGGCGCGGCGATAATCCGGATAGGCGTGTAAGGAACTGCCGCCGTTCTGTACGAAAGCCAGCGCCCACTCCCATTCACCATCTGTCAGCGTGGCGTAGGCCCAGCAGCTACGCACCTCCTGCAGCAGTTCGCCTGCCCTGAAGCCGCCACCCAGCGCAACCGTGACCAGATGCTGCACCAGAACATCGAGCGGCTTGAGCGGAGACATGCGTGCTTCGACCTTGCGTGCGGCAATCGCCGTCTGCGCGGCTGCCGCTTCCACCAGCTCCATGCTGTGCGTGGGCACGAGGCTGACGCGCGAGGGCCGTCCCGGTGCGTGGCCGGAACGTCCGGCCCGTTGCATCAAGCGCGCCACGCCCTTAGGTGAGCCGATTTGTAAAACTCTTTCGACCGGCAAGAAATCCACACCCAAATCTAGACTGGAGGTACACACCACGGTCTTGAGTCGACCTTCCTTCAAGCCAAGCTCCACCCATTCGCGCACTTCGCGATCCAGCGAACCATGATGCAATGCGATGAGCCCGGCCCAATCGGGACGCAGTTCCAATATTGCCTGATACCAGATTTCAGCCTGTGACCGCGTGTTGGTGAAAACCAGCGACGTGCTGCTGGATTCGATCTCCTGGATCACCTGCGGCAGCATGCTGATGCCCAGGTGGCCCGCCCAGGGAAAGCGTTCGATTTCCGGCGGCAGCAATGTATCCACGCGTAATTCCTTGGGAATCTTGCCCTGCACCAGCCGCCCTCCCTGTGGATTCAACACTTCCATGGCGTGCTGCAGATTGCCCAAGGTTGCAGAGAGGCCCCAGACGATAATGCCCGGATTCCATTTCCTGAGCCGCGCCAATGCCAGCTGCACCTGCACGCCGCGCTTGTTGCCGATGAGTTCGTGCCACTCGTCTACGACTACCATCTTGAGACCGGAGAAATTTTCCTGCGCATCGCGGCGCGTGAGCTGCAAGGTCAAGCTTTCGGGGGTAGTAATCAGCGTGGTCGGCAGACGCCGTGTCTGCCGTGCTCGTTCGGCGCTATTGGTATCGCCGGTGCGCATGCCCAGCGTCCAGCCGATATCAAGATCGTTGAGCGGCGCCAGCAGCGAACGTTCGGTGTCAGCCGCCAGGGCGCGCATGGGCGTGAGCCACAGCACGGTCAGCGGCGGTGCGGTCTTCTTCTTGCCTGTTGTGGTTGCGGTTTCCGCATAAGCATTCAGCGCGGCCAGCCACACGGCGTAGGTCTTGCCGGCGCCGGTGGTGGCATGCAGCAGGCCGGATTCACCGCTGGCTACGGCATCCCACACTTCCTGCTGAAAGGCGAACGGCGTCCATCCCTGGTGGGCCAGCCATGCCGCACCGCGGTTGATCGCGACATGTTCAGGCGTGGGCGTCAGCAACAGCGGCTCGTTCATGCCGCCTCCGTTTGGGCTGTATTCGGCAGCAATGCCTGCAGCGTCGCCAAGGTGTCCGCTTCTTCCAGCGGCTTATCGTGCCGCCAGCGCAGGATGCGCGGAAAGCGCACGGCGATACCGCTCTTGTGCCGACTGCTGCGTGCGATGCCTTCAAAGCCCAGCTCGAATACCATGGTCGGCGTGACGCTGCGCACCGGGCCGAATTTCTCTATGGTGGTCTTGCGGATGACGGCGTCCACCTGCTTCATTTCTTCGTCGGTCAGGCCGGAGTAAGCCTTGGCGAATGGCACGAGTTTGCGGTCCGGCGCATGCTGGTCGGCATCCCACACGGCGAAGGTGAAATCGGTATAGAGGCTGGCACGACGGCCATGGCCACGCTGCGCATAAATCAGGACGGCATCCACGGTGTAGGGATCGATCTTCCATTTCCACCAGGTGCCGACATCCTTGGTGCGGCCGACACCATAGTGCGCTGCTCGCGCTTTCAGCATCATGCCTTCCACACCCAGGCTGCGCGATGCTTCGCGCGTTTTTGCCAAGGCCTGCCAGTCGCTGCCTTCGATCAATTGCGAAATGGTCAGCACGTCTGAGCCGGCTTCCGCTATTACCTGTTCCAGCTGGCGACGACGTTCTGCCTGCGGCCGTGTGCGCCAGTCCTCGCCCTGCCATTCCAGCAGGTCGTAGGCCAGCACCGCCACAGGCGCGGTTTCCAGCACCTTTGCCGTCAAGCTCTTGCGGCCTATGCGCTGCTGCAAGAGCGCAAAGGGCTGCACGCGGTTGTCCTTCCATACCACAAGTTCGCCGTCGATCACGGTACCGTCCGGCAGCTGTCCAGCCAGCACACCCAGCTCGGGAAAGCGCTCTGTCACCAGCTCCTCGCCGCGTGACCATACCCACAGTTGGCCCTTTCGTTTCACCAGCTGCGAGCGTATGCCGTCCCATTTCCATTCCACCAGCCACTGCTCCGGCGTGCCGATGACGGTATCGAATTCTTCCGTGGGTAATTGCAGCGGATGCGCGAGGAAAAACGGATACGGCTGCCCGTCATTTTTTTCGTGGCGTTCGCTACTGTCGGATGGCGCAATCAGCCGCTCGAAATCATCGGCCGAAGGTTTGGCGGAAAGATCGGTGTAACCCACCAGGCGCTGCGCGACTTGTTTAGCGTCGATGCCGGTCAACGCCGCCAGCGCTCGCGTGACGAGCAATTTTGAGACTCCGACGCGAAAACTGCCGGTGATGAGTTTGATGCAGACGAACTGGCTGTTGCGGTCCAGCTCATTTAATAGCGGCAGCAGGCGTGCCAATAATTCTTCGGGCGGCAGACCGCGCAAGGGCAGCAGTTTGTCTTCAACCCATTCTGTCAGCCCAGCTTCGGATGTGTGATCGGATTGCGGCAACAGCAGCGCGATGGTTTCAGCGAGGTCGCCTACGGCCTGGTAACTTTCCTCGAAGAGCCATTCGGGCAGGCGCGAAGCCTGCAGAACCATGGCGCGTAAAACCTTGGTCGGCACCAGCTGCCGCGGCCGTCCGCCGGCCAGGAAGTACACCGCCCAGGCAGCATCCGCAGCCGGCGCCTGGCTGAAATATTCCTGCATGGCGTGCAGCTTGGCGTTGCTGCTGGTGGTGGCGTCCAGCCGGGCGTAGAGATCGGCGAAATCCTTCATGCGGCTGTGCCTTTATTGGCGTCGCCAGGGATTTCGCTGTCAGCTACATCGCTCTCCGTTGCCTCGTTGTCAGTAGCATCTCCTGCTGCGCCAGCCTCATGTCCAGCTACAGCCTCGTCGTCGCCGTATTCAGTGTTGAAGCCGGCCGCATCCAGCCCCTGCTCGCACAGCCAGCGCACCAGCGGATGAATCTGGCCATGGGTGACGAAAACGCGCTGTGCGCCGGTAGCTTCGATGGCGGTCAGCAAGCTCGGCCAGTCGGCATGGTCCGACAGCACGAAACCGCGATCGAGACCTTGCCGCCGCCGCGTGCCGCGCAACTGCATCCAGCCGCTGGCGAAGCCGTCGGCGTAATCGCCGAAGCGCTTCATCCAGGGGGAACCTGCGGCAGATTGGGGTGCCAGCACAATCGCTTGGCGGAACAGTGTCTTGTCCTCGACATCGCTGACGTATTGCGTGGCCGGCAGGTAGATGCCGGCTTCGAGGTAGGCATTGTTGAGCGGCAGCACCGAGCCGTGCACGAAGATGGGCCCAATGCTCGGGTCCAGTCCGTGCAGGATGCGCTGGGCCTTGCCGAATGCATAGCAGAACAGCACTGTGGCGCGATTCTCGGCGGCGTTGGCTGACCACCAGGCATTGATATCGGCAAAGATTTCGGTCTGCGGCCGCCACTGGTAAATGGGCAAGCCGAAGGTGGATTCGGTGATGAAGGTGTCGCAGCGCACGGGCTCGAACGGGGTACAGGTGCCGTCGTGCTCCAGTTTGTAATCGCCGGAGGCGACCCATACTTCGCCGCCGTATTCCAGGCGTACCTGCGCCGAGCCCAGTACATGCCCGGCGGGGTACAGGCTCAGTTTAACGCCATGGTGCGTGATGGTTTCGCCATACTCCAGCGTATCCAGCCGGATATCACCGAGTCGCGAGCGCAGTATGCCTTCGCCCGGTTTCGCTGCCAGATAGTGGCCGTGTCCGTAGCGCGCATGGTCACCATGGCCGTGCGTGATGACGGCGCGGTCTACCTGCCGCCAGGGGTCAATATAGAAATCGCCCGGCGGGCAGTAGAGACCTTCGGGCCGGGCAATGACGAGTTCCATGTGCTGCCTGCATCCAAAAGGACTGGGACTCAGCCGCCAGGCTCAAGTTCAGGAAGGCCGCTGTTCTGAAAGGGGATTGTAGCCATTGGGCGGTGGCGGAATCTCTGCAATCAGCGGATCCACATTGCCATCCTTGCTGCGACCGGGGTAGACCGTAAGATGCCGGAAAGGGAACTCGATCTCGCGCTCATCGAATACCTGTTTGATGCGCCGATAGAAAGCGCGCCGCACATCCCACTGCGACAGCGCGGTGACCTGGAAGCGGCAGCGGATGACAATATGCGATTCGTTGAGTGCATCCACGCCCGCCATCTCGATGTCGCTAAGGATGCGATCCTTGAGGTCGGGATCTGCGCGCAGTTCCTTGCCGACTTCGCGCATGATCTGCATGACCTCATCCACGTCTTCCTTATAGGCCACGCGGATATCAATCACGGAAAACGCGAACTGCCGGCTCATGTTGGAAACCACATTGATGGCGCCATTGGGTACGAAATGTACGTTGCCATCATAGTCCCTGAGCTTGACGAAGCGCAGTGTCACCTCCTCGACGAAGCCGCCCTTGCCGCCGACTTCCACCACATCGCCCTGACGGATCTGGTTTTCCAGCAGCAGGATGAAACCGGTGAAGTAATCCTTGACCAGGCTTTGCGCGCCGAAGCCGATGGCGACACCGGCGACACCGGCCGTCGCCAGGATGGGTGCAATCGAGATGCCCAGTTCGCTCAAAATCAGCATGATGGTGACGACCGTAATGAGCACGGTGAAAATGTAGCGGAATACCTGGCTCAGCGTGCTGACGCGCTTGAGTTCTTCCGGATTATCTTCGGCACGCGTCATGGCGAAGGCCTGGAACACCTTGAGCAGCCGGCCGACGGCGCGCATGGCGACGTAGGATATGACCAGGATCAGCACGATGCGCAGCGTTTCACGCGACATCTCCCAGATTTCGCGCAGGTCCGCGACGTTGAAGTTGGTCCAGATGGCGGTCATGGCGTACCTCCCTGTTGCTGCGTCAGCTTGGCTGCGAGAGGCCGGAATTGCAGCTGATAAAACATGTGCAGGTAACGCAGGGTTTCCTGCCGCTCAAGACCGCTGACGAATTTCCAGAAACCGTAGATGCGCGACAGCGTCATCACACGTTCGGCGTATTTCTCCCAGGTGTATTTGGCTTCCACGCGCGCCAGGCCTTCACGTGACACGCGGGTCCATTCCTCCGGGTTTTCGGCGCAGCGTTCCAGGAAATCAGCGATCAGGTCGGCGGCGCCATCGCCGTCGTTGGGGTCAATATGGAATCCCGAGCGCTTGTCGAGGATGATTTCGCGCGGCCCGCCGTAAATGGTGGCGAACGTGGGCAGGCCTGAAGCCATGGCTTCGATGATGGTTAGACCGAATGCCTCGAACAGGGCCGGCTGCACGAAAACACCACGCTTGTCGCCGATATAACGGTACAGCTCGCCTGACAGATTCTTGTCAAGGCGCATGCCCAGCCAGCGCATTTCGTGGTCGAGTTCATACTTGTCCATGAGGGCATGCATTTCGCGGATCTGCGCCTGCTCTTCGTGGTCGCCAGACTGCTCAGCGTCGATGTAACCGCCGACGATGACCAGATTGGCCAGGCTGCGCAAACGCGGCGAGCGGCCATACAGTTCGACCAGGCCAGTGATGTTCTTGATCTTGTCGAGGCGCGCCATGCTGAAGATCAGCGGCTTGTCCTTGTCCTTGAGCTTGCCGCGCGCGGAGGTGGCTGGCATCTTGCCGTAAATCATCTTTTCGATTTCGGGCCACAGGCTGAACAGGCGTTTTTCCTGCTCGGTGTAGGGGAAATACACATCGACATTGGCGCCGGGCGAGACGATATTGAACTTGGGCTCGAACAGGTTGATGCCGTTCACTACGCGATACAGCCCGGGCATGGTGAAGGTCTGATAGCTCTCGTACTGGCCCTCGGTGCTCTCGGTGCCGGCGATTTCCTGATAAGTGCTGGTGATGATGAAATCGGCGCTGTTCATGGCGATGAGGTCGGCCGTGTATTGGCATGAGAAATGGTATTTGTCGTCATTCTCATGCCAGTAAAGATCGGAATGCAGGTACTTGGTCTTTTCCAGCGCATGGGCGATGTTGCACTGCGTGACATTGAGCCGGTGGCTCAGCAGTGATGCCACCAGGTTGCCATCGGAATAATTGCCGATGATGAGGTCTGGGCGACCGGCGAATTCCGCCAGCGCATCGCGCTCGAGGTCATGCGAATAGGTTTCGAGATAAGGCCAGATTTCGAAGCGCGAAATCCAGTAGGGCACGATTTCGCCATTCTTCTTGTGGAATGGCACGCGCAGAATCCAGGTATTGTCGCAGCCGCTGACCTTTTCCAGCCGCTGGTTGCAGGTGGTGTTGCCGGCTTCGGGAATGAGCCGCGTGCCGATGATGATCTTGGGTTCGACCTCCACGCCCTGCAGCCGCAGCCGGTTGCGCATCTCCTTTTCCAGCGCGCGCACCTGGTCCAGGATATACACGACCTGGCCGCCGGTATCCGGCAATCCCAGCACGCTGTGCTGGCCGAAATAGCCGTGCGGCGACACGATGAGGATGCGCGAGATCATGGGAATGCGCGCGAGGAAAGCTTCGAGAGATGTGGGTGAGGGTGCTTCCAGGATGTCCATGAGCAGGGCCATGGTCTCGATTGCCCGCCCGGCCGTGTTGCCCCAGCCCGGTGCAAATCCCAGCGCGTTGAGCTTCTCGCAGAACTCGGCCCACGGCGTCTGCTCGTCCAGTTTTTCCAGTTCATTGATGGCGCTGCGCAGCGTGGTGGTGAATGTAGCGATGTCGCGCGGCGTGCTGTGGAACATGAGCTGCCGCCCCTCGATGCTGTGCACGCCGAGGAAATGCAGCAGCTTTTCGAATGCCTGCTGCGGGCGGTTGAACATGCCGCTGGCGAGCTGGCGATTGAGGAAAATCAGCCCTTGGCCGATGGAACGCGTTTCCTTGAGTTTGGGGAATTCACGGCCGAACGGTCCGAAGTCGATTTCCAGTGCGGGCTCCAGGTCGTCGCGCTTGACCAGTGTTTCCTTGAATTTCAGAAACTCTTCGGTGGAGACCTGTTCAGGCGCCAGGTTGTCCTGGTGAATGCGCAGGTAAACGATGTTGGCGATCTGCTCGCGCAGCGAAAAATAAGCCCACGGTGCCTGGAATACGCCTTCCTGCAGGTTTTCCACAAAGTTATTGAGTACGCTCAGGCTGCTGTCATTGAGCTCCAGCTCGCGCTGCATGGCGACGAGTTCGTTGCGCAGCTCGGATTGCAGCAGCAGCGGGCGCTCCAGCTGGAAATAGCGGCGCAGTAGGTTGTAGACGGCATCGCGATGATTGCAGGCGTAATCGATGAAGTTGTGGATCATGGGCGCATTTCCTGTCGTATTGGGGTTTGCTGCAGAAAGCCGTAATGCTCGATGCCTTCCAGGATGCCGCGGGCACAGACATGCTCTGCGAAGTAGATCTGTTCCTGGCCGCGCAGGGGTTCGAGTTCGGGGCTGTGGTTGCCGACGACGATACCCAGTGTGTCGCCCACCAGCATTTCCTCATCATTGCCGGAGTCGCCGGCCACCAGGAAGTTCTGCAGCGGCACGCCCCATTTGTAGGAAAGATAGCGGATGGCACGGCCTTTTGACGCGCGTTCAGGCAGCACATCAAGATAGGCCTGGTGTGAATAGACGAGATTCGCATGCAGGCGGTTTTCGCGCAGCAGTCGGTAAAGCTCGCGCAGCGGCGGCATCTTGTCCGGCGCCACGTAGTAGCTGAGCTTGAATTCGCGCTGGTTTTCATCAGGTTGTATGCGCAGCCCGGGCACCGAAGAGAATACTTCTGCCAGCGCATCGCGCCGCCAGTTATGGCTGATATGGTGGCGCCAGGCGGTATCGATTTTCTCAGTAGGCCAGTAATGGATTTCGCTGCCGACCGAGGTGATCAACACGTTCGGCATGGGCACACGCCATTTCTTGAGTATCCGGATCGTGCTTTCCAGCGTGCGCCCGGTGGCAACGCCGAAGGCAATCGGCTCGCTGCTGGCCTTGATCACTTCCACCAGTCGGCGCAGGCCTGTCTCGTCGCCCAGCAGCGTGTTGTCGATGTCCGAAATCAGCGCTTTTTGCACCAGCGGCATGGGCGCCTTGCGCATGCTGTGGGTCATGACGCGACGCATGCGCTTGCGGTCTTTGTGCAGGATGCCGCCGATGGCCTTGAGGTATTTACCCACATGCGCATCCCAGCTGTAGTGCCGCTTGACGCCCATGATGCCGTTATGCGACAGCCGCAACCACTGGCGGCGATCACCCAGGATTTTGAGCAAGGCCTGCGCGATTTCCTCCGGATTGAGCGGATTGACCAGCAAACCGCTGTGGCAATTGGCGACGATATCCACCGGGCCGCCATCCTCTGTGGCCACAAATGGCAGACCGCTGGCCGCGGCCTCGATCAGCGTGAGACCGAAAGGCTCGGTCAGGGCCGGATTCACGAATACGCCGCGGCGTTTGACTGCCAGCCGGTACAGCTCAGGCACCTGTTCCGTGACGCAATTCTTGGGGATGGCGACCTTGCCCCACAGGTCGTATTTGTCGATATCCAGCAGCACGTCATTGAGCACGCGCCGCTGCGATTCTTCCATGTCGCGGATGTTGTCGCGTGTGCCGGCAACAATCACCAGGTTCGCCATCTGCTGTAGCTCTTCGTTTTCGCCATAAGCGGCAATCAGGCCATGCAGATTCTTGCGCAGGTCAGGCCGGCAGATGGCTAGGATGAACGGCTTGCCAGGCTCCTCCAGGAACTGGTTGATCATGGTGACGATCTGCGGGTCTATGGGCTGGCGGCCGGGCGGATAGAAACGCGCCGTGTCCGTGCCGGGCGGGATGACGCTGAACTGGCACTTGTCGCGCGCGTTGTACATGCCGTACTGGTCGCTGATCTCCTGGCGCGTACTGGTGATGACCAGCGATGCGTGTTCCAGCACCTGCTCTTCAACCGTGATGCGGCGGCCCAGGTTCAGCTGCTTCTCGATGGTGCTTTCCTTGCGGCCGCTTTCCAGCAGACGTTCTTTCTTGGGACGGCCCAGCGAATGTCCGGTATGAATCTGCGGAATGCCCAGCAGATTGGAAAGCTGCATGCCGACGTAGCCGGCGTCCGCATAATGCGTATGGATGACATCCGGCACGCGGCCCTGCTGGCGGATCATGTGCAGGCAGCGATCCACCATGTGATCGAGATGCGGCCATAACAGCTCCTTGCGCAGGTAGCGTTGCGGACCGCACGGCAGGCGGATGATGCGCACATTGTCGGAAAGCTGTTCTTCCGGTTGGGCGTAATCCTCGGATACCTGCGAATCTTCAACCTGGCGAGTCAGCAAATCGATCTGCTCCACCTGCGGATTTCGGCCCAGCGCCTTGGCTAACTCAACGACATAGGTGATCTGGCCACCGGTATCCGAATCCCTGCCCAGCTCCATGTCCTGCCCGCGCAACAGGCCGTGGACGCTGATCATGAGAATGTAGAGTTTTTGCTGTGTCATTGCTGGATCGTCTCGGTCAGATTCCATGCCTGCAGGAATTCGTTATAGAAGTTTTCGTCCTGCGGAATTGCACCCCGTATGCCGCAGATGGCGCGGGCAAATCGCTCCGCCCGCTGCATGGTTTCTGCCAGCGGCCAGCCCAGCAGCCTGCCTGTGATGAACACGGCGGCGAAAGCATCGCCCGCACCTACCGTATCCTTGATTTCAATGGCTGCGGCATCCTTCTCCGGTGTTGAGGCGCTGAAATTCCCCTGTTTGTCGAACAGCCAGGAGGCTTGCTCCCCGCGCGTTACCAAGAGCGCCTCCAGCTTGTATTTCTTCACCAGCTCCGCGGCCTGCTGCTTTTCGTCGGTGACGCGCATGCGCAATGCGTGGGCGATGGTTTCGAGTTCGGTTTCGTTGAGTTTCACGATGTGAGCGCGCTCCAGCGCGCGCTTGATAGTCTGGGTGTCGTACCACGGCTTGCGCAGGTTGAGATCGGCCATACGCGTGGCGGGTGCGCTGTCCAGCAGCGAAGCCAGGGCGCGTCGCGAGATCTCGTGCCGCTGTGCCAGCGTGCCGAAATACATGAGTCGTGGACGCACATTGAGGCCGATGAGCCGTGCCAGCACGGGGTCGATGAAGTCATAGGCCTGGTAATCGAGGATTTCAAAATAATGATCGCCTTCCGGCTTCAGGTGCACGGCCACCTGGCCCGTGGGGTGTCTGGGGTCCTTCTGCACGCCGACGGTATCCATGCCCTTATCCTGCATGGCATTGACGATCCTCTCGTGAAAGGAATCGCTGCCGGTGCGGGTGACAAGGACGGGGTCCATGCCGAATGCGCGCAGATGACAGGCCACATTGAAGGGCGCACCTCCAAGGACAGAGCGGTCGGGGAATACGTCCATCAGCACTTCCCCGAATAGAACAACTGTGAGATTCGAATCGGTGGACACGCTACTTGTTTGACTTAAGTGGTTGAGTAAGAGTGGTTGCAGATATCACGAGGCTAACGCCCAGCCCTTATTGCTATTGATTCGCAGGGTATCAGCTTGGCTTTTGAAAATATGTGTACCAGCGAACACTCTGCCTCTGTAATTTGCACTCCGGAGCTTGATTCCAGCCAAATTAACCCCATGCTTTACAAGCGATATTCCTGTCTGCAATCAGCTGATAAGCAGGCAGGTTCGGGTATAATTTCATTTTTCAGCGGGGATATTTATATGCCTATCTACGATTACCAATGCACAAGCTGTGGCTGCAAGCAGGAAGTCATGCGCAAGATCAGCGAGCCGAATGTCACGGCCTGCCCGGAATGCGGCAAGGAAACCTTCACGCGCCAGGTCTCGGCACCCAGCTTCCAGCTGGCCGGCACCGGCTGGTACGCCACCGATTTCAAGGGCAGCAAGCCCGCTTCATCCTCCTCTGACAAGAAGTCTGAAGAGAAAGAAGCTGCTCCCGCTGCCTGCGGTACCGGCTGCGCCTGCCATTGATGCAAAAACCTGATGAGCACCTAATTTGATCAAACGCTATTTCATCACCGGCCTGCTGGTGCTGGTGCCCCTGTTTATCACGATCTGGGTGCTCATCGTCCTCATCGGCATTCTCGACCAGAGCCTGCTGCTGGTGCCGGCAAGCCTGCAGCCGGAAGCGCTGTTCGGCATGTCCATTCCCGGTCTGGGCGCACTGCTGACGCTGGGCATCATCTTTCTCACGGGCGTCATCGCCACCAACTTTTTCGGCAGGCGCATCATCCAGTTCTGGGAAGCAATGCTGGGCCGCGTGCCCGTGGTCAAATCCATTTACTACAGCGTCAAGCAGGTCTCCGATACGCTGTTCGCGGATTCCGGCCAGGCCTTCCGTAAGGCGCTGCTGGTGCAATATCCGCGCGAAGGCAGCTGGACCATCGCCTTCCTGACCGGCAAGCCCGGCGGCGATGTGATCAATCATCTGCAGGGCGAATATGTCAGCGTCTATGTGCCGACGACGCCCAATCCGACGTCCGGTTTTTTCCTGATGATGCCCAAGGCGGACGTCGTCGAACTCAAGATGAGCGTGGATGACGCGCTCAAGTACATCGTCTCCATGGGCGTGGTGGCGCCGGATACCAAACGCGCTCGCAAGCCCCGCCTGATTCCCGATAACTCCTAGCCCTTCAATAAAAGAAAACTGAAACTCACCATGATGCGTACCCATTACTGCGGCCACCTGAACCGCGACCTTATCGGCCAGACTGTCACCCTGTGCGGCTGGGCTCACCGCCGCCGTGACCATGGCGGCGTCATCTTCATCGACCTGCGCGATCGCGAGGGCATGGCGCAGATCGTGATCGATCCCGATACGCCGGAAGCCTTCAGCATTGCCGAATCGGTTCGCAACGAGTTCGTGCTGCGCGTGGTGTGCAAGGTGCGTGCGCGTCCCGAAGGCACGGTGAATCCCAACATTCCGACCGGCGAAGTGGAAATGCTGGCGAGCGAAATCGAGGTTCTGAACCCGTCGCTGACCCCGCCTTTCATGCTGGATGACGACAACCTGTCCGAAACCGTGCGTCTCGAACACAGGTATCTCGACCTGCGCCGCCCGGCCATGCAGAAGAACCTCATGCTGCGCTACCGCGTCGCCAAGGTGCTGCGCGATTACCTGGATGTGAACGGCTTTATTGAAGTCGAAACGCCCATGCTGACGCGCTCCACGCCGGAAGGCGCGCGCGATTACCTCGTGCCGTCGCGTGTGCATCACGGCCAGTTCTTCGCGTTGCCGCAGTCGCCGCAGCTGTTCAAGCAGCTGTTGATGGTCTCCGGCTTCGACCGTTATTTCCAGATCACCAAATGCTTCCGCGACGAAGACCTGCGCGCCGATCGCCAGCCTGAATTCACGCAGGTGGATTTGGAAACTTCCTTCCTGGGCGAAGAGGAAATCATGAACATCGTGGAAGAGATGATCCGCCAGATGTTCAAGAATGTTCAGGATATTGAGCTACCGACTGAATTCCCGCGCATGAGCTACGCCGAGGCGATGAGCCGCTACGGCTCCGACAAGCCGGACATGCGCGTGACACTGGAAATCACCGAACTGACGGGCGTCATGAAAGACGTGGATTTCAAGGTGTTCTCCGGTGCCGCCAATATGGAAGGCGGCCGCGTGGCTGCCCTGCGTGTGCCCAACGGCGCTGCCATTTCGCGCTCAGAAATCGATGCGTATACCGAATTCGTCAAGATCTACGGTGCCAAGGGTCTGGCCTACATCAAGATCAACGACATCACCAAACTCAACGAAGAAGGCCTGCAAAGCCCTATCGTCAAGAACATCCATCAGACAGCGCTCAAGGCCATCATCGAACACACGGGCGCGCAGAATGGCGACATCGTGTTCTTCGGTGCCGACAAGCTGAAGGTAGTCAACGAAGCGCTGGGCGCGCTCAGAAGCAAAATAGGCCATGAGAAGAATCATCTCGACGGCCGCGCATGGGCGCCGCTGTGGGTCGTGGATTTCCCCATGTTCGAATACGACGAGGAAAACAAGCGCTGGACCGCGCTGCATCACCCATTCACCTCGCCTAAGGATGGCCACGAGGACCTGCTGACCACCAATCCCGGCGCCGCACTCTCCAAGGCCTACGACATGGTGCTGAATGGCTGGGAAGTCGGCGGCGGCTCGGTGCGTATCCACCGCCAGGAAGTGCAGTCCAAGGTGTTCGATGCGCTCAACATCAGCAAGGAAGAAGCACAGGAAAAATTCGGCTTCCTGCTGGAAGCCCTGCAGTACGGCGCACCTCCGCACGGCGGCCTTGCTTTTGGTCTCGACCGTCTGGTCACGCTGATGGCCGGCGCTGAATCCATCCGCGACGTGATCGCTTTCCCCAAGACGCAGCGCGCGCAGTGCTTGATGACGCATGCGCCGAGTGAAGTGGATGAGAAGCAATTACGAGAGCTGCACATACGCGTTCGCCAGCAGAACGCCGCTGGGTAAAATGAACTCGCTTGCGCTGACTTTGTTGCAAGCTCTTGCCATATCTTCTAGCAGGGAGAGTTTTGAATTAGGCCGCGAAGACCATAACTAGGAGTAGATATGCTATTCGATGAAGAATTCTTACAGAAATTAGCCATAGACCCGATCGTGGGAATTTTAGAGATCACTCGAAGAGCTACAGTTAAGTTGGATTTAGAAAATACATTCAATGGCTGGAGTGAGGGTCACTACGAAGTTTTGCTTGAAGCTTATGCTCTCTTGAGCCACTTGCAAGAAACTGGAGTTCTCTCCGAAGATATTTTTCTGCCGGATGTAATCGGTCTGAAAGATCAAGATTGCAATGCCATTTTGCAAATGCTTGCTCGGGTGCAAGAGCTTTATAGTGCTGAGGCATCTAAGCTCAAGCTTCAATCACTAAAAGCTTTTTATAAAAATCGGCTTTCTGGATCATTCGTGTATGAGTTCACTCAAGGTGACTTGGAGAGAGTTCAGGCACTAATCAATGAATTACGAGTTCAGGTAGCGAAATCAGATTATTTAGAAGAAGACCATAAGCGTAGATTGCTTTCTCGTTTAGAGAGACTTCAGTCTGAGCTTCACAAAAAGATGTCAGATTTGGATGTTTTTTGGGGTTGGGTCGGAGATGCCGGAGTAGTTGTAGGGAAATTTGGCGAAGATGTGAAGCCGATCGTAGACCGCATTAGGGAGATAACCGAAATTGTATGGCGAACTCAAGCGAGAGCAGAAGAATTGCCTAGTGACTCCCCTTTGCCTCGGCTAGAACACCGACCGGATGAGACAGAAATAGTTTAATGGACATCAAATCCCTCATCCGCACCATCCCCGACTACCCCAAGCCCGGCATCCAGTTCCGCGACATCACGACCTTGCTCAAGTATCCGAGCGGGCTCAAGCTCACCGTGAATGGCTTCCTGGAACGTTACAAATTCCGCAATATCGATAAGGTGGTCGGGGTGGAAGCGCGCGGTTTTCTGATCGGTGCGCCGCTGGCGTATGAGTTGGGCGTGGGTTTCGTGCCTATCCGCAAACAGGGCAAATTGCCGGGCGAGAAGGCGGGTTACGACTATGAGCTGGAATACGGCGGCGACCGCGTGGAGATTCATCTGGATGCCATCGAACCTGGCGAGAATATTTTGCTGGTGGATGATCTGATCGCCACGGGCGGTACCTCGCTTGCAGCCATCAAGCTGATCGAGGAGCTGGGCGGCAAAGTTGTGGAATGCGCTTTCGTCATCGACCTCGTGGATGTTGGCGGCAGGAAGCGCCTTGAAGAAGCTGGCCACAGCATGTTTGCCCTGTGTGAATTCGAAGGCGATTAGTGGCGCACAAGACGCCGATTTCGGTGCTGGTGCTGATCCACACGCCGGATTTGCAGGTGCTGCTCATGGAGCGGGCGGACAAGGCAGGTTTCTGGCAATCGGTCACAGGCAGTCTGGAAGTGTTGCCGGACGGTTCGCTGGAAAGCCTGGAGGAAGCAGCGGTACGCGAAGTGCAGGAAGAGACTGGTCTCAATGCACGGGAGTACGGGTTTGAAGACTGGGGCTGCTCCAACGTGTACGAGATTTATCCACACTGGCGGCATCGCTATGCGCCGGGGGTGACGCAGAATACCGAGCATGTGTTCGGACTTGAATTGCCGGCGCCTTTGGATGTCCAATTATGCCCCGCCGAACATGTGAACTATGAATGGGTGGATTGGCGGCAAGCGGCGAAGCGCGTGTTTTCCTGGACGAATGTCGAGGCCTTGCGGAAATTGGGTGAGCGGCACGGCGAAGTTTTATAGGGGGTATTGAGATATGCAGACAGCAGCGATCAAATTTGAACGGTTCCAGCACAGCGCAGATGAGGAATGCCAGCAGCGCATCCTCGCCGCGCGTGAAAAGCTTGGGAAACGGCTGGTCATCCTGGGGCACCATTACCAGCAGGAAGGCGTATACCGCCACGCCGACTACACCGGCGATTCGCTCAAACTCTCGCGCTATGCATCAGAAGTGGATGCTGAATACATCGTGTTCCTGGGCGTGCATTTCATGGCCGAAGTCGCCGACATGCTGTCGCGCCCGGACCAGATTGCCATTCTTCCCGATATGGCCGCCGGCTGCTCCATGGCCGACATGGCCAACCTTGCCAAGGTTGAACGCAGTTACCGCGAGCTGAACAAGGTATTGAATTTCGATAGCGAAATCACCCCTGTTACCTACATCAATTCGGCTGCCGACCTCAAAGCCTTCTGTGGTGAGCACGGCGGTATCGTCTGCACATCGACCAACGCACCTAAAATCCTGGAATGGGCATTCGCGCGTCGCGAAAAAGTGCTGTTCTTCCCTGACCAGAATCTGGGCCGCTGGTCCGGTTACAAGATGGGTATCCCGCTGGACCAGATGCCGGTGTGGGACCCCGATCAGCCCATGGGCGGCCTGACCGAGGAAGAAATCAAGAACGCCAAGATCCTGCTGTGGAAAGGTCATTGTGCCGTGCACCAGATGTTCCGTCCGCAGAACATCATCAAGTTCCGCAATGAGCATCCCGACGGTTTCGTGATTTCGCATCCCGAGTCGCCGTTCGAGGTTTGCCTGCAGTCCGATTATGTCGGCTCCACCGAATACATCATCCGCACCATCAAGGAAGCCCCAACCGGCACGCGCTGGCTGGTGGGCACCGAGCTCAACCTGGTGAATCGCGTGGCGGAGGAGATGAAGCCTGAGGGCAAGATCGTGCAGTTCATGTCGCACGTCATCTGCGAGTGCTCAACCATGGCGCGCATCGATCCGCAGCATCTTGCATGGACCCTGGAAAACCTGGCTGAAGGCAACATCGTCAACCAGATCAAGGTGCCACAGCACGAGGCCGAGCTGGCCAAGCTGTCGCTGGACCGCATGCTGGAAGCATCCTGATACCTCAACAGTCTGAGCGCTTCCGAACGATAATTTTCCGCGTGTCTTTGTAAGATGGCCCGATGACAGATACGTTGCGAATCGGCACCTACAACATACACAAAGGCCTCAGCAGCTTCAGCGTACGCATGGTATTGCACAGCCAGCGTGAGCTGATACGCAGCCTCGAAGTCGACATCATGTTTCTGCAGGAAGTGCGCGGCAAGCACGATCGCCACAGCCGGCTATTCACCGGCGGCCAGTATGAATTCCTGGCGGACAGCATCTGGCAGAGTTTCGCCTACGGCAAAAACGCCGTGCGCTCCGATACCGATCACGGTAACGCCATTCTCTCCAAATATCCCATCGTGCAGTGGGAGAACGAAGACATTTCCGCTCACCCGACCGAAGAGCGCGGCCTGTTGCATTGCGAAATCGAAGTACCCGGCTGGGAGAAAAACCTGCATTGCATCTGTGTGCACCTGGGCCTCTTGGGCAGCTGGCGCCACCAGCAGCTGGTCGCGCTGGAAAACCGCATCAAGAGCATGGTCCCGGACGGTGCGCCACTGATTATCGCGGGCGATTTCAATGACTGGCGGCAGAAGGCAGGTTCCACGCTCGCTGCCGATCTCGGGCTCAAGGAGGTATTCGAGCACACCATGGGCAAACCTGCACGCAGCTTCCCCTCGGTGCTGCCTTTCTTTCGGCTGGACCGCATCTACACGCGCGGTTTCCACATTCATCAGAGCCAGATCCACAGCGGTCCGCGCTTTGCCAATACTTCGGACCATGCAGCATTGACGGCTGAACTGCGCAAGTCATGACCACGCGGTTCCGCGAAGGTAACCAGATCCAGCTGCTGCACTGCGGCGCCGAATTTTTCCCGGCTTTAGAAAAAGCGATAGACGAAGCGCAGCACGAGCTCTATCTGCAGACCTATATCTTCGAGGAAGACGAATCCGGCAAGCGTATTGCGGAAGCCTTCAAGCGTGCAGCCGCCCGAAAGGTGAAGGTGTGCGTGCTGATTGATGGCTTCGGCAGCGCCGGGTTGTCGCGGCAATTCGAGCGCGAGCTGCTCGATGCCGGTGTGCATCTGCTGTTTTACCGCCGCGGTTTTTCTCTGTTCTACTTCAAGCTAAGCCGGTTGCGCCGCCTGCATGCCAAGGTGGCCGTGATGGATGGCAAGGTCGCTTTTGTCGGTGGTATCAATCTGATTGACGATCTCACCCTGTCAGGCGGCGAGGCGCCGCGCATCGACTATGCGGTGCGCATTGAAGGGCCGATGGTCGCCGATATTTATCACGAGGCCAGCAGGTTGTGGCGACGTATTGCCTGGATGCATTTCCGGCGTCGCATGGGCGGTACGCGGAAAGTGGCGCAGACCCAGCCGTTCAAGGATGGCATCAGGGCGGCTTTCGTCACGCGTGACAACGTGCTGCATCGGCATGATTTCGAACGAGAGTATTTGTCCGCGATTGCCAGCGCCAAATCCGACATCGTCATTGCCAATGCCTATTTCCTGCCGGGACGGCGCTTCCGCCAGTCATTGATCGCAGCGGCCGAGCGCGGCGTCAAGGTCAAGCTGCTGCTGCAGGGCCGCATGGAATACCTGTTCCTGTTTGCTACGCATTCTTTTTACGACTCACTCATGCGCTGCGGCATCGAGATTTACGAATATCAGAAGAGCTATATGCATAGCAAGGTCGCGGTGATAGACAAGCAATGGTCAACCGTCGGCTCTTCCAACCTCGATCCTTTCAGCCTGCTGCTGGCGCGCGAGGCGAATGTCATTGTGCAGGACAAAGGCTTCGCTGAGGAGTTGTGCGCCGACATCCATCGCACCATCAAGGAGGGCGCGGAGCGCATACAGCCGGAAACATGGAAAGAGCAGCCCATGCACAAGCGTTTCATTTCACGCATCATGTATCACACGATACGCATGGGGCTGGGCATGATTGGCTATCCGAAAGCCCGCTAGCCCATTATTGCAACAGACCGTTTGCCCGCAAAAGGGCAAAACCTTATAATTCAGCCCTCACCAAAGTGCCGGTGTAGCTCAGTCGGTAGAGCAGCGCATTCGTAATGCGAAGGTCACCAGTTCGATTCCGGTCACCGGCACCATTCCACGATTTCAAACCTGACTTTTTTCTTCCTATAGCCGCACGCAAGCGCGGACCATTTTTCAAATCTCCGACATCGGCTCATGCATCGATTTTGGATGTCCACCTAGCCTCGGCAGGAAATTTACGTTTCTTAAGCCAGAGCCAGATGCCTGTGATCGAGAGTGTCACGACGACCAAGCCGATGAAGGACACGAAAATGCGCCATGGCATGCAGCCGACCATGGCCATGTGAAGGGCTTTGATCCAACTGGTGAAAGTGGTGCCGGCTTCTACTCCTGTGGGAATTTGTACCCCCAGTAATTTACCTGTCTGAGCATCGATGGCTACGCTGGTAGATCCGTATTTGAGAATATCGAAAGAACTATGTACGCGATAATCGTAAAAACCTTTTTCACGGCGATAGACGAGCGCGTGAGGATGATTGATGCTGAAACCATATTTTTCCGCGGCCTCAGCCATGTATTTCTCGCCCAGCATACGTGCTTCTTGCCAGCCGATCTGAGGATCGATCAAGGGCTGCTCCAACTCAGGCTGAACATAGTTATCCGTAGTGTGCATAACCTGACTCAGGATCTTGTTGTAGATTGTCGGCAGGTTTAGAGCAAAACCTGACCAGGCAAACATCAATAGCACCAGCCATACCCACAAGCTAAGCGCGCGGTGGGTATCGTATAGAACACGTGTTTTGCTCGCGCCGGTTTTGATTAACCATGAGCGCTTCCAGCGCTGCCAGATACCTCTGCGTTGCGATCCATTATTTGCGCGGTTTGGCAAGGTAAGGGCGAAGCCGACAAAGCAGTCGAAGGCCCAGATGAGTGCCACGATGCCCATAAAACCTTCGCCCAGTTCTTCTGGCAATACCAGTGAATAGTGTAGGAAATACACCATGGTGACTGCATTCTTACGTTCGAGAGAGAAATCGCCCCACTGCCGCTGTTCGATAAGTTCGCCGGTATAAGGATTCACGAATACTTCGTCATATCCGGCCGTTTTTTCTTCTCGGGTTTGCGGATCAATCGCCCCTTCTACGTACATGCTTACGCTTTGATTTTTTTCCGGTGGGAAGTGCACAAAGTACACATGTGAGTTTGGGTCTTCTGCTTCCAGTTTGTCACGCAGGACCAAGGGGTCGATGGTTTCCCCTTCAGGTTTTACAAAAAGCAGGTCAGGATTGATCCATTGCTCAAGCGGTTCATAGAAGGCGATGATGCTACCGGTCAGGCCAATAATAATGAGGAAGCTGGCCAGAGCCAGCCCCACATAACGGTGCATCAAAATCAGGGCAGGGCGCATGATCTGGTCGGCGAATTAGAGATCGAACGATGTGCTCAGTAACAACGTGCGCGGGGTGCCCAGGGTCAGCTGGCTGCCAAATGCCGAAGACCAGTAGTCGCGGTCGAAAACATTGAGGACATTGAGTCGCACCACAGCCTCCTTGTTGAACGCCCTGAACGCATAGCGCGCACCGGCGTCAAATCGGGTCCAGCTGGGGATTTCCTGGGTATTGTTTTCGTCAACATACTGTTCGCTGGTGTAGATGGCTCGGCCGGTAAGTGTGAGGCCTGGCACCGCAAAAATATCCCATTCACCGCCTATGTTGATGCCCCATTCCGGGACGCCGACTGCATCATTCCCGTTGAGTGCGCCCTGATCTGATTCAGTGATTTCCGCGTCTATATAGCTCACTCCTCCCAGCACACGTACACCATGGGCGATCTGGCCGAAGGTGCTGAATTCTACGCCCCGGTTGCGCTGTTCCCCTGCTACATTAAATTCATTAGTGATGCTATCAATGTAGCCACTCGGCTGTTTGATCTGGAACAACGCAAGTGTGGTCGTGATGTGACCCCAATCCTTCTTGAGGCCGACTTCAGCCTGCTCGGTTTTGATCGGAGCAAATACTTCGCCTGCGTTGATGACCGTGTTATCTGCCACAGGTCCTGAACTCAAGCCTTCCATATAGTTGGCATAAAGAGATACATCATTTCGGGGCTTCAGCACCACACCCACAGATGGAGACAACTTGTTCTTGTCGTACTGATTCGTGGCTGCACCGGTAAATACATCAAAGCTCTCAACCTGGAAACGCTGCTGGCGTGCGCCCAGAATGACCTGCAACTTGTCATCAAAAAAGCCAATATTGTCTACCAGCGAAAATCCCGTATCTTCATATCTCGATGCAGTGGGTGCATGTCTGGATGTGCCGCGGAAGGGTGCAGGGACGGCAGGTTGAGCTGGATCATATACATTGGAGGCGAAACTGAAGTCGTCTAGCGTAAAAGTGAATCCCGATTCCCAGCGAATCAGTGATGCCATCAAGCCGATTTGATGCGAAACGCTACCGGTCTGGAAATCACCGCGTACGCCTAGGTTAGTACTGAGGCTGGTTCTGGATTTGTAGGGCTCGAAACTTGGGAAGACTGTGGCATTGCCCGCTGCATCATCAATGTTTATATAGGCATTAGTGACGTAGCTATCGCCGTCACGCCGGCCGACGGCGCCGAATACCGTCCAGGCGGGCGTCAGGTCGTACTCACCACTCAGTATCAGGTAGTTATCCTTTGAGTAAGCTTTGGCCCAACTAGGGAATGGATTGTCGCCAGCATCTGGAGCAGAGGGTACTCTGAAACCCGGCGTGATGGTGATGCCGAAAGTTGGTCGATCGATTAGATAACTTTGGATGCCGTAATCCAGCGCTACGCGAGCTTTCTCGCCACGATAATCAATAGCCAATACGCCCAAGCCCAGACGTTCTGACTGGCCATCTATAGCTGTAGCACCGTCCCTGAAATTGCCGTTGAATCGGATGCCAATAGCGTTGTCCTCACCAAATCTGCGTCCGACATCGACCCGCGTGCCGCCTTGGCCATCACCATAATAGTCAAGCGAAATGCGCGTTAGAGGATCATCGGCTGCGCGTTTTGCAATGAAATTGGTACTGCCCCCAGCATAACCCAATGGGCCGCTGCCAAATAGCAGAGTTGTAGGCCCCTTGATGATTTCTGCGCGCTCGAATCCATCCAGCGCCATATTCTGAGCAGGCAGAACACCGAATAATCCATTGAGAGAATGCGAGGATGTGGTGCCTTGAAAACCCCGGATGGTAAAGAAGTCGTAGGAACCGTCGGCCCCTGAAAGGGTGCGAATAGAGGCATCATTCGCCATCAAGTCGGTGACGCTGCGTGCCTGCTGATTCACGATGGTCTCGGAGGTGTAACTGGATGAACTTAAAGGGACATCAAGGAAGTCTACGTTGCCCAGCAATCCTAATTGCGCTTCTCTAGCGACCTGACCACCGGCATAAATATCTGTGACCTTCTCTGCATTGACGTCAACTTCTGGCAAGGTGTTCGTCTCGGAATTATCCGATCTCGTTTCTGCAGCAAATACAGTAGCAGATGCAACTGCAACAAAAATGCTCAACGCGTTTATAAAGAACGACATAACACCCCCTAATATGGTTACCGCGGGATGTTATCAATAATCATTCTCATCTTCAATCAATAAGAGGTATGCATGGGCCTCAGGTTGGCATGAATATGCTGAATTTCAGGCTTCGCTGCTGTGCAGGTAACGCGTAGCTTGATGTGATCGGCTTGTCCACTTAATCAGGAGGTGTGGCAGTCAATGTGACATTAGCCCGGGCTGCATGGTCTGCCGAATCCCGGTTTTCCTCCTCCTTGTAGAAATTTCGCGGACCGTCCGTTTCGGGCGCAGCGTGATGTTGTTTGTCAGCCGGCTTGCGTTCGTGCTCTTGTGTACGCTTTGACTGGGATTTGCCTGCCCGCAGTTTTCTCAACAGTCTGACCATTGCTCTCTCCCATATTCTGATGTTGACCTCATTCTAGGCGGCCGATTTGCGCAAATATGTACTCATTGCCACATTGCCGACGCATGCAGCAAACGGCTGAGTACGTTTCCGCATAGAAGCTCAACCTGATGGAGGCCAGAATAACCTTGCTCATATCAAATACTGAGGAGAAAAACATGAAGCGTTATGCATTTCTTTTGCTGGCTGCGATGTTTGCCCTGCCAGTTACCAGCTACGCGGATGATGATTTTTACGGCAAGGTGGAGTCGCGCCCCGATGACAAGGTAGGCACCTGGGTCATTGACGGCCGCAATCTGGATATCACTGCGGCGACCAAGCTAAAGGAAAAGATTGGTCCTCTGGTTGCCGGTACCTGTGTTGAAGTTGAAATTGAGGAAGGCATCGTCGAAGAGATCGAAACGGTCAAGATGTCCAAATGCGAGTAAAGGCTGCAACAAGCCATTAGGATGCCCGGCCATGACCGGGCATTTTTGTTTTTGACCTGCTTACTTTTCGAAGAAAAAGATACCCTGAACCTGATTGATGCTGACCTTGAGCCTTGCTTGTCCAGCCCAGCGATTCACCGCAGCGATGATCTCCTCGACTTCTGCAGTCTGCCAGCCCAGCGCACGGATATATTCCACATGAAAGCCATCCTTGTGCACCTTCTGCAAGATGTGCTCCAGCCGGGCGATGTGGAGATATAAAGGCTCCAGGGTGGGCTGCAAGGCCGGCTCCTGCGTCTGGCGCGGTGCCAGAAGTCTGAGCAGGAGCTTGGGCACACTCAGCAGCTCATCCGTCTGCATGGTTACTTCTTGGGGTCGAATGCATAACGCAGGCTGAACCAGATGCCGCGCGGCGCGCCCGGCGCAATGAAGTTGGTACCCAGCCAGTCGCTGGAGTTGTGGTTGTAACCATCCGGGCCGATGGCACCCTGGATACTGGGTGAGAAAGGATTACGCCCCAGACGCCCGGCGGTGAAGTATTCCTTGTCGAACACGTTATTGATCATCATGGCCGCCGTCCACTCGCTGTTGAGTTTGTAGCTGGTCTGGAAGTTGAACGTGGCATAGCCTGGCACCTTGCCGGGGTTATTCGACGTCTGGCGATTCACGGTGATGGTCTGAGGTATTCCGTTAACGTCCGGGACAGTAATCATTCTGGCTTGGGTAACGCCCACCCTGTGTTCATTGTTCTCATTACCTCGCACATAGCTGCTGGAGTGCGCGACCACGCTCATGCCCACGGTCCATTTGTCGGTGACGTCGTAGCTCACGCTGGCATTGAGGTTGTGCAGCGATACCCCGGGCATGTGGTCGCCCTGTTCAACCTGGATGATGCTAGTGCCAATCAGCGGCACAGGTATTGAGCTGTTGTTGTCCTCGCTGATCATCAGGAACTCTTCCTCGAAGGTCGCGTCTGTCAGGCTGTAGTTGACGCCGAAGCCCCACCTGCTGAGCTTGCCGGAGAGACCGGCTTCCAAGCCACGTCGGCGCGTATCGCCGATGGAGTCGAAGAAGCCCATGCCGTCGCCCACCGCGACAAAGTAGATGTCATCCTTCAAATCAGTCTGGTAGAGGCCGAGATTCCATTCCAGACCGTCACCGATTGTTCCACGCATCCCCAGGTCGTAAGAGGTGGACTTGATTTGCGGCAGGTAGGGGTCGCCGGATAGCGTATTAGGCAGGTAGCACTGGCGGTTCTCCAGCACACTCTTGGGGACCTCATAGGTGCCGCCATTACCATCCGCGTAGAACACCCCCGAAGGCCTGTGGTCATTGGCGCAGCCCAATTCGACGACACTGGGTGTGCGGGCCCCCTTGGCCAGGTTGGCGAAGATATTGAGATTTTCCTTCGCCTGCCAGGTTGCGCCGATGGAAGGATTGAACGAGTAATAGCTGAATTTTTCGGTCTCGGCATCGTCCAGGTTGCCGTACTTGATCGGCGGTCGGAAATTCAATGGCGTATTAGCGCAGTCCTCGTCGCTGGTACAAGTATCGTGACCGAAAGGGAAATTCAGTACGTTGCCAATGCCATAGGCAAAAGTCCCCCAGCGCGTGGCAATCTCATTCTTCGACTTGGTGTCGTTGTAACGGGCAGAGACATTGAAATTCCACTTATCCGTGGGTTTCCAGGTTTCATTGAAGTAGATGCTCTTGGTGAGATTGGTGCCGCTGAAATCGTTGTTGTTGATAGGGATGGTGGAGGCGGTGAACTGCGGATGGATCAGCTCGGGTGCCAGGAAAGCCTTACGATTGCCATCCAGCATGCCGAACATCTGGTCGTTGGTATAATCAGCACTGGCGGAATCAATCGAAGCGCCAATCATGAACTTGTGCTTCTCGAAATTCCAGTTGAACTGGATGGAAGCACCTTCCACAATCTGGTCAATATTGTTGTCGGTGATGACTGCGGTTGGCGTGCCTTCTATCCATCCGGGTTGGCCGAAATAAGCGCCGTCAACCATTCTTGGAACATCCGCACCAGGATCCTTGATGTTGTAAGGGCCCGGCCAATCCTTCCCCGTATTTTCAAGGGATGATGGCGGCTGGCATTTGTCGATATTGAGGGCCGGCTTGATGACGACGTAGTTCTTGATGACATCGCCATTGGCATTGGTACTGTAGTAATGGGTGTCGATACCGGCAAACCAGTAGACATTTTCTCCGGGGAAACTGGGCGTATTTAACATATGAAAATCTGAAAGTACTCCAGCATTTACGCTATAAGAAATATCCGTGCCCGTCGGGTAATCGACCGTCTGCCCAACTTCTGAATGAATTAAGCCGTAATCACGGTTCAAGTTGGAACTCGCATAGTAGTTTCCTGTGGCATCGAACCATTCCTTGAATGCAGCGGCAAAGGTTGGGTGGTCAATGGGTGCATTCACATTGGCCGCATATTTATTATCGAGATCGACTATGCCGCCGCCATTGAAATAGTCCATTGTGAATTCAGACGCAAAAAAGTCTTCTCCCTGGGTCAGATTGATCGGTATCAGCACATAATCGGGAATGCCGTACAGGTTGGGATTGCTGCCATCCGTAGGATTAGTGGTGCTTTTGAACAAACAAGTGAATTCCTCACCATTCTGCGGCATGCGCTTGGCGGCTCGGTTTTCCGGCCAATCCGTATAGACATCAGCGCCAGTCTGATGACGTCGGCTGTTGCGGCGATAGACCTGGCCAGTCATCGAGAAATTGTCGTTGACGAAATAATTGGCTGACAGCTGGAACTGGCGTAGCCGGTTCTCGGTGGTGTCTTCGGAAGTGAAAGAGGCATTGCGATCCTGGGCGTACATCTCACTCGGCAGCATGCCATTACCCACGAGGTCGGTGCCTACCAGCAGGGTGCTGAAATTAAGGTCCAGCTTGTCACCGCGATAGCTCGCCTTGCCGAAGAACTGATTCACGTCGCTGGGTGAGTTCTCGCGCCAGCCGTCTTCCATGAAGAAACTGCCGGCACCGAACAGTGCCACAGTGCCGTTGTTCCAGCCGCCTTCCACCTGCAACTGCTTGCGTCCATAGGAGCCAGTCAGTACTTCCGCATCCACACCCTCATAGTTGAAGCCATCCTTTGTCTTCATGGTGAAGGCGCCACCCAGCGTATTCAGACCGAAGATCGGATTGGAGCCCGGAAACACATCGATGCCCGCAATCGCATTCATGGGAATCATGTCCCAGTTGACCACGTCTCCGAATGGCTCATTGACGCGGATGCCATCGAAGAACACCGATAAACCCTGCGGTGTGCCTATCTGCGGCCCGGCGGTAAAGCCGCGGTACTGCACATCCATCTGGAACGGGTTGCCCTGGTAATCATTTACCGTGACCGACTGCAGCTTGCGGTTCAGCAGATCGCTCATGCTCAAGGAGTGCGATTCCTTGATCTCCTGTGCCGTAATGCTCTGCACGTTGCCGGGAATCTCTTCCTTGGTCAGCCCCAACCCCGGCAGCGGGCCTATCTCATAGAAGCGCTTGGCACGGACTTCAACGGTATTCAGCTCGGTTTCGAATGGCAGCTCGCTTTTGACAGCCGGAGTCGGCGGTGCTTTATCGAGGAAATAGCCGCCGCGGTGATCGCTTACCACTTCCAGCCCGCTGCCAGTGAGCAGTACGCGGAAGCCTTCCCTGATCGAGTATTCACCTTTGAGGCCGCGGGTTTCCTTGCCTTGTGTCATGGCTGGCTCGAAGGCCAGGGGCACGCCGGCAATGCGCGCGAACCGGGTCAGCGCCTGCGGCAACGGTCCGGCAGGAATGTCGTACATCTTTCTTGCTTCGGCCGGTGCGGCTGCGTCGGCCAGACGCAGGTCTTCTGCGTAGGCGTACATCGGAATGTAGGAGGAGGTCAGCAGCAGACCCCATATAGCTGCCTTGATGCGGTGATTCATGATGCCTGTCCCAATTTGTTCTTTATGCAGGCTATGACGAACGAGATCTGCCAAGGGACAGTGCGGCGGACAAATTTTTTGCGATTGCTGGCGAGCGATGTTGATTCGTAAGGTGGGATGAAGCTTGCTATGGAGTCATCGGGGCTGCAGCATCAACGCGCAGCCCGATGTTTACTGCACACTCACCACTGTGAGCAGCGGGGTGTATTGCTCCACCTGTATGGGCACGATGCCGGAAAGGGCTTCCAGCGTGCGCTCGGTATCGTGTAGCGGAAATACGCCGGATACGCGCAGCTTGCCCACCGCATCATCGTAATGAATGCGGCCATAACGATAACGCTCTAACTCGTTGAGCACCTCCGCCAGTGGACGGTTATCCACGGCCAGCATACCGCCGGACCAGCCGCTGACGGCATCGATATCCACCGACCTTGCCTGCTCGACCTGGTTATCTGCCATCCGCGTGGCTTGGCCTGCCTGCAGGCGTGTACACCTGGGCTTGGCATCGCTGAACAGCGGTGTGGCAGCGCAGGCCTCGACGACGGATTCGACGACGCTGACAGTGGTCGCATCGCCATCACGCCGGACTACGAAGCTCGTGCCCAGCGCGCGGGCCGTGCCCTGGCCGGTTTTCACAATGAACGGACGGGCCCTGTCCTTCGCCACCTCGACCAGGATTTCGCCCTTGTGCAGGGTGATCAGACGCTGCTCGCCATCGAAATCCACATCAATCGCCGAGTAGGTGTTGAGGATGATGCGGCTGTTGTCTGCCAGATCTATTACGCGCTGCTCACCCACCCCGGTGCTGTGGTCCGCCATCAGGTAGCCGGCGGTTTCCGTTTTGGCAGCGGCAGCACCGATCACGATCAACGCCAGGCCGAACATGGCCTTGGCGGTTTTTGCAGTGCGGGATTTGCGAGGATGCGATTTGAAAGCAGCTTCGAGCGCGGCAATAGCGGGTGCGGCCTGTACACCGTCGAATTTCGACCATAGCGCATCCAGCCGATGATAAGCCTCGGCATTGTCGGGATGCTTGCGCTTCCAGGCCTCGAATGCCGCGTGGTCTGCTTCGTCCGCCGTTTCCGCATGCAGCTTCACGTGCCAGGTGATGGCTTCCTCAATCGCATGCATGGCGAGCGTGGCATGCGGCATGGTCATGGTTTGCGCGTCATCCATTGTGTTATTCCCCCCTCCGCGCCGTGCCGTAAATCACCTGGTAACAATGCATCATGGCCCGGGCGATATATTGCTTGACCATGCTGGTGGAGACGCCGAGTGCCGCCGCGATGTCCGCATGGCTGGCTTCTTCCAGTCGGCTCATGAGGAATGCGCGACGCGCTTTCTCCGGCAGGCCGTCAAGCATGCGCGAGATCGCCATCAATGTTTCGATGGTGGCATGGTGCTCCTCCGGTGAGCAGGCATGAGCTTCGACTTGCTGCGCAGCGAGCGCTTCGAGATAGGCCTGCTCCAGCTTGCGCCTGCGCACATGGTCGATCATCAGGTGGGTGGCGACGCTGGTCAGGTAGGCCCGGGGTTCCAGCACCGAGCCCAGATCCGCCTTGAGCAGAATGCGCATGAACGTATCCTGCGTCAGGTCAGCTGCATCGGGTTTAGAACCGGTTTTCCTGGCGAGCCAGGCAAAAAGCCATGCGCTATGGTTCACATAGAAGTCATGGACCAGCGACTGTGTAATGCTGCTGTTCGATTTCATGAGGCGAATTCCAAACCCTTGCACGTATGTATGACATCCGCAAAATTTATGCCCAGTGCATAGGAATTCGTAAGGTGCTGTTTTAATTGAGATGCGTTAGGGATGAGTTTTGTATTTGGTTGCAGGAGCTGGCTGAAAATAACCAGAGGCATACAAACAGTGGCTACCAGAGACCAAGTACTAGCCCTGCTCGAAGAAGAAGATACCCTGCACCTGATTGATGCTGACCTTGAGATTGGCCTGCCCGGCCCAGCGGTCCACCGCAGCGATGATGTCCTCAGCTGTTGCAGCCTGCCAGCCCAGGGATTGGATGTATTCCACATGAAAGCCGTCCTTTTGCACCTGCTGCAGGATGTGCTCCAGCCGGGCGATGTGGGTATACAGCATCCCGTTGCGAGATACGCTCTGCGAGGCTGGCTCCGGCGCTGAAGTCGCAGCCATGAGCTTGAGCAGCAGTTTCGGCATGGACGAGCTAGGGTCTTTCACAAGCATGGTCATCTACCTTGATGTGTTCTTACCTATCTGACTGAAATACAGGGGTTTTCCCTGATGTCGCGCTGACATTTTTTAATGAATTTGCCTCATCTTGATCCCAGGCTCAGGCATAAAAAAACCGCACAAGCCATATAAGGCCTGTGCGGTGAGTGGAGACAGCTTGTACTCGAACCTATCTGCTCGGATCGAACTCATAGCTGATGCTCAGCCATGCCGCACGCGGCGCACCGGGGGCCAGGAAGTTGGTGTTGACCCAATCCAGCGAATTGTGGTTGTAGCCGCTGACCCCGATAGCGCCATTAACAGAAGGCGCAAACGGATTGATGCCCAATCTGCCTGCAGTGAAGTATTCCTTGTCGAACAGGTTGTTCACCTGCAGGGCCAGTGTCCATTCCGGCGCCAGTTTGTAACTAGTCAGGAAGTTGAATACCATGAATCCGTCTACCGTTCCAGGATTCTTGGTCCGCTCGCGTGGATACTGAATGAACTGCGGCTGACCCGGAGAGTTGTCAGGATTGTCGAGCGATTGGTAGATGATGTCGCCTGCTCGATGCTGGTTGTTCTCATTGCCGCGTACATAGGAGAACGAATGGGCAACCGCCGATATCCCTACTTTCCACTTGGGCGTGACGCTGTAGTTGATAGTGGCATTAAGATTGTGCAGCGGTACTCCCGGCATGCGGTTGCCTGGCTTTACCTGGATCACACGGCTGAATTCATAATTGCCCCAGAAGCCCTCCACCGAACTACTGTTGTCATCGGCTGGCATCCAGAAGGTGTCTTCAAAAGTCGCTTCGGTCATAGAGTAATTAACGCTGATGTCCCACTTGCCGAATGCACCTGAAATGCCAGCCTCCAGGCCCTGACGCTGGGTCTTGCCAATGGTGTCGAAGTAATTCCACCCGCCCGGAAAGCCGATCATGTAGATATCATCCTTTAGCTTGGTGCGATAAACACCCAGATTCCACACGGCATTCTCGCCCCACTGACCGCGCATGCCCAAGTCGAAGGAAGTAGCCTTGATCTGCGGAAGGTAGGGGTCACCAGATAACGTGGTTGGCAAGGAACAAGAACGGTTTTCTATGAGGCTCTTTGCCACGAAACCACCACTGGTTGCCACAGGCGTGTCGTCGAATGCGCAACCCAGCTCAATGACCGACGGCGTTCGCGTACCCTGGGCTACATTGCCGAAGATGTTGAGTGCGGGAGTAGCTTGCCATGCGACACCGAGGGATGGGTTCAGAGAGTAGTAGCTGAATTTTTCCTGTTCGGCTTTATTCATTAGTCTCTCCGTAGGTGGCCTGCCGTAGCCGGTTTCGCATTCCTCACCGGGGTGGCAGACGTCATACCAGTCAGGAAAGTTCTCGATGGTGTGCAACTCCCGCCATTGCGCACCCCAAGTGCGCGACGCCACTTCGTTTCTGGTCCGGGTTTCGTTGTAGCGCATGGCTCCGGTGATGTGCAATGTCTCCACCGGGCTCCAGGTTTCGCTGGCATAGATACTTTTGGTGAGCTGGCTGCCCTCGAAATCGTTGTTGCGGATTTCGTAGTCGGCTGCTGTATACATGTCGCGAATCAGGTCGGGCGCCAGAGAGGCATGACGCTTGGCATCCAGCATGCCGAAGCGCTGACCACTGCCATAGGTTGCGCTGGGGGCGTCGATGGAAACACCGACCATGAATTTGTGTTTCTCGAAATTCCAGTTGAGCTGAATGGAAGCGCCGTCCGTTTCTTGGTCAATCTGGGTATCGGTGATCACTGCGGTAGGTGTGCCTTCGACTACTCCAGGCCTTTGGTAACCGTAATATGCGCCTCCATCCGCTGCCTCATAAACCCCATTAGCATCCTTGATTCTCAGATTGCCATCATCTCCACCCAAGCGACCAGTGCAGCGGTCGCCGTTGGTCGCGGGTTCTATCAAAAGAATATGAATCGTGGAATCAGCTGCGCTAGTGCCTGTGTACCAATTGAATGCAATGGCGCCAGCAGCGATGGTGCTGAAAGGGTCGTAATTCGTCGTGGAAGGAAAAAAGTTGTCCCAACCAGGAACATATTGATATGAAGGCTGACCTTGTGACCAGTCTGTCACAGGCCCCATGGTCCATTGTCCGCCGCCGCCATTATTGCCAGATTGAAAATAGGCTTCCAGCAGAACATTCTTCTGTGTGTGAAAGTTTTGCTGACCTGATGCTGCCATCTCTGGCGGCAAATCCACATTTTTCCATTCTGGAGGAAGGCTGGCGAAAGCATCTGCAAGATTCGCCGACAATGCGAAATTCATGAGTTCGGGAGACCATTGGCTAGTATCCCAAGGATTGCCGCCGGGGATACTCACTACATAATAATCAGGTAAGCCATATTTATTGGTGGTGTTATACAGGCAGGTGTATTCCTCTCCTGGCGCAAGGTCGCGTCTGAGAAGCCAGTCATCATGCTCGGTATAGACATCGCCGTTGATCTGATGACGACTGCTTTTACGTTTATAAGCCTGGGCGGTAATACTGAAGTTGTCGTTGACGAAATAGCTGCTGGATAACTGGAACTGCACCAGTGAATTATCAGTGCTATCTGGAGATGAAAACACGCTGGTTGGGTCCTGCGCATACATCTCGCTGGGGATCAAGCCATTGCCCACCAGATCGGTCTTGACCAGCAGGGTGCTCAGATTCAAATCAAGCTTCTCCCCCCGGTAGCTGGCCTTGCCGAATACCTGGTTGACGCGGCTTGGGGAATTGTCGCGCCAGCCGTCTTCAAGAAAGAAGCTGCCTGCGCCATACAGCGCAAAGTTGCCGTTATCCCAGCTGCCCTCTTCATCGGTGCTGGCATTGTTGATACCGCCTGAGACCTGCAGCTGCTTGCGACCGAATGAACCGGCCAGTACTTCCGCCTCTATACCCGGATAGTTGAAGCCATCCTTGGTACGCATGGCAATGGCGCCGCCCAATGTGCCGAGACCGAATATGGGGTTGGAACCGGGAAACACATCAAGGCCGGCCAATGCGTTCATGGGAATCAGATCCCAGTTCACCACGTCGCCGAAGGGTTCGTTGACGCGGATGCCATCCAGGAACACTGACAAACCCTGCGGTGTGCCCAACTGAGGACTGGCAGTAAAACCGCGGTACTGCACATCCATCTGAAACGGATTGCCCTGGTAATCATTGACCATCACCGACTGCAACTTGCGGTTCATGAGATCGGTAATGCTGATCGAGTGCGATTCCTTGATCTCTTCTGCGGTGATGCTCTGCACGTTGCCCGGAATCTGCTCCTTGGTCAGCGCGAGACCTGGCAATGGGCCGATCTCGTGATAGCGCTGGGCGCGTACGTCTACCGTTCTGGTACGCACCGAATCGTCCTGCACACCTAGGGACCGGCGCTGGATGACCGCATTGTCTCCATTGATGGTGGCCTCCAGGTCTGTGCCCCTCAACAATTGCCGCAACGCTTCGGCCCGATGCATGCTGCCCTTGAGTGCCGGCGCGGTCTTGCCGCTTGCCATGCGGCTGTCGAAAGCCAGGCTCAGGCCGGTTTGGCGAGCCAACTGCTTGAGGGAAACATCCAGCGGCTGCCGGGGAAGGTTGACGGTGAAAGTGGTAATGGTTTTATCTGCCGACAGCGCAGGCAGTGTGGTATCAACCTCGGCCGATTGGACGTTCACTGTGGCCAGCGATAACGCCAGCAGCAAGATTTTGAACGGGAAGGGTGGCCGTCGGAATGAATATCGAAGCGGCGCGGTCGCCTTTGTTATACCCATGGAGTATCCCCAACTTTTTAATTATCGATACCCCTTTAACAGCAGGGCTTGCGATTTACTGACGTCAATATTGGAAGGTCGGGAGAATTTCCCGAACAGGGCTGGATGGGCTGCAAGCCGGCGTTGGGCGCCGGCTGAATATCCTGTTCGGTTATTGATTGCTGATTACAGTCGCACCGGCCGACTGCCTGACGGTGACCGGTGCGAGATGTGGCAGGCTGGCGATGAATTTCTCGATATCCACGGACTTGATGACGGCGGTGATGCGCGCATCGTCGGCATTCGCCTGATTATCCAGAGGCAGCTGGCGATAACGCGTAAGCGTCTCGGCGATTTCATCCAGGCTGGCCTGGTCGAAGGTGACCACGCCATTTGCAAAGCTGAAGGCATCTGCAGCGGGTCGGTAAACGCGCTGCGGCTTGCCGTCGGTATTTACCTCGGCCACTTGCCCGTCGGTGAGAATCACCGAGGTATCGCTTTCCGCGCCGGAGGCATGCTGCTGCTCAACCAGAACTCGACCATGATCCACGCTGACGCGCACTAATGCCTGCAGCCGATTGACCGCGAAGCGCGTGCCCAGGACTGTGACCCTGGCGTGTCCGCTATCCACTACGAATGGGCGGTCTTCGTGCGGCGTCACGACAAAGATGGCTTCGCCGCGCTTGAGCTCGACCAGGCGCTTGTTGCGGTAATAGGTGATTTCCGCTTCGCTGCCAGCGTTCAGGGTGAGCATGCTGCCATCCTGCAGCTCCTGCGTGGCGATCTCGCCGGGGACGGCAGCCAGCTCCAGCTGTATGACCGGCTGCGATTGCCACGCCTGGTAACCGAACAGCGAGGCCGTGGCCAGCATCAGAATACCAACGACACGGCTGAGGGATTTGCCGATCTTCTTGCTGCGTTGCTGCGAAAGGAACTCCTTCTGCTCCAGTGCTGTTACCAGCGAGTTCATCTGGGCCGTGGAATTGAAGCCTTCCCACACATCCACCACTTCAGTGTAAACCGCGGCATGCGCGGCATCCTTCATAAGCCAGGTTTCGAAACGTCCGCGCTCAGGATGATCCGGCTCAGCATCGTGCATCTTCATGAACCAGGCGATGGCGGTCTGGCGAAGGGATTTGCGCGATTTGGCGGAGGAGCGGAGATGCATGTGAATGATTACCGGATCAGGTCACGTGCTTCGAGCAGGTCAACCAGCGCGCGCATGATGTGGCGCTGGACCATGTTGAGGCTGATGCCCAGCTTTTCCGCGATCATGTGCTGCTTGAGGCCTTCGATGCGGTACAGCCAGAACACCTCGCGGCAGCGCGGCGGCAGACGGTCGAGAATGTTCTGCATCATCTGCAGGCGCTGCTGCAGGTCGGCCAGGTGTTCGGGCGATGGGGAAAAATATTCCTCGGTATCAGGCAGGTAGGCACCCGGATGTTCCTCACACTGCTCGCCACTCTCCGGCGCCAGCGGGACAAAGCGCGACGTGTCCTTATAGCTGTCAATCAGCAGATTGCGCACGATAGTTCGCAGGTAGGCGTGCGGCTGTTCCGCGCGCTCGGGGTTGCGCGCCATGGCGAACCGTACCAGTGCATCATGCAAAATGTCGTAGGCGTGATGCCGGCTTGCGGTCTGCCGCTGAATGCTGGGCAGCAGATCGGCATAAGCCCAGCGCAGGTCTATGCCATGCCAGGTCAGGATCATGGCTGCATCCTCATTACGTACTGAATGACTGCGATGTTTGCGCTACGCATGGATGCGCGGAATATGCTGTTTGTTATCATGGCTGCGGCGTTAATTCTGATTTGAAACCTAGCAGCAAAAATTGTGCTAGAAATTCACGCCATGCAAGCAATTGAATAAAAAGGGATTTGAAATGTGGCTTCAAGCGTGTGGTTGTTTATAGCCATCGGCCTGGTTGTTGAAAAACCAACCACAACCGTTATAACCAATAATGCGGCAGCACTATAGTGCTGCTCAACATGAAGGGGATTTCATGAAAACAACAATGCTTTTGCTCTTGCTAGCCTTTTGCCTGCCGATGACGGGGCATGCCGCTTCGTGCGATCAGCAGCTCAGGGATGATGTCGATGCTGCCTCGCAATTGTTGAACAAGGCGCAGGAAGCCAAAACCTTTGATGATGCGAAGCGCGGCATGCATCTCGCCAAGTACGCCATCAACAAGGCGGCGGATACTGCACGCACTTGCCCTTGCGATGAGGCAGGCGCGCTATTCGACAGTGCGGCGACCAAGATTGGACGCGCAAGCAATGCCGATGTCAGCGGCAGGTTCAATCATTTCGCCAAACAAGGAATCGAGGAATATGCCGGCGCGGTGGAGTTGCTGAATGCGTGCCCTGCGAGCCAGGAACCGTCGCCGGTGCCGCAGGAGAATCCCGCAGCACCCACCGAGTGATGCTAGATGTGCTGGCTACAGCGAAACTGTCGCGCTTGACGTAAGTGCGCTTCCGCATGGAAAGCTCTGCTGTTCGCAGGATAAATAATGGTTCGTAACCAAGAAGGAGAGAACCATGAAGAAACTGTTAATGGCATGTTTATCCGTAACCGCATTTTCCTTGCCGATGATCGGTTATGCCGACGATGATTTCTACGGCAAGATCGAAAGTCGCCCCGACGCCAAGGTAGGCCAATGGGTCATCGGCGGCAAGAACGTGAACGCCACCGCCGCCACCGAGCTGGATGACCGCAAGGGTCCGCTGACCGTTGGCTCATGCGTGGAAGTGGAAATCGACGATGGCGTAGTTGAGGAAATCGAAGCCGAAAAAATGCGCAAGTGTGACAGGCAGCGCTAAGCCTGCAGCTCCTTACGCCGGATTCAAGATGGAATATGGCGCGATATAATTCCTGCACATATTCATTACCGGCATAAGGAGCACCATGAAAAGTTATCGCAAGGAGTTGTGGTTCAACCCGCCCACCCGCGTCGCCTTCATCAACATCACGCCGCAAGTGCGCGAATGCCTGCGTGAAAGCGGCGTGCGCGAGGGCTTTGTGCTGGTGAATGCCATGCATATCACGGCCAGCGTTTTTATCAATGATGACGAGTCTGGCCTGCATCACGATTACACGCAGTGGCTGGAAAGGCTGGCGCCGCATGAGCCGGTGAGTAGCTATCGCCACAACGACACCGGCGAGGACAACGCCGATGCGCACATGAAACGGCAGGTGATGGGCCGTGAAGTCGTGGTGGCGATTACTGAAGGCCAGCTCGACTTCGGCCCGTGGGAGCAGATTTTCTACGGCGAATTCGACGGCCGCCGCAAAAAGCGCGTGCTGGTCAAGATCATCGGGGAATAGCCGGCGTCAGCTCTGGATGTAGCTTTCCAGTTGATTGATCAGGAAGCGCTGGTAATTGATGGTTTCCTGCACCAGATCGCCGATGGACAGCACGCCCAGCACCTTGTCGTGTTCCAGCACCGGCAGGTGCCGGATGCGCTTGCCGGACATCAGGTTCATGCACTCCTCCACCGTGTGGTCGCAGCTCACGGTGATCAGCTTGGTAGACATGACTTCGCTGACCGGGGAGGTCTTGGATGTCCTGCCCTTGAGGACGACTTCACGTGCATAATCGCGCTCGGAAAATATGCCGGCCAGCTTTTCGCCATCCATCACCAGCAGCGCGCCGATGCGATGCTCAGCCATGATCAGCAGCGCGTCGTAGATCAAGCAATCGGGGGCAACTGCATAAATTCTGTTGCCTTTGGTCTCCAGCAGTTGTCGGACAGTTTTCATTTTCCGTTCCTTCTTGTAGCCAGCGCGAAGAAAAAATATACACCTTTATCCTAGATGTCTGAATAGTCAGGCAATGGATGCCAAGGATGAGTCAGAGTATTGTTGCGGGAAAGCGCAAAAGGCACCAGCCGAAGTCGCACATAACCTATAATCAGCCAGCCGGTTTTTTATATCCAGACTCAGCATGACGATCAATTCCACGACTGTTCGCGCCTTTGCCGGCCTTATCCTGCTGGCCTTCCTGTGGGGCTATAACTGGGTCGTCATGAAACATGCCCTGCAGTATGCCGGTCCCTTTGAATTCAGCGCCATGCGCACCTTTTTCGGCGCAGTTTGCCTCATGGGCATGCTATTCGTGCTGCGCCGGCCGCTTAAACCCAAGGAAGTGCCGACCCTGATCGTGCTGGGCCTGCTGCAGACGGTTGGCTTTACCGGATTGATCAGCTGGGCGCTGGTGGGTGGCGGTGCCGGCAAAACCGCCGTGCTCACCTACGCCATGCCGTTCTGGGTCATGATCCTGGCCTGGCCGCTGCTGGGTGAGAAGATTCGCGGCATGCAGTGGCTGGCCGCGCTGAGTTCCATCATGGGGCTCATCTTCATTTTCGACCCGCTGCATCTGGGATCGGATACCTTCAGCATGATGCTGGCAATCGGTGCGAGCATCGCCTGGGCGCTCGCCGTGATTGTGGCGAAAAAATTGCATCATCGCGTGCCGGATGTGGATCTGCTGTCGCTCACTGCATGGCAGATGCTGTTCGGTTCGTTGCCGCTGGTGGCTGCGGCCTTCCTGGTGCCGTCGCCGCCTATTCAATGGACGCACGATTTCATCGGTGCCGTGGTATTCAATGCTGTGTTCTGTAACGCACTGGCGTGGATGCTGTGGATGTATGCGCTGCAGAAACTGGAGGCCGGGCTGGCCAGCATGACCTCCATGCTGGTGCCGGTCATTGGCGTACTTGCCGCGTGGTGGCAGCTGGGTGAAGAACCCAGCCGATTCGAAATCATCGGCATGGTGCTCATTGGCCTATCGCTCATGATCATTTCCATCCGCTCCATGCGGCGCCACGAAGAGGTGGATCCCGCAATGGGACAGGATTAATACCGATTGCCCTATGGTAGAATCCGAGCAGTTTATCCAGACATTTATCCAGGCACTCGACTAAGGGAATTCAAGCATGGCAGGGCATTCTAAATGGGCCAATATCCAGCATCGCAAGGGCCGCCAGGACGCCAGACGCGGCAAGATTTTCACCAAGCTCATCAAGGAAATTACCGTATCTGCCCGCATGGGCGGCGGTGATATCAACTTCAATCCCCGCCTGCGCCTGGCGATCGTCCAGGCAAAGGAAGAGAACATGCCGGCCGATAACATCGACCGTGCCATCAAGCGCGGCACCGGCGAGCTGGAAGGCGTGAGCTACGAAGAAGTGCGCTATGAAGGTTACGGCGTCGGCGGCGCGGCTGTCATGGTGGATTGCCTGACCGATAACCGTAATCGTGCCGTCGCTGATGTGCGCCACGCATTCACCAAGTACGGCGGCAATCTGGGCACAGACGGTTCCGTCGCTTTCCTGTTCAAACACTGCGGCAGCCTGGTATTCGCCCCGGGCACCAGTGAAGAGCAGGTGATGGAAGCCGCGCTGGAAGCCGGTGCTGAAGATATCATCACTGATGAAGATGGCAGTATCGAGGTCATCACCGCGCCCAACGATTTTGCCACGGTCAAGGAAGCACTTGAGCAGGCGGGCCTCAAGCCCATGCTGGCAGAAGTCACGATGAAACCCCTGAATGAAACCGAGCTCAGCGGCGACGATGCGGTCAGGATGCAGAAGCTGCTGGATGCGCTGGAAGACCTCGACGACGTGCAGGATGTTTATACCTCCGCCGTGCTGGACGACTAGCGGGAGCCTTTGATCAACCGCCCCGAACTTGACAGGCCTGTGCTGAGAATCCTCGGTATAGATCCCGGCTTGCAATGCACGGGGTTTGGCGTGATCGAAAAAAGGGACGAAAAGCTGGTGTATGTCACCAGCGGCACTATCAAGACCATCAGCGGCAAGGTCGGCCAGCATGAGGAATTGCCGGCCCGGCTCAAGATCATTCTCGATGGCCTGTTTGAAGTCATACAAACCTATCAGCCGCAACAGGTGGCTGTGGAGAAAGTGTTTGTGAACGTGAATCCCCAATCCACCTTATTGCTTGGCCAAGCGCGCGGCGCGGCTATCAGCGCTGCCGTCATCAGCAACCTGTCGGTGGCGGAATACACGGCCCTGCAGGTCAAGCAGGCGGTGGTGGGCAACGGCCACGCGGCCAAGGGCCAAGTGCAGGAAATGGTAAAACGGCTGTTAAGTCTGCCCGGCGTGCCCAAACCGGATTCTGCCGATGCGCTGGCTTGCGCCATCTGCCATGCGCACGGCGGCCAGGGGCTGGGGCTATTGGCAACAGCGGGATTCAGGGTGCGAGGCGGCAGGCTGATATGAACATACGGATTGCAATGATCAAGGTGGCGCGATGATCGGCCGGATCAAAGGCGTACTGCTGGAAAAGACGCCGCCATTCGTGCTGGTGGATGTGCAGGGCGTGGGTTATGAAGTCGAAGTCCCCATGAGCACTTTCTACAATCTACCCGCGGTTGGCGAAACCGTAACCTTTCTAACGCAATTCATCGTGCGTGAAGATGCGCAGCTGTTGTTCGGTTTCGGCAGTGATCGCGAGCGGTCAATTTTCCGGCAGTTGCTCAAGGTCAACGGCGTTGGCGCAAAATCCGCCCTTTCCATTTTAAGTGGGTTATCGGTGGAAGACCTGATCCGCGCCATCACGCTGCAGGAGGCCGGCATGCTCACGCGCATCCCCGGCGTCGGCAAGAAGACGGCCGAGCGCCTGCTGCTGGAGCTCAAGGACAAATTCAGCATGCTGGATGGCGTGAACCTGAGTTCCGCCAAACCTGCATCTGCCAGCACGGACGTGCTGAACGCACTGCTGGCGCTGGGTTACAACGAGCGAGAGGCGCTGGCGGCGGTCAAGCACGTGCCGGCTGATACCGCAATTGAAGAAGGTATCCGGCTCGCCCTGAAATCACTGTCGAAGACGCCATGATCAACACCAGTCAACTCGCACGCATCGCCATCGTCGTATTCCTGATCGCGGGTTGCCTGTTTGTCCTGCGGCCTTTCTTTGCCGCAATCCTCTTCGCCGCCATCATCTGCGTGTTCACCTGGCCCTGGTATCGCAAGCTGTGGCTCAAACTCGGCAAGCGCGACTACACCACTGCCTTTGTCATGACCATGCTGCTGCTGATCGCGTTGCTGCTGCCGGTGGCCTATCTTGCCGCCAACCTGGCTGATTCGGCTACGCAGCTCGCTCATGAGATGCAGCCCAGCCTGCAGAATCCCGAATTCCCTCCGCCACCCTGGCTGCACGATATTCCCCTGGTCGGCGCGCCCCTGTTCGATGCCTGGGAGCGCGCGGTATCCAGCCAGGAAGAGCTATTGCAATTCCTCAAGCGCGCTTCGGAGCCTGTACGCGAATTCGGCGTCAAGACAGTACGATTCCTGGGCGTCGGTTTCCTGCAATTGCTGATGGTGGTATTCGTGGCGTTTTTCTTCTATCGCGATGGGGCGCGTCTGGCCCCCGCCATGGTGACCATGTCGCGCAAGCTGGGCGGCAAGCTCGGCGAGGAGATGCTTGAACTGACCTGCAATACTATCAACGGCGTCATGCTGGGGATTTTTGGTACGGCGCTGACGCAGTCCATTGTCGCTTTCATCGGGTTTGCCATCGCCGGCATTCCGGCGCCGCTGCTACTGGCGTCTGCCGTTTTCTTTCTTTCCGTGATTCCGGTTGGGCCGCCGATTGCCTGGGGCATCGCAGCTATCTGGCTTTATAGCCAGGGCGATTACGGCTGGACCGTATTCATGGTGTTATATGGACTGTTTGTCATCAGCGGCGTGGATAATGTGGTCAAGCCCATCCTCATCAGCCATTCTTCGCAACTGCCGCTATTGCTGATTGTGCTCGGGGTGCTGGGCGGCGTACTGGCATTCGGTTTCATCGGCATCTTCCTCGGGCCGATATTCCTGGCGGTAGGCGCCACGCTGTTGACCCACTGGATTATGCGCAAAAATACGAGAGTGGTGAAAACCGAATGATAGAAACCGATCGCCTGATTGCCCCGGCAACCGACGGCCCCGAAGAAGAAGCGCTGGAGCGGGCACTGCGGCCCAAGGCACTGAATGAGTATGTCGGCCAGGAGAAAGCACGCGGGCAGCTGGAGATATTCATCAATGCCGCACGCGGCCGTTCGGAAGCGCTTGACCACGTGCTGCTGTTCGGTCCGCCCGGCTTGGGGAAGACCACATTGGCACACATCATTGCTCGCGAAATGGGGGTGAACCTGCGCCAGACTTCTGGACCTGTGCTTGAACGTGCGGGTGATCTTGCTGCGCTGCTGACCAATCTCGAGCCCAATGATGTGTTGTTCATCGACGAAATCCATCGCCTGTCGCCGGTGGTTGAAGAGATACTTTATCCCGCGATGGAAGATTACCGGCTCGACATCATGATTGGCGAGGGGCCGGCGGCGCGCTCCGTGCGCCTCGACCTGCCGCCGTTTACCTTGGTGGGAGCGACCACGCGCGCCGGCATGCTGACCAACCCGCTGCGCGACCGCTTCGGTATTGTGTCGCGCCTGGAGTTCTACACCGCGGAAGAGCTGGCGCGTATCGTGCACCGTTCAGCCGGGTTACTCAACGTTGAGATGGAAGAGGACGGCGCGCTGGAAATCGCCAAGCGTTCCCGCGGTACGCCGCGAATCGCCAATCGCCTGCTGCGACGTGTGCGAGACTTCGCCCAGGTCAAGGCAAGCGGCCTGGTGACGCCGGACGTGGCCGATGCTGCCCTGAAAATGCTGGATGTGGACAAGCTGGGTCTGGATGTCATGGACAGGAAACTGTTGCTAGCGGTTCTCGAAAAATTCGGCGGCGGTCCGGTTGGGTTGGATAATCTTGCCGCTGCCATCGGGGAAGAACGCGATACCATCGAGGACGTGCTCGAGCCCTACCTGATACAGCAGGGCTATCTGATGCGCACGCCGCGCGGCCGGGTAGCTACTCAGCAGGCGTATCAGCATTTCGGACTGGCAGTGCCGAACAGCATGGCAAATGCCAGCCTGTGGGATGAATCGCAGTGAACCAAGGCAGACAGGATTCGCAACAGCCTGATGCCTGCTTCCGCTGGCCGGTGCGCGTCTATTATGAGGACACCGACGGCGGCGGGGTGGTCTACCATGCCGACTATCTCAAGTTCATGGAAAGGGCACGTACCGAGTGGTTGCGCCATCTGGGCTTCGAGCAGACCGAACTCAGGCAGGAGCTCGGGGTCCTGTTCGTAGTGCGTAGCCTGAGCATGCAATACCGCAGGCCTGCCCTGTTCAACGATGAGCTTATCGTGGAAACGCGGCTCAATAAAACCGGCCGCAGTCTGTTGGTGTTTGAACAATTAATCCTGCGTAATGATGGACAGCAGACTGAACATCTGACAGAAGCTGTGGTAGAAGTTGTCTGTATAGAAGCGGGTCAATTCAAGCCCGTCCCAATTCCTGATTCAATTCGTAATGTCATAAAAATGATGGAGCCTGCATGAACCCTTCCCTTAGCGCCACACCCGATATGTCGTTGCTTGCCCTGATCACGGGCGCCAGCGTGCCGGTGCAGATCGTGATGGCCGTCCTGCTGTTGGCCTCACTGGTCTCCTGGTGGTACATATTCATCAAGTGGTTCACGATCAAGCGCGCGGACAAGGACGCTGCCGATTTCGAGCATGTGTTCTGGACTGGCGGCGATCTCAATCAGTTATACGAAAATGTGACTTCCGGCCGCCGGCATGTGCGCGGCATGTCCAGCATCTTTGAAGCAGGTTTCAACGAATTCGCCCGGCTCAAGCGCCAGGGCGGGCTGGAAACCAGCGACATCATGGAAAGCGCACGCCGCGCCATGCGGGCAGCCTTTAACCGGGAAATGGATGAACTGGACGCGCACTTGCCATTCCTCGCTTCGGTCGGCTCGGTCAGCCCCTATATCGGTCTGCTGGGCACGGTGTGGGGCATCATGAATTCGTTCCGCGGACTTGCCAACATGGCGCAGGCGACCCTCACGCATGTGGCTCCCGGAATCGCCGAGGCGCTGATTGCAACTGCCATCGGCTTGTTCGCAGCCATCCCTGCCGTGGTTGCCTATAACCGTTTTGCCTCCAGCGTGGACCGGCTCTCGGTGCGCTACGAGAGCTTCATCGAAGAATTTACCAACATCCTGCAACGCAAGGCCTGATATGTGCGGAACCAGACATTCCATAGCCGCCGGAGCAGTTAGAGTGCACCTAGCCGTAATGCGGACAGCGCTGCGTGGAGGGCAAAGTCTATGAGCCGACGCAAACATCGCCGCATGATGAATCAGATCAATGTGGTGCCCTACATTGACGTGATGCTGGTGTTGCTGGTTATCTTTATGGTGACAGCACCGCTGACCAATCCTGGTGTGGTAGAGCTGCCCCAGGTGGGGCAGGCGCTGAAACAGGCAAGCACTCCGCTGGTGGTCAACATTCAGCGTGACGGCAAGGCCGAAATTGACGGCAAGCCCATGGAGCGTGACGAACTGCTGCTCGAGATTCGTAACAGGCTGGAAAAGGACCCCCAGCGTTCGGTGGTGGTAGCTGCCGATGAGAAGGCGGAGTACGGCAAGGTGGCCGAAGTGATGGATATGCTGAAGATGGCCAATGTGGAGAAGGTCGGGCTTTTGTTTGATCCGGCGCCCTGATTACTGATGATTCGGAAGCACGAAAATCCGCTGGCCTTCAAGGCGGGCATGTTGTCCCTGCTGGTGCATGTTGTTTTTCTGGGCATATTGATTTTTTCCTTTAACTGGAAAGCGGTACAGCCAGCCAATATTGCCCAGGTGGAGTTATGGGACAGCCTGCCGGTGGAAAAGCCGGTGCCTCAGCCTACACCTGAGCCGCCAAAGCCCGAGCCAAAGCCGGAACCGAAACCTGAGCCGCCAAAGCCAGAACCTAAGCCGGAGCCGCCCAAACCGGAGCCGGCACCCGAGCCCAAGGCCGATATTCAGGTGAAGAAAAAGCCGGAAAAGAAGCCGGTGGAGAAACCGAAAGAAAAGCCCAAGGAAAAACCGCCGGAAAAGAAGGTCGAGAAAAAGCCGGAGCCCGATCCGCTGGCCGAGCTGAAGAAGATGATGATGGAAGAGCAGATGGAGATCAAGCCGCGGCCGCCTTCACCTGCACCGGCTGCCCCTTCGCCGACACAGGCGGAATCTGCTGCCACGCAGGGACAGGTGGATGAATACATTAGACGCATCAGCCAGAAGATTCGCGGCAACGTGAATCGCCAGTTGTGCGGTAGCGGCAGGCCGGAACTGGAATTGGCGATCAGCATGATGCCGACAGGTGAAGTCGTGGGTACGCCCAAGCTGTTGAGAAGCAGTGGCATGTCAGCATGTGATGAATCGGTAGTGCGAGCGGTGCTGCAGTCGCAGCCGCTGCCTGTGCCGCCACAGCCGGAACTGTTCGCGCGGTTTCGTGATTTGCGGCTGATATTCCGCCCGAACGACAACTGATTTTTCAGCGTACAGATTAGCTCTGGCTCATCTGTACGGAACTTTGGATAATTTGAGAGCCCTAAACTGACAATATGATGAATATTCGCTCGCTTTTTGCCTTTTTATCGCTGTTTTTGCCATTAACCGGGCAGGCGGCACTCACCATTGAAATTGTAGGCGGTGCGGCTCAGCAGATTCCCATTGCCATCGTGCCGTTCTCGCAGCCGCCCGGAGCACAGTTATCGAGCCAGCAGCAGACGATTTCGGACATTATTGGTGCAGATTTGCGCCGCAGTGGCCTGTTTCGTGTGCTTGAAACGCGCGGCGTCGCCAACCAGCCGCATGACATCGCAGAAGTCCGATACCCGGAATGGTCGGCTTTGCAGGCACAGGCGCTGACCATCGGCAAGATCGAAGCCTTGCCCGGCAATCGCCTCAAGGTGTCCTTCCGGCTGCTTGATGTGCTTAGACAGAACCAGCTGACCGGCCTGGAGTACGAGATCACGCCAGCCCAGCTGCGCCTGACAGCCCACCGTATCGCCGACGTCATCTATGAGAAACTGACCGGTGAGCCAGGTGTGTTCTCAACGCGCATCACCTACGTCACCAAAGCGGGTAAACGGTATTCCCTGCAGGTGGCGGATGCTGATGGCTTCAATCCGCAGTCAGTGGTAGCCTCCAATGAGCCTATCATTTCCCCGTCGTGGTCCCCGGATGGAACAAGCCTTGCTTACGTTTCCTTCGAAAAGAAGAAACCCGTGGTGTATATCCAGTCGCTGGTTTCGGGGAAACGCCATGTACTCGCCAATTACAAGGGAAACAATAGCGCGCCTGCGTGGTCGCCCGATGGCCGCAGACTGGCGGTTGTGCTGACGCATGCAGCGAATTCACAGATTTACGTTATCAATGAAGACGGTACCGGATTGAAGCAGCTGACCTCCAGTCGCCGTATTGATACCGAGCCATTCTGGTCGCCAGATGGACAGAATATTTACTTCACTTCGGATCGTGGCGGCAGCCCGCAGATCTATCGCGTCGCGGTCTCTGGCGGAGATCCGCAGCGCGTAACGTTCGAAGGGAGTTATAATGTGAGCCCCCGTATCTCGCCGGACGGCAAATCCATGGCCTTTATCAGCCGTGGTCAAGGCGGTTTCAAAGTCGCCCTGCAGGATCTGGTAACGGGGCAAGTTCAATATTTGAGCGATGGGCCTCAGGACGAGTCTCCGAGTTTTGCACCGAATGGACGCCTGATCCTGTACGCAACCACAGTCAGGGGCAAGGGCACGCTGGCTGCCGTTTCCGCTGATGGTCGCGTTAAACAGCGTTTGAGCGAAACCAGTGGTGATGTTCGCGAACCGGCTTGGGGGCCTGCCGTCAAGTAGGTTTTTTGTTGTAATTTCAGCAGTAAAAATTAAAGGAGAGGAAAATATGAATAAGCAACTGATTATGAGTGCCTTGCTGGCAGCAATGCTGGTCGCGTGTTCCAGCAAACCCGTTAAAACCACGGATGCGCCTGGTGTGGAGGACAAGAGTGTGGCAACCGATAGCTCGGCTGGTACGGGTGATGGTTCCGCTTCCACGTCCGGTACGGATTCTTCCGGTCTGGCTGGCAACCCGCTGACCGATCCCAACAACATCCTGTCAAAGCGCAGCATTTATTTCGATTTTGACAAGGATGAAGTGAAGTCGGAGTTCCGTCCTCTGATTGAAGCACATGCCAAGTACCTGAGCTCGAACAGTGGCGCCCGTGTGACCCTGCAAGGCAACACCGACGATGCCGGTACCCATGAGTACAACCTGTCCCTGGGCCAACGCCGTGCAGTATCCGTCAAGAACGTGATGAACCTGCTGGGCGTGCAAGATAGCCAGATTGAAACCGTCAGCTATGGTGAAGAAAAGGCCAAGAGCTGCGCCGGTGATCAATCTTGCGGCGAGCAAGACCGTCGCGTAGACATTATTTACGCAGGCGAGTAATACCATGCGACACCTGATTCTGGCCTGTACCCTTTTGTTCGCCGTGGCTCCCGCTGCTCATGCCGCGCTATTTAGCGACGGTGAAGCGCGCGAGAACATCAAGCAACTCGAACAGCAGGTGCAAACCCAGAATCAGGCCAATCAGAAGTCGCTGGATGAAATCAGGAAAAATCAGGAGGCGATCGACCGGCGGCTGGCAGAAATGGAATCTGTCGTCAAAGGCCAAGGGCTCGTAGACCTCCTGAACCAGATTCAAACCCTGAATCAGGAAATGAGCAGGGTTAAAGGTCAGCTGGAAGTTGCGGCGCATAACATCGAGATGAGCCAGCAGCGTCAGCGCGACTTGTATACCGATATCGACACCCGCTTGCGCAAGCTGGAAGCAGGGGCAGCTGCTGGCGCCATGCCACCTGCAGGTACGGTTGACCCGATGGGTGCGACCATGTCGACCGACAATCCTGCCACTCCCGGCGATCCTTCCAGTGTGACGGCAACCGTCGCGCCGACGCTGGCGCCACCCGGAGCCGGGCCAAATGCGAATAGCGGTTCCGAAGCCAGGGATTTCGAGAATGCACAATCCCTGTATCAAGCAGGCAAGTATCGCGAGGCGTTCGATGCCTACGAGAAGTTTCTGCAGGCTTATCCGAACAGCAGCCATGCCCCAGAGGTTCAGTATGCTCTCGGCTTTACTCAGTTTTCGTTGAAGAACTACAAGGCTGCGATGAATACGCAGCAGAAGCTCATCAAACAGCATCCCACGCATGCACGTGTGCCGGATGCCATGTTCAGTATTGCCAACAGTCAGATCCAGCTGTCTGATGTGGAGGGCGCCAAGCAGACCCTGAAAACGCTGCTCTCGCGCTATCCCAACAGTGAAGTGGCGCCCAATGCCAAGAAGCGCCTGACTGTGCTGGAATCAATCAAGACCCGGTAACGGTTCTCCTGTAAGGCCCCGGCCTTTCCTGTAAAATCAGCCTTTTATCGTTTACCGGCGCTTGCGCCGGTTATGCCTTTGTTCAAATGAAATTGCGCGTCCACGAAATCTTTTATTCCCTGCAGGGCGAGTCCTCACGCATCGGCTTACCGACGGTATTCGTCCGCCTGACGGGATGCCCCATGCGCTGTGTGTACTGCGATACCGCTTACGCTTTTCATGGTGGCAAGAGTATTGAACTGGCCGAGATCATGGCGGAAGTGGCGCAGCACGGCGCTCGATATGTGACAGTGACGGGCGGCGAGCCGCTGGCGCAGAAGGAATGTGAGACCCTGCTGCGGGAGCTTTGCGATGCAGGTTACGACGTTTCGCTGGAAACGGGAGGTGCGATGGAAATCAGCCGCGTGGATGACCGGGTGTCCGTCATTCTTGATATCAAAACACCCGGTTCCGGCGAGGTGGAAAAGAACCGCTGGGACAATCTTGAACACATCAAATCCAGGGATGAAATCAAGTTCGTACTGTGCAGCCGCGAGGATTACGAGTGGGCCAAAAACGTCATTGCCGAGCATGCGCTGGATAAAAAGTGCAGCCTGTTGTTCTCCCCTGTCTATCAGCAAGTAAACCCTACTGAGCTGGCTGAATGGGTATTGCAGGACAAAATGCCGGTTCGCATGCAGGTCCAGCTGCACAAGATCCTCTGGGGGGAGACTCCCGGTAAATGAACGCAGTTGGAGCAAACAAGAAGGCCGTCGTATTGCTGTCCGGCGGGCTGGACTCAGCTACCGTGCTGGCAGTAGCCCTACATCAAGGCTATGAATGTTACTGCCTGAGCCTGGATTACCATCAGCGGCATATTGCGGAGCTTGAGGCGGCGAAGCGGGTTGCTACAAACTTGGGTGCAGCTGCACATCGTGTTGTGCAGCTAGATCTATCCGCCTTCGGCGGGTCTGCTCTGACAGATGCAAACATTGAGGTGCCGCAGTCACCCACATCGGGAATCCCAATTACCTATGTGCCCGCGCGCAACACCATCATGTTGTCGCTATCCCTGGCTTGGGCCGAAGTGCTGGGCGCCCAGGATATTTTCATCGGCGTGAATGCGCTGGATTATTCGGGTTATCCCGATTGCCGCGGGGAATATGTCGAAGCTTTCCAGCGCATGGCCAATCTCGCTACCAAGTCTGCGGTGGAAGGGCGCACCATCACTGTTCATGCGCCGCTTATTGACATGACCAAGGCGGAAATCGTCAGGCTGGGCACGGAGCACGGCCTGGACTATGGTATGACGGTTTCCTGCTACCAGGCCGATGACCAGGGGCGTGCGTGCGGATTATGCGATTCCTGCCGGTTGCGGCGCGATGGCTTCCATGCAGCGGGACTGTCAGACCCAACCCGTTATCAGGGCGCATGACCTCGCGGTTGCAACCTCATCATATATAACGTAAAATCCGCGCCTTTCTGTCTAGACTAAGAAGAGTACATAACTATGGTGATCATTCGGCTCGCCCGCGGTGGCGCGAAGAAGACCCCCTTTTACAGCGTTGTGGTTGCTGATTCCCGTAACCGCCGCGATGGCCGCTTCATTGAGCGCGTCGGTTTCTACAATCCGCTTGCCAAGGAAGGTGTTGAAGGTCTGCGCCTGAATAGCGAACGTATCGAATACTGGCGCGGCAAGGGTGCGCAGCTTTCTGATTGCGTGGCACGCCTGGTCAAGCAGTTCGCCGGCAAGCCAGCTGCACCTGCTGTACAACAAGCTGAAGAAAAACCTGCAGCAAAGCCCAAGGCTGCTGCTAAGCCAAAAGCCAAAAAGACTGATGAAACTGCTACCGCCGGAGATGCACTTCCAGACGCTCCGGAGGCTCCGTAGTCTTTAGCCTGTTCGGGCAAAACAGGGGAAGGCCGCTGGTTTGCTGTGGATGAGATGATTGTCATGGGGCGCATCGTCGCCCCATATGGCATTTTAGGGTGGCTTAAAATCCAGCCTGAAACTGCCGAAGTGGATGGCCTGCTGGATTATCCGCAATGGTGGATAGGCCGCCAGGATGGGTTGAGAAATCAGCCCTGGCAGTCATTCCAGGTCGAAGCTGCAAAAGTGCATGGCAATACTTTGCTGGTAAAGCTTGCCGGCATCGCTGACCGGAGCCAGGCGCTGGCCTTGAAGAGCAGGCACGTGGCAATCCCCAGGCAGGCATTGCCTAAGCTGGACGACGACGAGTTTTACCATGCCGACCTTATCGGTTTGCAGGTGGCAAACCTGCAGCAGGTCGATTTCGGCAGGGTGGTAGATGTGATTGAAACTGGTGCCAATGATGTGCTGGTGGTGAAACAGGATGAGCGCGAGCGCCTGATACCGTTTATCGATCAGGTCATTACGGAAGTGAGTCTGGTGCAGAAGCGGATCACCGTCGACTGGGACGCGGAATTTTGAGTGCGCAGTTGCCAGAGGATGGGGACGCAGTGCCCAAACAGTTTGATGTCATCACTTTGTTCCCGCAGATGTTCGAGGCGATCAGCCGGTTCGGCATCACTTCGCGGGCGCTGGAAAACAGGCTGTATGAACTGAAGCTGTGGAATCCGCGTGATTTCACCACGGATGCCTACAGAACGGTGGACGACAGGCCATATGGTGGCGGTCCCGGTATGGTGATGCTGGCGGAGCCGCTGGAAAAGACGATAGAAGCAGCGCGAATCCGGCAGAAGGAAAGCGGGATCGGGAAGTCAAAAGTAATTCACCTTTCGCCGCAAGGCAGGCCGCTGACACATGCATTGGTCATGCAGTTGGCAGCCGAACCAGGGCTGGTGTTGCTCGCGAGCCGTTATGAAGGTGTGGACGAGCGCCTGCTGGCCAGCCAGGTGGATGAAGAATACTCCATTGGCGATTACGTGCTGTCGGGCGGCGAACTGCCGGCGATGGTGCTACTGGATGCGATTGTGAGGCAATTGCCCGGCGCACTGGGCGATGCAGATTCGGCAACCGAGGATTCGTTTGTGGATGGCCTGCTGGATTGCCCGCACTATACGCGCCCTGAAGAATACAAGGACATGAAGGTGCCGGAGGTTTTAATGTCCGGCAACCATGCGAAGATCAGGCAGTGGCGATTGAAATTGTCGCTGCAGAGAACCCGGACCAGACGTCCGGAATTACTGGCCGAAAGGCCGTTGTCAAAAGAGGAGTCTCGGCTGCTCGCTGAGCTGGATAAAGAGCAGGAACAAGACTCGCATAACTAGAAGGAGCAACACATGAATATCATTCAACAACTGGAACAGGAAGAGATTGCCCGCCTGGGCAAGAACATCCCTGATTTCGCCCCTGGCGATACCGTCGTCGTTGGTGTCAACGTAGTCGAAGGTACACGCAAGCGTGTGCAGGCGTATGAAGGTGTCGTGATTGCCAAGCGTAACCGCGGCCTCAATTCTTCCTTCATCGTCCGCAAGATATCTTCCGGTGAAGGCGTGGAACGTACATTCCAGACCTACTCGCCCCTGATCGCCAGTATCGAAGTCAAGCGTCGCGGCGATGTACGCCGCTCCAAGCTCTACTACCTGCGTGAGCGTTCCGGCAAGTCCGCACGTATCAAGGAAAAGCTGAAGGCTCGCGACAAGGAAGTCATGGCTCCGGAAACGGTGCAGGAAGCTGCGGTTGAAACAGCAGCGCCGGCTCAGGAATAAACCAGAGCATTCTTCAAAAGCCCCGAGTTTCGGGGCTTTTTTATTTGCGCTAAGATTTGGCTATGGATAAACATTTTGATGCAATCATTCCTGCGCCTTTTGGCGCAGTAGGCATACGCGCCCAAGATGATTTCCTGATCGGGGTTGAGCTCGTGCCCCAGCCATTGCCCGAAAAGCTTTCTGCTGAACCTTTCGTGCAACAGGTCATCACTCAGGTGCGCGCATATCTGCAAAACCCCGCTACACCGTTGAACCTCCCGTATGCAGTCAGGGGTACGCATTTCCAGCAGCGTGTATGGCAGGCGATTGCTGCGATACCCAATGGTAGTACCTTAAGTTACGGCGAACTGGCGCTGAAAGTCGGCTCCGGCCCGCGTGCTGTCGCCAATGTCTGCGGCGCCAATCAGGTGCCGCTGTTCATCCCATGCCATCGTGTTGTCAGCAAGAGCGGCATTGGTGGCTTCATGCAAGGCAACGAAAACGGTCTAAAGGTCAAGCGCTGGCTGCTCGCCCATGAAGGGGGCCATGAGTACGTCTGACCCGGGGTTGCTGGATCAATTCATCGATCACCTGTGGCTGGAAGATGGCTTGTCCAGAAACACGCTGGAAAGTTACCGGCGCGATCTGCAGCTATTTGCCGACTGGCTGAACAAGAAGAGCCTGAGTCTCGCAGAAGCGCAGCAAACAGAGATCCAGCAGTATCTTGCTGTTAAATTCCCCACCAGCAAGCCGCGTAGCATCAGCCGGCTCATCGCCAGCCTGCGACGGTTTTATCGCTACGCCTTGCGCGAGAACAGAATTGCTACCGACCCTACCCTGCAGATCGATTCACCCAAACTCCCGCGCTCTTTGCCAAAAAGCCTGACTGAAGAAGATGTCGAAGCTTTGCTGGCGGCGCCGGATATTAATCAACCCCTGGGTTTGCGCGACCGTGCCATGCTGGAAATCCTGTATGCCAGCGGATTGCGAGTCTCCGAACTCGTAGGTCTGAAAGTGACGGAAGTGAGCCTAAACGAAGGCGTGATTCGCGTCACCGGCAAGGGAAGCAAAACCAGGCTGGTGCCCATGGGTGAAGAAGCAGTGGATTGGGTATTACGTTATCTGAAGGAAGCGCGGCCCGAGATATTACAAAAGCGATTGAGCGACAGCCTGTTTGTCACGCAGCGCGGTGAGTCTATGACGCGGCAGGCGTTCTGGTATCTGATTAAACGCTATGCGGTCAGGGCGGGCATCAGCAAGCATTTGTCGCCGCATGTGCTGAGGCATGCGTTTGCCACGCACTTACTCAACCACGGGGCGGATTTACGTGTAGTGCAAATGCTGCTGGGGCATGCGGATATTTCCACGACGCAGATTTACACGCATGTGGCACGCGAGCGCCTGAAGCAGCTGCATGCGGTGCACCACCCGCGCGGATAATCTTAGCTGGGTTTGCAGCGCTCGATCACAACACCGAGCTGCTTGACGCCGGGAATAATGCCCGGCTTGGCAACCTTGACCTTGACCCTGGGGGTGTCGTAACTGGTGAGGATGAGCTGGCACACATGCTCGGCCAAAGCTTCGACCAGACGGAAAGCATGTGCGGATAGACTTCCGCGGATCTGCGTGACGACCTGGCCATAGTCTATGGTATCTTGGATGTCATCGGTTTCGCAGGAGCGGCTATGCGGCATGGCAATCTCGATATCCAGCAGAACAGTCTGCGACAGCATGCGCTCCCAATCGGGAACGCCCAGCTTTACCTCTGCCTTAATCTCGCTGATAAAAATCGTGTCCATATCGTATAGAATCCGTTTTCCCGGATTTTAGAACAACTATGATGACTGAGCTGGTTTTTGTATCGATATTTGTAATAGCCGCCTATCTGCTGGGCTCGATCTCATTTGGCATCATCATGAGCCAGTTGTTTGGGTTGCCCGATCCGCGCACCGTGGGTTCCGGCAACCCTGGCGCGACTAATGTGCTGCGTAGCGGCAAGAAGGCCGCTGCCGCGCTGACGCTGATTGGCGATACCGGTAAGGGCTGGCTTGCAGTATGGCTGGCATTCCACTTTGGACTCGAACCATGGCTGATCAGCATGATTGCGCTCGCGGTATTCATTGGGCATTTATACCCGGTTTTCTACAGATTTAAAGGCGGCAAGGGCGTGGCAACGGCGCTAGGCGTGTTGCTGGCGCTTTCGCCCTGGGTGGGATTGTTTGCACTACTGACCTGGATCATCACCTTTGCCATCTGGCGTTATTCTTCGCTCGCCGCCTTGGTCGCAGCAGGTCTGGCGCCGATTTATGTGATCATCTTTCTGGATTACAAGGGCTTCATGGTTGTTTCAGTGCTGTTGTCGCTGTTGCTGTTCTGGCGTCATCGCGGCAATATCCGTAAGCTCACGCAGGGCAACGAAGCGGGTTTCGGCAAGACTATTCGCTAGTCGGCGTTTCGATAACGGCCTGTGGTTTCTGCAGCTCAGCCAGATCCCACCGCGGCCTAACTGTGAAGGCGTGATCACCTGATTTGGCATGTTGCATGCGCATGGCGCCGGCAAAAGCGATCATGGCGCCATTGTCAGTGCAGAATTCCAGGCGCGGATAATGCACATGGCAGAGCTTGCGCTTGGTCGCCTGATCCAGCCTTTCCCGCAGCCGCTTGTTGGCGCCGACCCCGCCAGACACGATGAGCCGGTCCAGTCCGGTTTCACGCAAAGCCGCCATGCATTTGGCTGTCAGCACTTCGGTTACCGCTTCCTGGAATTCGTAGGCGACATCCACCTTGGTCTGTTCCGATAACTCGCCGCTATCTGATTTTTGCTGATTGACGATGTTCAAGACGGCAGTCTTAAGACCGCTGAAGCTGAAGTTAAGATCGCCGCTATTCAGTAACGGCCGAGGCAACTTGTATTGATCAGGGTGTCCCTGCAATGCAAGTTTCGCAACAGCAGGGCCTCCAGGATAGCCAAGGCCCAGCAGTTTGGCGGTCTTGTCAAAGGCTTCTCCTGCAGCATCATCCAGCGTATCGCCCAGCAGTTCATAATCGCCAATATCCGACACGCGCATGAGCTGCGTATGTCCGCCGGAAACCAGCAGCGCGACAAACGGGAAAGGCGGCGGATTTTCTTCAAGCAAGGGTGCCAGCAGATGGCCCTCAAGGTGGTGTACGCCGACAGTGGGGACCTCCAGCGTAAACGCGAGTGCCTCTGCGATACTCGTACCTACAAGCAATGCGCCCGCCAGCCCGGGGCCCTGGGTATAGGCAATGCCGTCAATATCCTCAATGCTGGCTTTGGCCTCGTCCAGCACATGCTGAGTGAGTGGCAAAGCGCGGCGGATATGGTCGCGCGAAGCCAGCTCCGGCACTACGCCGCCGTATTCCGCGTGCATGTCTATCTGCGAGTGCAGGGCATGCGCAATGAGGCCGCGCTGGGTGTCATACAGCGCGATGCCTGTTTCGTCACAGGAGGATTCAATACCTAGGATTAACATCTTAATGAATAGATTGATAAATTGCGGGTGACTGGCTAGAATAGCAAACTTTTTCGAACCTTCTCAAGGGAAGAGATTTAATGTCCAGTATACGTGTCAAGGAAAATGAGCCGTTTGACGTCGCCCTGCGTCGCTTCAAGCGCATGATTGAAAAAACCGGTTTGCTGACCGATCTTCGCGCTCGCGAATTCTACGAGAAGCCAACCTGGGAACGTAAGCGCAAGGCTGCTGCTGCAGTGAAGCGCCATCACCGTCGCATCCGCAACCAGACCCTGCCGACCAAGCTGTATTAATCCGGTTCTGCTGTGTCATTCAGAGCCCAAATAACCGAGGATATGAAAACCGCCATGCGCGCGAAGGACAGTGCGCGTCTGGCTGCGATCCGGTTGCTGCAGGCGGCCATCAAGCAGCGTGAAGTGGATGAACGTATCGAGCTCGACGATACGCAGGTTATCGAAGTCATCGAGAAAATGCTCAAGCAGCGCCGCGATTCCATTGCCCAGTATCAATCGGCCAATCGCCAGGATCTGGTGGATGTGGAAGAGTACGAAGTCAGCGTGCTGCAGGGGTACCTGCCCCAGCAATTGACCGAAGCCGAAGTAGATGCGTTGCTGGACAAGGTCGTCACTGAAACTGGCGCTTCAGGCATGAAGGATATGGGCAAGGTTATGGCTGCGATCAAACCGCTGGTCACTGGCCGGGCAGACATGGCAAAAATCTCCGGCCTTATCAAGACAAGACTTGCTGCCTGAGCCATTAGCTGCGCAAAGTGTTTGAATCAAAAGGAGCGTGAAGCTCCTTTTTTGTTTTTGGGCTATATTTGCAGATATAAATCTCTGTATTCCGAGGCAGATTAAGTGTCCCAATTTTTCACGTATCGCATTGAGAAAGCCTCTGCCGCCGCATGATCCCGGAAGCATTCATTCAGGAACTGCTGAATCGCGTCGACATCGTCGATGTGGTAGATCGTAGCGTGCCCTTGAAAAAAGCCGGCGCCAATTACTCCGCCTGCTGCCCATTTCATAACGAAAAATCCCCCTCATTCACCGTCAGCCCCACCAAGCAGTTCTATCATTGCTTTGGCTGCGGCGCACATGGCACCGCGATTGGTTTTCTTATGGAACATCTGGGGCTGACTTTTGTGGAAGCCGTGCACGAGCTGGCCAAATCCGTAGGCATGATAGTCCCGCAGGAAAAGCGCGACCCTGACCAGCCTCAGCAGAAGGTGATGCTAGGCCTGCAGGAAATTCTGCAGCGTGCTTCAAATTATTATCGTCATGAGCTCAAGAAGTCGCCGCGCGCAATCGAATATCTCAAAGGTCGGGGGCTCAGCGGGAAGATTGCCGCGCGTTTCCAGATGGGTTACGCCCCCGCAGGCTGGCAGAATCTGGAAGCTGTATTCGACAGTTATGAAGCCGAGACGCTCAAAACCGCCGGACTGGTGGTGGAAAATGAACAGGGCCGGCGCTACGATCGTTTTCGCGACCGTATCATGTTCCCCATCCATGACCAGAAAGGCCAGGTCATCGGCTTCGGAGGACGCATCATGCAAGCCCAGGGTGAGGATGACGGGCCCAAATATCTCAACTCGCCTGAAACTCCTCTGTTCCAGAAAGGTCATGAGCTATACGGTCTTTTTTTGGCGCGCAAGCCAATCCGCGATGCAGGCCGCGTGCTCGTCGTGGAAGGCTACATGGATGTGGTGGCGCTGGCCCAGTACGGCATTGAGTATGCAGTGGCAGCCCTGGGTACCGCGACAACGCCCTATCACATCACCAAGCTCATGCGGCAGACCGACGAGATTGTATTCTGCTTCGATGGCGATGCCGCTGGCCGCAAGGCAGCATGGCGTGCAGCGATGAATGCATTACCCGCATTGACTGACGGCCTCAAGCTCAGCTTCCTGTTTCTGCCAAAAGAGCACGATCCGGACAGCTATGTTCGCGAATTCGGCAAGGAGGCATTCGAGTCCCAGATGAAGACGGCCCTGCCGCTATCCCAGTATCTGGTACAGCACTTGAGCGAGGAAAACCCATTGCAATCGCAGGAGGACAAGGTGCGCTTCCTCAACGAAGCAGAGCCTATCCTCAAGCAGATCCAGGCACCCAGGCTGGCGCTGTTGTTGCGTAAACGCATTGCCGAGCTGGCGGGCATTTCCATGGAGGAGATGCAGGGCATCATCAAGCTGCCGAATACCAGTCGGTCAACACCGCGGGCCCATGCACAGCAGGGCCGCACGCCATTGTCGCTGCATCGCCGGTTCGCATTGATGCTGCTGATGCGGCCGGATCTTGCGAAAGTGGATGATCTGGAGTGGATGCAAGGCAGTGGCGACGAGGATGCATTGCTGCGGGCCGTGCTGGAGGTTGCAGCTTCACATCCGCAATCGAATCCCGCTGCTCTGCTGCATGAGCTGCAACACAAGCTGGACGAAAAGCAATTCCGGGCCATTCAGCGGGAGTTGCATATTCTCGATGAAAATCTGGACCTGGCACTTGAGTTCGAAGGGGCCCGCAAGCAAATAAGGGAAATGTATACCCAGCAAGGCAGAGGACGCCTCCTGGAAAAGATCAAGGAAAAACCGCTCAGCGAGCTGACGGCGGAAGAAAGGGAGCTGCTGAAGTCAGTCAGCTCTCGTTAAAGTGATGTTTTTCAACCGGCTTTGCACTGAAAGTGAGCAGTAGTTTGGTATAATGGCCGGCTCTTCAAAATCGACATCCTGCACTAAACTGAATGACCATCTCATGGTCCAAGTGAAGTCCAGAGATTTGGGGTCCATATGGCTGACGAGCAACAAAACGACAAGTTAAACGAAAAGATCGAGACCATGTCTTCGCTGTCCGATGCGGATGTACGCCGCACGCGGCTGAAGTCCTTGATCATTCTCGGCAAGGAGCGCGGTTATCTGACCTATGCCGAGATCAACGACCATCTGCCTGATGATATCCAGGATTCCGAGCAGATCGACGGCATCATCGGCATGATCAACGACATGGGCATCCAGGTGTATGAGGAAGCCCCCGACGCCGAAGCCCTGCTCATGTCGGATGCTCCGCCCCCGGTTGCTGATGAAGATGCTGTCGAAGAAGCCGAACAGGCACTTTCTACTGTCGACTCCGAATTTGGCCGCACCACCGACCCGGTGCGTATGTACATGCGCGAAATGGGCACGGTTGACCTGCTCACGCGCGAAGGCGAAATCGAGATCGCCAAGCGCATCGAGGATGGCCTTAAGCATATGGTGCAGGCGATTGCTGCCTGTCCCACTACCATTGCCGAACTGCTGGCGATTGTGGACCGTGTCGAGAAGGGTGAAATCGGCGTCGATGAACTGGTGGACGGCCTGATTGATGCCGACGTCAACATTGATGAAGCCATGGCTGCCGAAGCCGCCAGCGCCGAAGAGCAGGAATCAGACGAGGACGAAGAGGAAGAAGAAGGCGATGACGGCGGTGCCAAGGCAGCTGCCATTTCTGCCGAAGCTCTGCTCAAGCTCAAGACCGAAGTCCTGCACCGCTTTGCAGTGATCCGCAATGCGCATCAGAAAATGACAGGCATCCTGGCGACTAAGGGCTCGCAGGACAAGGAATACAAAAAGCTGCAGAACGCCATTCTGGAAGAGCTGACTGCGTTCCGCTTCTCCGCCAAGCAGGTCGAGGCGCTGTGTGACCAGGTGCGCGGCATGGTGGAAGAAGTGCGCCGCTACGAGCGCAAGATCATGGAATTCTGTGTGGATAAGTCCGGTATGCCACGCCAGCATTTCATCAAGGTATTCCCCGGCAATGAAGGCAACCTCAACTGGGTTGAGGAAGAGATTGCGCTCAAGAAGGGCTATTCGGCGCAGCTCGAACGCTTCAGGCACTCTGTAGTTGATCAGCAGCAGCGCCTGCTAGATCTGCAGGACCGAGTAGGCATTCCGCTCAAGGAACTCAAGGAAATCAACAAGCAGATGTCCACGGGTGAAGCCCGTGCACGTCGGGCCAAGCGCGAGATGATCGAGGCCAATCTGCGCCTGGTAATCTCCATCGCGAAGAAATATACCAACCGCGGCCTGCAGTTCCTGGACCTGATTCAGGAAGGCAACATCGGCCTGATGAAGGCCGTGGACAAGTTCGAATACCGTCGCGGCTACAAGTTTTCGACTTACGCCACATGGTGGATCCGCCAGGCCATCACGCGTTCCATCGCTGACCAGGCGCGTACCATCCGTATTCCGGTGCACATGATCGAAACCATCAACAAGATGAACCGTATTTCGCGCCAGATTCTTCAGGAAACCGGCCTTGAGCCTGATCCGGCAACGCTGGCCGAGAAGATGGAAATGCCGGAAGACAAGATCCGCAAGATCCTCAAGATTTCCAAGGAGCCGATCTCCATGGAAACACCAATTGGCGACGATGATGATTCCCATCTCGGCGATTTTATCGAGGACATGGCAACGCTGGCTCCGGTGGATGCGGCTGTGTACGCCAGCCTGCGCGATGCGACCAAGGAAGTGCTGGAATCGCTGACACCGCGTGAGGCCAAGGTGCTGCGCATGCGCTTCGGTATCGAGATGAATACCGATCACACGCTGGAAGAAGTCGGCAAGCAGTTCGACGTTACGCGCGAACGTATTCGTCAGATAGAAGCAAAGGCACTGCGCAAACTGCGCCACCCGACACGTTCGGAGCGGCTGCGCAGCTTCCTCGAAACCGGCAACGACTAAGAGGCAATACGGCCCTCTAGCTCATGCCTGGTTAGAGCAGCGGACTCATAATCCGTTGGTGCTCGGTTCGACTCCGAGGGGGGCCACCAGATTTTAAAGCGGTAAGGATTTTCCTCACCGCTTTTTCCTTTTTTATATTGCGACACAAACAGGAGATCCAAATGCAATCGGACGCCATCCTCCAGTACTTGAGCAAACACGGCCAGCAGGTCGATTACGAGATCGCGGAAGCGATGAAGCTGCCGCTCGCCGATGTGCGGGCAACGCTGACATCCTTGTCCAAACTGGGTGAAATTTCCCGCTGTACGGTCATCCGCTTTATCGGCGGCAAGGAGGTCGAAGGCATGCTCTGCCGCATCTCGGGTACGATCCCTCCAAAGGCACCTGGCCGCAAGCCTGCTGCATAAGTGGTCCTGGCATGCCGGATGACCTGACCGCAGGAATCCGGCACTGCCTCTGCCACGTCCTACCCAGCTCCCGTTTCAAGATCCATCAGGAGCATTGCTGAGGCTCATCCCATGAAAACCATGAGTAATAATTCATGGCTTTCAGCACGCGTCGGCTTCCAGCTTCCCGGCATTATTCTCCATGTATACAGAACGGTATATACACAACGTTTTTGCCTGAGATCAGGCGCGCCCGATCTTAATCCTCGAACAAGGAGAAGCTGCATGAGAAATTTGATAATGACTCTGATGATGTTGGCTGCTGCGAGTGCTGCATACGCGCAGGATGATCAGAAGATAGACCGCATGACCGTGAATGGTATGGATACATTCACCTTCGACAACCTCAAATGGGGCGATGAGGCCCTGCTTCCCAAGGGTGCAAAGAGTGCGCTGATTGTAGGAGACCCCAGCAAGGCTGGCGTATTTATCGCCTACCTGAAATTCCCGCCGAATTATCCCATTCCGCCACACACCCATCCATTTGCCGAAGTCATCACAGTGCTCAAGGGCAAGCTGGGCAATGGCATGGGCCATAAGTTTGATACGAGCAAAGGCGAAGTGCTCAGCGTGGGCGCGAGTTTTACCCTGCCAGCCGGGCATACGCATTATGTGTGGACGACTGATGAAGAGACCATTGTCCAACTGATCGCCACCGGCCCATGGGGTATTAGCTATACCAATCCCGCGGACGATCCACGTAAGCAATAAAAAGACGTAACGTTCCACGCAGGGAAATGCACCACGGCTCAGGATAACTCCTGGGCCGTTTTTTCATGCCTCACTCAGAACTACATGTGCAGTCGATACTGCATTTTTGAACCAAATAGCCTCATACCCATCAATTGGTTGTACGGACTTATGGCGATGCGAATCATTGTGCATCGGTTATCGACGATAGCGTTCCACCATGCAGCACATTCACCGAAACAGAAAGTGAGGACTCATGAGTGCAATACGTGTGATTTTTTTGCTCGCGTGCATCTTTTCCACCACGGCTTGGAGCCAGGAGCCAACGCCGCGTTTCAAGGCAGTCGCTTTTGACTATTTTGTGATATTCAATCCAGATTCCGTTATCTCCGAGGCGGAAAAAGTTTTCCCGGGCAAGGGCGCTGAATTGACGCGTGTGTGGAGAACCAAGCAGTTTGAATATGGCTTTTTACGGTCCATCACCCAGCGTCACGAAGATTTTTTCAAGGTCACGGAGGATGCCCTGGAATATGCGGTTGAAACGCTAAAGTTGGATATGTCTCCCGCGCAACGCAAGCAGCTGCTCAATGCATATCTCACGCTCAAGCCCTGGCCTGATGCCGTCGAAGGTTTGAAAAAGCTGAAAGCTGCGGGCGTCCGCATTATTACCATCGCCAACTTCAGTAGGGAAATGCTGAGCGCCAATGCGGGGAATGCCGGCATTGCGGATCTCTTTGATGAGCTTCTAAGCACCGAGGTCAACCGTACCTACAAGCCGGATCCGGCAGCATACGCGCTGGGAATGCAGCGGCTGAATCTGGGCAAGGAGGACATTGTCTTCGCGGCATTTGGAGGTTGGGATGCCTATGGGGCCAAAAGTTTCGGCTATCCAACCTATTGGGTTAATCGCTTTAATCTGCCCACCGAGAAGCTTGGAATACAGGCCGATCGTACTTCCAATGACATGCAAGGGTTGCTGCAATATGTGCTGGAAGGTACTGCCGTTCATTAAGTCTGGTTCTAAAGAAGCCCCTCACTTGGTGCGTTTCCGCATAGTTGCGCGTTTGCCATAGTCAAACAATGGGCTGACTTCAACTTTCAAGGAGAGAGCGATGGCTACTGCAACCCCCAATATGACAGAGAGACGGCATCTTACTGATCGGAGAGTGCTCGGCAAGAGCTCAAGCAGCACATTGAATGCCGTGGACTGGCTCGCCATGGTGCTGGTGATCGTAGGCGGTATCAACTGGGGCATGATCGGTTTATTCGGTATTGACCTGGTGATTGCGGTATTTGGCGAGACCCCGGTTACAGGCATGGTCTATACGCTGGTCGGGCTGGCTGCGCTGTGGTGCATCTATACCTGCACCAAGCTGGCAAATCGTCAGTAAGATATGTGCGGGAAAGAAAAGCCCGGCTCAGTCCGGGCTTTTTGTTTGTGAGGCTTTGAGCAGATAGCGGCCCTCCTGCTTGTATTCAGGCGCACCTTTGGAAAGATCGCTCGAATACAGGCTGAAGGCAATGACCGGAATATTCGGAATCAGCAATGCATCATGCATGCTGAGAAATTCAGGAATAAGCGAACGTACGGCCGGGCCGCAACGTGCAAGCGTGATGTGCGGTTTGTAGAGTTTGGGCTCCGTCTTGATGCCGAGCTCGGTCAGTTTTTTGCCGACTGCGGCATATAGGCCCGATGCTTCGGAGCTGCGCTGGATGCCCGCCCAGATGATGGCGCCGCCGCCGGCCGTCTTGAAGTGCCCCAGGTTTTCTATGCTGACAGTGAATGCCTGATAGTCAACCTCGCGCAACGCTTTAAGAATCGGGACCAGTTCCGCATCGCCGATAAAGTGCAGCGTCACATGCATCTGTTCCGGCGGGATCAGGCGTATGCCCGGTAGTGGCGGTGGTTGGCTCCTGGTCAGCCGCCGGGTAACGACGCGCGGCAGATTGAACGCTACGAAAAGCCTGGGCATATCCTCTGTCAGACAGCTAGCGATTCTTTCTCTGCTTGAGCAAGTAGTATCCCAGCCCGACCACAGCAGATGCGACGGCAACTTTTTTGATTGCGCCTGCGCGGTTGTACTTCCATTCCGACTTCCAGCCCATCTCGGCGAAGATGTTTGGAACATGGCCCTTCATCAGGTCGTCACCCAGCCCTTCCACCATGTTGATGCGGTCGGCGAATAGCAGCATGAGCCAGTGGCGCATGTCATTTTCGCTGTACTTGAATGCGGAGCGTCGTATCACGCCGCTCAATCCTGAAGGCGGCACGCTGGTGCCGAATACCGGTGTCAGCCCCGGCCGTTCGGTGGAATGCAGGATCTCCTGGTCAATCGGCTGCTGGTCCGGTTCATGCCAATGCAGGCCCTCGAGCCGCGGTGGTGTTCTTTCCTTGGGATAGGCCGGGCGGTTTTCATGGTCAAGATCGGCGCCCCATCCCTGGATATGCGCATGGCCGTTGTGTTTTGCCGCAGGGGTTGTTTGTTGGGTTTCCATATCAGTCTCCTTGAGTTCAGTGAACGGCTCTGGGTGGAATCAGCACAGTCTTGATGCAGTTATCCAGCTTGTTGGCAAAGATATGGTAAGCATCGGCGACTTCCTCCAGCGGCATGCGGTGGGTGATGATCTGCTTGGGATCTATGCGGCCAGCCTGCACATGTTCGATAAGCCTTGGCAGATGCCGTTTCACGCTGGCCTGGTTCATGCGCAACGTGAGTCCCTTATTGATTGCATTGCCGATAGGTACTGCATTAAAAGTCGGGCCGTAGACGCCGACGATGGAAACTACGCCGCCCTTGCGCACAGCGTTGATGCACCAATGCAAGGCCGTGGCTGCACCCGCCTGCAGTTTCATTTTGGCGCCGGTCAGCGTCTGCATGAAATCGCCCATGGCTTCGCCGCCTACGGCATCAATACAGACATCGGCACCCAGCCAGTCGGTCATTTTCTTGATGTGCTCGGCCATATCCCTGACATCCTTGAAATTGACGATCTCGCACTGCGCGAAGTTTTTGACGAATTCCAGCCGGTAATCGACATGGTCCACCACGATGACGCGCCCCGCACCCAGGATCCATGCACTCTTGGCCGCCATGATGCCGACCGGCCCGGCGCCGAAGATGACCACGGTATCGCCTTCCTTGATCTCGCCCATCTCTGCGGCCTGGTAGCCCGTAGGGAAAACATCCGTCAGGAGTACCGCATCATCGAGATCCATGTCGGACGGAATCACCGTAGGTGCAATGTCAGCCATAGGTACGCGTACATATTCGGCCTGACCGCCGTCGTAACCGCCGGCAGTATGCGAGTAGCCATAGATGCCGCCGACCGCAGTCGCTTCCGGGTTTGTATTGTGGCAGTTGCCGTAGAGCTCTTTCTGGCAGAAGAAACAGCTGCCGCAGAAGATGTTGAACGGCACCAGCACATGATCGCCAACCTTGAGCTTTTCCACGCTTGGACCGACTTCCTCGACGACCCCGACAAATTCATGTCCAAAGGTTGAACCCACGCGCGTATCGGGCACCATGCCGTGGTAAAGATGGAGGTCTGAACCACAGATACACGAACGGGTGACGCGCACAATCGCGTCGTTGGGATGTTCAATCTGCGGTTCGGGTTTCTGTGTTGCGCGGATACGGTAAGGTCCTCGGTAATCCATGGCCAGCATGACGGTCTCCTTCAGTTCGTGGGGTTTTTGCTTCGATAAATTGCTTTCGGCTTAAGCTCACCATAGCGGTTTTCTGAGCGTGGCTTTGTTGCCTTGGGCACTTACGGATGCCCAAGCGCGCGACGCCCAAATAGGTGAGGTAACGTACAGACCCTAAAGGGCTGGAGGACGAGTCTTATACCAAGTATTGAGCTCTGAAGGGCTTGATAGCCCGATGCTCATCCCTGAAAAGGGGCTTTGGCGATTTGGAAATCAACAGGAGGAAAGATTATGTCGATAGTGGAAAAATCAATCGAAGTAGATGTGCCTTGTAGTGTTGCCTATAACCAGTGGACGCAATTCGAGGACTTTCCGAAATTCATGGAAGGCGTGGAAGAGGTAACGCAGATTGACGATACGCATCTGCACTGGCGCGCTGAAATTGCCGGCGTGACCAAGGAATGGGATGCCGAAATCACGGAGCAGATTCCCGATGAGCGTATCGCCTGGCGCAGCACTTCCGGTGCCGTCAATTCCGGCATCGTGACCTTCAGCGAGCTTTCCGAAAATTCGACTTTGGTCAGCGTGCAAATGCAGTATGAACCTGAAGGTGCGGTCGAGAACGTGGGGGACGCCATGGGCGTACTCGGCAGGAGAGTAGAAGGAGATCTTGAACGTTTCAGCGACTTCCTGGAATCACGTGGCCGTGAAACCGGTGCCTGGAGAGGCTCCGTGGAATCCGGTCAGCGCACGAGTTAGTTCCGTTAATCAACTTTCATAAACTGGAGGAGATCAAAATGACATTTCTTGCTTGGATTATTATCGGCGGTATCCTTGGCTGGCTAGCCAGCCTGGTCATGAGGACAGATGCGCAACAAGGCCTGCTCCTCAATATCGTGGTCGGCATTGTCGGCGCACTGTTGGGCGGATGGCTGCTGGCACCGCTGGTGGGCACCGGCACCATCAACCAGAATGACTTCAGCATCGGCTCGCTCATTGTTTCGTTCCTGGGCGCTGTCATCCTGCTGGCCATTGTGAATCTGGTGCGCCGCAAGTCTGTTCGCTAAGTTGTAGCAGAAGCAGGACAGAATGGGGCCGCAAGGCCCCTTTTTCATGCCCGCGTGCTGGATGCTAGCCTGACTTTTTCAATGATGAAACCGCTGGCCGGCAGTGTGGGTATCTTTTTAAGGCTGATGCTCAGATCCTGCTTCGGCACGTTGTAGCTGATTTCCTGCGTCATGAAGCGCAGGAATACTTGCATGAGTGCGATCGTGATGGTTTCGCCGGGGCAGCGATGATGTATCGAGACATCGCCGCCGCCCTGCGGAATGAAACCATATGACTGGTTTTCGTGCTGACTGAATCTATGCGGGTGGAAGGCCTCGGGCATTTCCCACAGGCGATCATCATGATTCGTCCCGTATAAATCCAGAATGACGCGGCGGCCCTGCGGAAACCGATAACCCCTCCATTGAAAATCGCTACGCACGCGAGCAGCGAGTTGCGGGAAGAACGGGTAAAACCGCCGCACTTCCTGCACGAACATGCGCAGAGTTTCATCGTCGTGAATGGCATGCTTGTGTTCGGGGTGCTCATGTAATGCCAATGCTGCGAAAACCATGAAGCGGGCGATCGCGACTGTTGGCCGCAGGATGTTCAGCAGCTCTACGGCGGCAATCTTTTCAGGCAGCAACTTGTCGCCGAGATCGCGATGCATGGCGATGGCATACAGCGCGCTGCCTGTGGCAACGGTCAGCGTACCGCTGCGCACAGCATGAACCTGATGCGCTGCCCATTGTTCCGACCCTTTGCGTGCAAATCTGCCTTTCCAGTGTTCCGGGCCAATACGTCCTCCACCTTCAATCATGGCAGCCAGGTCATACGATCTCTGCTTGGCTTCGACGTCGCCCAGCGGCACTTGCGCCCAGCGGCACACGGCACGGCACAGAATCAGCTGCAGCTCAGGGAACAGGATAAGGCAACTGGTATGAGGCCAGGTGGATGCGGTGGCTGCCAGCTCATCGTGGAAAATCCGCACCAAAGCTTCAATCTTTTCAGGTGCCAACAGCTGCTGCACGAACATGTGTTTGCGATGACTGTGTGCTTCGTCATCAAGACCCTGCACGCCACCCACGCCTGTGAGGGTTTTCTGCACGCGCCGGGGCATCGCGCCGCGCCGTTGGAATTTATCGTTATCGTAAAAAAGACGAGCAGCATCCTCACCCATCATGAAGATGGTTTTCTGCAGCAGCAGGCGCCCTTCATATACATCACTGTTCAGTTCACGGCATGTATTCAAGATGAGCTCGTATCCCTGCGAGCGCAGGGCAAGCGTGCTGTCAAACTGTGGCGCGCGGGGCAGTTTCATGCTGTGACTGTACGGCCTGGATACCGGCAAAGTTAATGCGCTAACCCACACTTCAGAAATACGTTGACATGTAAATGAGAATCATTATCATCTAACCTTGACAGGAGCAGATGACATGAATGCTTTTACGCGGCAGGAAATCACGGCAATCACCCCGAAGCGGCGCGCCAGAAGATGGGTCCCCGGGTCGGCTGTGACCGCCGGGATTCAGTACAGCCCTGTTTACGATGCTGCCAGCGGCCAGGTTGCTGCATACCAGGCTGTTACGCACAAAACTGCCGAACATTCGCTGTCTGACCAGATTGAGCTGCACATCGAGAATAGTCCACCGGGCAAACCGCTATTGCTGGCGCTCGACCTTCAGCTGCTCCTCAATGAAGAACACGCCACGGATAATGCGGTACTGCAGACTTTGCAACAGCACTTGTGGTCTGAGGTTGAGCTGATTGCGTGCCTGCAACATGCGCCCGATGATGCATGGCGCTGCATGGAAGTTTGCAAGCGCTTACAGAAGGCAGGCATTCCAACCATGGTGAATGCACATGCGCGCTGGGATCTGTCCTCGCTTCATGTGCTTGTGGATGCGAATACACTTGAATTCAGTGCTACCCAACTGCCGGCATGTGTCGAACAGTTGCTGGCCTTGGCCCGCGAGATGGGAATCCGGACATTGCTGACAGAAGTGAAAAGCAGGGCGCAGGCTGCATGGGCAGCAAAGCTGGGATTCGACTGGTTGCTGGGGCCGATGTCAGCAGAGCGCATGTATTGAAGATAAGTGGAAACGCGGAGGGCGGGGGCTCAATCAGCCAGCAGGGATGAGCCGAAAATATGGGCACCCGAGCTGCTTCTGTTGTGCGCCACGATGCGTGTTATCGCAATTGCCATCTTGTCTCCGCTTATGCTTGAGGGCTCTATCGGATTGGCATAGTCCCGCGGCTGATTGATGATCTGGCGCAGCTCGATTACCTGCAGTTGCCGCGCAGTAGCAGTACGCAGGATGGCATCGTTGAATAAGGTCAAGGCTATGCGAGCCCGTTGCTGATAGTCGGCGTCGGGAAAATTACCGTTGTACACGGTGCAGATGATGAGCGGCCTGTGAACTGCGAGACAGGCATCTACAGCGCGGGTGTAGCGTTCTTCAAAATCTCGCACGATAGCAGCCAGCATCGTCAATGCCTGGGCTGTAGAGCGTGCCGGCATGTCGAGTATGGCGGAATGCTGCAAGGCGTCGTTGCCGCCAACACTGAGGACCAGATGACTGGCATCCAGCGGCAATCTTGCAAGCTGCGTCTGAATGCTGCCGGTAACAGCGCCGTCCTGCGCCAGCAGAGTCGCTTTCCAGTCGGCAGGCAGATGCATGCGCACCTGCGCGATGACATCCGGACCGCCAGCGGTGTAGCTGCCGTTATCGAAGATGGAATCGCCAAGCAACACGAGATGCGGCATCAGTTTGGGGAGCTTCAGGCTCGCCGCCAGCGCGAAAGATTGCCCGAAAAAAAGTCGGCGCGAAGGGTCCATCGAAGGCTGCGATGAGGTTAGGGAAACAATTGGACTGGACGTATGCAGGGCGGTTCATTCAGGAGGCGAATGGCCGCATGTTAAAATGCGCGCTGAGGTCTGAAAGCGATACACCAGCCGATTGCTCGCTTGCAGATTTGACGCCTCAACTTACTTTCAATGAATCAAGGATTAACAATGAACATCATCGTAGAACATAACCCCAGCGAAGAGAAACTGAAGGAATTGGGCGTAGCCAACTGGTCCATCTGGGAAAAGGAAGTTTCCAAATTCCCATTGGATTTCACCATGACGGAAAGCGCCTACCTGCTGGAAGGTGAGATTCACGTCACCCCACAGGGCGGTGAAAAGGTCATCATCAAGGCCGGTGATTTCGTAGTGTTCCCCAAGGGCATGAAGTCCAGCTGGGAAGTGGTCAAGCCGCTGCGCAAGCACTACAAGCACAGCTGAGTTTCGACTATTGCTGTGTAGAACCCGCTCCGGCGGGTTTTTTATTGCCTGGACTCAACACCCATATCAGGGAAATACGCGCCTTAATCGTCAAATAAACCAAGACCCCGGCTTAACTCAAGCTTGCAATCTAGAACCAGTTGGTGGCTGTATACAACCAATTGAAAAGACCACGCCCAGTATAATCAAAAGCTTACAAACGGTATAAATCTTGCAGCAAAAGATCAGGGAGGGGATTCGCTTGAAATCCATGTTGAATGCAATCAGCCTGAAAGTGCTGCTGAATCTTTTGATCACTGCGCTGCTGATGTTGGTGATGCTGCTGGGCGCGTTCCTGCTGCTGCATAATGCCCGCGAAAACGTGCGCGCTGAAATCGAGTCCACAGCCGTGCTGGTCACGCACATGCTGGACGCGGAGATCGCCTACCTCGCCGCCACCATAGACTATCATCCGATGGAGCGGCCCTTCAGCCTGGAGGATTTCAAGCACATCCGCCATTTTCGCATCGAGTATTTCGATGCGAAGGGCAATCTGCGCGACAGCAATTATCACGACGACCCGCACAGCGCTGCCTTGAAAACGCCGGCCTGGTTTACACGCAAGATGGAAAAAGTGGATTTCGGTTGGCAGGGCACGCGGCGGCATGTCGTCATCAATGGCCGCGATTTTGGCAATCTGGTCATCACCCCCGATCCTTCCTATGAAATCGCAGAGGTATGGGATGACACGGAAGGCCTGTTGATACTGGTCGCCATTTTCTTTCTGACAGTCAACGTCATGGTGTATTGGGCGGTGGACCGGGCGCTACGACCCATCGATAACGTCTGGTCTGCGCTTGATGAGCTTGAGCAGGGTAATCTCGATGCGCGCCTGCCATCATTCCGCCTGCCCGAGCTTGCGCGCATTAGCGCAAAATTCAACCGCATGGCAAATACCCTGCAGCAGAGCATTACGCGCAACCACAAGCTCGCGCAGCAACTGATTCATCTGCAGGAAGAAGAGCGTAAAAGCCTGGCGCGCGACCTGCACGACGAGCTGGGGCAATCGCTGACAGCCATCAATGTTGATGGCACGGCGCTACTCGAAATGAGCCGTAATGAATTTCCACGTGCACGCGCCAGTGCACAGGCCATCGTGGATATCACGCAGCATGTCATCAACCAGATCCGGGTGATGCTGTTGCGGTTGCGGCCGGAAGTGCTGGATGGCCTCGGCCTGCGCGAAGCCTTGAACGAGATGCTGACATCCTGGCAGCAGCGCAATCACGGCATTACCTGCACGGTGGATCTGGGCGAAGGAGTAGACAGTTCCGACGACACTGCCAACATCACGGCTTATCGTGTAGTGCAGGAATGCCTCACCAACATCTCCAGGCATGCGGAAGCACGCAATGCCGGCATTGTCGTCCGCCGGGGATCCGGGCTTAACGTAAAGATGCTTGAAATTATGGTTTCCGATGACGGCAAAGGCTTCGATGCAGGAAATCACCAGGGTTTCGGCCTCACCGGCATGAGCGAGCGCGTGGAAGGCATGGGCGGGACATTCAGGCTGACGAGCGCGTCTGGTTCGGGCACCCATATATTTGTCAGCATCCCCGTAAAGGAGCCATCTTGAATACACAACAGACCATCAGGATCATGCTGGCCGATGATCATGCCGTGGTCCGCTCCGGGCTCAGGCGTTTGCTCGAGCAGCGGCAAGGCATGGAAGTCGTGGCCGAAGCAGAAAGCGGCGAGCAGGCCTATCGTTTGTTCAGCGAACATTTGCCCGACGTGGCTGTGCTGGACCTCTCCATGCCGGGCATGGGCGGTATCGAAGCGCTGCGGCGCATACGGGCACGTTATCCTGCTGCGCGGCTGCTGATTTTCTCCATGCATGAGAACGTGGCTTTTGCGAATCAGGTGCTCAAGGCTGGCGCGCGCGGCTACGTGGTGAAGACTGGCTCGCCCGAGGAACTGGTCACGGCAGTGCAGGAAGTAGCGCAGGGCAAGGTCTATATCAGCTCAGGCATGGCGCACAAAATGGCGATGCACAGTCTCAACGGCGAGGACCCGTTCGGTCATTTATCGGCGCGCGAGTTCGAGATATTCCGGCTGGTGGCGGAAGGCGCCAGCCTGGAGCAGGTCGGCGACAAGCTCAAGATCAGCCAGAAGACGGTGGCGAATTACCTCACGCTGATCAAGCAAAAGCTTGGGGTATCCACTCCCATCGAGATGTTGCGGCTGGCGATCCGCCATGGCGTCACGCAAGGCTAGCGTTCTGCGGCAGTGGCTATTTCAAATATTTTCGATTTTTTTGCATTTCACATATCAGGGTTTTGCAGGGCTTCACTGTCATATTTTTAACAACGCACTTTCAACGAACGGATACAAAGCATGGACACCACACCTGACATCGTAGACGCCGTACTCATTCTGCTCGTTCTTCTTTCAGTCCTGATCTGGGGCGTCGCTATCGCGAAATTCATGGCCTTCCGCAGGAACAGAAAGCTCGACGAGAAATTCCTGCGCGTTTTCCAAGGCGCAAAACACGTGGATGACCTATGGAACCTGGCTTCAGAAACCAAGGGGCGTATTGCGCGCATCTGCCATGCCGGGCTGGAAGAATTGTCCGAACTGCAGCGCATGCCGGTCTCGGCTTTCGACCGTAAGACCATGCTCATGAGCGCGCTAGACCGCCAGTCCAACGACGAAAAGAACCAGATGGAAAGCGGTCTCGGCATTCTCGCCAGCATTGGTTCCACTGCACCCTTCATCGGCCTGTTCGGCACCGTTTGGGGCATCATGCAGGCGCTCAAGGATATCTCGGCGACTGGCTCAGCTGGCCTCGATGTCGTCGCCGGCCCTATCGGTGAGGCCTTGATCGCCACTGCCATCGGCATTGCCGCAGCGGTGCCGGCGGTGCTGGCTTACAACTATTTCCTGCGCAAGGTGAAGAAGACCGTGGCGGCAATGAATCTCTTTGCCGACGCATTCCAGAATCTCGTGCTCAAGTCGCGTATCTAAAATCCGCGTATCTGGCAGTTCTTTTAACCACGAACCCAAAGGACCCGCAGCATGGCTATCAATATGGGCGATAACGATGACATGATGAGCGAAATCAACGTGACGCCGCTGGTGGATGTCATGCTGGTGCTGCTGACGGTATTCATAGTCACGGCCCCGCTGCTCATGAACGCGGTCGACGTCAAGCTGCCTCAGGCGAATGCCAGTATTGCGATAGACCAGCTCAAGAATTCGCGCATCAGCATCACCAGCCAGGGCGATATCTATTTTGATGATGCACCGCTGTCCGAGTCCGTACTTGAAGCCCGCTTGAAGCAATCCGCTAGCAATGCCGATTTCTCGGTCGAGATTTTTGCCGATAAAGGCGTCGAGTATGGCGTGGTCGCCAAGGTCATGGCGGCCATCCAGCGCGCCGGCGTGTCGCGCTTCAGCTTTGTGCTGCAGCCTGAAACGAAAGCCTGATTTCGGGGATAAGCCATTAACCTGATCCGTTTCCCATGACGCAAGCCCCACGCAAAGAACTCAGTCCGGTTGCATTCGCAATCTCGCTGGCCTTGCATCTCGGCATTCTGCTCATCGTGCCGTTCCGGCAGGAGCCCTTGCCGCCGCCACCGCTGCGCATGGAAGTACAGATATCACAGGTCACCTCAGTCGAACCCGCGCCCGCACAACCCGAGCCGCAACCTGAAGTCGAGCCACAGCCGCCCCAGCCTCAACCCGTTCCGGAAAAGCCCAAACAGGCAAAGAAGAAACCGTCCCCGATACTGACCGCGAAGAAACCCGCAGAGGCGCCGGTGATGCAGAAAACCTTCGAAGTTCCGGAGACAGCCGAGGAGGAATCGGCCGCCGAACCTGTCGAGGCAATCGAGGCTGCGCCCACAGCACCTTCATCCGAGCCGGCACAGCAGCAGATCGCCACGGCTCCGCCTTCCACTTCGGCAATATCAGGTCTTGAGCAACCGCAAGAAGCGACAGACAGCGAGGCTTGGGATGGCTATGGACAGATGCTGTACGACATGGTCGAGCGCAACAAGAAATATCCGCAGATGGCCATCCGCCGCCATCTGGAAGGCCGCGTCACCGTCAGCGCCCGCATCAGCATGGGCAAGTTGGTGGATATCTCGCTGGTGGATTCCAGCGGTCACCGCGTGCTCGATGAGCAGGCGCTGGAAATGGTCAGAAAAGCCGCGAGCACCCTGCCCATCAGGAACGGACTGGATAAAAAATCATTCAACGTGCTGGTTCCCATCGACTTCAAGCTGCAGGGCTAGGGCCCAACATCGGGAAAATTTCCCAATCTAATTCGAGTACTATTCCCATCCTCATCAATAGTATGTTGCCTATGATGCAAATTCTGCTCTGCGGCAAATAACTAGATTGGGGGTAGCAAATGTTTTGGCTGGGACTTGATTTGCAGTGGGCGTATGCCGATCTGCTGCCGGGCATATACCGGCAAACCCGCTGCACGCATCTGGCGCAGGATATCCTGCATGATGCATTCGTCCGCTTCGCTTTCATTCGCGATCGTCAGAAGATTGACCAGCCGCATGCCTACCTGCGCACAGTTGTGCGCAACGTGCTCACCGACAAGTACCGCGAGATGTCGCGCTTTGTGTACATGCCTACCGATGCGGACGAGCAGGATGAAATCCTGCTGACGGAAGAGCAGACGACCCCCTCCCCCGAAAAGCTCGCTGAAATCCAGCAGCGCCTGCAGGCACTGCAGAACATCATCGATTGCCTGCCGCCTCGCTGCCGCGAGGTATTCTGGCTTTACCGCATCGATGGCCTGACCCAGGCCGAAGTGTCTACCCGCCTCAACATCAGCCTGAACATGGTCGAGCGGCATATCATGCGCGCGCTGGTGGATCTGCGCGCCGCGCGCGACCTGATGATCTGAGGGTACCCCGCCATGGCCATCTCCGCACAACGCTTGCGTGAACAGGCTGCCCGCTGGTTCGTCCGCATGCGCAGGGCAGAGCCGGATGACCCGGAGCGCCGCAAATTCGAGGCATGGCTCATGTCCAATCCGCAGCACGCGCGGGAATACAACGTCATCGCGGAAACCTGGGAGGCTTTTGATTCCACGCCGCGCCTGCAGTCGCTGGCAAAAGCCATGCAGCAGAAGCGCGACGACTTTCTGGAGCAGAAAAACAAATCGACCAGGCTCGCCAAGCAGGGTCTGCTAGGCATATTCCTCATGATCGCCAGTGGCATCATCGGCCACGCCCTGTGGAACGAATGGCAATCGCAGCCGGTATTGCAGACTGCCTACAGCACCAGCAGCGGCGAGATCAAGAACATCGCCATGGATGACGGCACCCGGCTCGTCCTCAACGGCGGTGCCAAGGTGCATGTCACCTATTACCGTAACAAGCGCACTGTTTCGCTGACCCAGGGAGAAGTCATATTCGATGTGGCGAAGGATGCCAAACGCCCGTTCGTGGTCGAGGCCAGTACCGCCCGCGTCACCGTGCTGGGTACGCGTTTCGCGGTGAACCGCATGGAGCACATGGTCAGGGTCAGTGTGCATCACGGCAGCGTGCGCGTGGAAAAGGCCAGGGTTTCGGAAGATGAGGCACCCGATTACGTCATCCTGCATGATGGTCAGGTGGCCGAACTCATAGCGGGTGAGGGTCCGCGCCTGGTACAGCGGCGCAGCGCCGCCGACGGATTTGCATTCCAGAGCGGCACGCTGGTGTTTGAAAATGCCACCCTGGGCGAGATTGCCGAGACGCTTTCACGCTATCGGCGCATTCCCGTGCGCGCGGTGTGGGGTCATGCCCACGCCTCCAAGATCACCGCCGTGCTGCAGGTGCACGATATCGAGAATTTCATCCGCATGCTGCCGCAGATCGCCAATGTGCGCGTGCAGGATACCCCCACCGAAACACAGCTGTTGAGTAACAGCTGACCACCGGAATTCCATCCCTAGAATTCAACCTGCCATCTGCTCGGGAAGTTTTCCCGGGATTTGTGGGAATAAAGTCCGAATCCGGACATCAGGGTGCCTTTCTCTCCATCCGTCAAACCAGACAATGAAGACTGTATTTCGGGGAGACTGAAATTGGGCGCAACACCGACACAACAATCACAACAACAAAAAAACCTGCAGCAGACAGCAATCAAGGGTACGTCATCCAGGGGCATGTATAAGGCAGTCAATCCTGCCAATAAAAGCTTGAGCAAACCGACAGCAAAGCCTGTGAGAAAACCATTCGCAGCACTGATCGCGTTGGTATTCGCAACCGCAGCGCTGGGCCCCGCTTTGCCGGCATTTGCAGACCCGGTCAGCGTCAAGCTGCCCGCGCAGCCGCTGGGTGAATCGCTCAAGCAGTTCGCCAAGAGCACGGGCATCAGCGTGGTGTTCGATAACGAGCTGGTCGCCGGCAAAAGTGCCCCTGCCATCAATGATTACATGGAGCCGTCGGATGCTTTTCGCCGCCTGCTCATGGGCACTGGTCTGCAGGCCGTCATGCAGGGAGATACCGCTGTCATCCGCCGAGTGGCTTCAGGGGCAGAGAACAATGCTGTGCGCACGAAAACGGTAGACGTACGCGCACAGCGTTATCATGAGATCGGCCCCATGCCCGGTCTAGCGCTGACCAAGGAGCAGATTCCTGGCAACGTGCAGAGTATCTCCGCGCAGGAAATCAAGGACTCTCATTCCGTCAGCATCACCGATCTCATGAACCGCAAGCTGCAATCGGTTATGGTTAATGATTACCAGGGCAACCCGTTCCAGATGGATGTGCAGTATCGCGGCTTTACCGCCAGCCCCCAGCTAGGCACGCCGCAGGGTTTATCGGTGTTCCTGGATGGCATCCGTGTAAATGAACCATTCGGCGATGTGGTCAATTGGGACCTGATTCCCAATAATGCACTGGCTGGTTTGGATGTGTTTCCGGGCTCCAACCCCATTTTTGGCCTTGGCACCCTGGGCGGTGCGATTGCCATGCGTACAAAGGACGGTTTCAGTTACCCGGGCCTTGATGCGGAAGTGCTGGCAGGCTCATTCGGCCGCAAGCAACTGCAGGTGTCCGGTGGTATCAACAACGCAAATACCGATGAAGAGGGCAGCTGGGATGCCGGCAATTTCGCCTTGTACGGCGCAGGCAGTTTCTTCCTTGAGGACGGCTGGCGTGATAATTCCCCAAGCCGCGTCAACCAGGCATTCGGCAAGGCCAGCTATCGGGGCGAGAAGTTGGACCTGAGCCTCAATACTTTATTGGTAAAGACTGACTTGACGGGCAACGGCCTCATCCCCAGCGAGATGCATGCACGCGACCCCAGCAGTGTATTTACCTCACCGGATACTACAGAAAACACCCTTGTCCAGTTCCAGCTATCCAGCAGCTATTTCGTTAATGATAACTTCAGCATCACGGCCCAGGCTTACAAGCGCCAAAGTCGGCGCCACCAGATGAATGGCGATGTCTATACCGAACACGATGATTTATATATCAAGCGCGATCTGGCGCCCGGTGAAGAATTTACCTGTCTTTTTGAAAGCACCAATGAGTATGGCTTGCCGGATTATTATCTGGTGTCAATTCCAGGCGATAGGTTTAACTATTTTGCGTTGGATCCTGATGACTTTGCAGCTCTGGAAGCGTTCTTCTTCGCTCCCGATCTGGAGACTGCTTTTGCAGCCCTGCCTCCGGAATGGCTGAACAAGGAGAGTGTCCCTTTGCCGGCTGACTTTGTGGCAGGTGCTCTACATAATTTCCAATATGGTAAAAACCTGTACGCCGACGCCTATTGGGATCGTGGTACTGGAGGACAGGCTGTGTTGCCAGTGAGCGGCCCTGTAACTCCCTACTCAAATTTCGAACAGTCATGGATGTACGATACTGGGTCTGGGAATTCTAATTTGTTCTCAGCTGGCGCCAATCTGGATCCTACAACGACTTTCAACCTTGGCCTGCTAGGCTTGTATTTTTACACGGGCACGGATGCAACTGATGCCATGGCACACATCATGCTGCTCAAGCCGCCAATCAATGGCGACCGCTGTACTGCAGGGGGAGCGGCCATAGATACCGATCTGCACGTCGTAGCCCCCAACGGCGAAAGAGTAATGGCGGACGGTGGCGCAAAGGGTCCGACCTATAGTCGACCGGGTGTAGTGGAAGGCACGCCCACTGCACTGATATCCGATACCCAGATTGACCAGGAAACTGATGGCGCCTCCATTCAGTTTAACTGGAATTTTGAGAAGCACAAGTTCATGGTTGGCGCTTCCATCGATGCGCCTAGCGCCACTTATACCAGCGGCCAGCGCCTGGGCATGCTGGATGCGAAGCGCCATGCCTTCCTCGCGCCTGAGCTCATTCGCGATATGTATGCCGCTGCCGATTACTGGATCAATAATAATGACTTCGAGGGCAGCCAGGTCACCAAGAGTATCTACGCCAGCGAAACTTGGAGTCCGGTGGAGACCCTGCATATCACGGGTGCCATGCGCTACAACGAAACCCGCGGCAAGAACGAAATGGCTTCCCGTACCTGGGGTGGTTCATGGCGGGAATTGCATCGACTGGAGATTGCACCAGATTGGTACGATATGTGCGGCCCGGGTGATGATTGTGAAACAGGCTATGCCGCACCCGATAGATCCCGGCTCATGAATCCGCCTGAGAAAGAGAAGTTCAGCTATTACTCGCTGAATCCGTCATTGGGCGTGAGCTGGCAGGCCAAGCCAAGCTTGAATGTATTTGGCAATGTTTCACGCGGCACGCGCACGCCTTCGGTGATAGAGCTGGGTTGCGCGCTAGACAAGACGCCCATACCTACTCGGGATGTTAACAACGAAATTGACGGCTATATATATAAAAGCCTTCAAGAGGGTCGTTCCTGCTCGCTACCAACCACCTTGTCGGGCGATCCTTACCTGCCTCAAATCAAAGCTACCTCGTTTGATTTTGGTTTGCGCGGGTCATGGGGCGAAAATGCGGTATGGAATCTTGGCTTATATCGCACCAACCTCCAGGATGATATCTACATGATCGGATTTCCCGGTGGGCGCAACTTTTTCGACACGATAGGCGAGACACGGCGACAGGGGCTGGAAGCAGGCATTTCGGGTGCTTTCGGCAAGTGGGATGTCAGTCTCAACTATGCGTTGACGGAAGCCACATTCGAGAATGAGTTCTGGATGCCCGCCAACGACAACAGTAGCTCGGTGGAAGAATATTTCGGTAATTTCGAATTCAGCCGCCGGATACTGGTGAAGCCAGGCAACCGCATGCCTGGCGTGCCGTTGCATAACCTCAATGCCACAGTGACTTACAGCGTTACCCCAAAATGGAAGGTAGGATTGTCAGCCGTAGCCCACTCATTCTCCTATGTGCGAGGCAACGAGAACAACAAGCATCGCGCTGGAGATATTATCTATGATTCATACGATAACCCTGACAACAGTCCAGGCCAGCCGAATTTTCTTCAGTTCGCTCGAGGTCGCGCCAACAACCCGGGAACAGTAGATGGCTTTATGGTGTTCAACTTCCTGACCAGTTACAAGTTGGCGCCAGAATGGACGCTGGCTCTACAGGTGAATAATTTGTTCGACAAGGAGTATTTCACCGCTGGGCGTCTCGGCGTAAACCCGTTCGCGCCTTCTGTGCGCGGTGCCGTTGGACCCAGTGGTTATAACCACAACTCGCTGGACTGGATCAACACCAACTTCCTGGCGCCCGGTGCACCCAGGGCGGCATGGCTCAGTATCAGCTACGAATTCGATCCGCGCAGGTAGCCAGAATCCAAACCCTTCTCCACTCACCGCACAGGACTCATGGGTCTGTGCGGTTTTTTATTGTTCCCTACAGTCGGGAAAGCATCCCGCTTCTTTCGGGAAAATTTGACATCAGGTTGAACGCACAATGCTGCGTCAGAGCTTAAGTGAGCAGTGTGGAATGAAAGGGAGCAGCACACTGGTCAGGAATTTTTCCCGTAATCCTCGGGAAGGATTGGCCTGTTGCAGGGCATGAAGGCGACGCATACTACGTCTCATCCATTTCCATTCCGATCTGGATGCACGTTTGCTTCAACCCCTCCATGGTTAAGTGCAACAGGTAAACAGGGCACCTCGTGTGTCCTGTTTTCTTTTGTACCCTACGTGTGCGCTATCAATCATAAAAACCGATACACCAGCTCCCATGTATATTGCTCGGGCAGGTCTATGAGTGTATTTTCGTTACCTGAATGCAACAGTGGGCATCATGGGAAATATCACCAAAGACGAGATCCAGGTTTTTGCTGACTCGTACCTCAAGAACGTCGGGCTCGCCGGCGCCATTCCGTTTGAGAACGCGGTAGACCGCATTGAGAATGTCACACGTTGAGGTTGCCAAAGATAAGAGGTTTCAGGTGCGAGTGCGCCCGAATGATGTGCATGGTGGCGTTTTCGGCCCCGGCGGGGGCGTATTCCTCTCAATCCAGCATTGGTTAAATGGCGTTGAGCCTCACTGTGTCGCCAGAGATTACACAGGTATCACCATGGGGCGAGACCACCAAAGCAAGGTGCTATTTGGGAAGGCTAAAAGCCCGAATGGTGATTTGAAAGTATCCGACGCTGCGAAATACGAATCCGAGACGTAGCCTTGCAATACCTGTGGTGTCTAACTTGACACGACGTCCCAATCAGTCCGGTCCTAAATCGCTTGATTGAATGGTGGAGATGAGGAGGATCGAACTCCCGACCTTCGCATTGCGAACGCGACGCTCTCCCAGCTGAGCTACATCCCCACGTGTGCCCGATGGCAGTCTGATTTATACTTGGCCGAAATCAGATAAAGCCTATCACAATGAATAAATACATAAAAAGATTAATCTGGGTAGCTGTTGCCGTGTTGGGTGCAGGGGCAGTCGGGGGCATTGCCCTGCATCGCGGCGAAAGCATCAATTCGTTGTGGTTCATCACTGCCGCGATTTGCGTCTACGCGCTGGCCTACCGTTTTTATTCTGCCTGGATATCAGCGCGCGTGCTCATGCTGGATTACACCAGGGCAACGCCGGCGGAGACCATGGAAAATGGTCGCGACTTTATCCCTACCAATAAATGGGTGGTATTCGGCCACCATTTCGCGGCAATCGCGGGGCCGGGGCCGCTGGTGGGGCCCACACTAGCTGCGCAGTTCGGCTATCTTCCCGGCACATTGTGGATACTGATCGGCGCTGTGCTTGGCGGTTGTGTGCAGGACATGGTGATCCTGTTTCTCTCCACGCGGCGTAAGGCGAAAAGCCTGGGACAGATGGCGCGGGAGGAGCTGGGACCGGTGGGCGGTGTGGCAGCACTGGTGGGGACCTTCGCCATCATGATTATACTGATCGCAGTGCTGGGGCTGGTGGTGGTCAACGCCATGAAACACAGTCCATGGGCGACATCGACCGTGGCGGCGACCATTCCCATCGCTATGATCGTCGGGCTCTATATGCGGAATTTCCGTCCCGGCCAAGTGCTGGAAGCCTCGGCTCTTGGCGTCATCTTGCTGCTGCTGGCGGTCGTCGCCGGCGGCTGGATAGATCACAGCCCGAGCTTGCGTGTGCTGTTCGACCATGACGGTCTCACGCTGGCCTGGTGGGTGATCGCCTACGGTTTTGCCGCGGCCATCCTGCCGGTGTGGCTGCTGCTTGCACCGCGTGATTATTTGTCTACCTTCATGAAGCTAGGCACGGTCATCTTGCTGGCGATTGCCATTGTCATGCTGCAACCCGAAGTACAAATGCCCGCGTTTACGCAATTCACCGACGGAACCGGCCCTATATTTGGTGGCAAGCTGTTCCCGTTTGTATTCATTACTATCGCTTGTGGCGCCATTTCGGGTTTCCATGCGCTCATCGCCTCGGGTACTACCCCCAAACTCATCGCCAGCGAACGCGATATCCGCATGATCGGTTACGGCGGCATGCTGCTGGAATCATTCGTCGCCATCATGGCCATGGTAGCTGCCACCGTGCTGGACCCCGGTGTATTTTTCGCCATCAATAGCCCGGCGGGGATTGTTGGGTCGGATGCCGCGATTGCGGTTGCCACCATCTCCTCATGGGGATTCCCGGTGACCGTGGAGCAGATGGAAACGCTGGCGCGTCAAATGGGTGAAGCAACCCTCTTTGCGCGCACCGGCGGCGCACCCTCGCTGGCTGTGGGCATGGCGAGCATCTTCGGCAGCGCGTTCGGCCAGGGCATGCTCGCCATGTGGTATCACTTCGCCATCATGTTCGAGGCCATCTTTATCCTGACCACGCTGGATGCCGGCACACGTGTGGGGCGTTTCATGCTGCAGGATATGCTGGGCAATATCTGGCCCAAACTTGGGCAGACTTCATGGTATCCGTCGGTGTTACTGACCAGCGCGCTGGTTGTCGCGGGTTGGGGTTATTTCCTCTACATCGGCGTTATCGATCCCAACGGCGGCGTCAACATCCTGTGGCCGTTGTTTGGCATTGCCAACCAGATGCTGGCGGCGATCGCGCTATGTGTTGCGACGGGCATCCTGGTCAAAAGCGGCAGGCTTAAATATGTATGGGTAACTGCCGTGCCGCTAGCTTGGCTGGTGCTGATCACCACCTGGGCATCCTTCGAGAAGATCATGAGCACTGACACGCGTGTCGGCTTTTTTGCAGCGGCAAACGATATGTCAGCCAAGCTCGCAGCGGGCATACTGCCGCCAGAGAAAGCCGCAGTGGCGCCGCAACTCATCTTCAACCAGCAGCTGGATGCTTGGCTTACGTTGTTCTTCGTGGTCGTGCTGTGGGTAGTGATCTTCGACACACTGCGCAACTGCTGGCGGCATGTTGCAGGCAAGCCAGTGTTGCCAACGACTGAATCGGCTTATGTGCAGAGCAGGTTGAATGAAGACGGAGTAAAAGCCTAGTCATGCTGGCAAGAATCAAAGCCTTTTGGCACTTCATCCGCCGCTTATCCGGCGATGACGCTTATGAGCGGTATTTGCAGCAGCACGCGGCACACGGCCATGGAGAACCGCCGCTTGACCGCAAAACGTTTTACAAACAGTGGCAGGACAGCAAGTGGAAAGGCGTCAAACGCTGCTGCTGAGGTACGGCGTTTAAGGCATTTCAGCGAAAGACGCCTGCAAAACGCTGGTCATATAACTGTGGTCAAGCGCCCCGGCACTTTCGCGGATGCTGTGCATTGCCCACATGGGCGAACCCACATCCACACACGGCATGCCCAGCTTGGCTGCGAGGATCGGCCCGATAGTGCTGCCGCAACCTAAATCCGTACGGTGCACATATTGCTGGAACGGCACCTCGGCTTCATTACACAAGCGCATGAATTTCGCGGCGGTTTCAGCATTGGTGCTATAGCGCTGGTTGGCGTTGGTCTTGATGACCGGGCCGCCATTCACCATGACTTTGTGCTGCGGTTCATAGGCGTTGGGAAAATTCGGGTTGTAGGCATGCGCCATGTCCGCACTGATGAAGAAACTGCGAGCATAGGCACGCCGTTGGGCTTCAGTCTCGGGTGCTATTCGACTCAACACGTCAGAAAGAAAGCTGCCGCCGGCACCTGAAAGACTAATACTGCCTACTTCTTCATGGTCGAACAAAGCGCAGACACTGGTGGCTGCAGGCGCTTCTGTAGCATACAGCGCGGTCAAGGCGGCATGACATGAAGCCAGGTTATCCAGCTGGCTGTCAGCAATGAATTCCTTGTCCGCTCCCCAGAATGCGCCTTTCTGCGTGTCGTAGGCATTGAATTCATAAGCGAGGATGCTGGCAGCATCCACCTGTGCGGCATTGGCAACAAGGTTGAGGAAACTTTGGTGCGCTTCTGCCGAATCCTGCGCAAAGCTGAATATCAGCGGCAACTCAGTCTGTCGGTTGAACTTGAGGCCGTTGTCGTTCACGTCGCGATTCATGTGGATGGCGAGGTTGGGCAGCCGTACAAGTGGCTCGTCAAACCTGACCAGATGCGTGGCAGTTTTATTCCCCGAGCTTACGTAGACCCTTCCGGACAGGCTGAGATCGCGGTCCGCGAATGTTGCCAGTATGGGGCCTCCATACACTTCCACTCCCAGCCGCGCCAGGCCGTCGCTTGCATAAGCGGGCTTGGGTTTAAGGCGCAAGCCCGGTGAATCGGTGTGTGCGCCTACGATGCGGAATCCGCTCTCGGCCACAGGCTTATGCCCGATGATGAAAGCGATGATGGAGGCATCCGCGCGCGTGACGTAATATTTGCCGCCGGCCTCGAGCTGCCATGCTTCGGCTTCATCCAGTTGGGTATATCCGTGTTGCTGCAATTGCCGGACGGCGGTGGCGACTGCATGCCACGGACTTGGGCTGGCATCGATGAAATCCAGTAATGCCTGGGCCTGGCTGATGACGTCATGGGTTGAAGGCATGATCTTGTCCAAACTTATGCGGCTAGCGCGGCATTCCTGCGCGCCCGGAACAATAGCCAGATACCTACCAGTATCATCGGCAGGCTGAGCCATTGCCCCATGCTCATATTGAGCGCCAGCAAACCCAGGAAGTTATCAGGTTCGCGCGTGAATTCCACCAGGAAGCGGAAGCTGCCGTAGCCGATCAGAAACAGCGCAGAAACAGTGCCAACGGGCCGCGGCCTGCTGGAATACCACCACAGGATGATGAACAGGACGATGCCCTCCAGCCCCAGTTCGTACAGCTGCGATGGGTGGCGCGGGATATTGTCCACCTGCGGAAACACCATGGCCCACGGCACATCGGTGGCGCGACCCCACAGTTCACCGTTGATGAAATTGCCGAGCCGGCCTGCGCCCAGACCCAGTGGCACCAAGGGCGCAACAAAGTCCATGACACCCAGCCAGGGTTTGTTGATCTTGCGGGCGAAAAACACCATCGCGATGAGTACGCCGAGGAAGCCGCCGTGGAACGACATGCCGCCCTGCCACAGGGCGAAAATCTCCAGCGGATGGCTGAGATAGTAGGCAGGCTGATAGAACAGCACATAGCCCAGCCGCCCGCCAAGGATCACCCCAATGGCGCCATAGAACAGCGCGTCATCCATATATTCCGGCTTCCAGCCCTGCCAGGGCTGCTGTCTTGCGCGCAACTTGCCGAGCCACAACACACTCATGAACGCGATGAGGTACATGAGCCCATACCAGTGGATACTCAGTGGGCCGATGGCGATGGCGACAGGATCGAATTGCGGATGAATTAGCATATTTTCAATATTTTCTTGTTAAGCAAGTGTAAACGGCATGCGAGACCATAGGCGGATGCGATAAAATTAGGCTGATTATACGTTACGTTGCCTGAAGGTCCCGCGATGCCCGAATACCGTTCACGTACTACCACTCATGGCCGCAACATGGCCGGTGCCCGTGCGCTATGGCGCGCCACCGGCATGAAGGATGAGGATTTTTCCAAACCCATCATTGCCATTTCCAATTCCTTTACGCAGTTCGTGCCCGGCCACGTGCATCTAAAAGACCTGGGCCAGCTCGTCGCGCGTGAAATTGAACGCGCCGGCGGCGTCGCCAAGGAATTCAATACCATCGCCGTGGATGACGGCATCGCCATGGGTCATGGCGGCATGCTGTATTCCTTGCCCAGCCGCGACCTCATTGCGGACAGCGTGGAATACATGGTCAATGCGCACTGTGCGGACGCACTCGTCTGTATCTCCAATTGCGACAAGATTACGCCGGGCATGCTGATGGCCGCGTTGCGACTCAATATTCCCACCGTTTTCGTTTCCGGCGGTCCGATGGAAGCCGGCAAGGTCAACTGGAATGGCCAGGTGCGCAAGCTGGATCTCGTGGATGCCATGGTCGAGGCGGCCGACAGCCATGTCAGCGATGCCGACCTGGCCGAGGTCGAACGTTCGGCCTGCCCTACCTGCGGCTCCTGTTCCGGCATGTTTACTGCCAATTCCATGAACTGCCTGACCGAGGCGCTCGGACTTTCACTGCCCGGCAATGGCAGTACGCTGGCCACGCACGCCGCGCGCAAGGAGCTATTCCTGCGTGCCGGCCGCCTGATTGTGGAAAACGCCAAACGTTACTACGAACAGGATGACGCTTCCGTGCTGCCGCGCGCCATTGCCAATTTCCAGGCATTCGAAAATGCCATGAGCCTGGATGTCGCCATGGGCGGCTCGACCAATACCGTGCTGCATCTGCTGGCTGCCGCGCATGAGGCTGGTGTGAATTTCACCATGGCCGACATTGACCGCATTTCGCGCAACGTACCCTGCATCTGCAAGGTAGCGCCTGCTACGGCCAAATACCATATGGAAGATGTACACCGCGCCGGCGGCGTGATGGGCATCCTCGGCCAGCTCGACCGTGCTGGGCTGATCCATCGCGACAGCCCGACCGTGCATAGCCCGACCATGGGATCAGCGCTGGAAGAATGGGACATCACGCGTACAGCCAGTGAGGATGTGAAGAAGCTTTATCGCGCGGCGCCCGGTGGCATCTCGACCACGATCGCTTTTTCGCAGTCCATGTTGTGGCCGGAGCTCGATGACGACCGTGCAGAAGGCTGTATTCGCGACAAGGAGCACGCCTATTCACAGGATGGCGGTCTGGCTGTGCTGTACGGCAACATTGCACTCGACGGCTGCATCGTGAAGACGGCCGGCGTGGATGAAGCTATCCTGAAATTCACGGGTCGTGCCCGGATTTTTGAATCGCAGGATGCCGCTGTAGAAGCCATCCTGGCCGACAGCATCGTTGCCGGCGACGTGGTGGTGATCCGATATGAAGGGCCGCGCGGCGGGCCAGGCATGCAAGAGATGCTGTATCCCACGTCTTATCTCAAGTCCAAAGGCCTGGGCAAGGCGTGTGCGCTGTTTACCGATGGACGTTTCTCGGGCGGCACGTCGGGCCTGAGTATCGGCCACGCTTCGCCGGAAGCGGCGGAAGGCGGCGCCATCGGCTTGGTTGAAGAAGGTGACATCATCGAAATCGACATCCCGAACCGCACCATCCATCTTGCGGTTTCGGATGAAGTCATGGCGCATCGCCGTGGAGCGATGGAGGCCAAGGGAAGCCAGGCATGGAGGCCGATTGCACGCGAACGCAGTGTGTCGCCGGCACTGCGTGCCTATGCCGCAATGACGACGTCGGCAGCAAGGGGCGCGGTACGCGATGTGGGTCAGATTGAATAAGGAATAATAAAGTTAATGAATATTGCGCAAGCTGTTAAAGCCTCCGATAGAGAGGCTGGCTTAAGTTTCAACGAATCCGCTGATGGGCTGGTCACCGTTTCCATCGAAAATGAAATGGCAAGTGCCTCGCTGGCCTTGCAAGGCGGCCATCTCATTCATTGGCAGCCGACACATGCTGCGGACCCGGTGCTGTGGCTGTCGAAGCGCGCGCGTTTTGGCCATGGGCGTTCCATCCGTGGCGGCGTGCCTATCTGCTGGCCATGGTTCGGCCCGCACCCGACCGATGACAGGCTGTGTCCGCACGGATTCGCCCGTATCATGCCCTGGCATCTGATTGATTCGGAATTGCTGGATAGCGGTGCAACCCGCCTTGAACTGCAACTGCTTGATACGCCGGTGGCGCACCAGCAACTTCCGCACCCTTACGAATTGACGTTGACGGTCGAGGTTGGCCGCACGCTCAAGATGGCGTTGGCGACGACCAACAAGGGCGACGCGAGTCTGGTGATCGGCGAGGCATTGCATACGTATTTCCAGATCGGGGATATCGATCGTATTCATATAGAAGGCCTGGATGGTTATGAATATGCCGACAAGACCTCCGCTTTCTCGCGCCATAACCAGCAAGGCGATATCCGCTTTTCGCAGGAATACGACCGCGTATTCGTCAATAACACCGTGGATTGCACCATCGTTGACCCGGTCTTGAAGCGCCGCATCCGGGTTGCCAAGACCGGCAGCCAGTCGACTGTCATTTGGACACCTGGCCAGATCAAGGCGGAAGAACTGCAGGATATCGGTCCGGGCGATGACTGGCGCCACATGATCTGCGTGGAATCCGCCAATGCGCTGGAGAACGTCGTTAGCGTGGGCCCCGGCGAAACGCATGTGCTGACTGTGGAGTACAGTACAGAAACGCTGTAGCGTCAGGCCTAACATTTCGCATGCCTAACCGCCTCGTTTCCGAGACCAGCCCCTACCTGCCCAGCTTGCTCATGGTCCTGGAAGAATTTGCTGAACCGCCCGTTCCGATGATCATCAAAGGTCTGGAATCTGAAATGCATGGAAGCTGGAACTAAACAGCAGATATTTGCCTAATGTTATAAGCCTGGCGATACCGGCAACGATCGATAATCTGCCTGCCGTATTCACCAGAATATCCCCGCAGGAAGTCAACGCGTGGGTATGCCGGGGCGTTCAATGCCTACCCGCTGTAGCCAGCACGGAAGCACCCATGAGAAGCTTGTAGCACTTCCCAAGCGCAGTGGAACATAGGTATGATTGCTTGTTTTTTATTGATGGGTCAGTCGAAGTAAACGAGGAGAAAGCATGAAAGCATTATTGATAACAGCGGCCGCCGCAAGTTCGCTGATGCTGGCCGGACACGCTAGCGCAGCGGATGCCAAGGCAGCGGAAGCGCTGGCACAAAAGAGCGGCTGTCTGGCATGCCACAGCGTAAATAACAAGGTGGTAGGACCTTCCTACAAGGACATTGCCGCCAAGTACAAGGGCGATAAAGGTGCCGAAGCCAAGCTCATCGACAAGGTGAAGAAGGGCGGTAGTGGCGTTTGGGGCCCGATCCCGATGCCGCCTAACAGCCCGCATGTCAAGGATCAGGACATCAAGACTATCGTCCAGTGGGTTCTTTCGGTCAAGTAAAACGCGTTAGACCGTTACAAAAAGCCAGTCATTGACTGGCTTTTTTATTGTTCTTAATTGAAGAGTCCGAGCATGAAGAGGAAGATGGCGAGGATGGCAAACGGGGTGATATAGCGGATGAGAAAGCGCCAGATGCGGTAAGCTCGTGAGCCCAGTCCCAGTTCCTCATGCACATGATGAGTTTTCATGACCCAGCCTGCGAAAATGGTCATGAGCAACCCGCCAAGCGGTAACAAGATGGCAGTCGTGAGCTGATCCAGCGTATCGAAAATCCCCAGCCCGAACAGCAGCCTGACATCCTGCCATTCATTGAATGACAGTACGACACTGAAACCCAGAAACCAGGAAACTCCCCCTACCATCGATGCGGCTGCCGGGCGCGAATTGAAGCCGTTTTCGGTCATCCACGAAACTGCCGGCTCAATGAGGGAAATCGAGGAAGTCCACGCCGCAAACACGACCAGGATGAAGAACAGGGTGCCAATGACCTGGCCACCCCACATATGCCCGAATGCCAGCGGCAATGTCTGGAAAATGAGGCCGGGGCCGGCGCTCGGTTCAAGCTGATGCGCGAATACCAGTGAAAAAATGGTGACGCCGACCAGTAGTCCGACCATGGTGTCGGCGATGGCGATATATAGTGTAGTGCGCGCAATGGACACGCTACGCCTGAGGTAGGAGCCGTACACCATGACCACGCCCATGCCCAGGCTCAGGGAAAAGAAGGCATGTCCAAGCGCTGATAGGGCAGCAGCGGGCGTGATCTTGGAGAAATCCGGCGTGAACATGAACCGCATGGCCTGGCTGAAGTCGCCGTTAATCACGCTATAGACTAGAATGACGATCAAAATGGCAAACAGCGAAGGCATCATGATCTTGTTGGCTTGCTCCAGCCCATGATTGACACCGCGAGCAACAACCCAGACCGTCATTACTGTGAATACGGTGTGCCATATCAGCAGCGTGGTGATAGAGCCCTGCATGCCAGAGAACAGGCCGGCGATGGTGTCTGCATCTGCGCCGTTGAAATTGCCCATCGAGGCATGGAATATGTAGCGGATAACCCAGCCGCCGATGACGCTGTAGAACGCCAAGATCAGTACGCCAGTCAGCAGGCCTAGCGTGCCGATCAGCTTCCAGTATTTGCTGGCACCTGCTTCCCGCGCGAGTGCGGCCATGCCGTCCAGCGGATTCTTCTGGGCTCGCCGTCCGAGCATGATCTCGCACATCATCAAGGGAATGCCCACCAGCAGGATGCAGGCAAGGAATACCAGCACGAAGGCGCTGCCGCCGTTGACGCCTGTCATGTAAGGGAATTTCCAGATATTCCCCAGCCCGATGGCGGAGCCGGCGGTGGCCATCATGAAGGTCCACCGGTTGGTCCACGCGCTGCGGACTTTTTGTTTAGCCATCCTTCAGGCTCCGGAAGAACTTGTCCGTCTCCTCCTTGATGATACGTGACAGCAGCAGGAGCGCGATCAGGTTGGGGATGGCCATCAGGCCATTCGCCAGATCCGAGAAATTCCAGACGAAATCCAGGCTGACCATGGCGCCGACAATGACTGCAGCAATGAAGAATATGCGGTAGATGCGGATGGAGCGTGGGCCCAGCAGGTATTCAATGGCTTTCTCACCATAATAGCTCCAGCCGATCAGCGTGGAGTAGGCGAAAAGCGCGGTTGCCAGCGCAACCAGGATTTCGCCAGGATGCCCCAGTGTTTCGCCCACGCTGAGGCTTGTCAGCTGTGCGGCGCTGACGCCTTGCGTCCAGGCGTCGGCGGTCAGGATCATGAGTGCAGTCATGGTGCAGACGATGAGCGTATCGATAAAGGTCTGCGTCATGCTGACCAGCGCCTGTTTGACCGGTTCGCTGGTACGTGCCGCGGCAGCCGCGATCGGGGCAGAACCCAGGCCCGATTCGTTGGAAAATACGCCGCGCGCAACACCGTAACGGATGGCAGCGGCGACTGCCGCACCGGCAAACCCGCCGGTAGCCGAAATAGGCGTGAAGGCATGCGTGAAAATCAGGTTCAGGGCATGCGGAATTTCATTGACATTGAGTGCCAGCACCGTAACCGCCGTACCGATGTACAGCAGGATCATGATGGGCACGAGAAAGGAGGTGAAGCGGCCGATGGATTTGATGCCGCCGATGATAACCAGCGCGGTCATGATCAGCAGTACGAGGCCGGTCACCCAGGGCTCGATGTGGAATGCGGTTTCGAAAATCTTGGCCGTAGCGTTGGCCTGGGTCATGTTGCCGATGCCGAACGAAGCCAGCACGGTAAAGATGGCGAACAACACGCCCAGCCACGGCAGGCCCGCGCCTTTGGAGAGGTAGTACATGGGGCCGCCACGCATGCCATGCGGACCTTCTTCACGGTATTTCACGGCCAGCACGGCTTCCGCGTACTTGGTCGCCATGCCTACCAGGCCTGTCATCCACATCCAGAACACGGCCCCCGGTCCGCCCAGCGTGATGGCAGTAGCCACCCCTACGATATTGCCGATGCCGACAGTCGCTGCCAGCGCGGTCATCAGGGCGGCAAAGTGGCTGATATCGCCTTTCTGGCCGGTGTCCTTGTCTAAAATCAGGCGCAGCGCCAGCGGTAGTGCGCGGAACTGCAGGCCCTTAAGCAGGATGGTGAGATAAATGCCGGTGCCCACTAACAAGATCAGCATGGGGGGACCCCATACCCAGCCGGACAAGGTTGCAACAATCGTTTCCGCAGAGTTCATTCTTATTCTCCCCTAGGTTTCCGGTCGGTCAGGCTACGCTTGCAAGATGGTCGTCAGCTGCCGCTCGCCAGCCAGTCCCTGTCGGTCAGGAAATCCGTGTACAGCCTGGCTTCAGCCGAATCTGGAGCGGGTTTCCAGTCGTAGCGCCACTTTACCTGCGGCGGCATCGACATCAGGATGGATTCGGTGCGGCCATTGGATTGTAGCCCGAATAAGGTGCCGCGGTCATATACCAGGTTGAACTCGACGTAACGCCCGCGACGATAGGCTTGGAAGTCGCGCTCGCGCTCACCGTATGGTATGTCCTTGCGTCGCTGCACAATGGGTAGGTATGCATGCAGAAAAGCGTCGCCCACGTTCTTCAGCAGCTCGAAGCTGCGCTCAAAACCCAGTTCGTTGAAATCATCGAAAAAGATACCGCCAATGCCGCGCGGCTCCTTGCGGTGCCTGAGATGGAAATAGCTGTCGCAATCCTTCTTGAACTGCGCATAGTAGTTGCCGAATGGCATCAGGGCGTCACGGCAGGTGCGGTGAAAGTGGACGGCGTCTTCTTCGAAACCGTAATAAGGCGTCAGGTCCATTCCTCCCCCCATCCACCAAATATCCTGCTCCGTCTTTGCGGCTGTAACGGCGTTGTTATCCTCGGATGCTGCTTGCCGTACTGCTTGTACTGTCTGCGCAGCATCCTCGTCAACGCCTTGTTTCGCTCGCAAATCCGCAGCAGTCTGCTCAGCTCTGGCAGGTGCTTTGGCTACAAAAAATCGCACGTTCATATGCACCGTGGGCACATAGGGGTTGCGCGGATGCAGCACCAGGGAGACACCCATGGCCTGCCAACTGCGGCCGGCAGCTTCAGGGTGGGCGGCGCTGGCAGAGGGCGGCAATTTGTTGCCCTGTACATGGGAAAAACCGACGCCGGCGCGTTCGAAAATATTACCTTCTTCCAAAATGCAGGAAGTGCCACCGCCGCCTTCAGCACGTTGCCAGCTGTCGACCAGGAAATTCTTGCCATCTGCCAATTGCAACGCTTCCACAATGCGTGTCTGCAGGTGCTGCAGATAATCGAAGACGAGGTTGGGGTTGATGGGCTGGCTCATGGACGAAGTATCTTTCCCGAAACAAAATCCTGGATGGTCGAAGGTCGGCTACGTTTGCCTACGCGGCCCGGAATAATCCTGACTTGGTTGCCGAACAGCGCGGCACATTCCCTGGCAGTCCGGGCCGGTCTCTGGCCGCTGCGGTTGGCGCTGGTAGAGACCAGTGCCATGCCAGCATCATTGCATAGTTGTGCAGCCGGACGGTGAGCGGTCACTCGCACTGCGAGCGTGGGGTGGCGGCCGGTCAGCCAGAACGGACAATTGCGCGAAGCAGGTACCAGCCAGGTGTGGGGGCCGGGCCATTTGGTGTGCAGTTCCTTGATCTGCTCAGGCTGCAATGGGGTCAGATAAGGTTTCAGCTGGGTGAATCTGCCGGCAATAACTATCAGACCCTTGCGTTCCGGTCTGCCCTTGATTGCCAGCAGGCGCTGCACAGCGCGGTAATTGCGCGGCTCGCAGCCCAGGCCGTAGCAGGATTCTGTGGGGTAGGCGATGACCCCGCCGCGACGCAGATAATGCCGGAGTCCTCGCGTATCGGCCATGCAATGAAACCTAGGATTTTACGGCCCGGTAGCCGATATCCTTGCGCATCTGGGCGCCGTCAAACTGGATTTCCTCGGCGATCTGATAGGCACGCATCTGTGCGTATTTCACCGTCTCCGCCAGTGCCGTCACGCAAAGTACCCGGCCTCCGCTCGTCAGCACTTTGCCGTCTTCCAGCGTAGTGCCCGCATGGAAAACGCAGGCATCTTCCAGGTTCTTGGGCAGGCCAGTGATTTCGTTACCGCTGCGCGGCGTTTCCGGATAGTTGGCCGCGGCCATGACGACGCCCAATGCCGTTCTGCGGTCCCAGTCGGCTTCCACCTCGTTGAGCGTGCCGTCGATGGCGTTGTCGAGCAGCGTCACGAGGTCGCTCTTGAGGCGCAGCAGGATGGGCTGGGTTTCAGGATCACCCATGCGGCAATTGAATTCCAGCGTTTTGACATTGCCGTCCTTGTCGATAATCACGCCCGCATACAGGAAACCGGTATAAGGAGTGCCTTCCTTGTCCATGCCGGCCACGGTAGGCTTGATGATTTCGCGCATGATTCTGGCGTGGATGGCCGGCGTGATAACAGGTGCGGGAGAGTAAGCGCCCATGCCGCCGGTGTTCGGCCCCTCGTCGCCGTCCAGCAACCGCTTATGATCCTGGCTAGTGGCCAGCGGCAAGATGTTCTTGCCGTCCACCATAACCATGAAGCTCGCTTCCTCGCCTTCGAGGAATTCTTCGATCACCACACGCGAGCCGGCGCTGCCCAACTTGCTATCCGCCAGCATGTAGTCGATGGCCGCGTGCGCTTCGTCTTCCTGCATGGCGACAATCACACCCTTGCCTGCCGCCAGGCCATCAGCCTTGATAACGATGGGCGCGCCCTGCTGGCGAACGTAGTCATGTGCAGCAGCGGCGTCGGTAAAGGTGGCATAGGCGGCAGTTGGAATGCCGTGCCGTACCATGAAGGCCTTGGCGAAATCCTTGGAGCTTTCGAGCTGTGCGGCATCCTTGTAAGGACCGAAAATGCGCAGCTTGGCGGTACGGAACGCATCGACCACGCCTTTGGAGAGAGGCGCTTCAGGACCGACTACAGTGAGGTAGATGTCTTCCTTTTTGGCGAATTCGACCAGATCGGCAATATCCGTGATCGGCACGTTCACCATGTCAGGGTCGAGCGCCGTGCCGCCATTTCCAGGCGCGACGTAAACGCGGCTGATCTTGGTGTTCTGCTTGATTTTCCAGGCGAGAGCATGCTCCCTACCTCCACCGCCAATCACCAAGACTTTCATAAGTTGTGACCTTGAATATTCGAGTAGTAAGTATATGGAACGCGCAGCAGATTCGTCATGGTTTAGTGTCTGAAGTGCCTGATTCCGGTCAATACCATCGCCAGCCCATGCTCGTCCGCCGCTGCAATGACTTCCTCATCGCGCATGCTGCCGCCCGGCTGGATGACGCAGCTGGCACCGGCTTCGGCCAGCACGTCCACGCCATCGCGGAACGGGAAGAAGGCGTCGGAAGCGACGACGGAATCCTTGAGCGACAGCCCAGCATTCTGCGCCTTGATGGCGGCGATGCGTGTACTGTCCACGCGGCTCATCTGGCCGGCACCGACCCCCAGCGTCATACCGTTACCGCAGAACACGATAGCATTGGATTTGACGTATTTGGCAACACGCCAGGCGAACAGCAGGTCATCCATCTGCTGCGGTGTCGGCTGTTTCCTGGTGACGATGCGCAGCTCGCTGCGGCTGATTTCATGATTGTCTGCGGTCTGGATCAGGATGCCGGAACCCACGCGCTTGATATCGTGCGAATTGCGGCCCTTGTGCCAGGCAGTGTCGCCGCCGGTCGGCAGTGCGATCCTGAGTACGCGTACATTCGCCTTGGTCTTGAAAAGGGTCAGCGCATCCTCGGAAAATTCCGGCGCGATCAACACCTCGACGAACTGTTTGGAAACCGCTTCTGCGGTGGCGCCATCTAGCGGGCTGTTAAAGGCGATGATGCCGCCGAAAGCAGAGGTGGGGTCGGTCTTGAAGGCCTTACTGTAGGCTTCCAGGGTTGTCTGGCCTACAGCCACACCGCAGGGATTGGCATGCTTGACGATGACGCAGGCAGTGCCGTCGAAGCTCTTGACTGCCTCCCACGCAGCATCGGCATCAGCGATGTTGTTGTAGGAAAGCTCCTTGCCCTGCAACTGCTCGGCCGTGACCAGTGAGCCCGGTGCGGGATAGAGGTCGCGGTAGAACGCGGCTTTTTGGTGCGGGTTCTCGCCGTACCGTAGATCCTGCAGCTTGACGAAGCGGCCATTGGTCTGGCCGGGGAAGGCGTTTCGGGTATTGTCGGTATTGAACGAAGACAAATAGTCGCTGATCGCCGCATCGTAGTTGCTGACGCGGTTGAATGCCGCCACGGACAATGCAAAACGCGTTGCCTGGCTGGTGGCGCCGCCCGTGCTCTGCATTTCAGCCAGTACGGCTGGGTATTGCGAAGCATCGGTAAGCACCGTGACGTCTCGCCAGTTTTTGGCAGCCGAACGCAGCATGGCCGGACCGCCGATGTCGATGTTTTCGATGGCTTCTTCCAGCGTGCAGTCGGCTTTGGCAACTGTCGCTTCGAAGGGGTAGAGATTCACCACCAGCATGTCAATCGGGGGAATGCCGGCCTGTTGCATGGCCGTTACGTGCTCCGGCAATTCACGCCGGCCCAGCAAACCGCCATGCACCTTGGGATGCAGGGTCTTGACGCGGCCATCCAGCATTTCGGGAAAACCCGTGTAATCGCTGACTTCCACCACGGGGATGTTGTTGTCGCGCAGCAGCTTGGCAGTGCCGCCCGTGGAAAGAAGTTCGACGCCGAACCCGTGCAGGGCTTGCGCCAGTTCGAGTATGCCTTGTTTGTCGGAAACGCTTAGAAGAGCTCTTTTGATAGTGGCCATGATGAATGCGACGGCTGGATGCCTGCTATGAAGGTGAATGAATTACTGGAGGTTGTACTGCTTGAGCTTCTTGCGCAGAGTGTTGCGGTTCAGACCCAGAATCTGGGCCGCCTTGCTCTGATTGCCGCCGGCCCTGTTGAGCACATATTCCAGCAGCGGACGTTCAACGCACTGCAATACCATGTCGTAGACTGCGTGCGGCGGCTGGCCATCCAGGTCCTTGAAGTATTCGTCGAGGGCGTTCTTGACGCAGGCTGCAAGGTCCTGATTGCTCATTATGCCGCCAATGCCTCGGCCAGGTCCCCGGCCTCCTCTGCATATTGCAGACGCGCGTTCTGCTCTAGCAGCTGGCTGAAGAATGTGTTGATGGCGGCAAGCTGCTCTTCGATGCTTTGCAGCTGGTTCATGCTGTGCCGGAAATTGGCGGAACCCGCCAGACCCTTGGTGTACCAGGAGATATGCTTGCGGGCGACGCGTACGCCGGTTTCCACACCGTAGAATTCGTAGAGGTCATGCAGGTGTTCGAGCATAACGCGGTGAATTTCGACGACTTCTGGCGGCGGCAGGTGCGTACCGGTCTCGAGATAATGTTCGATTTCGCGGAAAATCCATGGGCGGCCCTGTGCGGCACGGCCGATCATGACGGCATCTGCCTTGGTGTATTCGAGCACGTATCTGGCTTTTTCCGGTGTGGTGATATCGCCGTTGGCAATGAGCGGAATATTGATCGCCTGTTTGACCGCGGCGATAGTGTCATACTCGGCTTCGCCCATGTAGGCACAGGCGCGGGTGCGGCCGTGCATGGCTAATGCTTGCACACCGATGTCCTCAGCCATTCTGGCGACAGCCACCGCATTGCGGTTCTGCTTGTCCCAGCCGGTGCGAATCTTGAGGGTGACTGGGACATCCACGGCATTGACCACAGCCCTGAGGATCTGCGCGACCAGCGGTTCGTCCCTGAGCAGCGCGGAACCCGCCATGACGTTGCAGATTTTCTTGGCTGGGCAGCCCATGTTGATGTCGATGATCTGAGCGCCGTTGTCCACGTTATAGCGGGCGGCTTCCGCCATCATCTTGGGGTCTGCGCCGGCAATCTGTACCGAGATCGGGTTGACTTCACCTTCGTGATTGGCGCGGCGCAAGGTCTTGGTGCTGCCGTAGAGCAACGAGTTTGAAGTCACCATCTCGCTGACTGCCATGCCCGCACCCATCTTCTTGCACAATTGGCGGAAAGGCCTGTCCGTCACGCCAGCCATGGGCGCGACGACAAGATTATTCTTCAGTTTGTAAGGGCCGATCTGCACGCTTAAAAGGGATGCCGCTGGAAAATTCCGAGCTGGCTATTCTATATGCAAAAGGCCTGACCCGGAACAGCCGGGATTACGGTAGGGTTAATTTTGTGCGTCAGAATTCGTCTGATGCCACTCGTATCCGGCATTCGTGATGTAACTGCAGATTTCGGTCATGGCCAGCGACACATGGGCGGGTTCCCCCTTGAGTCCGAGCTCTATGGTCCTGCGCTTGTCGAGCTGCGGCAGGCAGAACAGTTTGGCCTGTGGAAAGCGGCTGACAATATCATTCATGAGGTCCAGCAGCTGGCTCTCGCCGGCATCGAACACCAGAATGGATTGTTCGGTATGCACCTGCAGATGATGCAGATGCGCATAGCGATGGTCCAGCACCCATTCCAGCATAGGCCAGGCCATCTCAGGAAAGCCGGGCATGAAATGGTGATTGCCGATACTGAAGCCGGCTACCCTGTTTACCGGGTTGGGGATGAGTTCCGCGCCGGCAGGAAAATCGGCCATGAGCACACGTTTGGGATAAGCACGTTCGCCGTATTGCGCCTCGATTTCTGCCACTGCGCCGGCATGCCGCGCTATGGCTACACCTGCGGCAGCGGCTGCGCATTGGCGTGTGTGGTCATCTGGCGTGGCGCCTATGCCGCCGAAGCAGAAGACGATGTCATTGCTCGCCATAGAGGTCTTGAGTGCGGCGGTGATGCGCGCAGGGTCGTCGCCGAGATACTGGCACCAGGAAAGGCTCAACCCGCGTGCAGCAAGGATGTTCACGACCTGGCGAAAATGCTTGTCTTCGCGCTTGCCGGAGATGATCTCGTCGCCGATGATGAGGGCGCCAAATCCCCGCCCCATGGTCAATGCGCTTTTTCCCAGTTGGGCCCGGCACCGATTTCCACCAACAGCGGTACGTCGAGCTTCGCCACATTGCCCATGAGCCCGGGCAGCTGCTTTTTGACAAGATCGAGCTCGGATTCCGGCACCTCCAGCACCAGTTCGTCGTGTACCTGCATGATCATGCGCGTGCCCAGCTGCTCCTTGTTGATCCACTCGTATACGGCAATCATGGCCAGCTTGATGAGGTCGGCTGCCGTGCCCTGCATGGGGGCGTTGATGGCAGCGCGCTCGGCGCCCTGGCGACGCATGCCGTTGGGACTGTTGATCTCGGGCACCCACAACCTGCGCCCGAAGATGGTTTCCACATAGCCTTGCTGTTTGGCCAGTTCGCGCGTGTTCTGCATGTATTCGCGCACGCCGGGATAACGCGCGAAATAGCGTTCCATGTAGGTCTGCGCCGCGGCGCGGTCCACACCGAGCTGGCTTGCCAGACCGAAGGCTGACATGCCGTAGATCAGGCCGAAATTGATCACCTTGGCATAGCGGCGCTGCTCGCTGGTCACGATCTCGCGTTCGCAGCCGAAGACTTCCGCTGCTGTGGCGCGATGGATGTCCTCCCCGGTGGCAAAGGCGTGCAGCAGGCCTTCATCCCTGGACAGGTGCGCCATGATGCGCAGCTCTATCTGCGAGTAGTCGGCAGAGACGATGACGCTGCCTTCCGGTGCGATAAACGCCTCGCGAATGCGACGTCCCTCGGCCGTGCGGATCGGGATGTTCTGCAGGTTGGGATCCGAGCTCGCCAGGCGTCCCGTGACCGCCACCGCCTGGTTGTAACAGGTATGCACGCGGCCGGTTTTGTCATTGATCATGCGCGGCAGCTTGTCGGTATAGGTGGACTTGAGCTTGGTCAGGCCACGGTATTCCAGCAGTAACTTGGGCAGCGGATGATCCAGCGCCAGCTCCTGCAGCACGTCTTCATCGGTGGAAGGTGTGCCCGAGGGCGTTTTCTTGAGCGGTTTGATGCCGAGCTTGCCGAACAGGATTTCCTGCAATTGCTTTGGGGAACACAGGTTGAAGCGCTGCTCGGCGAGCGCATGGGCCTGCTCTTCCAGTGTCACCATTTTCTGCGCGATCTCGTGGCTTTGCGCGTTGAGCATGGCCTTATTGATCAGCACGCCCTGACGTTCGATGGCGTAGAGGATTTCCAGCAGCGGCATTTCCAGCTCGCGGTAGATATGCAGCAGCTTTTCGTCTGCCTCGACCTGCGGATAAAGATTACGATGCAGCTGCAGCGTGATGTCGGCATCCTCGGCGGCATATTCCGATGCCTGCTCGATGGCGACCTGATCGAAACACACCTGTTTGGCGCCCTTGCCGGCGACTTCTTCATAGGTGATGGTGTCGAGATCCAAATGGCGGCGTGCGAGATCATCCATGCTGTGCGAACGGTGGCTTTCCACCACATAGGATTGCAGCAGCGTGTCATGGGCAATGCCCTGCAGGTTGATGCCCTCGTTGGCGAACACGTGCTTGTCGTACTTGAGGTTCTGGCCGACCTTCTTGATTGCCGGGTCTTCCAGCAGGGGCCGCAGTCGCTCCAGCGTTACCTTGAAATCTAGCTGCTGCGGCGCGCCGGCATAGGTATGCATGAGAGGAAGATAGGCCGCTTCGTCTGGCGTGACGGCGAAAGACATGCCGACCAGCCGCGCCTGCATGGTTTCGATGCAGGTGGTCTCGGTGTCCAGGCAAATGAGCTCCGCTGCCTGAAGCTTGTCCATCCAGCGCTGCAGCGCTTCCTCAGTCATAATGGTTTCATACTGCCGGCCGGCAGATATCTTTTTGCCGGTACCGGCAGGCCGTTCCGTCGGTGCATCCCAGACGAGTCCCATCTGGCCGCGAGGCTCGGGCGCCTGTGCGGATGATTCTTCAGCAGCAGGCAGTTCCAGTTCGCGTTTCCAGCTTTTGAAACCGAAGCGCTCGTACAGGGCGAGCAGTTTTTCCTTGTCCTGCGGCTTGATGGCCAGGTGTGACCATTCGTCCGGCAGGCCGACATCGCAGCGGATAGTGAGCAGCTTGTGCGCGGTCGGCAGCCAGGGCAACGCCTTGCGCAGATTTTCGCCGACAGCGCCGCCGATCTTGTCAGCATTGGCGATAATGTTATCGAGCGAGCCGTATTCCAGCAGCCATTTGACCGCAGTCTTCGGGCCCACCTTATCCACGCCCGGCACATTGTCCACGCTGTCGCCAATCAGTGTCAGGTAATCCACAATCAGCCTGGGTGGAATGCCGAATTTCGCTTCGACGCCGGCAATATCCAGAATCTCGTCACCTTTCCTGAAGGCGTTGGGCATGGTGTTGACCAGGGTGACATGCTCATTGACCAGCTGCGCCATATCCTTGTCGCCGGTGGAAATGATGACGCGCATGCCTTCTTTCTCGGCTTGCTTGGCCAGGCAGCCGATGACGTCGTCAGCTTCCACGCCGTCCACGCACAGCAGTGGCCATCCCATGGCGGCAATGGTTTCGTGCAGTGGGGCGATCTGCCTTGACAGATCATCCGGCATGGAAGGACGGTTGGCCTTGTATTCGGTGTAGATGTCGTCGCGAAAGGTTTTGCCCTTGGCATCGAAAACGCAGGCGCTATAATCGGCTTCATAGTCCTTGTGCAGCTTGCGCAGCATATTGATGACGCCGTAGATGGCCCCCGTCGGTTCGTTCTGGCGGTTACGCAGATCCGGCATGGCGTGAAACGCACGGTAGAGGTAGGAAGAACCGTCTACTAATAACAAGGTTTTCATGTTTGGCTGGATATCCAGTGAATAACTAAAGGCAATATTTATGACCACCACCAAGGTTCCGAAAATCACCGATCCCGAGCTGTTGGCCAAGGCGCATCCGTCGCGGGAATCCTGGCATGCTTTCGAGATTATGGCAGAATTCGTCTATGCCACGGAACGCCTGCAGGGCATCACGCCCGCGGTGTCCATCTTCGGCAGTGCGCGCATCCTGCCGGATCATCCCTACTACAAGCGAACGGAAGATATCGCGCGTCAGTTGTCCGATGCCGGCTTCAGCGTCATCTCGGGCGGCGGTCCGGGCATCATGGAGGCAGCCAACAAGGGGGCCTTCTACGGCAAGTCGCCCAGCGTGGGGCTGAATATCGAGTTGCCGCACGAGCAGAGCGGCAATGAATTCCAGGACATCAGCCAGAATTTCCAGCACTTCTACATGCGCAAGGTCATGTTCGTGAAGAACTCCTCAGCGTACGTCATCATGCCAGGCGGCTTTGGTACGCTGGATGAACTGATGGAAGTATTCACTCTCCTGCAGACAGGCAAGACGCGCCGGATTCCGGTCATCCTCGTTGAAGAGGCCTTCTGGCGCCCCTTGCTGGACTGGTTCCGCGATACGCTGGTGGCGCAGGGCATGATCAGCCCGACTGACCTCGACCTCATGCAGGTGATTGATGAGCCCAGGGAAGTGGTGGAGGCCATTTTCAAGCATTACGAAACGCGTGGCTTCGAACCGTCTTCTGTCGAGCGCCAGATGCAGTTCTACCTGTAGCGATTTTCACCGGCCGCAGGGTCTTTTTGCTAGAATTCGGGCGTAGATATTTTTCAGCCAGAGGTCATAATGCGCCTTACCCGTATGTTGTTGGTTGCAGTCCTTGCCTTACCCATGTCCGTGTTGGCGCAGGACCCGCCCGTGCTGGAACCGCTGCCGGAAGCGCCACCCCCGCCTCCGGGCCTGCAGGCCGATGATCCCGCGGCTGAGCCCGAGATCACCATCATCAAGCGCGGCGAGGATACGGTGCAGGAATACCGCATCAACGGCGAGCTGTATATGATGAAAGTGACGCCTCCGCACGGCGTGCCTTACTTCCTCATGAAGGAAGACCAGGACAGCGGCTGGTCCAGAATGGATGGCCCCAATCCGCCGCTGGTTGTCCCCAAATGGGTACTGTTTAATTTCTGATATGAAGAGGGCGCAAGCCCTCTTCAAGTTTTGCAGGTATCCGTTTTATGTCCGTATTTACTACCGTCTCCCCTGACCAGTTGAGCCAATGGCTGCGTGCCTATCCATTGGGAGAGCTGCTGGACCTGCAAGGCATCGCATCCGGTATTACCAATACCAATTATTTCGTCACCACCACCACGGGTCGTTATGTGCTGACGCTGTTCGAGAAAAACTCGGCCGATGAGCTGCCGTATTTTCTCGATCTCATGGGCTATCTCGCCGAACGCGGCATTCCGTGCCCGCGGCCGGTGCTCAGTTATGACGGCGAAAATCTCAGCGAACTTAACGGCAAGCCGGCCTCACTCGTGAGTTGCCTGCGCGGGCATTCCATAGACACGGCAACGGTTGAGCACTGTGCGGAAGTCGGCCGCGTGCTGGCGGAAATGCATCTGGCGGGCCGTGCGTTTCCATCCCACATGCCCAATTCCCGCGGCAATGCATGGCGCATCGAGACTGCTTCACGCGTCATGCAGCTCCTGAACGCAGAAGATCAGGCCATGCTCAGGGACGAGCTGGCATTCGAAGCCGAGCTGCCGCTGGAAGATCTGCCGCACGGCGTGATTCATGCCGACCTGTTTCGCGACAATGTGCTGATTGAGGATGACCTGCTGAGCGGCGTGATCGATTTCTACTATGCCTGCAACGATATCCTGCTGTACGACGTCGCTATTGCCGTCAATGACTGGTGCAGCGCGGAAGGCGGTGAGCTTGACCAAGCCCGGCTGCGCGCGCTGCTGCAGTCCTACCATGATGTGCGGCCGTTTAACGAAGCCGAGCATGCGGCCTGGACCGGTCTGCTGCGCATCGCTGCGCTGCGTTTCTGGCTGTCGCGGTTGCACGATATGCACTTTCCGCAGCAGGGTGAGATCATCCACGCCAAGGATCCGGATTTTTTCCGCCGGATTCTGCACAAGCGTATTGCACAGCAACAGGCAATTGCGGGAATATGGGTAGAACAGCAGCATCGCTGATCAACAAAACTGTGTAAGGGGAATGTGATGAATATGCCGGCACTGCAGGCGAGACAGGTAAGTCCCAGGAGAGGCCTGGACTGGCTCATCGAGGGTTTTATGCTATTCCGCCGCAACCCCCTGCTATGGATTGCGCTGTTTTCAGCTTACTTGCTCATGGGTACGATTGTTTCCATGATCCCCATGCTGGGCATTGTTCTGCTGAATCTGGTAGCGCCGGTGTTTGTTGCGGGCTTCATGATAGGTTGCCGCGTGCTCGATCGCGGCGGCGAACTGGAGATCAGCCATCTGTTTGCCGGTTTCAAGCAGCATGCTCCCCAGCTCATTACCATCGGCGGCATTTACATGGTGGGCATCATTCTCATCACCGGCATCATGTTCCTGGGCACCGACCAGGCCGCATTGCAGGCCGCGATGTCGGGCGAGCGCATGAGCCCGGAAGAAACGCGTGCCATGCTGGGCGAGCGCTTCATGCTGACCTCGTTGATAGGCTTGCTACTGCTGGTACCGCTGGTCATGTCCTACTGGTTTGCACCCGTGCTCGCGGCATTCCACGGCTTGTCAGGACTCGCTGCCATGAAGCAGAGTTTCTTCGCCTGCCTCAGGAACATCGGGCCTTTCCTGGTTTACGGCGTCGTTTCCATGATCCTGCTGGTCATTGCGGCCATTCCGTTCGGCCTCGGCCTGCTGATCATGATTCCCACCATGATTGCGTCGCTCTACATTAGCTATAAGGATGTATTCGCGGATAGCCTAGCTACGCAAGTGCCGATTGCGACGGACGATTAGATAGGCGACTAGCCGTCAGACTTTCTCCAGCTTGGCGTATTCCAGCGCCAGCCATTTCAGCCCGGCATTGCCGAAATTGACCTGCACGCGCATGTCATTTGCATTGCCTTCGTAACTGACGACCACACCCAGCCCGAATTTGCTATGCGTGACGCTCTGCCCGATCTTCCACGGCAGGGCGCTGCTGGTGCTGCGCGGAATGGCCGGTTGCGGCGCATTGACGGCAGTAGGACGCGCATTGAGGCGCTTGAGCAGATCTTCGGGAATCTCGTCCAGGAAGCGTGAGGCGATGCCGTAGCGTATCTGGCCATGCAGCATGCGGCTTTGGGCGTGACTCAGGTACAGCCGCTGGCGCGCCCGAGTGACCGCCACATACATGAGGCGGCGCTCTTCTTCCAGGCCCTGCGCTTCGTACAGGCTTTGCTCGTGCGGACACAGGCCTTCTTCCAGGCCGCTGATGAACACCACCTTGAATTCCAGCCCCTTGGCCGCGTGTACCGTCATGAGCTGCAGTGCATCGCGCCCGGCATCTGCCTGGTGTTCCCCGGCTTCCAGGCTGGCGAAGCTCAGGAATTCGGTGAGGCCGGAGCTATCGTTTTCATTGATGAAAGCTACCGCAGCATTGATGAGTTCATCAAGGTTGGCGATGCGATCCTCGCCTTCTTTTTCTGTCTGGTAATGCTGGCGCAGGCCGGACAGCGTCGTCGCCAGTTCTGCCAATTCCGGCAGGCTCAGGCCCGTGGATTCGTCCTGCATCTGCTTGATGAGTCCGACGAATCCTTCCACGCCGCGGCCCGGCTGCGGATTGCCGCCAGTCTTCAGCAGTGCGGCTTTCCACAGACTGCAGTCCTGCGCGCGTGCGATCTCCTGCAGCTGTTCCAGACTGCGCGCACCGACGCCGCGCGTCGGGAAATTGATGATGCGCAGCAAAGCAGTATCGTCGTCGGGATTAGCGATCAGCCGCAGATAGGCCAGCGCATGCTTGATCTCGGCACGTTCGAAAAAGCGCAGCCCGCCATAGACACGGTACGGCAGGCCGGCGGAAAACAGCGCATGCTCCAGCACACGCGACTGCGCGTTTGAGCGGTAGAGCAGGGCGATTTCATCGAGTGCCGTGCCTTCAGCGTGCAGCATCCTGATTTCCTCGACAATGAAATTGGCTTCGTCGATATCGTTGTAACCCTGGTACACGCGCACGGGTTCACCCTTGCCGGCGGCGGTCCACAGGTTCTTGCCCAAGCGGTTGCGGTTGTGCGTGATGATGGCGTTGGCGGCGTCGAGAATATTGCTGTGTGAGCGGTAATTCTGCTCCAGCTTGACCACGTTGGTGATGCCGAAGTCCTGCTCGAAATCGCGCATGTTGCCCACGCGTGCACCGCGGAAGGAATAGATGGACTGGTCGTCATCGCCCACGGCGAATATGCAGTTGCCCTCTCCGGCGAACAGTTTCAGCCACAGGTACTGCAGGCGATTGGTATCCTGGAACTCATCCACCAGGATGTAGCGGAAGCGGCTCTGGTAATGCTCGCGGATATGCGCATTGCGGCTCAGCAGTTCGTAGGAGCGTAGCAGCAGCTCGGCGAAATCGGCGACACCTTCGCGCTGGCACTGCTTGTCGTATTCCTCGAACACTTCGCGTAGCCGCTGTGAGTGCGCATCATAGGCATCTACCGCATGCGCGCGCAGGCCTTCATCCTTGCAGCCGTTGATATAGCCCTGGATTTCGCGCGCCGGGAATTTCTCGTCATCCACATTCATGGCCTTCATGAGGCGCTTGATCATGGACAACTGGTCGGCGCTGTCCAGTATCTGGAACGTCGCCGGCAACATTGCCTCGCGATGATGCGCGCGCAGCAGGCGGTTGCACAGGCCGTGGAACGTACCTACCCACATGCCGCGCGTGTTGATGGGCAGCATGGCGGATAGGCGCGACAACATCTCCTTGGCCGCCTTGTTTGTGAAAGTGACGGCCAGTACACCCTGCGGTGAAACCTGACCGGTTTGCACCAGCCAGGCAATGCGCGTGGTTAGCACGCGCGTCTTGCCGCTACCGGCGCCGGCGAGGATCAGCGACGACTGCTGCGGCAGGGTAACTGCTTCGAGCTGCTTGTTGTTAAGACCGGAGAGGAGACTGCTGGAGTCATGTTCATTCATGTGTCGATTTTATCGCAGCCACCGGCAACGCGGGGATGCCTGCACAGATTTACTGGATTGGAGGAAATTGGTTGTACTGCAGAGGATGAGAATTTAGCGGAAGTTGCTGACTGATGGAACTCGGATGGCTGGTAGCGGGTCTCAAATTGCAAGACGATATTATCGTCTCCCCGCTTCTCCTCCCTGAGCGGGGAAGCCTTATGCTATGAGGCTGTACTGTATCCCCGGCTTTATTCCCCTTTAGCCGGGGATTTTTTTGCCTGGCGTTAGTGGGGCGTGCCAGCGCGCAGCGGCGTGGCGACCAGGCCTGTACTGCTCCTGAGCAGCCAGTCATTCTGTTTCAGGGTTTTCTCCAGCTCTGCGGGGGGCAGGGCTTCGCTGAAGTAATAGCCTTGCATCTCATCACACTCCAGCTCTTCCAGGAAACGAATTTCATCCAGCGAAGTGACGCCTTCGGCGATGACCTTGAGATCCATGTGGTGGGCGAGGGCAATAGTCGCGGAAACGATAGCGGCATCGTCGCGGTCGTCCAGGATGTCATGGATGAAGGATTTGTCGATCTTGAGTGTATCGACCGGCAGCCGCTTGAGATGCGTCAAGGATGAATAGCCGATGCCGAAATCGTCAATGGAGATTGAAACGCCAAGGGCGCGGATGGCATGCAGCGTATCCAGCGTGGCTTCCATATTTTGCACGAGGCTGGTTTCGGTGATCTCCAGCTCCAGAAAGCTGGGGTTGAGTCCGGATTGCGACAGGACTTCCTGCACCTTGTTCTTGATGGAGGCTGCCCCCAGCTGCTGGGCAGACAGGTTGACGGCCATCATGATGGGCGGCAGGCCTGCATCCTGCCAGGCCTTGTTCTGGTCGCAGGCGGTCTCCAATACCCAGTCCCCCAGCGCATGAATCAGGCCGATCTCTTCCGCCAGCGGAATGAAGTCTATCGGGTGGATCAAACCGCGTTCCGGGTTATTCCAGCGCACCAGTGCTTCGACGCCGACAATCTTGCGGTCGCGCGTGCGCACACGCGGCTGGTAGTGCAGCACAAATTCATGATTGGCCAGCGCCTTGCGCAACGCATTTTCAGTCAGTAAACGTTCGAGTATCTTGATGTTCATGTACGGGTCATAAAAGCGGAATGAGCCCGAACCCATTTCCTTCGCCTGATACATGGCGAGGTCGGCGTGCTTGAGCAGCGTGGTCACATCCTCGCCGTCCTTGGGGTACACACTGCCGCCTATGCTGGTGGTGACGCTGAGCTCGTGGCCATCGAGATAGATGATGGCCGAAGTGTTCTGCAGCATGGTTTCGGAAACGCGAACCATATCCTCGATGTCGTGCAGGTTCTCCATGACGATCACGAATTCATCACCGCCGAGGCGCGCCACAATGTCGCCTTCGCGCACCGATTTCAACAGCCGCCGCGCGATCTCCTCCAGCAGCAGGTCGCCGCGGTCGTGGCCCAGGCTATCATTGATCTGCTTGAAGCGATTGAGGTCCATGAACAACACACCGGTCTGGGTGCTGTCGCGCCGTGAGCAGGCAATCGCATGCTCCAGCCTGTCATACAGGGAGTAACGGTTGAGCAGGCCGGTCAACGGGTCATGCGTAGCAAGATGTTCGATTTGGCGCTGGTACATGCGCGCCTGCGTGACATCACGTGCAATGCCGTGCACGCCGATGATTTCGCCGTTCACCACCCACGGCAGGTACGCAGCTTCGAGCTCAAGAATGTCACCGTTCCTGCGGCGAATCCTGGCCTTGAATTTCTGCGGCGTGCCCTTGCTGGCGTCTTCGAAGTGACGAGCGACTTCCGCTGCCTGTTCGGGTATTACGAGGGATGTGACCGAAGTGCCTTGCAGCTCTTCTGCCGTATAACCCATCATGTTTTCCAATGCCCTGTTCGCGGAAATGAATTTTCCCTCCAGGTCACGGATGAAAATACCGTCCGGATGATATTCGAATAGCGACTTGAAGCGCTGTTCACTTTCCTTGAGCTGCTGCAGGGAAGTGCGGAACTGGTATTGGCGATAACGGCCGCGCAGCGCAGCTTTTACCGCGCTCGTGAAGGCCGAAGTGCGCACCGGGCGTTCCAGCAGGGAGACCTTGCCAAGACGCGGCAGCACTTCGCTGAGGCTTGGCGAGTCGGCCCCGTGGTAAGTCAGGATCATGATCGGCAGGTCTGACCACTCTGGTTGTTTGACAAGGAAACCTTCCAGCATGTCCACGGTTTGCTCTGACAATATTTCTTCCACTGTGAGCAGGGCTGCAGCGCCCTGCTCAAGCTGATGCAGCAAGTCATCTTCGTCAGCGCATACCGTGCAATCGATCCCGCTCTGGGTCAGCACTTTGCAAGCCATCTCGCTGTCTTTGCGCGTAGAGGCGAGCACCAGCAGGCGTTTCTCCTGCGGTGTGATGTCAGTCTGCGTCAGCAGGGCGCTTTCAGGATTCATCCAGCTCCTTGCCCTTGAAGGTAGGGATACCGGTCAACACACCACGGAATTCCTTGAGCACATTGCCGATATGAATGCCCTTGTCGGAGATGGATAATTCCCGAATGGTGCGTTCATGCAAACCGGCGCGCTTCTTGAAGACCGAAATCGCCTGCCGGACTTCGCCGCTATATTCGAAGTGCCGCACCAGGATGACGTTATCGGCCAGATAACTGGTATCGCCAGCTGAGCCGCCGGTACTGCCTATCATGCTGGGATGCACGCCTACCAATAACGTGATGACATCCTTATGGCCCAGGTAACTCAGTAATTCATGCAGGTGGATGGCCAGGAAACGGTCATTCGGCATCGAGTTGACATAGCCGTTGAGGCTATCTATCACCACAACTTTTGCACCGCCCTTGTCCACCGTATCGAGGACTGTCTGCGTGAATTGGCCGGGCGACATTTCCGCCGGGTCAATCTGCTGGATGCAAAGCCGTCCATCAATCAAAGGCGTGATGAGATCGATGTTGATGGCTCTGGTGCGGTTCAGCAGCAGGTTGGTGGATTCCTCGAACAGGAACATGGCGGCTTTCTGTCCGCGCTCAATGGCTGCGGCCACGAACTGTGCCGCCATTGATGATTTGCCTGTGCCCGGAGCACCGGTAATGATGGTGCTCGTGCCCTCTTCCAGCCCGCCGCCCAATAGCTCATCCATGCGGTCGAGGCCGCTGCTGATCTGCTTGAGTGCCTTGATATTACGCACATCCGTGCCGCCAGTCGCCAAGCGTGGGAAGACGATGAGGCCGCCGCGCTCAATGATGTAATCGTGTGAACCTGCACGGAATTTGATACCGCGCAGCTTGACGATACGCAGGCGGCGGGTTTCCACACCGTAATCCTGCTGTACCTGATCTAGTGAGATAACCCCATGCGCGATACTGCGAATCTGCATGTCATGTGCATCTGGCCTGTCGTCCAGCATCAGCACGGTGCAGTTGCGGCGGGCGAAAAACTGTTTGTAGGCCAACACCTGGCGACGGTAACGCAATGCGCTACTGGCCAGCAGGCGAAGCTCGGAAAGCGAATCAATGACGACGCGCGATGGCTTGTGTTTTTCCACCATGGAAGAGATGTCGCGCGTGGTATCGCCCAGCTCGACTTCAGATGGGTGGAAGAGGGTGTGATGTTGGGCCGGATCGAGAAAATCCTCAGTGGGGATCACTTCATGAATATGGATGCCTTCCATGCTCCAGCCATGCGATTCGGCCACGGCTTCCAACTCGTTTTTGGTTTCAGACAGCGTGATGTATAAAACGGATTCCCCGTTCTTTACACCTTCCATCAGGAAACTTAGTGCCAGTGTGGTTTTGCCTGTGCCCGGCACACCTTCAACGAGGTATAAGCGCTCGGCGGTAAGTCCGCCACACAGTATTTGATCGAGTCCGGTAATGCCTGTAGATATGCAGGTTGTCGCCTGCTTGGTTGTTGTGTCCATTTAAGAAATGATCCCCCGCAAGAACTGCATCCTGTCAAACCCCTGAGTGCCCGGGTTGCTAGTACCCCGTGTGATGTCTGAAACTTTCATTACATGTGGCTTTACTCTGCAATCGTCTGATATAGGCCCAGCAGAACTATGCTTTTGATGGTTTGTAGCGTCTGTTATGTACCGCACATAGCGATTCCGCCGTAGCCGGGCCAAAAAAAGCCCCGCACTAGGCGGGGCTTTTCTGTGCAAGCTGGATAATATCCCAGCCCGGCAGTTATTACATCATGCCGTCCATACCGCCCATGCCGCCCATACCGCCTGGCATAGCAGGTGCATCTTCCTTCGGCAGTTCTGACACCATGCAATCGGTGGTCAGCATCAGGCCGGCGATGGATGCCGCGTTCTGCAGTGCGGAACGGGTCACCTTGGTTGGGTCCAGCACGCCCATTTCCACCATGTCGCCATAGGTTTCGTTGGCAGCATTGAAGCCGTAATTGCCTTTGCCGCCCAGCACGTTGTTAACAACAACGGAAGGCTCGACACCGGCGTTGGTAACGATCTGGCGCAGCGGTTCTTCGATTGCACGCAGTACGATCTTCACACCGGCGTCCTGGTCGAGGTTTTCACCCTTGACGTTGGCAATGGCATCACGTGCACGCAGCAGTGCAACACCGCCGCCGGCGACGATACCTTCTTCCACGGCAGCGCGGGTGGCGTGCAGTGCATCTTCAACGCGGGCCTTCTTTTCCTTCATTTCGATTTCAGTGGTGGCGCCAACCTTGATCACGGCAACACCGCCTGCCAGCTTGGCAACGCGTTCCTGCAGCTTTTCACGGTCGTAGTCGCTGGTGGCTTCTTCGATCTGGGTCTTGATCTGCGCGATACGGCCCTTGATGTTGGCTTCGTTACCTGCACCGTCGATGATGATGGTGTTTTCCTTGCCCACTTCGATACGCTTGGCCTGGCCCAGGTCTTCCAGCTTGACGCCTTCAAGCTTGAGGCCGACTTCTTCAGCAATGACGGTCGCACCGGTCAGGATGGCGATGTCTTCCAGCATGGCCTTGCGGCGGTCGCCGAAGCCAGGAGCCTTAACGGCAACGGTCTTGAGGATGCCACGGATGTTGTTGACCACCAGGGTCGCCAGCGCTTCGCCTTCGACATCTTCAGCGATGATCAGCAGCGGACGGCCAGCCTTGGCAACTTGCTCCAGCGCAGGCAGCAGGTCGCGGATGTTGGAGATCTTCTTGTCGTGCAGCAGGATGAACGGATTGTCCAGCAGCGCGATTTGGCGATCGGAGTTGTTGATGAAGTAAGGGGACAGGTAACCGCGGTCGAACTGCATGCCTTCGACGACATCGAGTTCGTTTTCCAGACCGGAACCGTCTTCAACGGTAATCACGCCTTCCTTGCCTACCTTGTCCATGGCATCAGCGATGATCTGGCCGATGGAGGCATCGGAGTTGGCGGAAATGGAGCCAACCTGGGCGATTTCCTTGCTGGTGGCACATGGGCGGGATTGCTTCTTGAGCTCGGCAACAGCCGCTTCAACTGCCTTGTCGATGCCGCGCTTGAGGTCCATCGGGTTCATGCCGGCAGCAACCGACTTCATGCCTTCGCGGATGATGGCTTGTGCCAGCACGGTTGCAGTGGTAGTACCGTCACCGGCAACATCGGAGGTCTTGGAAGCAACTTCCTTGACCATTTGCGCGCCCATGTTTTCGAACTTGTCCTTGAGCTCGATTTCCTTGGCGACCGATACACCGTCCTTGGTGATGGTAGGCGCGCCGAAGGAGCGCTCGAGCACGACATTGCGGCCCTTGGGGCCCAGGGTTACGCGCACGGCGTTGGCGAGAATGTTCACGCCGTTGGTCATTTTGTGGCGAACTTCATCGCCGAAACGTACGTCTTTAGCAGCCATATTTAAATCTCCTTAATTCGATTCGTATTTGGGAAAGCAAGTATTTGGCTTTCAGGCAAGGCGCGTGGTTTGCGAGGAGCGGCGCATACAGGTGGTATGCAAGTACCGTAGCAAAACGCGCAACGCAGCATCAAAGCCAAAGACGCCGCTTTAGGCTTCAACCACGCCCATGATGTCTTCTTCGCGCATGACAAGCAGCTCTTCACCTGAAACCTTGACGGTCTGGCCGGCGTACTTGCCGAACAGGACCTTGTCGCCAACCTGGACTTCCAGCTTGCGTACGGAACCGTCTTCCAGCACCTTGCCATTGCCGACGGCAATGATTTCACCCTGGTCGGGCTTTTCTGCGGCGGAATCGGGAATGACAATGCCGGATGCTGTCTTGCGTTCTTCTTCGAGGCGCTTGACAATAACGCGGTCATGCAAAGGGCGAATTTTCATGAGTTAATCTCCTTATGGTTAATTCATTACGTGTTTGGAAGAATCCAGTGAAGCCCGTGCTGAACTGTTAGCACTCTAGCTTATCGAGTGCTAATGATAAGGATTCGAGTCCGTTTTTTCAAGATTTGAATGTTTTTTTTGCTTTACATCCATGACTTTTCAGTAGAAAAAGAGGGATGTCGTAACGCAACCCGGAGTATTTCGCGTGAATGAAAACCCATTAGACGTCACCATACAGCAGCTCAACCTGGGCTATGACGGCCTGGAAGACAGACTGCTGCTGCGGCTGGGCCTGGCCGACAATACCGAAGTGACGGTGTGGCTGACGCGCAAGATGGTGAAGATACTGTGGTCCATGCTGCAGAGCGCGCAAATGGCGCCGCTCATGGTTCCGGACGATTTCACTCCAGAAACGCAGCCGGTGCTGGAAGAGATCGCGCGTTCAGTAGAGCCGCTGGCGCCGCATAAAATGGATTTTTCGGAAACCTATAAAGCCGGACGCGCGCCACGTACGCTGCATCCCGTGCTGCCCAGCGACTGCCGCCTGGTGAGCCTTGAGCACGGCAAGAAATACCGGCTGGAGCTGGAAGCCAAGGATGCGTATACGGTACGAATCCCGCTTTCCACCGAAATCACGCACGCGCTGATCAATATGCTGCAGCTCGCTACGCGCGAAGCAGGATGGGATCTTTCCTTGACTGCCGGCCAGATCATCATGGGCGAACACACCAGTCGGCCTGTGTTGCACTAAGCATTATCAATCGCATGGACAATAACGAGCTTTTGCAGCGCAGCCTGCAATCTGTATGGCATCCCTGCACGCAGATGAAGGCGCACGAAACGCTGCCCCTGATCCCCGTGCGGTGTGGCGAAGGTGTGTGGCTGGAGGATTTCGACGGCAACCGCTATCTCGATGCCGTCAGCTCATGGTGGGTCAACCTGTTTGGCCATAACCACCCGCACATCAAGAACGCCATCAAGGCGCAGCTGGATCAGCTGGAGCACGTGATTCTGGCCGGCTTCACGCATGAACCCGTGGTGCGGCTGTCGGAGCGCCTGGGTGAGATGACAGGGCTGGGACATTGTTTTTATGCTTCCGACGGCGCATCTGCCACCGAGATTGCGCTCAAGATGAGTTTCCACTATTGGCGCAATGTCGGGCAGGAACGCAAAAAACAGTTCCTCAGTCTGCAGAATGGCTACCACGGTGAAACCATAGGCGCGCTGTCGGTGACGGATGTCGCGCTGTTCAAAGATACCTATGCGCCACTGCTGCGCGCCAGCGTGCAAATGCCCAGCCCGGACTGGCGGCTGGCAGAAGGCGGCGAGTCGGCGGAAGTCTGCGCACTGCGCTGCGCACAAGCGCTGGAGGATTATGTCGCTGCACACCATGAAGAAATTGCCGCGCTGATCATTGAGCCGCTGGTGCAATGCGCAGCCGGCATGGCCATGCATCATCCGGTTTACCTGATACGTGCGCGCGAAATCTGCAGCAAATACCAGATACACCTGATCGCGGACGAGATTGCGGTCGGTTTCGGCAGGACAGGCACCATGTTCGCCTATGAGCAGGGTGGCATCCGGCCTGACTTTCTATGTCTGTCCAAAGGCATCAGCGGCGGCTATCTGCCGCTGTCAGTGGCATTGACGACGGATGAGATCTACCAGGCCTTTTATGACGACAGCGTTGCACGCGGTTTCCTGCATTCGCATAGCTACACGGGCAATGCGCTCGCCTGCAGCGCGGCGCTGGCGACACTGGATATTTTCGCGCAGGACAATGTGCTGGAAAACAACCGTGCGAAAACTGCTTATCTGAATCGGGCGCTGCAGTCGTTTAGCGACTTGCCCATCCGACATCTGCGCAATACCGGCATGATCTGGGCATTTGATGTGGATACCCGGAATCCCCAGTTCGCCCGCGATTTTTATGGCGCTGCAGTGCAGCATGGTGTCCTGCTGCGGCCTATCGGTAATACGGTGTATTTCATGCCGCCGTATGTCATCAGTGAAGCGGAGATAGACACCCTGTTGACGCAAACCCGGCAGGTGCTGGAAGCCCATGCGTAGCGTGATTCTTTGTTGCAGGTGGCTATTGCTGTTGCCGCTGCTATGGCTGGCAACGGCTCACGCCCAGCTGCCGGAAAGTGTAGCCCGTGCGCTAGAGAAGTCCAGCGTGCCGCCGGAGAACGTTGCCGTTTATGTACAGCAGGTAGACGCTGCCCAACCGTCGATCAGCCATTTTGCCGACCAGGCGTTTGCACCGGCGTCTGTCATGAAAGTGGTGACCACCTATGCCGCGCTCGACATGCTGGGCCCGGCTTACCGCTGGCGTACCGCGGTCTATCATGACGGCGTGCTGGAGAACGGCATACTCAACGGCAACCTGATCCTCCAGGGGGCTGGCGACCCGTATTTCCGCACTGAGGATTTCTGGCAGCTGCTGACCTATCTGCGCCAGCGTGGAGTAACCGAGATACGCGGCGATCTGCTCATTGACGGCAGCCGCTTTCAGCTTGCCCAGGGTACTCCCGGCGCTTTCGATGGCGAGCCTTATCGCGCCTATAACGCCTTACCCAGTGCATGGCTGCTGAATTTCAAGGCCAACAGCTTTCGTCTGGTGCCGGATGTTGTACATCAGCGCGTGGATATCCTGCCCAATCCGGAAATACCGGAAATCAGGATAGACAATAGACTTACGCTGACAAACGGCGCATGTGGCAACTGGAAACAGGCGTTGCAATACGATATCCAGCCGATCCCGCTTAACGCGGCGCTGGATAACAGCGCTGGTCTTATGCTGGTGGATTTCCGCGGCAGTTATGCGGCTAGTTGCGGCGAGAAGGCGTTGGAGCTCAGTCTGCTCGACGACGGCAGCTACACCCTGGGAGTATTCCGCAAGTTCTGGCAGCAGCTGGGCGGTACTTTCACGGGCAAGGTGCGCTGGCAGCCTGCAGGACCATCGGCCACCCTGCTCGCCGAATATTGGGGTGCGCCCCTGGCCGAAGTGGTGCGCAATATCAACAAGTACAGTAACAACCTCATGACGCGGCAACTGCTGCTGACGATCGCTGCCGAGCGCAAAGGCGTCCCGGCCACCGAGGCAAGCGGGGCGGAAGCCATTCATGATTGGCTTATCGCCAAACAGCTGGAATTTCCGGGGCTGGTGCTCGAGAACGGGTCCGGGCTGTCGCGCATAGAGCGCATCAGCGCCATGCAGCTGGGTGGCTTGCTACTGGATGCATATCACAGTCCTGTCATGCCCGAGCTCATGTCTTCGTTACCGATGCTGTCAGTAGACGGCACCTTGTCTCAGCGGCTCAAGGAAAGCCCGGCGCAAGGCAGTGCGCATATCAAAACTGGGTCGCTGGAAGGCGTGCGCTCAATTGCCGGCTATGTGCTGGACAGTGCAGGTCGACGCTGGGTGGTTGCATTCATGGCAAACCATCCTGCTGCCGGATCTACTGGCCACGCCCAGGATGTCTTGATCGAATGGATATACAGTCAGACTCCTCCCAGCGAGGCGGCAGGCGAGGTTCAGCACTAGACGTTATAATCGCCGGGATTCCGGATTTAAATTGGAGCTTAGATGAAACACACCACAGTTTTTGCAGGCGCGCTGTTGTTCGCCTTTTTTGCGGGCGGATGTACCGCCGAATCCCCAACCTCCACCCAGGAAAATGCTGCCATGAATGAAAAAGTGACCGAATTGAAAAAGATAGACCAGACCATAGGCGATGGCCGCGAAGCCGAGCCTGGCTTCAACGTTACCGTGCATTACACGGGTTGGCTGTATGACGCCAGCAAGCCCGAAGGCCATGGCCAGAAATTCGACAGCTCCGTGGATCGGGGTGAGCCATTTATCTTCTTCCTGGGCGGCCAGCAGGTCATCCAGGGCTGGGATGAAGGCGTGGTGGGCATGAAAGTCGGCGGCAAGCGCACGCTGATCATTCCGCCGGAAATGGGTTATGGCGCTTATGGCGCGGGCGGCGTGATTCCTCCCAATGCCACTCTGGTGTTTGATGTGGAACTGCTGGGGGTCAAGTGAAGGCCAGAATCAAATGGGTTGAAAACGTCTGCTTCATGGGCGAATCGGAAACCGGCCATGCAGTGATTCTTGATGGCGCTCCCGAAGCGGGTGGCCGCAACTTGGGCATGCGGCCCATGGAAATGCTGCTGATTGGCATGGGCGCCTGCACCTCGTTTGATGTGGTGACCATACTCAAGAAAGCGCGTCAGCCCGTGACCGATTGTGTCGCCGAAATGGAGGCTGAGCGCGCCGATGAGGTGCCCAAGGTGTTTACCAGGATTCATGTGCATTTTGTGGTGACCGGCAAGGGGCTCAATGAAACCCAGGTCGAGCGCGCAGTGAAGCTGTCCGCGGAAAAATACTGCTCGGCTTCTATCATGCTGGGCAAGTCTGTGCAGATCACGCACGACTTCGAGATCGTTGAGCCCTGATGGCAGGGCAGCTTCCGGGCGGGATGCTGGGCATGCGCCATGTGGCGCTGTTCGTTGAAGACCTTGAAGTCTGCCTGCGATTTTATGTGGACTTGCTGGGCATGCAGGTCGAGTGGCAGCCGGATGCAGATAACTACTATCTGACTTCCGGCAGTGACAATCTGGCCTTGCATCGCAGCAGCAAAAAAGCTGCCGAGAGCGGGCAGCGGCTGGACCATATCGGTTTCATGATCAGATCAGCTGCCGAGGTGGATCAATGGCATGACCATCTGGCTGGCAATGGCATCAGGATACTGCAGCCTCCCAAAACCCACCGTGATGGCGCACGCAGCTTTTATTGCGCTGATCCGGCCGGCAACCTGGTGCAGATCATTTATCACCCGCCGATTTCGGATCGCGCTGAAACCAGCTAGTCAGGCTATCCCTACCTACCAATCTAATCAGGCTACGCCTACTGGGATGGTTTCAACCGTAAGCGTTGCGTTCTGCGCTATGACCTCAAACAGGCGATCGATATTGGGGTGTTTGCCCGGCTGATTGCGCGCATCTTCCGTGTGCTCAGCGTAGAGTGACAAGCCTTCCCTGGCAGCATCGGCATTGATGCAGCCCCATTTTTTCCACAGATGATGGTAGACCTTGACCGAGCCTGAACTGCCTGGCTTATTCTCGATGATGCCGGCAACGGCCCCATCGGCAGCGTAGAGTTCGATGGCTTGCAGGTGGTCTATGCTGGGCAGGGTGGGAATGATATCGCTGAATGTCTGCATGATTCGAATAATGCTTCTGATGTGATGGTCTGAATGTAATGAGGCTGAGGTAATAGCTCAGATGTAATAGGAAGTCCGCGTCATGATGCGGGAGGCAAAACGCATGGCGCGTTTCACTGGCTGCGGCAGATCTGCTGCGCCATGCTGTACTGCGGTTTTGGCGTGCTGGGTTTCATCAGTATGCATTTGTTCGAGTACCGCGCGGCTTTTCGCATCGTCATCGGGCAACTGCGCCAGGTGACTTTCAAGATGCTTGCCGACCTGGCGTTCGGTCTCTGCCAGAAACCCCAGGTTCCATTTGTCGCCTAGCAGGCCTGATACTGCGCCCAATGCGAATGATCCACCGTACCACAAGGGATTGAGCAGGCTTTTGCGCCCGCCAAGTTCCTTGATGCGCTGTTCGCACCAGGCCAGATGCTCAGTCTCTTCCCTGGCAGCCTGCTGCAAGGCCTCGACTGTTTCCTGGTTGCGCGCGGTCAGCGACTGGCCGCTGTAAAGCGCCTGTGCACAGATTTCGCCGCAGTGGTTGACGCGCATGAGTGCGGCCACATGCTTGCTTGTAGCGTGAGACCCGCCATCCGGCTCCGCCTGCGGTTCAGGTGCATCGCGACCCGGATAAGGCCGATTGCTGCGGGGCTGCGCAAAAAGTGTACGCAGCCCGCGGTCGAACGCAATGATGAAGCGATCCATGCGATATGCCAGCGTTATCGGCGCAGGATCTGCAGGCCCTTGAGCAGGTTGAGCGCCTGGTTGAACTGGTAATCGCTCTTGGTGCCCGGCTCCATTGGCGCTTCCTTGTCGTCAGTCTTGTCCTTTTCCGAATCCTTGCCTTCTTCCTTGGAGTCAGGCTTGGGCTCAGGCGTCTCTTTGGGCAACTCCATGACCGGCGGGGTTTCTTCCCCTTCCTTGGGGTTGAGCAGATGGCGCGTCAGATCAGCTTCACGCAGGTTGAGGCCGTTGTCGGCAGTGTTGATGGTGCCTTCTTCAACCGTAATGTCCGGCACGATGCCCTTGGCCTGGATGGAACGGCCTTCCGGCGTGTAATAGCGTGCGGTCGTCAGCTTGATCGCCGTGCCGTTGTTCATCGGCAATATGGTTTGCACCGAACCCTTGCCGAAGCTCTGGGTACCCATGATGATGGCGCGCTTGTGATCCTGCAGCGCGCCGGCGACGATTTCCGATGCAGAAGCGGAGCCGCCGTTGATCAGCACCGCCATCGGCACTGTCTTCAGCTCCGCGGGAAGATCGCGCAGATAATCGCTGCTTGGACCGCCCTTGACGTAGAACTCGGGGTTGGCAGTCAGACGCATCTTGGCATCCTCGGTACGGCCTTCGGTGTAAACCACGAGCTCGTTCTTGGGCAGGAAGGCGGCAGAAATACCGACCGCGGCGTTAAGCAGGCCACCAGGATTGTTGCGCAAATCGAGGATCAGACCCTTGAACGGTTCCTTGTTTTCCTCACGCAAGGCCTTGACGGCCTTTGCCAGGTCTTCACCGGTATGTTCCTGGAACTGGGTGATGCGGATGTAGGCGTAACCAGGCTCGCTCATCTTGTATTTCACGCTTTGCGTTTTGATGATGGCGCGCGTCAGCGTGAAGGTCAGCGCCTTGCTTTCGCCCTTGCGCAGCACGGTCAGCGTGATGGGAGTATTGGGCTTGCCGCGCATGCGCTTGACGGCGTCACTGAGCGTCATGCCTTTCACCGGCGTTTCATCCAGCTTGATGATGAGATCGCCTGCCTTCAGGCCTGCCTTGTAAGCGGGCGTGTCCTCAATGGGGGAAACCACTTTGACGAAACCGTCTTCCATGCCGACTTCAATGCCGAGGCCGCCGAATTCACCCTGGGTGCCGGCCTGTAGGTCCTTGAACGCATCAGCATCCAGGTAAGCCGAATGCGGATCCAGGCCGGACAGCATGCCGTTGATGGCTTCGGTGATGAGTTTCTTGTCTTCTACCGGCTCGACATAATCATTCTTGATCTTGCCGAATACTTCGGCAAAAGCGCGCAGATCGTCGATCGGAAGCTGCTGGTTGGCCTCCTTGTCGGCCTGGGCCGAATAGTTGAGGCTCAGCATGATGCCCAGTATGGCGCCGGCGGCAATCAGGCTGAATTTTTCAAGTTTTGCGCGCATGTAGAACGGATCCTCTAAGAGTGAGATGTTGCGATAACATGATGGAACAGAGCAGCCTTATTTTCCGCTATTTGGCTGGCGCAGTGCAAGCTGGCCCGATGAGCGCATCCCCGAACGGAGCAGAATCATGAATGGCAGTCTTCCCGACCAACGTATTGAAATTGAATATTGTACTCAATGCCGCTGGCTGCTCCGTGCGGCATGGCTCGCACAGGAGCTTTTGACGACGTTCGAATCAGACATCCAATCTGTGAGTCTGGTTCCGGGTAGCGGCGGCATCCTGGAAGTGAGGCTGAACGGCGAGTTGCTGTTTTCACGCAAGGAGGCCGGCCGCTTTCCCGAGGCCAAGGAGCTCAAGCAATTGGTTCGCGACCGCATAGATCCCGAAAGGTCGCTGGGACACAGTGATCGTTGAGGCTGGATGCTAGTGACAATGTGAACTATTTGCATTTCTGCAGGGATTTTTTTTCTGGGCTAGACTGCGGTCATCCCCACCTACACGGAGACTGTTATGGACATTGCATCCGAAAAAACCGAAGCGATTATCAGCACACTGAACAGAATTCTTGAGTTCGAACTGGCAGGCGTCGTTCGCTACACCCATTACGCACTCATGGTGTACGGCTACAACCGTATCCCCATCGTATCGTGGCTGCGGGGCCAGGCTTCCGAGTCGCTGGATCATGCCAACAAGGCCGGTGAGCTGATCACCCATCTGGGTGGGCATCCCTCCCTATCCATTGGCCGTCTGCTTGAAACGCATAGTCATGAAATCGGCGATATTCTGCGCGAATCGCTGGAGCACGAAAGGGCTTCGCTGGTGTGCTACAAGGAACTGCTGAAGCTGGTGGAAGGCGAGTCGGTCATGCTGGAGGAATATGCGCGCGAGATGATTTACGCGGAAGAACTGCACATGGGCGAAGTAGACAAAATGCTGCGCAAACCCGGCGACATCGCGGCATTCACGCATTAATCACGAGCCAGAATCAAAAAAGCGGCTGTCAGGCCGCTTTTTATTTGCCGGTGCTGGCTGATTCAGCGTCGGCCTCAGCTTGCAGCTTGTCCGGTTCTATCCTGCGTGCGCCGTTGAAACGGGTTGCCCAATATTCCTCCTGCATGTTCACCACATGGATGCCGCCGCCGGAGCTGGGCGCGTGGATGAAACGTCCATCACCCATATAGATGCCGACATGCGAGAAGGCTGATTTCAGCGTATTGAAAAATACGAGGTCGCCGGGCTGCAACTGGTTCAGCGGGATATTCTGGCCCAGCTGACTCAGTGCACGAGCGCCGTGCGGCAGCGTCATATTGACGGCCTGCTGGAATACGTAACGCACGAATCCGCTACAGTCGAAGCCGGTTTCGGGAGAGCTGCCGCCGTACTTGTATTTCACACCGGTCAGGCTTAACGCGTTCATGAGGACTTCGTGGGCCCATATCGACCAGTCGTTGCCGGTTTTGTCCTGTGCCTGAGCAGTTTTTTCGGACGCGACGGTTTCTGCCCCGAGTGTGGGCAGGCTGGCGGATAAAGCTGCAATAAATACAATGTGATACATGCGCATGGCGGCATTGTACGGGGCAAATTGTCCGTTTGTAAATTGCCGTGTTAACAGTAAAATGCCTTGCAATAACAGTCCCGTCACAACTCTCATCCTAAAAAGGACAGCTCCGCCGCCATGATTCGCGAAACCATTTCAGTCATGCGCGATTTCAGCCGTCTTCGTGCCATCGTTGGCATCCTCATGCGCTACGGCTGGACCGATGTCGCACGACGGCTGGGCAAGCGCAGTCTTATCGGCAAGGCGGGCAATGTCATCAACGGCAGGGCATCGCGCGAAATCATGATGCTGCCCTCCGAAGTGCGCGCGCGGCTGGCGCTGGAGGAGCTCGGACCGACGTTCGTCAAGCTGGGACAAGTGCTCGCAACTCGGCTGGATATTTTCCCGCCCGCATGGATTGCCGAATTCGCCAAATTGCAGGATCAGGTACCACCCGTGCCTTTCGAAGCATTGCTGCCTGGCCTGGAAAAAGCTCTTGGCAAATCGCCGTTTGAAGTCTTCCAGGATTTCCAGACTGAGCCGCTGGCTGCCGCATCCATTGCTCAGGTACACCAGGCTCGTCTGCAGGACGGCACGCCGGTTGTTGTCAAGATTCGCCGACCCAATACGCGTGAGAATATCGACGCCGACCTGCGCCTGCTGTCTCATGTCGGGCGGTTGATCGAGGCCGAGTTCGTAGAGTCGCGGCGCTTCCAGCCCGGCAAGATCATCGGCCAGTTCACCAAGTCACTACGCAAGGAGCTGGATCTTGCGCTGGAAGGACGCAATACCGAACGTTTTGCACGCAATTTTGCGACTGACCCCGGCATCGTATTCCCCCAAATCTACTGGGAGTACACCAGCGAAAGCGTGCTGGTCATGGAGCGCATAGACGGCATCTCCGGCCATGACCTCATGAAAGCTGCAGTGGCCGGGCTCGATCTCAAAATGCTGGCGGCGCGCGGCGCCGATACCGTGCTGAAGATGGTGCTGGTGGACGGTTTTTTCCATGCGGATCCGCATCCCGGAAATGTGTTCTACCTGCCGGAGAACCGGCTTGCCATTATTGACTGCGGGATGGTGGGCCGGCTGACACCGGATCGACGTGACGAGATTGCAGACTTGCTGGCGGCAGTGGTTTCGAAGGATGTCGAAGTGCTGCGCGACATCCTTATCCTGTGGGCGGACGATGTGCGCGTGGATGAGGAAAAGCTAAGCGCGGATGTGGACGAATTCATCGGTAATTACGAGCACGCGCCGCTCAAACAGGTGCGCTTCAGTGTGTTGCTGAACGACCTTACGACCATCATGCGCGAGAATCACCTGGCAGTCCCGCCCGATCTCACCATGCTGTTCAAGGCACTGATCACCATGGAAGGGCTGGGACGTCGCCTTGATCCAGATTTCCAGATCATCGAGCACCTGACTCCTTTCGTGAAGCAGGTGATTCTGGACCGTTACCGGCCTTCAGCTCTGTTCAAACGCGGGCGCAAGGGCGTGGGCCACATGCTGGGCGCTTTCGCCGGGTTGCCGGGGGATGTGTCGCAGGTATTGCGCGAAGCTGCGCGCGGGCGGCTTCGTATCAATCTCGATCTCAAGCGCCTGGACCATTTCGGCCATCAGCTGGATCACAGTACCAACCGCCTGACCATGGCCATGATCGCCGCTGCGCTGATCGTGGGCTCCTCCATTGTCATGACGGTTAAGGGCGGACCAACACTGTTCGGCCTGCCGGCCTTCGGCTTTATCGGCTTTTTCCTGGCTTTTGTGATCGGGCTGCTGCTGATGATTTCCATCTGGCGCTCCAGCCGGCAAGATTAATGGCGGTTTTGGCCACCGCCTCTGCTCTGCCCATGTTTCCCCTGAAGCGGATTGTTGCCAATCCGTGGCTGACCAGGCCCGAGGCTACGTGGTTGTGCACTCGGTCCTGAGCGGGCCGGTGACATCGATTGCTGCTGCATGCTTCTATTGTTCGGCATAGCCTGTTGTTGCCTGTCAAAGACGCGAGGGCCACCATTCGCGGCTGGCGGTTCAAACCTGCGCATAGGTGGTTGGGACAACGGCTGGCGCGGCACCGTCATCGGGTTCGGGCTTCTGGGCACTACCGCACGCGTTTGCGGAGGAATATTAGGGCTAACCAAGAGGTTATCACGGCGTTTGAGCGCTTCAAGCCTCTCCTGAACAGTCCCGGTGCTTGCGCCCGGGATTACGGCATTAGGTGTGGGGATGGTCTGGCGGCCAAGCGCCGCATTGACGGGCAGCTCTGTCGCAGTAAGATTTCGGGTGCCACTATTTGCGCTCCCTTGAGACGTCACGGGGGCAGGAACCCTGAAGTTTTCCTGCCGCGTCTGACTCCGGGTTAGCGCTTCCCTTGGTGCCAAGGGCGAGCCATCCCGTGGGCTTAACACATCCCGGACATTGCGAGGAGGTAAATGATTACCCGGAAACCGATTCTGCAAGGCCGGCACGCCATACGGTACGTTGTGCCTGCGGGACGGATCATGCTCCCACTGTTGTGGTTTATTACGAACTGTATTTAATCCGCCTGCAAGGCGCTGTCTATTGTGTTGGTGTCTCAAATGTCGGTGGTGATGACGATGCACATTGACGTGATGGCGATGCCAGTCGAAGCTGCTGTAAAAGAAGCCGAGGCCCACATGAATGCCGCTGCCCCAGTAATAGCCAGGCCTGAATCCTGAGTAATAACCGGGCCATGGATCCCAATAAATAGGCGGGTAAGCGTCCCACCACCAGGGGCCGTAAACCACGGTAGGGCTGTAGTATGGAACATATACAACCTCGGGAGCGGCCTGCTCAATGACTATCGTCTGCCCTTGTTGCAGTACGCGAACCTGCTCGCTGGATTGCAAATTGCCAGCGGCCTGTGCCTGTTGGCGTAAGGTCTGTACAGTGTCCATGACTTGCGCCTGCTGGCTCAGGAAGGCGTCCCCGAGCTGTTCCGTCCATTCGGGCCTTGCATCCATTTCCGCCAAAATCTGGGGGAATGCCGTCAGCGATATTACGCTCGGGTCCCAATCCACCTCGTCTGCGGCGTTGACTGCAGCATCACCCTTGAAGTCTGGATGTTCGCGTGACCAGCGCGCCGCTTCCATGACTTCTGCGGGGTAAGTGGCGGCCATCAGTATCTGAGACAACAAAGCATCGGGATAAAGTGCGATGGGCGCCAGCATCTGGTCCAGCTCCTGTTGCGTGAAGATGGATTCATTCTCAAGCGCTTCGCTTTCAGCGCATGCCAGTGGCGTGACAAAGGCGCTGAGGAATATCAACAGGCTGAATATTCGGGGCTTCATACAAGGTCCATCTCTATAAAATGTAGCTATACCGGACAACGTCCTATGTAGCCCAGCGTTGACGTGACAATTTTTAGACACCTTCACTTGCTCCGAATTGCTCATACACAAAAATTGATTGCGGGTAGGCATCCAACACCGTCAGCGTGGGATAATGGGCTGGATTCCATGTCACACGATCTAGAAAAGACCTTCGCCGCCGACGGCCCGTTGGCTGCCGCTATTCCGGGTTACCGCCAGCGAACGCAGCAGCTCGAGATGGCCAGGGCCATCGCGGAAGCGATACAGCACAGCCGCCAGCTCGTTGCCGAAGCCGGCACCGGCACCGGCAAAACCTTTGCTTATCTGGTACCGGCCCTGCTCTCGGGCGGCAAGGTCATCGTTTCCACCGGCACCAAGACCTTGCAGGATCAGCTGTTCAACCGCGATCTGCCTGCCGTACGAAATGCGCTGCAGGTGCCGGTTACAGTGGCCATGCTCAAGGGCCGCTCCAATTACGTCTGTCATTTCCATCTGGAACGCGCGGCGCATGAAGGCCGCTTTATTTCGCGCGAGGATGCGCGTTATGTGAACGTCATCAGCAGCTTTGCCGAGCACAGCAGCACGGGCGACAAGAGCGAGCTGACCGATGTGCCGGAGAATGCCACTATCTGGCCATCCGTGACTTCCACGCGCGACAACTGCATCGGCCAGGATTGCAAATACTACAAGGACTGTTTCGTCATGGAAGCACGCAAGCGCGCGCTGGCGGCCGATGTGGTAGTGGTCAATCATCACCTGTTCTTTGCCGATGTCATGTTGCGCGATGAAGGCGTGGCCGAATTATTGCCGAGCGCCAATACCATTATCTTCGATGAGGCGCATCAGCTGCCGGAAGTGGCGGGCCTCTTTTTCGGCGAGGATGTCTCCACGAGCCAACTCATGGAACTTGCGCGTGATGCGCATGCCGAGGCGGTCACGACAGCCAAAGATTGTGTCGCTCTGCCGGAATGCACCGCTGCATTGGAAAAAGCAGTGCGTGATTTCCGGCTTATTTTTGCTTATGAAGGCAGCCGCATGCCGGTGCAGAAGGCACAGGCGATCAAGAGCTTCGATGCCGCCTATGCGACCTTGCTGGCCAAGCTGAAGGCCTTAAACGACGTACTGGAAACACAGGCTGAGCGCGATCCAGCGCTGGAAAACTGCTTTGAGCGCGGCATTGCCCTGCATGATCAGTTCCAGCGCTGGCTTGCCGCCGGGAATAGCGATCTGGTGCGCTGGGTGGAGGTATTTACCCAGTCCGTGCAATTGCACGCGACTCCGCTATCAGTCGCCGAAGGTTTCGGCAAGCAGCTTGCCAGCCATCCGCGGGCATGGATATTCACTTCTGCCACGCTGGCGGTCAAAAGTGATTTCAGCCATTACCTAGGACAGATGGGCCTGCAGGAAGCCGCCACCGGTTACTGGAGCAGTCCGTTCGATTACGGGCAGCAGGCGCTGTTATACGTGCCGCAGGACCTGCCCGAACCCAACAGTCCAGGTTATACCGCCTCGGTGGCTGCTGCTGCGCTGCCTGTGATCAAAGCCAGCGGCGGGCGGACATTCGTGCTGAGCACCAGCCTGCGCGCCATGCGTGAGCTGCACGCATTGTTGAAAGAGGCATTTGAACACGAAGGCCTGGAGTATCCGCTGCTGCTGCAGGGCGAAAGCTCGCGCAGCGAGTTGCTGGAGCGCTTTCGCAAACTGGGCAATGCCGTACTGGTCGGTTCACAAAGCTTCTGGGAAGGTGTGGATGTGCGCGGTGAAGCGCTGTCCGCCGTCATCATCGACAAGCTGCCGTTTGCACCGCCTGATGATCCGGTACTGGCAGCGCGTATCGACAAGATGAATGCTGAGGGCCGCAACGCCTTCATGGAGTACCAGCTGCCCTACGCCGTTATCACGCTCAAGCAGGGCGCCGGACGCCTGATCCGGGACGAGGCGGATCGCGGCGTACTCATGATCTGCGATCCGCGGCTCATCAGCAAACCCTATGGCCGCCGCATCTGGCAGAGCCTGCCGCCTTTCAAGCGATCGCGCGAGCTGGCAGATGTCCTTGCATTTTTCGATGGACAATAAGTGCGCTTTCCCGTGGCGGGCGGGAAGGTGATAATGAAGTGGGAAACAAGCAGTGTCTGCATCAACAGGCGGAGGGTGGATGAAGGATAGATTATCCGCAATCGAACGTGCGGTTGCCCGCATCGTGCTGGTTTATCTGGTATTCGGCCTGCTATGGATTTTGTTCAGTGATTACTTGCTAGCCGTACTCGCCACGAATGAAGAGCAGTATCAACGCTACAGTATGTACAAGGGCGCCGCCTTTTTCACCTTCACCGCGACCTTGTTGTATCTGCAGATTCGCGGCACCTTGATGCGGCAGTTCAAGCAGGAACAGTCTCTGGTGCTGAGCGAAGAACGCTGGAAGTTCGCGCTGGAAGGTGCCGGCGAAGGCGTGTGGGACTGGAACTTGCAGACGGACCAGGTTTTCCGTTCTGATCGCTGGCATGAAATGTACGGTTACCGCGAGGGCGACGTCGGTCCTTCCGCCATGGACGGCAGAAAGCTGATTCATGCGGATGATCTCGCGCATGCAGTGGAAGACATCGAAGCCTATCTCACAGGCAGGAGCAAAACTTTTGTTTCCGAATTTCGATTGCGCTGCGGAGACGGCAGCTGGAAATGGACCCAAAGCCGCGGCCAGGTCGTGGAATCAGACAGTGCCGGCCAGCCGCTGCGCATGATAGGCATACACACCGACATCAGCGACCGCAAATATTCCGAAGAGAGGGTATTCCAGCTTGCGCATTACGACACGCTGACCGGACTGCCAAACCGGGTCCTATTCATGGACCGTCTACATCAGGACATCAGCAAAGCGCAACGTCATGAGCATTCGCTTACCTTGGTCTTTCTCGACCTGGACCGCTTCAAGGAAGTCAACGATGCGCTGGGGCACGACGCAGGCGACCAGCTGCTCAAGGAAGCGGCGCAGCGATTGAAGGGCTGTGTCAGGGCTAGCGATACGGTCGCTCGGCTGGGCGGTGACGAATTCACCATCATCCTCAACAACCTCAGCGATTCCGCCAGCCTCGAGCAGATTGCGCAGAACATCCTGAATCAACTGGCAGAGCCGTTTCATCTCGGCGAGGAGATGATTTATCTGAGTACCAGCATCGGCATCACCATCTACCCGGATGACGCGACCGATGTGGATGTGCTGCTCAAGAATGCCGATCAGGCCATGTATGCCGCCAAGGACGAGGGCAGGAACCGCTACAACTATTTCACCGCTTCTATGCAGCAGGCGGCGCAGCTTCGCATGCGCGTGGCCAGCGATCTGCGTCTGGCACTCAGCGCGAACGAGTTGGTGACCTATTACCAGCCGATAGTGGAACTCGCCACCGGCGATATCTGCAAGGCGGAAGCCCTTATCCGCTGGCAGCATCCGGTACGCGGCCTGATCAGTCCGATGGAGTTCATTCCTGTCGCTGAGGATACGGGTCTGATCATCGAAATTGGCGATTATGTATTCCGTCAGGCGGCCCAGCAGGCGGCCAAGTGGCGACAGCGCAAACCCAATTTCCAGATCAGCGTGAACAAGTCCCCGGTGCAGTTCAGGGCAAACAAGAACAGTCATCAGGCATGGCTGGACCAGCTGACTGCCTTGGGCCTGCCGGGAAACAGCTTGACCATCGAAATCACCGAAGGGCTGCTGCTGGATGCCACGATTCCGGTCGTGCGCCAGTTGCAGGAATTCCACCAACACGGTTTGCAGATTGCCATAGATGACTTTGGCACCGGGTATTCATCACTCGCCTACCTGAAGAAATTCGACATAGATTACGTGAAAATAGATCGCTCGTTTACCCGCAATATACAGCCGGGCTCAGATGATATGGTGTTGTGCGAAGCCATCATCGTCATGGCACACAAACTCGGTCTGCAGGTCATTGCAGAAGGTGTGGAAACAGAGACCCAGCGCGATCTCTTGCTCGCTGCCGGCTGCGATTATGCGCAAGGGTATTTGTTCTCCAGGCCGGTGCTGCCCCAAGAGATGGAGAAACTGTTCTAGCAAGTGCTGCAGGCAACAGCCCGCTGCTTTAAGGAATACTAGAATGCAAGCCATGCATGTCGCCATTCCCGAAAATGAATATGAACTAACGGCCATGCGCGCCCAGGGCGCCGGCGGGCAGAACGTCAACAAGGTATCCAGCGCCATCCATCTGCGCTATGACATCCATGCCTCCTCCCTGCATGATGCGCACAAGCAGCGTCTGCTCGCCTTGCGCGATCAGCGCATCACCGATGAAGGTGTGCTCATCATCAAGGCCCAGCAATACAGGAGTCAGGAAATGAATCGACAGGACGCTATTACGCGCCTGCACGAGCTGGTCAATAGTGTTGCCAAGGCACCCATCATGCGCCGGCCTACGCGGCCTACGCTGGGCTCACAAAGAAGGCGAATGGAAAACAAAATCCAGCGCGGGCGTGTGAAAGCAATGCGTGGCAAAATATCGCCTCAATAATCAGATTCAATCAAGCATGCGTATCCTCGCACTCGACACCTCAACCGAATACCTGTCGCTCGCGCTGACACTGGATGGCAAGGTGTTCTCGAAAGATGTGCACGCAGGACAAACCCATTCGCAGCTGATCCTGCCCATGATAGGAGAGATGCTGTCCGAGGCTGGCATCAAACTGCGCGAGCTGGACGGTATTGCGTTCGGTGCCGGCCCCGGGTCTTTCACCGGCCTGCGAATCGGTTGTGGCGTAGCGCAGGGTTTGGCCTTCGGTGCCAATCTGCCGGTTGCGGGTCTCAGTACCTTGCTGGCGCTGGCGCATGGCAGCGGCGCGGATAAGGTCATCGCATGCCTCGATGCGCGTATGGGCGAGGTATATCACGCGGCCTATATCAAATGTGGGGATGTCTTGCAGGAAGCGATCCCGCCTGGGTTGTACAAGCCCGGCGAAGTTCCGCCGGTGACTGGTGAAGGCTGGACGGGGGCGGGCAGCGGCTGGGCAGCCTATAAAATTCTTGGCGAGGTTTACGGCGAGTCGGTCAGGGAGATCATGCCTGATGCTTATCCTCGTGCTTCCTCCATCGCGTTCTTGAGCGAGTCTATTTTTACTAGCGGGCTAGGGCTGCCAGCCGCCCAGGCTGCGCCCATCTACATTCGCAACAAAGTAGCACTGACCATGCGCGAGCGGGCAACGCCATGAACGCCGTGCTCAAGCCCAGGCAGGCTTTCCGGCCCATGCAGATGGCCGATCTGGACTGCGTCATGGCCATCGAAAATGTGGTTTACAGCCATCCGTGGACGCGGGGCAACTTCAGCGATTCGCTCAACGCCGGCTACAGCTGCTGGGTGCTGGAGGAAGACGGCGTCATCATTGGTTATTCCGCTCTGATGCTGACAATGGATGAAGCGCACCTGCTCAATATCAGCATTGCTAAAGAACGCCAACAGAAGGGATACGGCCGCATGCTGCTGGAAAAAATGTTGGAAGTCGCGCGCAGCCATGGTGCGGCACACATATTCCTCGAGGTGCGCGTATCCAATCGCCCGGCAATTGCGCTGTATGAAAAGATGGGTTTCAACGAGATGGCCATACGTCGCAAATATTATCCCGGTCTTCACGGGCGGGAAGACGCCTGTCTCATGGGGCTCGCGTTGTGAGGGTTACGCATGGCGGTTAAACGCGAAGATCTGCTGCGTGAGCTGGAACTGCTGCCTGTGTGGCGGCAGCGGCAGGAACTGTCCACGTCTGAGGCCCCTCCACCTGCGCCTATGTATGAGGCAGCACCGAAGCCGGAAACTGCGCCTGAAACAATACGGGAACACGCTGCTGAATACAGCAATTCGTCGGAAGGTGTAAACCCAGAGGGCGGTGAGCCTGCAGTGATGATGCAGGAAATCAATCCGCCGGATGAGTTGCCGGCTGCGCAGAAAGATGAGCCTTCAGCGCTGCTTTCTCCTGCAGGACCGGATCGCAGGCAAATCATCATGCAGATGGATTGGCCGGTGCTGGAGCAGGCTGTGGAACATTGTCCCGCTTGCAATCTATGCCAGACACGAACGCAAACGGTATTCGGCGTGGGCGACCGCGATGCGGACTGGATGTTTGTGGGCGAGGCACCCGGCGCGGAAGAGGATCGCAAGGGCGAACCTTTTGTCGGACAGGCCGGCAAGCTGCTGGACAACATGCTGGCAGCCATTAGACTGCGACGCGGGCACAATGTGTATATCGCCAATGTGCTTAAATGCCGTCCGCCCGATAACCGTGATCCGCATGGCGAAGAGGTTGCGCAGTGCAATCCCTATCTGCTGCGGCAGGTCGAGCTTATCAAGCCCAAGCTTATTGTCGCGCTGGGCAAGTTCGCCGCGCAGTCGCTGCTGAATTCCAACAGCGCCATCGCGGCTATGCGCGGCAAGCTGCATGAGTACAACGGCGTGCCGGTCATCGTGACCTACCATCCGGCCTATCTGCTGCGCAACATGGCGGACAAGGCCAAGGCCTGGGAGGATCTATGCCTGGCCGTGAAGACCATGCAGGACTTGTAATTTTCTGTCTTAGCCACATCTAGAATCACATCTGGTCAATAGGGCTATCAGTAAGGAGAACATATGCAAAAGCTTTGGTTGAAACTGTCCATTCTGCTCCTGGCGCTGACCTTGAGCGGATGCGGGTACAACACGTTCCAGCGGCTGGATGAGGAAGTCAAGGCCAACTGGTCCGAAGTGCTCAATCAATACCAGCGGCGTGCCGATCTCGTGCCCAATCTGGTCAATACGGTCAAGGGTTATGCCGGCCATGAGCGGGAGGTGCTGGCGCAAGTGACCGAAGCGCGTTCGCGCGTCGGCAGTATCCAGGCAACCCCCGAGCTGGTGGATGACCCGGAGGCATTCGCCCGCTTCCAGCAGGCACAGTCGCAGATGACATCCGCGCTATCACGTTTACTGGTAGTGGCTGAAAACTACCCGCAACTCAAGGCGGATGCCAATTTCCGCGATTTGCAGGCACAGCTGGAAGGCACCGAAAATCGCATCACGGTAGCGCGCAACCGCTACATCCAATCGGTCAAGGATTACAACGTGGCAGTCCGCAGCTTCCCCAACAATCTGACGGCGATGATGTTCAACTACGAGCCCAAGCCAAGCTTTACGGTGGAAGATGAAAAAGCGATTTCAACACCGCCTACGGTGGATTTTGAAAACAAGTAAGCGCGTGAAAGCCACATGCTGAAGTTCTTGCAAATCGCGCTGCTGCTGAGCATGCCTCTGATGGCGCATGCGGCAGCGACAGCGCCACAGGAGATCGCCGTTCCAGCGCTCACGCAGCGCGTGACCGATCTCACCGGCACGCTGGATTCTCAGCAACAAGCCGCGCTGGAGTCGCGCCTGGCGCAGTTCGAACAGCAAGGTGGCAGCCAGATCGCTATTCTTATCGTACCGACGACCCAACCCGAGGCCATCGAGCAATACGCTATACGGGTAGTGGACCAATGGAAGCTGGGCCGTGAAGGTGTGGATGACGGCATACTGATTCTGGTGGCGAAGAGTGACAGGCAGATGCGCATCGAGGTCGGTTACGGCCTGGAAGGCGCTATTCCTGATGCCACCGCCAATCGCATCATTGACGAGATCATGGCGCCGCATTTCCGGCAGGGCGATTTTTACAGCGGCCTGGCTGCGACTGTGGACCAGCTTGCGCGGCTGATCGAAGGCGAATCATTGCCGGAGCCGCAGATGCGCAGTGAGGGTGCATGGGAAGGAGCACTGCCGCTGATCCTGTTCGGCGGCTTGGCTGTCGGCGCGATACTGCGCGCGATCTTCGGTAATTTCCTGGGCGGCGCACTGAATGGCGGCCTCATCGGCGCTGCGGTCTGGCTGCTGGGCGGCGGCTTGCTGGTGGCATTGGTGTTGGCGGTAATCGCGTTCGTGATTACATTGAGCGGCGGACTAGGGCTCATGCAGGGTATGGGTCGCGGCGGTTTCGGTGGGCTGGGAGGTGGCGGGTTTGGCAGTGGCGGCTTTTCAGGCGGAGGAGGCGGCTTTGGGGGCGGTGGGGCGTCAGGGAGCTGGTAATGAATCGAAATAACAAGGTCAGCCGTTTCTTTCGGCATCTTCTGAGCGGACCGTGGCGCGTTCGGCGGTTTTTCTCCGATGACGCCATGCAGAATATCGAAGCCGAGATCCACAACAATGAAACGTCACATACGGGCGAAATCCGTTTTGCGGTCGAGGCTGCCTTGCACCCATTGGAGCTCATGGCCGGCAAGACGCCGCGTGAACGCGCAATTGAACTGTTTGCCGCCATGAATGTATGGGACACCGAGGCCAACAACGGCGTGCTGGTCTACCTGCTGCTGGCCGACCACGATGTGGAGATCGTGGCGGACCGCGGCATAGACCGCAAAGTCGGCGCGCAAGGCTGGGAAGCCATTTGCCACGACATGGAAGCCGCCTTCCGTCGCGGCGAATTCGAAGCGGGCACATTGAAGGGCATCAGGCAAATTGGTAAAGTGCTGCAGGAACATTTCCCTGCAGCCGGTGCCAACAAAAATGAACTGCCTGATGCTCCGCTGGTGCTTTAGCCTTAGCCTGTTTTTGCATATTCAACCAGCCTTCGCGGACAGCGAAGCCATGAACCGTATTCTCAGGCAGCAACCCACCATCCACGGTTTTGATGTATGCCATAGCGGCGGTTGTGCAGATATTAGCCATGTATCGCTGTCGCATGAAGAATGGCAGCAGGTGGCGGGTGAATTCAATCCGGCGCCGGAGAATGCCGAAGAGGAGCGTAGTCATATCGCCAATGCCATTGGTTTGCTGGAGCGCATTGTTGGCGACAAAATTGGCACACATAATGATTTCGCCGGCACCTTCGGCGCCTTTTCCACGCCTGGCCAGATGGATTGCAACGATGAGGCCAGCAATTCCAATACCTATATCAAACTCATGCTGAAGGCGGGCCTGATCCGATTCCATGAGTTGCGCGATACCAAGATCCGCAATTTCTTTTTCAATGGCTGGCCGCATACCACAGCCGCTATTGCGGAAACCAGCACAGGTGCATTGTATGCGGTCGATTCATGGTTCTACGATAACGGTGTGCCGGCCATCGTCGTTCCGCTGGAGTTATGGAAAACGGGCTGGAAGCCTGCGGACTTCCACTAGCCAAAGGCTGACTTGCCGCCTGTTTGCCTATAAAATCCGCAGCTTTCCAAGAGTTTATCCACATGCGCGCATCCCGGTTTTTTATTGCCACCCAGAAAGAAGCCCCAGCTGAAGCCGAGCTCGTCAGCCATCGTCTGATGCTGCGCGCCGGCTTGATCAAGCGGCTCGGCTCTGGTCTCTATACCTGGATGCCGCTGGGCCTGCGGGTCTTGCGCAAGGTCGAGAATATCGTGCGCGAGGAGATGAACCGTGCAGGTGCGCTGGAACTGCTCATGCCGGCCGTGCAGCCCGCCGAGCTGTGGCAGGAGAGCGGCCGCTGGCAGGTATTCGGACCGCAGATGCTCAAAATCAGGGACAGGCATGAGCGGGATTTCTGTTTTGGTCCGACGCATGAAGAAGTGATTACCGATATAGCGCGCCGCGAGATCAGCTCCTACAAGCAGCTGCCGCTGAATTTCTACCAGATCCAGACCAAATTCCGCGATGAGATACGCCCGCGTTTCGGTGTCATGCGCGCCAGGGAATTTGTGATGAAGGATGCCTATTCCTTCCATACCAGCAAGGCTTCTCTGGAAGAGACCTATGAGGTCATGTATGAAGCCTACAGCAACGTTTTTAACCGGCTAGGGCTCAAGTTTCGCGCCGTGCGCGCAGATACCGGCGCCATCGGTGGCGAAGGTTCGCACGAATTCCATGTGTTGGCTGATTCCGGTGAGGATGCACTGGCCTATAGCAACGGTTCGGAATATGCCGCCAATGTGGAGCTGGCTGAAGCGCTGGCGCCGACAACTGTTCGTGCAACGCCCGCGGAAGCCATGCGTGAAGTGGAAACACCAAAGCAGACCACATGCGAGGATGTCGCCGCATTGCTTGGCATCGGCATCGAGCGCATGGTCAAGTCCATCGCCCTTATGGCAGATGACAAGTTCTATTTGCTGCTGCTGCGCGGCGACCATGCCCTCAATGAAACCAAGGTGGCCAAACTCGCAGGCCTGGCGGATTTTCGTTTTGCAACTGAAGAGGAAATTCGCAGTCACCTGGAATGCCCGCCTGGCTTTATCGGGCCTGTCAACGTAAGGCCACAGGTGCAGGTGATTGCCGATAGGACTGTAGCCGTCATGAGCGACTTCGTATGCGGCGCCAACAAGCCCAAGTACCATCTGGCCGGTGTGAACTTTTGCCGCGACCTGCCGGAGCCGGTCATGGTTGCCGATATCCGCAACGTAGTGGCAGGAGACACAAGCCCCGACGGCAAGGGAACGCTGGAGCTCTGTCGTGGCATCGAGGTAGGCCATATCTTCCAGCTGGGTACCAAATACACGCAAGCCATGGGCGCGACTTACCTGGATGATGCCGGTCAGAGCCTCGTGATGGAAATGGGCTGCTACGGTATAGGTGTTTCGCGGATAGTGGGTGCGGCTATCGAACAACATCACGACGATCGCGGCATCATTTTTCCAAAAGCCCTGGCGCCATTTTCGGTGGCTATCGCGGCGATTGGATTCGACCGCAGCGAAGAGGTACGTCAGGTCGCGCTCAAACTCTATGACGAGCTGCAGCAGGCGGGCATAGATGTGCTGCTGGATGATCGGGGCGAGCGCCCTGGCGTCATGTTTGCCGATCTGGAATTGATTGGCGTGCCATACCGAATCACCATGGGAGACCGGGGCTTGAAGGAAGGACAGGTCGAGTTCCAGGCGCGGAGCGACCAGGCTGCGCAGGCTGTTTCACTGAATAAGATTGTCGCCCACGTGAAGAGTGTTTGTGCATAAGCTTGTATTTCTGATAGGTCTGCTTTTTATTGCAGCCAGCGCTGTTGCCGGCGGCCAGCGGGAAGAGCCGCTTTCCAACAGCGTGCGCGCCATGATGCAGAAGTCCATCAGTGATACCGCGGCGCCGCGACTGGTGTTTGCCACCGAAGGTGAAGGCCAGCTGTGGTTGCAGGAGATGTCGCGACGCCTGCAAAAGCGCATGTCGGACCAGACAGCGCGCGAGGATTTCCTGCGCACGGTGCATTATGAGGCTACGCGTGCAGGTCTTGACCCGCAGATGGTGCTGGCATTGATTCAGGTGGAAAGCGCTTTCAAGAAATATGCGGTGTCATCAGTAGGCGCGCGCGGCTACATGCAGGTGATGCCGTTCTGGGTGCGCACCATAGGCACGCCCGACCATAACCTTTTTCATTTGCGCTTGAATCTGCGTTACGGATGCACCATTCTGCGTCACTATCTGGATATCGAAAAAGGCGACCTCTACCGTGCCTTGGGCCGCTACAACGGCAGTCTTGGCCAACCTCAATACCCTAATCTGGTCCTTGGTGCCTGGCGCAAGCACTGGGACTATCGCGCACCCATGGTCTTGGGCGCTTCCTGAATCTAAGCGTCTCTGCACCTTTTCGGTGCTAAATTGTTTACATCGCAAGCTCTTCCGTACTACTATGGGTAGTAGCGGACGTAACATCCAAACACTAAATGTTCGCTGTCGTTCCCGTTAATCTTTAAGTAGAGAAGAGGAGGAAGGCAATGGATGTACTCGTAGCGTTAGGAATCAGCATTGGTGTTCTCATTGCAGCGTGGGTGTATGTAGCGTTAAGCATGCCCGAGCTGCACCTCATCGCCTGGGCAGGTATCATCGGCTGGGCAACTTTCTATGCAGCAGGGGGCGGGACTACGGGTCTGCAAAAGGCCATAGCTTCCAATCTCGCAGGAAATTTCTGGGCTGCAGTCGCATTGTATCTAGCGGCAATGCTGGCACCAGATAATCTCCTGGTACTGGCGGGTCTGTTTGGTGTGGTCGCCTTTATTTTCTGTGTTGAATCCCGGATCTCCATTCTGTCCTTCATTCCCGGCGCCTTCCTTGGCGCAGCCACCTGGGTAGGTGTCGATGTCGCCGGTAGCGCTGGCGATGGCGGGATCGTGGATATGTCGGATGTCATGATTCCGGTATCCATGGCGGTGGGTGCGATACTTGGTCTCGTGTCGGAAATTATCGGCAAGAAACTGGCCAGGAATTAACTCATCCAGTGTGACAAAAAACGGCGGGATACCCGCCGTTTTTCTTTGCTATGAAATATCAATCCAGTACCTTGAAGCCGTAATAGGTGCCGAAGTCGCCTTCGGGTTCGTGATAAACAAACATCATGCCGTTGGAATAACCAAGCCCGTTATAGTGATTCTGGGCCCGCAGCTTCAGGTCCTGCGGCAGCTTGCTCTTGCCGACTAGTTTGCCGTCGAGGTCAAATACAAGCACGGCCTTGTGGTCGATATCCAGCACCGCGAGTTCTTCTCCCTTCACGCCGGTAAAGGCCACATAGTGGTCGCTGACTTCATCGCTTTTGGCGCCAGCTGCTGCCAGATCCAGGGCGATTTCCCCGACTTTTTCACGCTTGGCCGGATCCACAATCAAGACCAGATTGCTGCGCTCCTGTTTGGCAAAATAGCGTTTGCCTTCGGGATCATAGCTAGGCATGGTGCTCGCGCCGCCAAATGCCGGGTTGACGCCGATGATGTCCTTTGAGCTGCCGCTCAAGTCGCCTTGCGCGTTCATCTCCAGCGCGAAAATTCCGGTATTGGGTGAAAACCCGGCACCACTGGAGATGTTGTAGGTGATGAGTTCCAGCTGCTTGGTGTTGGGATTAAAATAGATGGCACGATTGTCAAAACCGGGCATGGCGGAATCCACATAGCTGCCCTTGTCGTCATACATGTGTACCAGCGATTTCGAAAAAGGCGATTCCATATCTCCGGGTACCGGAGCCAAGCCGCCATCCGCCACATAGTAGCGACTCACATGCGGTACATAGGCAACTCCCATAGGTCTTGAGGTCGGTTTTTTTGCCAGCGGAATCTTGATGCCGATAACGGCTTCCGGCAATACCTGGGCCTGTGCAACTGAAAAGCTGAATCCGAAAATAATGGTCAGAATGATTTTGCTGAAGTGCATTGCTGATACCTTGTGTTGAAAATGGACTGAATCTGAGCGGATCATTGTAGGGCAGCTGTCATTTATGTAAAGGCCGATTCGCCAGCATCCGATTACCAAAATGAAACAACCTCACTTATTAGTATGTATCTCCGGTCATGGGTTTGGACATGTGGCACAGACTGCGCCTGTGCTAAATGCCTTGAAACAGCTGGTGCCGCAGCTACAACTTACAATACGCAGCTCTGTAGCGCTTTCGCATTTGAGGAGCCGCATCCCGCATGAGTTCCATCATGTGCAGGAACCTGTGGACCCCGGCATGCTGATGGTTTCAGCACTGGAAGTGGATGCAGGGCGTAGCCTTCACGCATATACGGAGTTTCACCGAGACTGGGGGGCGCGAATCAAGGCTGAAGTCGAGTTGATTGCCGCATTGAAGCCGGATGTGGTACTAACCAATGTCGCCTATCTTCCATTGGAAGGCGCAGCCAGACTCGGGATTCCAGCTGTTGCGCTGTGTTCGCTCAATTGGGCGGATATCCTGCGCAACTTCTGTGCGGATATGCCTGAAGCTGCACCGATACTGCAGCAGATGGAGCAGGCGTATCTCAGGTCCCACATATTCCTGAGACTCACGCCTGCCATGCCTATGCCGTGGATCAAGCAGCAGCGCTTGCTCGGGCCGGTGGCTGAGCCCAGGCCAGACCGCCGGACTCAAATCAATGAGAGTTTGAAGCTGCCCGAAAACAGCAGGCTGGTATTGGTGAGTATGGGCGGTATCGCCATGCAATTTCCTGTCGATGACTGGCCGGTTATCCCTGGTGTGTTTTGGCTGCTGCCCGATGATTGGCAAACACGGCGCAGGGATTGCCTGCCGGTAAGTTCACTTGGCATGGGTTTCTCGGATGTGCTCGCCAGCTGCGATGTGCTGTTGACGAAGCCCGGCTATGGCGCGTTTGTAGAAGCTGCGTGTGCAGGAGTGCCGGTGCTGTATGTCAAACGGGAAGCCTGGCCTGAGCAGGATGCGCTTATAGATTGGCTCACACAGCAGGGTAGTTGTGAGAAGCTCGAGGCTCATCAGCTGCAAACAGGCGAATTCAGGGAGACCTTGCTGAGTCTATTGGCGCGAGACAAGTCCAAACCCGTTCAGGCAACAGGCACGCTGGAAGCAGCGCAGTATCTGGCAACGCTGATAGCGAGTTAGTCTGCGCGCTCGATCAGCATGGCATCCCCATAGCTGAAGAACCGGTACCGCTCTTGAATGGCATGCTGATAGGCATGCCTGATGTTGTCGATGCCAGCAAATGCCGATACCAGCATCAGCAAGGTGCTTCGCGGCAGGTGGAAATTGGTCAGCAGACGTTCCACGACGCGAAAGCGATAGCCGGGTTTGATAAAAATATCAGTCTCGCCCTGGCCGGCTTGCAATTCTCCGGAGGCCGCGGCACTTTCCAGGGCGCGCAGGACGGTTGTGCCTACGGCAGTCACCCTGCCGTCCCGTAGCCGCGTGGCATGGATTAATGCTACGGTTTCTGCCGGCACCGTATACAGCTCACTGTGCATTTTGTGCTGTGAAATGTCCTCAGTCCGGACCGGCTGAAACGTACCCGCTCCAACATGCAGGGTGACGTAGGCGATATTGATGCCGTGCTTTCCAAGCAACGCCATCATGTCCGCATCGAAATGCAGGCCGGCAGTCGGAGCGGCGACCGCGCCCGGTTCACGAGCGAATACCGTCTGATAACGCTCCTCGTCAGTGCTGTCGGCTGCATGCTCTATATAAGGCGGCAATGGCAGCTTGCCATGTCGGTCGAGAAGTTCCATGACCGAAAGGTCGTCAGCAACAAGTCGAAGCTCGTATAGCTCGCCATGCCGTGCCAGCATTTCAACCGTAATCCCATCTGCAATGATAATCCTGCTGCCAGGCTTCGGTGCCTTCGAAGCCCGTATATGCGCCAGTACCCGGCGCTGATCCAGGATGCGTTCTACAAGGATCTCGACTTTTCCACCGCTACTTTTTGCGCCATGCAAGCGAGCCTTGATAACACGCGTGTCATTAAAAATCAGCAAATCATTGGGGCGGAGCAGGCTGGGGAGCTGGCCGAAACTGTAATCCTTCCGAGCACCAGTTTGTCCATCAAGATGCAACAATCGGCTTCCGCTACGCTGCTTGCAAGGAAGCTGAGCGATAAGTTCAGGCGGTAAATTAAAATCGTAATCACTAGTGCGCATATGTATAAGTGCTTTGCTATAATTGCTGCCTCTTTTTGCCGGGATGGCGGAATTGGTAGACGCACGGGACTCAAAATCCCGCGAGGGCAACTTCATGGGGGTTCGATTCCCCCTCCCGGCACCACTGCATAAAACGAAGCGCATTATATCCAGTTTTCCTAATGCAACTCTGATTGGCAAATGGTAAAGATTTAGCCCGCAGGCCAGTAATTGCGCGGCTGTAGTACTGCAGGGCTTTGTTGAACTCCAGTATTATTTGTGCTAGCTTACGCGTCTGTTTTGAATTACCGGGTGCTGTGTAATAAAAAGAGAGAAGCCATCCCATAGAAGAGATGGCCATATCAGGAGACTGTTGTAGTGGTAGCGTCCGTTGCAGATTATCAGTTTATTGCACGACCCAATTGCTCTTTGTCACCCAAAGGGCGTGTTCTCGTTGTGGCGATCGCCGCAGCTTTTTCATTGTTAGTAGCAATCGGTTTTAGCCTTATCGGCGCGTGGATGGTATTGCCATTCGCCGGGCTGGAAGTGCTGGCAGTCGCCTATGCTTTCTATTACATCAACTGCCATGCAGAAGATTATGAAAGTATCACCATTGAAGGCGATCATCTGGCAGTAGAAAAGCGTGACTATAAAAATACCAGTCAGATTGTGTTCCACCGGTACTGGGCTCGCGTGATGCTTCGCGACACCCCGCAAGGTGATCAATCGTTATTACTCCGTTCGCATGGGAAAGAGGTCGAGTTCGGTCGTTATTTTCTGAATAACGATCAGCGCCTGGCGCTTGCCCAACAACTAAAGAAGCGTGTCGGAGCTGTTTTTTAACTTGTTTTGGGAGTGGGAATGGTGATGCAGTTCTTAAGAAAAACCGGTTTGGGTCTGATTCTAGCGATGACTTCGCTCATCGCCCATGCGGAGTATGCATGGAATTTCCCAAAACCAGTCACGCCGATGGCGTTGGATACCTTGCACGTACACAACAAATTCATGCTGATCACGATGATCATCTTTGTTGTTGTGCTGGCCATCATGATTTATTCAATCGTTGTCCACCGTAAGAGCCGGGGCTATAAGGCTGCAACCTTTACCGGCCCAAGCACCAAGTCACAGGTGTTCTGGACGACGGTACCTTTTGCCATCCTGCTTTATATTGACTTCATTCTCATGGGCATTCCCGCATACCACAGCGTGGTCATGATGGAAGACACCAAGAGCGGCGCTGAAATGGTGGTCAAGGTCACCGGCCAGCAATGGCGCTGGCAATATGAATACATGGATGGTGATGCCCAAGGCATTAAATTCCTGAGTAACCTGACGACGACGCAAGAGCAAATCGAAAACCAGGCTGAAAAAGGTCAGGATTACCTGCTCGAGGTGGATAATCCGCTCGTACTCCCTGTTGATAAAAAGGTACGTGTCATCCTGACCGCTACCGACGTTATCCATAACTGGTGGATTCCTTCCTTCGGTACGGCACGTGATGCTATTCCTGGCTTCCTGCGCGAAACCTGGGTGCAGATCAATGAGCCTGGCATTTACCGCGGTCAATGTAAGGAGCTGTGTGGCAAGGGTCACGGCTACATGCCCGCTGTTGTAAAGGCCGTGCCTGAAGAAGAGTTCAAGCTTTGGGTGGCTGCTCAGAAGCAGGAACTCGCTGCTGCTGCTGCTGGTGCCGACAAGGAGTGGACCAAGGATGAGCTGATTGCCAATGGTCAGAAGGTCTACGAAAAGAACTGTGCTGTTTGTCACCAGGCCAATGGCCAAGGTATTCCTCCTGCATTCCCGGCTTTGACTGGTAGCGGTGTGGTCAACAGTCCTATGCTGGATGAAGCTGGCAAGCCGGTGAAGGGTGGTCATCTCGACATCGTACTCAACGGCAAGAACATGATGCCAGCCTGGAAGGCCACGTTGAGTGATAGCGATATTGCCTCGGTGATTACTTACGAAAGAAATGCCCTCGGCAATTCCGTAGGTGATATATTGCAGCCAGCCCAAGTCAAGGCTTTGCGCTGAGATTCGGTGTAAGAATATAGTTTGAGGAGAGAGCGATGAGTACTACCACTACAGCACATCATGATGAACATCATGATCATCCTACCGGGATCATGCGCTGGCTGACCACGACGAATCACAAGGACATCGGTACCATGTACCTGACGTTCTCGCTGATCATGTTCCTGGTTGGCGGTCTGCTGATTCTGTCTGTTCGTGCCGAGCTGTTCCAGCCTGGCCTGCAGCTGATGAATCCTGAATTTTTCAATCAGCTCATCGGCGTTCACGCTCTGGTCATGATTTTCATGGCGCTGATGCCGGCAGCTACGGGTTTTGCCAACTGGATGCTGCCACTGCAACTGGGCGCCCCCGACATGGCCTTGCCCCGATTGAATAACTGGGGCTTCTGGCTGTTGCCGCCTGCGGCCATCCTGCTGCTGCTGCCGTTCGCGCTTGCGCTGTTCGGCATCGGTGATGGTGCAATCGCAACTGGCTGGACCTTCTATGCGCCGCTGTCTACGCAAGGCGGCATTGGAGTGGACTTCGCGATTTTCGCCATCCACTTGCTCGGTATCTCCTCCGTCATGGGCTCCATTAACGTCATCGTTACCATCTTCAATATGCGCGCGCCTGGCATGACCTTGATGAAGATGCCGATGTTCGCCTGGGGCTGGCTGGTAACTGCCTTCCTGCTGATCGCCACCATTCCTGTGCTGGCGGGTGCGGTTACCATGTTGCTGACCGACCGTCACTTTGGCACTCACTTCTTCAATGCTGCCGGCGGCGGTGACCCTATCCTGTTCCAGCATCTGTTCTGGTTCTTCGGTCACCCAGAGGTTTACATCCTGCTGTTGCCAGTGTGGGGCTTTATCCCGCAAATTCTGCAGACATTTTCCCGCAAGCCCATGTATGGCTACAAAGCCCAGGTATATGCATTGTGGGCAATCGGCGCTCTGTCGGTAGTCGTATGGGCTCACCACTTCTTCACCGTTGGCATGCCTGTGCCGGCCCTGCTGTACTTCATGTATAGCACCATGGCGATTTCGGTACCGCTGGCTGTCCTGTTCTACTGCTGGATTGCCACGATCTGGAAGGGCTCCATGTCTTTCGAGACGCCTATGCTGTTCGCAGTGGGCTGGATCATCCTGTTTGGTATCGGTGGCCTGACGGGTCTGGTGCTGGCAGACGTTGCTGCTGATGCGCAATATCACCACACTTACTTCGTCGTGGCGCACTTCCATTACACGCTGTTCGCTGGCGGCATCATGGGTATCATGGCTGGCGTTTACTACTGGCTCCCCAAGATGACCGGTCACATGTTCAGCGAGCGTCTTGGCAAGCTGCACTTCTGGTTGACGGCAATCTCGTTCAACCTGACCTTCCTGCCTCAGTTCTTCCTGGGTCTGGCTGGTATGCCGCGTCGTATCCCGGACTATGCGCTGCAATTCTCCGAGTTCAATGCGATCTCAACGGTAGCCGCATTCGTGCTCGGTCTGTCGCAGCTGCTGTTTGTGTACAACATTGTGAGCTGTGTGCGTGGTGGTCAAAAGGCTACTGACAAGGTATGGGATGGGGCACAAGGTCTGGAATGGACCCTGCCATCACCTCCGCCATATCACAGCTTTAACGAACAGCCTGTAATCAAGTAATTTGAAAAGGACAGGGTCCGGTAAATGCCGGACCCATCATGGATGGCAAATAAGCATGATCCGGATGAGCAAAGCCGGAATAAGCGTAGCAAAAGTATCAAGCTGGCGTTGACTTTCGCTGCTGTCGCAATCCTGTGGTATGTCGTGGCGATGATAGTGATATGGACGCAATAACGCTGAATGAAGAAAGACAGAAGGACAATCGAAAGCTTGTCATCAGGCTGTTGTGGCTGGTTGCAGCATCGATTCTCTTTGCAGTTTCCTTGGTGCCGCTTTACGACGTGTTCTGCACCGTTACCGGCTTGAATGGCAAGACGGAGAATGTTGCGGCTCTTGCCAGCACCGGTGTTGATACATCGCGTACGGTAAGGGTGGAATTTACCGGCAGTGTTATGCCAGGCTTGGGATGGAATTTTTACCCAAAGCAGGCAATCATGCATGTACACCCAGGGCAGATTGAAACTGCAACGTTTGTGGCGAAGAACATTACCAATGAGGTGGTGGCAGGGCAGGCAGTCCCAAGTGTGACGCCTGGCGAAGCATCATTGCACTTCAAGAAAATTGAATGTTTTTGCTTTGCACGGCAGGAACTGAAACCCGGTGAATCCAAGGAAATGCCCTTACGGTTCTATGTAAGCAAGGATTTGCCTGAAGATGTAGAAGTAGTGACGCTGTCTTATGCTTTTTTTAGTGCAATAGAGCCAGCGAAAAATAATTAGCAGTTAAGCGAATAATTACAAGTTAAGTTATAGGAGCTGATGCATGGCCTCACAAACCCCCAATCACTATTTTGTTCCAACCCCGACCACCTACCCCTTTGTGCTTTCCATGGGGTTGCTGGCACTGGTGGCAGGTTTCATCTTCTTCATGAACGATTATGCTGCAGGCAACTGGATGATGCTGCTGGGCTTGGTCGCGGTCTTGGCCATGGTATTCCGGTGGTTTGGTAAAGTCATTGCAGAGAGCCAAAGTGGCCAATACACGGCCTGGGAGGACAAGTCTTTCCGCTGGGGCATGATTGCCTTTATCTGCTCTGAGGTTGCCTTCTTTGCAGCGTTTTTTGGTGCATTGTTCTATATGCGGATCATCTCCGTGCCGGAGCTTGCAAATTATGATCCACAGCTAACCCCCTACCAAGGTTTTGAGGGCAGCTGGCCATCTGCAGGCCCTGGTGGTGCAACCGTGCTGGGTGAGTATGTGGCTGCGCAATTCACGCCCATGGGCGCATGGGGCATACCCGCACTTAACACACTTATCCTGTTGACCTCCGGTGCAACAATCACCTGGGCGCATTGGGGTCTGCTCAGGAACAACCGCAAGCAGCTGGTCCTCGGCTTGGCACTGACGGTAGCCCTGGGTATCACATTTATGGGTTTTCAGGCCTACGAATACCATCATGCTTATAACGACCTGGGACTCACCATGGGTGCCGGCGCCTACGGCAGCACCTTCTTTATGCTGACTGGCTTTCACGGGTTCCACGTAACCCTCGGTACCATCATGCTGATTGTGATCCTGTTGCGTAGCATGAAGGGTCACTTCACTGCGGATAATCACTTCGGTTTTGAGGCTGTTGCATGGTACTGGCACTTTGTGGACGTAGTCTGGCTGGGCTTGTTTATATTCGTTTACTGGCTATAAGCCGCCCATAAACAAAAAGGACGATGTTGATACATCGTCCTTTTCTTTTTTCTGAACATTTCAGGTTGTTAGGGATGTGGCTGGCCAATGACGCCAAAGAAATAACCTGCCATCAGTAGCAAGAATAATACGAGTGACAGTGATATCCGAACAGTCAGAGCGCGGGCAGTGCGTGAGCTAGTTCCTTTGTCCTTGATTAAATAGAACAGGGCAGAGAACAAACTGCCCACAATCACTATCAGAGTAACAACGATAAAAATCTTGACTAACATGGCAATCTCACAGGGTTTAACAGCCTAGATTATGCGGGCCTCATGAGCGATTTGCAATTTCGTATTTCCGGTTATGTATTCAGGCCTTCATGGCTGGGCACGCTGATTACGCTGGTATGTATTCCGGTATTCATTTCACTGGGCCAATGGCAATATCAGAAGGCTGAAGCCAAACAAGCATTGCAGTCCCAGCTTGATGGTCATAAGAACGAAACGCCCGTCCCATTCCCTCTGCAATCTGATGATCCGGAGCCCTGGCGGTATCGGCAGGTGAAAGTGACAGGAATTTATGACACGCGGTATCAGATACTGCTGGATAACCAGGTGGACAATAACCGCGTTGGCTACCATGTCATTACGCCACTGCACATTGATGGCACGGACCAATATGTGCTTGTGAATCGCGGCTGGGTGCCGGCACAGGCGAATCATAGCGACACACCTGTTGTCAGCACTCCCCAGGGCATGCAACAGATCCAGGGCCAGGTATGGATTCCCACGACCAAGATCTACTCGCTGGAAAAGCCGGCAGATCGGACAGATACCAAATGGCAATCCGTGTGGCAAAACATGGATATGCAGCGTTATCTGGCGTCAGTACCAATTGCGGTGTCGCCGCTGGTGATACGTTTAAGCCCGGCTAGTGAGGCCGGTGGATTTATGCGTAACTGGCCGGCACCCGCAGAGCGCATTGAGACCCACATCGGTTACGCATATCAATGGTATGGCTTCGCGGTAACCGCGTTCATTATTTATATGGTTGTCAGCTTCAGGAAGCCAGGAAGAAACGAAAGTGATAAAAATGCAAACGCAAAATAGAGGGGAGACGACAACTGCTGTACCAAACAGGTGGCAAGGCCGTTGGATGCTGATATTGCTGGTTTTTTTCTTCAGCGTCCCCATGATTACGGTGCTGCTGATGCACCACTATAACTGGCATCCGCAAACCCGTAGTCACGGCGATCTGGTTTCTCCGCCTCGGCAACTGCAGATCCCGACCAATCTCATGTCTGTGCAGGGTATGTATGTTGAACCTGAACTGCTCAAGAACAAGTGGAGCATGGTCTATGTTGCCGACCAATGCGCGCAGGCATGTGAGGAGCGCATGCATCAGCTGCGTCAGCTCCATGCGTCCCTCGCCAAGAACATCAATCGCGTGCAGCGTATCCTGATTGCATCTGGAGGGAATTTGAAAGTCATGCATGAGCAGTATCCAGACATCGTGATTCTTAACCATCCCGAGAGTGAAGTCTCTGCATTGCGTGCCCAGTTCGACATGCAGGATGCCTCCGGCATTGCAGCGAACAGGATCTATCTGGTAGATCCGCTGGGCAATTTGATGATGAGTTTTTCGGATAAGGTTCCGCTGGAAGATATCCGCAAGGACATCACAAGATTGCTTGCGTATTCCTGGACGGGTTAAGAAAAGATGAAAAAAGACATGACTGCCACCTGGTTCAAACGCATTGTCCTGCTCAGTGCGTTGCTCGCAATTTGCGTCGTAGGCCTTGGTGCCTATGTTCGCCTGTCAGATGCCGGGTTGGGTTGCCCTGACTGGCCAGGGTGTTATGGTTATATGACGGTGCCTGAAAGCGAAGCGGCCATTGCCCAGGCGCAGGTGACTTATCCCGATAGCCCATTGGAAGCGCACAAGGCCTGGAAGGAAATGGTGCATCGCTACCTGGCTGGTGTTCTGGGGCTGCTGATCCTGAGCTTGTGTGTATTGGGTTGGCGCGGGCGCAAGAGCATCCAGGTTTCTCCCTGGACCCCAACTGCATTACTCGTACTGGTGTCGTTTCAGGCAGCATTGGGCATGTGGACGGTCACCATGCTGCTGAAGCCCGCAATCGTGACAGCGCATCTGCTTGGTGGCATGGCAACGCTTGCATTGCTGGTGTGGATAACGCATAGGCACTGGGGTGAAAGTTCTGCCCAATTCTTGCCCGCCTCAACTCCGAGGACATTCATCCGTATCGCTGTGGTTGTACTGTTTGCCCAGATCATGCTGGGTGGATGGACCAGCTCGAACTATGCGGCACTTGCCTGCACGGATTTTCCCACTTGCCATAGCGAGTGGATGCCCCCCATGGATTTTGCCAATGGGTTCCACTGGATTCGGGAGCTGGGTGAAGGTATCAATGGTACGCCGATGACATTGGAGGCGTTAACCGCCATTCAATGGACTCACCGCATAGGTGCATTGATTGTGCTGATTTATTTGGGTGGGCTGGGGTTGTATTTGCTAAAATATGCGAAGTTGAGGGCGGCCGCTATTACGCTGGTCGTGCTGTTGCTGGTTCAGATTGCCTTGGGTATCGCCAACCTGGTGCTGCATCTTCCCCTCGTTCTGGCTGTGGCACATAACCTGGGTGCCGCTTTGCTAATGGTTACATTGATCATACTGAATTCCAAGATTACGGATTCAGGGATCCGGAGAGTCTCATGAGTGCTGCATCAGCTGCCAAGCTGCAACGTATTGGCATAAGTTTCCAGAATTTTCTGGCTTTATGTAAGCCGCGCGTCACCGCGCTTATCGTCTTTACCGCGATGATCGGCATGTTCCTGGCTACGCCGGGCATTGTGCCACTCGACTTGCTGGTTGCTGCTACGGTGGGAATCGGCATGGCCTCCGGCGCTGCCGCCGCCTTCAATTGCCTGATTGAGCAGAAAATCGATGCTCACATGGCACGTACGCGCGCGCGGCCTCTGCCTACTGGTCAGGTGACCTCGGGCCAGACGGTTTTGTTTGCTTCACTGATGGGCGGGCTGGGCCTGGCTATCCTGTATTTCTTTGTCAATCCGCTAACCATGTGGCTGACTTTCTTTACCTTCATCGGCTATGCAGTGATTTACACCATATTCCTCAAGCCGGCCACACCGCTGAATATTGTAATCGGCGGCGCCTCTGGCGCTATGCCGCCGATTCTCGGCTGGGCTGCGGTCACTAACGTGGTCTCGCCAGAGTCATTAATATTGTTTCTGATCATCTTCGCCTGGACGCCTCCGCATTTCTGGGCGCTCGCACTCTATCGCCGCGAGGAATATGCCAAAGTAGGCATGCCCATGCTGCCTGTCACGCACGGCGAGGCCTTCACACTGCTGCATATTTTGCTGTACACCATCATATTGGTAACAGTGGCCTTTATGCCTTACGGGCTTGGTATGAGTGGTGTGATCTATCTGGTATCAGCCATTATTCTCAATGGCATTTTCATGGCCTACGTGATTGCGCTCTACCGGAAGTATTCGGATGATTTGGCGAAGCGCACCTTCCGCTACTCCATCGTCTACCTGACCCTGCTGTTCGCAGCCCTGCTGGTAGATCACTACTGGTATATATCCTTCTGATAGCCGAGGGCTGGGGGAGACTGGCGCGCCCGACAGGAGTCGAACCTGTGACCTTTGGCTTCGGAAACCAACACTCTATCCAACTGAGCTACGGGCGCAATGCAGGCTGAATTATAGCAAAGCCGCTGGTCCATGTCCCCGCGGCTTTTGCCGCTGCCGGTGGTTCTCAGTATAATCTGCACCTCCAGCCTATCAGGGTTACATCATGGCCAAGCAGCCCAGCAAACTTCCAGAATCCTCTCCATTCCAGATGGTCGTCACCGTCCTTGCAGCGCTTGTTACACTCTCCGCGATCAGCCTGCTGCTGATTTATGTGCTGAATGGTTTGAAGGACTTCACCAGCGCTACAGACAAGGCGACTGATGCAGCTTCCGTCGCTGAGCGTATCAAGCCGGTGGCCCAGGTTGAGGTTGCTGCAAGCGCAGCAAAGGGTGGCGCAATCAATGCCGAGCAGATCGTGAATACATCCTGTGCAGCCTGCCATGGCACGGGTGCACTGAGCTCGCCCAAGATAGGCGACAAATCCGCTTGGGGCCCACGCATTGTCAAGGGATATGAAACCCTGACCGATCATGCCATCCATGGCTTCAACATGATGCCTGCCCGCGGCGGGAACCCGGATTTAAGCGATGCCGAGATAGCTCATGCGGTTGCTTTCATGGCAAACAAGTCTGGTGCCAGCTTCACTCCGCCCAAGACCGACGCCGAATAATTCTCCATAGGCCACCGGAATATGGCGACATATGCCATAGGTGATGTGCAGGGCTGTTATCACTCGCTGCGCAGTCTTCTGGGTAAAACCGAATTTGATCCTACCCGAGATCGCCTTTGGCTGGTCGGGGACCTGATCAATCGCGGCGCGGGCTCCCTGGAGGTTCTGCGCTTGCTGGTTGAATGCCACTCTCAGTATCCATCCTCTGTCACAGCCGTTCTCGGAAATCACGATCTGCACGCACTGGCTGCTGCTGCAGGCATGATTGCCCCGCGCGCGGGCGACACACTGCAACCCATACTGCAAGCCCCTGATTGTGGCGAACTGCTAACCTGGCTCAGGCACTGCCCACTGGTTCATGCTGAAGATGGATATCTCATGGTACACGCCGGCTTATTGCCACAATGGAGTGCAGGCATGGCTGTGTCATTGGCAGCGGAGGTTGAGCAGGTGCTCCGAGGGGACGATTACAGGGAATTCCTGGCCAATATGTACGGCAATCTGCCTGACCGCTGGGATGATGTGCTGCAGGGCATGGACAGGTTGAGACTGATCGTAAACGCAATGACCAGGTTGCGAGTGTGCAAACCGGACGGCAGTATGGATTTCAGGTTCAAGGGGGAATACGCGGATATACCGCACAGCCTGCTGCCGTGGTTCAAAATGCCGCAGCGTAAATCCGAGAACAGCAAAATACTATTCGGGCACTGGTCGGCGCTGGGTTTTTATCAGGACCACAATGTGGTTGCTCTGGATACTGGTTGCGTATGGGGAGGTAAGCTCACCGCAATGCGGTTGGAGGACGAGCAGCTGTTCCAGGTACCTTGTGATCCTAGGGACAAACCCATGAGTATTACTGATTGATATCGAGATGGCGGGCAATGACGGCCTTGGCTATGCAAGCCAATTGCCTGCGGTCTTGACCGGCTGCTGTAACGGGATCTGAAAAATAAAGCTCCGCCACAGGTGACTGCCGGGCCAGAACCTTGCAGACGGAATCAAGCAGACTGACGTTCGCATAGGAAAGCCCGGTATCCGGCTCTCCATATGCAGGGTAGCGGATGGCCACCGGCCAGATACGGCCCTCTGCATTAATGGCAGCCTGAATCAGGCTGCTCTTGAAAGGCCTGAGTTCGGTTCCGTCGGTCGTTACACCTTCGGGGAAATAGCAGAGGCAGTCGCCGGCACGTAAACTGTCCGTCGTTGCCCCGACCATGCGTCCTGCATCCTGTCGCCGCTGACGGTCGGTGAACAGGGTGTTGACCTGAGAAGCGAGCCATCCGAATACTGGCCACTGGCGTATTTCAGACTTCGCAACAAAACGTACTGTCCGCACACTGTTGATCGCATAGATGTCTATCCATGACACATGGTTGGCGACGAACAGCACACTTTTTGTATCCTGGTCGGGAGCAGTCCCATGAACGACCAGCCGGATGTTGAACACCTTCAGCAGCTGCCTGCACCACTTGCCGATAATCGCATCTCGTCGTTCCGCCGAAACCCTTGGCAGAACAATTGCGGCTGTCAGAACACCGCGGAAGATGTGAAAAATGAGATGTATGGCGCGCCAAAAACGCGTCAGTCTGCTTGATGATTGGTTGGCCAAGGCGGTTGAGTTGAATCGGGACAGCGTATTCTAAACGCAAAACGGGCGCAAATTAGCGCCCGTTTGCATTGTGATAAGGATGAGTCTAGTGGCTGACGCGGGTTACGCCGTTGGCCTCCAGGATACGAACCTTGTCACCGGGATTGAATTCCTCATCAGCTTCCTGCACGACTGCAATCATGTTGCCGCTTTCGAGCTTGACAGTGATTTCGACGCCATCCTTACGAGTTATTCCTTCTTCAGCTGCTGAGCCTGCGAGGCCCCCTGCCAACGCACCAATCACAGTGGTGATGGCACGGCCTCTGCCGCCGCCCATGGAATTGCCGGCAATACCACCAACCACTGCACCGGCACCTGTGCCGACCGGGCTCTTGGTGCCTTCAAGTTTCACCAGACGCACACTTTCGACTACGCCCATCTTCACCGTTTGTACCGTGCGTGCTTCGCCACGCTTGTACACACCACCAGAATTTGAGCTGACACAGGCCCCCAACAGCATGGCCATTGCAATACTCATCATTACTTTTATGAACTGCATACAAGCTCCTCAACTGATATTTATAAGCTCTGGCCGAATAACTTCTCAATCTGCGCCTTGATGGGCTTATGGTTCTGCCCACCGCGGCTGCCAATCTTGATGGCCCCCATGACTGAAGCCAACCTTCCGCAGGTCGGCCAATCCCAACCCCTGGCGATGCCGTACAACAAGCCTGCGCGATAAGCATCACCGCAGCCTGTTGGATCCACGATCGCCTCCGCTTTAACGCAAGGGATATCGTATCGTTGACCATTGGCATAAATCGTCGATCCCTTGGCCCCCAGAGTCACAATCATGGCTTTCACGCGACTTGCCAGAGACTCAAGATTAAGACCGGTTTTGTCCTGCATAAGTTGCGCTTCATAATCGTTAACTGCAAGGTAGTCTGCCAGCTCAATAAAGTGCATGAGTTCGTCACTGTTGAACATGGGTAGGCCCTGGCCCGGATCAAACAGGAATGGAATCCCGGCCTCACGGCACTCGCGTGCGTGCTGAATCATACCCTCGCGGCCATCAGGCGCGATGATGGCCAGGGATACGTCCTGTGCATCCAGAACACTGTTGCGATGGGCCTCGCTCATGGCTCCGGGATGGAACGCCGTAATCTGGTTGTCGTCGAAATCCGTAGTAATAAAAGCCTGAGCGGTGTACTGGCCGGCAATGGTTTTGATGTGGCCGGTATGGTAGCCGCCGACACGCAGGCGCTCGGCGTAGGTACCGAAATCATCGCCTACTGTCGCCATGATCAGCGGCTTGTCTTCCAACAGGTTCAAGTTGTAGGCAATGTTGCCTGCAGTCCCGCCGAACTCGCGCCGCATTTCGGGTACGAGAAATGCGACATTGAGGATATGGATTTTTTCGGGCAGGATGTGGTTCTTGAACTGATCCTTGAACACCATGATGGTGTCGAAGGCAAGCGAACCGCAAATCAGGATATGCATCGATATTCTTTTAAAAATCAAAAGTGGCATTATCCCGAGCCCAATCTCGGCAGGCAAGCGCAAGTCTCATGAATAACCTGGCCGAACTGTTATATCAATGGCGGCAAGCGCCAGCCAAAGTGTTGTATCGCCAATTCGTGGATGGCGCCTGGCAAGACTATAACGTCTCGGCGTTGATGGATTTGGCCGGACGCTGGCAGACAGCCTATCTGCAAACTGGACTGCGGGCAGGCGACCGGATTGCCCTGTGCATGAAAAACGGTATCCATTGGGTGGTGGCTGATTTGGCAGCGCATGCGCTTGGAATCATTGTCGTGCCGCTTTATGCGGACGATAACGCTGATAATCAGGCGTGGTGTATCGAGAATTCTGGTGCCAAGCTGCTGATTACGGATCGTTTGCGGGCATTGGCACGGTTTCAGTCCAGTCTGACGGTGCTGCCGCAGATTGTCCTGACGAAGGGCGAGACTGTGGCCCCTGCAGTCGCACTTGATGACTGGTTGCCGACGCAGGGGGAATTCACTCTGATCGAGCAGCCGGCCGACAAGCTTGCCACCATTGTGTATACCTCCGGCACCACTGGGCGCCCCAAGGGTGTCATGCTTTCCCACCAGAACATTCTCTCCAATCTGGACGGTATCCTGGATGCCTATGAAGTCTACGAACAGGATATTCTGCTGTCGGTGCTGCCGCTATCCCACATGTTTGAGCGCACTGGCGGCTATTACCTACCTTTGAAAGCGGGGGCAATCGTCGTGTATGCCCGCGGCATCAATGAGCTCGCGCAGGATCTGGAGCAACAACGGCCCACCGTCATCATGGCCGTGCCGCGCCTGTTCGAACGCATGTTGTCGCGTATAGATGAGCGTCTGGCGAAAACGCCTTTCAAGCGCTGGATGTTTCACCGGGCAGCCCAAGCCGGCTGGCGACGGTTTAATCGGACCAGGCGATGGCAGGACTGGTTGGTACTCAAGACTTTTTACCCACTCATTGCCCGGCCGCTCTCACGCAAGCTAGGCGACCGTATCCGCAAGGCGGTCATGGGCGGCGCCGCACTTGATGAGCGAGTGGCGCAGACATTCATCGGGCTTGGGGTGCCGCTGCTGCAGGGTTATGGCATGACGGAGGCCTCGCCGGTGGTAGCGGTCAATCGCGAAAACAATAATGATCCGCTGTCGGTCGGCGAACCGTTGAACAATGTGGAAACTCGGCTCAGCGCGCAGAACGAGCTGCTGATTCGGGGACCTGGCATCATGCAGGGGTATTGGGAAAATGCTCAGGCCACCCGGAAGATAATTGATGACGAGGGCTGGCTTAATACGGGAGATGTTGTCGAACTGCGTGAAGAGCGCATCTACATCCGAGGCCGCAGCAAGAATATTCTAGTACTTTCAAACGGTGAGAAGATCGCACCGGAAGACATCGAACTGGCAGTCATGAAGGATGCTGTATTCGAACAAGTCATGGTGATAGGCGAAGGCAAACCCTACCTAATCCTGCTTGCGGTCGCCAAAGAAAGCGACGAGCAGTTATTGCTGCGCAGAGCTAATGAGCTGATGAAGCATTTACCGCGTTATGCGCGTGTACGTCGGGTCCTACGTGTTGATGAGCCGTGGACTACTGAAAATAACCTGCTGACACCAACCATGAAAATCAAGCGTAACGACGTGTATGAACAATACCGGTCGCGGATAGAGGCGGTTTACAGGGACGGTAAAACTTAGAACTTGAGCGCGTTTTCGATCAAGATTTTCGCGGCTTTTTTTGCATAGGTCACAGAACCCGACCCACGTTTCATCTGCTCTGCCTGAATGGAGCCTTCAGCTAGCAGGGATAACTGCAGCGCAAGCCCATCCGCATCATTGACGCCCGCATCGCGCGCCAGGCTCGCCACATATTCCCGGAACTGCCGGGCATGCTCAGCGGATAGCTGATGTATCGCACTCTCTTCACTTGGAAACTCCGCGGAGGCCTTGATGAAGGCGATGCCCTGAAAGTCCGGGGCCGTCACCCATTCTTCTATGAAATCAAACAGCTTCTGCAGCTTTTCCGCGGGCTGCCGCGTATTTTTGGCCAGCTTGTCGTTGAGCCAATCCTGGAAATCCTGATGCCCTCTTTTGAGGACTTCCAGGATCAGGTCTTCCTTGGTGCGGAAATACTTGTACAGCGTCATCTTCGTCGTACCCGCCGTGGCGACGATGGTATCCACGCCGGTGGAATTGATACCCCGGGTCTGGAACAGGGTAGTGGCAACAATCAGGATTTTTTCCCGTAGTGCGGACATGCAGCTTCCTCAAAATTTCTGGTAGTCTAACCCAACCTGAAAAAAAGATATACAGCTCAGTATAGTCCGGTTAGCATACCCATGCAGGTAACACTCAAATCCCAAAAACAACCAAGAGGTAATCATGAAAAGGTTTTTAACACCAATGCTGGGGCTGGCTTTTTTTGGCCCGATCATGGCTTCCGCCGCTATTGATGAAACCATCCGCGTCAAGGAAACCATTGAAATCAATGCACCCGCAGACAAGGTATGGGCCAAGGCTGGCAATTTTGGCGACATGAGCTGGCACCCTGCAGTGACCAAGACCGAAATCACCAGCGGCAACGCCAGTGAAGCCGGCGCCACGCGTGTGCTGGTATTGCCCGACGGCGGCAAGATCAATGAAGTGCTGACCTCGCGTGACGATGGCAGCATGACCATGAAATACGACATTACCGAAAGCGTGCTGCCGCTTCGCGAGTACAGCGCAACCTTGCTGGTGCAACCTGCAGGCGAAGGCAAATCCACGGTGACTTGGCGCAGCATGTTCAAGCGCAAGGACCCTGCCAATCCTCCTCAGGCAGGTCAGGATGACCAGACTGCCAAGGACACCATCCTGAATATTTTCAAGACCGGTCTTGAAAACCTGAAAAAAGTATCCGAGCAGTAATAGTTATCAAACAAAAAGGCCAGCATCGCTGGCCTTTTTGTTGTCCAAATTTTGGTCAGCTGACGGAGTTGGCCATGAGCATGGGCGTGTAATTGCAGCGAACCTTGCTCATCAGTTTTTTCACCAGCGCCTGTTCCTCTACGTTGCTGGTAATCTGGCCGCCAACGACATTCTCGATATAGACAGTTTTTTCAGAATCCGGCAGATGCAGTGCCTCGGGGAAATAGCAGGTGCCTTTGCGCATTTGTTCAAGAGAGGCAAACAGCTCTGCGGTTTGCGCGGGACTGGCGATCAGGATTGCGGAAGCAGGGCGGAGTTGCGTTTGGGCGGCAGCAAGTTTGACTGGCGCTTGCGTTCCAAAGAGCTGCATGGAAAAGAGCAGGCCGCTGATTGCAAAAAGTGCAAAAAAGCTGGCGGCGATCCCATAGACAACAGGTCTGGAAATCGAGATCGTCCGCTTCTGTGCTGTCAGCAAGGCCTCGGCAGCGATGCGAGCATGCTTGATGCTGTCACATCCAGGCCTGGCTATCTCCTCCTTGAGTGCTGTCAGCGCAATGAAATAGAGCTGCCGCGCCAGCAATTCCGGCATGGCGGCATTCAATGATTTTGCCTCGCGCAACAGCAGCTTTTCGAGTTCACTACTAGCTGCGGAATAAGCTTGATCAATAGTCAGGGCAGCACGCACATTGGGTGCATCCAGCCAGTCGCCGAGAATATCAAACATGGCCAGCAGGCGCTGCTGCGGCGACCGGCCTGATTTCCTGAGCATGCCGATGAACCACGCTGAATTGAGTATATCCATAGCCGTTAGAAGGGTTTCAGTTCAACCAATAGTATAACGGCGATGAGGATAATGACAGGGGCCTCATTCAGCCAGCGGTAGAAGACATGGCCATGGCGATTGCGGTCATGTTTGAAGTCCCTGAGCAATTTGCCGCAATACAGGTGATATATGATCAGCAGGACTACGAGCGCAACTTTCGCATGCAGCCATCCGCCCGTAATGCCGTAACCCAGCCATAACCAAAGGCCGAAGGCGATGGTCAGGACAGCACCTGGTGTCATGATGCCGTAATAGAGTTTGCGCTCCATGATTTTGAAGCGCTCAATGCCTGGGGCATCAGTGGTTGTGGCGTGATAGACAAAAAGCCGGGGAAGATAGAAAAGCCCGGCGAACCACGTCACCATGAAAATGATATGAGCCGATTTCACCCAAAGCATCAGCTTTGCGTTTTCCTGGCTTGAGTCAGCGCTTCATCAAGCAGCTGATGCAGGTCATCGAAGTTCAGTTCGCCGATAATCTTGCGCACGATATTGCCTTGTTTGTCCAGGATGAAGGCGGTCGGCGTAAGCTGTACATTGCCGAACTTCTGCGACATTTCCCCATAACTGTCGTGCATGACGGGGAAGGGCAGCGCATTCTTCTGCGTATAGGTCATGACATGGCTCGGCGGGTCGTATGACATGGCCACCGCAATCACTTCGAAGCCTTTCGGTTTGTATTCATTGTAGGTTTTGATCAAACCCGGCATCTCGGCGATGCATCCGGGGCAGTCGGTCGCCCAGAAATTTACCAGCACAACCTTGCCCTGCAGTTCCGCCATGCGGATAGTATTGCCTTCCAGCGTGGTGAAAGTCACCTCCGGCGCTTGCGTTTTCTGTGCGAGCATGAATCCCAATACTGCTAGCAGCGCCAGGATGACTGCGGGAATGAGGAACCGGCGCTGGGCCATGGATGCGAAGATATTTTTCATGATTTCAATATAGCGGATTGTGGTGCTTTTCAAAACTTTTGTCACGAATGGCTCGGCAAGCGGAACCAGCCAGATTAGGACCTGTCCTAGTTTGCCCTATCAGTATCCACACGCCGATTGGGGCTGAATAGCTGAGACCCTGCATGATACAATTCAACAATTTAGTTGCGACCCTTTCATGACCGCCAGACTACGCGAAATACCCTATAACTACACCTCATACTCAGACCGCGAAATCGTCATTCGATTCCTCGGCGAAGAGATCTGGCAGGTGCTGGAAGAGCTCAGGGGTGTACGCAAGACAGGACGTTCCGCACGCATGCTGTTCGAGGTGCTTGGCGACATCTGGGTAGTCTCGCGCAACCCCTACCTGCAGGATGACCTGCTAGCGAACAAGAAGCGCCGCAAGGCTTTAATCGAGGCCCTGCATCATCGTATTAAGGCTATTGAAGAGCGCAGCAATGGCAACGCCAAGGTGCTCAAGCTGGTCATCGCTGCGCGTCAGGCAGTCACTGAGTTCGAGAACGAATTCCGCCACACCGAAAATCTGCGCGGCAAGGTCATAGCCAAACTGGGCCGCATCACGCGCAAGGACAATGTCCAGTTCGACGGCCTCGCACGCGTTTCACACGTCACGGATGCCACCGACTGGCGCATCGAATACCCTTTCGTCGTCATCAATCCTGACACCGAGGAAGAGGTGGCGCCTATCGTTGCCGCCTGCATCGAGTTAGGACTTACTATCATCCCGCGCGGAGGCGGCACCGGCTATACCGGCGGCGCCATCCCATTGACCAAGCTGTCCGCAGTCATCAATACGGAAAAGCTCGACCATTACAGTGCGGTTGAAGAGCGCCTGTTGCCGGGTGTTTCGCATCCAGTGCCAGTCATCCGATGCGGCGCAGGGGTCGTGACGCGACGCGCGATGGAAGCGGCCAGCGAAGCTGGTCTCGAATTTGCATGTGACCCGACATCGGCAGATGCCTCGTGCATCGGGGGCAATGTCGCCATGAATGCCGGCGGCAAGAAAGCCGTGTTGTGGGGAACGGCGCTGGATAATCTCGCCTCATGGCGCATGGTGACGCCGGATGCGACCTGGCTGGAAGTTGAACGGCTGGACCACAATCTAGGCAAGATTCATGACATCCCGCTGGCGCGCTTCCGCGTCACGCGTTATGCACCCGATGGCAAAACGCTGCAGGGCGAGCCTGAAATTCTCGAGATTCCTGGCCCCAATTTCCGCAAAACGGGTCTGGGCAAGGATGTAACCGACAAATTTCTGTCCGGCTTGCCCGGCGTGCAGAAGGAGGGCTGCGACGGCCTCATCACATCAGCCACCTTCATCCTGCATCGCATGCCCAAGCACGTGCGTACGATTTGTCTGGAGTTCTTCGGCCAGGTCGCGCTTGCAGTGCCAGCCATCGTGGAAATCAAGGATTACCTGGATGTCCATCCAAGCACATTGCTGGCAGGTCTGGAGCATCTGGACGAGCGTTACCTGAAGGCGGTCGGCTATGCCACCAAAGCCAACCGGGTGGAACGTCCCAAGATGGTGCTCATCGCCGACATCGCCAGCGATGATGAGGATTCTGTAGGCGACGCTGCCTCGAAGATTGTACGCCTGGCGAATGCCCGTGGCGGTGAAGGCTTTATCGCCGTATCAGCCGATGCGCGCAAGAAGTTCTGGCTCGACCGTGCACGTACTGCGGCGATTGCAGCGCATACCAATGCGTTCAAGATCAATGAGGATGTGGTGATTCCGCTGCCGCGCCTAGGCGATTACTCGGACGGTATCGAGCGCATCAACATCGAGCTTTCGATCAAGAACAAGCTCAAGCTGGCCCATGCGCTGGAGGAATTCCTGTCGGGTGATCTGCCGCTACTGGAAGACGATGAGACACAGGCCGATGCGGAAACGCTGCGCAGCAAGCGCGAGCTGTCGTTGCAGCTGGTGCGTACGTTACAGGATTACTGGAGCAATATTCTGGTGAACCTCGATGGGCCTCTGTCTGTCTTGGGTAAGGGCTACGAAGATATTGCCGCAGAAAATGTATTCCGCGCTGTGCAGTCGCATCAGATCAGGGTGTCATGGAAACGTGAACTCAAACAGCCGCTGCACCAGATATTTGCAGGTCGTGAATACGCCAGAATTCTTGAACGCCTGGATGAGATTCACAAGCAAGTGCTCAAGGGTCGCGTATTCGTCGCGCTGCACATGCATGCCGGTGACGGTAACGTGCACACCAATATTCCGGTCAACTCGGATGATTACGCCATGCTGCAAGAGGCCAACAATGCAGTGGCGCGCATCATGGAACTGGCCACCGGTCTCGGCGGCGTGATCTCCGGCGAACACGGTATCGGCATCACCAAGATGGAATATCTTGATCCGGCCTCGATCGCCACCTTTGCCAAATACAAGGAGAAGGTGGACCCCGAGGGGCGCTTCAACAAGGGCAAGCTCATGGCAGGCGGTGATTTGCGCAATGCCTATACGCCATCGTTCTCGCTGCTCGAGACCGAATCCATCATCATGGAGCAGTCGGCCATCGGCGAAATCGCTGATTCGATCAAGGACTGCCTGCGCTGCGGCAAATGCAAACCGGTATGTACTACGCACGTGCCCCGCTCGAACCTGTTGTACAGCCCGCGCAACAAGATCCTCGGTACATCATTGCTGATCGAAGCTTTCCTTTATGAGGAACAGACCCGTCGCGGAGTCTCGCTCAAGCATTTCGACGAGTTCAACGACGTTGCTGACCACTGCACCGTGTGCCACAAGTGCAAAAACCCATGCCCGGTGGATATCGACTTCGGCGACGTGTCGGTTGCCATGAAGAATTTCCTGCGCGAGCAGGGCAAGCGCAACTTCAGCCCTGGTACTGCTGCTGGTATGGCATTCCTGACTGCCAAGGATCCAGCGACCATCAAGGCCATGCGCCTGGGCATGATGCAGTTCGGCTTCAAGGCACAGCGGCTCGCATCCAAAATAGCTAATAAGCTGCCAGTGACCAAGTACTTCAAGCGCAGGCCACCTGCCACCGTCGGCCTGCCTTCGGTCACGACGCAAGTAATTCATTTTATGAATCGACCCATGCCGAAAGCGCTGCCGCGCCGCACTTCGCGTGCCTTGCTGGGCATCGAGGATGACACCATCGTGCCGGTCATCCGTAACCCGCAAAAAACTACGGATGATTCGGATGCAGTGTTCTATTTCCCCGGCTGCGGTTCGGAGCGGTTGTTCTCGACCGTCGGTATAGCAACGCAGGCCATGTTGTATGAAACAGGTGCCATCACTGTGTTGCCGCCCGGCTACCTGTGCTGTGGCTATCCGCAGACTGCGAGCGGCAACCACGACAAAGGCAGCCAGATCACGGCTGAAAACCGTGTGCTGTTCCATCGCGTCGCCAATACGCTCAACTACCTCGACATCAAGACGGTGATCGTGTCGTGTGGTACCTGCATGGATCAGCTCATGAAGTATGAATTCGAGAAGATCTTCCCGGGCTGCCGCCTGCTCGATATTCACGAGTACTTGATGGAAAAGGGCCTCAAGCTCGAAGGTGTGCAAGGGGTCAAATACATGTATCACGACCCGTGCCATACACCCATGAAGACCTACGCGCCGCTCAAGGTGACCAATGCCCTCATGGGGCAGGAGGTTGCGCTCAATGATCGCTGCTGCGGCGAGTCGGGCACCTTTGCCGTGGGCCGACCGGACATTGCGACGCAGGTCAAGAAGCGCAAGCAGGAAGAGCTGGAGAAAGGCATGCAGAAACTCGGTCTGACGCCGGGAGCGCCAGAGCAGGAGGTCAAAATTCTGACTTCGTGCCCATCGTGCCTGCAGGGCTTGTCACGCTATGGCGATGATACCGGTATTGATGCTGATTACATCGTGGTTGAGATGGCCAAGCACATTCTCGGCGAGAGCTGGATGGAGGATTATGTGCAGAAGGCGAACCATGGGGGGATAGAGAAGGTGCTTTTGTAGTTTGCTCCGGTTGTCATCCCTGGCCGACCCGGAATTCAGAAAGCCTGCGAAAGCGGGCTTTTTATTTTAATTGCTATTCATGGAAGCTTGCTCACACCTAGTCAGGTGGGGTGTCGGACTCGCCCGACTGTCGAGATACTTTCTCGTGCAGTCTAATGTGTATGGCCGGTGGTTGACCGGCAGCAAGTTACTTTCCTTTGCTTGTCCAAAGGAAACAACCAAAGCAAAAGATACCCCCTGCCGCTTAACTCCTTTGCCTCAGCGCCTCATCCGGGGCGGCTTGCGCAACTCAGCCTGGTAGTCAGCAAACATCGCTGGCTCCTGCGGACTTCGAACAGTGCGCGCCGCATTTCCGGATTCCGGCTCGATGCAAAGGCGCGGCAGAGGGGAAGGGTGAACCATCGAGTGAAGCTGTCACTTCCAGCGAAAGCTGGAATCCATAACTAAAGTTCAAAACCTCTGGATTCGGGGTCAAGCCTCCAATGACGAAAGGGTGTGCCGTTTTCTTTGGTGACTTTCTTTTCAAGCAGTTAAAAGAAATTCACTAGCTGTCGGGCTACCCTCGACGGTTTGATTGGACTCTAAATTCCACTTCTGATGGAATCACGGTGGCTACCACCGACGCTTTCTTAATTCCGGTAAAATCCGGCCATGCTTTATTCCCTCATCAAGCCCCTGCTTTTCAAACTCGACCCCGAAGTTTCCCACGACCTGACGTTAAAAAGCCTGAAGCTGGCTGCTTGTGGTGCCTCATGTTTGCTCGCCTCCAAGTCCCCGGAATGCAGACCGCGCCAAGTGATGGGCCTGACCTTCCCCAACCCTGTAGGGCTGGCAGCAGGTCTGGACAAGAATGGCGCTTATATTGATGGGTTGGCGGCATTGGGTTTCGGCTTCATCGAGGTCGGCACAGTGACGCCACGCCCACAGCCTGGCAATCCCAAGCCGCGCCTGTTCCGCCTCTCGCAGGCCGAAGCCATCATCAACCGTTTCGGTTTCAACAATCTCGGCGTGGATAACCTGATCGAGAACGTGAAGCGCGCCAGGTTCAATGGCATTCTCGGTATCAACATCGGCAAGAATTTCGACACGCCGAATGAGCGTGCGACTGATGATTACCTAATATGCCTGCGCAAGGTGTATGCCTATGCGAGCTACATAGTAGTGAACATCTCCTCGCCCAATACCAAGAACCTGCGGCAGCTGCAGGAACGAGATGCCCTTGCTGGCTTACTATCTGTGTTGAAAACAGAACAGGCAAGGCTTGCGCAGGAGCATGGCCATTATGTGCCCATCGCCTTGAAGATTGCGCCGGACTTGGAGTCTGAACAGGTGGCAGAGATTGCCGCGCTGCTGCTGGAATACAAAATGGACGGGGTGATTGCGACGAACACCACGCTTTCTCGCGAAGCGGTTTCAGGTCTGAGACATGCCGAGGAAACGGGCGGTTTATCCGGTGCGCCAGTCAGGGATAAATCCACAATCGTTATTCGCCAGCTGGCGGAACATCTGCGCGGCCAGATTCCCATCATCGGGGTGGGCGGTATTTTGAGCAGCGATGATGCCAGGGAAAAGATCGAAGCTGGCGCCAGCCTTGTGCAGGTATACAGCGGGCTCATCTATCGCGGGCCCCCGTTGGTTAGCGATATCTGCAAAACCCTGGGTTAGCACATGGCTGGACAGGCTTTACCTCTTCTTTATTCGTTCAGAAGATGTCCTTATGCCATGCGCGCCCGCATGGCGCTTCGTTACAGTGGTGCTCCTATCCAGATTCATGAAGTGTCGCTCAAGGAAAAGCCGGCAGAAATGCTGCGACTTTCACCCAAAGGCACAGTGCCCGTACTAACCATGCCAGATGGCAGCGTGTTAGACGAGAGCCTCGATATCATGCGCTGGGCATTGGCGAAAAACGATCCTGATGACTGGCTTATGTGCAGTGAGCCCACGCAGCAGTCATTGGCGGAAGCGCTGATTGTCGAGAATGACGGCAGCTTCAAGCAGGCGCTGGATCGCTACAAGTATTCCATCCGTTATCCGGAGCAGCAGCGCGAAAACTATCGTGCGCAAGGAGAAATATTCCTGGGGAAGCTGGAGCGGCTGTTGCTCGATACGCGCTACTTGTGCCGCGAATCCTGCTCGTATGCAGACATCGCCATCTTCCCATTCATTCGCCAATTTGCTTTGGCCGATGAAGCCTGGTTCGAGCAGTCGCCTTATCTACATCTGCGGCACTGGCTCAAGAGCCTCACCGATTCATCGCTATTCATCAGCATCATGGAAAAGACAAAATAAAAGCGGCCCGAAGGCCGCTTTTATTTGATGCGCCAATTAAGGCAGCGCTAAGCCAGGTCTGTTTCCAGTGTAGGTTCCGGGCTGGGTGGCGCAGCCTGTGAATCGAACACCAGCTTGATCTCATCGGTCTCATCCACATCCACCAGCACATGGCCGCCATTAGCCAGCTTGCCGAACAACAACTCGTCGGCCAGTGCGCGGCGGATAGTGTCCTGGATCAGGCGGGCCATTGGACGTGCACCCATGAGCGGATCAAATCCCTTCTTGGCAAGATGGGCCTTGAGCGCATCGCTGAAGGTAATGTCCACTTTCTTCTCGTGCAGCTGATCCTCAAGCTGCATGAGGAACTTGTCCACCACACGCATGATGATTTCCTCGGACAGCGGCGAGAAAGACACCACAGCATCCAGCCGATTGCGGAACTCAGGACTGAACAGCCGCTTGATTTCGGCCATTTCATCACCAGCCTTGGCACCCAAGGTGAAACCGATGCCGGTCTTCGAAATCGCCTCGGCACCTGCATTGGTGGTCATGATGATGGTCACATTGCGGAAATCCGCCTTGCGGCCGTTGTTATCCGTCAATGTGCCGTGATCCATGATCTGCAGCAGGATATTGAATATATCCGGATGCGCCTTCTCGATCTCGTCCAGCAGCAGTACGCAATATGGATGCTTGGTAATCGCTTCAGTCATCAGGCCGCCTTGCTCAAAGCCGACATAGCCGGGAGGCGCTCCTATCAGGCGTGACACCGCATGGCGCTCCATGTATTCCGACATGTCGAAGCGCACAAGTTCAATACCTAGGGTGTAAGCCAGTTGCCTTGCCACTTCGGTCTTGCCTACGCCGGTCGGACCGGAGAACAGGAAGGCGCCAATCGGCTTCTGCGTATTGCCTAATCCGGAGCGTGCCATCTTGATGGCGGCAGACAGTGCATCAATCGCCTTGTCCTGGCCGAACACGACGGACCTGAGGTCGCGGTCCAGCGTCTTGAGTGCGTTGCGGTCATCCGTTGAAATATTCTTGGGCGGAATGCGCGCGATCTTGGCGATGATGTCCTCGATCTCCTTGTTGCTGATTACCTTCTTCTGCCGCGACTTGGGCAGGATGCGCTGTGCAGCACCGGCCTCGTCAATGACGTCGATCGCCTTGTCAGGCAGATGCCGGTCATTGATGTACTTGGCCGAAAGCTCGGCAGCCGTGCTCAGGGCGGACGCTGTGTACTTCACGCTGTGGTGCAGCTCGAAGCGCGACTTGAGGCCTTTGAGAATCTCCACCGTTTCAGCAACGCTGGGCTCGACCACATCAATCTTCTGGAAGCGACGTGACAGGGCATGATCCTTCTCGAAGATGCCGCGGAATTCCTGATATGTCGTGGCACCTATGCACTTCAGTGAACCATTGGACAAGGCTGGCTTCAACAGGTTGGAGGCGTCAAGTGTGCCACCACTGGCGGCACCGGCACCGATCAGCGTATGGATCTCGTCGATGAAAAGAATGGCATCGCGCTGTTCGGAGAGCTTTTTCATGACGGCCTTGAGGCGTTGCTCAAAATCTCCGCGATACTTGGTGCCGGCCAGCAGGGCGCCCATGTCGAGCGAGTAAATAGTGGCATTGGCGAGCACGTCGGGCACGCTCTTCTCCACGATGCGGCGGGCGAGGCCCTCAGCAATTGCAGTCTTCCCTACGCCCGCTTCACCTACCAGCAGGGGATTATTCTTGCGGCGACGGCACAAAGTCTGCACGACGCGCTCGAGTTCATGCTCGCGACCAATCAATGGGTCGATCTTGCCTGCAATGACTTGCTGGTTGAGGTTGAGCGTGAAGTTTTCCAGTGCGCCCGTAGGTGCGCCGTCGGCTTCCGCTTCCTGCTCGGTCTCAGCACGCTTGCTGGCATTGTCGGCCACCTTGGCTACGCCATGCGAGATGAAATTGACCACGTCCAAACGCGTAATGCCCTGCTGATGCAGGAAGAATACGGCGTGAGAATCCTTCTCGCCGTATATGGCGACGAGCACATTGGCGCCGGTGACTTCCTTCTTGCCGGAAGACTGTACATGCAGGATGGCGCGCTGGATGACGCGCTGGAAGCCCAGCGTCGGCTGAGTATCGACTTCATCGAGTCCGTCTACCGTAGGCGTATGTTCTTCGATGTAGTTGTTGAGCTCGCTGCGTAGCGTCTCCAGATTGGCACCGCAGGAGCGCAGCACTTCAGCTGCAGTCGGGTTGTCGATCATGGCGAGCAGCAGGTGTTCGACCGTGATGAGCTCATGACGCTTCTGACGCGCGTCCATGAAGGCCATGTGTAAAGATACTTCCAGTTCCTGCGCTATCATCTTAGTTTCCTTAACTACTCTTCAAACCTCTTCCATTGCACACTGCAATGGATGTTGATGTTCACGGGCATAGCCCATCACCTGGTTTACCTTGGTTTCTGCAATGTCGTGCGGATAAACCCCGCATACCCCTGAGCCTTCCGTATGTACTTTGAGCATGATCTGGGTCGCTTGTTCACGGTTTTTGTTGAAAAAGCGCTGGATCACATCTACGACAAATTCCATCGGCGTGTAATCGTCATTCAGCAAAATGACTTTGTACATCGAGGGCGGCTTGGGCTTTGCGGTCCCCGTTTCCGAGACGGTGCTTGTATCGTGCCTGGTACTAGCCATTTCACAACCTATTTTGAGCCGTATGGAAAAATTTTCAAGCCTCAACCGCACATGGGCAGCGGTTTTATTTTGCCCGCATGGAAAAGCCATTGAAAACAATGAGGCAGGAAAACAACACCGCTCATGGTACACGGCCAACGGTGATTGAACCCAATACTACTTGTGTCAACTGCCTCTGACAGTGCTTCAGACCACGTTGTCAGGGATAGATACGGACGCTTTTTACGATCCTGTCCTGCGTCTGAATAATCTCCAGCGTGTGCGTTCCTATGCGGAAACTGGTGTTGGGTTCCGGGATGTCCTCGAAATGTTCGATGACCAGGCCATTCAATGTCCTTGGCCCATCCAGCGGCAGCATCAGTCCCAGCCGTTTGTTCAGGTCCCGTAGCAGGCTGCTGCCATCCACCAGCCAACTGCCGTTCGGTTCTTGGCGATAGGTGCTGGTGTGCAGGGGCGACTGTGTGGTGAAATCTCCAATGATTTCTTCCAGTATGTCTTCGAGCGTCACAAGGCCTTTGAGTTCGCCATATTCATCCACCACCAGCGCCAGCCGCTGCTGGTTTTCCTGAAATTGCTGCATCTGCGTATACAACGGTGTGCCGCTAGGAACAAAGTAAGGCTCGGTCAGTATCTCGCGCAATCCTTCAATGTCCAGATCGCCGTTGCGCAGCTGGTTCATGACCTTGCGCACATGAATAAGACCGATGATTTCCTCCCCCGGTCCTTGCCGTACCGGCAGGCGGGTGTGATGGCTCGCCGATATCTGCTGCATAATGGTGTCGAGCGGCGCATCAAAATCGATGACCTCGATGTGCGTATGCGCTGTCATGACATCATCAACGGTGATCTTTTCCAGGTCGAACAGATTGAGCAGGATGGCCCGGTGTTTTTTGGGCAGATAACTGCCGGCATCAGACACGATACTGCGCAGCTCTTCCATGGTGAGCACATTGGGGCTTTCAGCGAAATTGATTCTGATCCCCAGGATGCGCAGCAGCCCGCTGACAAAAAGATTGACGAACCAGACCGCCGGGTAAGCCACCTTGAGCAGTGGGTAGAGCAGGTAGCTGCTGAAGATGGCGATCTTCTCGGAATGCGCAGCAGCAACGACCTTGGGTGAGATTTCACTGAATACCAGGATGGCGAAGGTGACTGCCAGCGTGCCCAGCATCAGCGCGAATTCGCCATCGCCGAACAGCTCAACCGTAATAATGGCTACCAATGTGGCGGAGGCGGCATTAGCCAGGTTGTTGCATAGGAGGATGACGCCCAGCAACTTGTCTGTTGTGTTCAGCAGGGATACGGCCAGTCGCGCGCCGCGGTGGCCTTCCTTGGCCAGATGCCGTAGGCGGTAGCGATTGGCGGACATCAGGCTGGTCTCCGCCATCGAGAAGAATGCGGAAATCAGCAATAACGCGGCGAGTGCGCCGAGCAGGGAGGGAAGCGGGAATGCGTCCAATAGGGTTGGGCGTTAGGTAAAGCCGATAGTCTCTGTTTGAACTATATGGATGTCAAGCCGGCATCAGGGCACGGCATCGGCCTGCTTCTTGTTATCAACCGGACTGATCAGATTTTCGCGCGATACACCGAGATACATGGCAATCGGGCTTGCGACCAGCACGGAAGAGTAGATGCCGAACAGGATGCCGATGGTCAGCGCAAGTGCGAAGTTGTGCAGCACCTCGCCGCCGAACAGCAGCATGGAACACACCATGGTCTGGGTGGTCAGGTGGGTGATGATGGTGCGCGACATGGTGCGTGTGATGGCATTGTCGATCACTGTCGTTACACTGGCCTTGCGCATCTTGCGGAAGTTTTCGCGCACACGGTCGAATACCACCACGGATTCGTTGACGGAATAGCCAAGCACAGCCAGTACAGCGGCCAGCACCGTCAGGTTGAATTCCCACTGGAAGAACGCGAAGAAGCCCAGGATGATCACGACGTCATGCAGGTTGGCGATGATCGCTGCCACGGCAAAGCGCCATTCAAAACGCATAGCAAGGTAAAGGCCGATACCAATGACGACCAGCAGCAGCGCCAGGGAGCCGCTTTCGTACAGCTCTTCACCGACCTGGGCGCCAACCGATTCAACGCGATTCATGACGACACTCGAATCTGCCTTTTCCAGCGCGCCCATGACCTGTTCGGAGAGCTGCGAAATGGAGAGTTCTGGTTTCAACGGCAGGCGAATCAGCACGTCGCGGCTGTTACCGAAATTCTGCACTGTGGCTTCTGTCAGTCCGATGCTGTTGACTGCTTCGCGAATATGACCAAGGTCAGCAGCCTGCGGATAGCTGACTTCCATCAACGTGCCACCGGTGAAGTCTACGCCGAGGTTGAGCCCCCGTGTCGCCAGAAAAAATACGGCGAGGATGAATGTCGCCAGCGAGATGGTCGTCGTCAGACGGCCATAGCTCATGAAGGGGATGTCTTTCTTGATTCTGAACAGTTCCATATTCTTGCTCTACGCTTTCATTGGCGATCGGTTAACCGACAGGCAGCTTGGTGAGTTTGCGGCGATAGCCGTACAGCAGGTTGACCACGGCGCGTGACACCACGACGGCGCTGAACATCGAGGTCAGAATGCCCAGTACGTGGACAACAGCGAAACCCTTCACCGGTCCGGTGCCGAACATGAACAATGCAAGACCGGCGATCAGGGTTGTGACGTTGGAGTCGAGAATGGTGTCAAAAGCACGGCTGTAACCGGCCTGGATCGCCGCCTGCGGCGTGATGCCTGCGCGCAGCTCTTCCCGGATGCGTTCATTGATGAGCACGTTGGCGTCAATGGCCATACCCAGCGTCAATGCAATGGCAGCGAGGCCCGGTAATGTCAGCGTCGCCTGCAGCATGGAAAGCAATGCCACCAGCAGCAACACGTTGACGCTGAGTGCGAAAACCGAAATCGCGCCGAATACCGTGTAGTAGAAAATCATGAAGACCGCGATTGCGGCAAAACCCCACAGGGCGGAGTGCACGCCGCGGTCGATGTTTTCCTCACCCATACTCGGTCCAACGGTGCGTTCCTCGATGATGTCCATCGGCGCGGCTAGTGCCCCGGCACGTAGCAGCAGCGAGACGTCATTGGCTTCCTTCACATTGGCCATGCCTGTGATCTGCACGCGGCCGCCGCCGATTTCCTCACGGATTACAGGCGCGGTAATGACTTCGGCCTTGCCTTTTTCCACCAGCAGGATCGCCATGCGCTTGCCGACGTTTTCACGGGTCACCTGTTTGAAGATGCGGGCGCCGCGGCCATCGAGCGTGATGTGGACGACGGATTCACCCGTGGTATTGTCAATGCCGGGACCGGCATCCGTGATGTATTCACCAGTCAGTACTACACTTTTCTTGACTAGGATGGGATCGCCGGTGCGATCCACGTAGTATTCGTCGCCGAACGGCAGTTGGCCCTGGGCAGCCCTGTCCAGCGTGGAGGGGTCCATTTTTTCCTCATCCACGAGACGGACTTCCAGCGTCGCGGTGCGTCCCAGGATCTCCTTGGCTTTGGCAGTGTCCTGCACGCCCGGCAGCTGCACTACGACACGATCAAGCCCTTGCTGCTGGATGATGGGTTCAGCCACGCCCAACTCGTTGATGCGATTGTGCAAGGTCTGTATGTTCTGCTTGAGTGCGAATTCCTGGATGCGCTGTCTGGCCTGCTGATTGAGGCGGGCCGTCAGTAGTCTGTCTTCTCCGCTGTTGGATTCGCTGAGCGTCAGGTCAGGATATTCGCGGTTGAGGATTTTTTCTGCCTTGGCGCGCTCAGCTTCATCCTTGAAGCGCACTTGTACCGTCTGCCCCTCGAGGGACACGCCGAGGTAATTGATACGTTCATTCCGCAGTACGGAACGGAAATCGCCGACATAACGCTCGGCCGCCTTGTCCATGGCTGCCTTCATATCCACCTGTAGCAGGAAATGCACGCCGCCGCGCAAGTCCAGACCCAGATACATCGGCAATGCACCAATGTTGCTCAGCCACGCGGGAGAGCGTGAGAGCAGGTTGAGCGCGATGACGTAATCATTACCCAGCGCATTCTGCAGCACATCCTTGGCACGAATCTGAGTCTCAGGATCGGCGAACCGCGCCTTGATGCCAGTGGCATCGAGGAAAACAGTCTCATACTGGACATTGCCCTGCTTAAGTGCGTTCTCTACCTGCTCAAGCAGTGCGGTATTGACCTCGGCAGTGGCCTTGGATGGGCTGACCTGAACAGCAGGCGATTCGCCGAACAGGTTGGGCAGGGAATACAGGATGCCGATGATCAGGGCTACCAGCACAATCATGTATTTCCACAACGGATAGCGGTTCATATTGCGGCTCTCACAGGGCGGGCCGGGGAGCCCGCTTCAGATTTGGTATTGATATTATTGGATCAGAGGCTTTTGAGCGTGCCCTTGGGCAGCAAGGTCTGCACAGCATTTTTCTGCACATTGACGACAACATCCGGGGCAATTTCCACGCTGACGTAAGCATCGGAAACCTTGGTAACTTTGCCCGTGATGCCGCTGGCGACGGTGACTTCGTCACCCTTTTGCAGCGCGTCCAGCATTTTGCGGTGTTCCTTTGCCTGTTTCATCTGCGGGCGGATCAGCATGAACCAGAACAGTACAAAAATGATGATCAGCGGCAGGAAGCTGGTCCAATCTGGAGCTGCGGCAGCGGCGGGTGCGGCATAGGCGGTGCTGATTAACACGGGACTACCTTTCTGTAAGCATTCGAGCGTTCGAAAGCGGGAAATTCTAGCATAGACTGCATTTTGTACGCGTAATTCATTCCGCTGCAGCCGCACCCAGTGCGCTTCTCTTGTTCGCGAATTCCTGCACAAAGCTGCCGAATGTGTCTTGCTCGATGGCGGTGCGCATGCCGGCCATCAATTGCTGGTAATAGTGCAGGTTGTGTATGGTGTTGAGGCGTGAGCCGAGAATTTCGCCGACGCGGTGCAAATGTTGCAGGTAGGACCGGCTGAAATTGCGGCAAGTGTAGCAGCTGCAATCGCTGTCCAATGGCCGGGTATCAGCTTTGTAACGCGCGTTCTTGAGCTTGATGTCGCCGTACTGCGTGAACAGCCAGCCATTGCGTGCGTTGCGGGTGGGCATCACGCAGTCGAACATGTCGATTCCCAGCGCTACGGCTGCCACCAGATCTTCCGGGGTGCCGACCCCCATGAGGTAGCGCGGTTTGTCCTGTGGCATTTTTGGTCCGGTATGCGCCAGGATGCGCAGCATGTCTTCCTTCGGCTCGCCGACCGAGAGGCCGCCAATGGCATAACCGTCAAAGCCGATTTCTATTAGCCCCTGCAGGGAGATGTCGCGCAGGTCTTCATACATACCACCCTGAATAATGCCGAACAGGGCATTACGGTTACCATCGTGAGCCGTCTTGCTGCGCGCGCCCCAGCGCAGGCTCATGCGCATGGAGTCTTCCGTTTCCTGATGCGTCGCCGGGTAAGGCGTGCACTCGTCGAACACCATCACGATGTCGGAATTCAGCACTCTCTGGATGCGCATGGATTCTTCAGGCGTCAGCATGCACAAGTCGCCATTCACGGGCGAACGGAATTTCACGCCTTCTTCTGTGATCTTGCGCAATTTGCCCAGGCTCCAGACCTGAAATCCGCCGGAATCGGTGAGGATAGGCCCATTCCAGCCCATGAAGCCATGCAGGCCGCCATGGGCAGCGATAATATCCAGCCCCGGCCGCAGCCATAAATGAAAGGTATTGCCAAGCAGGATGTGCGCACCGGTGTCGTGTACTTCGGACGGTGTCAGCGTCTTGACGGCGCCGTAGGTGCCGACCGGCATGAAGGCAGGCGTTTGCACTTCACCATGGGCGAGCTGTAATGTGCCCCGCCGAGCAGTATTGTCCTGTTTGAGGAGAGAGAATTGCATGGAATGCTGCCTGGATGAGAAGCTATGAACTCAACATTAAGCCGCGATACTAACATAGAGGCATGCTATCGTTGGCTGGTTGGGATACAGCCTTTGCTATACTAAATTGATCTCTAATCAAGGATGAACCTGATGATCGAGCCGAGTCCGCGCTTGCGTCGCCGAAAACTTTTGAACCCCAGCCTGCGTGAGCGCAGCATATATCTGCTGCCCAACCTGTTCACGACTGCGGCCCTGTTCGCAGGGTTTTATGCCATCGTGCAGGCAATGAATGGGCGTTTCGAACATGCAGCCGTGGCCATTTTTGTCGCCATGGTGCTGGACGGGCTGGATGGCAGGGTAGCGCGTCTGACTCACACACAAAGCGCCTTTGGTGCCGAATACGATAGCCTGTCCGACATGGTGTCATTCGGTGTGGCGCCGGCGCTAGTAGTGTATGTCTGGGCGCTGCAGCCGTTGGGCAAGCTCGGCTGGATCGCAGCCTTCATTTACTGTTCCTGTGCGGCGCTTAGGTTGGCACGCTTCAATACCAAGCTGGATGACAGTGACAAACGCTTCTTTCAAGGATTGCCCAGCCCATCTGCAGCGGCATTGCTGGCCGGACTGGTGTGGGTGTCTTTCGATAACGGGGTTTCCGGCAGTGAGGTATTCCTTGGCTGGATCAAGATGAACTGGATCGCCTGGACCATCACCGTTTTTGCCGGGCTCACCATGGTGAGCGACATGCGTTATTACAGCGGCAAGGATATCAACATGCGTCGCAGCGTACCGTTTGTAGTCATCCTGCTGGTGGTGCTCGCGCTGGTGCTGATTTCCTACAGCCCGCCCGTGGTGCTGTTCGCCATCTTTGTGTTGTACGGCGTTTCCGGCTATTTGTACTGGCTCAACGGCAAGCTCAAGCAGCGACGCTTGCAGAAAGAGTAAACCCTTCACTTGCGAAGCTGCCGAAAAAACATTATATTCCGCGCACTATGTTTTTTAATCGCTTCACCACGCTTTCACTTCCGCACTACGGCCTCCTCCTGGCCGGCCTGCTGCTGCGCCCCGCGCGCTAAATATCCTCCACATTTCAAGCTTCAAAGAGCCGCAGGATGCATGAGCATCTCGCGAAGAGCTGGACTTCCAGCGATAGAGACTCGAAGTCTCGCTGAACAGGATTAAAAGACATGCAAGCAAAATTCAACCAGAACCAGTTGATCATATTTGACACCACTTTGCGCGATGGTGAGCAGAGCCCGGGCGCAGCCATGACCAAGGAAGAGAAACTGCGTATTGCACGCCAGCTGGAAAAGCTCGGCGTCAACGTGATCGAAGCAGGGTTCGCTGCTGCCAGCCAGGGTGATTTTGAATCCATCCAGGCCATCGCCGCCGCCATCACCAAATCCACGGTATGTTCACTCGCGCGCGCCAATGAGAATGATGTGCGGCGCGCGGGTGAGGCCATCCAGCCTGCCATGAAGCACAAGGAGAAGAACGGCCGCATCCACACTTTCATCGCGACCAGCCCCATCCACATGGAAAACAAGCTGCGCATGACGCCAGATCAGGTGGTCGAACGCGCGGTGCAGGCGGTGAAGTGGGCGCTGGAATATACCGATGATGTGGAGTTCTCGGCGGAAGACGCCGTGCGCTCCGATATGGATTTCCTCATTCGCGTATTCGATGCCGTCATCCAGGCTGGAGCCAAGACGATCAACGTGCCGGATACCGTCGGCTATTCCATCCCGGCATTGTGGGGCGAACGGCTTAAGGAGTTGATAGCCCGTGTTCCTGATTCGGACAAGGTGGTCTGGTCCACGCATTGCCATAACGACCTCGGTATGGCAGTCGCCAATTCATTGGCAGCAGTCATGGGAGGGGCGCGTCAGGTGGAGTGCACCATCAACGGTCTTGGTGAACGTGCGGGTAATGCCAGCCTGGAAGAGATCGTCATGGCCGTACGCACGCGCAAGGATGTGTTCAATCTCGAAACCAGTATCGACACGACGCAGATCGTGCCAACCTCCAAACTGGTATCCACCATTACTGGCTATCCCGTGCAGCCCAACAAGGCTGTTGTCGGTGCCAATGCCTTTGCGCATGAATCCGGCATCCACCAGGACGGCGTGCTCAAGCACCGCGAGACCTATGAAATCATGCGGGCGGAAGATGTGGGCTGGAATGCCAACAAGCTCACCTTGGGCAAACTCTCCGGCCGCAATGCTTTCCGTACGCGCCTGCAGGAGCTGGGCATCAGCCTCGCCAGTGAAGAGGCATTGAATGCGGCTTTTGCACGGTTCAAAGCCTTGGCCGACAAGAAGTCCGAGATATTCGACGAGGATCTGCATGCGCTGGTCAGCGACGAATTCATCAGCGAGGCGGCCGAATATTACAAGCTTGCCTATCTGCAGGTGTGCTCGCAGACTGGCGAAATCCCGCATGCGGTCGTCACGATCTCGGAAAACGGTGCCGAACGGCGGGCTGAAGCCAATGGCGGTGGCCCGGTGGACGCAGCCTTCAAGGCACTGGAAAGCATCGCCGACAGCGGCGCCGAACTGCAGTTGTATTCGGTCAACAACATCACCAGCGGTACGGATGCGCAGGGTGAAGTGACCGTGCGTCTGGCCAGGGGCGGCCGGATCGTCAACGGGCAGGGCGCCGATACCGATATTGTGATCGCTTCGGTCAAGGCCTATTTGAATGCGCTGAATAAACTGCATGCGAAAGCCGAGCGTGCGCATCCCCAGCTTTAGCCCGGATGTCTAGCCAAACCCGCGACCAGCACAAGCTGCTGGTCGTGCTGGCGCTGGGTGCCCTTTATTTCATCTGGGGCTCCACCTTTCTTGCCATGCGTTTTGCCATGGAAAGTTTTCCGCCTTTCCTCATGGGGGCGGTACGTTTCATCGCTGCGGGAGTCTTGCTCTATGGCTGGCTCAGGTGGCGCGGTGTTGCAGCGCCCAGCTGGAATCAATGGCTAGGTGCAACTATTGTCGGCACCTTGCTGCTGGCCATAGGCAATGGGGGTGTGGCGTATGCCGAACAAACTGTGTCCTCCGGCGTGGCAGCTCTCACCATTGCAACGGTCCCGCTATGGACAGCCATATTCGCCAGCCTATGGAATGAGAAGCCGCATGCACGCGAATGGCTGGGCGTGCTCGTGGGCACGGCGGGCATTGTCATCCTCAACCTTGGGGACAACCTTCAGGCCAGCCCAATGGGTGCGCTGGTGCTTTTGTTTGCAGCCGCGAGCTGGGCTTTCGGCTCCTTGTGGAGCAAGCATTTATCCATGCCATCGGGAGCCATGGCAAGTGCGTCCCAGATGCTGGCAGGTGGTGTTGTACTGCTGGTCGCAGGCCTTGTGAGCGGGGAAACCTGGCCGGTAACGGTCACCACCAAATCGGCAGTGTCCATTCTGTACCTGATTCTATTCGGCTCGTTTGTCGCTTATAGTGCGTATCTTTTTCTGCTGAAGCAGGTGCGACCCGCGCTGGCGACTAGCTATGCGTTTGTGAATCCGGTCGTGGCCATGTTCCTGGGCGCTGTGCTGGCAGACGAGGTTATTGGCCGGCCGGAGGTTGTCGCGCTGATCATCGTCGTCATTGGCGTTTCGCTGGTTTTACCCTGGAAGCCAAATTCAACATAATTTTGGGAGATATCTTGCAGCTAGCTTTATTTGACCTGGACAACACCTTGCTCGCGGGAGACAGCGACTTTCAATGGGGGCAGTTTCTCATGGAAGAGGGCGTGCTCGACCGCGAAAAGCACGAAACGCAAAACATCCAGTTTTATGAGGATTACAAGAATGGCGTGCTGGATATCTACGCTTTTCTGCAGTTCCAGCTCAAGCCGCTGTCAGAACATCCGCGCACGCAGCTCAACGAATGGCACAAGCGCTACATGGATCGCAAGGTTTATCCCATGATGACTGATAAGGCGCAGGCACTGGTGAATAAGCACAAGGCCAATGGCGACCTCATGGTAGTTATTACGGCGACTAACAGTTTTGTAACAACGCCGATCGCGCATGCCTATGGGATTGAGCATCTGATTGGTACCGTGCCGGAGGAAGTCGACGGGGAATTCACCGGCGGTGTGGTGGGGACACCCAGCTTTCAGGAAGGCAAGGTCGTGCGGTTAAAAGAGTGGCTGGCGGAGCAAGGAAAGTCACTTGAGGACTTTGAATCCACCTGGTTTTACAGCGATTCGCAGAATGACCTGCCGCTGCTCAAGATGGTCGATCATCCGGTTGCGGTAGACCCGGATCCGGTGCTGGAAGACTACGCCAGAGAACAGGGCTGGCCGGTCATTAGTCTTCGATAATCGGGCTTAGACTAGCCTGAAATAAACGGGCGGTGCAGCAGTTCTTGCAGGATAAGCTTGCTGCCAAGATAAGCCAGCACCAGCAAGGCGAAGCCCCATAATGTCCAGCGGATGGCGGTGCGACCGCGCCATCCCTGAATATATCTGCCCAGCAACAGACCACCGAAAATCAGCCACGAAAGCACGGCAAACACATTCTTGTGCGTGAATCGCATGGGCTCATGGAAGAGCTCTTCCGAGAACAGCACGCCGCTGACTAATGTCAGCGTCAGCAGTGCAAAGCCGAAGGCAATCACGCGGAACAGCAGCTTCTCCATATTGAGCAAGGGCGGGAAATCCGGCAGCTTGATCCACGTCGTCTTGTTATGCAGGCTGCGCTCGGCCACTGCCATCAACAATGCATGCAGGGCGGCAAAGGTGAACAGGCTGTAGGCCAGCAGTGCGATGATGAGATGTGCCATGAACAGCGGCTGCTCGGCGTAAGGCAGCGCAAGCGTGGTTGGTACGAATTTCTGCAGCAGTACGGCGACGGCGGCGGGCGGCAGTACAAATGCCTGCAGGCTGTGCAGCTTGTGCTGGATATCCGTAAGCCAGTAGATGAGTACGGTAAGCCACAGGATGGCCGACAGCGCATTGGTCAATCCCAGATTCAGTCCGCCCGTAAACATCGTGTCGTAAAGCAGCCAGCCATGGAGCACAAGACCCACGGCGATCATGGAAAAATCCCACTGCCAGCGTGCCTTGGAAGCCATCTGTACAGGCTTTCGCCAGTACTCCGCGGCCACGGCAAGGTAAAGGCCGGCAGTGATCAGGTAAGGAATAAACTCCAACATACGCAAGGATGGACTTGGGTTAAAATCGAATTTTGCACACTATAGCATGCAGCCGAATATCCCCGCGCTGCCATTCAGGTTCACATCATGTTAGAAAATCTTAGCGGTCGCCTGCAGCAAACCATCAAGAGTCTGCGCGGCCAAGCCCGGCTGACCGAGGAAAATATTGCCGATGCCATGCGCGAAGTTCGCATGGCCCTGCTTGAGGCTGACGTTGCGCTGCCTGTAGTCAAGGATTTCATTGCGCAAGTCAAGGAGCGTGCGCAGGGGCGCGAGGTGCTACAAAGCCTGACACCTGGTCAGGCCGTCATCCAGGTAGTGCATGAAGAACTGACCAGGCTCATGGGTGAGCAGAACGCGGGACTCGATCTCGCAGTTACGCCGCCCGCGGTCATCCTCATGGCAGGCCTGCAGGGTTCAGGCAAAACGACGACCTCGGCCAAACTGGCGCGCATACTTAAGGAACAGAAGAAAAAAATCCTGCTGGCGAGTGCCGACGTTTACCGCCCGGCTGCCATCGAGCAGCTGAAGACGCTGGCTCGCAGTCTGGACGTGGATTGCTTTGATTCCAACGCTGGACAGAAACCTGCAGACATCGCAAAACTGGCGCTTGATCATGCCAGACGCCATTTCTACGACGTAATGATTTTTGACACAGCGGGCCGCCTAGCGATAGACGAAGCCATGATGGCGGAAATCAAGGATCTGCATGAGCTTCTGAAGCCGAGTGAGACGCTGTTCGTGGTAGATGCCATGCAGGGTCAGGATGCCGTCAATACCGCACGTGCTTTCGGTGAAACGCTGCCGCTTACCGGCATTGTGCTGACCAAGCTGGACGGCGATGCGCGCGGCGGCGCTGCGCTCTCGGTCCGGCACGTCACGGGCAAACCCATCAAGTTCATCGGCGTCAGCGAGAAGGTGGATGGCCTCGAGCCATTCCACCCGGAGCGCATGGCGTCACGTGTGCTGGGCATGGGCGATGTGATGTCGCTCATCGAGCAGGCGCAGAAGAATGTTGATATGGACGAGGCCAAAAAGCTGGCCGACAAGATCAAGTCCGGCAAGACTTTCGACCTCGACGATTTCAAGGCGCAGATGCAGCAGATGCGCAACATGGGCGGAGTCGGTGCGCTCATGGACAAGATGCCCGCACAGCTCGCGGGCATGGCCGGCAAGGTCGATCCCGAACAGGGCGAGAAAAGCCTGCGCCGCATCGAGGGCATCATCAATTCCATGACGCCACTGGAGCGGCGCAAACCCGATGTCATCAAGGCTACGCGTAAACGCCGCATTGCCCAGGGCGCTGGTGTGCAGGTACAGGAAGTGAATCGCTTGCTCAAGCAGTTTGAAGAGATGCAGAAAATGATGAAGATGTTCTCGAAAGGCGGCATGAGTAAACTCATGCGTGCAATGGGGGGCCGTTTCCCAGGTATGCGTTAAGCCATTTGCGTTTGACGCACCCCATCCTTTTCCGGATAATGGCGCCCTTTCGTCGGGCTTGAATCTCAAGCCTGAAGCAAGTTCTCCGGGGCGGTAGCTCAGTGGTAGAGCAGCGGACTTTTAATCCGTTGGCCGTGGGTTCGACCCCCACCCGCCCCACCAATTTTGATTCCATATCGTATTCGCAAACCAATACTGCCATCGCAGTTCAGCCTTGTACGTCCTTGAGCAATTTCCCGAACTGTTCTGCCGGCACCGGTTCCGAGAATAGAAAGCCCTGTGCAAAATCGCAGCCCGCGGCCACTAGCAACTGCCGCTGCTCTTCCGTTTCCACACCTTCCGCAACGACCTTCATGCCTAGCTTATGCGCCATGACAATGATGGCTTCGCAGAGTACAACATCGTTCTGGTTGGAGGCGATGCTGCGTACGAACGAGCGGTCGATTTTTACGTAGTCGATGTCGAAGCGTTTGAGATAGGCGAGTGAGGAATAGCCGGTACCAAAGTCATCAATGGCGACCTGAATACCGGCTTCTCGCAGCTCCAGCAGCTGGTTGCTGATAGCTGGGCTGGCATCGAGCAACAGGCCTTCGGTGATCTCTACCGCCATGCTCTGGCCCGGCAGTCCCAGCTGCCTGAGGTAGTCCGCCCACAGGCCTGGCTCTGTGCCGCCGCGCTGGAACTGCACGGGCGACTTGTTGATGCTGATCTGGAATCTGCTGTCGAAAGTCTCACGCCATTCGAGCACCTGCCGCGCCGCTTCATAGAATACCCAGTCGCCGATCTCATTGATCAGGCCGGTTTCCTCAGCCACCGGAATGAACTGTACCGGGCTGATCAGGCCGCGTTCGGGGTGCACCCAGCGGATCAGCGCTTCTGCCTTGCAGATCCTGCCGGAAGCAAGGTCCAGGATGGGCTGGTAATACAGGCGGAACTGATCCTCGGCCAGCGCGGTACGCAGATCTGTCACCAGGCGCATGCGCGTACGGGCAGCATCCTGCATGGAAGAGGTGAAATACTGATAGCGGTTGCGCCCGGAGCTTTTCGCCGCATACATGGCCTGATCGGCATTCTTGATCAGGGTGTCTATGTCTTCGGCATCTTCCGGATAAAGCGTCAAGCCCAGGCTTACCGTAATGTAGACAACGTCATCTCCCAGCTGGAACGGTTCGGCCAGTTTCTGCAGTATCTTCTGCGATATCCGCTCGACGCTACCCTGCTCATCAATCCCGTTCAGGATCACCGTGAATTCATCGCCGCCCAGTCGCGCCACCGTATCGCTGTCACGCACGCAATGGCTGATGCGCTGCGCAGTTTCCTGCAGCAGCTGATCTCCCATGCTGTGCCCCAGGGTATCGTTGATATCCTTGAAGCGGTCGAGGTCTAGGAACATCAGCGCCAGTGGTTGCCCGCTGCGCTTGGCCTTCTTGATTTCCTGACCCAGACGGTCATGGAACATGTTGCGGTTGGGAAGTTTAGTGAGAATGTCAAAGTTGGCTTGATGCCAGATAATCTGTTCGCTCTCCTTGCGTTTGGTGATGTCCGAGAATAGCTCCACGCGGCGGAAGGGCATGCCGTCGTCATCGTAGATGGTGTTGATGGTCAGCCATTCGGCGTAGATGTCGCCGTTCTTGCGCCGATTCCAGATTTCACCCTGCCATGAGCCCGTGGTGTTGATGCTGTGCCACATGGTCTCGTAAAAATGATCGTCCTGACGGCCGGAGCTCAGCAGGTTGGCATTCTTGCCGATGACGTCGTCGCGCGTATAACCGGTGACTTGCGTGAATGCCGGATTGATATCCAGGATGATGCCCTCGGGGTCTGTCACCGCCATGGCTTCACTGCTGCTCTGGTAAACGAGCGACGCCAGCTTCATTGATTCCTCGATATTCTTGCGTCTCGAAATGTCACGGAAATAGGCGGTGAAGAGTTCCTGATTGTCGTGCTGCAAGTAATTGGCAGAAATTTCCACTGGTACGATATCGCCGTTGCCCTTGCGATGTGTACTTTGGAACAACAGGTTCTTACGGGCTTTCAGGGTGCGCCAGAAACGCGCGAGTTTGGTCTTGTCGTGCGCGGGATCCCATTCCCACACGTGGGAATTCAGTACAGCCTCGAGCGGCACGCCAAAATGGTTGCAGGCTGCCTTGTTGGCATACACAACCCGGAAATCCTGCTGCGGGTCGAGGATTGTAATGGGGTCTGCCGAATACTGGACCAGGCTCTGGTAGAGATAGAGCTTTTCGTCGGTTATGACCTGTTCCGTCACATCTTCATATAAGCCAAGCACCCCGATGGTTTTCTCATGCGCATCGCGCAACGGGATCTTTGAAGAACGCAGCCATTTGTTATCGCTCGCATTCTGCAGGGTAGTTTTCCGCAGGGATATTTCGGCAACTCCGCTATTCATGACTTGTAGATCTTCGCGGTGATAAGCTTCGGCACGATCGGAAGGCAACAGCTCTGCTTCCGTTTTACCAATCACATCACTCGGGTTGCCAACACCCATATCCAGCGCAAAGGTGGTATTGCAGCCTAGAAATTGCGCCTCGGCATTTTTCCAGAAGACGCGCATGGGCAGGGTGTCGATTACCGTCTGCAGCAGATTTCTCGATTCCGACAGTTGTTCATAAGGATTGTGCACGCTGGCGATGAAGATGCTCTTGTAGATGTAGATATAGGCGATGACCTTGTAGACATGGCCCAGCAGATTGTAGAAGTCGGTGAAGCTGGCATACCAGGTGAAGAATATTTCGCTCATCGCCATGATGCAGGCTGCCGCAAACAGCTCCTGCGTATAGTAGGAGCGGGCCGGGCGAGAACGGTAAAGAAAGCCGATGGCGGCAATGAGAAACATAAAGGTCAGTGCATACTCAATAGCAATCTTGAGCGATGTCAGACCTCGGCCGCTATGGAACATCGGCGGCATCCACGACAGTCGGTAAATACCGATCCAGCTCACCAGCGCAACCAGAACTAATAGTCCCGACAGCATCCACCAGCGCATCTGCAATGTACCCTGCCGCGGCCACGCGACCAGCAGCAATGCGAGCAATCCAAGCGCATTGAGTGTGCGGCCGGCCAGCCAGAAATAGAGCGCCTTTTGTGGATTGTTGGGGCTGATGAAATCCGGCATGCCTGGATACCCAAGCACATGTATGAAATCAATCAGGCCTATGCCCAGAAAAACGCAAGCCAGGAAGAGGGCACTGGGGGACCGCACTTGATGATACGTGCTCCAGCCGATGGCAAAAACCAGCATTGAAATGAGAATGGCAAAAGTCTCAAGCACGGTATGCAGAGGCACCCATGCCATGATGCCCTGCGTGACTTCGAAATCCGGCAGAAATGCCGCGGCTACCTGAATGGAGATCAGGAGCAGAAGCACTCCGATGATATTGCTCAATGATGAGCGATCGCTGCTATGTGGCCCCATACCATGTCTCCCACATCGGAGTCGTTATTATTAACAGATTCAATGCAGCAACGATTTCACAAACCTGACAATTGCATTATTGAGCGGCGAGTTCAAAAAGAAAAGGCCCGCATTGGGCCTTTTAAAATGGAGATAGAGCTTGCAGAAGCACTACGCGCGATATGCCTTCCGGTGCGCGCCGCGCCCCATGAATTTGTTTTTCACCTTTTTCATCACATATGCCAACAGCATGGCTTTCAATATTCCTCGCATTTTCGAGTTCCTCATCAGTATCAAGTTATCTATATAATGGGCGCCCCGCCGCACGAAAAATGTACGTTGATACACATAAGCATTTTCACTCGTGCACTAAAATAAAAAGACATACAAGCAGGGCAGGTCATGAAAAAGGTCGTCAAAACCAACGAGGAGTGGCGTGAGCAACTGACGCCAATGCAGTACAAGGTCACGCGCGAAGCTGCGACTGAACGGCCGGGCACGGGCGAATATGCCTATCACGCCGAGCACGGCATCTATTCATGTGTTTGTTGCGGCACTCCGCTGTTTGAATCCGATACCAAGTTCGATGCCGGCTGCGGCTGGCCCAGCTACTTTGAGCCGATTGATCCCGCCAATGTGCGTGAAGAGCGCGATACTTCTCTGGGCATGATTCGCACCGAAGTCCTGTGCAATGTGTGCGACGCGCATCTCGGCCATGTGTTCCCGGACGGTCCTCCACCCACTGGCTTGCGTTACTGCATCAACTCCGCGTCCCTGAGATTCGAACCTCTGCCGCGAGAGTAATCACTCGCTCTTCAGCTCAGCTGCCGCGCCATAGCGCTTCCACCGCACATGAGTGTGTTTAGAAACGAACATACACACCTCATCCATAAGCGTTTAATGGCAATACATCAATTGCCTGCGTGCAGGCCTAAAAGGAGAAATCATGCTGTATACCATAGCTGTAATCCTGCTTATCTTGTGGCTGCTTGGTCTGGTGTCTTCATACACGATCGGCGGTTTTATTCACCTGCTGCTGGTGGTCGCCATCATCATCATTCTGGTTCGCGTCATCAGCGGGCGTAAGCCTTTATGAAGTTATATATGAAGGAGGGAACCATCATGGATACCAAATTCACACTCAAATTGACAGTGGCGGCTATCGCCCTAGCATTCGTCTCGGGCAGCCTACAGGCCTACGCCGATGAATTCGGCGGTGAAGGCACAGCCGACCAGGGCGCTTATGCCAGCGTCTTCAACAACATGGATACCGATGACGACGGCACGCTGGACAAGAACGAAGTCAAGAATGACAAGCTCTTCAAGGACAGCTTTGCGGATGCCGACAAGAACCGTGACGGCCTGATCGACATGGAAGAGTACAGCGAGCATCGCCGTGCAAAGGAGCAGCAGAACGTCAAACGCGTCCTGAGTGATGCCGAACTGGTCACGCGGGTGAAGGCCAAGCTGGTGAAAGATGCCGGTCTCAAATCCATGAAGATCAACGTGGATGCACACAAGACCACGGTAATCCTCAGTGGCTTTGTGGATACCCAGGCCCAGGCCGATCAGGCAGTGGCAGTTGCCAAGAGCGTCGATGGTGTCAGCAACGTCAAGAGCAGCCTTGTAGTTAAACAGTAGGTGGGTGAGCAAAACCTAGTGTTGCTTGGCGTACCGAAGACTATAGTAAAGACTTTGTAGGATGAAGTCGAAGCTTGCGAACTGGACTTGATCACTGCACATCAGCTCCTGATCAGTCATAGTACTTACGCAACTTCACCACCCCCAGCCATCAGCCCGATGTCTGGGGGTTTTTACATCAGGGAGGGTTGTATGTTCCTGTTCTTTTCAAACAAGATTGGGTGCCTGGGTTCGATAGCGATTTCTATCGTCCTGACTGTGCTGCTGTTGTTTCTGTTCGGGTGGTTATGAGCTTCAGCTCCAATCACGCGTGACGCTTAATTGAATCTTGTATGCAGGAAACGTCCTTGCATGAAGACTTTTTCCAAATCCACTGCCGATAAAGGCTTGCTCAACAGGTAACCCTGTCCCTCGTGGCAGTCGTGCTTGCTCAAAAATGCCAGTTGGGCTCTCGTCTCAATCCCCTCTGCCACGACTTTCTGCTTGAGGCTGGTGCCCATGTTGATCACGGCATTCACGATGATGTCGTTGCCATTTCCCGATGAAATATCCCGCACGAAGGATTGGTCTATCTTCAGCACATCAATGGGAAACTGATTCAAATAATTCAAACTGGAATACCCGGTACCGAAATCGTCGATGGCAATCTGCACGCCAATTTCTTTCAGCTGCTGCAGGATGGATTCGCTGGTATTCACGTCCTTCATGAGGACGGACTCTGTAATTTCCAGCTCCAGGAAATCGGCTTCTAACCCTGTCTGGTCGAGGATATTCTTCACATGCTGGGCAAAATGCACGTTACGGAATTCCAGTGCTGAGATATTGATGGCAATCGGCATTGGCGAACCCTGATCGATCCATTTTCTTGCCTGGATGCAGGCGTGTTCCAACACCCACTGCCCAAGCTGGACGATCAATCCGCAATCTTCTGCGATGGTGATGAAGGTGCCGGGAAGGATCAATCCGCGGGTAGGGTGGTTCCACCTGATCAGCACTTCCACGCCCGTGATCTCCCGTGTATGCAGGTTTACCTTCGGCTGGTAGTGCAGGATGAATTCTTCCTGCTTGATGGCACGCCGCAGGTCCACTTCCAGGGACTGCCGTTCCACGGCCCGGGCGTTCATCTCCTCCTTGAAGAATTGATAATTGTCGCGGCCCTTGTTCTTGGCGTGATAAAGCGCAGTATCCGCGTTGCGGATAAGGCTCTCGGCATCTGCCCCGTCCTCCGGGTAAACGCTGATGCCAATGCTCGTCGTCACATGCAGTTCGTACTCGTCTATGAGATACGGCTGGGAAAGAGCACGAAGTATTTTCTCAGCCGTGATGGCGGCATTTTCGGATGTGTCATCTTCCAGCAGCAGGATGACAAATTCATCACCGCCTTGCCGGCAGACCGTATCCGAGGCGCGAACCTGTCGCCTCAATCGCAGGGCAACCGCCTGCAGCAATCTGTCACCCACCAGATGCCCTAACGAGTCATTGATGTGCTTGAAGTTATCCAGATCGCAGAACAGTACCGCGATACCTGTCTTGCGACGCTTGGCATATGAGACCGCCTGGGTCAGCCGGTCACTCAGCAATACTCGGTTCGGCAGGCCGGTCAAATAATCGTGCTGCGCCAGATGCGCCATCTTCTCTTCCATGGCGCGGGTTTTCGTCACATCCCTGAAGATGATCACGGCACCCGTGAGCTTTTTGTTGATATTGAGAATCGGCGCGATGGAATCTTCCACCGCCATTCGGTAGCCGTCCGGCCTGAGCAGGATGGAATTCCCCTGTATGGCTAGCGCTTTTTTCTTCTCGATCACCAGTCTGACAGGGTTGGGGAACGGCTGGTGCGTCTGGCTATTGAGCAGGTTGAACACCTCTTCGATCGGCTTGCCTATGGCTTCCGCTCGCGACCAGCCCGTCATGCGTTCGGCTTCTGGGTTGAGATAAGTGATGTTTGCCAGTTCGTCCGTACAAAGCACACCCTCGCCAATGGATTCGAGCGTGATACGCGCGCGCTCAAGTTCGTCATGCAGCGCCCGCTCTATCTTCTTCCCCTGAAGAATGCCGTTTAATACCTGGACTACGAGTGAATGTTCGAGATGCGCTCTGGATAAGTGGCCTTCCGCTCCCAGCTCAACGGCCTGTGAAGCCAAGGCATCCTCGGCGCAGACGATCATGATTGGAGTGGAGGGCGCCAGCGCATGAATGGCATGGAATGTCTCAATCCCCTTGCTGTCTGGCAAATAAAGATCGAGCAGGATGATATCGATTCTTTTTGATCTCACCAGGGCGAGCGCATTACCCAGCGTGTTACATCGCTTGATGAGAGGGGGATCTTCGTGCGCTGAAGTCAGCGTGTTCTTGATGAGTTCTGCATCAGTCTGAATGTCAGACACTAATAGGACGGTGTAAGCCACAACTACTTCCCCTTCACAAAGCCTAGTTATCAACTGCGGTTGATTAGAAGCTAACTATTGGCTGACATGAAGTTATTAGTGTTTCAGCTAATGCTGCGCAGTATGAGACATCGGATGAGTTTCGTCTAATAAAAAGGGAGTTTGTGGGTGGCAGAGAGTGCAACAGCGTATTTGCAGAGTAATACGTTTTTTTGGTCTGCAAATTAAGTGCAGTTATTGAGAATGAATCTCATTTACAAGTGGGAGCAATATTGTTATCTTTACAGCTATCAATTGCCAGGTTAACAATATGAGCACATCCGATCGGTGCATACGTACCGTGATTGCTGGTGAACCCGGCTGCCGCGTGCTGTACTGTAAAGATTGCAACGTTGCTGAACTTGAGATTGGTTCAGTAAGCATGCGTTTAGAAGAGCATTCCTTCAGGGCACTGACGGCCATGCTGCAAGAAGCATGCGACGAACTGGACGGGAAAAACTATCTCAGCCGCTTGCAAGCAATGGAAATCATTAGCCGGTTCAGGAAGTCTTATTGAGGGCTGGCATCTAAAGAAAAACGCCGCTCCATTTCTGGAGCGGCATTTTTATTGGTGGTGATGGGGGGACTTGAACCCTCGACCCCAGGATTATGAATCCTGTGCTCTAACCAGCTGAGCTACATCACCGGGTAAATCGGTATTTCACGAAGCCCGCTATTCTATTTTTTAAGCGCTTCAAAGTCAAAACTAAACTCGTTCAGAACTACAAATTCACGGCCCCGTCCGCGGCTCGACAGTAAAGTTGCTGTTGGCGGCCTTGCGAATGTTTTCTTTCATAAGGCGATATCCAACATCATTCAAGTGAACGCCATCAGTGGTGTATTCAGTCCCGGCGCTGGTGAGATAGGCAAACGAAGTGTCGTGATCAATCAGATGCGTATTGGTTTCGCGTGCTATGTCACGGATGAGACGGTTGATCGTCTTGATCTTAGCAGCATCAAAATTCTGATCTCCCATGGGTTTTCCTTTTTCCACTGGAATAATGGTGCTCACAGCTACCTGATTGCCGGCAAGCGCCTTCGCATAAGAAATGGTGTTCACTAAGGCCGCACGCCATTTGTCGTAATAATCTGTAGGGGTTTTGCCATAAGGTGTGTCATTGACGCCGATAGCGATAACAATCCACTTGATTGGCCTGTCTGCTGGAATGTCCGCGACCAGCTCCTCCACATGCGAGACGCCGCCGCCTCCAATCCCCGCACTGAGTACAGGTATCCCGCCGAGGTGGGGCATATGCAAGCCTTCGACGATGCTGTCTCCAACGATCAACATGAAGTCTGTATTGGCTTCATGTATCTGGTGCAAAATCATGTGCTTGCGGATCTCCACGTACCGTGCCCCGAACAAAGGGGGGATGAAGTTTGAACTTGAATCAGCCTGTGATTTGACCGCTGCCAGCTGAGGTTTGATCACGCCCAGTTGCCTGGAAATCCCCATATAGCCTGCCAAGAACACCGATAGCGCGAACGTCGCAATACCGAGTGCCGAAACCACAAAAGGAAGCGGTTTTTTATCCAATGTTCGAACTTCCCGAGCTTGCTGCGGGCGTGCTCAAGTCATCGGCGAACGGCTTATACGTTGAACAGGAAGTGCATCACATCGCCATCCTGCACAACATATGTCTTGCCTTCGAGTCGCATTTTCCCTGCTTCTTTCGAACCCTGCTCACCCTTGAATTTGATGAAGTCGTCGAAGCTGATGACCTCGGCGCGGATAAAGCCGCGTTCGAAATCGGTATGGATAACACCGGCAGCCTGTGGAGCGGTGGAGCCCTTATGAACAGTCCAGGCGCGTACTTCCTTCACACCCGCAGTGAAGTAGGTCTCCAGACCCAGCAGCGTATAGGCGGCGCGGATGACACGGTGCAGGCCGGGCTCTTCCAGACCCATTTCTTCCAGGAATAGCGATTTGTCTTCGTCTTCAAGGTCGGCGATTTCGCTTTCGATCTTGGCGCAGATGGCGACGACGGGCGCGTTTTCCTTCTTGCCCAGTTCCTGCACCTGATCCAGCAGCGGGTTATTCTCGAAGCCATCCTCATTCACGTTGGCGAGGTACATCACGGGCTTGACGGTAATCAGGCACAGGGGCTTGATGAGCGCAAGCTGCTCGGGCTCCAGCCCAAGAGTGCGCACAGGGTTGCCCTGGTCGAGATGGCTTTGAATCTTTTCTAGCACATTGCACAGGGCAATGGCTTCCTTGTCGCCGGATTTGGCCTTCTTGCCTTCGCGCGCCAGTGTCTTCTCGACCGTTTCCATATCGGCCAGCGCGAGTTCGGTATTGATGACCTCGATATCCGCCATAGGGTCGACCTTGCCGGCGACGTGCACGACATTGCCATCATCGAAGCAGCGTACGACATGCGCGATGGCATCGGTTTCGCGGATATTGGCGAGGAACTTGTTACCCAAGCCTTCGCCTTTGGATGCGCCAGCAACCAGGCCGGCGATGTCCACGAATTCAACGATGGCCGGCTGAATCTTCTGCGGATTGACGATGGCGCTCAGCGCCTGCAGGCGCGGATCAGGCACCTCGACGATGCCGACATTCGGCTCGATGGTGCAGAAAGGATAGTTTTCCGCGGCGATGCCTGCTTGGGTGATCGCGTTAAAAAGGGTGGATTTCCCCACGTTGGGTAAGCCTACAATTCCGCACTTCATCTTATGAGTACCTCATCAATTCATGTTTCGGGCGTATCGCTTCGTTGCGCGATGCTCGCCCACTCGTCTATCTACCTGATATGCCTTCGTGCTCTGTGCTTCGTGCGCCTTGCGCTGCATCCCGAAACACTGAATTCATGAGGCACTCATGCTTCTCTTCATCTGTGCCGCTTTGTACTCGAATACAAAAAGAAGACGCGCAACAGCGGTCAATCCTGTTTCTGTTTGGTATGCAGCTTCAACATCGCTGCTTCCATCTGACCTTCTAGCAGCATGGGTAATAGGGCTGTACTGGCATCCATGCTTTCTTCAATAAGCTGCATTTCATCTTTCGATGGAGTATGCAGTACGTAATTCACCACGGCATTGCGGTCACCGGGATGGCCGATGCCGAGGCGCAGCCGCCAATAATCCTGAGTGCCGAGCTGTGCCGAAATATCCTTTAAACCGTTGTGTCCGCCATTGCCGCCGCCTTTCTTAAGCTTGGCAGTGCCGGGCGGTAGGTCGAGCTCATCGTGTACGACGAGGATGGCTTCAGGCGGAATCTTGTAGAAATTCGCAAGAGCCGCAACCGATTGCCCGCTGCGATTCATGAAGGTTGCGGGCTTGAGCAGCCAGGTTTCCGCATTGCCGGATTTGAGCCTACCTGTGTGGCCGAAAAACTTGGCTTCCTGCGATAGCCTGGCCCCGTGCCCATCGCACAACTGGTCTATCCACCAGAACCCGGCGTTGTGACGGGTGGCTTCATACTGGGGGCCGGGGTTACCCAGGCCGACAATCAGCTGGATGGTATTCATGAGTGAGAGCTTAAATGAAAACGCGCGTTCCAGTTGCCCAGAACGCGCGTACTGTCATTTGCGCAATGACCGGAATTACTCTGCTGCGGGTTCCGTTGCTGGCGCTTCAGCTGCTGGTGCTGCATCTTCAGCCTCATCGGCGGCTGAACCGCCGCGTGGCTTGGCGATGGAGGCGACAGCGGCATCATTGCCGTGGGCCAGCTGCACGAATTCCACACCGGCCGGAACCTTGATTTCAGACAGGTGGATGGAGTGGCCAACTTCGAGGTTTGCCAGATCAACTTCGATAAACTCGGGCAGATCCTTGGGCAGGCAGCTTACATCTGCCTCTGTCAGGATGTGGCCGACCAGACCTCCGCCCAGCTTGACGCCAGGAGCGACATCTTCATTGATGAAGTGGAACGGTACCTTGACGTGGATCTTCTCGGTTGCACTAACGCGCTGGAAGTCGATGTGCTGGATGGTGTTGCGCACTGGGTGCAGCTGATAGTCACGCAGCAGAACCTGCTCCTTGGAGCCTTCCAGGTCCAGCGTCAGGATGGACGCGTGGAATGCTTCGTGGCGGAACTGCAGGAACAACGCCTTGTGGTCAAACTGCACAGGAATGGCTTCCTTGCCGGCGCCGTAAACGACACCCGGAACGCTGCCTGCGCGACGGAGACGGCGGCTCGCACCCGTACCTTGGCCTTCGCGCTTGCTTGCCTTGATTTCGATTTGCATTTTACTACTCCTAAATTAACTGCTACCCGCGACCAGATAACAGTTGAGATGCTTGTGCACCCCGGTTGATGGCCCGACTTCGGGCCGAAACTTTCAATCCATGAACATGGAGCTCACGGAATCCTCATTGCTGATACGACGAATGGTTTCCGCCAGGATTTCTGCTGCGCTCAACTGGCGAATCTTCTTGCAGGCCTTGGCATCGGGCTGCAGCGGGATGGTGTTGGTGACAACCAGCTCATCCAGCGTGGAATTGGTAATGCGCTCGACCGCGTTGCCGGAGAGCACAGGGTGCGTACAGTAAGCGACCACTTTTGCTGCGCCGTTGTCTTTAAGCGCCGCGGCAGCTTCGCAAAGCGTATTCGCGGTATCCACCATGTCGTCCATGATGACGCAGGTGCGGCCTTCGACTTCGCCGATGATGTTCATGACCTTGGCCACATTATGCTTGGGCCGGCGTTTATCAATGATGGCCAGATCGGAGTTCAGTTGTTTGGCAGCGGCACGTGCACGCACTACGCCGCCCACGTCTGGCGATACCACAACCAGGTTGTCGTGGTCCTGTTTCCACAGGTCGCCCAGCAGGATAGGCGTGCCGTAGATGTTATCTACCGGGATATCGAAAAAGCCCTGGATCTGATCGGAGTGCAGGTCCATGGTCAGCAGGCGATTAACGCCTACCGTGGTGAGCATATTGGCAACGACTTTGGCACTGATGGCAACGCGGGCGGAACGGGGGCGGCGATCCTGACGGGAATAACCGAGGTAGGGAATGGCGGCGGTAATGCGGCCGGCGGAGGAGCGGCGCAGCGCATCCACCATGATCAGGACTTCCATGAGGCTGTCATTGGTGGGAATGCAGGTGGACTGCAGGATGAACACATCCTTGCCGCGGACATTTTCCAGCAGCTCGATCAGCACTTCGCCGTCGCTGAAGCGACTGACTGTTGCGCGGCCCAGTCCAATGCCCAGATGGCCGACCACTTCCTTGGCCAGCTCAGGGTTGGCAGTACCGGTGAACACCATCATCTCGCCATTAGCCAAGGCCGGTTCCTCTTCGCGTGTTTCCCTAAGCACTAAAAATAAAAAGCGTGCAAGGTACACGCTTCGTTGAATACTGGCTGGGGAGGAAGGATTCGAACCTTCGCATGCCGGAATCAAAATCCGGTGCCTTAACCAGCTTGGCGACTCCCCAATTATCTAACACTGTTACTGCTAAATCCTGCTGCAAACTAAGCCGCCAAATCGTAGAGCGGATGCTTGTCCAGCCCATGGGCCAGGAAACCTGCCACCGGAGTATCTGCTGACAATCCTGCGTTTTCCCGAGCTAGTTTTTCAAGTACAGACGCTGCTTCGGCCCGGCTCGTGAATTCTGCAAAAATCGATGCGCCGGAACCACTCATGCGCGCCTGGGAGAACTGGTTCAGCCAGCTCAGACAGGAGGCAATGATGGGATACTGCCTGCACACGACTGATTCAAGATCATTCTGAACCTGGCTGCGTCCCGAACCTGTTCCGGAGGCCATCCCGGAAAAGGCGGCTATTGTCGTGGGAATCGTGTTTCTTGTCAATTCTTTGCTGGCAAATACTTCGGCTGTGGAAACGTGCACCGGCGGCGTGAGGACCACATACCAGGCGGGCTTCAGGGCGATGGGCTGAAGCGCTTCGCCTATACCTTCCGCCCAGGCATTTTCACCGAAAACAAATACCGGAACATCCGCGCCGAGTTTCAGGCCAAGCGCTTGCAGCTCTTTACGCGACAATTGCAGATTCCATAAATGATTGAGTGCGAGCAGCACCGTGGCGGCATCCGAGCTGCCGCCACCAAGACCGCCGCCCATGGGAATCTGCTTCTGCAGGATGATGTCGGCACCCAGAGCGCTGTTGGTGTGCTGCTTGATGAGGTGAGCCGCCCGAACGCAGAGATCCTGCTCTTCCGGCACGTTGGGGATATTCGCTACACGGCGAATGATGGCGTCGGTGCGCGGCCGGATGTGGACGGTATCGCTGTAATCGAGCAAGCGAAACACGGTTTGCAAAAGATGGTAACCGTCATCTCGCCGGCCTGTGACGTGCAGGAACAGGTTGACCTTGGCCGGCGCCGGAAAGGCGCGGTAATCGTCGGTCAGCTCAAAATCCTGCATCTGCAGCCGCTGCATCGGCCTGAGGCAATTCCCAGCGCTCGATCACCAGTTTGAGATTCAGCCTGGGGCTGACCAGCGTGATCTTGCCGGGCAGCTGGTAGCCCTGATTTTGCTGGTATTGCGCATAGGAAATATCCCAGCCGTGCTGCTTGAGCCGCGTGAGCCTGCCCGCCTGATCCCAGCGGGCATCATCCACAGCGCCGGGAGCGGGTCGACCCAGCACCCAGTCCGGCAGGCCTTTCATCGGTAACTGCCAACCCAGTGTTTTTTGCGTGAGCGTTTCCGCATCCTGGGCATGGTAGGACTTGCCATCGCTATCTACCAGTACCACGCCGCTTGGATTTGCCTCGATATTGGCCACCTGGCCGCCCATGGGGGAGAAGAGGGCGATATTGTCTCGGGCTGAGGCGTGCTGCCAGCGTGTGGAACCTGAGAAACCGCGCCCTTCGGTCTGCACGCCGATACGGCCCTGCAGGCTGAATGCCTTGATGTCAGCGACGCTGGCGAGATGCTGCTGATGTGTGGCCTCATCACTGGAAGGCTCGGGCTGCGGCTGGAAAGCCGCGCAGCCTGTGAGGCTGAGCACCGCAACAAGGTGCACCCAGTTGAAAGTAACGCGCACGGGTTACTTCTTGAATTTCTTCGTGGTGTTGACGAGCACCTCGTTCTCCGGATGCTCTTTCAAAGCCTCTCCCCAGGTTTGCAGCGCTTCGTCGAATTTGCCCTGCTTCCACAGGACTTCGCCAAGATGGGCGGCAATTTCAGGGTCGGTCTGGGCGTCATAGGCACGCTTGAGATAATCGACTGCCTTGTCCAGCTCGCCGCGGCGGTAGTGCACCCAGCCCATGCTGTCCAGGATGTAGTGATCATTCGGACGCAGCGTCAGCGCCTTTTCGATCAGCTGCTTTGCCTCATCCAGCTTCATGTTGCGGTCAGCCAGGGTGTAGCCCAGCGCATTGTAGGCCTGCGCAAAGTCCGGCCGCATCAGGATCAGCTTGCGCAGTTCGCGCTCCATCACATCCAGATGCTGCAGGCGCTCGGCCGTCATGGCGTAGTCGTAAATGACTTCTGGGGTGTTCGGGTAATTGGCGATTGCCTTTTCTAGTAAATCGTAGGCTTCTTGGTGACGCTTGGCCTGATTGAGCAGGCTGGCCTTGGCCTGTGCCACAGCTGCCATCTGGTCGAGGCTCAAGTCCGGCAGATTGTCCAGTGTGGCGAACGCAGCATCTGGCGACTGCGTACGGGCGATAATACTGGCGATGTTGAACTGGGCATCCAGATAGCGTTCGCCGGGCTCAACCTTTTTATACCAGGTCAGCGCCTGTTCGTTCTGGTTTTGCTTCTCGGCAATCTGACCCAGATACAGATAGATTTGATCCTTGTCCTTGAAATCCGCCTTCAGGGCCTGTTGTAGATAGCTCTCTGCTTCTGAATATTCACCTGCCTGTAACGACAGCAGCGCCACCACAACCAGCACTTCGGGGTTGCCGTTGGAGTCCTTTACCAGTTTCATGAACTCGATCTTGGCTTCGTCAAAGCGTTTCTGGTTGACCAGCTGGCGCGCCATGGCCAGGCGGATTTCGGCAGCCTGCGGGTTGCGGTCGAGGAATTCGCGGAAGAAGGTCAGCGCTTCAGTGGGCGACCTTGCCAGCAGGATTTCACCGCGCAGCATGGCGGCCAGCTCCCAGCCCTGACGCAGCTCGTTGGCCTTGTCGAGTTCCCTGAGTGCAAGCTCGGTATTCTCTGCACGCCAGGCGGCATGTGCGATGGTGAAATGCGCTTCAGGCAGGTTGGGATAGGGCGCCGCAAGCTCCTGTACCACCTGCAGCACTTCCTTTTTGTCCGGCTGCTTGGCGAACAGGCCGTTCAGGTAGAGAAAGCCATTGGCCCGTGTCTCTTCCTTGGTCAGCAGCTTCTGCAGATGAGGTTTGGCTTCGGCAAGGTTACCGGTGCTGACAAGCAGTTGGGTGCTGGCCTGCTGTGCTTCGACTGAATCGGGGTCGAGCTCGGCCCACAGATTGGCTGCTTTCAGCGCAATTCTTGGCTGGTTGCCGTAAACGGCGGCCTTGGCTGCACGTTCCGCAAGGCGCGGATCACGGCTGGCTTCGGCCAATTCCAGGAAAAGTGTGCTGGCAAGCCCGACATCGCCGCGTTGGCCGGCGAATTCGCCGATGAGATATTTATAGACAAAATCACTGTTGAGTTCGGTCTGCGGAGCCGTAGCAATAGTGTCCTCGGCCACGGCGGTTTGCCCGACCGTGAAGGATAACGCCATGCATGCAATCGCAAGCTGGAACGTTTTATGAATCGGCATGTGTGCTTTTCTCGAGGGTAACGTACGCTTGAAAACTGGAATCCGAACCATGGCCAGCGCAAAAGGTTGCAATACTGGTTTAGTCCTTCCCACTGACTGTGAGTTCATCCATAATGAAGCCTGACTATAGCTTTTTGGACCGAACTTTCCAATAGCAATTCGCCGCCAAACCGCCGGCACAAGCCAGGGCCCTTGACAGTTACAAAGCGTTTTTTTAATTTAGCAGCCCTTAAACCGGACAATTCGAAGAATTATGGAAACACCAACCGTTGAAGCAAGCGCGTTAACTCGCCTGTACGGGGGACGCGAAGCAGTAAGTGATGTCAGTTTCAACCTCAACAAAGGCGAAGTTCTCGGTTTCCTCGGCCCCAATGGCGCCGGCAAATCCACCACAATGAAAATGCTGACGGGCAACCTGGCACCCAGCTCCGGCAGTGTAAAAATCTGCGGTATCGACATTATCGAGAACCCGCGTGAAGCCAAGGCGCTGATCGGCTACCTGCCTGAACAGCCGCCGCTCTACCGCGAACTCACGGTGGACGAATACCTGGCCGTGGCCGCGCGCCTGCACCGCGTTTCGCGCGGGCATATCAAGAAAGCCGTGCAGACCGCCAAGGAACGCTGCGGCCTGACAGAAATGGGCAAACGCCTGATCGAAAATCTCTCCAAGGGTTACCAGCAGCGCGTCGGGATTGCGCAGGCCATCATCCACAATCCGATGGTCGTGATTCTGGACGAGCCAACGGTGGGCCTTGATCCTATCCAGATCCGCGATATCCGTGCCCTGATCCAGGAATTGGGCGGTGAACACAGCGTGATTCTTTCCACGCATATCCTGCCTGAAGTCGAGATGGTCTGCGACCATGTGCAGATCATCCACAAGGGCAAACTGGTGTTCAACGGCTCCATTGACGTGCTGCGTCATCAGCGTCACGGCAACAAGTTGGTGCTCGGCCTGCGCAACCCGCCGGCTGCGGAAGAGCTGATGAAGATTCCTGGCGTGGTCAGCACGGATACCTTGCCCAACGGTATGCTGCGTTTGCATTACGCACCGGGAGAGGCGCCGGCGGAAGTGATTGCACAAACTGCCGTCAACAACGGCTGGGGCCTGTACCAGATTAGTCCCGATCAAACCACGCTGGAAGAGGTTTTCGTCCAGCTCACCTTCCAGGAAATGGCTGCTTAGCCTTCAGACACGTAAGGTAGTTCACTCATGATTCTCAATATCGCCAGGAAAGAACTCAAAAGCCTGTTTGCGTCCCCCATGGGTTGGGTGATTCTTGCTCTGCTTCAGTTTGTCTTCGGGACATTTTTCCTCATCGGCATCGACCAGTATTTCCAAACCATGTCCGGCATGATGCGGCCTGAGGAGCGCGTAGGTGTGACCGAATTCGTCGGCCGTAACGTATTCGGCATCGCGTCATTCGTCATGCTGTTCGCCGTGCCGCTGCTCTCCATGCGCCTGATCAGCGAGGAGCGACGCCAGCAGACGCTGAGCTTCCTGTTCAGCGCGCCGCTTTCACTCACCGAAATCGTGCTTGGTAAATTCTTTGGGCTGATGACATTCCTCACCATCGTCATCGCGCTACTGGGCGTCATGATGGCGACGCTCAACCTGTGGTCGGATATTGATCTGGGCTTCATTGGCTCTAATGTGCTGGGGCTGTGGTTGCTGGTGGTAAGCTTCTCGGCGCTGGGTGTCTATGTTTCCAGCCTGACACAACAGCCCGTCGTGGCCGGCATCATCACCTTTGTTGCGCTGTTCGCGCTATTGATTCTCGACCACTTTTTCGCCAGCGACCCGAACAGCCCATTTGCCTATTTGTCCCTGATGCGGCATTTCGAGCCTTTTGCGCGGGGCCTGCTGGATACCCGGGATTTCGCCTATTTCCTGCTCTTCATCATTACATTCCTTACATTGACGGTGCGCAGGCTTGATGCGGATCGTCTTCGCGGATAACAGGTTTTTCCATAATGAAAATAAACCGTAAACTTCGTTTCCAGCTGTTCATGCAGAACAGCTTTTTCGTGCTGCTGTTCCTCGCGCTGGTGGGGCTGCTGGGTTACCTCACCAATGAATACCATGTTTCCCGCGATATCACGCAGAGTACGCGCAACACCCTGAGCAAGGGTAGTCTGGATGTGCTCAAACAGATGGACGGCCCGGTCAATGTCCGTGTGTTCGTTTCGCAGGATGACCAGTACCGCAAGACCATCCATGACTTCATGTCGCGTTACCAGCGCGCCAAGCCGGATATCAAGATTGAATTCATCAATCCGGCAGAATTCCCCAAGCTGGCACAGGACGAGGGTATCAAGACGGAAGGCGAACTGGTAATTGAATTCCAGAAGCGTTCAGAGCATCTGAACCCGCCCTATGTCGAGCAGGATATGACCAACCTGCTGGTACGTCTTGCACGTACACGCCAGCAGGCTGTGATGTATCTGGATGGCCATGGCGAGCGCAACCTGATCGGCCTCAAGAACCACGATCTTGGCGAATTCGGCAGACAGCTTGAAAAGCGTGGCTTCAAGCTGGCGAATCCTGACCTCACCATTGCACAGGAAGTCCCCAGCAATGGCGCCATGCTGGTGATTGCCAGCCCGCAGATCAACGTCCCGGCAGTCGAGGTGCAGAAGATTCTCGACTACATCAAGGCCGGCGGCAATATTCTATGGTTGCTGGATGACGAGCAGATGCGCGGCTTGCAGCCCATCGCCGAATATCTCGGTCTGGAGGTGACACCGGGCATGGTCATCGATATGTCTTCCAGCCAGTACGGCGCTGACCCTAAGATCGCCTTTGCCAACCAGTACGCCGAGCATCCGATCACCAAGAATTTCATGCTGCGTACACTGTTCCCGGAAGCGCGCAAGGTGGATGCGCAGGACAGCTTCGAATACGGGTGGAAGGTCACACGGCTCATCGATGTCGCGCCCAACGGCTGGTATGAAACTGGCAAGATCGGCGAAAAGGTCGGCTTCGACCAGAAGAGCGATATCCCAGGCCCGACCAACATTGCTCTCGCACTTGAGCGCGTCTACGGCAAGAAGGGTCAGCGCGTGGTTATTGTCGGCAATGCCAACTTCCTTTCGAACACTTTCCTGGCCAATGGCGGCAATCTCGACCTTGGCATCAATATGGTCAACTGGCTTGCTGGCGACGAACGGCTGATTACCATTCAGCCCAAGCCGATCAAGGATGTGAACGTCATTATCCCAACCGACCCGGTTGGCAAGATATTGGCTGCGCTGGTTTTCTTCGGCTTCCGGCTGGTATTGCCGATTGCGCTGCTGATCGCTGGTGTCGTGATCTGGTGGAAGCGTCGCAAGGCATGAAGAAGCGCTGGCTAATCAATCTGATCCTGCTGCTGCTGGTTGCCGGTATCGCTGCCTTTCTCTACTTGCGTCCAGAACAGCAAGTGCAGACTGAAAAAACGCACGAACTGTCAGCGCTGAAGCTGGCTGATTTCACTAGCCTGCGCGTGGAATTTCCCACCAAGGCGCCTGTCATTTTCGAAAAAACCGATAGTTACTGGTATATGCAGCAGCCCTATAAGGCACGTGCGGACCAGGCCATTGTGCAGCGCATTCTTTCCATTGTCGCGGCCACCAGCAAGGAGAAATTTCCCGCCAGCGACCTGGGGCAGTTCGGTCTGGATAACCCGGCACTCAAGATCAGGATGGGTGACGAGGAATTCCTGTTCGGTACCTACAATCCGGTTAGCGGCGAGCAGTATGTGGCCTACAAGGATGCCGTATACATGGTGGATCCCGTTTATTCGGAAACCGCCGCAACCCAGCCCATCGAACTCGTCAGCAAGCACCCATTCAAGCCAGGCGAAAAGATTGTCGGCTTCGATTTCTCACGGCTTGAACAATGGGAAGAGATTCGCCTGCAGGTGGATATCGTCGATGGCAACTGGAAGATATCCGCCGAGGGCGCGAAGCCTGAACAGGATCGCATGAACGAATGGCTGGAGATGTACTGGACCAAGGCCGCGGCGACTTCGGTCGAGCCCTACACGCCAGATCGCAGGACAACCTATCCTTCAGTGGAAGTCAAACTGCAGGACGGCAGCAAGGTGCATTTCGACAAGTTGCAGGAATCTCCCGAGCTGCTGCTTGCCCGCCCTGATGAGGGCATGCTCTACCACTTCCCGCAGGATGTCGGTTTTACCATGCTGAACCCGCCCATTGGGCTCAAGAAGTAGCCTTCCATGCCCGAGTTGCCCGAGGTCGAAACCACGCGGCTTGGGCTGCTGCCCCTGGTTGGGCAGAAAGTAGGCAAGGTCATCATACGCAATGCCGCAATGCGCTGGCCGATCCCTGCGCAGATCGCTGATATCCTGCCGGGCCAGCAGCTTCACGCGCTTCAGCGCCGTGCCAAATACATTCTCGCTCGCTTTGATACCGGCACCCTGATCCTGCATCTGGGCATGTCCGGTCGTATCAGTCTGCTGCAACAGGACGAGCCGGCGCAGAAACACGATCACTTTGAAATACAGTTCAGTAACGGCAACGTCTTGCGCCTGCGAGACCCTCGTCGTTTCGGAGCCGTGCTATGGTCTGAAGGCGATGTGGACCGGCATGTGCTGCTGCAATCACTGGGTCCGGAGCCGCTGGATGATGAATTCGATGGCGAACTGCTTTATGCCAGGACACGCACACGGCCTGCCCCGGTGAAGAACGTCATCATGGACAGCTCAATGGTAGTTGGTGTGGGGAATATCTATGCCAGCGAGTCTCTCTTCCGCGCGGGCATTCATCCGAGCACGGCAGCCAACAAGGTCAGCAAAAAGCGTTATGAGCGGCTGGTAGGTGAAATCAAAGCGACTCTGCAGGATGCGCTGAAAGCCGGCGGCAGCAGCCTGCGTGATTTCTTCAGTACCGACGGCAATCCGGGTTATTTCCAGCAGCAGTATTTCGTCTACGGCCGAACTGGAAAACCGTGCAGAAAGTGCGGCACTGCCATTCGATCCATCCGGCTGGGGCAGCGTTCCACGTTCTTCTGTCCGGTCTGCCAGCGCTGAATTACATCAGCTTGGCGGTCAGTGCCCGCTTTCGCGCGGAATTGCTGTCGGGCTGTGTGGATGAGCAGCATGCCTCTGCAGGTAGCCCGGCATTTCATGTGTGGACTTGCCGATCTTTTGCGGCAATAACGATCCCACAATCATGCCGACAATACTTACCAGCAGCCCGATGAGCTGCGGCGGCACCAGGCTTTCCTCACCCACCAGTATTTCCACCAGAATCCAGCTACCAATCCCGCCTATGATGGCGGCCAGTGCACCCTGACTATTGGCGCGCTTCCAGAAAGCGCCAAAGAACAGCGGCACGAAGGCACCTGCCAGCGTGATTTTGTAGGCACTTTCCACCATATGAAATATGGAGCGCTCGGAATTAAAGGCGTAAATCAGGACGCAAACGGCAAAACCCACGAGCGATATGCGCATGACCTTGAGCAGGCCGCGATCCGTCAGGTGCGGCATGAAGCCGCGTACGATGTTTTCAGCGAAAGTCACCGAGGGCGCCAGCAGGGTAGCGGCAGAACAGCTCATGATGGCGGAAATGACGGCACCGAAGAAAATCGCCTGTGCAATGATGGGCGTGTGCTGCATGACCAGCGTGGGCAGCACGCGTTGCGAATCCTCATTGATGAGGTTGTTAAACAGGGCCGGGTCAATCATGGTGGCCGAATAGGCGATAAACATCGGTACAAAGGTAAAGCAGAAGTAGACTGAAGCGCCAAGCACCGAGCCCCAGATGGCGATCTTGGCGCTCTTGGCAGAGGAGATGCGCTGGAATACGTCCTGCTGTGGGATCGACCCCAGCATCATGGTCATCCACGCACCGATGAAAGTGATCCACATCCATGGGTCAGCCGGCGGGAAGAAATCCAGTTTGCCGGCGGCACTGGCATGGTCGATCACCGGCATGACACCGCCAGTCAGGCCGGAAATGGTATAGCCAATGAACAGCAGGCCGCAGATCACGACGATCATCTGCACGAAATCGAGAATCGCGACGGACATCATGCCGCCCAGCGTGGTGTAGGTAAGTACGACCGCGGTCCCCAGCAGCATGCCGGTTTCCTGGCTGACTGCACCGTTGGTGATCATGTTGATGATGAGCCCCAGCGCCGTGATCTGCGCGGCGACCCAACCCAGGTAGGAAACCACAATGGCAATCGTGGTCAGCACTTCCACCGTGCGGTTGTAGCGCATGCGGTAAAAGTCGCCTAGCGTGATGATGTTGAGCTTGTAGAGCTGCGTGGCGAAGAAGAACCCGGCAATGATGAGGCACATGCTGGAGCCGAACGGGTCGGCGACTACGCCTCCGAGACCTTCCTGCACGAAGGTTGCCGAAACGCCGAACACGGCTTCGGCGCCGAACCATGTCGCAAATACCGTTGCCATGACAATAGGCAGCGGAAGATGGCGACCGGCAACCGCATAGTCTTTGGTGTTTTTTACACGGGTGGCAACCAAGAGGCCGATGCCGATAGACATCATCAGGTAAAGCACAACGAACCAGATCAGCACGGTCGTATCCTTATGGAGATGTTTGTAGTTGGATAGCGCTGGATTCTAGCAAAAGTATGCCGGCCGGCAAGAGCAAATTAGGGGCTCGACCACAGCATGTAGAACAGGACAAACTGCAGGCTCACCATAAGCGCAAGCGAGATTGAAATGATGCGCAGCAACCGGGTATGACGGCGATGCTCTCTGGCTAAAAGATCCAGTTCAAGCGTGATGGGATATTCGTGCTTTTGCTGCAGCTGCTGGTATAGCAGACGCGGCATCTGCGGCAGCATCCTGCCCCAGTTTGGATATTCAGCTTCAATGTTCTTCAAAATGCTGCGCCAGCCGATCTGCTCGGACATCCAGCGCTCAAGGTAGGGCCGGGCGGTTTTCCACAGGTCGAGATCCGGGTCGAGATCGCGCCCCAGGCCTTCCACATTGAGCAATGTTTTCTGCAGCATGGTGAGCTGCGGCTGAATCTGTACGCCGAAGCGGCGCGAAGTCTGGAACAGGCGCAGCAGCACTCGGCCGAAGGAAATTTCTTTCAGGGGCTTGTCGAAGATGGGTTCGCAGACAGCGCGGATGGCGGTCTCGAATTCATCAATAGGCGTATCCAGAGGTGCCCAGCCGGATTCGACGTGCGCGCGTGCCACCTCGCGATAATCGCGCCGGAAGAATGCCAGGAAGTTGCGCGCCAGATACTGCTTGTCGGTTTCGTTGAGCGTACCCATGATGCCGAAATCCAGCGCGACATAGCGGCCATCTTCTGCTACCTGGATATTGCCGGGATGCATGTCGGCGTGAAAAAATCCATCGCGAAATACCTGCGTAAAGAAAATTTCCACGCCGTCACGTGCGAGCTTGGGGATATCCACTCCAACTTCACGCAACCGGGTGACATGGCTAATCGGGATGCCGTTCATGCGCTCCATGACCATGACCTGCTCGCGGCACCAGTCCCAATAGACTTCCGGCACCAGCAACAGGCGGCCATTTGCGAAATTTCGTCCAAGCTGACTGCAGTTGGCTGCTTCCAGCATCAAATCGAGTTCGCTGTGTACATGCCTGGCGAATTCGGCGACCACTTCACGCGGACGCAGGCGCTTGCCGTCCGGCCACAATTTTTGCAGCAGCCATGCCGCACTATCAAGCAGGACGAGATCCTTCTCGATAACAATAGCGATGCCGGGCCGCAGAATCTTGACGGCAACCGGCGTGCCGTTGGGTAGATGTGCAAAATGCACCTGGGCGACAGAGGCACTGGCGATGGGTATTTCATCGAATTGCGAGAACACGGTTTCAATCGGCAGTCCGTAAGCCAGCTCTATGGTTTGCCTGACGTCGGCGTAGGGAAATGGCGGTACGCGGTCCTGCAACAGCGCCAGTTCATCAGCGATATCCAGAGGGATGAGGTCGCGGCGGGTGGACAGCATCTGCCCGAACTTCACGAAAATCGGGCCCAGCGCTTCCAGCGCCAGACGCAGCCTCACTGCGCGAGGATAGCGACTGCGTCGCCAGAAGAAGGCTACTTGTACCGGCTTGTAGAATGGGCGTAGACGGGTGTGTGCGAGCACGAACTCATCAAGTTGAAAGCGCAGTGTGATATTGAGAATGCGTAATAGCCGGAAGAAGCGCATGCGTTATTGGTCTTTTGCAGCTGGGTTCGGGATAGAGTGAGCGGAATCTGGCGGAGCAGCGTTTGTGTCAGTCAACTTGTCGATGCGTTTCTCCATGCGCTCCACCGAGTCGCGCAGTTCTTCCACCTGCTGCATGAACTGGCTGATGTGGCGCTTCTTGGCAATCAGCGGGCGCTCTTCCTGCCAGTATTCTGCAAACATATCGGCGATATTGAGTGATTGCTTGCGTACCTCAGCCACAGCATTGCGCCCAAACTGCGCAAGCTGGTGTGCGGGCGCATCGCCGATGATCTTGCTCAGGTCCTCTTCGTATTCCCACTGCATGTTGCGCAACACCCGGCTCAATACCACTGCCAGCTCGGTATCACCGTCAATGGTCGCCAGTGTTTCTGCATTGGCGTCCCCAGCAAGCAGGCGCAGTGCGGCCGGTAGTGGCAGGGTCACGGTGGCCGACACCATCGCAGCCTCACCCGCAGCAGCCAGGCCGCCATCTTCAAGAATCATTACCTTCATGCGCATTGGCGGGATATGGAATAGCACAACTTGTGCGCTATAAGGCAAAAGCTGTTCCCTGGCCCAGTCATTCTGGTTGACCAGATGGTTCAGGATGCGGGTAATGAGAGGCTCGAACATAACTTATAGGTCAGGCTTTCCAGCCCTTGTGCAAGGCAACCACACCGGCTGCCAGGTTGTAATAGTCTACTTGCGCCAGTCCTGCATCCAGCATCATCTGTCGCAGGGTTTCCTGATCGGGATGCATGCGTATGGATTCGGCCAGGTACTGATAACTCTCGGCATCCTTGGCCAGTAGCTTGCCCATCAGCGGCAGCAGCTTGAAAGAGTAGGCATCGTAAAGCGGAGCCAGCGGTTTCCACACCTGCGAAAATTCGAGTACCAGCAGACGACCTCCGGGTTTCAGCACGCGCTGCATCTCTCGCAGTGCCTGGTCCTTACGTGTCATGTTGCGCAGGCCAAAGGCGACGCAGACGCAGTCGAAATAATGGTCGGGGAATGGCAGCTTCTCCGCATCGCATTGCACGGCGGGCACGGCAATGCCTTCATCAATGAGACGGTCGCGGCCTATACCCAGCATGGCGGCATTGATATCGGTCAGCACCAGCTCGCCGCCGGCGCCAATTTTCTTTGAGAAAAGACGCGAGAGATCACCCGTGCCGCCTGCGATATCAAGCACGTGGTCGCCAGCCTTGACGCCGCTGACTTCAATCGTAAAACGCTTCCATAAACGGTGCAGTCCGCCCGACATGACATCGTTCATGAGGTCGTAGCGGCGTGCGACGGATTGAAACACGTCGCGCACCTTGTGGGCCTTTTCAGTCGCCGGAACGGACTGGAAGCCGAAGTGAGTAGTGTTTTTGTCGTTCATTGCATGGGTCTTTCAGCTGCAGATGGATTGCGTGTCAGGCCCGCCGCCGCCAGTTTATCAAGATAGGTCTGCCACAGCGATGCCTGGTTCCTGATCAGTTCATGCAGATAATCCCAGGAATAGAGACCGGTATCGTGACCGTCGGAAAAAATCAGCCGGACTGCATAGTTGCCCACCGGCTCGATGGCATCAATGTTGACCTCTTCCTTGCCGGTTTGCAGAACTTCCTGCCCGGCGCCGTGGCCGCGCACTTCTGCTGAAGGCGAAAATACTCGCAAGAATTCGCATGAAAGCAGTCCGTGCGCACCGTCGTCAAATGTCAGCTCAAGCCTGCGTGAGGCCTGGTGCAGGGAAATATCTGTCGGGCGCGGTGCGCCTGGATGTAGTCCGCTCATACTGGAATTTCTTAAAAAACCGATGATAGCAGAATCACGGCCCAACCATTGTCTGGCGGCGACTGGAGCCGAACCGTTGCGTAAACACCGAAAAGTTAACAGCTTGCTTGCAGCTTGACCGTTAGTCGGCTGATTACTTTAACAATTTTGATAGGCATGCTACAGTGTCACCAAGAATAAAAGTCCTTAGGGAACGATCATGGCAGAGAACAAGTTAGCCCACCAGTTTGCCGCATATACCGAATGGCGCAAGGCGCTTGTTGATACCATCTGCGACTACCGCAACTGGCTCAATGAGCAGGAGCTCAACGATGCCCAGATCGATCAGCGTATCCAGCAATTGTTGGACCGTCTGCGTGAAGACAAACTGAATGTTGCGTTTGTCGCTGAATTCTCCCGCGGCAAATCCGAGCTCATCAATGCCATTTTCTTTGCTGGTTACGGCCAGCGCCTGTTGCCCTCCAGTGCCGGCCGCACCACCATGTGCCCGACGGAGCTGCTGTATGACCCGGCCAAGCCGACGTCGCTGCAGTTGCTGCCCATCGAGACGCGCACTTCGGATGCCACAACCACTGAATACAAGCGTTATCCCGATGAATGGCAGACTTTCGAGTTTTCCATCGAGTCCAGCGACAGCATGGTCAATGCCTTCAAGGAAGTCAGCCGCACCAAGAAGGTGACGCTGGAAGAGGCTGAGCGCTACGGTCTTTATGATCCCAACAGCGCCGATGATGCCATGAGCATTAACAGCGACGGCAGCATTGATATTCCGTGCTGGCGTTATGCTGTGATCAATTTTCCTCATCCCCTGCTTGAACAGGGCTTGGTCATCCTCGACACCCCGGGCCTGAACGCCATCGGTACCGAGCCGGAACTGACGCTCAACATGCTGCCCAATGCGCATGCCGTGCTCTTTATCCTGGCTGCTGATACCGGGGTTACCAAGTCCGAAATTGATGTCTGGCGCCAGTACATCAGCGGTACACGCTGGAAGCAGAAAGGCCGCCTGGCAGTCCTGAACAAGATCGACGGTCTGTGGGATGAACTCAAGGATGAAGGCGAAATCCAGAAGGAAATCACCAAGCAGGTGAATACCAGTGCCGAACTGCTGGGCCTGGATGCCAACCAGATATTCCCGATTTCTGCGCAGAAGGCACTGCTGGCCAAGGTCAACAAGGATGACAAACTACTGGACAAGAGCCGGATACTGGAACTGGAAAAGGCGCTGTCTGACGAGCTGATTCCGTCCAAGAAGGAAATCGTGCGTGACAACACGCAGAACGAAATCGAAGACCTCATCAACAATTCTCACCTGATTCTTGAAGCCCGCCTTCAGGGACTGACCGAGCAGCTAGGCGAGCTGCGCGGCCTGCGTGGCAAGAACGAAGATGTGGTCGAGCACATGATGAACAAGGTGAAGGTCGACAAGGAAAACTTCGAGAAAGGGCTGCAGCGCTTCCAGGCCCTGCGCAGCGTATTCTCGCAACAGACCAATCAGCTGTTCACGTTGCTGGGCATGGAGACCCTCAAGAGCCAGGTCACCAACACACGTGAAACCATGATTGCAGCCAATTTCACCAAGAGCATTCGCGGTGCCATGGATGCCTTCTTCGCGGATCTCAAGGATCGCATGGTGAAGTCGGACGCTCAGATTGAAGAGATCAAGAAGATGATGGACGCCATGTACGAGAAATTCTCCAAAGAACATGGCCTGCGCAAGGCTGAGCCGCCGTCATTCTCGACACTGCGTTATCAGAAGGAATTGGCGAAACTGGAGCGCGCCTACAAGGAACAATTCAATACCGCGTTCAACATGATCACTAATGAGAAGATGACGCTCACTTCGAAATTCTTTGAGACGCTGGCGAGCCGTGTCATTCATGTTTACGAAGTTGCCAACCGTGATATCGAGAACTGGCTCAAGGCAGTCATTGCGCCCATGGAATCGCAAGTGCGTGAACACCAGCTGCAGTTGCGGCGCCGGCTGGAAAGCATCAAGCGTATTTACCAAGCTACCGACACGCTGGAAGATCGAATTGGTGAACTGGAAAATATTGAGAAGGGCATACAGGCGCAGGAAGCGGACCTCAAGGTGCTGCGCCAGCATGTCCGGAATGCACTGGCTTTCGATCAGGCACCACAGAACCAGGCAGTTGCCTAGACTGTTTGACTAAGGTAATAAAAAAGGCTGCTCACGCAGCCTTTTTTATTTGGTAGATGCCTTATCACGCAGCACCGAGCTGGGTTTTCATTTTCTGCATGGCCTTATGCTCGATCTGGCGTACACGCTCGGCAGAAATGCCGAATTCCGCAGCCAAGTCGTGCAAGGTGGCACCATTGCCTTCCTGCAGCCAGCGTGCCTGCACAATGCGGCGGCTGCGGTCGTCCAGGCTTTCAAGGGCACGTGACAGACCAACCGTATGATGGCGTTCGGTTTCACGCTGGGCCAGCAGTTCCGAGGGTTCTGGCTGATGATCCTGCAAATAGGAAATCGGGCTGTAAGTCTCTTCGGGCTCGTCCTCCGTCAGCGGCTCCAGGGGAATTTCATGGCCGCTCATGCGGGCTTCCATTTCCATGACTTCCTCTGGCTTGACCTTGAGTTCGCGTGCGATATGCGCCACTTCATCAGGCTGTAAGGTGCCTACATCGCCTTTCATGCTGCGCAGGTTGAAGAACAGCTTTCGCTGTGCCTTGGTGGTCGCGACCTTGACCAGGCGCCAATTGCGGATGATGTATTCGTGGATTTCGGCCTTGATCCAGTGAATGGCAAATGACACCAGTCTCACGCCACGCTCTGGGTCGAAACGGCGTACCGCCTTCATGAGACCGATATTTCCCTCTTGGATGAGATCTGCCTGTGGAAGTCCATAGCCTGCATAACCACGCGCAATACTGGCAACGAGACGCAAATGGGAGACGATCAGGCCTTTGGCCGCCTCAAGATCATTGTTTTTCTTGAGACGTACAGCCAGATCAAATTCCTCTTCCGCACTTAATACGGGGAACGCCTTGATGGTGCGCAGATACTGATCAAGGCTGTCGAGCGCAGTAACCGATGGTATTGTCAGGGCATTGGTCATCATTTGATCCTTTCTCGGGATAAATAATTTTAGCACTCTCGATTAGAGAGTGCCAAACTTTGAAAGTTCGAGATTGCCGATTGCCTACTGGATATTCAGGTGGCCTTAGTGCGCCACATTTTTATGACAAGGATACGTCTACCTCGTTCACGCGATTTCCAGTGTGGTGTTCAGTTACGCGCCGTCGGAATGCTGAATGGATTGATGAGTTAAGCTATCAAGTCTTGAATGCGAATTTCGCCAGTGAGCGGTTGACGGCGACGTAAGACCCCACCCAGCCGAGCAGGGCCGCAATGACGAGCAGCACCAGGCTGGAGAATGAATCAAGGAATTTCAGATTGAAATCGCTGCTGTATAGCGCGGCGATTTCCGCAACAGAAGCATTGAAAAGTGCAGTAATCCCCAGCAGGAACAGCAAGGCCGCAATGCCGCCACCCAATCCGTAGAAAGTGCCTGCATAGAGAAAAGGCCTGCGGATGAAACCGTCGGTTGCACCGATCAGTTTGGAGACTTCGATTTCATCGCGTTGTGTCACCACTTGCAGGCGAATGGTATTACCAATAATCGCAAGCAGGGCGAATCCCAGCAGCGCACCCAGAATCAGCACGGCCTTTTTTGCAAGCTCCAGCACAGCATAAAGACGCTTGATCCATGCGGCATCAAGTTGCGCAACTTCCACCCCGGGCAATTGCTGTAGATCGCGATGCAGGTGCTCGATGCTTGCGGGGTCGAGCGACGCAGGCTCTACAAAGAATGCATCTGGCAACGGGTTCTGTTCAAGGTCGGATACAGAGCCAATGCCGCTATTGCGCTTGAGCTCCTCCCACGCGGCGTTTCTATCGACGAAACGATAGTTTGCAATGTCCGGATGTTCGGCAAGTTTTTGTCTGATGCCTGCGATTGCTTCAGGTTCGATGGCAAGATGCAGGAAGAGGCTGATCTGCGGCTCGCTTTCGACACTGCCGGCTACGCGGTTGAGATTGTCTATGGCGATGTAAAGCAGGCCCGGCAGAGCAAGCGTGATGCCCATGACGCACCACATGATGAAGGTGGCCCAGGCATTTCTGCGCAGGCGGTACATGACCAGCGATACTGCCTGCCCATGCAGATTGAACCATTGCCTCATGGATGTGTTTCCCTCGTGCCGGGCGCAGCACTGGGGCGCCATGTTGCAAGTTCTCCTTGGCTCAGACTCAGAAGTCCGCCTCGCGGGTCCAGATTATGCACGTCATGCGTAGCGATGATGATAGTCACCCCTACCTGCTGAAAGGCATAAAACAGCGCCATGATTTCGTTGGCATACCCTTCGTCGAGGTTGCCGGTGGGCTCATCGGCAATCAGAATGGAAGGCCGGCTGACAACGGCACGGGCGATGGCCAGACGTTGCTGCTCGCCCCCGGAGAGCGTGATCGGCATGGCTTTCTCCTTGCCCAGCAACCCGACCTTGTCTAGTGCCGCACGAATTCGCTTGCCAGCCTCATTGCCTGTGACGCCATTGATGTAGAGCGGCAGCCCGACATTCTCAAAGCAGTTGCGGTCATAGAGCAGCTTGTGATCCTGAAAGACCAGGCCAAACTTGCGCCGGAGATATGGAACCGCAGCAGGTCGCAACTTGCTGACATTCTGGTTGCCAATGAGCACGGTACCCGAAGTGGGGCGTTCGGTAGCTGCAATCAGCTTGAGCAGCGTGCTCTTGCCGGCGCCCGAATGACCAGTGACGAAGACCATTTCGCCGGACTGGATTTCGAATGAAACATTGCGCAGCACTTCCTGGCTGCCGGGGTAGCGCTTGCTGACCTGGTCGAATACGATCATTCGAACAGTGCCTCAATGAATTCGCTAGCCTTGAACGGACGCAGGTCGTCAATGCCTTCTCCTACCCCGATGTAGCGGACGGGAATGGGCCTCGATTGGGCGATGGCCGCAATAACGCCGCCCTTGGCCGTGCCGTCCAGTTTGCTCAGAACGAGTCCTGTCACGCCCAATGCATCATCAAATGCCTTGACCTGAGCGACCGCGTTCTGGCCTGTGTTGGCATCCAGCACCAGCAGGACTTCGTGCGGCGCCTCAGGCATGGCCTTGCCGATAACGCGCTGCACCTTGCGGATTTCTTCCATGAGATTGAGCTGGGTAGGCAGGCGGCCGGCAGTATCTGCCAATACCACATCGATATTGCGTGCCCTGGCTGAATTCACTGCATCGAAAATGACAGCTGCCGCATCGCCGCGTTCCTGCGCCACCACGTGTACTTGGTTGCGATCGCCCCAAGCCTGAAGCTGCTCGCGCGCCGCAGCGCGGAAGGTATCACCCGCCGCAATCAGCACCGATTTGTTTTCGCTGCGAAATAGATGGGCGAGTTTGCCAATGGTCGTGGTTTTACCCGCACCGTTGACTCCCGCCAGCATGATGACAAATGGCTGCGCTGTCGAAGTGACCAGTGGTTTTTCCAGCGGCAGCAGCAGATCAAGCAATGCCTGCTTGAGTGCATCGCGCAGCTGGGTCGTATCGCTCAGGTTGTGGCGTTTGACGCGTGTCCTGATCTGCTCCAGCAATGCCTGGGTAGCGGGCATGCCGACGTCAGCGGTCAGCAGGATGGTTTCCAGCTCTTCATAGACTTCCTCGCTGATCTTGCCGCCGCTGAACAAGCCGGTGAGCTGGCTGCCGAGTTGGGAACGTGTGCGGCTCAGGCCCTGCTTGAGGCGTTCGGTCCACGAGAGCGCCGGTGCTTGCGGTATTTCAGGCTCGGGAGTAGGTGTCTTGTCTTTTTTGAAGAAGTCGAACATGGCCATGACATTTTATTCCAAATTTGCAATTAAGCCGATGGATAAGGCTGAAGGCGGCGATCGCAATGAAACTAACAAGGGGCGAGCCCTGTCACAAAGCACAAATACAATCCTGCTCTCATCAAACAACCGCGTCCGAATGCTTGGATGGGGCAAGCTATAATGCAGTTCCAAAAGGAGGACATTCCGTTGCTTAACCGTTTGTTAACCCGGCGATTACTCGTCGCCTGGCTGTTTTTCCCACTGCTGGCTCTGGCTGAAACCCATGAATTCAAGCTCGATAATGGCATGCGCATCATCGTGCAGGAAGACCACCGTTCCCCGGTCGTGGTGTCGCAGGTGTGGTACCAGGCCGGCAGTATTGATGAGGTGAATGGCAAGACGGGCGTTGCGCATGTGCTTGAGCACATGATGTTCAAGGGCACCAAAACCATTCCGCCCGGCCAGTTCTCGCGCATCGTCGCGGCAGCCGGCGGACGTGAAAATGCATTCACCGGTGCTGATTACACGGCGTATTACCAGCAACTCGAAAAATCCCAGCTGCCGCTATCCATCCGGCTGGAAGCCGACCGTATGACCAATCTGCAGCTGACGCAGGAAGAGTTCGCCAAGGAAATCAACGTGGTGATGGAAGAACGCCGCTGGCGCACGGAAGACAATCCACAGGCGGTGGTGAATGAGCAGTTTCAGGCGCTGGCCTACACCGCCCATCCTTACGGCCGACCTATCGTGGGTTGGATGAAGGATTTGCAGAACATGACAGTAGATGATGCCCGCGAGTGGTATCAGACCTGGTATGTGCCGAATAATGCGATTCTGGTGGTAGTCGGTGACGTCGAAGCTGAAGAAGTGCTGAAGCTCGCACGCAAGCATTTCGGCCCGCTCAAACCTCGCGCATTGCCACCGCGCAAGCCGCAGGCCGAGCCCGAGCAGAACGGAACGCGCCGTGCCATTGTCAAGGAAAAGGCAGAGCTGCCCTACCTGCTTATGGGTTATCACGTGCCGGTGCTGGAAGATGTGGACAACGACTGGGAGCCCTACGCGCTGGAAATCCTGGCGGGCGTCCTGGACGGCAACGCCTCTGCGCGCCTCAACCAGAATCTGGTGCGCAACCAGAAAATCGCCATCAATGTAGGTGCGGGTTATGACCTGATCCAACGCGGCAAGTCAGGCCTGTTCGAGATTGACGGCAGCCCAAGCGAAGGCCGCACGGCTGCAGAGTTGGAAGAAGCTATCCTGCAGGAGATCGAAAAGATAAAACAGCAAGGCGTCACCGACGATGAACTGAAGCGCGTCAAGGCGCAGGTGATTGCCGGCGATATCTACCAGCGCGATTCGATGTTCTACCAGGCCATGCAGATTGGTCGACTGGAGACCACGGGTTATTCCTGGCGTTTTCTGGACAAATATCCAGACAAGCTGGCCGCAGTGACGACGGAGCAGGTGCAGCAGGTAGCGAAGAAATACCTGAATCGCGACAATATGGCCATCGCCATTCTTGACCCCCAGCCGCTGGCGCCCGGCGAGAAGCCCAAGCAACCACAGGGGGAGCTCCAGCATGCACACTGACAGGACATTCATGAATCCCATGTACCGCATCATTCTTGTCGTTGCCGGCCTGCTGTTCACTCTGCAGGCGCAGGCAAGGATAGATATACAGCACTGGCAGACCAGCACCGGCGCCGATGTTTATTTCGTGGAAAACCACGATCTGCCGATTATCGACATCAGCACCAATTTCGCGGCGGGCAGCGCCCGTGATGTTAATGCCAAGGCGAGCCTGGCCGCGCTTACACGTCATGTCATGACGCTGGGTGCAGGCGGTATGTCGGATGAAGAGATTTCGCAAAAGCTCGCTGACGTGGGGGCGATCCTCGGCGGCGAGTTTGATGCAGATCGGGCCGGCTTCAGCCTCAGGACCCTGAGCAGCGAGCAGGAACGTCAGCAGGCGCTGGATATCTACACGAAGATCATGCATCAGCCTGACTTTCCCGCGCCTATTATTGAGCGCGAGAAAGCCCGTGTCATCGCTGGTCTCAAGGAAGCCATGACGAGGCCCGCTGCCATTGCCAGCAAGGCCTTCATGACCAATCTGTATGGCGAACATCCTTATGCACTGGAAGAGCGCAGCGAGCCGCAGACCGTGGCAGGCATACAGCGCGGAGACCTGCAGCAGTTTTATGCGACTTACTATGGTGCAAAAAACGCCACGATCGCCATGATAGGCGACATGAGCCGTACCCAGGCGGAACAAATTGCCGAGCGAATCGCCAGTGGTTTGCCAACGGCTGGAGAAGCGCCGGCATTGCCGCAGGTACAGGATCGTGAGCAGCCGCAGACTGTGCGTATTCCGCATCCGGCTACCCAGTCGCATATCCTGCTGGGCTATCCCGGCGTATATCGCGGCGACCCTGATTACTTCCCGCTTTATGTCGGAAATTACATCCTAGGCGGCGGCGGTTTCGTGTCGCGCCTGACGGAAGAGGTGCGCGAGAATCGCGGCCTGGCTTACAGCGTTTACAGCTATTTCATGCCCATGGCACAGCGCGGACCCTTCCAACTTGGCCTGCAAACCAAGCGCGAGCAGACGGATGAGGCACTCAAGGTCGTGCGCGAAACCCTGGAAAAATTCGTGAGGGAAGGCGTGACAGCGGAAGAGCTCAAGGCCGCCAAGCAGAACATCATCGGCGGATTTCCGCTGCGTACCGACAGCAACGCCAAAATCCTTGATTATCTGGCTGTCATCGGCTTTTACAAGCTGCCGCTGGATTATCTGGACAACTTCAACAAGCAGGTGGAGAGCATGACAGCGGCCCAGATCAAGGATGCTTTTACGCGCAGGCTCAAAACCGACAGCATGCTGACCGTGATTGTGGGCGGAGAAGCACCCGCCGCGACAGCAGCTCAGTAGTGTCCTGACTCCGTGACCGCCAACAGCAAGAACCGGGTCCGCATCGGCGGCGGAGAATGGCGCAGCCGGTGGCTGCGTTTTCCTGACGCGCCCGGCTTGCGGCCTACGCCTGACCGCGTGCGTGAGACCCTGTTCAACTGGCTGGGGCAAGACCTGGGAGGGTTGAGCTGTCTCGACCTGTTTTCCGGCACTGGTGCACTGGGTTTCGAGGCACTGTCCCGGGGGGCGACCAGGGTTGTAATGGTCGAGCAGTCGATATCTGCCTATCAATCATTGCTCGAAAATAAAAGTATTCTGAATGCGGCAGGTGCGGAAATTATTCATCGCGATGCATTGCAGTTTCTGGCTCGCAATGCGGAACGTTTCGACGTCATTTTTCTTGACCCGCCTTTCAACCAGGGGTGGTTGACAAAATTGTTGCCGCAATTGTCTGCCCATTTGACTGTGGACGGTGTGGTCTATGCCGAAGCAGAATTTCCCTTGACCGAAGAAGCCGGCTGGGAGGTACGGAAACATGGCAAGGCAGGTAATGTTTATTTTCACCTGCTAAAATCCGCACATGCAGACTGACAAGAAATCATTGCGGGTTGTCTATCCGGGCAGCTTCGACCCGATCACCAGCGGCCATGAGGATATCGCGCGCCGAGCGGCCGGCTTGTTCTCGGAAGTCATCATCGCCATTGCGCAGAACCCCAGCAAGAAACCCTTCTTTGCGCTAGAAGAGCGCGTAGAGCTGGCGTCCAGCGTGTTGCAGGATTGTCCCAACATCCGCGTCATGGGCTTCTCCGGGTTGCTCATGGAATTCGTGCAGCAGCAGGGTGCACATGCCGTCGTTCGCGGTTTGCGTGCAGCTTCCGATTTTGAGTATGAATTCCAGCTGGCGGGAATGAACCGCAAGCTGTTTCCGCAAGTCGAAACGCTGTTCCTGACGCCGGCCGAGCAATACATGTTCATCTCCGCCAGTCTGGTGCGGGAAATCGCTACGCTTGGCGGCGATGTGAGCCAGTTCGTTTCACCCTTGATCGAGCAGAAGATCAAACAGAAGCTTCAGAGATAGAAGCACAGGATTAAGCATGGCCTTGATGATTACCGATGAATGTATCAACTGCGACGTTTGCGAGCCCGAGTGCCCGAACGATGCGATTTCGCAGGGGGACGAGATTTACGTCATCGACCCTGGTTCGTGCACGGAGTGCGTAGGGCATTTCGACAAACCGCAATGCCAGCAGGTCTGTCCGGTTGATTGCATCCCGTTCAACCCTGATTTGCGCGAGACGCAAGAAGACCTACTCGCCAAATACCTTAAACTCACCGCAGCCAAGGCGGCTTAGGAAAAAATATGCGCATATTGCACACCATGGTACGTGTAGGCGACCTGGAGCGTTCCATCAGGTTTTATACCGAGGTGCTGGGTATGCGATTGATCCGTCGGCACGAGTATCCAGAGGGCAGGTTCACGCTGGCTTTCGTCGGCTACGGTGAGGAAAAGGAAAGCGCCGTCATTGAGCTTACCCACAACTGGGATACATCCAGTTATGAGCTCGGCAACGGTTTCGGCCATATCGCCATTGAAGTGGATGATATTTACGGGAAATGCGAGGAAGTGAAGCAGAAGGGCGGTAAGGTAGTGCGGGAAGCCGGACCCATGAAGCACAGCAATCTAGTCATCGCCTTCATCGAAGATCCTGACGGCTACAAGATCGAATCCATCCAGAAGGGTACCTGGCCTTAGGGTTTCGGCTCAGGATACGGAAATAAAAAGCCCGCAATCGCGGGCTTTTTTTATTCATTCAAGTCCCTATTGGAAAAAATCCTTAACCTTGTTCATCCAGGACTTCTCACGCGGGCTATGCTTGCCGGCATCGAGCTGATTGATTTCTTCCAGCTCGCGCAGCAGATCCTTCTGACGGTCGGTCAGCTTGACCGGGGTTTCCACCACCACATGACACAGCAGATCACCGTGCTCGCTGCTGCGCAAAGGCTTAATACCCTTGCCGCGCAGGCGGAACACTGCACCTGACTGGGTTTCCGCCGGTACCTTCATCTTGGCATGCCCTTCCAGTGTTGGCACTTCAATTTCGCCGCCCAGTGCCGCAGTCGTGAAACTGATCGGCATTTCGCAATGCAGGTTGCCGCCTTCGCGCTGGAAGATCATGTGCGGCTTGAGATGCACCACCACATACAGGTCTCCCGGAGGGCCGCCATTGACGCCGGCCTCACCCTCTCCAGATAGTCGGATGCGGTCGCCTTCATCCACGCCGGCCGGGATCTTGACCGCCAGCGTCTTGTGCTGCTTGACGCGGCCTGCGCCATGACACGTGGGGCAGGGTTCCTTGACCATCTTGCCGGTGCCGTGGCACTTGGGGCAGGTCTGCTGTACGGAGAAGAAACCCTGCTGCATGCGCACCTGGCCATGGCCGCCGCAGGTCGTACAGGTTACCGGCTGGGTACCGGGACGCGCGCCTGAGCCGTGGCAGGTTTCGCATTCAGCCATGACCGGTATGCGGATTTTGGTTTCGGTGCCGTTGGCAGCATCTTCCAGCGAGATTTCCATGTTGTAGCGCAGGTCTGCGCCGCGATAGACATTGGAGCGGCGACCGCCGCCAGCTCCACCGAAGATGTCGCCGAAAATATCGCCGAAGGCATCGGAGAAATTACCGAATCCGGCGCCACCGGGCCCAGGTCCGGCACTTGGGTCCACGCCTGCATGGCCGTACTGATCATAGGCAGCACGTTTCTGTTCGTCGGAAAGCATTTCATAGGCCTCTTTCGCCTCCTTGAAATGCTCTTCTGCCTTGGGGTTATCCGGATTACGGTCCGGATGGTATTTCATGGCCAGCTTGCGGTACGCCTTCTTGATTTCCTCTTCGGAAGCGTCGCGGTTGACCCCTAGTATTTCGTAATAATCACGTTTTGCCATAATTCCTGCCAGGAAGCGCATAAAGCACCCGGGGGAGTATACGTCCCCGAGGTGCCTTATGACTGGTTTCTAAGATCAGTTCTTGTCGTTTTTGACTTCCTCAAACTCGGCATCAACGACTTCCGCATCGACGGTCTTCTCGTCTTGCGGTTGTGCCTCGGCCGCACCTTGCTGGGCTTGCTGCTCAGCATAGACCTTCTCGCCCAGCTTCTGCGAAGCCTCCATCAGCGCATTGGTCTTGGCTTCGATGGCTTCCTTGTCGTCGCTCTTCAAGACTTCTTCCAGCTCCTTGATGGCGCTTTCGATCTTGCCTTTCTCGTCGGCATCGAGCTTGTCGCCGTGCTCGGCCAAGGTCTTTTTCACGCTGTGCACCATGTTGTCGCCGGCGTTACGCGCATCAACCAGCTCGCGCAGCTTGCGATCTTCGTCTGCATAGCGGGCTGCATCCTCTTCCATGCGCTTGACCTCATCCTCGGACAAACCGGAGTTCGCCTTGATGGTGATCTTGTTCTCCTTGCCGGTCGCCTTGTCCTTGGCCGAGACGTGCAGGATGCCGTTGGCGTCGATGTCGAAGGTGACCTCGATCTGCGGCATGCCGCGCGGCGCGGATGGAATATCGCTCAGGTTGAACTGGCCCAGGCTCTTGTTGCCGGAAGCCATTTCTCGCTCACCCTGCAGCACATGGATGGTCACGGCGGACTGATTGTCATCGGCCGTGGAGAACACCTGCGATGCCTTGGTCGGAATCGTTGTGTTCTTCTTGATGAGCTTGGTCATCACGCCGCCCAGGGTTTCGATACCCAGCGACAATGGGGTGACGTCAAGCAGCAGCACATCCTTGACGTCGCCCTGCAGAACGCCGCCCTGTACCGCAGCGCCGACAGCCACGGCTTCGTCAGGGTTCACGTCCTTGCGCGGCTCTTTGCCGAAGATTTCCTTCACTTTTTCCTGAACCTTGGGCATGCGGGTCTGGCCGCCGACCAGGATCACGTCCGAAATATCGGCAGCACTGACGCCGGCATCCTTTAATGCAATGCGGCAAGGCTCAGCCGTGCGCTCAATGAGGTCATCCACCAGACTTTCAAACTTGGCACGCGTGATTTTGACGACCAAGTGTTTGGGACCAGTGGCATCTGCCGTGATGTAGGGCAGATTGACTTCCGTCTGCTGCGCGGAGGACAGCTCGATCTTGGCTTTTTCTGCGGCTTCCTTGAGGCGCTGTTTGGCCAGCAGGTCGTTGCGCAGATCCAGACCGTTTTCCTTCTTGAATTCGTCAGCCAGGAAATCGATCAGGCGATTATCGAAGTCTTCTCCGCCCAGGAAGGTGTCGCCGTTGGTGGAGAGCACTTCGAACTGGTGCTCGCCTTCGACCTGCGCGATTTCAATGATGGAGATATCGAAAGTGCCCCCGCCCAGGTCATACACGGCAATCTTGCGGTCGCCTTCCTGCTTGTCGAGACCAAATGCCAGCGCAGCTGCGGTCGGCTCGTTGATGATGCGCTTGACTTCAAGGCCGGCGATACGACCTGCGTCCTTGGTGGCTTGGCGCTGACTGTCGTTGAAATAGGCGGGCACCGTGATGACGGCTTCGGTGACTTCCTCACCCAGGTAATCCTCGGCAGTCTTCTTCATCTTACGCAGGACTTCAGCGGAGATCTGCGGCGGCGCCATCTTCTGGCCACGCACTTCGACCCATGCGTCGCCGTTGTCGGCCTTGGCAATGGTGTAAGGCATGAGGCCGATATCCTTCTGCACTTCTTTTTCATCGAAGCGACGACCGATTAAGCGCTTGATCGCAAACAGCGTATTCTTGGGGTTGGTTACCGCCTGACGCTTGGCGGGTGCGCCGGCCAGGATTTCACCGTCGTCCTGATAAGCGATGATGGATGGGGTTGTGCGGGTGCCTTCGGCGTTTTCGATCACGCGCGGCTTGCCGCCTTCCATGACGGCCACACAGGAGTTCGTGGTGCCCAGGTCAATACCGATAATCTTTGCCATGATGTATTCCTTAATTTCTCAAATGTTTATGGTCAGTGTTCAATACCTTGTTCCCAATATGGGGATAACACGGGGAGTTTCAAGCCGGGCTGATCAGTCTCTGGCCTTGGCCACCATGACCAGCGCAGGACGCAAAATGCGGTCGTTGAGTGCATATCCCTTTTGCAGCACACTGGTGACCGTATTGGGCTCTGCGTCAGACTCCACAGTGCTGATCGCCTGATGCTTATTGGGGTCGAATTTCTCGCCTAATGGGTTGATTTCGTACAAATTGAATTTCTCGAAAATAGAGCTGAGCTGCTTGAGCGTGAGTTCCACACCATCACGGTAACTTTCCAGCGTAGCGTTCTCCACGCTGGTGGCTGCTTGCAGACTATCCATGACTGCCAGCAGTTCGCCTGAGAATTTCTCAATGGCGAATTTGCGGGCCTTGTCAATGTCATCCATTGCACGGCGGCGAATATTCTCGCCTTCTGCCTTGGCGTACATCCATGCCTCGTAATGCTCCTGCGCCTTACGTTCGGCCTGCTGCAGCATCTCTTCGGTGCTCAGGGTGACTTCGGCGTTATCGGTTTGCGCAGCCGCCCGTTCTTCTGCGGTTTCCTGTGGTGTTTGATCTTCCTGTTGCATGTATACCTCTGACTAGCGATTGATGATTTTCAGACGATGTAGAACAAATGGGGATGTTCCTGGCGATTTCAAGCCGGGAATTATAAAAAGGGATTCAGATTTTCGATGACCAGTTCTGGTGTTGGGGATGCATTACGTCCGCCGAGATTAACTGCGGGAATGCCGGCCTCTGGATAAAGCCCGGTCAGCACGGGATCGGTATCCGTATAAATGGCGATCGTGGGTAGTCGCAGGGCGACCGCCAGATGCGCAAGACCGGTATCCACACCGACCGCCGCCAGCGCCCCGGCGAAGATGCTGCTCAATTCCTTTATCCCCAGCTTGGGCAATACCATGGCCAGGGGCACACTGGCGGCGATAGCCTGCGCGCGCTGATATTCGGCATCGTTGCCCCAGGGCAGGATCAGGCTGATCTGCCGGCTGGTGAGATGATTGCCCAAGGCGACCCAACATTCGACGGGCCATAGTTTGGCGTCGCGGCTGGTGCCGTGCAGCCCGATGACGTATGGGTTCGCAGAGTTGAACGGCTGCTGCCCGGCCTGCTGCATGCCGGCATGCAGCCCGTAACCCGGTGCGGTGTCCGGCATGGGGTACCCCAGTGCCGCCGCGGCAAGCTGACGGTTGCGGAAAACAGCATGCGTCCCGCGCGGAATGGCGTGCTGGTATCTGTAAAAAAGGGCTGCCAGCGGTTCACGGGCCGATTGCCTGTCCTGCCCGTGGGTCATGGAATCTGCAAAACTTGCGAAGATGGCGCTCTTGAGCAAACCCTGGGTGTCCAGCACCAGGCTGTAGTTGCTGCTACGCAAGGTGCGTCTGCACGCTGCAATCTCCGCCCAGGTGCTTTTGCTGAACAACTGCTTGCGCCAGCGCCTGGCCGCTACCGTAATGACATTATTCACGCCTGGATGCAAACGTGGGATATCAGCAAAATTTTCCTCGACCAGCCAGTCGATCTGCACCTCCGGGAAGTGGGAACGAATGTCGGCAATGACGGGCAGGTTGTGGATGACATCCCCGAGAGATGAGGTCTTGACGATCAGCAGGCGCATAGGCGGTATTTTCGCATACAATGCTGTAATCGCTGATTCCAGTGGCTGCTAGCCATATTCGCATTGAAATTTGCGTTTCTGATCTTCAAGTATTTCCCCTACGGTGGCCTGCAGCGCGACATGCTGCGCATTGCTACGGAGCTCGGCCGGCTTGGACACGGCATCGATATATACACCATGGCCTGGGTTGGTGATCCGCCCCATGCCAATATCAATATTCGCCTGGTACCTGCCAAGGGTCTGCTGAACCACAGGCGCTATGACAATTTCATTCGCGCGGCGCAGACCCAGATTGCTGCAGAGAAATATGACCTGGTCGTCGGCTTCAACCGCATGCCCGGACTGGACGCCTATTTCGCTGCCGATCCATGTTTTGTAGAAAAGGCGCATCACCAGCGCAACCTTTTGTATCGTCTTTCCGGTCGTTATCGCTGGTTCGCTGCGTGTGAACGCGCCATTTTCTCTCCCGAGTCGAAGACGGAAATCCTGCTGCTGGCCGAACGGGAGAGGCTTGCCTTCCAGCAGTGGTACCGCACGCCGGATGTGCGCTTCCATATGCTCCCGCCCTATCTTTCAGCGAGCCGCATGGCATTGCAGGGCAAGGCCGAGATGCGTCAGCGTCTGCGGCAGGAATTTGGATTCGCTGAGGATGATTTTGTATTACTACTGGTCGGTTCCGGCTTCCGCACCAAAGGGCTGGACCGGGCAATAGACGCGGTAGCTGCACTACCGCCAGCCATGCGATCCAGAACGCGTCTGGTGGCAGTCGGCCAGGACAATCCCAAAGTTTTCAGGCGTCTGGCCATGGAGCGCGGGCTCAAGCCAAATGTGCGCATCTGTGCCGGCCGCGATGATATTCCGCAACTCATGCAGGGGGCTGATCTGCTGATCCACCCGGCACGTCGCGAACTGGCCGGGCATGTCCTGATCGAGGCCATGGCCAGCGGACTGCCGGTTTTGGCAACCGATGTATGCGGTTACTCACCACATATACAGCGTGCGCAGGCTGGCCAGCTGGTGAAAACGCCTTTCCGGCAAGCGGATCTTAATGCCTGCCTGCTGATCATGCTGGATGCAGAAGAGCGAGAGGCGTGGGCGCGCAACGGCTATGCGTATGCACAATCGCTGATGGCGGAAAATGATGGCAGTGCAGAGGCGGAAATTCTGCTCATGCTCGCGCAGCGCAGGCGCGAGATGGCCATGCACACATCCGAGGATACCCATGCCGCTGTCCTGTGAAGTGCTGGAGATGCCGCCGGAAATCCGCGCTATGTTCGGCGACGGCGATGTCTTCCGGCAGGTCATGGCCCTGCAGGGTGAGATATTTCGCGATGTTCCGGGCCGTCGTACCCTGAGGTTCGAGGCTAACGGGGCATCCTATTTCGTCAAACTGCACTACGGCGTAGGCTGGCGCGAAATCTTCAAGAATCTCTCTAGCCTGCGTTTGCCCATACTCAGCGCAGCCACTGAAGCGCGTGCGATCAATAGGCTGGATGAAATTGGCATACCGACCACGCCGCTGGTCGCTTACGGCTGCCGGGGCTGTGATCCAGCCAGCTTGCAATCGTTCATAATAACGCGGGATCTGGGTGACATCGTCTCGCTGGAAACCTTATGCGCCGACTGGCCTAGTCATCCTCCCGCGCCGGGGTTCAAGCGAAAGCTCATCCATAACGTAGCTGAGCTGGCGAGCAAGTTCCACGATCATGGAATGAATCACCGGGATTTCTACATCTGCCATCTCTGTCTGGACAGGGCGCAGCTGGCGGCGGGCAATATCCATCTCTATCTCATCGATCTTCATCGGGTAGGCATTCGCAATGAGATACGGTCTGCGGACCGTATGAAGGATATGGCTGCGCTGTATTTTTCTGCGATGGATATCGGACTCACACAACGAGACTATTTTCGCTTCCTTAAAACCTATCGGCAGAAGCCGCTGCGGCAGATATTCAATGAGGAGCACGCTTTCTGGGAGCGGGTAAGCAAGCGCGCCGGCTATCTCCATGGTAAATTTCAGGTTAAATATGCAGGACGCACAACTTTATAACGAAAAAAGCACTGCGCATGAAAGTCGAAAATCACTTTGCCAGCGACAAAGCTCAGTCCCTGCTGCTTGCGGATGGCTTGGTCGGCTTCGACCAGCTATGGAGCCTGGAAGCGAGCTGGTTCGAAGAGCCGAATAAAAGACGCGGGGGATGGAGCGGTGTAAGCCGCTATCAGCTGCACGATGGCACCCTGGTTTTTATCAAGCGGCAGGAAAACCATTTTTGCCGCGACTGGCGCAGTTTATTCCGTCAGATACCTACCTTCAGACGTGAATTCAAGAATATCCTGACCTTCCAGAAACACGGCATACCCACCCTCGAGCCCATTTATTTCGGCCAGCGCACCGTGCATGGAAAGGTCCAGGCAATCCTAGTCACAAAAGCGCTTCATGGTTTTCAATCGCTGGAATCCCCCGAGTATCAGTCGCTGAGCAAGCTGGAGCTTCTGCGCCGCGCCAATCTGGTTTCTGCCCTGGGAGAGACCATCAAGCGCATGCATGACAGCCATTTTCAGCACAATTGCCTGTACGCCAAACACGTATTCATAAAAATTAACCCGGATCTAACGGTAGAAGTGAGGCTGATCGACCTGGAAAAAGCCAAGCGAAGTTTTTTCCGGCGCACTGCCATGTTGCGGGATCTGGGCACACTGCACCGTCACACCAAAGGCTGGCGTAGCTCGGATAGGTTGCGTTTCCTGCTTGCCTACACGCAGGAATGCAGAATGAGCTATGCCTCCAGGGCTATCCTGGCGCATGTGCTTGGCGAGACGCGCGAGAAGACCGCAATGGCCAGGGAAGTACGTGAAATCCACTGACCGTGACATCGTGACAGATGACGTATTGGCGCGTCCGCTAGAATTCAAGGGCTGCGCTTTATCGGTGGTAAAAACCGTCCGCCTTTTGCCGGGCAGGCGCATGGTCTGCCAAGGAACATGGGGTTCCAGCAGGGTGTTCGCGAAGATTTTCATTGGCAATGGCGGTAGGCGCTATTACGAGCGGGATTTGTTGGGAAACCGGCAGCTGGCTGAGGCGGGAATACTGATACCCGAATTGCTGTTTGCAGGACCGGATGATCAAGGCCAAGTGTACTGTCTGATATTTGAAGAAGTCTCTGGCCGGAATGCGCAACAGTCTCTGGAGGCGCTGGATACAACCCAGCGCTTGGTATTGATGGAAAAGCTGGTGGCCGAGGTGGCACGCCATCACCAGGCGGGCTTGCTGCAAACCGATTTGTATCTGAACAACTTCTTGTATGACGGCACCAGGCTTTACACATTGGATGGCGATGGTATACGCAGCCTGCCAAGGCTGATGGGCAGGCGTGCAGCCTTGCAGAATCTTGCCTTGCTGCTTTCAAAGTTTGATGTTGTTACCGTGGGTGAATGCCTGCCGCAGTTGCTGGCGGTATATGCCCGAGAACGTGGTTGGGGCAATCCCCCATCTGCCAGCCGCATGCAAAAACGCATTGCCACAACTCGCCGTCGCGTTGTCGAGAAATACGCCGATCACAAGGTTTTCCGCGAGTGCACGGACATACAGGTCATGCGTGAGCACTGCAAGTTTCAGGCGGTTGCACGCCTGTATGCAAGTCAGCTGCTGGAGCATGCACTTCGAAAACCTGACAGCCTGATGGATGCGAATCAGTCCCGGCGTTTGAAAAGCGGCAATACCTGCACCGTGGCGCTAGCGGAGATTGATGGTCGTAAAGTGGTCGTCAAGCGGTACAATATCAAAAGTTTCCGGCATGGCATGAGCCGCGCCTTAAGGCAAAGCAGGGCGGCCATTTCATGGTCGAATGCGTATCGGCTGAAGATGCATGGTATTTTGACCGCGGAACCCATTGCGCTGCTGGAAAGACGATATGGCTTGATCCGGCGGCAAGCATATTTGCTGACGGAATATGTGAATGCGCCGGATATTCACGACTTTTTTGCTGACGTCAATGTAACGGACGCACACAAACAGGTAGTGGCAGCCAATACGGCCCGGCTCTTCGACACGCTGAACCTGCTGGCCATTTCACATGGGGATTTCAAGGCCACCAATGTCAAGGTAATAGACAGCCAGCCGCTGTTGATCGATCTCGACAGCATGCGCCAGCATAGATGCAGACGTATTTTCGAGCGTCAGCATGTACGCGATTTGCGGCGGTTCCTGCAGAACTGGCAGCAGTCGCCGCAGACGAAGGCGATGCTGACTGACGCATTCAGAGAATTTTATAAGGACTCAAGCCTTCTACAACAGGCAGGGTGGCTATAAGGCAAAGCATGATTATTCTGGGTTTATCCGGCGCTGTAGGGCATGACGCCTCGGCTGCCATTCTGGTTGATGGAAAGATTGTCGCGGCGGCGGAAGAAGAACGTTTCATCCGCGACAAGCATGCCAAGAACAAATTTCCCTACGAAGCTGCCAAGTACTGCCTGAAGGAAGCCGGTGTACGCCCGGATCAGGTGGACGTGGTCGCTTTTCCCTATGCCGAGATTCCGCTCAGCAGCCCGGCACGCTGGCATTACGCCATGCGTCACTGGTATGCACCGGATCGCGCTATTGACGCCATCTTTAACGGTAACCGCCGCTTCCGCCGCAATCGGGAGAAGGCCATGCAGTTGATGACGGAGATGGGGCTTTCCAATGCGCGCTATTTTCCAGTTGAGCATCACCTGACACACGCCAGCAGTTGCTACCACCTGAGCGGCTTCAAGGAAAAAACGGCGATTGTCGGTATCGACGGCAAGGGCGAGTACGCCACGACCTTCTTCGGCTATGGCGAAAACGGCAAGATCCACAAGATCAAGGAATTCTACGACCCCGATTCACTTGGCGGCATGTACGGTGCCATTACCGAATACCTGGGTTTTGAGATGCTCGACGGCGAATTCAAGGTCATGGGCATGGCGCCGTATGGTGATCCCAGGAAATACGACCTTTCCCGCCTGATCAGCTTCAAGGATGGTGATCTGCGCGTGAATACCGAACTGGTCAACGTCGTTGGCCTGCGCCGTTACAAGGAGAACGGCAAGGGCTATTACTTCACGCCGGACCTGGTGAAGTGGCTGGGCCCCAAGCGCCAGGGCGACGAGATTGACGACCCTTACATTCATTACGCCGCCTCGGTACAACAACTGCTGGAAGACGTCGCGCTGGAGATGATTGACTATTACGTTGGCGATATCATCCGCGAGACAGGCCGCATCGCCATGGCCGGCGGAGTTGCGCTCAACGTCAAACTCAACCAGCGCATCATTGCCATGCCCGGGGTGAAAGAGTTATTCGTGCAGCCGGCTTCCGGCGATGCCGGGACATCTCTAGGCGCGGCATCATTTGCCGCGGCTGAGCTGGGAGAGGCAGTTGAGCCCATGCAGCATGCCTACCTTGGGCCGGCCTATACAACTGAAGAATGCCTGGCGGCTTGTAAAGTCCATCCAGCTCAACCGAAATTTGAGCGTATTGATGACGCAGCCAAAAAGGGCGCCGAATTGCTGGCCGCCGGCAATCCGCTGGCCTGGTTTCAGGGACGCATGGAGTTCGGTCCGCGCGCGCTGGGCTGCCGCAGCATCCTGGGCGATCCCAGCCATTCAGGCGTTGCGGACCGCATCAACGCGCAGATCAAATACCGTGAACGCTGGCGACCTTTCTGTCCGAGCATGCTGGATCGCGCTGCGCCGGATATCCTGCAGACCAACCATCCGGCCCCGTACATGACGTTCACCTTCGATGTGGCCCAGCACTGGAAATCGCGCATTCCAGAAGTGGTGCATGAAGACGGCACGGCGCGCGCGCAGGTGGTGACGAAAGAGACCAATCCGCGTTATTACGCACTGATCGAGGAGCTGGAAAGGTTGCGCGGCGTACCCGTGGTGTTGAATACATCGCTCAACCGTCGCGGCGAACCCATGATCTGCAGTCCGGAGGATGCACTCAATATGTTCTATGGTTGCGACCTGCAATATCTGATCATGGAGGACGTGCTCGTCAGTAAGGTTTAGGCCTCCAGAGGCATATCTTGAATTGACGATGCACCCCCGTTTGGGGATAATCCAAAGGATTGATAATCCGCAGTTCCCGCCATGAAACAATCCCTGATTGAGATAAGAGAAAAGATTCGAGAGCGCAGTGCGCCCACGCGAAATGCGTACCTGCAGCGAATCGAACATGCCATCAAGCGCCCACGTGGTGCGGACCGCATGGGGTGTGCCAATGTGGCGCATGCCTTCGCTGCGCTGCCGCCTAGCGACAAGCTACGCCTGGTCGCCGAGAAAGGTCCACATATCGGCGTGGTCACGGCATATAACGATATGCTGTCTGCGCATCAACCGTATGAAACCTACCCGGGCATTATCCGTGATGAAGCGCGCAAGAGTGGCGCGACAGTCCAGGTGGCTGGCGGTGTTCCGGCCATGTGCGACGGCATTACCCAAGGCGAAGCGGGCATGGAGCTCAGCCTGTTTTCGCGCGATACCATTGCCATGGGCACGGCAGTTGCCTTGTCGCATGATGTGTTCGACGCTGCCTTGCTGCTCGGCGTCTGCGACAAGATTGCGCCGGGTCTGCTGATTGGCGCACTGCATTTCGGGCACCTGCCTTGCGTGTTTGTGCCGGCAGGGCCCATGAGTACCGGTTTGGACAACACCTCAAAATCCAAGGTGCGCGAGAAATATGCCCAGGGTCTGGCCGGCCGGGATGAGTTGCTGGCTTCTGAATCTGCGGCATACCACGGTCCCGGTACCTGCACCTTTTACGGCACAGCCAACAGTAATCAAATGCTGCTCGAAGCCATGGGTCTGCACGTTCCAGGTGCAGCTTTTATCCATCCGCACGACGGGCTGCGCGAGGAATTAACGCGCGAAGCAGTGCGTACGGTCGTTTCCATTACGCAGCGGCAGCGGTTTACGCCTATCGGCCAGATGGTAGATGAGCGCGTCATCATGAATGCCATGGTAGCCCTACTGGCAACGGGGGGCTCAACCAATCACCTCATCCACTGGGTAGCAGTGGCCCGGGCGGCAGGCATCATTATCGACTGGACGGATTTCCATTACCTGTCTCGTGTGACCCCACTGTTGGCCAGTGTTTACCCCAATGGCAAGGCTGATGTGAACCAGTTCCAGTCAGCAGGTGGACCCGGCTTCGTGATTCGTGAACTCATTGATGAAGGTCTCATGGATCCTGAAGTCATGACAGTTTCTGCAGGCGGTCTGCGCGAATACGGCAAGGTGCCGCACAAGGATAATGACCAGCTTGTCTGGAGGGAATTACCGGCAGAAAGCGGTGATGACACGGTCGTGCGCAAGGCTGGTAACCCGTTCAGTCAGACCGGCGGTCTCAGGTTGCTCAAGGGAAATCTCGGGCGTTCGGTGATCAAGGTTTCTGCCGTGCCCGAAGACCGCCATATCATTGAAGCGCCAGCCATTGTGTTTGAAACACAGGAAGAGCTTCTGGCCGCATTTGAAGAAGGCGAGCTGGAGCGCGATTTTGTGGCGGTAGTTCGCTTTCAGGGGCCGCGCTCCAATGGCATGCCGGAACTGCACAAATTGACGCCTCCGCTTGCTGTTCTGCAAGGTAAGGGCTTTAAGGTGGCGCTGGTCACTGATGGTCGCATGAGCGGCGCATCAGGTCGTGTGCCGGCAGCTATCCACGTGAGTCCTGAAGCTTCGGCCGGCGGCCCGCTGGGCAAGGTGAGGACGGGTGACGTCATCCGGCTCAACGCTGTTGTAGGCACATTAAACGCATTGGTGGATGCCGATACCTGGGCTGGCCGTGTGCCTGCAGAACTCAGCGAGCGCCAGCGCGGTGTCAATGCGCATGGAACAGGACGAGAATTGTTTGGCGGGATGCGCAGGAATGTGAAGTCGGCCGAAGAAGGCGCAGTCACCTGGCTGTGATTCGGTTGAAAACGCGTTTATGCTGCGTTGCTCTCGCTTGCCGTACTCCATGTACGGCCCTCGCTCAAGCGCCTTGCCTAAACCCATCTAGAACCGAATGCATTGCTCAGAATCAATAATTTCTAAGTTAGAGGAAATATGGACACATTAGAACTGGCCACGCATGGCCCCGTCATCCCCGTTATCGTCATCAGGCACGTGGAAGATGCCGTACCGATGGCTGAAGCCTTTTTGGAAGGCGGAATCAAGGTACTGGAAGTCACCATGCGTACACCTGTGGCATTGCAATGCATGGAGGCAATTGCCAAGGCAGTACCCGATGCCATCATAGGTGCAGGTACGGTCCGCAGTGTTGCCGATGCAAAGGCTGCCAGAGATGTGGGCTGCAGCTTCGCAGTAAGCCCAGGGTATACAAGCGAAGTGGGCAATGCCTGCCGCGAGATGGGCCTGCCCCTGTTGCCTGGTGTTTCCACTGGCAGCGAAGTGATGATGGCCAATGCCGATGGCTATTACTTCCTCAAACTGTTCCCCGCAGTTGCCGTGGGCGGTATCAACCTGCTCAAGGGTTTTGCCGGACCTTTCGGTGATGTCAAGTTCTGCCCCACAGGCGGCTTGACGGTAGAGAATGCCCCACAATTCCTGTCATTGCCAAACGTACCCGTCTGCGGCGGCACGTGGCTGACTCCGGCTGATGCGCTGGCAGCAAAACAGTGGCATCGCATTACCCAGCTGGCGCAGGAAGCCAAGGCGCTGCGGCCTTAACTGTCTGTCGCAAACACCAGAATGTCCTTGGACCTGAAAAAGTACAAGACACTGGTGTTTGATTGCGATGGTGTTGTGCTGGATTCCAACCAGCTCAAAACGGAAGCCTACTACCGTGTGGCTGTTGGATTCGGCGCCAACCATGCGCAGGCGCAGGCGCTGGTCGATTACCACGTCAGGTTAGGCGGCATATCCCGCTTCATCAAATTCCGCTATTTCCTTGAGGAAATCCTGCATCAGTCGGTAACGGATGATGCCATGGCCAAATTGCTTGAAAGTTTTGCTGAGGAAATCCACCGAGGACTTCTTGCATGCGAAATGGCGCCCGGACTGATGGATTTACGCGAGGCAACCAGAGATGCACGCTGGATGCTGGTGTCGGGCGGTGACCAGACCGAACTGCGCACCTTGTTTACCGAGCGCGATATTGATGGGCTCTTCGATGCCGGTATATTCGGCAGCCCGGACAACAAAGATGTGATCCTGGAACGCGAGGGTGCGGACGGCAATTTGGCAAAACCGGCAATTTTTTTCGGTGACAGCCGTTACGATCACGAGGCTGCCATCCGCGCCGGGGTGGATTTCGTTTTTGTCAGCCAGTGGACCGAGCTGCAGAATTGGCAAACCTACTGCAGCGAACGCAAGATAACCGTCATTGAACGGCTAAGCGATGCTTATTCCGACTAGCCAGCGCTCGTGCGACCATTTAATCTCCCTAAGCATGGGCTTGCTGGCGAGTGGCCTAATGGTCACGCATGTAAGACAAGTGGATAACCTGAAACTGCCAAGCCAAGTTAGGTAATGTAGAGGTTTTCTTTGATGTCCATGAGTCTCAGCCCATACAATCCCCAGCGATTTACGGATAGCCAGCTCTACCTCAAAGAGGTTGATGGCAGGCAACTTCTCGTCAAGACTTATCTCAACGAAGGAAAATTCACAAGGCGGGATATGGAGATTGCCAGGAATCGGCGCTGGGAAGATTTCGGTTTCAGGGTGCCAGAAATTCTGGGATTACAATGCAAAGAAATCGCTGAACCGCATGTTGTAATGCAGTATGTGCCGGGCACTCGACTCAGCGAATACCTCAAAGACAAGAGGCTAGATACACATGCCAAGCTCAAGACTCTTGCATCCATATTTCTTCTCAATTGCTCCAGGCACGACATGGCGTTAGCCAATCATGACCTGCTTTTACTTCATACCGATCCTAATACAGACAATATTATTCTCGATGGGGAGGATATCTGGTTCATTGACTTTGAGCATATCTCCGAGCCCCAAGACGTGCCGACTGGTGTGGGGAAGGAGGTAGCGACGTTTACTCGTCGAGTCGTCAACGACTTAGGAATTGAGCATCTCAACGAAGTGGTCCAAGCATTGCTTCAGGCATATCAGTTCAATGCCACGATCTTGACTAAGGTGGAAGACCTTACTCTGGCACGTCCATTTCAATTTATCCATCGGCTAAAGCATGGCTTGAGAAAAAAGGGCGATGCAGAACTGGTTACTCGCTACGATATTGCCGATGCAATAAGAAAGTTACGACTAGCCCATCAAGCATGATGGGTTAAATAAAAAGATTATCTCGCCAGATCTGCGCTTTTATAGATCAGCACGACTTTTCTTGTTCCCCGTTGAAATTGATTCACTAACTCGTATTGCGAAAGCATTGTCGATAAATATTTCTGTTGCTCTGCAATTTTGGCCCCACTCAGGCTAAGGATCAGGTAGTCATAACCATATATTGATTGATCCTTGATCGCGTCAAGGGTCCATTGCCACGGGTCGTCCCGACCATCATAGGATTGGCCTGCGTAATAGCGGAGTTTTGCATCACTGATAAATATTTTTGTCTGGGGCGTACTGCGTTCTTGTATCCAGACCACGGCCGTCTGTTCAAAGTTGTGATCAGCACCAAGCGGCATTATATTTTTGATAAAACTTAGACATACCAATAACAAAATGACACTGAATGTGAGTGGTCTTATCAACTCATCAGAGCTTCTGGACCTCAAATAAGTCCACATGTTAGATAAGGCGAAGGCACACAGTAACAGCAGTATAAAAGCCGAGGGCGCCAGGTAGCGACTGGACAGTATGAATCTATTCAGGATGATAATGGATGCAATGGCCGCACCTATGGCTATCACCCAGATGATGAGTTCGCGTGCGTCTTCTTTTAAACCGTGCAGTCTTTCTGGCTGCGGCATTGCTAATACCAGCATCGTCGACCAACCTGCAGCACCTATGGTCTTGATGATAACGATACTTGCCAGCGCTAGCAGGATGCTGAGCATTCCATAGTCGTCCAGATATTTCCCTAGTACCATTTCCCCCATCAGCTGTGCCTTGGCGGCAAGACCTTCCGTTAATTGCCCATACAGTCGCGAGAAAGTGGTGAAGAGTTCCCGGATTCGTCCCAGATCATCCAGCTGCAAGGTAGGAGAAAAAGCGAGCAGAAGTCCCAGACCCGCACCCGCCGCTAGTGTAAGAACCTGGGTCTGGCCGTAAGAATACAAACGCTGCTGCAATGATTTGCTGATATTCCTGAGCATGAAGAGAGGCGCCAAGAGCAGATAAACAAAGGCCTCAATTCTGAACAGCATGGCGATAATGATGCAGATTTGCCAATACAACGCATACTTGAATTCACCAGTGCGATGAAAACTCAGCAAGAACCCCAGACTGACCAGAAAGAACGCCCAGAAACCCTGATCTCTGAGCAGCATGGGCAAAATATCGCCGACAATGTAAGGCCCACTAAAGAGCAGCAGAGCACCACAAATAATGACTTGCTTGCCACCGCCTGCCAGGCGGATGAAGGTTAAAAAGCCGTAGGTGGTCAGCGCAAAGAAAAAGATATTCCAGGCTTGTGCCGCTTGTTGGATCCCCAATCCAGTCAATTTGTGCAGGATAGTAATGAGCGCGGGATACAAAGGCCATCCATACAACGCGAATCCCTGTTGCCACTCGCCATTGGAGAACAGCCTTGCGACTTCAAAATAGAGAATGGAATCTTCCGTGATCCAGCCATGCTGGACATACATGATCCAAGCGGTAAGGACGGCACTGGCGAGTGTGAAGACAGCAATCAGCTGCTTGTCCGTGAAAGCGTAAATCCGAGTGATTATTTTGTTCATTTTTTATTGGATTAAATCAGGTACTGCGTAGATAACCGTCTCCGGTGCAATTTTTTTCAGGCAGTTGAGATGCCCTAATGGGCACTCTCTTTGGAAGCAAGGACTGCATGCAAGCCCAAGGTAGAGAATAACGGCTTGCTTGCTCATGGGAGGAGTGTGATGCGGGTCGGAAGAACCGAATATTGCGATCACCTTTTTGCCCAGGGCCGCTGCCACATGCATCAATCCGGAATCATTGCTGATGACGGTATGCGTCAACGACATGAGATCGATGGCTTCACCCAGGCTGGTTCGGCCCCCCAGATCGAGGCAGGCATTATTTGTCAGGGTGTTGATGCCTGAAGTGACTTCGGTATCCTTTTGCGATCCGAATAGCCACACTTCCCATCCTTTTTTCAGCGCCTGATTGGCGACTTCTGCATAGTATTCAACAGGCCAGCGCTTGGCCGGGCCATATTCTGCGCCCGGACATAGTCCAAGCACTGGTGTCTGTGGCAAGGTGCGGTCCAGTTTCTGCAGTGTCAGTGAGGCATTCGACGCATCAGCAACAAGGCGAGGCATAGGTGGAGTCACAGAACCCGGCTGATCTGCTTGCAGCCCAAGCGTGGCAAAACGATCGATGGTACGCGGCAGTTTTTCTTCATCCAGCGGCCGGATATCGTTGAGCAGGCCATAGCGGAATTCACCGAGAAATCCTGTACGCCGCCTGATACCCGCGGCAAAGGGCACAATCGCCGATTTCAGGGAATTGGTAAGCAGTATGGCTTGAGAATAATCGCGGCCTTTGAGGCTTCTGCCGATACTGATCCTTTTGCGCAGGTCAAGTTTGCCATGTGCAAAAGGCAGCGGTATGCCTTCATTGACCTCTGGCATGCGCTCGAGAAGAGGTAATGTCCATGCCGGGGCGGCAACATCAATACTTGCATCCGGGGTTCTCTGCTTGAGGACCTTGAACAGGCTTTGCGCCAGTACCATATCGCCAACCCAGGATGGCCCGATGACCAGTATCCTATCGTCTGCTGTTGTATCCGCAGACATATCAGGAGGCGAGTTTTTCCAGGATTCCGGTGGTGCTGCGTCCTGGGACGATGGGGATCAGCGCAACCTTGCCTCCCCATGATTTGACTTCAGCTGCGCCGACCACTTGAGATTCAGTGTAATCGCTGCCCTTGGCGATGACGTCGGGGCGGATGGATTTGATCAGCGCCAGCGGCGTGTCCTCATCGAACAGGATGACGGCATCGACGGCTTCCAGCGCGGCCAGTACCCGTGCGCGATCGGCTTCATGGATAACCGGGCGGGTCGGGCCTTTGAGTGCATTAACCGAGCGGTCCGTATTAAGACCAAGCACCAGGCGATCGCCAGCCTTGCGCGCACCCTCCAGGTAGGTCACATGCCCTGCATGCAGGAGATCAAAGCAGCCATTGGTAAACACGATTCGCTCCCCACGCGCACGCCACTGCGCTATCCGCAGCTGCAGGCTTTGCAGATCGCAAATCTTGTCAGCCTGGCTGGCGGTGTCTTCAGAAATCAGCGCGTGCAGCAGCTCATCACGGTTGATGGGCACGGTGCCGACTTTGCCCACTACAACACCGGCAGCAATGTTCGACAGGTGCAAAGCTTCCTCATGAGTCAAGCCGTGGATCAGTCCGGCAGCCAGCGTGGCAATCACAGTGTCGCCGGCGCCGGAGACATCGAAAACCTGTTTGGCAGTAGCAGGGATATGTTGGATCTTATCCGTCTCAAACAGCGAAATTCCTTCTTCCCCACGGGTAACAGCAAGGAAATCCAGGTTCAATGAGGCACGCAGATCCTGCGCGGCACTCAATAATGCCTCGCCATCATGAAGATTGACGTCACAGGCTTCTGCGGTCTCGCGTTTGTTGGGCGTCAGCGCAGTAGCGCCACGATACTTGCCGTAATCGCGACCTTTGGGGTCGACCAGCACCGGAATGCCAAGTTTTCGCGATTCCTGGATGATGTGGTGCGTCAACGACGGCTCGAATACGCCTTTGGCATAATCCGAAAGTACGACGATAGCGGGCTTTGCGGCGAGCGTCTCTTCAATGAGGTCTTTTAACGTTGCACTGTCGGCTTCACTGTAATCGGCGCGGCTTTCCTGATCCAGCCGCATCATCTGCTGGTGGCCGCCTACGATACGCGTTTTGGTGATGGTGGGATGGCTGGCTGAGCGCACGATCGCCTGTGTATTGACCTTGAGGTCCAAGATAAGACTCTCAAGCAATCGTGCATCAGCATCACTACCTATATAACCCGCGAGTCGGGTTGCAATGCCTAGTTTGGCCAGGTTGGCGGCGACATTGGCTGCACCGCCTGCACGTTCATCCTGCTGCTTGAGCAGAACGACTGGTACTGGCGCTTCGGGTGAAATGCGCTCGACTTCCCCGATGAGATACCGATCCAGCATGAGATCACCGATCACCAGCGCCCAGCGCGAAGCATCATCAGCGCCGAAGTTGTTGCGGACAGTGTCGAGCAGGCGTTGCTGCATCAGTCTTCAGCCTCGGCCAGCTCGCACAGCACATGGCCGATGAATATATGGGCTTCCTGAATGCGCGGCGTGTCGCTGGACGGCATGACCAGGTTGAAATCGCATAATGCGGTGAGCTTACCGCCGCTGCCGCCCGTCATGCCAACCGTGGTGGCCCCGATTTCTTTGGCGGTTTGCATGCCACGCACGACATTGGGGCTGTTGCCGGAAGTGGAGAGTCCGATGACCACATCCAGCGGGCCGCAAAGCGCTTCCACCTGTCGCGAGAAAATATATTCGTAGCCGTAATCATTGGCGACAGAGGTCAGGATGGAGGTATCGGTCGTTAATGCGATTGCTGGCAGACCTTTACGCTCGCGCTTGTAACGACCGACGATTTCCGCTGCAATATGCTGGCTGTCGGCGGCGCTGCCGCCATTGCCCATGAGCAGGATCTTGCCGCCTTGCGTCAGGCAGGTGCGCATGCGTTCCGCCACTGCGCTGATTTGCGGCAGCATATCCTGCAGGCTGTTCATCACAACCTGGTGATCGGCAAGCGCATTGCGCAGCAATTCAATATTGTTCATACATCCTTCAGCAGTAAGAGTCCGGTTTCATCAGGTAATTCTGCACATAATCACTCACGCCGTCTTCCAGGGTATGGAAGGGCTGGGTATAACCGGCCGCACGCAGTTTAGCGATATTGGCTTGGGTAAAATACTGGTACTTGCCGTGCAGGTCCTGCGGCATGTCAATGTAGGTAATGGATGGCTTTTTGCCCATGCTGTTCATCACCGCCAGCGCCAGGTCCTTGAACGCGCGCGCCTGCCCGGTGCCGACATTGTAAAGGCCGGATTTCCCGCCATCGGCCAGAAAGTGGGCAACGATGGCCGCTGTATCCTTGACGTAGACGAAATCACGCAGCTGCATGCCGTCGGCGTATTCGGGAAGATTGCTTTTAAACAGCTTCACGGTGCCCAGTTCACGGAACTGGTTGAAGCTGTGCAGTGCGACACTGGCCATGCGCTCCTTGTGATATTCGTTCGGACCGTACACATTGAAGAATTTGAATCCGCACCACTGCGGTGGTACGGGGCCTCCGTCACGTACTTGCCGCAATGCCCACTGATCGAAAAACTGCTTGGAATAGCCATAGCCATTGAGTGGGCGCAGTTCGTCCAGCTGGTCTTCATTGTCGTCATATCCCTGATCGCCATTGCCGTAAGTGGCGGCAGAGCTGGCGTAAAGGAAAGGCACGCCATTTTTTGCACACCACGCCCACAACGCTTGGCTATAGCGGATATTGTCCTGCACCAGCTTGTTGAAATCGCGTTCGGTGGTGGCGCTGATGGCGCCCATGTGGATGACGGCGTCGATTTTCTGACCCGTGTTCTCGAGCCAGGGTAACAGCTCATCCTTGTCCAGGTAATTCGCATAGCGGCGGCGGCACAGATTCTGCCAATGGTCGGGCTGGCTGAAGCGATCGACGATGACGAGATCATCCCGCCCAAGCACGCTGTTGAGATGCCAGGCGATCATGCTGCCGATCATGCCGGCGCCGCCGGTAATTACAATCATGAATCCATTTTATGAGCGAAGCGCAGCATCGAGTGCTCGCTCATTCCTTGCCTATCCATACGATATGTCTTCGTCACTCGCTGTGCGCCTCCCTAGCGCTTCATCTCATTGAATGCATTTACGCGATTATAGCAAGGCTTGCCTAATGGTTGGCACCTAAGGCTTTCGCACGCAGAGCGGTCAATTCGGCCTGTTTCTGCGCAACGGCCCTATCCCAATCCGAGCTGACCCAGCCATGCAGATTTTCCAGCGCGATATCGCACATGGCATTGATCCAGTCGTCTCGCTCATTCAGCGCCGGGATATAGTGGAACTCGCCGCCGCCGTTGTGGGTGAATATGGCCTTGCCCTCCATCGCGATCTCTTCCAGCGTTTCCAGGCAGTCGCTGGAAAAGCCCGGGCAGAGGATATCTACCCGCCGTAGCTGTTGTTTGCCTAAAGTTGCCAGTGTCGGTGCGAGGTAGGGTTTGAGCCACTCCGCCTTGCCGAAGCGCGACTGGAAGCACACCATATACTGGTCCGTTTTCAGGCCCAGAGCCTCAGCCAACGCGCGCGCGGTCTTGTGGCATTCGCAGTGGTAAGGGTCACCCAGGTCGAGCGTACGGCGCGGTACGCCGTGGAAGCTCATGATGAGTTTTTCCGGACGCCCGTTTATCGTCCAGTAATCGCGAACGCTCTGCGCCAGCGCCGCGATATAGCCGGGATGGTCGTGATAGCTGCGGATAAAACGCAGCCCCGGTACATTCCGTACCTTGCGCAAGGTCTGCGAGACGGCATCAAGGGCGGAAGCGCTGCTGCTGCCTGCGTACTGCGGATAAAGCGGGAACACCAGAATTCGATTGCAATGCCTGGCCTTGAGCCTTGCGATGGCAGAGGCGATGGAAGGGTTGCCATACCTCATGCCGAATTCAACGGCAAACGGCGAATTGATGCGCGTGCTCATGAAGCCTTGAAACATCCTGGCCTGCTTGCTGGTATGCACGAATAAGGGCGAGCCTTCTTTGCCCCAAATCTGCGCATATTTTTTTGCGGACTGGCGCGGCCTCAGGTTGAGGATGATGCCGTGCAATATCAGCCACCAAGCGAACCGCGGAATTTCAATGACACGCGGGTCGCTGAGGAACTGCTTGAGGAAACGTCTCAATGCGGACGGAGTCGGTGCATCCGGTGTGCCCAGGTTGACGAGCAGTATGCCGGTACGTAGCTGATCGCCATGGTTGAAAGGCGGTTCCTGGTAATAAGACATTGGGCCGGTTATTTGGACAGGGCGTTTGAAAGCAGTCGCGCCGTGATGTCCACGATGGGGATCACACGCTCGTATGCCATGCGTGTCGGGCCGATGACGCCCAGGGTGCCGACGACTTCACCGTCTGCTTCATAAGGGGCAGTGACCATGCTGCACTCATCCAGCGGCAGGTAGCCCGATTCGTTGCCGATGAAAATTTGGATACCAGCCGCGCGCTGACTATTGTCCAGCAATTGCAGCAGCGTATGACGACGTTCGAACAGTTCGAACAGCTTGCGCAGTGAGGAGACATTGGTCGAGAGCTCATCCACCTGCAGCAGGTTGTGCTCGCCTGAGATGACGACATTGTCGCGTTCGCTTTCCAGCGCCTTGTTGCTGGCTTCGAGTGCGGCCGCCATCAGGCGCGTCATGTCGGATTGCATCTTTCTGAGCTCGTCATGCAATTTGTGATGCGCTTCCTCAAAGGTACTGCCGGCATAGTGCTGGTTGAAGAAATTGGTCGCCTGCGTGAGCTCGGACTGCGTGTACGGCCTGTCTGTCACGATGATGCGGTTCTGCACGTTGCCATCGGAGGTCACGATGATCAGGAGGATGCGCTTTTCGGTCAGCGGCAGGAATTCAAGATGACGGAATGCGATGCTCTTGCGCTTGGGGATCATTACCAGCCCGGCAAAACGTGTCAGATTAGAAAGCAGCTCTGCGGCGGAAGCGCGCAGTTCCTGCGGATCCGGCGAGGAAAGCTCGTACTCCAGACGCTGGATTTCCTGTGATTCCAGAGGCTTCACGGTGAGCAGGGTATCGACGAAAAAACGGTAGCCGCGCTGTGTGGGTACGCGCCCGGCCGAAGTGTGCGGGCTGGCTATGTAGCCCATTTCTTCCAGATCGGCCATGACATTGCGAATGGTGGCCGGGCTCAAGTCCAGGCCCGAGCTTTTGGAAAGCGTGCGCGAACCGACCGGCTGGCCTTCACTGATGTAGTGTTCGACCAGGGTTTTCAGGAGGATTTGTGCGCGTTTGTCGAGCATGTGTTTATAGATTGATTAATTGCCAGTAGGTTTTTACCGGCTTCGAAAAATTATCCGGTACCTGCAGTGCAAGCGCAACACGTATTCTATGGAGGCGGCGGAAAACTTCGGCTCTGCTCACTTGGGGCGCTGACAAAGTGTAACCCTTCTATGGCATGGCCCTTCTATGATTTAATGCCAAGCCATGGAGAGCGCATTCAAGACCATTGCCGTTATCGGCAAATACATGAACCCCGAAATCCGCGAGCAGATCCTGATGCTGGCGGATTTCCTGACGACTCATCAGGTCGGCGTTCTGGTGGAAGAGACCACAGCGCAGCAATCCGACATCCAGGGTTACCCGACTGCGGATATGACTACCATCGGCGGCCAGGCGCATCTGGCAATTGTGGTGGGCGGCGACGGCACCATGCTGTCGGTGGCGCGCTCGCTGGTGGATTACAACATACCCCTGGTGGGAATCAACCGTGGTCGTTTTGGCTTTCTAACGGATCTCAGTTCAGATTCCATGTTGTCCTGCCTCGAGAAGATCCTCGCGGGCAAATATACCCTTGAACAACGCATGCTGCTCTCGGCCGATATCCGCCGCTTTGGCGAAGTCATCGACAGTGGACGTGCGCTCAATGACGTGGTGGTCAATAAAAGCGGTGGTGTGCGGCTGATTGAGCTGGAAGTCTACATCGACGGTCAATTTGTATATCGCCAGCGCTCAGACGGACTCATTCTCGCAACTCCCACGGGTACCACTGCCTATTCGCTATCCGCGGGCGGACCGATATTGCATCCTACGCTGAATGCCATTGCCATGGTGCCTATCTGTCCGCATACTCTGAGCAACCGGCCGATTGCCATCAATGGTTCAAGTCATGTCGAAATCACGCTAATACATGCTGAAGATGCGCGCGTGCATTTTGATGGTCAGATGCAAGTATCGCTGCAGCAGGGGGATACGGTAGTTGTGCAGCGCGCGGAAAATTCCGTCACATTGCTGCATCCGGAAGGGCATAGCCATTATGGTATGTTGCGCGACAAACTGCGCTGGGGCTAGGCATGCATCCTGACAACAAGGCTTGCTCGACCTAAATGCTGCAGTCCCTATCCATCCGTGATTTCGTCATTGTCGACAAACTCGACCTCGAGTTTGAGCCTGGTTTCACCGTGCTCACCGGCGAAACCGGTGCCGGCAAATCCATCCTGATTGATGCATTGTCCCTGGCCCTGGGTGCCCGCGGTGAAGGCGGAATTACGCGTGTGAATTGCGAGAAAGCTGAAATCGCGGCCAACTTCGATATTTCAACGCTCCCCGAACTGCAGGCCTGGCTTGATCAGCACGAGTTTGCGGCTGAGGATCAGCAACTGCTGCTGCGCCGCGTCATTTATGCGGATGGTCGTTCGCGCGCATTCATCAACGGCACGCAGGCCACGATTCAGCAGCTGCGCGAGGCAGGCGATTTCCTGATCGATATCTATAGCCAGCATGCGCATCATTCCCTGCTGAAGCAGACTTATCAGCGCCAGGTGCTGGATAGCTATGCCGGATTGCAAACTCCAGCCGCAGAGGTGGCGCGGCAGTATCGCATCTGGCATGAACTGCATGAGCGCCGGGTTGAAATGGAGCGCAATGCGGCCATCTATGCAGAGGAGCTCGCTGAATTGCGCGATCAGGTGCGCGAGCTCAGGCAGCTGGCACCTCTCATGCAAGAGTGGGATGACATGCAGCAGGAGCATGTGAAACTGGCACATGGTGCAAGTCTGCTGGAGGGCGCAGAGGCATGCCGCGCGTTGCTGGATGAGAATGAATTTGCGGCCATAACCCAGCTGGGCGCGATACAGCACAAAATTCGTGAGCTGCTTGAATATGACGCCAGTCTGCAGGAAGTGCTCGACATGGTGGATACGGCGGCCATTCAGCTTGAAGAGGCCAGCCGTTTTCTCAATCGCTACCTGCAGCGCACGGAACTGGATCCCGAGCGTTTGGCCGAGGTGGAAGCTGGCATCCAGGCCATCCATATTGCCAGCCGCAAGTATCGTGTACGCCCGGAAGAGCTGCCTGACCTGCTGGCGCGCAGCCAGGTTCGTATGGACGAGCTGGAAAATTCTGCTGCTGATGGCGAACTGGCCAAACAGGAAGCTGAAGCGGAGCGCATGTATCAGGCACTGGCACAGCAGCTCAGTGATGATCGCAAGAAGGCCGCGGAAAAGCTGTCAGTGGAAATCACTGCCGAGATGCAACGCCTGGCTCTTGCCGGGGGCAGCTTTGCTGTTGACCTGACACCACAGCAACCTGCCGCCAGCGGACTTGAACAAATCGAATTCCTGGTGGCCGGCCATCCTGGCGCTGCCTTACGGCCGCTGGCCAAAGTCGCGTCAGGGGGTGAACTGTCGCGCATCAGCCTGGCGATTCGCGTAACCACGGCGCAACAGGGCGATATTCCCACCATGATCTTCGATGAAGTTGACGTGGGTATAGGCGGCGGCGTTGCTGAGATTGTGGGGCAGCTGCTCAAACAGCTGGGACAGAAGCGCCAGGTGCTCGTGATTACGCATTTGCCGCAGGTTGCGGCACAAGGCGGCTACCATCTGCGGGTCAGCAAGACCGTGGCGGATGGCCAGACGCTGAGTCGTATCGAACCGCTGGAGCAGGATGCGCGTATTGATGAGATTGCCCGCATGCTGGGAGGTGTGGATATCACGAATACCACGCGCAAGCACGCGGAAGAAATGCTGGGCGTCTAAGCGCCTGCTTATTTATGCGGGCAGGGGTTTTTGGTGCAGTCTGCGTAGATATAGAGTGAGTGGTCGTGAATCTTGAATCCGCGCTCGGTAGCTGCCAGCTTCTGCCGCTTCTCGATTTCCTCATCGAAAAACTCTTCCACCCGGCCGCACTGCAGGCAAACGATATGATCGTGATGACCGCCTTCATTGAGCTCGAACACCGCCTTGCCGCTTTCGAAATGATGTCGTACCAATAGCCCTGCCTGTTCAAACTGGGTCAGTACCCTGTATACGGTCGCCAGACCCACATCCTCGCCTGTGGTCAGCAGGATTTTATAGACATCCTCAGCAGAAAGATGCCGCTCCTTGCTGTTTTCAAACAGGCTCAGCACCTTGAGGCGGGGGAGGGTGGCCTTGAGGCCGGCATTTTTCAGTTCATCAGGTTCGCGCATGTTTTTGGATACTTGAAATTGGCGGGTGCTACTAATGAGCGCTTGCTACTGTCATGGTATATTAGCGCCATTTCGTGCCAAAGTCATGGTAATGCGCTATATAACAATCATATTGCTCGCGCTTTTATGCGCCGCCTGTAGTTCAGCTCTGCCATCCCTCAAGCCCTACCGCATGGATATCCAGCAGGGCAATGTGGTCACTTCCAAAATGATGCTGCAGTTGCGGCCCGGCATGACCAAATCCCAAGTGCGGTTCATCATGGGAACGCCCCTGATTCAGGATAGCTTCCACGCCAATCGCTGGGATTATTACTACGAGATGCGCAAGGACGGCAAGATCATCGAGCGCCGCCGGGTGATTCTTGAATTCGAAAACGATGCACTTAAACAGGTACGTGGGGATGTGATCCCTGCCGGCACTGGCGAGCCGACGACTGGTCCTGCCGACGCCGCTGACACCCCCAAACCAAAGAAAAAGACCCAGGAGAAGGGCCTGATCGATAGGCTCAAATTCTGGAAGGATGATGAAGCGGGCGATGACAAGCCGAGTGAAGTACCTGCCGAGCTGGTTAGTCCTGCCGCCGTGCCTGCAGCTCCTGCTCAGCGGCAGCCGGTGCCAGCGCCAGCGCCAGCTCAGCCAGCGCCGCAACCTGCGGCCGAGCAGCCCGGTATCGAGCCCACCAGGGAAGTAACGCCGGAACGACAGGAAGGCATGCCTGAGCCCGGTGCGCCGTTGGGCGCCGATCCCAAGGATGTGGAGCGGCAAACAGCGCCTACGGTGGATACCCCGCAGGCTCGCGAGATTGGTGAAGCTGCCCCGCAGCCTGCAAAACCTGACACTGAAACTGCAGCCCCCATTGCTGAGCCTGTCGCCCCAGCAGCAGCGCCGGCGCCTGTGCCTGAAAAGCGTCAGCCAGCAGCCCAGCCTCAATCTACCCAGCCGCGCCAGCCTGCTCGTCAGACAAGCCGTCCGGAACCGCAGCCTGAGCCGGATGATGAAGGCCTGCCGCCCGAAGACGATCCGAGCTATTTCGAACGCATGTTAGAGAAGATCGGGTTCTAAATGAGGGTTGTCGTAGTCGGATGTACCGGCCGCATGGGCCATGCCCTGCTTGAAGGCATATTCGCTGATGAAAGTCTGGCTTTGCACGCGGCACTTGACCGCGTAGACAGTCCATCCATAGGTCGGGACGCAGGCGAGCAGTTTGGCAAGATCACGGGCGTCAAAGTCACTTCAGACGTTCAGGCGATTCGCGGCGCGGACGTGCTGATTGATTTCACACGCCCCGAAGCCAGCCTGCAATACCTTTCGGCCTGCCAGGCTGAGAAGGTCAGCATGGTGATTGGCACTACCGGTTTCACCGCAGAGCAGAAGAGCCTGATTCAGCAAGCGTCGCAGGAGATTGGCATCGTCTTCGCGCCCAACATGAGCGTAGGCGTCACGTTGCTGACCAATCTGGTGGAAGCCGCCGCCCGTGTGCTGAATCAGGGTTACGACATCGAAGTCATCGAGGCACATCATCGCCACAAGGTAGATGCGCCTTCGGGTACCGCACTGCGGCTAGGCGAGGCAGCCGCGGCCGGCGCGGGGCGTGATTTCGACAAGGTCGCGCTTTATGCACGAGAAGGCATTACCGGCGAGCGCGACCCTGAGTCCATCGGCTTTGCCACGGTACGTGGCGGCGATGTCGTTGGCGACCACACGGTATTGTTTGCCGGCATCGGCGAGCGCATCGAACTCACGCACAAAGCCTCCAGCCGTGCGACTTTCGCGCTGGGCGCATTGCGCGCCGCCAAGTATCTCAAAGACAAAAAATCCGGCTTGTTTGACATGCGGGATGTGCTTGAGCTTAGGTAACTCAAGCAATTTTCGCTTTCGGCCGCGTTGATGCCAACCCGGCTTTAAGCTATAATTCCGGAAAATTTCAGAAGCGGGATGAGCCAACCACTCGTCCCGCTTTGCATATCCGCAACCCGTATATGCCTGCATTAGCAAACCAGTAATCTCCAAGGAGTCGTAACGTGTCGTCACAAACACTGCCAGCCGTGCTCGTACTCGCTGATGGGACAGTGTTTCGGGGCATTTCAATCGGCGCTCCTGGCCTGACCGTCGGTGAGGTGGTATTCAACACTTCCATGAGCGGCTATCAGGAAATCCTCACCGATCCTTCTTATACCAAACAGATCGTCACACTAACCTATCCGCATATTGGCAATGTCGGCGTCAACGAAGAAGATGTCGAATCTCACAGCGTGTGCGCCAGCGGACTGGTCATTCGTGATCTGCCCTTGATTGAAAGCTGCTGGCGTAGCGAGCAGTGTCTGTCGGATTATCTCAAGGCCAAGAATGTTGTGGCTATTGCCGACATTGATACCCGCAAGCTGACGCGCATCCTGCGCGAAAAAGGCGCACAGTCCGGCTGCATCATAGCCGGTGAAGTGGATGAAGCGAAAGCGCTGGAATCTGCGCGGGCGTTCCCCGGACTAGCCGGCATGGATCTCGCCAAGGTGGTGAGCTGCAAGGAAAGCCATCGTTTTGAAGGCGGCGAATGGGAGCTAGGCCTGGGATACGGCAAGCCGGGGCAGGGCAAGTACAAGGTCGTGGCTTTCGACTATGGCGTCAAGCACAACATCCTGCGCATGCTGACTTCCCGCGGCTGCGACGTGACGGTATTGCCGGCGCAGGCCACTGCTGAAGAAGCGCTGGCGCTCAATCCGGATGGGATTTTCCTGTCGAACGGCCCGGGCGATCCGGAGCCATGCGATTACGCGATCACCGCAATCCGAGAGCTGGTGGATACCGGGATACCGGTATTCGGCATCTGCCTCGGGCACCAGCTGCTCGGTCTGGCCAGCGGTGCCAGGACCGTCAAGATGAAGTTCGGTCACCACGGTGCGAATCACCCGGTGCAGGACACAGACGACAAGCGGGTATTCATCACCAGCCAAAATCACGGCTTTGCCATCGACCCAGGCACGCTGCCGGAAAACGTGAAGGTGACGCACGTGTCACTGTTCGACGGTAGTCTGCAAGGTATCGCGCGTACCGACAAGCCTGCCTTCAGTTTCCAGGGACACCCAGAGGCAAGCCCGGGCCCGCACGAAGTAAGTTATTTGTTCGACAAGTTTGTTGATTTGATGCAGGAAAGAAAAACGGACTGATGGCCAAGCGTACCGATATCAAAAGCATACTCATCATCGGCGCCGGCCCCATTGTCATCGGACAGGCCTGCGAATTCGATTATTCCGGCGCCCAGGCCTGCAAGGCGTTGCGGGAAGAGGGTTACCGCGTCATCTTGGTGAACTCCAATCCGGCGACCATCATGACCGATCCGGAAATGGCGGACGCGACCTATATCGAGCCCGTAACCTGGCAGGTCGTCGAGAAAATCATCGCCGTCGAACGGCCGGATGCTTTGCTGCCGACCATGGGTGGGCAGACTGCCCTCAATTGCGCACTCGATCTTGCGCGTGAAGGCGTGCTTGAGAAATACGGCGTGGAGCTGATCGGCGCCAGCCGCGATGCCATCGACAAGGCGGAAGACCGCGAGCGTTTCAAGGCGGCCATGACCAAGATCGGGCTGGCTTCGGCTCGCTCTGCATCGGCACACAGCCTGGAAGAAGCACTGCAAGTACAGGCTTCCATCGGTTATCCGGCGATTATCCGGCCATCCTTCACCATGGGCGGCAGCGGCGGCGGTATTGCGTATAACCGTGAAGAATTCCTGACTATCTGCGAACGCGGCCTGGATGCCTCTCCCACGCATGAGCTGCTGATCGAGGAATCGCTGCTGGGCTGGAAGGAATATGAAATGGAAGTTGTACGTGACCGTCACGACAACTGCATCATCATCTGCTCGATTGAAAATCTTGACCCCATGGGTGTACACACTGGTGATTCCATCACGGTCGCACCTGCGCAAACGCTGACTGACAAGGAATATCAGCTCATGCGCAACGCTTCGATCGCCGTGCTGCGTGAAATCGGCGTGGATACGGGCGGATCCAATGTGCAGTTCGCCATCAATCCGGAAGATGGCCGCATGATTGTCATCGAAATGAATCCGCGCGTGTCGCGTTCGTCAGCGCTGGCATCCAAGGCCACCGGCTTTCCGATTGCCAAGGTCGCAGCCAAGCTGGCAGTCGGCTTCACGCTGGATGAGCTCAAGAACGAGATTACGGGCGGACAGACGCCCGCTTCCTTCGAGCCATCCATCGATTACGTCGTCACCAAAATCCCGCGTTTTGCATTCGAGAAATTCCCACAGGCCGATTCCCGTCTGACGACGCAAATGAAATCGGTGGGTGAAGTCATGGCGATGGGCCGCACCTTCCAGGAGTCTTTCCAGAAAGCACTGCGCGGTCTGGAAACCGGCGTGGACGGGTTGGATGAAGTCTCGATCGACCGTGACCAGATCCAGAAGGAAATGGGAGAGCCGGGCCCGGAGCGTATCTGGTACGTCGCAGATGCTTTCCGCCTGGGCATGTCGGTGGATGAAGTATATGACCACTCCAAGATTGATCCATGGTTCCTGGTGCAGATTGCGGATCTGGTGCGGCGTGAGCAGGTGCTCAAAGGCAAGAGCCTGGCCGACCTCGACCGCGATGCGATGTTCCAGCTCAAGCGCCGCGGCTTCTCGGACCGAAGGCTGGCGAAACTGCTGGGTACCGACCAGCATGCCGTTCGTGCCTACCGCTGGGCGCTGAATATTCATCCGGTCTACAAGCGCGTCGATACCTGTGCGGCCGAGTTCGCCACCAACACAGCCTATATGTACTCCACCTATGAGGAAGAGTGCGAAGCCAATCCGACGGACCGCAAGAAAATCATGGTGCTGGGCGGCGGACCCAACCGTATCGGGCAGGGCATCGAGTTCGATTATTGCTGCGTGCATGCGGCATTTGCCATGCGTGAAGACGGCTACGAGACCATCATGGTCAACTGTAATCCGGAAACCGTTTCCACTGATTACGACACTTCCGATCGCCTGTATTTCGAGCCGCTGACGCTGGAAGACGTGCTGGAAATTGTCGCCAAGGAAAAACCGGCCGGCGTCATCGTGCAGTACGGCGGTCAGACGCCGCTGAAGCTTGCGCGCGATCTGGAAAAAGCGGGTGTGCCTATCATCGGCACTTCACCTGATGCCATCGACCGCGCAGAGGACCGTGAACGCTTCCAGCAGATGCTGCAAGAGCTCGGCCTCAAGCAGCCGCCAAACCGTACGGCAAGAACGCCGGAAGAGGCGTTGCGGCTCGCGCAGGAGATTGGTTATCCGCTGGTGGTACGTCCGTCCTATGTGCTGGGCGGGCGCGCCATGGAAATCGTACAGGAACAGCCCGAACTCGAGCGCTACATGCGCGAAGCGGTCAAGGTTTCCAATGAGTCTCCTGTGCTGCTGGACCGCTTCCTCAATGATGCGGTTGAAGTGGATGTCGATGCGCTGAGCGATGGCGAGGACGTCATCATCGGTGGCATCATGGAGCACATCGAGCAAGCCGGCGTGCACTCAGGCGACTCGGCATGCTCCCTACCGCCCTACAGTCTGCCCAGGGAGCTGCAGGATGAATTGCGCCGCCAGACGGTGCTCATGGCCAAGGAGCTGGGTGTCTGCGGCCTGATGAATGTGCAGTTTGCGATACAGAATAACAGTGCGGGCGACACTGTCTATGTGCTGGAAGTGAATCCGCGCGCCTCGCGTACTGTGCCTTTCGTATCCAAGGCTTGCGGTCTGCAGCTTGCCAAGGTGGCAGCACGCTGCATGACGGGCGTTAAGCTCAAGGACCAGGGTGTTACCCGCGAAATCATCCCGCCTTATTACTCAGTGAAGGAAGCCGTCTTCCCGTTCATCAAGTTCCCGGGTGTCGATACCATCTTGGGCCCTGAAATGAAATCAACAGGCGAGGTCATGGGTGTTGGCCGCACATTTGCCGAGGCCTTCGTGAAATCCCAGCTGGGCGCTGGCACCAAGCTGCCTTCCTCCGGGCGCGCCTTTATCAGCGTGCGGCGCGAAGATCATCAGAAGGTGGTGGAAGTTGCGCAGGCGCTCGTCGACCTGGGCTTCCAGCTGGTGGCAACGCGCGGTACCGCGAGAGCCCTGGCTGAAGCAGGCCTCAAGGTGACGCCGGTCAATAAGGTGGCAGAAGGCCGTCCGCATATCGTGGACATGATCAAGAACGGTGAAATCAGCTTTATCGTAAACGTGGTCGAGGACAAGCGCGCCGTGCAGGATTCCTACGCCATCCGCCGCAGTGCACTACAGCAAAAGATCACCTACTATACGACCCTGGCCGGTGCCAAGGCTGCCTGTATCGGCATGGCGCACATCAAGGAGCTGGAAGTTCAGTCACTGCAGGGCTTGCATCAGCAACTTAGTCAGTAATAAGATAGCCACATCCATAAACCACGCCTGGTTCCAGGTGTGGTTTTATTTTTAGTCTGGCTTACAGTCAAAATAAACAATAGCAGGGTTTAGAACATGAACAAGATTCCAGTCACAGTGCAAGGGGCCGAATTGCTCAAGTCAGAGTTGCAGCGCCTGCGCAGCGTGGATCGCCCCAATGTCATTCAGGCCATCGCCGAAGCGCGTGCGCAAGGGGATCTGTCCGAAAATGCCGAGTACGACGCCGCCAAGGAGCGCCAGAGTTTCATCGAAGGGCGCATCGCCGAGATCGAAGCCAAACTGGCCAATGCGCAGGTGATTGACCCGCGAACCCTTAATGCTGAAGGCCGCTGCGTTTTCGGCGCCACGGTCAAGGTGGAGGATCTGGACAGCGGTGATGTATCAACCTATCAGATCGTCGGCGACGATGAAGCGGACATCAAGAGTGGCAAGATTTCCGTGAGCTCCCCGATTGCGCGTGGACTCATCGGCAAGTCAGAGGGGGACGTCGCGGAAGTCATGGCGCCAGGCGGCATCCGCTCCTATGAAGTGCTTGAAGTTCAATATATCTAAATAATGAATCGCTGGCCTGACAAACTGGCCCTGCTGGTTGTTACACTCTGGGTGGGGTCATTATGGGCGATAGGCGGTATTGCCGCGCCTACGCTCTTCAAGGTGATCCCTGCGACTTACCTGGCGGGTCAGGTGGCGGGCAAGATGTTTACGCTGGTGGCTTATGTGGGAATGGCCAGCGCGGCCTATCTGCTGATTCATCGCATTTTGCGTTCCGGCATGGGTGCATTCAAACAAGGCTTTGTCTGGATAATCATCGCCATGCTGCTGATCACCCTGCTGGGGCATTTCGGCATACAGCCCGTCATTGCCAGCATCAAGGCACAGGCAGCGATGCCAGCCGACATGATGCAGGGCGTATTTGCCGACCGCTTCAGAACTTGGCACGGCATCGCCAGCATCGCCTACCTGCTGGAATGCCTGCTGGGTATTGCGCTCGTGCTGCGAGCCAGACCCTAAAGCTGGATTTTGGGCTTATCTGCCTGACGATAGACCAACAGCTGTTTCCCAATATGATGCACCGCCACCGCACCCGCTTTTTCGCAGATCTCCTGCAGAATGCCAACGCGCGCCTCGCGGTCATCGCTTTGCACTTTAATCTTGATCAGTTCATGCGCCTTGAGGCTGTTATCGATTTCCTTGAGCACACTTTCGGTCAATCCATTATTGCCTATCATGACAACCGGATTGAGGTTGTGGCCAAGGGAGCGAAGATAACTGATCTGTTTGGAGCTGAGCTGCGACATGGGCGTGATTGGGTGTACCTGGAAAGGCTGGCAGTTTAGCAGATGAAGCGACGGCCAACCAGTAAGGCCTGGATGCACGAGCATGTCAGCGACGAATTCGTCAAGAAGGCACAACGAGACGGCTATCGTGCCCGCTCCGCCTACAAGTTGATCGAGATCGACGACAAGGATCATCTGATCAAACCGGGCATGACCATCGTCGATCTGGGCGCCACGCCAGGCAGCTGGTCGCAGGTTGCGGTGCAGCGTCTCAAGGGACATGGCCGCGTGATTGCACTGGATATCCTGGAGATGCAGCCGCTACCGGGGGTAGAGTTCATCCAAGGCGATTTTCGCGAAGATGAAGTATTGCAGCAGCTCGAAAATAGTCTCGCGGGCAGGCAGGTAGACCTTGTAATTGCCGATATGGCCCCCAATATAAGTGGTATCAGCGATGTAGATCAATCGAGGGCGGCCTACCTCACAGAGCTGGCACTGGAATTTAGTATCAAATGGCTGAAACCGGGTGGGCATTTCCTGGTCAAAGTTTTCGCTGGATCAGGTTTTGACGACATCGTTAAGAGTATGCGTGACCACTTTGAGAAAGTAGCAACCCGCAAGCCGAAGGCATCGCGCGACCGCAGTAGCGAAGTGTATTTGCTGGGATTGAAGCGCAAGGAATAAGACAGCCTCACGATTAACAATTTGTTGCAGGCAGCAGGGTAAATCAAGTTTAGAATCACATTTTGAATTCCCTAATATATTAAGGACGGGACTTTGAACAACATCGTAAAGAATATCGCTATCTGGCTCATCGTGGCCCTTGTACTCATGACTGTATTCAATCAGTTCGGGGTCAAGAACATTGCCGAAGGCCAGGTGGTTTACTCCCAGTTCATTGACGAAGTGAAGCAGGGCCGCATCGCCAAAGTGACGATAGACGGCCATGTGCTGCGTGGCGTTACCAATGACGGCAAGAAATTCACGACCTATGCGCCCTCTGACCCATGGCTGGTATCCGATCTGCTCAAGAATAACGTGACGGTCGAGGCAAAGCCCGATGAAGAGCCATCGCTGCTCATGAACATCTTCGTCTCATGGTTCCCGATGATTCTGCTGATCGGCGTCTGGATTTTCTTCATGCGCCAGATGCAGGGCGGCGGCCGCGGCGGTGCGTTCTCGTTCGGCAAGAGCAAGGCGCGTCAGCTTGACGAGAGCATGAATCCCGTGACTTTTGCTGACGTTGCAGGCTGCGACGAAGCGAAGGAAGAAGTAGTCGAACTCGTTGAATTCCTGCGCGATCCGAGCAAATTCCAGAAACTAGGCGGCCGCATTCCGCGCGGCGTGCTGATGGTAGGCCCGCCGGGAACAGGTAAGACGCTGCTTGCGAAGGCGATTGCCGGCGAAGCCAAGGTGCCGTTCTTCACCATCTCCGGTTCCGACTTCGTCGAGATGTTCGTTGGTGTGGGCGCCGCACGCGTGCGCGACATGTTCGAACAGGCCAAGAAGAGTGCGCCCTGCATCATCTTCATTGATGAAATTGATGCTGTGGGTCGTCACCGCGGTGCCGGTACCGGCGGCGGCAACGACGAGCGCGAACAGACATTGAACCAGCTGCTGGTCGAGATGGATGGCTTTGAAGCCAATTCCGGCGTCATCGTCATCGCCGCGACCAACCGTGCCGATGTGTTGGACAAGGCGTTACTGCGTCCAGGTCGTTTCGACCGTCAGGTGATGGTCGGCCTGCCGGATATCCGCGGCCGCGAGCAGATCCTGCTGGTGCATATGCGTAAGGTGCCTATCGACCCCGATGTGCGTGCTGACATCCTTGCCCGTGGGACCCCTGGGTTCTCGGGTGCAGACCTGGCCAATCTGGTCAATGAAGCTGCCTTGTTTGCTGCACGTCGCAACAAGCGTACGGTGGACATGCAGGATTTCGAGGATGCCAAGGACAAGATCTACATGGGCCCCGAGCGCCGCTCCATGGTCATGCGCGAGGAAGAGCGCCGCAACACGGCTTATCATGAGTCCGGCCATGCGGTAGTCGCCAAGTTGCTGCCCAAGGCCGACCCCGTACACAAGGTCACCATCATGCCGCGCGGCTGGGCCCTGGGCCTGACCTGGCAGCTGCCTGAGCACGACCGCGTCAGCAATTACCGCGACAAGATGCTGGAGGAAATTTCCATCCTGTTCGGCGGGCGTATTGCCGAGGAAGTGTTCATGAACCAGATGTCCACCGGCGCGGCCAACGACTTCGAGCGCGCCACACGTCTCGCGCGTGACATGGTCACCAAGTACGGCATGTCTGATACGCTTGGCACCATGGTGTATGTGGATAACGAACAGGATTCATTCCTGGGCCGCATGTCTGCCAAGACCGTGTCCGAGGCGACGCAGCAGAAGGTGGATGGGGAAATCCGTCGTATTCTGGATGAGCAGTACGCCATTGCGCGCAAGCTCATCGAGGATAACCGCGACAAGGTGGAAGCCATGACCAAGGCGTTGCTGGAATGGGAAACCATTGATGCCGAACAGATCAATGACATCATGGCGGGTTTGCCTCCACGGGCGCCAAAGCCCAGCCAGACCACCAAGCCAGCCCGGGATACCGGTGCCGGCCCTACGCCGACGCCATCGCCGCAGCCTGCGACCAAGTCCTGATCGCCTGAACAACGGCAAAGCCACGCAGACGGAAGCATGCTTCTGTTGCGTGGCTTAATTTTTATGAGTATGGCTTAATGTCGGCCTATGGCTGATACGCACATTTTTTCCTGCGGCAATTTCCAGCTGGATCTTTCGCGTCCCCATGTCATGGGGATCGTCAATGTCACTCCCGATTCATTTTCTGACGGCGGAAAACACAACTCCACCGAACAGGCTGTTGAGCATGCACTGCGGCTTGTTGAGGAAGGTGCGGACATGCTGGATATCGGAGGCGAGTCGACGCGACCAGGTGCTACGCCCGTGAGCGTGCAGGAAGAATTGCGACGTGTCATTCCTGTTGTCGAGCAGTTGGCATTGCGAGCGGGTGTGCCCATTTCCATCGATACCTACAAGCCCGAGGTCATGCAGGTGGCCATCGAAGCCGGTGCCGATATCGTTAATGATATTTATGCCTTGCAGCAGCCGGGCACGCTGGAGGTTGTCTCCAACAGTCGCGCCGGGGTCTGTCTCATGCATATGCAGGGCACGCCGCAGACCATGCAGCTCGATCCGCAATATACAGATGTTGTGGCCGAGGTAAAAAACTTTTTGCTGGCTCGCATGAGCGCCGCCATGGACGCTGGAATCATGAAAGCACGCATTGTGCTCGATCCGGGTTTCGGCTTCGGCAAGCGTACTGAACACAACATTGCCTTGCTGCAGGCATTGCCCGCTATCTCGGCATCGGTAGGGCCTGTGCTTGTCGGCCTCTCGCGCAAATCGGTGCTCGGTCACCTGACGGGCGGCAACGTGGATACCCGGTTGCATGCCAGTATTGCGGCGTCCGTGATATCGGCCATGAAAGGCGCTAAAATAATCCGCGTGCATGATGTCAAGGCAACAGCGGATGCACTCAAGATTGTCACTGCAGTATTGCTTCAAGAGAATCCATAAATAATATGTCCAGAAAATATTTCGGCACTGATGGCATACGCGGTCGCGTAGGCGAAACCCCCATAACCCCCGATTTTGTCATGCGCCTCGGCTATGCCGCGGGCCGTGTATTAACCGGGCTGGATAGCCAGCTGGCAAAAGGCGAGCATCCATCTGTGCTGATTGGCAAAGACACCCGCATATCCGGCTATATGCTGGAATCTGCATTGCAGGCCGGACTTGCCGCCGCCGGTGTAGATGTGCTGCTGACCGGGCCGATGCCGACACCGGCTGTCGCTTATCTCACTCGTGCATTACGGGCGCAGGCCGGCATTGTCATCTCGGCTTCCCACAATCCCTATGAAGATAACGGCATCAAGTTCTTTTCGGCACAGGGGGCCAAACTCCCCGACGAGGTCGAGCTTGCCATCGAAGCGGCGCTAGATACCTCCATGCAGGTCATGGAATCTGCCCGCCTGGGAAAGGCGAGGCGCATCAATGACGCCGCCGGCCGCTATATCGAATTCTGCAAAAGCACTTTCCCCAACGCCATGGACTTACGCGGCATGCGGATTGTGCTGGACTGCGCGCATGGCGCCACCTACCACGTAGCGCCGCCGGTATTTCACGAGTTGGGTGCGGAAATCATCGTCATAGGCAATCAGCCGGATGGTCTAAACATCAACCATGAGTGCGGCTCCACGCATCCAGAAGCCCTTTGCAAAGCTGTGCTGGAACACCAGGCTGACCTTGGCATCGCATTCGATGGTGACGGCGATCGCGTGCTCATGGTGGACAACAAGGGGCAACTGCTGGATGGCGACCAGCTGCTCTATATTATTGCCATGCACCGGCAGCAACGCGACAGGCTGAGCGGCGGTGTCGTCGGCACCCTGATGACCAATCTCGCACTGGAACATGCGCTAACCAAAGCCGCCATTCCTTTCGCGCGCGCCAAGGTGGGCGATCGTTATGTGCTGGAAATGCTGGTGGAGAATAACTGGCAGATCGGCGGCGAAAATTCCGGACACATCCTGTGCCTGGACAAACACAGCAGCGGGGACGGCATCATATCCGCATTGCAGGTGCTGCATGCTTTACGGGCAGGCGGTGAAACCCTGGCCGAGCTGGGTGCGCGGCTGGTGCTTTACCCGCAGGTGCTGATTAACGTCAAGATCGAGAAGCGCCTGGATTTGGAAAATAATGTTGTGCTGCAGGATGCGGTCAGGGCTGCGGAGGCCGAGCTCAATGGTAGCGGACGCGTGCTGCTACGGGCTTCGGGAACAGAGCCGAAAATCCGCGTGATGGTGGAAGGTTCGGCTAGAAGCCAGGTGCAAAGCCTGGCAGAAAGCCTGGCTGACACCGTGCGCAAAGCGGCTGCCTGACGCAACGATAACAAACTGATTTTCTTCATGTAGTTGTCACATTGGCATGCCATGCTGCACGCCATGAATATTTCTATCACACCTGTCGTCACATGCGGAGACTGCCATGCCGCATAAGATGGCGCTGTATCTGCACTGGATGCACCGCATGGATAGCACGCTGTGTATTCGTCTCAACCGCACCAGCCATAACCGGGGGGTTCGCAGGCTGTTCCGTCTGGTAAGCCGGCTGGGTGACGGCCTGTTCTGGTATGCCGTCATGCTGGGTATCGTGCTGGGTCATGGAAGTACCGGCATTCTGCCGACCTTGCACATGGCCCTGGTGGGAATGGCGGGGGCAATGCTCTACAAGTGGCTTAAGCAGAAAACATTGCGGCCCCGGCCTTATGAGGTGCATCAGGATATCTGGCTCACCGGTATTCCCCTGGATCGTTTCAGTTTCCCCTCCGGCCATACGCTGCACGCGGTGGCCTTCACCACTGTGGCTCTTGTGTATTATCCCGCACTCGCCTCGCTGCTAGTACCTTTCGCGGTACTGGTCGGCATGTCGCGAATCGTTCTCGGTCTGCATTACCCCAGCGACGTACTGGCGGGCGCCTTGCTTGGGCTCTCGCTAGCTGCGCTGTCCTTTGCCTTCTGAGCAAGGCCATCATCGCGGTTTGTTATACTAGCCGCGGCTCGCACACTCACTTGGAGTAAAGATTGGAAAGTCCATTCAAGGGCAAGACTGGCTTGCGCCGCCTGCTGAACGCTTTCGGTTATTCCATGGCGGGCATCAAGGCCGCCTACCAGAATGAGGACGCATTTCGTCAGGAAGTCATCATGGCGGTGGTCCTGATTCCACTGGCTTGTTATCTAGGGGAAACAAGGCTGGAGATGGCGCTCATGATCGCCTGCGTGCTGCTGGTCATCATTGTCGAGCTCATCAATTCCTCCATCGAGGCGACGGTAGACCGTATCTCGCTGGAGAACCACCTGCTGGCCAAACGCGCCAAAGATATCGGCAGTGCCGCCGTGCTGCTGACCCTGTTCAATCTCGTCGTCGTCTGGGGACTGATCGTCTTGCGCTAGCCTTTCATTGCAGCCATGTGAATCATCATACGGCTGTCATATTGGCTTTTTATGCTGCTTGCATATCGCTCCCGGCGAGCATTGCAAAAGGCTGTCAAGATGAGAATTCTGCTGATTTCCGATGTGTATTTCCCCCGCGTCAATGGGGTTTCCACATCCATACGCACATTTGTACGCGAAATGCAGGCCATGGGTCACCATGTCCGACTCATTGCACCCGATTACGAGGTGCTGACTGAAGACGAGCAGTGGATCATCCGCATCCCTGCACGCAAGATCTATTTCGACCCTGAAGACAGGCTCATGAAGCAAGCTGCCGCGCTGGAGAAACTCATCGAGCTGCGCCGTCATGATTTCGACCTGATCCATGTGCATACGCCATTCGTCGCGCATTACCTGGGCCTGAAGTTGTCTCGTCTGCTGGGCATCCCTTGTATTGAGACCTATCACACCTTTTTCGAGGATTACCTGCACCATTATTTGCCGTTTATTCCCAAACCCACGGCACGGTGGCTGGCAAGGACCATCTCCAGAAGGCAATGCAATGCCATGCATGGCATCATCGCGCCATCACAACCCATGCTCGACATATTGCGTCTCTATGGCGTGAAAGCGCCGGGTGCCGTCATCCCCACCGGGTTGCTGCCGAAAAGTTTTGAACGTGCTGACAGTGCCTCTTTTCGGGCACGGCACGGTATTGCGCGCAACCGGCCGGTGGCTCTGTTTGTCGGGCGCGTAGCCTATGAGAAGAATATCGACTTTCTATTGCGCATGGCGGTGGAATTGTGCAAATACCAGCCCGATCTGCTGCTGGTGGTTGCTGGCGAAGGGCCGGCTGCCGAAAGCCTGGAAAGATTGCGTGCTGAATTGGATCTGCAGCAGCACGTGAAATTCATTGGCTACCTTGACCGCAATACCGAATTAAATGCCTGCTACAGCGCAGCCGATGTATTCGTATTCGCATCCAAAACCGAAACGCAGGGGCTTGTGCTGCTGGAAGCCATGGCGCAGGGAACGCCCGTTGTTGCGCTGGCAGAGCTTGGCACCAAATCGATTCTTGTCGAAGGCCAGGGTGCCGTGATTGCCGAGGAAAACGAAACCGCCTTTGCCGGCAGCGTAAATGCATTGCTGAGCAATGCGGAACATCGCAGCAAACTCGGCGAGGCGGGGCGTCGCTATGCGCTCAATCACTGGTCAGCCCGCATCCAGGCTGAACGCATGCTGCAGCTATATCAAGGCCAGCTGGGCGAAGACAGCATTGAATTCGTGGAGCGGCGCCGAGCCATCAGGGCAGCATGAACGACCAAACTACCATCCGTATCCCAAGGTAAACATCAGCGCGCTGTCTTCCTTTTCCCGACCTTCTGCCGGGTCGCTGACCCAGTCGTAATTGAACTGGGTGGAGGCGTTGAGATTGAAGACCAGCGGGAACCGCAAGCCAGTACGCGAGTAGAGCAGTATCTGGCTGGTTTCCTGGAAACCCACCAGCGTTTCATGGTTGTGGAACAGTCTGACCTTGCCGAAAAGCAGCTGGTCATAATTCAGCGCCCAGCGAACACCTGGATAGCTTTCGTCCTCACCTTCGTAATAATCCTCCGAGATATGGTTCAAACCGCCTTCGATGGAAAGATTCAGATTGGGGGTCTCAAATAACTGGTAACCATTACCTACGCCAGCCACGCGGCGCAGGCGAAGATCCCGGAAGCGGTCGTTCTCAAAAGTGGCGTTGACGTAGCCGTACCATTGCTCGGTGAAGAAGCGGTCATACTTGCCGCGAAGCCGGCTGTTGTACTGGGTGTCATTTCCCCGATCCTCGGCGCGATGAAATTCACCGCCTACCGTATAGCGGTTTTTCAAGGTACGTATGATGGATTCACCATCGATCCGCAGATTCTTGGTCTCAGTGTTCCCCTGCGTGATGGCGCCGCCGGCGTTGAGGTTGCCGGTCCAGCGCATGCCCTCTCCGGTGAGGTCGGGTGTGGGGTTGATATAGCGCACTTCGCGCAGATCGAATTCCTCCTCGGCCGCGGCCTGATTTTTGGCCACGCTTGCTTCTTTCAGCTCAACCCGCGCAACGCCGGTTTCGTCTTCCTGCAATGGACCGCGCAAATGCGAACCGTCAGTCAACACTACATGCACCGGATTTTCAGACTTGACGGTGGCGATCTCCGACCACTGGATACTGATTTCACCTGCGTACGACGTCTGCAGGACGAGTACTGTGGTTTCTTTCTTCACGATATTGCCGGTAATGACATCGCCGTTCTTGAGACGCACCTCGTCGGCCAGTACCGCAGTGAAAGGCAGGCAAATAGCTGCCAGCGCCAGCAGTTTTCTGAAATGTGCATATCGCATCCGCATACTCCCAAACATTGGTCTGCAACAAGAGGGAAAGCCACGGCTTTCCTGGGTTGAACATAAGGCTAGGCGCTGCATGAGTGATTCAGCAGCAAAGACGTGCTTATATATAACACGACAAAAAGGAGAAGTCAGTCTGCCGGACCTGACTTTGTATTTTTACAGCGAAGAACCCTTGCGTCGTTCAACGAACAACGTATTGCCGGCAGTCTTCTTGGCCTCTTTTTTGGCGACCGTGGCTGCAGCTGCCACTTCATTATGCGAGGAATATGCGCTGGGGTTGATCAATACGGCGCCGATGGACAGTGTGATCAGCGGGTGCTGGGTGAAATTGCCCTGGCGGTCTTCAGCTTCAATCCAGCCGCGTTCGATATCAAGGCTTTCGTAATGGGCCAGCGAGGCGATATAGAATTTTTTCAGCAGGCTGTGGCAGCGCGTTTCCCAATCTGAGCTTTGGAATAACACGAGGAAGTCGTCGCCACCGATGTGGCCGATGAAATCCAAATCCGGCTGCGCGATCTCCTGCAGTAGTTTGCTCACCAGCTTGATGATGTCATCGCCCCTGCGGAATCCATACACATCGTTATAAGGCTTGAAGTGATCGATATCGAAATAGCAGGCAGCAAACTCGATGCCTTTCTCCAGCAGCCCGTCAATATGCTCGTTGATCGGCACATTGCCCGGCAGCTGCGTAAGCGGGTTGGCATAACGTGCGGCGGCAATCTGCATCTGCGTTACCTCGCGCAACAGGTCATGGCCGCTGCCCATGCCCAGGTATTCGCCGCGATCCACGACAATGAAGCCAAGCGCGAGATGATAGGGCTTCATTTCCAGAATCAGGCTGCTGAGTTCCTGAATGCTGACGCTGCGTTCCACGATCAGCGGTGAATCGTCCATCATGGTCGTGCACGAGAGCTTGCCGTACAGCTCCTTGCCGTATCTTCGGGCGAAGCGATCGATCATGGTGTAGCGGCTAATCAGCCCGAGTGGTTTGCCCTCATTCACAACCGGGACAGAGTAGAGCTCGGGATTTTTCTCAAAGGTGGCAAAAACCTCATCGTTGCTGATATCGGTCCGCATGGGCTGCACGAATTTCACCAGGTTGGCGACCGTGGTGCGACGCAGGATGGAATTCTCGGTCGACAGCGTCGCCTCAGGCGTCACGCCCTTGAGTGTCGCCATGATCGTCGGTGCGAGTGTGGTCTCCGGCCGTGCCTGGGGTTGCGAAAAGTGGTAACCCTGGCCAAATGCGACACCCAGGCCGTGCACGGCGACCATTTCAGCATGGGTCTCTATGCCTTCCGCAATGATGCGGCAACCCGAGTTTCTGGCAATCTCCTGCACCGAGCGCACGAACTGCAGCTTGATCGGATCAAGGTGGATATTCTGGATGAAGTGCTTGTCGATCTTGACATAATCGGGCCGGATTTCCGCCCACATGCGCAGGCTTGAGAACCCCTCACCCAGGTCGTCCATGGCGATCTCGAAGCCCATGGCGCGATAGTGCTGGGTGGCCTCGCGCAGAACTCGATAGTCGAAACCGGAAGAATTCTCGGTCAACTCGATCACCACCTGTTCCGGCTTTATTCCTGAGGCGGCAATGCAGCGCAGGGTCTCACCGCTGCGCCAGCCTTCCATGAGCAGGGTATCCGGATTGACGTTGAGGAATAGCTTACCGCTGACCCCCAGCCGGGCGAAGGTATTGAGCACAACGGCGCGGCTCAGGTATTCGATCTCCACTGCACGATTGCACTCGCGTGCAGCCTGAAACAGCATGAGTGGGGAGTGCAGCGGGCTGTCCGACGGTCCACGGATCAATCCTTCATAACCCACGATGGCGGCTTGCTGCAGATTCACAATGGGCTGGAAGATCGCATGCAACTGGCGTTCGCGGATGATGGTGTCGAGACGTGAATATTGCGGTGCCAATACGGTCGTTTTCTGGGTTTGTAGCGAGACAATGGCCATGATGTTTGATCTTGTTGTTATTCGACGGCAACAGATTAATCCCCGATTGTTGCAGTTTCTTTAATACGGCAAATTTCTGTTTCAGAGCTCAGACTTAACCGTATTGTCATGAATCTGTAATGCTTGCCACACAAAATTCATACATCCATCACCTGGACCACGTATGAATCTCCCCATGAAACAACAGGCAGTTGCAGAAGTTGACCCCACTTGCGAGTGGGTAGATCGCGATATCAGCATACTTGCCTTTAACCGCAGAGTACTCGAATGGGCAAAACGCAAGGATGTGCCTTTGCTCGAAAGGCTGCGCTACTTGTGCATTGTGTCGTCGAACCTGGATGAATTCTTTGAGGTGCGCGGGGTGCTGCACCAGGCGGTCAGGTTGAAGCCCCCGTTGTTTACCAATGCGTCGAGAGCAACACTCAGCGATGAAGCACACGCGCTGGTCGCCGAACAATATGCGGTTTACAACGACATACTCATGCCGGAATTTGCCCGGCTGGGCTTGCGCATCCTGTCCTACAGCGAGCGCAATGAAGAGCAGCACGCATGGGTCGCCAGCTTTTTCGAGCAGGAGGTCAGGCCTTTGCTGCTGCCCGTGGTGCTTGATCCCTCGCATCCTTTCCCGCAGGTAGCCAACAAGTCGCTGAATTTCATTGTCCGGTTGTCAGGCCATGATGCGTTTGGCCGCAACAACGAAGTTGCCATAGTCAAAGTGCCTCGCAGCCTGCCGCGCGTCATTCGATTGCCGGTGAAGTTGTCAGGCAAGAAGATGTTGTTTGTTTCAATTTCCAGCGTGATACGTGCGCATCTCAAGGACATGTTCCCCGGTCGCGAAGTGGGTCAGTTTTCGCAGTTTCGCATTACCCGCCACTCGGATCTCGCTATCGATGAAGAGGATGTCAAGAATCTGCGTACAGCGCTCCGGCAAGGACTGGTATCCAGACATTACGGCGAGGCTGTGCGGTTGGAAGTGTCAGCCGGCTGCAATGAATTCCTGTCCGGCTTCCTGCTGCGGCAATTCGATCTGCCGGCTGCGGCACTTTATCGCGTGCACGGGCCGGTCAATCTTGTGCGGCTCAACCAGCTCATTGACCTGGTGGACAAGCCGAAGTGGTTATTTCCCAAATATGTCGCGAGTTATCCGCATCAACTGTCGCCCCTGCTGCGCATATTCAGCCAGCTGCAGAAATCAGATGTCATCATCCACCAGCCATACGAGAGCTACGATGCAGTACTGGCATTTCTCAGCGAGGCGGTGAGGGATCCCAATGTGCTAGCAATCAAACAGACCATCTACCGCACCGGGCCCAACTCGGTACTCATGGACCTGCTTTACGAAGCGGTACAGCGCAACAAGGAAGTGACCGTAGTCATGGAGCTCAAGGCGCGCTTCGATGAAGAGACCAACATCAACTGGGCTGAAAAGCTTGAGTCAATCGGTGCCCAGGTCGTGTATGGCGTTGTGGGTTTGAAGACCCACGCCAAGATGCTGCTGGTGTCACGGCGCGAGGATAATGTCATTCGGCGTTATGCCCATCTGTCGACTGGCAACTACAATCCGACCACGGCCAGGATTTATACCGATATCAGCCATCTGACATGCGACCCGGAGCTTACCGAGGATATCGACAATGTCTTCAGCCTGCTTGCCAATCAGAGCAAGTTGCCCAAGCTGAATAAGCTATGGGTGGCGCCATTCAATCTGCAGCGGCAACTGCTGGATCAGATTGAGAGTCTGGCAACTGCGGCTGAGGCCGGCACGGCATGCCGCATTATTCTCAAGATGAATGCACTGACAGACGAAAAGCTCATGCAGGCACTGGTTCGGGCGGGGCAGGCAGGTGTCGATATCGATCTCATCATCCGCGGCGCCTGCATGCTGCCTGCGCAGCGTCCCGGTTACACTGATCGCATCCGGGTGGTTTCGGTTGTCGGGCGTTTTCTGGAACATTCGCGTGTGTTCTATTTTCAGGCTGGCACCAAGGAAAACCTCTACCTCTCCAGCGCAGACTGGATGAACCGCAATATGCTGCGGCGCATTGAGCTGGCATGGCCGGTGACCGACCCTCGGCTACGCCAGCGACTGATAGAAGAATGTCTGACCCTGTATTTGCAGGACAAGGTGGACGCCTGGACGCTGGATACGAAAGGCCATTATCAGCGGCCGCCCCTGTCCAGAAAATCGAAGAAAGCCGCGCAGGCCAGGCTCATGCAGTTGTACGCAGCCAAAGCCTGAGACGGTTTTTCTGTGTAGTTTTTCTATTTTGAGGTCTTGGGCCGGCCGGTCTTGATGGCGGGGACCTGGTTGATCGCCTGCCTGAAAGCAGTATCGTCCAGACTGCTCAATATCTTGATACCGGCACGCAGCAGCTCGCTTTTTTTCATCGGCTGGCCAAGTTTGGCGCTGCGCTGCTTGAGACTATCGATGACCAGGTATTCATCCTTGGGAATGGTGAAGCTGTCACGTACCAGCTTGGGTTTTTTGGCTTTGGACGGCTTCTCGGCAACAGCGGCAGTCTTCGCAACCGCTGGCGCCTTCTGAGTAACAGGGCTAGCCTTCTTTGCCACAGCGGGGGTCTTCTTGGGATTGCCGGGTTTATCCTCGGCCGCTGTTGCTGCCTTATCGATCTTAACCGCTGCATTCGCTTTTGCAGCAGGTTTCGCGGTCCTTTTTGCTGGCGACTTGCCTGGTGATGTTGAATTAGCCATGATTGCATCCATAAAATAAACGGTATAAACAGTATATATCGTTTATGGTAGAACTCAAAAACCCAGGCTTCTAAATCAAGTCTCCAGCAATTCAAAAGCCCACGACGTCTTTTGCCAGGCAAGGGTTTCCTGGCGTAACAGGTGTGCTGATTGTGGATAACCGCGCGCCCACTCGGCAGGAACACTCACCCTGAACCAACGTTCTTCAGTATCGCTTTCAAATCGCAACACACTGATATCCGGATCGCGGCGTGCATGGCACAGAATGATGGCGAGGCGTAGTGCGACCAGTAATGCGGAGAAATAATCCTCGTCAAAATCGGTATCCAGATTCTTGAGCTTGCCCTGCTGGCCGAGGATCAGCCTGCTCAGACGATGCAGTTCCTGCACGTTGAAACCCGGCAGGTCGGCATTGTCCAGAATATAGGCGCCGTGCTTGTGGTAGTCGTCATGTGAGATGGCAAAACCGATTTCATGCAGCTGCGCAGCCCAGCCCAGCTGGCGTTTGAGTAAGCTTGTCAGGTCGCTATCACTGTTGTTCACCAGCTTGCCCATGATTTGCAAGGCGATGCGCTTGACCCGCTGCGACTGTTGGGCATCCATCACGAACTTGCGGGCAAGGCGACGTACTGAAACGTCGCGGATATCACTTTTGCGCGCCGAGCGCTTGATCATTTCCGCGAGGACGCCATGCCGTAATGCGCCCTGGGCAACCTCCAGCGTTTCAATCTGCAGCAGCTCCATGAGCGCAGTGAGTATGCTCACACCGCCCCCAATCACGGGCCGCCGGTCTTCCTTTAGGCCGGCAAGTTCCACTTTAGCTGTGCTGCCTGCCGCAATCAGTTCCTGTCGCAGCCATTGCATGCCCTTGATGCTGATCTGGTCCGCCGGCATACCTGCTGCCTGCAGGATGTCGGCAACGGCGCTTACGGTGCCCGATGTGCCGTAGGCGATATCCCATTGGCCCGGACCAAAATGATTGTAGGCCTCACCCAGTACCGCCTGTGCAGCCACCTCTGCCTGATAAAAAGTTTTTTCGGTCAGCTTGCCATCGGCAAAGAAGCTCATTGACCAGCCAACACTGCCTAGAGGGAAGGAAGCTGTGTGCCGCGGCTTGATGTCGGTGCCCTGGATCAATTCAGTGGAACGGCCGCCGATGTCGATGACCAAGCGTTTTTCTTCGGATGCTGGCAGCAGACTGGCGACGCCCAGATAGATGAGGCGTGCTTCTTCGTTGCCGGAAATGACTTCGACCGGCAGGCCCAGGATTTCGCGGCTGCGGGCCAGGAATACCTCACGATTTCTCGCTTCACGCAAGGTTTGCGTGGCGACTGCGCGAATGTGGGTTTTGCGGATCTGCTGCAGGCGCTCGGAAAAGCGGGAAAGGCATTCCCAGCCGCGCTGCATGGCTTCCGGCGACAGGTTGCGCCTTTCATCGAGCGCATTGCCCTGACGCACGGTTTCCTTGAGGTATTCGATGCGCTGGACCTGACCGTGTTCGTAACGGCCGATTTCCAGGCGGAAGCTGTTGGAGCCGAGATCGATGGCGGCGAGTAGGGTTCCGTTTCGCATCAAGCCGCCGCAGAATCTGATTAACCGAACTTGCCGGTGATGTAGTCTTCCGTTTCCTTGCGGCTGGGACGCGTGAAAATCATGTCGGTGTCGCCGTATTCGATGAGTTCACCCAGGTACATGTAGGCCGTGTAGTCGGAGACGCGGGCCGCCTGCTGCATGTTGTGGGTGACGACGAGAATGGTGAGCTTGTTGCGCAGCTCGGACATGAGTTCCTCGATATTCGCAGTGGCAATCGGGTCCAGTGCCGAAGTCGGCTCGTCGAACAGCATGATTTCCGGATCGGTCGCCAGTGCGCGCGCAATGCACAGACGCTGCTGCTGACCGCCGGAGAGATTGAATGCCAGATCTTGCAGCCTATCCTTGACCTCGTTCCAGATGGCAGCACCCTTGAGCGCTTCCTCTACCTTGTCGTCCAGCATGCGCTTGTTGGATTCACCGCGAATACGCAGGCCGTAAGCCACATTCTCGTAGATGGATTTGGGGAAGGGGTTGGGCTTCTGAAACACCATACTGATGCGCATGCGAACCTCGATCGGATCAACGCCCGCGCTGAGCACATTTGTGTTGTCCGGATACATGACGATGTCGCCTTCATAGCGGTTACCCGGATAGAGATCGTGCATGCGGTTGAAGCAGCGCAGGAAAGTGGATTTTCCGCAGCCGGAAGGGCCGATGAGTGCGGTAATTTTCTTTTCGTACAGCGGCATGTTGATGCCCTTGAGCGCCTTGTGACCGTTGCTGTAAAAGAAGCTGAGGTCGCGGGATTCGGCTTTGATCGAGGTATTCGGTGTGGCCATGGATATTCCTGAGGTTTGTTTTATTCGGGTTACCACTTGATGTTCTTGCGCATGCGATAGCGCAGCCAGATGGCGGTGCCGTTCATGAGCAAGGTCACGATGATGATGATCGCGCCGGTCGCTGCGGCATTGGTATGGAATGCCTGATCGGGCCGCGAAAGCCAGCTGAACATCTGGATGGGTAATACGGTAAAGCCGGATTCCAGCCAGTCGAAATTGACGAATGGCGGTTCACTGGATACAGGTGCAGGCGGCAGGAAGGCGATGAAGGTCAGCGCGCCAATGGTGATAATAGGTGCAGTTTCGCCCAGTGCGCGCGCCATACCGATAATCACGCCGGTCAGGATGCCGCCGAATGAATACTGCATCACGTGGTGATACACCACCTGCCATTTGGTCGCGCCCACGGCATAAGCCGCCTCGCGAATGGCCACCGGAATACTGCGGATGGCTTCACGCGTCGCCACAATCACGATGGGCAGGATCAGCAGGCCCAGTGTCAGGCCTGCAGTCTGTATGCTTTGCCCCAGATCCAGGATGTAGACGAACAGACCCAGTGCCAGCAAGCCATAGATGATGGAAGGCACGCCGGCGAGGTTGGTGACGTTGATCTCGATGAAATCCGAAAACCAGTTCTTGGGTGCATATTCTTCAAGGTAGATACCAGCAGCGACCCCCATGGGTACCGCCGAGATGAACGTGACCACCATGACCAGTGCAGACCCGACCCAGGCAGACAACAGGCCAGCCTGCCCTGCGCGGCGCGAAGGATAGTTGCTCAGGAAGTCGAGATTGAATCGCGTATAGCCGTCCATGACCAGGTCGACGAACAGGATGAGCAGAGTGATAAGGCCTACCATCAGGGCCAGCAGGCCGACGATGGCAAAAATCCAGTCATTGCGCTTGTGCCGCTTGATCATCTCGCGCACTGCCTGCAGGTTGGGCAGTGAGGGTGCAGTATTCATGTCTTTGTCTGCCATGTTAGTAAGCCTCGCGGAATTTCTTGCGGGAAATATGGCCGAGGATATTGAAAGCCAGGGTCATGAGCATCAGCACCAGTCCTGCCGCGAAAATACTCTGGTAGCCGATGCTGCCGTGCGGCAGGTCGCCCATGGCTACCTGCACGATATAAGCGGTGATGGTGGCTGCACCTTCCATCGGGTCAAAGGTGAAATTGGGCTGCTGGCCGGCGGCAATCGCCACTACCATGGTTTCTCCCACGGCACGCGAGATTCCCAGGATGTAGGCAGCGATGATGCCGGAAATGGCCGCAGGTGTGACCACGCGGACTGCAGTCTGGAATCGCGTTGCGCCCATGGCATAAGAGCCCTCGCGCATGCTCATGGGCACGGCGCGCATGGCGTCCTCCGCTACCGAGCTGATGTAAGGGATGATCATGATGCCGATGACAATGCCTGGCCCGAGCATGTTGAAGCCGGGCAGACCGGGAATCAGTTTCTGCAGCAGCGGAGTCACAAACAGCAGCGCAAAGTAACCGAATACGACGGTAGGCACGCCTACCAGCAGTTCCAGGATGGGCTTGACCGTCTCGCGTACCCTGTGCGAAGCGAATTCCGAAAGATAGATGGCGCCTATGGTACCAATGGGCACCGCCACCAGCAGCGCAATGCCTGAGGTCGTCAGCGTGCCTGAAACCAGCGGCAGGATGCCGTAATGCGCATCCTCGAACAGCGGCGTCCACTGCGTATCAGTCAGGAAATCGATCACCGAGACATGCTTGAAGAAGCTCAGCGACTCGTAAAGCAGGATGACGATGATGGAAAGCGTGGTGAAGACGGCTGACAGTGCGGCCAGCATGAGGATGAATTCAATCACCCGCTCGAAGAAATTGCGTCTGACGTTTTTAGCCAGGCGCGGGCTGATTTTCAACTCTGATTTTGTTTCGGACACTCGTGTCGCCGTGGTCATTATTTTGTCCCGCGTATTGTAACGGATGCGTTATGGATTGAGTGAAAGGCGGGCCTGCCGTTGTTGTACCGCTGCTGCATCATTTCACGCGCTCGAGCAGATCCTTGATCTTGATGCCGATCTCTGGATGGCCGCCGAAGCCTGTGCCAGTCTTGCCTGATAACCAATGCTGGGTGACCGCCGCATAATCATCAGCCGGCAATGGAATGTATTTCACCTCGGCTACGAGTTCAGGCGCGTTCGCCAGGTAGTAATCCACGAACGCCTTCACTGCCGGTTTATTCTTGGCCGATTCGGCTTTCACGTAAATGAAGACGGGGCGGGAGAGCGGCTGGTAAGTCCCATCCATGACCGTCTGCATGGAAGGGCTGACGGGTTGCTCGCCCTCCTTGGCAACAATGGGCACAGCCTTGATCTTGTCCTTGTTTTCTTCATAGTAGGCATAACCGAAATAGCCCAATGCGCCTACGTCCTGCGAAACACCCTGCACCAGCACATTGTCATCCTCGGATGCGGTAAAGTCGCCGCGGCTGGATTTGGCCTTGCCCACGATGGCTTCAGTAAAGTAGTCGAAGGTGCCGGAATCTGCGCCCGCACCAAATAGCTGGATTTCCTTGTTAGGCCAAGCCGGATTGACCTGGTTCCAGGTCAGAATTTTCTGCTGCGCTTCTGGCCCCCACAGGGTCTTGAGTTCTGCAACCGTCATGCTCTCGATGAAATCGTTTTTCGGATTCATGACAACGGTCAATGCGTCATAGGCGACGGGCAGTTCGATGTACTCGATGCCCGCTTCCTGACAGGCCTGCATCTCATTTTGAAGAATGGGACGAGAGGCACCGGCAATGTCGATTTCACCGCGGCAGAATTTCTTGAAGCCGCCACCAGTACCTGAAATACCCACTGTCACCCTGATCTTCTGCTCGCGCTGGAACTCCTCGGATACAGCCTCGGTAACCGGATATACCGTGCTGGAGCCGTCAATTCGGACGATGGCATCGCTGGCGTTTCTGTTGTCCTCCGAATCGGAACAGCCTGCAACAAATATTGCCGAGATGCCGAACATGAGCGCATTGATCAAATGGGTGTGCTTCATCAAATACAACCTCCACAAGTTTGCATTCCTGGAATGCCGTAAGGATTTAAAGACTGCGGGCCTTCATATGCCTGGTGAATTCGGCTTCGTTGGATTTCAGCCGAGCCTGACGAATTTACTGGCGTTATTGTAACGGAAGCAGTCTTCGGATGGACAAAAGGGAGCAATGAGACGGCTCCCTTCGTGTCCAAATCCTGCCTTACTTGATTCGCTGCAGCAGGTCCTTGATCTTGACGCCGATTTCAGGCACGCCGCCAAAACCGGTACCAGGCTTCAGTGCTTTCCAGTGTGACGTCACTGCAGCGTATTCATCGGCCGGCAGCGGAACATATTTCACTTCCGACACCAGCTTGGGAGCATGAGCCAGATAATAATCCACGAATGCCTTCACTTCGGGTTTGAATGCAGCCGCAGTCGCATTGACGTAGATGAAGATGGGGCGCGACAGAGGCTGATAAGTGCCGTTCATTACGGTTTCAGCGGAAGGGCTGACGGGCTGGCCACCGGCCTTAGCAACGATGGGCACGGCTTTCAGCTTATCCTTGTTCTCTTCGTAATAGGCATAACCGAAGTACCCGATGGCGCCCACATCGTTGGCCACACCTTGTACAAGCACATTGTCATCCTCGGAAGCGGTAAAGTCACCGCGGCTGGACTTGGCCTTGCCGACAACCGCCTCAGTGAAATAGTCGAAGGTACCGGAGTCTGCGCCAGCACCGAACAGCTTGATCGGCTTATTGGGCCAGGCTGCGTTGACCTGGTTCCAGCTCTTGACTTTGCCTTGCGCTTCAGGACGCCACATCTTGTTGAGTTCATCCACTGACATGCTCTTGATGAAGTCGTTTTTAGGGTTTACCACCACCGTCAGTGCGTCATACGCGACTGGCAATTCGATGTACTGGATACCGGCTTCCTTGCAAGCGTCCATCTCCTTTTTGAGGATGGGGCGGGAAGCGCCGGAAATATCGATTTCACCGCGACAGAATTTCTTGAAGCCGCCGCCAGTGCCGGAGATCCCTACAGTGACCTTGGTCTTGGTGGAATTCTGAAAGTCTTCTGCCACTGCTTCTGTTATCGGATATACAGTGCTCGAGCCATCAATCCTCACGACTTTTTCTTTGGCCGCATGTGCAGCCGGCGTCAGGAAAACGCTAGCCACCGCTAATGCGCCAACAGTTTTAATCCACTTTGATTGCATCCCAATCTCCATTTGTTATGAGTGAGTGTTATGGCACCCTGTGCCGATAGCCATGCACTTTATCGGGCGAATGTTGCAGGTTCGTGACAACTAATGAAGTTTTATGACTCAGCCGTTTGGCGCGTTATAAGGCCCTGACTCCTTAATGTATAATTCCGCCCCTGGAACCAATCTGTGGAACAACCCTGTGGAATCAAACATCTGATGGAAGCCGAACAGCTCAATCTCATCTCCAACCGCTTGAGTGATCTTGCAGAACGCAACGATGCGCTCAGGAGGTATCTTTGACTTCGAAACCAAGCAGCAACGCCTGGAGGAAGTAAGTCAGCTTCTCGAAGATCCCAACATCTGGGACGACAACGAACGCTCGCAGAAACTGGGCCGCGAAAAGCGCGAGCTGGAGTTCATCGTCAGTGCCTTGATTGAAGTGGAGAATGGTTTGCGCGACGGCCGCGAGTTGTTCGAGATGGCGCGTGAAGAGAATGATGATGCAACCTTGCTGGGGATAGACGCTGACTCCGGGCAATTGGAAAAGCGTGTGGAGGAAATGGAATTCCGCCGCATGTTCTCAAACCCCATGGACCCCAACAACTGCTTCATTGATATCCAGTCGGGCTCAGGCGGCACCGAGGCCCAGGATTGGGCATCCATGCTGTTGCGCATGTATCTGCGTTACTGCGAACGCCGCGGCTTCAAGGTCGAGGTGCTGGAGGAGTCCGAAGGCGATGTGGCCGGCATCAAGAGCGCTTCGCTCAAGGTGAGCGGCGATTACGCGTTTGGCTTCATGCGTACCGAAAGCGGCGTGCATCGCCTGGTGCGCAAGTCACCGTTCGATTCCGGCAATCGCAGGCACACATCATTTGCCAGCGTATTCGTCTATCCCGAAGTGGATGAGTCCATCGAGGTGGACATTAATCCCGCCGATCTGCGTATTGATACCTATCGCGCTTCCGGCGCCGGCGGCCAGCACATCAATAAGACCGATTCCGCCGTACGTATTACGCATATACCCACCAATACCGTGGTTCAGTGCCAGAACGACCGTTCACAGCATCGCAACAAGGCAGAGGCCATGGCTATGCTGAAGGCGCAGCTGTATGCGCTGGAACTGCGCAAGCGCAATGAGGAAAAGCAGGCAATGGAAGATGCCAAGACCGATATCGGCTGGGGCCACCAGATACGCTCTTACGTGCTGGATCAGTCGCGCATCAAGGATTTACGTACCAATGTTGAAATCGGCAATACCCAGGGCGTGCTCGATGGCGATCTGGATCCATTCATAACAGAAAGCCTGAAACAGGGAGTGTAGTGGTGAGCGAACCCAATAATCCGGCAGAGGAAAAGTCTGTAGACGAAAGCCATGTGATTGCCGAGCGCCGCGAAAAGTTGAAGGCGCTGCGCGAAAAGGGCGTCGCATTCCCCAATGATTTCAAACCGCAGCATTATGCAGCCGACCTGCATCAGCAATATGGCGAATTGGACAATGAAACGCTTGAAGCGCGAGGGGTGAATGTTTCCATTGCGGGTCGCATGATGCTCAAGCGTGTCATGGGCAAGGCCAGCTTCGCGACCATCCAGGATCAAAGCGGCCGCATCCAGCTTTTCATTGCACGCGACAACCTGGGCGAGGAAGTTTACGACGCCTTCAAGAAGTGGGACATGGGCGACATACTTGCCGCTGAAGGGACTATCTTCAAGACCAAGACCGGTGAGCTGTCGGTCAAGGTCAGCAGTCTCCGTTTGTTGACCAAGTCACTGCGCCCGTTGCCCGAAAAATTCCATGGCCTCGCCGACCAGGAAATGAAGTATCGCCAGCGCTATGTGGATTTGATTGTGTCAGAGGAGACGCGTCAGACCTTCATCGCGCGCAGCAGGATTGTGGCATCCATCCGCAAATTCATGCTGGACAATGCATTCCTGGAAGTAGAAACGCCCATGCTGCACCCCATTCCTGGCGGTGCGGCGGCCAAACCCTTTATCACGCATCACAATGCGCTCGACATGCAGATGTTCATGCGCATTGCACCTGAACTGTACTTGAAGCGACTGGTAGTCGGCGGTTTCGAACGCGTATTTGAAATCAACCGCAATTTCCGCAATGAGGGTTTGAGCGTACGCCATAATCCGGAATTCACCATGATGGAATTTTATGCAGCCTATACCGATTACAAATGGCTCATGGATTTCACCGAGAACTGTTTGCGTAGTGCGGCGATGGAGGCACTGGGCACGACCAAATTGGAATATCAGGGCCGCGAGCTGGATTTCGGCCTCCCTTTCGAGCGCTTGACCATCATAGGCGCCATACGGAAATATGCGCGGCAATATTCAGAAGCCCAGCTGCAGGACGGTAATTTCCTGCGTGCCGAGCTCAAGAAGTTCGGCGTCAAGGCATTCGATCATGTGGGTCTTGGCGGGCTGCAGCTGGCATTATTCGAAGAAACCGCTGAGTCGCAGCTGTGGCAGCCCACTTATATCATTGATTATCCAGTCGAGGTTTCCCCGCTGGCACGCGCTTCCGACAGTAATCCCGAAATCACCGAGCGTTTTGAGCTATTCATCGCCGGGCGTGAGATTGCCAACGGCTTTTCAGAACTCAATGATGCTGAAGATCAGGCCGCACGGTTCCAGGCGCAAGTAGCGGCTAAGGACGCCGGTGATGTCGAGGCCATGTACTACGACGCCGATTTCATCCGCGCGCTGGAATACGGCATGCCTCCAACCGGAGGCTGCGGCATCGGCATTGATCGGTTGGTCATGCTGCTCACCGATAGCCCCAGCATTCGCGATGTGATTCTCTTCCCGCATATGCGTCCCGAGAGCTGAAATAAGTCAGCGGCCGCAAAGCGGCACCCGTGTTGGCTTTGCACGACAAGCAGGTCTCTTTAAAATCAGCCACTTAAAAGCTCAACAGGAAAATGGCGTCGGCCCTGCCCGACGCCTTAGTTGAAGCGGCGTCTGATATAACATCGTCTAACTGATTGAATTATAAAAAATAGCTTGGTAGGCACGACCATTGCTAATCAGCAGGGGGTCTAGCGCCGGCTCCGGGGCTTCAATTTTTCAGTTAGAGGTATGTATGTTGAATAAACAAGGTCTATTTAATCGTGTTAACGAACCCAGCCCCGCACGCAATACCCTGGGCGCCCTGGGCACTTCAAAACTGACGCCTACGCCAGGCCAACTTTCTGCAACCGATGCTGCCACGACAGACAGCGATCCCAAACCTGACCACGACGCCAAGGTGGATGCGACATCCGGCAGCAGACTGATCGTCGGGCCTGATGTCAAACTGCGCGGCGCGGAGATTCAAGATTGCGATACGCTGGTGGTTGAAGGCCGCGTGGAAGCTACCATGGACAGCCGCGTCATCCAGATCGCCGAGCATGGGGCATTCTCCGGCAAGGTCGGGATTGATGTGGCCGAAGTCTACGGGCAATTTGACGGTGAACTCACTGCCAGAAGCCAGTTGATTATCCATTCTTCCGGTCGTGTCAGTGGGAAGATACGCTATGGAAAGATTTTTATAGAGGAGGGGGGGGAAGTTTCTGGGGATATCGCGTCGCTGGCCGCTGAGAAGAGCAAGGCGATTACCTCATCGCTGCGAAGTGCCAACGGTTCCAAACACGACTGATTCCCGCTTGTCCAAAAAAGGCTTCCGCTCAAGGGAGCCTTTTTTTATGCCTATAGTTACCGGTAACCGCCAGCTGAACAATTTCATTGTTCGTCATCTTTCTGTCACATTGCATACGCAAAATCGCTGCCGTATTGAAACAAAATTGAATTGTTTGTTTTAGTGTGATGTTTTTATTTTTAGGGAGTTGAGAGCAATGAAAAAAATACACGGCGCAGTCGCTGCATTGTGCGGCACCTTGATGATGGCAGGGAGCATGCAAGCCATGGCGGATTCTACCGACGACATCGTGCATGCCTTGATAGGTAAAGGTGTGCTGACAGAGGAAGAAGGCGCATTGCTGCTCAAGGGGCGCGCAGGGGAAAAGGAAGCTGCCGATGAAAAAAAGAAAAATGCAGTGGGAGTTAAATATAAAGACGGCATTGTCATCGGTACGGAAGACGGCAAGAACAGCTTGCAGATCAACGGCCGGGTACATCTTGACTATCGCGGTTATAGCTACGAGGAAGATGATGATGGTTCGGCTGCACTGAGCAGCACGGGCTCTGACACGTTCGATGTCCGTCGTGCCCGTCTGGGTGCGAAATTCAGGTTCCTGGACTATTACTCCGGCGAAGTTGTAGCCAACCTGGCAGGTTCTGAAGGTGCGGACCTTGATGTGGCCTACCTAAATGTAGCCTGGTGGGAGCCGGTGCAATTCCGCTTCGGCCAGTTCAAGATGCCGTTCAGCCTGGAGCAGCTGACCAGCTCCAACAACATCGATTTCGTGGAGCGGAGCTTCGTGGATGCTTATATCCCCGCCAAGGAAATCGGCGCAATGGTTCACGGCGCTCCATTCAAGGGCACAACTTATGGGCTGGCATTATCCACTGGCCGTGGCATCAATAGCGCGGAAAATGACGTGCGGGTGGATGATGTGGACATCATCGGCCGCGTGACCGCCAACTTTGCCGAAATCATGGGTAACCAAAACATGGTAATGCACGTGGGAGCGGCATTCTCCGATGGCGATATCTCCAAGGGTGACGGCAACGCAGCATTCGGCGGCAACCGCAGGACCGAAGCACGCGGTGCCACTTTCTTTACTGCGCCAGTAGTGAGCTCGCTCTTCACCACATCCGATGCTTCTATCGACCGCACGCGTGTCGGTCTTGAATCCGCACTTGCCTATGGCCCGTTCAAGCTGCAAGGTCAGTGGGTACAAACCGGCTTTGATTTCGAAACGGCTGCGGATGACTATGATGCCGATGTCAAAGCCTGGTATGCAGAGGCGCTGTGGACGATCACCGGCGAATCATGGGCCGACCGTTACAAGGGTGGCGCATTCGGCGGCATCAAGCCCAAAACCAACTTTGATCCCCGCACCTTTACCGGTGGTGCATGGGAAGTGGGTGTCCGCTACAGCAGTCTTGATGCAGGTGACTTCAATACGCCAGGCTTGAGTGCGGGCGCAGGTCTTGATCCGCAAATCACGACAGGGGCCAGCCGTTATGCTGAAGCCGATGCCTGGACCATGGGTCTGAAGTTCATTCCGAATCCGCATGTGCGTTTCATGCTGGATTATGTAGATACGGATTTCGAGGAAAACTTTGGCGGCACTGTGGTGACAGTGAACGGAGAGGATGAAGAGGACGAAAAGGCCTTGCTGTTCCGTGCGCAGGTTGCCTTCTAAAAGCTTATCTCCTAGGGAGAAGCCCGCTTGATGCGGGCTTTTTTCTTGCTTGAATGCGCGCAAAATCAGTTGAAGGAACTGCGCAGGCCCCCTTGCCGGTTTCTGCCAGCAAATACAATGCTTAAGTGGGCTTTTCATTGGCATTTTTGTTAATATAGCCCGCTAAATAACCTCAACAAGAGTGCGGGGATGTACAAAAACTCACAGCCTTCCGTAAGCACTTTTTCTCCCCGGCAAATACTCGTCATCTCATTACTGGCCATGGCTTACTGGGCCAGCTCGCAGGTGGGACTTATTTTTACCACCGAAGGCACCTACGCTTCCCTGATCTGGCCGCCTGCCGGCATATCACTGGCGGCTTTGCTGGTGTTTGGTTACCGGGTATGGCCTGGGATTTTCACCGGCGCACTGCTGGCAGAATTAAGCCTTGGTTTGCCAGCCGGGGTAGCTACGCTGATTGCTTTCGGCAATACGTTGGAAGCGCTCGCCGCCTGTTATCTGCTGCGCCGCGTGCCCGGGTTTGACCGGGCCCTGATCCGCTTGCGCGATCTTGTGGCCCTGATTGTGCTTGCCGCTGGCGTCAGTGCCCTGATTAGCGCATTAATCTCTACCAGCAGTTTGTACCTGTTCGGCCTTGTCGAGAACGATATCCTTTTCCTCGTGTTCAGGAACTGGTGGATGGGAGATGCATTGAGCAATGTGCTGTTCGCGCCGGCTGTGCTCGCCATTTACCACCATGAGCGGCTGAAATGGAACAAAACACGGGTGGTCGAGGCATGTGTATTATCCGGTTTGCTGCTGGCAGGCTGCCTGATGGTCTTCCAGAATGCGCTGGTGAATTCATTCCTGCCCAACCCGCGTGCATTCATTCTGTTCCCGCTGGTGATGTGGGCTGCGCTGAGCTTTTATCAGCGCGGTGCGGCGCTCAGCGCCATCTTCATCTCGCTGATGGCATTGTGGGGCGGCATGAACCACACCGGATTCTTTGCCGACGATTTTATCCTCGGCGATCTCATGAATTACTGGCTTTTCGTGTTGGTGCTTGCCGGCATCGCGTTCTCTCTGTCTGCCCTGAATGCGGGCCGCAAACGTTCTGAATTCCAGCTCACTGAGCAACTGGAATTCTACGATGCGCTGATCGATGCGCAGTCAGATGCCGAAACAGGTGTGGTGGTCATGGAACAGGGCAAGATCGTCTATGCCAATGATGCCATGTGGCGCATCGGCGGCTATCACATCGGCGATGTTCCACTGGGTTCGGACTTTATCAACCTGGTCCATCCTTCAGAGCGGCAGCGCGTGCGCGAGATACAGATCAAACGCTTGGCGGGTGAGCCGGTGCCGGGCCGCTATGAATCGGTGCTGCTGGCGAGAAATGGCATGCCGATTTCGGTGGAGATCGCGGCTGCGCTTTACCGCGACGGTAGCGACCGCGTGGTGGCACTGGTAACCAACATTAGTGAGCGCAAGCAGGCCGAGGCCGAGCTGGCGCAAAGTCAGCAGGATTACCGTGAGCTGGTGGAGTCAGTGCAGGCGGTTGTATGGCGCGCCACCCCAACCGGCGCCTTTACCTTTGTAAGCCACGAGGCCGAGGCCCTGCTGGGGTATCCGCTATCCGAGTGGACGGAAAACCCCACGTTCTGGGCCGATATCATCCATCCTGATGATCGCGATTGGGTTGTCGAATATTGCATCAATGAGTCTGCGAAGCTCAGAAGCCATGTATTCGATTACAGGTTGATTGCGTCAGATGGCCGTGTGGTCTGGGTGCAGGATATGGTCAAGGTGATTCCCAACACTGCTGGAACGCGGCCGCAGGAGCTGGTGGGCGTCATGCTCGATATCACGGCCCGCAAGGAGGCGGAGGCCGGGTTGCGGTTGTCTCGCCAGGTATTCGACAATACGGCTGAAGGTATCTTGATTACCGATGCCTATTTCAATGTGCTCGAAGTCAACCAGGCCTACCTCAACATCACGGGTTATAGCCGCGAAGAAGTCGTTGGCGAAAAGCCAGTCGTCATGAATACCGGGCTGCACAATCAGCAGTATTACGATGACTTGTGGCGTACGCTCAGGGAGGAAGGCAAATGGGTCGGCGAAATCTGGAGCCGACGCAAGAATGGGGAAAGCTATCCGGAGTGGCTTTCCATCAGCGCGGTTGCCGACAGCAAGAAGATCGTGCAGAACTATGTCGCGGTGTTTACCGATATCACCCAACGCAAGCAATCCGAGGAGCGGCTGCAATTCCTGGCCAGCCATGACGCACTGACGCACCTGCCCAACCGCGCCCTGCTGCAAGAGCGCATCGAGCAGGGTCTGCTGCGCGCAAAGCGCAGCCACGGCAAGCTGGCGATACTGTTCATCGACCTGGACCGTTTCAAGATCATCAACGATACGCTGGGGCATCATGCGGGGGACATGCTGCTGCAGGAAGCTGCGCGCCGGCTCAAGGATTGCCTGCGAGTGTCGGATACCGTGGCGCGCCAGGGCGGGGATGAATTCGTCGTGCTGATCGAGGACTTTGCTGATGTGCAGTATCTGGCCAGTGTTGCGCGCAAGATCATGAACGTGCTGGCCCAGCCGTTCATCCTGCTCAATCAGGAGCTGTACATCAGTGCCAGCATAGGCATCAGCGTATATCCCGAGGACGGCATGGATATCTTCTCACTGCTCAAGAACGCTGACGTGGCCATGTATCGCGCCAAGGAGAGCGGCAAGAATACCTTCCAGTTCTATGCCGCTGAAAGCAATGTGCACAGTGTGGAGCGGCTGGCGCTGGAGAACAACCTGCGCCGCGCGCTGGAGCGCAAGGAATTCGTGCTGCACTTCCAGGCCAAGGTCAATCTGCGCACAGGCAAGATCATAGGCGCGGAAGCCCTGCTGCGCTGGCAGCATCCGGAGCTGGGGCTCATCAAGCCGGCGGACTTCATTTCACTTGCGGAAGAGACCGGCCTCATCATCCCGATCGGCGCATGGGTGCTGGAAGAAGCCTGTCGTGAGGCGTATAGCTGGAAGCAGGTGGCAGGTCATGCGATTCGCGTGGGCGTGAACCTTTCAGCCAGGCAGTTCCGCGAGGAGGGGCTGCATCAAACCATCGCGAACGCACTGACGCAGAGCGGATTGACTGCGGATTGCCTGGAACTGGAAATCACGGAAAGCATGATCATGCAGAATGCAGAGCGTGCGGCCAGCCTGCTGCAACACTTCCGCGAGCTGGGTACGCTGGTACTAATAGATGATTTCGGCACTGGTTATTCATCGCTGGGCTATCTCAAGCACTTCCCCATCGATTCGCTCAAGATCGACCGTTCATTCGTGCGCGACATTCCACAGGATAGTGACGACATGGCCATTACCCAGGCCATCATCGCGCTGGCGCGCAGCCTGGATCTCAAGGTGGTGGCCGAAGGGGTGGAGAATCAGGAGCAGCTCAAGTTCCTGCACGAGCAGGGCTGCGACCTGATGCAGGGCTACCTGTTCAGTATGCCGTTGCCGGCGGCGGAATTCCTGGAGTTTCTCAAGGACAATGCCGGCATGCCCTTGTATGACCGTGATGTCGACCTGGAGCCGTCAGCCTGACGGCAATAGCAGGATAGGCCTGACCTGCTAGCGGTTTTCCTTGGCCATGTTGATGGAATACTTGGGAATTTCGACCACCAGATCCTGATCATCCACGATCGCCTGACAGGAGAGGCGCGAATTGGGCTCCAGGCCCCAGGCCTTGTCCAGCAGGTCTTCCTCTTTCTCTTCTGCAGAGGGCAGCGAATTGTAGCCCTCACGCACCACCACATGGCAGGTGGTGCAGGCGCAGGCCTTTTCGCAGGCATGGTCGATGTCGATATCGTGCTTCAACAGGTTGTCGCAGATGGACATGCCGCTTTCCGCCTCGAAGGCAGCGCCTTCAGGACAAAGCTCCGGGTGGGGAAGGACGATGATATTCGGCATAAGGCTCTAGATTTCCAGTGAATTGAGATTCTTGCCGGCGAGCGCACGTTTGACGGAAGCGTCCATGCGCCGTGCGGCAAAGGTTTCGGTTGCGCGATTCAGGGCTTCTGCCGCGCTGTGGATGGCTGCGCTGTCGTTGCCTTCCATGAGCTGGCGTAAGTTTTCCATGTGCTGTTCAATGGTGTCACGTTCCTCCGCGCTTAACAGGGCATCGCCATCCTGTGTCAGCGCAGCGGCGATGGCATCCAGCAACTGCCGGGCCTCCACCTGCGCTTCACGCAGTGCACGCGCCTGCTTGTCTTCCTCAGCCGAAGTGAACGACGCCTGCAGCATGTTGAAAATCTGCTCTTCGCTGAGGCCATAGGATGGCTTGACCGTGATGCTGGACTCCACGCCGCTGGTTTGTTCGCGTGCGCTTACTGACAGCAATCCATCGGCGTCCACCTGAAAAGTTACGCGAATTCGGGCGGCGCCGGCAGGCATGGGGGGAATGCCGCGTAACTCGAACTGCGCAAGCGAGCGGCTATCCGATACCAATTCGCGCTCCCCCTGCACCACATGGATGCTCATGGCGGTCTGCCCGTCCTTGAAGGTCGTAAACTCCTGGGCACGCGCCACTGGCAATGTGGAGTTGCGCGGAATAATCTTTTCCACCAGGCCGCCCATGGTTTCCAGACCCAGCGACAGTGGAATGACGTCCAGTAACAGCAGATCGTCTTCGCTGCGGTTGCCAGCCAGGATGTTGGCCTGGATAGCAGCGCCCAATGCAACGACCTTATCCGGATCCAGGTTTGTCAGGGGTTCCTGCTTGAAGAATTCAGCCACGGCCTGATGCACCTGCGGCATGCGTGTCGCGCCGCCGACGAGCACCACACCCTTGACATCTTCGGTAGCCAGGCCTGCATCGCGCAATGCCTTGCGGGTGGGCGTCAATGTCTTGGCAATAAGATGGGCGGTCAACTCGGTAAATTTTTCGCTGGTGAGCGTCAGGTTGACCACTTCACCATCGCTGAGCACACTGGTGATCTGGGCGGTAGCGTGTTCCGTAAGCCATTCCTTGGCTTCCCGCGCCTTGCTCAGCAGAGTACGCGTATCTTCGGCACTGATGGGTGGCAGCTTGGCCTGTTCCAGTATCCAGCAGAAAATGCGGCGGTCGAAGTCATCCCCGCCCAGTGCGGAATCGCCGTTGGTCGCAAGCACCTCAAACACGCCTTTGGACAGGCGAAGGATGGAGATGTCGAAGGTGCCGCCGCCCAAGTCGTAGATGACATAGGTGCCTTCTGCTGCGTTATCGAGGCCGTAAGCTACAGCCGCGGCGGTGGGCTCGTTGAGCAGCCGCAACACATTCAGCCCAGCCAGCGTGGCCGCATCCTTGGTGGCCTGGCGTTGGGCATCATCGAAATAGGCGGGAACAGTGATAACAGCACCAGTGAGTTCGCCGCCGAGGGTTCTTTCCGCGCGTCGTTTCAGGGCCTTGAGGATTTCAGCCGAAACCTCGACCGGGCTTTTGATGCCGGACCGCGTCTGTATCTGCACCATGCCGGGTGCATCGATGAAATGGTAGGGCAGGTGAGCCTGATCCGGGACGTCGTGCAGTCCGCGTCCCATGAAACGCTTGGCAGAAACAATGGTGTTACGCGGATCGGCAGACTGCTGTGCCTGCGCCTTGTAGCCGGTTTCCACACTGCCATCCTGCAGGTAGCGCACCACCGACGGCAACAGGGAGCGGCCTTGCTCGTCCTGGAGCACGGTGCTCATGCCGCTACGTACTGTGGCGACGAGCGAGTTGGTAGTGCCAAGGTCTATGCCCACCGCCAGCTTATGCTGGTGCGGTGCTGCGCTTAATCCTGGTTCTGCGATTTGTAATAGGGCCATAACTAGTCTTCGAGCCGGATGATGTCTTGCCCGATATCACTGCATATCTTGTCGATGAAACTGAGTTTGCGTACGGTGCTGGCGGCTTCGTCGAGGTCGGCATTATCCAGTAAAGTGCCAAGGCTGTCCTGCAGATGCCTGGCTTCATGCTGGGCCTTCTTGAGCAGTTTTTCCAGTGCCGCCACGTCATGTTCGGCCTTGGCATCCTCAATGGATTCGCGCCATTCCATCTGCAACATGAGGAATTCGGCCGGCATGACGGTATTGCTTTCCTCATTGACCTCCATGCCCTGCAAATGCAACAGGTAGCGGGCACGTGCAGTGGGATTTTTCAGAGTACGGTAGGCTTCGTTGGCTTCGGTGGCCAGCTGCATGGAGCGCAAGCGCTCGGCAGAAGGTGCCGCGGCGAAGCGATCCGGATGTACCTCGCTTTGCAGGCGGCGGTAGTTCTGATCCAGCACCGTCGAATCGATGGAAAACTTTTGCGGCAGGTCCAGCAATTCGAAATAGTTCGGGTGGGATTCAGTCAGCATCCGGGCATCTCATTACAGTAATGGCAGGCTGAAGCCCGTCAATCAAACGGTAAAGCTCTCGCCGCAGCCGCACTCATCCTTGACATTGGGGTTGTTGAACTTGAACCCTTCGTTGAGGCCTTCCTTGGTGAAATCCAGCTCAGTGCCGTCGATATAGACCAGGCTCTTTGGATCGACGAAGACGCGGATGCCGTGGCTCTCGAAAGCCACGTCTTCCGGTTGCGTCTGGTCAACGAATTCAAGCGTATAGGCCATGCCGGAGCAGCCGGTGGTCTTCACACCCAGGCGTAAACCCACACCCTTGCCACGATTGGCAAGGTATTTTTCGACGCGGCTGGCAGCAGATTCGGTCAGCGTGATCGCCATGACTTACGCCACCTCTTGCTTGTCGACCTGTTTAGACTTGAGGTCAGCTACCGCTGCCTTGATCGCATCTTCAGCCAATACCGAGCAATGGATCTTGACTGGGGGTAAGGCCAGCTCTTCGGCAATGGCGGAATTCTTGATCTCAGCCGCCTGATCCAGCGACTTGCCCTTGAGCCATTCGGTAACCAGCGAGCTCGACGCAATGGCTGAACCGCAGCCATAAGTCTTGAACTTGGCATCCTCGATGATACCGTTGTCATTGACCTTGATCTGCAGCTTCATGACGTCGCCGCAGGCAGGCGCGCCCACCATGCCGGTTCCGACATGCGGATCGTTCTTGTCCAGCGAACCGACGTTACGCGGATTTTCGTAGTGATCCAGCACTTTATCTGAATAAGCCATTTTGATTACTCCTTACTAAATGCTTCTATATCTTTCATATGACGTTCAATTCGCCAAAATCAATGGGCGGCCCATTGGACAGAATTCAAATCTATCCCTTCCTGATGCATTTCCCACAGCGGCGACAATTCGCGCAGCTTGCCGATCTTGCTCTTCATGAGCTGCACCGTGTAATCGATATCCTCCTCGGTGGTGAAGCGACCGATTGAGAAACGAATGGAACTGTGCGCCAGCTCATCCGAACGGCCCAGTGCGCGCAGTACGTAGGAAGGCTCCAGGCTGGCAGACGTACAGGCCGAGCCGCTGGAAACCGCGATATCCTTGACTGCCATGATCAGCGATTCACCCTCGACATAGTTGAAACTGATGTTGAGATTGTGCGGTACGCGCTGCTTGAGGTCGCCGTTGACGTAGACTTCCTCGATTTCTTCCAGGCCGGCCAGCAGCTTGTCACGCAGGCGGCGGATGCGGGCATTTTCCAGTTCCATTTCCTCACGTGCAATACGGAAGGCTTCGCCCATGCCGACGATCTGGTGGGTAGCCAGCGTGCCTGAGCGGAATCCGCGCTCCTGACCGCCGCCATGAATCTGTGCTTCGAGACGGATGCGTGGTTTGCGCCGTACATACAGCGCGCCTATACCCTTGGGGCCGTAGGTCTTGTGTGCCGAGAAGCTCATGAGGTCCACCGGCAGTTTTTCCAGGTCGATGGACACCTTGCCCGTGGCTTGTGCAGCGTCAACGTGGAAGATGATGCCCTTCTCGCGACAGATGTTGCCTATAGTTTCGATGTCCTGAATGACGCCAATTTCGTTGTTGACCAGCATGACCGAGACCAGCGCGGTATCGGGACGGATCGCCGCCCTGAGCTTCTCGATATCCACCAGCCCATTGGGTTCGGGGGCGAGGAAGGTTGCTTCGAAGCCCTGGCGCTCCAGGTCGCGCACCGGGTCGATCACGGCCTTGTGCTCGGTCTGCACGGTGATGATGTGCTTGCCCTTGCCGCTGTAGAAGTTCGCTGCGCCCTTGATGGCGAGGTTGTTCGATTCGGTTGCACCCGAAGTCCAGACGATTTCACGCGGGTCGGCATTGACCAGCTTGGCTACTTCCTCGCGCGCATTTTCCACGGCCTTTTCCGCTGTCCAGCCGAACGCATGGCTGCGCGAAGCCGGATTGCCGAAGTGGGTCGTCAGGTAAGGAATCATCTTCTCCGCCACGCGCGGGTCAATCGGCGTGGTGGCGGAATAGTCCAGATATATCGGTGTATGTACTGTCATCTTCTTTCCTCAGCTTAAGCGCATTGCCTAAACGGCAATCGCAGTCAATCTCTTCAATCGCAGCAACTCGCTCTCGAGCGCTGCCAAAAATGCTTCAATCTGTTCGGGCGTGTTGTCCTTGCCCAGGCTTACGCGCACGGCGCCTCGTGCCAGGTCTTGCTCAACGCCCATGGCCAGCAATACATGGCTGGGCTCCGTATTGTCGCTGGAACAGGCCGATCCGCTGGCGACAGCAAATCCCTTGCGATCCAACGCTCCCACCAGCGTCTCGCCTTCGATGTCAGGAAAGGCGAAAAAGCTGGTGTTAGGTAACCTACCTGCCGTACGGCCGAAGATGACGGCATCTAATGCGGCCAATCCACTTTCCAGCCGGTCGCGCATATCCCGCAGCCTGGCTGCCCTCTGGCCTAGCTCGCGCGTTGCGAGTTCGCACGCCAGGCCGAAGCCGACAATGGCCGCGACATTTTCAGAGCCGCTGCGCAGGCCTTTTTCCTGACCGCCGCCGTACATGAGCGGCTGGATATCTACGCGCTTGTCCAGCACCAGTGCACCTGCACCTTGCGGACCGTATACCTTGTGCGATGACAAGCTCATGGCATGCACATTGAGTTCGTGAAAATCCAGCGGCATCTTGCCCAGCGCCTGCACCGCATCGGTGTGCACGAAGGCGCCGTGGGCTTTCGCATGCTCCGCGATGCCGGCGATATCCTGGATCACACCGGTTTCGTTATTGGCCAGCATGACTGAAACCAGGCTGGTCGGCTCTTTCAGTATCTTTGTCAGGCTCTGCTGGTCAATCCCGCCATTGGTATCCACAGCAATCACAGCGGTCTTCCAGCCCCGAAGGCGCATGGCCAGTACGGGCCGTGATACAGCCGGATGCTCAACCACGCTACAGGCGAGCTGGCCTGCGGTATTGCCTGCTCCGGCAGCGATACCGGTGATGGCCATGTTGTCTGCTTCAGTGCCGCCGCCGGTGAACACGACCTGTGTCGGATGTGCGCCCACCGCATCAGCTACCTGTTCACGTGCGTGGTCGATCGCTGCTCTTGCCGTACGTCCAAAGCCATGGCGGCTCGTGGCATTGCCGTACTGCATGGTCAAAAATGGCAACATGCCCTCAAGTACGTGCGTGTCCAGCGCAGTCGTGCCGTTGTTGTCCATATAGATGCCGGAAGTGCTCATGTCAGGCAACCGCTGTTTCCTTGGCCGTCTGAAGTTCACGGCGATTGGTGAACAAAATTTTCTTTCCCTCGCGCTGCGAGGCCACTAGATCTGCCAGCGTCACGCCGGAGAGAAATTCGAGAATCTTGGTATTGAGGCTGGCCCACAGATCATGCGTCATGCAGCGACCTTCGTCATGGCAGTTTTCCTTGCCGCCGCATTGGGTCGCGTCAATCAATTCATCAACGGCAGCAATGATTTCCGAGACCGAAATGTCTCTTGTGCTCTTTGCTACCCGGTAGCCGCCACCCGGGCCTCGCACGCTTTTGACCAGTCCGTTGCGACGCAGCCGGCTGAACAGTTGTTCAAGATAGGAAAGCGATATGCCCTGACGTTCGCTGATGCCGGCCAGCGTCACCGGTTTGGCCTCATCCTGCAGTGCAAGATCAAGCATGGCGGTGACGGCAAAACGGCCTTTTGTGGTTAATCGCATCAAGTTTCCTAAAGTATTAGAGGTATCTCAGACGCCAGTATTGGCGCCATTTCGGCACTTTATGAAAGGTGTCGAACTGTATAATACCCTAATGCTTTAGTCAACTATTTTATTGAGATGGTTCACATCAAATGCCTTGCCGACTTCGGCGTCTGTTTCAACGTCGGCACCGAGCTTGGCGAGCTGCTCGGAGAGCTGCTGCAATTGCTGATCCTGCAAGGCGGCATGGTCGAGCAGGGCGTGGATAGCCTTGACCATGGGGTCGTTCATGTCTTCACTGACGGCATAAGCGGAAAAACCGATCTTCTTGGCCATGTCATCCCGCTGCTGCGACTTTTCCTGATCCAGGATGCGCGCAGGTATGCCGACCGCAGTGGCACCCGCCGGCACATCCTTGACGACAACGGCGTTGGAACCGATTTTGGCCTCGGCGCCTATCGTAATCGGGCCCAGCACCTTGGCCCCGGCGCCGATGACAACGCCGCGTTCCAATGTCGGATGACGCTTGCCCTTGTTCCAGGAGGTTCCGCCCAGTGTGACGCCGTGATACAGCGTGCAATCGTCATTGATGACAGCGGTTTCGCCGATCACGACACCCATGCCGTGATCGATGAAAACCCTATGACCGATCTGCGCACCCGGATGGATTTCGATGCCGGTGAGCCAGCGCGCGACATGCGAGCTGAAGCGTGCCAGCCAGCGCAGGCGGTGCTCCCATAGCCAGTGGGCGAAGCGATGCGCGATAAGTGCATGCACGCCGGGGTAGGTCGTGACGATTTCCCAGCGCGTACGGGCCGCCGGGTCGCGTTCAAAAACGACAGCGATATCTTCGCTTAAATGTCTAAACATGAATGCAATCCATTTTATGAGCTGATAGCGTCGCTCATTCCTCGCCTATCAATTGTTTCTTCATTCGCCACAGGGATTTCTTGCGCTTCATCCATGAATGGATTTTAGTCCTGTTTGTTGGGACGGGGTTCGTTTGTGTGCGTCAATATACCACGCAGAATATTGACTTCTTCCTTCTCCGGACGTGCCCGCGCATACAGCCGGCGCAAGCGCTGCATGAGGCGGCCCGGCGCGGCGGGATTAAGAAAACCGATGCGAATCAGTGTCTCTTCCATGTGCCGGTACAACATCTCCAGATCTTCATTGGTCGCCAACGGCTCATCAGATGGTGCAATGGTCATGCGGCCATCAAGCAAGGCCATGCGAACTTCGTAGCACATGACCTGCACCGCGGCGGCCAGGTTGAGCGATGAAAATTCCGGATCCGCTGGAATCATCGCCAGCATCTGGCATAAATCGAGCTCTGCGTTCGACAGGCCGCTCATTTCGGTGCCGAATACCAGTGCAACCTGCTGGGTGCTGGAGACCTGAGCGGCGTGCTGTGCGGCCTGTCGTGCATCAAGCAGTTCGTGGGATAACTGCCGTTTGCGGGCGCTCAGACCGATGGCAAACGCGCACCCGGTCAGTGCTTCAGCCAGCGTTTCGCAGACGCGGGCATTCTCCAGCACGTCGGTTGCACCAACTGACAATGCTGTGGCTTCAGCATGCGGAAATTTTTTCGGCTGCACCAGATAGAGGTGCTGCAGTCCCATGGTCTTCATCGCTCGCGCCGCCGCGCCAATATTGCCAGGATGGCTGGTCTGGCAGAGCACGATGCGGAAATTGGAGAGAAGTTCGAGTTTGGAAGTCATAGGGTTAGCATTTAAAATGCCAATATTCTAACAGTCGAGCCTTTCTCTAAATCCAAATTTGTCACCTCATAATATATTTTGGAAATTTGAATTTATGGAAGTGCTCGATACCTAACACTGGAAACCAATCAAGATGCATCCCATGCTGACCAATGCGGTGAAAGCCGCCCGCCGCGCCGGCGGTATCATTAACCGCGCTTCGCAGGATATCGGCGCCCTCAAGATCCGCAGTAAGACTTACAACGACTTTGTGACAGAGGTGGATCACGCCGCCGAGGCCGCGATTATAGAAATTCTCAAGGATGCCTATCCGGATCACGGTTTTCTGGGTGAGGAAAGCGGCAATGATCGCGTAGACGCGGAGAATGTATGGATCATCGATCCGCTCGATGGCACCACCAATTTTCTGCATGGTTTCCCGCAATACTGTATTTCCATCGCACTCATGCAGAAGGGCCAACTCACGCAGGCAGTGGTGTACGACCCCAACCGCAACGATCTCTTCACCGCCACGCGCGGACGCGGTGCCTTCCTTAACGACAAGCGCATCCGTGTGACCAACCGCCTCAAGCTGCAGGATTCCATCATCGGCACCGGATTCCCATTCCGGGACTTTACCCACCTTGACGCTTATCTCGCCATGTTCAGGGACATGGTGAAAAAGACCTCGGGTGTACGTCGTCCCGGGTCTGCCGCGCTTGATCTGGCTTATGTCGCCGCGGGCTGGTATGACGGTTTCTGGGAAATCGGATTGTCCAAGTGGGATGTCGCTGCCGGCGGCTTGCTGATCCAGGAAGCGGGCGGCATTGTCGGCGATTTCGAAGGCAATGAAGGCTGGCTGGAAACCGGCAATATCGTAGGCGCCAATCCCAAGATTTTCGCGCAACTCATACAAACGCTGGCGCCCCACCTGACCGAAGGGCTCAGGTCCAAAATTTCGGCCTGATGACGCATGTCAGCCTTCGAGTCCATTGCCGAACAGCGTATCCAGGAAGCTCTGGCGCGCGGCGAACTTGAGTGCTTGCCTGGTCAGGGGCAGCCGCTGATTCTGGACGATGACAGGCTGGTGCCGCAGGAACTGCGCATGGTGTACCACATTCTCAGAAATTCCGGCTATGTCCCGCCTGAAGTCCAGACCTTGAAAGACATTGCCGAGCTGGAGCGTGAAGTCTTGGCGACGACCGGTGAGCGGCGCAGCCAGGCGATGAAGAAATTGCGCCTGCTTGCTATGCAAGTGAGCACTACCCGCACCGGCAATCTGCAGCTCGAAGCCGATTATTACGACCGGCTGATGCAGCGTTTGGGCGACTGAACTATGACGGCCCATCCCTGACATGAACAGCCCGGCCGACTCCGCGTCCCTTCAGCAGCACACACCCATGATGCGGCAGTATCTGGGTATCAAGGCGCAATATCCCGACATGCTGCTGTTCTACCGCATGGGTGATTTCTACGAGCTGTTCCACGAGGATGCCGAGAAGGCTGCGCGGCTGCTTGGCATCACGCTGACCAAGCGCGGCGCTTCCAATGGTGAGCCTATCCGAATGGCTGGCGTGCCCTACCATGCCGCAGAGCAATATCTGGCCAAACTCGCCAAACTGGGCGAATCGGTTGCCATCTGCGAGCAGATCGGCGACCCGGCCAAGAGCAAAGGCCCCGTCGAACGGCAGGTAACACGCATCCTGACGCCGGGCACACTAACCGATAGTGCATTGCTGGATGATAGTCGTGACAGTCTGTTGTTAGCCGTATGCCCCGGCGAAGGCATCATTGGTCTCGCGCGCATCAATCTGGCATCAGGCCAATTCTTCCTGAGCGAAATCGCAGTTGGCGCATTGGCGCAGGAACTGGAGCGCATCCAGCCTGCGGAACTGCTATTGCCTGACGATTTTCAACATGCCGCCATCGAAACGACCAAGTGCCCAAAGCGCAGGCTTGCCCCGTGGCAATTCGATCCGGATTCTGCACAGCAAAGCCTGACCAGACAATTCGAGACTCGCGACCTTGATGGCTATGGTTGCGCAGGATTGACGGCAGGTGTCGCAGCAGCAGGCGCCTTGCTGGATTACGTCAGGCATACGCAGCGCACCAGCCTGCCTCATCTCAATGGTCTGACAGTCGAGCAGACGGGCGACTTCATCGGGCTGGATGCGGCGACACGCCGCAACCTGGAAATCGACCAGACCCTGCGTGGCGAAGAATCGCCCACGCTCTATTCGCTGCTCAACACCACGCAGACTGCCATGGGTGCACGCCTGTTGCGCCAATGGCTGCACCATCCGCTAAGAGAGCGGAAGGCGCTTGCCGAACGACATGAAGCCGTTGCATCACTTGGCCGTCAATACCAGGCATTGCAAGTGCTGCTGCGGCCGATTTGCGATATCGAGCGCATTACGGCGCGTATAGCACTGAAGTCTGCCCGCCCACGCGATCTTTCCGGACTGCGTGAAAGCCTGCAGCAATTATCGGCGCTGCAAAGTCACTTGCGGGATGCCTCGCTGCCGTTGCTGCAGCAACTTGTTGGCTCGCTTGCGCCGCCTGCCGACGTGCTGCATTTGCTGCAGCAGGCAATCCGGATGGAGCCCGCAGTTGTTTTGCGGGAGGGCGGCGTCATTGAGGATGGTTACGACACTGAGCTGGACGAGCTGCGCGGCATCCAGAGCAACTGCGGAGAATTCCTGCTCAAATTCGAAGCGCAGGAGAAGGAACGCACGGGCATTGCCAGCCTCAAGGTTGAATACAACAGCGTGCACGGTTTTTACATTGAGCTCAGCCGTGCCCAGGCCGAACATGCGCCTGCCGAATACCGCAGGCGGCAGACCCTCAAGAATGCCGAGCGTTTCATCACGCCCGAATTGAAAACCTTCGAGGATAAGGTGCTGTCAGCCAATGATAGAGCTTTGGCGCGCGAGAAGGTGTTATATGACGAGGTACTGGACAAGCTTGCTGGTTTTATCGGCCAGCTGCAAGCCAACGCGGCTGCCGTCGCCCAGCTCGATGTGCTGTGCTGTTTCGCCGAGCGCGCCGATACACTCAATTATGTGATGCCGCAATTCGTCGAGGAGCCGGGAGTCATCATCAAGGATGGCCGTCATCCCGTGGTGGAACAGCTGGCGCAGCCTTTCATTGCCAATGATGTTGCGCTGTCACCTTATCGCCAGCTGCTGCTGATCACAGGCCCCAACATGGGTGGTAAATCCACTTACATGCGACAGACGGCGCTGATCGTATTGCTGGCGCATTGCGGCAGTTTCGTACCGGCTGCTACTGTGAAGCTCGGCCCTGTCGACCGTATTTTCACGCGCATCGGCGCTTCAGATGATCTGGCCGGAGGGCGTTCCACCTTCATGGTGGAGATGACCGAAACCGCCAACATCCTGCACAACGCAACCTCGCAGAGCCTGGTGCTGCTCGACGAAATCGGCCGCGGCACCTCGACTTTCGACGGTCTGTCGCTGGCATGGGCAGTTACACGGCAATTGCTGGAAAAAAACCGCAGCTATACGTTATTCGCCACGCATTACTTCGAGCTCACGCGCATCGTCGATGAATACAAGCAGGCCTGCAATGTACATCTCGATGCGGTGGAACACGGCAAGGGCATCGTTTTCCTGCATAGCGTGGAAGAGGGGCCGGCGAGTCAGAGTTACGGCCTGCAGGTAGCACAGCTGGCAGGCATTCCAAAGTCTGTCGTCACCGCTGCCAGGCGCAAGCTGACGCAGCTTGAGCAGCAGAATCTCACGGCGGGACCGCAGACAGACATGTTCGTGCAGGCGGAAAATGAACCGGAACCGGTATCCCATCCAATCGTAGACGAGCTTGAAACCCTGGACCCGGATGACCTCACGCCCAAGCAGGCGCTGGAGCTGCTGTATAAATTGAAGGGTTTGCTCTAGGCCGGGCGCAGGCCGGATTTCGGCTTGATGTCGAAAGCGACGCAGATGCGGTCGCTGCCGGCGTTGAACGGGATGGTGCGATGGAACAACGATGACGGGAACAGGATGATATCGCCCACGACCGTCTCCTTCACCATGGTCGCAAAATTATCGTGCTGCCGGGGATAGTTGTCACCGTCCATGCTGAATTCGATGCAACCTTCAAGACTACCGGCCTCGCGCGGCGGAATGGCCAGGTAAAGCACCCCGCTAAGCCAGCCGGTTTCGTGGATGTGCGAAGTCAGGTGGCCGCCGCTGTTCATTTTTACGTACCACGAGCTGCTGAACTCCGGCTCCTGCGGGAATTCTCGGATATAGACGCAATCCTGGCCGGCAAAGTGCTGGCCGTATTCACGCACCTTTTCCCTGACCAGTTCGCCCAGCTTGCGGAAGGATGCCTCCGGTCGTTTGAACAGATTGCCCGCCGACTGTATGCCGTAATACAACCGGCCCTGCTTACGCTCGGCGATCTCGGCGAAATTCACGTCGCGCAGCAGATCGTCCAGCAAACCGCTACTATCCGTCAGCTCAGCGATATGACTGCGGTAGACGAAATCCAGCGGATTTCTACAAAAATTGTAGGCATCCTCAACGCTGAAATTAGCTGCATGGTGTGCTGAGAGGTTGGCAAGAAATGGCAGGATGTTGGGTTCGGCCGTCAATGCCTGCAGCTTATCGCGGAATTCCTCATACCTTTCGGATTTGTAGAGGCAGTAGAGCACACGCTCGCGCCAATCGTCCCGCCGGGATTTCTCAAAGTGCGGAATGGCCTCGCCATAGCGGCCGGCATCATACAAAAACTGCGCGATATTAAAGCTGGCGGCGGCATTCTCGGGATTGGCAGCAAGCGCGTTGTGGTAATTGCGTACAGCTTCTTCCATGTTACCCTGATCGCGCAGGGTTTCCCCAAGGTTGTTATAGGCATCCGAATAGTTGGGGTGCATCGCCAGCGCGTTTTTGTAGCTGGTGACAGCCTCGTCAAGCTTGCCCGAATCACGCAGTGCGGTGGCGAGGTTGAAGTGAGTTAATGGATTGGCCTGGATAGCTAGGCTCTTGCGGTAGGTGGCAATGGCCTCATCCAGTTTGCCCTGTGCCTGCAGGGCTGTGCCCATACTGCCGTAGGCATCGAAAAATCCGGGTTCGATGCCGATAGCCTTTTGGTAGCTGGCAATGGCATCCTCCAGCTGGCCCTGCACCTGCAGAGATAAGCCGAGATTGAAATGAGCCACGGCCAGGTCGGGTTTGAGCTCGATGGCACGCTTGTAGCTGGGAATCGCTTCAGCGTGCCTGCCCAGGTTGGCCAATGCCGCGCCCAGGTTGAAATGGATTTCCGGAATGCGCGGTTCGAATTGCAGCGTCTTGCGGTAGCAGTCCGCGGCTTCGGCGAACTTGCCCTGGCCTTCGAGCGACACGCCCAACAGATTATGCGCGATCAGCAGTCCGGGATAGGTTTTGAGCAAAGCCCTGGCGGCTGTTTCCAGCTGCGGCAGCTTACCGCTGTGGTAGAGATTCAACAGCGGCTGAACCTCGCTCTGGCTGGGTTGGCGTGCCACGGCTTTCTTTGTTGACGGTTGAGGTGATGCGGATCGCTAGTGGTGGTGTCCGCCTTCACCATGCACGTGACCGTGCTCGACTTCTTCCTTGCCGGCTGAGCGGACATTGGTCACGGTACACTTGAACAGCAGGCGCTCGCCAGCCCAAGGATGGTTGCCGTCGACTACAACTTTGCCATCTGCGATGTCGGTCACGGTATACAACACCACGTCACCCGTTTCGTCCTCGCCTTCGAACTGCATGCCGACCTTGAGATCCTTGGTCGGGAAGGCAGCCATGGGTTCGATCTGCACCAGGCCTTCGTCGTAATCGCCAAAGGCATCGACAGGTTCGAGCGTGATTTCAACGGTATCGCCCGCGGACTTTCCGTGAAGCGCTTCTTCCACCTTGGGGAAGATATTGTCATATCCGCCGTGCAGATAGGTGACTGGATCCTTGCTCTCCTCCAGCACCTTGCCGGCGCTGTTCTTGAGTTCGTAAGTGATTGATACCGCGGTGTTCATGGCAATTTGCATGATAGTTCCTGACTTGAAGTGGCTGACAGCTGGTTAAGACTGGAGGGTTTTAACGAAATTCAAAATTTCCGCGGCGTGGCCCTTGGCGACAACGCCATACTGCGCATAGCGCACTACGCCTTCCGCATCGATGACGAAGGTGGAGCGTACCAGGCACATCTTGCGAATGCCGTCCTTCTCCTTCTCCTGCCACACACCATATTTTTCGCAGATCTTGCCTTCGGTGTCTGCGAGCAAACCCACAGCCAGGCCATGCTTGTCCCTGAATTCCCCATGGCTGATACAGTCGTCCCGGCTGATGCCGAAGACTACGGTGTTGTGCCTGGCGAACTCGTCTTCGAGGTCGCTGAATTCAATGGCTTCAGTGGTACAGCCGGGCGTGTCGTCCTTGGGGTAGAAATACAGCACCACTTGCTTGCCGCGCAACTTGGATAATTTGAACATTTCCATATCGGCATCGGGCAGTGAAAAATCCGGGGCGGGTGAACCAGGCTGAAGCATACGTCTCTTGGGGGGTGGATAATGATGGGCCGATTCTAACCCATTTCTTTCGGCATATTGCAATGCGCTATGATGCCGTCATGAAAAAAATACAGCATGAAAAATCCGCTCTGGAACTGCTTGGCGGCATGGCGCCAGAAGCGTTCCTGCGGGATTACTGGCAGAAGAAACCGCTGCTTGTGAGACAGGCTGTTCCGGGATTTTCGGGCGTACTGACACCGGAAGAACTGGCCGGTCTTGCCTGTGAAGAGGATGTGCAATCGCGGCTCGTGACTCAGCGCCGGACAAAGTGGCAGGTGGAAGATGGGCCTTTTGCGGAGGAACATTTCCTCGGATTGCCCGGCAAGAACTGGACGCTGTTGGTGCAGGATGTGAATCATCACCTGAACGAAGCGGATGCATTGCTGCGCAGGTTCAGTTTTATTCCTTACGCGCGGCTCGACGATCTCATGGTGAGCTATGCACCCGACGGCGGCGGGGTCGGGCCGCATTTTGATTCTTACGATGTATTCCTGCTGCAGGGGCAGGGAAAACGGCTGTGGCGAATCAGCGAACAGCAGGATTTGACCCTGGTTCAAGGTGCGCCGCTTCGCATCCTGAAAAATTTCGAAACGCAGCAGGAATGGATTTTGGAGCCGGGCGACATGCTCTACCTTCCACCGCATGTTGCTCATTGGGGAATTGCCGTGGGCGACTGCATGACCTATTCCATCGGGTTCCGTGCGCCATCCGCGCAGGAACTGGTGTCGGAATTCCTCAACTATTTGCAGGAGAAGTCATCGGCCGCGGGCATGTACGCCGACCCGGATCTCAAGCTGCAGGCGAATCCGGCAGAAATGGGTGGGGATATGCTGAAGAAAGTGGCCGGCATGCTGCACGAACTGCAATGGGACCAACAGGATGTCTCCCGATTTCTGGGGCAATATCTGTCCTCGCCCAAACCTTACGTCCTGTTCGATCAGCCTGCATTGATGTCGGAAACAGTGTTTCGCGAAAGATTGCATATCGAGGGCATCAGCCTGGCGCGCAAGAGTCAGCTGTTGTATTGCGGCGAAAGCCTGTACCTCAACGGTGATGAGTTTCTAGCTGGCAACATAGGGCACGAGCTGCGGCAACTGGCTGACAACCGCCAGCTGCCCGCAGGATTCAGCGCAAGCGACGCTCTCGTGAAGATGCTGCATGCGTGGTACCTTGACGGGTATCTGCAGTTTCCCGATGAATAGATATGCCTGACATGAACGATCTCGAACCGAATGTCATCCTGCACGGCGAGCAGCTGTTTGCTGCGGGCATCGATCTCATCATTGAGTGTGCAACGCGAGAGATCCTGATATTCGACAGGGATATGAGCAGCGGCGGTTACAGCAGTCCGGCTAGAGCCGACGCATTGCAGAGTTTCCTGGCGCGGGACCGGCAGAACAAGCTCATGGTGCTGCTGCACGACACCGATTTTTTGGCACATCGTTGCCCGCGCCTGATGCGTTTGCTGCAACTGTTCAGTCATGCAGTGACCATCCATAAAACCGGGGAGGACGCACACTCGGCCCAGGACAGTTTCATACTCGCAGATGGTCTGCATTATCTTCATCGTTTTCATGCTGATCATGCGCGTTTCCGCTATGGGCTCGACAATGCTGCTGCGGTGCAACCGCTGAAGGACAGGTTCGATCAGATCCTCGAAACTTCCACACATACCATCTCGGCTACGACGCTGGGTTTATGAATGCGATGAAGAAACGGCTGCTTTTGCTTTCCGCGCTTTGCTGTGTCGGCTTTGCTGCGCTGACATCCGCGGGTCAGACCGAGCTCAGGATGATCACGCTGCAGCATCGCTTCGGCGAGGAGCTGCTGCCTATCGTGCAGCCCATGGTAGGACCTGACGGCACGGCGAATGCCATGAATAATCTGCTGATCATTCGCGCCACCCAGGAGCGCCTGGCAGAAATCGAGCAGGTAGTCACCGGGCTGGATATCGCGCGACGCAATATACGCATCGAAGTCAGCCACGATAGTGTTCATCAGCAGGAGAACAACCGGCTCTCCGCCAACGGACGTGGTCGCATCGGCGATACCGAAGTCGTGGTTGGGAAACCCCGGCAACGAAGCGGCGGTCGCCTTGAGCTGGATCAGGGAAGCAGCAGGTCCAGCCGGTACGGCAGTCAGTTTCTCACTGTGCTTGATGGTGCTGAAGGTTTTATTGAAGTGGGGAAGTCGATACCTTATACGCAGCAGTGGGCCGTGTTTACCCAGCGCTATGCCGCTATGCAGCAGACCACACAGTTCCGCGATATCACGACGGGATTTGTGGTCAGCCCGCGTTATATCGGCAATGAAGTCGAGGTCGAGATTACGCCGCGGATAGCCACGCTGGATAATCGCGGGCATATTGATTTTGAAACGCTTTCTACCCAGGTCAGGCTCAAGCCTGGCGAATGGCTGGACCTAGGCGGTACCATGCAATCAAGGGATGAAGTCAGCAACGCCATATTGCGTTCGGGATCCTATAATTCATCCGCTAGCTCATCCCTGATGATCAGAGTGGATTAGGATTTTGATGAGCTTGAGTTGCGGCTCACAAGTTCATAAAAACACTGGTTTTTTCCAGAGGAGCTGGTAAAATCTCCGCGCTCGGACACTAGGTGGTTTCCGAGGCTGATTCAACTCTATAGTTTATTTTAAGGATCAAAAATGACTCGTTCCGTTCTGCTTGCCGCTATGCTGGCCCTGGCTCTGTCTGCTTGTGGTCAAAAAGAAGAAGAAGTTCCTGCTGAAGCTCCTGCTGTTGAAGCTCCAGTTGCTCCTGCTGAAGCCCCAGCTGCTGACGCTGCTCCTGTTGAAGCGCCTGCTGCCGAAGCCCCAGCTCCAGAAACCCCAGCTGCTGAAGCTCCTGCTGCGCCTGCTGAAGCTCAGTAATTCAGCTGATGCTCAAGTAAAAAAGCCGACGCAGGTCGGCTTTTTTATTGCCTGAATTTCCTTAGCCAGCTACAGCTGGCGCCAGTCGAATCCCTGTTCCTGGTCTGCGATGCCTATCCATTCCGCTTCGCAGCTCAAGGCCACGCTCAACGCGGTTTTTGCCAGATGTGGGGCATTGTTCTGCGCACTCAGGTGGGCTGCCAACAGATGTTTCAGCTTGCAGTTATCCAGCCGCGACAGCAGGCTTGCCGATGTCTGATTATCTAGATGCCCAAGGCGGCTGCTGACGCGTTTCTTCAACGGCCAGGCGTAGGGCCCGTTCATCAGCATATCCAGATCGTGATTGCATTCCAGTACCAGGCCGTCGCATCCGTTGAGCATTGATTCGATATGCGGTGTGGATGTACCGGTATCAGTCAGCACACCCAACCGGCGCTGGCCGTCGCCGAATACGAACTGCACCGGCTCGCGGGCATCATGCGGTACGGGAAAGGGCTGAACATGCAGATCGCCGACGCTGAATGCCTCGTGGCTGTCGATGATGTTGACGCGAAAGTTGCACTGGGAGGGCAGGTAACGCTGCGACATGGTAAAGGTGCCGTGCGTCAGCCAGACGGGGATGCGGTATTTGTTGGCGAGCCGGAAAACTCCGCCGGCATGATCGTCATGCTCATGCGTGACAAGGATGCCGCTGAGCTCTTCGGGCTGCAGCCCTAATCGCAGGATGCGCTGGATAACTTCGCGCAAGCCAAAACCGCAGTCCAGCAGAATGCGTGTGGCGGAGGCCTCTACGACCAGGCTATTGCCGCTGCTGCCGCTGCCCAGCGATGCAAAGCGCATGGCGAGTTTCCGAAGGGTTCACTATTTCAGCTGTTCATACAGCAGATTAAGTATGCGGCCCGCAGTGGCTGACTTGTTCGGGCTGCCATCCTTGTTGGTGACACTGACCCTTGAGCCGCCGTTCTCGTCAGTACTGCCCGCGGCGTTTTCCACCTTGACCAGATAGAGCCTGGCCGGATCCAGGTCATCCTTGCCGCTGTCCCAGAACTTCAACGCGTCTGCTACGCCCTTGTCGTCCTTTTTCGTCTGCTCTGCATCTTTTTCAGCATTCTCTTCATCGTCGCCCCAGAATTTCAGAGATTCAATGAGGCCTTTCTTGGGTTTTGCTGCGCCATCCGAGTCCACATCGGAATAGCGGACATAGAACAGGCCAGTGGAGCGGTCGCGGTCTTCAACCACAAAACCGACACGGTCCAGCGCGAGGCCGACACGTCGCCAGGCACGGTCGAATCCGTCGTTGACTTCCAGATACACCGAGCCATCGTCAGCTTTTTTCGGTACCGCACGTACCTCACTAGTGACGGCTGCGACGACAGTACGCGATTGCTGCTCCTCAACACCCAAGTGCACCATGAGACGTCTCAGTAATTCGGCGTCAATGTCTTCAGCATTGGCGCGTGCTTCTTCTTCCTTATTGAGTTTGCCTTCCATGCGGTAACCGGTTTCCACGGTGCCCACGGTAGTACGTACCCTCTCCTTGCCGTCGTCCTGGACATCCGCGACCGAGCGATGGCTCAGGTAGATTTCAGTTGTACCTTGTTCGACGCCGCGGTCAATACGCGTACGGAATTTCTGCCGATTCTGCAGCGTGTTCAGTCTGTCCAGCCAGCCCTGGAATTTATCAAGGTAATTGCCCTTGTCATCCTTGGTGATAGTAGAAGGGTCTACCCATTCCGTTTCCATGACGCCGGTCTGCGGGTTCTCCACGCGCACGGCAAAACCGAGTTCGGCCCAGAATTCACGTATGGCCGGCCAGATCTTTTCGGGAGGAGCTTCTACCACCAGCCAGCGCTGCGACCCGGCGCGTTCCATGCGCACGTTTTCCGGGTTGGGCAATATCTGCTCGCGCTGCTGCGACTGCTGGGCCTGGCCCTGGGCGTAATCGGAGTAAGTTGCAGCACCCGGCACGGTGTAGGTATCGCTGGCGGAAATGGAGGTCAGGTCGGGCGGCACTTCCAATGGCCGCGAGCGGCCGGCACCCTTGTAGTCAGGGCTGGTATCGATGAACGGAATGGAATCGCAGGCACTCAGCGTGATGCTGAGCATGCCCGCGAGAATCAGCGTAGTAATTCTGGGAGATTTGAAATTGATCATCATACGGTTTCTGCTAGTAAGGAGGCATGTTCCATCGCCGATCGCAGGGTAGCGTGATACTGGGGCGACAGCGGAACCATGGGCAGGCGCAGCCCGGGTCCGATCAGTCCCATCTCGTGCAATACCCATTTTGCGGGGATAGGGTTGGCCTCGACAAAGAGTTTTTGATGCAAGGGGAACAGGCGTGCATTGATGCGTTTTGCTGTGTCGGCATCGCCAGTCAGGGCAGCTGCACACATCTCATGCATGAGCCGGGGCGCGACGTTGGCCGTGACGGAAATGACCCCTTTGCCGCCCATGAGCATGAGCGGCAGGCAGGAAGCGTCATCCCCGCTATAGATGGCGAACCGCGAAGGCGCACGCAGAATGAGGTCAGTGCCGCGTTCGAGATTTCCGGTGGCGTCCTTGATGCCCACGATACATGGCAACTCGGCCAGCCTCAGCGCCGTATCATTGCTGATGTCGCAGCCGGTACGGCTCGGCACGTTATACAGAATCTGCGGGATGTCCACGGCCTCGGCCACCGTGCGGAAATGCTGGTACAGGCCTTCCTGTGTGGGCTTGTTGTAATAGGGGGCAACCAGCAGGCAGGCATCCGCGCCGAGGCGCTTGGCCTGGCGGGTAAGCATCAGTGCCTCACTGGTTGAGTTGGCACCGGTACCCGCAATGACAGGAATTCGCCCTGCGACATGCTCAACAGTAACGCTGATGAGCTGGCAGTGCTCTTCATAATCTACGGTCGGGGATTCCCCTGTAGTGCCGACGACGACAATGCCGTCGGTGCCCTGATTGACGTGGAAATCAATGAGCGAGCGCAGAGCGCTCAGATCCAGGGCGCCATCCTCATGCATGGGAGTTACGATGGCGACAAGACTGCCTTGCAACATGATTAACCTGTGTATTTATTTGAAAAACATTTTAACTGAAGTGCATCGCTAATACGATTTTTTATTCATCCGGAGAGCGGCTTATCCGTATTGGAATGAGCGAATGATTCCAGGTTCCGTGCGGAGCCTCTCCCAGCAGTTTGTACCTACATTGGACCGCATAGTTAAGGCATTGGTGCCGCTGTATAATCCGCGCTTCCATGGAGAGCAGCATTCTTATTCTTGCCATCACAGTAACCCTAGCGCGCTGGAGTCCGACAATTGTGAAAACTGCAGGTCTGAGCAGCCGATGCTGACCATACTGCTTGGCCTATCCAGCCTGGCGCTGTTGCTGGGCGCGCTGCTGAGATATGTCGCGCTACGTTCCAAGGTCGAACGGGATCCGCTGGTCGTGCGCATTGATGCCATCCTGCCGCAAACGCAATGCCGCCAGTGCGGCTATTCTGGCTGCAAGCCGTATGCAGCGGCGATTGCCAGCGGCCAAGCCGACATCAACCAGTGTCCGCCGGGGGGCGATGCCGGGGTGCGCGCACTCGCCAATCTGCTGGGACGCGAGTACAAACCGCTCAACCCCGAGCATGGTGTACACAAGCCGAAATCGGTGGCTGTCATCGATGAGAGTGTCTGCATAGGCTGCACGCTTTGCCTGCAGGCGTGCCCGGTGGATGCCATCCTGGGTGGTGCCAAGCACATGCACACGGTTATCGCATCCGAATGTACGGGCTGCGAATTGTGCGTGCCTCCATGCCCGGTAGATTGCATCAGCATGGAGCCGGTCTCAGTGACGTCAGATAACAGGAAAAAGCGCTACCCGGTGTTTGACATCTCGCTGACGCAGTGCCTCCGCCGAGCCAGAGACGAGACAATAGGACGGAACCAAGAGCGGGTGGCCGCCAATGTGGCACGTGAACGCCACGAATTCCGGCTCATGCGTATCGAGCGCGAAAAGCAGGAGCGCGCACAACGTCATGCACAGAAAAACATGGTATCCGGTGCGGTTCCAGACGCACGGGATGCAGCCAAAAAAGCCGCCATTGCTGCTGCCATAGAACGCGCGAGGATGCAGAAGGCTGCCGTAGTGCCGGCCAACACGGATAACCTGTCGCTGGTCGTGCAGTCCGAGATTGCGGAGATTGAGGCCAGGCGCAACGACGTTATGGCCACCGAAAAGATGGTGCTCGAGAAGAAGACGCTATAGAAAAACGAATCATAGCGAGGCGGCGGACGACAGGCCGGAATCGGCGTTTCGCAAGTGTCTATGTATTTGAAACGGTTGCGGGATACAATTTTCCCGGCAGGAACGGGCTCTCCCCCAGTCCGATCAATCAAGGAGCAGACGTGAGCAAGGTGGATTTAGCCTATACCCAAATGACGTCGTTCCAGGCCAGCGACTAAACGCGCCATGAATGCCGAAAAGTGCCATGAAATTTTCCGCCGGCTCAGTATCGCCATCCCATCGCCGACAACGGAGCTGGTACACAGCAGTACCTTCGAGCTGCTGATTGCAGTCATCCTGTCTGCGCAGGCGACTGACAAGGGTGTCAATATCGCTACAGAGAAATTGTTCAAGGTCGCGAATACGCCGCAGGCAATTTTGAACCTGGGAATCGAAGGCCTGGAGAGCTATGTCAGGACCATAGGCCTGTATCGCGGCAAAGCCAGAAACATCATGGCCACCTGCCGCATTCTGATGGATGAATACAATGGCGAAGTGCCCGATACCCGCGAGGCGCTGGAAAGGCTGCCGGGCGTGGGGCGCAAAACGGCCAATGTCATTCTCAATACAGCGTTTGGCCAGCCGACCATCGCCGTGGATACGCATATTTTCCGGCTGGGCAACCGCATCAAGATCGCGCCGGGCAAGACCCCGCTGGAAGTTGAATTGAAACTGTTGCAGGTGGTACCTACGGAATATCTGCGCGATGCCCATCATTTGCTGATCCTGCATGGGCGCTATACCTGTGTCGCGCGTAAACCAAAATGCTGGGAGTGCCCAATCGTGGACTTGTGCGAATATGAAGCCAAGGAATTATGAGTAACCAGAAAATCCCCAGAAAAGTCGCCACCGGGCTGGCAACCGGCAACGCAGCGGTTCCCGAGCTAGCAGCGCAGGCTGTGATGCAGGCCATGGAGGCTGCGGATACGAAAGTCGCCAGCAGCGTGCTGCTGTTCCTTACCTCCGAATTTGCACGCGATCCTATCCCGGCTTTACGTGCAGCCGCCAAGGCTGCGAGCTGCATTCAAGTCATGGGGTGTTCCGCGCCTGGCATATTGACCGAAGAAGACTGGATACTCGATGCGCCGGCCGCAGCCGCCATGGTATTCAGCGACGGCATCAACCTGCAAACCACCTCAGTCAACAAGGCTTCCCAATTACTGCTAACGCTGGCTGCACCGAATGCTATCAACACCACCTGGATGTCGGCGCCAGGCGTACGTTTTGGCGGGGTCTCCGGCGACGCCATGGGGCAGGGACCTTTTTCCGTCTGGCAGAACGGCAAGGGAGCGGTGGCTGGGCATTGCGAAGCAACGATCCAGGGAGTGCAAGCTGCGATTGCCCCTGCCCATGGTCTGCGCATGCTGGGCAAACCCCAGCTGATCAATGCTGCGAATGGACACGATCTGCAGATGCTAGTGAATAAACCCGCGCTTGCCACCTTGCGACAGGCCTGCGCCGCGATCAAGGGTGTCGAAGACGACTACCTGCCATTACACAGCCTGATGGCGGTGTTCGCCGATAGCGAACTGCAGATCGATGAGGGCGTGTACCAATTGGCCGCGTTGGTAAGCGGCAATGAAAGCGACAATTCTGTGACGCTGGCCAGAAAGGTGGAAAAGGGGCAATACCTGTGCTGGGCCATCCGTGATGCGGAGGCCGCACAGTTCAACCTCAAGCAGACAGCTAACCAGCTGGTTGCTCAATTGCCGAACAAGCCGGATTTCGGGCTCATCTTTTCATGCTTGGGCCGCGGTCCCTATTTTTATGGCGGCGTTGACCGCGATCTTGTCCTGCTGCGGCAGCTGTTTCCAGGCATGCCTTTCATCGGCTTCTACGGCAACGGCGAGATCGCTCCGGTCAATGGTATTAACGAGCTGCTGCAATACTCGGCGGTGCTGGGGCTATTTTCGGGACAAACGGAATAGATGGCCCTGTTCAACCCCAGCCGCGACCAGGTGCGCCAGTTCTTTTTCGATGCCTGGCGCAAATTCAGGCAGCAGGAACCGCTGTCGCAGCTAGAGGCAGTCGCCATCGAAATCATTCAGATGCATCCCGAATATCACTATGTTCTGGATGCGCCCGAGCAATATCTGGAGCAATCCTATTTTCCCGAGATGGGCGAAACCAACCCTTTCCTGCACCTGAGCCTGCATCTTTCCATATTGGAGCAGATTGCCATCGACCAGCCCAAGGGCATTGCCGGAAGCTATAAAACGCTGCTTGATAAACACGGCAATGCGCTTGATGCGCAGCACGATCTCATGGACTGTCTAGCGGAAGTCATTTGGCAATCGCAACGCAATAGTACGCCGCTCGACGCGCAAGCCTATCTACAATGCATGGAACGCAAAGCGCAATCCGCATGAGGTTGTTCATATAAATCCATGACCGCCGCCACCCACAACAAACAACATGAATGGCTGGTGGAACATGGTGATTATCTCTACCGCTATGCCCTGGCGCGGCTGCGCGACCCCCATCTGGCCGAAGACGCGGTGCAGGAAACTCTCATGGCAGCCATCCAGAATGATAGCTATGCCGGGAAATCAGCGCTCCGGACCTGGCTCACTGGCATTCTCAAGCACAAGATCATCGACCTCATGCGAAAGCAGATGCGCGAGCAGCCACTAGATAGCGAAAGCCTGCCGGATGAACCTGGCATGGATGAATTCTTTGCCGATGATGACGGACACTGGATAGACAAGCCACAGTTCTGGGCGGCGCCTGAAGACGAGCTGGAGCAGAAGCAGTTCCTGGTTGTGCTGCAGCAATGCATGGATCGCCTGCCGGCAAAACTTGCCCAGATTTTCCTGATGCGCGAGGTGCATGAGAATGACAATGAAGAAATCTGTAAGGAACTCGGCATCAGTACGACCAATGCCTGGGTAATGCTGTATCGCGCCCGCATGGGATTGAGAAAATGTCTGGAACTGAACTGGCTGGGTAAATGACAAGGCAAAATGAAGTCAACCAAGGTAAAACATGCTGAGTTGTAAACAGGCCAGCCAACTGCTGTCGCAGTCACTGGACAGCAAATTGTCGCGCAGTGAACTGGTCGCGTTGCGCCTGCATCTCATGCTCTGCAGTATGTGCAGACGTTTCGGGCGGCAGGTGACAGGAATACAATCAGCACTCAGGCGTTTCCGGCGGCAAGTTGAACAGGATGAAACAGTCACACTCTCAACGGAAGCCAGACAGCGTATTGCCCGTGCGCTTGAATCACAACGCATTTGAACCTAGGTACATTTGAATCGTGGCGCACTTGATGAACGTATGAGTTATATCTAGTCAATCAAAGGAGAACACTATGAAGGCATCCAAAAAAGCTCTTTCCCTTGTTATCGGCAGCGCGTTCGCGGCTTCCATTTCCGCGACTGCTGTCAATGCTGCTGAAAATCCATTCGGCATGCAAACGCTGACGTCAGGCTACATGGTGGCTGACAATCATGAAGGTAAGGAAGGCAAGTGCGGCACTGGCAAGTGTGGCGCAGAAAAAAAGGCCAGGGGCGACAAGGCCAAGGAAGGTTCATGCGGTGGTGACAAGGCCAAGGAAGGCTCCTGTGGCGAGGACAAAGGCAAAGAAGGTTCCTGCGGCTCTGACAAGGCCAAGGAAGGCTCCTGCCACGCAGACAAGTAATTCCAATGGCGTCAATTTCCAGGATTCATGGAGCCGGGCTGGGACTCAAGCGTGAGCTGATCCCCCAGCTGCAGGCGGGCTATGCGAATAGTGCCATTGCCGCCATTGATTTTCTGGAAATTGCGCCCGAGAATTGGATAGGCGTCGGCGGCCGCGCGGGGAAAAATCTCGCATGGCTTGCCGAACGCTTTCCGCTGGCGGCACATGGGTTGTCGCTATCGCTGGGCGGACCTGATCCCTTGAATGAGGCATTTCTTGGTCAGGTTAAGCAGTTTCTCGACCGCTGGCAGATCCCGCTTTACACAGAACATCTGAGCTATTGCAGCGATGGCGGCTATTTATATGACCTGCTGCCTATCCCATTCACTGACGAAGCGGTGCGTTATGTTGCCGCGCGCATCCGAAGGACGCAGGAAATACTGGAGCGCCGCATCGCAATCGAAAATGCCTCCTTCTATGTTGCAGCGCCTATCTCTGACATGGACGAGCTGACATTCCTCAAGGCCGTGCTGGAAGAAGCAGACTGCGATCTGCATCTGGATATCAATAATATCTATGTCAACAGCGTCAATTTCGGTTTCGATCCGCACGACTTTCTGCGCGGCATTCCGGGTGAACGCATCGTCTATGCGCATGTGGCCGGTCATGATCGGGAAGGGCCGGATCTCGCCATCGATACCCACGGTCAGGATGTGGTCGATCCGGTGTGGGCATTATTGAAAGAAGCCTATGGGTTGTTCGGCATCTTTCCTACCCTGCTTGAGCGCGATTCCAATATCCCGCCGCTATCTGATCTCCTGCAAGAGGTGAGTTATATCGCCGAGTTGCAGGTGCAGCACGCGACGCGCAAGAACTTCGCAATAGGCTAGAGATGGCGTCTCCTGAATTTCAGCAGTATCAGAAGCAGTTTGCCGGCCATATCCGGAATCCTGCAGAACATCCAAGGCCCGCCAAAGTGCCGGCCAGGCGCATGCTGGTTTACACGCAGATCGTGTTCAACAATCTCGAATCATCGGTTTCCTCCTGCTTCCCCATCTGCAAAAAGATCATGGGCGTCCGTGCCTGGAAACGGCTGGTGCGGGAATTCTTCGCGCAGCATCAGTGCCGAACGCCGCTATTCAGGAAAATTCCGGAAGAGTTTCTGCAATTCCTGCAAACGGCGCAGGGCCTACCGCCTTATCTATACAGTCTGGCGCACTATGAGTGGGTGGAATTGGCGATTTCCGTGGACGATGCGGAAGTGAATGCAAACGTAATTGATCCAAATGGTGAACTGCTGCATGGAAGGCCAGTATTTGTAGCGGCAATGGTACTGCTGAGCTATGACTACCCAGTCCACCAGATTTCTCCACGCCACAAACCTACAAGCCCATTGGCCCAGCCCGTGCATCTGCTGGTGTTTCGCAATGCTGCAGATGACGTGCGTTTTATCGAATTGAATCAGGTGACGGCAAGGCTGCTGGAATTGTTGAAAAACGAGGCGTGTACATGTCGTGAAGCATTGGAGCGGATGGCTCGGGAATTGCGTCATCCCGACCCGCAGGCCGTAGTTCAGTTCGGCTTGGAGATTCTCGAAGGTCTGCGGAGTCAGGGCGTCATACTCGGCAGCATACGCTGACCTATCGCATAGCCACGGAGGCGCTAGTGATCGACTTCAGCAGTCGCCTTGTGTGCATGGTGACCGTGATGGCGATCAAGCAGGCTGTAGTAATTGGAAGGCGATAGTACCGTAGGCACTGCCTTCGGCAGCATTTTGGGGAAATCTTTGCTGTAGTGCAGCCCACGGCTTTCATTGCGCTCCATCGCGCTTTTGACAATCAGCTCGGCCACCTGCAGCAGGTTGCGCAGTTCAATCAGATCATTACTGATACGGAAATGGCGATAGAACTCGTGCACCTCGTCACGCAGCAGATGGATGCGATTCAAGGCGCGGGCCAGTCGCTTGTTGGTGCGCACGATGCCCACGTAGTTCCACATAAAGCGTCGCAGCTCGTTCCAGTTATGCGTAATGACGATCTCTTCATCGGCATCCGTCACCCGGCTTTCATCCCAATCGGGCAAATCAATCCAGGGCTTATCCGTCTTGCCCAGGATATCGCGCGCTGCTGCCTGGCCGAATACCAGGCACTCGAGCAGCGAATTGCTGGCCAGCCGATTGGCACCATGCAGCCCGGTATAAGCGGTCTCGCCGATGGCATAGAGCCGCGGCAGATCGGTGCCGCCGACATGGCCTGTCATGACGCCGCCGCAGCAGTAATGCGCGGCAGGCACCACAGGGATGGGCTCCTTGGTGATATCGATGCCCAGCTCCAGGCAGCGGCGATAAATGGTCGGAAAGTGCGACAGTACAAAATCGGCAGGCTGGTGTGAAATATCCAGATAGACGCAGTCGATACCGCGCTTTTTCATCTCGAAGTCGATGGCGCGCGCCACGATGTCGCGCGGCGCGAGTTCGGCACGCTTGTCATGCGCCGGCATGAAACGCGTACCGTCCGGCAGCTTGAGGATGCCGCCCTCGCCGCGCACTGCCTCGGTAATCAGGAACGACTTGGCCTTGGGGTGGTATAGGCACGTGGGGTGGAACTGGATGAACTCCATATTCGCCACGCGGCAACCTGCGCGCCATGCCATGGCAATGCCATCGCCGGTACTGACGTCGGGGTTGGTGGTGTAGAGATAGACCTTGCCGGCGCCGCCGGAGGCCAGCACTGTATGCTGTGCGGCGATGGTGATGACCTTGCCGGTCTTGTTGTTAAGTACGTAGGCGCCCAGGCATTCGTCCTTGGGCAGGCCCATTTTGCGACCGGTGATCAGATCGACCGCGATATGGTTTTCGAGAATCTTAATGTTCTTGTGCTTGCGAACTTTCTGCGCCAGCGTCATCTGCACCGCATGGCCGGTGGCGTCTGCCGCATGGATGATGCGGCGGTGGCTATGACCGCCTTCTCGCGTCAGGTGGAAGCCGCTGTCGTCAGCTTCGCGTGTGAAAGGTACGCCTTCGTCGATGAGCCATTGCACCGTTTCGCGGCCATGATTCACCACCAGTTGCGTCACTTGCGGATCGCATAATCCGGCGCCGGCAATCCTGGTGTCCTTGATATGGGCTTCCAGCGAATCGTCGTCGGTGAGTACGGCGGCGATGCCGCCTTGCGCCCAGTTGCTGGAGCTGTCATCCAGACCGCGTTTGCTGACCAGACAAACCTTTTTATCGGCAGCCACTTTGAGGGCGAGCGTGAGGCCCGCGAGGCCGCTGCCGATGATCAGTACGTCGTATTGCTGCATGTTGGTTTCCGGATGAACTTTACCGAGTTTAGCGCTGTCTTGAGTTGTAAGCTAGTTCCGCCACATACAAGGGAAGCGCAATGATAAATACTAAGAGACTCGAGGAATTTTCACGACTTAGTTTCGTAGACACAGGTATGCAAGGTTATACTCCGACAGTTACCAGAACTCAGGCAGGGAGTAAGGCCCCTATGGCGGGCGAGCGTGAAGTTGATCAGGCATTGGTCGAGCGTGCACAGCGCGGCGACACCGAGGCATTCGGCATGCTGGTCGAAAAGTATCAGCGTAAGCTCGGGCGTTTGCTTTCCAGGCTGATCCGCGATCCTGCAGAGGTGGAGGATGTGGTTCAGGAATCCTTCATCAAGGCCTATCGCGCCCTTCCGAATTTCCGCGGTGACAGTGCGTTTTACACCTGGCTCTACCGCATCGGTATCAACACGGCCAAGAACTACTTGGTAGCAATGGGCCGTCGTCCGCAGGTCACGACCGAAATCGAGATCGAGGATGCCGAGAATTTCGAGGACGCCAACGAGCTGCGGACCATGGATACGCCTGAAACCGAGCTCATGAGCAAGGAGATTGCCCAGACCGTCAATGACACGGTAGCTTCGCTGCCGGAGGAATTGCGCACGGCCATCACCCTGCGTGAAATTGAGGGATTGAGCTACGAGGAGATCGCGACCCTGATGGATTGCCCGATCGGCACCGTACGCTCGCGGATTTTCCGGGCCCGTGAAACCATCGCCCAGAAGCTCCGCCCGTTGTTGGATACTCCCCAGCATAAACGCTGGTAGGCATTAGGAGAATAATAATGAAAGAGCAAATCTCAGCGCTCATGGATGATGAGTTGAGCACTGACGGCCTGGACTACCTGTTCACCGCGACAAAAAGCGATGACGGGCTGGGGGAATGTTGGTCCACCTATCATCTGATCGGCGATGTCATGCGCGGCAACCCCATGTTGCCGCCTGATTTCAAACAGCGTTTGATGCAAAAGCTCGAAGCTGAGCCAGCGGTACTGGCGCCGCGCAATGTGCGCCGTGAGCGTCGACCCATGATGTGGTCGATTGCCGCTTCAGCCGCAGCGGTCATGTTCGTGGGCTGGGTCGTCCTGCAGCAGCAGGCCCCGGAAAACGCCAATGCGCCGGTTGTCGAAATCGCCCAGAATCTTCCTTCCGAATACCTGCAAGCCCATCAAGCCGTAGCCCCCAGCAGTTCCTCCTACTTCATCCAGCCAGCGGCCTATTCGGAGAATGCGCAGTAATGAAATCGCTGCTGTTGACCTGCCTGTTGGCAATGCAGGTTTCATTGGCCTATGCGGAAGATCCCTGGCGCTTATTGCAGGGTGCGGCTGATGCAGCACGGGAACTAAGCTACCGCGGTATATTCGTCTACCAATCCGGCAACAACATCCGCTCGGTCCAGATTACACACATGAATTACGGCCAGGGCGAGTACGCTCGCAGCGTAGTGCTCGACGGCTCTCCGCGCGAGGTATTAAGCCAGGGCAGCGATGTGGTCATCTACAGTCCGCGTAATGAAAAAGTCGTTATCACCAAGCGTCGGGCACAGAATCTTTTCCCTGCCTTGCTGCCGCCTGAAATGGCTGAGCTCAAGGCCAGCTATGAAGCGCGTCTGGGCGGCCAGGAACGCGTGGGCGGCCGCGAAGGGCAGATCGTCTTTCTGGATTCCCGCGACCAGTTTCGTTACGGCTATAAATTCTGGACTGATCGCGAGCACGGCTTGATCCTGAAATCAGTGACATTCAACGAAAGCAATGAACCCATCGAGCAGATCACTTTCACCCAGCTGACGCTCATGGATACGCAGAACATGGACTGGTTTCAGCCGCATGTCGACACTGCCAAGCATTACGTGATGGAAGAAGAGAATGTGGCACCTGCCCCTGTCGATATCAGCGGCATGCAAATGGGCCAGCTTCCTGCGGGATACAAGAAGATAGACCAGGTGAAGCGCGTGGTGCCCGGCAAGCAGGTCCCGGTGACTCACCTGATCTATTCCGATGGTTTGGCCTGTGTGTCCCTGTTTATCGAACCCCTGAACAAGAAACGCCAGCCCAAACTGGGCGGCCATACGCTGGGCTCCACCAATTTCTATACCCATATCAGCGAAGGGCACCAGGTCGTCGCAGTGGGTGAAGTGCCCGCAGCCACCGTGGCACAAATGGCGAACGCCGTTAAATTCAAGAAGTAAGACATGGCCAAGAAGCAAGCGGCGGATAGGCCAGGCATGCGTCAGGCCATGAGTTTCCGTTATCAGCCTGTCATCCTGCGGGCGGATAACAAGGTCGTCATCAATTGAAGGAAGAAATGAACATGATTAAACATTGGATAGCAGGTTTAGTTCTGCTGGCTGCCTCTACAGGCGCTGCATTCGCGCAGAGTCTTCCGGATTTCACCGGCCTGGCCGAAAACCAGGGGCAGGCAGTCGTGAATATCAGTGCAACTCAGGTGGTGCAGGGCGGACCTATGGCCGGCATGCCTTTTCCCGGCATGCCTAATGACGAGGCGCTCAGCGAGTTTTTCCGCCGCTTCGGGATTCCCGGCATGCCAGGGATGCCGGGAGCACCCGGCGGGCCCAACGGAGCACCGCAGGAACACCGCGCCCAATCCCTGGGCTCGGGCTTCATCCTGAGTGCGGACGGTTATGTGCTGACCAATGCACACGTCGTGAGTGCCGCGGAAGAGATTGTCGTCAAGCTCAATGACAAGCGCGAATTCAAGGCCAAGGTCATTGGCGCTGACCGGCGCACGGATGTGGCGTTACTCAAGATCGACGCGACCAACCTGCCCAAGGTGACCATTGGTGATCCGGGCGCGCTCAAGGTGGGTGAATGGGTTGCCGCCATCGGTTCGCCCTTTGGTCTGGAAAGCACGATTACCCAGGGCATTGTGAGCGCCAAGGGTCGGGCGTTGCCGCAGGAGAATTATGTACCTTTCATCCAGACCGATGTAGCCATCAATCCGGGCAATTCAGGCGGCCCCCTTTTCAACCTCAAGGGCGAAGTAGTCGGCATTAATTCCCAGATATACAGCCGTACGGGCGGATACATGGGCCTGTCGTTCGCTATTCCGATCGATGTGGCTATCGAAGTGGCCGACCAGCTCAAGAGTACAGGCAAGGTTACACGCGGCTGGCTGGGTATCGCCATCCAGGAGATCACCAAGGAGCTGGCTGAATCCTTCGGGCTCAAGAACACCAATGGCGCACTGGTCGCCGGCGTGGAAAAGGGCTCTCCGGCCGAGAAGGGCGGCTTGGAACCAGGCGACATCATCCTCAAGTTCAACGGCAAGCAGATCACGACTTCATCCGACCTGCCGCGCGCCGTGGCTGCCACCAAGCCCGGTCAGGCTTCCGCCGTGGAAATCTTGCGCAAGGGTGCCGCGCGTACCCTGACGATATCAGTTGGCGAGATGCCCGCAGTGGAAGAAGAGGCTGCCGTGGTGCCCAAGGCGCCGGGCAAGGCCGAGGCAAACCGCATCGGCCTGGTGCTGCGTGATCTGACGCCTCAGCAGAAGAAGCGCTTCAATGGCAAGAACGGTCTGCTGGTACTGGAAGCGCAGGGTGAAGCTGCGCAGGCCGGCATTCGCCGCGGCGACGTCATCCTCGCCATGAACAATACCGAGGTGCAGAACGTCGAGCAGTTCAACAAGCAGATTGGCGCCATCGCCAGTGGCAAGACTGTGGCCTTGCTGGTGCAGCGTGGTGAAAATACGCTTTACCTGCCGGTCAAGATTACCGGCAAGTAGGCGATAAGCGATGCGGATGCGGTAGGTTTACTGTAAAATCGCCGCTCATCCGGCTGCAGCTTGATATTTGAGAAGGGCGCTACGGCGCCCTTCTTGTTGGCTGGCAGCCCAGCTTAGACCTCGACATGAAAAATATTCGCAACTTTTCCATCATCGCTCACATCGACCACGGCAAATCCACGCTGGCTGACCGCATCATTCAACTGTGCGGCGGGCTATCCGATCGTGAAATGGAAGCCCAGGTGCTGGACTCCATGGATCTTGAGCGCGAGCGCGGCATCACCATCAAGGCCCAGACCGCAGCACTGCAGTACAAGGCATTGGACGGCGAAATCTATCAGCTCAACCTGATCGACACGCCGGGCCACGTCGACTTTTCCTATGAAGTAAGCCGCTCACTTTCCGCCTGTGAAGGCGCGTTGCTGGTGGTAGATGCTTCTCAGGGGGTAGAAGCGCAGAGCGTCGCTAATTGTTATACCGCTATCGATCTGGGTGTTGAAGTAACGCCTGTGCTGAACAAGATAGACCTGCCGTCCGCCGATCCGGATCGTGTGATCCAGGAGATCGAAGACGTGATCGGCGTCGAAGCTACGGATGCCGTGCGCTGCTCAGCCAAGACAGGCGAGGGCGTACGCGACGTATTGGAAGCAGTCATCGCGAAAATTTCCCCGCCAAAAGGCGATCCGAATGCGCCACTCAAGGCGCTCATCATTGATTCCTGGTTCGACAATTATGTAGGCGTTGTCATGCTGGTGCGTGTCGTGGACGGCATCCTGCGGCCCAAGGACAAGATTCGCATGATGGCAACCAGGACAGAATATCTGTGCGAGCAGGTGGGTGTGTTCACGCCCAAGTCGCGGCAGAAGGAGTCGCTGGCCGCGGGCGAAGTTGGCTTCATCATCGCGGGCATCAAGGAGCTGACCAGCGCCAAGGTTGGCGATACGGTGACTTTGGCCACAAAACCCGCCCCCGAGGCTTTGCCTGGGTTCAAGGAGGTCAAGCCGCAGGTATTTGCCGGCCTCTACCCGGTCGAGTCGAACCAGTTCGAGGGTTTGCGTGACGCGCTGGAAAAGCTGCGCCTCAATGACGCCTCACTGCAGTTCGAACCCGAAAATTCGACGGCGCTCGGCTTCGGCTTCCGCTGCGGCTTCCTGGGCCTGCTGCACATGGAAATCGTGCAGGAACGCCTGGAACGCGAATATGACATGGACCTCATCACCACGGCGCCGACCGTGGTATATGAGCTGCTGCTGAAAACCGGCGAAGTCACGCAGATCGAGAATCCTTCGCGACTGCCCGAGCCTTCGCGTATCGAGGAAATTCGCGAGCCCATCATCACGGTCAACCTGCTGATGCCGCAGGATTATGTCGGTCCGGTCATGACACTGTGCAACAACAAGCGCGGCTTGCAACGGAATATGCAGTACATGGGCCGCCAGGTTATGCTGAGCTATGAGATGCCGCTCAATGAGGTGGTGCTCGATTTCTTCGACAAGCTGAAATCGGTGTCGCGCGGTTATGCTTCCATGGATTACGAGTTCCTGGAGTTCCGCGCAGCGGACCTGGTGAAGCTCGACATCATGGTGAACGGTGAACGCGTGGATGCGCTGTCGCTGATCGTGCATCGCGCCAACAGTCAATACCGCGGACGCGAGCTTGCGGCCAAGATGCGCGAGCTGATTCCGCGCCAGATGTTCGATGTGGCCATCCAGGCCGCCATCGGCGCCAATATCATTGCGCGTGAGACGGTGAAGGCCATGCGCAAGAACGTCCTGGCCAAATGCTATGGCGGCGACATCACGCGCAAACGCAAGTTGCTCGAGAAGCAGAAAGAAGGCAAGAAGCGTATGAAGCAGGTGGGCAGTGTGGAAATTCCGCAGGAGGCCTTCCTCGCCATCCTCAGAGTGGAAGACAAATAAGGAACTGATTAAATGATGTTTGCATTATTCATGCTGACGATACTGGCGCTGACCGGATTCATCTGGCTGCTGGATATCCTGGTATTACGCAAGAGGCGGGCTGCGGGTGCGGCCGAGCCCATGATCGTGGAGTATTCCAAGAGTTTCTTCCCGGTTATCCTGATCGTGTTCCTGATCCGTTCCTTCATTGTCGAGCCGTTCAAGATTCCGTCTGGCTCCATGATGCCGACACTGCTCGCAGGCGATTTTATCCTGGTCAACAAGTTCACCTATGGTCTGCGCGTGCCCATTCTCAACAACACGTTCATTGAAGTGGGTCAGCCCAAACGCGGCGATGTAGTCGTGTTTCATTACCCACCCGATCCCTCCATCGATTACATCAAGCGCGTGGTTGGTGTGCCGGGCGACAAGATTGCCTATCGCGACAAGCAGTTGTATGTGAACGGTGAAAAACTCGATGTGCAATTCGCGGATGATTACCACTACGTCGGTTCCGGCCTTAATATGGTGTATGCCAAGCGCTACACAGAGAAGCTGGGCGATAAGGCGCACGACATCCTGATCGAGGAAGACACCATCGTCATCGATGCCGAAGTCGAAGTGCCGGAAGGTCATTACTTCGCCATGGGCGACAATCGCGACAATAGCCGCGACAGCCGCGTGTGGGGTTTCGTGCCCGAGAACAATCTGGTCGGCAAGGCGTTTTTCATCTGGTGGAATTTCGATAATTTCGGCAGAATTGGCAACACCATCAACTAGGAGGGGCACATGCGTAAACAACAAGAAGGTATGACTTTCATCGGCCTGGTTTTCGTGATTGCAGGCATCGTGTTTGTGGCAGTCATCGGCATGAAGCTGACACCCGCGTACCTTGAGTTTCTCTCGATCAAGAAAGCCATTGCCAAGATCGAAAACGACCCCTCCTTCGCCAACATGAGCAAGAACGATATCGTGCAGCAATTCGACCGCACGGCAACCATTGACGATATCAAGACCATTAAGGGCAATGAGTTGCTGATTTCCAAGGAAGAAGGCGGGCGTCCGGTTGTGACAGCCGAGTACCAGACAGTGGTGCCGCTCTTGGCCAATGTCAGCGCCTTGATCGATTTCCGCACCTCGACTGACGACGTCGAATAAATGCATGCCTGACAGCAGCCTGCATCGGCTGATTGCCCATGATTTCAAGAATGCATCGCTGCTAACCCAGGCGCTAACGCATCGCAGCCACGGCAGTACCAATAATGAGCGCCTGGAGTTTTTAGGCGACAGCGTGCTCAACTGCGTGATCGCCCATGAGCTGTACCAACGTTATCCGAAACTGCCTGAAGGCGACCTGAGCCGCCTGCGTGCGCATCTCGTCAAGGAGCCCACACTGGGCGAGATCGCGAAGAATCTTAATTTGGGCGACTCCCTCAAGCTGGGCGAAGGTGAACTCAAGAGCGGCGGCTGGCGCCGCCCCTCGGTCCTGGCCGATGCCCTTGAAGCATTGATCGGCGCCGTCTTCATTGATAGCGGCTTCGCAGCCGCACATGGCCTAATACTGCGTTTGTATACACCGCTGCTTGATCAACTCGATCCCAAGGCCATCGGCAAGGATCCCAAATCGCTGCTGCAAGAATATCTGCAGGGCAAGAAAACCGACTTGCCCGAATACAATGTAACAGTCACCGAGGGCGAGGCACATTGCCAGACTTTTCGTGTCGAATGCCTTATCCCGGCGCTTGGCATCCGCACCGAAGGTGAAGGCACCAGCCGTCGCGCGGCGGAACAGCAGGCTGCGCAACTAGCATACGAACAACTAATTCCGAAGACATAATTGCATGAACGAAACGAATAATTTCCGCTGCGGTACCGTAGCCCTCGTGGGGCGGCCCAATGTGGGCAAATCGACCCTGCTCAACCATATTCTTGGCCTCAAACTCAGTATTACCTCACGCAAGGCGCAGACCACGCGCCACCGTCTGCTTGGTATTCACACCACAGATGATGCGCAATATCTTTTTGTGGATACGCCCGGTTTCCAGCAGAAGCACATCAATGCCCTGAACCGCACGCTCAATCGTACCGTGACGCAAGTGCTGACCGAAGTGGACGTGGTGCTGTTCGTGGTCGAACCTACGCATTTCAGTGACGCTGACCGCAAAGTCATGGCGTTGCTGCCCAAAGGGCAGCCAGTGATTCTTGTGGTCAACAAGGCCGACCTCATGAAGGACAAAGGCAAGCTGTTGCCGCTGATCGAGGAATTCTCGGCGGCATTCAGTTTCGTCGAGATCGTGCCGGTAAGCGCCAGGCAGAATCTCAACCTCGACCAGCTGCTGGCGGCCATTCGCCTGCATCTTCCGCAGCAGCCGGCCATTTACGGCGAAGATGAGCTGACCGACCGTAACGAGCGTTTCCTGGCGGCCGAGCTGGTGCGCGAAAAGGTGTTCCGCCTGCTGGGTGAGGAAGTGCCGTATGCCGTTACGGTAGAGATCGAGAAATTTGAGCAGGAGGGTAATCTGCGCCGCATCCATGCCGCCATCATCGTGGACAAGGAAAGCCAGAAGCCCATGCTGATCGGCAAGGGTGGCGAGAAGCTCAAGCGTATTTCGACCGAAGCGCGGCAGGATATGGAGAAGCTGTTTGACGGCAAGGTGTGGCTGGAGATATGGGTCAAGGTTAAATCCGGCTGGGCGGATGACGAACGAGCCCTCAAGAGCCTTGGCTATTGAGCGCATGCGAAATCAAACGTGAACTGCGTTAGGCTCGTTTGCCGTACCAGTTTGTACTGTCTGCACTCGCCTGCCTTGTTCACATTCGATTTGGCACGCGCAAAACCACCTCTGGAATTTGATTCATGGCTGCAAGCCCTCTAAATCGCCAGGACAACCAGCCAGTCTTCGTGCTTCACACCTATCCTTTCAAGGAAACCAGTCTGGTGGTGGAACTGCTGACGCGCGATTTCGGCCGGATTGCTGCAGTCGCCAAGGGTGCGCGCCGCCCGCGCTCTGCCATGCGCGGCATGCTGCAATCCTTTCAGCCTTTGGTAGGTGCATGGTCCGGCAAGGCTGAACTCAAGAATCTGCACAGCCTGGAATGGGGCGAAGGTCTGCTGCTGCTGCGCGGCGACGCACTCATGTGCGGCTTCTATCTCAATGAGCTCATGCTGCGCCTGCTGCCACGCGAAGACGAGCATGCAGCGCTGTTCGATTACTATGCGCAGACGCTGCGTATCCTGGCGCAAGGCGAGGAATTGCCGGCCACGCTGCGCCGCTTCGAGCTCAGGATGCTGCAGGAGATGGGCTATGCCCTGCCGCTTGATCAAGATGAACGCGGGCAGGCAGTTGAGCCCGACCGCAATTATTTTTACGTGGCAGAGCATGGCCCTGTGAGCAGGCAATCGGGCAGGCAGAACGGGGTACAATTGTCGGGGAAAACCTTGCTCGACATGGTACAGGATGCGTACTCGGATGCGCAGACCCGCCAGCAGAGCAAACAGCTCATGCGTTTTCTGCTGGCGCATTACCTGGGTGACAAGCCCTTGCATACCCGCCAACTTTTGATTGATTTGCAGGAATTATGATCAGACTCGGTGTCAACATAGACCACGTGGCGACCATTCGCCAGGCACGCGGTACGCGCTACCCCAGCCCGGTGCAGGCTGCATTGCGCGCGGAGGAGGCCGGTGCCGACAGCATCACTTTGCACCTGCGCGAAGATAGGCGCCACATCCAGGATGCGGACGTCTACGCGCTTCGCGATCTGTTGCAGACCAAGATGAATCTTGAAATGGCCGTGACAGAGGAAATGCTGGGCATCGCGCTCGAGGTCAGGCCGCAGGATGTATGTCTGGTGCCCGAGAAGCGCGAGGAGCGAACGACCGAAGGCGGGCTCGATGTCATTGCCAATTTCGTTGCAGTGAAAAATGCTTGTGAACGACTGGGGCAAGCCGGCATTCGCGTCTCGCTGTTCATCGGCCCTGACGTGAAACAGATCGATGCGGCAAAAGAGGCCGGCGCACCCATCATCGAAATCCACACTGGTGCGTTTGCTGATGCCGAGGAAGGCAAGCAGAGAAAAGAGGAGCTCATGCGCATCGTCACCGCTGTGGCGCATGGCGTGAATTTGGGCCTAGGCGTCAATGCTGGTCATGGCCTGAATTACCACAACGTCAAGGACATCGCGTCAATCCTCGGCATTGAAGAACTTAATATCGGCCATGCGATCATCGCCCATGCGCTGTTCGTCGGCTGGGATGAAGCGGTGCGCGAAATGAAGCAGCTCATGCTGGATGCGGTAGCCGGCTGATGATTTACGGCATCGGTACTGACATCGTAGAGGTTTCGCGTATCGAGGATTCGCTCGCCCGCTTCGGCGACGCTTTCGCCCAGCGCATTCTTAATGAGCGCGAATGGCTCGCTTATTCGCAATCGCAAACCCAGGCGCGCTTCCTTGCCAAGCGCTTTGCCGCCAAGGAGGCTTTTGCCAAGGCATTGGGCACCGGCCTGCGCGCGCCCGCGACATTCCAGAATATCGAAGTGGTGCATGACGACATGGGCAAGCCCATGCTGGATTTCGCACCAGAATTGCAGGTACTGCTTGAGAAGCAGAGTATCCGTTATGCCCATCTCTCGGTGAGCGACGAAAAGGCGCTCGCCGCTGCCTTTGTCGTGCTGGAAAAAGCCTGAAAGCTGCTGCATGAAACGCTGGGCATGGGCATTGCTGTTGCTGGCAGGAAACGCATTCGCCGCTGACTGGCAATTCCTCGGTGCCAGCGATTCCGGCGCCTACTATGCAGACCGCCATTCGCTCAAATGGCAGGATGCGCACCCGATATTTACCATCTCCACCAATGTTGTCGAAAAAGACCGGACCGAATGGCATACCGTCATCAGGATTGACTGCAGCGGGGGCAAATTCACTTACCTGAGTGGCGCCCGCATGGAAGGCGGCAAGCCCAGCCTGCGCTTCGATACGCCGCGCTCAACCGAGAAAATCCTGGCCGGCACCATGCCCGATCTGCTCAAGACCGAATACTGCGGCAACAAGCCTGCTGCAGACAAAGCTGTGGAGAAAATAGTGCGCTGGGAGCCTGCTGGCAAAAGCAGCGTGGCGAATGTCTATTTCGATCGCGCTTCGTTCAAGCAGGAAAAGGATGGCTTTGTGATCGATACCAAGGTCGTACCTTTTGATCATGAGGAAGAAACTTACGGCACGGTTTCCTTCAGCTGCAAGGACAAGACTTTTACCATGCTCAAGCTCGACCGGCTCCAGGACGGCAAGCTGGAAAAAGTGTTCGACAAGCCGCAGCCGCCATTATCGACTTCCAGGATGGCAACGCTGGAAATTGTGGCCAGCAAGTTCTGCGGCAATGCAACACCTGCAGTCCGTGGGGATGATGTTTGCACGCAGTCACTCACGCGCATGCACAGGCTGGAAACCCGTATCCAGCAGGATGCGAATGACGGCGGTCTGCAATGCAAGCAGGTGAGCGACTATCTCAAGGAAATTGAAACTATTGCCGGGTACAACCGCCAGCACGATTGCGGCATCAACGGTCTCGATGCCTACGTGCAACAGGTCAAAACGGCAGAGTGCGCCAAATGACCGAAGCAGCGGATTTTGAACGTCGTTTCGGCGGCATCAGGCGCTTGTATGGTGAGGCGGCACTGCAGAGCTTCAAGGCTGCGCATGTGTGTGTCATCGGCATAGGCGGCGTCGGTTCCTGGGCAGTGGAGGCGCTGGCGCGCAATGCCATCGGCAAGCTCACGCTCATTGATCTCGATAATGTGGCGGAGTCCAATTTCAACCGGCAGATCCACGCGCTGGAAGGCCAGATCGGCAAGGCCAAGGTGACTGCCATGTCTGAACGTATCCGGCTCATTAATCCTGATTGCCAGGTGCTGCAGATGGAGGAATTCATCACGCCGGAGAATGTGCAGGAACTGCTGGGGCATGTGCAATACGACGGCATTATCGATGCGATCGACGATGCCCGGGCCAAGGCGGCGCTGGCCGCATGGTGCCAACGTGAAAAGCGCGTGCTGGTGATGGCGGGCGGGGCGGGGGGGCGGTTTGATGCAACGCGTATCCAGACAGCCGACCTCGCGCGCGCATCCGGCGACCGCCTGCTATCCAAGGTGCGCAACATGCTGCGACGCGAGCATGGGTTTCCCAAAGGCGAGAAGACCAGGTTTGGCCTGCCCTGTGTTTATTCCGATGAGCCCATCACCCGGCCTGAGCGGTGCGAGAGCGATGACGCTTTGAGAGGACTCAATTGCGCGGGTTATGGCTCTTCGGTAACGGTTACGGCCGCAGTCGGCTTTGCGGCAGCGGGTTTTTTGCTCAACACCCTGGCAAAAAACGCAGCCGAGGGCTCTTGAAAACCCGTTCTCTGCCCCCAGTTTTCTGCTATCCGTTTCACTGATGTAAACCTCAAACCTATCAATTCAAACCAAACCTGATTGGGAGTCACGAACACAAATGGCCAAGAAGTCGACGACAAACACTGCCCGGGAAACCCTGGGTTTCCAGGCAGAGGTCAAGCAACTGCTGCAGCTCATGATCCATTCGCTGTACAGCAACAAGGAAATCTTCCTGCGCGAGCTCATCTCCAACGCCAGCGATGCCGCAGACAAGCTGCGGTTCGAGGCGCTATCTGATTCGGCGCTTTATGAGAATGACAGTGATCTCAAGATTCGCGTTGTCTTCGACAAGCAGGCACGCACCATCACCATCTCCGATAACGGTATCGGCATGAATCGCGAAGAGGTGATCAACAATATCGGCACCATCGCCAAGTCCGGCACGCGTGAATTCTTCCAGGCGCTGACGGGCGACCAGGCCAAGGATGCCAATCTCATCGGCCAGTTCGGCGTGGGTTTCTATTCTTCATTCATCATCGCCGACAAGGTGGCACTGGTCACACGCCGCGCCGGTTTGACTGCCGAGCATGGCGTGCGCTGGGAATCTGCCGGTGAAGGCGATTACACGCTAGAGACTGTCGAGAAAGCGACGCGCGGTACCGAGATCACGCTGCATTTGCGCGAGGGCGAGGATGAATTCCTTAGTGACTGGAAGCTCAAGTCCATCATCCGCAAGTACTCCGACCATATCGTGCTGCCCATCGTCATGAAGAAGTCCGAATGGAAGGATGGAGAGGAAGTACCGACCGATGAGGACGAAACCGTCAACAAGGCATCCGCATTGTGGGCGCGTAACAAGAACGACATCAGCGAAGATGAATACAAAGAATTCTACAAGCACGTCTCGCATGACTTTCAGGAACCGCTGTCCTGGAGCCACAATCGCGTAGAAGGCAAGCAGGAATATATCTCTCTGCTGTACGTCCCAAGCCGTGCGCCGTTTGACTTATATGATCGCGAGCAGCGCCACGGCATCAAGCTCTACGTGCGCCGCGTGTTCATCATGGATGACGCCGAGCAGCTCATGCCGCAATACCTGCGCTTCGTACGCGGCATTATTGATTCGGCTGACCTGCCGCTCAATGTCTCGCGCGAAATCCTGCAGTCGAGCCGCGATATCGACGCCATCAAGGCAGGCTCCGTCAAGAAGGTGCTGGGCCTGCTGGAAGACCTGGCCAATAATGAGCCGGAGAAATATGCCGATTTCTGGAAGGAGTTCGGCCGTGTCATGAAGGAAGGCCCGGGCGAGGACTACGCCAATCGCGAGAAGATCGCCGCGCTGCTGAGGTTTGCCTCCACGCATGCCGACAACGAGGAGCAGACCGTATCGCTCAAGCAGTATGTCGAACGCATGAAGGACGGCCAGGAAAAGATCTACTACATTACGGCAGACAGTTTCGCTGCCGCACAGCACAGTCCGCATCTGGAAATTTTCCGCAAGAAGGGTATCGAGGTGCTGCTGCTGTCCGATCGCGTCGATGAATGGCTGGTCTCGCACCTGCCGGAATTCGATGGAAAGAAGCTGCAGTCGGTCGCAAAGGGTGATCTTGATCTGGGCAAGCTGGAAGATGAAGCCGAGAAGGAAGAACAGAAAAAGATCGAGGATGAATACAAGTCGCTGGTTGAGCGCATTGGAAATACACTCGGCGAAACCGTCAAGGAAGTACGCATCACACACCGCCTGACGGATTCTCCGGCGTGCCTGGTGAGTGGAGAAGACGAAATGTCTGGCAATCTGGAGCGCCTGCTCAAGGCAGCGGGGCAAAAGACGCCTGATCTCAAACCTGTGCTCGAGATCAATCCGCAGCACAAAATTGTGCAGAAGCTCAACAGCGAACCTGATGAATCGAGATTCTCCGACTGGACGCACCTGCTGTTCGACCAGGCACTGCTGGCGGAAGGAGGGCAACTGGATGATCCGGCATCGTTCGTGCGCCGTATGAACAGCCTGCTGGCTTGATATAGTTCAGGATGCAGGGAGCCAGAATCCAAGATCAGGCCCTGCATCCGCCTAACCCGTTAGCCTGATTTGCGTTAAGCCTGATTTAAGGTGCGCTCGGTAAAGTGTCTCCTGTCATTCATCCATTTTAAGGAGATACACACCATGAATATCCATACTAACAGCCTGAAGGCTATTGCATTCGCTGCGGGTCTCACTGTATTGAGCTCCCCTGTTTTCGCTGACGACGACGATATTGCTGAAGCCAAGGCCATCGCAGCTGCGGCTGGTCTGCTTTCCATTGAACAGGCGACTGAAAAGGCATTGCAGGCCAAGCCGGGTACCGTCATCGAGGTCGAGATCGAAAAGCGTACCTGGCCCCAGGGCTGGGATTATGAATTCGAAATCATCGATGCCGAAGGCAAGGAATGGGATGTTGATATCGATGCCAAGACTGGCGAAACTCGCAAGGTCAGACAGGATTGGTTCTGAATCCCATAAAGCGCATATCATGATGTTTTCATCTGTAGGTACACCATGAAACGCATCATTGGTTACCGCTGGCAACTGGTGGCAGCCGGCATTCTGCTGGCCTGCCTGCCTGCTGTGGCTGACGAGGATCATGAGCTTGCCAGGAAACTCAGGGAATCTGGTGCCATCCTGGCGCTGGAGGATATCGCCCGGCAGGCGCGTGCAGCAAAACCTGGCGAATTGCTGGAAACCGAGCTGGAGAAAAAACACGGCCGCTATATCTACGAGGTTGAGATACTCGACAGTGCCGGCCAGGTTTGGGAACTGAAGCTGGATGCCGCCAATGGGCGTCTGATCTCCATGGAGCGCGACGACTGATATGCGCCTCCTGCTGGTGGAGGATGATCCTGTGTTAGGCCCTGGTATCCAGGCGGCCTTGCAGCAGGCTGGTTATGCTGTGGACCTGAGCGTGGATGGCATTGACGCCGAGGTTTTAGGCGATATCGAGCCTTACGATCTGGCCATCCTTGATCTCGGCCTGCCGGGGCGTCCGGGATTATCCGTGCTAGCGAACTGGCGCGGTCGCGGGAATCGGTTGCCGGTGGTGATCCTGACCGCGCGGGGTAGCTGGCAGGAAAAAATCGAGGGATTCCAAGCAGGTGCAGATGATTACGTCGGCAAGCCCTTCCAAATGGAAGAGCTGCTGGCGCGCATCGGTGCAGTACTCAAGCGTAGTCAAGGTATCAATCCAGGACCGCTGGCCTGTGCCGGTATCACGTTGAATGAGGCAACGCAGGCGGTAATGACGGCTTCCGGCACGCAATGGCAGCTGACAGGAACCGAATATCGTCTACTGCGTTATTTCATGCTGCATCCGGGACAATTGCTTTCCAAGACCGAGCTCACGGAACACGTCTATGACTATGACAGTGATAAGGACAGCAATGTCATCGAAGTCTACGTGAATCGTCTGCGCAACAAGCTTGGCGGCGACCTCATCACCACCCGGCGCGGACAGGGCTATGTCTTCGGAGCCGGTAACGCTTGACCTCCCTGCGCGCGAAACTTTCCTTCTGGCTGGCATCCAGCCTGGTTGTGCTGCTGGTGTTGCAATGGAGTGTTGCCAGTGTGGTCATTCAGCAACTGGTGGAAAAACAGTTGCTTAACAGACTGTCGCAGGACGCCGAGAGCCTGCTCTCAGGCGCGAACTTCAACGCACAACAATCACTCATGCTGGATACGGCGCGCGTAAGCGCTGTCTACCAGCGGCCCTTTTCCGGGCACTATTATGTAATCAGGACTGCTGGCTCCGCTGAGTATTCCCGCTCCCTGTGGGATAGTCGCCTGCATGTGCCGGAGGTTGAGTCCGGCATGCAATCCCTGTCGCGGGTGCAGGGGCCGGAAAAGCAGCCGCTCCTGGTGACGGCATATGGCTACCGCAAGCAGGGGCAGGAGATCACCATTGCCGTTGCTGAAGACCTGACGGCCATCAACGCGGGCTTGCAACAATTCCGGCTGATTCATGGCGTTATTTCATTTGTCATTCTGGTGGGGCTGTTAGGCCTGCAGTATTACATCGTGACCCACGCCCTGCGGCCCTTGCATCAAATCCGTGCAGACATGCGGCGACTGGAATCCGGTGAGATCGAGCGTATTGATGCGCAGCGCTCTCCGCTGGAAATTATCCCGCTTGTTGCAGAGCTCAACCGGCTGCTTTCCACCATGGCTAGAAAAACTCGCCGTTCACGCGAGGCGCTGGGAAATCTGGCCCATGCACTCAAAACCCAGCTGACATTATTGGGGCAGGCAGCTGCGCATCCGCAGCTCAATGCGTCCCCAGAATTGCAAATCATGTTGCGCGATACAGGCGAAAACATGCGGCGCATCATCGAGCGCGAACTCAAGCGCGCGCGATTGCTGGGGGCGGCTTTACCCGGCAAGCGCGTTGACCTCAGGCAGGAGGTTTCCACATTGGTGAAAACGCTGCAGATGATGTATACCGACAAGCAATTGGCCATTGATTGGCATGTGGCGGATGATGCGCGTTACGACGGGGACCAGGAAGACATGCTGGAGTTGCTGGGCAACCTGCTCGACAATGCCTTCAAGTGGGGCCGCAGGCAAGTCAGGCTGGAGGTTGGCGGCAGAGATAGCCTGAGTCTGACTGTTGAAGATGACGGGCCGGGGTGTGAACCCGATGAACTGGGGGAGCTTACGCGCCGCGGTTACCGGCTGGACGAAAGCAAGCCAGGCAGCGGTCTTGGCTTGGCGATTGTGAAGGACATCGTGGATGGCTACGGCGGAACCATAGTTTTCTTGCCATCTCCCGATCTTCACGGGCTGCGGGTTGAGGTTCAGTTGCCCTCACGAACCGAAGGTATACCGGATCGTGAATAAAAAAATGGCCCCGTAGGGCCATTTTTCTGGGATTCTTTGGTTAATTAGACCTTCTGTATATTAGAAGCCTGTTTACCTTTAGGACCCTCTGTCACGTCGAAGCTAACGCGATCGTTTTCTTTCAGACTCTTGTAGCCGCTATCCTGGATTGCGGAAAAGTGTGCGAAAAGATCATCGCCGCCTGCGTCGGGAGTAATGAAACCAAAGCCTTTTGAATCATTAAACCATTTCACTATACCTGTTGCCATATCTGTACTTTCTTACTAAAAGGGAGGCACCCTGAAAAGTTTGGGGTTATTCATTGATGGATCTTGCGAACTCAAATTGAAAAACTGCAAACGCCTAACGTGCGTTTTACGTACATATGAACGGCTTGTCAACTACAATATCAGCATTGGGCAAATTATTGATTTCTTTAAGACTCCCGACGCGCTATAATACGGCCCAGCGATTGGTAGTGCCTTCGCCGCAATTCCGAAAATATCTTCTCACTATTCCCAGGGTACAAGTGCTTCATCTTCAATGAGATTGTCGCTCCAAGGGTCTTATTTATTGGAGAGTCAAACATGGCTAAAGAAGAACTGGTTGAAATGAATGGGGTGGTGATGGAGGTATTGCCGGATTCCCGTTTCCGCGTGACGCTCGATAATGGCCACCAGCTGGTCGCATACACTGGCGGCAAGATGAAAAAGCATCGCATCCGTATCCTGGCGGGTGACAAGGTTACCCTCGAACTTTCTCCGTACGATATCAATAATGGCCGCATCACTTTTCGCCATATCGAGAATCACGCGCCGGCCTATACGCCAAAGCGACGTTTTTAGAGAGTGAATGCATTGAAAAACCGCTTATTCAGCGGTTTTTTTACGTCTGCAGCTTGCGTATCTAACTGAGAATCGTTATCATTTAGATAAATGACCATCACGAGCATGAAATTTACCGAAGCAATCTTGTCCGCAGAGTCAGCGGAGGCTTCGACGCATACCGAAAAACGCCCAAAAAAATGGACCAGTCAGGAACTGTTTGGGGGGCAGCGCGAGCTGGTAATCGTGCATGCCGAGAGTGAGTACCGCTTGCGCCTCACAAGCCAGGGCAAGCTGGTTTTAACCAAATAGGATTAAAGGGTGGCCTTGTCTAATTCATTGATTGTCGACGTACTAAGTGCCCGGGATGAGCGGCATGGCTAGATTGCGGCTTGTCAGCTGGCAGGAAGTCATCCCGGAAGCGGATTCTGCAATCCGGATCAATGTCCGCGCATTGTCGCCTGCCAGAATTATCAGAGCTACGAGCCGCCCTACGTTATCGCGCAAGGGCCTGTTGCTCGCCGCTGTGGCGCATGCGGCGGTTTTTGGCATCTTGCTGGCGGCGCCGACCAATGAACCCGAGATCAAAAAGGAGCCTTCGGCTCCCATGCTGGTCAGTCTCATCGCAGCACCCCAGCCTGCGCCAGAGCCGGCACCACAACCCGAGATTGTCCCGCCTGAGCCGCCAAAGCCCAAGCCCATCGTCAAGCAGAAACCCAAGCCGCAGCCCAAACCTGATCCAAAACCTGTAGCGGAACCTGAGCCGCAGGTGGTGGAAGCGCCGACTCCAGTCGTTGCTCAGGAGCCGGTGGCACAGGCAGCGCCGCAACCGGTTGCAGCAGCACCGCAGGTGGTGGAGGCTGAACCTGAACCGCAGCCTGAGCCGGAACCCGTTGTCGAGCCGCCGCGTTTTGGTGTGGCGTATCTTAATAACCCGCCGCCTGCCTATCCTGCACTCTCACGTCGCATAGGTGAAGAAGGCCGAGTCATGTTGCGCGTACTGGTGGGCGCCAATGGCAAGCCGGAGAATGTGGAAATCGAGAATGGCAGTGGCTCCCAGCGGCTGGACAGTGCAGCGCTGGATGCAGTAAAGAAATGGAAATTCATACCGGCAAGGCGCAACAATGAAGCGATCAGTGCCTATGTGCTCGTGCCCGTGAAATTTTCGCTGGATAGTTAAGTACTGAATCGCTAACAAAGCAGTTAATCAAGTCATCGGAAGAATCAATACAACATGAATGAATTCAACAGCCTCGCCTTTATCACCCAGGGCGGACCCGTATCCATAACCGTAGCGCTTGTTCTGCTTGCGATGTCGCTGGCGAGTTGGTATCTGATTTTCGTGAAGAGTTACCAGGCCATCACACTGCGGAGGTCCGTCAGCCGCTATATCGATATCTTCTGGCAATCGCCTTCTCTGGATGCTGCGCTCAACACGCGAAGTGACAACCCGGTATCCCGCCTGGCGACCCAGGCAGTTGAGGCGGCGGAGCACCACCAGCAGCACGCCTCGAAACGCCTGGCAGATGCCTGCAGTCATGATGAATTCGTTGCGCGCAGCATGCGCCGTGTCATCAGCCGCGAAACCGCACGACTGGAATCCGGCCTCTCCGTGCTGGCTTCGGTCGGTAGCGTGGCGCCCTTCGTAGGTTTGTTCGGAACCGTATGGGGCATTTACCACGCGCTCGCCAGTATCAGCGTGAGTGGCCAGGCGACGCTGGATAAGGTTTCAGGTCCGGTCGGTGAGGCCCTGATCATGACCGCCTTCGGTCTTGCAGTCGCCATCCCTGCCGTGCTTGCCTACAACGCGCTGGTTCGCAGCAACCGTAATCTTGTTGGCCAGCTTGAAAGCTTTGCGCATGATCTGCACATCCTGCTGACAACCGGCGCACCGCTTGCAGGTGGCGCAGCAACGCGGGAATTGGCTCTTTCCAAATCCGCGGCTCATCTCAAAGAAGTACCCGCATGATCGGTTCTGGCAATAACTTCGGTTCGGATAATCAGAATACTCTGATGTCCGAAATCAATACCACGCCACTGGTGGATGTCATGCTGGTGCTGCTGGTGATTTTCATCATCACTGCGCCGCTGTTGACGCATGCAGTCAAGATTGACCTGCCGCAAGCCAGTAGTCAGCCCATAGAGCAAAAGCCTGAAATCATTTCAATTTCAGTGGACGGTGCCGGCCAGTTGTACTGGAACGATACCGCGCTGGTGGAAGGCGAACTGTCGGCTCGGCTGCAGCAGGCTGCTACAGCACAGCCGCAGCCGGAACTGCATATCCGCGCTGACCGGGAAACCCGCTACCAGATACTGGCCGAGATCATGGCCGATGCACAGAATGCCGGCATAGAGAAGCTGGGGTTCGTCAGTACGCCAGACAAGCAAGAATAAATTCGTTGATTAGCAAGCCACCGGGATATTCCCCAGTAGCCAGCAAATAATAGTTAGAAAAGGGGAACATATGTCTAGTCACACCGAGTTCGCCCGCAAGCGTATTGCGGCACTGGTGGCCCTGGCCTTCGTGCCGGCTCACGTGTGGGCTGAAGAGGCAGCAGTTGCGCCACAGGCCCAGCAGGAAGTGGAGGCATTGCCAGAGGTTAGTGTAAAGAGCTCTACAGTCGTTGAAGATGGTTATAGGGCGACGGGAACCACCGTGGGTAAAATCTTGCAGGACCCGCACGACGTTCCTCAAGCCGTGACCACCATCACCCATGAACTTATGCATGATCAGCAAGTTGGTTCACTACGCGAAGCCCTGCGCAATGTTTCAGGCCTGACTTTCAATGCCGGTGAAGGCGGGCGTGCTGGCGATAACATGATGCTGCGCGGCTTCTATACATTTGGCGATATATACCTGGATGGTATTCGCGATACTGCCCAGTATAACCGCGAGACTTTTAATCTTGAGCAGGTGGATGTGCTGCGGGGCTCGGCCGCGATGCTGTTCGGTCGGGGTCAAGCGGGAGGCGTCATCAATCAGGTCAGTAAGAAAGCACAACTGCATGATGATTATAATGTGTCGGGAAGCTTGGGAGATTATGGCTATCAACAATTCACGGCAGATGTTAATAAGACGTTGGGTGAAACAGTGGCTGTACGTATCAACGTCATGGACCGTGAGGAAGAAGCAACACGCCAAAACAAGGCTGCGGAAGATCGCCCTGAGCTTGATCGTAAGGGTATTGCATTAAGTTTTGGTGCGGGAATAGGTACCGACAATGAATTGTTCTTCAATCATGTGTACACGCAAACCCGTGATGTCCCAGACTACGGCATCCGCTTTGCCAACGGTAAGCCACTAGACCAGTTCTACGGCACTTTCTGGGGGATAGACGAGAACTTCGACGACAGCGATACGCGCGTTTCTACTCTGGCTTTTACACACAAGTTCTCAGACAAAACTTCATGGCGTACGCAAATACGACGTGGCGATTACGAGCGTGCTTATTGGGTAAAGACACCTCCAGGTGGGGCTACTCCAGCCTTGCCGTCAGCAGTCGGCGGAACCGGGGGCAATATTGCACGCAAACTTGACTATGAAACGGTCAATCTGCAATCCGACTTCATCACTGAGCTTGAACTCGCTGGAATGAAGCACGAGATCATTACCGGGGTGGAGTATCTCAAGGAAGATTCATATCGTCAGAGCTTGCGGAATCTTGGTACGGCAGTCAACCCGCTTTATCGTTCGAGCGCAGTTGTAACGACTGGCAATACCGGTTTGAATGAATTCGATGGTGATAACTACTCATATTTCGTTCAGGACTCCATCGAATTCATCCAGAACTGGAAGCTGCTGGTGGGCGCACGTCGAGATCATATGAAGGCGGATTATTTCCGCTATAACAATGCAATTGCGGGAACTGAATCATTTGACTTGAACTTCAGCCAGACCAGCTACCGTACCGGACTCTCGTGGCAGCCAAATCCTGCGGCGCATTATTACGTAAGTTATAGCGATGCCTTTAGCCCAACCGCTGACTTGTACCAGCTATCCAACCCCAATGAAGACCCTGAAACCAGCGAAACCCTGGAAGTGGGTTCCAAGTGGCTGTTATTTAATGGGGACTTGGCCCTGCGAGCAGCTCTCTATACGGCTGAAAAAGAGTGGGAGCGAAACACCGACCTAGAGTCAACAGCTTCTATTTTGACGAAAAAACGCCGTACTAACGGTTTGGAGTTGGAAGCAGCAGGTCGTATCACGAGCAACTGGGAAGTCTTCGCAGGGGTGGCATTTATGGATGCCCGCATCGTTGATGTGGCCCCTGGTGCGGATCCACGCTTTGAAGGCGAGAGAGCCCGTAATACACCGCCCGTTACATTCAACTTATGGACTACCTATAAGTTCCTGGGTAACTGGCGAGTCGGCGGTGGGGTGGAAGCAAAGGGTGAACGTTATGGCTATGTACCCTCTTCAGCTGCTGGGCCATTTGTAAATGGCGATTTCCGCCCTAACACCATACCTGGTTATGCCCGTTGGGATGCAATGGTGGCATACGAAGAGCAACGCTGGGCAGTGCGGCTCAATATCAAGAACTTGTTCGACAAGGAATACTACGATGCCCTCTATGACAATGGTGGTCTTGTAGTTCCTGGCAATGGCCGTGTCGCTGTCTTAACTACAGAACTGATGTTCTAGAAATAGCATGTTGTTACATGTGCCTGCTGTGCTGGATGTCGAGGAGTTGGTCGAATTGCGCCAGTTGCTCTCCCAGGCTGACTGGGCGGATGGCAAGGTAACTGCAGGCACGCAATCTGCGCAGGTTAAACGTAATATGCAATTGCTGGAAACATCTGCCGAGGCCGAGTCGGCGCGTAAGATCGTGTTGCAGGCACTGGCGCGCAACGGACTTTTCTATTCCGCCGCACTGCCGCGCAAGGTTTACCCGCCTTTGTTCAACCAGTATCGTGAAGGTATGGATTTTGGCGCGCATATCGACAATTCGATACGCACACATGCTCTTTCCGGCATGCATGTGCGTACCGATATCTCCTGCACGTTGTTTATCAATGATCCGGAGAGCTACGAAGGCGGAGAGCTGATTGTTGAAAGCACCTACGGCCAACAAAAGGTGAAGTTGCCCGCTGGAGATATGGTGCTATATCCGGGTACCAGCCTCCACCATGTAGAGCCGATAACCAGTGGTGTGCGTCTTGCCAGCTTTTTCTGGGTGCAAAGCATGATCCGTGATGATGCGCAACGGACCTTGTTGTTCGACATGGATGCCTCCATTATTTCCTTGCGACAGCAGGTTGGCGACACAGCTGCTGCCATCCGCTTGACTGGCACCTATCACAATCTCATCCGTATGTGGGCTGATACGTAGCTGGAATTTTCTAATCACCCAGCAGGCAGTGCGGCTCAGTAATCGCCAAAAACGCTGCTTTTCAAGTTTTAACTCTGCTTCAATATGCAATCAGGTAAGAGCAACAAAATCAGCGCGAGCGCGCAACGCGGCAAATTCATTCGGACGCTACGCAAGATTCACGGCTGGCTCGGTATATGGGGGGCGGTGCTCCGCCTGCTGTTCGGTGTCAGCGGTATCCTGCTCAATCATCGGGCCGTATTGAAGATTCCACTGGCCAAAAATGGAAGTCAGCGAAATCCAGCTGCCCATGCCTCAGCCGCACCCGGCCAATGTATGGAATTCACGCGTTACCTGCAGCAGACACTGGATATTTCACATGACCCTTTACAGCCGAAAGGCGCGCGCAAGGAAGAAAAGCGGGATGACGCCCGCTTCATGGGCAAGGACATGCCGCAACCTGAACGCTGGGAAGTCACCTTCCCCATGCACTGATTCTGCTCTGCATCACCGGTGTGCTTTTATGGACCAAGATGCGCGGTTCGCGTCTGGTCATGAGCGGCTTAATCGGCGGTTCCATTGTGCTCACAGTCTGGTTCACGCTGATGATGATGTAAGAATCGCGTCATCATCCAATGTTAAAAAACACACTCCGGTGTTTTTTTTATTTGTGCTAAGCCGACAGAACCCGGGGCCCGGTTTTTGCTACTATCAGGACGACCCTGCGTGTTTTGTCCATGATGGCGACACCATTTCGACAGTTATTGCCCGACAGTTATTGAAAGTACAGCCATGGCTACCCAAACTCAGAAATACGAGCCGCAGCAAGCGGCAGCCGAAGAAACCATCATTACGACCGAGACAACGCCGATTGCTCAGGCGCTGCAGAATCATGTGATCTTTTCAACCGGCAAGACCGGGTCTTCCGTGACCATGCGCGACTGGTACGCCGCGACCGCGCTCACCGTGCGCGATCATGTGATTGAGCGTTGGGTCACAACACGCAATGTCTACTGCGAAAAGGATCCCAAACGCGTCTTTTATCTTTCTCTTGAATTCCTGATCGGCCGCATGATGTCCAACGCCGCATTGAATATCGGCATCGAGCCCAAAATCCGCGATGGATTACATGCACTGGGACAGAACATGGAAGCTGTGGCGGACATGGAGCACGATGCAGCACTGGGCAATGGCGGCCTCGGGCGGCTTGCTGCCTGTTTCCTCGATTCCATGGCCACTCTCGATATGCCGGGCACCGGCTATGGCATCCGTTATGAATACGGCATGTTCCGCCAGACCATCGAGAATGGGGAGCAGGTGGAAAACCCGGACAACTGGCTGCGTTACGGCAACATCTGGGAATTCCAGCGCCCTGAGCTTTCCTACACAGTGAAGTTTTATGGGCAGGTGGTGGAGTTTTGTCCGTTCGAACAGAGAGCTGTCAATCAGGAAAGGCGCCGCCAAAGTCGGGCAACGGAGTGTCATTGGGTCGATGCCGAGACAGTACTTGCAACGGCTTACGACGTACCTATCCCCGGTTATAACACCGAGACTGTCAACAATTTGCGACTATGGTCAGCCAGGGCAACGCGCGAATTTGACCTCAAGCATTTCAACGAGGGAAATTACGAGCAGGCGGTGGAAGAGCGCACGCTGTCCGAGAATATTTCCAAGGTGCTGTATCCAAACGATACCTCGGTCCTCGGGCGTGAACTGCGCCTCAAGCAGCAGTATTTCTTTGTTTCCGCCTCCATCCAGGACATCCTGCGCTGTTATGGTGAGCGCAAGCACAACTGGGACCTGCTGCCCGAGAAAATCGCCATCCAGCTCAACGATACACATCCGGCGATTGCCATTGCCGAAATGATGTATCAGCTGGTGGATGAAAAAGGCCTGGCATGGGATCGCGCCTGGCGCCTCACAACCCGCATCTTTTCCTATACCAACCATACGCTGATGCCGGAAGCGCTGGAGACCTGGCCGGTGGATATGTTCGGCAAGCTGCTGCCACGCCATCTCAAGATCATCTACCGCATCAATCACGAATTCCTGCAGATGGTGAATCACAAGTTCCCCGGTGATAACGACCTGCTGCGGCGCGTTTCCATCATCGACGAAGAGCACGGCAAACGGGTGCGCATGGCTTACCTCGCTGTTGTGGGTAGCCACAGGGTGAATGGCGTGGCGGCGCTGCATAGCGAATTGCTGAAGACGACGCTGTTCACCGATTTTGTGCGCATCTATCCCGAGAAATTCATCAATGTTACCAACGGCATCACGCCGCGCCGCTGGCTCAACCAGTGCAACCGCGGGCTGACCAAACTGATTGAATCGACCATAGGCGGAAGCTTCCAGAAAAATTTGGATAAGCTGGCAAAGCTCGCGCCATACGCCGATGATCCCAATTTCCGCAGAGCATTCCGTGAGGTCAAGCTGGCCAACAAGCAGCGTCTGGCCAGCAGGATAGAACAGCTGACGGGTGTGAAACTCAACCCGGAGAGCATGTTCGATGTGCAGATCAAGCGCATCCATGAATACAAGCGCCAGCTGCTCAACCTGATGCATGCCATCACGCTGTACAACCGCATCCGTGCAGGCAAATTTGACGGCACGCCGCGCGTCATCATCTTTGGCGGCAAGGCGGCACCCGGTTACTGGATGGCCAAGCTCATCATCCGTCTCATCAATGATGTGGCGGACATCGTCAATCAGGATATGGCGGTGGGCGACAAGCTCAAGGTGGTGTTTTATCCCAATTACGAAGTATCGGCCGCTGAGCTACTGTTCCCCGGCAGCGATCTTTCAGAGCAGATTTCGACTGCCGGCACCGAAGCCTCGGGCACCGGCAACATGAAGATGGCGCTCAACGGTGCGCTCACCATAGGCACCCTGGACGGCGCTAACATCGAAATCATGGAAGAGGTCGGCGAGGACAACATCTTCATCTTCGGTCTGACTACGCAGGAAGTCGCGGAGAAGAAAGCCGCCGGCTACAACCCGTGGGATTACTATCATGCCAATGCGGAGCTGCGCCAAGTGCTGGACATGATAGGCAGCGGTTATTTCAGCGTGGAAGAGCCGCAGCGCTACCAGTCCATCTTCGATACGCTGCTCAACAAGGGCGACCACTACATGCTGCTGGCCGATTATGCGAGCTATGTCGCCGCGCAGGATGAGGTCGGCTCCGTGTACAAGGATCAAGAGGAGTGGTCGCGCCGCGCCATCCTCAACGTGGCGCACATCGGCAAGTTTTCCAGCGACCGTACTATCCGTGAATACGCCGATAAAATCTGGAAAATAGCACCAGTACAGCGTTAAGCTATATCCTCCAACACAGGAGGAAGTCCATGCGCTACCTGATCGCAGCCGCCACGCTGGTCTTGGCAACCAGCACCTTTGCCGGAACATCCCAACTCAGCAACAGCGAAGTCACACGCGGCCTGAAAGATGCCCTGATCCAGGGCGCTGGCAAGGCCGTGGCCCAGCTGGGCAAGGTCAACGGTTTTCTGGAGAATCCCAAGGTCAAAATCCCCTTACCCGAGCACTTGCAGCGTGCAGAAAAAACGCTGCGGTTTCTCGGCATGGGCAAGCAGGCCGATGAGCTCGTGCTGCGTATGAACCGCGCCGCCGAGGCTGCAGTGCCGCATGCGAAAGAGCTGCTCGTCAATTCGGTCAGGCAGATGAGCATCGCCGATGCCAAGACCATCCTGACGGGCAGTGAAGATGCCGCCACCCAGTATTTCCGCAAGACGACTTCAACACCGCTGGCGCAGAAATTTCTGCCTATCGTGCAGGACGCGATGAAGGATGTTTCGCTCGCCCAGCAGTACAACGAGGTGGCTAAGCTCGGGCAGCGCTATGGCCTGGTCGGCAAGGAACAGGCGACGCTGGAGGATTACATCACGCAGAAAACGCTGGATGGGGTGTATGTGATGATGGCAGAGGAAGAGAAGAAGATCAGGAAAGATCCGGTGAAGGCAGGGAGTGAGTGGGTGAGGAAGGTGTTTGGGACATTCAAATAGCCGAATGAGAAAGTACGCCTCATTTTTTGAATGGTCTGATAAACCAACTAAGGAAATTGGTGTTGTTGAAGAGCTTTTGATTTCTCTAAATAAAGAGTTAGGCCTTGGTCTGCATTCTTTGCAAAGTTTCAACCCTGACCCACCCGATTGTATTTGCTTAAATACGTACGACCAACTAGTGGCTATAGAAGTAGTTGAGGTGGTTTGCCAAGAAGCAGTGCGACTCAATGCTAAAGGTAATGATGTATACAGATTGTGGGGGCGAGGTGAGTTAGCGCCTCATATTGAGCAACTATTAAAACGTAAAGATAAAAAAACATACCACGGCGGGCCTTATGGAGAGGTTATAGTGTGTTTATTTACGGATGAGCTTACATTGAGTCCTGACTTTGTAAGCGATGAATTGAGATCGGTTTTTTGGGGACCATATAAGCAGATATCTTCAGCTTTCCTCTTGCTTTCCTATAATCCTGAAAGCAGGGTATATCCAGTATTCCAGATAAAGTTGGGCAATCAATAGTCGGTCTCGCCCGACAGTCGAGATACTTTCTCTTGCTTAGCCAAGAGAAAGTATCCAAAGAGAAGGCTACCCCCTGCCGCTTATTTCCTTTGCTTCAGCGCCTCATCCGGGCGGCTTGCGCAACTCAGCCTGGTAGCCAGCAAACAGCGCTGGCTACTGCGGACTTCGAACAGTGCGCGCCGCTGATCCCAGCTGACGCTCGATGCAAAGGCGCGGCACAGGGGATGGGCGAACCATCGGTGGGCTGTCATTCCAGCGAAAGCTGGAATCCATAACTAAAGTCAAAACTATGGATTCCGGGTCAAGCCCGGAATGAGGAAAGGGTAAGTCTTACCCCTTACGCCATTCCGAGTAGCGCAGACAAAATCAGGAAGAGTGGCGCGCACTGTTTGAAGTCCGCAGCAGTTCATGTTGTGTATGAACTGCCAGGCTGAGTTGCGCAAACCACCCTGATTTGTCGAGCACTAGCTGTCGGGCTACCCCCGACGGTTTGCTTTTGCGTTCCAGGTCTGTGAAGTGCTAGTAACCATCCCAGCGTAAACGGAATCCGAGGTGAGATTATTACTGCTTGCTCAACTGCCCCAGCACATCAACCGCATTGGCGAGTTGCTTGCTCCAGTGATGGCCATAGTTAAGCCGGATGCAGTTGCCATACTTCCTCTGCGCTGAAAATACCGGCCCCGGCATGATGCTGATGTTGTGCTTGAGTGCCTGGTGATATAGCGCAAGGGCGTCCACTGTCTCGGGCAACTCGACCCAGAGTACATAACCGCCTTCCGGGCGCGTGACTCGTGTGCCCTCAGGAAACGACTGGCTTATCTGCTGGATCATCATCTGCTGTTGATGCTTCAGGGTCTGCCGTACACGTCTCAGGTGTTTCTCGTAGCCGCCGTGCTTGAGATATTCAGCGATGGCGAGCTGCGGCAGCGAGGCCGTGGACAGGGTCGTCATGAACTTGAGCTGCAGCACGCGTTCCCGATACCGGCCTGGTGACACCCAACCGATGCGGTAGCCGGGTGCCAGCGTCTTGGAAAACGACGAGCAGTGCAGCACTAGCCCCTTGCTGTCATAGGCTTTCAATGGCTTGGGCGCTTCCTCGCCGAAATACAATTCCTGATAGACATCGTCCTCGACCAGCGGCACGTTGTGCTGTTCGAGCAGCTTGAGCAGCGCACGCTTTTTTTCGGCCGGCATGGTGCTGCCCAGCGGGTTCTGAAAGGTAGACATCAGCATGCAGGCGCGTACCGGGTGTTTTTTAAGCGCATCGCTCAAGGCCTCCAGCTGCATGCCTTCGCGAGGATGCGTGGGAATTTCCAGGGCCCGCATGCCCAGCCGCTCAATGGCGTGCAGCGAGGCATAGAAGGTCGGTGACTCGACTGCAATGATGTCACCGGCCTTTGCTACCGCCTGCAGGCATATGTTCAGCGCCTCCATGGCGCCGCAGGTGATGACGATGTCATCGGGATGGATATCGCAACCCTGTTCCAGATAGCGACGTGAAATCTGGCGCTGCAGTTCATCGTTGCCTGGAGGCAGGCTGGTGACTGTGTTCCACGGCGTGGAGCGGCGTCCGGCGGCACTCAGGTACTGGTTGAGCTTGCCCAGCGGAAACAGTTCTGGGCTGGGGAAAGGCGAGCCCAGCGGCACAATTTCCGGCTGCTTGATCGCATTCAGGATTTCGAAGGCAAGTTCCGAAACATCCACCTGCCTTGACCTTTTGGAAGGTACAGAAATTTTGGGCTCTTCTGGAATTGCATTGAAATGCGCACGCACGTAATGGCCGGATTGCGGCCGGATTTCGATGGTGCCTTCATTCTCCAGCATCTCATAGGCGTGCAGTACAGTGGAAACGCTGACGTGCATCACCTGGCTGATCTGTCGCACGGATGGAATGCGTTCGCCGGGCCGCAGCACACCTTCGCGGATTTTGCTGCGAATCTGCTCCGCCACTTCCTCGTAACGTTTCATTGTGTCCAGCCTTTGTTGATGCTCATGGTCACGGTGTTGTACTCATATCGATTCGGCAATAACTGTTATGGTAGTAAATCGACACTTTTGAAACTGTTTTGGTTTCAACCTCTGCCTTAGCATAGCGAAAAATCTCCCGGACCGGATTTGGCTGATCTTGCGGAGAACCTGCTGCTCGCCCGCGAAGCACGCGGGGTATGCAACGAGGAGGGGTTCACCGTAATGCAATCACAAATCCTGTATAACGACCGGGTTGTACGTCAATTCATCCTGGCCACGCTGTTCTGGGGCCTGGTCGGCATGTCTATCGGTCTTTTCATCGCGTTGCAGATGATTTGGCCCCACCTCAATTTCGATACCGCCTGGCTATCCTTTGGTCGCCTGCGCCCGCTGCATACCAATATGGTGATCTTCGGCTTTGCGGGCTGTGCGCTGCTGGGCTCATCCTATTATGTCGTGCAGCGCACCTGCCAGACTCGGCTGCCAAGCGATAAATTGGCTTCGCTGACATTCTGGGGCTATCAAGCCGTATTGGTGGGTGCTTTCATCACCCTGCCCATGGGCTGGACCTCGACCCACGAATACGCCGAGATGGAATGGCCGCTCGATCTGCTGCTCACCGCAGTCTGGGTGCTTTACGGCTACTTGTTCTTTGCCACCATCGTGCGCCGCCAGTCGCCGCATATTTACGTCGCAAACTGGTTCTATGGCGCTTTTATCTTGACCATCGGGCTGCTGCACATTGTCAACAGCGCCCAGTATCCCATCTCGCTGAGCAAATCCTATTACATCTATGCCGGCGTGCAGGATGCCATGGTGCAGTGGTGGTACGGCCATAATGCGGTCGGCTTCTTCCTGACGGCCGGCTTCCTGGCAATGATGTATTACTTCGTGCCCAAGCAGGTAGGGCGCCCGATCTATTCCTATCGTTTGTCCGTTGTCCACTTCTGGGCGCTGATATTCCTGTACATGTGGGCGGGCCCGCATCACCTGCACTACACCGCATTGCCTGACTGGACGCAGACAGTAGGCATGGTGTTCTCCATCATCCTGCTGGCGCCGAGCTGGGGCGGCATGATCAATGGCATCATGACCTTGTCGGGCGCCTGGCATAAGCTGCGCACGGACCCCATCCTCAAGTTCCTGATCACGTCGCTGTCGTTCTACGGCATGGTGACGTTGGAAGGCCCGCTACTGGCCATCAAGACCGTCAATGCGCTATCGCACTTCACTGACTGGACCATCGGCCATGTGCATGCCGGTGCACTGGGCTGGGTAGCATTCATGACCATCGGCAGCGTGTATTACATGGTGCCGCGCCTGTTCGATCGCCCCGAGATGTACAGCAAGCGCCTGATGGAAGTCCATTTCTGGATTGCCACGCTGGGTGTCGTTCTTTACATCAGCGCCATGTGGATTGCCGGCGTGATGCAAGGCCTGATGTGGCGCGCAGTAAACGACGACGGCACGCTGACCTACGCCTTCATCGAGGTCGTGAAGGCCACCAAACCGTATTACATGGTGCGTGCACTGGGCGGAGCCCTGTTCGTCACCGGCATGCTGATCATGGTCTACAACGTGGTGCGCACGATCCGGCCCGCCAAATCCGTAGAGCCGGCCGTAGCTTCGACACTGATCGGCCAGGCCAGCAGTTAAGGAATCAATGATGAGATTACAGGAACGTGTAGAACAGAACACCGGGCTGATGCTTGCGCTCACGCTGCTGGTGGTTTCGATTGGCGGGATGGTGGAAATCGTCCCCATTTTCTTCCAGCAGTCGACGATGCAGCCTGCCAAGGGCGTGGTGCCTTATTCCGCCATCCAGCTGTCAGGCCGCGACATCTATATCCGTGAAGGCTGCGTTAGCTGCCACTCGCAGATGGTGCGGCCGTTCCGCGCCGAGACCGAGCGTTACGGACCCTTTTCCACGGCGGGCGAGTTCACCTATGAACGGCCTTTCCTGTGGGGCTCCAAACGTACCGGGCCGGATCTGGCGCGTGTCGGCCAGCGCTATTCCGACGAATGGCATCGTGTGCATCTGATCAATCCGCGCGACGTGGTGCCTGAATCCATCATGCCTTCATATCCATGGCTGGAAACCTCGCCGCTGGATGCGACTACGCTGCCTGCCCGCATGACGGCATTGAAGAACCTGGGCGTGCCATATTCCGAGGAGGAGATTGCAAGCGCCCAGGAAGAGGTCGCCGGCAAGACCGAGATGGACGCATTGATCGCCTATCTGCAAGTGCTGGGCACGGCAGTCAAGAAGAACGAGAGCGGTGGCGACCATGATCATTGATGATTTGTACGTATGGGCGACGGTGGCGAGTTTCGTCACCTTCATCGGCATCCTGATCTGGGCGTTGCGTTCCGCGCGCAACCGCAATTTCGAAGAGGCATCGAAGCTGCCATTCCAGGACAGCGAACAGCCTGCAGACGACAAGCCTGCGCAGGAGGACAGGCATGAGTGATTTTACAAGTCCATTCTGGCATTACTACACGGCCGCCATCGTCATCGGCGGCATCGTGTTCATGGTCTGGCTGGTGAAGTCGCAAAGCGTCCGCCGCACCGACCCGAGCAAGAAAGCTGAGGTCACGGGCCACAAATGGGACGAGGATCTGGAAGAGCTCAATAACCCACTGCCGCGCTGGTGGATCATCTTCTTCTACATCACGATTGTGTTCGCTGTCGGCTATCTGGCGCTGTTTCCCGGGCTGGGAGCGTTCCAGGGCTGGCTAGGCTGGAGCCAGGTCAAGCAGTACGAGGAAGAAGTGGCAGAAGCCAATGCCCGCTATAACCCGATATTCGAAAAATACCTGACGCAGGATGTGGCAACCGTGGCAACCGATGCCGATGCTGTGCGGCGCGGCCAGAACCTGTTTCTCAATTACTGCGCGCAATGCCACGGCGCAGACGCACGCGGCTCCAGGGGATTCCCCAACCTGACCGACCGCGATTGGCTGTATGGCGGCGACTCGGTGGCGATCAAGCATTCCATCATGCAGGGTCGGCAAGGCATGATGCCATCCATCGGCAAGAGTTTTGACGCTGCCACACTGGATAACGTAACCCAGTATGTGCTTTCACTGTCTGGCCGGCCGCATGATTCCGCCAAGGCAGCCGGCGGCAAGACGACATTCAATACGAGCTGCGCCATGTGCCACGGACCCGGCGGCGAGGGCAACCCCTTCATCGGTTCCGCCAACCTGACTGACAAAACCTGGCTGCATGGCTCCAGTGTCGAGGTCATCCAGGACGTCATTACCAATGGCCGGCAATCGCGTATGCCTGCATGGCAGGAGCTGTTGAGCGAAGGAAAAATACACGTGCTGGCAGCCTATATCTACAGCCTGTCAGGCAGCTCGGCGCAAGCCGCAGCGGCTCCTGCGCCTGAGTCATCCGAGGACGAGTCTCCTGCCAAAGAGACCGCAGGCGAATAGGGCTGACGGTCGCATAGGCCATGCATAAGAGCGAGCATAATGTCGCAATCACGGCGCCCCTGAAGTTCTACAGCCCGCAGGAAATCTCCCAGCAGAGCGAGCAAGTGGAACGTCTGTATGCGGCGCGCAAGAAGATACACCCGCGGCTCATTGCGGGCTGGTTCTCCAACTGGCGCGTCGTTTTCGTCATACTCACGCAGATCATCTATTTCGGTGCCCCCTGGCTGACGTGGAACGACCGCCAGGCGGTGCTGTTCGATGTGGCATCGCGCAAGTTCTATCTGTTCGACCTCGTATTCTGGCCGCACGATTTCATCTATCTGGCCGTGCTGCTGATCATTTCGGCACTCGCGTTGTTCCTGTTCACAGCGGCAGCGGGCCGCCTGTGGTGCGGCTATGCCTGCCCGCAGACGGTGTATACGGAAATCTTTGTCTGGATCGAGCAATGGGTCGAAGGCAATCGTTTGCAGCGCATCAAGCTCGACCAGAGCCCGCTGACTGCGCACAAGGTCACCCGACGCGCGATCAAGCATTTCATATGGGGTATCTTTTCGCTGATCACAGGCTTTACCTTTGTCGGCTATTTCACGCCTATTGATGCACTCGCGGCGGATACCCTCAGCCTGAGCCTGGGCGGCTGGCCAACGTTCTGGATGTTCTTCTACGGCTTTGCCACCTACGGCAATGCAGGCTGGCTGCGCGAGCAGGTCTGCAAATACATGTGCCCGTATGCACGCTTCCAGTGCGTGATGTTCGATCCGGATACCCTGGTGGTCACGTACGATGCCGCACGCGGCGAGCCTCGCGGCGGACGCTCAAAGTCTGCGGATCCGGCACAGCTGAATCTGGGCTCCTGTATTGATTGCCACATATGCAAGCATGTGTGCCCGGTGGACATCGATATCCGCGATGGCCTGCAGTATGAGTGCATCGGCTGCGGCGCCTGTATCGACGCCTGCGATAGCGTCATGGACCAGATGGGCTATGAGCGCGGGCTGATTCGCTATGCGTCGGAGAATGCTGTCGCCAACAAACTGAGCCGTACCACGATGTGGTCGCGGATGCTTAGGCCGCGCATTCTCGGCTATACCTTTATCCTTTGTTTCCTGGTGTTCGCGATCAGTTATTCATTGCAGCAGCGGGCTTCTTTCAAGGTGGACATACTGCGTGACCGGCAGGCACTGGCGCGCGAACTGGAGGACGGGTATCTGGAAAATGTGTACCGCCTGCAGGTCATCAACATCGAGGAGCAGCCACGTCGTTTTAGCGTGGAGGTGCAAGACCTGAAAGATGCCCGCATCGCTGCCGAGATCGAGATGCCGTTCGAAGTCGCCGCTACCGGTAATCGCCAGGTCGTGGTCAGGGTTGCGGCACCCGCGGACTCGCTTTCTAGGCGCTCCACGCCTATCGAATTGCAGGTACGCGCTGATGATGATGCGGAAGCCGTCAGCGAACCTACGGTCTTTTTAAAGCCAATCAACTGATGAGGCCGCGGGTTCGCACACAGGACAATGCACCCTGGTACAAGGTGCGCGTGGTGTGGTTCATGCTGGGCATGTTCGCAGTGCTGGTAGTTGCCAGCGTTATCACCATCTACCTGGCGGGTGAGGATTTCGACGGGGCGGTGGCGACGGAATACGTCAAGAAGGATCTGGCCATCGAGGTCGCCACGCACAAGTCGGAACAGGCAAAGGCGATGGGACTGCAGGCCACAGTATTCATGGATCACGACAAGAATGAAATCCTGGTGGAAGTCTTGCCTGCATTGTCAGCGCCGCATCTTAAACTTGACGTGATTCATCCCACGCGCCAGACGGAAGACCAGCACATTGTGCTCAAATCGGAAGGTCAGGGTCGTTATCGAGGATCTTTCAACCGAATCACCAGCGAGCATGGCGATCTGCAATTGCAGGACCCCAAGGAGACCTGGCAGCTTGAGGGGCGCTGGCATCGTCACGATGAGCGCATCCGGGTGATAAGCGCCGACAGGTAAAAACCTTTCACGACCGTCAGGCAGCAGGCTGCACACGGCCTGTTTTCTCTTAGAAGCTAGGGGTGCCTTTCTGCTAAAATCACGCTTTTGCGAATTCACCGAATTTCACAATGCTTAGTCTTCGTGGCAGCTCCGCACTTTCCCCGTTCCGTCTCGACAAAATCCTCGCTGCGCTCAAGGTAACTGCTCCGCGCATCACGCGTCTATATGCCGAATTCTGGCATTTCGCCTGGGCGGATGGCGAGCTGACTTCCGAACAGCATGAGACGCTGCAGAAAATCCTGACCTATGGCCCGAAGATGACGGAAGGCGCGCCGAGCGGTGAGCTTTTCCTGGTAATACCTCGCCCTGGCACGATCTCGCCTTGGTCCACACGCGCGACAGAAATTGCACGCCATTGCGGCATAGCGCCCATGCAACGGCTGGAGCGCGGTATCGCGTTTTATGCAGACACAGCCGATGGCGCCCCCTTGACCGCAGCCGAGAAGCAGGAGCTCAAGCCGCTGCTTCACGACCGCATGACAGAATCCGTATTCGCCACACTCAAGGATGCGGAGCGGCTGTACCACAAGGCTGAGCCTGCGCCCCTGAGCAACATCGACATCCTGAGTGGCGGCAGGCCGGCACTGGAAGCTGCCAATGCCGAGATGGGTCTGGCATTGTCGCCGGATGAGGTGGATTACCTCCTGGACAATTTCACGCGCATGGGCCGCAACCCCACCGATGTCGAGCTCATGATGTTCGCGCAGGCGAATTCCGAGCATTGCCGCCACAAGATTTTCAATGCGGACTGGGTGATAGACGGCGTGAAGCAGGACCTTTCGCTGTTCGCCATGATCCGCAACACGCACAAGCTCAACCCGGGTAAGACCGTTGTGGCTTATTCCGACAATGCCTCCATTGTGGAGGGTGGCAGAACCAGACGTTTCTATCCTGCAGCCGGCGGTAGGTACGCTTATGCCGAGGAAGACATGCACTTCCTCATGAAGGTGGAGACGCACAACCATCCCACAGCGATTTCCCCATTCGCCGGTGCCGCTACTGGCGCAGGTGGTGAAATTCGCGACGAGGGTGCGACCGGTGCCGGCTCCAAGCCCAAGGCGGGCCTCACAGGCTTCTCGGTTTCCAATCTCAATATCCCGGGTTTTGCCCAGCCCTGGGAGCAGAACTACGGCAAGCCAAGCCGCATCGCTTCGGCGCTGCAGATTATGGTTGACGGCCCGTTGGGCGGCGCTGCCTACAACAATGAATTCGGGCGCCCCAATATCGCAGGATATTTCCGTACATTGGAGCTGGAAGCTGATAACGAAGTCCGCGGCTATCACAAGCCGATTATGCTAGCGGGCGGCGTCGGCAACATCTCAGCCAAACATTCGAAGAAAAACCCGATTCTCCCCGGCGCGGCACTCATTCAACTGGGCGGGCCCGGCATGCTGATTGGTCTGGGCGGGGGTGCGGCTTCCAGCATGGATACCGGCGCTAATACCGAGAACCTGGATTTCGATTCGGTGCAGCGCGGCAATCCCGAACTCGAACGCCGCGCCCAGGAAGTCATCGACCGCTGCTGGCAGCTGGGCGAGCAGAACCCTATCCTGAGTATTCATGACGTGGGTGCCGGCGGCCTGTCTAATGCCTTCCCCGAGTTGGTAAACGATGCCGGCGTCGGTGCGCTGTTCCAGCTGCGCAATATCCATAACGAAGAGCCGGGCATGAGCCCGCGCGAGCTATGGAGTAACGAATCCCAGGAACGCTACGTGATGGCGGTGGCGAAGGAAAACCTGGAGTTATTCAAGGAAATCTGCGAACGCGAGCGCTGCCCGTATGCGGTGATCGGTTATGCCACGGCAGAGCAGCATCTGACTGTCGAGGACAGTCATTTCGGCAACAAGCCGGTGGACATGGATTTGTCCGTGCTGCTGGGCAAGCCGCCGAAGATGACACGCGACGTCAAGCATGCATCGCGAGTATTGCCTGATTTTGATACCAGTCGCATTAACCTGGCTGAAGCCGCTGAGCGCGTGTTGCGCTTACCTGGTGTGGCAGACAAGACCTTCCTGATCTCGATTGGCGACCGTACTGTGGGCGGCATGACGGCACGCGACCAGATGGTCGGCCCGTGGCAGGTTCCGGTGGCGGATGTGGCGGTTTCGCTGGACGGTTATGCAACCTATACCGGTCAGGCTTTCGCCATCGGAGAAAAGGCCCCGCTGGCATTGATCGATGCGCCGGCATCCGGACGCATGGCGATTGGCGAAGCCATCACCAATATCGCGGCGAGCTATATCAGCGACCTTGCCGATCTGAAATTGTCGGCCAACTGGATGGCGCCGGCCGGACATCTGGGCGAAGACGCCGCGTTGTATGAAACAGTAAAGACAGTTGGCATGGAGCTGTGTCCGCAGCTGGGCATCAGCATTCCGGTGGGCAAGGATTCCATGTCTATGAAGACGGTGTGGGAGGATGAAGGCGGGAAGAAGTCTGTCACTGCGCCGATTTCTCTCGTTGTGACTGCATTCGCGCCTACACCTGATGCACGCAAGACACTGACGCCGCAGCTGCGCACCGATCTCGGCGAGACGGAATTGATCCTGATCGACTTGGGTGCCGGACGTAACAATATGGGCGGCTCAGCGCTGGCGCAGGTGTATGGCCAGGTCGGCAGTGCCGTTCCTGATGTGGATGCGGAAAGACTCAAACGCTTCTTTGTCGCCATTCAGCGGCTCAACAGCGAAGGCAGACTGCTGGCCTATCACGACCGTTCTGACGGCGGGCTGTTTGTGGCGCTGGCTGAAATGGCTTTTGCCGGCCATTGCGGTTTGCGCGTGGACTTGAGCAGCCTGCCCGGCGATATCGCCGGCATTCTTTACAACGAGGAACTTGGAGCGGTGCTGCAGGTGCGCGCTGCCGATGCTGACACCATCTCTGCTGTGCTTGAGCGCGAGTTGCCTGGCTGCGTGCACGCGATAGGCGCGCCGCTGGCTGAGGACCGCTTCAGCATCCATTACGTCGGCACGGAAGTATTCGGGCAATCCCGCACCGGTCTGCACAGAATCTGGTCAGAAACCACCTACCAGATGCAAAAACTGCGCGACAATCCGGTCTGCGCCCAGCAGGAATATGACCGCATTCTGGACAAGGGTGATGCCGGCCTGCATGCCGTACTTACGTTCGATCCCAATGTAGACATCGCGGCGCCTTATATCGCGACGGGCAAGAGGCCGAAGATGGCGATCCTGCGCGAGCAGGGTGTCAACGGCCAGCTGGAAATGGCTGCGGCTTTCGACCGCGCCGGCTTCGAAGCGCACGATGTACACATGAGCGACATCATCAGCGGCCGCATCAGCCTCGGCGATTTCGCGGGGTTCGTGGCTTGCGGCGGTTTCTCCTATGGCGACGTGCTGGGTGCGGGCGAAGGCTGGGCCAAGTCCATCCTGTTCAACGCGCGTGCCCGTGACGAGTTCTCACGTTTCTTCGAACGCGGCGATTCGTTCGCGCTGGGCGTATGCAATGGCTGCCAGATGATGAGCAACCTGCACAGCATTATCCCCGGTGCTGAGCGCTGGCCGCACTTCGTACGCAACAAATCAGAGCAGTTCGAAGCGCGCTTTGCCATGGTGGAAGTCATGGACTCACCTTCGCTGTTTTTCCGCGACATGGCAGGCAGCCGCATGCCAATCGCTGTTTCGCATGGTGAAGGCTTTGCGGAATTTTCCAGCGAAGCTGATGTCCATCAGGTGCTGACTGATAGACTGGTCAGTATGCGTTTTGTGGACCATATGGGAAAACCTACGGAAATTTATCCGTATAATCCAAACGGTTCGACGCAGGGGATTACCGGCCTGACCACGCCGGATGGGCGCTTCAGCATTACGATGCCGCATCCGGAACGTGTTTTCAGGACGATACAGCATTCGTGGCATCCTGATGGATGGGGTGAAGATAGTCCGTGGATGCGCATGTTCCGCAATGCAAGAAGGTTTATCGGCTGATTCAAACTAACTATTACAACGGAAGCAGGAGAATAAGTAGCATGAACATCATCAAAGCATTCATCGTAGCCATTGCATTCTGTTTGCCTCTCAGCGCTTTTGCCCTGACGGATGACGAGCAGGTGATATTCACCGACGCATTGCGTACTGGCAACGTCAAGGTTGTGAAGAAATACCTCGATAACGGCTCTGCAACCGTCAATGAAAAATCCTTCGCCTGGTCTGCGCTGCAGATGGCCGCCGACAAGGGCCAGCTCAATGTGGTCAAGCTGCTGGTGGAAAAGGGCGCCGAGCTCGATTATCGTCATCCGATCAACAAGATGACTGCGCTGCATCTGGCTGCCTACAGCGGTCACGACGAAGTCGTAAAGTACCTGATCTCCAAGGGTGCCGACCCTAACATCAAGATGCGCGGCGGCGTTTCCATTCTGCGCGCGGTGAAGGATCAAGGTCATGATTCGACCGTAGCGATACTGGAAGCGGCAGGCGCCAAGGATGACGGCTGCCAGGGTTCCTGTAACTAGACCTGCCTGACGGCATGAACCTGAGTTGCCTGGGGCGGGCTTCGTTCCCGGCAATACTTCTCGCATGGCTGTGGCCCTTGCCCGGTCATGCGGATCCAACCGCACAAATACAGCAGGCACACACGCAGGTGCTTGCTTCCTCTTGTGCCGCCTGCCACGGCACCGGCGGCAATAGTCTCGGCAGCATGCCGGCATTGGCTGGCATGTCGCCTGATCAATTCATCCAGGCGATGACGGCATTCAAGACCGGCGAGCGGGCTTCCACCGTCATGCACCATCATGCAAAGGGGCTGACGCAGGAAGAAATCCATTTGCTGGCAGAACACTTTTCCCGCCAACCCCGGCGTCCCGGCTTGCAGCCTCCGCCGCGTTGATTTCCATCGAATGACTGCATAACATGCAACGTCGCGATTTCCTCAAGGTTTCTGCCGCTGCCGCACTTGCCGGCATGCTGCCCCGATTTGCCGGTGCTTCAGGCCATGCGAAACGACGCGTCGTGGTTATTGGCGGCGGCTTCGCTGGTGCAACCGTGGCGAAATATCTGCGTTTGTGGTCCCCCTCTGCAGTAGAGGTTGTGGTGGTGGAGCCGTCTCCGGTTTTTGTTTCCTGTCCCATGAGCAATCTCGTACTGGGCGGAAGTCAACAACTTGCTGATGTGACATTCGGCTATGGCGCTCTGCAGCATCATGGCATGCAGTGGGTGCAGGATGCAGTGACCGCTATTGATACCGATGCGAAGAAGATTGTCCTGCAGCGGGGCGAGTTGCGCTACGACAGGCTTATCCTTGCGCCAGGCATCGACTTCATCTACGACCACCTGCCTGCCCTGCAAAGCAATGAAGCGCGCATGGCGATTCCGCATGCCTGGAAAGCCGGCGAGCAGACGTTGCAGCTGCGGCAGCAATTGCAGGCGATGCCGGATAATGGCGTTTTCGTGATCAGCATTCCTCTCATGCCTTATCGCTGCCCGCCCGGGCCTTATGAGCGCGCCTGCCAGGTCGCAGCCTATTTCAAAAAGCACAAGCCGCGGGCCAAGATCATCATCCTGGATGCCAATCCCGACATCACATCCAAAAAAGCATTGTTCACCCGGGCTTGGGCCGAACTTTATCCCGGCATGATCGAATACCGGCCCAATAGCATGGTGGTAGATGTCAATGTGACGACGCGTACAGTGCAGACCGAATTCGAAGGGGTAAAGTCCGATGTATTGAATTTCATCCCACCGCAGCGGGCAGGTGTGCCGGCACGGCTGGCAGGGGTTGCGAATATTGACCGCGGCTGGTGCGAGGTGGATTTCATCACCTATGAATCCATGGTTGCGCCTGGCGTGCACGTCATCGGGGATGCCGTCTCTGCGGGGTTGCCCAAATCCGCGCATATGGCCACTTCGCACGCCCACGTCTGTGCGGCGGCTATAGCTGCGATCATGGATGACAGGGCACCGGATCAGGCGCCGGTATTCGCCAATACGTGTTACAGCTTTGTGGACGACAGTCAGGCCATGCATGTAGCGCATGTGTATCGTTACGATACGAACAAGAAAATGATGCTGGCTGCCGAGGGCGGCGGTGTCTCCGAACATCCATCGATACAGGAAGGGAAGTATGCGCACGACTGGGCCCGGAACATCTGGTCTGATGTTCTCACCTGAGCTGCGCTTATCCGGCACGCTGGCCGGATCGCTGTTCCTGGCGCTGTGCAGTTTGTGTTCCCATGCCGAGCCCGCGAAGACTATTCCTATCCCCGCCAATCCGGCTGAAGCCATCAAGCTGCCGCCGGGGTTCAAGGTGCAGGTGTTTCATCGCATGCAGGCTGGCGCGGGCGAATTCCTGCGCGGCCCGCGGTTCATGACTTTTGATCTGGATGGCAACCTGTATGTCTCCATGGGCATGGAGAACAAAGTATTCATGCTGCCTGACGAGAACAAGGATGGGGTGGCAGATGAGGCTGTCATGGTGGCCGACAATCTCAATGCCCCGCAAGGCCTGGCATTCGTGGAAGGCAAGCTGCTGGTGGCGAACCAGGACGGTATCGTGCGCCTCGAGCGCAAGAACCATGCATGGCCTGCAGCCTATGTCGAGCCGCTGGTGGAAGGGCTCCCGGTGGGCGGGCATATGCTCAAGACCCTGAAACAGGGCCCGGACGGTTTTCTTTACCTGAGCATAGGTTCGAGTTGCAATGTGTGCCGCGAACGCGAGCCGCTGCGTGCGACCATTCTGCGCTACACATCCAGTGGAAAGCCTGCGGGTGCCACCACGGCATTGGGGGCGCACGTCAATTCACCGATCTGGGCCGCAGGGTTACGCAATACTCAAGGTTTTGCGTGGCATCCGGCAAGCGGCGCCATGTTTGCAACCGACAATGGTGCGGACATGCGCTCAGCGAAAAAGGATGGCGAACCGGACGATGATATCCCGCCCGACGAACTGAACCGAGTTGTAGCCGGCAAGCACTACGGCTGGCCCCATTGCTGGGGCTATCGTCTGACGGATCCCAATTTCCCCGGCGACGATGGTTTTTGCACGGGAACACGCGGGCCGGCTATGACCTTTCCAGCACACTCGGCCCCGCTGGGCATGGCCTTCCTCGATAAATCCGGGTTTCCGAAGCAGTACCAGGGCGATGCCGTGGTTGCGTTGCATGGCTCATGGAACCGGACTCAGCCGACCGGATACAAACTGGTACGGGTGAAGTTCGGCAGCGGCAAGAAAGTGGACACACCACTTGAAGTAACAGATTTCGCAACAGGCTGGCTGGGCACTGATGGCGCATGGGGCAGACCGGTGGATGTGGTGATCGGCCCGGACGGCGCGATGTATGTTTCCGATGACAGGGCTGGCATGATTTACCGCATCAGTTATAGTTCTTCTTCTCCCGGGAAAGGCTGACCGTAAGTGCTGGTGACAAAATTCAGATCGTTCTTGCTCGTATTGGTGATATGCGTGATGGGCAGCGCCCATGCCGATACGCCCGCGCCCGCTGATGTGGTGGTGTACATCAACCCCATGGAATACCAGCACCCGATCAAGCTGTGGCATTTCTACTACGATCACTGGTATACCCAAGGCCCTGCGGTAGAGGCCGCTGCCATGCAGGTGCTGAATGTTTCCTATGACCACGCCAGCATGTGCGACGGCAACAACATCGGCAAGACACTGATGCGTATCGTGCCCAGCATGTTCTACAACCCGCACATGACCACGTTCTACGGGAAGCTCAGAGCCGAGATTTTCACCGGCAGCGGCAAGCCGCTCGGCGCTTATGTGACGGAAGTACAGAAGTTCGGCTTTCTGGATGTCGCACCGGAAGACAAAATAGCCGAGGTATATAGGTCGGCAATGCAGGATATTGCCGATAAAATGAAAACGGACGCTGCCGTGCAGGATGCCATTGCAACTGGTGTGCCGCACAGTGAAACCAGCACGCCATGCAGCATGATGTCGGTGCTGCCTTCGCGCAAGCTGAGCCCCATCGATTTGTTGAACCCTTTTGAAAGGTAAATACCATGCAATCCAGAATCCCATCAATGATCACCATGACGGCGATCTCTTTACTCGTCCTGGGCACACAGGGCTGCGCCGACTCAGGCGATAGCACAGATAGCACACATACTTTCAAGATGCCGGAGTCGGTGGCGGTAGCACAGGACGGCAAAGTCTATGTCTCGGAAATCGGTGAGTTCGGTAAAGATGGCGATGGCCGCATCAGCGTTCTAGGCGCGGATAATGCACCCGCTTCATTCGCGGAAGGCATGGACGACCCCAAAGGCATTTATTTCCATGGTGACACCCTGTACGTTGCAGACAACAAGCGCGTCCTCAAGGTGAATCCGGATGGCAAGTGGGATGTATTCGCTGCTGCCGAGGCATTCCCGGCGGCACCGCAATTCCTCAATGACATCGTGGTGGACGATTCAGGCAACGTCTATGTTTCCGACAGTGGCGACCTCAAGGGCAAGGGCGGCGCCATCTATCGTATTGCTAGCGACGGCAAGGTCAGCACTGTCGTGGACAGCAAGAATCCACTGGTGCTTGGTCCAAATGGGCTTCTCATGGGACCTCAGGGGGATCTCCTGGAAGTGGATTTCGTGTCGGGCACGCTTTATAGCGTCAACCTGCAAAGTGGTGAACTGACGAAGCTGGCGGAAGGACTGGGTGCCGCTGATGGGCTCGTGGCAGGCAAAAACGGCGAATACTATGTCAGCGACTGGGAAGGCGGCAAGGTATTCCATGTTGGCAACGATGGCCAGGTCAAACTGCTGAAAGATGGATATGCCGCTGCCGCGGATATTGCCTTGTCTGCTGACGGCAAGAATCTACTGGTTCCGGACATGAAGGCTGGTGAACTGGCCTTATTGCCAATCCAGTAATACTCGAAATTGAGCGGTTGCATGCCGCATAAAAAGGCAGGGAGCCTACGGCTTTCCTGCCTTTTTACTGTCAAGCTGCCAGCACTGTGCAGTCTCTTGCTTTCGTTCATACACAAAATGCATAGGCAGTCTGCAGGGCTGCATGACGCAATAACTATCCCCGTGAGTCCGAAACAAGTCTCCGAATACTTACTTGTTTTTGCTGGCTTTTTTTGGGCCCTTTTTAAAGGCCGGCATCCTGGCCTTCTGCTCGGGCGTGCCATGCTGATTGATGTATTCCCTGATCAGGCTACGGATCACCTGAGAAGGCGTGAGGTCGTGCTGAGCGCAAACCTCCTCCAGGATCTCTTTCTTGAGAGGGTCAATCAGTATGGTCAAACGTGCGGTGCGCGTTTCCAATGCTTTTCCTTTTTTATGATAATTATATGATAATATAAATATAACAATGTTATATTTGCCTTCACATAACGTATTGATTCTCTTCAATATGTGCCAACCATTTTATATGGATTTGACGATATATGAAATTTCAAAATGATGGCTGGGCGAGTGTTACGGATTGGGAACTCCCAATCGCTGTGAAGGTTTGAAGCTGTCATGAAGAACAAACTGTTTAAAATCAGCATCTCGTATGACAGCGGAAGTGATGAACCGGTACATGTAAGACTGACGGATAACGCCACCGGCCATAAGGAAGAAGTCCGCGGCAGTTTGGACAGCATCAAAAAGCGGGTTATCCAGGCGCTGGAGAGATGGCGACAGGATGGTAGCGGTGCACTTGCACCCGAGGTTTGTGAATATTACGCGACGTATGTCGACTACGAGGCAAGGCTTAGAGCGGCTGAAAGTTCTGAAGGCTAGTTTGAGCGTTCAGCAGCGCGGCAACGCCATCTAGGCCGGCATGGTTGAGCGCATAGCTTGCCTGGCTCTGCACAACAGGTTTGGCATGGTAAGCCACGCTGATGCCGGCAACAGCCATCATTTTGAGATCATTGGCGCCATCACCGACGGCAATGGTCTGATCGGGGCGCAGGCCAAGCTCATCGCGCAGGCGCACGAGCCAGTCCGCCTTGCTTTGCGCGTCGAGCACATCGCCAAGGATTTTCCCGGTTAATTTGCCATTCAGGATTTCAAGCCGGTTGGCGTGCGCGTAATCAAGGCCGGCCAAGGCCTTGGCGCGATCTGCAAAAAAGTCAAAACCGCCCGAGACCAGCATGGTCTTGATGCCATGCTGCTTGCACGCGGACACAAGCTGCTCGGCGCCAGGGTTAAGGCGTAGCCGCTCTTCGTACACACGCAGCAGGGCGGATTCTTCCAGGCCTTCGAGTAAGGCTACACGCATCTTCAGGCTCTGAGCGAACTCGATTTCACCGCGCATCGCGCTTTCGGTAATGCGCGCCACTTGCGGTTTAAGGCCGTGCATGTCCGCAATCTCGTCTATGCATTCGATATTGATCAGTGTGGAATCCATATCCATGACCAACAGCCCGAAGTTCTGCAGCAGATGATGGTCCGGCACCAATGCCCAGTCGAGTTGATGGCTGATGCAGTAGATATCGATTTCACTTCTGGTTTTGTCGTCAACTTCGTCAGCCTTAAGCGGCAGATAACAGGCCTGTGCAGTTACTGTGACAAAGCCGATATCCTGGCGAAATGCGGTACACAGTTCGGCCAGCCGATCCTGATGGGTGTTTTGTATGGACAAACCTTGAATGACGAGACGCATGGCGGATTTTGTTATGAAAATGCAACCTGGATTATACACGCCGGCATGCGCTTCCCGCCGCGGCATGACTGGCTAATTGACCGGTTTTGCGCCAAAATGGCTGACTCATAAAAACACACTCCAATTCCCGATAAATATGAATTTGCACGAGTTTCAAGCCAAGCAGCTGCTCCAGAGTTACAACATTCCCATTCCTCGCGGCGAGGCGGTTGCCAGTGTGGAAGATGCAATACAGGCCACAGCGAATATTGGCGGCGATGCATGGGTAGTGAAAGCGCAAGTGCATGCCGGCGGGCGTGGCAAAGCGGGCGGGGTGAAGGTCGTGAAGTCGGCGCAGGAGGTCGGCCAGGTTGCACAGGCATTGCTTGGCAAGCCACTGGTTACTTATCAGAACGCGCCCGAGGGCCAGCCGGTGAATCAGGTGCTGGTGGAGCAGACGCTGCCCATCGCGCGCGAACTGTATCTCTCCTTACTGGTGGATCGGTCACTGGAACGCGTCGTGGTTGTAGCGTCCTCTGAGGGCGGCATGGAAATCGAGGAGGTTGCACAATCCCATCCCGAAAAGATATTGCAGGAAATTTGCGATCCGCTGACCGGGCTCATGGATTACCAGGCACGCAACCTGGCATTTGCGCTTGGACTTTCCGGAGAGCAGATCGGCGCCTTAACGCGCCTGCTCAAAAGTCTGTATCGACTTTTCAAGGACAATGATCTGGCGCTGCTGGAAATCAATCCCCTCATTGTGACGGCGGAAGGTACGCTGGCAGCACTCGATTGCAAGATGAGTATTGATGACAATGGCCTATACCGGCAGAAGAAGCTGGCAGAGCAGCGTGACTGGAGCCAGGATGATCCCAAGGAGGCAGCGGCGCATGCGGCCGGGCTCAACTATATCGCGCTCAGCGGCAATATTGGCTGCATGGTCAATGGCGCCGGGCTGGCGATGGCCACCATGGACATGATCAAGCTGCACGGTGGAGCTCCCGCCAACTTCCTGGACGTAGGCGGCGGCGCAACGGCAGAGACCGTGGCCAAGGCTTTCAAGATCATCCTGGCTGACAGCAACGTTGCGGCTATCCTGGTCAATATTTTCGGCGGCATCATGCGTTGCGACATCATCGCCGAAGGCATCATGACGGCGGTCAAGGAAGTCGGCATCCAGATTCCGGTTGTCGTCCGGCTTGAAGGCACGAACGTTGAGCTAGGCAGGAAAATGCTCAGCGAAAGCGGTCTTTCGATCATCTCCGCTGATGGGCTGACGGATGCAGCCCAGCGCGTAGTTGCCGCGGCGGGAGTATAAGATGGCGATACTGGTAGACAAGAATACCAAGGTGCTGTGTCAGGGATTCACCGGCAAGCAGGGCACTTTCCATTCGGAACAGGCGCTGGCCTACGGCACCAAAATGGCAGGTGGTGTTACGCCGGGCAAAGGCTGGCAGATGCATCTGGGATTGCCAGTCTTCAACACCATGCGTGAGGCAGTGCAGACGACCGGAGCCAATGCCTCAGTCATTTATGTGCCGCCCGCATTTGCAGCAGACTCCATCCTGGAAGCCGCGGATGCAGGTATCGAATTGATCGTTTGTATTACCGAGGGCATCCCGGTACTGGACATGCTCAACGTCAAGGCTGCTCTAAAGGCCAATGGCACGAAGATGGTTGGGCCTAACTGCCCAGGCGTAATTACGCCGGACGAGTGCAAGATCGGCATCATGCCGGGCAGCATCCATCTGCGTGGCAAGGTGGGTGTTGTTTCGCGTTCGGGCACACTGACGTATGAAGCGGTGCACCAGACGACAGCGCTGGGCCTGGGGCAGTCAACCTGTGTGGGCATTGGCGGCGACCCGATCAAGGGACTCAATTTCATCGAGTGCCTGCAAATGTTCGAGGCCGATCCGGAAACCGAAGCCATCATCATGGTGGGTGAGATCGGCGGTACTGATGAAGAGGCTGCAGCGGAATATATCAAGAGCCATGTGCGCAAGCCGGTGGCCGCTTACATTGCAGGGCAGACCGCGCCCAAGGGCAAGCGTATGGGCCATGCCGGCGCTATTATCTCTGGCGGCAGCGGGTTGGCTGCTGACAAGATGCGCGCGCTGGAGCGGGCAGGTGTCATCGTTGCCAGTTCTCCTGCCGGGCTGGGTGAAGCTGTGATGGCGGCCATCGAGGCACGCAAAGCGTAAACAAACAAATTGATATGGGAAAATCTATGCATATCCTGAACAGGTTGGTATTAAGCATATGGCTGGGCCTGGTGCCGGCGCTGGCAGTGCCTGGATTTTCCTCGACCGCGATGGCGGCGGAAGAGATCCCTTACCTGATAACAGCGGCTTCCAAGGGTGATATCGCCACGGTGCGCGCCATGCTGAACAGCGGCGCCAGTCCCAATATCAAGGATGCTGACGGTATCACGCCGCTCATGTATGCAGCGCGCAAGGGGAATGCAGATGTTGCTGCAGCACTGTTAGAAAAAGGCGCGGATATCAATGCCAAGGACAGTGGCGGCTGGACGCCGTTGATGTTTGCGGCCAAGAAAGACCATGTCGAAACCGTCAAGCTACTACTGGAGAAGGGCGCCGATCCTAAAGTGCGCGATGAATCCGGCTGGAGTGCGCTGGGCCTTGCCGCCACCTCGGGCTATAGCGAAATTGTGGATTTGCTGATCAAGCATGGCATTGATGCCAATGCCAGAAGCGATGACGGCAAGAGCGTACTGATGTATGCAGCGAAGAATGGCGATCTGCCGACCATTACCACATTGCTGGAGAATGGCGCCGATCCTTCTGTGCGAGATCGTTTTGGCGCAACTGCGCTCATGTATGCGGCACGTGCCGGTAATGTCGACGTGGTCAACCTGATGCTGGAGAAGGGTGCCAAGGTCAATGACAGGGATAGCTCCAAGTGGACGGCGTTGACCTGGGCGGTGAAGAAATCCCAAACCGATGTGGCGCGTACGTTGATTGACAAGGGCGCCGATGTAAATCAGAAGGATTCCGAAGGCACGCCCTTGCTGTTGCACGCTGTCGATGAAGGTTCGGCTGAGATGGTCCAGCTTCTGCTGGATAACGGCGCCAACGTCAAAGCCAAGGATCAGTACGGTCTGACTGCGTTGGTGTACGCACTCAAGGGTCAGAAGACCGATATCGTCAAGCTGATCAAGGACGCGGGCGGCAATTATTGACCTTCGCCGCTGAAATCAGGAACAGACGTTCAGCATGAAAATTGCCATTGCCCAAATCAATTGCACCATAGGCGACCTGCCCGGCAACAGCGAAAAAATCATTCAGGCGGTCAGTGAGGCCAAAAAGGCAGGCGCAACGCTGCTAGTGACACCCGAACTCGCCTTGAGCGGATATCCGCCGGAAGACTTGCTGCTGCGTTCCGATTTCAATGGCGCCTGCGAATATGCACTGAAGAAACTTGCCAGGCAGATTGAGGGTATCACCGTCATCGTTGGCCACCCCGGTACCCATCTTGGCGAGCGATACAACATGGCCTCTGTCCTGCAGAATGGCCAAGTAGTCGCCAGTTACCGCAAGCATGTGCTGCCCAATCACAGCGTGTTTGATGAAGAGCGCTATTTCGTGGCCGGCACTGAGCCGCTCGTATTCACACATGAAGGCGTGCGTTTCGGCATCCTGATCTGTGCTGATGTGTGGGAACCGGCACCGGTCCGAGTCTCCGCCCAGGCTGGTGCGCAGGTCTTGCTGGCACTCAACGCCTCACCTTTCCATGTCAACAAGCAAGCTGCCCGTCATGAAGTACTCAGGGAGCGGGTGAAAGAAGTCGGGTTGCCCTTTGTTTACACGAACATGGTAGGCGGGCAGGATGAACTGGTCTTTGATGGCAGCTCCTTTGTGCTGGATAGTGAAGGCAAGCTTTCCCAACAGCTGCCGGCTTTCAAAGAGCAGGTAGCTATTGTCGAACTAAGCCATGATGTACCCCTCATGGGCAACATCGTACCGGCGCAGACTTCTGAAGCCTCGGTTTATGATGCACTTTGCCTGGGCTTGCGTGACTACGTGCAGAAGAATGGTTTCCCTGGTGTCGTGCTGGGTCTTTCGGGCGGCATCGATTCTGCACTGACGCTCACCATCGCTGCCGATGCACTGGGCGCCGACAAGGTGCGCACAGTCATGATGCCGACCGAATTCACGGCGGACATCAGTGTGGATGATGCACGCGAAATGGCGGAGAAGATGGGCATACGTTTCAGCATGCTGCCGATCCAGCCGCTATTCGATAATTTCCGCAAAACCCTGGCCGAAGAATTCGCAGACCTGCCATTCGACAGCACCGAGGAGAATATCCAGGCCAGAATCCGCGGCGTGCTGCTCATGGCCTTGTCCAACAAGTTCGGCAGCATAGTACTGACGACAGGCAACAAGAGCGAGATGGCGGTTGGTTATGCCACGCTGTACGGTGACATGGCCGGCGGATTCTCCGTGCTCAAGGACGTGCCGAAAACGCTGGTTTACAGACTTGCGCATTACCGAAACAGCATTTCGCAAGTGATTCCCCCGCGCATTATCGAACGTGCACCCTCAGCCGAATTGCGTGCCAACCAGACCGACCAGGATAGCCTGCCGCCTTATGAGACACTGGACGCCATCATGGAAGCCTACGTTGAGCTGGACTGCAGCTTTTCGGAAATTGTGGCCATGGGCCATAATGAGCAGGATGTGGCGCGCGTGCTGCGCCTTATCGACCGCAACGAATACAAGCGCAGGCAAGCGCCCGTAGGCGTGCGCATCACGCACAGGGGATTTGGCAAGGATAGACGTTATCCGATAACATCGAAATTCATTTTTGGTGGTTGAACCGTGTCTAGAAGGTTAACTGGAAAAGGGTTGAAAACATGAAAAAACTGGAAGCCATCATTAAGCCTTTCAAACTGGATGAAGTGCGTGAAGCGCTGTCGGAAATTGGGGTAAATGGCCTGACCGTGACAGAGGTCAAGGGCTTCGGCCGCCAGAAGGGGCATACCGAGCTATATCGCGGCGCCGAATACGTGGTGGATTTTCTGCCCAAGATCAAGATCGAACTGGTGGTACCGGACAATCTGGTTGAAGGTGCGATGGAAGCCATTATCAAATCCGCCCGTACCGGCAAGATCGGCGATGGCAAGATTTTCGTCACCAATGTGGAACAGGTGATCCGCATCCGTACGGGCGAGACGGACGAGGCGGCTATCTAACCAGCAGCATCAATGATGTCGTCCGTCCTGAAAACGGTGCTGTTGCTGACCATGTCGAATGTCTTCATGACATTCGCCTGGTATGCCCATCTCAAGAACCTGAATGACAAGCCCTGGTATATCGCCGCTTTCGTTAGCTGGGGGATCGCCCTGCTGGAGTATATGTTCCAGGTGCCTGCCAACCGCATCGGTTACACCGTGCTCACCCTCGCGCAACTCAAGGTGTTGCAAGAGGTCATTACCCTTGTGGTGTTTGTGCCCTTCGCGGTCTTTTACATGCAGCAAACTGTGAAGCTGGATTTTCTGTGGGCGGGTCTGTGCCTGCTTGGGGCAGTGTATTTCATGTTCAGATCCGCATGAAGCGAGGGAATATATGATCGAAATCAATAAGTTCATGCATGCCGGGCTGGTCATTTCCAACCTGCAGCAATCACGCGAGTTCTATGAAGGCTTGCTCGGACTGACGCCCAATCCGGCGCGGCCCAATTTCGACTTTGAAGGGGTCTGGTATGACATCGGCCATAACCAGATCCATCTGATGGTGGTCCCCAATCCTTACGCAAATATTACGCGCCCTGCGCATGGCGGGCGCGATAATCATCTAGCGTTGTCTGTGGAAGATGTCGAGCCGGTACGCGCAGCCTTGGACAAAGCCGGCGTACCCTACAGCATGAGCAAGTCTGGCCGCGCTGCGCTGTTCTGCCGCGACCCCGATGGTAATGCCATCGAGTTCTCAGCGGTTAAATAGTCGCGTTAGAAGCCCAGCGCCCGCGCACTCTGATAAAAGACAAAGCTCACCACCCAGGCCAGCAGCAGCGACCAGGCGATGGACAGCAGCATGAATCTGGTGCTTCCGGATTCATTCTTGAGCGTAGCGATGGCAGACAGGCAGGGTGTATAGATCAGGGTGAACAGCATGAAGCTCATGCCCTGCACCCAGTCCAGCTGCTGACCCATGAACTGCATCAATGAATCCCCTTGCATGCCATAGATGACGGCCAATGCGCCTATCACGATTTCCTTGGCGACAAACCCGAATATCAACGCAATGGCGAGCTGACTGTTGATGCCGATGGGATCGAGTACTGGCGCGAAGAATTCCCCGATCTGGCCGGCCCAGCTGGCGTTGCTGGCCTCGGGAACGCCCGGCGGCAGGTTGGTCATCGCCCACACCAGCACAACGCCAATCACGATGAATTTGCTGGCGCGGTGAAGGAAATGCCGCACTTCATGCCAGCCACGGAGCCAGATCTGGCGCACGGTGGGGAAGCGGTAGGGCGGCAGTTCCAGGATGAATGGTTCGTTGCTGACAAAGCGACCCTTGTACAGTATTGCTGTCAGGAACATGGTGGCAAAGCTCACGAGATAGAGCGAGAACAGCACGAAGGGTGCCTGCTGCGGCGTAAACAATGTAGCAGTAAAGAACAGGAATACCTGCAGGCGGGCAGAGCAGACCGATAGCGGGATGACCAGCATGGTCAGCAGCCGCATGCCGCGCGAACGCATGACGCGCGTGCCCATCAATGCCGGCACATTGCAGCCGAACCCCATGAGCATCATGACAAACCCGCGGCCGTCCAGCCCCATCTTGGCCATCAAGGCATCCATGAGGAATGCCGCGCGCGACAGGTAGCCGCTATCTTCCACCATGGTCATGACAAGGAAGAACAGCACAATGATGGGAATGAAGGCGGCAACGGTGCCAACACCATTGTAAATGCCGTCCAGCAGCAAGCCCTGCAACCAGGCCGGCGAAGTCGCCAATGCCGGATCCAGCACTTCGCCGCGGAAAGTGTCGAGTGCCCAGGCAATTGCATCCTGCAACGGCCCACCCAGGGTGAAGATGAACTGGAACAGCAGGAACATGGCGAGCAGGAAAAGCGGGATGCCCAGCCAAGGATGCAGCAATACCCGGTCTACCTTGCGCGTCATTTTGTCATCGAGGCTGGCAGGTATCTGCACTGTGCCGCTGACGATGCGCTCCATCTCCTGCTCAACGGCGCTGTCCGCTTCCAGTAGAGCGGAAATCTCGCCGGGCGAAGCATGCTGACGCGGCTGTTCCAGCTGACGGGCTGCAAGCTGCAGAGCCTGCGGGCAGCCATCACCGTATTTAGCGCTGATCAACGTCACCGGCATACCAAGCTGTTGGCTCATCTGTTCGGTATCAATTGAAATGCCGGCCCGCTTGGTTTCATCCTGCATATTGAGCAGTAGCATGGCGGGAATGCCGAGCGTGCGCAGCTGCAGGGCGAGCGACAGCTGACGGTCAATCTGCGAACTGTTAAGTACGATCATGATGAGATCGACCGGGTTATTCGACAGGAAATGACGGACAACCTGCTCATCCTCGGAAAACCCATGCAGGTCATACAAGCCTGGCAGGTCAACGAGTTCGACAATATGACCGCCCAGCAGCATTTTGACGCTCATGAGTTCGACGGTGATGCCTGGCCAGTTGCCCACACGCGAGGAGGCGCCGCTGATGCGGTTGAACAGGGTGGATTTGCCCGTATTGGGCATACCCAGCAGGGCGATGCGTTTCATTTAGCTATTGATCAGGATGCGGTCGGCTTCGGAGCGGCGCAGCAGTATATCCGTGGTGCCGATGCGTACATGCAGCGGGCCGTTGAAGCTCGCGCAGCGCACCAGTTCTATTTTTTTGCCCATGCGGAAGCCTAGCGCCGCCAATCTCTGCACCAGGGATTCCTCGGCATGGATGGCGTGAATAGTTGCCGATTCACCGGGCTGGAGGCTTGCAAGACTTGCCATGGGGTTTCACATCTAGATGATAATAATTCTTATTATCCCATAATCAATGGCAGATGCCTATAAACAGGAGAGCGGCTCCCCTGTGTTCCCTCAGTACACGCTGACCGTGCGTATCAGGCGGGTCCAGTTGTTTTCGTGATCCGTGGCCGACACCAGGATGTGATGCGTGCCCTTGCGAGCACCTGAACTGTTCCAGGTGTAAGCGATGGTATCATCGGCTGAAGAATGTTTCAGAGCGCCATCGACATAGATGGCCATGCGTTTGATAAGCCCGCTTGCGGTCGCGGCAATGGATACATTGCCGCGTACCCTGGCGCCATTGTAATTAGGGTTGCTGACTGTGATCAGCGGCCCGGACCCACTTGAAGTGCCTGTATCAGGCGGCGTTGCGGTTGATGAGTCTGCGGTTGTACCCGTTACGCTCACCGTACGCACCAGCCGGGTCGAGTTGTTCTTTCTATCAGTCGCAGAAACCATGATCTGATGCGAACCTACCCGATAGCCGGAGCTGTTCCAGGTGTACGAGATGGAACCGCTGGTGGACGATTTCTTAAGTGCGCCGTCCACGTAGAGTGCCATTCTGGCGATGCCATCACCATCAGAAGCGGTCGAGGAAATATACACACTACCTCTGACCTGGGCGCCATCAGAGCCGGGGCTGGTGATGTTGATTCTTGGCGCGCCGCTAGTACTAGGCGGCGGAGAACTCGTGGAAGACCCATGCTCAAAAGCACCCATATCATAGGCAGTGCCGTTGGGCCGTTTGTTCTGGCTGAAATCCACCGTAACAGCGCTCAAAGTTTGGCCCTTGTTGACTGCCGGACTGGAGGATTGCACTGACCAGTTGGCTCCTGATCCCGAAGCGCTGGGCGACGTGAACAATGGATTGGCGAGCTGGCTGTTCTTGTCCTGCCCGGAGGCGTTTCTCCAGTTCGTCAGAGAACTGTGAATGGTTCCACCCCATGCCAGCTTTGGCCCACCACTTGCACGGTAGATCAGGTTGTAGTTACTTGTATTATTGGAAATGCTGCTGCCGCTCGGTTTGGCGATAAAGATGTCGTACTTGCTTGTGTTATGACTGATGATGTTGTTGTTGATGCTGTTGTTGGTCAGCGTTTGTCCACTACGCGGCATGCCGTTGACCTCAATGGCCGCGTGCACCCCGGTGTTGTAAATCGTGTTGTTATATACCTTCATACTGTTGGAAGCTGAAATGTAGATGCCGCGGCGTTTGTTGTTGGCAATCACATTGTTATAGATGAGGGCGTTCTTGCTGGCCTCCATAAAGATGGCGGCTTCCACTGGACCATTGTTATGGATGAAGTTGTTGCGGATGATGATCTGGTTGCCGCCGTTGGCATAGTCGAACCAGATCCCGGTGCCGTTATTATTGCTGACCTCATTGAACTCGACCTTGCCATACGACTTGCTGGCAGCCTTCATGCCGCCGGCATGCCAGAACTGGTAAAAATTGCGCGTATTGTTATTCTTGACCTTGTTGTTGGCGACGCGGAAGTTATAGCTTCCAGGCATGTTGATACCGGAGTTGCCGTTATTGCTGATGACGGAATTGATGACCTGGGCGCCGGTCTGCAGATAGCCCATGCTGAGGCCCGCGAAATCCATGTACTGAATATCGCATCGATCGCATACGGAGTGGGAGCTAAGTTCTACGCCGATACCTTGCTTGATATGGGCAGATGAATTGCTGTGGCGGAAAGTCAAACCCTTCACGTAGATATAAGGTTTGCCCATGAACAGGACGCGCTTCTTGGTACTGGCCTCCATCTGGTGATTGTTCGGACTGGAGCCGTCGGGCAGCCAGACGTATAGAACTTTTCCGCCGCGGTCGTAATAGAAGCTGCCGGCCACCATGCTGCTTACGCCCGAACCCAATTTTTTCGGATATTCGTATGTTGAGTAATAACCGCTGGGCATGCCGATCTGCTTGAGAGATGGACCGTCCCGCAAATCTACGAAAACCTGCTGGCTGTTGTGCTGCCAGTTTGTTTTCTTCCAGATTTTTCCTGAATGCAGGGTCCAGCCGGTAACCAGTTCGGAACCCTTGAGCACAGGCTTTTCACTGCCGTATGCCTGTATGGTCAGAAACTTGCTGGAGTTACCGCCGCCGCGATAAATGCTGACTTCTTCACGATAGGTGCCGCCGCGGATATTGATGGTGTCGCCCGCGACAGCTCTATCTACGGCCTTTTGTACGGTGCGATAAGGGGAAGCGGTCGAGGTGCCGCTATTGGTGTCCTTGCCGGTTGTTGCGACATAATAAGTCACAGCCCAACTGGAAGGGGACAGGCAGAAAAACAAGGCAAGTAAAAGAAATGCCTTCTGAATGAAACGAGGTCGGTGACCCAATATAACTTCTTGCAATGCAGGTTGCATAACCGCAGCTCTCCTTTTTTGTAAAAGGAAAATGCGGGCATTGGTATACCAAGCACACTAAGTTTTCTGGAAAAGCCCTCCCCGACAGGCATTGCGAAAAATGCCCGGTGTTTCCTACCTTTTATTGTTAGACGTTATTAGGATCTAATGCTGATTGGCAATCCGCTGCCTCAAACATTTCCTGGACAGATGATTGTTAATTGCTTTGACGCGTTTGACGCTTGTTAGTGGGTGCTACTGTAACAAAGAAGGATGCAGAATAAAAGTGAAAATTTCCCAATTCCATCCATGAGTTAGATAAGTGACTCAATCTAAAGTATTAAAGCGGGACAATAAAATACGTCTTGCTCTCCATCGCTAAAAAGAAAAGGCCTGCAAGCAGGCCTTTTCTCCATTCCGGCATTCAGATTATTTTGAGGGGGTGTCCACGATCTTGGCCTTGGCGCGAAGATCGGTGAGCAACTTCTCAAGCTGTCTTTGCTGCAATTGTTTCTGCAGGCCATCCTTGACCTTGTCGTATGACGGCGGCTGCAAGTCGCGCGTGTTCTCAAGCTTGATGACATGCCAGCCGAACTGGGTTTGTACAGGCGTTTGGGTGTGGCTGCCCTTTGGCAGTTTGGCTACGGCTTCACTGAAGGGTTTGACCATGCTGCCGGCCGCAAACCAGCCGAGATCGCCGCCTTTTTCCTTGGAACCGGGGTCCAGGGATTTTTCCTTGGCGATCTTTGCGAAGTCGGCTTTCTTGTCGAGCTGAGCAATGATGTCCTTGGCCTCTGCCTCTGTCGCCACCAGGATATGGCGTGCACTGTATTCCTTGGTGCCGATCTCAGACTTGTATTTGTCATAGGCCGCCTTGGTATCGGCTTCGCTCACAGGGTTTTTCCTCAGATAATCCTGAAGATAGGCATTGACCAGCAGCTCGCGGTTGGTGAGTTCCTGCTTGGCCAGGTAATCCGCCTGTTTGTCTATGCCCAGACGTTGCGCTTCCTGGAACACCAGTTCGCTTGCGATAAGCTTGTCGACGATGGTCTTGCGGGTATTTTCGTCAATAGTCTGACCGCGTGCATTGGCATCCTTGACGATGTAGTCGTATAGCGATTGCTTGATGGGCTTGCCGTTGACGGTGGCGACGCTTTCCGCCGCAATGGCTGGAAACGTCATCGCGCCCACAAGTAATGCTGCAGCAAGACGCAGGGAGTTGTGCTGGGAGATTTTCATGGTTTTCCTCATAAAGTGGCCGGCATCAGTACGACCGGTAAGGCTCATCCGTCGCGATCGCCTGTATGCTCAGGGCGTGAATCCGGCCGGGAATCATGCCTTCAAGCGCCTGATATACAGAGCGATGGCGGATTATCTGGGATTTTCCGCAAAATTGCGAGCTGACGATAGTGAGCGCATAGTGCCCGCCGCCGGTATTCCCAGCGTGGCCTGCATGCTTGGCACTATCGTCCTGGATGTCGAGCAGTACAGGCTCAAGTATCGCAAGCCTGGTACGTATTTCGTCGGTAACTGCAGTCATCAGGCCGGCAGCGTTTTGCGGAAAGGCTTGACGTCAACATCGGCATAAACACCCGCGCTGACATACGGGTCATCAGCTGCCCAGGCTTTCGCTACGGCCAGATCGGTGAATTCAGCGATGATCAGGCTGCCTTCGTACCCGGCAGCTCCGGGATCAGGGCTGTCCTGCGCGGGGAATGGACCGGCCAGCAGCAAGCGGCCCCCATCCTGCAGCAGCTTGAGACGTTCGATATGCGCGCTGCGCGCAGCCAGGCGCTTCTCCAGGCTGTTGGCATGATCCCTCGCAATGATCGCATACCACATCAGTCGGTATCCTTGGCCGTCATATGCTTGTCGAGCACCAGGGCCTGGCCCACAAAGAATAGAAACATGAGCCCCATGGTGCCGAACAGCTTGAAATCCACCCATGCATCGGTGGAGAAATTCAGTGCGAAATAGAGGTTGAGCGCACCCAGCAGGGCGAAGAAAATAGCCCAGGCCAGGTTGAGCTTGTCCCAGATCCTGTCAGCCATACTGATCTGATGCTCCATCAGGCCACGGATAAGGTTCTTTCGGAAAAAGACATTGGCGACCACGAGGCCGATGGCAAACAGCCAGTAAAGCACAGTGGGCTTGATCTTGATGTAGCTCTCGTCATGCAGAAACAGGGTGGCACCGCCAAAAACCACGATGATGACGGCACTGGTGATCATGGTGTTGTCGATCTTGCGGCCCTGGAATTTGGTCCAGGCCATTTGCGCCAGGGTGGCGGCGATCGCAACTGCAGTTGCTACATAGATGTCAAACAGCTTATAGGCAACGAAAAACAGGATTACCGGGAACATGTCGAAGAGAAATTTCATGCTGAACCCTACGTTAGAAAGTCGATGAGAGGAATATTGCGAAGTATAAGTCAGGGCTGTATTTTGCTATGATTCATATGGCCTCACAAGCCTCTAACCCACACAAGCTCAACCTTTCCGCTTTTTATGCCATCCTTGATTGATCTGCATAGCCATTCGGTTGTTTCCGACGGATTGCTGACCCCAGCTGAGCTTGTTGCGTACGCAGCCAGCAAGGGCGTTCGCGTGCTGGCATTGACCGACCATGACGATGTGGCAGGCCTGGCAGAGGCTGAGACGGCTGCGGCGCAGCATGGCCTCACGCTGATTGCGGGGGTGGAAATATCTGTGACCTGGCGACGGCGTACGCTGCATATCGTCGGTCTCAGGATTGATCCGCAATCCCCGTCATTGGTTCAGGGCCTGGCGCAAATCCGCGCTGGCCGTCATATTCGAGCGCAAGGCATGGCGGCCAGCCTGGACAAGGCAGGCATCTCAGGCAGTCTCGAAGGTGCGTATGCGTATGCACAACAAGGCATCATCAGCCGTACGCATTTTGCCCAGTACCTGGTGGCACAAGGTCATGCACCTGACACGCGCAGCGTTTTCAAGAAATATCTGGTCAAGGGCAAGCCGGGCTATTTCGAATATAGCTGGGCCGACCTGGAAGAAGCTGTGAAATGGATACTTGAAAGCGGCGGCGTTCCGGTACTGGCGCATCCGGGCCGTTACGACCTCGGACGCACCAACATGCTGTTGCTGCTGGAAGAATTCCGTGCGCTGGGGGGCGTGGCCATCGAGGTGGTTACTGGCAGCCACACCACAGAGCAGTATCGTGAATTCGCACGGCTCGCACATCAGTTCAGTCTTAAAGCTTCTACAGGTTCCGATTACCATGGCCCGGGACACTCCTACCTGGATATGGGAAGGCTGCCCCTGCTGCCTGCCGATTGTGTCCCGGTCTGGCAGGATTGGCCGGAAGCTGTGGTTTAATGCCGTGTCCGTAGCCGCTTAGGTCCAGCATGGCCCAGTATTTTGTCATCCATCCGCAGAGTCCGCAGCAGCGGCTGATCCACCAGGCCGCAGGCATATTGCGCAACGGCGGGATCATCGTGTATCCCACTGATTCGAGTTATGCGCTGGGCTGCATGCTGGGCAACAAGGATGCACAGACTCGTATCCGCCAGCTTCGGGATGTGGATGACGATTATCACTTCACGCTGGTCTGCCGCAACCTGGCCGAGCTTGCTACTTATGCCCAGGTGGACAACAGCCAGTTCCGGCTGTTGAAGGCCAATACGCCGGGCCAGTACACGTTTATCCTCAAGGCGACGCGCGAACTTCCGCGCCGCCTCCAGCACCCCAAGCGGAGCACCATCGGGTTGCGCGTTCCGGATCATGCTGTTGTACAGGCAATACTCGACGAACTGGATGAACCTTTGCTGAGCATGACGCTGTTGCTGCCGGGGGATGACGAGCCGCTTAACGAAGCCTGGGAAATTCGCGAGCGACTGGAGCATCAGGTAGATCTGGTGATAGACGCCGGCCCGTGTCTGGCTGAATCGACAACTGTGGTGGACCTCAGCGGTGAATCGCCGGTAGTACTCAGGCAGGGCGCGGGTGATACCGAGGCGCTTGGCTTGCAAACCGAATAACTAGCAAACGGATATGAAATGGAATTAACCTTTATTCAGAAAATCGCCATTTACGCTTTGCCGGTCATTTTCGCGATCACTGTGCATGAGGCGGCACACGGTTATGTGGCGCGCTTCTTCGGCGACATGACCGCGCATTACCAGGGTCGGATCACCCTGAACCCGCTGCGGCATATCGACCCCATCGGTACCATACTGGTCCCTGCGCTGACCTTGCTGCTAGGCGGCATCCTGTTCGGTTGGGCGAAGCCGGTGCCAGTGGATTTTTCCAGACTGCGCAACCCCAAGCGCAACATGCTGTGGGTCGCCGCAGCAGGGCCTGGCTCCAACCTCATCATGGCGATCATATGGGCGTTGGCCTATAACTTCGCGAGCATGGTGCCTGCCGATTTCACCATGCCGCTTAAACTCATGGCGCAGGCCGGCATTCTGATCAATGTCGTACTCATGGTGCTGAACCTGCTGCCGCTGCCGCCGCTGGATGGTGGACGCATCGCGGTGAGCCTGTTGCCGAACCACCTGGCGGCGCGCTATGCCCGCATCGAGCCCTACGGTTTCATTATCCTGCTGGCGCTCCTGTTTACCGGCATTCTGTCGCAGATCATCGGGCCGTTTATTTATGCATTCGTGGGCTTAATTACATGGTTGTTCGTATAATAAGAAGGTCTTAATCAGAAGGATCATTATGGCGGTTGAGCGCGTTCTTTCCGGCATGCGGCCCACGGGCAGCCTGCATCTTGGCCACTATCACGGCGTACTTAAAAACTGGATTCGATTACAGCATGAACATGAGTGCCTGTTTTTCGTCGCCGACTGGCACGCGCTGACAACGCACTACGATACGCCCGAAGTCATCGAGGAAAACGTGTGGGAAATGGTCATCGACTGGCTGGCTGCCGGTGTTGATCCCGCCAACGCCATCATATTCATCCAGTCTCGCGTGCCTGAGCATGCCGAATTGCATACACTTTTATCCATGATTACGCCGCTGGGCTGGCTTGAGCGTGTACCAACCTACAAGGACCAACAGGAAAAGCTCGCACACAAGGATCTTTCCACATACGGTTTTCTGGGCTATCCGCTGCTGCAGAGCGCAGACATCCTGATCTACAAGGCGACACAGGTGCCGGTGGGTGAGGACCAGATCCCGCATATCGAATTCACGCGCGAAATTGCGCGGCGTTTCAACCATATCTACGGCCGCGAACCCGGTTTCGAGGAAAAGGCCGAGGGCGCGATCAAAAAACTGGGCAGCAAGCGTGGCGCGCTCTACGAAGAACTGCGCACGCGTTACCAGGAACATGGCGACGACGAAGCGCTGGAAGCGGGTCGGGCCCTGATCGAGGAACAGCAGGGCCTGAGCCTGGGCGATCGCGAACGGCTGCTGGGGTATCTTGAAGGCGGCGGCAAGATGATCCTGGTCGAGCCTGAATACAAGCTGACGCCGGCTTCCAAAATGCCGGGCCTGGACGGGCAGAAGATGTCCAAGTCCTACAACAACACCATTTCATTGCGCGAAGATCCGGAAACCGTCACCAAAAAAATCCGCACCATGCCGACCGATCCGGCACGCGTGCGTCGTACCGATCCGGGTGAACCGACCAAGTGTCCTGTATACCAGCTGCACGAGGTGTATTCCGATGAAGTGACCCGCGGCTGGGTGCAAACCGGTTGCCGCACTGCGGGCATCGGCTGTATCGAATGCAAGCAGCCAGTGATTGAAAACCTGCTGGCCGAACTCAAGCCCATCCAGGAGCGCGCTGCAAAATACGCCGAAGACCCGGTGCTGGTGAAGAATGTGGTCGCCGAAGGCTGCGAGCGTGCGCGCAAGATTGCGCGTGACACCATGCGTGAGGTGCGCGAAGTCATGGGCCTCAATTACACCTGATGACCAGATGAACCACTGGCTCGCGCTCAGTATTGCCATTGTCGCCGAAGTCGCGGCGACGACCGCGTTGAAATCGACTGCGGAATTCACGCGATTCTGGCCGTCCGTGCTGGTATTAGCAGGTTACGGGATTGCCTTTTATTTCATGACGCTGAGCCTGCGCGGTTTGCCGGTGGGCATCATGTATGCCATCTGGGCTGGCGTCGGCATCGTGCTGGTGGCCATCCTGGGATGGGTGGTCTACCGACAGGCGCTCGATTTCCCCGCCATGGCCGGTATCGCGCTGATTATCGCAGGCGTGGTGGTGATCAATGCATTCTCGAACACGGTGAGACATTGAACATGCAGACGCAGCTGACCATTGATGCGCGAATATACGGCGAGCCGCTGGATGCGATCCCGCAGGATCTTTATATTCCGCCCAATGCGCTGGAAGTCTACCTGGAAGCCTTCGAAGGCCCGCTCGATCTGCTGCTGTACCTGATCCGCAAGCACAACCTGGATATCCTTGATATCCCTATGGCTGACCTGACGCGGCAGTACATGCAATACGTGGAGAAGATGCGCACGATTAAACTCGAATTGGCCGGCGATTACCTGCTCATGTCCGCCATGCTGATCGAAATCAAGTCGCGCATGCTGCTGCCCAAACCGGCCGAGATCGAGGAAGAGGAAGACCCGCGTGCCGAGCTGGTGCGCAGGCTCATGGAATACGAAGCCATCAAGCTCGCGGCGCAGCGATTGGATGCCATGCCGCAGGTGGGGCAGGACATCATGGTGGCGCAGGCGTACTACGAAAAGGTGCTCGAAGCGCAGCCGCCCACTATCTCCACTGACGAGCTGATGGCGGCCTGGCAGGCCGTTCTGGAGCGCGCCAGCAAGTATTCACACCACCGCATCAGCCGCGAGGAGTTGTCGGTACGCGAACACATGAGCCTGATCCTGCGCCGGCTGCAGAGCGACAGCATGATCGAGTTCCATGCCTTGTTCGATGTGGTAAAGGATGGCATTCCCAAATTAGTGGTTTGTTTTTTAGCGATACTGGAACTGGCGCGAGAGGGTCTGCTACGGTTGACGCAGCAGGCGGCATTCTCGCCGATTTATGTGCAGATAGCGGCGTGAGGCAAGGGTTCGCATGATCTCGGCTGAACCACAAACCGTAGAAGAAATGAAGCAGGTGCTGGAGGCTGCACTGCTGACGACATCGCAGCCGCTGTCTCTGGATGAGCTGCTGCGCCTGTTTGCCGGACGCATGGAGCGCGCGACATTGCGTATGCTGCTGGACGAACTCAAAAGTGACTGGCAGAACCGCACGCTGGAACTGGTGCAGGTGGCGAGCGGCTGGCGATTCCAGGCACGCGCGGAATATGCGCTTTTCATTGCACGCCTGAGCCCGGAGAGACCGCAGAAATATTCCCGCGCCGCACTGGAGACGCTGGCCATCATCGCCTATCGCCAACCCGTGACGCGCGGCGATATCGAGGAAATCCGCGGTGTGGCCGTCAACCCGAACATCATGCGCCAGCTGCAGGAGCGCGAGTGGATTGATGTTGTCGGTCAGCGCGACGTTCCCGGCCGACCTTCGCTTTATGCCACTACCAAGACATTCCTGGATGATCTCAACCTGCGTTCGCTGGCTGAACTGCCGCCGTTGGAAGATTTCTCACAGGCTAATATACCTCTCGACTTATAACCGGATTTCTCATGCCTCGCCAATTCAAACAGCAGCGCCCCCAACGCGCTGCCCCAGCCAGCCGGTCCATACCGGACGATGTCAAACCGCAGCGCCTGCATAAACTGCTTGCGCTGGCAGGATTAGGCTCGCGCCGCGATATGGAAGAGATCATCGCCAGCGGCCGTATCACCATCAATGGCAAGACAGCAGAAGTCGGAGCGGGCGTCGTGCCTACGGATGTAGTGCGACTCGATAGCCGTCCCTTGCGTTTGCCGTTTGAACCAGAATTGCCACGCGTTTTGCTCTACCACAAGCCGGAAGGCGAGATCGTCAGTCAGGATGATCCGGAGAAACGCTCCACCGTATTCGACAAGCTGCCACATATCCGTGGAGCCAAGTGGATCGCCGTCGGCCGCCTGGACATGAATACCTCCGGTCTGCTGATCTTTACGACGTCAGGCGAGCTAGCCAATCGTTTCATGCACCCGCGTTACGAAGTCGAGCGCGAATACGCCGTGCGCATTTTCGGCGAACTGACCGAAGGGCAGATGCTGCAGCTCACACAAGGCATCGAGCTGGAAGACGGCCCGGCAAGTTTTGACGCCATCCAGCCGCAAGGCGGCGAAGGTTCGAATCACTGGTATCAGGTCATTCTGCGCGAAGGACGTAATCGCGAAGTGCGTCGCCTGTTTGAGGCATTCCAGCTGCCTGTGAGCCGATTGATTCGCGTGCGCTTCGGGTCGGTCAATCTTCCACCGCGACTCAAGCGCGGCATGATGCTGGAGCTGGAGCCCAAGGAAATCACCGGTCTGCTGGAATGGGCAGGGTTGCCGGTTCCCAGGACACCGCCGCGTCAAAAGACTGCTCGCGAGAAGGAGCAGGCCGGAAAAACCTTCATGCCCAAGGAGCGCAAGCCTGCCGAAGCGCGTGGTCCCGCCGGGGCACGTACTGGGAAACCGGCCGGTAAAAAGGTGGATCCAGCGAAGCGGAGGATCAGGCAGAGCGGGGATGTGAATGGGCCGAAACAGCAGAGGCGGAGTGATAGGAATAAAGGGAGAGGTTAAGTTTGAGTTTTGCGTTTCCGTAAGTTTCTTATGCCAAAAAAGAAACACAAAATACTAATACTTAATGAAAGAGTCCCAAGGAGTAGAGCAACGTTAGGCTGCCTACACCTAGCTTCTTCATGAAATAGGGCGAATGTACCCTCGCAGGCGCTAAATGCCATGCTGAATGAACTAATCATCCAAAGGAAGCACCAGCATGAGGCAAGAAAAAATGTTGTGGCTGCGATAACCTGAATTATTCCTTTGACTTTCATCACTTGAATAATAACCTGAGTATTCGAAGAAACAACAAGTTCACTTTGCAACTATCGAGTTACTTCTTCTTATAACTAAAATTTGCTCCCTTGCCTCAGCGCTTCCGCACTCAGCCTGGTAGCCAGCAAACAGCGTCCGCTATTGCGACGACTTCGAACAGTGCGCGCCGCTTAACTGTCTGAGGCTTGATGTGAAGCGCGGCAGAGGGGAACAGAAAACCATCCCCGGGCTCGTCATTCCGTACAACCGTAGCACGATACGAATCAGAGGGTTGCAGTGACGGCACTATCGGGAGTTTTCCAATTGCTCTTTCGTCAGCAGGAACACAAACTCATTCCCCGCCTCTACTTCAAGCCACGTAAACGGCAGCTCTGGATAAGCCTCCATCAGTGCATCACGGTTGTGCCCGATCTCTACGACTAACAAGCCGCCGTCATTCAGATATTTCGCTGCTTCGTGCAAAAGCGTATCGGTATGATCTAGCCCGGCAGTGCCGCTACCAAGTGCACCCTGTGGTTCGTTGCGATACTCAGCGGGCAATGCCGCCATAGAGGGGGCATCGACATACGGCGGGTTGCTGATGATGAGGTCGTAGGTCTTGCCTTCGAGTGCCTGGAGCATGTCTGACAGCACGGCATGTACGCGATCCTGCAGGCTATAGTTGGCAATGTTGATATTGGCAACAGCAATCGCATCCGGGGAGATATCCACCACGTCGATGTCAGCCGAAGGGAAAGCGTCCGCCAGCAATATGCCCAGGCAGCCGCTGCCGGTGCAGATGTCGGCCGCGCTTTCCACCATGTCCGGGTATTCAATCCACGGGGCGAGGCTGTTTTCCAGCAACTCAGCGATGAAAGAGCGTGGAACGATGACACGTTCATCCACGTAAAACTTGTAGCCCTTGAGCCAGGCTTCACGCACCAGATACGCGGTGGGAATGCGTTCCGTCACGCGGCGTTCGATCAGGTGTGCGAGCTGGCGCCGTTCCTGTTCCAGAATCACAGCGTCGAGAAAATTCTCCAGCGTGTCATGCGGAAGATGGAGGGTGGCGAGGATCAGCCACGCTGCTTCGTCATAGGCGTTTGCAGTACCGTGGCCATAGAAAATGCCGGCCTCCTCGAAACGCGAAATCGCGTAACGCAGCCAGTCGCGGATGGTGTGCAGCTGGTGCGCCGCATCCAGGGGTGTGGTGCTCATTAGTCTTTGTCTCCGTTATTCTTGTCGCGGTCGCTTGCCGCCCACACCAGCACCCAGATCAGGCCACCGCCTACGATGAATACCAGCAGCAGTTCCATGTGCTTTAGCGCTTCAGCAGCAGTTTTTCCAGGGTAATGCGGTACGTATCCTTGAGCGGCTCGATGTCGGCCACGCCTACGCATTCGTTTAGCTTATGGATGGTGGCATTCAAGGGCCCGAACTCGATCACCTGCGGGCAAATATTGGCGATAAAGCGGCCGTCTGATGTGCCACCTGTGGTGGAGAGCTCGGGCATTACGCCGTAAGCCTGCTGGATGGCTTCGGAAATCGCTTCGACCAGTTCAGCCGGCGGTGTGACGTAGGGCGGGGAATATTCCCACTCCAGGTCGTAATTGAGGTTGTGACCGTCGAGGATGGCATGCACGCGCTGCTTGAGGTTCTGCTCGGTGCTGCCGTGGCCGTCGACTTCCGGGCAGAAACGGAAATTGAACAGGATTTCCACTTCGCCGGGTACGACATTGGTCGCGCCGGTGCCGCCGTTCATGTTGGAGATCTGCCACGAAGTCGGCGGGAAGTATTGATTGCCGTTATCCCAGGTGGTTTCCACCAGATCCTTGATGGCAGGCGCGACCATGTGGATAGGATTCTTCACCAGGTGCGGGTAGGCGATGTGACCCTGCACGCCCTTGACGATGAGCTTGCCGGAAAGCGAGCCGCGGCGGCCGTTCTTGATCATGTCGCCAACCACTTTGTTCGAAGTCGGTTCGCCGACGATGCAGTAGTCGAAAGTCTCGCCTCTGGCCTGCAGGGCTTCCACGACCTTGACCGTGCCGTCGATGGCGATGCCTTCTTCATCAGAGGTGATCAGCAGACCGATGGAGCCAGTGTGATCAGGATGCGCGGCGATGAATTCCTCGATGGCAGTGATGAAGGCGGCACAGGAGGTCTTCATGTCGGCGGAACCGCGTCCATAAAGCATGCCGTCCTTGATCGTTGGTTCGAAGGGCGGGGTGTTCCACTTTTCCACCGGGCCGGTGGGCACGACATCCGTATGGCCGGCAAACACCAGCAACGGGCCGCTGGTACCGCGACGCGCATAGAAATTGTCCACATTGCCGAAGCGCATGTTTTCGATGTTGAAACCCAGCGCGTGCAGGCGTTCGGTCATGATCTCCTGGCAGCCGGCATCATCAGGCGTCAGTGAACGACGGGCAATCAGGGCTTTAGCGAGTTCTATGGTTTTGCTCATGGCGGCGGCTCACTTCAAGAGTTTTGCAGGATTTTTTGATAGATAGCTTCATCGAAGCCAAGGGCGAGAATTTTTCCATTCTCCACCAGCACCGGGCGCTTGATCACGGACGGCCTTTCCAGCATGAGTTTCACGGCGGAAGCATTATCCTGTACCGCAGTTTTGGCCGACTCGTCCAGATTGCGCCAGGTCATGCCGCTGCGGTTCACCAGCTTCTCCCAGGGCATTTGCGTCACCCAGCCATGCAGCAGCGCTTCATCAACGCCGTCCTTTTTGAAATCGTGGAATTCGACATCGGCCTGATGCTCGGCCAGCCAGGCACGCGCCTTCTTGACGGTATTGCAATTGGGGATGCCGTAGAGCTTCATGGAATGCGGAGAATGGATGTAAAGCGTAATTCTAACGCAGGCTCGCCGCCTGTGCGAAAGCTGCGCCGGGAGACGACCCGGCGCAGGAGAAAGTATTAAAACTTAACCGTGCACGAGCTGCCGCGCAGGCATTTGGTCGAACACCGGCTTCGGGAACCTGCGCAGTGCGGACTCAATCTGCTGCAACAGATACTTGTTATCGAAAGGCTTGCTCAGGAAATCGAATACGCCGCGCTGGATGGCATTCAGCGCCTCCGCTTGTGAGCCGTGCGCGGTGACGATGATGACCGGCAGCAGCGGCTTGCTGTTGCGAATGGCGCTGAACAGCGTAAGCCCGTCCATGCCCGGCATGCGCAGATCGGTGATCACCAGGTCCGGGCTATTGAGCGCAATGTGCGCAAGCGCTGCTTCTCCATTGCTGACCGCGATGACATCGTAGCCCGCGGCGCGAAGCCGCATGGTCATGAGCTTGAGAATGTCCGGATCATCATCCACAACAAGAATGGTATGACGCGACTGTTGTTGGTTATTCATTGAGTACTCCCTGTTGCTCATTTATTTTTATTGCACCTAACTGGCTGATCAGTCCCGCCAGCTTCTCCTCCGGCACAGGACGAGAGAACAGGAAACCCTGCAACTGGTCGCAACCCAGCTCGACCAGTATCTTTCGCTGTTCTTCCGTTTCCACGCCCTCTGCCACAACAACCAGTTCCAGCGCATGCGCAAGCCGGATGACGGCATCGACAATGGCGCGGGATTGCAGGTTGCTATGGATATTCTTGATAAATTCGTGATCCAGCTTGAGCTCGTTGACCTTCATTTTCTGTAATGCCGCCAGGCTGGAACGGCCGGTACCGAAATCGTCCATGGCAATGGGAATGCCAGCAGCCTCGAATGCAAGCAGCAAGGCATCGAACTGATCCTGGTTGTGCTGCGCACTCGACTCGGTGATTTCAAAGGTGAGCGTCGAGGGTGCCGTATCAAACCGTTTCAGCTGCTCGAGAATGCTGCTCACCAGGTTGGCATTGCGGAATTGCTGGGCTGACAGGTTGATCGAGATGTTGAGTTTGATGCCTTGGCTGCGCAGGCGATGCTGGATGCTGCAGGCTTCCTCGATGACCCAGTCGCCGATCTGGTTGATGAGGCCGAAACGTTCGGCAGCCGGCAGGAATACCGAAGGTGCAATCGTGCCCTTGACCGGGTGTTCCCAGCGCAACAATGCCTCTACACCGATCAGCGCCTGTGTCCGGCCGTCCAGCTTGGGTTGAAAGTGCAGCTTGAATTCATTTCTGGAGAGCGCAAGCCGCAGATCGCGCTGCATTTCCAGCAGCCGGTCGGAAGCCAGCTCGATATCGGAATCGAAGAAGCGGAACTGGTTCTTGCCGTCGCTCTTGGCGCGGTACATGGCGGCGTCGGCACATACCAGCAGCCGCTTCATGTCGCCGTCGCGCGGGTAGACGGCGATGCCCACCGAGGCCGAGATGCTGACTTCGTGATGGTCGATGAAGAAAACATCGCGCAGTGAATGCACGATGCGTTCGACGATGGGTACGATGTCCTGGTCGGACTTGATGTCTTCCAGCAATGCGACAAACTCATCGCCGCCAATACGCGCGACGATGTCGCAACTGCGCACTGCAGCGTTGAGGCGTTTGGCCACGGCCAGCAGCACTTCATCGCCGATATGATGGCCGAGTGCGTCATTGATGGGCTTGAAGCCGTCGAGATCGATAAAAGCAACGGCGAGCGAGGTGCCCACGCGCTGTGATCTGCCGATTGCAACTTCCAGATGTTGCTGGAACAGGCGTCGGTTGGGCAGATGGGTCAGCGTGTCCAGCATGGCCATGCGGCTCAGCTCATTGTTTGCATCTTCCAGCGACAGCCCAGCTTTTGGCAGGCGGCTTTCGAGACGGTTGGCGAAGATCAGGATAATCGCGCCCAGGCCAATGGCCAGCGCCATGAGGCCCGGATGTGGAGCGTTGGCTGCCTGGGATATGGCATCCGGTGCAAAGCGTGCGGCCGACATGGCGGCATAGTGCGTACCGGTGATCGTCACCGCTGTGACCACGGCGGTCATGATCTTGGAAGCCAGCGCTTGCCAGAAACGCTGCGTGCGCAGCCAGTAAAGAATGGTGAGGATGATGGTGGAAGCCACCACAGCAAGCACGATGGAGATCGCCACCAGCGGCATTGCATAGGTAATCGGCGGCGTCATGTTCATGGCATACATGCCGATGTAATTCATGCCGCTGATGCCGACCCCAATCAGCAGGCCGCCAGCAACAATCATCTTCGTATTCAGCACCGGCTGGATGGCAATCTTGAGCGCCAGCCATGACACTGCAACGACTGTCAGCCATGAAAGGAAAGTGTAGTCGAAAGCATAGCCGACCGGAATGGGCAGCTTGAAGGACATCATGCTGATGAACTGGCTGGCCCAGATGCCAGAGCCCATGGCGGCCGAACCGCCAAACAACCATAATTCGGCTGCCTTGGGCTGGCTGCGATAGATGCGTCCTGCCAGTGCGAAAGCCGCCATAGCGGTCAGGAATCCGACCAGCAACGATGCCAGCACCAGACGATAGTCGTAGGTGCCGGTCATGAAAACTCGCTACTCCGCAGCTGTTGAAAAATGGTACTCATGCCATCACTTCCGCAACTTCCATGCCTGTTATGGGGAGTGCTGGAATGGAAAGCGATGAAGAGGGTTAATGCCCAGTAAATACGGGGCTAGAGGCGTGTTACACCGTTTATCGGCGGACCAGTGGCAACTGAAAACGCGTGCAGCTGACAAATAAAAAACACCCGCAGAAGCGGGTGTTGTCTAGAGAGTTGACGGGGCTGTCAGTATTTCGACAAAAAGTGCTTCAAACCCCGCGCAACAGCTCGTTGATGCCTACTTTGCCCAGCGTCTTGGCATCCACCTTTTTGACGATGACTGCGCAATAAAGGCTGTAAGCGCCATCCTTGGACGGCAGGTTGCCGGAAACCACCACGGAGCCGGCAGGGACGCGGCCGAAATGAATTTCACCGGTTTCGCGATCGTAGATCTTGGTGGACTGGCCGATGTAGACGCCCATGGAAATCACGCAATTGTCTTCGACCACCACGCCCTCAACTACTTCGGAGCGGGCGCCGATGAAGCAATTGTCGCCGATGATGGTGGGGCCTGCCTGCACTGGCTCCAGCACGCCGCCGATGCCGACGCCGCCTGACAGATGAACGTTCTTGCCGATCTGCGCGCAGGAACCGACAGTGGCCCAGGTATCCACCATGGTGCCTTCATCCACGAAAGCGCCGATATTGACGTAAGAGGGCATCAGCACCACGTTCTTGCCGATGAAGGAGCCGCGGCGCACGATGGCGTTGGGCACCACGCGGAAGCCGCCCGCCTTGAAGTCTTCTTCCGTATAGTCAGCGAACTTTGGTGGAACCTTGTCGAAATACTTGGTGCAGCCGCCATCCAGCACGACATTGTCTTCAAGGCGGAAGGAGAGCAGCACGGCCTTCTTGATCCACTGATGGGTTTCCCATTCCTGCGTACCAGGCTTGCGGCTGGCTACGCGCAGGCGGCCCGCATTGAGCTCTTCCAGCGTAGTGAAAACGGCGTCCTTGACGTTCTTGTCCGCATTCGCGGGATTGATGTTGGCGCGATTTTCGAACGCCGCCTCAATAATGGATTGCAGCTCCTGCATTGTGATTCCCTGACATTTGAAAAGCCGTAATTTTACTTGGATACGACTATTAAGTCAGTCCTTGATTTGTAGGAGATTTCAAGGCCGGGCAACAGCCCAACCTTGGGTTGAATTTAGCGCTTGGTAGAAGCCTGATACAGCGGCATAACCTTGGGAATCAGGCGCTTGATTTCGGCTATACGTGTGGTATCAGCCGGGTGGGTACTGAGGAATTCGGGCGGTTTGTTGCCGCCAGCCTTGCCCATCTTCTCCCACAGCGTAACGGCGGCGTTCGGGTCATAACCTGCACGTGCCATGAGCTCCAGCCCGATCTGGTCCGCTTCGGTTTCGGCACGGCGGCTATGCGGCAATGTCAGCGCCACTGCAGCAACCGAGCTGCCCAGACCTAGTGTGGTATTGGCGTTATTGGCGTCGCCTGTGGCAATGCCGATGGCCGCGGCAACACCCAGCAGGCCGATCTGCGTGGCATAGGCTTCAGACATCTGTTCGCGTGTATGTTCGCGTAGGGCGTGCGCGATTTCATGGCCGATGACTGCAGCCAGTTCGGCGTCGCTGGCTTTCAGCTTGTCGATAAGACCGGTGTAGACCATGATCTTGCCGCCAGCCATGGCATAGGCGTTGACAGCGTCGTTCTGCAGGACGTTGACTTCCCACTTCCAGTTTTTGGCATCGGGCCGGAAGACGCCAACCTGGGCAATCAGGCGATTGGCGATGCCGCGTATGCGCTGCGTCTGGGCGGAGTTTGGGTTGAGCACATCCTTGGCGTCGGCTTCCTGCAGGGTTTGCGCATACATTTGGGCGGACATGTTTTCCACCTGCTTGTCGGACAGCAGCATGCGTTGCTTGCGCTCTACGCCTACCGCGCCGGACTGCGTGGTCTGCACTGGCGTGCAGGCACCTGTCAGCAAGACCGTGAGTAGAACAAGAATTCCAGTGATTTTTTTCATGTTATCCATCCATTCATTTAACGGTTGATTAACGGTCCATCTCAATGTGCGATGACAGTTTCGTCGCTATAGCGTGACCTGCGCGCCCAGCTCAACAACGCGGTTGGGCGGCAGGTTGAAGTGGTTGGTAATGCTGTCGGCGTTGCGGAACATGCCGACGAACAGCTTCTCGCGCCAGTACGCCATATCGGAGGAATTTCGGGTTGCAATGAGCGACTCCTTGCCGATGAAGTACGAAGTACTCATGTCGTCCAGATCCAGCCCTTTACTTCTGCATCGCTCAAGTTCGGCGGGCACATCGGGTTCATCCTTGAAGCCGTAATGCACCAGCACGCGATAGAAACCATGCGACAAATCCTCGACGATGATGCGATCGTCCTCATCAGTATGAGGAATATCTTCAATCTTGACTGTTAACAACACCACGCTTTCATGTAGCACCTTGTTGTGTTTGAGATTGTGCAGCAGTGAATGCGGTACGCCTTCCGGGTTCTGCGTCAGGAAGATGGCGTTACCCGGCACGCGGGTGGGCGGATGGGCGGCAATGGCTTCAACAAATGGCTCGATCGCCATAGCATTCTGTCGCAGCTTGTCCAGCAACAGTGCGCGGCCGCGGCGCCAGGTGGTCATGACGGTAAAAATGAGAATTCCGATGAGTATCGGGAACCAGCCGCCGTCCATGATCTTGAGCAGGTTCGCACTAAAGAACGCCAGGTCGACAATCAGGAACACCGAAACCAGCAGCCCTGTGCTCAGCAAGCTCCAACCCCAGACTTTGCGGAACACGACCGCCGCCAGCAATGTAGCGATCACCATGTCTCCGGTAACGGCGATGCCGTATGCTGCTGCCAGGTTGCCAGATGAGCCGAAGCCGATGACCAGTGCCATGACGGCAAGCATGAGGCCCCAGTTGATGCGCGGCATGTAGATCTGGCCTTTTTCACGTTCGGAAGTGTGCTCGATCTGCATGCGAGGCAGGAATCCCAGCTGCAGTGCCTGACGGGTGACCGAGAAAGTGCCGGAAATCACGGCTTGCGAGGCGATGACGGTGGCGACCGTCGCCAGCCCGATCATGGGATACAACAGCCACTCTGGCGCCATCAGGTAGAACGGATTCTTGATGGCGCTGGGGTCATGCAGGATCAAGGCGCCCTGGCCGAAATAATTGAGTACCAGTGCCGGCAGTACAAAACTGAACCATGCCATGCAAATGGGTTTGCGGCCGAAATGGCCCATATCCGCATAGATCGCTTCCGTACCGGTGACTGCCAGCACGACGGTACCCAAGGCGATGAAGGCAATCATTGGGTTGGCATCGAAAAAGCTGAATGCATAGAAGGGGTTGAGCGCAGCCAGTACCTGCGGCGCCTGGGCGATGCTGATGATGCCCAGAATGGCCAGTGTGCAGAACCAGACGATCATCACCGGCCCGAAGAAGGCGCCGATGACCGCGGTGCCTTTATTCTGCATCCAGAACAGGATGAAGATGATGACCAGGGTGATGGGTGTCACGAATGAATGCAGGCCGGGGGCCGCCACTTCCAGACCTTCTACCGCCGACATCACGGAAATCGCCGGCGTAATCATGCCGTCGGCAAAGAACAGGCAGGCACCGACGATGCCTACCATCATGAGTGCGTATTGCCTTCTGGGGTCACCGGAAACAACGCGGCTCGCCAGGGCCAGCAGCGCCATGATGCCGCCTTCGCCGCGGTTGTCTGCGCGCAGGATGAACGCCAGGTATTTGATGCTCACAATCATGATGAGCGACCAGAAGATCAGCGACAGGATGCCGAAGACATTGTCGTGGGTCAGTAGAAGAGGGTGGTGGTCACCTGCAAATATTTCCCTCATGGTGTAGAGGGGGCTTGTGCCGATATCGCCGAAAACAACGCCCAGAGCGGCGAGGGCCAGGGTGTAAACGCGGGTCTTGCTAGTGTTGGAATCCATGCGGAAGCTTAAACCAGGTCAGCAAGTGCGGCATTCTAGCAGCTAATGGCACTGGCTACCGCCCGCCAGCCTACACAAGCTCAGCTGCCTTTCTTCGTGATTTCTGCATCGGCTGAGCCTTCTGCCAGTGATAGACGGACGTTCTGGCCGATGGATAACTGGCTTTCGGAGAACACCAGTTCGCCGCTTTCGGTCTGTACCAGGGCATAGCCGCGTGTTAGTACAGCCTGTGGATTCAGGTGATGAAGATTCTGTTCCAGACGCATGAGCTGATGCTTGTGATGCTGCAGCATGCGGCTCGATGCCGCTTCAAGTCTGCAACGCAATTGCGCCAGATGCGCCGTCTTGTGCTCGGTCTGCTGGGCTGGCGACAGCAGACGCCGTGACAGATAGTCGAGCTGCTGCATGCGCTGGTTGAGCGTCTGGTTCATGTAGCGCGCGAGGCATTGCTGCAGATGCTGCAGCTGGCGCAATAATGCTGCACGATCCGGCGTTGCCAGTTCGGCGGCGGCGGTGGGCGTCGCGGCACGCTGGTCGGCGGCGAACTCGGCAATGGTGAAATCGGTTTCGTGGCCCACGCCGCAGATCGTGGGAATCTTCGATGCGGCAACGGCGCGTGCCACGATTCCCTCGTTGAACTGCCACAAGTCTTCGATACTGCCACCGCCGCGGCAAATGATGAGCACATCGCATTCGGCACGCACATTCGCCTTGTTGATGGCGGCGACGATGCACTCAGCCGCACCCTTGCCTTGTACCGGCGTCGGGTAAAGCACTACGGGGATATTCGGCATGCGCCGCCTGAGCGTGGTCAGTACGTCGCGCAGCGCCGCTGCATCCGGAGAAGTCACGATGCCGATCTGCCGCGGATGTGTGGGCAGGGGTTTCTTGCGGCTGGGGTCGAACAGGCCTTCGGCTTCGAGTTTAGCCTTGAGGCGCTCATAGGCTTCGAACAAGGCGCCGAGTCCGGCACGCTGCAGGAATTCCACCGTCAGCTGGAATTCGCCGCGCGCTTCATACAGCGTCACTAGGACGCGCGCTTCCACCTTGTCGCCTTCTTTGGGAATCCAGCCCAGGTAGCTGTTGCGGCCGCGGAACATCACACAGCGTATTTGTGCCCCGGCGTCCTTAAGCGAGAAATACCAATGGCCGGAAGCGGCGCGTGTGAAGTTGGAAATCTCGCCGCTGATCCAGAACAGGGGGAAGCTACGTTCCAGCACGTCGCGCGCCAAACGATTGAACTCGCTGACGGTCAGAACACGTGTGTCCAGCGCCGGAGTCTGGTTTTCGGCCATGGCCCGTTTATCCGATACAATAACGCACCGAATTATAAGCCCAGGGGCAAACACATGCTGAAACTCTTCTCCGGTAAAACAGGTTACATCCTCGGTTTTCTCATCAGTTTCGGGTTGGTCGCCTTGGCGCTGTATCTGCAGAAAGCCTACAACCTTGAACCTTGCCCGCTGTGCATCTTCCAGCGCATCGCCTTCCTGGTGCTGGGCGTGTTGTTCCTGATTGCCGCTTTCCATAACCCTGCAGCTGCCGGTCGCAAGGTCTATGGCGTATTGCAGTTCATCGCGGCAGCAGTGGGCACCGGCATCGCAGCCCGGCATACCTGGATACAGGCCAACCCGGACAAGGTCATGTCCGAATGCGGCGCGGGTTTCGACTATATCTACGAAACATTGCCGTTCAGTGAATTCCTGACTTGGGTCTTCAAGGGCACCGGCGAATGCTCGGCCATTGACTGGACACTTGTAGGGCTGACGATTCCGCAACTTTCGTTTATTGCTTTTATCGGCCTGGCGATATATGCCATTGTCCTCGGCTTTTCAAGGCCCCGATCCAATTCATAGTCGAAGCAAGGCTGCGGCGTCAAAGAAAGGCGACGGAGACAGTACAGTACGGCGAGAAGCCGAGGATGAAGATAACAATAGAATTGTGATGAATATGAATTGGAAAACCTTGGATGATTTCGTAGGTAACACCCCGCTGGTTCAGCTGAAACGTTTACCCGGCAAAACCGGCAACACTGTTTTAGTTAAACTCGAAGGCAACAACCCGGCGGGCTCGGTCAAGGATAGGCCTGCGCTTTCCATGATTATGCATGCCGAGGCGCGTGGTGAGATCAAGCCCGGCGATACGCTGATCGAAGCGACCTCTGGCAATACCGGCATTGCGCTTGCGATGGTGGCCGCCATGCGTGGCTACAAGATGGTGCTCGTAATGCCGGATAACCAGAGCGTCGAGCGCCGCCAATCCATGAAAGCCTATGGCGCTGAGCTGGTGCTGGTGCCGCGCGACGGCGGCATGGAGTTGGCGCGGGACGTGGCAAAGAAGATGGAAGTCGAAGGCGAGGGCGTTGTACTCGACCAGTTCGGCAATCCGGATAATCCGCTGGCGCATTACGAAAGTACCGGCCCGGAAATCTGGCGCGATACCCAGGGCAAGGTCACGCACTTCGTCTCCAGCATGGGCACCACCGGCACCATCATGGGCGTTTCGCGCTATCTCAAGGAACAGAATCCCAATATCAAAATCATCGGGGTGCAGCCGGAAGAAGGCTCGCAGATCGCCGGTATCCGCAAGTGGCCGGAGGAATATCTGCCCACCATTTATGACGGCAAGCGCGTGGATGAAATCCGCTATGTGAGCCAAGCCAATGCAGAGAAAACCACGCTGCGCCTCGCGACCCAAGAAGGGATTTTCTCCGGCGTTTCTTCAGGCGGCGCGCTGCATGTCGCCCTGCAATTGGCGAAGGAAGTTGAAGATGCAGTGATTGTTTCCATCGTCTGCGACCGCGGGGATCGATATCTCTCCACAGGCATATTCCCGGCCTAAGTCTTTTCAAACCTAACCTTGGGTGAATACCGCACAGAGTGATCTGTCTTTTGTCCTAAAGATAGTTAGCTCAACGGTAATGCCCCATCAAGCTCGCATGTAAACCTGTAATTCCAAGCATTGCCGTTCATTTTCTTTTTCCAGGAGGAATGAATGAGTACTGTTTCAGGCGTGAATGAGGTTGAGGGCAAGGTAGCCATAGTGACGGGTGCGGCTAGCGGTATCGGACGTGCCATTACCGAGCTGTTTGCCGCGCGGGGCGCGAAGGTGGTGGCGGTAGACGCCAATGATGACGTGAAGTCACTGGAGAGTGAAAACATCGCGCCGCTGGTGGCGGATGTCACCGCCGATGGTTCGGCGGAGAAAGCTGTCGAGCTGGCATTGACCCGATTCGGCAAGCTGGATGTGCTGGTCAATAATGCCGGGCGCATTCTCTACAAACCCATTGTCGAGATGACCAAAGAAGACTGGGATTGGCAGATGCAGACCAATGTCACCGGCGCATTTCTCTTTTCGCGAGAAGCCGCAAAGGAAATGATGAAGCGCAAATACGGCGCTATCGTGAATATTGCTTCCTACGCCGCCTATTTTGCCTTTCCTGGCATTGCAGCCTACACCGCCTCCAAGGGTGCGCTGGCCCAGCTCACACGGACCCAGGCGCTGGAAGCCATCGAGCACGGCATCCGCGTCAACGCTATTGGCGTGGGAGACACAGTGACTAACCTGCTCAATCATTTCATGGAAGACGGTCGCGGTTTCCTCGTCGAGCATGGCAAGAAAGCGCCCATCGGCAGGGCTGCCCAGCCGGAAGAAATTGCCGAGATTGCCGCATTTTTGGCGTCCGACCGCGCAAGCTTCATTGTTGGTTCGGTGGTCATGGCGGATGGCGGCATGAGCGTCGCCATCAATTAAACACACCGTCCGGGTGGAACCCGGTCGCAGGATGCGCTATCTTGCAGAGCATGAGATTCCTTGCCAAATTACTTCTGTTGAGTCTGGGCTTTATTTCCCACGCGCATGCCATCAGTAGTATTAGCTTGGAGATTGGCCATGTAGAGAGCGATGCGGGCGAGGCGCGCAATGTCGCTGCAGATTATGCATTGGGCGCCTCCAAGGCCGCGCCAACTCCCATCACGCTCAAGGCCCAGATCAAGCCGGCAGGGGATAAACAATGGTCCGATCTTGCGTTCAGCTGCGCCGCGCTGAGTAACCCGAAGGCGGAAGAATGGCACTGCAACGGCGGCAAGCTCGCCAGCAAATTGCTCAGTACGCCATTCGACCTGGTATTCACCTCGAATGAGGCCAAAGGCCAGCAACAGCTGGCTGCAGATATATCGCTTAAAGACGCCAGCTTCAATGACGAGGCCGGCCTGCATGCGGGGGAGAAAGTCACAGGCACTATCGGCCTGAATCTGTCGCGGCCAGCCAAAACCAGCGATTGGCATTGGCAAACGGAGATAGACTGGAAGAGCGGTGAAGTCTTCTGGCAGCCGTTCTACTTTGCCACAGGGGGTCATCATTTCGAGGCCAGCGGTACATTCGGCGAAAAGACCATCCTCATTGATAAGGCCAGACTGACCCTGAAAGATGTGGGCAGTGCCAGCATGAGCGGGCTGTGGCAGCGTGAGGCAAAAACATTCGAAGACCTCACCGTGCAGACATTGAGCCTGGATCTGGGCGCGCTCTATCCGCTCGTGCTCAAGCCTTTGCTGGAAAAAACCGCCTACAGCAATCTCGAAATGGCGGGCCGGGGCACGCTCAGATTCGACATGCAAGACAATGAGTACAAGTCTTTCCAGCTTGCGCTGCAGGATGTGGATGTGGAGGACAAGAACGGCCGCTTTGCGCTTTACAAAGTGAATGCCGCCATTCCGTGGTCGTATGACGAGGCGCATGATCTTCGCCTGGCGTATGAAGGCGGGCACCTGCTCAAGATTCCGCTGCGCACGACCAGTCTTGAGGCGCAAACCAATCGCTATTCGCTGACTGCGCCGCAGCTTAGGTTGCCTATTCTCGATGGCGCGCTGGTGGTTTCCGACGTCTCCGCCGCGTGGGTCAACCGGCAATGGCACTGGCACTTGCGCGCTAACCTGGAGTCTTTCTCCATGCCCGAGCTGAGCCATGCGCTGGGCTGGCCGCGCATGGAGGGCAAGGTGTCGGCCAGTATTCCTATGGTCACCTATTCCAATGGCTATCTCACTACCGACGGCGATCTGATGTTCAATGTATTCAACGGCGTCATCTCAGTGACCAGCCTGACCATGCGCGACCCGCTTGGGGTCGGCCCGCGATTGACGGCGGATATGCAGATGCGCAATCTCGATCTGGGCGCGCTCACGCGCACCTTCTCCTTCGGTAATATCGAAGGCAAGCTGGATGGCGATGTGAAGGATCTGCAGCTCGTGAACTGGCAGCCGGTGCATTTCGATGCGGAAGTGCGCGACAGCCCCGGCCGCTATCCCAAGAAGATTTCGCAACGCGCGGTGGAAAACATCTCGTCCCTGGGCGGTGCGGGCGCAACAGCCGCCATCCAGCGCAGCGTCCTGCGTTTCTTTGATGAATTCAACTACAGCGACATCGGCCTCACATGCCGGCTGCGCAACGATGTCTGCGAAATGGGCGGCGTCTCGTCAACGCCGCAGGGGTATGTCATCGTTAAAGGCAGTGGCATCCCCGCCATTACGGTGCTGGGTTACAATCGGATGGTCGGCTGGAACGAGTTGCTGGAGCGCCTCAAGCGCGTAACCTCGGGCAATACCAAAGCGATTGTCAGGTAACATCCTGTCATAAAGAGAAAGAAGGAAAACGAATGAATAAACTGATCTGGCTGTTGCCGGCAGCCGTCTTGCTCCCGGCATGCGTCACCATCAACATCTATTTCCCCGAAGCCGCCGCTGAAAAAGCTGCAGACAGAATTATCGACGACGTCTGGCAGATCAAGGATCAGCCTGCCGCAGAACAGACTCCTGCCGAAGCAGAAGATGAATAAGGAAACGATCATGAGAACTCTGAACAGTTTCAAACTCGGCCTTTTCGCAATGTTTTCAGTGCTGGCGATAGCCCTGGCAACGCCGGCCTTTTCGGCGGCAGACATCGAAATCAATACCCCGGCAATCAGCGCCATCCGTGCCAGCATGAAGTTGCAGCATCAGCAGCTCAAGCCTTATTACGAAAGTGGTGCGATCGGCCTCACGCGTGACGGCATGGTCGGTGTGCGCGACGCAAAACTCGTCCCGCTGTCTGACCGCCAGAAACTCAATTCGCTGGTCGCCGCGCAGAACAAGGATCGCAACGCGCTCTACAAGGAAATCGCAGTCGCCAACGGCCATCCGGAATGGGAAAACGAAATCCGCAGCACGTTTGCTGAAAGATGGATCAGCAAGGCAAAACCGGGCTGGTGGGTGCAGGATGCGGGCGGGGCGTGGGTGAAGAAGTAGGTGAGCTTGCCGGAGTTTCCGGCAAGTTAAGGAATAAGTAACCAAAATATCTCGATAATGACACCTACTCTCGTCTTCGATATCGAAACCATCCCCGACACTGACGGCCTGAAAACTTTACTAGGCCTGCCAGCCGAGACTTCAGCTGAGGATGTCGCCAATATCGCTTATCACCAGCGCCGCCAGTCGCACGGCAATGAGTTCCTGCCTTTGCATCAGCATCGCATCGTGGCGATCTCCTGTGCGCTGCGCGAAGGCGATACTTTCAGGGTGTGGACATTGGGCGGACCGGAGGAGTCTGAGGCGCAGATCATCAAGCGATTCTATGACGGCATCGACAAATACAAGCCCAATCTTGTGTCATGGAACGGCGGCGGCTTCGACTTGCCAGTGCTGCATTACCGCGCGCTGGTGCATGGCGTGCAGGCCTGCTGTTACTGGGACATGGGCGATGACGACCGCGATTTCAAGTGGAACAACTACATCAGCCGCTACCACACGCGTCACCTGGATCTGATGGACTTGCTGGCGCTGTACCAGCCGCGCGCCAATGCACCGCTGGATGAAATCGCCCAGCTGTGCGGGTTCCCCGGCAAGCTAGGCATGGATGGCAGCAAGGTATGGGATGCATTCAAGAATGGACAGATCGAAGCCATACGCAATTATTGTGAAACCGATGTTGCCAACACCTATCTGGTTTTCCTGCGATTCCAGCAGATGCGCGGCTTGCTGAACCCCGAGGCTTACGCGCGGGAAGTTGATCTCGTGCGCTCCACACTTGCTTCCTACGAAGCACCGCACTGGCGCGAATTCCTGCAGGCTTGGACGGGTTAACTACCTTGCAAGTGGATCACTACCAACAATAACCATGCTCAGAGGCACCAGAAACCTGCTGTGGAAACTGGTTGCTGCTATCGCGCTGACGCTTGGCATCATCGGTTTATTTCTTCCAGTCGTGCCGACAGTGCCATTCATATTGCTGGCGGCCTGGGCCAGCAGCAAGGGCTGGCCTCAAATGGAGCAGTATCTTCTGGCTCACGAATGTTGCGGCCCTCACATCCGCAATTGGCGAGAACATGGTGCTGTGTCGCGCCGAGCTAAATATCTGGCGGCTGTGACAATAAGCTCCAGCATTTTCATCCTCTGGTGGCTGCCTCTGCAGCTGTGGCTGCAGATAAGCCTTACCATCATCATGGCCAGCGTGATTCTGTGGCTGTGGCGCCGTCCGGACGCTGTTTGACTTATAGGTTAGCAACGGAACGGCAAGCTCCCGATTGCTAAAGGCCGCGTTCGACCATATCGATCAACCGCTGGCCGATCACCTCGGCCTGCTTCGCTTCCAATCCGCGAAGCGGTCCGTCTATCTGCAGCATGGCCAATCCATGCACGGCTGACCAGGCAAAGAATTCGGCAGCTTCGCGCCGTTCTTTAGGCAACTGGTCTGCCTCCACTAGCGCATCCAGCGCGGCACTCAATATCTGGAATGGGGTGAGGCCGCTGTTGCCTGTGCTGTCCGGATTCACGGCATTGCTGAGGTCGGCATTTTCTGAAAACGCCAACCGAAACAGGCCCGGCTCCGTCATCGCAAACCTGAGATAGCCGGTTCCCACGGCGCGTAGTTGTGCTCGTGCATTGCCGGCCGTATCCATGCCGGGTTGGATTTTGGCGAGTTCCCTCTCCATGTATGTCGCTAGTTCTGCTTGCGCTGCCATCGCGGTGGCCAGCAGCAGCGATCTCAAATCTGCAAAATGGCGGTAGGCAGCGTTAGGTGTAACCCCCGCCTGACGCGTGACTTCGCGCAGCACAATGGCTTCCTTGCCTCCCTTGCGCGCGAGCTCGACCGCCGCTTGCAGTAAAGCGTTGCGTAGATCGCCGTGGCGATAAGTCTCACGTTTTGAGGTGGTCTCCGGTTTTTCAGTCATGCTCTTGTATACACTGTCCACATTTTTCAGAATATTGTGTACACTGTACACATCTATCGTCACTTCATAAAGGAAACTGTCATGAGCGATTCCTGCCCACCATCTGATGCACTTGGCATGCATACGGTCACGCCCCATCTTGTTTGCGCCGGAGGCGGCGCTGCCATCGACTTCTACAAAAAGGCATTCAATGCGGAAGAGGTTGCCAGATTCATGACGCCGCAGGGCAAACTCATGCACGGCTGCATACGCATTGGCGATTCACTGATCATGATTGCCGATGAATTCCCAGAGTGGGGCTCGTTCGGCCCAAATGCACTAAAGGGTTCGAGCGTGACCATCCATCTGAATGTCGCAGATGCGGACAAACAGTTCCAGCAATCGGTGGATGCCGGGTGTGAGGCTGTCATGCCGCTGGAGGACATGTTCTGGGGCGACCGCTATGGTGTGGTGAAGGATCCGTTCGGCCATACCTGGTCTATAGCAACCCACGTGCGGGATGTGAGCCCGGAAGAGATACAGCAGGCCATCAGCCAGATGGGCGAGGACTGCGGCCCCAAGACTTGAGTACGCCCTGGCGCATTGGGATGCGTGGTCGCTTCCTGTAAAATCGCGGCCATGCAAAATTCACCCATCGCCATCATTGAATCGCTGGATCAGGAAGGGCGCGGCGTCGCTCATGTTGAGGGCAAGACCATCTTCATAGACGGTGCGCTTCCCGGCGAAAAAGCCACCTACAAATCGCATCGCAAAAAAGCCAGTTATGAAGTGGCAGATGCAGTGGATATCCTGAAGACTTCCAATCTGCGCACAACACCAAAATGCCCGCACTTCGGCATGTGCGGCGGCTGTGCCATGCAGCACCTCGATTTTGGCGGTCAAGTCGCGGCAAAACAGAGACTGCTCGAAGACAACCTGTGGCACATTGGCAAAGTGAAGCCGGAAACCATGCTGCCGCCGATTTATGGCCCGCAATGGGGATACCGCAACAAGGCGCGATTGCGCGTTCGCCATGTGCCGAAAAAAGGCGGCGTGCTGGTTGGCTTCAATGAAAAGGCCAGCAGCTACGTGGCTTATATGGACAGCTGCGAGGTGCTGCCGCCGCATGTCTCCGCGCTCATCGTTCCGCTGCAGCAGCTGATTGCAAGGCTTACCGTGATCGATCGCCTGCCGCAGATCGAGGTGGCGGTCGGCGAGCAGACAACAGTGCTGGTGCTGCGCATTCTGGAGCCGCTGCAGCCTGCCGATGAACCTTTGCTGCGCGAGTTCGCAGACAGGCATGCCATCCAGATATGGACGCAGAGCAAGGGCCCGGAAACAGTGATCCCTTTTCATCCGCTCGATGGTCCCAAACTCAGTTATTCCCTGCCTGAATTCGACCTTACCTACACCTTCAAACCAACCGAATTCACACAGGTCAATCCGCATATCAATCGCGTGATGATTCGCCGCGCCATGCAACTGCTGAAACCGCAGGCAGGCGAGCGCATCGCGGATTTCTTCTGCGGCCTTGGCAATTTCACACTGCCAATCGCAAGAAGCGGCGCAACCGTGCTAGGCATGGAAGGCTCGAAAGCGCTGGTTGAACGCGCGAAGGAAAGCGCCGCCCTCAATGGACTGCAACAACAAACCGAATATCGCGAGACCGACCTCTTCAAGATGACGCCGGAGGCATTGGCTGAACTCGGCGCTTTCGATAAGTGGCTGGTTGACCCGCCGCGCGATGGCGCTTTGGAGCTGCTTAAGGCGCTGCCGGGAGAAGATAACGAAAGTCAGGCAATTTCGCCCAGGTGCATCGTTTATGTGTCATGCAATCCGGCGACGCTGGCGCGCGATGCCGGGTTGTTGGTGAATGTGAAGGGTTACAGGCTGGTTGCGGCAGGCATCATTAATATGTTTCCGCATACGGCGCATGTCGAGTCCATCGCGCTCTTCGAAAAGCTTGATTAATTCAGAAGCGCATTTCTTCGTTGTGCGGTGCTCGGACCGCTCGCCGTACTGGGTGTACTGTCTCGGGTGCTGCGCGCCGTACGCCTAGAACTGCATCTTCTGACTTAATCAAGCCGAGGCGGGGCCTCGTGCTTCACCTTGCACTGCATCTGCCTCGCTCAGTTAATTGGATGGGCAGAGTGCATCAAGCTGAAAGCGCTTCAATGACTTTGCGCCAAACTTCGAGTTTCTGCTGATAATTCCTTGAAGCATGCGCCGGACTGGTGGAAGGCAGACGTTCATAATGGATATGGTTATATTCGGGTAACAGCAGCGGTTTGACGCGGCGCCGGAATGCATCAGCCGCCAGCCCGCCGTTGAAGAACACGTGTGTAACTTTCGTGTGGTCGGCGTAAAAGGCATTGAAGTCGTTAGGCTGCATGGTCATCGGGTTAATGGCGGAATCCAGGCTGCCCGGCCGATGGCAGGATTCGAGCACTTCCCATAAGCCGATGCGGGTTTCCAGCAGCTTCGCCACGCGTTCCGAATAGTCGAGTTCGCGACCGGCGCCGACGAGATCGCCCATGATGCGCCACAGGACATTCTGCGGATGTGCGTAATACTGGTTCATCTGCAGCGACTTTTCGCCTGGCATGGAACCCAGGATCAGCACCTTGGTATTGGGTGCTGAAATCGGTGGGAAGCTGAAAACGCGGTCCAAATCAGGCGGAGCGACAGTGTTCATGGATGCTGCGTTCCTGCAAAAAGATTAATCCAGTAGACTCTCGAAATGATGAGATTGTTCGTAGCCGGGTTGTTTTTAATGCTTGCAGCGTGCTCGCAACCCGGCAGCCCGGACGACATCCGTTTCGCCCTGGCGCAGGCGCCACTCAATCTCGATCCTCGCTATGCTTCCGATGCCGCTTCTGAGCGACTCAATCGCCTGATCTACCAGCCGCTGGTGGATTTCGACGATCATTCCAGGCCTGTAGGTGCTCTTGCGGATTGGCAGAAGATTAGCCCCACGCACTACCGGTTCACGCTCAAATCCCAACGGGCGCCTTTTCATAACGGCAACTCCGTGACAGCCCGGGACGTTGCAGCAACCTATGAATCCCTGCTGAGCTTGCGCAATTCACCGCATACAGCTGAATTCGCCAACATCAAACAAGTGGCGGCGCTGGATGAAGGCACGGTTGATTTCACCCTGCGCGCGCCTGACCCGGAATTTCCCGCGCGGCTTATCATCGGCATCCTGCCGGCGGACCTCATCGCGCAAGGCCATGATTTTGCGCATCATCCGATCGGTAATGGTCCGTTGCGATTTGTGTCATGGAACAGCACTGTTCGGCTTGAACGAGTGGCTGACAAACAAGGTTTCGTATTGACCGAGGTGCGCGACCCGACCGTGCGCGTGCTCAAGCTGCTGCGCGGTGAAGCCGACCTGATTCAAGGCGACCTGCCGCCGGAGCTGGTGCGCTATCTGGAGAAGCAGCGGGAAGTGGAGGTCAAATATTCGCCGGGCACGAATTTCTCCTATCTCGGCTTCAATATGCAGGATTCTCTTCTAAAGAATCCGCGGATACGCAAGGCGATTGCGCATGCAGTTGACCGTGAGGCCGTGATTCTCCATGCGCTGATCGCGGGTAGTCGTGAGGCAGAAACCATCCTGCCGCTTGAGCACTGGGCCGGGAATCCCGGCCTGCAGCCGCATGCATATGACCCCCAGCTGGCGCGCGAACTGTTGCAGCAGGCTGACGTCAAGTTGCCGCTAAAGCTGGTTTACAAGACTTCTACCGATGCACAGCGCGTACGACTTGCCACCATTCTGCAGGCGCAGATGCGCCCGGCCGGCATTGAGCTGGAGATTCGCAGCCTGGATTGGGGCACATTTTTCGATGATGTCAAACATGGTAAATTCCAGCTCTACGGGCTGACCTGGGTGGGCATCAAGACGCCGGAAATCTACCGGCTCGCGTTTCATGGCGATGCCATTCCGCCTCATGGCGCCAACCGCGGACAATTCAGGGATGATGAGGTGGATACCTTGATCAACAAGGCAGACTGGCAAGGTGCATCAAGCCGCATCCATGCGCTGCTACCCTATGTGCCGCTATGGTACGAAGGCCAGTTTGCCGCCATGCGCAAAGACATCACAGACTATGCGCCCAGGCCCGACGGTAAATGGGATGACCTGGTAACAATACGGCGTACACAATGAAAATCGAAATATCCATCAAGGAACAGCAGCTGAGGTTGCTGGATGACAAAGGCAACCTGCGGGCGCATTATCCCGTTTCCACCGCGTTCAAGGGCGCAGGCGAGCAGAAGAACAGCTACTGCACGCCACGTGGTGCGCATCTGGTTCGCGCCAAAATCGGCAAGGATGCACCCATCAACAGCGTTTTTCGTGGACGCCGCGCAACTGGCGAAATCTGGACGCCGGAGCTTGGGGCACAGCATCCCGACCGCGACTGGATATTGACGCGCATCCTGTGGCTCTCCGGCTGTGAACCCGGTTTCAATCGCCTGGGCAATGTGGATACCATGCAGCGTTATATCTACATTCATGGCACGCCTTATGTCAGATCCATCGGCCGGCCGGATTCCCATGGCTGCATCCGCATGCGGAGCGAGGATGTCATCGAATTGTTCGACCGTGTTCCGGTTGGTACATCTGTACTCATCACGGATGCATAAACGCAAGCATGCTTAAGCGCCTGCTTGGAGTGGTGCCGGTGGTGTTCGGCGTGCTGCTGCTGACCTTTCTGCTCGTGCATCTGGTGCCAGGTGATCCAGTCGAAGTTATGCTGGGCGAATCTGCAACCAGCGCTGATCGCGCGCAACTGCGCGCGGAGCTGGGACTCGACAAGCCGCTGGCTGTGCAGTTCGGCACTTATCTGACGAATCTGGCGCAAGGCGATTTCGGCCGCTCCATTCACACACACCTTCCGGTGGCTGAAGTGCTCAAAGCGCGCATTCCAGCGACTGCCAGGCTCGCGCTTGTGGCATTCGCCATTGCTATTTTCATTGGTCTGCCGCTGGGCATCGCGGCAGCGCTCAAGGCCAATCATTGGCCGGACAAGCTCGCCACCCTGTTGAGCTTGACGCTTTCCGCCATGCCGGCTTTCTGGCTGGGGCCGCTGCTCATGCTGGTGTTTGCGCTGTGGCTGGGTCTCCTGCCGGTCAGCGGCATGGAAAAGCCGGGTTCCATCGTGTTGCCGGCTTTAACCCTAGGATTCGGCCTTGCTGCCATCCTTACGCGCATGACACGCGCCAGCCTGCTGGAAGTGTTGCACGAAGACTTCGTACGCACGGCACGCGCCAAGGGCTTGCCGGAGCGAGCCGTTATCCTGCGCCATGCCATGCGCGCCGCGCTGCTGCCTGTGGTGACCGTGCTGGGCCTGCAGCTTGGCGGCTTGCTGGCTGGTGCTGTCATCACGGAAACCGTATTCGGATGGGAAGGGCTGGGCCGGCTGCTGGTCGAATCCATCGAGAAGCGAGATTACCCTGTCACGCAGGCCTGCGTGCTGGTGATCGCGCTGGCTTATGTGTTCATCAACCTGCTGACCGATTTGCTGTACAGTCGGCTGGATCCCCGGGTCAGGCACGCATGAAGCTCGCGAATATGAAGGTCGCGCACCTGAAGCAATGGCCGGTACTTGTCATTCTGCTGTGGACCACCGCTGTGTTGGCTTCGCGGCTGTTTGAGCTGCATCCAAATACGATAGCGCTGGAACGTATTCTGGCAACACCTGACAGTCAGACCTGGCTGGGCAATGACGATCTAGGGCGCAATATATTTTCAAGGCTGCTGGCAGGCGCCGAGGTATCGTTGTTCATCGCTTTTGCCGTGACTGCCATCACGCTGACTTTCGGCACGCTGCTGGGTCTTGTCGCCGGCTATTTCGGCGGCTGGGTGGATCGTATCCTCATGCATGTCACCGATGTATTCCTGGCGTTCCCCGGCATCCTGCTGGCGATTGCCTTTGCGGCCGTGCTCGGTCCTGGCCTCAATAACCTGGTACTGGCCTTGTGCCTGACGGCATGGGTGGGCTATGCCAGGCTCACGCGTGCTCAGGCGCTGGCACTGCGCAACCGTCAGCATGTGCTGGCGGCGGAATCGCTGGGTGCCAGCGTACCCCGCATCATGGGGCTCCACATGCTGCCGCTGCTTGCTGCGCCGCTCATGGTGGAAGCGACCTATAGCATTGCAGGGCTGGTGATTGCGGAAGCCAGCCTGTCATTCCTGGGGCTGGGCATCCAGGCGCCTCATGCATCCTGGGGCGCCATGCTGCGCGATGGCGTACGTTATCTATTGGTCGCACCGCATTATGTATTGGCAGTCGGCGTCAGCCTGATGTCGCTGGTCTTGGCGATTAATGTATTGGGCGATAGACTGCGCGACATCCTCGACGTAAGACGGTAATCAAATAAGGATTGATATGGCACTCGGCCCAGTCATGCTGGACATAGAAGGCACCGACCTTAATGCGGACGATATCCGCCGCTTGCAGCACCCGCTCGTCGGCGGCGTTATTCTGTTTGCCCGCAACTATGCGACTCCGGCTCAGCTGAAAGCGTTGACCGAAAGCATACACAAGGTGCGTCAGCCGCCCTTGCTGATTGCAGTGGACCATGAAGGCGGGCGTGTGCAGCGCTTTCGCGAAGGCTTCACGCGCATTCCGCCCATGCGTGAATTCGGCCATATCTGGGATAAACATCCCAAACGCGCCAAACAGCTGGCGGAAGAGGCTGGCTGGATACTCGCCGCAGAACTGCGCGCGCACGGCATAGACTTCAGCTTCACGCCGGTGCTGGATGTGGATTTCGGTAACAGCTCCGTCATCGGTGACCGCTCATTCCATCGAAATCCGGCGGCGATTGTCGATCTCGCCCATTCCCTGATGGCTGGTCTCAAGCGCGGCGGCATGGCGATCGTGGGCAAGCATTTCCCTGGTCATGGCTATGTGGCGGCGGATTCTCATGTGGCGATTCCGGTGGATGAGCGCAGCTTTGCCGAGATCGAGCACACGGACATCGAGCCTTTCCGCCGCATGATAGACATGGGCATGCAGGCGGTGATGCCGGCGCATGTGATTTACCCCAAGGTGGACGAAAAACCCGCCGGGTTTTCAAGAATATGGCTGCAGCAGGTGCTGCGGAAACACCTGGGTTTCAATGGCGTCATCTTCAGCGATGACCTTTCGATGGAAGGCGCCGTTGTGGCTGGCAATGTTACGCAGCGTGCACTGGCAGCGCTCAATGCAGGCTGCGACATGGTGCTGGTGTGCAATCGCCCGGATCTGGCCGATGAGCTGCTGGATTCGCTGGAAGGCCCGATGAATGCGGTCAGCATGGCCCGCCTCGCACGCATGCACGGCGGGCACCATCCACCCAGCATGACGGCGCTGCACGAAGATGCCGAATTCATGAAGGCCGTGCATCAGGTGGCATTGGTCGGCAAGGCCGAAGGCGACCTTGAGCTGGCTTAGATTTTGAAACTTTGATACTGTTTGGCTAGTCTTACTCGTAGTTTTCATAAAGGGATGAAATAAAAAATGGCAACGAATTATCAAGTCGCAAGCAATACCCAGACTTCCGCGCTGAGTACGCACCGCGTATTGCGCAACACTTACATGCTGTTGGGTCTGACCATGATCCCGACGGTGATTGGCGCCTTCGTCGGCATGTCCATGAACTTCAGCTGGATGGCACAGAGTCCGATTCTCGGCACCCTGGGCATGCTGGCTGTCATGTTCGGCCTGATCTTCGGCATTCGCGCTACCAGCAACAGCGGCCTCGGCATCGTGCTGCTGTTCGGCCTGACCTTTGTCATGGGCGTATTCCTCGGACCTATCCTGCAGGTGGCATTGAACTTACGTAACGGTGCGCAACTGGTTGGACTGGCTGCAGGCGGCACCGGCATCATCTTCCTGACGCTGGCAGGTATTGCCACCACGACCAAAAAGGATTTCAGCTTTATCGGCAACTTCCTGTTCGTCGGTCTGATCCTGCTGATCGTGGCGATGCTGGCCAACCTGTTCTTCCAGATTCCGGCACTGTCGCTGGCACTTTCCGGTGTGGCTGTGCTGCTGTTCTCCGGCTTCATCCTGTATGACGTAAGCCGTATCGTGAATGGCGGTGAAACAAACTACATCATGGCAACGCTGGCGCTCTACCTGAATATCTACAACCTGTTCGTCAACCTGCTGCAGATCCTGATGGCAGTGTTCGGCAACCGGGACTGATTCCGTCGGCAAGCGGAACGAACCGGCCTTTATGGCCGGTTTTTTATTGGCTGTAACTCTGCAATGTGGGTGAGCGTACGATTTCCCGAGTGTGAAGCAGGTAGGCTATTTCTTCATTTGTCTGAAGGAACATCGCCATGCAGACCAGTTATTCAATACTTGCAGTTTCCACGCTGGCAGCGATCATCAGTGTCGGCAGTCTCAAGCTCGCGGTAGCCGCCGAGCAGGGCGGCCAGCAGAATTTCGTCGATACCCGCAATGGCCAGCCGCTCAAGATCACACCCGATAGCGAGCAGGCCAAGACTTTTGTGCGCACCGGGCAGAACCCCTATATCGGTAACGCCGAAGCCATCAAGCAGGGTCAGAAGCTTTACCATCTTTATTCCTGCGGCCAGTGCCACGGACATCAGGCGCAGGGGCAGACTGCCAGCGGCCTCACCGGACCGCGTTTCAATCATGCCAAATCGGCCAGCGACAAGGGCATGTTCGAAATCATCCATGCCGGGACCAATGGCGGCATGAGCCCCAAAGGCAAAGGTCTCATGGACCCCAATGACCCCAACAACGGCCTCTCGGTAGATGAAGCGTTGAAAGTCATTGCCTGGATCAGGAGCCAGGGAGGGTCCTCCAAGTAGGTGCTACAATTCCTTCGGGACCAAGGACTGTGGCTGCTATCAGCCAATTCGCGCCATTTGTGAACTTCTGTGAGCGATAGCGGACAAAAAGTTTCCTTGATGTAGAGTCGGTTCCTTTCAACCAAAAATTACCCGAAGGAGATTGATCAAGATGATATTCACAGACCTTGCAAAAGGCGCGAGATCGGCGGTTGCCCTGATAGCAGTCGCTGGTATGCTGGCGGCCTGCAGTGAAAACAAGGATGAGGCCAGTACCGAACGACTGGAGCCCGATGTCACCACTCCTGAAGCAGATGCCGGCAAGACATTCTCCGGCGACAACGTAATCACCAAAAACGTGGCCTATGTCTCCAACCAGAAGGACGGCGTATCTATCGTCGATCTGGGCACCATGCAGATTGTGGGCCAGATTGACGTCAAGGCAGAAGATCCGCGCGGCATCGGCGTTACCGATGACGGCAAGCTGCTGATCACCGCCAACAAGGACGGCAATATTACGGTCGTAAATACCGAGACGCGTGAAATCGTGAAGCAGGTCGAAGTCGGCAAGAATCCTGAGTTTGTTCGTCTCCGCGGCAATCTGGCTTTCGTCTCCTTCGAGCCCAGCTCCAAGGGCGGACCTCCACCCAAGCCAGGTGAAGAGGAGGAAGAAGAGGAAGAAGGCGGGGAGCCTGAAGAGCCAGCGCGCATTGCCATCATTGATATCGAGCAGGGCAAGAAGCTGCGTGAAATCGTAGGCGGTCCTGAAACCGAAGGTATCGAATTCTCCCCGGACGACAAAAAGCTCATCATCACCAACGAAGCTGACAATACCGTTACCGTACATGACATCGAAACCGGCAATCTGGTGAAGACGATAGATACGAAGGAGCACGGTATCCGCCCTCGCGGCATCAAGATTTCACCGGACGGCCAGACCTATATCGCAACCCTTGAGCACGGCAATACCTTCATGGTGCTGGACAAGGATTTCAACCATCTGAAGACGGTCAAGACGGGCGTCAGCCCTTATGGCGTAGCGTTCAGCCCATCAGGTGACCAGTTGCTGGTGGCGAGCGCCAAGGACAAGCTGCTGCAGGTGTTCGATGCCAAGACTTATGACAAGATCAAGGATATCGGCCCCACGGGTGATCGCTGCTGGCATTTCAGCTTCACGCCTGACAACAAGCAGATTCTGCTGGCCTGCGGGCGTTCGGACGAGGTTGTCGTGATCGATGCCGACAAGCTGGAAATCACCGGCCGCATCACTGGCTTCGCCATGCCATGGGGTGTCGTGACCTATCCCAAGGCGCACGGCAGCCTGGACGAGGGCAAGTAAGCCTTACCCTTGCAGTTGAGTCAGATGACTCTGAAAGCCCCGCCAGTCGGGGCTTTCTTATTTGGGGCGGTCAGCCGTCCTGCGTTCGCTGAGCAGCAGCGCGAGCTGCAGCCTGTCCCTGACCTGCAGACGTTCGAACACATGCTTGAGGTGTGCCTTGACCGTACGCTCGGTAATGTCCAGGTTGCGCGCGATCTGCTTATTGCTAAGCCCCTGGGCGGCTTCCAGCGCCACTTCGCGTTCGCGCGCAGTCAGTTTGTGGGTGAGTTCCGCGATATGCTGCGGCTGGTTCCCAAGCATGCCCTTGCTGACCATGATCAGCCGTTGCAGCAGTTCCTGCCCCAGCCACAAGCCGCCATGTTCGACCACAGCCTTGACCTCGAGCAGTACCTCAGCTGGGGTATAAGCGTGGCAATATCCGGCGGCGCCCTGCTTGAGCAGGTCTACTGCCTGACGCTGGTCAGGAACATTGGCCAGCACGATGATTCTGGAATCGGCGGATTGCCGGTGAATAGCGGCGATAGTGCTAATGATCCAGTCCTGGCTTTCCGGGCTGGCCGCGTGCAGCCAGAAGAGATGTTTTTTCCTGTCATTCACAGATGAAACAGCGCTGATGATCTCGCCTTCCGGGCAGGCTTCCGCCCAGTTTTCGAGGTGCTTTTTATGCTGGCATACAAATAGGTCGGACAAGGTTGTTATTCTTCCCAAGAATTGCAGGCCTTTTATGCCATGGCCCTGTTAATGCCGTTATTCCATGCTACTCCCGGCGCCGCTCAACTCAATCCCGGCTATTCTGATTCGTCCGGAAGCATGACGCGCGGCCGCTTGCGGCGCTCTATGAAAAACTGCGAGAGCAGCGCGCCGCATTCATCAGCCATGACACCGCCGATCACCTGGGTGTGGTGATTAAGCTGCGGTTCGCCCATGAGATTCACCACGCTGCCGCAAGCGCCCGTCTTGGGATCCCTAGCACCGAATACCAGCCGGGATATACGGGCATGCTGGATTGCGCCCGTACACATGGCGCAAGGCTCCAGCGTCACGAACAGCTCGCAGCCGATGAGCCGGTAATTGCCAAGATGTCGGGCGGCCGCGCGCAAGGCCTGGATTTCGGCGTGCGCGGTGGGGTCGTGATTACCGATGGGGGCATTGTGCCCGGTGCCGATGACTTCGCCGTCCTTGATCACGATGGCCCCGACCGGCACTTCTCCCGCATAGCCCGCTTCTTTGGCCAGCAGCAGTGCGGCTGTCATGTATTCTTCGTCTGTCATGCGATCCTGAATCATGGTGTCTTGAAAGCTCTTATCCGTTGTTTGAAGGATTCCAGCGCCTGCGGCTGCAAATTCTTGCGATAACGCAAGTGTATGTAAGTGCCGGTAATGTCTTCAATAGCATGAGCCTGGGCTGGAAGTCTGTGCGCTGCCCGCCTGCCGAAATCGCGCGGGCCTTCATGCTTGTGTCGCATGAGCCCGGCACGTTCGAGCTTGTGCAGGAATTCGCCGTAGAGCTTCTGCAGCGGATCCGTCTGCGCGTGTCCCCGTCGCAGCAGGAAGAACGCGATCACCAGCACCACGGCAGAAACCAGCGCAATCAGCGCAACGGCGAGGTCCTGCCACGAAAGGCGGCTACCCGTCAGACGCGACAGCAGCTCACGCTGGCGTTGTTCGTTATAGCCCAGCACCCACTGGTTCCAGCCGTTGTTCAGCGCATCCCAGTTCATATAGAGTTCGCGCAGCAGCGAAAAATCCCGGCGTGCCAGAATGGGTAGCGCTTCCGCTGCCGGCACGGACGACATGCCGCGCTCGATACGCTGCGGCGAGACGGCAGCCGTGGGATCTACGCGTATCCAGCCGCGGCCTTCGAGCCAGACTTCCACCCAGGCATGCGCATCCGATTGTCGAACCAGAAGATAGTTGCCGACCGGATTTACCTCGCCGCCCTGATAGCCGGTGACCACTCGCGCCGGCACGCCGGCAGCGCGCATGAGATAGGCGAAGCTGCCTGCATAGTGTTCGCAGAAACCGCGCCGCGTGTTGAACAGGAATTCATCCATGGAATTCACGCCGAGCAGTGGCGGGTTGAGGGTGTAAACGAATGGTTGTTCGCGATACATGCTGAGCGCGGCCTCCACGATCTGCTGAGGACCCCTGCCTTCATCCAACCACTGCCGCGCCAGCGCGCGGCTGCGCGGGTTGCCCATGGGAGGGAGCTGCAATCCCATCCGCCGCGCCTGGTCGCTGAGCTCGCTATCAAGGACGTAAGAAAAAACGGATCCGCCGTCATAACGCATGCGGATGCGTACAGGCCGTTTCGACAGCACCTGGCCGTCGTGGCTTTGCAGGGCGTCTGCCGGCAGTACGGTCGGCATGTCCAGCATCAGCAGCCAGTTACGGTTGTGCGGCTCCAGCGTCACGGTATACAGCGCAGGTTTGCTCGTGGCTTGCAGGGTTTCGGGGGATCGGTTGCCATCTGCCATGCGCCAGCTGCGGCCATCGAAATTCCACAGCACCGGGCCTCGCCAGTAAAGCTGTGCATTGGCCGGAATCCTGTCCTTGAATTCCACGCGGAAGGCGACCGCGCCTGACAGGCTCAGCTGACTGATGGCGCCAGGCTCCATCGAATCGGAAAGACCGCTCATGCCACTATAAGCGTCACGCGGCACGCCCCACAGCGGTCCGGGCACGCGCGGGAACAGTAGGAACATGATCAGCATGACTGGCGCTGCCTGCGCCAGCAGGCTGCCGGCAAATCTGGCCTGGAAGCGCCAGTTGAGGTCGCCGTTCGGATGGCTGATGCCGACCAGCGTGGCGGTCAGTGCGGCCAGCGGCAGCAGCATAAATGCGCCGACCAGCATGGATTGGTTGAACAAGAAGGCGGTGATGGTCAGGAAGTAGCCGGCGAAGATGAGCAGAATATAGTCGCGCTGCGCATGGGTCTCCATGATCTTGAGCGCCAGCATGACAGCGAGCAGCGCGACGCTCGCATCGCGCCCGAATAAGCCGCGGTAGGTAGCCAGTATGCCCGCCGCCGCCAGCACCGTGATGAGCAACAGCAGCGGTAGCCGCGGCATCTGCCAACCTTTTATTTCAATGAGGTAGCGCCAGAGGCAGGCCAGCGCGATCAGCACAGAGACCCAGGCAGCGATATTCCCTATGTGCAGGCCGAACACCAGCGCCATGGAGAACAGCAGCCAGCGCAGGTCGGTGAGCCCAGGTCGCATGTCGGCACTCATGTCGGCACTTTCATCAGGGCCAGCGCCTGCAGACAGCTGCGGTAATGGGCCTCGCCGCTGGAAGGCGGAAATTCCTCGCCCGGCAGGCGCAGGCCGTAGCTCTGGCGGCCTGCGTGGGCATCTACCACCCAACGCGTCAATTGCTGAATACGCTGTTCGCCATCCTTGCCCGGGGTGAGAGACCAGTCCAGCCACAGCGAGCTTTTGGCCTCACCCTGAAATTGTTTGGTGAACAAGCCCTGCTCGCGGGAAGAGGCTTTCCAATCCACGCGTCGTGGCGAATCGCCTAGTTGATAGGTGCGGTGCCCGGCGAAATCATCGTCTCCGCTGCGTGCATCCAGCGTGCCGGCAGCACCCTCATCGGCAGTTGCAGGAATCGGTGCACTCGACGACAGCGGGTGCGGATAAACGAGGCAGCGGCCCTCCAATTCGACATAGGACCAGACATGAAATAGCGACAGCGGGAATTCAGTGTGAAAAGTCACGCGTCCCGGTTTGAGCCAGCCGCGGGTTTTGCTGCGCATGGGCAGGCGCATCAGGGTTTCGCTGGATGCGTCGATGTCGGCGTAAATCGCTTCTTCACCTTCAAACTGTGCCACGACCGCATGCCGTGCACGTTGCCGGGTTTCAGTCACGGCGATTTCGAAAATGGCATCTTCGTCGACGAAAACCGGCTCCGCGCGCCTGGCCTCGATCTCCAGCCAAGCCAGATTGCGCCAGGTATGCAGCATGGCCATGGTGCCCATGCCGGCCAGCAGAAAGGTCACCACAAAGCCCAGACTAAGCGTGTAGTTGATTGAGCCGACCAGCATGCATAGCAGCATGACCATGTACACCACGCCGAATCGCGTCGGCAGGATGTAGATGTGGCGGCGCGTGAGCACAGCAGGGGCTTGATTGGCACGCGCGGTGCGCAGCCATTGCTTCCAGCCTCCGAGGTTCAAAAACCTAACCATGCTTCCATTCAAGCCATGTTCATGTCTGAGGTAGTGCTAGGCGCACGGAGCACAGCGTCAGAGAAAGTACATTCCAGTACGGCGAGGACGTGAGCACCGCGCAACGAAACAATGCCCTGGCATGAACACTGGCAACTCATGGAATGGCTACTGCTTTCAGCAGATGAGTCACGGCATCGCTTATATGCTCGGTGCCGCTGGCGATCTGCAGCCGGTGTCCGGCGACGCTGGGTAATACTGCCTGCACATCTTCAGGAATTACGAAATCGCGTCCCGCCATGAGCGCCCAAGCCTGCGCACCATGCTTGAGCGCAAGGCCGGCACGCGGCGACAGCCCCGCCAGATAGCGTGAAGATGTTCGGGTGTAATTCAGCAGTGCCTGCAGGTAGTCAAGCAAGGCATCAGAGATGTGAATGTTGTGCACGGCCTGCTGTAGTGTATTAAGGCCGGCAGCATCTATGCACGGCTGCAGCTGATTGGCAATCGCGCGGCCGCCGTTGTGTTTGAGCAGATTGCGCTCGGAAGCCGCGTCCGGATAGCCCAATTCGATGCGCATGAGGAAGCGGTCGAGCTGCGACTCCGGCAGTGGAAAAGTGCCGATATGATGCGCCGGATTCTGCGTGGCAATCACGAAGAAAGGCTGCGGCATCTTGCGCGTTTCGCCTTCCAGCGTTACCTGGCCTTCTTCCATCACCTCCAGCAGCGCACTTTGCGTCTTGGGCGTGGCGCGGTTGATTTCATCCGCCAGCAGCACATTGGTGAAGATGGGGCCCGGGTGAAACTTGAAACTCGCGCTGTTGCGGTCATAGACCGAGATACCTAGGATATCCGCTGGCAGGAGGTCGCTGGTGAACTGCACACGGCGGAATTCGAGGCCCAGCACCTGGGCCATGGTGTGCGCCAGGGTGGTCTTTCCCATGCCCGGCAGATCCTCAATCAGCAGATGGCCGCGCGCCAGTACGCAGGCCAGCGCCAGCCGAATCTGCTGTTCCTTGCCGAGAATGACGCTGCTTGCTGCCTTGATGATCTGGTTCGTCAGCGCATGTGGATTGTTCTGCATGTGTTGTGCCTTATTGTTGGTGTTGGTTTGGACGATGGGATCGCTGGTTGATCAGGTCGCGTACCTGCAGGGCAACTTCCGAAGCCGTCAGGCCGACAGGCCCCGTGTCTTGCGCTACCAGTGCGTCGGCGGCTGCGCCATGCAGCCACGCGCCCAGCCTGGCCGCGGCAGCGGCTTCACAGCCCTGGGCAATAAAAGCGCCCAGCATCCCTGCCAGTACGTCACCGGTGCCGGCGCTCGATAATCCGGGATTCCCCGTGGTATTGATATACCAGCGGCCCTCCGGTTCCGCGATCACGGTGCCGGCGCCCTTGAGTAGGATGACGGCATTGTAATCCGCAGCCAACTTCAGCGCAGCGCTTACGCGATCCTGCTGAATCTCTTCATTGGTCAAACCGCCCAAGGTCGCCGCCTCGCCGGGGTGCGGCGTCATCAGCGCGGGATGGCTGCGTTGCTGCAAAATCGATTTGAGTTCGGCGTTTTGTCCGATCAATTGCAGCGCATCGGCATCCAGCACTAGCGGCACCGGCTGTTGCAGCCAGATTTTCAAGAGCTTGAGTGCCTGCGGTGAGCGGCCCAGCCCCGGTCCAATGACGGCACAGCCGGTCTTGACCTGCTCATGCAGCATGCCCGCATGGCGCAGCATGAGTTCCGGTTGTGCGGCGTCGAGTAAAGGCATGTCATCTGACAGCAGGCCGACATAGATGCGTCCGCCGCCGCTCAGCAGGGCAGCCCGCCCGGCAAGTAGCGTCGCGCCTCCCATGCCTTCGCTGCCGCCGATGACGACGACGTTGCCGTAGAGTCCTTTGTGCGAATTCAGCTTGCGCGCCGGCAGCGCCGGCTGAAACATGTGGTCCTCCAGCAGCCAGCCGGAAGGTGTCACTGCCTCGATCGCATTCATGCCCAGATCGCTGATAATGATGGCGCCTGCGTGGTCCGGTCCATCCAGGGTGTAGAGGCCGGGTTTAGCCGCCAGGAATGTCAGCGTGTAGTCGGCTTGCACGGCGCAGCCGTGAATACATCCAGTATCGGCATCAAGACCGCTGGGAATATCCACCGACAGCACAGGGCAGGAGAGTGCGTTGATCTGGTGAACCAGGTCGGCATGCTGCTTTTCCAGCGGACGTTGCAGCCCGATGCCGAACAGCCCGTCGATGACCAGGCTGAAGCGCGTATTGGCAGGAATGCTGTCGGTGAAATGCCCGCCCTCGCTGAGTAAAGCGTCGCGCGCATTAGCAGCGTCTGCAGGCAGGCGGGCAGGGTCGGCCGCCAGCACGACAATGACCTGGTGCCATCTGTTTTTGAGATGCCGCGCCGCAATTAGCGCGTCGCCGCCATTATTGCCCGGTCCGGCCACGATGAGGATGGGGTCGGCGCCGTTGCCGGCGATTTCCTCGGCAAGCGTTGCCAGTGCCAGCCCGGCCTTGGTCATGAGGCCGCCACCGGGTTCGTGCTGCTCCAGTTTGCGGATATCGCTGCGCAGGTAAAGCGGGGTCGGGAGGTTGTGCATGATTCAGCCTGGAACTTAGCGTTGAGGTATAAGCCTATACGTATGTCACAGCCTTGACTATGGGCCAGGGCCGGCATAGTTTTGCATTCGGCTCGCAGCCATCTTATTTGAACGGGACATGAATGATCAAGTTAAGGAAATCGCAGGAGCGCGGCCATGCTCACCATGGCTGGCTCGATAGTTACCACACATTTTCTTTTGGGCATTACCATGATCCGCGCTTCATGGGTTATTCCGTACTGCGCGTGATCAACGAGGATGTCATTGCGCCGGGTCGCGGCTTCGGCATGCATCCGCACAACGACATGGAAATCATCACCTATATGCTGGACGGCGAGCTGCGCCATGAAGACAGTCTGGGCAACGGTGCAGTGATACGACGCGGTGACGTGCAGCGCATGACGGCGGGCTCGGGCATCGTGCATAGCGAATCCAATGCTTCCAGCGAAAATCCCACCCATTTGCTGCAGATATGGATCATGCCTGACGAGATCAACCTGCATCCGTCCTATGAGGATAAACGTTTCGATGATGACCGCAAGCAGGGGCGCTGGTGCCTGATTGCTTCAAACGACGGTCGCGGTGATTCGCTGCAGGTACATCAGGATATTGCGCTCTATGCAGCTTTGCTCAATGCGGGCCAGTCACTGTCGTATGAGATGACTGTACGGCGCACGCTATACCTGCAAGTGGCACGCGGCGAGGTTTGCCTGACCGGCCTGGGCCAGGCAGAACAGCAGCTGTCAGCAGGTGATGCCGCCATGGTGGAAATGGAACAGGTCATCCGGGTGGAGGCGCTGCAGGATGCGGAAATACTGGTTTTTGATCTTCCTGTGAACCTCCAGGCAACACGGCAATCGAATACGCATTAATGATGAGCCTGAGCTTGAAGGCTCTCCCCGTAACACCAATCAAAACTGAAGGAGTTTCAATGAAGACGTTATCCATCGCGGCCGGCCTCATGCTGTTTTCCGGAATGACTTTTGCACAACAGGAAACCTACAAGATCGACGATGCGCACAGTTTCGCCAACTGGACCATCCGCCATGTGGCTGCCAAGGCTTCCGGCACGTTTTCGGATATCAAGGGCACGCTCGTGATCGACCGCGAAAACCTGGCCAACTCCAGCGTGGATGCCCGTATCAATATGCTCAGCGTGGACAGCAGCCACGCCAAGCGCGACGACCATATCAAGAAGGAAGATTATCTGGATGCCTACAAATTTGGCGAGGCCACCTTCGTCAGCACCAATGTCAAATCCACCGGCGCCGATGAAGGCGTCATCACCGGCAAATTCACACTGCATGGCGTGACCAGGGAGATTTCCCTCCCGTTCAAGGTGCTGGGTTTCGATACCGACCCATGGGGCGGCTACCGTACTGGCATTGAGGCGAAAACGTCATTGAAGGCCTCGGATTACGGCTATGCCTGGATGAACAAACCCAAAGCTTCCGTGGGTGATGACGTCGAAATCACGTTGCTGTTAGAAGGCGTACGCGTGGACCCGAATGCGAAGCCGGCCGGCAAATCCCCAGACAAATCTACAGACAAGAAATAACTTATTCACGCATTTTCAAGGAAACATATGGCTGACTTATTTACGCCGATCAAGGTCGGCAATATCGAACTTCCCAACCGCATCGTGATGGCACCGTTGACGCGCAATCGCGCGGGTGAGGGTAACGTGCCGACTGATCTCAACACGCTTTACTACGAACAGCGCGCGACTGCCGGGCTCATCATCACCGAGGCGACACCGATCTCCGAGATGGGCCATGGCTATCCGGCCACGCCCGGCATTCATAACCCTGAACAGGTCGAGGGCTGGATGAAAGTGACGAAGGCGGTGCATGACAAAGGCGGCAGGATTTACTGCCAGCTGTGGCATGTGGGCCGCATTTCCCATCCTTCCTTGCTGCCGAATAATGCCTTGCCGGTCGCGCCTTCCGCTATCAAGCCGGCGGGTCAGGCATTCACCTATCAGGGCCTGCAGGATTTCGTCACGCCGCGCGAATTGTCTGTGGACGAGCTGCCGGGTATCGTCGCCGATTACGCGCAGGCGACGCGCAATGCGCTGGAAGCGGGTTTCGATGGCGTGGAAATCCACGCAGCCAACGGCTATCTGCTCGACCAGTTCCTGCGCAACGGTACCAATCGCCGGCTCGACAATTACGGCGGCAGCATCGCCAACCGTATGCGACTGCTGCGCGAAGTGCTGGAAGGCATCATCGGCATCATCGAATCGGATCGCATCGGTGTGCGTATTTCCCCCACCAATCCTTTCAATGACATCAGCGATACCAATCCCCAACTGCTGTTCGACCATGTGGCGAGAGCCTTGAGCGAATATGGCCTGGCCTACCTGCACGTAGTCGAAGGCGGCATGGGCGGCGTGGACTCCGTGCTTTTCGATTTCGCCCAGCTGCGCCGCAACTACACCGGGCTCTACATGGCGAATCAGGGCTATGACAAGGCGCAGGCCAATACAGCGATCGCCGACGGGCGCGCAGACATGGTAGCCTTTGGGGCGCTGTATATCGCCAATCCCGATCTGGTGGAACGCTTCGCCAAGGATGCACCGCTGAATGAGCCGGACCAGAGCAAGTTCTATGGCGGCGGGGAAGAGGGCTATACGGATTACCCAACCCTATGATTCATCTTCCTTCTGCAAGTGAAGCCCTAACTTTGTTGGCGTCGCTGCAAAGCGCCTCGCCGTACTGATTGTACTGTCTTCGTCGCTTTTCGCTTGCCGCCGCGTTAGCATCTTCCTTGCAGAAGTAATTATCCGGCGCAACTAACTTTTTTGAGATTTAAAACATGAAAAAACCTGCCAATACACGCGTGCCGATAGACGACAACATCGCTAACCGTTGGAGCGGTCGTGCTTATGATTCGTCCAAACCGGTATCCGACCAGGACGTCATCGCTTTGCTGGAAGCCGCCCGCTGGGCGCCTTCCTGTTATGGCGACCAGCCCTGGCGGTTCATTGTGTGGAATCGATGCACTGATCCCGCGAGTTGGGAAAAAGCCTTCGACTGCCTTGCTTCCGGAAACCAGGGATGGGTCAAGGATGCGCCGCTTTTGCTGCTGGCAACGGCCGACAGCGTCTTTACCCATAACGGCACGCCCAACCGCTGGGGTCAGTACGACACCGGCGCGGCATCCGAGAATCTCTGCCTGCAGGCTGCTTCCATGGGCCTCATGGCGCACCAGATGGGCGGCTTCGATGTTGAAAAGACGCGCTCGACTTTCAGCATTCCCGAGCAGTATGCCCTCATGGCCATGATCTCCGTGGGTTATCCCGCGGATGTCGCTACCTTGCAGGGCGAAGCGCTGGAGCGCGAACAGGCGCCCCGCAAGCGTCGCGAGCTGGGCGAGCTGTTCTTCAAGGGCGGCTGGGGTCAGCCTATCGCCTGATATGCTGGTAGAATTACCCGCCTCAACCATTCACACAGGAAAGATCATGGCTGTCGTCCAACTCACCAAGGCGAATTTCAAGGAAACCATCGAAAAAAACGATTTCGTCATCGTTGATTTCTGGGCGCCGTGGTGCGATCCCTGTGTGGCCTTCACGCCGACTTTCGAAACTGCTGCGGAGAAAAACCCCGACATCGTGTTCGGCATGGTCAACACCGAAACCGATCCCGAAATCGGCGAGTATTTCGAAGTCAATCAGATTCCCGGCATTCTGGTTATCCGCGAGCAGGCCGGCATTCATGCCCAGGTCGGCGAGATAGGCGCTCCGGCCTTCGACAAGATCATCGAATGGGCCCGTGATTTCGACATGACACCGGTGCGCGCCTACTACGAAGAGCAAGCGAAGAAAGCTTAAGCCTAGGAAAGTGACCAATGAAAAAGCCGCGATAAGCGGCTTTTTTATTGGCAGTCAGTTGGTGATGTCCTCTCAAGCGCAGCCAAGTGCTGGGTAATGATGTCTGCATCATGCGGCCGTACCAGCCGGGAAATCTCCTTGCCGTTCTTGAGGAAAATCAGGATGGGCCACAGCTTGACACCGAATTGCCTGCCCAGCCGCTTGCCCTTGCCATCCTCAATTTTTATGTGCCGGACATTAGGGTGCTTTGTCAGCGCAGATTGGATCAACGGCTGCGCAGCCTGGCAGTAGCCGCACCATTCGGCACCAAATTCCAGTAGGACTGCTCCGGGCATACCCTCGATTTGTTCGTGAGTAAGGATTTCCATAGCCGCTCAGTTCGCATCCCATGCTACTGATAACACGAACAAGAATGTGCCTAAGATATATAAACCTTGGAACACCAGCTTATTGATCTGCTCCGGTATTGTTGTCCTATTCCAAGTCATGATATCCCCACCAACTTCAGCTAATGTTGCACCAAGGATAACCGCTGCTCCTAAAGCCTGAAATATGTACACCACAGATTTGACTGGCTCTCCAAATATGTAACGCAAACCTATACCAACAGTGGCGCCAAGGAAAATAGTCAATGCTGTAGAAACAATGCCTCTAGTAAATCCTTGACGAATATTTTTGGTTTGATTGCTAACGCTAACTTGGATCCCAGCTCTTCGCTCTGGAGGGTATTCACCTTCAGAAGAGATAATAGAAGGGTTTTCCAAACGATCTTTTTTAACAGTAAGTTCGGTTATGTTTTGAACAAACTGTTGTGGTCTGAAAATCAAGCAATATAAATGTTTGAATTGGCCCATTTTCACCCATCCTCATCAATATGTTTTCCCAAACTCTGACTAATGGGCAGCTTATGTAAAAGAGGTTAGAACGACCCAGTGGTGACTAGCCTGAAAAGGAAAAACGCGCCAATCGCCATCATGATGTAGAGCGGAATATCGCCCTTCTTCGATGCGGTGCCGGCGGCATTGCTGATGATTTTATCCAGCACGTAGAGCGCGCCTATGACGAGGGGGATGAGGAGCAAGGCGCTGGGGGAGGAGAATGCCTTGCCGATGAGCTGCTTGAGCCAGCCGTTGTCGCGAAAGAGCTCGACGGAAATGCCGATGATGCCGATCAGCATGAGCCCGAAGCGGCTGACTGCGAAGATGGTGTCTAGCAGGGAATCAGGTTTGTTGCGGTCGGTCATGTGATGCCCCCTGTGCTTGTGTTAACCCGGATTGCCGGACAGGTATTTCATCGGGTCCACCGATTTGCCCTGCTGGCGGATTTCGAAGTGTAGCTTAACCTGATCCGTATCGGTATTGCCCATTTCCGCGATCTTCTGCCCCTTGGTGATTTGCTGGCCTTCCTTCACCAGGATATTGCTGTTGTGGGCATAGACGGAAAGGAAGGTGTTGTCATGCTTGATGATGACAAGCTTGCCGTAGCCGCGGAGATCTGAACCGCTGTAGATGACCTTGCCGGGACCCGCCGCAACGACAGGCTGGCCCATGGTGCCGGCAATATCAATGCCGCGCGCTGAGCCTGATTCGCTGAAGCCCTTGATCAATTTGCCTTGCGTTGGCCATACCCATTCGGCGTTGCCTGCAGCGGTATTTGCGGGCGCTGGAGCTGCGGGCGTCTCTGCTGGTTTTGCCGGTTCTGGTGTTGTGGCGTCGGCTGGTTTGGCCGGAGCAGGAACTGTAGCTGCTGTGGGCGCTACAGCAGTAGGCGCCGCTGTGGCAGGGTTAGGCTGCTGCGTGGGCGCAGGCGTTGGAGCATTCAGCGCCTGCAGGCTGTAAGGCTGGCGGATGGCTTTGGGCTCGGTAATGACGGGAGCAGGCACTGGCAATGGTGTCGCTTCGACAGGCGCCTGGGGGCTTAGCGCGCCGGCGGTATTCAGCGGCGTGATGACAACACCATCTTCGGTCGTGGTACCGGCGGTGGCAGGCGTTTCGCCAATAGGGGTGCCGGTGCCATCCGTTTTGAGGTTCTTGAAATCCAATCGCTGGCCGACGCGCAGGGAGTAGGGCGGATTGATATTGTTGGCCTTGGCGATTTCCCTATAGTCGAAACCGTGTTCAAGACCGATGCTGTATAGCGTATCGCCGCGTTTGACGACATACGAATCCGGGCGCAAATCCTTCTGAGTTGGGGTAGCACTGGCATTTGCCGTAGCTACGGGCGGTTTAGCGGGCGCCTGACGGGCAGTTGGTCTGCGTTCCTCGACCGGTGCCGGTTCGACGGCGGCACAGCCTGCCATGATCAGAAATACCAGCCACCATGTTCTGGATGTTGTCATTAGCTGGTCCCTCCCAACAAAGGTACAAATTTCACTGCTTCGAGCTTGGTCTGCCGGTATTCGGAACCGGCGGGCGTCTTGATGTGTTCGATGAGCTGCAGGTATTGCGTTTCCGTCCCTACCGGGATCACCATGCGACCGCCGACGGCGAGCTGATCGAGCAATTCATGCGGCACATGCGCGGAGGCGGCTGTGACCATGATGCCGTCGAACGGTCCAAATTCCGGCAGGCCAATGGTGCCATCAGCATGCTTGAGCTTGATGTTGGCGAGCCGCAGCTTGCGCAGGTGATTGCGCGCCTTGAGCACCAGCGGGCTGATGCGTTCCAGTGAATAGACTTCCCTGGCGACTTTGGATAATACGGCGGTCTGGTATCCGCAGCCGGTGCCGATTTCAAGCACCTTGTCGAGCAGGCCGTTGTTGCGCAGGATTTCCGTCATGCGCGCAACGGTGTAAGGCTGCGAGATGGTCTGTCCGTAACCGATGGGCAACGAGACATCTTCGTAGGCGCGAGAGGCGATCGCTTCATCCACGAAGTTGTGGCGCGGAATGGCACCCATGGCTGCCAGCGTGACTTCGTCCCGAATCCCCTGTTCCCGCAGACGGGCCAGCATGCGTTCGCGCGTACGCTGGGAAGTCATCCCGATGCCGGTTTTTACGATGCTCATGTTGCCAACCTATCCTTCAACGCTTGTTTTTGTATCCGTTCTCAGCCCGAGCCAGTTCTGCACGGCATCGAGCTGTTTGTATTGCGTAAGGTCGATCTGCATGGGCGTGATCGAAACCTGCTGATTTTCCACCGCATAAAAATCGGTGCCAGGCCCGGAATCCTGCGCACTGCCCGCGGCCCCCACCCAGTAAACGGTTTCACCGCGCGGTGTGGTTGACTTGATGACGGGCTCTGCCTTGTGACGCTTGCCCAAGCGGGTGACTGCCATGCCACGCAATTCGTCGTAAGGAATATCCGGCACATTGACATTCAGCAGCAATGGCGGCGGGAAACCGGTTTTTTCGTAATGCCTGACGAGGTCTTCGACGACGCGCGCGGCCGTGGAAAAGAATTGCGGATTGTGGCGCGACATGGAAATAGCAAATGAAGGAATACCCAGCAGGTAACCTTCCATGGCGGCCGCTACAGTGCCCGAGTAAATGGTGTCGTCGCCCATGTTGGCGCCGTCGTTGATGCCGGAGATCACCATGTCTGGGAGCTCTGAGAGCAGGCCGGTCACGGCCAGATGCACGCAGTCCGTCGGCGTGCCGTTGACGTAATAAAACCCGTTGGGCGTTTTGCGAATGGTCAGCGGGCGGTCAAGCGTCAGTGAATTGCTGGCACCGCTGCGGTCGCGTTCGGGTGCCACCACGACAATTTCCGCGAGGGATGACAGGTGTTCGGCAAGCATGTTGATGCCGGGGGAGAAATAGCCGTCATCGTTGGAAAGGAGAATGCGCATGACGGAATTATATATGAAGGGTCTAGCTCTTGGCTTTGGATTCCCGGGGTGCGCCGGTCAGTCGCGCGTAAAAGATGGCGCAGGTGAAAAATGCCAGCGACAGCAGCATTTCGATGGCGGCCAGCTGCGCGGAAGCCCCGCTATCGGCCCAGGCACGTACCACGCCTTCAGTGAAATAGAGCAGGATGAACATGCTGGACCATTGATAGGTATAGCGCTTGCCGTGCAGGATACCCGGCAATGGCAGCAGCAACGGCAGCGCCTTCAGGATGAGCATGGAACCTTCGGGCTTGAGCGGCGCGATCCAGCCTTCCCAGGCGAGGCAGACGAAAATGAGTGCGATCAGGCTGGCCCCGGCGCCGATGCGCAGCCAGCGGATCATGCAGAAAGTTTGAGTGCTGTTTCGGCCAGGCGCTTGCCCAGCGCGATACACAGCTTGCGTTCGTCATCCGAGATGGCCCTGTCGTCAGCAGCGCCGGCAACACGGGAAGCACCATAAGGTGTGCCGCCTGTGGTGGTGGCGGAAAGTTCAGGTTCTGAATACGGCAGCCCGACCATGACCATGCCGTGATGCATGAGCGGAATCATCATGGTGAGCAGCGTGGATTCCTGACCGCCGTGCAGCGATCCGGTAGAAGTGAAGACGGCGGCGGGTTTGCCGATCAGCGTACCCTTGAGCCATAGCGAGACGGTGCCGTCGAGGAAGTACTTGAGTGCCGCAGCCATGTTGCCGTAACGCGTGGGGCTGCCCATGGCAAGGCCGATGCATTCCTCCAGGTCTTTCAATTCGGCATAGGGTGCGCCGCTGGCGGGAATATCCGGTTCCGTCGCTTCGCAGTTGGCCGACACCTTAGGTACCGTGCGTATGCGCGCCTTGACGTCTTTTACGCTCTCAACGCCGCGCGCCACCAACTGCGCCATTTCACGCACCGAGCCACCTTGGGAGTAATAAAGGACCAGGATTTCCTTCATTTTTTTGCTGGATTCCTCATCAGTATTCTTTTGTCTTCCCGCTTGATCTCAAAGTGGTCCAGGGCCACAGCCAGATCACTAAGTTTTGCATAACCATAGTTTCTTGGATCGAATTCGGGCGCCTGCTTGACGATATTGCTGCCAATAACGCCGAGATTAGCCCAGCCATCCTCATCGGAAGCTGCCTCAATAGAAGCACGAAATAAATTCATGAGCTTCGTATCCTGCCGAAGTTTATTGGATGGTATTTTCTTGGTGTCTTTGGTTTCTGTATGTGATACAGAAAACACTTCGGTATAAATAAAACGGTCGCAGGCTGCTACAAATGGTTGTGGCGTTTTTTTCTCACCGAAACCGTATACCCTCTTACCGGATTCCCTGATCCGGGAGGCGAGGCGAGTGAAGTCACTGTCGCTGGAAACGAGACAGAATCCGTCGAAATTTTCGGAGTATAGCAAGTCCATGGCATCAATGATCATGGCGCTGTCGGTGGCATTTTTACCCGTGGTATAGCGAAACTGCTGTATAGGCTGGATGGAATGTTCCAGAAGGACATTCTTCCATTGCCCGAGATTTGGCGTGGTCCAATCGCCATAAATCCGTTTGACGCTAGCGACGCCGAACTTGGCCACTTCCGAAAGCAACCCTTCAATGATTGACGCTTGCGCGTTGTCAGCGTCGATCAATATGGCAAGCGAGGCATTGCTATCAGTGATGATGGCCATGCTATATGCGCTTTGCGAGTTCCGCAGCCTTGCCGACATAGGAAGCCGGTGTCATGTCCAGCAGCGATTGCTTGGCTGCATCGGGAATATCGAGATTCTGAATGAAACTGTGTAGCGAATCTTTGTTGATCCCGCCCTTGCCGCGCGTGAGTTCCTTGAGCTGTTCATAGGGATTGGGCAAACCATAGCGGCGCATGACGGTCTGGATGGGCTCGGCCAGCACTTCCCAGTTGTCGTCGAGGTCTGCCGCCAGTTGTGCCTGATTGGCTTCGAGCTTGCCCAAGCCGCGCAAGCACGAATCGTAACCCAGCAGGCTGTAGCCGAAACCCACACCCATGTTGCGCAGGACGGTGGAATCGGTGAGGTCACGCTGCCAGCGGGAGATCGGTAGTTTTTCCGCCATATGACGCAGCACGGCATTTGCCAGACCCAGGTTGCCCTCGGAATTTTCAAAATCAATCGGGTTGACCTTGTGCGGCATCGTCGAGGAGCCCACTTCGCCGGCAACCACCTTCTGCTTGAAGTAGCCCAGTGAGATATAACCCCAGATGTCACGGTCGAGATCAATGAGGATGGTGTTGATGCGCGCCATGGCGTCATACAGCTCGGCCATGTAGTCGTGCGGCTCGATCTGCGTGGTGTAGGGGTTGTAAGTCAGGCCCAGGCGGGTGACGAATCCGTGGGCAAAGGCTTCCCAGTTGAATTCCGGATAGGCAGACAGGTGTGCATTGAAGTTACCCACGGCGCCATTGATCTTGCCCAGGATTTCCGTTTCGGCGAGCTGCTTGCGCTGGCGACGCAAGCGATAGATTACATTGGCGATCTCCTTACCCACGGTGGTTGGAGAAGCAGGCTGACCGTGCGTATGCGCCAGCATGGGTGTTTCAGCCAGCTGCGAGGCAAGTTCATTCAGGCGCGCGATGAGCTTGTCCAGTACAGGCAGCATGACGTTGTCGCGCGCGTGCTTGAGCATGAGCGCATGCGACAGGTTGTTGATGTCCTCGGAGGTACAGGCAAAGTGGATGAACTCGCTGGCAGTCTGGATTTCGCGGTTATGCTCAAAGCGCTGCTTGAGCCAGTATTCCAATGCCTTCACATCGTGGTTGGTGCGCGCTTCGATATCCTTGACCTGCGCCGCCGCGGCTTCGTCAAAGCCGGCGATGGCGGCATCCAGCTCTTTGACGGTGTCCGCGCTGAACGCGCTGATTTCCCCGATCTCCTGCTCAGCAGCCATCGCCTTGAGCCACTCGACTTCCACCAGCATGCGGTGGCGGATCAGTGCGAATTCGCTGAAATACGGCCGCAGTGGGTCGAGCTTGGTCTGGTAGCGTCCGTCGAGGGGGGAGAGGGCATTAAGCGGGGTCAGTTGCATCAGGGGCCTTTTGGTTAATAGCTGTTGGCAGACTGGATTTTACCCTACATCCCACGCGCGCAAAAACCGGCAGCCGGGTCAAGAACTTTTGCATATTCTGCGGCTCAACCTAATATACTGGCGGCATCACAAACCGGATGGTCATGCGATGAACAAGAGTTGCAGAAACAGGATGTTAGCTGCGCTGCTGGCACTAGCCGCTTTGGTCATCGTCGCGCCCGTCCATGCCGATGAGGCCTCGTCCCAGCCATTGATGAGCGTAGCGGAAAATCTGCGCGAAATGGACAAGGACAAGGATGGCATGGTCAGCGTGCATGAGGTGCGCGCCGCGATTGAAGCGCGGCATGGCAAGGGCTATGCGCAATCTCTGCTGGCGGACATGGAAGCCTCGGCTGACGGCAGAAGCTGTAGCACGCCATTTGCGCAGAATTTCTATTGAGTTTCTTTGGTTCGTATCTCTACGGCGCGTGGTCCGGGGTTTCACCCGACTGTATAATTACGGCTTTCCCTTGCAACTGACTCACACACTATGCTGAACGCCTATCGCGAACATGCGGCCGACCGTGCCGCCCAGGATCTGCCACCGCTTCCACTCAATGCAGAGCAGACTGCCCAGCTCGTCGAATTGCTGAAGAATCCGCCTGCCGGCGAGGCGCAGATGTTGCTGGATCTGCTGGAAAATCGAATCCCGGCGGGCGTGGATCAGGCTGCGTATGTGAAGGCCGCTTTCCTGGCGGATATCGCAAAAGGTATCGCGCAGTCGCCATTGCTGACGCCTGAAAAGGCAGTGGCGTTGCTGGGCACCATGCTGGGCGGCTACAACGTGCAGGCACTGGTCACGCTGCTCGATGGCCCCTTGGGCAGCCAGGCAACCGATGCTCTGTCGCACACCATCCTCATGTTCGACGCTTTTCACGATGTTGCGGCGAAGATGAAGGCGGGCAATCCTCACGCGAAAAGACTGGTGGAATCATGGGCGAATGCCGACTGGTTTACGGCCAGCCCGCAACTGCCGGAAGAGATCAAGGCGGTAGTGTTCAAGGTGCCCGGAGAAACCAATACCGACGATCTTTCCCCTGCGCAGGAAGCCTGGTCGCGGCCGGACATCCCGCTGCATGCCAAGGCCATGCTGGTGAACAAGATGCCGAACGGCTTGATGGAAATCGAGGCGCTCAAGCGGCGTGGCTTGCCCTTGGCTTATGTCGGAGACGTTGTAGGCACTGGCTCCTCACGCAAGTCGGCCATCAATTCCGTGCAGTGGCACATGGGCGAGGACATTCCCAACATTCCAAACAAGCGCAGCGGCGGCATCGTTATCGGCGGCAAGATTGCGCCCATCTTCTTCAACACGGCGGAGGACTCCGGCGCATTCCCCATCCAGTGCGATGTAAGCCAGATGCATACCGGTAACATCATTATCATCCGCCCCTACGAAGGCAAGGTGTACGATGAGCTGGGCAAGGTGATCGCCGAATTCAATATGGCACCGTTGACGCTGCCGGATGAGGTGCGTGCCGGCGGCCGCATCCCGCTGATCATTGGCCGCGGACTGACGACGCGTGCGCGCGAGCTGCTTGGTTTGCCGGCATCTACGCAGTTCATCATGCCAATCCCGCCGCAGGATAGCGGCAAGGGCTTCACGCTGGCGCAAAAGATGGTTGGCCGTGCTTGCGGATTACCTGAGGGCAAGGGCGTGCGGCCGGGTACTTATTGCGAACCCAAGATCACGACCGTCGGCTCGCAGGATACGACCGGCGCCATGACGCGCGACGAGCTCAAGGAACTGGCCTGCCTGGGTTTCAGTGCCGATCTCGTCATGCAGAGCTTTTGTCACACGGCTGCTTACCCCAAGCCGGTGGACATCCGACTGCAGCACGAGCTGCCGGAATTCATGTCCAGCCGTGGCGGCGTCAGCTTGCGTCCCGGTGACGGCGTCATCCACTCCTGGCTCAACCGCATGATATTGCCCGATACGGTGGGTACCGGCGGTGATTCGCATACACGCTTCCCGATCGGCATCTCGTTCCCGGCAGGGTCTGGGTTGGTAGCATTTGCCGCGGCGATGGGGGCGATGCCGCTTGATATGCCGGAATCCGTGCTGGTGCGCTTCAAGGGCGAAATGCAGCCCGGCATCACGTTGCGCGATCTTGTAAATGCAATCCCCTATGCGGCCATTCAGCGAGGCGAACTGACGGTCGGTAAGCAAGGCAAGAAGAATGTGTTCAATGGCCGTATCCTGGAAATCGAAGGGTTACCGGATTTGAAGGTGGAGCAGGCATTCGAATTTGCCGATGCTTCGGCGGAGCGTTCTGCCAATGGCTGCGCGGTACGTCTCAACAAGGAACCCATCATCGAGTTCCTGAAATCCAACATCGTGCTCATGCAGAACATGATTGAAAAGGGCTACGAGGATGCTCGCACGCTGCAGCGCCGAATCGAAGCCATGGAAGCCTGGCTGGCTAAGCCCGAGCTGCTGGAGCCCGATGCCGATGCTGAGTATGCCTACGTGCTGGAGATTGACCTCAACGAAATCACGGAACCGCTGGTAGCCTGCCCCAATGACCCGGACGATATCAAGCCGTTGTCTGCTGTAGTGGGCGACAAGGTGGATGAAGTCTTCATCGGTTCCTGTATGACCAATATCGGCCACTACCGTGCAGCAGCCAAGGTGCTTGATGACGCCGGCATCATCCCCACGCGGCTTTGGATTGCCCCACCGACGCGCATGGATGCCGACCAGCTCAAGGAAGAAGGTGCCTATTCAGTCTTTGGCCGTGTCGGTGCGCGCACCGAGATGCCGGGCTGCTCGCTGTGCATGGGCAACCAGGCACGTGTTGCTGATGGCGCGACGGTATTTTCCACCAGCACGCGCAACTTCGATAACCGTATGGGCAAGGATGCCCGCGTCTATCTCGGTTCGGCTGAGCTGGCTGCAGTCTGCGCACGCCTTGGTCGCATTCCGTCATTGCAGGAATACCTGGATGTGGTGCAGGACAAGATCGAGGATCATGCCGACTACATCTATCGCTATTTGAACTTTGATCAGATGGAAGACTATCAGCCGAAGAAGGTCATTCCTATCGCTGAGGTTGTTTAATCGGGCAGGCAGCGGATGACGCAGGAAGCCAAACAGGAGTCTCGCGTTCGCCGTTGGCATGCCACCCTCAAGGGGTTCATTCCCCGTTTCAAGCAGGGCGCATGGAAAATCATGCTGCCAATCTGGATTGCCATCCTTGCCCTGGCTTGGGCCGGGCTGCATTTCGGCCTGGATATCAAGATCACGGCAGCAGGGGCCTTGCTGCTTGGCGTAGTAACCAATGCATTCCTGTGGTTTCTAGCTGCCCTCGGCACCGTGCCGTTGATTGGCCCGCTGATCGTGAAAGTGCTGGCCATGCCGCTGATCTGGCTGTTGAATGCGGTCGGCTACCTGGTATCAATCCGCGCTCTTCGCCGCGGCTACAGCAAGGATGTCATTACTTACCGTTCGCTGACCATTGCCCTGCTGCTGGGTATCATCATCGGCTTTGTCATCGCCAGCCTGATTGAATAGGCTGCAATAAAAAGGCCGCATCTGCGGCCTTTTTATTTTTCGTTACAGCTCAGTGCTGGCCATCCGCGCCGTGACCGAGCAGTTTGTCGATGTAAGCGATAGCAATGGCAGAGATTACGAACGTGACGTGGATAATGGTCTGCCACATCATGGTTTGCTGATCGAGATTGGCTGCATTGATGAATGTTTTCAGCAGGTGGATGGACGAGATGCCGATGATGGCGGTCGCCAGCTTCACCTTGAGCAGGTTGGCGTTGACCTGCGACAGCCAGTCCGGCTCGTCGGGGTGCCCTGCCAGGCCGAGACGTGAAACGAAAGTCTCATATCCACCCACAATTACCATGATCAGCAGGTTGGAGATCATGACCACATCAATCAGCCCCAGCACGATGAGCATGATGTCGGCTTCGCCGAGATTGGTGGCGCGGCCCACGAGGTGGACAAGCTCCACCATGAAGTGGAAAACGTAAACCGCCTGCGCGATGATCAGCCCCAGATAGAGCGGCAACTGCAGCCAGCGGCTGCCGAACAGGATTGCAGCCATGGGCTTCATGCCCGAGGTACCTGCCTTGTTTTGCATGGTGTTTCCTTGTGTAAAACGAATTGATGAATCAGGGGGTGCGACTGTCAAGCCTGAACTTAGCCCCTTCATTTTGGCCGAGTATTTTAACCAGAGATGGCATGACTTCGGAGAGGATTTTTGGCAGGGTCCATGGCGGGTTGATGATGAAGAGTCCGCTGCCATGCATGCCGAATCCATCCAGCGACGGCGTCTGTACCTGCAACTCGACCCGTAGCCAGCTCTGAGGTTGCAGCCTGGCAAGCCTGTCCAGCATTTGCTTGGGCTCGGGACGCTGCAGCAGCGGATACCAGAGCATGTAAGTGCCGATGGCGAAGCGTGTCAGGCTGTCTTCGATGGCGCCTACGACGCTGCGGTAATCGCGCTTGTCTTCATAAGGCGGATCAATCAGCACCACCGCGCGTTTAGGCGGCGGGGGCAGCAAAGCCTTGAGTCCGGCGAACCCATCCTGCGTTTCAATCATGATCTGCCTGCCGGCGAGCGGCTTGTCCACGAGGAATTCCTGCCGTAGCAGCTTGCTGTCGTTGGGATGCAGCTCGAAAAGACGTATACGGTCATCCGGACGCAGCAATGCGCGCGCGATGGCTGGTGATCCCGGATACAGCCTGAGTTCGTCCTTTCGATTCAGACCCCGGATCAGCACAAGGTAATCAGCCAGTACAGTTGGCAGCTCAGGGCTGTTCCATAACCTTTCGATGCCGTCCCTGAATTCCGCATTCTGCTGTGCATAACCGCGGTCGAGCGCATACATGCCGGCACCGGCGTGAGTATCGATATACCAGAAGGGTTTGTCTTTCTGTGCTGCGTATTGCAGGACTTCCTTGAGCACAAAGTGTTTCAGCACGTCGGCATGATTGCCGGCGTGAAAGGCGTGGCGATAACTCAGCATCCGATGGCGGCTTGTCCTGTGTCGTTTCTATTCAATGATGCCGCACGCGATGCGTCCGGCTCCGCCACCCAGCGGTTTGGGCTGATCGCTGTAGTTGTCGCCGCCTTCATGGATCATGAGCGCGCGACCGTGAATCTGGTCTAACCTCAAACGAGGCGCTGTGAGAGGGCTTGTCGCACTGCCATCATCCTTGACGACAAGGGCAGGCAAGTCGCCCAGATGGCCATGAGCCTCGGGGCCCTTGTGGTCGCCGGTCTTGGCTGGGTCATAATGCCCACCTGCGGCAGCCCCGGCTGTTTTCTTGCCATCCTTTTCGGCTGCATCACAGCTCGGGTTTTCATGAATGTGAAAGCCATGGTTTCCGGGTGAAAGCTCGCCCAGATCGGGATCCAGCACTAGGCCCTGGTCGCTGTCGCTAAGCTTGACCGTACCTATCATCTTGCCGATGCCGTCCTCGCTGATGGCCCGGATGACCACGATTTGTTCGGCTGCAAATGCAGGCAGAGTGGCGCCCAGCAGGGAGACTAACAATACGTTGCGTAGTCGCATGACATGCTCCTTTTATTCAATGTGGTGATTATATCGCTGACTGGCAGGAATGCCGCCGTCAGCTGTTGGTCAACCGCAAGGGAATCAAGTTCGTTTGAGTAACAAGCCGAGTTGGCTTTTGTCTGAGGAGATTCACAATGAGTTTTACGAAAACTGCTGCACTGGCAACCATGCTGGGCCTGTTTGTTTTTGGTTCCGCCCATGCTGGCGATGGCGAAGGATGCCACAAGCACGGCGACGGCATGAAAAAATCTGACGTCAACAATGATGGCAAGCTGAGCTACGACGAATTCCGTACTACGCACGAAAAGCGCATGGAGAAACATTTCAAGCGCATGGATGCCAATAGCGACGGGTTTGTAGATGCCGGCGAAAAGCAGGCTGCCCGCGACAAGATGCGTGAAATGTTCAAGAAACATCAGGAAAAGAAGTCGCAGGAATCTGATAACACCGCCAGCTAAAACTGGTGCTAAACCAAAAGCAGGCAAATGCCTGCTTTTTTTATTCATGTGCGGGCTGTAGCATTCTGTCTATATGAGTACCGGACACCACCATCATCACGCCCATCATCCCGTAACGAGCAACGCACTGTTATGGCCTTTGTTGCTGACTGCCGGCTTCGCGCTGGTTGAGGCCGTCGGCGGCTGGCTCACGGGGTCGCTCGCATTGCTGGGCGATGCGGGTCACATGCTTTCGGATTCCGCCGCTTTGGGTCTGGCCTGGCTTGGCGCCTGGGTCGCGCGCAAACCGGCCTCCAGCCAGCACAGTTTTGGTTTCGTGCGTGCCGAGGTCATCGTTGCCGCAATCAATGGTCTGCTCATGCTGGTGGTGATCGCATTCATCGTCTATGAGGCCATCGAACGCCTGCAGTCGCCACAGCCGGTGCATGGTGCGGAAGTCATGCTGATTGCGTTTATCGGCATGCTGGTCAATATGGCGGTAGCCTGGCAGCTGCACAAGGGTCAGCACAACATCAATTCGCGCGCCGCATTCCTGCATGTGCTCGGCGATCTGCTGGGTTCTGCTGCGGCACTGGTAGCCGGTGCTGTCATCTATTTCACAGGCTGGCTGGCAGCCGATCCGATCTTGTCGCTCTTCATCTGCGCGCTAATCCTGTTTTCCACACTTAAACTGCTGGGCGAGGCGGTGCACGTGCTCATGGAAGGTGTGCCTGCCCACCTCGATATCAAGGAAGTATCGGCTGCCATGACCGCCAATGAGCAGGTGCATCAGGTGCACAGCGTGCACATCTGGGCGCTGTCGTCAGAAGTCACTGCGCTGTCGGCGCATGTGGTTTTACAGGATTTGCAGGCGTGGCATGAGGTGCTGGAGAACTTGCGCAAGATGCTGCACGACAAGTTCGATATAGACCATGTGACTCTGCAGCCGGAATCCGTGGACGCTTTCAACCGCAGTGAGGACGGTTGCTGGCTCACGCAGCCGCATCAGCACTAGATATGATTTTCGACAGCGAATGCCGCCTGTGCCCGCGTCTGGCGGGTTTCCTGGACCAGGTGAAAACTCAGTATCCGGCCTATTATGCAAAGCCGGTGCCGCCTTTTGGCGATGATGTGCCGAAGCTGTTGATCGTCGGACTTGCGCCCGGCATGCACGGCGCCAACCGCACCGGCCGACCGTTCACCGGCGACTACGCGGGTATCCTGCTGTATGAAACCCTGCACAAATACGGCTTTGCCACAGCTGCGCAATCCGTTTCTGTCGATGACGGTTTGCTGTTGACCGGCTGCCGCATCAGCAATGCCGTTAAATGCCTGCCGCCTGAAAACAAGCCGACCGGCGACGAAATCAATACCTGCAACCGCTACCTGGCGACCGAGATTGCTGCGCTACCGGCCAGCACGGTTATTCTCGCGCTGGGCAATGTTGCGCATCTGGCGGTGATGAAAGCCCTGAAGCTCAAGCCTGCGTCATACAAGTTCGGCCACGCGGCCCGGCATGTGTTGCCGTTAGGCCATGTGCTCTATGATAGCTATCACTGCAGTCGCTACAATACCCAGACGCGGCGGCTCACCGACGCCATGTTCCATCATGTGTTTGAACTTATCCGCAATGAAGCTGTTTCAAATGAAGCTGTTTGATGAACCAGGGAGGACATGACATGCCTTATGTAAATCTCAAGATCGCAGGCTCGCTGACACGCGAGCAGAAGAAAAAGATCGCCCAGGAGATTACCGACACGCTGGAGCGTGTGGCGCACAAGCCCAAGTCTTACACCTACATCGTGTTCGAGGAAGTCGAGATGGAGGATTGGGCGATTGCCGGTGATTTGCTTGATGAGTAGTACGCAGGATACCGGCTCAGCCGGTATCCGTTGTTTTGATGTTTAGCTGGATTCCGTGCCAGGTACGGAACAAGAATGACCATATCCATGTTTGACCCCAAGCCTGTCCTCAGGAACCTGCCAGACCTGCCCGGCGTATACCGCATGCTGAATGCGCAGGACGAAGTGATTTACATCGGCAAGGCCAAGAGTCTGAAGAAGCGCGTCAGCTCCTATTTCACGAAAACGGCGCAGGCGCCGCGCACCCGACACATGGTGTCCAATATTGCCAAAATCGAGACGACCGTCACCCACAATGAAGCGGAAGCGCTGCTGCTCGAGAACAATCTCATCAAGAGCTACATGCCGCGCTACAACGTGCTGTTCCGCGATGACAAGTCCTACCCCTACATTGCGCTGACCGGCGACGAATTCCCGCGACTGGCTTTTCACCGTGGCACGCAGCGCAAGGGCAATAGTTATTTCGGGCCTTTTCCCAGCGCCAATGCGGTGCGGGAAAGCATACAGTTGCTGCAGAAGGTGTTCCGGCTGCGTACCTGCGAAAACACCGTCTTCGCCAACCGTTCTAGGCCCTGTCTGCTGCACCAGATCGAGCGCTGCACAGCGCCTTGCGTGGGCAATATTTCGGAAGACGACTACCGGCATGACGTGGATCATGCCTCCATGTTCCTGCAGGGCAGAGAGCAGCAGGTCATGGACGAGCTCGGGCAGAAGATGCAGGCAGCCGCGGAGGGCATGGACTATGAACGTGCGGCTGTATTCCGCGACCGTATGCAGAGCCTGAGGCAGGTGCAGGCCAAACAGTTCGTGAGCGATTTCACCGTGAGCGATGCCGATGTCATCGGCTGCTGCGAGCAGGCCGGTCATCAGTGCGTGAATCTGGTCATGATCCGCGGCGGCCGCCACATTGGCGACAAGAGCTTTTTCCCCAGGAACGCCGAAGGATATGACATTGGCACCACGCTGGAAGCCTTCCTCGAACAACATTACGTTTCCAAGGCCATTCCGCCGCTGATCATCATCGGCACCGAAATCGACACTGAAACGCTGGAAGAGGTGTTCAGCGAACAAGCCGGCCGGCGTATCAAGATTAATACCCGCCCGATCGGCGACAAGCGCGTATGGCTAAAGATGGCGCAGACCAATGCGACGCTGGCATTGCAGCAGCGTACTGCGCAGCAGGCCAACCAGCAGGAGCGGCTGACGGCCTTGCGCGAAGCGCTGGACCTCGATGAGGAAGCCGATCGCATCGAATGCTTCGACATCAGCCATACCATGGGCGAAGCAACCGTGGCGTCCTGCGTCGTGTTCGACAAGGGCAATATGCAGAATTCCGAATACCGACGCTACAACATCGTCGGCATCACGCCTGGCGACGATTACGCCGCCATGCGCGATGTGCTCACGCGACGCTACAAGAAAATGGCCGCCGCCATCGATGCCGGCGAGGAGGTCAAACTACCCGACCTGATCTTCATCGACGGCGGCAAAGGGCAGCTCGGCATCGCGGTCGAGGTGATGCGGGAAATCGGCTTACCTGATATTCTTCTGGTCGGGATTGCCAAGGGCGAAGAACGCAAACCGGGCCTGGAGCAGCTGTTCTTCCCCGCACGCGAAACGCCCGTCAGTCTCAACAAGGATAATCCCGGACTTCACCTGTTGCAGCAGATCCGCGATGAAGCGCACCGTTTTGCCATCACTGGCCATCGCGCAAGGCGTGGCAAGGCCCGTCTGCATTCCTCGCTGGAGGATATCGGCGGCATCGGCGGCAAGCGGCGACAGAAATTGCTGACGCATTTCGGCGGACTGGACGGCGTGAAGAATGCAAGCGTGGATGAGCTTGCGCAGGTGGAGGGCATCAGCCGCATGCTGGCTGAAAAAATTTATCAGGAGCTTCATTAGTTGCTTTGGAATATCCCGAATAGCCTTACGATATTGCGCATACTGCTGATCCCGGTATTCGTAACGATCTTCTATGTCTCACCTGAAACCATCGCGCCGCACTGGGTTAACCTGACTGCCACGCTGGTCTTTGCATTGGCGGCGATCACCGATTGGCTGGATGGCTACCTGGCGCGTATGCTGGACCAGGCTTCCGCTTTCGGCGCATTTCTTGATCCCGTGGCGGACAAGCTCATGGTCGCAGCAGCGCTGATCGTGCTGGTGGAATTCGAACGTGTAGGTGCCTTTGTCGCCCTCATTATCATCGGCCGCGAAATAGCCATCAGTGCGTTGCGCGAATGGATGGCGGGTACGGGGGAGCGTAGCAGCGTCGCCGTGGCATTTCTGGGCAAGATCAAGACCGCTGCACAGATGGCCGCCATCCTGTTCCTGCTGTATTACGACCCCATCGGCGTCATTAATGTGAAATGGATTGGCGAAGTGCTCATCAACATCGCGGCATTTTTGACTCTGCTCTCAATGGCTTACTATCTCAAGGCCGCCTGGCCCCGCATGCAGGCAAGATAGAAGCGTGATGTTTCCTTGACAGCGGGCTGAAAATCGCTAAAATGCTGCCTTCTTTACGCGGGAATAGCTCAGTTGGTAGAGCGCAACCTTGCCAAGGTTGAGGTCGCGAGTTCGAGACTCGTTTCCCGCTCCAGTTTAAAAACGGGGAAGGCAATCGCTTTCCCCGTTTTAGTTTCAGCCATCCCAATGGCGCGTTAGCAAAGTGGTTATGCAGCGGCCTGCAAAGCCGTTTACGCCGGTTCGATTCCGGCACGCGCCTCCAAACACCTGTTCAATAAAAATCCAATGGCAATCCGCGAGCGGTAGAGTGAGCTAGTGTGAAGCCATGTTGCCTCTGGCTGAGAGTGAGGTCAGCGGGTGCAACACTGGGCTATCTGGTAGCTAGCCTATAACTTAATATAATCGCTTCTTATCGACTGGCTCAAGAACGATGGCAATGAAAAATATCACCAAAGGGCAAGGCTCAGGCTACGACTTTCGAAGCTTCTCATGTGTATCGGATTCTTAATGATCGGTGCCATGATGTACTTTGAGAGCGAGCCAGGCCTATTGCCGCTGGTAATTGCCTCTATCGGGATTGGCCTGTACCTAGTCACCGAGTATCAGGTGCGCAGGGCGATTAGTTAAAGCTGCCTAGAGAGCCGCCGCAGCCCCCCGTTGTTGTTCTGTAAAGAGAATGTCTTTAAGCAAAGCTCGCCATGCCTGATTTTTCTATGTCTCCCTTTTTATTGATACCCAGCAGCTCTAAGCGAGCTACCATCATTGCGTAAATCCCAGGCTCAGCTATTGGGAAGCTCGAGCTCTAGACTTTGTGCGGGGTTGGTAGTAGGTTACATACAACTGAACTCTACTCGGAAGCCTCGACTCAGCCTATGAGAACCAGCCTATCTTGTTTTGCATTCCTGACAGGACAAGCGCATGAGATATAGACTCCTTGAAAGTTCTCTCATGGCGGTAGCTTGTGTTTCACTGACCGCCAATGCCAAGGACGCGATCGAGCATGATCACATCACCACTGATACCGCGCACAGAGTGATGCTCAACGATACGGTCAGTACGTGGATCAGCTTCAGCAACAGCAACGCTGACAGTGACCGTCCTGCGCTGGAATACGATGGCGATATCGAAACTACATCCTTCGGCCTGGAATGGTCACATCAGCGATGGGCTATGGGTGCAGCCTTGTCCCATTCCGAAGCTACTTTTGATGGGCCCGGCGTCAACGACGAGCGCAACGAGAGAAAGACGCAGTTCATGCCTTATGTCACCTGGAAAGTTGTTTCGGGCATCCAGCTGAGGGCTTTCGCAGGTATAAGTGAAGGTGAATTCAGTCGCACCCGTCATTTCGCCGGTACCGCCGATACGTTTTCGGGCGAGACTGATACGCGCGGTACGACAGTCGGGCTTTCGGCCTTTGCTTTCGCCCCGATTGGGCCAGGCGCTCTTTCGGCCGCGCTAACGGTGGTGCGTGACAGAACCAAATTCGATGAGTTTGAAGAAGAGCCTTCCGATCCCGCTAATTTTCCGCTGATTGAAAACCCGGCTTTTCGGCAAAAGATCACCAAGGTCAATATGCAGGGCCGTTATTTTGTGAACCTCGGAAAACTCACCCCTTATGTCTCATTAGGCTGGTTTGAACATACTTCAGGCAATCTGAATGAGACAGACCCGAACGGTTGGACATGGGGAGGAGGCCTTGCCTATTCGATAGCGCCACGAGCCAGGCTGGCACTCCAGTATCAGCAACTGGAAGACAAGGATTACGAAGAGAACCGGACGCTGTCAGGCCAGTTCATATTCACGTTCTAGGATAAGGAAACACATGAAATATATAACGTTGATCATCATGGCTATGTTTCTATCAGGTTGTTATGCCACGCATTATTCCCAGTATTGGAGAGCCGATGGGACTGGTTTTGGCTTTGAGGACGATGACGAATTATCTCCCAGATATCCTGGACCAGACGAGGAGTACGTGTGCTATGGAACCTATGCGGGCTGCGAACACGCCTTCAACGTACCAGGACTGTCCACGACGCAACATGAGCCGCCGTTGTCGCCAATAGATCCCAATTCAAACCTGGCGCCTCCCATGGATAGTCTGCCAGGCCAGTAAACCGGTAATTGTCTTTGAGAGAACACGGACAAAGCCGCTCATAAGCGGCTTTGTCATTTCGATGTTACTTATTCCCGGTAACTGATATTTATACGGCCATCAAAATCAATCGAAATCGAACAGTTCGCCAAGGAATCCCTCACGTTTTTTCTTATAGGGTTTGTGATGGCCGTGCTGTGGATGCCCGTAGCCCTGCTGATAGGGCTGCGACTGGGGTTGATACTGTCCTTGTGGTTGCTGCAGCGGTGGCTGTGCAGCAGACGCGTTGCCGGCTGAGCGATCGATGATCTTGTCCAGCTCGCCGCGATCCAGCCATACGCCGCGACAGTTGGGACAGTAATCGATTTCGATACCTTGCCTATCAGACATCAGAAGTTGAACGTTACGGCATGCAGGGCAATCCATGGACTTATATTCCTTTTTTCAAACGAAGATGCGACATCAAAGTGTTCGCATTTCTGTGACTACCAGAGATTAAGGGGGTTCACCCCAAAGCCAAGAATCTCTACCTCAACAGCTGGATTATGAATTGCCTTCGTGCGATAGTTCGGCAGTGTAAAGCTGGTAGTTATTCCTGCCATGCGTTTTGGCGTGGTACATGGCGGTGTCCGCATTCTTCATCAGCGCATGCTCATCCAGCCCATCCTTGGGATACATGCTGATGCCGATGCTGACTGTGACCGAGAAGGTATTTCCCAATATCGTATAGGGCTTTGCTACGGTGCTGATGATTTTCTTCGCTACGGCTTCCGCGCACCCATTTTCTTTCTGACATGGAAGCATGGCTACAAACTCATCCCCGCCGATGCGGGCCACCACATCGCTGGTGCGCAAACAACTGGTGAGTCTCTGTGCGACTTCAATAAGCAGCTTGTCTCCAACAGCATGTCCCATGGTGTCATTGATCTGCTTGAACTTGTCCAGATCCAGGAAAAGCAGAGAAAAGATGCGTTCATGGCGTTTGGAAAGAAGCAACTCCTGTTGCAATAGCCTGTTGAACAGACTGCGATTGGCCAAACCCGTCAGCGTGTCGTGATAGGCCATGTATTCAACTTGCGCTGCCTGCTCCTGCTCCCGTTTGCGGCTCAGGCCGAGCAGCCAGCTCTCGCGGAATAACGCGACAAAAACAATGATGAGGAACAAGCTGCCGGCTGCGGCACGGAGCACGTAGGTTTCTGCAATCTCATACGCTCCCGCCAGCTGTTCCTCTTCTGATAGCCCGACAACGGCCGTTAGCGGATAGCCGAACAGCTGCCGTGCAAACGTATAACGTTCCACGCCGTCCAAATAGGTACGAAGTGAGCCATCAGTCTGCAGGTTGTTGAAATCGATTTGTGCCTGCTTGCCTGCAGAAATGACATCGCCAATGCGCAAAGCACGGAAGGCGGCATCCGTTCCTATCAGGCCGTTCAATCCCTGCAGGCCATATTTGCCGGATTCGTAGCCGCTGACGAAATACGCCGGTTCCACCGTGATAATCACTGCACCTGCGGTCTCGCCGTTTCTGATAATGGGCCGGCCGAAGGACAATGCCTCCGACGTCGACTGGGCAGGGTTGCTGATTGCAAGCGCATCAGTCTGTGCCAATTGGGCAAGAAAACGCGGGTTGGAAGTGCACGAGTATCCGGTATCGGTGCTTGAAATGACGCGACCGTTCTCATCGATGATGCAGATGGAAAAAACCATCGTGGAGGGCAACAGGTCATGCGTATCAAGCGTTTTCAGCGTGTCGGTATGATCGTTCCACTGGCGTGCGTAGAGAATGATCTTGATGGATTGATCGATCTCGTTGAGTGAGCGCAGCACCTGCGCCTCGTAGGTCTCCAGCAACTCGCGTCCGAGAGTGCGCGCAGATTGCCTGGCATCTGAAAATTCTGCCTGGATCAGGTTGAAAGTGGTAAACCACACCAGAGCCAACAATACCGCGGCTATCGTGGGAAAGAAGTAGACAGCATCAATGAAACGGCTGAGGCGGCCGCGTAAAACCGGGCTGATGTTTCGCACCCAATGCTCCTCTTATTATTATTTTGTTATTTTAGTTTTGTATTTACGGCGATTGTTTTGGATGGATCGCCTGCTGTAAAGAATGTACCTTCCCCGCCCGGAAGTCCAGTATTTTATCGCCGAATATTCATTGCAACGTCAGTACTTTCATCGAGTCGTCTACCTTGTCAGGCGTGACGTAGCTGATGGCATTCGGATTTTTCTGCAGCAGTGCTTTCAATTCGTCAATGGAGTTCACTGTTTTGGGCGGATAGCCTCTGCCAGTGAAGATGTTCTTCGCCCAATGCGCCTTGATCTGCGGAAGATTTCTGCCCGTATAGTCCTGGTAGAACTCCGCGCGTAATGTCTCTTCACTACGGTCCAACGGCACCACTTTCCCCACATTGGGCAGGGAAGCTGCATTGCCGAGGAAGATATCGTTGATCTCGTGCTGGCTCAGGCTGTGGATGGGACTATTCTTACCCACCACCACGACAACCTCTGCGGCGGCTTCGACGGCGCTGCACAACAGCGATAGACACAATGCAGCCAGTCTGGAACGGAGGTGTTCCATTAGAAGACAAAATCCACTGTGAGGCTCAGCACATTGACCGAGTCGCCCTCATCAAAATTTGGCTGAACATTGATGAGCTGACTGTTTGAATTCTCTTCCGTCATGATGTGGTCCAGCTGCACCTTGAACGCGGCGTTCTCAGTGAAATCCCAGCGCGTGCCGAGGGTAATTGTGGATTGCCGGAGTGGACGCACCACGGCAACAAGTAGGTTATTCAGCGGTTCGGTAACAAATGGCGGGGCGCTTGCTGCGCTCAATAGCGGGATGCTGCCGTGGCTGTTCCGGACCTCGGAATAGGTAACATAAGGGGTGAATTTGTTGATACGGTAGCCGCCGGAGACATACCAGGAATCGCCGGGAGGAATGAATGAATCAGTGGATGAACGACTCCATTCCGCACCCGCAAACCATTTTCCCGGGTCGTGCCAGATGCCGAATGTCAATAAGCGAAGTTCGCGATCGTCTATGGAGAATTCGTCGTAGATTTCCTCGCCTTCGGGTCCGAAATCCCGGTACAGTGCAAAGAGATCATCTACTCCCTGAATGGTGAGCTTGACGCGTGAGTATGCGGCGCGAAATGTGGTGTCTTTGTATTCGAAAGTGTTGCTGAGAGTTAGTGCCTCGCGCGATTTGGTGTGCGAATCGGGCCCACCATCCATGCCGGGAAAACGTGAATCATCCTGACCATATGTGCCATAGAAAGTGTAGTTGAGCTCACCGAAATGACGCTTATACAGTACACCCAGCCCATCCGATGTGTGGTTGGGTACGTTGTAGAATTCGGTGGGCGGGCGTACCCAAGGCAGTGCGAAACTCACCTTGCGGAATTCGGAAAACATGTAAATGGGCAAGACCATGCGGCCGGCACGCAAAGATAGATTGGGTGTGACGTCGTACTCCAGAAAAGCCCATTCGACATCCGGTTTCCAGGAATTGTTGTATTCCTGTTCTGCAGTCACCTGCAGCACTGCGGTGAATTTATCAGTGGGCAGATACGTCAGCTGTACGCCCAACCGGCTATCCACATTGGCAGACCAGTCGCGCGTATAACCAGCCCCGTTCGGCTGAGACATATTGCTGATGAAATCAGCTCGGTCATTGTCCGAACCCGCGACCCCTATCGTGCCAAAACCGCTGAACTTGAAAACATCCTTTAGACCGCGGATGTATGTTGCTTCCTCTTCTCCCTGTACTGGTGCTTTGGTGACCGGCAGGGCAGACTCTTCCGCCATGGCAAGACTGGAGATGAGCACCAGCGACAATGCCAGCGGTTTGTGGGCTAACATTTGTTTCATAAGAGTGCCTGCCTATGGATTCAGCTTTAAAACTTTTATAGTGCCATCCACCTGGTCGGGAGTCATGTAGCCGATTGCGTTCGAACTGTTCCGCAGTGCCGCCTTGAGTTCTTCAAGGCCTACGGTCTTCGGCGGATAACCTCTGCCGGTGAAGATAATCCGGGCCCAGTGTGACTTGACCTGCGACAAGCTCTTGCCGGTATAGGTTGTATAAAACTGTTCACGTAACTTTTCGTCATTACGATCCAGTGGCGTGATCTTGCCTATTTTGGGGAGAGTTGTTGTTTTCCCCAGGAAAATATCCTCTATGTCATGGCGGCTCAAACTTTCAAGAGGGCTGCCTGTAGCGACCACCAGTACAACCTCCGCCATGGCGTTTAATGAACTGCACATCAGCAGCAGGCTCAGGTAGGCGGCATGTAGGTAAGTTTTTTTCATCAGAAGACAAAGTCCACGGTAAAGCTCAGCACATTGACCGAGTCGCCAAGGTCGAAATCAGGCTGCACGTTGTAGAGCAGGCTGGTGGAATTCTCTTCCGTCCTGATGTGGTCTAGCTGGACCTTAAATGCGGCGTTTTCGGCAAAATCCCAGCGCGTGCCGAGTGTTATGGTGGATTGCCGAACCGGGCGCACAATGGAGCTAAGAACGCTATTTAGTGTGTTTACCGCGCCTGCCAAAAATGGCGGATTGTTTGCCGGATTCAATAAGGGGTAACTGCCATGGCTGCGCCGTGTCTGCGCATAAGTGACATAAGGCGTGAATTTATTGATGCGGTAACCGCCGGAGATATACCAGGAGTCACCCGGCTGGATGAAAGTATCGCTGAAGCCGCGGCTCCATTCACCGCCGACAAACCACTTGCCGGGGTCATGCCAGGCACCTAATGCCAGCTGACTGTACTCGCGGTCATGAATGGAGAATTCGTCATAAATCTCTTCTCCCTCGGGTCCGAATGCCGGGAAAACGGCAAACAGGTCGTCCACCTCTTGAATGGTTAATTTGACGCGTGTGTAGGAGGCGCGAAATGTCGTGTCTTTGTATTCGAACGTATTGCTCAGGCTGATGGCTTCACGAGATTTGCTGTGCGTATCCGTAGGGGCCCCTGGGAGACGGGTGTCATCTTGGCCGTAAAGACCATAGAAGGTGTAGTTGACCTCGCCAAAATGACGAGTGTAGAGCAAACCCAGCCCGTCTGTTGTATGGTTGGGCACGTTATAGAATTCCCCGGGTGGCCGTACCCACGGCAGCGCAAAGCTTACTTTGCGGTATTCAGAGAACATGAAAAGAGGCAGCACCATGCGGCCTGCGCGCAGGGAGAAGTTAGGCGTGAAATCGTACTGCAGAAAGGCCCATTCCACATCCGGATCCCAGGAATTGTCGTACTCCTGCTCAGCGGTCACTTGCAGCACTGCTGAAAACTTATCGGTCGGCAGATAGGTCAGCTGTACGCCGATGCGGCTATCCAGGCTAGCGGACCAGTCACGGGTGTACCCGGCACCGTTCGGCTGAGACATGTTGCTGATGAAATCAGCGCGATCATTGTCCGAACCAGCAACACCTAAAGTACCAAACCCGCTGAACTTGAAAACATCACCCAGGCCGCGGGCAAAGGTCTCACTTTGCGCTGTCGGTTGCGTTTCACCGTCAACATCCAGCTCTTCTGCCATCGCGGTATTGGCAGCGGAGAGCAGAGATAGCATCAACAAGCTGAAGCTGCTCAGTGGATATTGCATGCGGATAGGCATCCTGTTTCTTGCTGACTCAAGGATCTGTGCCCAGTAGACAGGTCCCGCCCTGTGCCAGGACAGGACTTGGTGCCCAGATATGCAACAAAGTTCTTCATGAGACAAAGTCTATTGAGAAGCTCAACCGGCGCACTGTACGTTAACAAACGTCTGACACGCATTCCTGCCAAGCTGCTGGCGGGAATCAGACGCCAAGGCAGAAAAATCGTCCGCTATCGAACATACATGCTTGTGCGGGTTTCCTAGTATTGAAGCAAATAAAGGCCGGGATTATGCGGTAAGACCGGGATTTGGAGAGAAGATGACTATCAGGAAACGTTCTGCCTTGCTGCTTGGCATCATGGGATTTTTATCCGGTGTTGTATTTGCGCAATACCGGCGCAAGCGCCTGCCCATCATTCTGCAAAGTTCTTCTGCGGCAACCTTGCAGAGTAAAACGGTTCCACAAGTGCCTTTGCAGGTCGTGGATAAAACCATGGCAACCGCGCGTCAGCAACGTAAATCCGGCTATACCACACATTGATTCTTGAAAGGAAATCAGCCATGCCTGCGGGAGCAAACGCCAAACGCGAGAAGGAATACCAGAAACTGCAAAAGGAATTCAAAAAGGAAGGCCGCTATCGCGGCCGCGAGGAGGAAGTGGCTTCGCGTATCGTGAACAAGCAGCGTTCGGAATACGGTGAAACCAAGGCAGAAAAGCAGAAGGATAAGGAGGGCCGTTCACCCGACCGCAACTTGCCTATTGCCGATTACCAGAAGCTGACCATCAGCGACATCGACAAAAAGCTCGGCAGCCTTTCGGCAGCCGAGCTGCGCAAGATTCGCTCATACGAAACCCGCCACAAGAATCGCAAGAGCCTGCTGGCGAAGCTTGATAACCGCTTGTCGCGTCATTGAGCCGCAGGGTTTCTATCACACGTCTTCGACGCTGTATCCTGCATGACGAATGGCGGATTTCAGCTGTTCAACAGAGGTGCGCGATTCATCGAAATCAACCGTGGCTTGCCTCTTTTCCAGCGAGACATGCGCGTCATTGACGCCTTCCACAGCTTTGAGAGCACCCGCCACGTTGATGGCGCAGCCGCCGCAGCTCATGCCTGCCACATTCAGGGTTTCAGTTTTCATGGTGTTCCTTAAGACTCATTGTGTCGCCATTTTAAGGCATTCCTCAGCACACTTGAGGCAGGCGAGGGCGCACTCCTGGCAGTGGTCTTCGGCGTGCTGGCTGCATTCGTCGCTGCAGCCCTTGCAGATTTCGGCACAGTCTTCGCAGACCAGATCCACGTATTCGCTGTTGCGTCGCATGAAATCGGCTGTCAGCCGGCAAAAGGCTGCACAATCCGTATCCAGCGCGATACAGCGCGCCATCTTGGCGGCATCCTCACGCTGGCAGGCCTCGGCACAGCGTTCACATGCCTCAGCGCAGGCAATACAGGCGTCAATACAGGATTGGTAATGATCATGGGATACCATGCAAATCTCCTCGTCTTGGATAGGGTAATGCTTAGGCTAAAGCAAACTCGGCCCTTGATTTGTACCGTGACGCACACACCGGGAAACCCATGCGGGCGCTGAGCCTGATATTGCTGTTTGCATTCATGCCATGCCTGGCTGAGGCGGCGTCAGGGGAGGTGATGCATGTCCGTATCGCCGAGTTCATGCAGACGTGGGCTGAAATCCAGTATCAGCAGCCACGCGAAAACCGGGGCAAGGCCTTCAAGGCGCTCACTGAACAAGCTGGCGAATTGGCGCTGGCATATCCACATGCAGCGGAGCCGCTGGTCTGGCAAGCCGTGGCTCTGGCCAGTTATGCCCAGGCGGTCAGGGGCAGGGAGGGCTTGCGCGCGGCAACGAAGGCCCGAGACCTTTTGCTGTCAGCCGAGCGCATTGACCCGCATGCGCTGGATGGGGCCATCTACATCACTTTGGGGCGTTTGTATTTCAAGGTGCCCGGATGGCCTATCGGATTTGGCAGCAAATCGAAGGCGCGCATGTATCTGCAAAAGGCACTTGAAATGAATCCCGAAGCGATCGAGGCCAACCTCTTTTACGCTGATCTACTCAGCAGCCAGGGCGATTACGCACACGCAGCCGAGTACTACAGAAAGGCGCTGGCAGCGCCCGCGAGGCCGGGGCAGGAGATTGCAGATGCGGGCCGCAGGCGGGATGCCCAGACCCGGTTACGCAATATTGAAAGCAGGCTCAATACAGCTGGCGTATACAATGCCGCCGAAAATCACTAACCTGAGCGGCGGTTTTGGCATTTTATGCGACAGCGTACATATCAAAACAGCGCATACCTATACTTTACAAGTACGACACTGACATTTGGACGAGATGCACGACTTATACAAAACAATCATGGAGGCGTCGCCGGTAGCCATGCTCGTCGTCGAAGGAGACGGCAGCATCATTCTGTGCAACAGGGCCGCTGAGCAGACATTCGGCTACAGCACCAATGAGCTTGCGGGCAGGAACCTGAATGCCATCGTGCCGTATCGCAATCCCATTGAAAGCCTGGTGGACAAGTTCGCTAGCGGGCAGCCTGCGGAAAAAATCGTCAGCCACAATATCGGCGGCATACGCAAGGATGGTGCGCAGATCGAGGCGCGCGTGAGTCTGAGCCCGATCCCCTTTGATCATCGGCAGGCCATCTTCGTCACGATCGTGGACCATACCCTGCTCAACAGTACCAAGCAGGGACTCAAGGAAGGCGAATCGCGCTTCCGCGCCGTATTCAAATATTCCCCTATCGGCATGGCCATTCTGGCGACGGATGGGAAATGGCTCAAGGCCAACAATGCGTTGTGCGAAATGCTGGGCTATAGCGAAGAGGAACTGATGTCGCGCACCATGCTGGACCTCACGCATCCGGAAGACATGCACAACAGCCTCAATATGCTGCACCAGAGCGTGTCTGGCGAGCTCGACCAGTTTCACATCGAAGCGCGTTTTTTTCATAAAAACGGCAATACGGTGTGGATTTCTTCCAGCATCAGCAAGATCGTGGATGTCGGCGGCAATCCCATGCACCTGATTGCTCAGATGGAAAACATCACCGATGCCAAGAGCAACCAGGAGCTCATCCAGCATCTGGAATATCACGACGTATTGACCAATCTGCCGAACCGCCGGTTGCTGATAGACCGCCTTAACCAGAACCTCATGCAGGCCAAGCGGCACAAACGCCTGATGGCCGTGATCCTGCTCGATATCGACGATTTCCGGCAGATCAATGAAACCCATGGCCACAAGGTCGGCGATGAACTGCTCAAGATCGTTGCCGCGCGACTGAGCAAATGCGTGCGCAGTGTGGATACAATCAGCCGTCAGGGCGGGGACGAATTCGTCATCGTGCTGGCCGAAATCGCACGTGCGCAGGATGCCCAGATTGTGGCCAATGCCATCCTCAAGGACATCAGCGAACCCATTACCGTTGGCAGCTCCGAAGTGAAGACCACGACCAGCCTGGGCATTGCCATCTACTCGCCGGGGAGTTCGGATGACGTCGAGAAACTGCTGGAAAAAGCCCGTAAAGCTCTGTTCGAAATGAAGGAAGAGGGCCGCAACGGTTATCGCTTCTACCTCAACGAGACATTGAAGAGCTGGTAACTGCCGAGTTTCAAGGGACAGCTACTCATCCATGAGCGCTCCACGATTCCCGGTATTCTTCATCTCGCATGGTGGCGGCCCGTGGCCCTGGATAGACGGCCTGCGCGAGCAATATGCCATCACCGAGGCCGCGCTCAAGACCCTGCCGCAAACCCTGCCTGCCAGGCCCAAATCGATACTGGTGATCACCGGCCACTGGGAGGCGCCTGTATTCACCGCCTCCAGCGCCGAGCAGCCGCCTACCATTTATGATTACTTCGGTTTTCCCGAGCACACCTATCATATCCAGTACCCAGCACCGGGCTCGCCTGTGCTGGCAGCCGGCGTACGCAATCTGCTGGACCGGGCAGGCATTGTCAGTGGCGAGAGTCCGACGCAGGGTTTCGATCATGGCACTTTCGTACCGTTGTCTCTGATGTTTCCCAAGGCTGATGTGCCCGTTGTACTGCTGTCACTGAAGTCCGGTTATGACCCCATCGAGCACATTCGCGTGGGGCAGGCATTGCAGCCGCTTCGCGACGAAGGTGTACTCATCATCGGCAGCGGCCTCACTTACCACAACATGCAGGGCTTCAGGCAGGCGGGTGCGATGCAGGTTTCCCGCACATTCGAGCAATACCTGACGGATGCCGTAACAGACCCCTCGTCGCAGGAGCGTCTGCGCAAGCTGGCCCAATGGCAGCAGGCGCCGGCTTCACGCCAGGCCCATCCGCACGAAGACCATCTGATGCCATTACTGGTGACTGCCGGCGCTGCCGGCGATGATGCCGGGCAAATACTCATGTCTGACGAAGTGATGAATGTTTCGATGACCTCCTACCGGTTCGGCTGAGCTTGTCGGCGAGTCGTAAAAACCCGATACATGTTCAGCGATTTCGGGGTCGGTAATACAGAGCGCTACACCTCGCAATCAAGCACTGGCGCGCCTGCTATGTACGTTGCCAGACTTATTTTTGGACAAGCATGAGTTTTAATACCGATGGGATACTCTTCCCACCGAAAGGAATTTATGCCTCCACGTTTCCACCCCGGCCGCGGCTTGAAAATTACGCTGGCAGGGCTTGCCGTTCTCATGCTTATCCTGGTTATCTGCGAAATCATGGGCTGGCCTTTCCTGCGCAAGCCCCTGGAGCAGATGACGGCGGAGCGCATGAACAGGGAAGTTCGTATCGAGGCGCCTTTCAAGTTGTACCTGCTGGGCCGTTTCAAGCTCAGTGTTGGAGGGCTGTGGGTCGCATCGCCGCCGGAGTTCGACGCGCCCTATCTGGTGGATGCCGACAACATCACCGTGGGCCTGCGCTACCGCGACCTGATTGGCTGGGACAGCAGCACCGAGCCGCTTAACATCAAGCTGCTGCAGGTTGAGCGCATTGATACCCATATGCTACGCAACGCTGATGGCGCGACCTGGCAATTCGACAAGGAAGACAAGGACGACGACAAACCCACACCGTTTCCCAATTTCGAAACGCTGATCGTGAAAAACGGTACTGCGGTAGTCAAGGACACCATCACCGATGCCGATCTGGAAATGAGTTTTCAAACGCGCGAAGGCAGTGAGAACAGCAGCGCGGTTTCCATCGTCAGGGCTGAGGGCAGCTTCCGCGGGCATCCCATCCAGGCGCATCTGGAAACACCGGGGTTCCTGCCGGCTGCAACTGAGCAGGATACGCGGCCCGTGCCGATAGACGCTTGGGCGGAATACGGCGGCGTACGCGGCGACTTCAAGGGCAAGGTGGCTGATATCGGCGACGACAATGAGGTCAGAGGCAACTTCACCATCAAGGGGCCATCGCTCGGTATCCTGGGTGATCTCTTCGGCATCGTCCTGCCAACGACGACTGCCTTCACCATCAAGGGCGACGTCATGCGTGAGCAGGGCTTGCTGGCGGTGAATATCAATCCCGCACGCGTGGGCCGCAGCGATCTCTCCGCAAAATTCCGATTCGACACTAGTGGCGACAAGATCGATATGAAGGGCGATCTGCACAGCTCGAACTTTGTACTCGCCGATCTGGGCCCAACTTTCGGTACGCGCGCTGAGGATGGCTCGGAAACCAGCCGACCGGAAGGCAAAATATTCCCGGATCGCCCGCTCAACCTGCCTGCACTCAACAAGTTCAATGCTGAGATATCGCTGGATTTCAAACGGGTGGAGCTCGGCAAGATTTTCAGTGCACCTATCGCTCCGTTCAAGGCGAGTCTCGATCTGAATTCCGGCAAGCTCTCGCTGGCGAAGATAGATGCCCGCACGGCGGATGGCAGCCTGTCCGGCACCATCGCGGTTGATGCGCATGCGCTGGGCGCGACCGGCAATGAAAATCCCGATGACAAGTCGCGCCCCAAGCCCGAGTGGTCCATGAATCTCGCCTGGAAGGACATCAACCTGGAGAAATGGATCAAGGCACGTGAGCAGGTCGACCCGGGAGAGCCCAATGCCTATATCAAAGGCATTCTCAACGGCCGCACCAATCTCAAGGGCCGCGGCAATTCAACCGCTGAGCTGCTAGGTTCGCTCGATGGCGAGGTGGCAACCTATGTGAATCGCGGCGAAATATCGCACCTGATCATCGAGGCGCTGGGGCTGGATGTGGCACAGGCATTGGGTCTGGTCATGCGCGGCGACCAGCTGCTGCCAATGCGTTGCGCGGTAGTGGATATGCAATCCAGGAGCGGGATGCTGCAGCCACAAGTTGCTCTGATAGATACTCCAGTGACCATGGTGCTCCTAGACGGCAAAGTGAATCTGCAACAAGAGCAGCTGGATTTGCGGCTGGTGGCCAAGCCGGAGAATGCTTCATTCTTCACCGCCAGGTCGCCCATTCTAATCACCGGCACGTTCGTCGATCCCAAGGTGCGACCCAAGGCTGCGCCCATCGCAGCGCGAGTCATTGGCGGGATTGCGCTGGCATTCGTCAATCCGCTGGCGGCCATCATCCCGTTCCTTGACCCGGGCACCGGCGATCAGTCACCTTGCGCGGATGCGCTGGCGAAATTCAATGCCGGGAAAGGCAAGGGCGCACGCAAAACCGGTGTAGGCGATGCTGATAGCAAGGCGCTGGAGAGTACCGCCGCGCCAGAAAAAAAGAACGCCGCAAAAACCCAGGATGCAAAAACACAGAATAGTCGTGCAGCAACGCCAGGCCAGGATGCAGAAGCTGAGCCTGCAGGGCAGCCATCCGCAGATTCTGATTCAAGCGGCATTCCGGGTCACGGTACGGATTGATGCGCCGGTTTGTTAACGGGTGTGTGTTGCCATGGCTGCTACTGGCGGCGGCCATATGCCATGGCGGCGAAGTCGCATCGTCACTAGCCGTTGGCTTGACGCCTGAGCAGCTGGGCGTGGTCATCAATGATGCTGACCCCAACAGCGTGGAGGTGGGCGAGTACTACATAGAGGCGCGCAATATCCCGCCGCAGAATGTGGTGCGCGTTAATATTCCCGGCAAGCCACGCAAGATAGGGGCGGAGCAATTCGCGCAGTTGAAAGCGGCGGTGGAATCAGGTTTCGGCCCCCAGGTGCAGGCAATGGTGCTGGTGTGGACCTCACCCTACATGGTGAACTGCAACTCCATCACCTCCGCCCTGACCATGGGGCTGGATGCAGCGCAGTGCCGCAACACCTGCGGGGTGGGCAAGCCGAATCCCTACTATGCCTCGAATTCGAAACAGCCTTACACCGATTACCGCATGCGTATTTCCATGCTGCTGCCTGCGGATTCCATCTCGCAGGCCAAGGCTTTGATCCAACGCGGCATCATTAGCGGTTTTCGCCAGGAGGCGGGCAGCGCATATCTGCTGATTACGGCGGACAAGGCGCGCAACAGCCGCGCGCATTTCTTCCCCAAGCCCATGTTCATCCGCGATGCGAAGCTCATGATCAAGCCGATGCGTGCCAACAGCATCCAGAATGAAAAAGATGTGATGTTCTACCTGACGGGACTGCCAACGGTCGCCAAGCTCGGCACGCTGGAATTCCTGCCGGGTGCGCTGGCGGACCACCTGACATCGTTCGGCGGCGATCTACTGGGGGAGCAGCAGATGAGCAGCCTGCGCTGGCTGGAGGCGGGCGCCACCGCAAGCTACGGTACGGTATCCGAGCCCTGCGGGCACTGGCAGAAATTCCCGCACCCGCTGGTCATGATCAAGAGTTACCTGTCAGGCTACAGCGCGGTGGAAACCTATTGGAAAAGTGTGAAATGGCCTGCACAGGGGTTGGTGATCGGCGAGCCGCTGGCGGCGCCTTATCGGCACCTGGCGAAATCAGAAACAGCGGAATCCCAGGCTGTCGAATCCGAACCCATGCCTAGCGATTGAGCAACTCGCTGGTGATGAAGATGGGGTCTTCGCGCACGCCGGCTTCTATCATTTTCGTTGCCAGCGAATGGATCTTGTCTTCCAGGTTTCGAAACGTTTCCATGTGGTTGAAATCGCTGCGGCGGCGGCCGCGGGTAAGGCAGGTGTTTTCAATGGCGGTGCGAGTGACGACAAAATTGAAGCGATTCATTTTGTAGTCGGTGATGCGGAAGTGGATTTCGCCGGCTATTTCGACAGGGTCAGAATAGAAATACATTGCGGTGGTCCCAAATCAAAATTGAACAAGGTTCATTAGCTGATTCATTACGGCACTGCCCGGCACCTGCTGGACCACAGGTGCCCGACCTCTGCGCTAATGCCATTATGCGTGATGTCGAGCAGTTTTGTGCATCACAGTCCATTTATATGGCACGCATTTGATGGCTCACGCTGGCTGGCATATTCCAGCGCCTGTTTTGGAGTTGACCGGTCAGCTCTTCCTGCGAAAGCGGATGCGAGAATACATATCCCTGGCCATGATGACAGTTCAGCGAGCGCAGGAATGCAAGCTGTTCCTCAGTCTCGATGCCCTCCGCCACCACATTGATGCCCAGGCCCTCGGCGAGGCTGATGATGGCAGTCGTGATGGCGACATCCTCTTTATCAAACGGCAGGCCCTTGACGAATATCTGGTCGATCTTGAGTGCATTCACCTTGAAATGCTTGAGGTAGCTCAGCGACGAGAAGCCGGTGCCGAAATCATCCACTGAAACGTAAACACCCTTGTCGCGCAGCTCCTGAATGGAATCGCGGTTCATGGTGCTGTTTTCCACCAGCACGCGCTCAGTGATTTCCAGATCGAGATATTGCGGCGCAAGATCGTTTTCTTCCAGCACATCCTGCACCAGCTGGATGAACGCCGGCTCCCTGAGCTGGCGCGAGGAGATGTTAACAGCCACCCGCAGTTTGTAGCCGTAATCCTGCCACTCGCGCGCATGTCGGCACGCTGTGCGCAGAATCCATTCGCCGAGCTTGACGATAATGCCGGTGTCTTCCGCCACATCGACCAGTTCGGTCGGCGTCAGCAGGGGAATCATGGTATCCGGCCAGCGGATCAGCGCTTCCACGCTGTGAAGCGAGTTGTCCTTGATCGAAAATACCGGCTGGTAGAACACTTCCAGTTCGTTATTAGTCAACGCAGCGAGCAACCCTGCCTTAATGGTGTGGCGGCGCTTTGAGGCCAGCTCAAGATCGTTGGTGTAGACCTGGAAAGCCGCGCGTCCGCTGTTCTTGGCGCTGTACATCGCCATGTCGGCATTCATGAGCAGCTGGGTGGATTGCGTGCTGTCCTCAGGATAGCTGGTGATGCCGATGCTGACGCTGGTGGATACTTCATGATCGTCGAGGTTGAATGGTCGTGACAGTTCATACACCAGCGTGGAGGCCAGCTCGTCGATGCGCAGCTGGTTGCGGCAGATGATGCCGAATTCGTCGCCGCTGAGCCGAGCCACAAAGTCGGTTTTGCGGATATGGCTGCGCAACCGTTTCGCCACAGCCGCCAGCAGCACATCGCCAACATAGTGACCGAGGGTGTCGTTGACTTCCTTGAAGCGGTCGACGTCAATGAACAGTACATGCACGGTACTGTCCGTAAGCTTGGCATTACTGATGGCTTCTTCAAGCTCCTTGTTGAACATGTCGCGGTTGGGCAGGCCTGTCAGCAGGTCATGCTGCGAAATGTACAGCGTGCGTTCGCGTTCCAATTCACTCTCCTTCAGTGCTTCTTTCTGTATCTGGGTCTGGCGTTCTATTTCGGTCAGCATGCTGTTGAAAGCATCTACCATGTAGCCGATTTCATCGTCAGTGGTCTTGACCGCGCGCAGTGAGTAGTCGCGTCGCTCCACCACTTCGCGTGCCAGTGCCGAGATGGCCAGGATGGGCCGCGCAATCTTGCGCTGCAGCCAGTAAGAAAACATCAGCGATACCAGCAGCGCGAAGCTGCTGACGCCGAGCAGAATGCCCAGATAGCTCAGCAGTCGCTGCTTGAGCATGAATTCAGCCTGCAGGAAGATGGTGCCGACCTGCTCGTTGTTCTGCACGATGGGCTTGTAGATGCTGATGTTGTCTTCCCCAATATGCATACTGCTGACCGGCGTGATGGTTGCAGGGAATGGAGCAGTCTCCTGTTCTCCGTAACTTGCGAACAGCTTGCCCGTCTCGTCATACAGGGCGGCGGCATAAATCTTGGGTCGGACCTGCAGCAGGGCGAGGTTACTGTGTGCGAGCTTGGGATCTGCGAATTGCAATGCAGGCACTGCTGCACGTCCGATCAGCTCGGCCTGCATGTTGAGATCCTTGATCGAGTTATCCCGGTAATCCCGCAGGTCGTACATGGCCATCAGAATGCCCATGATCAGCAATGCGGATAGCGTGGTCAGCACCACGCCAAAGAACAAGCGATTGGTGACGGAGCGCTGGTAGAACGTGCGCGGGTTGATATCCCTGGCTAGCTCGGCACGCAAGTCCAGCGGTTTTACACCGGTCACTGGTTGCCTCCGTAGACTTGGCGGGCAACCGTCAGCAGCGCGGCGCTGAGTTTGATCTGATTGACCTCGGCGGCAGTCAGCGACACATCGAACCTGACGCGATCTTCATCCATGACGAAATTAATCATACTGCCCTGCGGCATGGCGGCGCTGTCAGTCACGCACAGAATCGGCTTGCCGTAGGCACGCGCAAGCCAGTGGTCGAGTTCGAGTGAACGGTCATTGCCGATGTAGAGGATATGCACACCCGTCAATGATTCGCCGGATTGCAGCTTCCTGATGATGACCTCGCGCCTGGCCGGGTCGCGTTTGGCTGCAAGGGCTTCGAGCGTGGAAATGATGGCATCGGAACCAGCGACCCCGATCACGATGGGTGCATCTTCGGGCAACGCTTCCTGCGGCCAGGTGACGTATTTCTTGAATTTGAAAACGTGGGCCGCCTTGGTTTCCTCATTCGACAGGCCGTGCAGGGGGTCTTCCTTGGCCAACCCCGAGATGGGATTCAGCAGCAATACGACAGACAGCAATATTAACCGCGCTATCCCTTTAAGCCTGGATCCGAAGAGATGAGTTGGCGCAAACCATTGTGCGCCGTATGCGGAAATAGAATGCATACGGCTCAGCCGTATAACGGAAATGATAATGGGTGTTTTTCGGGCTTGAAATTGTTGTTAAACATTGTTGGTGTTGCCCCCCGGCAAATCTTGTTTAACGGCAACTATTCAATAAAATAGGTGTAATCTCTGTTCGATATCGAACACAGAACTTCGGCGAGAAATGCTATTTGCGCCGTTTTTCTCATATGCATCAAGCAGATAAGATAGACTTGAAATTGCACCTATCAGATTGAAGAGGTAAGGATAGCGACAAGGCCGCATGCGCGGCCTTGTCGCATTGGTTTTACAACCTGCCGCTGACGCCAGTGAAATCCGTGTTGCCAGAGGCGGGCAGTGCCTGGCGGAAGATTTCTGCACCGGCATTGTCACGCCAGCGCTGTTCGAAGTAGCTCGCATCCTGCTCATTGCGGGCCTTGACTCCGATCAGGATGCCGCCGCTCTGGATGATGTCTTCATATTGCTTGGCATGTTCTTCCGGAATGCCCCAGCCGATGAGTGCACCCACCAACCCGCCGGCGATGCTGCCCGCACCCGCACCTGCAAGCCCGGCAGCCAGTGGTCCGGCGATCACCATGCCCAGGCCGGGAATCAGCAGACTGGTGCCTATCGCGGCAACAGCCCCTGTAATGGCGCCAACTGCTCCGCCGATCAGGCCGCCGATGCCGGCGCCTTCAGCTGCATGGTTGCCGACATTCGACTCCCCGTCCTTATCGGAGAAGTGCGTCTTGCGCGTGTCTTCAGACATCACGACATTGATCTCTTCACGCGTGTATCCGCGGTCGGATAAATCCTGGTAAGCGCGTTCAGCGGTTTCCCGGCCGTGAAAGACGCCGGTCACGATGGTTGGTGTCGCGGAATAAGGTTGATCGTTGTCTATATCCATATCCATTTAGATCTCCTGTGATTGATTATGTGGTTCAGTGCGAGGATCTGCGGCTCTGCGCTGAGGATGATTTTGAAGCTGCTTTTGCAGGCATATCCATTGGCATGCCGATTTCGGCTTGCAGTTCTTCCTTGAGCTCCATCATTTCCTGGGCCAGCGCTTCGGTATCCACCTTGGCTTTCTTGACCTGTGGGAACAGTTCGCCTTCCTCTTCCTCGATGTGGTGATTGACGTATTCGCCGAGCACTGTCACCTTGGCTGCGAACAGTTCGTCGCCCGGCTGCATGGATTCGATCTGCGCGATGAGATCCTTGGCGCTCGCATGCTCGACTTCGGCTTCATCCAGCAGGTCGCCTTCCTCAATGGCTTCACGACAGGCGGGATAGAAAACTTCTTCCTCGATCTGCGTATGAATCGTCAATTCCATACAGATCTGATTAGCCAGTTCAGCCATCTCGTCTTGTGCATCTTCATCTTCCTTGATCTTCTCGAACTGCTTGAACAGCTGCTGCACGGTCTTATGATCGGCAGTCAGCAGCGAAATGGCATCGTCTTTTTTCGCTGATGTGCTGCGTTTAGTGGATTGCGTTGATTTACCTGTAGTTTTTGCCATGGTTTCTCTCCTCGTTGCTTGAATAATTAACGCCAACCTTACGCAAGCGCCATGAGCAAAACCGTGTGCCAGCACACTTAGCCGCTCATCCGTTATGCAGTTGCAAACAAGGCCTGCAGCGGCTTCGAGTATGTTAGTTGCCGAACCGACCCGCTACAGCCTGGGGTTATAGATTCAATAACGAACTTGCAGATGTCATCGCAAGGAGCAGTTGAGCAGGCTGGCAGACATGCCGGTGTGTAAATCATAGGGCACTACCAGCGGCAATCCGGGCGACATGCCACACAAAGATCTTTAATTGATATGGAAAGGGAACATCATGGAAACCACCCCAAACACTTCAGGTATCTCAGGCAGCGGCAAGGGCGCTAACCTCAATCAGGCTGCCTCAGGCATTCATGACAAGATTGACGCTGCACGCCCAGCCGTGGAACGTGCCATGGATTCCGCACATGAAAAGGTGGATCACCTGGCCGATATGGCGAGCCAGGCTTCGGAGACCTTTGAACAGAAGGCTGCCGAGTTCAAGGAAATGCAAGCCAAGTTCATGGAGAACGCCACCAGCTATGTGCAGGCACACCCCATGGCATCAATGGGCATTGCCATTGCCGCGGGCTTCCTGCTGAGCAAGATGATGAGCAGCTCCAACTCGCATCACCATGAGTCCGGACTGTAATCTTGTATAGCCCCGATCCCCACCTGCAAGGCAAGGTTCCCGCCGATAGTGGCGGGGGCGGGGGCGTCATGGATGAGGTCAGGCACATCTGGGATGATGTCCGGCTGCTGATTCACGACCATCTCAAGCTGGCCACGCTGGAAACCAGGCTGGTCGCCGAAAGTCTGGTCAGCATGGTGGCCACCAGTGTGGCTGTCGTGCTGCTGCTGGTGACGGCCTGGCTGGGATTGGTCAGCGCGGGTGTGGTAGCGCTGGTTGAGCAGGGTGTGACAGCCAGTGTTGCCATCCTGATCGCCGTGGCAGTCAATGTCGTCATCGCTTTCCTGCTTGGCATCGCAATCCGCCGCCAGGTCAGCCATCTGCAATGGCCGGCAACGCTGCGCAGCCTGCGGCCAAGTTCATCCAAACTGACGCCGCAGCAGGCCGTGCATGAAATGACGGGTGAGACGCCGGCTTCCAACACTACCAGGCATTGATCATGAAAATTTCCGAACTGGGTCAAACCGCTACCGAATCGCCGCCCATCAAGGATGATATCGCGGCCCTCGAACAGCAGATCGAATATCGCCGCGAGCGTATCAAGTCGCGCAGCCACATGCTGGAATACCGCGCGCGCCAGAAGGTGACTTCACCCGCCTTCCTGTTGCTCGCTGTAGCCGGCGGCTTTCTGGGTGAGCGCTACCTTAGCCGCAAGCAGGCGATTACCGAATCCCAGGCTTACCAGTATCGTGGGAATGGGCATGCAAAACCTGTTGTGGAAAAAAAGCCGGGTATCATCGACCAGGCGCTGAAAACCGTCGCGCTGATCCAGGGCATCATGGCTTCATACCCGGTCATGCTGCTGCGCAAATACATGGATGAGCAGAATCGCCAATCCCCATCGCAGCATCCGCAAACTCCGGCGCAGGAAAAGCAGGAGTTGCAGAGGTATTACCACTAACCCAGCACCACTTCATAGCCAAACAACATAAAAAATGGCTTCCAATTTTCTCGATCGACTTTATGCACATGTGCCCGCCGGTATACGGGACTATGTCGAGGTCGCCATCTGCACGGTAACCGAATGGATAGATGACCGCGCTTCGAGCAAAGGCGCCGCGCTGGCGTTTTATACGCTGTTTTCCATGGCGCCTATACTCGTATTGGCCGTGGCGCTGGCAGGCTATTTTTTCGGTGCTGAAGCTGCCGAGGGCGAGCTCATTACCCAATTGCGCGGCCTAGTCGGCGAGAACGGCGCAGAGGCAGCACAGGCCATGCTGGCGGCTGCGCGCGACAAGGAAGCTGGTCTGATTGCCACGATAGTTGCTACCGTTTTGCTGATCGTAGGTGCCACCACAGTGTTTGCCGAACTCAAGGTCAGCCTGGATGAATTATGGGATGTTGAGCCAAAGAAAGAGGATGCAGGTCTGCTGGGCTTGATAAGAACACGGCTGCTGTCCTTCGGCATCGTGCTGGTACTGGGTTTTCTGCTGATGGTGTCGTTGATTGTGAGCGCACTGCTGGCGGTGCTGCAGAATTATGTAGGCGGCCTGTGGGGGTTTTCCACCGAGCTGTTCTCGGTGGTCGCCTGGATATTTTCCTTTTGTGTCATCTCCTTTTTGTTCGCCGTCATCTACAAGATGCTGCCATCCATCCCGCTTTCCTGGCACGATGTATGGATAGGCTCACTGGCTACAGCCGGCCTGTTCGTGCTCGGTAAATTCCTCATAGGTTTGTATCTGGGCAATAGCGGCGTGACGTCCAGCTTTGGCGCAGCCGGCTCGGTCATTGCGCTTATGTTGTGGGTGTATTACTCGGCGTCCGTGTTTTTTATGGGTGCGGAATTCACCCGTATCTACGCACAGCGCTTCGGCAGTCTCAAGCCCGCCTGACTGTTCCGTTATTCTCCCAGCAGCTCTGCCACCGGGTGCAGCTGTTCAATATGCTGCGAAACCACTTTCACGATCACAATGATGGGGATGCTCAACAGCATGCCCCAGATGCCCCATAGCCATCCCCAGAACAGCAGCGAAATGAACACCGCCGAGGCATTCATCTTGGCGATGCGCCCGGTCATCCAGGTGGTGACGAAGATGCCGACGAAGGTCGCAATCACGATGGAAGCACTCGCCACCGAGATCGCCATCACCAGCGAACCGAACTGCAGAAATGCCGCAATCCCGGTGACTACTGACGTGATCAGCGGCCCGAAATAGGGCACCAGGTGCAACACCCCGGCAAAGACAGCCCACACGCCGGCATTGTTGAAACCCAGTGCCTCAAACGCCATCCAGCTCAACAGCACGACTAGCAGATTTGTCACCAGCAGCATGAACAGGTATTTCTGGATCGAGATATTGATGTCGTCAATGATGTGCACCGTGATTCGTTTTCGCGTCAGCGACGGCCCGGTGAGCTTGACCAGCTTGCGCTTGAAGGTGTCGCCGGACAGCAGAAAGAAATAAGTCAGGAATATCACCATGATGGCTTGGCCGGCGAACGCGACGAGCTCCAGCGACCCAGACCAGATGAAGTTCTCGATCTTGAAAATGGGGTCCTCGATCATGATGCGCGACACATGCTGACGCGAATCCCCATTGCTGGTTACCGAGTTGGCGGCTTCCTCCATCTTGTGCGCTGCATTCTGCACCTTCTGCAGGTTGCTGAAAGCGCCCTCGGTACTGCGCGTCAATTCAATGGAGAGTTTGTTCGCTGCCTGCGGCAGCATCTCGATGATGGATTCCGCCTGGAAGCGTAACGAATATACAGACTGGCAGACCGCCCACAGCACGAACACCATGACCAGAGTGGCGGCTGCGAAACGCGGAATGCGCAGTTTTTCCTGAGCGTCTACCAGCGGGTTGAGCGTATAGGCCAGCAGGATGCCGAGCAGTACGGAAATGACGAAGCTCTGCGCCCAATCGAGCGCGGCGATGATGGCCAGTGAGCTGAGTATGACCAGCGTCGCGCCATGTACATTGATCGCCGGCCTTTCCGGCGGCAGTGTGGTGTCGTCCGGAATTGGTGCTGGCGCTGGGCTTTCGCTAGTAGGCTGTAATTCTTCAGAGCTCATGCATGCTCCCACTTATCAAGATATCAGCATGCCACAGCCAGACGATGCCGGCGGTATGCTGGAGCACAAACGGATGAGGTTCTACAACCGGCCATCATTCGTTTTCAAAAATTTGTTGCATGGACCCACACGACATGGTTTGAGGTAACTGCTCGGTCAACTTGCAAGCGCTTTACAACTAGCTGATAAATGCTGGAAGATGTGTTCTATTTCAGTCACATAGTAATTAACAGTAGCGTCAGAAATGCGCTCAAGCACAAGAACAAAAATCGGGGGGTGTATGGTGATGCGTCATGATTTATTCCGCGCAGTTCAAACTGAGCCGCCACGCAAAAGCCGCATGGCGCTTGCTGTGGCAATGGCATGCTTGTCGTTGTCTCCATTGAGTTTCAAATCCGCTATTGCAGCGACATGGACCTGGGATGGCGGTGGCGGTAATAGCGACTGGTCTAATGGGGCAAACTGGGTAGGTGATACTACCCCTGGCAGTTCCCAAGACTTGGTCTTTACAGGAAACGTTCAGACTAGCGCCAATAACGACTTTTTATTGCTCACTAACAGCGTCGCATTTGATGCTGGTGCGGATCCCTTCACGCTAACCGGCCAATTCTTAATTAATTTTGGTGGTATCACCAATGCTTCTGCGGCAACACAGTCAATTAATATAGACCTCCGTCTTCGCGGCGACCAGACAATAAGTAACACCAATGGCGGCAGCCTTATATTCGGTGGCACATCCTTCGTTTTTTTTGGGCCCCAACCTATAACAGTAACCTTTGCTGGCAATGGGACAACTACTATCGCCTCTCAAATGGGAGAAATTAACGGAATCGGCAGTGTCGTCAAAAATGACAGCGGCACTCTCATCCTGAATAACAGTGCCAATAATATCTCCGGCACAGTGACGGTTAACGCAGGCCTGATGCAGGCCGGCGCCGCAGGCGCGTTTGTAGCCAACAGATCGTACACAGTGCATGGCGGCATCCTAGACCTGAACAATTTCGATCTGACCATGGCATCGCTCTCGGGTACTGGCGGCACGGTATTACTAGGTTCAGCCGTTCTTACCGTGAACCAGGCCGTCACGACAAGCTTTGCTGGGGCGATTGTGGGTCCTGGGAATCTGGTCAAGCAAGGAGCTGGAACGCTGAACCTGACTGGGGCAAATCTTTTCGAAGACGTAACCATACTGGGTGGTGGGCTGGTTTTCGACAGCGGTTTGAGTTTGCTGGGAGCCATTACTGCAGCTGGCGGTGATCTGCGCATCGAGAACGGCGCGACGGTGATAGGCACCACAGGCTTTATCGGCAGAACCGGTATCGGTGCTGCTGCTACGGCTACCGTCACTGGCCCTGGCTCGATCTGGCAAACAACGGGGAATATTTCCATATCCGAAATCATCTCCATGCCATTGAACGGCGTTGGCGGCACATTGCGGGTGGAGAATGGCGGCCAGGTAAACGCAGGCGGTGAGCTGTTTCTCGATATTGGCGGAGTTCTCGAGATAGACAGCAGCAGTCAGGTGACAGCAGCAGGCGGTTTACGGTCAGTGTTCGGGACCATCCGCTTATTGGACAGCGGGATGATGAATATCCCTGATATCACCGCCAATAACACCACCTTTGATACGAATGGGTTCAACGGCATTTATGCGGGCACTATCACTGCGGGGGCATTTGCGCCTATCGTTAAAACCGGCGCAGGTGTGTTGACCCTTACAGGGAATACGGTGGACACCGACCCTGAGCTTTCTGTGGTCGCCGGAACAGTGCTGGTGAACGGTACTTTCGCAGGAAATGTCAGTGCGGACACAGGCGCCGTACTGGGTGGCGCAGGCACAGTGGGCAATGTCACCCTCAATGGCGGCACACTAGCTCCCGGCAACTCCATCGGTACTCTCAACGTCGTTGGCAATGTGGACTTCAGCGCAGGCGGGATATACCAAGTTGAAGTTGACGACGCAGGCAATTCCGACCTCATCAACGCCACCGGCACAGCCACACTTACTAACGGTACGGTTTCCGTCATGCCCGAAGCCGGGGATTACAGTTTGAACACCGACTACACCATCCTCACTGCATCAGGTGGCCTGGGCGGCACCACGTTCGGCAGTGCAGGTTCCACGGTGGCTTTCCTGACGCCGACCTTGTGGTATGACGCCAACAACGTATACCTCAACCTCAGGCGCAATTCGTCGAACTATGCTGCTGTCGCCGGTACGCCCAACCAGATCGCAGTCGGTACTGCGCTCGATACCCTGGCCGCCAGTGGTACGGCCAGCCTCGATGGCATCTTCAATAACCTGAACATCCTCACCGCAGACGGCGCCAACCAGGCTTACGACAGCTTAAGCGGCGTGCAGCATACCCACGCGAACCTTGTTGCACTGCAATCGGTGAACCAGTTCAAGGGCATATTGTTCGACCGCATCAGCGGCAGTAACCAGTTCCAGGCCAACAACGGCCAGATCATGCTGGCGTACAATGACAGCGGCACCATGACCGACGCCGGTGCTTCCCTGATGGATGGCGACCCTTCGCCGCAACGCGGCTGGTGGATGCGCGGTACTGGCAACTTCGGCGACATTGACGACTCCCGCAATGCCAGTGGTGCCGACTACAAGGCGGGCGGCATCGCCGCCGGCCTTGACTTTGACTTCACTGACAACCTCACCGCAGGCGCAGCTGTTGGCTACACGCGTACCGATGCCGATGTTGCCAACGGCGGGCTGGATGTGAATAGCTACCAGGCGGCGCTCTACGGCAGGCTCATGCTCAATGACGGCTACTATGTCAGCGGCCTGACCGGCCTCGGCTATCACGACATGGATGCCAGCCGCAGCATCAACGTTGGCCTGCTCAACACTTCAGCCGAAGCCGACTACCATGCCTGGACCACCAGCCTTGCAGTCGAGGGCGGCCGCAGCTTCAGCCTCAACCAGAACACGACACTCACCCCATTCGCAGGCCTGGAATATGCCCATGTGAACCGCGAAAGCTTCACCGAGAAAGATGGTGGTGTAACCAATCTGCGCGTCAATGAAGACACACAGGATTCACTGCGCTCATCTATGGGTGCCCGTATTACCCACAGTTGGACGCAAGGCAAGTATCGTATCCAGCCGACCGCAGAACTCGCCTGGGTGCATGAATTCATGGAGGACGAAGCTGGCATGCGTGCAGGCTTCGCAGTGGCTCCCATCACCACCTTCGCTGTGGACGGTCCCGATCTCGACCGCGACCGTGCCCGTGTTGCACTGGGTCTCAATGTGCAGCTGACCGAAGTTGCCTACCTCAACCTGGGCTACCAGGGTGAGTTCGCCTCCTCGGACGACCGCCACGATTTCGCCGCAACGTTCCGCATGATGTGGTAATGCCTTTGCGGACCAGTAAGTGCTCCGCATACAGGCAAAAAAAAGCCCTCATCTCTGAGGGCAAAAATCCACGCTCAGGGGAAAGCGCGGAGGGGGGGACGTTGAACAATCAAAGCCGCATGTCGTTTACGCGGTTTCCATTGTTCGGATAATAGGGTTCGGTACCGTAATAGGAGTGCACTTCGTTCTGCCAGGTCGCATCCGCCATGTCTGGCCAGCGGTCGGGATCAAAGCCGGGCGCACTTTCAAGCCTGTCCTTTTCCACATTGAGCACAAAGCGGTGATTCTCGGTGTCGAGCTTGAGCGCTTCCCATGGCACGGCAAACAGCTTGTTGCCCATGCCGAGGAATCCGCCGAATGAAAGTACGGCGTAAGCAATGCGTCCATTGGGTACATCCAGCATGATTTCCTTGATGTCGCCGAGATCCTCATCCTTGTGATTGGCGACGTCGTTACCAATCAGCGTATCGGCACCCATCAGACGTGGGCCAGGGCCACTGTTGTCATCATAGGACTTGTACATGCCGTAGGTGTCGCGATCAAGCCAGCTCATGCCTTCCTCCACAATCAAATGCTTAACGTATACCCAGCAGTTTGCAGTGATGGCGGCGCCCCCTCAGTGCGGTATCAAACATAAAGTCAAAATCGCGTCAGGCAAAAACCAGCAGCTCAGGGTGCGCTTACAAACAGAGCCTGGCCAGCTTTGCGCGCACTCTTTTCCGCATGTGCATAACGAGGCTCAATGCCCGCGAAGGAGAACATATGAAACGTAAACTCTATTTCATGCTTGATTCGATCGAAGACGCCAATCGCATGATGCAGGAGCTACTGCTCAAGCGCGTCGACGACCATAACATCTCTTTCTATGCGAAATCACGTGCGATGCTGGGCGACCTGCCCAAGGCCGGCATCATGGAGCGCACGAGCATGCTCAATGGCGGCATGGCCGGTTGTTTCATCGGCGCGGCATTCGGGTTCATCGCGGGCCTGCTGGTCGTCTTCCTGCCCAACCCGTGGTTCCCCGAGTGGTATGTGCCGGCGACGCCTGCCACGATCATCACCATTACCACGGTCATCGGCATCATCGCGGGCGCCATCGGCACGGCGCTGGTGGCGAGTGCGCTGCCCAATGAACTTGTCGCAAAGTTAAAGCAGGATATCGAGAACGGACACACCCTCATGATTGTCAGGGTCGACCCGGAACGCAGCGAGGAGATTCGCGAGCTCGTCTCCCGCAATCATCCGGAAATCACCTACCTGGGTAGCCGGCCGAAGGACTATATGGTTTTTCCGTAGAGCGTACTGCAACTGCCGGAATCTTCTCATCCGACGTCTCGCGCTGGGATTGCTGCCAGCGCCAGGCGTCGGCGCACATTTCATCCAGCCCGCGTTTGGCTTCCCATCCCAGTACCTGCCGGGCGAAGGCAGGATCTGCATAGCACTGTGCAATATCGCCAGGGCGACGCGCAGCGATACGGTAGGGAATCTGCTGGCCGCTGACGCGGCTGAATGCGTTAACCAGGTCGAGTACGCTGTAGCCTTGCCCCGTTCCCAGGTTTACGGTGAGGATGCCCGGACGTTCATCCAGCACGCGCAAGGCCGCCACATGGCCCAGCGCCAGATCCACGACATGAATATAGTCGCGTACGCCGGTACCGTCTGGTGTGGGGTAATCATTGCCGAACACCGACAGTTCCTTGAGCCTGCCTACCGCTACTTGCGTGATGTAAGGCATGAGGTTGTTGGGAATGCCGTTGGGGTCTTCACCGAGCAGGCCGGAGGGGTGCGCGCCTACTGGGTTGAAATAGCGCAGCAAAGCGATGCGCCATTCCGGGTTTGATTTCTCCGCATCGCGCAGAATGTCCTCGATAATGAGCTTGGAGCGGCCGTACGGGTTGGTGGCCGACAAGGGCGAATTCTCACGTATGGGCACTTCGGCAGGATCGCCGTATACCGTGGCGGAGGATGAAAACACCAGCTTGTCTACACCGGCTTCCAGCATGGTATTGAACAGGATGACGCTGCCCGCCACATTATGGTCGTAGTACATCAGCGATTTCTGTACTGATTCACCCACCGCCTTGAGCCCGGCGAAATGCATCACGGCATCGAACTGATATTCGGCGAAAAGCCGCTGCATGCCTTCGCGGTCGCGCATGTCGATTTCCACAAAAGCGGGGCGCTTGCCGCTGATGCGTTCGATGCGATCCAGCACCGAGGCCTTGCTGTTGCTCAGGTTATCGGCAATGAGCACTTCATAGCCTGCTGCCATGAGCTCGATCACAGTGTGGGAGCCGATATAACCTGTACCGCCGGTGACCAGAATCATGGGTTTTCCACCATTTCACCGGCCAGCGGTGTCGTCTGGTGCATCACGCGGGAATCGGCAGGGGGACGCTGCGAATCCAGCCTGTCGTATTCGAGCAGCATGCTGATTTTTTCCACCAGCGTTTCCGCTGCGGCTTCCCAGCTGAAGTTGGCAGCGTGCTGATAGGAGGCTTCGGCAAATTTCTCTGCCAGCTCGTCGCTGGACAGCAGCTCATCCATGGCATTAGCAAGCGCTTCGATATCGCCCGGCTTTACACGGTAGCCGTTGATGTCGTGCATGACCATCTCCGGCACGGCCCCGACAGTGGTGGAGATGATGGGCAGGCCGAAGTGCAATGCCTCCACCAGCACGATGCCGAAGGCCTCATGGATGGTAGGTAGCACGAACATGCGGGCCTGCGACATGTATTGATGGATTTCATCGCGCGGTACGCGGCCGATGATGTTCACGCCTTCCTGTGCAACCTCGGGCTTACAGCCGATGATGTCGAGCTGGGCATCAGGATGCCGGTTACGAACACGGCGGAAGGCCTCAAGCAAATCGGGTCCGCCCTTGCGCTTCCAGTCGGTGCCGACGAACAGGATTTTCTTCGAGTTCGCCACATCGCTGCGCGGGCCGAGCTTGATGTTGGGGCCGGCGCCTATACTGAAGGCGCGGTAGGGTGCAACCTGGTAATCGGTTACGACTGAATCGCGCACATAGCCGCCCATGCTGAATACGCCGGTGGACTGCGTGTAGACCTTCTGCTGGAAGCTATCCAGGATGTTGAGCGCCTCTTCCGAGGAGTTGAACAGATTGCGATAGCTCTGGCGCGCGGAAGCGACTGTAATGTCAATGATGGTGAAATGCGGCACACCCGTATTGCAGGCATTGAAGCGGGTTGTCGTCTGCAGCGTGAAATCGGGCTGGAATTCACGTACGGCCTCACGCGCGAGGCGGGTGATAAAGCCGGAAGTGGCCGGTGCATAGAGCAGGCTGGCCTTATCGAAAGCACCATCGCGTATGCCCTGCAGCATCAGTTTCGGCATATCGAGTAGGCTGAAGAAAATCCCCAGCTTGTTTGCCTTGAATTGCTGCAGCAGGTCGAAAGTATGGATTTCCCATTCAGGCGAATAATGATGTAGCGCCTTCACCAGGGCTTCGTTGCTGTGCGACCAGCTGCCCATGGTGAACAGCAGAACACGCTTTTTGCTCACGCTAGAGAAACCCCCTTAACAAGAAAGCGGCCTGCGGTCGCCTGAAAGGAAACTGCCTGTTTGACACGGGCGGGTAAAAGGCTGCAGGCCGGTATCCGCAATTATCGGAAGGCGCCCAGAAATAATCTGTTCGCTGTCACACAGCAGTGATCAGCGGCCCTGGATGCGATGGCGTATCAGCTGGCCGATGGCGCCGAAGACGAATTGGGTATTGGTAACCAGATAGCGTTTCCACAGACGACGAGGCTCGCTACCCAGTCGGTACAGCCATTCGAGGCCGCGCTGCTGCATCCATAGCGGTGCGCGCTGGATGGTGCCTGCGTGGTAATCGAAAGCCGCGCCCACACCTATCATGACGGCCTTGATGCGGCCGCGGTGCTCTGCCATCCATAACTCCTGCTTGGGGCAACCCAGACTTACAAAAACCACACTTGCGCCTGAAGCGTTTATCTCAGCCACGATGTTGGCATCTTCCCTCTCGGTGAGAGGGCGGAAAGGCGGAGAATAGCTGCCTGCGATCTGTAGATGGGGGAAAGCCATGTGCATTCTGGCGATCAGTGAGGCCAAGGTCTCGGGAGTATTGCCATAGAGGAAGATGCGCTCATTACACTGCTCGGCCAAGGCGCAATATCTCCACATGAGGTCCGGGCCGTTGATGCGTTCCTGCAGCGGAAATCCGATCTTGCGCATCATCCATGCCACCGGCATTCCATCCGGCGTTGCCATGTCGGCCTCATTGAGAACCTGATGGAACCTCTCGTCATTACGTGCCGTGATCAGTGAATGCACATTGCAGATGCAGACATAACGCGATTCACGTGCCGCGCTCCACCGGTGAATGTGATTGATGGCGCTGCGCCAGCTGCAGGCGTTGATAAAGCAGTCGAGCACGCGTGCTCCCTGCGGGCGAACTGGAATGGAATGAGAGTTGGTATTCATGTTGTTATTGGACACAAGTCATGTTGTTCTTTAATTAAGTTTGCGTAACACAATGATGAAATGATCCTGCGTGATGCCGCGCCCGACAGGGATGTTGTTGCGTTTGATGCGCGGCAGTAGTCGGTAATAGAGATAGGGCGACAGCCTGAACAGTCCCATGAGCGCAAGTCGCAGTGTCTTGCCCATGAGCGGGAAGTGCGGGCTGTAGGTGAATTCGCGCACGCTGGCAACCTGTACATTCAACTGAGGCGCATTGCGGTGGAACCAGCCCGGCGAGACAAAGCTGATATGTTCCGGCAGATAGCAGTACCAGAAACGGCTACCGGCCAGATACCAGCTCCAGGCATCGCTATTGCCGGTGGAGATGACCACATAACCGCCGGGCGCTGTCTTGGCCAGCATGCGCTGCACCAGTTCTAGCGGGTTGAACACATGTTCGATGACATCGCAGGCAATCACGGCGTCGAATTCCTCGGGCACAGCGCTCAACTCATCGAGATCGCGTGCCATGATTTTCACGCCGCGCTGCTCTGCCACACCTGCTGCTTCAGGGTTGATTTCAATGCCGAAGGTATGAAAGCGCTGACTCAGCGGAGCCAACAGGCTGCCGGTGCCGCAGCCGATATCCAGCACACTGCCCTTATCCAGCAGACTGCACAGCGTGTCGCGCACGAGCTGCTGATCAAGCCGACCGGCTTCATCCCAGGTGGTTGAACTGGCCTGGCGATACAGTTCATCGTAGGTTTCCTTACTGAAAACCGGATGGCGGAATGCCAGCCTGCAGTCCAGACAGCGATACAGTGTGCCGCCTGCCAGCGGTTCATTGAGCTGGGTGCCGGCGAATACCCGTGCATCCGGCAATTTTCCTCGCGACCGTGTGCGATGGCTGCCGCAACTTCTGCAGGCAGGCCGGTCGCTGGCGACAGCACTCGGCAGGGACAAGCCATGGATGGGGTCGGGCAGGGGGTTATGCAGCACGGACATAATGACGCGCCTCATCGTAAATATGCATCAGCTGATGGAAATTGATGTCAGAGGTGTAATGCGTTTCGTACTCGCGCCGCGCGGTCTCACCCATGCGGCGCATCTCGGCCGGGTGGTTATCGGCCCAGCGCAGGATAGTGGCCAGCCCGTCGGCATCGCCCGGCGTGAAGAGCAGACCGGTCTCGCCGTCACGCACCAGCTCGGCCATGGCACCCAGGCGACTGGCAATGACCGGCAGGCCGCAGGCATAGGCCTCTACCAGCGTGCGCGGGAAATTCTCATACCAGATGCTGGGCATCACGAGATAAGCGGCGCGGCCCATGCGTTCGTAGATTTCTTCGCCTTTCATCCATCCCAGCAAATGTGCCGCAGGCAGGTTCTTGAGTTCTTGCTCCTGCGGGCCGTGGCCGATGATGTCTATGCGAGATTCGGGATACCGGCGCAGCGCCTCAGCCAGCGTAGCGATGCCTTTTTCCGGTGACAGTCGGCCGACGAACAGGCCACCCTTACGCTCGGCCGGAGCGGGAGGCGGCAGGTCGACGAAATTGGGTTTGATCGAGATGAGCTCGGCGGGTAGCCCGGCTTCGATGAACTTGTCGCGGCAGAAATTATTAAGCGCGATGTAGCGCGTGATCTTGTTGCGATAAGTGCCCAGCATGTGATGGATGCCTTGCATGCCGACCACCACGGCCGACTGCGCACTCGATTCCCGGTAGCAGCGGCGCATGACCCCGCGCCACGGCAGCCTGCCTATGCAGTCTTCGCAAACGGCGCCGTTTCGCATGAACATGGCTTGTGCGCAGAATAACCGGAAGTTGTGCAGCGTCTGCACCACCGGCACGCCGTGTTTTGCGGCAGCGAAATAGAGTGACGGCGAAATCAGCGGAAACGTGTTGTGTACATGGATGATATCGGGCCGGAAACGCTGGATGTAGGCGCCGATTTCACTAACGGTGCGTCGGGACCAGATGGTATCCACCGCCACCTGCATCGCCGGCATGCTGTTGATGCGCTGGTTGTCCTGCTCATAGAGCTCGACTTCGACGCCATTGCGCTGCAGCAGCCGATATTCTTCAGCCAGCACGGCATCCTCGCCGCCGGCCTGTTGATATCGGTTATGTGCCAGGAGTACGCGCATGATCAGAGGTTCGGCCCCGGACGGGTATCGGTGATGCCCGGCACCAGCTTCATCCAGTCCTGATTGATCGGCATGGGCTTGAGTTTGCTGCGCACGGCCTGGTACCAGTTGAGGTCGGGGTTGTGATTGCGCTCGGCGATGGATTTCTTCAGGCCTTCATCCATGGGGCCATCCCAGCGCAGGGAATTCTTATCTTGTTGCGTGCGGCCGCTCCAGCGGTCCAGCGGCTCGCTGAACATGCGCACCCAGCCCAGGCCGGGGTTGGTCTGCGTGGGCGTGCCGATGTAGATATTCGCATCCGACTGGTTGTCGGCGATTTCTGTTGGCAGCACCAGCGAGCTGCCATTCCACGCCAGCACATTGCCGAATACCTTATTGCCGCGTGCGCTGAAATCGAAATCCTTGTCCTTGTCACGGCGGTTTTCGTCCACTACCGCGATGCCCTGCATGTGATTGCCCGCGACCAGGTTGAAAGCGACCACGGAGTGCGACGTATGCGGAAGATAGATGCCGCGCTGCTCATTGCCGATGACAACGTTATTGATGATGGTGCCGCGGTCGCTCGCCTCGTACTGGATGCCGAAGCCGCGGTTATACGAGAAATTGCCGTTGGTGAGCGTGTTGTTGCGGTTCTTCCAGTCGAACCAGATGCCGTCGCCATGATTGCTGAAGGCGCGATGTCCGCTGACGAAGGAATCCTGCAGTCCGCCCAAGCCCACGAACTTGGCGCCGCCGGCCTCCCACCACTTGTTGAAACCGCGCGTGTTGTTGCGGCTGGTCTCATTGTCTATGAGGCGGATGCGCTTGCCGCGCGCCTTGAGACCGATCTGACCGCAATCGTTGGCGCTGGAGTTCTGCATGGTGATGTCGTCACCCCACAGGTCTATGCCTACGCTGTCGGCACGCGACACGTGGATATTTTCCAGCGTGATGAAATTGCCGGTCATGGTCACGGCTGCCGCGCGCGTCTTCGTCGATGTGTTCGAATGCTCGAAATTGAGGTTGCGCACGGTGACATGGCGCAAGTCGTTGCCCACCAATAATTGAGGACGTGTGCTGACTTCAACCGTCTTGTCCTTGATGCCGTTGTTCTTGAGTTTCAGATACAACGTTTGCGCGCCCTTGTCGTAGAAGAAGCTGTCAGGCGGCATGTTGTCCTGGTTGCCGTCACGACGTCCGGGCCAGATGCCTTTCTGCGATTTGTGCAGCGCATGCAGCTCGTGATTTTTCCTTTCCGGGAAGCCGCCGAATATGGTGCCGCCGACCTGGATCATTTGCTGGCCGTCCACGAAAACCTGCTGCGGCTGGGTGCCTATGGTCATGAAATAAAGCCCGTTGCCCAGTTCGCGCCAATCCTTGAACTCATCCGAACCCTTGATGACCACCTTGCCCTTGCCCTCGATGACGGTCACAGCCGGGTTATCGCTGCTGGGCCAGGTGCGTGGCTGGATGATGATGGGCTCGCGGTAGGTGCCGGCAGCGATGGTCAACTTGTCGCCAGGCTGCAGCTGCGACATGGCATGGGCGATGGTCTTGTAGGGTGCTTCTGCATTGCCCGGACCGGAGTCGACCGCACCTTTTTCATTGGGTGCGACGAAGCGTTCTGCAGCGCCGGCGGAATCCAGCCATAGCGTTAACAGGACGAAAACAGCAATCATGGCCAATACGCGAGGTGCCAGCAAAAGCAGCTCCGAGAAGCGCGATGATTGGGGAATGCGTTCATGCACGGGCATAGATATCCTCAGTGTGATGATGCGTGGCAGCCTGGTAGCCCAGACCTCGTTCTCCCCATACTTTGGCAATCGTCTTCTTCCAGGCGAATTCATGCGAGCGTGCCAGTGCGCCGCCATGCAGTTCCTCGGTGAGCTGCGGGTCCTTGGCCAGCACTTCCAGTGCATCCGCGAGCTTGCCGATGGTTTCTGCGGCTGTGAGTCCCTGGATATCCACCAGCCGGCCGCAATGATCGTTGACCAGCTGGCCGGGGCCTCCGAGGTTTAGAGACACGACCGGCAAGCCGCAGGCCATGGCTTCCAGAATGACGTTGCCGCTGGAGTCATGCAGGCTGGGAAACAGCAAGGTGTCGAAAGTGCGGTAGGCATGCAGCAGATCCTGCTGCTTGAGCCAGGGCACCCAGGTCACGCAGTCGGTCAATTTGAGTTGTGCGGTCAGCGCCTGCCAGCGGTCCTTTTCCGGGCCCTGGCCTATCATGGTCAGGCGTACCTGTACGCCGCGGCGGCGCAATTCCGCAACAGCGCGCAAGCCCAGGTCCATGCCTTTCCAGTAGAGAAAGCGTCCCACATACAGCACGTGCAGGGCGTGCCGTTTTTTGGGCAGGTCGCCCGGCTGTATGGTTTGCGGCGGGATCTGGTCCACGCCGATCTCCAGCATGCAGTGCGCCTTGTCGCGATATTGCGCAGGTATCCAGCTTAGCGATTCCGGCGTCTTGAGCAGGATGACGGTGGCGCGCTGGTACATCTGGCGCACCGTCGGATCCCAGCGCGCGCACCAGTTGGCGAAATCGCGCAGCCGGTCCTTGATGCGGCCGCCCAGTGAGCAATATTTGCGCAGGGCCAGCGGTGCACGTTCGGCACCGCCGAGCGGGCCCAGAATGAAGGGAATGCCCAGCCTGCCCATGAAGCTCGGATGGCGTGTGACACCAAAGGTGATGTGGTGCACGGCGTTGAAATGCTGCTCCTTGTGCAGTTTGCGCGCCTGTTTGTAGGCGCCCCATTGCCACAGCAGGTAATACAGGTGCACGCCTCGGCCGTTGCGCTTCCACCACGAGGCCCATGCAGGCAGGTCGTAATAGCTGAAATGCAGGTTGCGCAGCTTGCCATGCGCACTCAGGGCCTTGTTGATGGTGTCCTGGTTGTTGGCGCGCGTCAGTACCCACACTTCATGACCCAAAGCCGCCGTCTCCAAAGCCCAGCGCCAGCCGACTCCGGGCTCTGAGCCCTTGCCCGGCTCGCAGGCGTAGGCAGAAACCAGTAATTTCACGGCTTGCATAAATGGAATCCCCTAGCCGCTTCGCGGCTGAGTCCTAGCCTTTTGGCGGTGCGTTGTTGCATGAAGGTCACGGTATGCGATAGCACCGATGCAACGACTTTATCCAGCGGTTCGCTGGCATCGATGATGTATGCACATGCATATTCGTTCTTTAAATTACGGTATGCAGTTCGCTGACGCACAGATTCATCAAACGGCACTTCCTGCTTGCGCGACTGCAACACCTCTGCGGGGGCGTCGAGGATGAATACAAGGTCTGGCTGCGGCAGCATTTTGCCCAGTAAGCGCGCGAGCCAGATGGGGCCGCCATAGCGATAGCGCGCCGGGTCGGCCAGCAGGTCGTGGTAGTAGCGGTCGAATACCAGCAGCGACGACCGTAGGTAGCGCGGATACGACCACAGCAGGCTGCCCTTGAGGTAGGTCGCCCAGAAATGCAGAATCTTGGCTGTTGACCCCAGCAGGCCCCGTGCCGGCTGGCCATGTGGGTCGGTGATCGGCTGGGAGCCGGAACTGCGCAGCGGGCCGGGCTTCAGGTGACGGTATTCGATACGGCGGAATGCCTGGGCCATTTCGCGCATGTAGCACTCGATGACTGAACTCTTGCCGCTGCCGTCAGGGCCAAGAAATACGATATGCAAGCCGGTGGGCTGCTGGATGCGCACAAGTTTGCGCCTGGCTTCGTCGAGCGCGTTGTGAAAACGTTCGCGCAGCGAAATTCTTTCTGCCCGGGCGTGCAGTGTTTCGCGGATGAGCGGCAGTGATTCCTGCAGCGATTGCCAGACCGGGTCATAAAAACTGCGCTGTATGCAGACGGCAGCCTGGATCAGGCTGGCCTCGGCGGGCGGCAACAGGCTTTGCAGCCGCGCGCTGCAGCCGCGCGGGTCTTCGGCGAATCGCGCAATCAGCTGGTCAGCCTGTTCCTGCGACAGGCTCATCTTGTCCACCTTCTTGATCAGGTAGTAGATAAAGGCATCAGGTGCCGACGGCACCCAAAACCCCTTGGGATGACGCTGACGATTCTCGAGAATATCCACTGCGCTGAGCCAGAAGCGGTTGCTGCGCTTGTAGTCGCAGCTGGAATCAGGATGCAGATAGGACATGGTCGGGCCATCCTGCAGCGCCAGCACGAAATAGGTCGCGGTGGTCTCGTGCTGCAGCGACTGCACCAAGTACGCACCGCCGTCCTCGGCGGTTTCTGCGATCAGGGCGGGCAAGCGGTCGCTCCATGAGGAAGGAATCATGAAGTCCACATCGGATGCGATATTGTCTGGATAGCCGTCATAGCCCGCCAGGATGCAATAAGGCATGCCTGCGCTTTCAAATTTCTGGATCAGCTTTTCAAATAGCGCGCTGTTGTTGGGCATGAGGTATTGCTTCCATGAAACGGGATTGAGGCATCCATTCGGCACGCTTGCGCAGCAGGTCCAGATAGGCATGTACCACTGGATGGCGCGGCGCCAGATAACCGGAAACCGTGGTATAAAAAGTCAGTGTGTCCAGCAGGTAATGCAGCGCAAGTGGGCCGCAAGCCTCGGCCACGCCGCTGTCATCGCCGTAGACGGCGCGCGCATAAGCCGCCACTTCGGTGAGCAGCGTCGGCATGCCGCTGGCGCCCATGGGCCAGCGCCGGAGTACGCGCTGTATCAGGTGAAAATGCAGGAAATCCTGGATGGGGTTGCCGCTTTCCTCAGCGTATTCCCAGTCGAACACATACAGATGCTGTTCTACCAGCCGCACATTCCACGGGGCGAAATCACTATGCAGCAGGCAGGTGGGCAGGCGCTGCGCACTGATTTCACGTTCTACTTCCTCTAGCACTTTCTGCAGCAATTCCTGATATTGCGTATCCATGAGCGGCAATGCCTGCTGCATGCGCTCGCGCAGCCGCAGGTGAGCGCCTGAATGGCCCCACGGCGTAAGTTCGGGGCGGTAGGCCGCTAGCAGGCGCAGGAAGTGGCGATGTGCACGGTCGAAGCGATGTGAAGACGCACCTTTGGGCAATGCCTGCATGCTGAGAAAGCTGCGTCCGCAGGCGAGCGTGCCTTCACTGAGCAGCCGCGGCAGGAAGGGCGCGATTTCCGGCAGCTGGCCCAGCGTGCCCAGCCAATGGGCTTCTCGTGCCACGGCGTGATTGGCGCTTTTTTCAAGCGCAACCTTGGTGACCTTGTGCTGGCCGTCATGATCCGGGCAATACATGGTCAGTTTCTGCAACGGGCCGGGAAATCCGATATACATGGCAGGGCAGGGCGAACCATCCTTGCCCGCAAGGCTTGCCGGAAATTCATTGAGCCGCAATGTGGGCAGCAAGCCCAATTGCGGCAGGATACGGTCCAGCAGCAGGGAGCCTTGGCCCCACAGTCTCAGCAACGGATTGCGGATGAAAAAGCCGATGGCCTGGCGCGCGGCTTGCGGATCAGGCGCTACCAGCAGCGGCTGGTTGCGCCGCGCATAGACCACTTTCCAGGCCATGCGGCGACTGTTGGACTCCGCATCCGCCAGGGTTTCCAGTTGATGGCGTAGTTGCGCCAGACTCATACGGCGCCTTCCCGAATACGGTAACGCTGAAGTGCGGCAATCATTTTTTCGGGGACGCGGGCGCTATAGCCGCCGGTGGCGAGCTTGCACAGCACGCGCTCAGCACGGCCCAGGAGGCGCAGCGCCGGCCACAAGGCGCGCATGGGGATGCTGGCACGGCTGCGGATCTCGTCGTATTCCTCAAGGCTGCGCCCATGCATGGCGCGGGTCTTCTGCTCGGGGTAGTAGCGCATGCAGGACAGGTAGGCCGGGATATGCGCGATTTTCGTATGCTGCGAGAAGCGCTCCCACAGATCGGCATCCATGGCGAGATTGAAGCGGGCATCGAGTCCGCCGACCTTTTCATACAGACTGCGGCGCCAGAACATGGAAGGCTGTGAAATGTAATTGTGGTCGAACAGGAAGGCCAGGCGGCGGAAACCCATCTCCTTTTTCGGGCGGATGAAGTTGCCGTCACCGTCTATCCATAGCGAATCGCCATACACTGCATCCACTTCAGGGTGCTCCTCGAAATAGCGGCTCACCAGTTCCAGTGCGCCGGGCAGCAACAAGTCGTCCGAGCACAACCAGCCCATGATGTCGCCGGTGGCGATGTTGAATCCGCGGATCAAGGCATCTGTCTGGCCTTTATCCTTCTCCGAAACCCAGTGGGCGAGCCTGTCCTCATAGCGCCGGATCACCTCCACGCTGTTGTCCTTTGAGCCGCCGTCCATGACGATGTATTCGACATCGGCGTTCTGTTGTTCGAGCACCGAGCGCATGGTGGCATCGAGGTAACGTCCCTGCTGGTAGGAGCAGGTGACGATGCTGATTTTCAGCCCGTTAAGAGGCTTTGTTTGCAAGCTGGTATCCATGATTCTTCCTGTTTTTGTAATAAGGCACGAGCGCCAGTCTCTGGCCCAGCGGGCGCAAAGCCGTCTTCGGTTTTTCCACATAGTGGCGCGCGAAGTACAGCGTCATGCCCAGCAGCAGGCCGATCTGGGTCCAGTGCAGCAGGGCCTTGGCCGGCTGCAGCAGAATGGGGTTAAAGGCGTAGACGATGATGCCGGCGAGGCTCATGCAGGCAAAGGTATGGATGGCGGCATGCACGTCATCGGAGACGCGACCGCGCAGTGCATGGCGTATGCTGAGGCGGCCGATGCGGATATAGCTCCACAGCCACAACAGCAGTGCGATCAAGCCACCTTGCGCTGCCATGTCCAGAATGTCGCTGTGCGTCGCGAGGATGCCGCGTGCTGCCATGATCTGGAAAGCCGTGAAGCGTTTGGTTGCGGCATCGGTGAAACCTGTGCCCCAGATAGGCGACTCAAGGAAGTTGTTCCATGCCGTCTCATACGTCAGCAGCCGGTATTGCGGATTGCCGGTTGGTAGCCATTCGCCACGTTGATAGGCGAGGAAACCATAGGCAGCCAGGCCCGCGACCGCGATAACGGCCACCCATAACATGGTCCAGAATTTGAAGCCCGTGCTTTCCTTGAAACGGAAGCGCCATTCCACTACCCAGATATATAACAGCACCAGCAACAGCACCAGGAAGCCGGTGTTTTTCTGGAAAACCAGGCCAGACATTATAAAAAACAGTGTCCAGAAAGCTTTCCAGACGCGATTGCCAGGCCGCAACGCGAAATATACGGCCAGCGGTATGATCATCGCCTCCAGCTCGTGGTAGCTGACCTGCGGCCAGCCCAGCGGCAGCATGCGTATGGTCATGAAAACGCCTGCCAGCGTGGCGCCCAGTAGGTAGGCGCGTACCAGAGTATCGCGTGCCGGCGAGAGCATGGTCATGCGGGCGACCAGGACCGTAACCAGCATGTAAAGACCGACCGTGATGAAAGTATTGTTGGTGCCGCCGAACTTGCGCGTATACCAACTGCCGATGACGATCCAGCTGCCCAGCAGCACCAGCGGCAAGGCCGCATTGAGCACCTGCCAGTAGCGTGGTTTGGCTGCGTCCGGTTCACGCTTGGGGAAAAGCCAGCTGCCGATATTCGCCAGCAGAATGCCGCCCAGGCACATGAACAGCGGGATGTGCTTGGTGATGCCGATCTTGTCCAGCCGCCAGAAGAAAGGATCGGAGACATAAAACAGTGCCAGCCACAGGCCGAAGAGTACGAAGTAATCGGACATGGAAAGCCGCGGTCGCGTATCGCGATTGGCATACAGGGGCTTGAACATCAGCGGCTTGAATGGGGATTGCATAACAGTTCTTGTTGTCATGATGGCAACCTCATTGTGGTTATCATTTTGCGAGCCTTACGATCCGGCCATTGCCGTTTGAACCTTTGGGCGCCTGTGGCTCAGGGTTGAGAATGCGGTTGGCGCCGACCACGGTGGCACCTGCAGGTACATCGCGCGTCACTACGGCATTTGCGCCTACCACTGCGTTTTGCCCGATGCGAACATGCCCCAGCACTTTGGCGCCGGCGCCGATGTATACGCCATCCTCGATGATGGGTGCTTCGTTGACGCCCAGCTGACGTCCGCCCAGTGTCACTTGCTGCATGATCACCACGTCCTGGCCGATCTGCGTTTTCGAATGAATGACGATGCCGTAGGGGTGCGGCATGATGACCTTGCGGTTCCGCAGGTCGCAGAAAATGTCGCAGTTGAGCATGAGTTTGTAGAGACGGCCAATCAACGGCACATGATGGCGGCAGAAGAACAGCAGCAGTTTTGCCGCAGCCGGGTTTTTGCCGGGTTTGCCGAACCCGCTCATACGATGCTCCTCAAGCGGCGCGGTGCTGGTGCTCCCTTGCCTGTGCGGCCCATCATCGCGTGCACATCTTCCACATGCCAGTTACGGTTCATGAAGCCAGGTGCCAGCGCCTGCAGCTGGTTATTGTCCAGTTCCCACCAGCGCCATTCGAGCAGCGCATCAATGGTTTCCTCATCGAAACGGTAGCGGATGATGCGCGCGGGTACGCCGCCGACAATGGCGTACGGCGGCACATCCTTGTTGACCACGGCACCGGCAGCGATGATGGCACCGTCGCCGATGCTGACGCCGTCCAGCACGATGCTGCCTGCGCCTATCCATACGTCATTGCCCACTTTTGTACGCGGCAATTCCTCGATCATGTCGCTCTGCGAGAAGGTGTCGCCTGCCTGCAGGCGGGACGAGTAGAACGCCGGATGTGTGGAGAGCCGGTCAACCGGATGGCTGCCCAGGCCGCCCAGCAGGACGTTGGGGCCGATGCTGCTGAAGGCGCCGATATCGGCGAACCCGATACGGCTGACCTCGGCGACATACGTCATGCGCCCCAGTGAGACGTTGCGCAGGTAGGTGCGGCGGTAGATGCGGTTGTGGCTGGAGAAGCTGCAATCCGGCGATGCATAGCTCCAGAAGCTGGCCCAGAAGCCGGGCAGTGCACGTGCCAGCTTTTCCCTGCGCACCGCGGCCCATTTGAGTCGGTCAATGATTTCCATCAGGCTTTCCCTCCCGCACTTATTTTTTTGAGTTGGTTATTGTCGAAATCGAAGTCGGGCGTCCCCAGTTTTTCCTGGCGCAGTGAATTGGCAATCCGCCGCACCGACCATGCGGCATATGCCAGGCTCACACTGACGCCGCCCAGCAGGGCGAACATCAGGCCTTCGGCGTGGTAGGTGTCTACCGTCATGGAGGCGATGGCAATGGAACACGCCGCCATAATGATTCCCGAGCGCAGGATGACGCCGGTGGCCTTGACCGTACGCAGGAAAAAGAAGCTCTGCCGCAGGTAGAACTGGATGAAGATATACAGCGCCTGCCAGTACACCAGCGAAGCGAAAGCGACATAGCTTTTGCCGTACAGCAGATCCATGAGCGGTACGGCGAAGATGGACAGCATGATCAGCACTGGCGCCAGCAGCGCCGTTCCCCATAGCGTGATCTTCCACAGGTAGCGCGATAGTGCATCCAGCCCGGAATTGCCGTAGCGGCGCGCGGCAGCCACCGGGATCAGGTTGTCCATGGCCAGAAACAGGATGTTGATCGGGCCGACAATGTTCTGCGTGGCGCGTACCCCGCCAACCGCATGCGTGCCGACCAGGCTGGCGCCGACCAGGAATACGCCCTGCGAGCCCAGCCACTGGAATTGCCAGGCCACGAGATAATCGCGTCCGGTGCGCCAGCCTTCGCGCAGCACATCACGGGCATGGGCAAATACGGGCCGCAGCGAGTGATGGACGAAACCCACGCAGAAAGACGTCAGCGATGCGCCGGCAATAATCCAGAAGCCGGTTGCCACATCCAGCCGTTGCATGACGAAAGCCGTCGCCAGCAGGGCGACCTGGCTGCCGTAGCTGATGATGTCAATGATGAAGGCGGCGCGCGCCTTTTCATGCACGAAATAGTAGCGGCGCTGCCAGTCCTGCAACTGGAAAGCCAGCATGGCGCAGACGACCGCAGCCACGGTCATGGGCTCGAGTCCGGCCATGTGGATCAACCCCAGGAAATGCGCGGTGACCGCCAGCAAGGTGACAGCCAGGCCAAGCATGAGCCCCAGGATCAGTTGCATGGCGAATACGCCCTCCAGGTATTTGCTGCGATCCTGGTCGACCAGCTGCGGCGCCGCACTCATCATGGGCTGGAATATCAGCGCACCCTGGAACGAGTTGACGTAAAGCATCACCGACTGCAGCAGCACGAAGACCCCGAATGATTCCGGGCCAAGGAACCGCGCGAGTAGTATCCCGATGATGAAATTGCTGCCGCTGACTATTGATTGATCAAGGAAAGCCCAGTTTGCGTGCCGGTGACGGCTAATCAGTGATCCGAGCTTGCCCATGATGCTGTGCCATTTTTCTTGTGATTGATGTCATGCCCTGAGCTCGACCGGCGGACGTTGCCTTTGGACTGGCTGCTGCGGTGTGCTGCGGCGATCTGCGACGTAGGTGCGATAAGTGGCGGCAATGCCTGCACGCAGCGGAATCTGCGCCTGCCACCCCAGCTCGGCCATCTTGGATACGTCGAGCAATTTGCGCGGGGTGCCGTCGGGCTTGCTGCTGTCGAACACGATGTTGCCGGTGTAGCCCACTACCTTCATGATGATTTCGGCCAGCTGGCGGATGCTGACTTCCGAGCCTGTACCCACGTTGTAGAGGCCGGGTTCGATGTCGCGCTCCATGGCGAAGACGCAGGCATCTGCCATGTCGTCCACATGCAGGAATTCGCGCATGGGCCGGCCTGATCCCCATACCGTAATCGACGGTTCGCCCTTGAGCATGGCTTCATGCGTCTTGCGGAGCAGGGCGGGCAGCACATGGCTGTTGTTGAGGTCGTAATTGTCGTTGGGCCCGTACAGATTGGTCGGCATCAGGCTCAGGTAGCGCGTGCCGTACTGATCGTTATAGGCATCGCACATCTTGATGCCGGCAATCTTGGCAAGCGCATACGGTTCATTCGTGTGCTCCAGCGGACTGGTCAGCAGATACTCCTCGCGGATCGGCTGCGGGCAATCGCGCGGATACACGCAGGAAGAACCCAGGAACAGCATGCGCTTGACGCCGGCCATGAATGCGCCGTGTACCAGGTTGGCCTCGATCATGAGGTTCTGGTAGATGAAATCCGCGCGGTAGGTGTTGTTGGCATGGATGCCGCCGACCTTGGCTGCTGCGACAAAGATGTAATCCGGCTTTTCATAAGCCAGGAATTCATGCACGGCTTGCTGATCGAGCAGGTCCAGCTCGTCATGGCTGCGCATGATGATGTTGGTGTAGCCTGCGGCGCCCAGCCGGCGCACGATGGCGGAACCGACCATGCCGCGATGGCCGGCGACGTAGATTTTCGAATCTTGGCTGATGACCATAATGGTCTCCTTCAAATAAAGCTTTACTCGTGATGTTGCTATTCGCGATGCGGCTATTCGTGATGTTCCAGGGCGCGGTAACCGTGGCGCTTGATCAGGCTGTCGCGTTCGGCGCTCTTGAGGTCTTCGCGTACCATTTCGCTGACCATTTCCTTGAACGTGATCCGAGGTTCCCAACCCAGCTTCTGCTTGGCATTGGTGGGGTCGCCCAGCAGCGTTTCCACCTCGGTGGGACGGAAATAACGGGGATCAACCTGCACAATGCAGCGGCCGTTCTGGTCATAGCCCTTCTCGTCGACGCCTTCGCCTTTCCAGGTCATGTAGATATCGAGCTCTGCCGCCGCCGCTTCCACAAACTGGCGAACGCTGTACTGCTTGCCGGTGGCGATGACGAAGTCTTCAGCCTTCTCCTGTTGCAGCATGAGCCATTGCATCTCGACGTAGTCTTTGGCATGGCCCCAGTCGCGCAGTGCATTGAGGTTGCCGAGGTACAGGCACTCTTGCAGGCCCAGCTTGATGCGGGCCATGGCGCGGGTGATCTTGCGCGTGACGAAGGTCTCACCGCGGCGTGGGGATTCGTGGTTGAACAGGATGCCGTTGCAGGCATACATGCCATAGGCCTCGCGGTAGTTCACCGTAATCCAGTAGGCGTAGAGCTTGGCAGCAGCGTACGGGCTGCGCGGGTAGAAGGGGGTGGATTCCTTCTGCGGGATTTCCTGCACCAGGCCATAAAGCTCTGAGGTCGAGGCCTGGTAGAACTTGGTCTTCTTCTGCAGGCCCAGGATGCGCATGGCTTCCAGGATGCGCAGCGTACCGAGGCCGTCGGCGTTGGCGGTGTATTCGGGTTCCTCGAACGACACGGCAACGTGCGATTGCGCGGCCAGGTTGTAGATTTCGTCAGGCTGCACCTGCTGGATGATGCGGATCAGGCTGGTGGAATCCGTCATGTCGCCGTAATGCAGGAAGAAACGCTGGTCGTCGTGGTGCGGATCCTGATAGATGTGGTCAATGCGATCGGTGTTAAAGCTGGAGGAGCGGCGCTTGATACCGTGGACTTCGTAACCTTTCTCAAGCAGCAGTTCTGCGAGATAGGAACCGTCCTGGCCGGTAATGCCTGTGATGAGTGCAACTTTCATATTGTTTTTCCCTGAGGTTTTAGTTATGAAAAATGTAAATGCTTGAAGCGGTCGTTCGATCAGGCGCCGAATCTTCCCGCCACGCGCAAGCGATCCTTGCTGTCCATGTTCTGCAACATGTCGCGAATGAATTTCTCCTGCAGGCCGTAAGCCAGCTCGTTCTGTGCGCTGATCGAAGACACCCGCACCAGCATGCCGTCCGGAATCCTGCCCGTGAGGCCGTAAGCCAGCTGGCTCATCTTGCGTTCGATGCCGGGCAATGTGGCCTTGTCGCCGACGGTGACCCAATAGGTGATCGGCTCATTGCGGCGGCCCTGCACGGCAAGCAGCCGGCGTACGGGCAGCGTGCCGTATTGCGTAAGCAGGCTGCCGACGTTGTTGGCCATGACCTGGAAACCCTGGGCCGTGTAGCAGAACTCGGGGCGGTGCACCTGGCTGCCGTCGCCGCTCTGGTCGGCGCCGTAAGCAATGGAGAGCATGATGCGTTCGCCATGCGAATTGATGTAGGTGCGGCCCAGCAGCTGGCTGTAAATGGCGTTTAGGCTGGCCTGTACATCGGGGCTGGGGTCGATGGGCACGATGCTGTCATCGATGCGCCAGTCGCCGAAGCTTTTGGGAATGGCTTCCTCCAGCGACAGCGGCGGCAATTCCTCAACCAGCCGCTGGCTGGGCTTGAGCGCCACGGCCAGGGCGGCGGAACTGACCATGAGCAGCGCCATGAAGACCGGAATAAGCGGGATACGTCGCATCATGCGGCACTCCTTTGTCTGAAAAGGGTCAGGCGCAGCAAGCTGTCATATCCCATCAGCATGAGCAGGGCGACAACGAACAGCACCATGCCAGTGGCGCCATGAGCGAAGCCTTGACCGGCCTCGTCACCCAGGTAGTAGGTGATGAGTACCAGGCTAATGACGCGGATCACGTTGGCCAGGAAGGCAATCGGCAGGATGGCCAGCAGGATCAGGCCGATATGCAGCCAGTTGCGGTACTTCATGATGTAGAGATAAAGCAGGCCCAATGCCGTCAGGCTGAACATGGAGTTGAGGCCGGAGCAGGCATCCGCTACCAGCAGCTGGTACTGCCCGATGCTGATGATGACGCCGTTACGGGCGATGGGGTACCCGACCAGGTAGAGTACGCTTTCGGCTACCACCGAAACCTGCTGCTTGAGGCTGCCCGTGATCATATCGACCAGCATGCCCGGCAGCGGCACCATGAAGCACAGGAACAGCAGCGGGAACCACAGCGCACGTACGCCGCCCCAGCCGCGCATGAGAAGCAGCACGCCGGCGAGAATGGGCAGCAGGGAGCCGACTTCCAGCGTATTGATTGCCTGCGAGCGGCCGATGATGTACACGAGCAGGCCGAACAGCAGCATCGTCCAGCCCGCAACCGGGCTGGTACGCATGGCAGGCATGTTTTCGATCAGCACATCACGTTTCTGCCACACCAGCCACACGAATACCGCGAGGATGATGGGACCGTGGCCGTTGGCTTCGGTATTCCAGGCTGTTTCCGACAGGTGATAGAACATCGGCAGGCAAATGGCTGCCAGCCCGATCGCTACCGGTATCCACGCCATCCAGGGAGATAGCGGCGAGTGCTTGTCTGCCAGTGAATTGCTCAAGGTCGTCATGGGATGCTAGAACTCGGTAAGTACGGTGCCGACCAGCGATACGCCAAGCTGTGCCATGCCGTCCGCCATCTGGTGCACGGCGCGCAGGCTGGAATTGTTCTGGCGAGCGACGATCAGTGCGCCGCTGGTATGCATGGAAATGATGTGGGCATCGGCGCAATGCGCGGCTGCCGGTGTATCGATCAGGATGACGTCGTAATCCTGGCTGACCGAAGCCAGCAGGGAATCGAAAATGGGGCGTCCCAGCAATTCCTGCGGATTGGGTGGAATCGGTCCGGCAGTCAGCACGGACAAGTCCATGAAGGAAGCGACGCGCTGAATGGTATTGGCATCGGCACGGCCCGACAGGATGGACGAAAGACCGGAGGAATTTTCCAGTTTGAACAGCTTGTGCTGGCGCGGATGGCGCATGTTGGCGTCAATCAGCAGCGTACGTTCGCCCAGCTGCGAGAAAACGATGGCGAGGTTGGCCGTGAGGTAGCTGCGGCCTTCCTTGCTGCCTGGGCTGACGACGGACAGGGTCTTGTTCTGGGCTTCATCCGTGAACCAGCGCAGCATGAGCTGGCTGCGCAGTGCGCGCAGCGATTCCACCTGTGGGCTGAACGGCTGGTAGGCCGCCACCAGCTCATCAGAAACAATGTGATTGCTTTTGAGCAGGTAGGAGTAGTGGTATTGCCGCGCCAGGGCGAAGCGGACATCGTCCTGCGACAGCAGGCCCAACTTGATTGCAGCTTCACCGAAGGGTAGGTGTTTTTCCTTTTGCAGGCGTAGTACGGATTCTGCCTTTTCCGGTGTCAGCTTGCCGGCATCGACCAGAATGGCGCCGATGGAGTGGGTGGACGGTGCGCGCTGCAGCGACGACATCTTGTTCGGCGTGGAAGACTGCGCTGTGGATTGCAAAACGGTTTGCATGATCTGTTATTCCTTTTTCGTTGTTACTTGAGATCAGCCCATGAATTCCAGAGCTGGCCTGTTGGGCTTGGGTAGTACATTCACCCGGCCCCACAGGCGGCGCAGTCCGCTTGGCTGGCGATTGATGACAGCCAGCACTGGCAGGCCCATGCCAATTTCCACGTCTTCGATGGTGCGGATGCGGCGGTCAAACATTTCCATGAGGAAGGCGACGCCAATGCCGATGAAGGTGCCAAGTACGGCCGCGATAAGCGTGTACAGAACCGGCAGAGGAGCAGTCGGCTGCAGAGGGGGCTCAGCAGCGGACAACACGGATACATTGGTCTGGGTGGCCTTGCCCTCCAGATTCGTCTTGGAGTACTGCTCGGCTACGGAGTCGTAGGCTTTCTGTGCGGCGGCAACTTCACCTTCCAGTACGCGAGCTTCGTCACGCTGGGTCTGCAGTTCGAAAATCTTCTGTTTCTGAGCTGCGATGAGCTGCCTCAGCAGGCCGGCACGGTCGCTACCGACATCCACACTGGTGCCGTAGCTGCTGGCGATTTTCTGCGTTTCAGCACGCAGGCTTTGCCTGAGCGCGCTGAGTTCAGCCTGCATGCGCTGGTATTGCGGATGGTTCACGCCCAGGTTGCCGCCGGCTTCACGCAGCTTGCCTTGGAGGCGGCTGATGTCGGCCTTGAGGTTCTGGATCAGCGAGCTGTTCATGACTTCTGGCAGCGTGTCGGCAGCACTACCCACGGTGGCTTTACTACGGGCGTCGGTAGACAATGCTTCCACCGCAGTTAATTGGGCGGAGAGGTCGCTGAGCTTGGCCATTTCAGTATCAACACGTGCATCGGTAACTACGATGCCCTGTTTCTGCTGATAGGCAGCAAGCTTGGCCTGGGCACTTTCCAGGTTTTGACGCAGCGTCTTGCCCTGTTCATTGAACCATGTGGCGTATTCCTGGGCGGGTTCGGCTTTCAGCGCCACCGTGGTTTCCATATAGGCACGGGCGAAAGCGTTGGCCACCGAGGCGGAGAACTGCGGATCTGCCGAGGTGTACTTGATATTGATGACGTTACTATCGGTAGACGGCTTGACCTTGAGGTTGCTCAGCAGCACTGCAGCAAGCCAGTTTTCCAGCTTGCCATGGCCCCCGGTTTCCTCCAGCCACTTGTCGCGGACCGCGCGGTTCTTGTCCAGCTGCAGAATGCTGATCGCGCGATATGCAGTGCGATCACTGGTGATGATGTCCACTTGCGTCGGCAGGTAGCTGGTCGATGGTCCGGCCAGGATAGTCCCCAGCAGCGGATCAGGCGAGTGCACATCAACGACGATGCTGGTCGTGGCAGCATAACGCGGCGAGATTAGCAGGCTGATCGCCAGCGTCGCGGCCACAATGACGAGCATTGTGAACAGAGCGATTTTGTAACGCGCCTTGAGGATGAGGATGAGCTGCTGCAGGTTCATGGTGTCTCCTTAACAAGCCTTTTATCGAATAGTTTTAGAACAGGCTTTCTGACACGTAGATCACATCGCCGGGTTGTACGAGGTCATTCGGATTGGTGCGCAGAGCTTGCACTTGACCGTCGCCGTTCTTGCGGTAGATCTTCAGGCCGCGTTCGGTACCACGCAGGGTAGGACCGCCGGCTTCTGCCAGGGCTTGCTGGATGGACATACCGTCACGAATGCGGAAGGAGCCTGGCTTCTGCGTTTCGCCGTAGATGTAGTACAGCGGTGCAGGCGGAACATAGAGGATGTCCCCAGCGGCAACCGTCAGATCTTCCGAGGTACCGTTATTCGTGAACATTTCGTCAACGTCGATTTCCTTGCGGATGCGTTCGCCGTTGCGATAGCCGACCAGGATGACCTTGTCGTCGCCGCCGCCATTCTGGCTCACGCCGCTAATGATGCCGCCTGCATTGGCCAGCATTTCGGAAACGCGCGTATTGAAGGTTTCAATGGGGTAACGGCCAGGGCGATTAACTTCGCCCAGGACGGATACTTGGTTGCCGCGGATGCGCATGAGCAGGATGCTGACTTGCGGTTGCTGCACGAAACCGCCGGTTTTCAGGGCGGATGCGATGGTTTGCTCTGCTGCATTGATGGGCTTGCCGCCAACATCCACGGCACCTATCAGCGGATAGGAGATGGTGCCGTTTTCATTGACGCGGGTATCGAGCGTGAGGTCCGGGTTCTGGAAGACCATGATGCGAATCTCGTCGCCTGGCCCCAGGGTGTAGTTCTTTGGATCGTCGGCAGTTGGCTCGCTGGCAGCAGAGCTGCCTGGCTGGGCAGCGGCGACCTGGTCGGCCACGGCTACCTTCTGGGTTTCGGCATAACCATGCATGGACGCCAGGGAAAGCAGGGCGATCAGGCCCGTTTGTAGAAATCTGTAGTGTTGCATCACAGTCCTCCTAAATAAACTTGTGGAATTAAACTGACATTCGGAAAGTCGGGCGGACCTTAAAGGCCAATCCCTTTTTCCACGTTGACTGCTTCGGAATCGGCCTTGCTGGATGCCTCAGCGACGGGTTTTGCTGGCTCCTGTTGGGCCATGCTTGAGAAATCATTGAGATATTCGATCTTGGCAGCGGTCTTGAGCCGTTGCAGATCATCATTAATGAGTTCCTTTGCCTGCTCGTTAGCCAGGAAACGTGGGATGCGCTCCATGGCAGACGCCTTTTCTATCGGGGACACCTCGGAAGAAACCAGGTGGACCACGGTCAGGGCTTCCGGCGTTTCGATCAGCTTGGTCTGCCCATCCTGCAGCGAAGCAATCTCTGCCAGCATGGGCAGCGAGATCTGTTCAGCTGCACGCGTGGCGCCAGCAGTGCGGAACTGGATATTCTTGCTCTTGAGCCAGGCCACCATGTCGTCCATGGATTTCTCGGAAGCGGCCTGACGGATCTCGTCCAGAGGCGCATCCTTGCCAGGGATCACGATTTCCTGCAGCTTGTAGATGCGGCGCTGTGCAAAGAGCTCGGGATGTTCGTCATAGAATTTGCTGGCCTCCTGCTCGCTGGGCTGCGGCAGATTGGCGACCAGCTGGCTCAGGTAGGCCTTGGTGAGAATGTCGCGCTTGGCTGCATCCATCATCATGACGACTTCGGCGGAACGGTCTATCTTGTTCTTCTCCGCCTGTTGCACGGCCAGTTGCTGATTGACGAGCTTCTCGAGGACTTCCTTGCGGACCTCGTTGACATTTTCCTGTGAGACGTTGGGGACTTTGGCGACGGCGTTATTCAGTTGATGCACTGTGATTTCATCGCCATTCACCTTGGCGACGATCTGCGTGGCAGGTTTGTCAGCCTCAGAGTCTGAACAACCTGTCAGGACCATCAGTGCCAGGCCTATCATCAGTGTGTTGCGAAGAAGAGAACTTGGTTTTAGTATTTGTTGTCTTGTAGTTGTCATGGTGTCATTCGCTTGTGATGAAACAGTTTCGACTTTGTACTCTCCTGTTTCTGACGTATCTGTTCGATAGCGAACATTTTCCCGATTTAGCATTGCGATATATATAAGGTGAATAAAGGAGGCGAATTAATTCAGGCCTTTAGCCGCCTCACTCCAGCTCATCTGAAACTGTGTGATAACGCACATACAAAAGTCGGCTGTGAACTTACGCTCATCTCAAACTAAAAGGCCCAAATCAATAGCTCTGTCGTGTAACTCCCAGAAGCCAAAGAAAAAGCCTTTCAGCATTGCAATATGAATTAATAAATTAAAGAAAAGACGGGGAAAAATTGCTGTCCCACGGGGAAACCTCTTAAAGAGTTAACCAGAAAGGATTTGGCTGATGATCGCTTCTAGCCCGAACTCGAACAATCCCAAACAGAACGACTTGCTTGCAGCTCTGCCGGGCGATGTATACCTCCGACTTCTCCCTGAACTTGAACTCGTTCCCATGCCATTGGGATGGGTGCTGTGTGAATCAGGTGCGAAACTCACTCATGTTTATTTCCCAACCACAGCCATCGTCTCGCTGCTGTATGTCACCGAGGATGGTGCCTCAGCCGAGATCGCCATGACGGGCAATGACGGCCTGGTGGGCGTAGCCCTGTTCATGGGCGGCGACAGCACGCCTAGTCGCGCCGTGGTGCAAAGCGCAGGCTATGGCTACCGTCTGAAGGCTTCCGTGCTCAAGCGTGAATTCAAGCTGGGCGGGCATCTGCAGGCGCTGGCTCTGAGCTACACGCAGGCGCTGATTACGCAGATGGCGCAGACCGCAGTCTGCAACAGGCACCATACCGTCGAACAGCAACTGTGCCGTCTGCTGTTACTGACGCACGACCGCCTGCCTTCCGATGAATTGATCATGACGCAGGAGCTTATTGCCAACATGCTGGGTGTGCGCCGTGAAGGTGTCACCGAAGCGGCTGGCAGGCTGCAGGCCGCGGGCTATATCAAGTACAGCCGCGGGCATATCACCATTCTCGATCGGCCGCGTCTTGAGAAGCATGTTTGTGAGTGCTATCACGTGGTCAAGAAGGAATGCGATCGCCTGCTGCCAAAGAGCTCGAATGCAGTCAATTCGCAGTCTGAGCCGGCGATCACCGTGAATCGCCATGTGTATGTTGAACGCGCGGTGCGTCACTAAATGAAAGTCCTTCCAGTAATTCTCTGCGGCGGCTCGGGCACACGCCTGTGGCCGCTCTCGCGTCAGCAGCATCCCAAACAGATGCTCAACCTGGCGGGTCAACACACCATGTTGCAGGCAACGGCCTTGCGCATCGCCGGCTCTGCAGTTCCCCAGGATTGGGAGATTGCTGCGCCGCTGGTGATCGGCCAGGAAGAATGCCGTTTCCTGACGGCTGAACAGTTGCGAGAGATCAATCGTGCCGCATCAGCCATTATCCTGGAGCCTGTAGGACGAAATACAGCGCCAGCGCTCACAGTTGCGTCGCTGTTCGCCATGACGGAGCAGGAAGATGATCCTGTCATGGTCGTCATGCCGGCAGATCACATCATTGCCCAGCCGGAACGTTTTTGCGCGGCGCTCGAACATGCCGTTCAGCTGGCTGCGTCCGGCCGTATCGTCACCATGGGTATCAAGCCGACGTCACCGGAAACCGGTTATGGCTATATCCGGTTCGGCGACAGGATTGATGGCAGCGAGGGTTCCGAAGTCGCTGAGTTCGTGGAAAAACCCGATGCAGAGACAGCCGAGCGTTATCTCGCTGAAGGCAATTATCTGTGGAACAGCGGCATCTTCATCCTGCGCGCCTCAACCTGGCTCAACCAGATTGAACGCTTCCGCCCGGATATTCTCGATGCCTGCCGCATTGCGATGGACACCGGCGCGCGTGATAGCGATTTCGTGCGTGTAGGCAAGGCCGCCTTTGCTGCCTGCCCATCCGATTCCATTGACTACGCTGTCATGGAAAGGCTGGCTACCTTGCAATCGTCGGAAGCCGATCGCAGCCTGGTTGCTGTAGTACCGCTGGATGCCGGCTGGTCTGACGTCGGCGCCTGGAATGCCTTGTGGGAATTGGGCCAGAAAGACGACAACGGCAATGTGGTGGAAGGCGATGTCTTTGTGCTCGATAGCCAGAACAACCTCGTGCGTGCAGAAAGCCGCCTGGTCGCTTGCATCGGCCTTGAGAATACAGTTGTGGTTGAAACGCCTGATGCGGTGCTGGTTGCCAATCGCGATCAGCTGCACCTGGTCAAGGATGCGGTTGCCAAGCTGAAGGCCGAAGGCCGGACCGAGTGTGACGCCCACCGCAAGGTGCAGCGTCCCTGGGGTAATTACGACAGCATCGATTCCGGACACCGCTTCCAGGTGAAGCATATTGTTGTCAGTCCCGGCGCTTCTCTCTCGTTGCAGATGCATCACCATCGTGCCGAGCACTGGATCGTTGTCACTGGCACTGCCAGGGTTACGCGCGGGGATGAGCAGTTCCTGCTCACGGAAAACCAGTCCACTTATATCCCTCTGGGGACTGTGCACCGGCTTGAAAACCCTGGTGTAGTGCCGCTGGAGATGATCGAAGTGCAGTCCGGCACCTATCTGGGCGAGGATGACATCGTCCGCTTCCAGGATCACTACGGCCGCGATCACCTGGACAAGCTGATTTCAGGCAATACAAGTCAGCCGCAACGTCCTACGCTGCAGCATATCCGGCACTAGCGTTTCAGCTCTCATTAAAAAGGCGATCCTCTATGGATCGCCTTTTTCTTTGCGTGTCAGAGAGGGAATAGTTCCTCAATGACAGGCAGTACCATAGAAATTCTGCATACCCAGCTAAGCAGAATAGGGATGGGTAGGTCATACCAGACCGGTTGGTAGGGATGTCAGCTGTTATAACTGACATCGAGCCTGGACTGCCGAGACTTCTAATAGGTGGGGGCGAGATGCCGTTTGGACTTGTTCATGCGCGCTCCGACCAGATATTCCAGTCGTTCCGGTTCGGCAATGGCCAACGGATCGCGCTGCAGGCTCTCATTGGTGGAATCCGAAGCCAGGGTGTAGCTGCGCCATTCATTGTATTTGGCCAGTACGTCACGTACATACATCTGCGTTTCGCGATAAGGCGGGATTCGGTTGGCATATCGGATGACTGTACCTTCGCCGGCATTGTAGGCTGCCAGGGCCAGATCCAGGCGATTGTTGAACATGCGTAGCAGATCGCGCAGATAGTATGTCCCAGCGCGAAGGTTGGATTGCGGTGAATCTTCCAGGTTGTAGATGCCGTAACGCGCGCCGGTATCGGGAATAACCTGCATCAGGCCAATGGCACCCTTGTGCGAAATGGCCGTATGACGATAGCGCGATTCCACAAAAATCACCGCGTGTACCAAGGCCGGATCAAGAGAAGCCGCATTTGCAGCCTTGGCGATTTCCTTGGCGAAAGGTTTATTGGCCAACTGGGGATGGACACCTTTTGCCGGTACATGGACCAGCACAGCGTCCGGCTGATTGTCCTTCCTGGTAGACTTTTCCTTGTCCGATTTTGCATCTGCAGGCCGGTATTTCCGGTCCAGGCGATATTGCTCGGTGTCAGTGACCTTGAAAGATTTTGCATCCTGCTTGAGCAGGTAGGCATTGTTATCTTCCACAGCATGTGCCGGAAGCAGAAACAGGGAGGAAATCAAGGCAGGAATCAGGGACTTTGGGGAAAGCAGCTTGGGCATTTCAATAAGCATGTTTATCCTTCAAGACAACCATGATGGTTTTGAAAACAATGTAGAGATCGAGTCGTAGCGACCAGTTACGCAGGTAGGCGAGATCGTAGTCGATGCGGCTTTTCATCTTCTCCAGCGTATCGGTTTCTCCGCGCCAGCCGTTGACCTGAGCCCACCCGGTGATGCCAGGCTTGACCTTGTGGCGCACCATATAGCCCTTGATGAGCTTGCGGTAGAGCTCGTTATGGGCGACGGCATGCGGCCTGGGCCCGACGATGCTCATGCTGCCCTGTAATACATTAAAGAACTGGGGCAACTCGTCGAGTGAAGTCTTGCGCAGGAAAGCACCGACTGGCGTTACGCGGCTGTCGTTCTTCTGCGCCTGTTGCACGACTTCGCCATCTTCGCAGACCGTCATGCTGCGGAATTTATAGACAAATATCTTCTCGCCGTTGAGCCCGTAACGTCGCTGCTTGAATATGACTGGGCCGGGCGACGTGAGCTTGATGGCTGCAGCAATCGCCAGCATGACCGGTGAAATCAGCAGCAGGATCAGCGATGAAAGCACGATGTCGCTGATGCGTTTGGTCATGCCATTGACGCCGGTGAAAGGTGTCTCGCAGACGGAAATCACCGGCATGTCGCCGACCGAATCAATGCGCCCCTGCATGAGGTCAGTGATGAACATGTCCGGCACGAAGAAAATGGAGACCGTGGTATTGCTGAGACCGTCCAGCAGCTTGAGAATGCGCGGCTGTGTGGTCATGGGTAATGAGATGTAGATAGCCTCGATACGATTCTTCTCGACATATTCCGGCAGGTCGCTGATGGTGCCGAGCAGGGGGTAATCGGTCAGCCTGCCGACGCGTTCGCGCACACGATCATCGAAGAAACCATTAAGCCGGACTGCATTGAAGGGATTGTTTTGCATCTGACGTGCAAGGGCGATGCCTTGTTCATTGACACCGGCGATGACTGCGCGTCTCGCCTCACCCTGGATGTTTGCGATCGAAGGGGCAAAAGTCCTTAGCGCCACATGCACGCCGTATTGGCTTACCGGCGCCAGCCATAGCCAGATTGAGATCGCGGCGGGATCGAAATAATCAATGTAGCCGCTTGCCTGACCGAAAAAATAGAACAATGCGGCGATCAGCGCCCATTCGACAAGAATGCTGCGAATGACGTTAATGTGTGAGGCCTGCAAACGGATGGTACCCGGCAGCGTCAGTGAAAATACCAGCAGCGACAGCACGAGATAGGGTGGCGTGAGACTGCCCTGGGTGAGCCAGGCCGCGGCCCACAGTGAAAGTACCAATGCCACCGGGTCCAGCAAGGCGGCTGCCAGCATGACGAGATTATTCCAGCCGAAAGTCAGCGTGGAGGATCGCCTGAAGCGCAAAGGGATGGTTTGATTCGCCATAGCTATATCAAAAAGCATTTCCAGCGCTTGCCGGGATTGGAATTTGTTGTTGAATGCTTGTTCTCATGTCTAACGTTTCGCTCTATGTGAGTTATGCCGTTATGGGGTCGAACCAGCATATGTCGGAATATCATTTTGTTCTGTTCGCTAACGAACTTTTTTGATAGCCAGCTTGGAATAGTGGGGTGCACCGACTGAAAGTAAAAGCGGCGCCGAAGCGCCGCTCTCAAGCCTTGAAACGATGAAGCTGTTTAGGCAAAGCTGACTTGTTGACGCGTGGATTTCATGCGGCGTTTGCCCATGAAACCAAGCATGCCCAAGCCGGCCAGCATCATGGCATAGGTTTCTGGTTCTGGGATGGTGTTCACGGAGAACAGGTATACACCGCCCTTCGTGCCGATAGCATCACCAGCGACTGCCCAATAGTAGGAACCAGCGTCTACATTGTTGACAGCCAGAACGCCATTGGAATCACCCCAGCCGACCGAGCCCAGCAGAACATCTGAGCCGCCTTGGCCGTTTGCATCTGTATCTGCATACAGGGACAGGGTGCCGTTCTCGACTTCATAGCTGGAATCGCCGCCACCAATGCCAGGCAGGAACAGGGAGACTGCGCTGGAAATGGTGTCATTGACTGCATGAGACAGGGTGAAAGTGAAAACGTCGACGAAGCTGCCAACGGCGTGCGTCACGCTGTAAGCGTTAGCATCTGTTGGGTCGGCGCCAAGGTCATATGGAAAGTCATCGCCTTCAAGCGAAATAGTGGCTGCCTGAGCGGTAGAAAACATGCCCGCCAGTGCGAGAGCCACCAAGGTCTGTTTAGTGGTTTTTTTCATATCCATTCCTTTGCAAAAAAGTTGATATCACGTGATGCTGTCACGGCGGTTGCACATACACAGACCCCTTCTCACCGTGTGGTATTACAAGGGAATCCGTGGCCAAGGCACATAGTTTGGGGGAGCGATATACCTGACCGTGGTATGAACAACCTGAACTGTGTCAGCGAAGACAAATTATTCCTCTGGCGACTGAATCTCTGTACGCTAAGGCACCTAAAACGAAATCTGAATATAAGGTCGCAATTCGTGAACGACATGATGTATAGAATCTGTGGCTTTTTGGCCCTATTGCTGGCTTTCAAAGCCCAAAATGGCTGGAATGCAATAGACGGGCGGCATCAATTAATGCTATGGTGCAGGAAATTTTGTTTATGTTCCCTAAGAGACATTGAGGTATAAATGACCCGTTTCCCCGTCAGGAAATCAAAACGGATAATAATCGCGGCCCTTGCCCTTCTGTCCACTCCGCTTTCCCATTCTGCATTGGCTGCCGAGCCCGAAGATACACTGAATTTCGTGTTCGGCGCAGATGTCAAATATGAAGACAATCTTTTTCGGGTAGACGAGGATGCCGCGCTGGGCGATGCCAGCAAGCATGACATCGTGCATGCCTATACTGCAGGCATCAAGCTCGACAAGCAGTACTCGCTGCAGCGCTTCCAGCTTGAAGGCACTGTCTCCGAAAACAAGTATCAAGAAAACGATTTCCTCGACTGGACAGGGTTTAACTACCGTGCAGCCTGGCTATGGAGTCTTACGCCGCGCATCACCGGCAGGCTGCTGGCCTCGCAAAATGAAACACTGAATAACTTTGGCGATTTCCGCAGGGTTGACCCCAACGCTCCCAATGTGACTCGCGACCTCCGCAGCATCCAGACCAACGAGCGCCGTGAGTTCACAGCGGATATCCTGCTATGGGGTGGCTGGCACGTGGTAGGCGGGGCAACGCAGGTGGAATCCCGCAACAGCGTAAGTTTCAATGAAGTCGGTGACTTCACTCAGGACAGTGCTGAGTTTGGCGGCCGTTATGTATTCCCTTCAGGTACCGAAATCACACTGGTACGCCGCGAAGCAACAGGCGACTACAAGGGCCGTGTGGTGGATAACGTTCGCGTGCTGGATACGGGTTATGACCAGAGCGAAACCGAAGCCAAACTGGATTGGCGCGTCACTGGCAAATCGCACATCACCGCCAGAGTCGGTTACACCGACCGTGAACACGATAATTTCAATGAGCGCGATTACGACGGCATGACCGGCCTGCTGGCCTGGCGCTGGACACCCACAGACAAACTGCTGCTCAATACCGCATTGTCGAGAAACCTGTATAGTTTCCAGGAATCCAATGCATTAGGCGGTGGCGTTTTCTTTGGTAATGGCTATGACTATAGCTACTACGTTGCTGATACCTTCACGATATCCCCGCTATGGGCCATTACCGAGAAGACTTCCTTGCGTTTCCGCTATGACTGGAGCGATCGCGATTACCGCGGTGATCTGGATCCCAATGGCCCGACACGACGTGATATCGTAAAGTCGATGACGCTGACTGCGGAATGGCAGGCGCTGCGTACACTGGTGGTCAGTGCTGTCGCACGGCATGAGGACAGGAATTCCGATCGCGAAGCGTACGACTACGAGACCGACTCGATTGGCATTAGTGCCGAGCTCATTTTCTAGTACGAATAACAATATGCAAAGGCCGCATTCGCGGCCTTTTTTATTGCCAGCACTGCCGCAACGCGTACGCGAGCGTACAGAATCAGCCGGTCCTGAGACATAAGATTTCAACTCGTATTCAATCGGAGTCTAACAATGGAATCTTATGAAACTCGTGAATTGCCGGCGAATACTGCTCGGCGGCCGGAAGAACTGCTGGATGAGTTCAAGTCGCTTTTACATCAGGGACAGGAACTGATCAATGCAACAACCAGCCTTTCCGGAGAGGCACTATCCACCGTGCGCGATCAATTCCAGTTCAAATGGGACGACGCCCGTGTCAGGCTGAACGATTTCCAGTCGGTGGCGAAGGAGCGTTCACAACACGCACGTGAACTGACCGCCACCTACGTGCATGATCATCCATGGTGGGCCATCACAGTTGCAACTGGTGTGGGTGTGCTGATCGGCTGGAGTCTCAACAGGCGCTCGCAGGGCGATAGAGAAGTCTATACCCATACGCGGCATTAAGACTTGTTCATTATGCTGTCGTAGTAGTAATTGTCAGCCTGGTAGCAGGGGCAGGCAGCAGCGATCAGACCTTCGCGGTCCAATATGTTGATCTCGCCCCTGCTGTAGCTGATCAGTTTCTGCTCATGCAGGTTGCTGGCTGCGTTGGACACACCAACGCGTCGTACACCCAGCATGGAGGACAGGAATTCCTGGGTAAGGTGCAGCTTGTCCGATCGCGCGCGGTCCTGGCTCATGAGCAGCCAGCGCGCCAAGCGTTGCTCTACCAGGTGAAAGCGCAGACAGGTGGCATTTTGCGCCGACTGGTTCAGCAGGACATGAATGTAGTGATTGATCCTTCGCTTTAGCGCGGGGCTGCTTTCCAGCTCTTTCCTGAAAAGATCAACCTTCATCCGCAGGGCGGAGCCGGTTCCCTGCACAATGGCGTAGTAAGGTGCCGTACTGATACCCAGCGCTACCGGAATCCCGAGCATGCCTTCATTGCCTATCATGCCCAGTTCCACACGCTCCCCACGTTCCATGGATCTGACATAGGAAACAAAGCTGTCACATGGGAAGTAGACGTGGCGGATCTTCTGCTCGGGTTCGTACAGGATGTCCGAGAAGTGGATATCGACGGATTCAAAACCGGCGAGCATGCGCTGCTGATCCTTGCGCGGCAATGCAGCAAGCAGCTCATTCTGGACAAGAACGGTATCAGGGGATAACAGAGCCGATCTCCTTAAAGCCGTGGAGGATGAGTGAAATCAGATTCCACCAGTGATGACGGCGGAGCTTAACATCGCACTTCAATTTGCAATGTTCGCTAGCCTACATTTGCACTGAGATTTTTAGTGGCCTGCATGCGCGAGGCCTATGCTTTGGGGTTGAGGTTTGTGCGCTCACAGACAGAAATACTCAGCACTACCACAGCACAATAATTCCATATTGCTCTGACTGATCGGTAGCCACACCATCGTGCGTTTTCGAACAGACGCTGTATGGGGGCCAGAGCAAAGTGGGATGCGCATACTGGCTGGCAGAGGTTGCGCATTTATCTAAAAAGCAGTGACTGGAAAGGATAACAAATGTCGTTAGGAACGATACTGTTGATCATCCTGGTGCTGATACTGATAGGTGTATTCCCCGCCTGGCCTTACAGCAGCGGTTGGGGATATGGCCCTAGCGGTTTATTGGCGCTGGTAGTGCTGATATTGCTGGTCCTGTTGTTGATGGGACGATTGTAGATTTTTACCGAATCAGGAATGCAAATGGATAAACCTGCACTGCTGACAGATGTTGAAACGATCAGGCAGCGTGCCCGGCAGCACATTGATGATGGTGCGGTCACTGACAGCTATCAGGCAGACAGGCAGACGGTGCTGAAGCTGCTGAATGAAGCATTGGCAACAGAGCTGGTGTGTGCTTTGCGTTACCGTCGCCATTACTTCATGGCCAAGGGTATTGATGCAAAAGGTATTGCAGAAGAGTTTATGGTGCATTCAGGACAGGAACTGGAACATGCAGACCAGATTGCCGAGCGAATTGAACAGCTGGGCGGCGAGCCAGATTTTAGCCCGGATACGTTAACCAGCCGCAGCCACGCTGAATATATAGAGGGAGGCTCGCTGGTTGAAATGATCCGCGAAAACCTGATTGCTGAGCGCATTGCCATTGACAGTTATCGAGGCATGATTCAATACATCGGCGATCAGGATCCGACAACCCGCCGTCTGCTGGAGAATGTGCTGGCCGTGGAAGAAGAGCATGCCGATGAGCTGGCGGATTTTCTGGTGGGCATGCCGCATTGAGGCGACCGCGTTGAGACGGTAGAGAGCAAGCAGTTTTTTCCAATTAACGACCTGATGGAGGACAACATGAAATCTCGTATCTATTATTTGGTACTTGCTGTGATGACCGCGGCTTTTTTGACAGCATGCGACAACACGGACAACACAACTGAAAACGACATGGGTGCACCTGCAGCTGGCTCTGCCGGCGGTGTAGGCACCAATGACCCGGGTGCTGGCACTGGGGCTGAAGGAACCACAGGCCTTGATCCTGCGACCGAAATCCCCAGCAACACGGACACCCAATCCCAGGATCCCAATGCCACCGGCACCACGGACCCGAGCACGACCAATACCAACCCTTAATCTAATGGAGGAACAATAAGATGAATATGAAACCTTATCTTGTAGCACTTGGCTTGGCATCCAGCCTTTTTATGGTTGGTTGCGACCGGAATGACAATGCCGCAGATACTAACGCGGACATCAACACCACCACGGAAAACGCAGCCAATGAAACCGAGCAGGCTGCAAGCAATGCTGCTAATGAAACCGAGCAGGCAGCGAACAACGTAGGTGAAAAGATCGATGACGGTGTAATTACTACCAAGGTAAAAACTGCCTTGCTGGCTGACGACACAGTCAAAGGTCTGGATATCAACGTCGATACGCTGAACGGTACCGTGACGCTCAACGGAGCTGTAGAAAGCCAGGCTCAGGTTGACCGCGCGGTGCAAGTGGCACAAGGCGTTGAAGGCGTTGCCAATGTGCAGAATAACCTGACTGTTGGCAATCCATCCTAAGGTTGCGCCATGCTTGCATCGTGTTCAGAAGCTTGATTGGTTAAGCCCATGAACACTTTGCAAAAGCTGGTGCTGGGAACGTCTGCTGTATCCCTGATGCTGGTACTGAATGCCCGCAAGGGATTGTCTCCACGGGGCAAGAGTATTGCAGTTGCCACGGGCATCGGGGGCATAGCAGGGTCCCTACTGACTGCCGGCAGCGCCACGGGAAGCCTTGGCGGCGCCGCAGTCGGCAGCCTGATTGGAAATCAGATGGGCAAATAGACTTTTTTTAAGTAATTCAATCCACATCCTTCCCCCGTCCCGTTTTTTCCTCGTTTTAAACTTCTGTCTTAATCCTGAAACACCTGTTTGGCCCATATCTTGCTGAACAGGTTATTAAATTTCATTTATCCGGTGGCTGGTGTAAGCTCTGCATAACAAACGGCAGTGTTTTGCCTATGGGGAATTAGTGAGAGATGGGCAGCGGCAAAACATGTACTGATTTCGGAAAATAACGATAAACATGACACTGGATACGTTTCAAAGAGGCGAGACTGGGCTCGTTGACACGCTGCTGGAGAGTTTGTGGATTCTCTGCAGGCTCAACGGCATAGGCATCACCAAGGATGCTCTTTCTGCCGGCCTGCCATTAAAGGAAGGGCGGCTTACCCCGGCACTTTTCAAACGCGCCGCTGAACGCGCGCATTTAACCAGCCGCGTTCTCAAGAAGCCACTCCAGGCACTACAAAAAGAATTGCTTCCCGCCATTCTGCTGCTCAAGGAGGATGAGGCATGCATCCTGCTCGGCCGGGATGAGCAAAGCAGACAAGTACGTTTGGTCTTCCCCGAACTGGGCGATGCCGAGGTGCGCATGCCGCTGGAAGAGCTTGAAGCGCGCTATTCTGGCTATGCCATTGTTGCCAAACCGAAATTCACCTTCGACTCCCGTGCCCCTGCGGTAGGCAACGTGCGGATCAAGCACTGGTTCTGGGGCACGCTGTCCGAGAACAGCCGGATTTACCGCGACATCATGGTCGCGGCCTTCATGATCAATATCTTTGCGCTGGCAATGCCGATATTCACCATGAATGTATATGACCGGATTGTGCCCAATCGTTCTGTTGAAACCTTGTGGGTATTGGTGCTTGGCATCTCGGTAATCGTGCTGGCGGATTTCATTCTGCGTACCATGCGTGGGTATTTCCTGGACTGGGCCAGTCATCGGGTTGATAAGAAACTTACCGCCAGCATCATGGAGCAGGTGTTGGGCACGCGTCTTGAGCAACGGCCCAATTCCGTGGGGTCGTTCGCCTCCAACTTGCGGTCGTTTGAAACTGTGCGTGATTTCATCACTTCTGCCACGATCACGACACTGATTGACATTCCATTTGCACTGATATTCATCGTGGTCATGGCTTGGATTGCCTGGCCCATGATTCTTCCAGTGGTTGCCGGCGCACTCGTGATGTTCATTTATGCATTGAGCGCGCAGGCCCGCATGCACGAGCTGTCGGAAACCATGTATCGCGCCGGTGCGATCAGGAATGCTACGCTCATAGAAAGCCTGGTCGGGCTTGAGACGGTCAAGGCGCTGGGTGTGGAAGGTTTCATGCAGCGCAAGTGGGAAAAAAGCGCCAATTACCTGACCGAAGTGAATAGCAAGATGAAGCTGCTTTCATCCACCATCACCAATAGCGCCAATGGTATTCAGCAATTGGTCACCGTCATTCTTGTACTGCTCGGGGTTTACCTGGTGATGAATGGAGAGTTGACCATGGGTGGACTGATTGCCTCCACCATGTTGTCATCGCGCGCCCTGGCGCCTTTCTCCCAGGCGGCTGGTCTGATGACCCAATATCACAATGCCTCTACCGCCTTGACGTCCCTCGATGAGGTAATGAACAAGCCGGTGGAAAGACCCATCGACTCTAACTTCCTGTCCCGCTCAGCGTTTACGGGCGCGATTGAGTTCCGTGATGTCAGCTTCCAGTATCCCGGAACTGATGTTGATGCCCTGTCCAAGGTGTCGTTCAAGATTCGCCCCGGGGAACATGTAGCCATCCTTGGCCGCATGGGTTCCGGCAAGACGACACTGCATAAGCTGATTCTGGGTCTATACCAGCCGATCTCGGGCGCCATCCTGATTGACGGCATAGACTCCCGCCAGATTGATCCGGCAGAGCTGCGACGCAGTGTTGGCTATGTGCAGCAGGAAACGAGCCTGTTCTATGGCTCGATGCGCGAGAATATTGCGATTGCCGTGCCCCACGCCGACGATGCACTCGTATTATCCGCTGCCCGCATTGGCGGTATTGATGAATTTATCAATACCCATCCGCGAGGCTTCGACATGGCAATTGGCGAGCGCGGAGAAACCTTGTCAGGCGGCCAGCGCCAAGGTGTGGGGATTGCACGGGCGGTCATCCATAATCCGTCCGTGCTGTTGCTTGATGAGCCAACCAGCGCCATGGACCATTCGGGCGAGGAGCTGGTGAAGAAGCGTCTGATGGAAGTCGCAGTCGGAAAAACTCTGCTGGTCATCACGCACCGTTCCTCGCTGTTTGAATTGGTGGACCGGATCATTGTCATTGATAGCGGAAAAATCGTGGCTGACGGCTCCAAGGAGCAAGTCATCGAGGCATTAAGAACTGGCAAGGTTGGAAAGGCGTTATGAGCCAACGGCTATTCGGGGTTCTCAGCGGCCTGCACAACTTTTTTTTTAAACACAAATGGCTGACGGGCCCGGTCTATCTGCTGTTCAGGCGATGGGCCCCGGTTGAAACCAGGGAAGAACTGGCATGGACGGAAGAAGCTGAACTGGCGATGGAAGAACAAATCCCATTAAGGGCCAAAACATTGCTCTACTGGATGATCGGCATCCTGATCGCCATCATCGTGTGGGCAGCCTTTTCGAAGGTAGATGAAGTCGTGCGCGGCGAGGGCAGGGTAACGCCTTCACGGCAGGTGCAAGTGATCCAGTCGCTCGATGGCGGTATCGTTACCGAAATCCTCGTGCATGAAGGACAGACCGTTTCTGTAGGTGACCCGCTTATTCGCATTGATGAAACACGCGCGGTATCCTCCTTCCGTGAAAATCGCAGCCAATACGTTTCGCTGGTGGCCAGGCAGTCCCGTTTGAAGGCGTTGGCGACTGATACCGAGTACGTTCCTCCGCCTGAAGTTCTCAAGGAATTCCCTATTGTCTATGAGCAGGAGAAGGCGCTCTATAACGCTGGCAAGGATGCACTGGCTTCGCAGCTCAGCATTGCTCGCGAACAGGTGAATCAGCGTGAAAAGGAATTGATAGAGACGCAGGCAAAACTGGAGCAGGCGGAGAGAGGTTACGAGCTGACAAGCCGGGAGCTGGCGGTTACCAAGCCGCTTGAGGCCAGCGGAGCCGTATCAGAGGTCGATTTGATCAGGCTCGAACGTGAAGCTGCCAGGTTGCGCGGCGACAGAGAACAGGCAAAGGCCCAGATTGGGCGCGTGAAGGCGGCGATCGTAGAGGCCGAGCGCAAGATCATAGAGCTGGAGCAGAATTTCAAAAGCGAAATTCGCAAGGAGCTCTCTGAAACCACTGCCGAGATCAACAGCCTGATGGCGACCAGCGTCGCCCTGCAGGACAGAGTGCAGCAGGCCACACTCAAGTCACCTGTTAATGGCACTATCAACCGCCTTTTCTACAATACGGTCGGTGGCGTGATTCCGCCGGGCAAGGAAGTAATGGAAGTGGTGCCTACTGATGACGCCCTGGTGCTCGAAACCAAAATCCAGCCCAAGGATATCGCTTTCGTTCGTCTGCTGCAGCCCGCTACCGTCAAACTGACCGCTTATGACTACACCATCTACGGCACGCTTGATGCGATCGTGGAAAATATTTCTCCTGATTCTGTAGTGGATAAGGAAGGCAATGCCTATTACCTCGTCCGCGTCCGCACCCTGCGCTCCAATTTCGGCAAGGAGCTGCCCATCATCCCGGGCATGGTGGCGCAGGTGGATATCATGACCGGCAAGAAAACCGTGCTGTCATACTTGCTGAAACCCGTTCTGAAGGCCAAGTCTTACGCCTTTACCGAGAGATAATGCGCGATATTTTCATCTGCCCGCGCAATAATCTGCTTGCGAACTGGTCCCAGGCTTGCCCCGAAGCCAAGATATTTCCAGCGCTATCCGCCATCGAGACCCCGCAGAAAGAGGATTGCATATTCTGGCTGCATACCGATAGCACGAGCCAGCAATGGATGGTGGCAACCATTTCGCAAATCCTGCGTGATTTCTTCAACCCTCGCATCGTGGTGCTGACGAATGTTCCCAGCCAGAGCCAGGCGTTGCTGGCTTTGAGCCAGGGCGCGGTAGGCTACTGTCATGCCTATAGCGCCTCCGAGGTCCTGGCAGAAGTAAAGAACGTTGTGGCACATGGGGGAATCTGGCTCGGCCGTGACTTGCTGCAGCGACTGATCGAAGTCAGCACCAACCTGACGGGGAATGCTGCCGAGCAGGTTGCGCGCAGCCTTGCATTGCTCAGCGGGCGAGAGAAGGAGGTTGCGCTGGAGGCGGCTAAAGGCTTAAGCAACAAGGAAATCGCCCGGGTTCTCGATATTACCGAGCGCACGGTCAAGGCACATCTGTCTGCTACCTTTGAGCGGCTGGGCGTGAAAGACCGCTTGCAGCTCGCCTTGATCCTTAACGATAAAACCCACGAGAAATAATCCCTACCTATTGTCCTTCAGGACAATATCCGGCACTTTGCTTTTCCCGTCTAATAGCGCCAAGAAGCAGTAAATCCGAACCGGCAGCAACCTTATCAGGGGATCGCTATGGCAGTACTAGGCACCGTAGTCGCAGTAAATGGAGAAGCATTTGTCGTTGACCAGAACGGCAATAAAAGGATCATCAAGCTGGGAGACACCATTCAGCCTGGCGATACCATCATCACTCCTCCCGGCATCGTTGTCGAGCTGCAGCTGGTTACCGGCAGATCCATCTTTATTTCCGGCAATGAGACGGTCCAGCTCACCCAGGACCTCATAGACGCCATCCAGCCGGATTCCGGCGACAGCGCGGTAGACCTGGCTACAATCCAATCGGTCATCCGAGCCATCGAAGAAGGGCGAGACATCGGCGAAGTTGTGGAAGAAACCGCTGCCGGTCTTAACGGTGCAGTTTTCAACAATTACGGTTTTTCGTTCCTTGAGCTATTGCGAATTGATGAAGTCCTTAACCAATTCGATTTCGAATTCGATCGTCTTACCCAAGATTTTATCAATACGCGACAAGTGCCTGGCCGCGCAGCTGATGATTTCAATAGTGAAGATGGAATTTCAACTGCACCTGTGGATGATAGTTCTGGAACTGGCACGGTAGACACTGGCGCACCGGTACCCACCATTGCGCTTGACGCCAACATCACGGCTGACGACATCATCAGTGCGGCGGAAGCCGGCGACACCAGCATTGCCGTCACTGGCACGGTAGGCGGCGACGCCAAGGTAGGCGACCCTGTGACCTTGACGGTCAACGGCAACACCTACACCGGAGCGGTTGCTGCAGACTTCACCTTCAGCATTGATGTTGACGGCGCCGACCTGGCAGCCGACACGAGCATCAGCGCCTCGATCACCACCAGCGATGCTGCGGGCAACACAGGCAGCGACACCGATAGTGAAACCTACACGGTAGACACCACAGCCAGTGCAACAATTACAGTAGACAACATCACAGCCGACGACATCATAAATGCCGCTGAGGCGAACGACATCGTAAGTGTGACTGGCACTGTAGGTGGTGATGCTGCTCCTGGCGATATGGTTAGCTTGACGGTGAATGGCACGTTATATACGGGCACCGTTTTGCCAGGAAGCATCTTTAGTATAGATGTTGATGGTATCGATCTGGCTCTCGATACAAATTTTGATATAACCGTTACAGGCGCGGACGCTGCAGGCAATCCATTTAGCGCTACTACTACTTCAACGCATAGCGTCAATGCACCGACCATCAGCACGGTTTCCAACGCCAGTGCGGTGGAAGCGGCCAGCATCGTGCACACGGTCAACCTCAGTAATGCATCCAGCACTGCCACCACCTACAGCATCTCGCTGGTAGACGGC